>Ga0209690_1000002_pt1 | contig 1129802 bp, 1046 predicted proteins | sample GraSoiAngelo_150_FD_186164 | JGI IMG/M metagenome (GOLD analysis project Ga0209690, IMG submission 186164) | Grasslands soil microbial communities from the Angelo Coastal Reserve, California, USA - 14_1009_09_40cm (SPAdes) (version 2) | ecosystem: Environmental > Terrestrial > Soil >... | reverse complement strand
GGTTGCGATGTAGATCGATGCCGACAGAATTCATTCGTGGGCCTCCTGGGGTCCGGGTTTTCGTAGCGCCCGAGGCATATCGCCTCGGGCACCGGATCGCTAGGAGGCCCGCTCCTTCATGGCATCAGGACATCGTGGACACATGTGTCGGGACATCGTGGACATCGTAGACCGGCGCGATCGGCTGGTAGTTGCGGCTCGGATCGAGCGTCAGCTGGCGGATCAGCTGGCCCTCTAGGTCGATCACGCGGATACTCTGATCGGCGATCAGGAGCTTCACGCGGCGGCCCTTGTGGGCCCTCCCGACGCCGATTTTGTAGAGCCGGCTGTCATAGCGCAGGCTGACCTTGCCGGCCTTGTCGACCCTGTCCTGGCGGACCCGGAAGTAGGACGCCGAGGAGGCGCCGGTGGGCCTCGCCTTCACGCGGGCGCTGTAGGCCTGTAGCGGCGTTCGCCTGTCCAGCGCCCTGTGTGGGCGGATGTGGTTGTAGTAGTGGACGAAGGCATCGAGCTGGCCTTGGAGCGCTTGAAGGGTCTGGGCGCATGGCTGGCGTGCCAGATAGCGCTTGAGCGTCTGGTGCAGGCGCTCCACCTTGCCGCAGGTCTGCGGGTGGTAGGGACGCGAGTTCTTGAAGGCCACGCCGAGGCGCTCGAGCTCGTACTCGAGCAGGACCTTGCCGCCGCGGTATGAGCCCACAAAGACGGCACCGTTGTCGCTCAGGAGCGATGCCGGTGCGCCGTGCAGCGCCGCCGCTTTGTGGAAGCTAGCCACGACGTCGGCTGCTTTGACCCTCGGGTATGCATCGGAGCCCAGGTGAAGGCGCGAGTGGTCATCGATCAGGTTGAGGATCTCGACAACCTCGCCCGAGGCCAGCTTGAAGGCGGTGATGTCCGCCTGCCACATCTCGTTGGGCAGCTCAGCCTGAAAGCGGGTAAGGACTTCCCCCGCTTTCGAGGACACCTTGATCTGTCCCCGGTTTAGCGGAGAGACGTTTCTGGAATCCTCCGGCGCTCAGCGAGGAGGAAGCAATGCCCAGCAACTATCCGGCCGAGGTGCGCAAGCAGGTGGTCGACCTGGCGCGCACGGGCACCAGAGTCGCCCAGCTCGCGGAGACCTTCGGCATGGCCGAGGCGACGGTCTACAACTGGCTGAAGCAAGATCGCATCGACCGCGGCGACGAGCCGGGACTGACCACGGACGGTCAGATGGAGCTCGCCTCGGCGCGCCGGCGCATCCGGCAGCTCGAAACCGAACTGGCGGTCTCGCGCAAGGTCAACCAGGTCTTCCTCGAGCAGGATCTCCCCCCAAAAGCCTCTACCCGGTGATCGCCTCCTTGGCCGGGCAGGGAATCAACGTGCAGCGGGCGTGCATCATGCTCGAGGTCTCTGGGTCGGGCTATTACGCCTGGAGGGACCGCCCGCCGTCCGAACGGACGCTCCGCCACGCGTGGCTCGCCGGCGAGATCGCGCAGGTGCACAAGGACTCAGGCGGCACCTATGGCGCGATGCGCGTCACCGCGGAGCTGCGCTACGGCCGCGGGATCATCGTCGGCCACAATCAGGTCTCGTTGATCATGGGCCGGCTCGGCGTCCACGGATTGCCCAAACGGCGTCTTCCTCGCGGCGCGAAGCTCGGAAAGGCGAGCTCGCTCGATCTCGTGCGCCGGCGCTTCTCAAGCGACGGGCCCGACCGCTTGTGGATGACGGACATAACCGAGCACTACACGCGCGAGGGCAAGCTCTACTGCTGCGCGGTGCTGGACGCCTTCTCGCGCATGGTCGTTGGCTGGTCCATCGAGAGCTCGCAGACCGCGCTGCTCGTCACGAGCGCCCTCTCCATGGCGATCGCTCACAGGGCACCGGGAGAGGGAGGGATAATTCACTCAGATCAGGGAACGCAGTTCGGATCCTGGGCGTTCAGTCAGAAGGTCCGCGACGCCGGCCTCGCACCGTCGATGGGAGCCATCGGCGCTCCGTTCGACAATGCGATGGTCGAGGCGTTCTGGGCGCGCATGCAGGTCGAGCTGCTTAACCGCCAGCGCTGGAAGACCCGCGTCGAGCTCGCGACTGCCATCCACGACTACATCGAACACTTCCACAACCGCAGACGACGTCACAGCAGCCTGAACATGCTTACGCCAACCGAGTACGAGGACCTACACCAACAAGCGACGATCGCCGGCTGATTCCAGATCGCCGACTCCATGAAAGCCGGGACAGATCAAAGTGTCGTCTGAAGCGGGGGAAGTCCAAGTTCGAGCAGACCGTCGATGGCGATCATCGACGATTTGACTAAGCGCCTCCGATCGCGGGCAGGCTCGGCAGGGCATGCTCGCCTCCCACCGGACGCAAACAAATGCTCTATTCGTCTTCGTCTGGTAGCGGCACGTCCTCATCACCCTCGAGCACATCGGCCTCTCGGATTTCCCTGGGCTGAGGTGGAGGGGCAGGCTCGGGTGGTCGGGGACTCGGTCGTGGCTCTGGCGCGCGCTCGCGCTTCTCTCCGTTGTTGCGGCGGTCGTGAGACTCGCCCCGCGGTTCCTCGTCGTTCAATGGTCGTCACCTCCTTATCCATTCTTCGAGCAACGTGAGCAACGGCCCGCGTTGCGGAGCATCTGAGTCTGGCAGCTGGCTTTCTGGTCGCAAACGCCAGAGGTCGTCGCCAAGGTCGGGCCGGCCATAGAGCAGGAATTGGCAGAGCCCGACCGCCAGCTTGCGCTCATCACTTAACGACTTCGGCGCACGAAGTCCGAGCTTTTCGTACAGCTCTAGGCGGTGCAGGTCGATGCTTGCCCGAACGCAGGCTCCACGCCGCACGGCGGGCCCGATTGCGGCGCGGTAGAGGAGGTAGGCGGCGATGAAGGGAATCGCGTACAGCGGCCATGCCCACGGCCCGTTCGGGGAATGGACGGCCTTGTCGACGACGAGACAGATCCCGATGGCGACGGCTGTGAAAGCCGCGTTGAGGAAGACATAGAGATCAATCTTGGCGTCAACCAGCAGTTCACGTTCGCCGTCGTCGAGCAGCGCAGCGATGCGAGGCCAGATCGTCACGCCGTCGAGTCCCCAGCGCTCGTTCGAGTGGCGCTCGTATGCCCGTATCGCGTTGCCGAGGCGCGTAGGGAGAAGCTTGCTCGGGTCGTTGGGGAAGAGCTTCTGCAGCTGCGCATACGCGTGCGCCCTCTCCAGGCCTGGGCGGCTCTTGTCATTGCGCTTCGCGACTAGCTGCCGATAGGCTCGTTGCTGGAGGGCGATGGCGGCGCGCGGGAGGAGGCGAAGGAACGGCCAACGCTGCAGCCGCAGTAACGGATAACCCTCTGCCCAGCGCGTCAGCGGATAGCTAAGGCCCGAGAGGAGTAGGGCCAACACGAGCGCAACGCCGCCAAGGATCAGGACTTGGGTGGCCTCGGAATGACGCTCAAGCGTGTTGGGGATGAAGCCATGGCTGGCCGACAGCCAGAGGGCGATGAGCGAGACGTACGCGGGCAGGAAGAATCCGACCACAAAGTAGCGGCTGAGAACGCCGGTTACCGCGGTCAATCCCACGCGCCAACGCTAAGCCAACGGACGACGAGCAGTCAAGCGCGGCGCTCCAAACCTGGATCGGTGATCCTGTAGGGGTCGCAAAGCGGTTCCCGTGATCCGGGCGTGATCCCGACGGGACTTGGTGCCTGTCCAATGGCTCGCCCGCGGCGTAGCAGGCTCGGGAGTCTGTCTGTGGATTCGGCAAACGCGGTGCCGGGAGGCTTGCGCTCGGCACGGAGCGCTTCCAATACCCGCTCGGGCGCCGGACGCTAACGCACCCACTCTGTTGGGCCGCGGCCGAGATCACGGCGACAGGGCGGCGTCGCTGGCAGGGCGGCGCGCCCATGGACACGTAGATCGGAGCGCCGACTGCGGACCTCGAATCACGCTGTCGCGCAAATAGCGAGGCGCTTCGCCGGGCTGGTGTCAGCGACAGGAACAATCACTGGCCGGTGCGCTTCTTCGACCTCTCGACGTGACAGCTCGATCTCGCGCTGCGTCTGTTCGAGCTGCGCCTGACTGATCTCGATCTGATGCTGGTTTTGCCGAAGAGCGCCCCAGCCGAACGCGAGCGACACGCCGATCGCAAGGGCGAGTGCGAGGGTCCCGATCGCCGTCCAGTCCAGTCCAGGACATTGTGAAACACGGCGATGACGATACGCAACAGCGTAAGTAGTGTTGCGGACTGCCCACGCGATGGTTCTAGCCCTGGCCCCGCCGCCGCTTGCCTAACCACACTCACGGAGCGCGAACCCGGTGACGGCCAGCGCCACGCCGACCGCGACGAAGGCCGCTGCCTCGATCACCGGCGCAGCTCCACGATGCGCCAGTGCTCCCGCTCCTCGCCCTTGGGCTGTCGGCCGGGAAGCTCCTTCGCTGCGACCGCGACGAGGATCATCAGCTTGCGGACCCCGCCGGGAGCGTCGGCGACTGAGCTTCCACCATCGGGGCTTTAGCCTTGAGCGCCCAAAGCGCCCCCGCCGGCGCGGCCGTCAGTACTCCGCCACCGGAGCACTTCCTCTAGAGTCATCTCGCCCGAGTAGACCATTCCCATGCCCGCCAAGCCCAACCCCGTCCAGCCACGTCGCCCGACGACACTTGACACGCGCGCACGCTCGAGCGCCGTCGAGGATGCGCGCTCGCCGTCTGTGTGGCTGGTGCTGGCGCTCGTGATCGAGCAGCCGAGCCACGGCTACGAGATCTGCCGGCGCTATGCGCAGCACTTTGGCTCGTTCCTGCCGATGAGCGTCCCGCGGCTGTACGCGGCGCTCGATCGCTTGCGCGAAGCGGGCATGACCGAGCCCGTCCAGCTGAAGCCCGCCCGGCCGGAGGGCAAACAGCACCGGATGCGTCGGAGCTACCGAGCGACCAAGGCCGGCGTCGAGGCGTACCGGCGGTGGGTGGCCGAGCGCATGCGCGACGACCCGCAACGCCTGCAGCTTCTCGGGCGTATCACCTCGGTGGGTTTGCTCGGCATCGACGCCGTGCTCGACGTCATTGAGCGCTACGAGCGCGAGTGCATGGAGGAGCTGAAAGCGCTCCCCACGAGCAACCCGCGGATCGAAGGCGGCACCGCGAGCCTCGAGGAGATCACCGAGGACCTCATCCTCGACCAGCAGCGTCGCGAGCTGCGGGCCCGCTACGACTGGGCGCTGCACGCCCGGCGGGTGCTCGAGGCGCGCCAGCGCTCAGCCGGAGGCGACCAGCGCACCCGGGCCGGATCGTGAGCCTACTCTCGATCGAGCACGTCAGCAAGCGCTATCGGCGCGGAAGTCGAGAGTACGTCGCCCTGCGCGACGTCTCGCTGGCGACTGAGCGAGACGAGCTCATCGCCGTGCTGGGCGCTCGCAAGTCGGGGCGCAGCACGCTCATGCGCATCGCCGCCGGGCTCGAGCGCCCCGACGAGGGCGCCGTTCGCTTCGAAGGGGTCGCGCTATCGGCGGCGACAGGCGTGCTCGGGCACCGGATCTGCTTCTGCCACGCGTCCTTCTCTCCTATGCACGGCGAGCGCGTCCTGGACCACGCTGCCGCTCCTTTGCTCGCCCAGCGGCTCTCCCTGCGTGTGGCCAGGCGCCGGGCTGAGTCCGCGCTGGAGCGAGCCGCCGTGGGGCAATGCACGAGCATGCGGCCCGACGAGCTGAACGGTGCCGAGCGCGTTCGCGTCGCGCTCGCGCGCGCCCTGGCGACCGAGCCCAGACTGCTCGTCGTCGACGATCCCACGGCGGGAGTCGGCTCTCTCGAGAGCGACGGGATCCTCCGCCTGCTGCGCTCGCTCGCCGATGACAGCGTCGCGGTCCTCATGTGCACCGATGACGCGATGTCTATCTCCGGGGCCCATCGCGCGTTCTCGCTCGATGCAGGAGTGCTGCGAGGGGAGGCGCAGGCGCCACCTGCCGAGGTCGTGCCGCTGCGCCCGCGCGCCGCCGCCGGGCCCGGTGCGCATCTCCAATAGGCGCGGGCTGGCAATGTCCGCGCAGCACGTCCTCGAGTTCGAGGGGGTCGTAAAGCGCTACACCGATGCCGACGAGGTCGTCCGCGCCGTCGACGGCGTGACGCTGGCGGTCGGTGCCGGCGAGGTCTGCGCCCTCTATGGGCCGAGCGGCTCGGGTAAGACCACCCTGCTGCTGCTCGCGGCGGCGCTGCTGACACCCGATCAGGGCGTCGTGCGGTTCGCCGGCGCGGATTTGGCCCGCCTCCAGGCGAGCCAGCTTGTGGCCTACCAGCGTCGCGACGTCGGTTTCGTGTATCAGTCGGCGCACCTGATGCGCGGCGTGCCTGCGGTCGAGAACGCTGCCATGAAGCTTTTGGCCGACGGGGTGTCGCTGCGTGAGGCGCGTGCGAGGTCGTGCGAATGGCTCGAGCGCGTGGGCCTCGCGCAACGTCTCGAGTACCCCCCTGAGCGCCTGTCCGGAGGCGAGCGCCAGCGAGTAGCGATCGCGCGCGCGCTCGTCAACGAGCCACGCCTGATCCTCGCCGACGAGCCTACCGGGAACCTCGACACCCGACGCGGCATTGACATCCTCCGCATGCTCGCCGGCTTGGCTCGCGAGCGTGCGGCGGCGGTCCTGCTCGTGACTCACGACCCGCAGGCGGTGGCGGTTGCCGACCGCGTGCATGGATTGCGCGACGGCAGGCTCGTGCGGGGACACGAAGCGGCACAGATCCGCCCGTCGGCCGTCTCCACAGCGCGTACGCACGAGACGGGCTAGCAAGTGCGACTGTCTACGCTGGTCTACTTCTACAGCAGGCGCCTACGCACCAACCCTTTGCAGGAGGCGCTCGCCGGCGTCGGCATCGCGCTCGGGGTGGCGCTGGTGCTCGCCGCCCAGGTAGCCAACAGCTCCATCGACAGCGCGAGCAGCCAGGTCGTCCAGAGCGTCGTAGGGTCGGCCGATCTGCAGCTGCGTGCTCGTGGGCCGTCCGGGTTCGACGAGCGCCTCGTTGTCCGCGTGCGCGCGCTCGGCGGCGTGCAGGCGGCGACGCCCGTGCTCGATCTGACCGCCGCCGCGCTCGGGCCAAACGGGCACGAGCTGACCGTGCAGCTGGCGAGCGCCGAAGTCTCGTCCGCAGCGGTCGACGGTATCGCTCCCGGCGCCCGACAGCGCGCCCGCGGGGTGCCGGCCGTGCTGCTTCCTCGCGCCACGGCGCGGGCGCTCGGGGCCTCCTCGACTCTGGGGGCTGGCATCCCTGGCCCTCGGTCCATAGTCTCGCTGCAGGTGCGCGGCCGGACAGTGCATGCGAGGGTGGGCGCCGTGCTCGGCCCCGAAACGGCGGGGGCGCTGTCGAACGCGCTCGCCGTTATTGGCCCGCTTGGCTCGATCCAGGAGATGGCACAGCTGCCGAGGCGCGTCAGCGCCGTGCTGGTGCAGTCCAAGCCCGCCGCGCGTGGACGCGTGCGCCGCGAGCTCCAGGCGCTCGCGGCCGGGCGGCTCACGGTCGCCCCGGCGACCGACGACGAGCGCCTCCTGCGCCAGGCGACCGCTCCCAACGACAAGGCGACGGCGTTCTTCGCGCTCGTCAGCGGGCTCGTCGGCCTGCTGCTCGCCTTCAACGCGATGCTGCTCAGCGCGCCCGAGCGCAGGCGCATGATCGCCGACCTGCGTATCCAGGGCACCCGTCCGCGCGACCTGCTCAAGCTGCTCCTCTTCCAGGCCCTTTGCCTCGGCCTCGTCGCGTCGCTCGTGGGCGTGCTGCTAGGCGATCTGCTCTCTCGCAGCGTCTTTCACCAGACGCCGGGCTACCTGGCCGCCGCGTTTCCGCTCGGCACCCAGACGGTGATCGGCTGGCAGCCGGTGTTGCTAGCGATGCTGGGCGGAGTCGTGGCCACCTGCTTGGCGGCAGCGCCGCCGCTCCTTGACCTGCGTCGCTCGCGCGCGGTTGACGCCGTCTACTTCGAGGACGGCGAGCCCGGGCAGGCGATCGGCAGGCGGGCCCGCGTCTGGCTGTTCGCAGCTTCCATGGCGCTGCTCGGCTCGAGCGCGGCTGTTCGCTTCCTCTTCGATGCCTCGGCGTCGGTGCCCGCGATCGTCGCGGTCGCGTTCGCCGCGCTGCTTGCGATCCCGCTCGCGTTCACCGCCGTCGTCTCGGTGGCCCGGCTCCTCTCCGAGCGGGCTCGTGTGCTCAACATGCTGCTCGTCGCGACCAGGGCGCTGCGCGCGACGACGACCAGGTCGCTTGCGCTCGCCGCGACCGGCGCCGTCGCCGTGTTCGGCAGCGTGGCAGTCGAGGGCGCGCACAGGGACCTGCTGCGGGGCCTGTACGGCGACTACGCCCAGTACGTCTCCACGGCCGACCTGTGGGTCACGATCCCGCGCGACGAACTGGCCACGAGCACCTTCCTCGCCGACGGGCTCCCAGCGCGAGCCGCGCGGTTGCCGGGAGTGCTCGCCGTGCGCTCCTACCAGGGGCAGTTCCTCGACCTGCTGGGCCGGCGGGCTTGGGTGATCGCGCGCTCGCCTAGCGCACCCGCGATGTTCCCGCCGGGCCAGATCGTCGCCGGCGACGCGCGGCGTGCCGAGACGCTGCTGCGAACGGGCGGCTGGATCGCGGTCTCCCAGCAGATCGCGAATGCGGCCCACGTGCGGGTCGGAGGGGTGCTCACGCTGCCGACTCCTATGGGGCCGGTCGGCTACCGCGTCGCGGCGACCACCACCAACCTTGGATGGACCTCGGGCGCCATCGTGCTCAACGACGACGACTACCGACGCGCATGGGCAAGTGCGGACCCGAGCGCGCTTGAAATCGACGCTCAGCCTGACGTTGATCCGCTCGCGCTCCAGGGCGCGGTGGCTCGACTGCTGCGCGGGAGCGGACTGCGCGTGCAGACGAACGCCGCTCGCTCGGCGCAGGCCGACTCGCTCGCGCGCGAAGGGCTGAGCCGTCTGGCTCAGATCGCGCTGCTGCTCACGATCGCGGCGGCGCTCGCGATGTCGGCGGCGATGGGGGCGTCGATCTGGCAGCGGCGCCCGTCGCTCGCATCGCTTCGCGTCCAGAGCTTCCGGCCCGCGCAGCTGCGCGTGATCCTGCTGTGCGAGTCCACCCTCGTGCTTGCGACGGGCTCCCTGGTGGGCGCCCTCGGCGGTCTCTATGGCCAAGCGCTCATCGATCGCTACCTGCGACTCGTGAGCGGCTTCCCGGCGCCGTTCTCGACGGCCCTTGCGCAGACGCTCGAGACCGTGGGGGCCATCGTCGGCGCCGCGCTGCTGGTGCTCCTTCTGCCGGGGCTGCTCGCATCGAAGGCGCCGGCACGGCTTGCCCTGCAGCGCGAGTAGAGGTAGGGCTCCGCGGCGCTCGGCTGGCCTGGCCCTTCGTCACGCGGATGGCGTGCAGATGTCTGCGCGCTCGCATGACGGCCCGCATCGGGATCGCCAGCGAGCATGCGCTCCGCATCAGCCTTGTCGCCGCGAGCGCCGGAAAGCCCCTCTGAACCGAGGCGCAGGAGAGGTAGTACGAGACGATCCCCGCGAGGATGATCGCGTGGCGCCTGCGCTGGCGAAGATGTTCGATCCCCGCGGCTGCGTCGGCCGCGATCGCGATCAGGCGCTCGGCTGCATGGCCGTTGTCGTCATAGTGCGCGACGAAACTGTGATTGGACGTGCCGGCGTCGCTGTCGTAGTCGGCGAGGCTGTCCAGCAGCGCGCTCAGCGAGCAGATCGCTGGGAAGTACGCCGCGTCGACCGTCGCGGCGTCGCTGGGGGTGCTCGCGGGGTCGGCGCCGCAGGCAACTAGCGCGTGTATCCCGAGGCATGAGATGCCCGCCGCGGCCAGCTCCCACCACAGATAGCTGCCGCGCTCGGAAGCTTGCGCGAGCGACCACTCCCTGAGCTGCGATTCGCCCGCGGTGCCGATCGCGTGGTTGTGGCTCTGGGCCTCCCCGCAACGCACCGTCGCCCGCGCGAGGACCTGCGCACCCCGGCTCACCGAGGGGAGGGTTCGCACGATGCGCCGGCACGTCTCGACTAGCGCGCGCGCATATCCGCCGTCGTCCTCGTTGTCTTGATAGCGGTAGTAGTCGCTCAGTGGTCGATCTGGCAGCACCGCCTCGGCGAGCGCCCGGTGCAGCTGCAGGCCGTTTCTCAGCTCGGCGCACTCCGTCCTCTCATTGACGGCGTCGAGGAAGTCGTAGAGAACCTGGTAGGCGACGATCAGGCTCACCACGCGCCGGCGGTGTGGGCGCGGGGCAAGCACAGCGAACAGCGCCGCCGCCTCCGGGTTCAGGCGCTCGTCGGTGAGCTTGCCCAGCGCGTCTTCGCGCAGAGCGCCATCGGGGATTCCTCTCGCGCGGCGCTCCCACTCGACGAGCTCGCGCCGTACCTGCGGGTAGATCTCCAGCCAGTAGATCGCGCCGACGGTGAGCAGCGTGAGCGCTGCGGTCGGGCCGCTCGCGGCGCCGCAGGTCCTTCGAGACCAGTGGGCGAACTGAGACACTGTTCGGCATATTCCATCGTCGGAATATTCCGGACGCTATACTCTCGCGCCGTGCGGCTATGGACATGCCGACATGCGCCCACTGGCTTTAGCCTCGGCCGCGCTACGCAGGGCGGGACAGAGAGCGCCCTGCCACGGCGGCACCAGAGCGTCGCGGCTCCCCGCCTCGCGACGAAGAAGGCCCCCCTACTTCCAAGGCTGGGAGTAGGGGGGCTGGTCCAAATCACCAGTAGCCATCACTGGCGCGACGGCAAAGCCGTCGAGACCAGGATACCGCTCGCCGGCTCGCACTCGGATAAGGTGCCCTGGACGGCCGGGGCGCGAGCCGAGGCCGCGGAGGGAAGGGCGGATGCCTTCAGTCGTACAGCAGCGCAGCACGATCCTGTATCGGCGAGCGTGGCCAGCGCTCGTCGCGACGGTCGCTTGCGCCTCGGTCATCGCGTCCGCTGCGCCCGCGCGCGCCACCAATGTGGCCAAAGCGTGGGGCGCGAACGGCTCCGGGCAGCTCGGCGACGGGGCTACCGAAGGAAGTGCCGTGCCGGTGAGCGTGAGTGGCTTGAACGGCGTCACGGCCATCTCCGGCGGCTGGTTCCACAGCCTGGCCCTGCTTGAAGGCGGCACTGTCATGGCTTGGGGCGAAGGCACCAGCGGACAGCTCGGCGACGGCACCACCGAAAGCAGCGACGTTCCCGTGACCGTGCGGGGCCTGACCGGCGCCGTTGCGGTCTCGGCCGGAGCGCGTCACAGCCTGGCGCTGTTGCGCGGCGGCACGGTCAGTGCCTGGGGCAATGGCAGGCTTGGTCAGCTCGGCGACGGCAGCACCGAAAGCAGCGACGTTCCCGTGACCGTGCGGGGCCTGACCGGCGTCGTTGCGGTCTCAGCCGGAGCGAACCACAGCCTCGCCCTCCTCGAAGACGGCACGGTCATGGCCTGGGGCGCCAACGGCAGCGGCCAGCTCGGCGACGGCAGCGCCGAAAGCAGCGACGTTCCCGTGACCGTGCGCGGCCTGACGGGCGTCGTGGCCATATCGGCCGGCATGAACCACAGCCTGGCCGTGCTGCGCAACGGCGCGGTGATGGCCTGGGGCGCAAACGATAAGGGCCAGTTGGGTGACGGCACCGAGAGCGACAGCGACGTCCCGGTGGCTGTGAAGAGTCTGACCGGCGCAGTGGCCGTAGGCGTGTCGGCGGGCCAGGTCTTCAGCCTCGCCAGGATGAGCGACGGAACGGTCATGGCCTGGGGCGCCAACGAAGACGGCCAGCTCGGCGACGGCACGAGCGCAGGTCCTGAAATGTGTGGGCTGCTCCCTCCCCTTCCGTGCAGCAGGGCTCCCGTCGCGGTCGCCCGGTTGACCGGGGTTGTGAAGGTCGCAGCCGGCAAATTTCACAGCCTCGCCCTGCTCTCCAACGGCCGCGTGATGGCGTGGGGGCAGAACAACTCGGGGCAGCTCGGCGATGGCATCGCCGAGGGCCCAGAACGCTGCGCGGCCGCGAGTCAGCCCTGCAGCACCTTCCCCGTGGAAGCCACGAACTTGGCCGGCGTCCTCGGCACCGCGGCCGGCGGTGAACACAGCCTGGCCTTCGGTCCGCCGCCCCCACCACCTACGCAACTGCCCGAACTCGGCCGCTGCGTGAGAGTCCGGGCAGGAGGCGCGTATGAACGCGGCAACTGCCTGACGTTGAGCCCAGGCCACAGCGGCGCGTTCGAATGGCTGCCCGGGCCAGGTGCGAGACCGAGGTTCAGCATCCCGATCCCCGAAGCCCAGCTTGAAACCGTGGGCGGCGCGAGGGTTTCGTGCGGCGCAAGCTCGCTGGAGGGCACGTGGACTGGGCCCAAGACCGCCTCCGCAAGCCTCTCCCTTCGTAGCTGCGTGAACAGCGCCACGGCAGAGAGCTGCCAGACAGCCCTCTCCGGCGTCGGGGAAATCCGGACCGAAGGCGCGCTCCAGGGCGAGCTCGGGTTCGTCAAAGGCGGCTCAGAACCTAGAGTAGGCCTCGACCTGAGGCCGACGAGCCCCTCTGTGGACATGCTCGCTTTCACGTGCGGCGGCCTCGCGTCCGAAGTGGGTGCCGAAACGTGGACCGTCGGCGGCTCGGTCATCGGGCAGCTCAAGCCACTCGACGGGATGCGCGTCACCTTCAAGGCCCTCTACAAGGGCACGAAGGGCAAGCAGGTTCCGGAATTCTTCGAAGCCCTGCCGAAAGACACACCGCTCGCCGCCAGGTTCGTGGGGACGGAATCCAAGGTTGAAGACGCCGGCCTGACCTTAAGAGGTGAAAGGGCCGCGATCGAAGGTGCCAACGAAGAAGCGCTTGAGATCAAAGCGAAGTGAGCCAAATCACCGGTATGCCAATCACGAGGAGGATGAGACCCATGAAGCGATCGCTTGTCATGGCCAGCCTGTGCCTGGCTGTGTTCGGCCTTGCGCCGATCGCGACAGCTGGCGCAACTGCGAAAGGCAGGTGTATGTTCCACGGTAAGGCAGCCCTGCTGGAAGAACTCACGTCCAAACCGAAAAACATCAAATACAGCTTTGCGAGCGAAAAAGGAGGCTCGCTCAACCTGCCTGCGGGCGGGGTTGTCTGTGAAGAAGCAGGCGGGGCGACGCTCACCGGCAGGACGACGGCCGAAGGCGAAGGCGAAGTCTCGTGCTCGGCCGGGATCGGCGGTCTTCAAGAAGTCGAACCGGTGCTGCTCGGCAAATCCGGCCCTCCGGGCCAAGGCAAGCTCGAACTGGAATTAAACAAAGCGACGGGCAAATACGAAAAAGTCTTTGAATATGAACTCTCTGTTGTCTCGCAGGCCGGGATAGTGGACATCTTGGTCCGGCCAAAGGGGACCGCGACGTACACGGTCGAGGGCTACGCGAGCTTCCTGGAGTCCAAATCCGAACCGCTCGAAAAGTGCTTCACAGTTGGCGCCGGGGCGCTCGAATTCGACGCCGTCGTCGAGGGCGAGATCTAGCCCTCACGCGCCTTCAGCTCCTCGACGAGCGCGATCGCCTCCTCGGCCCCGGTGAACGGCGCGATCGCGATGTACGTGAACTGGGGCAGGCGCCTGTCCAAACCGCCTACGTCGCCAGTTGCCACGCAGTGCCGGACGATCTCGAAGATCGCGCCGGCGCTCGCCCGCGAGCACAGCGGCGGCAACAATTGCGCCTCCGGACGCCAGCAGCAGCCCTCCCTGAGGAAGCGGGCGAGCGAGCGCGAGAGCCCCTCGGCCTCCCGTATCGCAGCGTGGCCGGCCGCGTAGCATGCGACTACGCTCGCGTGTGCCATCGCGGGATTCCGGGCGATCGTGGCGAGCAGCGTCGCCAGGCACCGCCACACCCGCTCGGGCCAGGGCTCGACCGAGAAGTAGGCCTCCTCGCAGCGCTCGAGGATGCACCACGTGGCGGTCTGCTGGGTCTCCAGCAAGACGTCCTTGCGATCTGAAAAGTAGCGGTAGAAGGACGGCTTTGTCACCCGGGCCCGGGGAGCGATGTCCTCGACTCGCGCGTTCTCGTAGCCCTCCCTGAGCATCACTCGGCCGTCGCGCGGATCAGCCGCGCTCGCTGGCTGCGCGCGACCGCGCTCGCGGCCATGCCGTGCCTCCCGCGGCGCAGGCGGGTGGGCGCCCAGGTCGCCCGCACGGCGGGCTCCCGCGCGACGTCCATGAGAGCCGCACGCGAGGTCCTCCACGCCTCCGGCGTGCCAGCTCGAGCGAACGAGCGCACCCCGGCGAGACCGTCCTCGAGCACGATCGGCAGCAGGTCCTCCGCGTCATTGCGCAGGCAGTGTGAGATCAAGGTGGCGCAACGCGCCGGCGACGGCGAGCGAGGGAATGTCGACCGTCTCGCCGTGCCGCGGCGTCCGCAGCAGTTGCTCAGTGGTCCGCTCGACCGCGGAGCGCGCCCGATCGCTCTCCGCGCGGACCCGCGGTCCGCCGGCGAGCGCCTCGATGAACAGGAGACGCGCCGCGTCTGGATCCCTCCGCACGCCCTCGAGCAGGCCCGCCAGCGCGGGCCGTGTCCGCGCAGGCCACTCGTCGCCTCCGACGCCCAGCGCGCCGATCCCGCCGAACACGCGCTGGACAGAGCTTCGATAGGCGGCGAGGAAGCACTCTTCCTTGCTTGCAAACTGCTCGTAGAACGTCATGGACGAGACGCCGGCGTGTGAGCACGCACGCGCGATGCTGACCCGGTGATAGCCTCGCCGCGCCGACAGCTCGATCATGGCCGCGATCAGCCGCTCGCGCTGGCTCGGCTCGGCCTTCATCATGACTCGCCAGGTGGAGCCTCCTCGAGCGCCACCACCCGAGGGGAGAGGGGTAAGCAGGCGGCGACGCTCGAGCAGGCCCCGCCAAGGATTCCTGTCGGCTCTAGATCGCGACCGCGATCGCTAGTTCAAGCCCGGCGCGCTCGGCGAGCCGACGCGGCAACACCGACACGACATGTTCATGTCTTCTCCTCAGTGATCGTCGTGTACTGGTGATTTGGATCCTGCGCGGCTCCCTTGCCGCCCTGCTTGCGTCCTAGCTGCTTCGCTTGCCTTCATTCCCTCCACAAGCCCAATCGCCTCCTGCGCTCCCGTGAACGGGGCGATCGCGATGTAGACGAGCTGGGGGAGTCGCGCGCCGAGCGTCGCGAGTTCGCCCGTTTCGGCGTCTCGCTGCACGATCTCGAAGATCGCGCCCGCTATCGCCTGCGAGCACAGACGCGGAAGGCCTCGCGACTGCTCGCGATAGAGATAGCCCTCCTCCATGAAGATCGTGAACGAGCGCGTGATCTCCTCGGCGCGGCGGATCGCCTCGGGGCCGGCGGAGTAGCACTCCACCAAGCGCAAGTGCGAGATCGCGGGGTTGGCGGCGATCAGCTCGAGCAGCACCTCTAGCATGCGCCACATCCGCTGCGGCCATCCAGCGCCAGAGAAGTACGCCAGCGCGCAGCGGTCGAGCACGAACTGCGTCGGATACTGCTGGGCCTCCAGGAACGCCTGCCGCTTGTCGGAGAAGTGCTCGTAGAAGACGGGCTTGGCCACTTTTGCACGCGCCACGATGTCCTCGACCCTGGCAGCCGCATAGCCGCTCTCCATCGTCACCTGCGCTGTCGCCAAGAGGATGCGCGTGCGCTGGCTGCGCACCACGAGCGCTGGCGGGAGTCCATGACGGCCGGGCGGCAGGCGCTCGGGCATCGCCGGAACGGGCGTCGGGACAGGATGCGTCGCGACCACGCCACGCACGGCCCGATCAGATGTACTCCAGCGCTCCGCTCCCGGGGCCCTCGCGTACGAGGCCAGCCACCGCAATCCCTTGTCCACGAGCGCTGGGAGCTCATCCTCCGAGCGTCTGCGCAGGTGCCGCGCGACGATGTGGCGCAGCGCTCCCGCGACGGCCGCCACGGGGACATCGAGCGTGAGGGCGTCCTTCGGCGCTTGCTCGAGGTACTGCGCGACGCGCGCCTCGAAGCGAGCGAACGTGTCACTGCGCGCGGCGACCATGCGCTGGCCGCCGCCGAGCGCCTCGACGAACACGATCCTGCCCGCCTCGGGGTCCTCGGCGATCGCCTCGAACATCGCGCGCAGCGCGAGCGCCGGCACCTGCGCCAGCTCGCCGTCGAAGAGCGCCGCCCGCATCGGGCCGAACACGCGCTCGGCGCAGCTGCGGTAGGCGGCGACGAACAGCTCTTCCTTGTCGGCGAACTCGGCGTAGAACGTCATCGACGAGACCCCGGCGCCTGCGCACAGCTCGGCGATCGAGACGTCGTTGTGCCCGGCCTTGGCCGAGAGCTCGATCATCGCCTGGATCAGACGCCAGCGCTGGCCGAGTTTGACCGGCCTGCGCGCCGCCCGCTCGATGGCGGTGCGCACACGGGGCGACTGCGGGCCTTTGCGCCCAGTGCGCCTAGTGGCCGTCTTCGGCTGGCCGTGATCGGTCGCGATCTCAGCGTCTGTCGCTGTCGCCGATGGCGCAACGTCCAAGGAAATCCCTGCCTCTACATCGTCGCAGATTGCAAAACTGGCTATTACACAGGAGCCTTGCTCAATGCTACAGCACGCGGGTACGGCTCTCCGTCGGGATCGAACTGCCGCATGCTGGTGCCTGGTGTAAGGTAAGGGTTTATAGCGTTCCAGGGCGAGTGACCTTGCTGTTCGCTGCTGGCAGCGGCAGACCCCCTATCCGATTGCTCTTGACATCGCGCCGTCGCTCTGCTTAGATCCCGCCGCCTATTCTTATCGCGGAATAGTGCGTATGCCAATTATTCGGCCGCGGGAAGGGAGAGATGGACGTCAGGGGTGCTGGTCGTGCAGGTTCGGAGCGTCGCGCGATCACGGGGATCGTCGTAGCAGCGCTCGCCGGCGCAGTCATGGTGATCGCCGCACCGGCGCAGGCCGCGCCCAACACCGCTAAGGCCTGGGGCCTCAACGAATCCGGGCAGCTCGGCGATGGCACAGCCGAAGGTCCGGAAAAATGCGAAGGGACTTCTGCCTGCAGCACGACTCCCGTCGCGGTGAGCTCGCTGAAAGAAGTCGCCAGCGTCTCGGCCGGCGGCAAATTCGGCTTGGCGCTTGAAAACGGCTCGGTCTGGGCTTGGGGGAGCAATCTCAATGGGCAGCTCGGCGATGGCACGACGACCCAACGCGAAACCCCTGTCTTGGTCAGCGGTCTCGGCAACGTCACGGTGACGGCGGTCGCGGCCGGCGGCGCCCACAGCCTGGCGATCGTGCAGAAGGAAGGCGTCACCTCCGTCATGGCTTGGGGCAACAACGCCGACGGGCAGCTGGGCGACGGCACTCAAAACGAAAGCAACGTCCCTGTAGTAGTCTGCGCAGTGGGCGAAAAAGCTCCCTGTTCCCAGCACTTGAGCGGGGTCAAGGCGATCGCTGCTGCCGGCGATTTCAGCCTCGCGTTGCTCGACGATGAAACGGTCGTCGCCTGGGGCCGCAACAAAGAAGGAGAGCTGGGAGACGGCACGACCGAAGCGAGTACCGTGCCGGTCGCCGTCAGCAATCTCAGCAAAGTCACGGCTATCGCGGCGGGGGGCCACTCTGGCACCGGCGTTGGCCATGCTCTCGCCCTGCTGCAAGGCGGCACGGTCATGGCCTGGGGTCACGGCAAAACCGGAGGCCTCGGAAACGGCACCGAAGCGAACAGCGACCTGCCCGTCGCCGTCTGCGCCGTGGGTGAAAAAGCTCCGTGCGCCAAAGCTCTGGAACACGTCAAGGCGATCGCCGCGGGCGGTGAACACAGCCTGGCGATCATCCAAAGCGGAGAAGCACCCGCCACCGCGGTGGCCTGGGGCAACAACAACGACGGCCAGCTCGGCGACGGCACCAGCATGGGCCCGGAAAAATGCGGCGAACTAAGCATCGGACCGTGCGCCAAGGTTCCCGTACCGGTGAGCGGCCTGAGCGACGTCACCGCGCTCGCAGGTGGCAACGAGCACACCCTCGCGTTGCTCAAAAACGGCTCGGTCTGGGCCTGGGGTCGGAATATCTCCGGCGAGCTGGGCGACGGCACCAGCATGGGCCCGGAAGCCTGCAGCCCGTTCCTGAATGCCTGCAGTACAAAACCGGTCGAAGTGCCCGGCGCGGCAGGCGCCGTGGGCATTGCAGGCGGGCTGGAATTCAGCCTCGCGTTCGGGCCCGTGCCGACGGTTACGAGCATCAAACCGAGGAGGGGCCCTGCCACGGGAGGAACGCACATCGCAATCGTTGGTACGGAACTCAGCGGCGTCAACGAAGTCAAGTTCGGCTCGACCCCGGCCAAACAGTTCTGGCTGGTCTCGCCGACCGACGTCGCGGCTGAAGCTCCGGCCGTAACCCAAGCGGGTCCTGTCGATGTGACCGTGACCAACACCTGGGGCACGAGCGCCACCTCGACCGCCGATCTGTTCACGTTCTTCCCGACCGTCACCGCTGTGAGCCCGAACAAAGGACCGACGGCGGGCGGCACGAGCGTGACGATCAAAGGCTCGGGGTTCATCGCCGGCAAAACAGGGACGATCATCACGTTCGGAGGTAAGAAATCGCCCTCGGTGGACTGCGCCTCGAGCACCGAATGCACGGCCATTTCTCCCAAACATCTCGCCGGAACGTTCAACGTCAAAGCCAAAGTCAACGGGATCGGGAGCCCGGTCAACAAGCCCGCCGACCTGTTCACCTACGAATGAGGCATGAGCGAATAGATCACGAGGACTGGAGTGAAGTGATCGGAGTTGACGGCACGGACGCCTGCCAGGGATGGTCCAAATCATCAGCAACCATCACAGGGAGAGCTAAGTATGAAGAAGCTAATTGTCGTAGCGAGTCTCTGCGCTCTCGCCGTCTCGCTCGCATACGCTGCGTCCGCAAGCGCCGTGTTGGTGGGCAAATGCGAAATCAAAAAAGGCACAGCGACCTTCTCTAAGCCCGAAAAACCCACTGAACCAGCGGAAATCTCCGGTACGCCCAAACCGCTCGGATTCAAATTCAGCTCTACAGAAACGAGCTGTACTGGCACGGAAGGCGGACTCCCCGTGACCAAGACCGCAACAGTCGAAGCGAAAGGCGAAGGTGTTCTCTCGTGTCTGGTCGGTGCGAGCGAGGGCGCGGTTGAAGTGAAAGGCCTCCTATCAGCTACGGGTCACATCACACTGGAAGGAGGAGCAGAAGAAAAATTCGACCTGGTGTTCGGAGCGGCGGCCGGTGTGGTCCCATTCGACGTCTTACCGATACCGCTAGTCAGCACTGTCGCGGGAGCAGGCGAGGTGACCTTCCTGCTTGACAAAACATCCAAAGAAGCTTGCGTCGAAAAAGCAGTCAGCGAAGGCCCCGGAAGTCTCGGCGCTTCAAGCCTGACGTTCACAGGTCAAGCCGTCGGCACGCTATAGGCGCACATAAGCGATAACGAGGTCAAGAGCCGGGGCTCAGCCCCGGCTCTTGACCGAACGAGCGAGGGGGAGGGATCGACGTGGACGTTAGTACAGCAGTACGCTCGAGCATACGATTGCACGCTCGTTTGCCGATATGGTCCTGCGTGGCCGTCTTGGCGCTCGTGCCGGCCGCCCTCGCCGCACCGGCGCAGGCCGCGCCCAACACCGCTAAGGCCTGGGGCCTCAACGAATCCGGGCAGCTCGGCGATGGCACAGCCGAAGGTCCGGAAAAATGCGAAGGGACTTCTGCCTGCAGCACGACTCCCGTCGCGGTGAGCTCGCTGAAAGAAGTCGCCAGCGTCTCGGCCGGCGGCAAATTCGGCTTGGCGCTTGAAAACGGCTCGGTCTGGGCTTGGGGGAGCAATCTCAATGGGCAGCTCGGCGATGGCACGACGACCCAACGCGAAACCCCTGTCTTGGTCAGCGGTCTCGGCAACGTCACGGTGACGGCGGTCGCGGCCGGCGGCGCCCACAGCCTGGCGATCGTGCAGAAGGAAGGCGTCACCTCCGTCATGGCTTGGGGCAACAACGCCGACGGGCAGCTGGGCGACGGCACTCAAAACGAAAGCAACGTCCCTGTAGTAGTCTGCGCAGTGGGCGAAAAAGCTCCCTGTTCCCAGCACTTGAGCGGGGTCAAGGCGATCGCTGCTGCCGGCGATTTCAGCCTCGCGTTGCTCGACGATGAAACGGTCGTCGCCTGGGGCCGCAACAAAGAAGGAGAGCTGGGAGACGGCACGACCGAAGCGAGTACCGTGCCGGTCGCCGTCAGCAATCTCAGCAAAGTCACGGCTATCGCGGCGGGGGGCCACTCTGGCACCGGCGTTGGCCATGCTCTCGCCCTGCTGCAAGGCGGCACGGTCATGGCCTGGGGTCACGGCAAAACCGGAGGCCTCGGAAACGGCACCGAAGCGAACAGCGACCTGCCCGTCGCCGTCTGCGCCGTGGGTGAAAAAGCTCCGTGCGCCAAAGCTCTGGAACACGTCAAGGCGATCGCCGCGGGCGGTGAACACAGCCTGGCGATCATCCAAAGCGGAGAAGCACCCGCCACCGCGGTGGCCTGGGGCAACAACAACGACGGCCAGCTCGGCGACGGCACCAGCATGGGCCCGGAAAAATGCGGCGAACTAAGCATCGGACCGTGCGCCAAGGTTCCCGTACCGGTGAGCGGCCTGAGCGACGTCACCGCGCTCGCAGGTGGCAACGAGCACACCCTCGCGTTGCTCAAAAACGGCTCGGTCTGGGCCTGGGGTCGGAATATCTCCGGCGAGCTGGGCGACGGCACCAGCATGGGCCCGGAAGCCTGCAGCCCGTTCCTGAATGCCTGCAGTACAAAACCGGTCGAAGTGCCCGGCGCGGCAGGCGCCGTGGGCATTGCAGGCGGGCTGGAATTCAGCCTCGCGTTCGGGCCCGTGCCGACGGGTCATTCTACGAGCACGGGCGTTTCGTGTTCGCCCAGCACCGACGTAGCGGGTCGGTCGGCGACGTGCACGGCCACGGTCACCGATACCTCCACGTTCGGCCCGACGACCCCAACGGCCACGGTCTCCATGAGTTCAAGCGGCCCGGGCGGCTTCACAGGCGCCGGGAGCTGCACGCTTGGCGGCAGCGGATCGTCGGCGAGCTGCTCGGTTGCCTACACGCCCGACTCTATGCCGTCGAGCCCGGTGCGCAACGATACGATCACTGCCAGCTACGACGGCGATGAAACGCATAAAGCCAGCACGGGAACGACTCTCGTTACCGTGATATCGCCGACGGCCGTGGCCAAGGGTTCGTTCGTGATCGGCGACCTGAACGCCACTGTCGGCAGCGTCGTCACATTCTCCGACGTCGAGTGGTGGGGCTCGAATTGGTGGCAGGAAAACTCGCTCTCGGGCGGGCCTGCCCCCGCGGCGTTTAAGGGTTTTGCCGAATCGTCCTCGAGCCCGCCCACCTGCGGCGAGCAATGGACGACGATCGCCAGCAACGAATCCGGGCCACCGGCGACTGTGCCGGAATACATGGCCGTGATCGCGGCGAGCAGGATCACCCAGATGGTCACAACAATCTCTGGCAACGCGCCGGAGGTGGTGATTGTCAAGACCAACCCCGGCTATGCGCCAAATCCCGGGCACCACGGGACGGGGATGATCGTAGCGATCCTCTGTCGCGGCTGACGGCAGGTCAGGGAAGGGGCGGAGCATTGCGCGTCACGGTGACAGACCCAGTGTCGCCGTGACGAGCAATGTTCCCACTACGACCGCAAACGCTCCGACTGCGGACGCTATGGGCGCGCACAGGCACATAGTCGTTCCTCGCTCACCTTCGCAGATCGCGTGTGCGGACGACATCCGCGGCTTGACGATCGCCGACGCGAACGCCCGCTTCCTCTGGGCTCGCGGCCGAGCCGTCCTTTGTTCGATCGGTCTCGGCTCGCTCGCGCCCGTCGGCGAGTCGCCACCGATCGGGCCGTGGATTACATCGTGCGGCCGCGCGACGCCCCGCACCCAAGAGACGCGCCGTCAGCTGGAGCTTCTCAGCTGCTCATCCAACTGGGAGCGCAGCAGGCGGAGCCGGACGAGCTACGGATCCCGAGGCGATCTGTGGTGTCTGCGCTCGACCTCCCAGTAGCCCCTCCTGTGCCGTTTGAGGAGAGACATTGGATCGACCCCGAGCTGGTGCGCAAGCGCCTCGACGCTGCGGAGCGTGAGGTTGCACTCGCCGCGGTCGAGCCTGCCGGCGTACGCGCGACTGCGTCCAAGCACGTCGGCGAGACCTTCCTGAGTCAGTCCCCGGGCCTCCCGATGGGCCCTCACGTTGCCTCCGACGATCCGCTGCAGCTTGCCTTCCACGCATGGAAGGCTCACGTGTCGCTACTTGACAGTCTACATACTCATAAGTAGCGTTCCTTCGCGCTTCGGAAAGCGCGCGAGGAGGAGATTGTCACGGCGGCCTACGCTGTCACCGGCGATCAGTACCGCGAGATCGATCGCCGCATGAGCGAGATCAAGCGCCAGCTCGGCCAGCCCGGTGGCTCACCGCTCGACCCCGCGCTCGTGGCGCGGCGGCCGCAGCTGATCGTCGAGGGGAACAGTGCCGCGCCCGCCGGCTCCACGACACTCGAGCAGGCGGCGGCGATCATGGGCGCTGCGTTTCACGGCCTGGACGCGCTCGCCCGTCACTGCGATCTCGAGCCGTCTGCAAGCGTGGCCGCTCAGCTCGCCGCCGTGCCGTTCTCCGAAGAGACGCTCCTGCGCTCACGTGATACCCACGTGCTCGTCGCATGCGCGCGCTTGTCGATCATGGGGCTACGCGCCAAGGCGCCGGATGCGTTCTACTTCAAGCGCGCGTGGTACGCGGATGAGGACTTCGCGCGGCGGCCGCTCAGCTCGCGCTGGCGTCTGATCCGCAAGGAGCCGGTGCCAGACAGCACATCGAAGGACTGGGCCAGGCAGCAAGCGGTGCTCGCGCCCGACGAGCTGGTACCGGGAGTCGCCGAGATGACCCTGGGAGTGGTGCTGCATCGTCTCGAGACGGGCGAGCGACTGCTACCGTCGGTCTACGCCCGGACCAGCGACGTGGACTCCTCGGGCCGCCGCATCGGGCTCGGCCGCTTCGGCGCCGACGGGCTTCGCATCCGCAGCTTCGGCGGCCGTGCCGACTACTACATCGGTCTCGCCGCGGCGCGCAAGTCGAGCTGGAACCGCAGGCGCTCGCCCGGGTTCACCGTGCGAACGCCTACTCCTCGGGACACAGCAGCGCCGCCGGATCCACGCCCACCTGCGCCGCGATCCGCTCGACCGTCTGCAGGGTGAGGTTGCGCTCGCCGCGCTCGACCGCGCCCGCGAGCGTGCGATGGACGCCGAGCACCTCGGCGGCAAACGCCTCCTGACTCAGACCGCGCGCTTCGCGGTGGCGCCTGAGGTTGCGTCCGACCTCGCGCTGCAGGTCACCTTCCACTCTGTTCGGGAGGCTCCTGACGTGCTACGCATCCATCTACAGACTCATAAGTAGCGCCATGGGCATCCGACGAGGTCCATTCTCGACTCGCTCGCCACTACCTGCGCCATCCGCGGAGCATTCCGTGGCGAAACGCTCAGGCCGCGCGACGCGCAGCGCGACCCGTTGTTCCGCGAAGGTCGCAGCTGAAGCAGCCGAGATACTGTCGCTACTTGACGGTCTACACACTTATAGGTAGCGTTCGCTCTCGACGCTACCGGGAGGACGTGGTCGTAATGGCGACGTGGGCTGTCACCGGCGATCAGTACCGCGAGGTCGACCGCAAGATGATCGAGATCAAGCGCCGGCTGAGCGAGCCCGGCGGCTCGACGCTAGACCCTCAGATGGTCGCGCGTCGCCTTCAGCTGATTCTCGACCGGCCCAGCGCCTCCCCCAGTGGATCGGTTGATCCGCAGCGAGCCGCTGAGATCATGGGGGGAGCCTGCCACGGACTCGAGGCGCTGGAGCGGCGGCTCGGGATCAGGCTCGCCGCGAACGAAGCTGCCCGGCTGGGCGCCGTGCCGTTCTCCGAGGAGACGCTGCTGGGATCGCGCGATACGCACGTGCTCGTGGCCTGCCCGCGTGCCTCGCTCCTTGCCCTGCGCTCGAAGGCCCCGGATGCGTTCTACTACAAGAGGGCGTGGTACGCAGAGGAGTCGTTTGCTCGGCGCCTGCCGACCGCGCGCTGGCGACTGATTCGCGTAGAGCCGGTGCCGGGGAGCACGTCTAAGCCCTGGGCGGCGCAGCAGGCCACGCTCGCGGCCGACGAACTGGTGCCCGGCGTGTGCGAGATGGCCTGCGCGCTCGTCCTCCACTACCTGGAGACCGGCGAGCGGCTGCTCCCGGCCGTGTACGTGCGCACGACCGACACCGATTCATCCGGTCGTCGGGTGGGACTCGGCCGCTTCAGCCCAGATGGCCTTCGGATCCGCAGCTTCGGCGACTACGCCGATTACTACATCGGTCTTGCCGCTGCTCGCAAGTCGAGCTGGCGTCGCGACTCATACCCGGCGCGCACGAACGGAAGGGCGCGGCCGCGCGCGCGCGCCTAATCGCCAGGCTCGAGCAGAGCCCTCGGATCGACCTCGATGCGCGCGGCGATGCGCTCGAGGCCCTTGAGCGTGAGGTTGCGCTCGCCTCGCTCGAGGCCGCCCACGTACGTGCGGTGAAAGCCCAGGACGTCGGCGAACGCCTCCTGGCTCAACCCCCTAGCGTGGCGATAGGCCCGTAGGTTCCTGCCCAGGGCCCGTTGGAGCTCGCCTTCCACAAGAGGGAACGCTGGCGGGCCGCTACTTCGTCGTCTACAGACTGATAGATAGCGACGAGCGTATTCCGAATATGTAATATTTCAGATACGGAATGCAGCTACTTGGCCATATAGCGGGCGTTCCCGTCGAGGAGACGCTGGGCATGCTCGGTCCCGCGGTGGGCGCGCTCGTCGCTGCTCTTGGGGCAACTCTGCGTCGGCGTCTGCGCCAGAACCGACCCCCCGAGGATGACCGCCGCAGAGGGCGTGGATGAGCCCGGTCACGCAGCTTCACCGCGGTGCGGTCACCGCGACTGTCAAGATCCGGCGGAACGCTTCGCAGCTGACGGACGAAGAATTGACCGCTTTCCGCGCAGCCGTGGCAGCGCTGCAGGGGTTGCCGGACACTCGCGGCTGGCAGTACTTCGCCGGGTGGCACTGGGTTCCCCAGCAGTGGTGTGAGCACTATCCCTCGAAGCTCTTTCTGCCCTGGCACCGCTCCTACCTCTACCACCTAGAGCTGGCGCTGCAGTCACACGACGTTGGCGTGACGCTTCCGTGGTGGGACTGGGTCGCCGAGGACGCGATCCCGCAGGCGTATGAGAGCGATCCAGAGCACAACCCACTATCGGGTGGACCGATCGCGCCGGTCGGCGTCGCGCCCCAGCCCGAATGGCCGACCGAGACCTCGCGCGAACCGGGCGCCGCCGTCGGTCAGGATCCCAGCGTGCTTCCCCTGCCGCTCAGGGGTCGCTACGAGTGGCTGATGCAGCCGACCGAATACGACGAGTTCGCGCGCCGGCTTGCGCTGCTGCACAACAACGTGCACGTTTGGACCGGCGGGACAATGGCGCAGGTCGACTGGGCTGCGTATGACCCGGTCTTCTTTGCGCACCATGCGATGGTTGATCGCCTCTGGAGGATCTGGCAGCTGTCCAACCCAGGAGGGCTGCCCGCCTTGAACCTGCTCGACGTGCCCCTCGCGAGCGGCACGAAGCCGATCCTCACTGTGCGCGAGGTGCTCGACGTGCAGGCGCTCGGCTACGACTACGCTGACGCGAGCTCGAGCGCCTCGGGCACGATCGGAGCCGAGTGATGCAGCGCTGGACGTCCGAGCCACTTATGGTGCCCACGCTGGTCGAGCAGATCACGAGCGCGCAGCTCGAGTTCGCGGGGGTGCGTCACGACGGTCCCTCCTTCACGTTCTACGCATTTCTCACGGCCGGCGATGAGCGCCCGTCCGCCGATGCCGGTCGCGACGACGCGAGCTTCGCGGCCGCCATGACCGTGTTCGCGCACGGCGAGTGCTGGGGCGGGGCCGGCCATTGCGACTGGAAGCGCGAGCCGGTCAGCGCGTTCGACCGTCGCCCCGAACACCACCTGACGCCGCACACGCTGACGCTAGACGTGACTGAGCGGTTGAAGGCGCTCGAGAACCCCGACGAGGTAACCGTCACGATCTTCGCTTCGCGCCCGACCGAACGCGGGGCCGAGGACGTCATGCGGTTCGAGCGGGTGTCGCTGTATTGCTACCGGTAGTCGAACCGCAGTGACCTGCTGGCGCAGCAGCAGTCCGATCAGCGCCGATGCGCCTCAAGGCGGTAAGACGGCCGTGCCGGCGGCAACACCGTAGCCCTCAGCGCTGCAATACCGCCGCCGCCCGCTCCCCGATGTGGTGGTGCATGCCGGGAATGACGCCAGCCGGCGCTGGCAGCGCCGCCAGCGCCAGCGTCGCAGCCAGCCTCCCGATGTGGATGCTGATGACATCGGCGATGACGCTTCCCGCGGCGGTGTTCCCGGCGCAGCACATTGCGGTCAACAGCTTCCGGCGCCGACAGCCGACGGCCGTGGCCGGGTTCGTCGCCGTCTACCTGCTGGTGTGGCTTTCATTCGGAGTGGTGGCGACGAGCGCGCTCGCGCTGCTGCCGTCGGCTTCGCGGGGGACGCTCGCGCTGGCCGCCATGCTGGTGATGCTGGTAGCACCCAGGCCGACGGTCGGCGTCGCGGTCGCGCTCACGATCGCGATGACGTATGAGAAGCTCACGCGACGGCCGCGCCGCGGTGCCAGGTGCGTCGCGGCGCTCTTCGCGGAGCGGCGGCTGGCGCGGGGCTCGACCTCCTCCGGTGATCTCGGAGTCGCGCTTTGGACGCGGGTCGCGTTGCGCTGTGCCGACGCATGGGAGGCGCAGCCGAGCGATCCATCCCAAGCCATGCCTACCGTCGACGCGAACATACGTTCGATGCCGGCGAGGCGTCCGATCCCCGAGGACCGGACGCGGAGGGCACAGGAAAGGACAACTCTTCACATGCAGCACCCGCAGCAGCCGAGGCCCGACAGCTTTCCAGAGTGCGTGGATCAGGCAATCCTCCACCTGTTGCTCTCGGCAAACGAGCAGCGCCCGCGGTCTCAGCACGAGCTCGTTCTCGAGATCGGCGACGAGCTCGAGGTCGCCGACAGCCTCGCGCGCCTTCATCGCGCCGGGTTGATCCACCGCTGCGCTGAGTTCGCGTGGGCCACCCGCGCGGCAACTCAGGCCGAGCGGCTCATGATGTAGCAGTCTTCCACGAGTGCGTCGGCAAGAGGGGACTGCCTGACCGGCGAGGGCGGGCCGGCATCCCTACCTAGCGCGCGTCGCCTGGCGCGCTGTTTTCATGAGCTCGACATCGTGCTCCGTCGGGCTTCCCCGCTCTCCGCCTGCGATACGACGCCGGCCCCTCACGAGCGCACCGCGACCCCCACGCTGACAGCGAGGCCGAGGCAGACTATACGCACCTCCGATGCCGAGCCCGAGCTGTCACATAAATTGTTGATTGCCTGAGCATGTGTGCGTGTCGTTCAGTCCATCTCAGTTTTCACTCCCGTTGACTCACTCGGCGAGCGTCGCTATGACGTTCGCCATGCAGACGACGCACAAGATCGCAGGTGACTCCGCCGACGCGTACGCGGCATACCTGACCGCGACGTCCTATCGCGGCGACTACTACACGGGCGCCGGCGAGGGGGAGGGGGGAGGCGACCCGGTGAGCACACGCAGCCGCTGGCACGGCTCGCAGGCGCTGCTCTCACAGCTGGGCCTCTCACCCGAGCACCCGGTCGAGCGCGAGCACCTGCGCTCGCTCATGCGCGGCGTCTCGCCACTCGACGAGCACGAGCTGCGTTCCGCTGGCGGCGACGGCTCGCGGGTGGCGGGGATCGACCTGACGTTCAGCTCTCCGAAGTCGGTGTCTGCGCTGTGGGCGGTCTCCTCTCCATACGAGCGCGCCCAGATCGAGGCGGCCCACGCGCAGGCGGTCGCGGGCACGATCGCGCGCATCGAGCGCGAGCTCGAGCTGCTGCGCACCCGCGCGGGCGGCCAGCTCCGCTTCCACCGCGCCCACCGCCTCGTGGCGGCCGAGTTCGTGCACACCGCGAGCCGCCTGACGCGCGACCAGGAGAACGGCGGCGTGCCCGACCCGCAGCTTCACTCCCACGTGGTGGTGCTCGGCGCCGAGCGCAGCGACGGGCGCTTCGCGGCGGTGGAATCGCGCGGGTTGTTTCGCTCCGCGCGCGTGAACGGCGCGTGGTATCGAGCCGAGCTTGCCTACGAGCTCCAGTGCCGCGGCCTTGAGATCGAGCGTCCCACGGGCAGGGACGGGTGCTACTTCGAGCTCACGGGCATTCCACCGGCGCTGTGTGAGCGCTGGTCGGCGCGCGCGGCGGACATCGAGCGCGCGGCGCGGGCCTTCCGCACGCGCTACGGCCGCGACCCGTACGCGGGCGAGCTGGGCGCGCTGACGGTGGCGACGCGCGGCACCAAGGCGATGACCGCCTCCGTGGACGTCGACGCGGCGTGGCGGGCGGTGGGGGAGGAGTACGGGCTCTCGCGCGAGCGCCTGCGCGCGCTGTTCGACGCCGAGCGCCACCTCGAGCAGCCACTCACCGCACGCGAGCTTCAGGAGGAGTTCGCGCGCGACCTCCTGCACGCGACGACGCGCGAGCGCTCTACGGTGAGCGACCGCGATCTTCGCGCGCGCTCGTACGAGCTCGCGGCGGGCGTCTGCCACCCCTCGCAGGCCGACGCTGCGAGGCGCGACCTCACCAGCGCGGGCGAGCTGATCGCGCTCGAGGGAAACCAATGGACAACGAGGGAGCTTCGCGAGCGCGAGCTGAGGGTGCTCGCGCTCGCCTCAGGGCGCTCTGGAGAGGACGCAGCGCCTGTGTCTGCCGAGTCCCGCAAGGCGGCCCGCATGCAGGTCGAGCGAGAGATCTGCTCGCCCCTCACAGCGGAGCAGCGTCACGCGCTCGAGGTGATCACCGCAAGCGGTGCCATCAGCGTGCTCGTGGGTCAAGCGGGAAGCGGCAAGGGCGTCGTCTTGTCCGCGGCGTCGCGCGCGTGGCAGCGCGAGGGCTACACGGTGATCGGCACGGCGATCGCCGGGGCGGCCGCCGAGCGCTTGACGGCGGACGCGAACCTTGAGCGCTCGCTGACGACCGACGCGCTCATCACCCGATCGGAGAACGGCAGCATCCACCTCGACTCCAAGACCGTGGTCGTGATGGACGAGGCGGGCATGGCCGACACGACTCGCCTCGCAGCCCTGACGGAGCTCACGGCGAGCCGCAACTCGAAGCTCGTGCTCGTGGGCGACCAGGCGCAGCTGCCGTCGATCGGCGCGGGAGGGATGTTCGCTGCCCTCCAGAAGCGCGTGCCGACGGCGCAGGTCTCCGAGGTCCATCGCGCGCGCCAAGAGTGGGAGCGCGAGGCGTGGAGGCAGGTGCGCGAGGGCAACTCCCACCAAGCCCTGGCCTTCTACCGGGCGCACGAGCGGCTGCAGATCTCGGATACGCGCGAAGAGGCGGCGCAGCGGATGGTGAGCGCGTGGGATGAGCTTCGCCGGAATGACCCGCAGCAGCGCACCGTGATGCTCACCGATGCCTCGAACGTCGAGCTCGAGCGCATCAACGCTCGAGCCCAGCAGCGCCGGGCCCAGGCGGGCGAGCTCGGTGCAGATCGCGTCGAGATGCCTGGCCGTCCCTACGGCCTTGCCGCGGGAGATGAGGTGATCTTCACCGCGGCCTTCTATCCGCCCGGGCAGGAGCGCGTTGAGAACGGCACGCTCGGCACCGTGATCGCCACCAACGTCGACGAGAGCCACCTGACGATCGAGACCGCGGGCACCCGATCGCGCGAGCTAAGCGTGAGCACTGGGGAGTTCGCGGACCTACGACTGTCATACGCCCAGCACGTCTATAAGGCCCAGGGGCGTACGGTCGACCGAGCCTTCGTCCTAATGGGCGGCTGGCATACTGACCGTGAGCGAGCCTACGTGGCACTCTCTCGCGCGCGGGAGCGCACCGACATCTACGTCTCGCGCGAGGACCTCGGCGAGCAGGGCATGGACGCGGGCGCGATCGAGCGTCTGGGCGAGGCGATGGCCGAGAGCCACGCGCAGGAGGCGTCGATAGCGCTTGCCCCGGCAGATCGCGGCACCCGGTCAGTGCTCGAGCTCGAGCGGGACGCCCGCCGCGCCGAGGGACCCGAGAGCGAGGTGGCCTGCCTGATGCGTGAGTCCCAGCAGCAGGATCGGCTTATCGGCATGGAAGTCGAGTAGCTCCTTCTTCGCCTTCGGCCTTACCCTGCGTAGTGCATTTGGCTTTGGTCGCCGGTTCTTCGCAGCTTGCTCGTGGTCACAAATTGGTCGCGTTCGCGCGTCCGAGGTCGCGCGAAGTCCAGCGCCGAACATGTCCGTGCTCGGATATGGTCCGCCCTACTTGCAGACCCGTGCGTTCTCGGCCTGGCGCAGCGGTGATCGCGGGCCCGCGACGAGAACGTACTTGGCGATATAGCGACGCGGATCGGATTCAGGCAGGTTCCCGTTGCGCACCTGCGTCGGCGTCGCTTCGCCGAAATGCCCGGGCCAGCACGCCCAGCTCGCGTGGGCCAGATCGACCAGCGGCGTTGTGCTCGCGCGGAACGCAAAGCGCGCCGGGGCGCACACGACCCAGTCGCTGAGAATGCCCTTGACGTACGCGCGACGGTACCTGCCGCAGGTGTCGGGATACGTAGGGTGGCCCCCGAGCGCCGCCTGCACGATCGGGTGGCCTCCGTCGAAATGCAGCTTCCCCCGGTCCCAGGCGTAGGTTTCTCCCTCCTGGTCGTGGCGCGCCATGTAGAGGTAGCGAGGCTGCAGCGTCTTTGGATCGAGCAGCACGCTGACGTGCTCCCAGTCGCCCTCGTGCAGGTCGGTGTTGACCAGATCGCCTGCCACCGGAGCGGATAGCATCAGTCGATCGGCGACGACGGTCGGGTAGTAGTTGTAGGGGTAGAAGAACCAGTACTGCAGGCTTCGTAGCTCCGGTGGGACTGCCCCGTAGCGAGCGCTGTACCCGCCTACGCCGGCGTCGTAGAAGTAAACCTGCGCGGAGCTCCACGGGTCGAGCGCGGCCGGTTCGGCGAGCCAATTGTCGATCGTGCTTTCGGCGATCCCCTGGCCGCGTCCGAACGCCTCGAACTCGCCGGTCGGATCACCCCTGTCGAGCGTCGCCGGATAGTCGAGGTAGTCGTTCGGGCTCGCACCGGCGGACGAGAGGTCTGCGAGCGCTGGCGGCGAGGCGGCGCACCTGCCCCCCTTGATGAGACAAGTCGCGCGGTGCCCTCCGTGCAGCAGGGCGTAGCCGAGTGTGCCGCGATCGCTCAGCACGCTTGCAACCGAAACGGGCCAGAAGCGGTCAGCGATGCTCACCTCGACCGTTGGCTGGAAGCGATGCGCGAGCGCCGCCAGTGCTGGCGAGGTTTCGTCGACCGTCGCTTCGTCGCCGCTCGCCCGCCTGCCCGCCGGCGCCGATGCCACCAGCACATTCGAACCGAGTGCGGTCTCAATGGTTCCTGCGGGTCGCGCGACGCCACCACAGGCCGTCCCGCGTGTGCGCAGGTCGGCTCGGAACCAGGTCGGGATGTTTGCGCGAATCCCGGCGGCGCGGAACACCAGCGTCGCGAGTGACGCGCGCTCGCCCGGGTCGACGCGAAACGGTTCGCCGCCGAAGGTCGTCGACTTGACCCCGCTGGCCGGGATGAGGACGGTTCGTTCCTCGCGCGAGGTCGCATCGGCCAGCCCCCGGCACGTGATTAGGTAGACGCCGTCGGACGTTCGCGCTATGTAACCGCCCGTCTGCGATCCCTTGCTCGTCGTCACGATCGCGCGCGTGAACGAGATCGGCGCCTGGGCGACGAAGGCGGCCGCGACGAGCAGGTAAACGGCAAGTAGCGCCCACGGCAGCGGCGCGCGCAGCACCGCAGCGATGGATCGCGGGCGTTCCGTCCTGGCGATGACCTGTCCCAGGCGCGCGATCGCGACGCTCGCAAGCACGAGCACGCCGATCGGTGCGGCGGCGAAGATCGCGATGAATACCGCGGGGGCAACGAGCACAGCTACCTGCCAGCGCCCGTGCCAGCTCAGCGGTCCGAGACGCGCGGCGAGGAAGACCGCGATCACGGCGGTCACGACTGCGAGCGGCGCCACCACGCCGGCGGCCGACGTGAACACTTCTTCGACGACCTTTGCCGCAGCGAGGGCGATGATTCCGCCGAGGACCGCGAAATTAAGCCCCACCACCGCCTGCACGACGCTGTCACCCAGTGGGGCTTCCACCTTTTTGAGATCGAGCTCCCCTTCTCTCGCCTGCTTCGCGGCTGCCTCACGCGGCCCCCTCGTCACCACCGCATGCCACTCGACCCGGTGTTTCCTCCACGGGAACACGGCCGCACCGATCGCGTACGCGACCACTGAGATCACGATGAAGACAACTGCCGCGAAGGCGATCGCCTTCAGCCCCACCACGAACAGGACTTTCTGGTCGACGACGGCCGTCATCGCGTCCGCTGGCACACGGGCCGCGGCGAGCCTGATCCAGGTGAGCACGCCGCCGATCAGGTAGACGAAGCCGGCCAGACCGACGATCGCGCCCGCCAGCTTGATCGCCCCTTCAAGCTCCGATGTGACCGTCGGAGCGGGTGGTGTCTCTGCCTCGGCCGCAGGCCGCGCAGGCAGCGATTGCTCGTCGAGGGGGGGCTCAGCCATGGAACTCCGCCCGCGAGATCCCCCCGCGGCAGCCGAGCGGACTGTCGAAGACGGGGCTCGCATTCAGCCGTCCGGGCACCTCCATCGGCAGCAGCACCTCCTGGGTGCGGTCGCAGTAGGGAGCGAATGCGTCTCGGTCGGTCGCCGCCGCCCATCCGCCGGTGAAGACCCGACCGGCGCTCGCAGCGCGACTCCGCTGCCAAGGCCAGATCCGACAAGGATCGTCGTGGACGATCATAGGGAGCGATCTTGAAAAGCCGCTGAGCGGCGGCTCGGACTCGGGCTGGCGCACATGCAGTGCACTATTCTGCCAGCGTAACGTTTCGCGAAGCAAGTATAACGCTGTGAGACCGCTGCGGCCAGTTGCTCCGTGAAAGGGTGTCGACCGTGGCTGCGAACTCACGCATCCGTAGAACGATCACGAGTGGACCGCGGTGTCGCGGGTCCGGGAGGTGGACAGCATGAGTTACGACGCGATCATGGTTGGCTCGGGTTTCGGCTCCACCGTGGCCGTGAGCAAGCTCGCCGCGAAGGGTAGGCGAGTGCTCGTCCTCGAGCGCGGCACCTGGTGGCAGACCCCGGAGCATCTCGGCAAGCCGCCGGCCTCGAAGCCCGGGGATCCGCCAGCGCTGCCTGACTGGGCGGCGAGACAGGATCCCAAGCACCCCGTTCAGTACTGGCCGCGGCCCGATCATGCCGAGGGGCTGGTCGATCTCCTCGCGTCGGTTCGCCACGCTGGCAACCGCGATGGTCTCTACGTGTACTCGCGCTTCGAGGACTGCGACATCCTGTCGGCCAGCGGGGTGGGGGGCGGCTCACTGATCTACTCCAACGCGACGCTGCAACCGGATCCTGCGGTACTCGACCGGATCAAACTCAATCTCGGCGATCCCGAATACAAAGCAGCGCGAACGTGGATGGAGACCTACCGCGGCGTGCTGAACAAGGTCGTGACCAAGATCCCGCTGCCGGCGAGTCGAGATCCGGAAGACCTTGGCGACGAGGACTATCTGCTTCTCGACCGCTCGCGCGCGCTGCGTGACGCTGCAGCGATCGTCTCGCGGAGCCGGGGCCTCGATCCCGCCGCGCAGTGGCGAGCGCTCGAGCTCGCGATCGCCGAGTATCACGAGTCGGGCGTGGGAAATGACGACGTCAACAGCCGGCACACGTTCTGCGAGCGGCAGGGCCGCTGCATGCTCGGGTGCTTGCCGCAAGCGCGCCACACGCTGAACAAGACGCTCTACAAACGTTGGGTCTCCAACCCCCAGAGCGGGGTGGAGCTGCAGCCCCTTTGCGAGGTGCGCTCGGTGCGTCGCTCCGACGACGGCTACGAGGTCACGTTCCGCGATTGGTGGCGCGAAGGAGGCGATGAGCGAAAGGTCTCAGCGCCGATGCTGGTCCTGGGCGCCGGCACGCTGGGCACTAATGAGATCCTCCTGCGCTCCCGAGAACAGCACGGACTGTCTCTCAGCGAGCAGCTCGGCCAGCATTTCTCGACCAACGGCAACTTCGCCGGCTTCTGCCTCGACACCACACCCGCCGTGCACAGCACCCGCGGACCCGTGAACACCTGCCACGTCGACTTCGAGATCAACGGGAAGCTGCGTGTGATCGAGGATTGCTCCATCCCAAGCATGCTCGCCGCGGTGGTCAGCGCAGCCGTCCAGCTGCTCGATGATCTAAACCGCGACGATGGTCGGCGCAGCAGGCTGGAGCGAGTGCTCCACCGGGTGCTTCACGCCCTCCACCTTGAGAGTGCGGTGGCGCGCGAGGAGTTCATGTTCGAGATGAAGGCCGCGTTTCACGAGAAGCGTCCGCCCGACCTACGCCCGTTCCTGCCGCATATACCCGACACATACGACCCCAAAGACATGCGCACGGAGGCGGAGACCGTCGAGAACCTCTTCTTCTTCAACTGCATGGGGGAGGACGACGCGACCGGACGCTTCAGCGTCGATGACGACGGTGACCTCGACCTCAAATGGGAGCAGAAGCCCGGCGACCAAGTCGTCTTTGAAGACATCGAGGCGCTGCTCACCGACTTTTGCAGCGCGATGGGGGGCCGCTACGTGCCCGCGCCGGCCTGGAAGGGCTTTCTCGGTGACAAGAAGCTGACGGTCACCCATCCACTGGGTGGCTGCCGGATTGGCGCGAGCGCCGCCGAGGGCGTCGTCGACGAGCACGGCCGCGTGTTCGATGACAGCGCGCGCGGCGACTCAGACAATGTCTACCCGAACCTCCTCGTCGTGGACGCCTCCGTCATACGCGGGGCGGTCGTAGCTCACCCGACGATGACGATCGTCGCTCAAGCGATCAAGACGATGGATAAGGCTCTGCCCTAGTGGTCGATGGAGAGCTTAGCCGGTGCGTGGAGAATCGGGCGGGCCGGCTGTCCTTGGTGCTCAATATGGACCTCCCTGGACATCCCTTCGGACAGGCCGCTCTTGTCGCCAAGCCCGACTCCGCTCTACAGCCCCGACGGGCCGCACGACTTCATACACAACAAGGTGCTGGTGCGCGACGACGTCGTTTCGACTGACAGCTACAACTTCTCACGCAACGCTGAGACCAATGCCGAGAACCAGGTCGTCCTGGCAGATGTTGATCACGCAGATAAGTACGCGACCTACATCGACGAACTCGTGGCGCAGTACCAACTCGCCTAAACGAAGACTCGGTGACTCCTCAGGCGATCCCGAGATGGCAACTTGGCAATGACAGCGGTCTCGCCTGACATTGAGCTCGCGATCTCTGACCCCTCGCCGTTTCCCCACGCTCAGCATCAAGCCGGAGCTCAGGCGATCTAAGAGACGCAAATGTCGGTTGCTCGAATGCGAGAGCTCTGGGGCCCGTTCAGGGAGCGCGTCGATGCGTTCTACGAGACGGCACGCCCAATCCTCGTCGGACAAGATCGCGTCAGCCCGGAACGCTTCGAACGGCTCCAGCACGAACTCGAGGTTGCGCTCGATCTATCTGAACGCCTGCGATCAGAGGCTGAGTCCGACTTAGCCGAGGCCAAGGGGAACGATTACACGTTTGTCGCCAATCTGCTCCTGGCGGTCGCGAGCGTAGATGCCATGCTCGCCCACGACAGCGTCGCCGTGGACCCTGAGTACCTCGAGCGTTGGTACCGGGAAGCGTTCGAGGAGGGGGAAGACCTCGAGGCAATTGATCAGAGCCGGCATGAGCTCGTGGACGAAGCCGATGCCCTCTTCATCCAATGGCCGGAGGGCGTTACCGGTGCGCAAGCGGGCGATCGGCAGGCACTCATTGATGAGGTCGACCGTGTTACTGACGAGCTCGTTGCCCTGGCCGAGAATCCCGCGGCCCAGCTCGTGCGCGGCATGCTCAGAGCGGCTACCGCCGGTCTGGACCTCGTGGCTGCTGCCCATCACGTTGACGTCTTGTCTGAGCTGGAACAGGCCGCATCCAAGATCGTCAACCACGCTCCTCGCTGGCTGCGCGAGCATGCCGCCAAGATCATCGCCCTGCGCGTCCACGATGAGGTCAAGGACGAGATCCGCGACGAGCTGGTGGCGGACCTCAATGCCTCGATTATCCCCCGTGTTCTCTCCAAAATCGCGGGGGTGGACCAGGCCAGGGCCCGGACACGCCAGACGATTGAACGCTCGTCACAGGTGAATCTTGCTTCCCGCGAAGGCTCGATTCGCGATCTCGTGATGCTGGAAAGCGGCTACCGTAGGCAGACGAAGCTGATCGCTGGCTCGGCCAAGTGGCTGCGACGAGGAGCGCCCCTGCTCATCCACCTGATCGGTCCGATTTCTCAGGCGGCGGTTGGCGGCGTCTTCTTCCTTGGCGCCGGCTACGTGGCTTACGGCCTAACCGATCGACTCGACGCACGCGATCTAGGCTTCGCTGACCGCGTCGAGGGCACCGTCCGGCTGGTTGCGCGACACCTGCCGGAATGACCGGCGCGGCTTCCGGTATGGCTGGCAGCGACATGGTCGGCACTGAGCCGTCGTCATATGCCCAAGCCAGCCGCCAGACCGCGCAATCGCCCCACTACTTATCGGTCTACAGACTTATAAGTAGCATCAGATTGTGCCGCTTCGGAAAAGGCCCAGTTTGTCGGTATTCGGACTTGACAATATTTCGCGACTGATATATCAACTCGCCAGCCTGGGACTCCGCCGAGCGTCGTGCAGCGCTCTAGGTGTCCCGCAAACGTCACGGAGTTAACCACCATGAGCACCCGGAGACTCGGATCGACATCGATCACGGCGATGCTGTGCTTCGTGATCGCCGTCACGATCGGCGGGCAATCGTCGGCAGCGGGCGTCTTGCCCCATACCGTCCGGGTGGCCGCGCCATGCTCGACCTCGGGTCTCGCGGTCTGGATCCAAAAGCCACCCGGAAACGCCGCACTGGGCAGCCGTTACTTCTTTCTGCAGTTCACCAACCTCTCGGGCCACACCTGCACGCTCCATGGCGCGCCGGGAGTTTCCCCGGTTAGCCTCCGTGGTGACAGGCTCGGTGCTCCCGCCGCACACGGCAAAGAACATCACCCTGCGCAGGTGCTTCATAACCGCGCCACGGTATCCTCGCTGCTGAAAATAACCATCGCAGCCGCCATTGGCGGCTGCCGCCCGCGACTCGCTGCCGGTCTACGCGTCTACCCGCCGAACCAGGTGGCATCCAAGGTTGTGCCGTTCCCTGTGCGGGCGTGCCTGCAGACGTTTATGAGCGTCTCCGAAGTCGAACCGGCCCGCGAAATCGTCGAGTACCCCTGAGGCGCTTCGGGTGCCGTCCGGTTGGCCCGGACGGGTGGAGATTGACCTGGCGCTCGAGGGGGTTCGGGTGCGTCAACCGCGATTTCGCGCCCCGAGCGAGCGACCACCCGGGCTCTCGAGCGTCGTGACTCAGCCCGTTGACCTGAGCGCCGCGTCTGCGCGACGAGGATGATCGGCCGCGGTTCAATCCGCTCCTCTCCGTCTCACGGGTCAGGTCTCCAGCCGCTCGTGGTCGCATATTGGTCGCATCGGACGACCCCGGCAGCCACGTTGGCTCGCGCGTGTCGCACAAGGGCGGCTCCCGGGCTAGCAATTGGCGATGTCAATACTCATCAGCAGCAGACAGGATTCCGCGCTCGAGACGCTTGACCGACGGTAGGTGGCATGATAGATACCCGGTGGTTATATCTGCGCCCGGAATGTTCCGGCCGCAGCTCACTATGGAGCCGAAGGCAGCAGCGCCCGTTCGGGGGAGGTGCGTGGTGGCAAGCGGAGCTAAGCCAGAAGCCGACGCGCCGGCGCCAGACGCCGCAGGTGACACCACGACTGAGCAGGTTTCGGCGGCGATTGCGCTTGGCTGGCAGATGGCCGAGCTCTACCATGCCGAACCGCCTCCGGCCGAGGAGCTCCAAGTCCGCGCAGAAGATCTGCCCGGGGTGGGCAAACTCCTACCGCCAGAAAAAGACGCGCTGGGGATGGCGCAGCTTCTGCGCGGGCTCAAGAACCTTGCGGCCTGGACGGCGGATGAGGAACTCGAGGAGCTGCACGGCAAGGTTGAAAAAGCGCTCGAGAATGTACGCCCGCCCGCCGATCTTCGTAGCCTGCATGTCGCGATCCTGAGCGCTCTGACCGTCGCTGACTTTCGCCTCGGAAAGGCCTACAGCCTTGGCCGAGCCCTTTGCGAGGTTTGTCGCGCATCACAGTCTGACGCGGCGCTCGAGCGCCATCTCGACGAGAAACATCTGAGGAAACTGATCGCATGGTGCGCGGATCTGAAATCGGTTCTTCCGGACCATGCTGGGCAGGCTGTTGCTGACTCGCTGCGGCGCTGGCAAAGCTGGGGGCGCCAGAAACCTTGGAACCTCGTCGAGCGGGCCGACTTCGACCGCCGGTTGAGCCGCCAAGGCGAGCGTTGGCGAGCGATCCTGACCGGCGAGAAGAAAGCCCGCGACCTGCTGACTAGCGCCACCTACATTCGGGCGGGTGAGGAACTGCTCTCGGACGCAGCCGCTGTCACGGTGAGCTTCGTCAAGCGGTTCTGGGCCCCGGTCTTGCTGGCGGTGATCCTCTTGGCTGGCGGGATCGTCGCAATCCTTCTCGGAGGCAACGGCGTTATCGGTGGACTCGCAAGCATCGCAGCCGCCCTTGGCATTTCTTGGAAGACAGCCATTCCCACGCTCTCAAAAATCGGCGAAAACCTGTCCGGTCCGCTGTGGGAGGCCGAGCTTGACCAGGCGATCACCGTGGCGGTGACCGATCCAATCGTGCCTGCGACTTCAGCCGCTCCCCCAAGCGCAGAGCAGCCGGTCCCGGTCCTCCATGCAACGGACGCTCGCACGACACGCATGGCCGCCCGGCAGGTCTGGAAGAGATTGGATCGAGCGACCAAGAGCGTGGCACTCACCGGTCGCAAGCCGTTGACTCGCCTCGGGTATCGCTACTCCGGCATCTGGCGCGGAGGCGCGAGGTCAGCGTTCATGCCGCGCGACATCTACCTCAACCACGTACAGTCGGCGCTTGAGGCTCGCATCGCCAGCAAGAGCCTCGAATCGCACGCGAGCAGTCGTGACGAACTGTTTAGCGAATTTGGGCCGAACGACTGGGAGTGGATAAAGACCGTCGTTCAAGGCGGCCTGATGATGCTTGAGGGCAAGCACGACTTCGGTCTTGACCCGCAAGAACAGGCGATGGAAGACCATGTCCGCGTCGTGCTGTTTGGCGACTGGGCGACCGGCACACCGCTCGCGCAATCCCTCGCCGAACAGATAACGGGAGTGCTGACGAGCACAGAGGAAGGCCGCGAGCGTCACCTGATTCACCTCGGCGACGTCTACTACTGCGGGGAACCTGACGAGTACGAACGTCGCTTCCTACGGTACTGGCCCGCGCGCGACGATGGGCTAGGTACGACATCGTGGAACCTCAACGGGAACCACGATATGTATTCAGGAGGGCACGGCTACTTTGGGCTCATCGCGGGCGAAGCGGAACCTCGCACACTGGCTAGCGGCCCCGCCCCGCCCCAAGCCGCGGTTGCTGAGGGCGCCGCCGCGCCTGCCGAGGCCGAGGCTGCGCCCGGCGCCGCGAGAGGTGCCTTTGCGCAGCAGCAGGGCACGAGCTTCTTTCGCATCTACAACGATCACTGGCAGATCATCGGGCTGGACAGCGCGTACGTCGATAACGACTTCGACACGCGTCAGCTTCCCAAGCTGAAGGCATGGCTCGGTCTATCTAGGGACGATCCCCATCCGCCGCGCGGCGGATCGCGTCGCAAGACGATCCTGCTGAGCCATCACCAGCTGGGCAGCTCGCGATCGCAGGCAACGGTTAGTTCCGGCATAAGAGGTGAGACAGCCGACGCTCGTAAGAAGGGCCTGATAAACGCTTGGTTTTGGGGTCATGAGCATCGGGCCTTTGTCTACAAGCCGTATCTCGGAGTGCCTTGCCCGGTCTGTATCGGCAACGGTGGGGTGCCCGAGCTGCTCTCCCATGTATTTACATTCGCAGGTGCCTTCCAGGCAACTGTCGGCTTCGCTCGAAAGATTGGGGCAGTCTTCACGCCCGAGCGATGGGCCGCACGCGCACCGAAGGTCGAGTTCGAACCGAAAGAGCCGCGCGTTGACGGCCAGGGCTTGAAGTGGGCGAAGCTCGGCTTCGTCGTCGTGGACCTCGACGGCCCCTCCGGCTCGGCCGTCTACCAGGAAGAAGGCGGAGCGACGCACGAGATCAAGGAATTCGGTGCATAAGGGTCGTTGTCCGTGCGCGATCATCGACGCACCTGCCGGGCGCCGATAGGACACGGTGGATGGAGGAGGTGCCGACGATCGCCTGAGAGCCGCGGATATCGCCTCACGGTGGGGCGGTCTACGCGGAGGCGTGCGCGCTCCGGTGGGCAGACGTTGAATCGCGGGGCGCGATGCTAACCAACATCCTGAGCCGTCAACCCAGGATGGCTCAGCATCGCCCGTTAGCACGAACTTGGCCAGTGTGGCCCCGGTCGATAGAGCCGCGCGCTTAATTCCTGTGGCGGCTGCCTGGCTGAGCGGGAGTCTACGGAACCGAAGGTCGGGAGTTCGAATCTGTCCGGGCGCGCTCATCTCTCCGGGCGCGCTCATCTCCTCGCCGCTCCTCGCCGGTTTTCGCCGCAAACACGGGCAAGCCGGCGTAGCCGGCCCTCGCGCTCCTTCCGCCTCTCGCCGGCCCTCGCACAACGTCTCCAGCACCTCGTGGTCGCATATTGGTCGCATCGGACCGCCCAGTCTTGGCCTTGACGCGGTCACCCGAAACGGCGACCGGGGGAGCCAGCCGCTGCGAGCTAGGCTGCCGCGGGTGACCATTGTCATCTCGGTCTTGACTCATGACGGAGTCCTAGAGGCGTCGGACCGGCGCCTCTCGTGGATCGAGCCAAGCGGGGTCCTGCGGCCGCGCGACGACAACGTGTGCGACAGCCGACCGATGAGTGGCTCGCGCGCACGCTTCATGACAACGTGCACGCAGGCGACCAAGGCGACATCTTGGACGCGCTTGCCAAGGCCACCACTGCTCGGCTGAACCATGGCCGCCGTGTGCTTCCGCCCGCACAGCGGGCACGAGTTCGTGGCGTGCGGCTGGGCGCGCTTTGCGTCGACGGAAACGAAGTTGTCAGGCCCTACGTGGCCTTCGTCACGAATCTGAGGGCGGCGGACACGCTGCTGGCCCATCCAGCCGATGCCTGCACACTGACTTGGGGCGAGCTGAAGCCAGATGAGCGCCGCCCCGGACCTGAGGGCCATGGGGGCAGTGCTCATCGACCACATTCGTCGTGCGGCAGCGAGCAATCCCGCCATCGGACGCGGAGTTCTTCTCAATTCTCTTCCGCGCGAAGCGATCCAAGAGGGCGATGGCGGCTTTCGCCTCTTGATCGGTGCGCCCATGACAGATACGGCGACGTGCTTCTACGTGGCCGCCGGTCCAGGAGAGCTCTGTCAGTCGGGCCCATCGTCCTGTCGCCGACCGGAGGGGTCTTCGCTGACCTGTGTGCGGGCCCGGCTGACGAGCCTGGCCTGCCTCCCGGGTAGAGGGCGGACCTGTTGTCTCGTAATCGCTGGGCCGTGTCTGGATGAACCCAACCAGCCCGCCGAGGGGAGGCCGCGAAACGGTCCCACTCGCGTATCGCACTCTCGGCACCAAGCCGCCGTTGCAGACCCGGTGGCGACCTTTCCGTGCATACTGGTCGTGACTGCGTTTAGGGCTGAACGGGGAGGTCGGCATGCCATCGATCGAGGTGGAGTTCCGCTACGAGACGGGACTCTCGAGCTCGCCATTCATCGGCGCGATGCTGATCGGCAGTTGGACGGACGAGGGCCATCCGACGCCACATCTTGGTCGACCACGTCGATGCGCACGATCCGTTGTGAGGACGGCACGACCGGATTTGCAGCGAAAATGAGTTTCGACCCCGAGGCGATCGGCGAGACCTTTTCTTGGGGGGTTCAGCTCGAGCGCGCGGACGGGTCGATCGCCTGGGGCATCTTCGCGGAGACCCCGCAGGACACGATGCAATACCGCACGTTCGTGCTTGAACCGGCGGACGCGGGGCCCCAGCGTGAGCGCTATCGGCTGTCGTGGCACCGCCATCGCGGGGCGCAGCGGTGGTTTGCGGGCGACGGCGCAGGGCATGCGATTCGCTTCTCCGTCTGGGCCCCGAACGGGTGCGCGGTTCACGTCGCGTTCGGTGGCTCAAGTGGCTACCTCGCAGACGACGGCTACGGGCAGGACCCCGACCGCGGGCCGCTCGAGATGTCTCGCAGCGCCCATGACCCCGGTATATGGGCGGTCGTGGCGGCCAGCTTCGAGTCGTTCATCGGAACGCGTTACATGTTCAAGGTCGAGCACGAGGACGGCTCGATCAACTGGGCCACCGACATGTTCTCGCGCGCGCAGTGTGGTGCGGGCGGCGATGACCCCGGCGGGCAGCACTACGACGGAGCGCCGGCACAGCTCAACGGCCGTCTCAGTTGCTCGGAGGTGATCGACCCATCCGTTGTGCTGCCGTATCCGGTGCAGGCGGGCCAGGCTCCGCAGTCTGAGGCAGACTTCTGGGCCGACGAGCATACGCCCGGGCGGGAGGTCCCCAAGCGCGTCGCTGACCTTGTGATCTACGAGCTGCACGTGGGAGCCCTGAACCCGGCGATGCACGCCGCGGGTACGTTCGCCGACGCCATTGCGCTGGTGCCGTATCTGGATGAGCTCGGCGTCAGTGCGGTCGAGCTCATGCCTATGCTGCAGTTCGACGGGTCGATCTCGTGGGGCTACGGCACCTCGCACTTCCTCGCAATTCAGTGTTCAGCTGGCGGGCGCGATGGCCTCAAGCACCTCGTCAGGGCATGCCACCAGCGCGGGATAGCCGTGATCATGGACGTTGTCTACAACCACTATGCACAGGAGGCCGCCCGCTCGGCCTGGCAATACGACAGCACCACCGCGCACGACAACATCTACTACTGGTACGAGGGCGAGGAGCAGGACTACGCAAAGCCGTGTCACGGCTACCTCGACAACGGATCATCGGGTTGGGCGCCTCGCTACCACGACGATCACGTTCGCGCCCTTTTCGTCTCGAGCGCTGTCTCCCTACTCGACGAGTTCCACATCGACGGCCTGCGCGTGGACCAGACCGCGTCGATCCACTCGTACAACGCGCTGCACCGCGACGGCAGCCCGGTGCCGGACGCCAACGTCTGGGGGCGCAAGTTCCTGCGCGAGCTGTGCCAGACCGTCAAGACCGTGTGGCCCGACAGCCTGCTGATCGCCGAGGACCACTCACACTGGTCGTCGGTCATCGAGCCGGCTGCGACCGGCGGTGTCGGGTTCGACGCCACCTGGTACGTGGACTTCTTCCATCACCTCGTGGGTAAGCAGACGGTGGATCCGAGTGGGCCAACCTGTTGTGGAGCGCTGGCCAGGACCAGGCTGCACCGCTGCACATGGGCTGGTTCGCCGGCGCGCTCGCCGCCAGCGGCCAGCGCAAGGTCGTCTACGAGGAGAGCCACGACGAGGCGGGCAATCACGAGGGCACCCAGCGCACGATCCTCGCCGCGGTGAACGGTGCGCCGCTAATCGGAGCTACCCGCCGCTACGCGGAAGCGCGCTGCCGCTTTGCCTCTGCCATGAGCCTGCTGAGCGCCGGTACGCCGATGTTCCTGATGGGGGAGGAGGTCGGTGCGCAGAAGCCGTACACGTACGACGGGTTCGCAGAGGAGAAGGAGGACCTCGAGGGGGACCGGCGCACGATCGGTGCGCACCTGTTCCGCTTCTATCGGGAGGTGATCGCCCTGCGCCTCTCGTGCGCGACGCTGCGCTCCGCGAACTTCGAGATCCTGCACGCCAACGATGAGACGCGCGTGATCGGATTCCGCCGCTGGGACGACGATCGCGACCTACTCGTGGTCGGCAGCCTCAACAACTGTGCGTTCGACCAACCGGGTTATCGGATCGAGCATGAGGCGCTCGGAAACGGCATCTGGGCTGAGCGTTTGAACAGCGACGCGCAGATCTACGGCGGCGCGGGTGTCGGCAATCCTGCGCCGCTTCAGCACTACGGCGGGGGCCTCGACCTCGTACTGCCGGCCAACGGTGTCGTCATGCTCGAGCGGGCACCAATTCAGTAGGCGGAGACGTCCGCGTAGAGGATCGCGTCGGCAAGGGGCGCGATCGGCGCCTCCATCGCCAGCTTGAGCTGGGGGAACGCGGCTTTCATGTATTGCTCCGACTCTCCAGTATCAGTAAACGCCTGCCAATCGACTCCCTGCGGCGGTTCCGTGGTGAACTCCCGCTCGACCATACGCAGCCCTGCCCGTCTGGTTGCTTTCACCTTCCAGAGCTCGGGGATCGCATAGGCACGCTCGAGCGCCTCGATCATCTTGTCGCGGTGCATCTTTTGCCAGGAAAGCTGATGTAAGGCGCGTAACAACTCACAGTAGCGAGTCCAGTGCATCGCCAAGTCAGGGCTATCAGTGAAATAGGCTCGAAGTTGCGTCTGTAGTCTGCGGGCCTCGACCTCCCACTCGCCGTACCCCCAGTCGAACTCGACCCGATCCTCCTCGCTAAGCTCCTCCTTGCCGCCGAGGTCGCAGAACCACGCATGGGTGACCATGCGGGTGACCGCGTCGCTGAGGCGTGCCAGAAGGCCGGCCTTGAGCTCCAGCGCCTTCTGTCGGTCCTGCCACCGTCGGGTGAGCGACGGAATTAGGAGGCTGCTCACGACCGCCCCCGTGAGCAGGATAAACAGGGGATGTGCGAGGACATGCGAGATCGAGGCGAGTAGCGTCATCAGTGCTCGCGCAACCCTCGCACAGGTGGCGTAGCCGTGCAAGTCCGTCGAGAGCGATCGTGCAGGAACCGCCTGGCGCACTGCGGAGTCGCGGAACTCACGCGCTGACTGCGGCAGCGACCGCAGGATTCACTCGTAATCAACCTCGCACGCGCACGACCGCGTTCGATATCATCGTGGTCAAGGGTGAGGAGTATTCAGGCGGCGCCTACATAAGCGTATGCTGAGCGGCGGACGCATCGCGCGTCCTCGAAGCCACTCATGTACGTGTAGGGACGCGGTCCCGGGTGTACCGCGATCTGGAAAGCGCAATGAATTGATGCAGGTGGCGAACCGCAGTTCATGTCTGCTAGTCGGAGCTACAAGCGACTATGGCGATGCAATCAGCGCGATTGTCGGGGCTTGGCGGGCAATCGTGCATCAGCCGGGCTTGCGAAGAAGCCCACAGAACAAGCGAGTTCTTCGCAGCGCCCTCGGAACCCCCAAGTTCAAATTGATCAGCATCGAGACACTTTCTCGCGCCGCGGCCGTTACAGCTCGCCGACCACGTTCGCGGGCGAAAAGGATGCGATCAAGAGAGCTGGTGGCGCCCCCGCGCCAGCGCCGGGAACGCCTTCAAATATCAGCTGTTCAGATGCTGCATCGAAGCTATCCGTGGTCGCCTGCCACTGGGCATTGCCCCGCGATTGGAGAACGGCCGTGAGTTCGACGCTTGTCTGTGCAGCGTTGAGAGCGAAGGTCATGCCTAGGCTGTCCTTCGATTTCGCAGTAAAAGCTTGTGCTTCCGAGAGGTTCACCTGGTCGTCAACCAGCCGATCACTGAACCACTGATAGACCAAGTTGAACGCCAGTGCGGTGCCGTTACCAGCAGGGCCGTTGGCGAGGTTGCCGCCGAATCCCCAGCCAAAGCTTGCAATGCCCGGGCCGAACTTGCCGGGCGGCTCGGTCGAGCGTTGGCAGGTGACGAAGGTCACCGCCGGCCGGTATCGCGCCGCCTGCTGGATTTGGGCTTTCAAGTAGTCGCTGGCTGCCGACATCTGCTCGGGATGCGAGCCTAAGGAGCAGTCGTCGTGCTGTCAAGACGATCTACCGCGTGCCGTCGGCAGCACGCCGTAGGCTCCCCACGAAATGCCCCGACAGCCCAATCCCAAGCAGGTTGCCGCCTGGAGCGCAGCCGGCGGAGCACTATTCGTCGCGGGTCTGAGCACGGCGGTTCTCCTCGCCCTCCAACCTGCTTCGACACATGTGCCGCCAGTCGCAATCACCGCCGCCGCCGCGCTGACTGCAGTGGGGCTCTACGTGCTGCTTGGGCCACTGCTGCGCTTTCCTCCCTGGCGCGTCCGCGAGTCCGATGCGCCTATCCGAACCATGAGGGCCTCGACATCGCTACCGGTTCCGCGTGCTCTCCCTGCTCTACGCGTAAGCGACGAGGAGCTACGTCGTATCTCGGCCAGTCGAGACCCACGCTTCGCTGGCTATCGGCGGATAGACAAAGAGCCAGGCAGTGCGCTTCGTGGTAGCGACGCGTCTCCGCGGCCGAAAACCAATTTCGAGGGATCGGTGCTGTCGCTGAAAGACTGGCTTGAACAGCGCATCGCCGAGGCAGAACGACATCTACGCGAGCGCGTTGTCCTCGGTGACTCGGCCAACCGCAAGGCGATGGGAACGTGGGACTTCGACAACACGCACTATCTATCCCAACAACATCCGAGCCTAGTGCAGCAGTATCGCGGCGAGCCGCCCGGTCACCTGCCTGGCGCTTCACACGAGGACGCCTATTACGAGCGACAGGTCGCGTGGTTTAGGGCCACCCTCGATCGGCTACGACACGAAACGGCCACCGATGGCCAACTGTCCGAAACAGTCACACGCAGCTCGATTGAGCGCGAGCTCGCTCCGTTCGTGGCGTTGGCCGGGCGACTGCTCCGAAAAGGCGTGGTCCGCGAACAGGTCGATGCCTGGGCAAGTAGCGTCGGGATCGGCATTAGAGCTCGAGGCCCTATCGGCGAAGAGGAGATGTTCCTGGCCGAGGGCCACGGTCTCGCTCCAGCAGACGAGCTACGCGCCAAGGTCGCCCGCCTTCAAAACCACATCCTGCCCAAGGTCCGCGCCGGTGAATGGCTACGCTCGCACTCGCCATCCTGAAACCAGCGCAGCGCGACGAGGCCGATACGACCAGCTTCCACGGCGAGAACGCTACGGTACTCGCATGCTTGACGACGTGTTTGATGACGAGAGCGAGCAACAGCAGCGGCAGTACGAGAAGCACGGTCAAGCCGGCCTGAAGCAAAAGAGACGACAGATATAGGTGATGTTCTAGGCGCCAACCCGCAAGGATAAGTCCCCAGCCTAGGAGCAAGGTGAGGATAGCGACCGTTCGCCGCTCGATGCGCTCGGCTTGATCGGAGAGCCATCTGGTCACTTCCCCAAAGCTTAGGGTTCGGCAGACAATGCCGCTTGTGCGACGCGCCGGCCGTACAGGCGCGTTCTCACCTCGTGCTAGCGCGATTGGCGTCAGCTAGACGCCGACTGCGGCCCCCGTTCACCATTATCGACGGTACTCGAGCATCTCACGCCAGCCGACGGTTCCCTGGCCTGCGGTCCTGGTCTGCAGCCACGCATGACGGACTATGAATGGCGCATCGCACGATACGTGGGCGACGCCAAGACGAAATGATTCAGGGAGTGGCCTCTCGGCAAGCCCAAGAGGGCCAGGTACAGAAGTGTGAGCACGCATCACCTCTTGGGTTGCGGGGCAAGCGCCGCAGACTACGCAAGCCTGACTCCCAGAAGCTGGCGAGCCCAATAGCGTCGCACGGCGATTGGGTTTATGCGCCCTACGGGGTTGTCTACCCCGCGACATCGCAGACGGCCCCCGGGTTACCGAGGGCCGTCGTGTGATCTACAACTCAAGCGACACGACTATGCCGTAATGTCTAGAGTGACTGCGGTTGTGTCGAAGGAACCCCCGCCAAGCCCGCGACTGATCTCGAAATAGAGGGATTCACCCGCGGTTACAGAGACCGTCGTCGGGCCGAAGTTGGTCGCAGTGTTGTCGGCCTTTTCGTTTGGCCCAAGCAGTATCGTCGAACCCTGATCCAGCTGCCAGACGATTCCCTCCACGTTTGAGTCAGTCGGTCGGACCGAACCGGATACGGTGACCATTCCGGTGATCGGCGATTTCCAGCCAACGACGCTAGCTAGAGATGATCCGTTGTCCGGATGCATAAAGAAGGTCTTGGCCGGATATTCGGCGAATGGCGCGCATTGAGTCTGGCCTTCTTTCACAGTTCGTCCAGCGTTGTAGAGAACATTAGGTAGGCTAAACAGGGACGGGCCTCTATTCCACTCAAAGAAGCGCTTCACGCCGCATTCCGTCTTGAGGATCTCAGGAGGAAAGAAGCTTTCCATCAGGAGGTAGCTGCTTGGTGTATCGGCTTCACCATACATCCAGCTCCAAACGGCCGGGTCTTTGAATTTATCAGGCACAGGGTTTTCTGTCCGGTGCGCCGCGAATTCTTTCGTCAAGTCCCACGTCTTCGATCTCACGGCGCTCGCCGGGGCTGGCAGCAGTGTTACTGAGAGAGCAGCCCCCACCAAAGCGACGAGGGCAAGCGGCTGCGCATGGCGCAGCGAGAATATTCGGCTCATGTTCTTGCTCCATTTCGTCCGTAACGGTTGGTCCTGGCCACCGACCTTAGAGAGACCTCCCGGACCCAGAATGATCCGCGAGCGGAAACCCGGACGGTAGCAACATCCGGGCCGCGGTAGCCCTGACCTATCGGAAACAGATCTGCGTGGGCCAATCGACGGCGTCGGCCGGCCTAACGGCTGTAGGCGCGGTCGTGCGTGAAGGGTGCCAAACCCTGATCTGACCTGAGCGCCAGCCCCGGCGGGCCGGTGCCTCATGCCGCGCTCTGAAGGCGATGGACGTAACGACAATCGTGACCGCGACTATCGCCGGAGCATCAGGGATAGGCGGCGGGTATCTCGGCATGCGTCAGCAGTTGCAGACCACACGGGAGCAGGCGCGCGCGGAGCGTGAACGAGAACGCGAGAAGCACAAAGCGAAAAGCGAGACCAGAGGCTCGATCTTCAGCTCGAGACCTATCACCGGTTCCTCGACATCGAGCGTCAGCTCCGACGCTTGCTCGCTTCGGGTCGCTCATTTTCCGCTGGCGAGTACGGCAAATGGTCAGGAGACTTCTACGAGCTGTACCACCGCGTGGCGCTTATTGGTTCTGACAGAGTCCGGACGCTTGCAGAGCAATTGCTTGGGCTCTTTCAGATGATCGAAAGCGAGCGGCTGAGGCTGCCGGGCGAGAGATTCGCCGATGACCTCGCTGCGGCATTCCAGCGGTACGAGGTCCGGCTCGAGGAGGCCCGAGTCGAGCTCATCGCCGCAATGCGTCGCGACGTGGCGCCATTCGGGACGGAGTCAGTCGATCGAGCAGCTCGAGTCGTGCGCGACGTTGGGATTGTGTCTGAAGCAGCCGCGATCACCGCGCAAGCACTGTCGCGCGTTGTCGCGGCGGTTCAGAAGAAAGTTTCGCGTGACCTAGCACCAGTATGGGATGTCGATGGAAGCCTCACGGTTCACGACTCGTGTGGCGATGTAGGCGTCGACTCGATGTTGATTGTGATCAAGGACGAGCTAGAGTTCCCAAGCATGGCGTTTTCACACAGTTGAAGACGGCCGACCGGTGGGATTCGTCCTGGGAACAGGCGAATGGACATCTGCATTGAGTCACACATGCTTAGAGATGCTCGTCAGTCCAGTCGTCGCCGTCGGTTCGGCCGTGGCGCTGCGATGAGGTCGCTCGCTGACCTTGGGTCGCGATGGAGGGAATGATCGTCACTCGCCCTGGCGGCGCGCCTAATGGACAGCGTCGTATGCCGCGTCCACCCAGCTTCCAAGGTTCTGATAGCCATCGTCGTTCACCCAATCGTACGTGGCATAACCCGCCGGCAATGGATTGGGGCCTTTCGCAGCCGTCTTCCCGTCCGAGTCGGCGATGTTGTGAATGAAGATGCAAAGGAGACCATTACCCCGGGCGATGCTGTTATCGATCTCATACTTGATCCATTTGCGTGAAGCCGTGTCGCTACCGATGAGAATCGCGGTGACGGTCGTGCCAAGGAGCGAATCGTCAATGAGTTTTTCAAGGGCGCTTGGGCCCTTTGTCTTGGCCTCCTCCCAGATCGAGGCGTCGATCCACTCGGCGTCGACATCAGTCTTCGTGACGTCGCTGTTGCGCACCACGCTGGCGCGCCAAACGTCCTCCTCGTAGTGGAAGCTGAAGAAGGTTCTATGTGCCATTCTGCCAGTCTCCTCGCAATGTCGACTCTTGGACGTCGGAGCAGCATCGCCCGCGCTTTCGGCGCTCGGTGCTCCAGGCGACGCATTTTACGCGACCCGGCGGTGTCGATGTCCGTAGCAACGGTACGGCTTCGGGGCCTCCGGCCGCCATGCAAGAGTCGTCCGCAGGGTGCTCTATCGTTGTCGCCCCAACGCTCCACGGCAACTGGAGAGATTCATGGCGCGCCGCGTATACTTCGCATTCGACTATCAGGACGTATTTGCGGTCAATCAGATCCGCCGAGCTGGTCAGTTCGTCGATGTTGCAGTGGCCGGATTTAATGACGCGTCTCAGTGGGAGAAACTGAAGCTCAAAAGCGATCATCTGATACGTAAAGCGATCGATGAAGCATTGATCCGCACGACGGTGACGGTCGTATGTGTCGGGAGTCGTACGGCATCACGGCGCTGGGTAAAGTACGAGCTTGCGGCAAGCCGTGACCGTGGCAACGGCTTGCTGGGTGTCTACCTACCAGGAGAGAGCGGCCATCCGAAGCCGAAAGTCCTCGAAGAGGAGGGTGCACCTCTGTACGCCTGGAACAGTCAGCGTTTCGCCGTCTGGGTGGAGGCTGCGGCGCACAAAGCAGGCCGATAGTGATTGACTCGCACACTATCCGGCTTGCAGATCGTTGAGTACGGTCCGCCATAGTGACGGGTAGACCGCGCCGGTCAGCAACTGCTCGCGAAGCGGCGAGACTGACTCCAGCGCGAGGGCCCGCGCCTCTCCGCCCGGCTTTCCGAGGGGATAAGCGGGACGCCCAGGACATACTTCGTTGAATATGGCCAACTCGTCGGGTATTCCTCGCATCCCGCCGATAAAGACGGCCGCCGCGGGCATGGTCTCGCTCAGCATTTGCCGGCGCATTCTCTCAAGGCTGGCATCCCACTGCCCTGGTTCAGGACGATCTCCCTCAGCGGCAGGGGTCCAGATGATCCGACCAACTCCCTGCGCCTCAAACCGCCTGGTGGCCGTCGGCAAGACGTCCTCGAACAGCTGGGACTGATAGATGACTACCTGTTCGCTTCGCTCGCTCGGAAGCTCGGCGGCGACGTATAGGAGCAAGGGTGCGATCGTGGGGTGAGCGGCACTTACTAGGCGTAAACCTGCTGTCAGAAACACGCGTGCGAACGCCACGACGGCATCAGTGATCTCCAGCGGATCCGCCTCTCCCTCCCATCGTTTTGGGTCGGGAATGCTTGCGGACAGGAAGATCGACCGATCGACCAACGTCGGATTCGTTTCGGCGATCGCGAAGCTCAGGGTCATATCCAATGTCCCCCAATCGCGTTCTCGGGTCGCAGGATGAGGTCTCGATCGCCGGCAACCCACGCGAGGTGACGACGCAGGTGCTCACGAAGCACCCGTGCGCTGTGCACTAGGACTGCCGCGCGATCCGTTTCAGCAAGGGATCTTGCCTGGTCGAGCGCTTGCAGATCCTCTGCCGTCGGAAGCCGAGGCGTCACGCCCAACAGAGTGGACTCTCCGGCATGCTCGACAAGCAGACGCCAGCCAGGCAAGAGAGAACAACTAGTGCATCCCACTGCGGCAGCCGCCTCCTCGATACTGCGTACCAGCATGCGCCGGCGACGCACGAGACCATGGGCATGCGCGCCCTCAATCTGACCAACGAGCGCGTCTAGGGCTGAATCGGTCAGGATGTCGTAATCATGCTCATCGCTGATGAGTTCATCACGCGATAGGTGCACCCGCGGGAGGCCCTTGCTCCCCGGTACGAGCTCAGGATCGTCCGGCCATCGCACGATCAGCGTGCCCATACTGTGACTAATCGCGTAGTCCACCTCATCAAAGACCCACGCTGATGTATGCGCGAGCGGCGTCTCGAGCAGAAGTATAAAAGCGTAGTCCTCCAAGGCGTCGGCGATCGTCTCCTGTACCTGCTGGCCACTACGGATCGCAAAGCGATCGATGAACGGCACAAACCCACTGTGGGAGAGTCGGTCGTAAAGCTGTTCGGCCGCGCCGAGGCCGTCGTCTCGCTTATGGCTGATAAACACCCGGCGCTGTCGGTCCTCAATCCCTAGCTCCTCCAGCAATAATCGCGCTAGACGCTGCGCTGCGTCGGGCCCCGCCCAGGCGAAGCCATTCACGAGTGCAAGCGAGGGCGGAACGCAGGCCACGAAGTCCGCGAGATCGTCGACCACTGGGATGACTACCCTCCCGGCGTTGACCGCTTCGGCAATCGCGGCCTGAATGCCCGGGTCAGCCACTGCTCCGGGACTGGCGAGCAATGTGGCGACCGACGGTGTGGCAGACATCGGTGCTCCCTCACCGACAGCAACGGCCACGGTGCGATGGAGCCCGACGGACACCAACTCAGTCGCCACCGCTCGACTGAGCTCGGACATCCTGTCCCGCCGGTCACACTGAATCACCTGAATCTCGTACGTGGTGGTCACGTTTGGGTACTTGCCACGCTTTGGTCAGCGCGCAGTCTACGCCCTCGCGATACGACTGGAAGCTGTGGGCGGCTTTTGATCGACTATCGCTGGCGCGCGGACCGCAGGAGTGCGCACCCTCGTCCGTGAGGTCGAGGATGTCGAGGTCTCGCCCGAGTTCTTTTCTGATCTCTAGACGCCCTAGCCCTCTCGCGTAGGTCGTTCTGGCGATCGGGCGTGGCGAGAGCGGTCCGACGTGTGGACATAAGTAGCCAACGCACTCGCGGCAGACATACGCTGAGAAGGTGGGGCGCACGATCTGAGATGCCTCGGACGGTCCATCGGCCGATCAGCCCTCGAAGTCCACACCAGCATCCGCGCAGACTTGGCGGATGAGGTCGAGGCCCGGTTCTCGATCCAACGCCACCGGGTCTCCTTCCAGTTGCAGCCACTCGGGGCGCACCCGCGTTCCGCCCCACAGAATGAACGCACGAGATGTGTCGTTCTGTCGAGATGTCCAGACCAGCCCGTGGGGTCTGCTCCGGTGGCCGTACAGCGCCTGCGCCCACGCTGCCGTGTAGTCGTACTCGGACTCTGGACTATCGATCACGTGCTCTCGCAGGAGGTCTAGGCGGGTCAATCCGAGGCCGTGCAGTCGCACGAGCCGCAGCGGCCTAGTCGTGCGTAGTCGTGCCATGTCCAAGTCTTCCACCTCAAGGCGGAACAGACGTCTCCTCGGGGAGCCGCTCCTTAACGCTGACACCCCGCGAAGGATGGCCTCTGCGATGGCGGTCTCCTCGTCGCGAGCGCCGTAGGCAGTTGGGACGACCTCGCCCGAGGCGTTCCTGATCGGCCGGAACCGGGCCACCGCGTCCTCTTGGTTGAAGCTAAGCGGGCCAAAGCGACGTTCGTAGACGCGCATGAGCATGGAGCCGGCTTTGATGTCCTCAATGATCGGGGAGAGGTCCCCCGGGCGAGGAACGACCGGACGGCCGCTGCTCAAAGCCCCCGCGGTGCTCCGAGCCGCGCAGCGGCGGCAGCAACGGCCTCGGGTTCGTCATCGAGAACATCGACAGGGCGACGGCCTCCGAGCCATCCATTTGCCGCGGTCCACCAGAGCGCGCTCTCCCACTCCGACACGCGATCACGCGGCAGTTGCGCCAGTACGTCGCGGATGGATGACTTGACCTCGCCGCTTACGACATCGAACTGGAACGCAGGGTAGAGCGTCTGTCCTCGGTACGGAACGCCGAAGATGCGGCCCTCCTTACGCCAGCGCGCAGCCAGCGCGTGGCGATTCTGCGCTTGCGAATGCTCCTCTCCAATCTGGTCGCCGGTGAGTGCTCCGAACTCTTGAAGGAGCTGCGTGCGGGCCTCGGCGTTACGCCGAGCCTGGCGAAGCTTCGGCTCGGTGGGCAGCGAGAGCTCGGGAGTCATCCGCTCAACTAGCTGCTCGAGCTGGCTGCGCCACTCGTTGATGTCCTCGTCTCGGGGGCCTACCGGCGCTATCTGGACGACTACGCGCATGTGATGGGCGAGCGCATTGCGCACGGCCTGGAGCAGCTCGACAAGCGCCGGAGATGCAGCAATCGCCGACTCCCCGCCAAGGCTCTCGATCCAGTCGCGGAGACCTGGCAGATCAAAGGTCAGCGTCGATGCCTCGCCAATGCTCTCGCTCACAGACGTGAGAGACGGATCTGTCCGCGTAGCGCTCACAATACTCATGGTAGACCATCGCAGCGACACGACGACTACGACGAGACATGCCCCTCAACATCGCACCCTCGATCCTTGAGCGCCTGGATCCCGGGGTCCTCGCAATGGCCGTTGGGGACCTCGAACACACCGACTTCTCGTGCTCCGTTTGTGGTCACGAGATAGGGGCGGGCACCGCCGAGCAACTGGAGCTTCTGCTTTTCGAGGATCCAGACGGATGTGGTGAGCTCTTGAGATACGCGCACTCCCGATGTGCCAAATCAGAGATCCAAGTGCGGCCGTTGCCGCCTCTGCCGGGCTACCTCGAGACATCATTCACGCCCATGATGCGTGACCACGTGCTGGCTGCCACGATGGTCTGGGAGCTTGTCGGTGGGGTTCGCGCTGGGCCGGACGCCGGCTCTGGGCCGCTGGTCGACCCCATCGCTGAGGGGCTACGCACGCATGGCTTTCGCCAGGCGACCCAGCGTCTAGGGGACCTTGTTGCGCCGGTCGTGCCAGGTTGGGCGCTCGTTCAGAACGGCGACGATCTTCTGCTTCGCGCTCCAGATGGGGGACGCGCGGACGAGTTCAGCGGGGCTATGCGGGCGCTTCCCCCGGGGTGGTTCCAGGCGGTGCGGCGGAGCAAGAGGGTCTTGGTCGTATACGGGTCGGGGTTCGGCCTTGAACGACTGGACCTGGCGAGGATTGATCGTGTTATGCAGGCTGGAGCCGCGGTCGCGGGCCTCGTCAAGTGGAGCGGCGCGCCACCCTCTTCACGTCGGAGGCGTAAGTAGGCTGGTTGGGCAGTGTTTGGGCGCCGCAATCCAAGATCGTCGACCGCCCACGAAACCGCTCACCGTCCGGTCAAATCGCCTGCAACGACGGTCACCACCGCCTGTCTCCCCGATTGCCGATCTGTTGACTGCGGGCGACCGCTAGAAAGATCCCCTGGCGGCAGCGCTCGCCGACACGACGCGTGCTGACGGGCCTTTCGGCCGAAGAAAGCGGAAGCCCCGGCAGGCTGGTGTGCTCCGCGGACCGCCCACGAACCGCCCACGGCCTACACTCTCGACCGCCCACGCGGGAGCATCCGGCCCCGCACGCTCCCGCGCGCTCGTGTCCTGAGGCGACTGGCGGGCCGCAGGAGGGTGCCCCGAGACAGGAGGAGGCCTACCAAATCACCACTCTCGTTGGGGTGAGCGCCTCTCCATCCCGTCCGTCGCCGCGAGGGGAGACTCCTGCCGTCCGCTGCCACATCGACCGTCTTGAAACCGGCACCTCTTATCACCGTCAAGGCGAACCTCTTGAGCGGGAGATCGACAATCTTCACTCGCGGCCCTTCCCGCTCAGGCGGACGTTTTCGGAGCTCTCAGCGGCCGCAGCTCAAGGCCTTACCGACGACCGAGGGCACGGGGCAGCGCAGAAAACCGCATAGCTAAGCGAAAGACTGCCCTGGCTGGGCGCCCCGCAAACCCGCTCCATCGGACGTTCCCGTCTCGATCTGTGCGAGCTGGCGCTTCGCCCGGAGCGGGAGAGCTCACCCGGAGAGCATCCGCGTCCTTGGCGGCCTCATCGACGGGTACGTGACCGGTGCATCATCCACTTTTTGGCACCCACGCTCCTGACGGTTAGAGCTTTCGCGGCCTACAGACCCCGAAACCAGCCCAGCCCTACTTGATGTGCATCCCCGAGATGGCGCGTGAGATCACGAGTTGCTGGATCTCGGCGGTGCCCTCGAAGATGTCGTAGATCTTGGCGTCGCGGTGCCAGCGCTCGACGGGAAACTCGCGCGTGTAGCCGTTGCCGCCGAGGATCTGGATCGCGCGCTCGGTGACCCATACCGCCACCTCTCCCGACTTCAGCTTGCTCATCGAACCCTCGGCGTTCTCGAACGGGACGTTGTTGCGGCCCATCCACGACGCCCGCCAGACCAGCAGGCGGGCAGCGTCGATCTCGAGCTTCATCCTGGCGAGCGTGAACGCGATCGCCTGGTTCTCGATGATCTTGCGTCCGAACTGCTCGCGCTCCTTCGCGTACTCGAGCGCGTACTCGTAGGCGGCGCGAGCGATCCCGAGGGCCTGCGCGCCGACGGTGGGGCGCGAGGCCTCGAACGTCTGCATGGCTGCCTGCGACTTGCTCGGCTTGCCTTCGCGAACGCGCGCGAGACGCTTGTCGAGCTTCTCCTTGCCCCCGAGAACGTGGCCCTGGGGTATGCGGCAGTCGTCGAGGAACACATCCGCGGTGTGCGAGGCGCGCAGCCCATGCTTTGAGACCTTCGTGCCCTGCGTGATGCCCTTGGTTTCACTCATCGGGACGACGAAGGCGGCGTGCCCGCGCGAGCCCAGCTCGCGATCGACGGAGGCGATCACCACGTGGACGTCGGCGATGCCGCCGTTGGTGGCCCATGCCTTCTGCCCGTTCAGCACCCACTCCCCGGCAGCCTCGTCGAACTTCGCCGTCGTGCGCACGCCCGAGATGTCCGAGCCCGCGTTCGGCTCCGACGCGCAGAAGGCGGCCACCTTGACGTCATCGGGGGTTCCGAAGCAGCGCGGGATCCACTCGCCGATCTGCTCGCCGCTGCCCTGCCCGAAGATCGCGGCGACGGCCAGCGAGGTGCCCATGATCGACATGCCGATGCCGGCGTCGCCCCAGAAGAGCTCCTCGTTGACGATCGGCAGTCCCAGCCCGCTGGGGTCGGCGAAGAACTGGGCGATGCCTTCCAGACCGTAGAGACCGATCTTCGCGGCCTCCTCGATGATGGGCCAGGGCGTCTGCTCCTTCTCGTCCCACTCGTGGGCCGCTGGGCGCACGACGTCGGCGGCGAACCCGTGCACCCAGCCGCGGATGTCCTTCTGATCCTGGCTGAGCTGCATCGAGAACGCCGCCTCCTTACCGGCGGCGCTGCTGATCGCCTCGACGGCTGCCGTCGCGGCGTCCGCCGCCGCGGCGGACGCGAGGCTCTCGGCGGTGGATGTGGGCGACGCTGACATCGGTGTGGGATCTCCTTTCGGGAAGTCAGTGTGGGCGCAAGCGCCCCTAAACCCTCGCCTTGATCTCCAGTGGCTCTTCGTTGCGGTATGTGTTCACAAGCGAAGTGACTGTCGTGGGTTCGCCCGTCGACGTGCAGAGCGGACCGGCACCCGGGACGTACATCGCTCGCACGACTCTCCGACGCGGGGGAATGAGCCTCCTCGAGCGCCGCTACCGGGGAGGGGGAGGAAAGCGGCAGCGACGCTCGACGAGGCTCTCCGGTCATCGGCGGCCGAAGCGGGCTGATCGGCGGCCATCGCCGAGGCGTCCGCCGCTGCCCTGGCCTAAGATGTTTATGCTGGCTCCCCTACTTCGCTTTGATCTCCAGCTTTTCCGCGTTCCTGACGACGAAGTAGGGTTTTTCGACCCCAAGCAACGTCAGGCCTGTCTGTTCGCTGCTTTTTCCCGACGTGCTGATCCTCGTCGCGATCAGCGTTTCTTTGACGCCGCCTTCAAAGCGTTCGGGCACCTGTTTGCCGCCAAGCGCCGTGTAGGTGAGGCTCAACGACGCTTTCATGACGTCGAGGCCCCGGATGCGCCCGATCACCGAGCCTTCGAGCGTCCACTGTTCTTCAGACAGCGCCCCGCAGCTGAAGCTGAGCAACGTTGCCGAGGAGCCTTTTGCCTTGAGGTCCAGGCCCACCTTCGGCCGCGAGCTGCCTCTGATGAAGCCCAGTTCTGCTTCCAGGGGCGCTTCGGTCTTGATTTCAGACGCCGCGCTTGAGCTTGACTGGCAACTGGCTGTGGAGACTGGGTTCGCGCAGCCTTTGAGGACGAGCTTGGCCTGGGCGGTTTTCGCCCCCGTCCATTCGCCAGACAGCGTCCCCGAGCTGCATACGATCTGCACTTTGCCCGTCGTTTCCAGGATGGCCCCGCCGATCCACCCGCCGAAGGCCGGTTTTGCCCCCGGTCCGCTGAGCCATTCGTAGGCGCCGGTACGCCCTGGGCTGACCGTCAGGCAGCTGCTCGTTTCATAGCCGCCGCCGGAGCCGACGTTCACGCAGCGGCCGAGCAGCGGCAGCGGCGCGTAGGCGTAGTCGTCTGCCGCGCTGGCGCCGGTCGCGCCCGCCGAGGTCGTCACCGTCACTTCGACCGTACCCACTCCGGCGGGGGCCACGGCGGTAATCGAGGTAGGCGAGTTGACGGTAAAGCTCTTGGCGTCGGCTGAGCCGAACTTGACCGCGCGCACTTCTTCAAATCCGCTGCCGGTGATCGTCACGGAGTTGCCACCGTACGGAGGCCCTTCGCTGGGGCTGAGCGCCGTTATGGTCGGGAGTGGGCCGTACTGCTCGATCAGCGTTGATTCGATGCCGGTCGCGATCAGCGTTGACTCACCGACCGCGAAGCAGCCGCTCGTGCACGTGACGCCGTACAATTCGTTCTGTTCGACGGAACCCGCGTGCGCACTTTCCGTGACGGTCCAAGCGCCCGCCGTGCCTTGCTGCATGATCTCCGCATAGCGACCCACTGCTACGCAAAACATGCCCCTGCAACTGACCCCGTTCAGTAGCCCCGTGCCTGGGCTTCCGACGACTTCCCAGCCGCTGCCGGTATTTTTCATGATCAGAGGCCGGGCTGGTTGTTCGCCTTCTGCGTCGTGCCCGACGGCGACGCAGTAGCTGGAAGAAGCGCAGCTCACGCTGTTGAGTTCATTTTCGCTTTTAGCCTTAATGCCGGCGGGGTTGGGGCTGCTGACAAGGCTCCATTCGGTACCGTCGTAGTGCTCGGCGAGCGTCATGAAGCAGAATTCCCGGGGTTCTGTTGCGGAACCGGGACAGAAGCTCAAGTTCACCCCGACTGCCCAGCAGTCGCCCGCACCAGCGCAGCTCACCCCGTTAAGGTACGATTGCCCAGGCTGCGATGGGCCGGGGGGTCCCGTGGGGTTGGGGCTGCTGACGACGCTCCACTTATCTTCGGAGTTACCGTCGTAGTGCTCGATCAACGTCCTGTTAGGGGTTTCGGCTAGCGGGTCAGCCCTGTAGTTGCCGACGGCCCAGCAGTCGGTGGTATCCACGCACGTCACAGCTTCGAGTCCTTCAGTGCCGGTGCCCGGACTAGGGGCACTGACCAGGCGCCATTCGGTGCCGTCGTAGTGCTCGATGAGCGAGCCATCTATTTTTTCGACGCTGTTGCTGCCCGTCTTGGGGAAATACTTCCCAACTGCCCAACAATTAGTGGCGCTTGTGCAGGTGACGCCGAGTAGGTGGTTTTCTTCTGTGTTGCTTTCGTTGGGGCTAGCGACGACTCCCCAGCCGCTCCCGTTGTAATGCTCGGTGAGCGTTTGGGCGGGGCGTTCCCCACCCGGAGCCCGAGCGACGTATGTACCGACTGCCCAGCAGTCGCTCGCCGTCACACAAGTAGCCGCCTGCAGCTTGTTCGATAGTTCACCAACGTTCTGGCTGCTGATGAGGCTCCAGCCGCCAGTGGCGGCTAGGCCGACCGGCGCGCTCGCGATGCCCATGGCCCCCATGGCGAGCAGCGCGCTGATCCCCATTCGGAGCCGCCGCGAGACACAAACGCGCGAGTCAGCGTAACTCTGTGCTTGGAATACGAAGGTAACGGCCTCCATCACCTGCGAAAGCCTGTTTGCGAGGCGCCTGATGCCGGCGCGACCCAAGTTAGCGTCCCGAGCGCCGCTGCGCGTAACCGCTGTAACTGCTCCTAAGGTGGGCACTCCCTCTCCCTCTCCTGGTCTGTGTCGCCCTGTATGTGTCGCTCCGGCCCCGCCCGACAAGGTCGCGCGATGTGCGTGGAGACTGTCGCCCCCACGCACATCTCGCCTTCTGCCGATTCAGGCCGGCTTAGCGCTACCTGATTTCGACCGCTTCTTCAAAGGTTAGTGTCTCGGTGTCTTCCAGCGCGCATTTTTCTTCCGCGCCGCCACCGACTTTGCAGTGCAGCTGTTTGTTTTCCGCTTTTTCTTCGATCGCGACCCACTTCTGTACGCCTTTGCCGACGCCTTTTTCGAAAATATTTTCCCCCGTCAGCTGTTCTTTTTTGACCGGCTTGGCTTCGCCGATGACTTGGCCTTTCACTTGCACTTTCGCGCCAAAGCATTCGAATTCGGCGAACAGTCCACCAGCTTCTTCTGGTTCAAGCAGTATCCCGGCTTTTGCTTTAGCGGCATCCAGCCAGACCAGTTCGCCCTTCGTTTTTTTCGTCGTGATCGTCGCGGTCGCATTACAGTTGAGGCCGAAATTAGTGCAGCCTTTGTATTCGACCACTACGTTTTTCGCTTTGTTAGCGGGTTCGATTTCGCCGGAATTCACTTTGTCTGACGTGCATTTCACTTTGTTGCCGTTTTCGAGTTCGAGTGTGCCTGCCAGGCTTGTGCCGGTTGAGATTTTGACGTTTTTAGCAAGTTTGGCGTTTTCTTTGAACCATTCGGGCGACGCCGACGCCGACGCCGACGCGACGGCGCTGATCGCGAACGCCGCTGCGAGCGCCAGTGTGATGAACCTCAGTCGCTTCATAGTGATTGGTGCTCCTTTGCTCCTATTGATGATGACCGGCTCCTAGGGCAGCTCATCCGTGATGATCAGTCGGTTGCCGTCCGTGTCGAAGTCGAAGCCCCGCGAGACCGCCTCCACCGCCGCCGAACGCCGGCCGGCGGAGTTCGCCGCGAGTCTGGCAGGTTCCGGCGCGGTTGTCAAGGCTTAGGTAGGCGGATGTTTCCCAAAACCGTGCTTTACACGAGACTGCCGCAGGGCCGCCCGGTGCGACGTTGGTGCAGCGTGCCGCCGCGGACGAAGGGTGCAGCCGTGATCCGGCGCCAAGCATGTCCGAGGCCGTGGCACGGTAGATGTCTAGCTTGAGAGCCCGCGACGCCGCACGATGCGTAAACGCTTTAGCCGAGATCCCGCGAGCTTGCGCTAGGATGGTGGGTACTCCTAGCCGGTTTGATCCGGCTTGAGATGATGACCGGCACCGGGGCGCTTATCACCATTGAGGGCGTCCCGGAGCCTAGTGTTCGGCGGCTGGCGGACACCGTCTGCGGCGAGCGCGGTGGGCGTGCTGATTGTGGTCCCTGCGCGTGCGCACGTTCCTGACCGCCACGCACAGCGGGGCAGCCTGGTAGACGGATGTTCCCGATGGGCGTATGTTCCCGGTAGACGCATGTTCCGCCGGGCACTCACGGCGCGGCTCGCCTCGCCACCGCGAGCAGGCTGCGCCCCGACCAGCGGCTAGCATGAAATGACCACCGGGATGTCAACAGACAGCACAGCGCCACACGGAGCCTCGACAGGGACGGCTTCGGGCGCGAGCGCAGACGGTTCTACCGGTGACGGCCGGGGTCGTCGAGGAAGTGAGCGCGATGCGCAGCACCTGCGCCTGGTGGCGGCAATGGTGCAGGCCATCGGCCAAAACGGCTACCGCGCGACGACGGTCGCCGACGTGATCGGCCACACGCGCGCCTCGCGCAAGACGTTCTACAGCCGCTTCGCAAACAAGCAGGAGTGCTTCCTCGCCACCTACGACCTCATCTCCGAGCGCGCCACTCGCCGCCTGGAGGAAGCCTACCGCGTGGCTGACGGCTGGCCGGGGCGCGTGGAGGCGGCGATCGGAGCTCTGTTTTCGGCGGCGATCGAGAACCCAGCGGCCCTGCGCCTGGCCACGCTTGAGATCGGCGCGGCGGGCAGCGCCGGCATCGAGCGGCGCGAGCGCTCGATCGCGCAGTACATGCGCTTCATCTCCGACGCGGCCAAGCTCGCACCGGGCAAGGGCAGTATGCCCGAGACGATCGCCCGGGCGATCGTCGGCGGGGTTTACTGGATCCTGCACGGCGGGGTATCAAAGGATGAGCTGAAGCTGGTGCACGAGCTGGCGAGCTGGGCGGCCTGCTACTACCCGACGCCGAGAACGCTTGGCAGACCCCGGGCCTGGCAGCCTCGGACACCTGAGGTCCCCCAGGGAGGCAGAGCGCCGGGGACGCTCGCACCCCACTCCTCCTTCATCCAGCGACGTGGCCTCGCGCCTGGGCTGCACAACGTCTCACCCAGCTTCGTCGTGCACAGCCAGCGCGAGCGGATTCTCGACGCCGTGGCCAACCTAACCGCCGCCAACGGGTATGAAGCGCTGGGCGTCAATGACATCGCTCAGGAGGCCGCGGTTTCCCTGAAGGCCTTCTATGAGCACTTCGCCGACAAGGAGGATGCGTTTCTCGTAGCATACGAGCTGGGGCACACCAAGTGCCTGGCCTTCGTCGAGCGCGCATATGCCGCACAGTCAGACTGGCGTACCGCCGTGTGCGCTGGCCTCGCCGCGCTGCTGGGGTTCCTGGCCTCCGAGCCTGCGTTCGCGCACCTGTCGCTGATCGACGCCCTGACGGTCAGCGCGCAGACGGCCGAACGCTCGCGGGCGGGCGTGAGCGACTTCGCACGCATGCTGATCCCGGGCTTGGACGAAGCGCCGGGGCACGCACGCCCTCCCGCGGTGACGATCCAAGCGGTCGCCGGAGGGATCTTCGAGCTCTGCCTGCACCATGCCGCGCAGGGGAGGATCCAGGAGCTGCCCCAGCTCACGAGTGAGGCGACATACCTCGCCCTGGCTCCGTTCATCGGCACCGAGGAGGCGGCGCAGGTGGCACGCGGCTGAGATTTCACCTCCAAAGCTGGGCTGCGCGTCAAAAGTGCAGAAAGGCCCATTGGGGCATGCGCCGGCACCCCCACGGCCGTGGGACCCTGAAGGGTGCCAAAAAGCCGTTCCTCACGCGGCCGCCCTGTAGTAGTACTCGTGCAAGAGGCCGCCGAGCCGATCCTTGCGTGCGACTGACCCACGGGCTCGAGCGTTCAGAGCCGTGGTGGCCGGGACGGGTGGACAGCGACCGAGCGCCCGGTGCGGGCGCTCGCGGTTGTAGTGCTCGGTGAAGACGCGCATGACCCCATCCAGATGGCGGCGCCCGAGGATGAGCAGCCAGTCCAGGCACTCTGCACGCACCGTCCGCACGAACCGCTCGGCATGTGCATTCGCCCTTGGCGCGCGCGGCGGCGTGAGGATCACGGTGGCGCCATCGCTGCGAAGGACCTCGTCGAAGCAAGCGCTGAACTTCGAGTCCCGATCATGGATCACGAAGCGGGCGTGGCCGAGCGAGCCGGAGAAGCTCAGGTTGCGAGCCTGCTGGGCGACCCAGCTGCCGCTCGGCTTGGTCGTGCAGCCGGCGAAGTGAACACGTCGGCTGGCGATCTCGATGCAAAAGAGCACGTAGTAGCGACGCAGGAAGGCGGTCTCGACGGTGAAGAAGTCGAACGCGACGATGCTCGCCGCTTGGTTGCGCAGGAACTCGCGCCAGGTGGGGCCTGCGCGTCGAGGCGCCGGGTCAAGCCCGGCGCTCGCAAGCAGGCGACGAACCGTGCTCGGCGAGAGCATCACGCCGAGCTTCTGAAGCTCTCCGGCGATGCGCTGATAGCCCCATCGCGGGTTCTCGCGCGCGAGGCGTAAGACGAGTCGGCGCGCCTGCTCGTTGACGCGGGGTCGGCCTGGACCTCAGCTGGGGTAGGTCCATCTGCGACGGACCAGCTCACGATGCCAGCGCAGCAGGGTCTGCGGTGTGACGAGCCTCGACTGCTTGTGCTCTCGCGGCAGGAACCGCGCCAACGCGGCGAGCACCGCTCGGTCCGCGGGGCTCAACCGGGGCCGCTTGACCTGTCGGCGCAGCACCATGATCTCGTGCCGAAGCACGAGCAACTCGATGTCCGTGGCGCGGTGACCACCGTCCGCGCCGATGACCAACAGCCTTAGCAGCGAGACGAACGCCCGATAGGCAAAGGAAAGCAGCATCCGGCGATCCTCGCAGGCGCCGAGACCCGATCACAGCGGGGCAGCTGAGTTTTGGCACCCTTCACCCTCCCGCGAACGCCAGTTGCGGCGCGGCGTCAACCATTGCGCTATAGTTGACAGACTATCGGAAAGGAACGCCATGCGGATCTATGTCCACACAGAAGAGAAGCTCGATCCAGATCTCGTTGAGGCGCGTGCCGAGAGCGCGGTCGGCGCGGCCGTCGAGTTGCAGGAAGGGGAGCATGTTCTACCCGAGGACGGCGAGGAGCCCCTCGACTCGAACGCCACTCTGGAGGAAGTGGGCGTGAAGGACCGCGCACATGTCTTCCGCGGGCGTAGGCACAGGATTCTCGTCACGGTCGAATTCAATAACCAGGCGCACAGCCGCGAGTTCGCTGCAGCTGCTCGCGTCGAGCGCGTGTTCCGCTGGGCCGCCGGCGAGCACGCGTTCGACCTTGACCCGCAGGATGCCGCCGAACACACGCTCGCCCTACCTGACGAATCGATCCCTCCTGAGGACGTTCACATCGGCTCGCTGCCCGAGCCCGAAGAGGGGCGGCTGCGCTTTCTGCTCGTTCCGAAGCACCGCTTCGAGGGCTGATCGCGGATGTCCTCACCCGCACCACAGGGCACGGACCACTCACATGCGCTGTTCATTGCCGACCTCGCTGCTGGCGCGTACGCGGCCGGCGCTGACCGCGGCTGGTGGCACACGGGGCCGGTCACCTGGCCATTCGCGGTGATCGAGCTCGCGCTGCCGCCGCGGCCTGGCTCGGACGATTGGCTCGCGCTGCGTTTTCAACTCGAGGGTTACCCTGAGGCTCCCACGGCCCAGCCCTGGGACGCGGCCGCCGGCGGACCGCTCGCGCTCGCGCGCTGGCCGGGTGGCAACGCTCGCATCACAATGGCCTTCAACCCGGGCTGGCGCCAGGACGCGCTGTACATTCCGATGGACCGGGAGGCGCTCGCCGGACACCCCGATTGGCGTACGAAGTACGCGTGTCACGTCTGGGACGCCAGCAAGGACATCAGCCAGTACTTGCGCCTCGTGCGAAGCCTGCTCAACGACGAGGGGTACACCGGTGCGCGAGGAGGGTGAGGCACGGCTGACAATTCCGCGACTGCGGTGGCGGCGGCTAGTGAAAGAGCTAGCGAGACGCGGCGCCGGCAGACGCGAGAGCGGCGCGTTCCTGCTCGCGCGCACCGACCGACGATCGCGACGCATCGCTGCCGTCGTGTACTTCGACGAGATCGACCCCGACGCGCTCAACGGCGCGATCTCCATCCGCGGGCACACCTTTACCAAGCTCTGGTCAATCTGCTCACGGCGCGGTATGCGCGTCATCGGAGACATCCACACCCATCCCGGCTCGGGTGTCGGCCAGAGCTCAATCGACGCCGCGAACCCGATGGTCGCCCAGCGCGGGCACATTGCCGTGATCGTCCCGCACTTCGCCCAGCGCGACGCCGTACCCCGACATGCCGGCGTGCACGTCTACGAGGGCGCACGGCGGTGGCGTAGCCATTTTGGCGAGGACGCCGCGCGAGCCTTGCGGCGGAGCTGGCTCTGAGATGGCTCACCTCGACCCCGACAGCGTCGACAGGGTCGTCAAGCTCGTGCTCGACGCCGGCGACGCGGACAGCCTGGAGCAGGCTCAGGACTTGCTCCTCACCTACCGCATGCAGGTGCTCGCTGGCGCAGATGCCTGCCGCGACCAGAGCGGTCAGGCCGCCTTGTTGACGGCAGTCAATACCGGGGTCCGAGCGCTACATGGCGGTGTCGGCGTGCAACTCGCACAAGACTCCGAATGCAAGGTGCCGCTGATGCGCGGTCAGCGTCTGTCGGAGGTTGTGACGGAGCTCGGTGGGCACCTGATTGAGCACGCTGGGGTCCACGTGCCGACGATCATGCTCGGTGCGCCCTCCCTACCCGATGATCCGGCGCACTCGCCGCGGGTGTGGGCGTCCGGGTGTGGCTGGATCGCGACCGTAAGCCCGCGTGCACCCGGGGGAGGAGGACGCGCCGCCGAGACACCAGCGGCCGTGCTCGCCGCGAGCCTCGCTGTGTCTGAGATTTTCCAATGGTTTCGAGGGCTAGCCGTCGCCGGGGACCGGGAGATATCGATCTCGCTTTGGGATCCGTCGCGGGATGCAACGGGCGAAAACGCACAAGGGCCGCCAATCGCGCTCCTGCCCTCATCGTTGTGGCTGCTCGGACTCGGGCATCTCGGCCAGGCCTACGGCTGGCTGCTCGGCATGCTGCCGTACCCGCTCACCGCAGGGACCCTCGTGCTTCACGACGGCGACCGGCTCAGCAAGGCCAACCGTGCGACCTCGATGCTGTACCGAGCCGAGCAACTCGGCACCCCAAAGGCTCGCGTCGTGGCCGGCGCGCTCGAACGCGGCGGCTGGCAGACACAGCTAATCGAGCGCCGGCACCTCGGCGGTCGGCTGCGCGAGTCGCAGGATCCGCTCGTGTTGGTCGGCGGGGTTGACAACCCAGATACGCGGCGCTCCTACGACGAAAGCGGTTTTCCCGTGATCTACGACGCCGGCCTCGGCGCAGGCTCTGACGGCTATCTCGGCATAACCGTCCGGCGCCTGCCCGCCCGCAAGCCCTCGGCCGAGATGTGGCGGCAGGCGTCGGCCCGCCGCGGGCCGCTCGCGCCACGCGCTGCGGCCGCTTACGCCGCGCTCGAGCGTTCGAGCGGCGACCGGTGCGGAGTGGAGATGCTCGCTGGCCGCACCGTTGCGACAGCATTCGTCGGCGTCAGCGCTGCCTGCTTCGTGATCGGGGGTCTACTGCGAGAGCTACACGGTGGCCGTCCGTTCGAATTGGTCGACCTGACGATGCGCGACCCACGACGAATCGAGGCAATCGCCGCCCCGCGGGGCGGACCCGCGCGCATCGGCAGCGTCGCTCGGGCGCCATGACGTGGCGCTCAGTCGGACCGCGCGGTGCCATCCCGCAGCAACGTGAAGCACGCCACCTGTGCCGGGTCGGTGCAGCACTCGATCATTGCCTCTTGACCGTGAGCCAGCAGCAATGCTGTGCCGCCCTGCACTCCCGTGATCTCCGACATCGCCAGACTGTTCGCCACAATTACCAGCGTCCCGGTCTCCCGAACGTGGACCGCTGCGCCTGTCTGCTCCCAACGACGCTCGCGCAGCGGCCGGGAGAACACCGGCGTCAGCAGGTGCGAGACGCCAAGGTCACGCAGGAGCGGCCCGATATCAAGCGGGCGCGCCAAGTCCTCGCAGACCGCGATAGCGATCCGCATCGCACCCACGTCGATCACGGCGAGGCTCCGGCCGTGCACCAGATCCTCGGCCACCGGCTCGTTCCCGAGACGGTCCTCGAGGCGCCAGCGCTGCAACTCCTGAGTCGAGAAGTCGAACGGAAACATCTTTCCTTGCCTGGCAATCACTGCCCCTGTGCGGCCGTCCAGCAGCACCGCGGTGTTCGACGAACGACCCAGGCCGGGGCCGCTGCCCGCGAGCAGCATGCGAAGCCGCGTGGAGCCCCGCTCCGGGGCGCGCAGCGCCTGAACCCACGCGTCGAGCAATGCACCGGAGAGGGTCAGCTCGGGAGCGAGCCCGAGCACCACACCCGCCTCGTCGAGCGCCTGCACGATCTGTGGGATGCGCCGCCGTGTGACCGCGCGGTCCGCCGGAAAGATCGTGTAGCGGCGATGCCCGCGAGGGCCGCCGACCTCGAAGCGAAGCTCTGCCGGGTCGGCGATGACTGGTACGCAACCTACGCGCAGTCCGGCCGAAAGCTCGTGTTGGAGGATCGCCGCGCCCTCCCCTGGACGAACGAGCTCACAGCGCTCCCATGTCGGGGCAGGCACCCGCACGACAGTTGTCACGAGATCGCGCTTGCTCGTGACGCTCTCATGCATTGTCCCGCGACGAACGACCCGCACCAGCAGCGCGCCGCCGATCTCACCCGAGTCAAGCCGACCAGTCGCGTCGAGGCGCGCCTGAAGCTCCACCAGCGGCTCCGGGAGCCGCTCGCCGCGCGGGCGCAACGCAGGGTTCAGATGCGCGAACGCACGGTCGAGTCCTACAAGGCACGCCAGCCTGCGGCGGTCCAGCACGTCGCCACCGACTTGCAGCGGCTGGGCCGTCGGCCAGTTGTCGATCCGCGTTCGCATCGCCTCGGGAGTGCGGCCTTTCAGGACATCCGCGAGAAACGATTTCGCGAGGCTGTCGAAGCTGTCGTCGTGCAGCCATTCATGGGCGTGCTCGCGCGCCTCGTCCTCGTCCAGGGCGTCGTAAAGCTCGCAAAAGAGGTCGGCGTAATCCTGCAATGATTGGCCTAGACTTGACACTCGAGGCGACTATCAAGGAGGATGCCGAGATGAGCGCCGCGCAGAGGACCGCGGGAGGCATCGCGGCGCTGCGCGCGCAGGCTGCTACTGGGTGGCTTCAGCGGCTGGATACCAGTGCTGCCGATTGGGAGGCGCAGCTGTCCGTGGTCACATCGACGGTCGCTGACGCACTCGTGCACGGCGACAGCCAGGCGCTGCGTGAGATTCTTGACCCGGTGCGCGATGAGCTCGCGCGGCTGTTCGACACGCGCGGGCACGCCCGTGAGATGCGCGGCTACCTGCTCGCCGTGCTCGCCACAGCCCGGGCGGGTCTCGAGCGACTTCCGGAGCCATTTGCCGCGCAGATTCCTGCCGACAGCCATGCCGCGGCAATGCTGCAAGCACTCTCCAGCGAGCGCCCGCTCTCCAGTCAGGAGCTTCGCGACCGGCTTGGCACAAGCCCCTCCCAGATCAGCCGTGTCGGGCGGCAACTCCTCTCGAGCGGACTTGTCGTGCAGCGCAGGGCCGGACGCACCGCGAGTTGGGAGATAACACCACGAGGTCTCGAGACCGCACGGGCGAGCAACCCGCACGGCCGCAACAGGCGTGCGCGCTGAAACCTGCCGATCTCTGCCGGCCGCGAAATCAGTCGCAGCTCTTTCCAAGTCGTACCTCCACCAAGCCGGACCCAAGCCCGCCCGCTGTCACGAGCACATGGACGCAGGTTGTGAGCCAAATGATCGGTCCGCGGCCGGACGGACTGGCATCCGCCGGAGCAGATGAGAGGATCGGCCAGCTGCGTTTCGGCGCTGCTGCTTCCAACCAAGCCATCGTTAGGCGGTCCGGGCTGTCACCCGGGCCGCCAATTACTCGGTCCAGGTTCGGTCAACTCGTTCAGGCACTTATCGCCAGAAGTGCCCGAATCCACGACAATCGCCGGTAATCCGCAGGCATCCGCACCGATCGCGGTGCCTGAGCGGGTTTCGCAACGGGCCTGCTAATCGGCATCTTTCATCTCAAGATGCGGGGCGGAGCGTCGCTGCTTTGCAAGCGGGAGGTCACCGGTTCGATCCCGGTTGGCTTCATCGCTCTGATCCCCCGTGTTTTCTGGGTTTTCGCGGCGCGGGGGAGCGACGGCTCCACCCTCGCGGGTGGCGTTTTCCCGAGCCAGTGCCCGATGGTGCCCAAAGTCTCGTCCTCGACGAGGGCTGTCAGCCGCGCTCGCTCCTCGGCGTCGCTCCGCATCGCGCGCGCGTAGACGCCCAGCGTGAGTCGCGCGTCCGAGTGCCCCAGCTGCTCCATGACCTCAGGCGCGGTGCGCCTGATCGCGAAGAGGAGCGAGGCGTGGGTGCGACGAAGGGAGTGAGCGGCATGATCGAGGACCTCGACCAGCAGATTCGCGGGATCGACTCAGAGCTCAAAGCGCTCGGGGCCGATCACCGCTATATCCCGCTGCTGATGAGCGCGCCCGGGATCGCGTGGGTGCTCGGCTACACGATCGCCGGCGAGATCGGCGACATCGATCGCTTCGCCTCGCCGAAGAAGCTCTGCGGCTACACCGGCCTGTGCCCCAAGACCTACCAGTCGGGGTCAAAGGACCGCCGCGGCCATCTCACCCACGCCGGACCCAAGTATCTGCGCCGGGCGCTGATCAAGGCCGCACAGCACGCCGGCCGCCATCCGCTCTACCGCGAGCGCTACCAGCAAACCAAGCGCCGGCTGGGCAAGCAGCGCGGTCCCAAGGTCGCACAGATCGACATCGCCCGCCGCCTGGCCGAGGCGATCTGGCACATGCTCACCCGCAACCAACCCTTCGCTCCGGCAGGCGCCACGTCTGCTCTGGCCGCATAGACGGCCCTTCCTGAGATGCGCCACCGGAGCGGACCTCCCATTCCACCTGGTCCTCCCACGAGGAGGCGATAGAGAGATGAGCCCTGCTCTGAACCATCGACCCTGCCGAGGCCCATGAGCGACGACGAACTTGACGACCCGGACCTCCTTCATAGAGAGCAGACTGTGTCATCCTGGGCTGGCGCGGCACCGTGGGGGCACGCAGCCTATTTCCAGGTGGCCACTCCGTCGCCGGTCGCCAGTCGCTCACGCAGCGACGCCACCATTGCTTCGTTGTGGTCCCAACTGTTGTCGACCATTTCGAGGGTCTTGATTCCATCGTTTGTGCGGATGGTGAGATCGACCGCACGCCAGAAGAGCGCATTTTTGCGCGTCGTGACACTAATGATCGAGTCGTATGGACCTTGGACGTCAATGAAGCGGGAATTTGTCTGCGCCCTGTCCCCAAAGACCGTGAAGGTTCCGGGGCCGAGGGCGATCAGGCTCGCGTGCTTCCAGTTGTGTCTGGCCCGGATGAATACGGCGAAGACCTTGAGCACCGGTTCGTCTTGGGGAAGGCGAACCATCAAGAGAGGCAATACCTCGAGGCCCGACTTCGTCAGGCCCTGCACATGAAGCGGCGTCAGATGCGCCGGCATCACGCCGGCTTGGCGCTCTGGAGGCAGCGAGTCGTCGGGCTCCATCTCGTCTGCGGGTGCACGAAGCAAGGCGAGCCACCATTCGCGCGCTTCCCTTGCGCGCCTCGTGGGGGAAGACGGAGCTCCCTCTACTCGAGGTAGCGTCACCCGCTGCATGTATTCGAGGCGCGCGAAGACATACATCTTCCCGATGCCTGCGGTGTGGTGTGTGGGCAGCCTGCCCATGACGTTGTCTACGACATTGAGGCGCGCCCCTGGCAGCATCCCCGTGAAGGCGACGGTTCGCGTGACTTTGCCGAAGCGTGCTCGGAAGACCGTGCCGCTGGGTGGAAGCGGCACGGGACTACCGTAGTTGCGAGCCTCTCTCACCTCCGAGATGTCGCTGAGGGGTACAGCCCAGTCTGGGCCCTGAGCTTTGACCGCCAGGAACCCGACTACCCCGTCCCCAGTTAAGAACAGTTCGCCAGCCCTGCCTTCGCGTGCATCGGCAACCCGGGCCACTGGGTTGTCGTAGTACTTCCGCGTCAGGACGCGGTCGACCCGCACGAGAAGGTCGCTCGACGCTTCAGTCTCGACAGTCATCGCCTTGCCTCCCCAGCTCTCTCGACGGCTCCTAGCGCTAGCTCTCATCGCCAATGTATGCTCCGGAGGATCTCGGCAGTGTGAGATCCCACACGCAGCGGTCTCTCGCCAGACAATTGGTACCGACCCCGATTGGGTACCAGAACCACCCAAAAACCCTGCAAACGGTACCACGTCGCCCATCACCCCTCACCAAAAGAGGTCATGCAGATCCGCGTCCAGCCAGGGTTCCCCTTGACAACTGAAAATCGTGGTGTCCTCGGTTCGATTCCGAGTCTCGCCAGTTGGTCTTTGCCTGCTCAGAACGATCTTTCGCGGGCCTATCTCTCTGCGGTGCGAGGTGAGCATCGGCGTCTCTTTTGGGGCCGCTACCTAGTAGTTCGGAACCAGTTGAGGCCCTCCGGAGGGTATGCCGCAGCGAGAGGCACCACGAACGTCGCGGGACGACGCTCAGCCGAGGAGTTTCTGCTTGGCAATCGCGAACTCGTCAGCCGAGAGTTGCCCGCGCTGATGCAGCGTTGCGACTCGCTCGAGCTCGTCTGCCATCGATGATTCGTGTCCAACGACGGGCGTTCGGATCATGACGCCGGTGCCGACGCCCGTCCACCGCATAGCGGGCGGCACGTGTCCGCTCCACAGGAACGTCGTAACCTCTTCACCAATCTTCCTGTCATCCTCATCCGTTTGTGGGATGGGAAACCCAAGCTTCGAATAAAGGTCAAAACGGTAGAGTGCAAACGCCGCCTCACTGATTTCACTAAACGCCTCGCCTCGGCGCATGAGCGTAACGCCTGCGACGACGACGATCCCGCCGGCCACCGCAAACGCCCAGATCGTCCAGACGGCCCAAACCGCGATTAACATCCCCCAGAGCAGGACCCGCAAAGCGCTGTCGAAGCTGCCGCGCGCACTCTGAAAGGTTGCGCGCGTCACGTCTGATAGCACGAGCCACATCGCCGGCCAGACGACATCGCCATCGAGGCCGAAGCGAAGCAGCGGACGAACCTGGCTAGCGGACATCATATTTCCGAGCGCCGTCAAACGCACGTCTGCAGCCCTCACGGGCAAGAGATGAAGCCTGCGGTCGAGCTTTGCCGCTCTGCGGGTCTGGGGAGCTGTAAGCTTCTCGAAGCCCTTTGTTTCGAGTTTGGCTAGCTCCATTTCCATCGTCTCGCGCTTGGCTTCTACTCGCCCGGCCTTCCACTTGTAGAGCGGGGTGATCGGGAGATCGCCCTGAAGCAGGCGAAGTGCTGTTGGCGCGACGAGATCCATGAGATAGGCCGAGCTCATTACCACGGCGAGGGCACCGATGCTCAGAGCAACCTGCGTGAACGTATCGAGGCCTTCGAAGAATTCGTCGATGCGAATAAAGCCGCGAGAGTGCCCTACGCCCCAGGCAGCAACTCCGGCGACCCAGAACAGAGCGGCTGCTGTTGCCGCCAAGGCTGCCCATCGCTTTGCCAGCTCGCCTGCGACGGTCTCCCAGAACTTGTCGACCATATTCAGTCCAACACCAGTGCGCCGTGCCGAGGACAGTCGGGGCGTCCTTGTCCCACTTCCCGCTGAAGCCACGTGTAGTCACAATGCGGGCACCGCCACCTGACCGCTCTCACGGGGCGCGTGTGCGTTGCGACAAATAAGGGCCGAGAGCCCCACTGGTTCTGCCGCTTGCGTTCACGTCGCGGTCGATCGATATCGATCGACCGCGCACCTGCCTCGCGGCGAAACGATGCGGCGAACTCGGCACCCGTCGAGCGGTGTCGCGGGACGCGTGACCGGGACCATCCAAGTCGGCGGTTGACGCTGTGCGATGCCCACGCCCCCACGAAGGGGACACTACACCCTGAGCCAGCCCTGTGCCTGGTTTCGGGGACGCCGCTTCGGCTGGCTCGACTTCTCGTCTGCACTCGTCCCACGCCGCTCTCCAGAACGTTCGGGTTCGCCACCCCGAAAGTCAGGATCTCATCGACCGCACGCGGCTCAGTTCTGTCCGAGTAGCTGCCGGTACATGAGACGAGTCTCGCGCGTGGGCTGTAGCCCGAGCTGTTCGTCGAGCGCGTGGGTGAGGTCGTCGTATCGCTTGGTGATGGACTCGCGTAGTCCGAGGGCGTGTTCGGCTTGGAGGGCGAGACGCCAGCCTGCCTTATGAAACTGGTCGAGGGCGATTGCCTGGTCTGCCATCTCAAGGGCGCCGTGCGTCGCCGTGGTCGAGGCGGGCGTGTCCGGCGCGCTCAAGCAGGCCGAGGAAGGTGGCGGTGAGGCGGCGCATGTCTCCGCCGGCCCAGGCGTAGTCGGAGCCTTCGAGGGGTTCGACGCGCCAGAGCGCGAGGGCCGCTTCGAGTGTTAGCGATTCGCTTTCGGGGTCGGTGGTGGCGAGGAGTTGGTCGAGTGGGTCGAGGTCGATGCGTGTGCGGTTGCGGTCGAGCTGGTAGCGCCCGCCGTCGCGGACCCAGGCGTCTGCGAGTGAGCGGCGCGCGTCGGTGACGCTCTGCCAGAAGCGCGGCAGGACTCGCTCGGGGTCCTAGGCGGGCCATAGCGCCTCGGTCAGCTCGTCGCGGCTCGCGCCGTGGGGTGCAGTGCGAGGTAGGCGATCAGCTCGCGTGTCGCCGATGATGCCGTCAGTCTTTCCCAGGATCAGTACATGACCCGAGCGGAGAGGAAGCGCGATGTCCCGCGCTAACCGCAAGAGCCGACGGCACCAGAAGACAATCTGAATGGCTGCGGAGCACCCGCGGGCGAGGCCGACCGAATGGGCCACGCATGTCCGCGACACGCTGGCGGCGATCGCTGGAGCGGCAGCCGTCGTTTACATCACCGGCGGTCTGATTGTCGGGCTGCGGTTGTACGTTGCTGGCCTACCGACGGCGTCGGTTGTCGGTCAGCTACCTCGCAGCGTGCTCCTGTCACTCGGCGTTAGCGAGGGACTCTTTCCCGCTCTATTTATCGCAGCGATCTACGCGGCTATGCGGTCGGTGATCCACAAGGACCCGAGCGACTCGGCGAAACGCCTCCAAGACAAGACGTGGGCCGCAGCAAAGCGGTGGCAGGGGCGCTCTCGGTACATCTTGCGGACCCTTGCGTCCGCAGCCATCGTCTTCGCTCCGGCGCTGGCGTCGGCCCTTTGGGATCGGTCTGCGATGGCCAGTGAGACGCGACTCGTGATCGTTCTCGTACCTTCAGCCATCGTCGTATGGCTCGGCATGCTCCTGTACCCCAATCTGCGTGCCCAGATCGCAAGAAGCTTCCACGACGAGTTCCGGGGGATACCCGCGACGGTCCTGCACTCGCTCCTGCTCGCCTTGGCGGTCGTACCAGGGTGCGTTGCGTACTGGGGCACCAAGCCGCTGGACGAAGCGACGGTCTGTACGACCCACGCCAGCACGGAGATTCACGGTTACCTGGTCGGCCAAACAACGGACGATGCGTTCATCGGTGACATGGCGGGACCACATCGAAGGGTGACCTCGGTGCCCACCGCGCAGATTCGGCGCGTTGTCGTGGGTCCAGACGCGGCCACAGCGGCGGCGTGCTCCGGGTAGGCTCATGCAGGCGCCGCGGCGTGTCCCGCACGCATCCTCGCGGGGCGGTCACTGATGTGGGCCTTGGCCAGCCGCAGGGCTTGCTGCCGCCCGCAGGTGTCTCGCATAGCCCCGTCACAGCTGCGCTCAAGCTATCCCGTCGTTTGGGCACAAATGCCCAAACCCCCCGAAATCGACCACTATCGAGTGCCATCCGGGCGGCCGTCAAGTTCCTTGTCTCAGCCGCTCTTGAGCCGGATTCTCGCACTTTCGAGGGGCAGGGCGGAGCAAGGCCGACAAGCCGGCGCGTCCGGAGGGCAAGTGTTGTGTTTTTTGAAGGCCGATGCGACGCTCGATTGGCGGCCGTGTCTGTCGATATTTCCGGCCAGTGCCAATAGATCGCCCTGTACGAACGCCCGTAGCCGCTCGCGCTCGTCGGCGTCGCTGCTCATCACGCGCGCGTAGATCCGCTGCGTGAGGCGCGCGTTCGCGTGTCCGAGTTGCTCCATCACCTCAGGCGCGGTGCGGCCGATCGCGAATAGGATTGAGGCGTAGGTCCGGCGCAATCTACAAGTTATGCGGCTCCGTCCGCAGTGCGGAAGGTCAGGATTGCGCGTTGACCTCACGCAGCTTGTTCAGCCAGTCGTCAAAAGCGGCATTGTTCGCTGGATCCACATTGGGTCGCCACGATGCGGCAAGGATTCCCACGTCCAAGTGGTGGCCGTCGCTGAACGTCACTCGCGCCCATGGCGGCCTGAACCAAGATGCCCGGCCCCTGGGTTGGATGCTCGCGATCTGATTCAAGGAAATCGCCACCGGTTCCAGCAGTTTGGAGGCCGTCAACAGCCTGTCGATGTCACCGACGTGAGGAACCCCTGCCGCGCCTAGCAGCTTCACCAAGTATTGGCGCGTCTTGGTCATATCCCAGGGGGTAAAGACGAGGTAGTCCCGGGTGAGGATGATCTGACCGCCCGCGATGGAGAGGCCGCTCGAAGTACGAGCCGCGATCCAGCGGCCGATCGCTCCTTCAACGTCGACCGGCGCAGGCGTATAACGGGGCGTGAGGCTATCGAGCAGGCCCACGTGCCAACGCTATCGGAGGACAGAGCGCCTCGCAACCCTGGTCCGTCGAGACGTCCCAGCCCGGATCAACACGGGCGGAGAATGGTGTATCAGGGCCGGCGCGGTTGTAGTCGCGGCTTGCCTTCCGGCACATCCGCCTGCCTGGGAGATCCACGAAGCCAAGCGCAGGGTCTATGGGGCGCCGCGGATTCACGCCGAGCTCGCGATGGCGCACGGCGTCCGCGTCGGGCGAAAGCGCGTGGAGCGGCTGATGAAGGCCGCCAGCATCTCGGGCTTGGTGCCCAAGCGGCGCGGGCGAACGACGATCCGGGTGCCAGGCGTCCGGGTCGCTGATGACCTCGTCGAACGGCAATTCCGACCCTCGGCGCCGAACGTCCTTTGGCTCGCCGACATCACGTACTTGCGCAGCTGGGAGGGCTGGCTGTATCTGGCTGCGGTGCAGGACGCCTACTCGCGCGCGATCGTCGGCTGGTCGATGGCCGAGCACATGCGTACCGAGCTCGTCACCGACGCGCTGAGCGTGGCTGTCCATCGCCGGCGCCCAGACCCCGGGCTCGTTCACCACTCAGACCAGGGCTCACAGTATGTGTCGCTCGGCTTCGGCCAAGCCGCGCGTGACGCCGGCATCGCGGTCTCGATGGGCTCACGAGGAGACGCGTATGACAACGCCGTCGCCGAGAGCTTCTTCGCCACGCTGAAGAAGGAGCTCATCCACCGCAAATCCTGGCCGACCCGCCGCGAGCTCGGCTCCGCGGTGTTCGAGTACATCGAGGCGTTCTATAACCGCGACCGCCGCCACTCCACGCTCGGGATGCGCTCACCAGCCGAGTTCGAGCAGCTCCTCTACGCTGCGCAGGACGAAGGACAACGAGAGGGAGAGAAGATCAAGTCAAGAAGTGTCGTCTGAAGCGGGGGAAGTCCATCCCGCTCAAGCGCGCGTGGATGTTGGTGCTAGACGCTGAGTGACGTTCGCGGACTTGAGGCTACACAGCGCATGCATCAGGCCCTCGCCGAGCACGCCGCACATGCTCATAAGTAGCGGCCCCTTAGGCCTCGGGCATGAGTTGGATGGTCCGTGCATCAAATATTCCGCGCCATAAGATGTCGGTTGATACGCTCCACGCAATTTGCGGACTTCCCAATCCGCTCAGGGTCGGTGGGTCACTTACGGCCAGCAACGAGGACGGCGTGCAGGGGCGGACTGCGGCACCATCGATCGTGCGGAGATCCCTTGGCACAAGTGCATCCCGTTCCTATTGGTGAATCCCGTAGCGACGTTGATCGCGCGGCTAGGGTGTTGCTGGTCGAGGCGCGTTCGATGATGGCCGACACCATGGCGCGTGCTGTTCAGCGCGCAGCTGGCCTGGTTCTCGTGGGCTGGTGCGCCGATGCCATCTCCGCCTCGCTCGCCTGCGCTAGTTCTACTCCCGATGTCGGTGTTCTCGATCTGGGGCTGTACTGCAACGACGCCGCGCTTGCCGTGACCACCTTTGGAGCGGGGGCCACGCTCGCCCGCGTCCTGCTCGTGACCGCCAACCTGGATGTGGAGCAGCTGGCCCGGGCGCTGATCGCGGGCGCGGTCAACTGTATCTCGGCAACGGTCGATCGGCGCACGTTCGTGCGGTCGGTACAGGCGACCGCCAGGGGAGAGTCGCTGATCCCGCCGCGGCTCCAGACCGCGGTGCTCACGCGGGTGGTCGAGTTGAAGCGAGCCACCAACGATGAGCTCTCACTCCGCGAGATCGAGGTGCTCCGCCTGGCGGCGAAGGGGCTAACCGTGCACGATATCGCGAATGCGTTGCTCGTGAGCGCCAACACCGTGCACACGTATCTGCATCGCGCCTACCGGAAGCTCGAAGCGAACAACCGCTCGGGCGCGGTTGCCGCCGCGATTCGCCGAGGAATTGTTTGACTATGGATAGCCTCGGCGCACGGTGGCGTTGAGGGCCAAGCGGCGAGACCTGCCGCCTGGCGCCAAGTAACGGGACGTGTCACCCGTTTGGGTGACAAAAAAGATCGCCGAAACCGGCGATTGACAGCGCCTCTTCTCTCTGTACATGATCCACTCGTCACGTCACGGGACGGCTCCGTGACGCAGACCTTCACAGCCCACACGGGGGGTAGAGCGCCATGTCCAGGATTCGCCGGTTGCTGACCACGCGTCGGACGCGCAGGGCTGTCCTCTTGGATATCAGCGTCGCCGCCAGACGGCGGGCGCGGTTGTCGCACGCAGGTTCGTCGCTGAACAGTCGGGCGCCTGCGCGAGCACTGGGTCTTCGTAGGGCGCCACAGACTTGGTCGGCGTCGCACCGCGCGTGTAGTGACGAGTGCCACGCGACTCGACGCGCCCGATGCGTGCCACATTCCTGTTTCGTGGGTCGCGCTCTCGCGCTAGCGGGCGCGATTACCGCCTTGTTCATGGTCGGTGTCCAGCCGGCTGAGGCGCACGTCCCCTACCTCGCTGCCGCGTGGGGCTCAAACCGCAGCGGCCAGCTCGGCGACGGTATTACCGAAGGTCCACAGCAGTGTTCGCCCGCTGGCGAAGTCCCCTGCAGCACATCACCGGTCCCCGTTACTGGGCTCGAAGGCGTGACGGCCGTATCTGGCGGGGAAGAACACTCGCTAGCGCTGCTCGGCGGCGGTACGGTGAAAGCCTGGGGGAACAACGAACTCGGTCAGCTCGGCGACGGCAACCCCGGCGAACTGGAACCGGAAAGCAACCTGCCGGTGACCGTACGAGGGTTGTGCTGTGCCACGTCGATCGCGGCTGGAGCTCGGCACAGCCTCGCCCTGCTCACTTACGGCGAAGTGGAGGCATGGGGCAGCGACGAATCCGGCCAGCTCGCCGACGCGAAACGGCCCGAACTGCACCCGACCTCCGATGTGCCCGTGACCGTCCGCGCACCGGTCGGCCTTTTGACAGGCGTTGTCGCGCTCGCCGCTGGTGAAGAACACAGCCTCGCCCTGCTCTCTGGCGGCGAAGTAAAAGCCTGGGGTGACAACGAATCCGGGCAGCTCGGGACGGGCACAACCAAAGATGCGCTGCTGCGCGCGAAAGCGGTTCGTGGCCTCGGGAGCTCGGCGCTCGCGCTTGCCGCGGGTGCAGAACACAGCCTCGCCCTGCTGTCCGGGGGCACCGTGATGGCTTGGGGCAGCAACAACATGGGACAGTTGGGCGACGGCACCTTCACGGGTCCCGAAGGGTGCACGTACGGGCCTTGCAGCCGCTGGCCGATAGCCGTGGCGGGACTTGCGGGTGTTGTGGCCATAGCGGCAGGCGGAGGCCACAGCCTGGCGCTGCTCAACAACGGCACCGTGATGGCCTGGGGCGAAAACGCCCATGGGCAGCTAGGCGACGGGACCACTACCAACCGCGATGTGCCGGTAGCGGTGAAGGGACTGACAGGCGTAGTCGCAATCGCCGCTGGCCTTGAACACAGCCTCGCGCTGATTTCAAACGGAACGATCATGGCCTGGGGCGCGAACAGCGAAGGGCAGTTGGGAACTGGGGCAAACAACGGGCCCGAAGAGTGCGGCCCGCCCACAGAAGAAGAAGCGTGCAGTACCGCTCCAGTGCCGGTCACCGGCCTGTCCTACCTCGACGTGAAGGGCATCGCCGCGGGCTCGTGGCACAGCCTCGCCTTCGGTCCACCGAACCCGACCGTGACCGCGGTGAGCCCTCGGGAAGGCCTAGAAGTGGGCGGCACGGTGGTGACGATCACCGGCCGCGAATTCACCGGCGCGACGGCGGTGAAGTTCGGGTCAACGAGCGCCGTGATCTACAAAGTCGAATCGGCTACCTCCATCATGGCCGTTTCGCCGGAAGGCACGGGCACCGTCGACATCACGGTGACTACTCCCGAAGGCACGAGCCCCACGAGCTCTGCCGACCGGTTCAGCTACGCGGCGCCCACTCTTCCCGGCGCTTCCGCCTCTCGATGACCAGCTGCGCGACCGGCTCGCCCGCAGCGAACACGAACGTCGCGGTGTCGTCGAACCGGATAGTGCGGCGGACGATGATCCTCGGCGTCGCTGCGCTGTTGGCGCTGGCGGCGTCGGTTACGGACACCGCTAGCGCTTCCGACAACGCGAGCGACGGCCCTGCCCCATCCCCTCAGCTCGCTGGTGGCCTGGTGCCGGATCAGGCTCCCGGGCGCATTCTTGGCGCGTCTCTGGTGGTCCCGGACATGCAGTGGCTCGTTGGCGACCAGCAGGTCGGTATGGCGCAAATCGCGGGCCGTGAGAGCCCGCGGGCGTTCGTGGGACGGCTGCGCAGCCAGACTGAGTTTGCGCATCTGGATGCCGCGCGCGCGGCGCGCCTGGCCTTCGATGTCTTCCCGGCCGCGGTCGCGCGGCGGGCGGGCGGGACGCCGACCTTGCCCTCTGGTGCGCGCATCGCCCGATACCTCAGCACACGCGCGGCCCGGGTCTCCCTCGCTGACCACAAGCGGGTGATACTGGAATCAACCGGGCCGATCGCGAGCGAAACCTCGGCGCGCCACTACTCCCAGATCGATCTCGGCCTCAAGAGCTCGGGATCCGGCTACGTGCCGAGAGCCCCGGTCGTCGCCGTCGCGATCCCGAAGCGGCTGAGCGTCGGCGTCTCTCTGCCGAGCGCAGGAGTCTCGCTCGTTCCCGTGAGTGCACGCGGGCGTGCGCTTGAGGGTTCGGCCGGCTTGCTGGACGGGGCAAGCATCATCTACGCCAACACGCAGACGGATGCCGACACGCTCGTTCGCCCGACGAGTGCCGGCGTCGAGCTCAGCACACTCCTTCGCTCGGTCGCGAGCCCGCACACGCTCTACTACCGCGTGAGCGCGCCGGGCGGCGCACGACTCACCGACGCCAAAGACGGTCGTGTCGCAGTCGTGAGTCACGGCGCCGTGGTCGCCCGCGTGCCAGCGCCGAGCGCCGAGGACGCGTCCGGCGCCGCCGTGCCGCTGAAGATGACAGCGGCCGGTGATCTCTTAACAGTAACCCTCGCTTCCACCGGCGCCGACTTGCAATGGCCGATAAGGGTCGACCCCGAAGTGATCGATGCAGTTCTAACCGGGTACTGCGACAAAGGGGGCTGGGCGGAAAGCTGCGCGGAACTCAACAACCGGGGCCACAGTAACTGGACGTTCCTTAACCCGCAAGGGGCCTTTGCACACACGGAATATTTTTCCGAAGCCGACCTAACGCACCAGTACATAAGCTGGTATCCAAACGTGACATATTCATGGCCCATTCAAGCAGGCGTACAATACTCGACACAGGGCGAATCAAAGATCTACGCGGTAGAGACATGGACGAAAGGATCGTTCGCAAAAGGCACCGGCGAAGGCGAAGCAAACCTAGAGGTATGGACGCACGAAAGCACTGAACTCACGAACCGGGTCCACCTTGTTAATCCATACACCTTCGAATACGCCAAAAGCGGCGAAGAAGGCTTCACCGTCTGCGCGCGCTATTACTACGAAGGGCAGAAATACTGTGAACCATCGGAAGCCACGCCGGGCAACCTGTTCCGCTTTGTGACCAACGCAACCGGGCCAGGTGGACCGCACGCATTCTCGGCGGAAATCACAAAGGCCAATGTCTACATCTACCAGGCCAATCCGCCGGAAGTCAGCTTCAACACAAAGGACGCGACGATCGCGAGCGCGGGCAACCGCCCGAACGTGCTTTACGGCAGCGGAAGCTGGCTGGGTCCCTATTCGGGAGCGCTGGAAGTGATCGCGCACGATCCCGGGATCGGCGTCAGTCGCGCGGAAGCAAACGACGGGGGCTACTGGATCGGCGGACGCGGAGTCTACTTCAAGGGCGAATGCGCCGGCGCTCAGTGCCAAGAGAACTACTCCGAAGCTCTCACGTACCGCCCGCCGCCGCGGATGATTAGCGGCGAAGCGAACATAACCTTCACGGCCGAAAATGCGATGGGCCGCCAGGCCACGGTTTCACACATGCTCAAAGTGGACGCGACCCCCCCCTACAACCTCGCGGTGAGCGGCTGGCCCTCCAGCCGCGAAATCAGCGCTGCACAGCACACCGTCACGGTGGAAGCGACGGACGGGAAGGAAGTCAAGAGCTCCGGGGTCCAGTCGATCGCGGTCAAAGTCGACGGAGGACCACCGAGCACGGTAGCGGGTGCTACGTGCGCACCTGGGCCGTGCACCGCGTCTGGGAAGTACACGATTGCGGCCGAAGGCCTGAGCGAAGGCGTGCACCAACTGGTCGTCACCGCCACGGACAGTGCGAACAACGCGGCTGCGAAAAAGTTCACCTTCGACGTGCGTCACGCCAGGCCATTGGCGATTGGTCCGGGTGCCGTCGACCCCACCAGCGGCCAGCTCCAGCTTGCTGCGACGGACGTGTCGCTCGGTGACATCACCAAGGTCTCGCGCGTATACCGGTCGCGTGACCTCACAGCTGGCGCGGACGGCCCGTTTGGTCCGCAGTGGGCGATCAGCCTCGGCGGTAGCCAGAAGCTGACCGTGCTGCCGGATGGAAGCGTGGCGCTGAGCGCGGTCACCGGCGGGCGCACGACGTTCATACGCAACAGCGAAGGCAAGTTCGAATCACCGCTTGGCGACGGCAACCTCTCTGTGGAAGCCAAGGAAGCGCTGCCAGGCCAAGGGATCAGCGAATACGTCGTGAAGGACACCAGCGCCGGTTCCACGACACGCTTCACTCAGCCCAGCGGGACCGAAAACACGCCGCCGAGCTCCGCCAATCAGTTTGGAAACGAAGGCGCCCAGCTCAAGGGCCCAGCAGGCGTCGCCGTGGATTCAGCCGGCAACGCCTGGGTGGTGGACAGCATGGATGACCGCATTATGAAGTACTCGCAGGCCGGGGTCCTGCTAGCGGCGTACGGCCGGGAAGGCTCAGGTGCGGGTCAGCTGTCGCTGCCGCGCGCGATCGCCATCAACCAGTCCACGGGCGGCGTGTACATCGCAGACGAAGGCAACCACCGCATCGTCGCCCTCAACTCCGCCGGCGAATTCCAGGACACGTTCGGCTGGGGCGTAAAGAGCGGAGCCGCGGAATTTCAGATCTGCAAAAGCGAATGCAGGGCCGGGTTGAGCCGCACGGATGCTGTGCGCAATGGCGAATTCCGGGCCCCGCAGGGCCTCGCTGTCGACTCGAGTGGCAACGTTTGGGTAAGCGACGCATCGGCCGACAGGATTCAGGAGTTCACCGCCAACGGCGAATTCCTGCAGGCGCTTGGAAGAGAAGGCACGGGCGAAGTTCAGTTAAGACGGCCGGTCGGCGTGGCGATCTCCCAGGGTAAGCTGTACGTCACCGAAGTAGGCAGCGATCGCGTCCAGGAGCTCTCGACGGCCGGCAAAGTCGAACGGCAGTTCGGGAAGGAAGGCGCCGGCAACGGCGAATTCAAGGAACCTGAAGGCATCGCAGCCGACCCGCGAAACGGTGATCTCTATGTGGCGGACAAGGGAAACGATCGCGTCCAGGAGTTCACGCCTACCGGTGAACTCGTAACGAAGTTCGGGACCGCAGGCACCGGCCTTGAACAGTTCACGAGTCCCATCGGCGTGGCGGCAGGCGAGTCCGGGATCTACGTCACGGATTACGGCGCCAATCGGGTGGATGAGTGGATGCGTGCGTCGTGGCTTCCGACGGTAAGCGAAGGCACGCTCTCGAGCGGGACCACCACGCGCAGCTACGCCGCGGTCGAAGTGGAAGCAGGCAGGACGGAGATCTTCCCGAGCGAGCTACCCGCCCCGGCCCCCGTCGGCGTCTCGTGCGGATCGAAGCCAGAAGAACTGAGAAACGGCTGTCGCGCCCTGCTGTTCAAGTACGCCGGCAAAGGCGAAAAATCCGCAAGCGGCGAAGGTCCCAGCGAATGGGGCAGCTACCCGGGCAGGTTGATAACTGTGAGGTTCGCGGCGTATAACCGCGCGGCGGCCAAGATCGAAGAACCGGCCGTCGCGGAATACGCCTACGACGCGCAGGGACGCTTGCGCGCGGAGTGGGACCCCCGCATCACCCCCAACCTGAAGACGAGATACGGCTACGACAAGGCCGCTCACGTGGTCGCCGTGAGCCGAGCCGGACGGGAGCCGTGGCTATTTCAGTACGGCGCACTCGACGGCGACCCGGACACCGGGCGGCTGCTCTCGGCGACGCGACCGGCGCCAGCGAAACTGAGCCTGGTCGAACAGCAGGCAGCGATGTCGATGCCGGGCAATACACAAGCGCCGACGCTCTCGAGCACGAGTCCCGAGGTCGGCGTCACGCTGAGCGCAACTCATGGCTCGTGGTCCAATACCCCGCACGCCTACAGCTACCAGTGGGAGGACTGCACGCCCGCGCCCGAAGCGTGCACCCCGATCATGGGCGCCGTCAACCATACCTACACCCCGCAATCAAGCGACATAGGCTACGAGCTCGCGGTCGTGGTCACGGCCGAGAACGCAGACGGAGCGCAGACCGTGACCAGCGCACCCAGCAGCACCGTGCCGAGCGAACCGAGCAAACCGGGCAACCCTGCGCCCGCGCCTCCGAACGTCGGCTCCGCCACGGCCTACACGCTCGCCTATCAAGTTCCCCTCTCTGGAAGCGGGCTCCCGACGATGAGCAAAGAAGAACTCGCGCAGTGGGGCCAGACCAACGACCTACCGGTGGAAGCCACCGCCATCTTCCCGCCCGACAAACCGATGGGATGGCCCGCGTCCAGCTACGAACGCGCGACGATCACCTACCTTGACGAACAAGGACGGGCGGTCAACGTCAGGCAACCGAACGGGGGGATCTCCACCAGCGAATACAACGAAACCAACGAGGTGACCCGCACGCTCAGCCCACAGAACCGGGAAACGGCGCTGCAATCAGCAAGCACCGCCGAAGCGAGGGCCAAGGTCGCGCGCCAGCTCGATACGCAAAGCAGCTACTCCGCCAACGGCGAGCTGCGCGAAACGCTCGGCCCAGAACGCGCCGTGCAGCTGGCGCACGGCAAACAGCCGGGCGAAGAAGTTCAGGCGCGCGCCCGCACGGCCTATTCCCACGACGGCCTCGGCCTCCTGACTAGGACCGAAGACGCTGCCAAGACCGCAGGTGGAGAAGAACTCGACAGGCGCATCGTGGTGAATTCGTACAGCGGTCAGAGCGGACTCGGCTGGACGCTGCGCAAGCCGACGTCTGTCGCGGTCGATGCCGGTGGCTCGACGCTCACGACCACGACGCGGTACGACATAACGACGGGCAACGTGATCGAAGTGGTCCCGCCGGGCAGTCCCCGCTCCCCGGTCCCTGTCTACGGGGGGACGTTTGGCAAGGGTGGCTCTGGTGCGGGCGAAGTGAACGATCCGTCCGGAACTGCCGTCGACTACGAAGGCAACATCTGGGTCGCGGATACCGGCAACAATCGGATCGACGAGTTCTCCGCGCAAGGCTCGTTCCTCAAAGCCTTCGGCTGGGGCGTGGCGAACGGCGAAGCCCGCATCGAGGTTTGCACGGTCTCCTGCAAAGCAGGTCTTACGGTGACGGGCAAACAGTCGTTGAAGAACCTGCAAGCCATCGCCTACGACGCGGCTGTGAACGCGCTCTTCATCAGCGACTCCGGTCGCAAACAGATCATCGAGTTCACCACCGAAGGCGTCTGGATCAAGAGCTACCCCAACACGACAACACTCAAATTCAAAACGCCGGCCGGCTTGTCGACCGAAGCCAACGGCAACGTCTGGATCGCCTCTCCGGAAACACAGAGCCTCGTGGAGATGACCGACCGCGGTAAATACCTGAAGACAGCCGGTGTCGGTAAGGGCGTATTCTCTGACGTGACGACTTGTCGTGGCAAACTCTATGCCGCCGACCGGGCCGGCGAGAAGATCGACGAAGTTGGCACCGAAAGCCGCGAAACCATCTTAAACAGCTTCGGGGCGCCCGGCAAAGAAGAAGGTCAGTTCACCCAGATCTCCCGCATCGCGTGCGATCCCCAGAACGGCGATATCTACGCTACCGACTCGGGCGCTGACCGAGTCGAGACGTTCACCGGGTCCGGAGCGTTCGCCGGAAGCTTCGGCGCACCGGGCAGCGGCTCGGGAGACATGAACGCACCTGTCGGCATCGTGGTCGCGCCCGCCACTCTCACGACCTACATCGCGGACAGCGCCAATAATCGCCTGCTCCAGTGGGAACCGGGCGAAACTGGGCCCGGCGCCCGGGGAGCGCGAACGGTCTACTACTCGGCGGAAGCCGAATCCCCAGTCCCGGCTTGTCGCAATCACCCGGAATGGGCCGACCTACCGTGTCAGACCGAACCGATCGCGCAACCGGAAACGCCCGGACTACCCGCGCTTCCAGTGACGAGCTACACCTACAACTTCTGGGATGAGGTCGAAGCGACAATTGCAAGGTACCCCGCAACGGGGACATTCCCGGCCGCTACTCGGGAAAAGCTTCAGACCTACGATTCCGCAGGCCGCGCCATGGTGAGCGAAATACGCTCCCTACCGGCCACCGATGCCTCTCTACCCGCCGTCACGGATACGTACAACAGTGCGACCGGCACGCTCGAAGCGCAGAGCGCGGGCGGGCACAACATCACGAGCGTCTACAACACAATCGGCCAGCTCGAAAGGTATACGGACGCCGGCGGTAACACCACGACCTATCTTTACGAATCTGGGGGCGACGCGCGCTTGACCGGCGTCGAAGACAGTAAGGGCATCCAAGGATACTCCTACGCTCCGACGAGCGGCTTATTGGAAAAGCTGACCGACTCGGCTGCCGGCATGTTTACCGCAAGCTACAACGTGGAAGGTCAGATCAGCACCGAGGACTATCCGAATGGCCTGCACGCCGTCTACTCGTACGACGCGGTCGGCAAGGCCACGGGGATCGAATACCGCAAGTTGGCCTACTGCGCGCACACATGCCCAGAAGTCTGGTTCCGCGATAACGTGGCCTCGTCGATCCACGGGGAAGCGCTGGAACAGACGAGTAGCTTGGCCACGGAGACCTACGCCTACGACAACGCGGGCCGCCTGCTTGAAACCCAGGAAACGCCGTCTAACAAGCCCTGCAGGGCGCGGCTGTACGGCTATGACGCAGAATCAAACCGTATCAGCCTCACGACGCGCACATCGTCCAGCTCGAACTGTCCGACAGAAGGCGGGAGCAGCGAAAGCCACACGTACGACGCGGCCAACCGCCTCGATGATCCCGGGGTAGCGTACGAAGAGTTCGGCAACACGACGAAGCTATCGGCGGCGGACGCAGGCGGGCCCAAACTCGAACTCACAACTAGCTACTACGTGGACGGTCAGGTCGCGAGTCAAAAACAGAACGAACAAACGCTCCGTTACACCTACGACCCCGCGGGCCGAACCGAAACGACCGGTGCGGAAGGCAAAACGGTGGGAACGACCGTCTCACACTACGCCGGCGCTGGCGAAGCCGTGTCCTGGACCGCAGAAAGCACAGAAACCTGGACGCGAGACATACCGGGCATCGACGGTACCCTGAGTGCGACGGCGACATCGTCAGGCCAGGTGACCCTGCTGCTGCATGACCTGCAAGGCAATGTCGTCGCCACCGCCGCGAAGAGCGAAAGCGAAACGAAATTCCTGACGACGTACAACAGCACGGAGTTCGGGGTTCCGGGCGAAGGCAAAGCGCCTCCAAAGTATGCCTGGCTCGGCGCGGCCGGCGTGAGCACCGAACCGGCCTTCGAATCCGGCGTAGCAACAAAGGGAGGCGCATCCTACGTACCCCAGATCGCGCTGAGTCTTCAGACCGCGCCGATTGTGCCTCCCGGCGCCTGCCCCGATGGTTGCGGGTCGTGGTCGCCCTACGTTGCGAGCATCACGGCTGCCGACCTAGCTTCGGTCGAAGCGCAGGGGGCGCAAGCCTATGCGGAAGCCGAAGCGGCACGACAGGAAGCGGCTCGGAGAAAAGCCGAAGAAGAAGCAGCAGAAGCTGGAGCGGAAGAAGGACCATCGGTGGATCCGACAGGGATTCTCTGGTGGAAAGCCACGGAAGAACGCGCGAACATGATCGCTCACTGGGCGGACGAGATTGAAGACGCCCTCGAAGGCATTCACGCGGACATCGGATCGGGCATGGCGGGCGAGCTATGGGAAGACGCCGAATATGAGCACTATTACGCTAAACAACTCGGGGCCTGCGCGCATACAGTTAAGAACTACAGTCCCCACGGGGTATGCTGGTTGTCCTACGAACACTCCGACTTCGACTGGTTTTTCGTAGGAGACTTCACGGTACTCAAGCTTGGCGCCCTAGTTGAACCATGCAAATGGAAATCCGGGCATACGCCTAAACATGAGTGGTTTCATTGTCCACATCACGGCGACTGGGCTGGCTGATAGCGATGGCCCATCGTCGCGACACAAGGGTTCGCTTTCGGTCCGCCGCCGCCTCCACTGGCCGCCTCACATGTCACTCTACGGGCACCATCACACAGCGGGCAGTACGCCGTGCCGATGTCAGGGACGGGTAGGAATGTTCACGAGCGCCCTTCGGGGTCCGAGAGCTCGCTTGATCGCGCTGCATGCCCCAACCATTCTGATGATCGTGCTTGTAGTCGGATGTGGCAGGTCGGGATCCGCGCCAGGTGACGTCCTATCGACGCGGGCGTACCTTAGCGCGCGCGGCGCGCTTGAGCGCGAGATCGCCGCTGGCTTCCCAGTCGCGAAAGCGGCCCTGGACAGGTTCGTTACTCACATCAGCACAACCTGTCCCGAGGTTCTACATAGCGCTCCGCGAGATGGTCGGACCCGTGCAAGTACCGATCACAGTCCAACCGGTGCCTTCGCGGCCCGTAACCTGCTTCTTGCAGAGGCCGAAGAAGGGCTTGAGCTTACGCTCGTGCGATCACAGGAACCCGCGCGGCAACGGTTCGTACAAACGGTGGACGAGCTACGCTGGGGAGACTCTCGATTGACCAGTGTTGTTCGAGCTATTGGCCAGGCGGAAGCTGCCGGGCTCACGCGCGCGCTGCCTGACGCGTGTCGAGACATGACGGCTTGGGTCGCGAGCGGGTACCACAGGCTTCCAACGCGTACCCTGCCCGGCCTCATCGGGCTCGATCCAGCTCTTGAAAAAGCGCGCATGCGACTGAGCGCCTATGGCTACCACAGCACGTTCCCCGAACGCGACCTATTACGTGTGCTTCAACGCTACGAGACGGGAGCCGAGGTCCCTCGCGCCACGCGAGTTGCGCAACTTGAAGCCACGAATGCCAGGCAGGCGGTTCATTTGCTACAGAGTGACTCGGCGCGGATCAAGCGGGCAGTCGGATTGCGTGAAGAACCGCACATCGCAGGCAACGTTCTCGGCAAGTCCCCAAAACGCTGAGTGGTCGAGTCCGGGCCGTCGTTCGGGACTCGCTAGTCCGTCGCTAGACATGAGCCAGAACTGCTGGACGTCTAGACGGTATGGTCCCTGAAGCGCGCAAACAGCGGGACGACAAGCGCGCGTCACGAAATAGCCCTCGGCTGAGTGCCGTCGCCATCTTGGCAATCCTGACATTATCGTCGGGGTGCGCCGGGGGGTCCCGGGCAAGCAAATCCGGATGCGCTTGAAAAGCCTGGATATCTTCTGGTGCGTGTGACGCGCTCTCGCTGGGCATGTGTCGAACGACGCAATCCGACCGCCGCGGTGATAATGATTGAACAACTACGGAAGAAGATTAACCAGCCGTGCCCACGAGGTGAGGGCGTCGTGGTGAATCTGCATGCCGGAACGACCAAGTTTCAAATTTGCTGGTCCGTCTAGCGCGACGGTCCGACTGGCCCGCTTTGTAGACGTCTAGGTAGCGGGAAAAAGGGATGAGGAAATCGGAGTAGTGTTCGCGGAGATTGAAGAGGAAATAGTGTTCTAGTGTGCGAGTTGAATGTAGAGTGCGCCAACTCGTGTTCGCACGGAGTCGTTCTCTTGATGCGATGACTGCGACTGACCGTGAGTGGGAGGAACCTCTTCCTCGATACGGACTCGCCGGTTCGTTTGTCGGTGAGCGGTGGGTGGAAGGCGAAGGGTGGGACTTGTGTGACGTCGTTCATCGCCCAGAAGGCTCAGAAACGGTGCTGCATGTAGGCGTGATTAGGCGCACAACGGTACGCCGCGCTCCGGGAACGCCGCGGATTGCTGTGTCTCCTGAGGTTGCCCGAGAGAGCGTCGCACAGGTGCTCGTGGCGCCTCGGTGGCGAGTCGGTGATGATGAGATATTCGCGATCATAAAGAGGGTCGCTGAGGATGAGTCGGCCTGGAGAGCGCGTGCGATCACAGTCGACGGGCAGGAGGTGATAGGTCATGAGAGGGAGTATCGGGGGGATTGGCTAGTTTACGGTATGACGCCTACCTTGATTATGTATGCTGCGGCGCCAGTGGCGCAGCGCCCTGACGTCGTGACGCTTAGGAAGCTTGAGCCGGGTGAGTTCAGGTTTGGCGAGCGGGAATAGGCAGGCCCCGTCGGGGAACAGGAGGAAGAAGGCGCGCAATGAAATGTGTATCAGACCGTTACAGCCCGATATCGACCTACACATTCACGGGGTGCGCGTCGCGTGGCAGCAAGGTACGCATGAATGGTGGTTCTCCAGCGCTGATCGTGCGCGGCTGGTTGGATAGGCACCGCGACAAGAGGAGCCCTAGCCGGGCGCTCGGACACGCCCTCCGCGAACGTCCCATCCCAAGCCGCTTCTAGCTTCCATCCGACAGTACAGAGTTGGCCCCGGCGCAGGTGGAACTGCCCGGGGCCGCGGCAGGAAAGGAGATACGCCTTCCCATGCACGAGGAGCGTACAGCCGATACCCCGGAGCGAGCGGTCGATCAGGCGATCTTCGCGCTGCTCATCGACTCAGATATACAACGACCTTGGTCGCAACACGAGCTCGAGCTCGAGATCGGCAGCGACATTGAGGTCGAGGACAGCCTCAGCCGCCTGCGCGGCGCCGGTCTCGTGCACCGCTGCGGGGAGTTCACTTGGCCCACTCGGGCCGCTCTGCGCGCACAGGAGCTCAGCGGCTAGGTGTGGACGCCACGAAGGGGTCCTATCGCGGCAGGCTGCCGATCACTCAGCCCGTCTGTCAGCCATTTCTGCCGCCGCTACAGACGCGAAGGATCCTCGGCACAAGGGGCGAAATGGAGTCCGGCCGACGTCGGCGGCGTGACCGTGCGCCGTCCGGGGTGTCGCGCATCGCTCGGCCGTCCGGCGGCCTCCGGGCTGGCGCTGGGGTTGGTTCGTCCTGTCTGCTCGCTTACTGCCACTGGGCGATCCCGAAGCGAGCGTGGGAGAGGCAGATCTGCCCGGCGTGGTCGGCGGAAGCGTGTTCTGCGGCTTCGTGCGCGGCGGCGAGCACTCGACGCAGGTCGCCGCCCGAGTGCGTGTAGAACTCGGTCAGCGAGTCGAGCGCCGCGAGCTCGATGACGTCCGCGACCTGCACGGGCGGCTGTGCGAGCTCGATGCGTCTGGCGAGAATCGCCTCGATCGCGTTTCGCGCGGGCTCGCGCAGGAGCGGGATGATGATCTGCTCGAGCACGGGTGCGAGCCGGGCGAAGGCACGCGAACCCTCGATCAGGTGCGTCTGTACCGCCACGATCACGGGTGCCCCGACCTGATCGACGAACGCGCTGAGCGGGCCGGCGAAGAAGGACTCCGCGCGCCCTCGGTCGTCGGCACCTCCGACGGTCGCCTCGGTGTCCTCGAACACGAACACGGGCGTCGTTCCTGCCTCGGCGAGCATGGGGACCAGGCGACCATTGAGCGCGAGCAGATGGTCGCCGCCCAAGCGCTCCTGGGTGAACTCCTCGCGAAGTGAGCCGACGTTGACGTTGACTTCGGCGGGTATCACGCCGCCGCCGAGCTTGGCGCTCGCTATTCCCGACGGCGTGCGCGTCGAGCTCCGTGATGTGGCGCGAGCCTTCTCGAGCTCCTCCTGAGCGCTCGCGTCGAGCACGATCTCATCGAGCGTGATCGAAAGGGCCAGGCGGGCCACCTCGCCGACGCTGCCCGGATCCTCGACGCCCGTGATCGGGATGCGAAGCGCAAAATGGCTCGCCGGCAGTTGGTAGCAGACCCAGGCGATCACGCTCGACTTGCCGGCGCCGCTTCCTCCCACGACGGCCACGCAGGTGCCCTCGGTGAGGCGGGTGATGGCACGCCGCTCGTACGCGTCGCCGCCGGCGAGCTGATCCAGCGGCACGTGCAGCTCGTGCAGTTCCCACAGGCGGCTGCGTGGGCGGAACGCGGCCGTGCTCGCGAGCCTTGCGACTTGCTCGGCGCTCACCTTCGAGCTCGTAGCGCCGGCCGGTAGACCGTCCGCGGGCGACCGGGGCGCTCCGATCGCTCGACGCCCGACTCCACGAGGCCCGCGTCTCGCAGCTGCTGCAGGAGGGTGGTGACGCGTGCCCGCGTGAGGCCGAGGCGGTGCAGCAGCACCTCATCGGAGGAGCTTGCCTGGCCGAGGTCCAGCAGCTCGGCCATCAGCATCCCCTGTGGGCGCCCGATCTGAGCGGCGGTGTCCAGCAGCCGTGCGCGGGTGGATAGTTCCATGCTGGGGTCGCTTCCGCGGACGAGCGCGTTGTTCGCGGCGCGGATGGCAGCGCGCGCGTTGCCGCGCGCGTCGGCCGCGATCCGTGAGATGAGCTTCGCCGCCAGCTCGTCGGTGCGCTTCTGAAGGATGCTCGCGAGCCGCTCGCTCGGAAGCGCCTTCAGTTCGACCTCGACGTCGAAGAACGTGTCGGCCGGGGGCTTGAGCGCGGTGGCGCGGTCGTCGTTGTCGACCGCGACGAGCCAGCTATGGGGCAGCTGCCAGACCGTGTCGCGCATGCGGCCGAAGACGCCATACAGAGCCTGGGGAGCCGCCGTGGCGTCGAGCAGCACGATCGTTGGCTGCACCTCCTCGCCGAGTTCGACCAGCGCGTCGTAGAGCTGACGTGAGATGCCGCCGGGCGGCGGGGACGGTTCGCCGGTGACCTGGGCGAGGGTTCGCGAAACTGCGCCAGGTGCGCTCTGCGCTAGCCCCGGCCTTCCCTTGAGCGCGTCGCGGACGCGAACGACGAGCTCGAGTGGCTCAGCGACCGCCGTCGCCTCGACGTAGACGACGCGCCTGCCCTCGCCTCGCATCCTCAGCTGCAGCTGCCGCAGCAGCGAGGTCTTGCCCGTACCCCGCTCCCCGCACAGCAGGATGTTGTTGCCGCGCTCCAAGGCGCGCAGAACGGCATCCCACTCGGGCGGGGCGACGTAGTATTTGGCGTCGGCGGGGGTGTCGTAGAGAGGGCGTCCCTGTAGCACCTAACGAATCATACAGTATGTTGTGTTTGCCACCTCCTAGGCGCAGAGTCGGCGCCGCCCCCGGGATCATTGCTCCTAGACAACGTCCGGGGCCGGCAGCGACCAATCCAGCCCGAAGTCCACTACGGCGCGCGAGAGGAGCCGGCCCCTCGGGGCCCACGCCTCCAGCACCGGCGGCGCCAGGCGCAGCGCCTGAAAGTCGGTCATGCCGACGTCTTCCAGCCAGCTCGCACAGACGGCCGCCAAGGCGGCTTTAGCATCCAGGGTCCCCCTGCTCTCCGGGTTGAACACAATCAGGCCCGGGGCGCAGAGGACCTTCTTCGGCTGGCGCTTGCGGACGTCCCCGCCGAGTCCGACGGCGGGGCCGAGGCGACCGGCCCGTAGCGGCCAGAGGTTGAGCGCATGCGCGCTGCTGTCCAGGCGGCGCGGCCAGGTCCCAACTGCAGCGGGATTCCGCCGCTCCCAGTAGCCGAGCAGCTTCGGCCACTCGGTAGCAGACGTGACCTGACCGAGCAGCTGGACCTCGACCGCCTCCGTCTCGGACAGCGCGAGGCGCTCCCGCTGCCGCTTCAGCGCCCGCGCTAGGGCGCGCTGGGCCTCCTGCGGCGTCGTGAAGTTCTTCCCGAACGCGAAGTGCCGCTTTGGGCGATTGAGTCGCATGAGCACGGCTGCATTATCAACCGACACCGCTGCGATACGGCGGTTCATTGAGCCGACGCTGCTTCCCCATGCGGATCAAGCGGGCGACGTTTCGCACGAGCTCGGCGTAGTGTTGTGTTGCTCGGAATAGCTCTAGGTCGGCTTACTCATGGATGAGCGGCTTTCGACAACCGCATGGCGCGTCCCGACCGTTCGCTTCCGGCTGGGGATCAGACGTGTGATCCGGCCGTGGCAGCGGGTGAGCCGATGGTCACCCGAGGAGGCGGCGGAGGAGCTGCACAGACGTCGCGGGGAGCTGATCGGACAACTGCGACGCCGCAGCGAGGGCCGCGGCATCCCGGCGGGCGCCCAAGAAGAAATCGTCGACGACGCGATCACGGCGGTGGTCATGGCTCCGCGCGGCGTGGCCAACGAACACCACCTGCTGGGCGCGTTCTGGCTCGCCGTCGACCATCGGACCAGAAGGCACCGCGAAGGGAGACACCTGACCCGCCTTGGCTCGCAGCGGCGGGTCGAGTTCGACCTCACCACGCAGCAGGCACCCGTGGCGCACAACCCCTTCGACGCCCTCGAGCTGAGGGAGAGACTTGCCCGCGCCGCCGATCTCATGGCCCACCTGGACCCGCGCGAGCGCCAGGTCGTCGCCGTGATCGCAAGCCGCGGCGTTGGCCCGGTGTCGGCAGCGCGCGTATTGGGCCTTCCGCTCGGCGAGGTGCGCTCGGCAGCTCGTAGCGCCAACGTCAAGCTGGATCGCATCGCCGCCATCTATGCCGCCGGGCGCATGTGTCAGTTCCGGGCCGGGGCCATCGCCGCCGACGCGGCGGGCGAGGCAAGCGAGCGCGAGGCGAGATTGGCGCGAGCGCATGTGAGCGCCTGCGTCCCCTGCGGCATGGCCTACCGTCGCCTGCGCCGCGAAATGCGCGGGCGCGAGTTTCAGCGCGCGTCCGTGGCGGCGTTCCTCCCGCTGCCGGCCATATCGATCGCGCACGTCGGCGGGGTTGGCAGGTTCGCGATTTGGATCGAACAGCGCATCACCTTCGTGCCGCGGGGGAGCGGCGAGCGAGCCGCAGAGGTGCTCGGTGGCGCGGGGATCGCCAAGGCCGCCGCGGCGGGCACGGCGATAGTCGCCGCCGGAGGCGCGCTGAGCGGTCACATCGTCCATGCGATCGAAGGGACACCCCACGCAGCTCACCACGGCGCCCACGTTGCGCGCAAGCCGCGCCAGCCCGCCGCTGCCGCTGAAGGCCGGGCGAATCGCGTGTCACGGGGTTCGAGTTCATCCATTGCGTCAGCGTCCAGCCGCACGCTGGCTCACCGCAGCCTGCCGAAGCCGCCCAGCAGGAGCCTCGGCTACCTCGCGCTCGGAACGGGAGCTTCAACGTCTACGACGAGCTCGACCTCGCACGAAGGCAGCGCGCGCGAACCGTCCGCGCAGGCCGCGTCGGTGACCGGTCCATCAGCTGGCTCCGAAAGTGGACCAGCGCCGACCCAAAGCGCCGCACCCCCGACCCAAAGCGGAGGCGGCTCGAGCTTGTCGTATCTCGGCCGCTGATGGAACGGATGCACTGTTCCTCACGCCTTAGCGCCGACGTCGCGTCGCGAACATCTGCGACGGGCTTGTCGAGAACTTTGATCGCTTCGGCCGCGCTGCTGTTGATGTTCGTGGCGCCCGCGCTTGCGGGCAAGTTCCACGCCTACTCCTGCCGGACCCCAGCGGGCGAAGCCGCGCCGGCCGACGGCTGGACCGGCTCGGTGGCGAAAGAAGGCGCCTATGACCAGTACGCGATCAACACCTGTTCGACTGGCGGCGCGCTGACCGCAGCCCTCGGCGAACAGACGACTCACTTCGGTCAGGTGGACATGGCCACCTGGGCGTTTGAAACGCCTGCCCACGAGAACCTGGTGGCGGCGACGATCTGGAGAGCCACTCGCAGTCATTACCGCGGAGGCGAAAAAGGAACATATGAGACATGGATGTCCGGGCCCGTCCCGACCCAGACCTTCGACGGATGCATAGTCCCGTTAGGGTGTGAAAGCCAAGGCGAAGTCGGCCACCCGTTCGCTGCCGCGAACCGCGTCGCGGTCCCCGCGGCCAACCTCGGCGCTCATCTGTACGGCAACGCGGCGTGTTTCAGCGGCTTCAGGGGCGAAGAATGCGGCAACGGCTTCGGCGATCCAAGCGGTTACGCGGTGGCGTGGTACATGTACGCCGCCGATCTGGTGCTGGAACAGACCGAAGCGCCGAGCGCGAGCAACGTGGGTGGTCAGCTCGCGAGCGAGCAGCCCGTCAGCGGCACGAGCGATCTGGTCTTCAGCGCCACCGACCCCGGCTCGGGCGTCTACGAGGCGCTCTTCAGCATCGATGGCAGCGTCCTGCAGACGACGCCCGTGAACGAAAACGAAGGGCACTGCCGAAACGTCGGACAGACGATGGATGGGCTGCCAGCGTTCTTGTATCTGCAGCCTTGCCTGAAATCGCTCACGGCGGACGTGGGGTTCGACACGACCAGAGTCAGCAACGGCCCACACCACCTGGTCGTGAGCATCTCGGACGCCGCCGGCAACACCGCGACGGTGCTGGACCGAAGCATCCTGGTCGAAAACAAGGTTCGCGGCCCCTGCAACGGGACATGCGATGAACACGCTGCGCTTCACGCAACGCAGGCACGGCTTCTCCGCAGAGCGTTCATCCGTCGCTACGCCAACTCCGGACTGACGCTGTCGGGCCAGCTGGTCGATAGCGCGGGGTCGCCCACAAGGCGAGCGATGATCGAGCTGCGCCAGCAGGCCAGCTACGTCGGTGCGCGTAGCGTCTTGGTAGCGACGACCACTACCAACGCCAGCGGCGGCTGGAGGCTCTACGTACCAAAGGGGCCCTCGCGCCTGCTCACCGTCGGCTATCGCTCCCACACCAATGACGCGGTGTTCGCCGCGCAGCTTCAGTACCGAGAGACGGTCCGCGCGGGCGTGCGCCTGTCTGCCCCGCGGGTTGCGCGTCCCGGAAGGACGTTTGCGTTTCGGGGCTATCTGGCCGGCGGCTACACCCCGCGCGGGGGCGCGCTCGTGAGCCTGGAAATTCATTACGGCGGCGAGTGGCGCGAGATTGCGCTGCTGCGCACGAATCGCCGCGGCGCCTTCCTCTACCGCTACACGTTTGCCGCCATCGGGCCTGCGACCTATCGCTTCCGCGCGCAGGTGCCTCAAACAAGCGGCTATCCGTTCGCATCAGCCGCGAGCCGCTCGCGCTACATCCACCTAGCTGGATGAGAACGCCCGCTCGCCGACAGCTCTGACCTGGCCTGAGGCAAGTCGCTTGTCGAGTGCAGTCCTAGCCCGGCTTATGGGGCATGGCTGTCTCGCCTGCTCCCCGCCTGCTCGATCCCCGCGGAGCGGATGTGGCGAGCGCGTTGCAGGTCGGAGCGGCGGCCGATGCGGTGCGGCGAAGGGAGCGGATCACGCCCGAGGTCGCGGCGATGGATGGCGCGGAGGCGGTGGCGATCCTGCGGGCGGGCGGTCTCATCGCCGCGATCGAGCCCGTCGTCGTGAGCGACCTGCCAGCGGGAACGGTCATCGACCAAGAGCCATCGGCCGGTGTCCGGCTAAAGCGCGAGGCGGTTGTGACGCTGCGGCTGGCAGTAGCGCCAGTCGACGCGCCCCAGGCCTCGAGCGATCCCCAGGGCGAGGCTGCAGTCGAGCACGTGCCGCAGACGGGGGACGCGGATGACACCGAGGACTGGTTCGCGGCCTTGGCGCTCGCCGCGGGTCCCGCACAGCGCACGGGAGCATCGGGTCGGCGTCGTCGCAAGCATCGTCGGCCGAGTCCGTCAGCCCGCGAGCTCGTCTTCGATCCTGCACCCCCGCCACTCGTAACGGCGCCGGCAGGTTCAATCGTGCTTCCGGAGGGCAAGCGCAGAGGAGCTGGCATCTGGCCGCTGATCGGGTCGGCTATCTACGCCCTTCCTCCCACACTTGCAGGAGCGCCGTTGCGCCGCGGGGCCGCCGTCATCGCGGGGCTCCTGCTCGTTGCGTTACTCGGCACTCGCCTCTTTGCATCGGGTGACCGACGCGCACGATCGAACGACTACCGGGCAGTTGGACCGACGATCCACGCCCAGGTCGTAGCGCGAAGGGCGGTCGGGGACGGCTCGCCCCGTCGGCGTAGTGCCTTCCGCTCAAGGCACGCAGTGAGGGCCGGTCACGCGCGGCCACGACGCGCCCGCCGCCCTGCTCGCGCAAGCGCTGCGAAGGCCGCACCCGTGTCCGCGATTCCAGCTCCGCGCCCGAATCGATCCGCGGGCCGTGAGTCAGCCGCGAGTGGCGCGCGTTCCACCGACGGGCAATTTGCCTATCTCGGTCAATGACTGAGGCGCAGACACGAAATCACGACGCCCGACCCCCGAAGCAGACACGTTGCGCCTGAATCTCGCCCAGCCTACCCGAATGTTCCGCATGCCCCTGAGCCGCCTCAGATCCGGACGCCCGATCGCGGCCCGGCGAATGCTCACCACGCTCATCCTCGTGCTGGTTGGTTTGACGGTCGCCGTCGTCACGGCCGCAGCAGGTCATGTTGAGCTGCTTCACCGAATGCCGATCTTCTCGGGGGCCCAGGCGATCACGGGTGTGACCGAATTTCTCGACCACATCAAGGGATACCTGCTCTCGATTGTGCTCGCCGGATTCACCGTCGCCGGCATCGCGGTGGGGGCGGCGAAGCTCACCGGTCACTCACGCGCCAATGACATGCTCTTCAACGTCGGCGTCGGTGTCGCGATCTTCGCCGCGCTCCCCACCCTCGTGGCCTAGATGTCGCGCCGGCGCACATGCCTGGTGCTCCTGATAGTCATCGGCGTGGGAGCCGCGCTGCTAGTTGGCGCGCCCGGGGCGCGGGCGAGCGGATTCCTGGGCAGCGGTGTCGGCCCGAACATCGGTCCCAACCTGAATCCACTCCCCTCGATCGGGGAACTGCTCGACGGAGTCGTGAACAGGTTGTTCGGTGCGCTGCTATCGGCCCTGACGCCGGACTTTCTCAAGCACGCCGACATCCACACGCTGGAATGGCTGGTCGCTCTTCCCAACGTGGCCGACAGCTCGCTCTGGCCGACCGTCGGGCATCTGCAGCAGAACATGGTGTGGGTCGCGGGAGCGATGCTCCCCACCGCGCTCATCATCGCGACCACGCGCGACACGGCGCTCAGCCTCAGCTTCCGCGCGCACCCGGGCAACGCGCTCCTGCGGGTGATCGGCGCGGTCTTCGCCCTCGTTCTCTACCGCTTCGGCGTCGCGAACGCAGTCGCGTTCGTCAACGTGCTCACGCACACGATGCTCACGTGGCCGATCGTCGCGCAGGGGCTTCATCGCACGGTCCTGGTCATGTTCGGCGGCTCGGCCATCTTCGGCGCGGGCGGGGCGTTCCTGGGGCTGCTCGGCCTCGTCGCGCTCGTGTTCGCGGTCTGCCTGTTCGCGCTCAAGGTGCTGCTGTTGATCGTGCTGGCGGTCCTGTTCGTGTCGGGGCCCCTGCTGATCGCGCTGGCGCCGCTGCCGACGGTCGGACATCTGGCGCAGGGCTGGCTGCTCGCCCTGGTCGGCATCTGTTTGATCCCCGTCGGCTGGTGCATCATCTTCGCCACCGCGGGCGCGATCAGCCTCGACGTGACCAACCTGGGCGGCGGGGCGCACATCGGCAGCCGCGTGGTCGGCGCCTTCGCGGCGCTCGTCACCTTCTACATCGCCTTCAAGTGGCCGCTGATGGTGCTCGGCCACGTGCGCGGCAGCCTCGGCGCTCTCGGAGTGCGCGCGGCGGGCGGTGCAGGCAGCGCCGGCGTTGTCAGCGACGGAGTGCTCGCCGCCAAGGCTCAGGGCGCACGCTCGCGACTCCAGGCCGCCATGCTCGCCGGCGGCCGCGGCGTCGGCCTCGCCGCCGGGGCGCTTGGAGCGCCCCGCGGCGGCTTGGCGGGCCTGGCCGCCCGGCAGGCGCGGCCACACCTTGCAAGCGCCGCCGCAAGCGGCGCGATCGCCGCGGGCCCGCCTCGACCACGTCCCCGCCCGACCTCCGCGGGCGAGCGCGTCTTTCAGGCGGGGAGTGCCCTGCTCGACATGCCCGCGCGGATGCGAGCGGCGTGGCGGGCCTCCGACGCGCCCACGCGAAGGGCGAGCTCCGCCAGGAAGGAGCGGGTAGCCACCGGCCGAGCGCCTCGCGGGCGCTCGCCGAAGGGATCGGGCGGCGGGGGGACCGGCCGCCCGGGACAGGCCGCATCGCCTGCACTTGCCGGCACCGGTTCCAAGGGCCACGACTCATCTCCGGTGCCCGTCGTTCCGCCAGGGCCCTCCCCGTCAGTCGGGCCCAGGACTCCCGGAGCGGCGGCGCCGGATGGCGGGCGCGGCGCATCCGTTCGCGAGCAGCTGAGCGCCCCGGTCCAGGCGCGCGGTGGCGACGCCCGCCCACGCGCACCGCGCGCGACTCGTGGGCGACCCGCCTCCGACCGACCTCCAGCGCCTCGATCTGACTCGCGTTCGCCGCGCCTCACCCATCCCGCCCGCTGGCCCCGTCCCCCCGCTCCTCGCCGACCTCGCCCACGGAAGGGAAAAAGGGCGTGAGCCATCGGACCTACAGGCACGTCGACACGCCGGTCACCTACCTGGGGCTGACCTGGCGACAGTGGCTTTTGATCATAAGCTGCGCCGCGCTGGCGCTCGGCGTTATCCACCTCCTGCAGCCGCCCACGCCGATCGCACTGTGGCTCGGGACCGTCCTGCTGACGGCGCCAGCCGCGGTGAGCTACTTCACAAGCGGAGCCACCGTCGGCTTTGGCAGGCTGCTCCTCGACCACACGCGCTGGACGCTCGCCCCACGCGAACTGCCCGCCGCGCGCTGCGTCGAGCGTCCCCGGGCAAAGGGCTTCCTCATCACGACAGCGCAGGCGCGCGGATCCCGAGCACGGCCACCGCGCGAGCGAGGACCTCGCGTGCACCCCTCAAGCGGCGATTTGCTCGCGCTCGAGGCCCTGAGCGGGGAGGGAGTGGGAGTGCTCGGCTCGGGGGCGCTCGTGCGCTGGGTCGAGGTCTCTCCCGTCAACCCCCTCATCCAGGGCAGCGAGGGAGCGGAGGCCATCTCGCGCGCCTTCACGTCGCTCGCCGCGCGACTACCCGACGACCGCCAGAGCCTTCAGCTGGCTGCTCAGGCCACGCCGCTGCCGCTCGAGACGATCCTGGCCGCAGAGCGCGAGGGCTGTCGGTCGGCGGCGGACGGCGCCCGCTCTGAAGGCGCGGGCAGGTTGGCGGTCGCGATCGAGCGACTTGGGCTCGCGCAGGAGCAGTCGCTCCGCACCCAGAGTCAGGCGCTCGCGGCGCTCGAGCTGCGCTACTTCGTCGTCCTGCCCTGGCAACCAGCGCGAGCGGGTATCGGCCTGCGGCGCCCATCGCGCCGGCAGGGACCGCTCACGCTCACCCCGGCCGAGTACGAGCGCGCGGCGAGAGACAGCGCGCGCCACACCGAGGGAGTCCGCACCGATCTGGAATCGATCGGGCTTGTGGCCCGCGAGCTCGATGGCCACGAGGTCGCAGGACTGCTCTGGGCGCGCTTCGCTCCGAGCGAGGCCGACGCCGGGGTGCCGGCCGACCCGTGCCTTGCCCTGCCCGCGACGCTCGCCGAGCTGGCCGATCCCGCGCGTGCCGAGGCCCACGCCCTGCAATTGCGGCGCGCGCTGTGTCCGCAGGCGATCGACCTGCGCGACAAGCGCTTCCTGCGGATCGGAGGGCACGTGGAGCAGACGCGCTACGTCGGCTCGCTGCCGGAGCAGACGTGGCTTGGCTGGCTGCTCTACCTCATGTCAGCTCGCTGTCCGTTCACGCTCGCCACCCACATTCACGCGACCGACCGCACGCGCGAGCGCCTGTTTCACAAGCGCCGTTATCGCCGCATTCACGGCAACAACCGCGGCACCGAGATGAAGGGCAGGCCGCTGGACCCCGATCAGCAGGCACAGGAGGCCGAGGCCGCCGAGCTCAACGCGGAGCTGGCATTGACCGGCGCGGGCATCTACCGCGTCTCAAACTACCTCGCCGTGCGCGAACCGGCCGGCGACGCCGAGGCGCTGAGCGAGATCCTCGACTCGATCGGCCGCGAGCTCTCGGCCGCCAACGAGGCGCACCTGCACCCGGGCGTAGCCGCCCAGCGGGAGCTCTTCTCATCGAGCCTTCCGACTGGGCGCGACAGCGCCCGCCGGACTCGCAAGTACATCTCGGTGAACGTCGGCGACACCGTCCCGCTCGTGGGCGCCCGCTGCGGGTCGCCGTCGGGGATCCCGCTGGGCTACTCATCGGTCGGGCGCACGCTGGAGCGCATCGACCTGTTCGACCCGGCCCACAGCAACCACATGCTCGTGGTGACGGGCGAGAGCGGCTTCGGCAAGACGATGATCGTCAACAACGTCTACGCGCGCGCTCTGGCGCGCGGGGATCACGGCGCCGTGATCGAGCGCGGCGGCCACTACCAGTTTCTGGCCTCGCTCATCCCCGGCGCCGCGAACGTCAGCCTCGGCACCGGCACCGACGCGATCTGCCCGTGGGACACGACGGATCCGGCGTCAGTCGGGGCGGAGAAGATCGATTACCTGATCGCCCTGCACGCGAGCCTGATCGGCGGCGGGCGACGCGAGGAGTACGGGCTCAGCGCGCTCGAGGAGAACCTGCTCGGTCGCGCCATACGCGAGGTGTACGAGCGCTGCGCGCTGACCCGCGAGCGACCGCGCGAGCTGCTGTTGCAGGAAACGCTCACCGTGCGGGCCGCGGCGGAGGCCGAGATCGGGGCCTCGCAAATGGCCGATGCGTTGCGGGACCTCGCCGCGAGACTGCACAACTTCTGCGGCGAGGGCCCCTACGCCTACCTCGCCGACAAGGCCACGACCGTGCCCCACGACGCGCCGCTGGTCGTCTTTGACACGCGGCGGATCCCGGCCCACTTCGCAGGCGCGGCCATGTTCGAGATCGTCGAGCACGTTGCCGAGCGCGTCGCGCGCAACGTCCAGAGACATCTCGGGGAGGACGGAGACGCCGGTGAGGGGCTCAGCGGCCGGCGACGGGCGCCCCGCTACTACCTCACGCTCGAGGAGGTCTGGAAGCTGCTCGAACACGAGGCGACCGCCCGCTGGGTCAACGAGCTGCCCAGACGCTCGCGGCACGACAACCTGGCGCTGATCGGCGTAAGCCAGCAGCTCTCGGACTTCAACAATCAGTGGGGGCGGGCGTTCATCGACAACTCCGCGCGCAAGCTGACCTTTCACCAAGCCCCCAAGCAGATCGAGTTCCTCAAGGAGGAGCTCGGCCTGACGAGCGAGGAGGTGCAGGCGGTCAGTCAGCTGAAGACCGTCAAGCGCGACTACTCGACCGCCTATTTCGACAACGGCCCGCGCGGGCGCGGCGTGATCACCGCCCGCTACTCAGATCTCGAGTACTGGATCTGCACGCACGAGCCGGAGTTCGACGAGCCGATCCGCCGCCGCGCGCTGCGGGAGGCCGCGAGCAACCCGTGGCGGGCGCTGCGCCTGCTCGCAGACCACAGCTGGCATGAGCGCCTCGCGGGAGAGGCGGCCTGATGGATGCGGCAGCGACAGTCGGTCAGCTCATCCTCACGGAGCCAGGGGCACGGCGCTGGGCCGCGCGCGCCGCCGCCATCGCAGCGGCTGCACTCGCTGCCCCGATCGTCGTCCTGCTCGCGGTCGTGGCGGCACTTCCGCGTGCGCCGAGCGCGGTCGGCACTGCCGGCGGCATCCCCGCGGTCTACGCGCCGATGTACGAGGCCGCGGCGTCGACGTACCGGGTCAACCCGTACGTCCTCGCCGCGCTGCACGAGACCGAGAGCGACTACGGCCGCGACCCGGGCGCGTTCAGCCCCAACTCCGCGGGAGCGATCGGGCCGATGGAGTTCCTGCCCTCAACGTGGGCGGCCTACCGAGGCGCCTACCGCCCGATCGCGGGGCAGCGCCCGGCGCGCTACCCGCACGTGTGCGCGCCCCACGGCTGCGTCACCGATGACTTCGACTCGATCGCCGCCGCGGCCGACTACCTGCACCAGCTCGGCGCCGACGCCGGGCTTGACCAGCGCACGTTCGACGCGCTGATCGCATACAAGGGGACGCCCCCGGCTTCGATCCCCTACGCGCGACAGACGTTCGCCATCGCGCAGCAGCTGCAGGCGGCCAACGTCACCTCGACGGGCGCGCTCGTGCAGGCGCCAGCGGGACCGCTGCTGACGCGCATCGTGATCGTCGCGGATGAGATCGCGGCCGCGCACATCCCCTACTGCTTCGGTGGCGGCCACACCACCCCGGCGCGACCGAGCCACGGAACCTACTGCCACGACGCAGCGAACCGCTTCGTGTCCGGCAGCGCCTATGACGGTCTCGACTGCTCGGGCGCCGTCTCGACGCTGCTGCAGGCATCGGGGGTCAACACGCCGACGCTCGACTCGACCGCCTTCATGCGCTTCGGCGCCCCCGGTCCGGGCAGTCAACTGACGATCTGGGCCAACCCCGCGCACGTGTTCGTGAGCATCGCCGGGCGCGACTGGGGAACCAACGATGCGAATCCCTACGGCGGCCCCGGCTGGGCGCCGCACACGTCCGTCGGCTTTGTGCCGCGCCACCTGCCCGGGCTATGAGAAGGCTCGCGGCTGGACCGCTCCTCGCAGTCGCGGTGATCTTCGCCGGTTGCGGTCTTCACGACCCGTACGCGCAACGACCGAGTCGGCCAGTTGCTCCGAATGCAGCGGCGACGCCGACCCAATTGACGCAACCGTCACAGGCTGGCGCGGACGATGCGACCGGTCTGCTCGCCCGTTACGCCAGCGCATCGGTCAACTGGTCGGCGCCGACGCTGCCCCAAGAGCGGGAAGCGGTCATGGCGCTGGCCGCCGGCCCGCTTGCGGTCGAACTTCGCCAAGACGCCGCGCAGACTGCGAGGTCCCGCCTTCAGGAAGTCAGCAACGCCTACAGTCGCGGAAGGTACGTCGGCCTGATCCGCGAGGCGGCTGGTGCCGCGATCGTCGTCACCTATGAGGAAGTCGCCCCGCTCGGCGGCTCCGCGCAAGGCGCCTACCACGTCTATCTGGCGCGGACCGGCCGAACCCCTAATGGCCTGAGGGTCACGCAGTGGCAGCCAGCGACCGACGGTTAGTTGCAACTGCTGGTGGTTGCTCGCGCTCGCGGCAAGCGGGACTAACGGCGAGCATTCTCTCCAGCTACGGCCTGCTGTGGCTCGGCACGCTGCTGGCTGCGATCCTCGTCATCCCCATCGCGTCACAGCTGCGGGACGCCTTCGGCCTGCGTCTGGTCCCTGCGTCGCCGGGAACGGTGAGCATGGCGGGTCTGATCGCGGCCAACAACGCGCGCGAGGCGGCACTCCCGCTTCTGTTCGCCACCCTGAACGTTGGCGGGAGGCGCTGGCTTCTGCTCATGGGTGACATGGTTGTAAGCGCGAGTCTCGCCGTGAACGTCGCCCGCGGAGGGCTCGCGCTCGGCGCCTACGGTCCAGACCTGCTTCGCTTCCTGCCGCAATGGCCGCTGGAGTGGGGAGGGCTCGCGCTTGGGCTGACTGGCTGGCGGCAGGCCCGGCGCGGACAGCGAGACGCCTGCGAGCTGGTGCTCCTGGGCGTCGGCGCCGCGACGCTCGTCTGCCTCGCGGCTCTTGTCGAGACCTACGCCGTGCCCCAGGCCTGACCATGTCCCACTTGCGCCGACGCTACCTGGGACCGCTCACGCTAATCGCGACCGGTCTGGTCGGCCTTCTGCTGTGGCTCAGATACTGGGCGCCGGACCCGCTTCACCACGCCATCGCACGCTCCCATGCGGCGAAGGGGTCGGGCGCCACGATCGCCTCGCTGGTCAGGCGTGTAACGGACCACGTCGTGCTCGCACTGCACGTGATCGCCTACGGCGCCGGCACGCTGCTGCTGATCAGCCTCGCGGTGGGGGTGGCGCGGGCCCGCGCCCGCGCGCGGCGGGCGCAACGCGATCGGTCGCTCGTCTCGGAGCTGCGCCTCGGCCGCGACGACCAAGCCTCGCCGTATGAGATAAGCAAGGTCTTTGACGGAGTCGCGGGCGCGCTGCGGCCGGGCATGATCGCGCGAGCGCTGCGCGGCCCACCCACGCTCACGCTGAGGATCGCGAGCGAGGGCGGGTCACAGCCCGTGCGCTTCCTCGTACAGGCGCCGCGCATCTATCACGCCGCGATCGGCGCACGCCTGCGGGCCACGTATCCCGACTCGCGTCTCGTGCCCGTCGAGGGACAGCGGGACGATCCGCTCGCGCTGAGGGGAACGTGCTCGCCGCTCACGGCTGCTCGGGCGCTGATTCGCGATACGCGCAATTCGCTGGTCGGCGCGGAGGTGCTGCGGGTCAAGAAGGCAAGACGCTGGGTCTGGGCGCTCGCTACCACCAAGGACTACGAGCACTCGCTGATGGAGAGCCTCGTGTCGGTCATGCACGGGCTCAACGTCCCGTGCGTCGTCGAGCTGCTCCTCACCCCGGCACCGGCCGTGCTCGAGCGCAACACCGGCAGCGCGCTCAGGCGCCGCGAGCGAGGTTTCATCGCCGATCGCGCGCTCGATCCGAACGAACCCGGCGCGGAGGGCGTCGTCGCGAAGAAGCACCTGCAGGGCGCGGTGGAGGGCGTCGGACGCGCATGGTGGTGGTTCGATCTGCGTGTGCTGGCGCCGCGTGGACACGTACCGCACGCGCGCCAGGTCGTCGGCGTGCTGCAGGAGTGCCGGGGCGAGAACCACCTGCACGTGCGCGTGATGCGCCTGCGCCGCAGGCTGTATGCGTGGCGCTCGCCGCGCGGAGTGCCGCCGCTGTTTCCGGCGCTGTGGACGGGTGCGCTTTCGAGCGCCGAGGTGGCGTCTCTGTGGCATCTGCCCACGCTGCGCCTGAAGGGCGTTCCGCTGCGCCGGATCTCAGCTCGCGAGATCGTCGCCTCGAGCGCGATCAGCCGCGATCCGGCCCATGCCCTCATGCACGACGAGCTCGGGCCGGTAGGGATCCATCCCGCCGACCGACGCTACGGCTGGATGCTGCTCGGCACGGCCGGCGCTGGCAAGACGGCTGCGCTCGCGCCGCACGTGAAGGCGGTCGCGGAGGACGACGAGCGAGCGCTCGTGATCATCGACCCTAAGGAGGACTTCGCGCGCCTGTCAATGAGCCTCATACCCACTAGGCGGACGGTCCACTACCTGGACCTTGGCGCGCCGAGATACGGACTGAACATCCTCACCGCGGGCCACCTGAGCCCGGAGATCCGCGCCGACATCTTCATCTCGGTTATCCGAGAGCTGGCGGGAGAGTCCTCAGTCGGCCCGCGCTCTGACCTCTTTCTGCGCGCGGCGCTGCAGGCGGTGATGATCGTCGAGCCCGTGCCGGCGCTTCAGCACGTCGCCGCGCTCTTGGACCCGTACGACGCCGGCTACCGGCAATGGGTCACGCGCGAGCTGGGCGTCCACCACGAGATCGACTTCGTGCGCGAATATTGGGATCACACCTTCCCGCGCACGGTCAAGCACAACCCGCGCTTCTTCACCGAGGCGGTGGCGGCACCGGCCAACAAGATCGCGCGCTTCCTCACCTCCCCGAGCCTCAACCTGCTGATGACCCATACCCGCCAGCTCGATCTGGAGAGCGTCGTCCAGCGGCGCGAGGTGTTGATCGTCAACGGCAGCAAGGGGGCCGTCGGGGAGTCCAACGCAAACCTCTTCTGCTCGATGCTGATCCTGCTGATCCAGCGTGCCCTTCACCAGATGCAGCGCGTCGAGGCCCAGCAGCGCGTGCAAGCGGCACTGGTGATCGACGAGGCGCACAACGTGTTCATCCCGGCCTTCTCGACGCTCCTGGCCGAGGGCCGGTCGGGAGGGATCGAGGTTGCCGCCGCCTTTCAGTACACCGGGCAGATCGCCGACGAGAAGGTGCGCGCGGGAGTGCGCAGCCTTCTGCAGAACGTGTCGATCTTTCGTCAGCGCGACTTCCAAGACGCCCGCGCCGCGGCGTCGCTTGCGATGGAGGTCTTCCAGGACAGCATCCGCGGCGACCTCGAGGACCAGCGCCGGATCCGAATCGACCCGGTCGACATCGTCCAGCAGCCCAACTACCGCTGCGTGAACCTGTGGCTTGCGGACGGGATCCCGCAGCCGGCGGCGACCGCGATGACCGCGCCGATGGAGGAGCTCGTCGCAACGCCGGAGGCTCGCGAGGCTCGTGCGCATCATGAGCGCGACCAGCGGGGACGAGGGGATCATCCTCACGACCACGGCCGCTACATACAGGCGCCCTTGGTGTGGTCGGTCAGGCAGCCGGTCGTCGCGCGGTATCGAACGATCCACGTCGATCTGCCGGCTTGGCGCGAATGCCCACCGCTCGCCGAGATTGACCGCGTTGACGTCGTCCTGACGCGAGAAGGCGACGCGCCGATCACGTACCCGGCCGAACCCTCCGACGAGTCGCGCCGCCGTTACTTCGCCGAGGTCCCGTCATCGCCTGAAGCGTCGGGCTGGCTTCCCGCCGCAACCTTCGGCGTGGAAGTGCTCGTGCGGGTTCGCGGGGAGCCGAAGCCGCGTAGATGGGTACCGGTTATGGACGATGCAGAGGTGGGCAAGCGTGAGCTCATGCTCAAGCTCGCCGATGAGCCGCGCAGAGCGCTCGTCAGCCGCCGGGAGGCCGCGTGACGGCCGTCGCCGCCGAGATCGGAGCGAGAGCGCGGGGCTCGGGCGAGGATCTGAGTGCGGGAACTATCCAATGGGGCAGGCGCGAAAGCCCCGCGCCGTACGTTGCCCTCACCGACCGAGACCTTCGCTTGATGGCCATGCTCTACGACGCCAACTACTTGTCAGCAAGCCAGCTGGTGCTGCTCGGATGGGGGCGCTACCACGGGCGCGCCGGGGAAAGGCGCCTCAAGCGTCTGCACGACGGCGCCTACTTGGATCGATTTCGCCCCGTGCGAGCAACCGGGCGCGCGCAGTGGAACTACCGGCTGAGCGAGAACGGCTTCGGCGCGCTGGCGGAGCGAGATATCACGCCGGCCGGCCACACCTACACGCCTGCAGCGATCAACAGCATCAGCTACGCCGAACACGACCTGCAGCTGGCTGCGTTGGTCATTCACATCGCGGAGGAGGCGACGGGCGAGCGCGCGGGCGGACTGCTGGACAGGATGCCGTTCACGTGGAAGGGGCCGCGCACGGGACGAATCGAGGCCCGCTCGACCGGACCGGTCCAGCGCTCGCCCGCTGCCCTCCTGCCTGCCGGGACGGCGCTATACCACGCACGTAGCCGTCGGGGATACCTCGAGCCCGACGCAACCCTGATCTGCGGATCGGGCGACGACGCGTGGGCCGTGCTGATCGAGTATGACCGAACGGATCGTCCGCACAAGCAGGTCGACCGCATGCGCCGCTACGACCACTGGATCCTGGACGGCTGGCGGCACGGTCCATTTGCCTCGCACTCAGTCCCGCCTGCCGTGCTGTTCCTCACCTCACGCGAGCGTCCGCTGCGCCAGCTCATCAAGACGGCCGATCGGACGTTCTCCGCGTGGTATGGACACGAGCACGCTGGCCCGCGCGAAGGTGTCCATCCAGCGCGGGAGCGGGTGTTGTTCACAAGCCGAGAGCGCGTTCTCCGCGGCGATTGGGCGGTGCTCACGACGCCGAGTCTGCCCCCCGAGCTTCGCGAGCAGCCACGCGTCTGCTCGCCGCATTCGGTCGCGTATGACTTCCCGTCGCTTCTCACTGGCGATAAGGCGCCCCGGCCTCCCGCGGGCTGCATCACGTCTTCACAGGAGGTGGTAAGGACGTGATGAGCGCCCGCACGGCTGAGGGTCAAGAGGGCACGCCGGTGCCGCCGTCAGCACGCGTTTGCGTCCTCGTCGCCCGAGAACGCCGTGACGGCTGCCACCAGCGGCGCGGGAAGCGCATCAATCGATTTCTGATTCAGCTCTTCGGCGACCCGTCGGGGCTTGTCGGTCGCTGATCTCCCAACACCGAGCGCCTCCTCCAGCGATGGCTGCCAACGAGAACGCGTGTCGCATCACCAGCTGCCTGTGCGATGTCCGCGTTCAGCTTCGTCTCGCGCTCGTTCGCCTGCCGAATCCTGACAGCCCTCTCCTCGTCGGCTGGCTCAGCATGAACGTCCTCATCTTGCAGTACCCAAAAGGGAATCTCGAGTGCCTTACAGAGACGTGCCATAAATGGGATCGCGCTCTTCCCACCGCATGCCACGACCGTGAGGTCCTCGGCGTCCAAATCGTGTCCGAGGCTCGCAGCGACGTGACGCGCGGCGAGCTCATCGCCAGGCCCCTCGACCAGGAGGACCCTTCGAGCGAAAAAGAGCTCGCATGGGTCGCGGTGAAGCCCAGCATCTTCTGAGCGTCGCGCCGCTCTGCCAGGAACTTGATGTCGTCCGGAGTTGTGATCGCGCCCACCACGGTCACGGCTCCCGGCTCACGGCGGACAAGTCGAATGCCCTCGAAGCGGGTCACGTCTGCGAAGACCGGCGAGTGCGTGGAGTAGATGATCTGGCACGCCTCCCGCTCAACCAGCTCGGTAAGCAGCCCATAGAAGTAGCGCTGCGCCTGGGGATGTAGATACATCTCGGGCTCCTCGATGAGGACCGTTCCGATCTCACCCCCACGTTGGCGGAACGCCTCGAAGATGCCGATGACGATCGCGCTTTGCACGCCGAGCCCAAGTGTCTCGCTCGGCACCTCGATTCCGCCCTCGCGGTACATCAACCGCAACGAATTGAGCGGATTGCGCGGGTCAGCGAATCCGAAGCCAACATCAATGCTCTTTGCCGCGGTCGAGCCGAGGAAGCCAAGCTCCGGCGCGTTGTTTCTCCGATGACGCCCTCGATCTCTTGCAATGCGGGTGTTCGGAGCGCCTCAACCGCGAGCTGATACCGCTCTTTGAACGCGTCCTCGTGTGTCTTGCCCGCCTCGAACTCGACCGTTGGCAGCTCCTTACGCACCGGCGCCAGGAGGCGCGCAAGAAGGGAGCCGCGCGACCACGGCTGGTGCTGGGACAGGCTCCGACGGTGATCGATGAACAGCACAGCGCAGTGCTCGCGCATGTCTGCGCCGACGCTAAGTCGGCGATGGATGGGGCGGTGGTCTCTGTCGAACTCGCTCGCCACCAACGGCGTATTGCCCTTGGCATTGAGGGGGGAGAGGTCAACATGGAGATCGCCGGCCTTGGCGCGCGCCGTCTTGCGCTTGTACGGCTGGCAGCGAAGCTGCAGGCGCGGGATGTCGTGCGTGGCCTTGAGCTTGTCCTCGTGGGCATAGGGAGGATCGAGTTCAACCTCGATTCGCAGGTCGCGAGAGGTGTCCTCAGCCGTGAAGTCCTGTGGAATCAGGAAGCTGCGGAGCGAGGGCCAGCTCGCGCCCAACACGATGTCGATCGCTCGAAGGATCGAGCTCTTGCCCGTGCCGTTTGGCCCGATAAGCGCCGTGAGCCGATCGAAGTCGATGTCGACATCCTCGAGCGCGCGGAAATTGCGGATCTCGGCGCGCTTGAGCATTGGCCTAGCGTAGGGCGGACACATCAGGCGCCGGCGCGGTCCGCGCTCGCGACACGGCCTTTTGGGCCGTCGATCCGTGCGACCGCTTCCTTCCGACGAATGCGCGAGAATCGACCGGGCCTTGGCCCGACTTGAGGATCTCATCGCGTCCGTGCCGGACGCCCCCCTGCGCGACGCGCTCGCGGACGAGGTCACGGCGCTCAAGGCACACATGCAGTTCGGCCTTGTGTACGAGCGCCATCTCCCGGAGACCGTGGCGCTCGCGGTCAACGGCGGGTTGCGCGTGGACGACCAGGTCCGGCTGCGCACGAACCCGCAATCCGAGGCCACCTTCCGAGTCGCCAGCATCCGCGGCCCGCGCGCCGTCATCGCAGACGAGAGCGGCAAGACCACGACCGCTCCCATCGCAGACCTGTTAGTCGTGCGCAGGTTCGGCGAGCCGATCTACCCCACGCTGACGCCGCTTGGGGCCATCAAACGCAGCACCGCTCGTCCGTATCACGCCGTCATCAACGGCGAGAACTACCACGCTCTGCAGCTGCTGCTGCACACGTGCGCGCGGCAGGTCGACTGCATATACATCGACCCCCCGTACAACAAGCCCGAGCGGCCCGACTGGAAGTACAACAACAGCTACGTCGACGCGACGGACAACTGGCGCCATTCCAAGTGGCTCTCGTTCATGGAGAAGCGCCTGCGGCTCGCCAAGGGATTGCTCAAGCCCGACGGCGTCTTGATCGTCACCGTCGACGAGAACGAGGTCAACCATCTCGCGGTCCTGCTCGAGCGCGAGGACCTGTTCCGCGATTACCTCCGCTACATGGTCACCATCCTCATCAACCCGAAGGGCACGGCAGAGGCCAACTTCGGGCGCGTCGAGGAGCACGCGATCTTTTGCGTCCCCAACCTTGAGCGCGACGTGATCGCGCGGACCGCTCCGCCGGAGGATGCTCCCGACGCAGCACTTACGGCCGAGTCGGACGACGATGACCCCGGGGACGACGGCATTTGGGTTCGAGAACTCCCGCCGTCGGGCGCCCTGCGGCTGCCGTCAGCGGTTGCTCGCGAGCTCGGCGTCAACGGCGCGGGTACTCCCGTCGAAATCACGGTTCGCGATGGCGTCGCCGAGCTGCGCGCGGCTGACGAGCCCGACGAGGTGAACGACGAGCGCGAAGAAGAGGACGACGAGAAGCAGGGATTCAGCGTCCTCCACCTCCGTCGCCGTGGCGCGGAGTCCAGTTTTCGCAAAGAGCGGTGGCGCCAGTTTTACGCGATCAAGGTCGACACCCGCGCACGAAAGGTCGTCGGCATCGGCCCGCTGCTCGACATCGATGCTCCCTACCGCCGCAATGCTCGCCACGGCGACATCATCGACATCTATCCCATCGACGAGGACAAAAACGAGCGCGTCTGGCGCTACGGCCGCGACACGATGCAGCAGTACATCGACGCCGGAGAGATCCGCGTCGCCACGCACTCGCCCAACAAGCCGCAACCGTACACGCTCAACCACTGGAAGCCGCGCGAAGGTCCGCGCATGCAACGCATCCGCACCGTGTGGTGGCGCACGTCGCATGACGCCGGCACCCACGGCACGACGCTGCTGAGTCGGCTTCTCGGCACGAGCCGGCCGTTCGCGTTTCCCAAGTCGTTGTACGCCGTGCGCGACTGCCTCGAGGCAGTCGTCCGCGAGCGCAAGGATGCGCTGATTCTCGACTTCTTTGCTGGCTCTGGCACGACACTGCACGCGACCTGCCTGCTCAACGCCGCAGACGACGGTCGACGTCGCACGATTCTCGTCACCAACAACGAGGTCGAAGAGAAGCTCGCAAAGCGGCTACAGCGCGAAGATCACTTCCCCGGTGATCCCGCATTCGAGGAGCACGGCATCTTCGAGGCCGTCACGCGGCCACGCTGCGAAGCGATGCTGACCGGCAAGAGACCAGACGGCACGCGCATCCCGACCGGCAAGAAGTACCAGTACCTCGACGGTCGCCCCTTTGCCCAGGGATTCGACGAGAACTGCGAGTTCTTTCGTCTCGACTACCTCAACCCCGACAAGGTCGAGCTGGCGCGGGCGTTCGACCAGCTGCACCCACTCCTCTGGTTGCGGGCCGGCGCGCAGAGCCCCCGACCGAAGAAACTTCCCCAGACACGAGGCTTTGCGCTCGTCGAGTCTTCAGGCTACGCGGTGCTCTTCGACGAAGCGGCCATGCCCGAGCTGATCGTCGCGCTACGGGATGCACCATCGATCACATGCGTGTATCTCCGCACCGACTCCGACGATGCGTACGCGGAGATGTGCGAGCTGCTTGGTCCGGGGATCATCACCGAGCGTCTGTACGGCGATTACCTCGACAGCTTCCGCCGCGGCGTCCGCCAGGCGCCGTGAGGCTGATCCTCAAGGACTTTCAAGAGGACGCGGTCTCGCATCTCATCTCGCTCGCCGTGCGCGCCCGGTCAGATGTCGGCCAGGAACCGCAGACGCTCACGCTTGCAGCGCCCACTGGCTCCGGAAAGACGGTCATCGCCACGCGATGGATGGAGCTGCTCGTCGAAGGTAACGCGGACCATCCGCCCGATGACAACGCGACGTTTCTCTGGATCACCGATCAACCGGAACTCAACGAGCAGACATACCGCAGGATCAAAGCCCACTCGACCACCTTCACCAACGACGAGCTAAGGATCGTTGACGCGAGCTTCGACCGGGATACATTCGAGCCCGGCACCGTCACCTTTCTCAACATCCAAAAGCTTGGCCGGGAAAAACAGTGGGTGACGACCGGCGACCACCGCCGCTTCACGCTCTGGCACACCGTCAACCGAACGGCCGCGGCTCGTCCCGGCAGCTTCTGGGTCGTGATCGACGAGGCCCACCGCGGCATGGCCGAGGATAAGACCGAGCGCACGCAGGCGCGCACGATCGTGCAGAAGTTCATCAAGGGATCTGAGGGAGAGGTTGCCGTGGTCCCGCTGGTGCTTGGCATCAGCGCGACCCCCGAGCGCTTCGCCACGCTCGTGGCGGGCACGCCGCGCACCAGTCGTGCGCCGGTCACGATCAATCCGGACGATGTGCGCGATTCCGGGTTGCTCAAGGATGCGATCACGCTGTACCACCCCGAGGAGCAGCAACCGTCAGACCTAACTCTGCTCCGTGACGCCGCAGCGTTGCTGCTCCGGTACGAGAAGGAGTGGAAGGAGTACTCGGTTGAGGAGAAGGCGCCGCTCGTGCGCCCTGTGCTCGTCGTCCAAGTCGAGGACGCCACCAAGGTTCAGGTGAGCAAATCCGACATCTCGGGCGCGGTCGCTGTCATCGAGGATGCACTCGGCCCGCTCGCCGACCCGCAGCTCGCGCATGCCTTCCAGGAGGGAGCCGCGCTTACGTTCGGCGAGCGTGTGATTCGCTACATCGCTCCCGCAGACATTCAGGACGACACAGATCTTCGCGTCGTCCTCTTCAAGCGCACGCTCACCACTGGCTGGGACTGCCCGCGTGCCGAGGTGATGATGAGCTTCCGCCGCGCGATTGATAAGACGCTCATTGCACAACTCGTCGGGCGCATGGTTCGTACTCCACTCGCGAGGGCGGTCAGCGCTAGCGACTTCCTCAACAGTGTTTCGCTGTACCTACCGTACTACGACGAGAAGGCCCTCGAAGGAGTCATCGAGCACCTGACCGAACCCGATCCCGAGGTCGGCTTTCCGACGCGTGTGCAGCGCGGCGAGAACCTCATCACCCTCAAACGCAACTCGCGCGTCAAGGCCGCATTCGCTGCAGCGGAGACACTCCCAACCATCAAGGTCGACAAGCTGAGCAAGCAGAGCTACACGCGACGGCTGCTCCGGCTCGGCCGACTGCTCGCGTGGGACAAGCTCGACACGAGCGCACCCAAGAGGTTCACCACAGAGCTCGTCGACGTACTCTTGGCGGAGCGCTCCAAGGTGGCATCGACCAAGGACTTCAAGCGTCGCGTCGCCGACGCGGGCACCATCGACGTCCGCGTCGTGACGGTCGGGTACGGCGAGAGCGAAACGAGAGACGAGCAACGATCCCAACTCGCTGCCGTAGCCGCCAATGTCGATCATGCCTTCGCTGAATGCGGTCGCAAGCTCGGCGGGGGTCTTCACGCTGCATATCTCACCGCTCAAGCCGACGCATCCGGCGCTCCCGTCGCGGAGATCAAGCTCGAGCTGTACGCGCTCCTTCAAGACCGCACCGTCATCCAGCGCGTTGAGGAGGCCGCGGCCGAACTCTTCCGCGCGGCTGATCAAAAGCATCGTGCAACGATGAACGACCTCCCCGACGAACGCCGTCAGCTGTATCGCCAGGTTCGTCGTCAGGCGGAGCGACCAGAGCCCGAAGACTGGGACCTACCGCCCAGCATCGACAGTCCCCGCAACGGCGGCAAGGCCCGTACCAAGCATTTGTACTCGCGCTCCGACGGAAAGTTCGCGTGCTCATTCAACACGTGGGAGGAACGCGTCATCGACGCAGCGCTTGCTGACAAGAGCGTCGTCGGCTGGCTCCGGAACGAACCGCGCAAGCTGTGGTCCTTCAGCATCGCGTACAAAGACGGTGGCGAAGATCATCCGATGTACCCAGATCTCCTCGTCTTCCGTCGTGCGGGCGGCGGCATCCTCTGTGACATCTACGAGCCGCACGCTCTCGCATACGAGGACGCCGTACACAAGGCAAAGGGTCTCGCGGAGTTCGCGCGCGACCACGGCGAGAAGTTCGGCCGTATCGAGTTGATCGCCGAGTTGAAGAAGGGGACTTTCAAGCACCTGCGCCTCGACGACACCGAGGTGCGTGACAAAGTGCTGGGCGTCGATGGTGCCGACCATCTCGCCGAACTCTTCAAGCAGGCGATCTGACCCCGTCGATTCGGTCCACCGCGACCGTGTTGCGATCTCGTCACGCAGTTGGCGGGCGCCGCAGCCAACGTCTCAACTGAGCGCCCCAAGGCTGACGATGCCGGGGGTGTCCGGTTGGCTGTCCGGATATGAACCGGACACCCGTCCGGCCGACCTGCTGCCCGCTCGCTCCCGAGATTTCGCTCTGCACCTAGCCCGAGGAAGGGGGTCCCCGCCTCTCCGCTTCGCTTCGGACCCGGGGACCCCCTTCCTCGACCACCACATCACAGATGTTCAGGTCAAGGGCCAGGCGCAGAGCGGCAGCCGGGAGCGAGCGGGCAGCAGAGAGTTCAGAGCTCAACACCTACCGAAAGTCGCTCTCCATGAAGTACAGGGCTTGCCATCGGACCGTGTAGCGAACTGCTTGGATCGCCAGGCAGTTGGGTGGTAGGGCAGCAGGCACATGGATCATTGCGACCAACACCCAGCGGGCGGTCGGGGTGTCATCGGACATGGGACTGACAGCTGAGCGCGAGCTCGGGGGAAGAAGGATGCCCGCGTCTGTGGGACTCGCTCCTCGGGTTCGGGTTGGGCACACCCCCGTTAGGCCAGCAGACCGGCTCTGACGGCGCGTCAAGCCCCGCGCTTCGCGTCGCCTGCGGCGATCCCTGACGGGACGGAGCTTGACCCGCCTCGCCGGCCTGCGTTGGCCGGGGCGTGCTCAACCCGACCTCAGGAGGCCAGCGATGACCAGGCGCACCTCAAGCACCAGCGCACCCACTGCCAAGCAACTCGCATATCTCAGGGATCTCGCCCTGCAGACCGGCACGACGTTCAGTGCGCCCCAGACGCGCCGTCAGGCAAGCAGCGAAATCGAACGTCTGAAGCAGCTGAAGGCGACTCGAGGTCGGCCCTTGGAAGCCCCGCGCGGCAGCGACCGAGCCGAAGAGCCCTACGCGACCGCGGTGCGCCCGAGCGAGGTGTCCGGCTTCGGCTCGCAAGCCACCTGGAAGGTGCGTCCGCCGGCGATCGTGCGCACCGTCCGGCAGGGCCGGGCGGGCGAGCTGACCGAGCTCTCGCGCTACGAGGTGGGCGGCGTCCAGCGCGTTCTCTACGGACAGCGCATCGCCGGCAGCGTCACGATCACCGACCGACCGGCGGCCGGCTCGGGGCGCTCCTATCTAGTCGAGCGCGGGCTCGAGCACGACGGCTACTCGGCGCTGCGGGCGCTGGTAGCTGACTACACCCAGCAGGCGCACGCGCTGCAGGAAATCCCGATGACTAGCAGCATCCTGCGGCGCGAGCTTCAGCAATGACGCGGCACACCGCGGGCCTGCCCCTCTGAATTTTCGCACGCTGCGCGTGCGGCGGTCGGGGCACTGGCCCGCACCGGGCGGGCCCTCCACGAAGGAGAGCCATGAGCACCATCGCGCCACCTCGCCGCAGCAGCGACTCAAACGGCCGAGCACTTCGCCCCGCCGTTACCAGCGCCGCGCTTGGCACGTACACCGACGGCTCCGGTCACGTCCGCGAGATCGTCTGCCTGTCGGGGGCAGGCGGAACGAGGCTCCTCGTCGACCGCGTCCCCGCAAGCCTGCGTGACGCGCGCCTGCTCGCGCACCTCGCCGCCGATGAGCCGGCTGAGAACGCACGCGCCGTGTGCGCGATGTACCTCGCCGGCGCGCACAGGCGTCCCTGCCGACCCCTGACAGCAGAGGACTTCCTCGCGCCGTCTGGAGAAGGAGCATCCATCCCCGCCACGGCCGCCACCGGCGCTCGCGAGGCCAACAGCGACACCGCACCCGACGCCGAGCTCGTCGACAGGCGCGGCAGCAGCTATAGGCTCGAGGCGAGCGTCGATTCCGGCTCGATCGCGCAGCTGCGCTGGCGCCGATACGCGCCCGCGCGACACCGCGAGCGGCCACACGTCGTGAGCCTGCGCGAGGTGATCGGCGCGCTTGAGAGCTATGAGCCCGCACTCACGCTGACGCTCTCGGCCATCGCGCACCATCAACACGACCGGGACGTCTCGGTGGCGCTGCTGCGCGCCGAGCACGAACGCGCAACCGCGAGCCCGATCGTGCTCAACCGCGGCCTGCGCGAAGCAGTGCAGCAGCTGCTCGCGCGCGGCGAGGTGAGCGTCAGTGAGATCGCGATCCGCTGCGGGCGGGTGAAGCGAGGCCCGCGCGGGAGCGTGAGCGGCGAAACGAGCTGGCTCGCACGCCGCATCGGCCAGCTACCGGAGGCAGGACACACCGAGCCGACTCCGTGGGTTCACACGGACGTCCTTGCCCTCATCGCCCGCGCCCTCGGGGTCAGCCCGCGCGAGGTCGAACTGTGACCCCATCATCGCGGCGGCAGTGCCGCGCGGGCCGACCCCATCCCGATGATCGCACGCCTGCGGCGTGCGCGGGAGATGGGGATCGGCCCCGCAGCGGGCGGGGCCATGCAAATGGAGGTTCTCTCATGAGTACAGTCGCCGCTGCGCCCAATTGCGTCGCCCTCAGCGCGATCGACCTGAGCCAGAACGCGCGCGAGCTCGACCGCGAGCACGTCGATGCGCTCGCCAGCTCGATCGCGCTCCGGGGACTGATAGTCCCGCTCGTCGTTCGCCCCGACGGCGAGCGCTTCACCCTCGTGGCCGGGCATCACCGCTACGCGGCGTGCCGCAGCCTCGGCCTGAACGAGGTCGAGGTCACCCTGCGCGAGCAGGAGGGCTCTAGCGCCGACAGCGCCGCCGAGAACGTCGTGCGCAAGCAGCTCTCCCCCCTGGAGGAGGCGCACGCGGTGGCGCACATGCTCAAGGAGGGCTACACCCTCGACGGCGCCGCGAGCGTGCTCGGCTGGAGCAGCAAGCTCGTGGGCGCCAGGGCGAAGATCCTCGAGCTGCCCGAGGCCGCCCAGCAGCTGATCGGCAGCGGCGAGCTGCCCGTGGGCGCGGTCGCGACGCTGACGAAGATCGCCGAGGTGTCGCCGGCTCTCTGCGACGCGGCCGTGGCTCCGATCGCCGCCGCTGAGATCAGCGGCGAGCAGTTCACGAGCAACCCCGGCTGGGTGATCGGCAATGCCCTGCGCGAAAACGGCTGCAAGGCGTTCGGCGCCTACCTGGCCACGCTCAGCTCCCACGACATCGCCGAGCTGCGCCTGGGTAAGAAGATCGAGGCCGCCTACGCCGAGGCCGAGGCGCTGCACGCGCAGATCGAGCGCTACGCCTATGGCCCACCGACGATCCGCTTCGGCGAGGCGGAAGTCGACCAGGCACGGGCCGCCGGCGTGCTGCTCGAGTTCGATCACGGCACGCCGATCATCACCGACCGCGCTCTCTACCGCGAGCTGGCCAAGCAGGCGATCAAGCGCACGCTCGAGGAGCTGCGCGCCGCGAAGCAGCGCGCAGCGGCTGAGCGTACGGCCCGCCGGGCGCAGGGCAAGGACGAGCGCACTCCGCAGCAGCAGCTCGATGCCGAGCACCGCGCTACCGTCCGCCAGCTGGCGGCCAGGGCGCACGGGACGAACCTCGACCTCGGCACCGCGCTGCTGGGAAAGCTCGCCACCGTCGACCCGGCCGACCTGGATGTCGCGCGCTTCTTCGCCTACGGCCTGCTGGGCCCCGACGGGCACGGCTATCTCGGCGGTCGCGACCACACTGTCGCGACGATCGCCGCGAACGGCATTCGCCTCGTGATCGAAGAGCACCGCACGACGACGACGCCGACGCTGAAGAGCGGCAGGCCCGGAAAGACGAAGGTCACCTACGGCGAGGTGCAGGACGCCGTTGCGTGGCTGTGGCGCTTCGTCGAGGGCGCCCAAGGCGCCGGTGAGCTCTACGGCCGGGCGCTCGTCGTGTTCGCCGCGCAGCACTACGCCGAGCAGCTCGTGCTGCCCGCGAGCGAGCGCCGGCGTTCTGTGCTGCCTAGCTCGCGCAAGGACGTCGCGCGCAAGGCGTTCGCGCGGCTCACCAAGAAGCTGCTGCCCGCCTCTCACGTGCAGTTGCAGCGCGCGCTGGAGCGCGAGGCGCGCGCCCACCGCAAGCCCGAGGAGGAGCTCAGCGCGTCCGTGGGCGAGGCGCCCCGCGGCTCGACGCCGCAGGACGAGAAGCAGGAAGCCTAGGGCGTGAGGCAAGCACTGACGGGGCCGAGCGCGGGGGGGAGTGCTCGACCCTGCTGGCCCCGCGGCACCGCTGCTCTGAGGCGGGCCCACTCCCCTCCCAACGATCGCACGCTGCGCGTGCGCTGGGTCGGGGAAGCGGCCCCGCACCGGGCGGTGCCAGCAAGCAAAGGATGGTGAACCATGGGGCATCGCAAGCTGACCGAGTCCGAGCGCGCCGAGCGCCGCCGCGCCGACCGTGAGCGACTCGGGCGGGCGGCGCGTGCGCTGCTCAGCTCTGAGGGATGGGAGCGCTGGGTGCAGGTGCGCTCGCGCAACGGCCTCGCGCGCTACTCGTTTCACAACCAGCTGCTGATCGCCCTGCAATGCCCCGACGCGAGCTACGTCGCTGGCTTTCGGGCGTTCCTTCAGCTGAACCGCTGCGTGCGCAAGGGCGAGCGCGCCATTCGCATCCTCGCTCCGATGAGCGTCCGCGACCGACAGGCGCAGCAAGCCGGCCGTGACGTCGAGCGTGAGAGCGAGCAACCCAAGCGGATGGTGTTCCGCGCCGTGTCGGTTTTCGACGTCTCTCAGACCGAGCTGCTCCCTGGGACCCAAGAGGTCCCGCTCGAGCCGCCGTGTGAGCCGATCGGCGGTGCCACGCACGCGCATCTGCTGCCTTCACTCGAGCGTCTTGCCCAGGAGCTCGGCTACACCGTCGCCCACAGGCCCCTCGATGCACCCGCCGATGGCTGGTGCGATCAGAGCAAGCGCGAGATCGTGATCAACGGCAAGCTTCCCGGCAACGCGCAGGTGCGCGTGCTCGTGCACGAGCTGGCCCACGCGCTCGGCATCGGCTACCGCGAGCATGGGCGCCGCCGCGCCGAGGTGCTCGTCGACACCGTCACCTACATCGTCTGCGGCTCCGTGGGCCTCGACACGTCGGGCTCGACCGTCCCCTACGTCGCCGGCTGGGGCGAGGACGGAGACCTGGACGCGATCCGCGGCTGCGCGGAGGCGATCGACGCGATCGCCAGACGCATCGAAGACAGCCTGCGCTCAGAGTCGCAGTGCCCGTCGCCGCACGCCTCGCTGGCGGCGTAGCGCTTCTGATCGTTTGCGCGAGCGTCCGTCAGCCCGGCTTTAGGAGTGTCGCCCTCCGAGCACTCCCCCCGGATCGGCGGCACCCCTGACATGGCGTTGATTCTCTCCACATCGTTGCCTGAGCCCACCCGGCTACGTCGCTGTTGGACGAGGCCATTTCGTCGGCTCTCTTCTCGCGACCGGTGGTGGTCTGCGCTGTGTCTCCTCACCCGAGTTTGGCCGGCGCCGCCTTGCGCGCTGCAACCCCCGCAAGGGGGGCTCCTCTCGCCCTGCGGGCTCGTCTCCGCGCGGCGGTCGCCGGCCGGACCGGGCTTCGTCAACGCACACCACCACCGAGCCCAGGAGAAGACCAAATGGCATACCCGTCCCCCACCAACTGCGCGACTCTGACCGGCAGGCTGACCCGCGACCCGCAATTGCGCAGCGTCTCCACGAGCGCGGGCCAGCGCTCCGTGTTGACGTTGGGCCTCGCGGTTCGCAAGCCGACCAAGCCCGAGGACGACGCCCCAACCGCGGACTTCTTCGACGTCACTGTCTGGGGAGCGCTCGCCGAGACGTGCGCGGCGCATCTCCGCAAGGGCCGCCTCGTCGCAGCGTCGGCACGACTCGAACCTACCGCCTGGGATGCGCCAGACGGGTCCAAGCGCCGCGGCATGGAGATCATCGCCACGGCGGTCGAGTTCCTGGACCGCCCCTCCCGCGACACCGACTCCTCCGCGGAGCAGCCCGAGGAGGTTCCCGCCGCTGCGTAGCCGGACGGGGCCGTGGGCCCGCCCGAGGGGTGGGCGCGCGGCCCTTTGCAGCGGTAATTCATCCCGATCACCGTGCCTCCCGGCCGTGCTAGGTTCACCGCTCCAGAATTTCGGCGAGCAACACGGAGGCACACATGCAGGGGTCAGACACGCTCGATCGCATTCGCAGAGAAATCGATGAGCGGCTTGGCGAGCTGCGCCCACAGGTGCAGGAGTACGCCAGCATCGAGGCTGCAGCACGAGTGCTGGACGATTCACGTTCCCGGACGGCGGTTGGGAATGGACGAGCGCGCCGCGGCCGTGCGCGCAAGTCGGCGCTCCCGGACGCCCGACGATCGCCGTCAGGCGCGCCATCGTCAGCACTCAAACCGCCGATGGGCGCGCGTCGCCCCAAGGGTGCAAATCAAGTGGCGATCGTGAAGGTTCTGCGTGAGCGGGCCACGCCCGAACGCCCGCTGACTGCGCGACAGGTAGCAGACGCCACCGGTTTGGCACCCACGACTGTGCATGGTGCTCTGCGACCGCTGACAGAGCGGCGTGTCGTGCGGCTCATCAAGCAGCCGAAGGGCAGAAAGTCCTACGTGCTCGCAACTCGAGGCCGGTCGAGCTCGTCTTAGCTTAGTTCCGGGGTCGCCAGGATGCCGCTTCAGCTTCCAAGGAGTGGATTCGAGGGGCTTATCCCGCCATGGTTCGGTTCGCCAGGTAACGTGCTTACCGGGTATCGCTTAGCGAACAACGTCCTGAGGCGGCCGCTTTTCTTAGACGGCTGAAGGATCGCGAGTTCAAGTTCATCCATTTTCGATGCGGGTGCCCACTGAAAATACATGTAATAACTCGCCGCCCACGGGCGATGGGCAAATAAATTGGTTTTGTGGAGGTCGTGACTGCCGACATTGGAGCCGCCACCCAGTGCCAATACTCGAAAATTGATCAGCACATGACGATAGGTTTTGGGCGCTATCACCGTCATGCGATATGTATACTGCCGTTCCACATGGACGCCGGTGAGGGGACCGCTCAGAACCACCGAAATATGCGGGCTTGACGCGTGAGCCTGAGCCTGGGCAGCCACGCAGGCAAGCCCCCCGGCAAGGGCAAGCGGGAGCCCGTATCTCCGAAGTGCTCTCATAGGCGCGCGGAGTCTAGCCAATCGAGCCGACGAGCATACTCCTGCTAGTTGGGCGGCCGCGTAGCTTAGCCTGGCGTCGCGACAGGATGCGCCGGCTTGACCAGGACGCCGACCGCACATGCGCCGGTAACGCCGTTAACGCATACCGCCCTCGCTAGTTAAAGGCAAGGATTCCCAATAGCCCGTCGGGCATACCCGGCGCATCGACGGCCCGTGGCGATAGCAGCTCGCTCCCCCACTGTAAAGCAAGTTCGAGCCCCCGCCCCCGGCGAGGTACGGCCCTTACTACTGAACTTGCTTGACAGCTCCTCCACGACCTGCAAGGGCCAGCAATCAGGTGGGCAGGTGCCCACCTGATTTGAGAACCGTCGATCCGCTCCTTCTCTCAGTTGGCACCCGACCCATCGACAGCGTCTTCATCGTCCTGCACTACGGCTTGGTGTTTGTGGACCCGAACGGTCTGCTGAGGGGCTGGATCGAGCCGACCGAGAACGATCCAACGGTTTGGGATCTGCATCTGATGCCTGGTCAGCCGTACCCGACGGGACCCGCCCCTGCCGCTGGACGCGAGGACGCGTCTTGACGGCGCAACCGGATGCATCCGTCCTGAGATGAGCGTTGCCGATTGGATCATCACGGTCCCAGTCCTGGTCGTAATCTTGCTGGCCGCTCTCGGGCCCGATGGCGACGCTCCGCTGACCCGGCGGCGCAGTGTCTACAGGCGGCACGCGTGGGCGAAAACGCTGCGCGAAGAGGAACGCGAAGGGGTTCGCCCGCCGCGGCCCACGAGGCCCCCGACGAGCCCCAGTCGCGGCGCGGAGCCGCAAGCGAAGTGGAGCGACAGGCGATGACAGACAGACCGCCGGCAGAGAATTGGCCGCAGGTCTGGATCGACCCGGCGACGGGCGAGCGGCAGACGACGCTGGGCAGGCATCGCTCTGGCCCGTATGCCAAGCCGCTGCGCTACTCCGAGTACGACGAGAACGCGCAGTTGGCGTGTTGGAATTGCGACTGGCGCGGCCCGGCACGTGAGGGCTCTCGCGAAAGCTACGAGGAGCTCTTTGACATCTCATGTCCGCGCTGTGAGACGATGCTCCTGATCGTCTCAACCTTGGTCACCCTCGAGGAGAGAAACGCAGCCGCAGCTGCCGGCCACCCTGGCGCGCAAACGACCGTGGCGGAAATGGAACAGATGGAGGCGCGCCGGTGACGGAAACAGGCATGACCGTCGAGCTGAGCAAGATCGAGCAGGTCGACCCGAGGTCCGTCTCCGATGGCCTTGATGAGGAGTCAGCGTAGGGGCCGTCGCTGAACCCGCGCAGACTACGATACGCCGACATGTCTCATGGTGTGTCAGATTCGCAACCAATCTCGTCCGTGCGGTGGGCCGGCGCCGGAGTAGCGGCACGGAGCGGTGAGGTGTCGATATGGCGAGGGCGTGTTGCCGTCCTAGCCGCGATCACTGTCGGCGTCCTGGTTGCTGCCCCGACACACGCGCAAGCGGCGACGCGCCCGAGGTTGCTGGTGTCGATCCCGCAACGCGCGTTCACGAGTTCGACGGTGAGACTCCCCGGTCGCATCCAGCACTCGGGCAGGGGCCTCGCAGTTGCCCTGCAGGAACGTCGACACCGAACCTGGACGAAGCGCGTGCGTGTCCACGTGATCGGCACTTCGTTCTCGCTACCTTGGCACGCGCCCAGCCACACTGGGAATGTGACCCTCCGCGTGCTGCTGCAGAAAGCGGGACGCCTCGTCGTCGCGTCGAGGGCAGCGCGCGTCACGCTGGGACCGCCCCCATTGGTTGTCGCAGCGAGCACCGTGGTCTCTCTCCCACCTCCAGGGCAGCCCGGACGGGTTGTGCTCCACGCGCGAGCGCCAGGGTCCAGCGCGCGGAGAAGCATCGCTGCCTGCCCGACGCTAAGCAGCTCGCCCCGGGTCGGCCAAATCCTCGCGATCGGATACAGCCCCTCGACTCCAGAGGGCTCGCTTACGAAGATCGACTTTGTCAACGTGAAGCCTCCTTGCACCATCGTCGTCACCACCGTGCCCGCGACGCTCGCGGAAGCTCTCGGCAGCAATGGGGGTGATCTCGACCTCGCCAGCTTCAAGCAGGTCTCGCAAGCATCATCGAGCCGGCCCGCGAGGCCTGCAGCACGGACGGGCGCCACGTTCAACCCCGGTCTGAGCAGAGGCGTCTCGTGCACGGCTGGCGCCTCGGCAGCTCTGAAAGGGTCCGCCTCGATCGGGATCACGCCGTCGCTGCACGCGCACTTTTCGATCTTCGGCGGACTTACCTCCGCCGAATTCTTGTTGACGGGCACCGCGAGCGCGTCACTCAGCGCCGAGCTGCACGCTAGCGCTGGCTGCGATCTCAAGAGCACGCCTGTGCTTGCGCATCCGCTGCGCATTGCGACGTTTGTTGGCACGATTGGGCTGATCCCCGTCGTGGTCACGTTGCAGGCCAGCTCTACGTCGACGCCACCATCGACGCGAGCGCCGACGCCACCAGCAGCCTGAAAGCAAGCGCGTCGATTACTGGCGGCGTACGCTACTCCAAGGGTAGGTTCGCACCCGTCTTTAGCGGGCCCAACGCGAGCTTCGGTTTCAGTGCGCCGATGGTCAGCTCAGATGCAGGCGCGGCCGCACACCTCGAACCGGCCTTACAAGCACTCCTATACGGTGTCGCAGGGCCGCAGCTGAGCCTGACCACGGGACTCGAGTTCAAGGCTGACACCACGAGTAACCCGTGGTGGACCCTCCGATCACCTCTCGAGATCCAAGCGTCTCTCACGGCACCGACACTCGATCTAAAGAGCGGCAAGCTCACCGTATACGGGCACATCTTTCGGATTGCTGATGCAGGTGGTCCGTTCAGCGGACCTGCTCCCCTGGCACCAAGCGTTGTGTCAGGTTCCTTCAAGGCCACCCCGAGCACACTGGGGCCAGGTGGTGGGCGGATCACCTTGATCGCAAACGTCAAAAACGCGACCACGTGTGAACTCAGCGCGACTCCGGCTATCGCTGGCCTGCCGATATCCACGAACTGCGCCAGCGGCGCGGCCTCATTTCCGGTCAGCCTCCCGGCGAACGGGAGCGAATCTCCGCAGACCTATACGTTCACCTTGAAGGTGATTGGGGCTCCGGGTGCGACGCCAGCCACGGCAACCGCCATCGCAACCGTTCAGGGCACTGCCTCCGGGGGTGAAGCTGCGTTCACGGTCGAAAAGCTGCAACGGCTCGCCGAAAGCGAAGCCGGCTACACGACGGAAACGCTGACGGCTGCGATCGAACAGACGGTGCAGACGGTGGAATACGAGATCGTCGTCAAGAACACGGGCCTCCCGGCGCTGACGCTGTCGAACTTCACCGACGCACTGTGCGACCCCGGCACGATCGGCGGCGGTCGCGGGGAAGTGCCGCTGGCGTCCGGCGAAGCGACCACGTACACATGCAACCACATCCTTACATGCCCTGGTACCTACATCAACGTGGCCACCGTCACCGGAACCGCGTCGGGTGAAGCGCCGCGCACACTGTCCACAAACCCGGTCGTGGTGGAAGTGCCAGGCGAACCCGAACCCTCCTGTCCCGGGGCTACCCGCAGCTCACTTCAGACATTCCCGCGCGGCGTCGCAGAAGTACGGACGACCCCACGGAGCAGCAGGCGCGGCGCGGCCACGAGCGGCGCTCACCTCCCGGCTTTCGCCCCGAACTCGCGGTGGTGGGCACGAGGCGCAAGCGCGATGAGCGCTTGAGCCTGACCTGACCTTCACGGTCCGTCGCTGCGCAAGCCCGTCATGCCGGCGCCGGGGGGCGTGCGGTGGGTCTTTCGCAAGGCCCGCAGGCACTGAGGGGTGGTGGCGCAGGTAGCAGCGCGGGATGCTCGCGCCCCTCCGTGCCGCCGGCGACGCCGACGCCGAGCAAGCAACCACCTGAGAGCTGGCGCGCTTCGCGCGCTCCGTCCAACCGTCGGCCCGATCAGAGCCGGTCAACTCGTGGGGGGTCATCGGGTCGCTCTGACCGACATCCCTCTGCAGCAGTTGTCCTCGATTGCGCCCAGGAGGCCTCATGCACACCGAAAGGGGGGATGCGGAAATCGTCGATTGGACCGGCGGCTCAGCGTGGCCGGCGCCGAGCACGTGATGGAGCGCTTCGCGATGGGGCGCAGCTGGGCCTACGCGCGGCTCAAATGCCTCGTGTCCGGCAGTCTGCTCGAGCAGCGCACGCTCCTCTACCGCCAGCCCGGCCTGTACATCGCCCCCGCCGAAGCCCTGCGCTGGCGCGTTCTCGAACGTCTCGGCGTTTACCGCGTCGGCCCCGGCGGCTTCCGCCACGCCGCCGAGCTGGCTTCGGTCGCAGTCGCGCTGCACGGGGCATTCTCGCGCTGGGAGCTGCTCAGCGAGCGCCAGATCCGAGCGGCGGAGGCCGAGCGTGGCGAGCTGATCGCCTCGGCCAAGCTGGGCGAGTTCCCGGGCGGGCGCCCGGCGCTTCACCGCCCCGACCTGGCATTGCTCTCAGCGGGCGGGTGCGCCGTCGCCGTGGAGCTCGAGCTCTCCTCGGCGCGAGGGGCTCGGGCAAGACGATCAGCGAGGCGTGGATCGCCTGCCGGCTGAGCGAGCGCTGCCACGGCGCCGTCGTGATCGACCCCAAGGGCGATGCGCTGTTGCGCGAGGAGCTGATGCTCGCGGCAGAGCGCCGGGGAGCTCGCTTCAGGGAGTGGACACCCGATGGCCCGCTCGCCTACAACCCCTACGCCAGCGGCAAAGAGACCGCGATCGCGGAGAAGGCGCTCGCGGGCGAGACCTTCACCGAGCCCGACTCCCTGCGCCAGGCAGGCAGGCATCAGCTGAGGTCGAGGAGATAGTTTGGGCGCTGGCGCAGCAAGGACTCTTGTTGCAGGGTTCGGCATCAAGACGCGCCGGCTCCTCAGCGTGGCAGGCGCGCTTGCGTCAGCCGACTCGATGGCCGGGTCCTATCGCGCGCGCAGCGATGAGCTGCTGCCGGGTTGTCGGCAACCCCACGCTGTTGCAACTGCGTCAGATACGCGGTTCGCTGGCGGGACCACGTGCTCGCACAGGTTCACCCCAAGCTACGGCTCAACCTGACAGAGGTCGGCTGAGCTGGTCGGCGCGCGACAGGATTCTGTCTCTGGCTGTGCGTAGAATTCACTGTCAAAGTGCCCCGGCGGTGCAGTAACACCGCCGGGGCTGCACGAGAAGAACTGAGGTCTTCCCATGCGCGCGCAGCGTAGCGATTTGCCGCGTCCCCAGTCCCCGCAGGCGGCCCGCGCCATTCCTCACGCCGCTGGGGCGACGGGTCGCTCGGACCCGCAGCGAGACCGGAGTGCGCCGTTAGCTCCCGTTCACCGCAATTCCGTTGCGTGTGACCACGCCAGGTCGGCTAACTCCATAACCGGGCGCGTCTGGCTCTCGGGAGCAATTGGAGTCAAGCGAACACTGAAAGGGAAGTCTCGAAATGATCCCCTCGACAAGCTCGGGTTCGGACCCGCAGGCGAGCACCCTCACTACGCACGGGGGACCGTTGCTGCGCCCGGAAGAGGCGGCGCGGCTTCTGTCGGTAAAGACGAGCTGGATATACGAGGCCGTGCGCACACGGCGCTTGCCGTGTGTGCGAGTCGGCCGGCACGTTCGCTTCACCAAGCAGCTGTTGGAGGAGTGGGTCGCGGAGAACACCCAAGCCTGAGAGTTCGCGGGGTGCTGCGGGCGCGGACGTCGACACCGAGGCGGCGCTGAGCCATGGGCAAGCGCTCCTACGGCAGCGGTCGGTTGTTCCCCTACAGGGACACCGCTGGGCGTGAATCCTGGTACGGCTCCTGGCGCGTCGGCTCGAGCCGCGTCCAGCGAAAGCTCGGCGAGAAGCGGGCGCCGGGCTCTCGGTCGGGCCTGACCCGCAATCAGGCCGAGCGCGAGCTGCGCAGGCGGATGGAAAACGACGTCGTCGTCGCCAGCGCCGACCGGCACTCGCTCGGCGAGGTGGGAGAGAGGTACGTCGATCATCTCGAGCACGTGATGGAGCGTAAGCCCTCCACCATTCAGGACTACCGGGGCTATCTCAAAGGCCACCTGGAGCCGTTCTTTGGCGATAGTCCGATTGACAAAATCGGACCGCCGAAGGTCGCGTCCTATCTCAAGCGCAAGCGCGGCGCTGGGCTCTCATCGAAGACGGTGCAAAACCATCTGAACTTCCTGCACGGCCTGTTCCGCTACGCGATCAGGCGCAAATGGGCTCAGATCAACCCGGTCGGGCATGTTGATCGGCCGACGAAGAACCGCTCGCCCGACCGCAGGATTCGCTTTCTGCGTGTCGGGGAGCTCGAGGCGGTCGTTCGCGCGGTACCCGATGACGTGCTCGGGAGAATCGAGGGCGCTCTTTACCTGACGGCGGCGATGACCGGCCTGCGCCAGGGCGAGCTGCTGGGGCTCAGGTGGATTGATGTCGACTGGCAGGCTGCGCGAATCCGCGTCGCGGACAACTTCACCCGCGGGAGGCTGGGAAGCCCGAAGTCACACGAGGCTCGCTCGGTCCCGATGGCGGATCGGGTTGCGCGTGCGTTGGAACTGCTGTTCAAGGCAAGCGCCTACCGCAGTGAGAACGATTTGGTGTTCTGCCATCCCGAGACGGGAAATCCATACGACCCGAACAGATTGCGGGAGCGCTTCTACGAGGCGATGCGTGCCGCGGGAATGGGTCACAGGGTCGGGCGCAATGGTGGCATCACGTTTCACGCCCTGCGCCATACGTTCGGGACGCAGATGGCGGCCAAGGGGGCGCCGCTCCGGAACATCCAGGAGTGGATGGGCCATGCCGACTCCAAGACCACCGAAATCTACCGGCACTTCGCTCCGGACCCCACGAACGGTGCGCAGTTCGTCGAGCGTGCGTTCAGCGCCGAGGCCGAGTCGGAGCGAGCGCCCGAGTTCGGGCCTGGAACAAGTCAAGACGGAGAGCGCTGCGGCGATCCCAACCAACCGGCTTCGGAGATCCCGATGGCGGGAACGCTGGCGGAGGACGCGGATTCGACCCGCTAAGAATCATTCGTCTCTTTACCTGGCGGCTCACTGTTTGCGGACGGACGAGGTGCCCTGCTCGCACGGCTCGAGGCTCGCCTTCCCGCCGGCGTCCCGGGCCCTTAGCTGATGAGCCGACCGCCACTCGATCGGGTGGCGGTCGGCTCAAGAGTCTGGACGCACCCACCGATGCTTTTCTGTGTCGGCGGTACGGTACGTTTAGGGTTGTGCGCGTCCTCGCCAGGACAGCCGGGGCGCTAGAGCTGCTGTATGCGGCGATGGTTCCGGCGGCGGTTCGGGCGGCGACAGGGGGGCAAGTGCACCCTGCTGCCCATCGTCGTCCCCATAACCAGCGCCACCGCCAGGGTAGAACGCCCGTTGCCCGCGCCGCCATCGTTGGCGGCAGCGCGGCAGAAGACGGCACATACCCGTGGCTCGCGTATATCAGCGGAGCTAGTGGCAGGTGTACCGGAACGGTCGTGGCTGCGAACGTTGTTCTAACGGCGGGTCACTGCGCTGAGGACACAGAAACGGGGCGACTCCACGACCCGTCCGGTTACACAGTGGTCACCGGGAACGTTGACTGGACCGCACCCTCCCGGCAGGTATTCGGCGTCTCGCGCGTAGTCGTATACCCGGGCTTCAACCGCGTCTACCTAACCGGCGACGCAGCCCTGCTGATCCTCTCCGCGCCGACTAGCGCGCCAGCGATCTCGCTCGCGTCCTACCCCTCTGACTCGCCCATCTTGGAAGCCGGGACGGAAGGGGTGATCGCTGGTTAGGGCAAGACCTTCGGCGAACAGGAAACGCTAACGCAACGGCTCCGATGGGCGGCGACTGTCGTGCAGCGGCCCAGCTACTGCGAAAGCAACGCGTCGCCGTTTTATGAGGGGTACGAGCTCTGCACGATCGACCCGCCCGAATACGAAACAGGAACATGCTTCGGGGACAGCGGCGGCCCTTTGCTCGTCTCCAATCCCAACGGAGGTGGCGTGGTCGCGCTCGGCATCACCAGTCACGGCTACGAAGAATGTTCAACGTTGCGCCCATCCGTATTCACCCGCGCCGACCTCATCGCATCGTGGGTTCACGAATGGGTCGAAGCTGTCAAACCACCGCCAGCTCCCGCGCCGGCTCCTGCGCCAGCTCCCGCACCTGCGCCGCCGCCTGCGCCACCAATCCAGAAAGCTGCACCCGCCCAGGCAACCGTCCCGCCCAACCTGCCTGGGTTCTATGTCACGCGGCGCTCACGAACCCGCAAGATCGTCGTTCACGTCTCAGGAGACGGCAAGCACATCGTCGGTCTGAGCATCGAGATGCCTGTCGACTGCCAGCACGGATACGCCCTGTCGCTGAACGAATCGTGGCTGTCCTACGCCGACAACCTCACGATCAGCAATCACACCGTCCGCAGCGCCTTGGAATGGTCGGAAAGCCGAGAAACCAAGAGAGGCGGAATCGGCGTGTTCCTTAAGTTCACAGCGTCAGGACGCCTGGAAGGGCGACTCCGCCTGCGCCTACCGTACAGGAGCCGACGCATCGGGCTCTGTCAGGGCACGCTGAAGTTCACGGCGACCACGTGAGCAGAACCGGCTTGCTTACAGCCTAGGCCTCGCGGAACGATCGGCCGCGGGTCCGGCGCAGTCAAAGCGTGCGGCGTCTGCACTTGGTAGGACAGTTCTCAAACCCTTTGTCAAGCCTGAAGGTTGTCATCGACTACGTACCGGATGCCAAACCGGGTGGCTCGGGTCCGCGCTAGCGACCCCGGTCGATCACGGATGGCTCGACAATTTGATCGAAGGTCGAACGGTGGCAGTCCTGGATGTCATGTGCGACGCAGGCGAGCCTCTGGGGCCTGGAGAGGTGCGTTCGCTCGTTGCCAAGCTGCTCGACCAGACTGTCTCGCAAGATACGGTCAGCAGCTTCGTGTCGGTAGCTGTTCGTGATCCGTCCATGCCGATTGAGCGTCTCGCCGACGAGCTGTACAAGGCCGCCATCTCAGAAGCGCTCAGTCGCCTTCGAGTCTGCGATTAATCTCGTCCTCAACTAGCTGGCTCCATGATCTAGCCGTCTCCATAGTTGCTCGGTGGAGGCAGTCGACCTCTTGGTCAATTTGCTGATAACGAGAGAGGAGAGAGGCTGTGTCTTTTGCGGTAGCTAGGCGCTCCGGTCGCTGAGCTATTAGCGAACCTACAACTGGCGGCGCTCTACCTCCAGCGTGTCTGGGGGGTCGATGACCCCCTTCTCGACCAGCTGCTCGATATGCCTCCAAAGACCAGCCGCTCAGGTCGACGCAAGCGAAATGAATCATCTGAGAGTGTCGCAACGCTCTTCGGGACGTCAGCCTGATATTTGACCATACACCCGGTCGCGGGCAGTTACCACATGTCGCACAAGCGGTATTATGTGACGGCTCCAACCGATGAGCACGGGTGACGAACCAAATAGGATCACCGGATGCACAGCACTTCGATACTGGCTGCGACCGGCGGCGATCAAACACCGGTCTGGCTCACCTTCATCGGCGCACTAACGCTCGCACTTGTCGCGGCGGGCACCGCACAATGGCGACAGCGTGTTCAGCTCCGATACGATCGGGAGATTCGTGATCTCGAGGAGCTCCGTGCGCTTCTCGACGAATGTGCACGAATGGCCGGAACGACCAACCAGCTTCTTATCTTCCTGCTCAATAGGTCGCGGTCGATTCCTCGAACTCCGTCGCCGGTCGAGGCCGGCAGCCAAGGCAGGCCGCTGCTGTTGCGAGAGCTCGGTGTATCGGTCACTATCACGGACGAGGACTACTCTTCGAAGGATCCGCACTTTCGAGCGCTTGAGGACGCGTTCTACGAGGCTGCCGCTCCGGTCTTTGGTCTTTACCAGCGCGTCGTCATGCGGCTAGGCGAGGCACATGACATCACCCGCGCCTACCTAGAACTTCAGCTACAGTGGGTGGGGCTCGGTATCAGTGCCCTCTTGGCAGAAACCGACGCTGACTCTGGCGAACGGGACGCGGGCATCGAAATGATCAAGGCTGAGGTAAGAGAGGCGCACTTTTCATTTCTCCAGTCGGCTCGTCTAAAGATCGGTTCCAAGGTACGCGATCAGCGGCACGATGATCCGGTTACCGCCCCACGTGGTCCGCTGCTCGCGGGCTAGGCGGATCGCAGGGAAGCTGAGTCGCTAGTCGCCTTCGTGTCGCACAACCGGTAGCACGCGGCGTAGGCACGAAGTGCATTCGCCTGAACACGGCGACGTGCATCGACCGTCAGGTGTCCATAGGTTCTTCCTCGGGGAGCGGTCGTTTGAGCTTCTTGAGCAAAACACGGCCGCGCGCGACGGACTGTGGATGTCGAGGCCCAACCCTAGTCGGCGGCGGCTCGGGTTCTCCAGTGCCGGGGATGACCTGAAAGAGCGTGATTGGCGCTGCGGCCTCGGTAGGACCGAGAAGCTCGACGAGAACCTCGCGGTCGAGTAGGCGGCGGAGGCTTCCGGCGAGATATCCGGCGAACCACCAATTCAGGGGGAAGCGTGACGGCGACCGAGACAAGAAGCTATTAGCTAACGCTACGAGACCCTCGCCGGTTTTGGGATTGACTGCCACTGTCAGGCGTCCCATACCAGCTGTCGCGTCGTACTCACTCCACTTCAGCAGTTGCCTTAGCAGATCGCTCTTCTCAATTTCGAGCGCTAGCAGCTGTTTGTGGAAGTCCGTGACCCAGCTTTCGCCGACGGCCGCACCACACTGGTAGAGAGCGCTTTGCCGATTGTCTTCGTCTGGTATGGCCTGCGTGAGCGTATCTACGATGAGGTGTATCGTGCTTACACGAAGTGAGACGTTTGGGATGTCGCCCTTCCGGAGGATTCCGGACTCTCGATCGTCCTGATAGGCGAGGATCTCGGTATCGGCTCCCTGGCCGACTAGAAGCTTCCGGGCGCTGCGAACGATCTGCACGCCAACGACGACCGTAATAACGACTAGGACAGCGATGCCTAATGCGGTCGGCCAAACGCCTTCGAGCTGTGGGATGAGGCTGATTCCGGAGGCGACGAGCAGAGGCACGGCCGTTACGGCCGCTGCCAGAATCCCAGTCTCGCGGCGGGCGTTTGGCGTCTCCTGTAGTCGACCTACCGAGGGTATGTTTGTCGCCGACGATCCGTCGTTAGCCGTCTCGGCGACTCCTGCTTCCGAGTCTTCCCCGACCGTGGCTGCCCCCTTCCTCACCGAAGCCGGATTCGAACTATAGGAAACGCTAGATCGCGTTGCGTTGATCCCCGAGTGGGGTCTCGACTATCCAGTACGCTGACTCCCCGATCGTCGCCGCAGAAGGGGTCAGGGCTCCCTATCGCGAATAGGGTTCTCGGCTCGGGTAGCGTAGTCTCTAGGCGCGAGATGCCGGGGCTTGAGCAGGCTGTTGCGGGCATGGATCGCCCAGCGTATACTGGGCCTAGAGGAGCGGCCCGTCTATATAGTGGCCCAAAAGTCCTCTCCTGACCGTCTTCTGTCGACCGGTGCGATGCGCACTGGAGGCGAGCGTAGTCCGACGCGACAGGAGCGCCGCCTCGGTCGGCTCAGGTTCTGGCTCCTCAAGTTGCGGCGATCCGGAGGCGATGAGGTCCCAGCGGCGTCTGCAACAGCCGGGATGGATCTCGGACATCACCCAAGGAAGGGAACCGCGATGGAGCACGCACTTGGCGCGCGCGAGCTTGAAGATCCGATCGACAGCGACTGCACTGTCGGTCTAGTCTTGACTGGCGGCACAATCGGTGCGCGAGAGGACGACTCGGTCCTGTCAGTTGGGCAAGACCCGACGAGTGCGGAGGCCGATCTGACCAGCGAGCAGTGGCCCGGACCAACACGTCCATCGGTCGCCGTCAGGTATCCGATCCGGCAACTATCTGAGAACCTCGAGCCCCAGGACTGGCTTTCGATCGCCGATTCTATATGCGAACTCGCGGAGCATGAACGCATCATCGGAGCGCTCGTTCTTCACGGAACGGACACGATGGCCTACACCGCTTCCGCCTTGAGCTTCTTTCTGACCGACATCGACTTCCCAGTTGTGTTGACCGGCTCGAATATTCCGTCTGGCCAACGCGGATCCGATGCTGCTAGGAACGTGCACACAGCGCTTATCGCGATGCGCTCGTTGAACCCTGGAGTATACGTCTGCTTTGCGGGCGGTTCTGAGCTGCCCGGATACGTGTATCTCGGAACACACGTCAGAAAGCTACGGGCGGCTGGAGCGGCGTTCGCATCGATCAACCGAGACCCCGTCGGCGTTGTTAAGGGGGAGGAGTTTGAGCCCATCGAGCCGTACAACCCCATGCAGCACAGTGAGGGATTTCTGCTGAAAGTCGACGAACATGTCTTCGCTATCCGCCTATATCCAGGTCTCGATCTTGACGTAACCTTCGATGCCATAGACCAAGGACACGTTCGCGGTGTGGTCATTGAGTTGTATCCGTCCGCCACGGGGCCGGCTGACACGGACGACCCCCGGTTCTCGGTTTCCCGCTTCATTCGTCGATGCACTCAGCGAGACATAGTGGTAGTCACTACAATCGCGGAAGCGCCTCCGACGAACGGGAAAGTCTATGAAACGACCGTGGCAATTAACGACGCCGGCGGCGCTTTTCTGCATGACATGCTTCCTGAGACCGCCACGGTAAAGCTCATGTGGGCGCTCGCTCAGTCGCAAGACCCGCAAGTCGTGCGCGATCTCATGCTTCGGCCTATCGCCGGAGAGCTGCGCGCGCCCTCCCAGGCCGCCTAACACTATTTACGCCTCTGCACGGCGCCTGGGTCGGTGGCTCGCCGCGCGTCGCACAAGTGCCATTACGCGACCTCTAGGGACAAACATCCAAGCGAGGACTTTCTCGCGACGTAAGCATCAGGTCCTACTATGCCCCAGATCGCGTACTCGGTTCCATCAGTGATCTCATTAGGATCTGCCGCCGATTTCAGCTCTCCCTTGAGCCGCCAGAGGTCTGCGCACGATCAACCACGTCGAGCAGCTGCCTACGGTCACCCTCGTTGAAGGTCTGCCATTCGTGTTTGACTCGCTCGAGCGCCTCTAGTTGCTCCTCGTCAGACCGAGGCCTGACTATGACGCGAGCTAGCGCCTGGCTCAGCAACGGCTCGGCTGCCGCCGCCTATCGGGCCTGACGGGCGCGGGCGGGGTGGCGGGCTGAGCTGGCTTGACTTGATCAGCGGGTCTGACCGCAGCCGCCAGCTGGTCTGGATGGGCTACAGGACCCTCAATTTCCCATGCCCTCGTCCGCTCCGCATCCTTGCGTGACAAACCGTTCGCTGGTCCGGCCGATCCGGTCAATTGCCGGAAAACAAGAAGCAGCTAGAAGCCGACGAACGCCATAATCGTGAAGACCTGCGCAAGCGCGAAGAAGAGCGGAACGAGAAGCCGAAGCGCACTAGGCCTCGCGTCATCCAGTGACTCCCGTTACGCCCTCGCGTCGCGCTCTAGCGCTTCGGCTCGCGCTACGCCCTTCGGCGTAAAACTCCATCTGTCATCATCGGCCTCTGCATACCCAGCAGCAATAAGCGTCGGAAGTAGCCTCTCTATCTCCGCGAACACGTCGTCAGTGTAATCCTCAATAGAAATCTGCCAGGCGCGAAGTAAGTCGCGATCAGCAATACGCGTCACCATAACGTAAATGATAGCGTTTTCTCGCGGCTTGAGCGAGGAGGATACCAGTGCGCCGATCGAGGCTTCAGCGGCTCATGGCACGAGTTGCGAGTATTACGCATTATCCGGACGGGTATGCCTCATACTCCGACATTGGATGCGCCCGCGTGCCGAGGCCATCGGCGCGCGTCTAGGTGCGCTTTCTGGGCGTTCTACCACCCGCTTTGTGGAAGTCTTTTCGCTCTTGCGCGCTGACATCTTTCCACCATTCCTGCCACTGTTTGATACGCGCCGGATTGTGACCTCGGCCTAGTATCTGTTCCGATTCGCGCCGGAGCTGGTCCCCAGAGCGGTTTTCGCATTCTGCTTCCTCAGCTTGCCGTTCCTTGAGCTCCTGTTCACCTTCATCGTTTGCTTCTTCGCTTCCGGCGATCACATGCACGACCGCTTCAAAGCCTTCCTTGGCTCCGTTGAGAGCCTCTTCGAATCCTTCGTGGACAGCGGGAGGAACGCACGGCCAGCTACACGGAACGCCTTCAGGAAGTTCCACTTCAAACCCAAGACCTGTGCGATCGAGGTATCGAGGTGGGTTATCTCCTGCGTACGTGTAGGGTTCCCTGGTAGCCGCTCCCAGCGGATCCACGCGCATGAACTGCGCCGTCGCCGGATCGTAGACGCGAGCGCGCAAATAGATGAGTCCGGTGTCTGAGCTGGTGTACTGCGCGTCGTAGCCGAGCGGCGTCGTCGCAGTCCCCGTCGTGCCGGTGGTGTTGCCGTAAGCGTCGTAGGTGAAGGTGGCTTCGCTTTTTCCGGTCGATCCCGTGAGCACCCGGGTGGAGCCCTGCTGGTCGTGGTGCAGGTAGAGGACGGTCCCCCCGCTCGAGACCTGCTCGATAGGAACGCCTTCGAGACCATAGATGTAGCTGTTGGTCCCGTCGTTGAGGATCAGCGGCAGGCTTTCGCTCGTCTGCCACGCCAGAAACGTCGTGGTGGCACCGATCGTCTGCGAGAGGCGCAGACCGGCTCCGTCGTAGGCGTATTTGTCTTTGATTTCGGCGACTTTACCTTCTTTGGGCCGTTCGACCGAGATCAGGTTGCCAGCCTGGTCATAACCATAAGTCGTGGCTGCCGTGGAGGGCGTCTTTTTCGTGCGCTCCCCCAGTTCGTCGTAGCTGTACGTCACGCCCGTGCCGGTTTTCAGCTCGTCGGCAGCGTCGTAAGTGTTGGTACTTGACCCTGTTTTGGTCGGGTTGTCACCGGCGTCGTATTCGTAGGCGACTGTCCCGCCTTTAGTCAGGCGGTTGTTGGCGTCGTATTCGACGGCTGGTTTTTCTTCGCCAGGCAGGCCTTTGCTGGTGATCGTTTTGACCTGCCCGTCGTTATCACGTGTATAGACCAGCGAGGCGAGACTTTCTGCCCCCTTGAGCATCTTGACTTCCGTGAGCTGGTCGGCTTCGTTATAAGTGTATTTGTCTTCGTCCGTGGTCCCCGTTGGGAAGGTGGTCGCCGTCTGGTAGGAGTCGGGGTTGTAGACGAATTTGGTCGTGTGTTCTGACCAGTCAGTGACCTTTTCAAGCCGCCCGGCTTTGTCGAACACGCGGGTGACGGCTTTGCCATTCGGGTAGGTGATCTTGGTCAGCTCGTTGGCCAGGTCGTATTCGTATTTGACGACGTTGCCGTGGCCGTCTTTGGCTTCGGTCAGGCGATCGAGCTGGTCGTAGGTGTCGCTGGTCGTCCCGGTGCCGTCGACCATGCTGGTGCGCTCGTTGTCCGCGTCGTATTCGTATTTGACCAAGTGTGTTTTGCCGTCGGAGTAGGTCGTTTCTTTCAGCAGGTTGTTGGCGTAGTAGGTGTTGGTCGTGGTGCGTTTAGCCGGGTCCGTTAGTTTCGTGAGGTTGCCGGCTTTGTCGTATTCCTTAGTCGTCTTGCGTTCCAGCGGGTCGATGATTTCGATGACCTGCTCGAGGATGTTGCGGACGTATTTGGTCGTGTGTTTGTTGCCGTCGGTCTGGCTGGTCACCCGTCCGGCGCCGTCGTAGCCGGTTTCGGTGATCGTGGCGTTAGGCTCTTCGACCTTCGTGCGCTCGTTGTCGGCGTCGCAGGTGTATTTAGTTTTGTGGCCCAGCGGGTCGGTCAGCGATTCGAGGTTGCCGTTGCCGTCATAGGCGTATTTGGTTTCGTGACTAAGCGGATCGGTGATCTTTATCGGTCGGCCCTGGGCGTCGCGTTCGATTTTCGTCGTGTATTTGGACGCTTCGGCGCCTTCGACGTTCCCTCTCGGGCTGACCGAGGAGGTCTCGAGCGAGTCTTCGTCGTAGGTCCAGGTGCGCTTGTCGCCTTCCGGGTCGATGTCAGCCGTCCGATCCCCTTGTGTGTTGTATTCGTATTTGGTGATGTGTTCTAGCGGGTCGGTGACGGAGTCCAGCTCGCCGGCGGCGTTGTATTTCTCTTTTGTGACTTGGGTTTTGCCGGCCGGCGCTGGGCGTTCAATCAGTTCTGGGTTGCCGTGGCTGTCGCGTTTGATAGTGGTCGTCTCGCCCTTCGGTGTGGTGATCGAGATGACGTCGTGCTTTGTGTCGTAGCCCCATTTAGTTTCGTGTTCGGCCGCGTCGACCATGCTCGTGCGGTTGCCTTCGCTGTCATAGACGTATTTGGTGGTGTGTTTGTTGCCGTCTATCACGCTCGCCTGGTTGCCGGCCGTGTCGTAGCCGAATTCTTCGGTTGTGGCGCTGGCCGTGCCGAAGCCGCGCGTGATAGATGTTGGCTCGTTGTCGACGGAGAAGTGCTCGTCGGTCACGGCTCCGGTGGCTTTGTTCGTGACCTTCGTGCGGGACGGTTCGTATTCGAAGCTGGTCGAGCGTTCGAGCGGGTCCGTCTCCTTCGTGACGCGGTTTGAGCTGTCGTATTCGATGGTCGTTTTTCCCCCGCGACCATCGGTCATCGTCGTTAGGCGATGTGACGCGTCATATTTGAACTGCCAGCGTGGTTCGGTTTCGCCAGGCTCCGTGACGCTCGCCAGCTGGCCCGATTCGTAGCCGTATTTGACGACGTGTCCCATCGGGTCTTTGACGCTTTCCACGCGCCCTTCGCCGTTGTATGCAAAGACGAGTTTGCGCGACGCCGGATCGGTGACGGATTCCAGGCGCCCTTCGCCGCTGTAGGTCATCGTCAGGCTGTTGCCGTTGCGGTCGGTCTCGCTCGTCAGCACCCCGGAGCTGTTGAAGTGGAGCACGGTCTGGTTGGGAAGCGTGAAGGCGTAGTTGCTTGCTTCTTTGGTCAGCCGGGCCTGGTCGAGCGGATCGATCGGGTTCCACGTTTCGCCCGAGAGCTGGAAGCGCGCGACGCTGCCGTCGTCCTGGTAGACGTTGGCTATCGTGCCGCCTTCGCTCAGGGTCAGGTGTGCCGTATACGAGCCCGTCCAGCCATAGCCGAAGATGCCCGGTGAGGTCTGTTCAGCGGCAAGCTGAGCGTTGTAGGTCCGCGTGAGCGATAGGCCCGGACCGAGCCCTCCGACCAGGAGGTCTTGCTGGGACTCGACCTCGTTGCCAGTGGCGCAGTTCACTGGTTTTTTGCTCATGCACTTCACACGATTGGGATCGGTCGCGCTGCCGGCACCGTATTCTTCACCGGGAACGGCCAGGAGGGGATTTCGGCCGTGCTGGCTTTCAAGTATCCATTGCACCCATTCGCGCAAGGGCGTCGAGGCTTCGAGACGGTGTTCTAGCCCGGTTTTGACAGCCGCAGTGCCGGGATCTGATCCGCCAAGCGTCTGGATGCCGCGCTGATATTCCCCTGTGAGGAGCTGCCCTTCCCAGTCGTGGACGGGCGCAAAATGGAACGGACGATGAAATGCTTGGGCATGGGTTTCCGCGAACACTTCTACACCTTTGTTGAGTCCCTCGTAGCAGGTGTTCCAGTGCCATTCCTGCTTGGTCCATCCAGAAATTTCGGACCCTGGGGCTCCTTCGCCGCAGGTGGCTTGCGGTTGTTCTGGATTGTCGTGGGGCGCCCAGCTTGCGACGATGTCCGAGCTGCAGACGTGCAGGTACCATTCGTTGCCTGGCGAGGTGGCTGGTGTAAAAAACGACGTGCCCACTTCTTCGCCCGTGGGAATCATGCGGGTTTCCCAGGGTTCGATGCCGTGACATTCGGCAGGTTCTCCGGGGGGAGCCGTTGGGCCGATGACTTCCATCCATTTCCCACCTTCGGTGGTTCCCCTGCCGATGTGCCAGCCGACGCGGAACGGTGGCGCACCGATTTTGGCTGCGGAACCGAATTCTTTGGCGAATTCTTTTAGCGAGCTCCACAGCCCGAGTTCGACCTCCATGTAGCCGAGCGCATCCCAAAGTCCACCCACCGAGCTGGGTACGCTGGTTCGCTCGGCGTTCCAGAGATTCATGCAGACCGTCCCGCAGCCGACAGGTGGAGATGTCAGATCGCTGTTGCGGTAGGCCCATTCCTCAATTTCGGCCATGTGCGCCGTCTCGATTTCGGGCAGGCCTTCGGCCGAGGCTGGGACAGCTTGCTGCAGCAAGACAGCAACGAGGGATAGGCACGTTAGGAGGGTGACGACCAGTCGACGGCGGGCGGGGAATACAGGGCTGGAGCATTCGGTCCCACGCTGGTGGCGTGATGCGCGTGGCGGGCAATGCAGGCTAAAGTCTGACGGCCAGAGCGCGCGGGCGGGAATGCTCATTGGCGCCTCCAATCGAGGGACGAAATATTTCAAGAGTCGGACCGCGTCCTATCCAATCGAGCAGCGTCAGTCAGGGCAGCGCGGACGTCCATCGCTGCCCCCAGCCCCTAGTCGTTCAGTGCCGGAGCGGAATATTCCGATCCGAGACGCGGGTCTCTACCAGGTATTTGGGCGCATGTCAAATCCGTTCTACAAAGAAAAACTGCCGACATAGCGAAGTACCTGCAAATCGCCCGGAACAGCGGAACAGACAGATTCTTAGCCGAAGGGCTCACGTCTCACTGTAACGTGTGGGATCGCCGTGGGATCGTTGTCTACTCCTCGAGCTGCCGGCAGTAGAACGCCGCCCTGGTAGGAAAGACGAAGTTGTCAAACCGGTGGATGAGGCCAGCAGCCCGTAATCGGGCCAGGGCATCAACAACCTCAAGCTCATCACCGTAGGCCTGCATGATCTCCTGAACGCTCCACGGCCACCGGTAGTCGTCAGCCATCAGCAAGCTCAAGATATTGCCGTCATGGTGGCTGTCTTCCTCACGGATGGTGCAGGCCGACTGACCGGGCATAGGTGCTTTGTCCTCCTCCGCCGGGCCACCGGCCGTGCGACCAGCGCCGGGGCACTGATCGGCGATGATTACACGGTCACGGGCGAGCTGGCCGAACCCTTCGACGTGATCCTTGGCGAGGAGCTACGACGGGCTGCCATCGCCCGAGAGAGCGAGGTACTGAAGGAAGTCGTCGACGAGGCCCTACGGGAGCGCGCCATTGACAGCGAGGGCGACACGGACGAGCAGCGCCCACGCAAGCCCGAGCGGGCTCTTGTGGGCGCTGGAACGGCCTCTGGCCCTTCTTGGAGCAACGGTTTGAGTCGGAACAATTTGGTGCGCCCGAGTGGACTCGAACCACCACCCGGAATACTCCGGACAAGGCCCTCAACCTGATACGTCCGGCGTAGATGTCCGCCAGCGTCCAGATCGTTCATTTTGTCCCTGTCTCTGGACGCATCGGACGCATCGGACCGGACGGCTTTTGTCAAAGTTTTGTCACGCAGGGCGCAGGACGTGACTCAAGGCACGCCGACAGGTGCCCAACTCGTAAGCGCGGGGCCTCGGGCGCGGCCCGCGCATGGATGGCGTTGCCGCGAAAGCGATCAGCTACCCGAATTCACTGCACCAGTTCGATTTCGAGGTCACTGCTATTGGGTTCTTCCAGGTTCATGAAGACGCGTTCCGTTTCTGAGCATTCTTCTCCGGGGGGTTTTTCAACCCGCGTGAACGTTCCCCCTAGGCTGACCAAGAAGGGGCGGTCGATTTCAAACCCGCCAGACATCCCTTCGCCTTCGTAGACACACCCTCCGGTATTCTTGCCGACGCCCATCCTGCCTTCGATGCTTGCCGTTCCGTCGGAGTTGATCCGCAATGTGTATGGCGCGGGCAGTACGCCGGACCACTCGTAGGGTAGGCAATTTATGTAGAATATGACGCCGGACACGTAAATTTCGTCCGTAGCCTCGCCGTTTGCGGTTATGTTCGCGTGGAGCCTTGCATCGCACTCATTGAATTCTCTCGGAGAGATAGTCTCGACCAGGTCGAGTTCTTCCCCCACGGGAAGTCGCCGGCGTCGTTCAAACGAGCGGAGGTAGAGGCCGTGGTAGTCGAACTGATCGGCAGACGTCTTCAGGCTTTTTATTTTGTTTACGGTCGCCTTCACGTCCACAGTCCCGATGTGTCGCACTCCGGGTAAGAGTTCTGGTGTGGTCGTGACGCATTCGGTCGTGGTCGCACAGTCCACCGAGACTGCCATCCTCGGTCCGAATGTGATGCGCGTCCCGGTTTCCCCCACGGCGAAGCCAGTGCCGGTGACCGTCACCGTCGTGCCGCCCGCGGGAGGCCCGGCGCTTGGGCTCACGTCGCTCACCGTGGGCGTGAACTTGAAGGTGTCTGTCGATGTTGCGGGGCTCGTCCCTTCGGGTGTGGTCACCCTCACGTGAACTTTCTCCGGCATTGCCACTGCCGGGGAGACCGCTGTGATGGAGGTCGCCGAGTTCACGGTGAAGCTGGCGGCGTCGGTCGAGCCGAATGTGACGGCAGTGGCACCGTCGAGGTCGACACCGGTGATGTTGACTTCGGTGCCGCCGTCCACGGGACCGCTGCGGGGGGACACCGCGGTCACGGCGGGCAGGTAGGTGAAATGATCGGCCGAGCTGGTGGCACTTGTTCCTCCCGTGGTGGTCACCGTCACGTCCACCGTGCCGGTCCCCGCCGGAGACCTAGCCGTGATCGATGTGGCCGACTTCACCGTGAAGCTGGCGGCATCGGTCGAGCCGAATGTGACAGCCGTGGCTTCGGTGAAGTTGGTGCCTTTGATGGTGACCAAGGTCCCCCCAGTTCCCGGGCCGGCGCCGGGTTTCACCTTTGCGACCGTAGGCGGCGGACTGGTGGCATATGCGGCGCCGATGTCGCTGTTTAACGCCAAGAGGCCGAGCAAGAGCAACGCTGTTGCCAAAAGCGAGCGCACGGGCACCGCCGCCCTTGGCCGGGGCGAGCACCGCTGAGCGCGCGTGCAGCCCATAGCCGTTCGCAACGCGCCGGTTGGTGTGGACATGTCCCCTCCTCCGGGTCGAGCCTAGCTCCAGCGACAAACAGCGTCGCACGGAAATCCTTCCCTGACCCGACCTGCGAGCGATGCCGCACGGTCCCTCTCGTGCGAGTCTAGCACCGCGTGGAGGACCACAATCATGTCGCGCCGTCAGCAGGGTCGCTCGCTCAGAGCGTCGGGCTGCTGGAGACCGGACCGCATGCGCCCGAGTGTGCGTGCGTCTTCTCGAACCCCCGGTGTCATCACGGGGAGAGGGCTCGATGAGAGCCAAGGCGACGCTCCGGAACGCCGGTGATCCCGGATTCGATGGAGCCGGAAGCCGAGCATCGAGCCAGCTCCTCTATAAGGAACCACCCGCTCCTCGCGGGGACGGGCGCGAGCAGCAAGGGCGCACGGTTCGGGGAGGACTCACGTGGCTGCCGCACAGCCGCGCGGTCGTTCCAATCTTCGTTCCAATATGAGCAGATCGGGCCCAGTCGACCCGGCCCCAAGTCCAGTAAACACGGGTATACTGTGCATACCGCAGCGGGTTCTGGCGATCTCATAACCCGAAGGTCGCGGGTTCGAATCCCGCCCCCGCTATCGCGGCCGACCAGGGCGTAGGACTTGCGAAAGCCCTGCAAACCGGCCGACCGGGACCTCGAGGGCCGTCCGTCCGGGCGGCCTTCGTCGTGGGGGGATCGGGCCGGTTCGTAGCAATTTTTGGCCAAGGCTCCGCTCGGCCCCTCTTCCGCGTGACTCGGGGGCACCGCCGGCGCGTACGAGGCACTCCGGACACGCCCGGTCGACCGCCTGGCCGAGGTACTAGGTCGTCGCGTGTCACGCAAGCAACATTTGGCGCTTCTGTCAGATTTGCCTTATCCTGACGTCGTGAACGCCAGCAGCAGCCCCGTGGAACTCGACCTCCCGACGAGGAACGCGTCGCTCGCCCTGAAGGAGTCTCGCGACCCAAGTGCGGGGCTTACGCGCACCCGACCGACGCCAGCGGCGGCGTTTCATACCGCGCGGCGGATGTACCTCGAAGGCCGGCGCGTGGACATGCGTGCGCTCGCTTCCGAGCTTGGGATCTCACGCCCGACGCTCTACCGCTGGACCGGCCAGCGCGAGCAGCTCCTGAGCGACGTCCTGTGGTCGCTGTCCGATGAAATATTCGAGCGGGCCAAGGCCGACCATCCCAAGCACGAGGGTGCGAAGCGACTTCTCGCGATCTACCGTCAGCACGTCGGCGCGCTGGTGGAAGCGGAGCCGCTGCATGCTTTTCTGCGCCAGGAGACGCATTTCGCCCTGCGCGTGCTGACCTCTCCCGCGGGGGGTGTTCAACCGCGCACTGTTTGGAAGCTCGCGGAGCTCTACCGGGAGGAGCAGCAGGCCGGCGCCTTTCGTCCGAAGGTCGCTCCCGATGTTCTGGCGTACGCAGTGGTGCGGCTGACCGAGGGCTTCATCTACAACGACGCCCTCGCCACCGTCGAACCCGCCGTGGAGCGCGCCGCGCAGATCGTCGCGCTGCTGCTCGACTAGCTCGGGGCAGGTCAAACGGAGGACGGCTCGGCTTGACCGTGAGGGTGCGCGCACGATGTCCTCGCTTGCTTCCTTAGACGCGCGCTGGCTGCGCTGACCAGTCCCGCGAGAAGGAACTCTGCGCGCCCAGAGCGCTCGGCTGGTCTATAAACCTCTCTTTACATATGTTGCCCACGTCTTGAGGGCAACAAGACTCCGAAATGCTTGACAGGTATACACTTCGCCGATATGTTGCCCACGCTGTGGGGGCGCGGCAAGGTGCCGGAGCCTGCCAGGACAAAGGCGCGCCGCTTGCTGGCGGTGTCCGCCAGGAGGGGAGATGGGAGCTGATGAAACCTAGAAGCATCGTCGCGGGCGTACTGGCAATCGCGCTAGCGGCCGTGATCGCTGGATATGGAGCTGGAGCGGCCCTGGCATCGGCCGTACCGAACCCCGCGGTTCAGGGCCCCATCGAAGGGGGCGTGCATGGGTATCCGTGGAATCACAGCCTGTTCCCGCTTTCGGGAAACGGCTACAGCTACACCGAGAACGAGTACTTCTTCAACGGCACCGCCACGAACCTGGAAAAGGGCGTCTCGGCACCATACGAGAGTCGCATGCTGGTGCGGCTGCCCACCGACCCGGCGAAGTTCAACGGCACGGTGATCGTGGAATGGGTCAACGTGACTGGGCAGAAGGACATCGAGACGCTCTGGCCGGTCACGGGCGAATACCTCATGCAGCACGGCTATGGCTACGTCGTCGTGGATGCACAGCTGCTGGGTGTGTGCTGTGGTCCGATGTCGCTCAAGACCTGGGATCCCGACCGCTACGCCGCGCTTGTTCACCCAGGAGATGAATTCGCGTTTGACATCTTCTCGCAGGCGATCCGGGCCCTGCGCCATCCGAGCGAAAACCTCGCCCCGCTCTTCGGCGGCGTGCCTGCCGTCGATCCGATGCGCGGTATGGCGGTCAAGCATCTCGTCGCGGACGGCGCCTCGCAGTCTGCGAGCGAGCTGACGAAATTCGTCAACGGCGGCTACAACCGCGGTCAAATTGACGCCTACGCCATCTCGCGCGGGGGCGGTCCGTACAACGACTTCTCGACCCCGATCTGGCAACTCAACGAGGAGACGCAGCCCGCCGTGGCGCCCGACAACGCCCACTTCCGCGTGTGGGAGGAGGCGGGCACCGCGCACGACCCAGAGGTGCACTGGAACTACATCGCGCGCGAGGAAAAACGCGATGAGACGGCTCCGGGCACGCCCGATCCGATCGAAACCGCGTGCTCGATCAACCGCGGCTCGGTCGACTACTCCGCACGGGCCCAGGTCGCGTCGATCGCTAAGTACTTCGAAAAAGGCGCGATGGGGCCGTCGATGCCGAGACTTACGCGTAACAGCGCGGGTGAACTCGTGCGCGACTCAAACGGCCTGGCGGAGGGCGGCGTGCGTCAGCCGTTCATCGAGGCGCCAGTCGCCTACAACGCCGGTACTGGGTGCCCGCTGTTCGGCACCTACCGCGGCTGGACGCCGGCGATGATCCAGTCCCTGTACCCGACCCACGAAGCCTACGTCGTGGCGATCAAGCAGTCGACGGCATACGACGTGAAAAAGAAGTGGCTGCTGCCCGCCGACGCCAAGGACGCGATCGCCAAGGCAGAAGGCTTCACTGCGCCATGGACGCTCGGCAGTTGTTATGAAACCGCCAACCCCACAGGCGAAGAGACCGGAACGCTCTCGAGTCAAATCTCCTCTGTGACGTGGAGCTCGACGTTCCTCACGCTCGGCGACACGGCGCCGCTTGGGGGATTCGACGCGGCAGTCCATGACGCCAACTGCGAGGTGGTCGTGGAAGCAGGGTTCTAGATCATCACGACTCGGGACGGCGCTGGTGCCGTCCCGAGTCGTGATTCCGTACACGACGTCGACGTGGCATCCATCGTCGAAGCCGATCGCTGACACCGGTACGGCCTGCAGTGGCCGCGGTTAGTGCGGATTCGCACGACCTAGCGCGGTAATAACCACTGCGCACACGACGCTAACTGTCAAACGACAAGGATTCTTCGGCGTCGACTGCCGGCGCGGAGAACCTGAAGGAGGCGTCAAATGTCGAGCACCACATTTGAGACACCGCTTGGTCCCGGGGTGGGGACAGCGAGAGACGGCCGCGGGCGTAGGGCGGAGCCGCGGGACGTAGGCGCGGCGGCCCACCAGGCGTTCTGGCTGCTGCGGATCGGGTTCACGGTCGCGCCGATCCTGTTCGGCGTAGACAAGTTCTTCAACTGGACCGTCCATTGGCCGGACTACTTGGCGAGCTGGGTCAATGAAGTCCAACCTTTCGCCAGCGGCCAGGATTGGATGTACTTCGTCGGAGGGGTCGAGATCGCCGCCGGACTGCTGGTGGCTGTCGCTCCGAGGATCGGTGCGTTCGTGGTCGCCGGCTGGCTGCTCGGCATCATCGTGAACCTCTTGACGAAGAACGCCCCGCAGTACTACGACATTGCGCTGCGTGACTTCGGACTGATGCTGGCCGCCCTCACGCTCGGGCGCCTGGCGCTAGCTGTCGTTCCCGCGCGTAAGGCGGGGACGCTGCCCGCCAGGCCCTGGTAGCCACCTCGGCGCGGTCGCGGCCCTGCTCGCTCGCCGGCTCTCAGCATGCACTCGCCCGACAACAACCTGAAATGAGAACCGCACGTCCGGTCCGGGCGCGACCACCGGACGTGCGACGCCCGGGGCGACGCCGTAGGAGCGCACTAGCCTCAGTCGGGCGCGCCGTTCTCGGCAGGCGCGCCGTTCTCGGCACGTTCCGCGCCGAACAGCGCCCCTTGAACCTCCCGGAGCCGATGGACGTCGCCACGCATGCCCGCGACGGCGTCGTTGTAAAGAAACGCCTCGCCGAGGCGTACGATCGCGTAGCCCAGCGTGGCGGGTTGGATCGCGGGCCGGTAGGTCCCGGCGCGCACCTCCGCCTTGATCAACTCGGTGACCGCGCCAACGACCCAGGGCTGGACCTTGCCGGCACTCGACGTGATGACGCGCAGCGCCGCCTCGCGCTCGTTTTCGATGAACTGGCGTAGCGCCGGAGCGTCGGCAAGGCTGCGGTTGAAGCGGTCGAGCGTGTCGAGCAGCGCGATCCCGCCGCTACCCGCGGCGCCCGCTCGGGCGTGCTCGAGCAGCGGTTCGGCCGCGCGCACGAGGACCTCGCCGATGAGCTCGTCGCGCGATCCGAACCAGCGGTAGATCGTCGTCCTGCCGAGCCCGAGCTCCCCTGCGATCGCCTGCACGTCGACGCGCCTTCCGCGCAGGTAGCGGCGCATCGCCAGCGCGAGCACGTCCTCGCGGCTGGCGCTTGCTGGCCGGCCACGAGGCTGAGCGTGCGGAGCCGGTCGGATCGAGGTCTCGCGCACGACTCAAATAATATCTAGTTTATGGAACATCTGGCGAGTCTGTTTTGATACGTTCCCGCCAATTGTACCGCTAGAAGCCAGCTGGGGTTGGCGAGAGGGGGAGAGACATGAGCAACATCCGTCCTTGGAATCGGCTTGCTTACCGCGCGCGGCCGCGCCTGCTTGTTGGCGCGCTAGCCGCCGGCGCGCTGCTGCTGGCTAGCGTACCGGCGGCTTACGCGGGGAAGTTCGAACGCCGCCCGGTGCTGATCGTGCACGGCTTCGAGAGCGCGGGCTCGAACTTCGCCTCCCAGGCGATGCGCTTCGAAAGCAACGGCTATCCGCACAGCTGGGTCGAAGAGATCGACTACGACTCGACGGCGGCTGTGGGTAACCACGAAGAAGTCGACAAACAGATCGACGAAGCGATCGCGGCGCTGAAGCAGCGCACGGGCAAGTCCCAGGTCGACCTCATCGGGCACTCGGAGGGAACCTCGGTGTCGTACAGCTACCTCACCGAAGGGGAAAAGGCTGCCGAACGCAAAGCGAACGTGGCCGCCTACGTCAACATGGACGGCCAGCAAAAAAACCCTGGCGTGCGGACGCTCGCGCTGTGGGCCGAACGCTCGGGGCCGACGGGACCTGAAGGGCGCCACATGGAAGGGGCGGAAAACGTCACGATCCCCGACCAGACGCACGTGCAGTCCTCCACCTCCTCGCAGTCCTTCATCCAGATGTACAAATTCTTCCGGAACACGCTGCCGAAACACGACATCGTGCCGCAGAAAAACATCCAGCTCGCGGGCAAGGCGCTTGAATTCCCGCAGAACTCGGGTCTGGCCGGCGACAAAGTGGAAATCTGGCCACTCGACTCAAACGGCGCGCGGACGACCAAAACGCCGCTCGCGTCGTTCCTGATCACCGACCCCTCGACCGGCGGAGGCGCGTGGGGGCCCGTGGCAGCCAAATCGGGGGTGCGCTATGAGTTCGCGCTCGTGAAACCGGGTAAGACGCTCCACATCTACATGGAGCCGTTCCCGAGAAACGACTACGTCATCCGCCTGCTCGGGTCGCAACCGCTCGAGAACTACACCGGAAAGCAACCCAAAAGCTCGGGCGCGGTGATGATCCGCTACAAGGAGTACTGGGGCAACGAACCGGGGCAGAACGACGAACTGTTGGTCAACGGTCTGAACATCTGCACTCCGGCCCTGTGTCCTGTGTCGAAGCTGGTGAACGCGTACTTCGCGTTCAACTGGGAAGGCAAGGAAGAAACGACCCTGAACCCAGACCCGGTGACCAGCGCGCTCCCCTTCATCCAGGGTGCGCAGGTGTACATCCCGGCGAGCTCGCCACCCAATGCCATCGTGAAATACCAGCTGAACTCACGCGGCGGCGGAGGGCTTCGGACGCTCAACATCCCCAACTGGGAAGGCACGACCGACCAGGTGACGATCTATTGGAATGACTTCGAGAGTCTGAACTTCTAGGAGTCCGGCGCTTGAAGCGGGCGCCGGGTCGCGCTAGCGGCTCGGCGCCAGCCGCGCTCAAGAGAGGAGATATCTGAGGGAGTCGGCATTTATCTGGTGGTCCCGATTTGGCTCGACAGAGCCGATCGTGGGGGAGCGCACGCCTCACCGATCCGTCGCCGGACCGCCTCGGGTGAGGTGCGGGGACGATCTGTTTAGGCGCCCCCGGATATGGGAACTAGCGAGTACGTCTAGAGGCGAGGAAAGGGAGGGGCAGATGTATCGGGGCCGTGGCGGACGTCGGACCGTTGGGAGCGCGCGAAAGGTCGCCTTGCTCGTTGGCGTCGCGCTGTCGTTGTGCGGCTTTGCCTTCTCCTCGTCGGCATCCGCCTCGGCTCCCTGCACGACAATCCCGGCGAGCGGGGGGCAGTGGCCGATGTACGGCCACGATGTCGCCAACACGCGCTCGCAGCCCGAAGAGAGCGGCCTCGCGCCGAGGGCCGTGGCCGGTCTGGCCCCGGTCTGGGTGTTCTCGACGACCTCGGCCGGAGACGAAACGGGGTTCAACTCGACGCCGGTCGTCTACGACGGCTGCGTCTACATCGGCTCTTTCGGCGGCACAGCCTACGCGCTGGACGCCCGGACTGGGCGTGTCATCTGGCAGCGCAAGCTGGAAGCGCCGAACCCCGGCTCGGGAGGGGTGGTCGTGGGCGCAGCGGCCATCTCCGGCAAAGCGGTGATCTATCTGGTGGATGAGTTCATGGCGCCGTACGCGATCGCGCTCAACCGGTCGACGGGCGCCGTGATCTGGAAGAGCGCGCCGTTCGCGCCGCCGCTGACCAGCAGCGCTCTTCAAGACGGCTCGTACACAAATTCCAGCCCGATCGTCGCGAACGGGTTCGTCCTCGCCGGCTACTCACCTCCCGAGGGCGACCCGACTGCTACCGGCGGCTTCGCGCTGATCAACGTCAAAACCGGCGCGGTCGTCAAGATCACGCCCACGATCCCGCAGAGCGCCCAGGAAGAAGGCTACGCCGGAGGCGGGCTGTGGAGCACGCCCGCCTATGACCCGTCCAGCAAGTACGCCTACTGGGGCGCCGGCAACCCGTCGAGCAAGACCAAGCAGTACAAGACCACCGACGCGATCCTCAAGATCGACGTGAACCCGTCGCGCCCGACGTTCGGCCAGATCGTCGCCTCCTACGAAGGCAACGTCGACCAGTACACCGAAACGCTCGAGCAACTCAGCCACTCCCCGGCGTGTGAAGCTTCGGCCAACGAAGGAGTGCCCTATCCGCTCGACGATCCGATCTGCGGACAGCTCGACCTCGACTTCGGCTCTGCGGCCAACTTGTTCACGACCGCCGCCGGGACCAAGGTCGTCGGCGACCTGCAGAAGTCGGGCGTCTACCACGTCGCCGATGCGAAGACGATGACCCCGGTCTGGAGCACGATCGTCGGCCCGTCGTGCTTCGCATGCAATGCCGACTCGACCGCGTACGACGGCGGCTCCATCTACGGCGTGGCGACGCCCGGCGGGGACATGTTCTCGCTCGAGCGCTCGAGCGGTGCCACCAAGTGGGTGAGCCCGGTTGGCGACGGCACCCACTACCAGTCGGTCAGCACAGCCGCGGGCGTCACGTGGACCGTCGATGGAGACTCGGACCTCGACGGCTTCGAAGCCTCGAGCGGGCTGCCGCTCGTGCGCCGGCCGCTGAGCGCCGATGCGGGTGCAGCGGTGACGAACCTCACGAGCGCGGGCGTAGCGATTGCCGAACACAACCTGTTCGTCTCGGCGGGCGGAGCGAGCTATCTGCCCGCACCCGGCTACGTGATCGCCTACGGCGTCCACTGACGGCCATCGCCGATGTCAGGAAGGAATGCCGCGTCGAGACGTCATCTACTCCTGACTAGGAAACCGCTCCCGGAGGAGATGGCAAGTTCTGAGGGACGCTCTCCATCCGGCACGACTGGAGGCATCGTATGCGGAGGATTGGAGTATTTGTGGGCCTGACGGTCCTGGCGCTCGCGCTAGGGCCGATCGATTCAGCTGGTGCGGCCAACAGCCCGACGTTTCGCGACTGCTCATTGTTCGTTTCTGGCTTCGATCCGGACTTCGTGCAGATCTCGGGGGTGACCGTGACTCCTGAAGGGACGCTCACCGTCCCGCTGTCGCAGAAACAGGTCCCGATCGAAGCGTCGGAGTCCTCCGATCCTGGCGACAACTTGGCCCACGTGACGCTCACCGTCAGCGTCACGGCGCCGCACGTCCCCGCGCAGAGCCTCTCGGGCGAAGCGACCGGCAGGGTCGAACTCTCGGCGCCGCTGCGCAAGCGGAAGCGCGGAAGGAGCTACACGATTTCCTGGGCGGCGACGTTTGATAACGGCAACCACCTCTGTCCATCCGAAAGTACGCCGGAAAACACGACGCCAAAGCCGTTCGTGGTGAGCATTGACTAGGGCCCTGAGGCCCTGCACAGACCGACAGTAGGTCCTCGAGGGCCGTCCGTCCGGGCGGCCTTCGTCGTTGGGCATGCGCGCGGTCGTCCTTGGGCGCCTGAAGACCTCGCTCGCAACCCTCGGATACCGTGAGCATGTGTGTGGCGGGTGAGCGAGCTTAAGGCTGGGCCACCGGGGAACCGGTTCGGGAGCACGCCTTGAGCACCGATATAGCCGCGTTCGCCGCGCGCGAGGATCTCGCCCCGCCGGACATGGAGCGCTCCCGGCTCCGCCGGCACGTCCTTGCGCTCGGCCTGATCACCATCATCGTGGTCGCTCTGATCACGGTCGTTCCGGGCCTGGCGAGCCTCCGCTCGCGCTTCGCGCACGGGAGCCCTGGATGGCTAACCCTCGGCGCCGGCCTCAAGGTCCTCTCGGGGTTCTCCTATGTCGCCGTCTTCCGAAGCGTGTTCTGCAGGCGCATGAGCTGGCGTCTGAGCACGGAGATCGGACTCGCGGAGCTCGGAGCGAACGCCGTCATCCCCACCGGTGGCGCGGGCGGCCTTGCGCTCGGCGCCTGGGCACTGCACCGCGCAGGTATGGACGGCGGGCGGATCGCTCGAAGGAGCGTTGCGTTCTTCTTTTTGACCAGCCTGCCCAACGTGCTGGGCGTGGTCATCCTGGGAGCGGGCCTCGCCGTCGGCGCGTTCGCAGGTCGCGCGGGTCTCGGCCTGACGCTCCTGCCGGCCCTCGTCGCAGCGGTCGCCGTCGTGGCGACGATCGCAGGTGGGCGCTGGGCGGGGACTCTCGAGCAGCGCCTCGCGGCACGCTCGGCGGCGACCTCGCGCATCGCACGCGCGTTGCGCACGCTGTCGGGAGGCGTAGCGGAGGCCCTCGCGCTGCTGCGCGCGCGCGACCCTTTGCTTCTGTTCGGGCTGGCGGGCTACCTGGCGTTCGACGTGATGATCCTGTGGTCCACGTTCCACGCCTTCGGATCAGTGCCGCCGCTCGCGATCATCTGGATCGGTTATCTGATCGGAGAGCTCGGGGGCTTGATACCCGTCCCAGGCGGCATCGGCGGCGTTGACGTCGGACTGGTGGGCACGCTTGTGCTCTACCACGTGCCTCTAACAGCCGCGACTGCGGCCGTGCTCGCTTACCGCGCGCTTGCGTTGCTGATCCCAGCTGCCCTTGGGTCCGTCACCTTCGCGTTGCTGCGCCGCTCGCTGGCGCGCGAGGCGTTTGCCATCTCCAGTTGCGAGCCCGGCGGGCAAGTCGAGGTAATCGGTCGCGGAACCGTGCGCCTGACGGCCTGAGCTAGCGCGGTGCCGCCAGGGCCTCTAGCGCCTCTACGGGGTCGCCAGCGCCACGCCCGCCGCCTCCAGCGAGCTGCGCGCGAAGCGCAGGAACGGAGCGTGGAGCTCCTGCATGTCCTCGGCGCGCCCCGCACACACCCGCTGCGTGACCAGCGCGCTGGCCGCGGCCACGACCGCCTCGCACGCGAAGCGCTGCCTCTCGCTCTTCACCTTCAGCTGGACGGTGAGCGCCTCGGTGAACCGGCGCTGGACCTCGACCCGTCGCGCCAGCGCTGCCGGCCCGGCGGCATAGACCTCCACCAGGAATGTCCGCGCGAGCGCCGGCTCGCGCGCGAGCGCGGCGAGGTAACGCTTGAGTGCCCGCTCGAGCCGGTCCCCCGCGTTCTTGGCGGGCGGCTCGGAGTCGAGCGCGGTTCCGATCGCCTGGAGCAAGGTGGTGGCGCCGGCGTCGTACGCGGCCAGGAAGCACTCCTCCTTGTTCGCGAACTGCTCGTAGAACGTCTCTCGCGAGACGCCCGCCCGGCGCAGGACGTCGGCCACCGGCGTGTTGGCGTACCCGAGCTCCGAAACAGCCTCTGCCATCGCGCGCAGCAGGCGCTCGCGCTGCGAGCGCGCGACATCCTCGCGACTGAGCCCGTGGCGACCTCGCGGCAGCTTCTCGGCGACTTCCATGCTGGGAGCTTAGCTGGCCGCCCCCTTTAGGAACATGTTTGTTCGTGATCCTGTATGGTGCGCTCGATGGGATGGCGAGAGGGAAGGCGAGCGGCGCTGCTGCGATCTGTCTGCATGCTCCTGCTGGCAGGCCTGGCTGCCCCCGCCGGGGCCCAATCCGAAGAACCCTCAAACCCGCCGAGCACGCTGCCGCCCGCGTCGTATCCGGCAACCTACTCCGAACAGCGATTCATCCGCATGGACGACGGCGTCGAACTGGGCGCCACGATCACCTTTCCCTCCGAGAACGGCAGCGAACCCGCACCGGGGCGCTTTCCCGCCGTTCTCAATGTCACGCCCTATGCCCGCAATGGTGCGTGCTCGTGCGATTCCGCGAGCGACTACGCCACCCGCGGATTCGTGCTCGCCGTCGTCGACGTGCGTGGCACCGGCGGCAGTCAGGGCAACCTGAACGAGAACTACTTCTCGCCGCGCGAGGCGCGGGACGGCTATGAGCTCGTCGAGTACCTGGGCACGCAGCCGTGGTCCAATGGAAGGGTTGGCATGTCAGGGGGCTCCTATCTCGGGATCAGCCAGTACCTGATCGCCGAGCAGGACCCGCCCCACCTCGCGGCGATCGCCCCCATCGAGGCGTTCGCCGACATTTACAACGACGCGGCCTTCCCAGGCGGCATTGAGTCGCTGTTCTTCGACAGCCAGTACCTGGCCGTGCAGGGCGCTCCGGGGCTGACGGGGCCCAACACCGAACCCAGCATGATCCCGGGGACGCTCACGGCCAAGTACGAACAGGCTACCGGCCGCTCGATCGCCTTCGACTATCTCGAAAATCCCTACGAGGACTCCTTCTACTACGAACGCTCTCCGATCACCCATGTCTCCAAGATCCGCGTCCCGGTATTCGTCATCGACGGCTGGCGCGATGCCTTCGTCGGCGGAAACATCCGCATGTACCGGCGGCTCGAGCGGCGCAAGGGCGTGGAGACGCTGCTGAACGTAGGACCCTGCACGCACAAAGGCTGCGGCACCCCATTCGACCCGACGAGCAACCCACCTGGGGTCGACAACGTCGAGGCCCATGAGATGCTCTTCTTTCAGCGCTACCTGATGGGCATGGAAGTGCCGAGCCTGCCTCGGGTGCGGCTCTACGACCAGCAGGCCGAACACTACGTCGAGACGAGCGCCTGGCCGTCCCCGTCGACCAGGTTCAAACGCAACTATCTGGGGCCTGAAACGATCTCGGCAAAACTTCCTGCCGAAGCAAGCGCCAGCTACATCAGCGACCCGGCCGCCGGCCTGTCGATGACATTCGACGAGCAGGGCACCGTGGCCATCACCCCTTACATACCGATCGACCAGCGCGTCGAAGAAGAGCAGGGTCTCGCGTGGCGAACGCCGGTGCTCTCACAGGCGCTGGCGCTCGATGGACCGATCGCGCTGCACCTCGTCGCGTCCTCCACGGCGACCGACACAGACTGGTTCGCGAAGATCTGCGACGTCGCGCCAGACGGCAGCCAGAGCATCGTCGCCGAGGGACAGCTGCGCGCCTCCCTGCGCGCGCTCGCGCGCGGCAGCACGCGCAGGGAACCCCTGGAGACGTTGGCAACGCCCGAACCGCTCACTCCGGGAACGTTCTACGACTACGAAATCGCAATCGCCCCAACCGCGTATCGGTTCGCGGCGGGACATCGCCTGCAGCTGCGGCTGACCTCTTACAACATGCCCAACGCCCTCCCCGGGACGATCGCCTTCAACGGGAGCGAGCCCGCGACCTCGAGCTTCGTGCCGCTTCTGCCGGGCACGAACACGGTGCGCTTCGGCGGCACCGACGGCACCTCGCTGCTGCTGCCCGTCTCGACCGACCCATCGCCTTAGCATCGTCGCGGTCTCGCTCGCCCGCGATCGGGTCGAGAGGCCCTAGCTGGACGAAGCCCACTCGCGGAGTGACCACAGCGTTCTCGTGTCGCTGAGGCTGAGCAGGCGCCAGCGCCCCCCGTCTGCGCGGCGCACGTAGACGCGAGCGTCAATCGCCTTACGCAGGCTTCCAAGCGCCTGCAATGCCGCAAGCACGGTGACATCCTCGACGAGCACGCGAGCCGACAGGATGTCGACGACCTTGAAGCGCATCGCCTGAGGGGAAACCGACGGCTGAGCTGCGCCAGAGCCCGAGCCGGGTGCGTCGGCGGGCGGATGGAAGCGGACGAGGTTGAGCTCCCGCGACTTCGCGCGGTCGTCTCGCTTCAGGGGCGCTATGTGCGCACCCGTCCCCTTCGTCTCGGTGTCGAGCACCCACGTCTTGGCCATCGGGTCTCAGGTTAGACCCGTCGCCGCCCGCGCTCGGGGGGCGTCACGAGCGGCCGGTGAGCGGGTGGTCGGGGGCCGGATCGAAGGACGCGCCCTCGGCCAAGATCCCCTTCCCGGGCACGTGGTTCACCTCGAGCCTGATTCCTTCGGGGTCGCGGAAGGAGAGTGAGTAGTAACCGGGTGCCCACGGGCCTTCCTCGGGGGCACGCACGATGTCGGCCCCCAGCTCGCTCAGAAACGAGTACAGCGTGTCGACATCCTCGCGCCGTCGCGCCCTGAAGCACAGATGGTCGATCCCGGGCGCGGTTTCTGCGTGCTGGGCGTGGACGTGCTCCGCCTCGGCGCGGCGAATCCCTAGCGCCGTTCGGCCGCCGACGTAGTAGACGAAGTCATCGGAGCGAACAGCGACCGTTCGCAGGCCGAGAAACGGCATCAGCTGGTCATAGAAGGCGGTGCACTCGGCGATGCGATTGACCCTCAGGATGACGTGCGCGACGCCGTTGACTTCCACTCCGTCGCCAGAATCCGCCATGCGCGGGAGCTTATTCATCGGCGCGACCGCAGCTCTCCATGGCCAGCGCTTCGAGCGCTCGCGGCCGTCGGCGGCTGGCGCAAGATGCCCGGGTGACCGCTTGAGTAGCGGCCGCGCGAGAGTACCGTTGACTCATGCAGGGCGACGCGGTCATGGACTCGGTCTTCAAGCCCGTGCGACCGCCCACGACGTTCGAGGAGACTGTCGAGCGGCTCGGCACCGCGATTCGGCTCGGGATCCTGCCCTCCGGGTCGAGGCTGCCCGCGGAGCGGGCGCTCGCCGACCAGCTCGGGATCTCGCGCTCCACGCTGCGTCACGCGTTGCGCACGCTCGTGCAGAGCGGGCATCTCATCTCGCTTCGGGGCCGAACCGGGGGCACGTTCGTCGCCGAGCGTCCACCGCTCTCCGAGCGCGAGAGCAGGCGCCTGGGAGCCGAAGCGTGGGCGGTGCTCGACTACCGCGTGGCGATCGAGACGGGCGCGACGCTGCTCGCGGCCGAGCGCGCGTCGCGGGGAGAGATCGGCAGCCTCGCAGAGCTGGTCCAGCGCATGGCGAATGCCGACCGCTTTCAGGACTACCGGCGCGCCGACATCCGCTTTCACATCGGCCTCGCCGAGGCAGCCTCATCGCCACGCCTTGTGGAGGCGATGACCGAGGTGCAGGGCCAGCTGAGCGACCTCATAGCGCTCATCGCCCACCCGGAGGAGGTGCTGACTCATTCAAACGCGCAGCACCAGGGCCTCGTGACCCTGCTGCGGCGCGGAGACGGTCCGCGGGCGGTGCGTCTGATGCGCGAGCACATAGAGGGGACCGAGCACATCCTGATGGGGCTCATCTAGCGGGGCCGGCCGCGCGGCGCGCACGGCCCCGCGCCGTCGCTACAGCGCGCTCGCGCGCTCCACGAACTCGCGCCACTCGGCGTGGGCGGCCGCTCGCGACCGCTCATCCCCGGCGGGCTCGAATCGCTCGCCCAGCGAAACCCGCTCTCCGATCTCGAGCGTCGACTCCCAGATGCCTGCACCCACGGCCGCAAGGGCCGCCGCCCCGGCGGCGGTCGCGTCGACGGCGCCGCGCTGCACCACGACGCCCGCCGCGTCCGCCTGGAAGGCCAGCAGCGCGTCCTCGCGCGTGAGGCCGCCGTCGACGCGCAGGACCTCGACCGGGACGCTCTCGCGAACCGCGCTCACGACGTCTGCGACCCGCATCGCGATCGCCTCGAGCGCCGCGCGCGCCACGTGACCTCTGCGCACGCCCGCGGTCAGCCCGGAGATCACGGCACGGGCGGACGGTCGCCACCACGGCGCGCCGAGGCCCGCGAGCGCGGGCAGCACGCGCACGCCGCCCGCGTCCTGCACCTCTCTGGCAGCGGCCACGAGGGACGCCGGATCGGGAGCCAGGCCCAGGTCGCGGCTCAGCCACTCGAGCAGCGCGCCTGCGGTGAAAACCCCGCCGTCGATCGCCCACTCGACCTTGCCGGCCACCCGCCAAGCAATCGTCGGCAGCAACCCGCCCCCGGGCTCGGGGACCTCTTCGCCGGCGTGCGCGAGCACGAACACGCCCGTGCCGTACGTCGCCTTGACCAGGCCTGGCTGCACGCACCCAGCCCCGGCAAGCGCGGCCTGCTGGTCGACGCAGCGAGCGCGCAGCGGCAGCTCGACTGGCCAGGAGTCGTGCTTGAGCGTCCCGAGCGCGCCGACGGTGTCGGCGATCGCGGGCAGCGCCTCGGCCGGCACACCGAAGATCTCGAGCAGCGTGGCGTCCCACTCCGGCGCCCCGAGCTGCGTGCGTGACGCGGTCGAAGGGTCGGTCGCGAACCCCGCCCCGAGACGGTCGCAGATGAACGAGTCGACAGTTCCGAGGCGTAGCGATCGGCGCTCGAGCGCGCGCGCGACCGCGTCGTCGTGCTCCAGCAGCCAGGCGAGTTTCCCGGCCGAGAAGTAGGGGTCGAGCGGCATGCCGCTGAGCGCTCGGATCTCCTCAGCGCGACCAGAGGCCTCGAGCCGCTCGAGGATCTGTAGCGAGCGCTTGTCCTGCCACGTCACGACTGGCGTTAGAGCTCGTCCGCTGTCGGCGTCCCAGGCGAGCACGGACTCGCCCTGGTGATCGAGCCCGCAAGCGACGATCTCGCCGGAAGCCTCGCGGAGTACCGACCCGATCGCCCCCACCACAGCAGCGAGCACGTCCTCGGGGTCCTGCTCGACCCATCCTGGCCGCGGATGGGAGAGGGGCTTCTCGCGGCGCGCCTCCGCGACTTGGCGCAGATCGGTATCGTAGAGCACCGCCTTGACCGCCGAGGTGCCCTCGTCGACTCCCAGCAGCAGCTTCATCGCGCTCGGCCCCCCGCGGCGCGGCGCCACCACGGTTCCTGCGGCGTCTCGAGCTGGCCCGCCAGAAGCTCCCGCTCCGGCCCCAGCCCAACGCCAACGGACGCGACGATCGAGCACACGCGCTCGGCGATCCCGAGCGACGCGCTCAGCCCGGTTGATCTGATCGCGGCGACGTTCACCAGTCGCGGGCACCCTGCGGACACGCCCACGACGTAGTTGACGCCACGACCCGCCGGGCGCAGCCCGGCATATGCGGCGATCGGTTCGACGTCCTCCAGCGGCGGGTACATGGCGGTTGCCTTGGGCAGGATCTCATCGCGCGCCTCTGCCCGCACCAAGCGGTCGTTCTTGTCCTCCCGGTCGAGCGCCGTCGGCCCCGCGATCACCTTGCCGTCGACGGTGGGGAACACGAGCACGCCCTTCGTGCGTTCCGTGGGCACGGGAAGCAGTATCCGATCGAGCTGGCTGCCCGCGGGCTGATCGAAGACCAGGAACTCCCCCTTGCGCGGGTAGATCTCAAACGAGTCGTCCCCCATCATCCTCGCGACCGCGTCGGCGTGAAGCCCGGCGCAGTTCACGACCGCGCGCGCGGACACCGCTGCGCTGTCCTCCGAGCGGATGAGCAGCGTCCCGGGGGAGGTCCACTCGATCGCGCAGACGCGAAAGGAGGTCAGCACCTGCGCATTGTGCAGCTGCGCGGACTGTGCGAGCGCACGCGTATAGGCGACCGGGTCGGTGACGGCCTCACCGGGTATCTCGAGCGCTCCCTCGGCGCGCTCGACGGCCTCCACGCCGTTTGCCCGCGCGCCCGCCTGCAGCGCCGAGATCGCTTCACGCTCGGTCCGATCGCGAACGTGCATCACTGCGCCGCAGCGCACGACGGGGACACCGAGGGTCGCGAGCGCTGCCTCTCGCAGCTCGGCCGAGCGCAGGATGAGCTGCGTCTCGAGCTCTCCAGGTGGCGAGTCGAAGCCGGTGTGCAGGATCCCCGAATTGGCGCCGCTCGCGCCCAATGCGGGCTCGGGTTCGGCCTCCATCACGGTCACCGCCGCGCCCCGCCGCGCGAGCGCCAGCGCCACCGCGCAGCCCACCACGCCGGCGCCGATGACGGCGACCTCGCAATCAGTGCTGCGTTCCGTTGACATCGTGCGCGCGCGGGCGTATGGTCGCCGTGTCCATAGGTTGGATGATCACACCATTGGCAAAGTGAGAGTGACGCGAACCTGAGGAGGCAACTGTGGGGGAGACACCAGTAGGGGCCGCGCCGGGAACGATGGGTGAGGACGAGCGCCAGCTCGCACACCTCGGCTACAAGCAGGAGCTGACCCGCGCGTGGAGCGGCTTCACCAACTTTGCGATCTCGTTCACGATCATCTCGGTTCTCGCCGGCTGCTTCACGAACTTCTCGTTCGCGTGGACCGCGGGCGGACCCATAGGGATCTCGATCGGTTGGCCGGTGCTGTGCTGTTTCGTGCTGCTTGTCGCGGTCTCGATGGCCGAGTTGACCTCGGCGATGCCTACCGCGGGGGGTCCCTACTGGTGGGCGGCCAAGCTCGGCGGCAAGGGCTGGAGCTGGATCACCGGCTGGTTCAACATCGTGGGCCTCGTCGGCATCGTCGCGGGCGTCGGATACGGGGCGGCGCAGTTCCTGTTCGCGACGCTCAGCCTCTACGGAGTCAAGGTCTTCGGCTTCGACTTCACCGCCCCCAGCCCGTCGCATGCCCTGCACGCGACGTGGGTGCTGTTCCTGATCATCCTGATCGGATACACGCTCGTGAACATCTTCGCCGACCGGCTGCTGGCGATCTTCAACAACGTCTCTGTCGGCTGGCACGTGCTGGGCGTCCTGACGATCATCCTGCTGCTCGCGCTCGTGCCCTCACACCACCAGGACGCGGGCTTCGTGTTCGGTCACCGCTTCAACAACACCGGCTTCCACGGAGGCCATTTCAGCGGGGCGTTCTACTGGCTGTACGTGCTGCCGATCGGCTTCATCCTGACGATGTACACGCAGACCGGGTATGACGCGTCCGCGCACACGGCCGAGGAGACGCGCGGCGCCGCGCTCGGCGCGGCCAAGGGTGTTTGGCGCTCGGTGTTCTTCTCGGCGATCGCCGGTTGGGCGGTGCTGCTCGCCCTGGTGTTCGCTGCGACCAACGTGCCGGCTATCACAGAAAAAGGCGGTGGCTCGATCCCGGTCATCGAGACGGCTCTCACCTCGGCCGCGGCCAAGGCGGTGCTGTTGATCTGCACGGTCGGCCAGCTCTTCTGCGGCGCCGCCGGTCTGACCAGCTGCTCGCGCACCTGGTACGCCTTCTCTCGCGACCGCGGCATGCCGGGCTGGGCGCTGTTCCGGCGCCTGAACGTGCAGCGCGTGCCGATGTTCGCGGTGCTCGCATCCTCGATCGCGGCGCTGATCATCACGATCCCGGCGTACTTCGGCAACAAGGTCGGCTTCCCGTGGGCGTACTTCGCGATCACGGCGATCTGCACCGTCGGCCTGTACCTCGCCTACATCATCCCGGTGTTCCTGCGCCTGCGCATGGGCGACCGCTTCGAGCCCGGGCCGTGGACGCTGGGACGCCACTACAAATGGGTAAACGTGGGCGCGATCGCCTTCGTCGTGCTCGTCGTCTACGCGCTCGACATCCCAACCGTGCCCGCGGGCGTGCCGTGGAAAGGCGACTTCAAATTCGAATCGTTCAACTACGCGCCGCTGGTCCTCGTGATCGGGCTGCTCGTGGGGATCTGGTGGTGGATTTCGGCCAAGAACCGCTACACCGGACCGGTCCGCACGATCGACACGGACGAGCTCGGACGCGTGATCGAGGCGCCGCCCGAGGCGCCTCCCGCCCCCGCGCTCGGCGGCGGCGCGGAGTAAGCGCGCGATGAGCGCACCACGACCCGGCGGCCCTGGCGCGGTCGCCGGGATGCTCTCGCTGCAGGAGCTCGACAGCGAGGCGCAGGCGGGCACGGTCGACACTGTCGTCACGGCCTTCACCGACATGCAAGGGCGGCTGTTCGGCAAGCGGATCGAGGTTGGCTACTTCCTCGACCAGGTCACCGATCATGGGGTGGAGGGCTGCAACTACCTGCTCGCGCTGGACATGGAGATGGAGCCGGTGCCCGGCTACGACTTGGCCAACTGGGAGCAGGGCTACGGCGACTTCGGCATCGCGCCCGACATCTCGACGCTGCGCCGCGTGCCGTGGCTCGACCGCACGGCGCTGGTGCTCTGCGACGTCGTAGGCCACGACGGCTCGCCCGTGAAGCCCTCGCCTCGGCAGGTGCTGATCGCGCAGTACGAGCGAGCCCACGAGCTCGGCTACGCGCCGCTGTTCGCCTCCGAGCTCGAGTTCTATCTCTACAAGCAGAGCTACGCGGAGGCGCACGAGCGCGACTACCGCGATCTGACCCCGACGATCCCCTACATCCTCGACTACCACGTGCTGGCCACGACCATGGACGAGCAGTATCTGGGCGCGATCCGTCGCGGCATGCAGGGCGCGGGCATCCCGATCGAGTTCTCAAAGGGCGAGGCGTGGTACGGGCAGCACGAGGTCAACACCCGCTACGCGGATGCCATCACTTCGGCCGACCGCCACACGATCTACAAGAACGGCGTCAAGGAGATCGCGTTTTTGAACGGGGTGTCGGCCACCTTCATGGCCAAGCCCTCGGAGAAAGACATCGGCAGCTCCTGCCACATCCACTCGAGCCTCGTCGGCACCTCCGACGGCGGCAGCGCGTTCGTCGAGGGAGAGGAGGAGACGGATGTGTTCCGCCACTACCTCGGCGGACTGCGCGCGCGCATCCGCGAGCTCGCCCTGTTCGTCGCCCCCTCGATCAACTCCTACAAGCGCTATGCGACTGAGAGCTGGGCGCCGACGTCGATCTCATGGGGGCGCGACAACCGCACCTGCGGCTTTCGCATCGTCGGGCACGGGCAATCGCGACGGGTCGAGTGCCGCATCCCGGGGGCCGACGTGAATCCCTATCTCGGCTACGCGGCGCTGCTCGCGGCGGGGCTCGACGGGATCGAGCGCGGCAGCGATCCAGGTCCCGAGCTCGTCGGCAACGCGTATGAGGCGGCGGGCGCCGAAGCATTCCCATCGAGCCTGCGCGAGGCGGTCGAGCTGTGGGAGGGCAGCGACTTCGCCCGCGCCGCCTTCGGCGAGGAGGTCTGGCGCCACTATCTCAACTACGGCCGCACCGAGCAGCGCCTGTTCGACCAGGTGGTCACGGACTACGAGAGGCGCCGCATGTTCGAGCGCGGATGATCTCCGTCGTCGAACCGGCGACCGAAGAGGTGATGGCGCAGGTCCCGCGGGGCGGCGTGGAGGAGGTGGACGCGGCCGTCGGCGCCGCCAAGCGGGCGCTGTCGAGCTGGCGCCCGCTCCCCCCGCGCGAGCGCTCGACGCTGCTGCAGCGCCTGGCCGGAGAGCTCTTGCGCAGCGTCTCAGAGCTCGCACAGCTCGAGGCGCGAAACGCCGGCAAGCCGATCCGTGACGCCCGTGGCGAGATCGAGATGGTCGTGGATGTGTTCAGCTACTACGCCGCAGCGCCGCAGAGGCTGTTCGGCCAAACGATCCCGGTCGAGGGGGGCGTGGACATGACCTTTCGCGAGCCGCTGGGGGTGGTCGGGGTGATCGTCCCCTGGAACTTTCCCCTGCTGATCGCCTCCTGGAAGGTGGCGCCGGCGCTGGCGGCGGGGAACACGGTCGTGCTCAAGCCCGCCGAGCTCACGCCGCTGACGGCTCTGCGGCTGGAGCAGATCGGGCTCGAAGCGGGGCTGCCGGAGGGCGTCTTGAACGTCGTGGCGGGCCCCGGCAGCGTGTGCGGCAAGCGCCTGGTCGAGCATCCCGACGTGGCCAAGGTCGCCTTCACGGGCTCGACGGAGGTCGGTCGCCAGATAGCCCAGGGAGCGGCCGCCACGATCAAGCGCCTGACGCTCGAGCTCGGTGGCAAGTCGGCCAACGTGGTCTTCGCTGACGCCGATCTCGAGCGGTCCGCGGCGGCGGCACCCGCTGCCGTGTTCGGCAACGCGGGGCAGGACTGCTGTGCGCGGTCGCGGATTCTCGTCGAGCGCTCGGCACTCGAGCCCTTTCTCGAGAGGCTGGAGGCCGCGGTCTCGTCGCTGCGCGTCGGCGACCCGCTGGACGAGGCCAGCGAGATGGGACCGCTCATATCCGCCGGCCAGCGCGAGGCCGTCGCCTCGTTCGTCCCCGACGGTGCCCCCGTCGCGATCCGCGGCACCGCCCCGAGCGGACCCGGCTACTGGTATCCGCCGACGGTCCTCGCCCCGGTTTCCAACAGCGACCGAGCCGCTCGCGAGGAGATCTTCGGTCCCGTGGCATGCGTGATCCCGTTCGCTGATGAGAGCGAGGCGGTCTCGCTCGCCAACGACACCATCTACGGGCTGTCGGGATCCATCTGGACGAGCGACGGCGCGAAGGCGCTGCGTGTCGCGCGAGCGCTCGAGACGGGCGTGCTGTCGATCAACTCGAACACCTCCGTTCGCGTCGGCACCCCCTTCGGCGGTTTCAAGCAGTCTGGCTACGGGCGCGAGCTTGGACCGGACGCGGCCGAGCAGTATACGGAGACCAAGAACGTCTTCTACGCCACGCAGGCGGCCTGATGAGCGGCCGCCTCCAGGACAAGGTGTGCGTGATCACCGGTGCCGCCAGCGGCATCGGCGCAGAGACGGCGCGGCAGTTCGCGGCCGAGGGCGCGATCGTGATGGGCGTCGACCTGCGCGAGGGCGCCGAGGGCGCACTTTCGCTGCAGGTTGACGTCAGCGACGAGGAGCAGGTGCGCTCGATGTATATACGCGCGCGCGAGGAGTTCGGCCGCGTCGATGTCCTGTTCAACAACGCCGGAATCAACCCCGGCGAGGACGCGTCCGTGCTCGAGACCCCGTCCGAGGTGTGGCAGCGTGTCCAGGACGCGAACCTGCGCAGCGTCTTTCTGTGCTGCAAGCACGGCATCCCGCACCTGCTCGATGCGGGCGGGGGCTCGGTGATCAACGCGGCCTCGTTCGTCGCCGTGATGGGGGCGGCGGTCTCGCAGATCTCCTACACCGCCGCCAAGGGGGGCGTGCTGTCGCTCTCGCGGGAGCTCGGCGTGGAGTTCGCGCGCCGCGGCGTGCGCGTCAACGCGCTGTGCCCGGGCCCTGTCGACACGCCGCTGCTGCGCGAGCTGTTTGCGAGCGATCCCGAGCGGGCTGCGCGAAGACTCGTCCACATCCCGATGGGGCGCTTCGCGCACGCGAGCGAGATCGCCCGCGCGGCGCTGTTTCTCGCGAGCGAGGACTCCTCGTATGTCACGGCGTCGACGTTTCTCGTCGACGGCGGGCTCTCGGCCGCGTATCTCACGCCCGAGTAGCCGCGTCGAGGAAGCGCCGGCAGATGCCGCGGCCGAGCTCGTTCCACGGGCCGATCGAGGCACGCGTCTTCGCGCGCAGCTGCTGCCAGTCGAGAGGCAGCTCGAGCACGTCGGGATCGCTGCGGAAGTCCTCGATCCAGCCCTCGGCGTCCTCGCGCGTGACCTCGGCGTGGAACTGGATACCCCACGCCTGCTCGCCAGCGCGGAACGCCTGCAGGCAGGCCGCGCTGTGGGCGAGCGCCGTCGCGCGGGGGGGCAGCGGGCAGATGTAGCTGTGCCAGGCAAACGCACTGAAGCGCGAGGGGAGGGACGAGAGCAGCGGATCGCTGGCCGCAGCCGCCGTCAGGTCCAATTCGATCCAGCCGATCTCGGGCGCCTGAGCCCTGCGCGCGGGCGCGCCGGCGGCGTCGGCCAAGAGCTGTGCGCCGAGGCATACCCCGAGCAGCGGCGTACCCGTGTCGAGTAGCTCGCGCAGGAGCAGCTTCTCCTGCACGAGCCATGGGTGGCTGTCCTCTTGATCCGGGTGCATCGCCCCGCCGAGGCTGATCACCGCGTCGTACTCGCGCGCGTCGCCCGGCGCCGAGCTGCCGTTCGCGATGTGCCACTCCTCGAGCGCGGCGCCGTGGGTCCGAGCAGCGTCGGCGAACACGCCGGGAGGAGCGCTCGCTTCGTGCACGATCGCCAGCACACGCACGGGAGCAGTCTGGCAGCAGCTACAGCGCGCGTCCCTCGACGCCCAGCCTGCGCCTTCTCGGTGCGCGCTCAGGACGTCTCGGGCAGCAGCAACGGCGCAAGCGTGCGGCCAACCAGCGCCTCGAGGGCATCCTCGTCGGCGAGCGGGAGGACGGTCTCGGGGTTGAGCGCGAGCGAGAGGACCAGGCGCGCGAGCACCTCGGCGATGGCCTGCGAATCGGAACTCATCACGCCACCTTGATCAATCAGGCGCTCGAGCTGAACGGCGATGTAGGCCCGCCCCATCGCGAGGATCGGAGCGCCTCGGCCGGCCAGCAGCGGGAGCATCTCCTCGGGGTCGGTCTGCAGGAGGCGCTGAAGCAGCGCGTTGCTCGTGATCTCGCGGATCACCGCGAGGGCGCCGGCGACGAGGAACTCGCGACGGGCGTCGATTGAGCTCACCTGGGCGTCGACGGAGGCGATGCAGCGCTGCGCCTCTCGCGAGGCCAGCGCGGACATGAGCGCGTCTCTGTTGGGGAAGCGCCGAAACAAGGTCGCGCGGCCGACTTCGGCTGCGCGCGCGATGTCTTCGAGCGAGGTTCGACGCAGGCCGAACTGGACCAGCTGGTCGCGTGCGGCATCGAGGATCCGCTCGGCGTACTCGTCGACAGGCTCCTCGGCTGGGGACAGGAGCCGGCCCAGCGCCGCCGAGTCGCTCACGAAACCATTCGCCGCGCGCTGCCCACGCTGCCGGCGCCCGGGGCTGCGAGGGCGTGGGCGTCGAGGCGCTTGAACGCCTGGCGCGCCGGGGGCAGATAGAACAGGCTGGCTGGCGCTACGTTCAGCAGCTTGAACGCCTGTGCGATCGCGCGCAGGCGGATCTCGTCGATCGCGCTCCATTGGATTCGCAGGCGTGCGCGCACGCTCGCGGGGAGCGTGCCAACGGTCGCAAGCCAGCCGAGCTCCGCCACGGCCGCACGCGGCAGCGGCCACACGATCGCGGGAACGCCGCGCGGCGGGCTCGGGCGGCGGAGCACCGCGAGCACGTCTCGCACGGTCTGGTTGTCGTCGATGCGCTCGGCGAGCATCCACGCATACCAATCCTGGAAGCTCTCGTAGGAGGCGGGCATGTCGCGCTCGAGCAGCCCGAGCCGTCTGCCAAGCTCGCGCGTCTCTTCGTATCCGCGGCGCTCCTCCGCGGAGTTGAACGGGCGACCGAATCGCTGGGCGGCCGAGACGATCGTCTCAAACCCGCTGGCCAGCACCCAGAAGTAGGCCTCTGGCTCGAACGCGGTGTAGCGCCGGCCGTCGCTCCTGACCCCCTGTATGGGCTTGTGCGAGGCCCGGATCTCGGCCGCCACGCGCTCGCTGTCGGCCGCGTAGAGAGCGTCGAGCACGAGCCCCCACGAGCGCTTGAAGCGACCGAAGGGGTCGACCTTGAAGTTGGAGTGGTCGGCGACTCCCGCCGCGATCGTCGGATGGGCGGCCTGCAGAAGGAAGGCCCTGCCGAGGAACGGCAGCATGCGCGCATCTCCGGCGTAACGCCACATCACGCTTGCTCGATCCAGCTCCATCGCGCGCCTCCCGAGGTTGAGAGATCAATTGACTGAAATTGTATCTAAGTATCTCGTCGGACGATCCGCTCGCTGCTCGCTGTGACGCGAGCCGCTCGCGCTGGCGGTCGCGCCGCGCGTCCTCAGGCTCGGCTGGTGCGAACTAGAGCAGGCCGACCTGGCGCAGGATCGAGACCGAGTCCGAGTAGACGTCCTTGCGCTTGACCTTGCCGCCCGCGAAGGGGATCACGTCCATGCCCTTCCATTCGATGCGCTTGCCAGACGGCTCCGCAACCAGCTCGCCCCTGCTGAGCGGCTTGACGTGCGTAGCGCTCGCGGTCCACTCCTGAACGACGAGGTCCTCCCTCACGTACAGCCGCCGCGTCTTGAACTCGATGTCGGGCCACGAGGCGAAGATGTTCGCGATGTGTCTCAGCGCCTCCTCGCCCTCGGCGCGCTCGCCGGCGGTGTGGTTCTCGAACACCATGTCGGGAGCGTGCATGGTGGCGATGCGCTCCACGTCGTGCGCGTTCCACGCCTCGTTGTAGGTGGCGATCACCTCGGCGAGGTCGACTGAGGCGGTGCTCATGCCCACTCCATCGGTTCATAGCCGCTCGAGCGGGGCGCGGAGGCGATGAGCATGCGCGCGGGCTCGGCGCCGTCGTTGCGGACGGTGCGCGAGTGCTCGGGATCGACCCGCGCGAACGTCCCGGCGGCGGCCGGGTGGGGCTCGCCGTCGATGACGAGCGTGGGCTCGCCGTCGACGACGTAGAAGAGCTCCTCCTGGTCGCGCGCGAGCTCGTCGTGCTCGGGTATCTGCTCGCCGGGGGCGATGTCGACGACGTTGACTCCGAAGGCTCGCATGCCGAGCGTCCTGCGTACCAGCCGCCAGTTGCCCGTCGACTCGCAATCCTCGGTGCGGCTGAGCCTGTAGCTCATCGCCCTCTCCTCCCTTGTCCACGCCTCATCTGAAGTCCTCCTCCTCGCGCTGGTCCGTGTAGGCGCGAGCAGCATATGCGGATCGCCCCCCGGCCGGCGCGGCGCCGTTGGATGTGGGCGCCGCTTCTGGAGATCTTGGACATCTGTTGGATCATCGCGGCCCGTGCAGGGGTCGCGAGGCAGGGTTGCCGAGAGTGATGGTGAATGGGTGAGGACCAGCCAGCTCACCCGACCCTCGAGCGCCGTACAGGCCGAGGCTCCTCAAGCGAGTCAAGAGAGGCTTGAAAGTGCAGGCCAGCACACCAAACTTCGGGATCATTCAGCGCGACATCGACGACGCGACGAGCGTCGTGTCTGTCGAGGGCGAGCTCGACCTGTCCACCGCGCCGCGCCTGAAGTGGATGCTCGTCGACTCACTGCAGGCGGGTCGCAAGCATCAGGTCGTCGACCTCTCCAGCGCCACCTTCATGGACTCGACTGCGCTGGGCGTGCTGGTCGCCGTCAACAGGACGCTGGGCGAGGGCTCGCGGCTGGTGATCGTGTGCTCGCGTCCCAACGTGCTGAAGATCTTTGAGCTGTCGGGCATGGAAGGGGTCTTCACGATCCTTCCGACGCTGGAGGAAGCACTCGAGTACACCCGGGGGCACGCCGCTCAAGCCAGCTGATTTCTGGCCATGACGAGCGACCCTTCACCGACCCTCTCCCTCCGCGCCGGACGGCGTTCGGCGGCGGTCATCCTCACGGCCCTTTGCGTGCTTCTACCGGCCGCCGGCTCGTTGGCAGCGGGAAGCCTGAAGTCGCGCGGAGCCACCCACCGCTCGAGCGGCACGGCGCACGTGGAAGCGCCCAAGCCTGTGACCGCGACCGCGCCAACCTCGCCGGCGCCGACGGACGCCGAAGCTGCCAATACCCGCGAATCGTGCTGCGCGAGCCTGCATGGGGCCGCCACGACGAGGGGTGCGAGCAGGCGGCTCAAAGGGCACACCCACGCGCGCGCGCTCACTCAGCCCCGCCGGGTCACCCGAGCCGTGGAAGGCACCCAGGCTCCGAGCGCCGGCGGCGCCGTCCTCGCGCAGACGGCGGCCCCCCGGCACAGCGGGACCGCATCCGCCCGCACGCGCCAGGGCCTTCGTCCGAAGCGAAGCTCCGGCCGCCTCGCCTCGCGCTCGCAGGGCAAGAGGGAAGCGCGCTCGCAGGCTCCAGCTCAGGCTTCAGCGTCGATCGCCGCTCCTGCCGCGCCGAGTGCCAGCCCGACGGCGCAGGCAGCGAGCACATCGTCGGCACCGACACTTGGCGCGACGACTACGGCTCCGCAGACCCCCGCCACTCGCACGCGTCATGCACGTCATCGCTCCCGAACGGCGAGCAAGCGCTCGCGCACGTCGAAAGGCGGCGCCGGCGGGGGCGCGCTCCCGGCTGGCGGGCTGGCACCTGCGACAGCGCTCACCGCTGCGCCCGTTCCCACGAAGGCGCCCGCAGCACGACCTCAGCGGCACGCACGCAGCTCGGCGGGCTCCTCGCCGATCGAACGCACGATCACGAGGATCGTGGGCGTCGTGCCCACGCCCGTCCGAATTCTGATCGGCGCGCTGCTCGCGCTGGCACTGCTGCTGGCCGTGCGCTCGCGCATCTCGGCAATTCGCGCACGACGCCTCGAGAGCCAGCGCCGGCAGCTGCTCGACGACGTTGGCCTGCTTCAGGCAGCGCTGCTGCCGACCCCGCCGGCGCGCCTCGGTCCGGTCGCCACCTCGGCCGCGTACCGGCCGGCCGACGGTTTTGCTGCGGGCGGAGACTTCTACGACGTGTTCGCGCTCGAGGACGGTCAGCTCGGCGTTATCGTCGGCGACGTCTCGGGACACGGTCGCGATGCGTTGCCGCACACGGCGCTCATGCGCTTCACGCTGCGGGCGTATCTCGAGGCGGGCCAGTCGCCACGCACCGCCATCAAGACGGCCGGCGCGGTGCTCGAGCGCCAGCTCGGGGGATCGTTTGCGACGGTCGTGGCAGCGACCTACAACCCGCGTGAGCGGCAGCTCGTCTACGCCGGCGCCGGACACCCGCCTCCGCTCGTGCTCGGCTCGCACTCGCGCGCGATCACGCCGATCACCGTCTCCTCCTCGCCACCGATTGGCGCGGGCAGGCGCACAGGCGCGCGCCAGACCGTCATCTCGGTGCCCGGCCGCGGCACGGTCTGCTTCTACACCGATGGCGTCACCGAGGCAAGAGTCGGGGAGGACCTATTCGGCGCCGAGCGGCTTCGCCAGACGGTGGCCGACCTGCAGGTGGGAGCGAGTGCGGCCGTGCTGCTCGACAGGGTCGCCGAGCAGACGGACGCGCGCCCAGATGACATGGCGGCATGCCTTTTGTATCTCGACGGCCGCGCTGCCAACCCGAGGGTGCTCGTCGAGGAACTCGAGCTCGACTGCGACGAAGCGATCAGTGACCCTGTACAGCGCTTCCTGCTCGAGTGCGGCCTGGAGCCGGGCGAGATCGCCGAGACTACGCGCCAGGCGAGCATCGCCGCCGGACAGACGGGCACTGCGCTGTTGCACGTGCGTCTCGGCGATGGGCAGCCCGAGGTGATCCTGCGCCGTGAAAACGTCGCGCTACTGCACCCGCGCCAGGCGTCGCGCGAGGCGAGCATCGGAGTCGCGCGATGAGCTCGGCCCCGACGCTTGCTCCGGATGCGGCGATGGTGCTCGGGATCGCTTCCACGGCGCTTCCGTTCGCGCGCACCCCAGATGACGAGGCTGAGCGCTGGCTGCGGGTTCTGCGACTGCACGGACGCGTGGGAGTCGCGCTGCAGGCGCTGGGCGTGAGCGAGGTCTCGCTCGTGTCCGAGGACGGTGAGGCTGCGGACGGCACGCGAGCGGGGGGCGAGCCACCGCGTCAGGACGCCGTGGCGCGCATCGCCGAAGACGCGGCCGGCATCGCAAGCCGCCGAGGTGCCACGGGCGTGGCTACGACGGACCTGCTGATCGCCGTGATGCGCGTGTATGGACCGGCGTTCGACCGCGTGCTCAGGGCTCATGGCACCGATCGCGACGAGGTGCTCGCGCGGCTCGGCGTCGAGATGCCGGCCGACGACTAGGCGGGCCGCCGCCGCGAAGCGCTTTACAGCGCGTGCTCTCGAGCGCGCGCGAGGAGCAGCGTGTAGAGCCTCTGCTGGATGGCAGCGGGGAAGGGGCGCAGCGCCCCCGAGCTGATGAGCGTCACGCGCGCGGGGCCGAGGACGAAGCCAAGCAGATCGAGGTAGAACGGGACCCGCACGCTCACCAGCCGGAAGGTCGCCGTCACCCGCCAGCCGAAGCTTCCGCTGGTCCCCGGCGCGGGAGGGTTGCCCGACTGGATCGATACGGGCCCTATGGTGGCGTTTCCGAGCCGCTGCGTACGCAGCAGTACATCGAGATAGCGCGAGAAGCAGTGGCGCACGCGCGCGGTGTGCAGCGCGGCGAGTTCGCCGTTGGCGAGCGATGGACTTGCGCTGACCAGGACTTCGGAGCTGACGCCGAAATCGATCAGCCCGCGCTTGAAGACCAAGCTGGGCGAGCTTGCTTCGGCAGCGTGCGCTCCCCGCGTGGCGCTCCCCGCGCACCGGAGCAGGTCCCGTTCGGCCTGGCGCTGTGCGGGTGTCTTGTGCGCGTGTTCGTGCGAGACTCTGAACTCAGGCAGATCCGCAGCGGTGAGGTTGACGGCGCGTGCAAAAGCCAGACCACGCTTCGGGCTCAGGGCGCGCGGGGACGGCGCATGGCCCCGGGCGCCGGTTGCGCTTCTGCGTGCGGGGGATCCGCCACCGCCGCACCCTGCGACAGACGCGCTGGCGAAGAGGGCAAGCGCGATCGCGAGCGTGCGCATGTCCGGGGGGATTGTTTCAGAGGCCGCGCCGCGCGATCGCACCGTCCTGCGCTCTGCACGGGAGCGCTCGAAGCTCAGGCGCCTCGCGGGCGAGCGCATCTCGGCTCGCGCGCGTGGCTAGCCTTGGGCCGCGACTCGATGGACCCTCGAGCTGAAAACGACCACGGGAGCGCGCCGTCGCCGCGAAAGCGCCAGGCGCTTGAGCTGTTTGCGGGCCTGCCGCGCCGCTACGACTTGCTCTCGGCGGCGCTCAGCTTCGGTCAGGACCCGCGCTGGCGACGCGCGCTCGTCGATGTGCTCGCGCCCGAACCTGGGGACCGCGTACTGGATGTCGCCACGGGCACCGGTCTGGTGGCGCGCGAGCTGCTGGAGCGCTGCGACTGCTCGGTCGTGGGCATCGACCAGAGCGCGGACATGCTCGCTCGGGCGCGGGCAAGGTTTGGCGCGGGGGAAGGCGGGCGCATCGAGCTGCTGGAGGCCGAGGCCGAGGCGCTGCCTTTCGCGAACGAGAGCTTTGATGCGCTCACGTTCACCTACCTGCTGCGCTACGTCGATGATCCGCGCGCCACGCTGGCCGAGCTCGCGCGCGTCGTGCGCCGAGGCGGCCGCGTGGCGTCGCTCGAGTTCGGCGTGCCCCAGCGCGCGCCGGCGCGCGTTGCGTGGAGGCTCTACACGGCGATCGGGCTGCCGCTGCTCGGGCGCGTCGCATCGCGCGAGTGGGCGCGGGTCGGGCGCTTTCTCGGCCCGAGCATCCGCGGCTTCTACGAGCAGCACCCGCTCGAGCGGATCATCGAGTACTGGCGTGCGGCCGGGCTCGTGGACATCGAGGTGCGGCGCATGAGCCTCGGCGGCGGCGTGCTGATGTGGGCTCGCAAGCGCCGCGATCGCCCCGCTGGCGCGGGCACGGGCACGGCGGCGCGCGCCGCCGGCGGACGGGCCTGAGGCGCGATGGCGGCGCCCGAGCGCCCTGCCTTCTACGCCCTCGGGAGCGGCCGCGCCGCGGAGCTCTTGACCTTGCTGCACCCGCCGTACACGCTCTGGCATCTCAGCTACTACGCGCTCGGCGCAGCGCTGGCGCCGCGAGTGCACGCGGATCGCGTGATCTGGGGGCTGGTGGCCTTCGCGCTCGCGGTCGGGGTGGCTGCGCACGCTCTCGACGAGCTCCACGATCGCCCCCTGCGAACCACGCTCAGCGATCGCGCACTCGTGCTGCTGGCGGCGTTCTCCTCGGCGGGCGCGCTCGCGATCGGCATCGTCGGGGTGCTGATCGTCTCGGTCTGGCTACTGCCCCTGGTGGTTGCCGGGGCGCTGTTCCTGCCGGCGTACAACCTCGAGCTGGCTGGCGGGCGCTTTCACGGTGACGCATGGTTTGCGCTCGGCTGGGGCGCCTTTCCGGCGTTCACCGGCTATTTCGCAAACGCCGAGCAGATCCGGCTGCCTGGGATCCTGATCGCGCTCGGGTGCCTCGCGATGAGCGCCGCTCAGCGGCGGCTGAGCACGCCGGCCCGCGAGCTGCGCCGCCGCACGAAGTCGGTCAGTGGAACGCGCATGCGCAGCGACGGCAGCTCCGAAGCGCTGTCGCGCGAGGGCCTGCTCGCGCCGCTCGACGGCGCGCTCGCCGCGCTCTCGCTCGCGATCTTCGTGACCGCGTGTGCGGCGCTGGTCGCCCGCCTGTAGAGCGCGCAAGGGGCCTTGCACCGTCGCCGCGCGGATTACAATCGCCTCGAGCGACGTCCCCGGTCGTCTAGGCGAAAGCGCATCCGATCTCGGCCACTGAAAGCCTGACGCGTAGGTGAATGCATCATCTGTCACGGCTCGCAACGCTGCGGCCCGCGTTCGCGGCGCGGCCGCCCGCTTCGGATTCGGCTGGCTCGCGGCGCTGATCGCGGTGGCTCTGGCCGTGATCCTCGCTGCAGGGGTGTACCTGTACGACCACTCGCGGCGCGACCTGATCGCGCACGGCGTGAGCGTCGGCGGGGTGCCGGTCGGCGGCCTACACGAGGCCGCGGCACGGGAGAAGCTGCAGCGCGTGCTGATCGCGCGCCTGGACCGGCCGGTGACGGTGCGCGCCGGCTCTCGCAGCTGGTCGCTCGGGGTGCGGGAAGCGGGGGTGACGATCGACGTCGCGAGCATGGTTGCTCGGGCCGTGAAGGTGAGCCGCGACGCGTCGATTCTCACGCGCACCTTTCGCGGGCTCTTCGGAGGCAGCCTCAAGCGCGACATCCCCGTCGAAGCCAGCTACTCGCACCAGGCGATTCGCAACCTCACGGCGAAGATTCGCGCGGCCGTCAACCGGGACGTACGCAACGCGTCGGTGCAGCCCAGCGCGACGGGCCTCACGAAGGTCCACTCTCGTCCCGGCGTCGCCGTCGAAAGCGGCAGGCTCGGCGCGGGCATAGAGCACGCGCTCAGCGCCACCGGCTCGCTGCGCACGGTGCAGGTTCCGACACACAAGATCAGGCCGGCGGTGACGGTGTCGCAGCTCGCGTCGAAGTACCCGGCCTACATCATCATCGACAGAAGCGCGTTTCGCTTGCGCTTCTACGAGCACCTGAAACTCGCCGACACGTATGAAATCGCGGTGGGGATGCAGGGCCTTGAAACCACCCCCGGGATGTACTCGATCCAGTGGAAGCAGGTGAACCCGCCGTGGTACGTGCCCAACAAAGCATGGGCCGGAGCGCTCGCGGGCACGGTCGTCCCGCCCGGCCCGATGGACCCCCTGAAGGCGCGCTTCATGTCGTTCAACGGCGGCGCAGGCATCCATGGGATCGACCCAGGCGAGTACGGCACGATCGGTCACACCGCCTCGCACGGCTGCGTGCGCATGCGCATCCCGGATGTGATCGCGCTCTACAGCCGCACTCCGGTCGGAACGCCGGTCTTCGTCGCCTAGCAGCGGGCGCGAGCGCGCGGCGAGGAGCAGGTCGGCAGAGCTACTGGCGGAGCTGGCGTTCGCGATATTCGCGGTTCTGCTGCCGCTCGCCTCGGATCTGGATCACGAGGTAGACGACGAACACGTTCACGATCACGCCGATGCCGCCGAAGGTGGCGATCAGCCCGATCGTCTTGCCCGTAGCTTCGCTCGTGGCGAGGATCACGGGCGCAGCCTAGCAACGGCTTCCGCAGGACGTGCGCGCCGCCAGGCTCGGACGCGCGGTCCGCCCGTCGGGCCGATGTGCGAGCGTCTAGGGTGCAGTTGTCGCGGAGAGGTGCCGGAGCGGTTGAACGGGCGCGACTGGAAATCGCGTAACGGGGGTCAACCTCGTTCGAGGGTTCGAATCCCTCCCTCTCCGCCAGTTTCAGGAAGTTAGAACACGCGCTAGAGGCCGACTCTTCTGGGTCGGGCTCGGCGTTCCAGCGGCCTGAGCGGATCAGCTCGGCCTCGTCGAGCACCTCGGGCGCCAGCCTCTCGGCCAGAAGAGCTGCATAGGGCTCCCTCAGCTCGGCCCTGGTGATGCGGGCGACCATCTCGCCCCGCTCCTCATCCGACTCGGGAGCGACCAGAAGCTTCTTGAAGAAGACTTGGTTGTAGCCACGTTTTCGTCTGCTCGTCAGCTTGGGCATAGACCACAGCCACGTCCTCGGCCTGCTCGACCGCCTGGGAGCTGACCGCTACCAGCGCTTCGATCGCGTTCGATTGCGCGATGATTGCCACGATGACCTGCGACGAGGATCTCGCCAACCGGATCCGCGAGCTGATCGCCTCCGAGGACGGCTACGCCGAGCAGAAGATGTTCGGCGGCATCGGCTTCATGATCGACGCGCACATGGCGGTCGGGGTCAGCGGCTAGGGCGCCCTGATGATCCACTGTTCAAGGGAGGAGACCGAGGCTCTGCTCGCCAAGCCCGGCGCGGGGCCGTTCGAGATGCGAGGGCGCGAGATGAAGGGCTGGCTTCGGCTGGATGCCGAGTCGGTCTCCACGAAGCGAGCGCTCGAGCCCTGGGCTATGCAGAGCGTGGCTTTCGCTCGCGCGTTGCCGCCGAAGGAGAAGAAGTGAGCTTGAGCGATGCCGATGCCTATGACCGGTTCATGGGCCGCTACTCGAGGCCGCTCGCGGTGCCCTTCGCGGATTTCGCCGGACTCCCGCTCGACGGCCGGGTCCTCGACGTCGGATGCGGCCCCGGTGCGCTGACGGCGGAGCTCGCCGGGAGGGTCGGGCCGGGACGGGTTACCGCGGTCGACCCGTCGGAGGAATTCGTCGCGGCCCTGCTCGGCCGCCATCCTGGAGTCGATGCGATCCGCGCGCCGGCTGAGGATCTGCCGTTCGAAGGGGGCTACTTCGATGCGACCCTCGCCCAGCTCGTGGTCAACGTCATGGACGATCCGGTCGGGGGCCTGCGCGAGATGGCGAGGGTGACGCGGAGCGGCGGCGTTGTCGCCGCATGCGTGTGGGACTTCACCGAAGGCGGTCCGCTCGGGCCGTTCTGGGATGCCGCTCAAGCGCTCGATCCTGAGGTCGAGACTGGGTCTGTCCTCCCCGGTAGCAGGCGCGGCCACCTGGCCGACCTCTTTCACGCGGCTGGAATCGACGACATCGTCGACGGAGCCGTCGCGGTAGACGTCGAGCACGCCAAGTTCGAGGACTGGTGGGAGCCGTTCACGCTCGGCGTCGCCCCGTCGGGTACCTACGTCGCCGGCCTCGAGCCGGATAGGCGCACCGCACTGCGCGAGCTCTGCAGGGAGAGGCTGCCGGAGCCCCCGTTTGTGATCTCGGCGAAGGCGTGGGCGGTCCGCGGCGCCGCTTGACACCGCGTACGAGCCTAGGCCGCGGCCTCCGCGGGAAGTCCAGCGAGCTTCGCGCTGCGCGCCCATAGCGTCGCCGCCAGGCTGCTGTCCCGGGCCTGCGCGCTGGGAGAGCGCACGTTCTCGTCTTCCACGTACTCACCGCTGAGCGCGCCCGCCTCCTCTGAGAGCGCGAGCCACACCAGGGAGCGGGCCCCGCGCGCGGGCGAGCGGAAGAACGGGGCGCCGAGGGTCGTCAGCAACCTCCAGATCCCGCCTTCTTCCTTGGCGAAACCGGTGCGCACGACGCCAGGGTGAAAGCAGTTGGCGCGTAGCTCGGGAGCGCGCCGAGCGAGCTCGCGGGTGAAGAGGATGTTGCACAGCTTGGTCGTCGCATACACGCGCATCGCCGCGTAAGAGCGCTTCGACTGCAAGTCCTCGAGGTCCAGTCGCCCGCCCGCGTGAGCGTCGGATGCGGTGGTCACGACGCGACCTCCCACCAGGCGCTCCCGCAAGAGGTTGGTCAGCAGGAACGGGGCAAGATGGTTGAGGGCGAACGTCCGCTCCAAGCCCTCGGCGGTCTCGCGCCGCGTGTTGAACAGCGCGCCGGCGTTGTTGGCGAGGACGTCGATGCGCTCGTACCGATCGAGCGCGTCTGCCGCAAGCGCGCGAACGTCGGCCATCAACGACAGATCGGCTACGTGCTGATGAACTTGCGCGCCGCCTCCGGCCGCTTCGGCTTCGTCGGCCACCCGCTTGACGCGCTCGTGGTCGCGACCCACCACAGCGAGCTCGGCTCCAGAGCGAGCGAGCTGGATGGCGGCGGCCTGCCCGATGCCGCGCGTGGCCCCGGTGAGCAGGACGAACGTCATCGCGCCGACATTAGCGCGCGGCTCCGCGCAACGGACTAGCACCGCTCGAGCAGCTCCGCGACGAGCGGTGAAAGGTGCCGGTCGTGAAGCTATGCGGCTCGGCGAACTCCTCGAGAAGTGGCCCGCGCGGCTGGGCGATGGGCACAGATGTGAGCACACTAGACTCCTGGGCTCCAGCGCCCGTAGCTCAGCTGGATAGAGCGTCGGTCTACGGAACCAAGGCTCGGGATTCCGACTCTCTGCTGGCGCGCTCACCCCGACCCATCGCCATGAAACCATTTGCAGGGGCTTTGTACCAGCGCCCGGTATAGCAGTCACCTCCGCGCACCACCGCACACCTCCCTTCCGGGGACTTAATCGTGATCTAATCGTGATCTGACAGGCGCACCCACTTGCGCGCCGTGCGGACGCTGACTTCGGCGGCCTCGGCCGCCTTCCTCAGCGTCCAACCATCCTCTTGGACTCGCGTGGCCAGACGACGGCGCCTATTCAGGCTGAGCTCGGCGTTACCGTGGAGTCTCATCCGGTGTCCTCCTTGGGACTGAGTGGCTTGGCAGCTCTCAGCCTTCAAGGAGATGGCATGCACAGAGGGACCCCCTCAGCTCAGGCCATTGTGGAGCAGCGTGGAGCGGGTCATATCTGTTGACATTCGGGACACGTTTCGGGACACGAAACGTCAGTCGATCATCCTCGAAGGGCGCCAAACGCACGTCCTCTTCGAGCAGACGACGGTGTCGACCGCAGCGCCTCGGCACATTCGTTGGGCGCCTCGACGCCGGCGAGCTGCGCGCGGTCGAACCCTCGCGCTCATCCTCGGCCTGTGACACAAGTCGCCGCATCAGCGCTCCTGCGAGTCTGCGCTAAGCGGCGCGGGTGCGGGCCCTGAGCGTGATCTTGCGGACGATCGTCGCGGTGTGCCCGCCCGAGACGCTCGTGGCGGTCACCGTGACGCGCAGGCTCTTGCGTTGGGCAAGCAGCCGGCGCCCGACGGAGGCGATGTGGACGCGGACCCGAACCTTCTGCCCGGCACGGGCTTCGTATTTGGCGCTGCCGAGCGAGCGACAGCCACGTCCACAGCGCGCGGCGAGGGCGCGGGTCCGTCGGATGTGAGGTTCAGCGAGCCGGATGGTGATCGTGCCGTGGCAGCCGCCACGCGCGGTCGCGGGGCAGGTGAGGTGGACCAGGACGTCGCCACGCGCGGTGATGCTCACCGACTTCGCAGATATGAGGACGGGCGTCGCGGGCGGCGAGCCGGACGCTGGCAAGGCTTTGGGCGGTGGAGATGGCGTCGACGGTAGCGCGGAGGCGACCGTCACGGCCCGGATTGCCTGGGCGCTAAGCCCCCCGTTGCGGCTCATCGTCTGGCCGGTGAAGACCTGCGTGGTGGAGGTCCCGGCCGAGTCGGTCTCGGTCAACGTGGCCGCGTAGGTTCCGGGGGCGGCGTAGCTATGAGTGGTCGTGGGCGTAGAGGTGGTGGCGCTGCTGCCGTCGCCGAAGTTCCAGGCATAGGAGGTGATCGTGCCGTAGGCGACGGTCGAGGCCGAGGCGTCAAACGAGGTGGCCGAGCCCGCCGCCCCGGCGGTCAACGTGAAGGAGGCGACCGGAGCCTGGTCGGGGGTGATCGCGGGCTCGGCGCCGAACCCGGCGGACACGCTGATCGCCGTACCGGCCGTCTGGGTGGCAAGGGCGACGGGCGTCACAGTGCTCGGTTCCCATGCGCTCAGGGCCACCCCGGACGTGGTTTTCGTGGCGGCCTGGCTGAGCGTGATGCTGCTCGGCCCCGGCGGCGCGGCGATCGTCGTCCCTTTCGGGATTCCTTCGCCGGTCACGGCCATGCCTTGCGTGAGGCGCGCTGTGGAGGAGATCCCGCTGACCGTCGCTGAGCCCGAAGTCGTGTTGCCGGTGAAGTCGACGTCCCCCAAGTTGGCGACGTAGGCGCGGGCCCCGTCGGGCGTGATCGCGATCCCCCGCGGTCCGTTGCCCACGGTGACGGGTGCGCGGGTCGTGTTCGTCGCCAGCGTGATCGGCGTAACCGTGTTGAAGCCTGAGTTGGCCACGTAGGCACTGGCCCCGTCGGTGCTGATGGCAATGCCGATCGGCGCGCTGCCCACGGTGATCGGCGTGCCGGCCGCGTTGGTGGCCACCGTGATCGGGGTGACCGTGTTGGCGCCCGAGTTGACAACATAGGCGGTGTTGCCGTCGGGGGTGATCGCGACGGCGATCGGCGCGGCGCCGACGGTGATCGCTGCGCCCGCGGTGTTAGTGGCCACCGCGATCGGCGTGACCGTGCCCGACCACGAGTTGGCAACATAGGCGGTCTTGCCGTCGGGGGTGATCGCGATCGAGGCGGGGGAGGCGCCGACGGTGATCGCTGCGCCCGCGGTGTTGGTGGTCGTGTCGATCGGGGTGACACTGCCCGAGCCGTAGTTGGCCACGTAGGCGGTCTTGCCGTCGGGGGTGATCGCGATCGAGGCTGGCCAGAAGCCCACGGTGATGGCGCTGCCCGCGGTGTTGGTGGTCGTGTCGATCGGGGTGACAGTGCCCGAGCCGTAGTTGGCCACGTAGGCGGTCTTGCCGTCGGGGGTGATCGCGATCCCGGCCGGGGAGGTGCCGACAGCGATGGCGCTGCCGAGGCTGTTCGTGGCGGTGTTGATCGGGGTCACGGAGTTTGCAGCCCAGTTGGCGACATACGCGGTGTAGGGGGTGGCAGCCTGGGCGGAGCTGGCGGCCCCGCCGCCGCCGGCGGCGAAGCTCGCTGCTAGCGCGACGAGCAGAGTCCGGCCGCGAAAAGCTGCCCTGGTGAGGCAGTTGGAGCAGCCGATCGTGGCGCGCACCACTTCACGCTCGCTCGCGTTGGGGGGAGAAGTGGGCGGCCGTGGCCGCGCTTGCGGGGCTCGGTCGCCCGCCAGCCAGCTCGGCGCAGAAGACCTCGACGACGTCGGGGTCAAACTGGGCGCCAGCGTGGTGGCGCAGCTCGGCGACCGCGTCGGCTGCATCCATGCCGCGGCTGTAGGGACGGTCGCTAGTCATCGCGTGGAACGCGTCGCAGACGGCGATGATCCTGGCTCCTAGAGGGATGTCCTTGGCCTCGCGGCGGTCGGGGTAGCCAAATCCGTCATAGCGCTCGTGGCTGGCGCGGACGAGGCGAGCGACGGGGCCCATGGCCGGGGCCACCGCGAGGATGCGCTCCCCCACTTCGGAGTGACGCTCGATGATCGCACGCTCAGCTGCGTCGAGCGCGGACGGCTTCTGCAAGATGGCGTCCGGCACCGCGACCTTGCCGACGTCGTGGAGCTCAGCGGCGCGGATCATGATCTCGAGCTCCTCTCCTTCAAGTCCCAGCTGCCGCCCGACGGAGCGCGCGATGACCGCGACCTCGTGGAGGTGCTCGGGCAGCTCGGGCTGGCGCTCGGCCATCACCTGCAACAGCACGTCACGCAGCTGATCGGGCGCATTGGAGGACTGCCGGGAACGCTTGTCGGCATAGAGGCGCTCGTCGGCGAGCTGCAGTGCCGTCGAGCTGTCCTGCGCCTCCGTCGGCAGCAGGACGCAGCCGTGGGCCGTTGAGATGTCAAAGCCCCGGCCGTGCTCCGAGAGGGCGCAAACGGCCGCCGCCGACACCGCCTCGGGCGATCGCTGATCCACTCGGGTCAGCACGCAGAACTCATCGCCGCCAAGACGGTAGGCCTGCCCGTCAGGCGCGGCGGCTTCGGCGAGCTTGGCCCCAAGGCGCGCCAACAGGGCGTCGCCGACGGGATGGCCGAAGGTGTCGTTGTAGCGCTTGAAGCCGTTGAGGTCGAACAGCAACAGCGCCCAGGGCGCCCGCACACTGGCCGACTGCAGCACGTCCTCGAGCGCGAGCAGCAGTCGGCGGCGATTGCCCAGGTCCGTCAGCGCGTCGGTCAGCGCCTCGTGGCGGCTGCGATCGACGAGCGCGAGGTTCTCCGTGAAGGTCAGGCCCATGCGGGCGATCGCACCGGCGATCGTGAGCACCGCCAGGACATACGCCGCTCCGTCCAGCGGGTCGACCGATTGCAGGACCAGCAGTCCGAGCGCCGCCACGGCGAAGCCCACTGGGAACACGAGCAGGCGGCGACCATGGAGCCCGATCACCGCCGAGGGCCTAGCCGGTTGCCAGGCTGCCCAGCCGAGGACCACGGCCGAGGCCGGCCACAGCGAGTCAAAGACGCTCGCTCCGCTGTGGCCGGTGGCCGAGGCGTAAAGCGACAGGCCATCGGCCACGGCGCTGAGCGCCAGCCCAACGGCCACCGTGGCAAGGACCCGGCCCGGACGCCAGCCAGTGATCGCCAGCACGGCCACGACAAAGCCGATCAGCAGGAGATCTCCGAGCGGGTAGATGAGGTCGCCGACAACATTGCTGAGCGAGCCTCCTGTACCGGTGGCGATCGTCGGCAGCACGAATTGCGAAGCCAACGCCGCCAAGGCCAGAGCGCCCACGGCACCGTCCAGCCAAAGGCTTGGGTAGAACTCGCGCACGCGCGCGCGTACCAGCAGGCCGAGGGTCAGGAACGCCGCCGGATAGAAGATGAGCCACAGAAAATCGCTCGTGCCCGGAAACGGGGCAGCCGTCACCTGACTCGGATCGAGCGTGAAGATGACCTCGCCGAGCGCCCAGCACCCAAGCCCCACGCCGAGCGCGCTCCAGGCGCCGCGCTCCAGCGTCGACCACGCCGCCCGCAGCAGGCAGAGTGCCGAGCTCGCAAGCAGCAGGCCGTTGAAGACCCAATCTTCGAAGAGGCCGTCCATGCCGCGGCCGCCCAGGCCGAGAAGCGAATGGGCGGCGTAGGCGCACAGCCCGAACACCGCGACACCGCGCACAACCCCCACCACGAGGCCCCGGGGGTTGCTGACCAGGCGTCCCGGGGGTGCGCCGCGGCTCGCCACGAACACGCCCGAGGCCTCCATGGGCAAGCTCACCCGCTGCTGCTGGGAAGTCGTGGTACCGGTGACTACGCGCATACTCGCAGCGTCGGCCGACTGGGCGCCGCCCTTGACTGGCAGCGCGCAGGCTGGACGCACGCGGGAAGGGGACGCACGCCGTCGCGAGACGGACGACGCACAAGGTGGGCAAAGGGCTGGAGATTCCTCATACTGGCTCGAGCGCAAAGTCAGGGTTAATGGAGAGGAGCACTCGTGTCGCGCAGGGCGCGACGGCGAGTCGGGGGATGCGTGTTTCTCTGAATGTTTGTCGGCGGCGTTTCCACGACTAGTGCATGCGCGGGTCGAGGTATACGTCGTCGATGCGCGAGGACCCCGTCACCGAAGTGAAGCGGAGGGCCATCTGGGCGGTCCCGTTGTTCAAGGCGCTGGCGATCACTGCACCCGTTTTCAGTATCGGAGCGGGTTCCCAGCCGCTTTGCGCCGTGACGCTCCCAACCGTGACGGACACGTTCCCACTCGAGGTCTGGTAGACCACTTCGGCGCGCAGGCTCGAGGAGGACGCTTCGCTGCGCGCGAAGAACCTGAAGCTCCGATTGACTTCGGTCACGCACATGAAGGGCGATTGCACCGACGCGCCTTGGGGGAGCGAGAGCGAGTACTTGCCCACCTTTCCGGTGACCCCATAGGACTCGCTGCCGGTGGCCGTCTTGGCTCCCCCGGAGAGGGTCCATCCGGTCAGCGAGCCCTCAAAGTCGCCGCCTGGCACAAGCGAGTAGTAGTTGGAGTCGCCCCACTTCAGAAAGGGCTGCGAGGTCACAGAGCTGGGGCAGGTACCGGTGGCTGCCTGCGCCGAGGCGACGGGCAGCACGCTCAGAACGCTGGCGAGGGTGAGGCTGGCGAGGGTGCCAAGCAGCGAGAGCGAAACGCGGCGGCGCATCGCTGCGGATGTGCGGTGAGACGAGAACGAGAACACGAGAGCCTCCTTGCATCTACTGGCGGCTGGGCTATCTCGTGTTCGAGACCCCTGGCTTTGCGTCCCCGCCTCGCGGCGCGTTTGCCTTTGCAGTCTTGGTTTGTAGTACTTCACGGGCAGTATCGGCACGAATCCCTGCCCGTTTAGGGCAACCGGACGCGTGTTCGAGTGATCGAGCTGGACGGGGATCCGGCCTGTCGCGCTGACCAAATGCTGGTGCCAACCTTGCGCTTGTCTTCTTCGGGCAGCTGCGCGATTTCGCGTCCGCGAATGGCGCGTCATTTCCCACGCGACGAGCGACGTGTGATCGACCGTCACGCCCGGGGAGCCCAGGACTGAACTTGGCGAGCGCCCTTCGAGTGCGAACGCTCGCGTCCGCGGCACTACAGCCCAGCACTGAGGGTGACGGCGCCTGCGGTCAGCTCCAGCCCGAGGCCGGCTCTATGGAAATGAGCGCGGCAGGTGGTGCCGCGGGGGAGTGCCTGCGCTCGCGGGAAGGGGCCGGCTGCGGGGTGGCCGTGGTCGCTAGTGCATGCGCGGATCTACAAAGACATCATCGATGCGGGAGGCTGCTGAGACGGCCGTGAAGCGAAGTGCCACTTGGCCTGTCCCGCCGTAGAGCAATCCTCCGGCAATCGAGTTGGTGAGCATCGGCAGCGTTGGCTGCCAGTCGCCGCTCAGCGCGACCGCGCCCAGGGAGGCCGCAGCTGTCCCGAGTGGTGTCTTGTAGATGACTTCGACGCGCGCGATGGACGCGGCTGCTTCGTTGCGGGCGAAGAAGCGAAACGTCGGGTGGCTCGCGTTGACACACGTGAACGGTGATTGCGCCGAGGCTCCGGCGGGGACGCTCAGCGAGTAGGCGCCGAGGGAGCCGGTGGCTGCGTAGGTCTCGCTGCCCGTGACCTTCCTGGCGCCTCCGCTTAGCGTCCAGCCGGAGAGTGAGCGCTCGAAGTTGCCGCCGGGGAGCAGCTCGTAGAGGTTTGAGTCGCCCCATCGTAGAAACGGCTGGGAGAGAGTAGCTTCGTTGCATGCGCCGCTTCTGACGAGTTCAGCCTGGGCCGGCGCCACCGAGAGGGTGCTGACCAGGACGCCAGTGAAAGATCGACGCCAAGCCAGCCGATCTGCGCGACAGCAGCCGCCTTGTGGCTGCGCGAGAGAACAGGTTGGGGAACACGGGAAGCCTCCTTGCTCATCATCGGCAGCCGAGCCATCTCGTGTTCGAGACCTCTGACTTTGCGTCCCCGCCTCACGACGGGTTTGCCTTTGTCAGTAGTTGTTTGTTCGCTGTTCGGCGCCAGCCGTCATGCGATCGAGGCCGTTGGACACGTCTGGACGCGTGTTCGATCCCCCAAAGCGCCGAGAGGGATGATCGGTATCCCACTAGTAGTGGAAGTCGTCAAGTCCTGGCGCACCGATGGCGATATCTGAGTAGCCCCGCCTATGTCCGCGTATTCCGTCAGACTGGTCGAGCGCGCACGGCTATCGTTCGCCCGCCGAGAGCAGCGAACGATCTCCGCCGAGCGCCGTGGACACCTCCTCATCGGAGGTGGTTTCGTGGTGGCGGCCGTTGCGCTCGCCATCTCCGCCGGCGCACCCCGAGGCTTTTCAGTGCCGATCGCGACGCTCTATGTGCTGGGCATTGCGGTCGCAAGCAACGTTCGCTTCGACGTCGGTGCCGGGTTCACCGTGCCGACCCAGGCCGTATTCGTGCCCATGCTCTTCGCCGTGCCGGTCTCGCTCGTGCCGCTGTTGGTGGCACTGGGCCTGATGCTCGGGATGGCGCCGAGCGTCTGGCGCCGTCATGCCTCGCCCAGCCGCGTCTTGACGGTGCCCGCCAACAGCTGGTTCGCCTTGGGACCCTCCTTCGTCCTCTTGGCAGCTCACGACTACAGCCCCGACGGCCGCTGGGGCATACTACTGCTCGCGCTGGCAGCTCAGTTGGCATGCGATTTCATGGCCAACGCCGCGTGGGAGGGCCTACAAACCGACATCACGATCGCTGGGCTCGTCGAAGAGGTGCGCGAAGTCTACGCGATCGATATCGCGCTCTCCCCGCTCGGTCTCGCCGTCGCCTTCGCGGCGGCCTACGCTGATAGCCAGTTCGCGGCGCTGCTCATCGTGCCGTTGTTTGGGGTCCTGGGCCTGTTCTCAAACGAGCGGCAAATGCGCCTTGCGCAGCTGCTGGAGCTCACCGACGCCTACCACGGCACGGCGCTGCTGCTGGGCGACGTGGTCGAGGCGGACGACGGCTACACCGGCGAGCACTGCCGTAGCGTAGTACGCCTCGCGCTCGACGTCGCCCGGGAGCTAGGCCTTGACCCGGACCAGCGGAGGGCCGTCGAACTCGGAGCCCTGCTCCACGACGTTGGCAAGGTCGCGATACCCAAGGAGATAATCAACAAGCCCGGGAAGCTTGACGAGCGCGAGTGGGAGATCATCAAGACCCACACGGTGGAAGGCCAAAGAATGCTCGACCGCATCGGTGGTTTCATGGGCGAGGTCGGCCAGATCGTTCGCTCCCACCACGAGAGGTGGGATGGCGGCGGCTACCCCGATGGCCTCAGCGGCGAGGTCATCCCCGTCGCGGCACGCATCGTCTCGGCGTGCGACACCTTCAACGCGATGACCACGACCCGCTCATACCGCAAGGCACTGCCACTCTCCACCGCCATCACCGAGCTCACCGAAAACGCCGGCACACAGCTCGACCCGAACGTCGTCCAAGCCCTCGTGAGCGTCGTCACAAGCCCCGTCAGCAGCACAAGCCATAAGGACGGGCATCAACCCCCGGCCGACCAGGCGGACGGTCGATGCGATCCAAATGAGGTCGTCAGCGCTGGCGCACCCCTGCCGTAGCCGGCTACATGAAGAAGGGCTGACGCGCGAGTCGGCAGCAGTCACATGCTTGCTCCGACGTGACGCGTTCGACCCTCAGGTCTCAGGGATGCCAGAAGCAGGTACATCGCCCCAACGCAAGCTGCCACTCTCGGCATCATTGATGCCGAGAGTGGCACGTGACCTGTTGAACGCCGTCTGCGATCATCCGACGCCGTCCGTCGCGCGGTCGCCGGTGACTGCCAACCGAGCCGTTCAAAGTTGGGGGGCAACAATTGGCACGCTCCGGGCGTGAGAACAGCCTGAGAACATCCACCGGGTCAGATCCGTCCAGGACGTCTGACACAAGGACGCAAAATGGAGGCACGAGGCGGCGGTGAACGCATCTACGTCGGCCGTATAAGGTTGAGGGCCTTGACACCGAGTCGGTTGAGTACCAGAACGCAAATAAAACGCCTGCAAAGGGAGCGCACGTCGCTCGCGCCCCCTACCAGAAGAAGTTCTGCAAATCCGGGTTCAGTCAAGGGCTCCCGGGGGCAACCGCATCGCGTGCTAATCGACGGTAGTCGCCAGAGACCAGGTCTGTCACGGGCCTTCGGGGACGGCGGCGAGCGGTTGGGCACGCGCCCGAACGCTCAGGGTGGGCCCGCAGGTGGGCCTATGGCAGACCACGCGACCGCGCGAGCCGGCCAGGGCTGGGACCCGGGTGAGGTTCCCGACGCCATGCACAGAGGCTGGTCACGCTCGGTCGCGAGGTGATGCCGGCCGACATCCTGAGTGGACGCGGGTCTGTCAGCAAGGCTTCCGCGGCTCCGAGGCTCGACCTTTGTCGGATCCTCGCGACACTCGCCCAGTCCTTAGGTGCCGCTCGTCTGTTGCCGATAGACGAACGTGCCCCTGCCAGCATCGGATCACGCGCCTTACCGACTTTGCGTAAGGCTGCTCGGGCTAGTCGTGATTGCCGCCGCGATCGCCGTGATCGGCGTGGGGTGGGGGCTGGACGTCTCCGCTGTTCGCGCGGTCGTCCCGGGCGCCGTCGCCATGGAGGCTCAAACCGCGCTCGGCCTCGGTGCGGGCGCAGCTGCCATCCTCCTCCTCGCACCCGAGGTGCAGGGTCGGCGTCGCACGTGGGGGCGGGTGCTGGCGAGCGTTCCCGGCCTGCTCGGCGTAGCCGTCCTGGCCGAGTACGTCCTCCACCGCAAGCTCGGCATCGACGAGTTCCCATTCCTTCGCCACCAAGCTCGGGTCGCAGGCATGCCCTACTCGGGCCGCTTCGCACCGATGGTCGGCGTGTGCTTTCTGCTTCTGACGGGTGCGCTGTTGACGCTAGACCGTGGCAGGAAGTGGCGCTGGCGCGTCTCGGAGCTGCTGGCGATACCGATGGTGATCGCGCCTGCCATGAGCCTCATCGGCTATGCGTATTCGATCCCGACCCTCTATGGCCCGGCCTCAGCAGCCAAGCTGGCGGTCAACACGGCCCTGTGCTTTCTCGCGCTCTCGGTGGCGCTCCTGCTCGCTCGTCCACGTGGCCGCGTGCTGGAGCTCGCCACGACCACGAGCCCGGCTGGGGTCATTGTGCGGCGGATGGTTCCGCTCTGCGTCGTGGTTCCGCTCGTGCTGGGCTGGCTGCACCTGCGAAGCGTGGAAGGGGGTCTGTTCAACTTCCATGCCGGGACCTGGTGGATGACGGCGCTCGCGATAGCGGGCCTGATTGGAATGATCCGGTGGTGTGCAAGGACCCTGAGCCGCACGGACGGCAAGCGCCGCGCGCTCGAGGCGCAGCTCTACGCGCTAGCCAACCGCGACTCGCTGACGGGGCTGTTCAGCCGCCACCGCTTCGAAGACGAGCTCGATCAGCTGCTGGCGCGCGCGCGCCGGTACGGAGACAACGCGTGTCTTCTGCTCTTCGACCTTGATCACATGAAGCCGATCAATGACACCCTGGGCCACGCCGCCGGCGACCAGTTGCTCCGCGACGTCGCCGGTGTCGTCAGCGGTCGCCTACGCGAGGCCGACATCGTCGGGCGTCTGGGAGGCGATGAGTTCGCCGCACTGCTGCTGGAGGCATCTCCCTCCGCGGCCGCGGAGATCTCCCGCGACCTTTGCGCTGCGATCGCCGAGATCCAGGTCGAAGCGCCAGACGGCAGCCGCTCAAGCACGGCTAGCATCGGAGTGGCGCCGATCGACGCGACCCCTGGAGTGAGCTCTTCTGAGCTGCTCGCCCGGGCCGATGCCGCGATGTACCGTGCCAAGCGCGCGGGCGGCAACCGGGTGGCTTTGACTGACTACGTCTTTGCACCGACCGAAGGGCCTGCGCCCAGGTTGCCGGTCTACTTCCGAGCGTAAGTCGACGCGGTGATCACTCGTCCCGGCACGGCACCGAGCTGCCGATCATTTTCGATAGCTGGTCGCCGTCAAGGAAGCACGATCTACCGGGCGCGTCCGTCGGCATCTCCTGCGGAAGCAATCCCGCCGTAGGCAGGTCTTTTGCACGGGCCACTCTCGACGCTCCCCAGCGGCGGGCGAGCGCTGGCCCGGGCGCCTGGCACGATCTTCACAACGCTGAAGGAGCACGGTGGCATCACGCCGCCTGAGCGGCGCCGCAGCCGCCTTGCGTTGACACTCTCGGAGCGCGAGGAGATCTCACGCGGCCTCGCGGCGGGCGAGTCGGGCCGAGCAATCGCCCGTCGTCTCGATCGCTCCCCGGCGACGATCTGCCGCGAGATCACTCGGCACGGCGGCAGAGCGCGGTATCGCGCCGCTGACGCCGATCGGAGGACGTGGAGAAACGCAAGGCGCCCGCAGCAATGCAAGCTCGCGCTGAACGAAAAGCTGCGCGAGCTCGTCGCGACCAAGCTCAGCGAGGACTGGTCGCCCGGGCAGATCGCCGGCTGGTTGAAGCTCGAGCGAGGCGAGGATCACACTGGCAGGGTGTCGCACGAGACGATCTATCGGACGCTGTTCATCCAGGCGCGGGGAGCCCTGAAGCGCGAGCTGCTCGCACACCTCCGCCAAGCTGGCTCCGTCCGTCGACCGAAGGCCGCTGCCAGCAGGAGCGCCGGCCAAGGGCAGATCCGCGACGCCGTCTCGATATCCAGTGGGGACACCGCGAGCAGCCGGCGCCGGCGGTCGCACTCACCGAGCGCGATCTCCGCCTGATGGCGCTGCTCTACGACGTGAACTTCCTCTCCACAAGCCAGCTCGTGCTGCTCGGATGGGGCGAGCGCGGCGAACGGGCGGGACAGGCGCGGCTCAAGCGCCTGCACGACGGCGGATACATGGATCGCTTTCGCCCGCTATCCGAGCGCGGGAGCGCTGAATGGAACTACCGACTCAGCTCTCCGGGTTGGTCGGCGCTGAGAAGACGAGGCATGGCGCCAAGCGAGCGCACCTACGTCCCAGCCGCGCTTACGAGCATCAGCTACACCGAACACGATCTGCAGCTGGCCGCGCTGGTCCTTCGCGTAGCCCGGGAAGCGGCGGGGCCCCGAGGTGGAGGACTCATCGACAGGATGCCCTTCACCTTGATGGGACCGCGCTCGGGGCGCATTGACAGCGCCGCGCGCGGGGAGGGGGAGCGCTCGCCCGCCGCCCAGCCACCGCGAGGGACGCGACTGCACCCCGAAGGCAGCCGTCGAGGCTACCTCGAGCCCGACGCCACACTTATCGGCGGATCGGGCGAGAACCGCTGGGCGGTTCTGATCGAGTACGACCGGACTGAACGCCCGCACAAGCAGATAGACCGCCTGCGGCGATACGACGACTGGCTGCTCGAGGGCTGGCGCGAGAGCCCCTTCGCACGACACTCGATCCCGCCTTCGGTGATCTTTCTGACGGCACGCGAGCAGCCTCTACGCCGCCTGATCGAGACGGCCGATCAGACATTCTCCGCGTGGCAAGGCAACGACCACGCCGGACCGCGCGAAGGTACTCATCCGGCAAGGCAGCGGGTCGTCTTCACCAGTCGCGAGCGTGTTCTCGCTGGAGACTGGAGAATGCAGCGGACACCGAGTCTGCCGCCCGCGCTGCGCGAGGATCCGGGCATCTGTTCGGCTCGATCGCTGGTGTATGAGCTCCCCTCGTTGTTCGCCACCGACGGGAGACCGGCGGGCTAGCGTGAAGCACGAGCGAGGCCTCCGCTTGACTTGCCCCATCCATAGTTGCCGCGGGAGCAGTCGTGGCGTCGTCCCTGCCGTCGGTGGCGAGGGCCCAGGCGCGCCATCACAGGCGGTTCGTGCGCTCGCAGGCAGCGGTTGCGGGCGTGCCAGACTAGCGAGCGATGCCGGTAGGTCGCCAAAGACGAGCCGGCACGATTGAGCGCAAACTAGAGCCCAGCAACGGTGTTGTCGATACCCACCGGGATGAGTGCGCAAGAGGAGCCAGATCCAGGCGTCGCGGGAGGTAGCGCTGGCCGCGAGGCCGAGCGTCGGCGTCAACGAAGACTCCAGAACGCGCCGCACAAGTGGAGTTTGCGCTGGCTGATTGTCACGCTCTTTGGTCCGTCGGCGAAGGAGAAGCGTCAGATGGCCGATGAGAAGAACTGGGCGATTGGTGCGCAGGGCGAGCGGCTCCTTGCGGCAGCGCTCGCCCGAAGGTGTCCCGGTGTCCTGATGCTCCACGACCGGCGGATGCCGAACAGTCGCGCCAACATCGATCACATCGCCGTGGCCGCCACGGGCGTGTACGTGATCGATGCCAAGCGCTACCGCGGAGCGATCAGGGTGGTCACGCCGCTGTTCGGCGCGTCGAAGCTCAAGATCGCCGGCCGTGACCAGACCAAGCTCGTTGACGGCCTTGTCAAGCAGATCGCCGTCGTGCAGGATGCGCTTGCACACGTGGCGCCCAAGGTCCCCGTTTGTGGGTGCCTGTGCTTTCTTGCGCCAGAGGGATTCATGGCCGATAGCGGCCTTCCGGTTCTACGGACACTCAAGATCAACGGCTTCCCGCTCTACTACCCTCGTCGGTTGGCTAAGCGACTAAACAGAGCGGGGTCGTTGACTGCAGAGCACGCCCGCGTCATCCACACGGAGCTGGCCAGTCGGCTCCCGGCGGCGTAGCTCGGCAGCCGTGAACTCATGCGGGGCTCGCGCTCTGCGCGGTCTCCGGAGCCGCAAACACCCGGTTCAAATCCGGGCGCCCCGATTGACCTGTTGTTGGATGCAGAGAGCCGCCGGGGCCCTCCTGAGGGCCCGTATCTTGCCTCTGTGATTGGGATCTTGGCGTTTGACGCCGGCGCGGCGGTCTCGCTGCAATGCCCGGGCGAAAGGTCTACCGCACACGGACCGCACACGCGGATGCCGCGGCTCAGGTTTCGGTTCCGTGGTGCCCTCATTCCGGGTCGAGGACGAGCGTCCACGTGCGCTTCAAAGGCAGGCGCGATTTCATGTCCTCTCGTAGCTGCTCGTACGTGCCGAACAGGGCGTCGAGGAGATCGTCCGCGTCCCACAGCGCCATCGAGAAGTGCTCGGCCTGCGCCTCGCGCTTGACGTTGCCCCTAAATCCCCCCCACGCGACCAGCAGGCCTTGGTCTGCGCGGCGCGCCTCCTTCAGACCAAAGATTGCCCGATAGTCATCCACACCCGCCTGGCCGGTCTTGACCTGTCCGACGATGCGCGGGCTCTCCCGGCCCGTCGGACCAGATCCCATCAGGAGGTCGATCCCGCCGTCTGCTCCGGGCGGGCTCGCCGTCACCGAAAACCCGCGTGCCTCGAAGATCGCCCCGACGAGGTAGGCCAAGTCGTGACCGGCGATCGTCTGGCTGATCCGTTGGCGGATCTGCTCGCGCGCCAGCTGGGCGGGATCGGGCGCGGCCTCGACGTCGATCGCGTCGTCGCCAGACGGCTCGGACGCCGGTTGCAGGTCCGGCGTCTGGCCGCTGGCGGCCGCGAGAATCCGCTCCTCGGCCTTGTCGCGACGAACGCGCCCAACCGTCAGGAAGGCACCGAAGGAGTAAAGAAGGTCTTGGTCGAAGCTGTCTCGCGGTAGGTCGGTCTTGATCCACGAAACCGGGCGAACGTGGCAGAGCTCTTCGCCTAGATCAGTTCGATAGGCGTATGGGCCCGAGATACGTCCCACGGCCACGGTGCCGGTCGTCTTGAGCGGCAACACCACCAACTCTTCGATCAGCATTCGCTCGCGCAGGGACCACAGCTGCGCGACGTAGTTCGCGCGGGTCTTCGCCGACCACTCCGGCTCCTCTCTTTCACAGAGAGCGTTGAGTTCGCGCCGAGTTCTGACGTCGCTCAGATCAGAGATGCGTCCCCAGCGGCCCCCGACCACGCTGTGCTCGAGGCACCTTTCCTCGCGCTCGCCGTGTCTTCCCGCCTTGACTGTCCAGACCGCCATGCCGAGAAGTCCTATCACGGGCGCTGTTGGGCAGCGCACACTTGGTGCGCCTGAAGCGGCTGACGCGCGTCCGGCGCGCATCCCCAGTTAGGCCGACCGTAAGCTGGAGAATCGCCATACGAGGCTCGACGGAGCTGGGGCCTGCCCGAAAGCGAGAGGCACATGTTCGATGCCCTGTCTGACTTCCTCATCTACTGCCGTGTCGAGCGCCGTCTGGCCGAGCTCACCTGCAATGCCTATGCGCGCGACGTGCGCGCGTGTCTTCAGTTCCTGTGCGGCCGGGGCATCGCGGCGCTGGCTGAGATCCGCACCGGGGACCTGCGCCGGTTCCTGGCCGAGGAGGCCACACATCGCCCGGCGCCGTCGAGCCAGGCGCGCACGATTGCGGCGCTGCGCTGCTTCTTTCGCTTCTGTGTTGAGAGTGAGCACCTCAAGCGCAGCCCCGCGCACGTGCTGCGCACGCCGAAGAAGCGCGAAGTCCTGCCCGACGTGCTCGATCGCCGTGAGCTCTCGCGACTGTTCGACACCCCCTGCTACGACGGGGTCTGGGTCCGGGGCCACGCCGGCAAGCTCGAGCGCGACCGGCTACTGCTGGCCCTGTTCGCCTACGCCGGCCTGCGCCGCTCGGAGCTGCTCGGGCTGGATTGGGACGACGTCGATCTCGACCGCCGTCTGATCCGTGTGCGCAACGCCAAGGGCGGGCGCGCGTGTGGCGCCGCTGTACCCCGGCCTGGTGCCGCTTCTGCTCGCCTACCGAGACACGCGTACGCCGCGCGATCACCCGGCGCTGTTCGTGGGCGTGCTCGGCAACCGCCTCTCCCCGACGATCCTCACCGCCACCTTTCGCCGCTACGCTCGCGCGGCGGGAGTCGACACGCGTAAGCGCATCACGCCCCACACGCTGCGCCACGTCTTCGCCACCGAGCTTTTGAGCGCGGGCGCGAACCTGCGCCAGATCCAAGAGCTGCTCGGGCGCAAGCACCTGGACTCGACCCAGCGCTACACCCGCGTGAACGCCCACCAGCTTCGCGGCGCCATCAAGCGACTGCCGTGGGCGAGCCGCGCTTCTAAGCGACACCGATTGGGCATCGCGGGCACGTAGCCCAGTGGGACGATCGGCGCTCGCACAATCCGGATAGGCACTGGAGACGTCGTTAAGCGAGCGTACGCTTCTTTGCGTGGGAAGCGAGGCACGCACGCAATTGACCGATGGCGGCGCGATCGAGCAGAAGCTCGATCTGCTAATTGCGCTCATCCTGGTCGGGCTCCGAGACCACCTCGCCCGCGAGCGCGAGCAGCTTGAATCCGACAAGGTCTTCAATGCGCTGGTCGCGAACGCTGGCGATAGGATCGGAGCGGGAGAACTGAAGGCAGCTGCACGCAGAGCGAGCGGACAGTCACAGCCGAGAGTCGAACGCCGGATCGCCGAGCTCGTCAGTCGCGGCGCACTGACCCGCCGCGGGAGCGGGCGATCTGTCTCATATCGAAGCACCGGGCTTTTCGAGGGCTAGATGGCATCAGCAGGCCACACCCAACCGAACGCCGAGGAGCTGCTGCTTGCAATCACGGCGCTGCTCATCGACGAGCGCGAAAAGCGGGTCGCCGACGAACCCGACGCGGCACGCATCGAGGTGCTACTCGACAGCTGCGGGCTGAGCTACAAGACAATCGCTGCGATCACCGGCAAGCAGGAAGACGCCGTGCGCATGGCGATTACGAGAGCCAATGCCAGGCCCAAAACCAAACCGGGCGCGAAGAAGTCGGCCCGGGCAACGAGCAAACGGCGATGACCGCCGGCGCCGAGGACACCACGAGCCTTCTGCGCGAGCTATTGCGCTGGCAACGCGCTGTAGCGACGCCACAGGTACGTGCCACGATCGACGGTAGTCTCGGCAGCGCGTCGCAACGCCGCGCCTATGACGCCGCCAACGGGCAGCGCAGTCTCGCCGAGCTAGCGGACCTCGCCGGCGTCTCAACAGCCGCTGTGGGAAAATGGTCGAAGCGCTGGCGCCAGCTCGGGATCGCCTCGCTGTCACCCGAGGGGCGGTTGGAGCATCTCGGCGACCTCGACAGCTTCGGCCTCAACATCACTCCGGCTGGCGGCGTCGAGCAGGACTAGAGCATCGTGAAGCCGGGACCAAAATCCCAGCCGCTGCGACAGTTGCCGCACTCACTGGAATGCTGGCGCTGATGAATGGGTCCATCGTCCGCAAGACCGTCGACGCGTCTCGCAAGAACGAGGATTGATAGTCACGGCCGAGTCCGAGCAGACATTCAAGCGCCTGGCGCGCATGGAGCAAGACCTTGGGGACATTGAGGCGATGACCCGAACGCTCCTGCGTGCTCAGGGCAAAGAGCGCAGGGAAGAAATCCTTGCTGCGATGCAGCACGATCACGCACTGCGCGATGTGTACCTGCTGATCGACGGCGAGCGAGGACAGGCTGAGATGGCTAAGGCGCTCAAGGGCAAATGGTCCACCAACACGGTCAACCGAAAGCTGGACGAGCTTGAGAACGAGTGGGGCCTCACCGTCTTCATGCACCGACGTAGCCCAGGCGGCAAGGTCTACCGGCTCTCAGTCACAGACGCCGCATTGGGAATTCGCCGCAAGCTGCGCAAGAAGTGAGCGAACTCGATCTTCGGGCCTACTGTGACGCGGTCCTGCGAGTCTTCCAACGGCAAGGATGGCGCGACCCCGACGACGCGGCCAGCGCGATCACCCTCGCCGTCGCTGCGAGCGACACGCGGACAATCGACGCCGTCGACATCGGCTACATCACTCCGCGCGACTTCCTCGAACGCAACCAGATCGATGCGCAGCGCCTGCGGCGCGCGCTCAGCGATGCACTCTCCGGAACCCGCATCGGCTCTGCTAGCAGCGACGTTCAGCTTCTGCGCATCGACGAGATCGACTCGTTTGCGACCGTGCGGGCGATCGACGCTAGGGCCGTCGCGGCGTTTAGCACCCCTTTGCAAATCAATGAGCGCGTCATCAAGCACTGCGTTCACACCGTGATCGGCGACCCCTACATCGGCCGGGACTGGGGCGGCGAGCGCTCCGACATCGAGAGCGACCGCGTCCAGCTCGGCGGTCGACGTGTCGCCTCGGCCTTTCTGCTCAAGGGCCGAAGCGTCCAGGGACCGCTATACGGCTCAGAGCTGGGCAAACGCGGAGACCAGATCGTCAGGCTGCTCTCCCAACGGGCCCAGCTATCTGTGGTCCAGCACGTCCACGAGGTGCCCAACGAGACAAGGGACCAGCTGCGCTATGGCGTCATTGCACTCCGCACCACCGGTGCCGTCCCCAACGCGCAGGCGAGCGTCTGGGACGGCGTAGACACCGCGCGGCTGCTACTCGCCGCCGGCTACATCGGGACCGACGGAACGCTCACCGAGATCGGTCAGCAGGCCGACGACCAGCTTCGCAGCCAGAGTGGCTGAGACGGGACATCACCGGGCGGAAGCGAAACTCATCCGCTGAAGTAGCCGCCTGACATCGGCTCGGCGGATTCCGTTACGCACGAGGAAGTCCGCGGGCACTGCTCCAAGCACCGCCCTACACGAGGCGCTACCTCCGCGACGAACGAGTACACCAACGATCGCGCCCGCCGCATCGTCCTCGTCACGCCACCCGCGGAGCTTGAACTCACGCAGAAGGTGATCGAGCGCGGCGCGCTCAGAAGGGCCGAGCCACTCCAGTCTGAACTCCTCGGCCGGCGGTGGCATACCTCTAGTGTGGCGCCTGGTCGCGATATCTGACTCTCCCATGGCAGGAGGCTGCCTGGTAGCGACAGCTAGCCGCCGGTTACGGGGCCAGCAGGCGGGCGAGCAGCGCCACGGCGGCGTCCAGCGAGCGCTCGATCGCCCCGCCGGTCGCCGCGATGAAATACTCCACCTGGAGATTGACAGCCGCGCCCTCGTTGTCGCCCGTCTGGCGGACGTCAAGACGCAGCGCCGCGATCGGCTTGCCCTGCGCAGCCGCGAACCCGATCTCCGCGGCGGTGCCAGAGTCGACGTCAGCGCCGTCAAGGACGGCGAGCATGCCGTCCGCTCTACCGATCATTCGGGCGTTCGCCTCGCCGAGGCGCCCATTGACGGCCCGCAGCGCCGCCAGCCGCTGCTCGCCCGCGGGCAATGCCTGCGCCTCGGCGAACTCGTGCTCGGCCGTTGGATCGGCCCATGGGTCGAGCGGCTCGATTCCAGCGTCACGGATGGCGCACAGAAGCACGTCGCAGTAGTAGGCCCTCGTCGTTTCCGAGAACCCCAGGGGGCTTGCGATGTAGGCCGTCGCCATGGCCGCCCCACGATACCCTCAGCGTTCTTCGCGGGCTCGCTATCGAGCAGACCCACGCGGCCGTGTCCAGCCGAGTCGAGGCGTAACCTCAATCTGATGCCGAAGTGGGGTCTTTCATCCGCGATGCGCGAAACGCGCCCTTACGGGCTCGACCCTGATCTGTTTGCTCCCGGGAAGGTCATCACAGACCCAGTGCACGGCGATGTTCGTCTCACGAGGCTGGAGTGCCTGCTCGTCGACTCCCCGCCCTTTCAGCGGCTACGGCGGGTCAAGCAGCTCGGCAGCACCCACCTCGTCTACCCCGGCGCGACGCACACCCGCTTCTCGCACTCGCTCGGAACGGTGGTGGCGGCGCAGATGCTGCTGGATATCGTCCTTGAACAGCGTGACGAGCCCAACGCGACCCCTGACCTCTTTGGCCAGTGGGAGCGAGAGGCGCACGCAGGCGGCCCCGACTACCTGAGGCGGGTCGCGGAGGCGATCCTGCTCACGCGCCTCGGCGCGCTTCTACACGACTTTTGCCACGTGCCGTTCGGCCACTCGGTCGAGGACGAGCTGCAGCTGCTCGAACCGCACGATGAGAATCTCGATCGGTTCGAGAAGCTCTGGCAGCGTATCGACCCTACGGCACGGGACGCGATCGAGCGTGGAGTCTCCCTCGCCGGCAAGGCCCTGAAGGACGACATCCTCGCGCTCGTGCTCTCCGCGCGATTCAAGCCCGACCCCACGGAGGAGGGCGAGGACCCGGGTGTCGCCGACATCAGCTACCCGTTTGCGCAGGACATCGTCGGCAACACGATCTCAGCCGATCTGATGGACTACCTCACGCGCGATCACCGTTTCACGGGCCTCCCCGCCGCGCTCGGGCACAGGTTTCTCGATTCGATGTACGTGTCGCGCAGCGACGACCCGTTCAAGCCCTCCCGGATGGTGCTGCGCGTGGTCCGCGCCGGCCGCGAGCGCAAGGACACGCTTACCGAGCTGCTGAAGTATCTGCGCTACCGCTACGAGCTGTCCGAGCGAGCTCTCGCCCACCACGCCAAGCTCGCGGCTGACGCAATGGTCGGCAAGCTTCTGCAGCTGTACGCCGACGCACTCTGGATGGACGAGCTCGATCGCCAGAGCGCAACGGACGGGGCGCTGCGGCAGGTGCTACAGCGCGTCGACCGAGGTGACCTGGACACACTGCGCTCCCATGTCGCCAAACAGCTCAAAGCGGCCGGCGCACGCGAATTGATGGCCGCGGCGCGCGCGGAGCTCGAAACGACACTGCTGCGCCACGGCGACGAGGGGCTGCTCGAGTACCTGCTCGCCGAGGGGGGCCGCCTCGCAGAGGACGCGCGCTGGCGAGGTGTGCGAGACCTAGCCGGCGCTCTGCTCGACCGGCAGCTATTCAAGCCGGTCGCTCGCATCAGCGCACGGGTGCACGCCAAGCGGCTCTGGGAGACCTACGGGCGCGAGCCCGACGAGCGCCGTCGGGTTGAGGAGGCAGCCGCAACGTTCGCCGGTATCGACCCAGCGTGGCATGCGGTGCTGTGGATCCCGCCGGAGCGAATGCGCCTGAAGCCGGCGCTCGTGCTCGTCGATGACGAACAGCTGATCGAGACGATGCTGCGCCGCGAGCTGAGCTCGGGGCACGAGCGTGGGAGCGATATTTACGACTCCCACCGCGATCTGTGGGCGTTGGAGGTCTTCGTGCACCGTGACGTGCGCGCCGATGACCTGCGTCGCGAAGCGCTGCTCGCGGCCATCGCCGAGCAGTTGCACATAAGCGAGTGGGACGACGATGATGACCCGGTCCGCCCGGCGAAGGTGGCGCGGCGGCACGCCGCGGAAATCCTGAACCTCACCCGACCCCAGGAGCGCGAGCTGAAGGAGCTAGTTCCCGCGTTCTACGACGGCTCAGTGGGGATCGGCAAGCGGCCGACGCTGGAGGCCGTGACCGACGAGTACCGGCACGCGTGGGAGGCACGTGAGGCCAAGGAAGCGCCCGAGAGACCCTCGGGAAGCGCGGGTGAAGGTTCAGGCGAGTCCGGAGTGCAGGCGGAGATCCCGCTGGACGATCCACGGGACGGGTCCAACGAGCCCGGGGACCCGGTGCGCTGATGGGCGGGTGGCCCAGAACCGCGTCTGGCGGCGGACCATGCCTGTCGGCCGCGGGGGAGCTTGCCGCACTCGCTCGGCGCGGGCTCGTGAAGGACTCCGAGGCGGTAGCCATGCGCGACGCTTGCCGTGCAGCGCGCGTGGGCGTGGTACGTCGGCTGCTCAATGTCGGCTCCGCGCAGCACACTGCGATGCTGGTGCCGACACAGCGAGGGTTCAACGCCGTCGTCGACTCGCGGCTGTGGGCTCGTGCCGCCGAGGCGGATGGTGCGCGGCGCCACATGCGGTTCGTTCTGGCACACGAGCTAGCGCACACGTTCTTCTACGAGCCCGGGCCACCGCCCACCCGAGCCTCGAGACCCGACCACCTGGAGGAGCGCTTCTGCCACCACTTCGCGACGCTGCTACTCGTGCCGTCCCCGGCCGCACGCTCCGCACCGCCCGAGCCGAACGGGCTGTGGGAGCTCGTGGCCCGCTACGACGTTTCTCAGCAGGTGGCGGCGTGGGCCGTGGCCCGTGCGAGAGCCGACCGGTCGATACTAATGTTTCGTCGCGGCGTCCACCCACGCGGCGGTGGACGAGAGGCGATGCGTCTGGTGTGGGGCGCAAGCCAGCATTTCCTGGCGCGCGGAGAGTCCTTCAAGAGCGTGCTCGCCGACCTCACGCCAGGGGAACATGGATCCTGTTCGCAGCGTCTTCGGCTCGGCGGACGCGATCACGACGTCGACCTGGACGCGTGGCGGTTCCCCAGCTCGATGCTGGTCGTGGCCCATCACGGCGCGCATCCTTCGCTGGAGGGGCCGCCCGCCCGCCCGGTGGGCGCGCCGCAGGGTCAGCATCTCACGTTGTTCCCCTGACACGTTGCCGTCGCCAAAGCGACTCCGCGTGTGAGCCCGACCACCGTGAGCGACGTGCTTTGTGTCTCACGTGTTCGTTTCGGGTGATCGTGCCGAGGAGGCGTTTGGGTGTTCGTCTGGGTCTTCGTCTATAGCCCGAACACCCAGACGAACAGGCTGCTGCCCGCTCGCTCCCGAGGTTTGGCTCTGCACCTGGCCCGAGGAAGGGGGTCCCCGCCTCTCCGCTTCGCTCCGATCCGGGGACCCCCTTCCTCGACCAACACATCACAGATGTTTATGGCGAGGCCAGCTGCAGAGCGGTGAGCGGGAGCGAGCGGGCAGCACCCAGTACATGGACGACGAACAGCAAGAGACCCAGCACGGTCTGCACGACAAGCCTGTGGTGGTAGCGGGTCGTGATCGGCACTGGTGGTGGTCGCAGGGGTCAATGCCAGGAAGTCACCACCAAGTCGTTACGGATGAGTGCCGCGGGCGGCGCGGACATGGACGCGAGATAACCCATACCGATAGCCGTGCATGGCCTAGCGCATGCGGGTCGTCGCTGAGCAAGTCGCTCCTCGGGTCGGGTTCGAGCACACCCCCATTAGGCCAGCAGACCGGCTCTTACGGCGCGTCAAGCCCCGCGCTTCGCGTCGCCTGCGGCGATCCCTGACGGGACGGGGCTTGACTCGCCTCGCCGGCCTGCCTTGGCCGGGGCGTGCTCGACCCCGACCACAAGGAGACAGCGATGACCAAGCACGCAGCGGGCCGCTCACCGACCCCGAAGCAGCTCGCGTACATCAGGAGCCTCGCCCTGCAGACCGGCACCACATTCAGCCTGCCGCGCACCCGACGCCAGGCCAGTGGCGAAATCGAACGTCTGAAGCGACTCAAGGAAACGTGTGGAAGGCACGTTGAACTTCCTCGCGACGTGCAGCCCGCTGAACAGCCCTACGCGACAGCACTGCACCCCAGCGAGATCTCCGGCTTCGGCTCCCGAGCGAGCTGGGGTACGCGCCCGCCCGCGATCGTGCGCGTCACTCCTCAGAGGCGCGTGGCCGAGCTCACCGAGCTTGGGCGCTACCAGGTGAACGGAGTCGAGCGGGTCCTGTACGGACAGCGCATCGGCGGTTGCGTACGGATCACCGACCGACCCGCCTCGGGCGCGGGACGCTCCTACCTTGTCGAGCGTGGGCTCGAGCGCGACGGCTACGCGGCGCTGAAGGCGCTCGTGGCCGACTACACACAGCAGGCAACGGAGCTGGGCGAGGTTCCGATGGCGAGCAGCATCGTTGCCCAGCAGTTCGACGACGAGGCGGCGTGACACCTCTCACGGCCTAGTCCCGGGCGTCGGGACCCGCGGGCCTGCCCCTCCGGATTTTCGCACGCTCCGCGTGCGGCGGTCGGGGCAACGGCCCGCATCGGGCGGGCCCTCCACGAAGGAGAGCCATGACAACGATTGCCCCACCTCCAAAGGCTGCTCGGCGCAACGGTCGAGCACGCCACTCGTCTCGCGCGGTAAGCGGGCGGCTGGGCACATACGTCGACGAGCTCGGCGCCGCACGTGAGCTCGCGTGCGTGCGGGGTGCCGGCGGCACGCGGCTTGTCATCGACCAAGGCGTCGGAGGCGCCCGCCTGGTGGCCCACATCGCCGCGGATGAGCCGGCGAGCAACGCGCGCGCCGTCGCTCAGATGTATCTCACAGCGGGGCGGTCAAGGCGCTGCAGGTCAGTCACTCAGGCCGACCTCCGGTCTGAATTTGGAGAAGGCGCATCGCCTCTCGATGCGGCGCCTGTCGGGTGCGGACACGAGGTCAACAGCGAGGGCTCCGCGGCGCAGCTCGTCGACCGCCATGGCTGTTTGTACCGGCTCCAGCCGGCGGCCGGCTCGCTCTCGATCCCCGAGCTGCGCTGGTGCCGCGGGATCAACGGACGGGTCGTGCCCGTCAGCGTGCGCGTGGTCATCGGCGCCGTTGAAGCCTACGAGCCCGTCCTGAGTCTCACGGTGGCGGCGGTGCGGCGTCACGACCGTGACGACGCGGTCTCGGTTGCGCTGCTGCGCGCCGAGCACGAGCGCGCGAGCGCCAGTCCGATCGTGCTCAACCGCCGGCTGCGCGAGGCCGTGGCCGAGGCGATCGAGCGGCGTGAGGTCACCGCCAGCGAGATTGCGATCCGCTGCGGGCGCGTGCGCCGCGGCCCGCGCGGCATCGTCAGCGGCGAAACCAGCTGGCTCATGCGCCGCATCGGACAGGTGGCCGAGGCGGGCCAGGAAGAGCCGACGCCGTGGGTGCACAGCGACGTGCTCGCACTGATCGCGAGGGAGGGCCTGGGCGTGAGCCCCAGGGATGTCGAAGCGTGACCGCAGCGTTCGCTCGTTCACGTGCCCGCGTGCCCGTGCGGGGCGCTCCCCTCCCGATGATCGCACGCTCCGCGTGCGTTGGGTCGGGAGAACGGCCCCGCACCAGGCGGGTCAACGACCCGAGGAACGGTGAATCATGGGATATCGCAAGTTGAACGAGTCCGAGCGCGCGCAGCCCCGCCAGGCCGACCGTGAGCGGCTCGAGAAGGCGGCGCGTGCGCTGCTGACCACTGAAGGATGGAAGCGCTGGGTGCAGGTGCGCTCGCGCAACGGCCTGGCGCGCTACTCGTTCGGCAACCAGCTTCTGATCGCGTTGCAACGCCCCGACGCCAACTATGTCGCCGGCTTCCGGGCGTTCCTTGAGCTCAACCGCTGCGTGCGCAAGGGCGAGCGCCCGATTCGCATTCTCGCGCCGATGAGCGTGCGCCAGCGAGAGCCGGAGCAAGCCGCGCGGGACACGGCCGGTGAGGGCGAGGAGCGCAGGCGAATCGTGTTCCGCGCGGTGTCGGTTTTCGACGTCGGGGAGACCGAAGCGCTACCCGGGACGGAGCCGGTCCCGCTGGAGCCCCCATGCCAGCCGATCGACGGCGCCACGCACGCGCATCTGCTGCCTTCACTTGAGCGGCTGGCGCAGGAGCTCGGCTACACCGTGACTCGCAGGCCGCTCGAGGGGCCCGCCGACGGCTGGTGTGATCTCGGCAAGCACGAGATCGTCGTGAACGCCGAACTGGCGGTGAACGCGCAGGTCCGCGTGCTCGTACACGAGCTTGCCCACGCCCTCGGCATCGGCTACCGCGATTATGGGCGGCGCCGCGCCGAGGTGCTCGTCGACACCGTGACCTACATCGTCTGCGGCTCGGTCGGCCTGGACACCTCCGGCGCGACCGTGTCCTACGTCGCCGGCTGGGGTGAGAGCGGGGGTCTGGACGCCATCCGTGGCTGCGCAGAGGCCATCGATGCGATCGCCCGGCGCATCGAAGACGGCCTGCGGACCGAAGCGCAGGCCACACCGCCGCGGCAGGCTTCGCTGGCGGCCTAGCGAGACTGTCGTTGCTCCGCTCTTGAGGTTTGCCCGAACAGCCGCACCCCGATCTCTCAGCGCCCGCCTACGCGAGCGACACTCGCGCGAGCGCCCAGATCTCGGTCGGACCCTAGCGGCCCGCACTTCGCTTGCGCGAGCGTGCTTCAGCCCGGCTTAGGAGTGTCGCCCCTTCGCGCACTCTGCGGCGGATCGGCGGCGCTCCTGACATGGCGCTGATCGTTCCCACATCGTTGCTTGAGCCGACCCGCTTACGTCGTTGTTGGGCGAGGCCATTTCGTCGGCTCTCACCGTGCAGCAGTGGTGGTTTGCGCTCTGTCTCCTCACCCGAGTCTGGCCGGCGCCGCCTAGCGCTGCAACCCCTGAGGGGGTTTCCCTCGCCCTGCGGGCTCGGTTCCGCGCGGCGGTCGCCGGCCGGGCCGGGATTCATCAACGCACACCACCACCTGACACAGGAGAAGACGCAATGGCATATCCATCTCCCACCAACTCCGCAACCCTGATCGGGAAGCTGACACGCGATCCCGAGCTGCGCAACGTCTCCACAAGCGCGGGCGCACGCTCCGTGCTGACCCTCGGCCTCGCGGTTCGAAAGCCCCTCAGGCCCGACGAGGACGCCCCGAGCGCCGACTTCTTCGACGTGACGGTGTGGGGCTCGCTCGCCGAGACGTGTGCTGCCCATCTGCGCAAGGGACGCCTCGTGGGCGTATCGGCACGCCTCGAACCGACCGCATGGGAGGCAGCCGACGGCGCCAAGCGCCGGGGCATGGAGATCATCGCCCACGCGGTCGAGTTCCTGGATCGCCCCCCGCGCGACGGTGACTCACCCGAGCGCCAGCCGCGAGAGGTCCCCGCCGCTGCGTAGCACGACGCGGCCGCGTGCTCTGCCGCGAGGGCTGGCGCGCGGCGCGTGTCGAGCGCTCACCGTTGCGGGCACGGCCGTTCACCAACTCACCCCGGCGGCCACATGGGTCACCGGCAAGGATTCAGGTGGCGCGATCGCCGCCGTGGGCAGATGGACGGCACGTGTCAGTAGCAGGTCGCTCCCCCGCCGTAAAGCAAGTTCGTCTCCCCGCCTGCGGCGGGGCACGGACGTCACTAGTGAACTTGCTTGACGGCTCCTCCACGACCTGCTCGGGCGAGCAATCAGGTGGGCAGGTGCCCACCTGGCTCAAAGAGCCCCATTGCACTGGAGGAGCGATGGCCATCAGCAGCGTCGAGCGTCGGTTGGCTGCGTCCGCGTGGACGTTCTATCTCGGCACGCACGAAGTCAGCTGGCTGTCGCGTGCGGTCGGTCCGCTGTTCGTGTCGCATCGGCGCCTTGCGCTCAGGGCAAGTCTGCCGAAAGCCTCGCCATGCATGGCCGGTGGAGGACGACGCCCGAGGAGTACGTGGAGGCCACGCGTCGCTACGCGGCCGAGGTCGGGATGCTCGATTGGGCGGCACCGATGGACTGGATGTGCGAGCCGGCGATGCGCGCGCGTACGGGCCTCAGCGTCGACGATCACCAGCGCCGCACTGTTGCCAACTTCCTCCAGCTGCGCGAGCGCGGCCCCGAGCTGCCATACGTGCCGGTTCTCCAGGGGTGGACGCGAGCCGACTACGAACGCTGCGTGGCTCTGTACGAGGCCGCAGGTGTCGATCTGAGGCGCGAGCCGCATGTCGGCGTGGGCTCGATCTGTCGCAGGCAGGCGACGGCCGAGGTCGAGGAGGTCGTGTGGGCGCTCGCGGACGCTGGGCTCTCGCTGCACGGCTTTGGCTTCAAGACGCGCGGGCTCATCAGCGTGGCGGGCGCGCTCTCCTCAGCCGACTCGATGGCCTGGTCCTATCGCGCGCGCCGCGATGAGCCGCTGCCAGGTTGTCGCCACCGACGCTGTTCTAACTGCATCAGATACGCGGCTCGCTGGCGGGATCGCCTGCTCGCTCAGGCTCGTCCCCAGTTGCGCTTGAACCTCAGAGATGGCGCCTGAGGGGTCCTCGCACGCCAGGATTCTGTCGCGGGGCGAGCGTAGAATTTACGGTCAATCAGTGCCCCGGCGGTGCGCTCACACCGCCGGGGCGGCACGAGAAGAACTGAGGTCTTCCCATGCGCGCAGAATGTAGCGGCTGGCCGCCCGGCGAGATTTTGGTAGCGGCTGCTTCCGTTCGTCCCAACGCGCGAGCGAGGCGGGCGGCCGGCACGCAATCGGCCGGACGCCATCAGAAGGCGCAGCGGGGCACGCGCCGCGCCGCGCCACATTGCAGCGTTGGGTCCATTCGAGCTGGACGCGCACCGTGCAAGTTTGGCGAGCGCGACTCGCGTGGCGATGCCCACAGCCTCGCACGACGGGGTGAAATTCGTTTGCGCGTCGAGCCGGTAGCTCGGCGTACTACGCAGAGAGTGCGAAGCGTCCAACCAGCAGACCCCATGAACGACGCCTACGACAACGTCTCGGTTCTACGTCCGCGCCCGACGGCAGAGATGGCCACGGACATCACCGTTCGGGTGGCCGAGAAGGTGCCACTGTTCACCCGTCATACGCTCGCGTCGTATCTCAACGTGCATGTGAACACGATCGACCGGCTGGTGAAGCGCGGCGAGATAGTGGCGTACAGAGTCGTCGGCAAGTTGCGGTTTTACCCCGAGGACGTTGAGCAGTATGTGCGTGCACATCGGCAGGTCGACTGAGGTGGGCACGAAGGGAGCACAAAGGAAGCCAAGCGGTGAGGCCCGGCAGCTTGCGAGCAGTCCCGAGTCAAAGCGCGGCGCTCGGACCGGATACTTTCTTGCGCGGTACGTGGACCTGGAAGGTCGCCCTCGGCAGGCAGGGAGATTCAAGCGCAAGGGCGACGCCAACCGAGCCTCGTTGGAGAAGGTCAACGAGCTAAACGCGCAGCGCGCGACGCCGGGCGCTGCACGCACGATGCCGGGAGCTGTCCTCACCCTCGCCAGATGGCATGAGATTTGGCCATTGCGGGTCCGCCGAGACGAGCGGACGATCACAACCAACAAGCACCGGGTCAGCAAGTACGTCATCCCCCATCTGCCCGAGCAGGGGAGAATCCCGGTTGGCGATCTGACGCGTGGCATGTTGCATGACGTTCAGGTCGCGTTGCTCGAAGCGGGATATGCCAAGAGCACGATCGACGGAGCCGTTTCCTCGTTGTCCGCTGTGCTTGGCTACGCGATGGACGAGGGGCGGATCGAGACGAATCCCGCCTACCGGATGCGCGTGGACCCTGACGATCCGCTACTGAACCCGACCAGAGACCAGCGCCAGCGGCGCTACATACCGCCTGATGAGTTCGCGCGGTTTCTCAGGCACGTCAAGCCACAGCACCGTGCGGTGTGTCTCGCTCCGCTCGTGAGCGGATGTCGCACGCAGGAGTTGTTTGCACTCGAGCGCTCCGACCTCGATCAGAAGCGGCAGCTCGTTTTCGTGCATCAGCGCGCGAGAGTGCTGGGAGGGGATGCGAACGACGATGCCGCCTTCCGGCCCGGCTTGAAGACGACGAAGGGCGTTCGCAGAAAGAGCAAGGAGGAATGCGGGCGCTGGACCTTGTTCCCGGCCGTCCTGTCCAGCGCGGCACCCGTTCGCCTTCACCGGCGCCTGATCTTTCCGAGCCCGACGGGCCGGGTGTGGGGGCAGCGGAACTTCTACCGCGACGTATGGGACCCAGCGAGTGCGAAGGCCGGAACGAGCTTTACGGTTTACGACCTTCGGCACACGTTCACCTCGCACCTGCTCGCGAACGGCATCCCGACCGTCGAGGTAGCCGCCTACGTCGGCCACTCGACTCGCCAGCTCGGTGACCTGGACAACACCACGACACGCGTTTACCAGCACCCGACCGGCGAATACCGGGAGGCGGCGTTGGAGGCGATTAGCGGCTATCTCGCTCAGCTCGACACGTTGCGGCGGGCGTCGGCGCGATAGCTGGCAGTCTGGCTCGCAAATTTAGAGCACGTATCTGATGTGCTGGACACGCTCGGTCTCCCATGAGCGCGGGCGCGAGTGGGGCATAGGTGCGGACGCGTGTAGCTCGTCCCGAGCGGTCGCCGGCGGCGGGGTGATCGAGAACGACTGCTGATCGCGCAAGAGGGCTGCCCGTGCCGGTTTGGATGGCGGCACGGTGCGAGAGCGCTCAAGGACGACGAGGTTACGCTTCGGTTGTGGCCGCTGTCCCAAACCCGCCGTTCCTCCAGCACCTTCGCGACATCGCCGCCGGTACCAAGCGGTTGCCCGACACGCTTGCGCGCAACCAGCACTACGTCCCGAGCTTCCTGCTGGCTCGGTGGGCCACCCCGCAGACACGAGAATGCAAGCTGTTCGCTTTGACGGTTGCCAGCGGGGAGGTCGCCCAGCGTAAGCCGGGCGAGGTCGCGCTCCAGAAGGACCTTTACACCCTCGACAAGCACGAGAAGTCGGTGAACCTGGTCATCGAGGCGTTCTTGAGCGTCATCGAGGGGTACGCCGCCGACCCGATCAAGCGACTAGGCGCAGTGCCGGCGGCGATTAGTGATGACGATCGCGCGACGATTGCGTTCTTCATCGCGCTCCAGCAGGGGCGCACGCCAACCGGGCTGGCACAGCACCGGCAGGTGGCGCATGCTGCGGCCGAGGCCCAGCTGCATGCATTCTTCCGGGATAAGCAACGTGTCGCTGCGCGTTATCGCGAGACGACCAACGCGAACGCGACTGACGATGAGATAAGGGCGTGGGCAATCGAGCAGATCAAGGCGTTCAAACAGGGTCGGCGGACAATCGAGTTGCCCGACGAGGCGCCGTTCCAGGCGCTGCTGATGAGCGTCAGCGGCGTCGCTGCGGCGGTCGCACAGATGGACTGGACGCTCCTCGTTGGCCGCAGCGAGCTCGTTACGAGCGACCGCGGGCTGGCGATGTGGGACGCGCACCTTCCGGCGTCGCGTGGCAATGCATGGGAAAGCTCGCCCGCCGCAGAGGCCACCGTGCCCATCGCGCCCAGTGCGTGCTTGAAGCTAACCCCGGGCACAGGCGGCTTCGCCGTGGAGGAGGCTGACGCCGCAACCGTGCAAGCGCTCAACAAGCGCACCTACGGCTGGGCCGAGCAAGCGCTCTTCGGTACGAGTGATCGAGCGGTCCGCGCGGTACATCACGCTGCGATGACGGATCCGGCCACGGTGCCGCTGCCACGCGTGCCGATCATCCACAAGATGCGCGCCACCTAGCGTCGAGCAACTCGTCTCCTACGGGCCGAGGTCGTCGGCGTTGGCCAGCATGTCGGCCATCGCGTCGGCAGCGCCGTCGAGCAAGATCCCGACCTGCGACATCACCGTGGCAATGTGGCCGACGTTGACGCGCTCGAGGCCGGCCGGCAGATTGACCCCGCCTGTGCGGTCGCGCGCATAGCGGAAGCTCATGGACGCGGGGTCGACTGCTACGAGCTCGTCGACGATCGACCCGACGGTGTCGAGGTCGGCGGGATCATCCGGGAAGGCCGCCTCGATGGCCGCGCGCGCCAGCGGCCAGAGCACCTCGAGCTTGTGCGTGTGTATCGGCTCGATGTTCTCGCCGCGCCACTGCTGGCCCAGCGTGATGAGCGACTTCAGCTCGAGCTCGAGCCAGTGGCGGTAGGCGAAGAGAATCGGGAACACCAGCAGGTCGGACATGCCGCTGTGCATGACGTGCGTGGCCAGGACCTCGCCGGCCTCGCGGTAGGAGACGATGTAGCGATCCTCGGTCAGCGAGTAGTCGATCATTGCCATCTCGCGGTGTTTGCCGGTGTCGAGGAACAGCCGCTCGCCTGGCTCGAGCGGGCCAGGATCCCAGTTGTCGAAGTGGTCGAGCGTCATGACAGGAGTCTCTCGCCGCATGATTGCGACTGGCGAGCGCTGTGGAGGAGTGCGCAGGCGGTGGCTGTTTGCCGCTCGGTCACCGCCGGCGTCAGCCGATGCTGCACGCTAAGCCCGAGCGCGGGTCCCTGCGCTTTCGTAGCCGAGGTGCGTCAACCGCGGCTCGCCGGAAGCACGTGCTCGGCGCCGTGCGAACGACGAACGCGAGCTCACTACATGAAGAACCGGAACTGATAGGGCGACGAGCCGAGGCCCGACATCCGCTTGACTACCCCGGCAAGCACCTTGGCGTAGCTCATGGTCACCGGCAGCGGGTCGTAGAGGCTGTCGTTGTTCCAGTCCATCTTCGACAGGGCCAAGATGGCGCGGGCGGTGTCGTCCCAGGATCCGTGACCGGCGTGGCGCACCAAGCGCACCGGGCGCGGGGTCGAGCGCCCACCCTGGAAGTACGAGCCGCGCTGGTCGATGCCCAGCACCGACCCGTGCGTCCACAGCAGCGCCTCCTTCGGGCCCAGGCCGATCACCGTGCCGCGCGCGACGGGATAGGCGGCGGGCTCACCCTTGGCGCCGCCGCCCCTCGGGCGGTCGATGCGCACGCCGCGCCAGCCGACGTCCTCGACGATTTGGACGAGGTCGACGGCCTCGCACAGGTGCAGCGCCTGCATCGCGCCATCGACCTCATCCCGCTTGAACTCCGTGGTCTTGTGGACCATGACACGTCGGGGCGTGCGGCCGGCGTGCCGGCGCCGGTAGAGCTCCATCGAGCGTGTCATCACACGGAACATCTCGGTGCGCGACAGGAAGGGGTTGTCGCGCTGGACCTCTACCTCATGCGCGTCGTACGCGACGAACTCGAGCCCAGATCCCTCAGCGTCGAAGACCTGGCTACAGCAGGTGACAAAGCGCGGGCGGTCGGACTCGAGCGGCCGCACCGCGTAGGAGAGGCCGATGTAGGCGGTGTCTTCGTCGCTGTCGGCGAGCTTCCAGGCCACCCCGCCTGCCTTGGTGTAGAGCGCCAGGCCGATCCGCCACATGACCGAGGCGCGGCAGCGGTAAGACAGCGCCGAGTCCTCGCGCACGATCTGCACTGGCAGCCGGCGGGCGGCCGTGGCGGCCTTGATGTGGTCGTGCAGGTCGAAGTCCTCGTTCGGCCCGCCGTAGAAGCCCGGCGCCCAGCGCGACGGCAGGTAGATGAACAGCACGTCGAAGGCGTCGCGGTAGGCTTCGAGGGCCTGGATGGCGCGGGTGATGCGGTCGGCGAGGACGACATGTGGAGTCGGTGACGCCTGGAACTCAGCCTCCAGCAGGTCGTCGAGCTCGGCGTGGCAGTCCGCGCCGGCCCCGCGCATGCGGATGCCGAAGACGCCGTGGAACCCCGGCCACTCGGGCAGGTACTCGCGGCGCTCGAGCGGCTTGTAGGAGGAGTTGAGCTCCTTCATGAAGCCGTATAGCTGATCGCTCTCACCGACCGGCGCCAGCGTCGCCACGCGGATGGGGTCGAGTACGAGGCCCTTGGAGTGCGGCCCGTAGGCCAGCAGGCCGCGCAGCGGGTGGACGTGGCGGTCGGAGCTGCGATCGGGATGAAACGACAGCTCGGGTTCGGGCAGGCACAGGTGCGGCGCGATTTCGGTGCTCACGCCCGCACCCGCCTGGAGAAGGCCGTCGCCTGCGAGAGGCGAAAAACCGCGTCGACGCCGTCGGTGATGCCCAGCGCCCGTAGTTCGCCGCCGTCGCTGCACAGGAAATGGCTCCAGAAGTCGATGAGCTCGTTGAGCTGGCGGTTGTAGCGTTGGACGCTCCGCTCGCGCGCGAAGTCCGAGACTGCCCCCTTGTTGTCCTCGTCGATGCCGCTGAACACAGTACGCGGCTCGATGAGCAGCCACAGTTTGTCGTCCGCCCAGTCAAGCCGGGTGCCAATTCCCTCATGCCAGGCAAGCTCGGGATGGCCGGCCACCGTGCCAGTCAGTTCACCGACAAGCCCCCGCAGCGGGATCCAAGCCGGATCGGCGGCATCGGCCGGGTAGAGCAGGTCGCTGCTGCGCCGCCGTACGCGCAGCAGGCGGCGATCGCGGGACACGGCGCGAGCAATGGCGTCGCGCAAGAGGCCGCGCTCGCCTGAGTCGTAGCGCAGGCGGTTGGTCTCGATCGTGTGCAGGTCGAACTCGTCGATGTTGTGGTCTTCGAGTGCGGCGCGCACATCGGCGTCGGCGCCGAAGGCCAGCACACCGGACTGTACGCGCGCGTAGAGGATGTCGACGCCGGCCTGCTTGACCGCCTCGGCGATCTCGCTGTAGCCGCCAATCGAGCAGACCACGCGCCGGCAGACCGTCGGCGACTCGGCCACCTGGAGCGCGTTGAGGCGTACGACCGGGAAGCCGCGCGCGCCAGCCGGGCGCGGAGCGCCGGACCAGCGTCGACGCTCCGCGGCGAAGTCGTCCAGGACAGCGGTGTCGAGGCCGTCGAGCAGGCGCACGACGTCGCGGAGGGCCTCGTCGAAGTTATCCACGTGCACCAGCGACGCCTCGACGCCGGCGTCGGCCGCGCGCGTCAGCAGCCGGCCAACCTGTTGGAATGGCTCGTCCTCGCCGCGATGCAGCCAGAAAAGGCCGGCAGGGTAGGCGCCGTCGGCTTCGAGAGCCTCCTCCAGTGCATCCATCACCGAGCCATCTCGTCCGGAGTAGCCGGCCACGACGAGGCCGTAGCGCCGGCAGCAGTCGATAAGCACCTGACGCAGCCGCGCGTCCTGCTGGCGCAGCTCGTCGGGCGTGTTCTTCAGCCGCCGCGAGCGAAAGTCGCCGTGCAGCTTGATCTCCAGCGGCCAGCGCGCCTCGCCGATGAGCTGTGCGGCCAGAACCGGGGCATCGAGCGCGACGGTGGTCAGGGGTCCTGTCGTCCCGAACACCCGCGCGCAGGCGTCGGCGACCATCGGGTCGAAGTTCGTCGTCCAAACTATGGGGCAGCGGCCGGCGCGCATGAGGGTGGCCACGGCCAGATGCCCGTAGGAGGGACGCGCGCCGGCCATCTTGGCGTCCATATAGGCGCGCCGGTCGGCCTCGGCGGGATAGACCGCCTCGAATAGCGTGGCGTACTCGTCAGGCGCGCCCACCGCCGACAGCCGCTCGGAGCCGTCGATATGGGCCTGCAACTGGGCGCGCACCGCGCCGCTCGAGAGGTCGGATACCGCCTGCGCCGAGACGCGCCTCTGGGAGATGAACAGCCGCTGCTTGAACTCCCACACCATGTCCGATGCGGTGGGTATGCCGGCCGCCGCCGACGCGCCGGCGCCCAGCAGCCACATGAGGTTGGGCGCGCGCAGCGAGAAGCGCCGCGCGAAGTCGTCGGCGCCGATCTCTGGGATGCCATCCGCCTGAGCCATGGCGCAACCTAGGGACAGTAGGTGCCGATTCAGACGGACGGCTACGCGAGTACAGCTCGCGTGGGTCAGGCCGCTGACTGCTGCCTGAGCTGCTCGTAGGCGGGGGAGTCCACTCGCCGTCGACGGCGCGAGCCCAGCCCGACGTGCGAGCCCAGACGACTCTAGCTTTGCGACTGGATCGCCCCACCAAGGCGCAGCCTTGGACCCGCGCGTGGATGGGCGGGCACGCCGGGCCGCCGCGTCCTGCAACGCGAGGCGGCCCGGCCTCACCAGCGAGGCTGCCGTTCGCCTCGGCGGCCTTCGCGCAGTCGGGCCGGCGCGGAGAGTCACTGGCTGCCGGGGAGGGGAGGCCGACTATCTGTAGGCTCGAACGGAGGCCCTGACCCACGTCGCTCCGACTTAATCGTGATCTAATCGTGATCTCGCCGAGCCAATTCTGTGACAGCGAGGCAGAATCCCTAGACTGGGCGGGCTCTGCGCCCGTAGCTCAGCTGGATAGAGCGTCGGTCTACGGAACCGAAGGTCAGAGGTTCGAATCCTCTCGGGCGCGCTGGTCGCCGACGCGTTTCGTGCGACTGATCAGGTTTCGTCGCGCTCGAGGTCGGTGAGCTCCAGTGCGCCGAAGCCTTCGAGCGGGCCGTCGACGAAGAAGATCTCCATCGTGATATCGGGCTCGACGTGGGCCTGGCTGAGGAACGCGAGGACCGTGCGCCCCGTGAGCTCTTCGATCTTCTGCTTGTAGCGCTCGGCCATCACGCGCTGGAAGTCCTCGCGCATGGCGATGACCCGGTCGGGGCGGCCGCTGTCCATGATCGTCTGCTCGAGCGGCGTGAAGCCGCTGCCGCGCATGACGACCACGATGATGTCGTCGAGCGCGTAGGTCTTCGCCTTCATCGGACCCCGCCCGTAGTGCTCGCGCAGGATGCCGACGATGCTGGTCGAGATCGCCGCTAGGAGATGTCCCCCGGCGAGCGGGGTGCTGCGTGCATCAGGTTGCGCGTCCACGTCCGCTACTCCTGCTCCGGCAGGGCTCGCGAGGCCCTTTCGGTCGCGTCATCTCCTTTCTGCTGCCCGGCTCGCGAGGCTCGCAAACTCGGCGCGTTGAAAGCGTAGTATGGGCTCGCCGGCCGTTCAAGGGCATCAAAATCTCGGACTGAGCGGCAAAAGTCACGGCGAGGCCGCACCCGGCGGCGAGCACGGGCGCTACGATCGGGCGACAGCGATTCCATCAGCGCGGCCACTGGTTGTGCTTGGCATTGCACCTCAGACGCCGGAACGAGTACGCGGTCAGACGCTGGCCAACGTAGCTCGGTCCGTTATGCGGTTGATTCGTCTGGACCAAGGAGTGCGTTGAGGTGCCCGGATCAGAGATCGCTCCTCGAGCTTTAGGAGGCCTACGCGGGACAGGCCAACTGCTTGAGGCTGCCGGCTGCGGGGCGAAACCCACCGCTTCGGCGCCGTGCTCGCCCTGGCTGTGGGCAACCTCGCTCGCTCCTGGCCGGGAAGCAGGGCCGCACGCGAAGACCGAGCTCCCGGAACGTGCAGTGCCCGAACCAGGGAGTGAGGAGCGCGGATGGACACCGTAAAGCTCGGGGCGCAGGCTGGCCACCGTTTTCGCCCGCAAGTGGACTGACAACGTAAGGAGGAGCCTTCATGGCACGAATCATCGTGATGCCGGACGCCAAGCATCTACGGGAAGGGATCGCGGGCACGATCCTTTACGCAGAGCAGGTCGCGCCAGAACACCTGGACGACTTGGTCTCCTCGGAACAGATCCTGGAGCGCCTCGAGGGAGCCGTGCGTGATCACAGAGCCACTGTCGGGGCGGCCATATGAACATCCTGCTAACAGCTCGGCAGCTTGAGCGCTTGCGCGAGCTGCCGCCAGACCACAAGGTCGTCACGGCACATGACGGCTCCCCGATCCTACAGCGACCGGATGGGCGGCGGTGGCGGGTGCAGCCGAACGGCAGCTTGGTACCAGCGCCGCACGTCGAGCGGGTGCAATCCTACCTGCGCGTCGGCGAGTAGCGACGACGACCGTTAGCCGCTTGGGAATGGTCCTCGGGCCGATGACAAGGTCGCGCGGGTAACGCCCTTCCCGACGTCGACGAGGCCCGCGCCGCCGCCGCCGATACGCCTTGAGAGGAGCGTGAGTAGCCGATATCCGCGAACCTTGACCTCGTGCGCTCGAAGACCACATTCGCGATGGCGAGGTCGCGAGGCTTGATCTTTATTTCGATCGCGCTAATCGCCGACCTCGGCCTGACGGAGTAGGCCCTGTCGAAGGAGAGCTCATGACGACCGTTCAGTCGACACCCGCGACGGATGAAATCGCGCATTTTGCGGGCAGGTGATGGCGTATTTCTGAGCAGAACGTGGAGATTGTGCGCCGGGGAATTGAGGCTGCGATCCGCAGACCGAAGCCAGACTTCGCGACGATGAGCGACCTCTTCGACCCTGACCATGAGTTCGTCTCTCTCGTGGACTCCACCTTGGAGGGTGGAAGCCACCGTGGAATGGACGGCTATCGCGATTGGCTGCGAGGCGTCGAGGCAACCGTCCAGTCGAGGACGAGGCTTGAGCAGGTGAAGGAGATCGACGAGGAGCGAGTTCTGGCCATCACGCCAACGCGCCACCGGGGCAGATCGAGCGGTGTAGCGCTCCACGAGGAACGGATGGCGGCTGTCGTGACCGTGCGAGAGGGGAAGATCATTCGCACGGAGGTCTACAGGTCACCCGAAGAGGCCCTCCGGGCTGTGGGGCCGGCGGACTAGGCACTGTGTGTGAAGTTCGTCACGATCTCGTTGGCGCGATACTGCATCGCAGATGGGCGCCGAATCGAGTGCCGAGCTGGTCGCGCGCATGCTCAACGCGTGGAGGCTACGACGAGCCGATAACGCCTCGGCCGCGGTCGGCCTCGCGGCAGCAGAGCGAGGCGTCGTAAGGAGCCCGCCGGGACCCCGCCCGCGATGAGCGCCGAGGATAGCCACGCAAGCATCCGCTTTGCATCCCCCGCCGAGTGGGAGCGCTGGCTCGAGGACAACCACGGCGACTGCGACGGCGTCTGGATCAAGATGGCCAAGAAGGCGAGCGGCCTCGACAGCGTGCGCTACCCCGAGGTGCTCGAGAGCGCGCTCTGCTACGGGTGGATCGACGGGCGGCGCGAGGCCTTGGATGAGCGCTTCTTCCTACAGCGCTTCACGCCGCGACGCCCTCGCAGCAGGTGGTCGCGGATCAACCGCGAGACCGCCGAACGGCTGATCTCGGAGGGAAGGATGCGCCGGCCCGGGCTGGCGGAGGTCGAGCGCGCCAGGGCCGACGGCCGCTGGGAGGCGGCATACGAGAGCCAGGCGCGCAGCGCGATCCCCGAGGATCTCGAGCGTGCGCTGCAAGCGCGCCCCGCCGCCAAGGCGTCGTTCGAGCGCCTCAACAGCCAGAACCGCTACGCGATCCTGTACCGGCTGGCCGATGCCAAGCGCGCCGAGACGCGCGAGCGACGCTTGATGAAGTTCGTCGAGATGCTCGAGGCCGGCGAGACGATCCACCCGTAGCGCCGGTCGGGGGCGTGGCGTTTCCCCCCACTGTTGCCGGTGGCCGCGTCGCCGGCCCGCCTCGGCGGCGTCGCGAGCCAGCTCATGACTTCGGCGGCAGCGACTGGGCGTAAGCGACCCCGCGCCGCACCCACTTCTCGAGCGCCCGCTTGTCGCGCACGCCCTCGGCGTCGACGCGCAGCCATCCGTCCATCTCCCGCCCGCGCATCACCATCGGGCGTGCATGGGGCTCTGCCAGCAGCGCTTGTGTCTGCTGCGGATCCACCCTCACCAAGAGCCCGCCTGCTCCGCTCACGCTCACCGACATGTGGCCTCCGATCAGGAAGGCGAGCCCTCCGAACATCCGCTTTTCGGTTAGCTCGGCATGCGCTGCCACGAGCTCGCGGACGCGCTCGGCGAGATGCTCGTCATATGCCATCAGCCCATTATCTCGGAGGCCGCCCGGTGGGCTGCCGCTAGCTGGGGCGCGCGACGGTGCCTCACGCAGAGGCGTTGGGGCATATCATTGGGCGAGGCGGGACGGATTCCGGCCACAGCTGACAGGAATGTCGGCCATGTGAGGATGGAGTAAACCGGAGCGGTCGGGAGACAATCTTGTAATGGGGTTCAGGAGACATCGTGCGCCGGTCTGCGCAGACGGCCGCCGTGACGCCTGGCCGCGCTTGGTCTGCGCCACGCCGAGAGAGCACCCGCGCTCATGAGCACCCTTGGCATAGGCCGGCGCAGGGCGCCCCCGATCGACCAGGAGCGCGCGTTCGGCCACGAACCCGCGGTCTTCAACCATCCGCGCGCTTGGCAGGCCGCCGGAGTCGTGGCGCTGTTCGTGTGCTTCTTCGCGCTTGGGCGCACGACCAGCTCGCCGAGCACGAGCGAATTCGCCGCGCCTGCGGTTCTGTCTGCCGGGACGCTCGAAGCCGTCATCCCCGCTTCGCTCGCCGGCGGCTCGCCGCTCGCGCCGCTCGAAAGCGCAGACGTCACGACGGCGTGGAGCTCACCACAGGTGGCGCGGCGCGTCGTGCATCCGCGCATAAGGTCCGCGCCGCGAGTCAGCCCAGCAGTCGTCTCCAGCGCTCCGGCCGCGCATGCGCCAAGCCGGACATACATCCCCCCACAGAGCTCCTCGCCACCGCCTTCGCCTGCGCCCGCTCCGTCGACGAGGCCCAGCAGACCAGCACCGCGTCCCCCGGCTAAGGCATCGCAGCCGCCGGCGGGTGGCGGGTCTTCGTTTGACAGCTCGGGCTGAGCGCGTGGGCGGCGGCCTCGGCGCGAGGCGCCCGCTCGTCGCGCTCTTGCTGTTCGTGGCCGTGGCCGCGCTCGGCTACGAGGCCGGGCACGGGGTCGGTGGCCACGGGTCCTCGTCCACGAGCACGCGTACCGTGCTCGTGGACGGCGTGCTGCTCGACTACCCCTCGGCGTGGAAGCGCGCGGCGGGCGGCCCGCCGATCGCTGGGCTCGTCCTTGCGCACGAGCTCACCCTTACCCCGCCAGGGCAAGCCGCACGCGCCGGCCTGACCGTCGGCTCGCTCGCAGCAGGCGACCCAGGTCCGCTGCCGCAAGGACTCCTGGCGCAGCTTCGCTCCAGCCCGCGTACGGACGTCGTGAACCTCTCTGAAGTGCAGGCCTACCGTTACTCTCGCATGAACGTAGCTGGCTTCAACCGGGCGCTGACGGTGTTCGCGATCCCGAACGCCAGCTCGGGCTCGACGGTCCTCGCCTGCTACGCGAGCGCGGACGACTCGTCCGTCATGCGCGCGTGCGGACAGGTAGTGAACGCCGTGACGCGCGTGGGGCAGCCTCTCGGCTACGACCTGACCCCGGTCCCTGCGTACGCCCGGTCGCTCGCCGCCGTGCTCGCATCCGTGCGACAGGGCCGCGCAGCGGTCGCCCGCGCTGCAGGCGCGCGCGGTGCATCGGCCGGCCTGGGGGGGCTTGCAGCTCGCTTGGCACAGCAGTTCCACGGGGCTGCGTCGTCGATCCAGGCGCTCGAAGCGCCCGCCGCGGCGCAAGCCGTCCAGTCGGCCCTGCTCGGCGCCGCGCGCAGCGCCGGCGATGCGTATGCAGCTCTGAGCGACGCGGTTCGCGCGCGAAATGCTGCGGCGTACGCTTCCGCGCGGGCGCGCGTGGCGCAGGCCGAGGCGAGCGTCAATGAGGCCCTGCGCCGGTTTGCGCTGCTCGGCTACGACCAGGCGCGCAGCTAGGGGGATGGCCTCTGAAACGAGTGCGAACGAGCGTCCGGCGGGCGAGCGAAGGGCCGGCGCAAGCGGCCTGTGAAGGCCAGGCAAATGCGTGTGCGGACCGCGGATCCGTGGTAGGCTACGCGCGCAGTGCCCTCCTGGGTCTCCGGGAGGGTGCCGGGGTGTACGCGCTGGCTGCTGCGCAGGTCGGTTCGGTCGTGCGATGAACCCGGCGGGAGATATGGGCCAGGGCGAATGAGGAGGACGACGGACGATGAGACACATGAGGAAGGCGCTCGGGGCGATGACCCTGGTGGGCGTGTTTGCGCTGACAGCGTCAGCGGCGCTGGCCGGGGAATTCACAGCGAGCCGGAATCCCAACCCCTGCTCGGAAGCGGAACCGTGCCCGACCAATGGCAAAGGCGTCGGGACGGCGGATCCGGAACACCCGGGATTCAGCCAAGAGTTTCAGTTCGGATCGTTCAACGTCCTGTGCCAGATAGGCCACCCGTACGCCAAGACCGCGGCAGAAGGCGCTCCGACGTGGAGTACGTCGACAAGCTTCACGACCCAGGTCAAATTCGCAAAATGCCTCACCGTGGCCAAATTCAGTCCTTCGTTCGAAGGCGGGATACCGACCTCGGTGAACAGAGGCAAACCGATGGTGTTCACCTACCTTCCCAACGCCCCAGGCAAAGGTGAAGGGGTGGGCCAAGTGATCATTTCGGCAGGGAACGCCAAGATCGGATCGGGAATCTGCACGTTCAGCTGGGGCGGACAGACCGTCTACTCCAAAACGGAAGAGCCGGTAGCGACGTTTGAAACCAAACTGGAACCGGTCAAAATCAGCGCACAGTACCCGACCGGCATACGCGAACGCCTTGTGTTCAACAACGCCTTCCGCGGGATCCAATGGGAATACGAAGAAGGCCAGTGCGTGGGCGAAAAAGGATTCGAAGAAGAAGCCACCAAAACCGAAGGCAAAGGCGCGACCTACTTCGGCTCCTTCAAGACGGGCGTCAAAGAAGGCAACCTCGGCTACCTGCCGTGAGCGCCTAGCACATCGAGAAGTTTCCGCTCAGAGGGCGGAGGCGGCTTTCGCCTCCGCCCTCTGAAATTTGCCGGTAGCAGCCGACCCGGACCGCTTACGGCCGGCGAGATGGGTCCGCTTGACCGCTGATCTCGCCGCCGGGCGGCAGTGGCCGGTTCGGGGCGACTGCTCCTACCGGGCGCGCGACCGTGGCGCGGTTTTCGGGCGGCGCGCCGGGCGAGCGCCCCCGCGCTCAGCGCGCAAGCTCGGCCATCTGGTTGAAGGCCTCGAGTGGATTGACCGGCTCGTGCTGGCCGTCGAGCTCGCTGTAGATGTTGGCTAGGTTTACGACCAGCCGCTCGCGCTCGCCCCAGTCCGCCCAGCGCTTCAGCGACAGCGCGCGCGCCGCCTGGAGCGGTGTGAGCCCCTCGGCGTGATGCACCCGCGCCTGGTCGTAGAGGTACTCGAAGTACGCCCTCTGCTCCCGCACGGCCTCGAGCCCGGCCGGCGGCCCGTGGCCGGGAACGACCACCTCGGGGCCGAGCGCGAGGATCCGATCGCAGGCGGCGATCCAGTTCGAGACTGGCCCCGCCCACGCGACCGGGTGTGAGCCCGAGAACAGGATGTCGCCCGAGAACAGGACGCCTGCCGAGGGCACGTGTACGAGCGTGTCCCCGCGCGTGTGTGCGGGACCGACCTCGATCAGCCGCAGCCCTCGCTCGCCGACCTTGATCTCGAGCTCGCCGCTGAACGTCTGCTCGGGGAGCACGAGCTCGATGTCGTTGAAGTCGAAGGCGCCAAAGCAGCGCAGAAAGAACTGCCCGACCTCACCCAACGACGGCGCCTGCTCGACCATCACCGCCATCGCCGCCGGCGGGAGCTCCGCCATCTCGGCCGCCGTGCGCTCGGACGCGAGGATGCGAGCGCCGCCGACGAGCTGGTTTCCGTAGCAGTGGTCGCCGTTTGCGTGCGTGTTGATGAGCGTGTCGATGCGCGCGGCGGCGGGCACCGCGCGCCGCATCGCGCCGAGCATCTCCTCGGTGAGGTGGAGATCGAAAAGCGTGTCGATGAGCAGCGTGCGCTCGCCTTCGACGACCAGCCCCGCATTGCTCCAGCCCCAGCCGCCGTCCGGCTGAAGGTAGGCATAGAGGCCATCGCCTACTTCTTTGAGACCCTTCTCGTAGCGCGCCATCGTCTCCGCGCCGCTCACCCGTCGTGGAAGGGAGCGATCTCGATCCCGTGGTCGTGCTCGCGCATCCCCAGCTCGTACGCGCCGCCGTGCTGGGTCCGCAGCGCGCGCGCAGCGCTCTCGCCGGGGAGCGTCACCGACAGCGCGAGCGAGGCGATGGAGCAGTTGACGACATCGTGCTCGCTGCCGCCGCTCGGGTCCGAATAGCGCCAGCCCGCCGCGGTCCCCGGCGGGACCTCGACGCGCGCGGTCACTCTCAGCCCGCGCTCGCCTGGAAGCTCGAGCTCGCAGCGCGCGGCGCTCTCGGCAACCTGCAGCCCGCGAGTCGCGAGCCCGCCGAGGCGAAAGCGCCGTCCTCCGACCGCCAGGGCCCCGTTGGCGATCCACGGGGTCATGCGCCCCGCAACCTTCACGCGGCCCAATGCGACATCGAGCCAGGCGTCGTGCGCCTCGGCGAAGCCGAGGCCATGCAACCAGATCCAGCGCTCGGCGTGCTCGGACCCCCAGTTGTGGCCGATCATGCCCGGCCACGCGCGCAGCTCGATCGCCGCTCGCCCCGCCAGCTCGAGCGTGCCCTCGAAGAGAGCCGATGGGAGGGGGCTCGTGAGCTTCGTTCGCGGCAGCGGCGCACGGTAGAGCCATGGGCGCGGGAGGTGGCGCAGCTCGCCCTCGCGCGAACTGAAGCTCAGCCGCCAGCGCGCCGGCCCGCATATTCCGCGCGCTTCACCCGAGCTCATGACCGCGCCCTCGCTCGCCCCTTCCGCGGGCACAGCGAGCGAGCCGGAGCCCTCGGCCGCAACCTCGCCCGCACCCTCGCCAGAGGCCCCACCTGCGGCCTCACCTGTGGCCCCACCTGCGGCGGCGCGCGCACCCGCGCTCGGTTCGCCGATCTCGATCCAGCCGTCGTGCGGCACGCGAAGCTGTTGGGTGGTGATCTTGTGCTGAAAAGGCGCTGGCGCTCGCCCGTCGAACACGGTGCACCACACCGACCCGCTCGGGCTCTTGCCCGGAGGCTTGTGCACCGTGTGGCGGATCCAGACGCCGAGCGGCTCATCCGGCGAGACGGCACGCAGGTAGAAGGACTCGTAGGAGCCGGCGCGCATCGGGACCGTGGGGAAGACAGCGCTCGTCGCCACTCGCGGGGCATCCTAGCCAGCGGGGCGAATCCTGGAAGGATGCAGCTGTGCAGGACGAATCGCTGATCCAGCTGCCGCCCGCGCTCGCAGAGCCGGCGCCGCAAGCTCACGGGCGCTACCTGCTCGGGATCGATGGAGGTGCGACGAAGACCCTCGCCGCGGTGCTCGACCTCGAGGGGTCCGAGCTTCACATCGCGCACGGTGGGCCCAGCAACGAGGATGCGATCGGCGCGCAGGCCGCCGTTCAAACGCTGCTTGCGACCGCCGATGAGGCGCTGCAGCATGCGCGCATCACCCGCGAGCAGCTCGCGGCCGCCGTGGTCGCCGTGGCGGGAACCGACACTGCCGCGATAGCCCACGAGGTCGCAAGCGCACGCGGCGGCGGCTGGGTGGTCGTCAACGACGTCGTCGCCGCCTGGGCGGCCGCGACCGGCGCCGCACCCGGGATCGCGGTCATCTCGGGCACCGGATCGAACGTGTTCGGGCTCGGTCCCACAGGCAGCGCCTGGCGGGCCGGGGGATGGGGCCACCTGCTTGGCGACGAGGGAAGCGGCTACTGGCTCGGCTCGCAATCGATCAGCGCGGCGCTGCGGGACCGCGACCGCAGCGGCCCCGCGACGGCGCTGCGCGAGGCGGCCGTCGCGTTCTACGGCGTGGCCAGCATCGAGGAGCTGGCCGCGCTCGTTTACTCGAAGCCGCTGCACAAGGGGGAGATCGCGGCGTTCGCCAGCCAGACCGCGCGTCTCGCACAGGACGGCGACGCGGTCGCCGTCGAGCTCTACGCGCGTGGGGCCGCCGAGCTGGGGGCTCAGGTCGCGGCCGTGGTACGCCAGACCGGCCTCGGCACGGCGGGCGGCGAAGCGGATGGCGCACGCACGCATCCCTTCCCGATAGGCCTGATCGGGAGCGCGTTTCGCGCCGGGGACGTCTTCCTGCGTCCGCTCAGCGAAGCGGTGCTGCCGCTCGCGCCTGGTGCCCGCATCTCGGTCGTAAAGATGGCGCCAGTGGGCGGAAGCCTGCTGCTCGCCGCGCGCGCTTGCGGGCGATCGGACGCGCTGCGCGCAGAGGCGCTCGCGGAGATGCTCGACGGCGCTCTGGCCGCGACGCGATAACGACGCGGAGCTCTGCTACCCGCGCCCAGCTACTCGGCGCCGCGCATGCGCGCCTCGATATCTCCTCGCGACCCGATCGCGCTCGCGCCGAGACCTTCGATCCTGACTGCGGCGGCGGCGTTGGCAAACGATGCGGCGTCCTCCGCAGGGCGCCCGTCGCGCAGCGACACGAAGAAGGCTGCGGCGAACACGTCGCCGGCGCCGAGGTCATCGCGAACTGCGCCGATCGCGGGCACGGCGACTGTCCTCAGCTCCCCATCGCCGAGGCGCAGCGTCGTGGCACGCGCGGCCGCCGTCACTGCGAGAATCGGGCCGGCGCTCTCGATCAAGGCGGTGCAGCTCTCGCGCTCCTGCTCGCTGATCACGATCGCGTCGCATCGCTGCGGCAGCAGCTGCGCTTCCAACGGCACGTGGGTGATCGGTGCGCCATCTGCCGCCCACGTCCGCACCAGGCCCTGGGGCGTCAGCCCGACGAAGCCCGCATGCCCGCGCCAGCGCGGGCCAGTCTCGCGAGCTACGGGCGCCAGGTGCAGGATCGCGGTGTGGACGTGCACGCCCTCGCCCATCGGCCCGGCCCACGAGAGCAGCCGCTGCGTGCGCTGGGTGCCTTGCCCGAGGGTTTCGAGCGCGGTCGTGCGCCCGCTGGGCAGCACCACGAGCTCGATCTCTGAGCGATAGGGCTCGAGCAGGGACTCGATCTCGGCGGCCACTCCTCGCGTGATGATCTGCGCGCTGAGGCCGAGGCGCGCGGCCTGAAGCGCGCTGTAGAAGGCTGCGCCCCCCGCCTGTCGCGACCCGTCGCCGAGCACGTCCGCCGTGACGTGCCCCACGGCCGTGTAGTCGAATCGCCGCCCGCCGCCACCAGCTCTGCCAGGATTGCTCAAGGCCTGCTCCAGCTCAGAGCGGAGTGCTGGTCGTGTCGTGCGCGCGCATCCGAGTGCGCACGCGTATACCAAATCGAACGACGCGCGCGACTGTTGTGGCCGAGAGGCGGATCACTGTGCATGTACTCAACGAGCACGCCGCGAAGCCCTTGCGGCGCCCGCGCGAGGCGCTGGCGGGCGCTCTCGCCACAGCGGCGCAGCGAGCGCGAGCGCGCCCGCTTGCGCGCACGCTCAGGCTCGCCGCGGGATGCGCGGCGGCGGCTTCAGTCGGCGTCCTGCCCGCGCCAGAGACCGCATCGCCGCTCGCGGCCGCACCCGCGATGGGGGCCGGGCCGGGCGCGCACACCTCTGTGCAGCGCGCATCCTCGCCCGCGCGGCGCTCCGCTGGGCGGCTCGCGGCATCCAGCTACCCGGCCGGCATCTCGCGGCCGCTCAGCGGACTCCGGCCAAAGGCGCGCGCGAGCGCCGCACGCCTGACCGCTCTGCTCTCCGGCGCGCACTCCTCGCCTGCGTTCGCGAGCGCGCGCGCAAAGACAAAGAAGAAGAGGAAGCCGCACAAGCCGGCCCTGCGCGGAAACCCGGCGCGCGCGCTGCGCGCGTTTGCGGCGATGCAGCGCTCCTACTACGTGCCGGGTTCGGGCCTCTATGCGGGCGAACCGTTCTCATTCCTCTGGCCCTTCTCGCAAGCGCTCACCGCGACGGTCAGCATGGCCAACATCAAGAGGCTCGCGAGCGCGTTCAGGGCAGAAATCCACGCACGGCTGATCGGACTTCGCAACTACCTCGACACGAACAACTCGGGTGCGCCCGAAGGCACCTACACGAGCACGCTGGCGGCGTTCGACGGAGCGCCAGCTCCTCCGACAGGCCCCGGTGGCCCGAAGTTCTACGACGACAACGACTGGCTCGGAATCGAGCTGGCCCGCATCTACAAGCTGACACACAGCGCCGGTGCGCTCGGCTACGCCGAAGGCGTGATGGCCTTCGAGATGGCCGGCTGGCAGACAGACCCCACGCTTGCGTGTCCCGGCGGGATCCCGTTTTCGAACACAATCGAAAACACCGATCGCAACACCGTCAGCACAGCCCCCGCAGGCGAGCTTGCGGTGCAGCTGTACAACATCACCCACCGGGTGCAATACCTGCAGTTCGCCGAAATGGCCTACGAATGGGTGCGCCGCTGCCTGCAGCAGCCCAGCGCGCTCTACTCCGACCACATCCGCCAGCACGGCGTGATCGACGCCACGCTGTGGAGCTACAACCAGGGCACGATGATCGGCGCGGGCACCCTCTTGTACCAGGCGACCGGAAACGGCGCCTACCTCTACCAGGCCAGGCAGACCGCGAAGGCGGCGCTCGAATACTTCACGCCCCAGCGCCTCGCGGCCGAGAACCCCTTCTTCCCGTCGGTCTACTTCCGTAACTTGATGTACCTCGACTCCGTGACGCACGATCCCCCCGGCGCAGCCCTGGCGCAGGCGTACGTCAACACCGCATGGCTGAGCCAACGCAGCAGCGGCGACCTGTTCATCGGAGGCACGCCGCCGACGGCGCAGCTGCTCGTGCAGGCAGCGATCGCGCAGATCTACGCGCTGCTGGCGACGCCCGCGAGCACCTACTTTTGAGTGCGCTCGCAGTTTGTAGGCTTGTTTGATGCCTAGTGCGAGCAGAGACGCCGCCAAGCTCATCACGGCCGAGGGCCTGCGCAAGCTGAACGAGGAGCTCGCCGCCCTGGAGGACGACGGCCGCCGCAGGATCGCCGAGCAGATCCGCACGGCGCGCGAATGGGGCGACCTGAGCGAGAACGCCGAGTACCACGCTGCCAAGAACGACCAGGCGCACCTCGAGACGAAGATCAGACGCCTGCGCGAGAAGATCGCTGCTGCGGTCGTCGTCGAGGAGGGATCCGTTGAGGGCGGCGCCGCGGGCGCCGGAGTTGTCGCTTTCGGGTCCTCCGTGCGCGTCCGCGACGAGCACGGCGCCGAGCACGAGTGGAAGATCGTCAGCTCACACGAGGCCGCCCCCGCGCACGGACGCCTGTCGGCGGAGTCGCCGGTGGCGGTCGCGCTGATCGGGCGCGCGGTCGGCGAGCGGGCGTCGGTCACGCTGCCGAGGGGCAGCCGCTCGTTCGAGATCATCGGCGTGAGCTGAGGCCGCCGCGCGAGCACGCCTTGGCGCCGGCGCCTCAGCCGCGCTCCGCCGGTGAGGAGAGCCCTCAGCCCCGCTGCGCTCGTGCGTAAGCGCGGCGCACTCCCGCCATGAAGCGCTTGGGGCTTCGGCGGTAGATGCGCTTGCCCTGGCGCAGCGCGCGCTTGCGCAGGCGCCCGCGGCGGCGCTTGATCAGCTTCAGGATCGTGCGCCGCGTCCTTCGCCCCGGCGCGCTCACCTGGGCGCTGCCCGCGCCTGCGACCGCCCCGTCGGCGCCGTCGGCGCCCGCGCTCACGCGCGCGGCGAGCATCGTCAGATCGTGCTCCTCTCCCAGCACTTCGCCGAGCGCGTCTGCCCCGCGGGCGAGCGCGCGTATGTGCGCGACCCCTTCGCGCGCCTTCGCGCTTTGCGAGCGCGGTGAGCCGCCAGCGGCAGCCACGCGCTTCGAGCGCTGCGGCCGTTCGAGCAGTTCGGCTGCATAGCGCAGGTCCTTGACCCGTTTGCGCCACTCGTGAAAGGCCCGCGCGCGCGAGGGCGAGCCGCGCTTGGCGCGCTTCATCCGGCGTCGTCCCTGGCGGTAGATGCGCCTCAGCGAGCGCTCGATCGCGGTGATGCCGCCGCGATCGGCAAGCGTCCAGCCGCAGACGCGGATGCGCACCTCGCGCAGGTACAAGAGCGCCTGCGCCTGCGTGACGCCGTCGAGCGTCATCGCGGCGGCGTGCTCGCGCTCGGCCACCAGCGCCGCGCGCAGGCGCGCGAGATCGCCCAGGTGCGCGAGGTCGGCGGGGTAGCGCGCGACGAGGTCGTCGAGCGTGCGCACCAGCACCTCGGCGTCACGCGCGCCCGCGAGCACGCGACCCGCCTCGCGCACGAGCTCGCTCTCGCGAGCGAAAGCCTGATCGCCGAGTTCGTCGCGCAGGAGGTACAGAAGCGTGCGCAGGCGCTTGAGCGCCTTGCGTGCCTCATGCACCGCGATGGCGGCCGACACCCGCTCGCCCGCGTCCTCGACCTGTTCGATGGCCAGGTCGAGCTGGCCGAGCGCCATGCGCTTGAGCCCGTCGGCCAGTCGCTCGTCCGCGTGCAGCCCGAAGCGCCGCTCGCGTCGCAGCCTCGCGCGCTCGCCGCGGCGCTCGAGCTGGGCGCGCGCCAGCGCCACCCCGACCCCGAGCGCGACCGTGGCCGCGATCGCTGCGAGGGGCGCGACAATGGAGCCATGAGAGGCCTTCCGCCATCTCGCTGGTGGACGGTACGGCGAGCGGCGAACCGCAAGCCTGCGACCTATAGATGTCCGTTCTGTGGTCATAACCTCCCTGCGCTCAGCGAGCATATGCTGATAGCGCCCGAAGGCGACACCCGGCGGCGGCGCCACGCACACACCAAGTGCGTTCTCGCCGCCCGCTCGCGCGGGCAGCTGGTGCTGCGCGACGAGTGGCAGCGCACGCAGCCGAAAGCGCCGCCGCTGTGGCGGCGGCTCCTCCGCCGCAGCTGAAACGCGGCGGGCGTCCCGCGCCGGCACGGCCCGCCGCGTGAGACCTCAACCGCACCGCTCGGCGGCTGGACCGGCCGGTTCCTTCGCCGGCGGAAACCTGCCGGCGGGAACCCGCCGGCCGCCGCCGCTACTGGCGGCTCAGCCCCGTCGAGGAGCTGAGCGGCGGGATCGCCTCGAGCGGCGCGAGCTTGCCGTTGTTGAGCTGGAAGGTCACGCGTGCCTGCCCGCCGCTTGGGCAGCAGAGCGGATCGCGAGCGCTGTAGAGCGGGTAGGCGAGCGTGACTTCGGTGTCGCCCTGCGCAACCACCCGCAGCTTGGCGCTCGGCTCGCGCGTATCGGTGCCGATGTAGCGGCCGTTGACGAAGAAGAACGCCTGTTGGCCGTACCCGTCGGCAGATCCCGTTCGCGTTCCCAGGAGCACGCGCAGCGTCTGTCGGGGGTGGTAGTCGGATGTGCTCTTCGGGGTGAAGCCGTGCGCGCGCACGACCGCAGCCGCCGCCTGCACCCCTTCGGCGCCTGTCCGGGGCTGCGCGAAGGCCGGCTCGGGCGCCGAGCGCGTCCTCGTCGGCGCCGAGGTCCCCCCGCTCCCCTGCGGCGCGGCGGGTGCGGTCGGCGCGGTGCGGCTGGTGGACGTGCTCTGCGCGGCCGTGCTCGCCGGCTCCTTGAGCGGCGCTTCGCCCGCCGTCACGGTCTTAGTCTTCGAGCCGCAGGCCACCAGCAGCGCGGAGGCGGACGCTGCTGCGAGAAGCGCAACCGCTGTGCGCACGCTAAGTCTCACCGAGCGCATGGTATTGACGGTGGCCGGCGTACAAGCTGGGCGCGACAACTCGGGCGGCCGGGAGGCCGCTCTTGATGTTCTTATTAGTGGCTGCTAATTTATCTCCAGCATGAGATCTAACGTGATGTGCACATGAGCGCCGCCGAGCAGAGCCCGCGCAGGCGGGTGCCCGCCGCAGAGCGCCGCGAGGAGCTGATCAGCGCCGCCGTGCACGAGTTCGCGCGCGGCGGCCTGCACGGCACCGCCGTCGAGCGGATCGCACGGCGGGTGGGCGTGGCACAGCCGTACGTGTTCAGCCTCTTCGCCAGCAAGCGCGAGCTGTTCCTGGCCGCCATCGAGCGCTCGTTCGAGCACGTCGCCGCGACCTTCAGGCAGGCCGCCGAGGAGTTCGCCGAGGGCAGCGCCGAGGGCTGCGAGGACGCGCTTGACGCGATGGGCCGCGCCTACAGGGAGCTGCTACGCACCGAGCGCGACTACCTGATGCTCCAGCACCAGGCCTACGCCGCCTGCGGCGACGAGGTCGTACGCGCGCGCGTTCGCCGCCGCTACGCGCAGCTCGTGGAGCTGGTGCGCGAGCTCTCCGGGGCGGGGGCCGAACGCATCGACGACTTCATTCGCCGCGGCATGGCCCTCAACGTCGCCGCCGCGCTCGGCGTCGAGGACCTTTCCGCGTCGTGCTCCTGGGTGGGCAAGGAGCTGCGCCTGAGCGTGCGCGCCGGCGAGGCCGTCTAGCGCCGCTCACCTTGCCGGCCAGGCAAGCGGGTAGGATCGAGCCACGATGGCCGGGCCTGGCGAACCGCCTCCCAACCCTCCCAAACAGGAGCGAGCCGGTGATGAGCGAAGCCGGCGCGAGCGCGCGCGCACGGCGGCGATGGTCGTGCTCGCGATCCTCATCACGGTCTTTGCGGTGCGGAACCTCAACGAAGTCAAGGTTCACTGGATCTTCGGCTCGAGCAAGGCGCCGCTGATCATCGTGATCGTCGTCTCGCTGCTCGTCGGCATCGTTCTTACCTACATCGCCGAACGCCGCTCCGGCCGCAAGCGGCGCTAGCGCCTCTCGCGCACGACCTTTTACGTACCATTTAGCGCACGCCGTCGGCGTCTTTAGAGGAGATGGGCAAAGTCTCTGACATGGACCGTCGTTTGAAGAAGCTGCTCACCGGTGCCGCCGTGATCCTGCTCCTCGGCGGTGCCTCCGCCGCGGCGCTCACCGCCACCGGCCAACGCAAGCAGCCGAGGGCGCACGCGGCGAGGGTGGCACCGGGCCTGGCTCGTCGTGGCGGCGGTCACGATCTGCACACGGCGGCCCGCTACCTCGGCATCCCAACCGCTCAGCTCGCACGCAAACTGGACTCCGATCAGAGCCTCGCCGAGATAGCCGCCGCGACGCCCGGGCGCTCGAGCGCAGGCGTGATCGAAGCGCTCGTTACAGCCAAGCGTGAAAAGCTCGCGGCGATCGCCGCCAAGCTCTCCAAGCGCGTCAGCGCCGAGGTCAACAGGGCAGGCGGACCGCACGCCCGAGGACGCGGCGAGGCGCTCCGCGCCCGCCGCCACGCTCGCGTTCCGCCAGCTCACAGGCTGATCGCCACGCCGGGCTTCCGCGCCGCGGCCAGCTACCTCGGAATGACCGCCGTGCAGCTGCAGAGCGAGCTCGAATCCGGCCGCACGCTTGCAGCGATCGCGAGCGCCACCAGCGGCAAGTCCGAAAGCGGGCTCATCGACGCGATCGTGGCCGCCAAGAAAGAAGTGCTCGCCGCCGCCCGCGCCGCCGGCTCGATCACCGCCGAGAGGGAGAAGGCGATGGCGGCGAGCCTGCGCAAGCGCGTCAGCAAGCTCGTCAAACGAAGCTTCGCTGGCGCAGCGCGAGCCCGCTGAAGCGCGCGACCGAGCGCTTTGGCAGACGAGCACGCGCTGAGGCTCGCCGGCCAGTGCTGAAGCGCGCGACCGAGCGCTCTGGCAGACGAGCACGCGCTGAGGCTCGCCGGCCAGTGCTGAAGCGCGCGACTGCGTCGAGCTGAAACGACGGCAGTCAAGTCGGCGCGCAGCGGTGCCGAAAGGGCTCCTGGACGGCCACAGGTCATCCGGGTAGGGAGCGACCGGCGGGCTAGTGTCTCGGCCCCCGGTCGCTCCATGCTTGCGTCGGGCCGTCCGGCTGGGGCGCTGATGTGTTTCGCTTTTGTGGCACCCTCTTGCGACTGTGCGCGAGGCTGTGATCTGCGAGCCGCTGAGGACCGCCGTCGGCGGCTTCGGCGGCGTCCTGCGCGAGGTCCCGCCCGCAGCTCTCGCCGCCACCGTGATCGAGGAGCTGATGCGCCGCACCGCGCTCCCCGTCGAGGCGATCGACGAGGTGCTCCTCGGTCAGTGCTACCCCAACGGTGAGGCGCCGGCGATCGGTCGCGTGGCTGCGCTCGATGCGGGGCTTCCGATCGAGGTGCCGGGGATACAGCTTGACCGCCGTTGCGGCTCTGGCCTTCAGGCCGTCATGGTCGGCGCGATGCAGGTGCAGACAGGGGTCGCCGATCTGGTGCTCGCGGGCGGCGCCGAGAGCATGAGCCAGGCCGAGTTCTACGCGCTCGGCATGCGTTGGGGGGTGCGCAGCGGAAGCGTTCGCCTCGAGGACCGCCTCGCCCGCCCACGGGTGACCGCCGGAGGCGTCAACCACCCCGTCCCCGGGGGCATGATCGAGACGGCCGAGAACCTGCGCAAGCAGTACGGCATCTCGCGCGCCGAACAGGACGAGCTCGGCCTGCGCTCCCATCTCCGCGCGGTCGCCGCTCAGCAGAACGGGACCTTCGCCGAGGAGATCGTGCCGGTGCGCGTGCTCGTGCGCGGCGAGGAGCAGATTGTCGAGCGCGACGAGCACCCGCGCGCGGACACCACGCTCGAGCGCCTCGCCGCGCTGCGACCGCTGATGGTGGGCAGCGATCCCGAGGCCACCGTCACCGCAGGCAACGCCAGCGGTCAGAACGATGCCGCGGCGGTATCCATCGTCACGCACCCGCAGAAGGCTGCCGAGCTCGGCCTGAAGCCGCTGGCGCGGCTCGTCTCCTGGGCGGTGGCGGGCGTCGCGCCCGAGACGATGGGCGTCGGGCCCGTGCCCGCCACGCAGCGCGCGCTCGAGCGCGCCGGCTTGGAGCTCCAGGACATGGACCTGATCGAGCTGAACGAGGCCTTCGCCGTACAGGTGCTGGCCGTGCTGCGCGAGTGGCAGCTGCCGGACGGGCTCGAGCGCGTCAACGTCAACGGCTCAGGTATCTCGCTCGGTCACCCCGTCGGGGCGACTGGCGGGCGCATCCTTGCGACGCTGCTGCGCGAGCTTCGCCGCCGCGAGCTGCGCTACGGCCTGGAGACGATGTGCATCGGCGGCGGCCAGGGCATGGCCGCGATCTTCGAGCGCGTCGACTAGGAGGCTTGGCCTAGCCGCGGAATATGGCCTTGTAGGTCTGGCCCGCGCGGATCGTCTTGCGGACGCCGTTGATGAGGTTCGTCACCCGCACGCGGTCGGTGACGACGTGAATCCAGGTGCTGTTGCAGCGGTCCTCCGTCAGCCAGCGCGTGCCCAGCACCGCGCCGCTTGCGTAGTTGCCCTTGGTCGTGTAGCTGCCTTTGCCGCTCGCCCACAGCTTGCGCACCAGCCGTTTGCGCGAGCTGCGCCGCGCGCTTGTGCTCGCGCTCACGCTCGCGTGGTGCGCGCGCTCGCGCGCCGTCGGGCACACGGCGAAGTTGCCGCCCACGAGCGTTGCCACCACGCGACCGTTGCGGCCCTGGGTGAGCTCGAACTCGCCTTCGTAGAATTCGATCGTCTGCAGCACGCCGTGCGGGCCGACCGTTGTGACCTTGACCCTTCCGTGCCTGGCGTCGATCACGGTTCCGAACGGCACCTGCCGGATGCCCGAGAGCGTGACGAACGTGTGCGTGCCAGGCAGCTCGTAGCTGACTGTCCCCGAGACCGGCGCGAGGTTTCCGTTGACCGCCAGCACAGGCGGACCGGGGACGCTGGAGACGGTGCCGAGGATGCCCAAGCCGGGGGAGGTGGTACCGAGCGTTTTCGTCACCGGCGGTTGCGAGGGCTGTTCTACGTCATGCGCTGTCGCAGCGTCGTAGGTGAAGCTCGGCCCACCCGTCGAGGTGCCGCTCGCGTCGCTCACGACCACCTCGTAGGAGCCGGCCGTCGCAGCGGAGGTGGTCGCGGTGATCGTGTTTTCGGAGACCACCTTGACCTGGCTCGCCGCGCTCCCAATCGTCACGGTCACGCCCGCCTGGAAGCCGCTTCCTTCGATCGTCAGCGGCGTGCCTCCTGCGGCGGGACCGGAGGCGGGCGTGACGCTCCTGACCACCGGTGCCGGCACCGAGATGCCGTCGAGGGCCCACGCCGCCCCGGTTCTCACCGCCGTCTTCGGCCCGCCGACGAGCGCGCTGGAGCCACCCGCAGACAGCGCCAAGCCGGCGCCGAACCACGCCGGGGCCAGTTCTTCTTCGGGCGTGATCTTTTCGCCCTGCTGCGACCACGTCCCTTCGGAGCGCGTGAACACCCACGCTGCCCCGAGGCGGTTGTCACCGTCGTGCGAGGTGCCGATGAGCGCCGTGTCGCCGTTGGCGGACAGCGCCGTGCTCATGCCGAATTCACGGCCTTCGGCTTCTTCGCTGGGAGTGAGCTTAGGGCCCTGCTGCGTCCATGTCGTCCCCGAGCGGGTGAACACCCAGGCTGCGCCCTGGCGGTTGTTGTCGGTCCGCCCACTCACCAGCGCCGTGCCGCCGGGGCCGGAGAGCGAGACGCTGTAGCCGAAGCGCCCTTCTTCGACCTCTTCGACTCCGCCGGTGAGCTCCTGCTGCACGCTCCACGAGCTGCCCGCGCCAGTGAACACCCAGGCTGAGCCCACGAAGTGATCCTCGCCCGGCTCTCCAACGAGCGCCGTCGTGCCCGTCCCTGAAAGCGCCACGGTGCGCCCGAAGTAGCCGGCACCGATGTCATCGGGTGGCAGCAGCTCTGCGCTCCGCACCCAGAAGCCAGGGGCTGGATGCGTGTAGACGAACGCCGCTCCGTGCCCCGTTCGATCGCCCGGCGATCCGATCAGCGCGGTGCGGCCGTCGGCCGACAGGGCCACGCTGCGACCGAAGCGACTTTCGCCCGTCACCTGCGCGGCGCCGCTGATGCGCACCTCCACGCTCCATGTGCCGGTCTGGGGCGAGCGCGTGAAGACCCATGCGCTTCCTTCCGCGCCCAGCGCGCGCGGTGCGCCGATGAGGGCGGTGTTGCCGTCCGCGGACAGCGCCACGCTGCGCCCGAACCCGCATTCTTCGCCTTCTTCGAGGGGTTCTCCGGTGCACGCTTCGCCACCTGAGGGTTCGGTGCTGCCCGGCACGAGCTTCGGGCCCTGCTGGCTCCAGGAGCTGCCCGACCGCGTGAACACCCATGCCGCGCCCACCCCGCCGTTGTCGTCCGGCGCGCCGATCAGCGCCGTGCTGCCGTCGGCTGACAGCGCCACGCCGTAGCCGAACTGCCCGGCACCCGTCTCTTCTTCGCCGCCCGTGAGCGGTGGTTCACTCAGCGCGAGCTGTGGGTCGACCGAGACCGGGTAGCGGGCGCCGGCTGCGTCCACGTGCAAGCCCAGCGCCCTGCCATCGAGCGTCATCCACGCGCGCAGTGGGCGTCCGCGCGCGTCGCTGGCGCGCAGGCCGCTGTAGGCGAGCGCCGGTGAGCCGGCGCGTGAGAACGTCACGCGCTCGCCGCCGAGGCTCAAACGCGCGTGCGCGTTGCCCGTGAGCGCGAGCGACAGCGTCAAGGTCGTCGGGCCGTGCGCGGCCGGGGCACGCGCCACGGTGAAGCCCTGCTCGAGGCCGAGCGGTCCGTTTAGGTACCACTCGCTGAGCGTGCCGCGGCGGTAGGTGACGCGATTGGCGCTCACGCTCGGCGCCTCGCCGGTGGCGCTGCCGCCCCCGGCGCTCGCCGCCTGTCCGGCGATCGTGGCCGGGCGCATGCGCAGGCGCACTCCCCCGGAGCTCACGAGCGCGCCGGCGCGCGCGAAGCGCACGCGCAGCCGCTGCGCTCGGTTGATCGCCTCCAGCGGATGCCCTTCGGCGCCAACCCAGTAGGCGCGATCCGACGCCCCGAGCGCGGCCGAGATCGGCGCGCGCGCAGCCGCCGGCAGGCTCAGCAGACCACTCGCCGGCTGGCCTGCAGGGGCGCTCAGCGTCGCCGCGCGAAGGCCCGCGCTCCCCGTCGATCCGTTCCCGGACCTCAGAGGCGCGAGAGCGAGCTGCCCGGCGCCGGCGAGCGCCGCGCAGGCGAGTCCGGCGAAGGCGACAGCCGCCCTCCAGTTGCGCAGCGATCGCGGGCTAACTGCATGCACGTCCCCAACCCCCATGCTTGCGGGCAATCGATCCGCCCAGTATCGTCAACCGTCCCTAGCTTCGAGTCTTTGCGGGCGAATCAGCCGAGCCCCTGCCGCGGCGTGCCGCCCCTCCAGCGTCACGCTAACAGGACGTGAAGCAATGTCAAATCGAGTTCCCTTCGGCGCACGCGCTCGCGAGCGCCCGCTCGCGCGGTAGTGGCGATGCAGATCCGCGGCCCGCGGCGTAAGACCGCGCTGCTGCTCGCGGTCGGCGCCGTCGCGGTCGGGCTCGGCGTGGCGGCCTACGCGACCCACCTGCTGCGGCGCAGCGAGCTGCAGTCGGTCGACGCGCGCTACTCGATTCGCCATCGCCACGTGCGGCCGCGCGAGCTGATTGTGGTGGGGATCGACCTTGCGACGCTGCACGAAGCGCCGCGCTTTGGCCAGCGCCAGGCATTTCCCCTGCCACGCCGCGACGACGCCCGCGTGATCGACGCGCTGCGGCGCGACGGGGCGCGCGCGATCGCGCTCGACCTCGAATTCTCGACGCCAACCGACCTCGCCGACGACAACGCCCTGATCGAAGCGCTCGCACGCGCGCGGGGCAAAACGGTGCTCGCCACGACCAACGTGGAAGCCGGCGGGCGCACGCAGCTGCTCGGGGGGGAAGGACTGCTGCGCGAAATCGGGGCGCGCGCCGCCGAGGTGCGCGTGGTGCAGGACCCGGACGGGGTGGTGCGCCGCTTTGCCCACTCCTACAGGGGCCTCCACAGCTTCGGGGTCGCCGCCGTCGAAGCCGCCACCTCTCATGCGGTCGAGCGCTCGCGCTTCGGCGGCGACGGCACCGCGCCGATCGACTTCGACGGGCCCCCCGAAACGGTCAGGTTCGTGTCATTCCTGGACGTGCTGCGGGGGAGCTTCCCGCGCGACCTCTTCAGGAGCAAGATCGTGATCGTCGGCGCAACGGCGTCGATCCTGAAGGACTACAACTCGACAGCCACGAGCGGATCGAGCGTGATGCCCAACGTCGAGATGTGGGCCAACGCGGTGGACACGCTCGTGCGCGGCGTTCCTCTGCGCGAGGCGCCGGGTTGGATCGACGTGACCCTGATCGTGCTCCTCGGCCTCGCGGTGCCGCTCAGCGGCCTGCGCGCCGGCCGCTGGCGCTCGCTGCTCGAGGCTTTGGCGCTGGCGGCCCTGTTCAGCGTTGCGGTCCAGCTCACGTTCAACAGCGGATGGATCGTGTCGTATGTGTATCCGCTGCTCGCGTTGGCGCTCGGCACTCTGGCCTCGCTGTCGGTCCTCTACGTGACCGAGGCGATCGAGCGCGAACGCGTGCGCGATCTGTTCGCGCGCTTCGTCCCCGGCGGCGTCGTCGACGAGGTGCTCGCGATGACAGGCGAGAACCTGCGCCTCGGCGGCGTCGAACGCGACTGCACCGTGCTGTTCTCCGATCTGCGCGGCTTCACCAGCTTCTCGGAGACGCAGCCCGCCGCGCGCGTGATCGAGGTCGTCAACTGCTACCTCAACGAGATGACCGAGGCGATCCTCGAGGCGGGCGGCACGCTGATCAGCTACATGGGCGACGGCATCATGGCCATCTTCGGCGCGCCGCTGGAGCAGGAGGATCACGCCGACCGGGCGCTGGCCGCCGCACGCGAGATGGTCGGACCACGGCTCGAGCGCGTCAACGCATGGCTCGCGGAGCAGGGCTTCGAGCACAGCTTCGCGATGGGCGTCGGCCTCAACAGCGGCACGGTGATGGCCGGCAACGTCGGCTCCGAGCAGCGCGTCGAGTACACGGCCATCGGCGACACGACCAACACGGCCTCGCGCCTGGAGGGGCTGACGAAGAACAGCGGCACGATGCTGCTGATCTCCGACTCCACGCGGCGGCGCATGCGCACGCCGGTCGAGGAGCTCGCGCCGTTCGGTGAGGTGGAGATCCGCGGCCGCGTCGAGCAGCTCGCCGTATGGACGATCTGGCCGTCCGGTGTCGCTGTCGAGGGGGGCGCCGGCGCGGCTGCCGGGGTCGCGGCCGAGGCCAGTGCGGGCCGCAGCGGTGCGGATCGTGGCTCCGGAGAGCCCCACGCGGACGAAGGCGTTGCCTGACGCGGACGGGGACGAGGCCTGACGCGGACGAGGGGCGAGGCCTGACGCGGACGGGGACGAGGCCTGACGCGAACGGGGCGAGGCGTGACGCGGACGGGGACGAGGCCTGACGCGGACGGGGACGAGGCCTGACGCGGACGGGGACGAGGCCTGACGCGGACGGGGACGAGGCCTGACGCGGACGGGGTGAGAGCGGGCCGTACGCACCGGGCGGCGGCGACGCGATCGGCGGCTGCGTGGATCGCTCTCAGGCGGCGACGTGCTCGAGCGCGGGCGCCTGGGTGGGCGCGGGCGAGAAGCGCATCACGCCGTCCTCGAGCTGGCTGAAGCGCAGGCTGAGGACATCGAGCGCGTAGTTCTGAAACAGCCGCCAGGGAGCGCGGGACCCCTGTTTGGGGAACTTGTCGATCGACCTCAGCACGTAGCCGGAGGAGAAGTCGATGAACGGCTCGTCTGCGACCGAGTGATCGCTCATCTCGGGCGCGCACGCGGCGTAGCCGCGCGCGTCCATGTGGTTGAGCAGGCGGCACACGTACGCGCACGTGAGGTCGCACTTGAGCGTCCACGACGCGTTCGTGTAGCCGAAGGCGAGCGCCAGGTTGGGCACGCCGCTGAGCATCATGCCCTTGTAGCCATAGGTCTCGGGGATGGCGATCTCGCGCCCGTCGACAGACAGCTCGACGCCGCCCAGGATTTGCAGGTTCAGGCCCGTAGCGGTGATGATCACATCGGCGTCCAGGTGCGCGCCTGAGGCGAGCCGCAGGCCGCTCTCGGTGAAGGTGTCGATGTGGTCGGTGCGGATCGAAGCGCGCCCCTCGCCGATCGCCTCGAACAGGTCGCCGTCGGGGACCAGGCAAAGACGCTGGTGCCACGGGCCGTAGGCGGGTTTGAAGTGAGTGTCGATGTCATACCCGGGCGGGAGCCGTCTTTCCACGCCCCGGCGAATGAGCCACTTGGCCACGCGCGGCCTGCGCCGGCTCAGCTGGAAGCTCGCCATCGTCAGCAGCACGTTCTTCCAGCGCACGATCGCGTAGGCGAGCTTCGCCGGCAGGTGGCGGCGCAGGAAGTTCGCGATCGGGTCTTCGGCTGGCAGCGAGACGATGTAGGTGGGTGAGCGCTGGAGCATGGTCACGTGGCCAGCGCTGCGGGCCATCGCGGGCACGAGCGTCACGGCGGTTGCGCCGCTGCCGATCACGACCACGCGCTTGCCCTCATAGTCGAGGTTCTCGTCCCAGTGCTGGGGGTGCACGATCTGGCCGCGGTAGCGCTCCATGCCCTCGAACTCGGGCAGGTAGCCTTCGTCGTAGCGGTAGTAGCCGCTGCACATCAACACGAAGCGAGCGCTCATGCGCACCTGCTGCTGGGTGTCTTCGCGCCTTGCGTACACCGTCCAGCGCGCCTGCGCGCTTGACCACTCGAGCCTCACGACGCGGTGCTGGAAGCGTATGTGCTGCTCGACGCCGTGCTCGGCCGCCGTTTGGCGCACGTAGGAAAGGATCGAGGACCCGTCCGCGATCGCCTTGGGCTCACTCCACGGCCGGAAGACGTATCCCAGCGTGTACATGTCGGAATCCGAGCGGATCCCGGGGTACCTGAAGAGGTCCCACGTGCCGCCTATGCGCTCGCGCGCCTCGAGGATCGCGTAGCTCTTGCCGGGGCAGCTTTCCTGCAGGTGGCAGGCGGCGCCGATACCGGAGAGGCCGGCACCCACTATCAGGACGTCGACGTGCTCAGGCGGCATCTCGGTGATTGCGGCGTCTGTCATCCCCGGCGTGTGGGTGCACGCGCATCGCGCGCGTGCGAGGAGCCAGCGTAGCCTAAGTCGAGCGAGCGCCCAGGAAAGGTTCGCGCGGCGTCCGCACTCGGCCCTTGCAAGCGGGCGTGCGCTCCATCCGGGGAGTCCCCTAGCTTGGCGAACGCATGTTCGACGATCGTGCCGCGCGCGCATGGCTCGATGATCTGAACGGCGCGCAGCGCGCCGCCGCCACGCATGCCGGCGGACCGCTCCTCATCCTCGCCGGCGCCGGAACGGGCAAGACCACGACCCTGTGCTCGCGCATGGCCTGGCTGCTGAGCGAAGGCATACCCGCGGAGCGCATCCTGCTGTTGACGTTTATGCGGCGAGCCGCACGCGAGATGGTCCGCCGCGCACGCGCGCTCGCCGAGCGGGCGGCCCCGCAGGCTGGCCCCGTGGTAGGCGGGACGTTCCATTCGGTGGCCCACCGCATGGTGCGCCTGCACGCCTCCTCGCTGGGCCTCGACCCCGGCTTCGGGCTGCTCGACGCCGCCGACGCAGCCGACCTGCTCGACCTCGTGCGCGAGGACCGCGGCCAGGCGCAGAGCCGCCGCCGCTTCCCCCGCGCGCAGACGATGCTCGACATCTACTCGCGCACGGTCAACTCGCAGGCGCCGCTCGCGGAGATGCTGGCGGAGTCATTTCCCTGGTGCGCCGAGCACCGCGAGGCGCTCGCCGAGAGCTTCCGCGCCTACGGCGCGCGCAAGCGTGCTCTCGGCGTGCTCGACCTAGACGACCTGCTGCTCTACTGGCGTGCGCTCGCTCGCGACGAGGTCGTCGGAGCCGCGATGGGCGACTCCTTCGAGCACGTGCTCGTGGACGAGTACCAGGACGTCAACGGCATCCAGGTCGACATCGTGCGCAGCCTGCGAGGAACGCGCCGCGAGCTGACGGTCGTCGGCGACGACTTCCAGGCCATCTACGGCTTCCGCGCGGCGAGCGCGCGCCACATCCTCGACTTCCCCGAGCACTTCCCCGACGCGTGCACGATCAAGCTCGAGCAGAACTACCGCTCTGCGGCGCCGATCCTGGCGGTGGCGAACGCCGTCTCGGCTCAGGATGAGAGCGGTTATCCCAAGACGCTGTGGACCGAGCGCGAGGGCGGGCAGGCGCCGGTGCTGTGCTTCCCCCGCGACGAGGGTGCGCAGGCGCACGAGGTCTGCGAACGAGTGAGCGCGGCGCGCGAGCAGGGCATGGAACTGCGCCGCCAGGCAGTGCTGTTTCGCACCGGCCACGACTCAGACCTGCTCGAGCTCGAGCTCGCGCGGCGGGGAATCCCGTTCGTGAAGTACGGCGGCCTGAGGTTCCTGGACGCCGCCCACGTGAAGGATCTGATCGCGCTGCTACGCCTCTGCGACAACCCGGCCGACGAGGTGAGCTGGTTCCGGGTGCTCCAGCTCCTGGACGGCGTGGGCCCGGTTCGCGCGCGCCGAGCGCTCGACGCCCTGCAAGCGCCGGGCGGCCGCGCACCTTCGCTCGATCGCTGGCCGCAGGCGTGCCTGGAGCTTCCCGACAGCGCGCGTGCACCCGCGGTCGCCCTGCTCGAGGCCCTGGCTTGCGCGCACGGCGCTGATGCAAAGGCAAGTTCGGGCGCGCTCGTCGAGCAGCTGTGCGAGGCGCTCGCGCCGCTGATCACGGCTCGCTACGAGGACGGGCGGGCGCGCGTATCGGACCTCGACCAGCTGGCCGCGGCAGCGCGCAGCTCCGAGTCGGTGCGGCAGTTCGTATCCGAGCTGGTGCTCGATCCGCCCTGCTCGAGCGCCGACCTCGCACGCCCGCCACATCTCGACGAGGACTATCTCGTGCTGAGCACCGTGCACTCGGCGAAGGGGCTCGAGTGGGAAGCGGTGCATGTGATCGGCGCCTACGACGGCAACTTCCCCGCCGACATGAACGCGGCCAGCGAGGAGGGCATCGCCGAGGAGCGCCGGCTGCTGTACGTCGCGCTGACGCGCGCGCGCCGCTTGCTGCAGGTCTATGTCCCGAGCCGCTACTTCCACCGTCCGCGCGGCGGCGACGACGCCCACGGGCTCGGCTCGGCATCGCGCTTCCTGAGCGTTGAGGTGCAGCGCCTCTTCGAGGTCGTCCACGACCGCGAGCCGGTTGCGCCGCTGGCGCCGGCACCGCAGCCGGCGCGACGCACGATCGCCGTCTCGGTCGACGCGCTGTTCAGCTGACTGCGGCGCCGTCTTCGCCGCTTGGGGGCCGACCCGCCGGCGAAAGCGTAAGGTGCGCTCGGTGGTGGAGCGTCAAGTCGCGACGAACGGCATCGAGCTGCGCGTGACCGAGGCGGGCGAGGGGCCGCTGCTCGTCCTGTGCCACGGCTTTCCAGAGCTCGCTTTCTCGTGGCGGCACCAGATAGGAGCGCTGACCGCTGCGGGCTTCCGCGTGCTCGCGCCTGACCTGCGCGGGTTCGGAGGAAGCTCGGCACCGCCGGAGGTGGAGGCCTATGACGTCATCACCCTCGCGGGCGACCTCTGCGGCCTGCTCGACGCCTACGGCGAGGACTCGGCGGTCTTCATCGGTCACGACTGGGGGGCGAGCCTCGTATGGGATCTCGCCGTACTGCATCCGCAGCAGGTGCGCGCCGTCGTCGGCCTGAGCGTGCCGTTCGTCCCCCGGGCGCCCGCCGCGCCGCTGGCGATCATGCGCCGCCACCTGGGCGAGGACTTCTACATCGTGTGGTTCCAAGAGCCCGGCGTCGCCGACGCGGCGCTCGCCAGAGATGTGCGCCGGACTCTGACGACCTCGCGACAGTGGACCGCGGAGTGGGCCGAGGAGGACGGGCGCGCGCCTGAGGTGCCGGCGTGGCTGTCTGAGGCCGAGCTCGCTGTGTACATCGAGGCGTTCGAGCGGACGGGATTCACCGGCGGCCTCAACTGGTACCGCAACATCGACCGCAACTGGGAGCTCAAGGCCGGGGTCGCCGAGCGCCGCGTGGAGCAGCCCGCGATGTTCTTGACGGGCGAGCGCGACCCCGTGCGGAGCTTCATGCCCGCCGAGGCGATGCAGGGGTGGGTCACCGACCTGCGCGCCCAGGTCGTGGTCGGGGGTGCGGGGCACTGGGTTCAGCAGCAGGAGCCCGACGCGGTCAACGCGGCACTGCTCGAGTTCCTGCGCGCGCTCTAAGGGGCCGGTCCGACGGCACACGCTCGGAGGGCTTTCGGGGCTGGCGACGCCGGCCGCGCTGAGCCTGTGGTCGCTCGCGTGGTCCTGAGCGTCGTAGCGCTGCTCAGAGCACGATCTGCGTGCAGATGAAGTTCGCTGAGAGCCGGTCGCCCTCTCCGCGAAAGACGCGCACCTCCCACACGTGCGTGCGCGAGCCCACGTGCAGGGGCTCGCCGATGGCGCTCAGCTCATCGCCCGCGCTGGCGGAGGCGAGGACGTTCATCTTCAGCTCGACCGTCGTGAAGCCCTTCCCATCTGGCAGGTGGCGCAATGTCCCCCAGGCGGCGATCGTGTCGGCGAACGCGACCCAGGCGCCGCCGTGTACATAGCCCATGGGGTGCAGGTGGCGGCGGTCGACCGACATTCGGCCGCGCACGTGCTCGTCGGTTATCTCCGTGATCTTGATCCCGAGATCTCCCGGAAACGTGCCCGCGAGCCGCTCGGCGCTCAGCTCGGGCGTGATGTGCGGGTTCGTCGGCGCCACGGCCCGCGCAGTCTGTCAGAGAAGCTCGCGTGGTCTGGCGCGGCCGACCGGGCCGCGCGCTGGCGTGGCTTGGTGCGGCGTTCGTGCCGGTCCGCACCCCGGCGCCGGGTCGCGCCCTGGGCGAGGGCGCGTCAGTTCGCCCGGCGGTTGAGGTAGCGGCGCAGGCCGCTGAAGCTCTGCGCAGGCGGCATCGCCTGCTCGTAGGCCGCCGCGGCGTCCGCTGCGCCGGAGGAGGAGACAGCGGCGCGGATGGCCGCGCAGAAGCGCTCCTCGGTGCAGTCGAGCGCGAGCTCGCGCTCGTAATCGAGCGCGGTGCGTGCCGCCAGCAGGTGATCGGCGACGTCCTCGTAGTTGCCGAAGTGGGTCAGCGACAGGGCGAGGGGTCTCCACGCCTCGATCAGATTCAGAGAGGCGTGCCATGCCTCCACGTCGATGTCCGGCGGCGGCGTCGGAGCCATCACGCGGCCCCGCCCGATGCGCACGCCGGTGACGTCTCCCGTGAACGCGCGACGCGTCGGCCGGTGCAGGTAGGAGACGTGATGGGAGGCGTGACCGGGCGTGTAGGCGACCGCGAACTCGCCTATGACCTCGCCGCCGCCGAGCACCCGCAGGCGATCTGCGGGAACCGGCAGCACATCGCCCCACAGGCGGTGCATCTCATCGCCGTACAGGCGCTGCGCGCTCGCGAGCAGCTTGCTCGGGTCGATCAGGTGAGCCGCGCCACGTTCGTGAACCCACACTTCGGCATCCGGGAAGTGGCGCACGAGCGAGCCGGCTGCGCCGGCATGATCGAGGTGGATGTGCGTCAGCGCGAGCACCCGCGGCGGGCGTCCAACGAGCGCCGCCAGCAGCTCGCTGAGGCAGCTGCTGGGTCCCGGATCGACGATCACGTCACCGAGTCGCCACGCGCCGATCACGTTCGCCCGTCCCAGGTGCATGAGGTCGATCAGCTCGGGCTCAGCGGAAGAGGAGTGGGACATGGCCGGCGTCGGCGAGCAATCCTAGCCTCGGCTGCTGGCTGCCGCGGCTCCTCGCGGCGGCCCGCCTCGTCGTTCAAGCTCGGCAAAGCCAAGGCCACGGGCGTGTCGTGAGCGAGCAGCACGCGCTGTAAGATGACCTTTCCGCCCGGCGCCGCCGGCACGGTTGACGTGACGGCGACCGTCGCCAAGGCCGTCAGTCCCGTGAACGTCTACGACAAGTTCACCTACAGCTGGTGAGCGCTCCGCGCTCGCACCCCGTGCTCGTACCTGAGGTCGCGACCGGGCTGACGATGAGGCTGGGTCGCACCGCCCCGGTGGGCGCCGCGATTGCCCTCCTCGCTGGGCTTGCGCTGGCCTTGCCGCCGTGGTTCTCGCCGCCCGACACAGCGGCGCCCCCGGCGGGCGCCGCTCACGCGCGCGCTGCCGTCAGGGCGCTGCCGGCGGGGCTTCTGGCGGCGGCCTCGAAGGCGATGGGCGCATCCGATCACTCCTACTGGGCCGCCCGGCGCGGAACGGAGCTGCAGACGCGGGGCGGCGGCATCGAGACCACCTTCAGCGCCGCGACGGTCCGGCTGCGCACCGCGGGCGGGACGCTGTCGCTCGGGGCGCCGGCCTTTGGGCGCATCGGCCACCTCCGCCCCGCCGCAGCGGTGGCGCCGAGGAGCGCCGGGAGCCGCCTCATCTACGCCCACGCGACGGTCACGGCGCTCTACGGCAACGGGCCATACGGCCTGGAGCAGGGCTTCATCCTGCATAGGCGACCGCGTGCCGGTGCCGGAGCTGCCGTGCTCGCGATGCGGTTGAGTGGCTCGCTGAGGGCCGAGCAGGCGGGCTCGCAGATCGTGTTTCGCACCCGAGCGGGCGCCGTCGCCCTCCGCTACGGCGAGCTGAGCGTGATCGATGACAGGGGCCGGTCGCTGCCGGCAGCCATGCGCCGGGCAGGGGGCGACCTTCAGCTACTGATCGACGACCGCGGCGCGCGCTATCCGCTACGCGTCGACCCCTTCTTCCAACAGGGCTCGAAGCTGACCGGCGGCGAAGAGAGCGGCGGCGGTGAACTCGGCGAAGGCGTCGCGCTTTCGGCCGACGGAAACACGGCCGTGGTCGGCGGACCGGGAGACAACGGCGGCGTCGGCGCGGCGTGGGTGTTCGTGCGCTCGGAAGGCAGCTGGTCGCAGCAGGGCCCTAAGCTGACGGGCGCCGAAGAGGTTGGCAAAGCACGCTTCGGGTTCCGTGTCTCGGTCTCCTCCGACGGCAACACTGCGCTGATCGGCGGGCCGGTAGACAACTCCAGTGTCGGCGGGGCGTGGGTGTTCGTGCGCTCGGAAGGCAGCTGGTCGCAGCAGGGCCCCAAGCTGACGGGCGCGGAAGAGGTTGGCAGTGCGGAATTCGGCATCGGCACCGCGCTGTCCGCGGACGGGAACACGGCGATGGTCGGCGCGCTCAACGACAACGGCGGCGTCGGCGCGGCGTGGGTGTTCGTGCGCTCCGAAGGCAGCTGGTCGCAGCAGGGCGCGAAGCTGACGGGAAGTGGCGAGACCGGCAAAGGTCACTTCGGGCTTCGCGTTGCATTGTCGGAAAGCGGCGACACGGCGCTGATCGGCGCGGGTACCGACAACTCAAGCGCAGGAGCGGCGTGGGTGTTCGTGCGCTCCGAAGGCAGCTGGTCGCAGCAGGGCGCGAAGCTGACGGGAAGCGGTGAGGTCGGGGAAGCGCACGTCGGCTACAGCGTGGCGCTGTCCGCCGACGGCAACACGGCCCTGGTCGGCGGCCTCGCCGACAGCTCCGAAGCGGGCGCCACGTGGGTTTTCGTGCGCTCCGGAGGCAGCTGGTCGCAGCAGGGTTCGAAGCTGACCGGTGGCGGCGAGGTCGGCCGCGGCCTGTTCGGCTACAGCGTGGCGTTGTCCGCCGACGGGAACACGGCGCTCATCGGAGGACGGGGCGACAACACCGGGGTCGGGGCCGCGTGGGTGTTCACGCGTTCGGGCTCGACATGGGAACAGGCCGGCACGAAGCTCACGGCAGCCGACGCGAGCGGGGCCGGCCTGTTCGGCGCGGGTGTGGCGCTCTCGAGCGACGGCACGACCGCCCTGGTCGGCGGCCCCGGCGACAACACGAACGCCGGCGCGGCTTGGGCGTTCGTCAACATCCCGCAACCGCCGACGGTCGAGACCAGGCCGGCAACTGCCGTCACGCAGTCCAGCGCGACGCTCAACGCCACCGTGAACCCGCAGGGCGGGCTCGTCAGCGACTGCCACTTCAACTACGGCACCTCTCCCACCTACGGGTCGAGCGCTCCCTGCACGATGCTGCCGGGCTCCAGCTCCAACCCCGTGCCGGTGTCGGCCGAACTGACGGGCCTGACCGCGGAAACGACCTACCACTTCCAGATCGTCGCCACCAACCCCACGGGCATGAGCGAAGGCGCCGATGGTGTCTTCACCACCACCAACCCTCCCGAATTCGGGCGCTGCGTGAAACTTGCAAAAGGGGTCAAAGGCAGATTCTCCACGGCGGCCTGCACGACTCCGGCGACGTCCGAAAAATTCTCGTTCGAATGGGAACCGGGCCCGGGACCGAACGCGAAATTCACGACGAAAATCAAAGAACTCACGACCGCGACGATCGAAACCGTCGGCGGAGCCACCCGCATCTCCTGCAGCGGGCAGAGCGGAACAGGCGAATACACCGGGCGCCACACGATGGGCAACGTCGTGCTCACGCTCACCGGCTGTGAACTGAGCGCATCCAAATGCACGAGCGAAGGAGCCGAAGAAGGAGTGATCCGCACGAGCGTGCTCGACGGCTCGCTCGGAGTCCAAAAAAAATCCGAAATATTCGCGAAAGACAAAATCGCGCTCGACCTCTTCCCGGCCGCCGAAGGATCGCCGGTGATGGAATTCACCTGCGGCGGCACGGCCGTGGACGTGAGCGGCTCGGTCCTGGTGCCCGTCGCCTCCAACAAAATGGCGCTCACGGCGACGCTGAAATTCCTGAGCAAATCCGGCAAACAGAAACCGGAAAACTTCGAAGGGATGCCTGCCGACGTCCTGATGGTCGCCGTTGGCGAAGGCGCACCTGTGCAGGCGGGCCTGACGTTGACGACGCTCCAACGTAGCGAAGAAAAGGTCGAGATCAACTCCGTGATCTAGGCGCCGTCGCCGAGCGATCGCTCGGCGCGCCCTCCCGTTAGACCCCCGCTCGACGTTCGTTTGAGACCGGCGTAGAGACCGCGGGCCTGCGCTATCCTGCCTCGCCTCGTGCGCACGGCTGCGCTCCTATTGATGGCGATCAGCCTGACTGCGTCGCCCGCATCTGCCGAGGTGGCGCAAGCTCACAGCGTGGCGCCTGCCGCGAGGATCGACGGGCGCGAGGTCCACTCAGGCGAAGGCTCGCAGGCGTCGGGCGTGGCGAGGTCGCTTCCGCTGCGGGTAGCCGATTCCTCGGCGTACGCGCAGGCCAAGGCGCGCGCCCAGGGTGACGAGCCGCTCTCGGCAGCCCTCCCGTCGAGCTCTGCCGGCGGCCTTCGCGCGAACGCGCAATCCGGCTCGGCGACGGCAGGCACGTTCGCGGCGGTGTTTGGCTCGCTGAACGCCAGCGGACTGAACGCGGCGTCTCAGATCGCAGCGCAGGGCGAAGCCGGAGATGTGACGCCGCCGGACACCACCGGCGCGATCGGGCCGAGCGACTACGTCGAGATCGTCAACCAGGAGGTCGCGGCATATGCGCGCTCGACGCTCTCCCCGCTTGGTCCGGCAGTCGGGCTGGCGGCGTTCACGGGTGGCCTCTCACCGTGCGACCCGCAGGTCAAGTACGACCCGCAAACCGCCCGTTGGTTCTACTCGGCCATCCGCTGCGACGGGACAGGCGCCAAAAACGAAATCTACGTCGGGTTCTCGAAGACCAGCGACCCTTCAGACCTGAGCACGGCGGCGGGCCACGGCTGGTGCGGATACGCCTATCCCACCGCCAAAGTGCTCGAGGACTACCCCAAGCTGGGGCTCGGCGCGACGCACATGATCATCGGCTCGAACGCGTTCAATGCCGAAACCGAAGCGTTCCTCACTGCCCACATCCTCTCGCTCCCCAAGCCGGCCGGCGGGACGATCGCGTCGTGCCCGGCAGCACCGGCGCTCACCACGTTCGGGTCGAAAACCACGCCGCTGAAGACCTCGGTCGAAGCACACCTCGCCGTCACGCCAGAGCCCGCGACGGTGGCCGACGAATCGTCCGGCGGCTTCGTCGTCGCTGCCGACAACGCGTCTCCGTTCTCGGGCAGCGGGCAGAACATCATGATCTGGCAGGTCGCGGGAACGGCGAGCGCGCCCGAACTCAAAGCGCTGGGCGCGCCGTCGGTGGCGGCATTCTCGCTTCCCCCGAACGTGCCCCAGCCGAGCAGCAAAGATCGCCTCGACTCACTGGACGGCCGCCTCACCCAGGCCGCCGCTGCGGCGGATCCGGCCGCAGGGGGCGCCGAGGTGGTATGGACGCAGCACACGATCGCCGGCGGGGCCGGGACCGTGGTGCGCTGGTATGAGCTGCTGCCCGCGACGCTTGAAGTCAGGCAGGCGGGGACGATCTCCGATCCCAGCCGGTTCGCCTTCAACGGCGCGATCGCGCCCACGCTCGGGGGTGGGGCGGTGCTCGACTACGACACGGGGAGCAAAGCCGAACTGGTGGCGGTGATGGCGCAGTCGCGCGCGCCCTCGGCGCCGCTGGGGACGATGAACACCCCGGTCACGCTTGCCAGCTCGAGCGCGGTCGACTCTGACTTCAGCTGCCCCAGCCAGCCGCTGGGCAAACTCTTCGGCGCGATCTCGTGTCGCTGGGGGGACTACGCGGGAGCGAGCACCGATCCTTCCAACAACAACGTCGCCTGGGGCTCGAGCCAGCTCAACGGGCCAACGGGAGGCGCCAGCGAATTCGGGAACCAAGCGCAGTGGGCGACGCAGAACTTCGCCATCATCGCCAACGAAGTCGAACTGGTGGCGCCCGCGGTGACGGGGCTGACGCCCAAAAAAGGCCCTGTCACCGGGGGCACCGTCGTGAAAATCAGCGGCACGAACTTCGGCGGCGCATCGGCGGTCAAGTTCGGCTCGAAGAGCGCGACGAGCTTCACGGTCAACTCCGAAACGTCGATCACGGCGAGCGCGCCCGCGAACGCAGCGGGCATCGTGGATGTCACCGTGACGACGCCCGGAGGCACCAGCGCGGCGGTGCTCGCCGACCACTTCAAATACCTCCCCGTCGTAAGCGGGGTGAGCCCGAACAAAGGATCTGCCGCCGGCGGGACGAGCGTCACCGTCACAGGGGCGGGATTCGCCCTCGGTGCGAGCGCCACAACCTTCAAATTCGGCACCGCCAAAGCCTCGGCCGTCAACTGCGGCTCGAGCACCTCCTGCACGCTCGTCTCGCCGCCGCATGCAGCCGGCACCGTCGACGTCAAAGCGACGGTCAGCAAAGTCACGAGCGCGAAAAACGCGCCCGCTGATCAGTTCGCGTACAGCTGATCGCCGGCCCGCCGAGCGCGAGGCATAAGGTCGCTCGGTGCTGGTATAAACACCGCTTATCTCAGGTCAGTCTGACACCAAGGATCGGAGTCCGGCAGATCGCCCACAGCGTCTGAGGTGGCGATGCTTCCCAGGCTGACGCAGCTGCGCTACCTCGTCACGGTCGCCGAAGAGGGACAGATGACGCGCGCGGCGCGCAAGCTGCATCTCGCGCAGCCGGCGCTCTCGCAGGCGATAGCGCAGCTGGAGTCAGAGCTCGGCGTGGAGCTGTTGCATCGCAACCCCCGAGGCGTCACGCCCACGGAGGCGGGCGAGGCCTTCCTGGCCAAGGCGCGCACCGCGCTCGCGGCGACCGAAGACGCCGCCCTCACAGCCCAGTCGTTCGCGCGCGCCGCCAGTGGCGAGCTGCGCTTCGGCTTCCTCGGACTGCCGCCCTTCGACAAAGCGCCGCAGCTGTTCGCTCGCTTCAACGATGCCCAACCGCAGGCCGAGTTGAGCTTTCACGAGCTCGGGTTCCCGTGCGGCTCTACGGCGTCGTGGCTCGCGGGCGTCGACATGGCGATGTGCTTCTCGCCAACTCCCGATCCGGAGGTGGACGTCGAGCCGCTGTGGACCGAGCCCCGGACGGTGATCGCCTCCAAGCGTCATCCCCTCGCGCGGCGCGCCAAGCTGACGCTCAAAGACGTGCTCGACGAGACCTTCCTGGGCTGCGACCCGTCCGTCGAGGAGACCTGGGCGGGGTTCTGGCGGCTCGATGACCACCGCGGGGGGCGCGCGGCGCGCGTCACATCCGATTGTGCGCTGAGCGCCTCTGAAATGGCCGCGCTCGTGGCCTCTGGCCGAGCGATCACGACGCTCGCTGCTTCAAGCGCCGCGCTGGTGCCGAAGGTGCTCGCCGACGTCGTCGCGATTCCGCTCATCGATGCCGACCCGGCGGTGCTCGCGGTGGCATGGCGCTGCGACCATCACAACCCGCTCGTCGAGGCGTTCGTCATGGTCGCGCGAGAACACGTCAGCAGCGACGGCGGAGCGCCCGCGGCCGATGCGGCCGATGCACTAAGCAGCTAGTCGCGGCGTCAGCGGCGCCGCGCACGGCGGGCGCGATCGGCCTATCCTGTGGCGATGCGCTCTCGAGCGTGGGGGATTGGGGTGATTGTGGCCAGCGTTACGCTGGGCATCTCCGCCTCGCAGGCGGCCGCGTCGCTGCCGTTCCTCGGCGTGGGCCAAGCGGGTGGCCCGAGTGGGCTTTCTCAGATTGTCGACCCCTCCGGGCGGGAGGTGCTCCTGAAGGGGGTGAACGCCGACGGTCTCGCGGACTACTTTCGAGAAGACCTGCGGCCACCGTACCCGACTGCTCCTTCGGCCTACGCGAAAGGAGCCTGCCCGGCCGACGACGCGACGGTGGAGGGCGTCGATATCTGCAGCTATGACTTCGCGCAACTCGCGCCGCTTGGCTACAACGTGATCCGTCTGAACATCTCCTGGAGTCTGCTCGAGCCGGCCCCAGGGAGGATCGACGGCACCTACCTCAACCGCATCGCCCAGGTCGTGAGCTGGGCCAAGCGCGCGAAGATCTATGTGGTCATCGACATGCACCAGGACGCGTGGAGCAAGTACCTGTACACGAGCGCAGGCGAAACGTGCGCGCCGCCATTCCAGGCAATCCGCGGCTTCGACGGGGCTCCGGCCTGGGCCAGCGAACACATCGCGCCGGTCTGCGCTCTGAACGGCGTGCGCGAGCTCGACCCGGCCGTCCAGGAAGACTTCCAGAAGCTCTACGACGACATCCCCGCAGCCGATGGCGTCGGGCTGCAGGAGCACTACGCCGCCGCGATGCTGGCGCTCGCGCAGCGCTTCCACGAACAGCCGACCGTGGCCGGGTACGAGATCATCAACGAGCCCTCGCCCGGGTTCAACGCGGCGCCGGGCGAGGTGGATTCGACCGAGCTGTTCCCGTTCTACGCGAAGGTCATAGATCACGTCGTCGCGAACGTGCCGGGCTTCCGCCAGCTGTTCTTCATCGAGCCCAACGTGGAGCGCGACGTGACCGACCAAAGCGCGATCGTCACTCCGTGGTCGGCGTACAGCTCGTATGCCAACGTCGTGTACGCGCCGCACGTCTATACGGGTGTGTTCACGCTCGATCAGCAGGCTGCATCGACACGGTTCTTCCCCTCGCAGGGCGGCTACGAAAGCGCGATCGCCGACGCGAAAGCGCTCGGCCTGCCGCTGTGGGTGGGCGAGTTTGGCAACAACCCCTCAGACGATGAAACGGTGCTCAAAACGAGCTACGAACTGCAGGACCACTTTGGCGTCGGCGGCGCGCTGTGGCTGTGGAAGGAGAACGCCAACGACGTCAACCGCGCCGTCTTCTGGGGCGTCTACGGTCCGCCCTTCCCGCCGGGGACGGCCCAGGCGTCGCGCATCTTCTACACCTCGCGCGCGTTCCCGCTCTACACGGCGGGGGACCTGCGCAGCTTCTCCTACGACCCCGCTGCGCGAAGCTTCGACCTGGAGGGTGAATCGGCGGCGGTCGAACGGCGCAGCAGCACGGCGACGATGCTGTTCGTCCCGAGCGCGGTCGGCGCACCGATATCGGCGACGGGCGCGCGCGTGCGGACGGTCGTCCACGGCGACGGCAGCCGGCTCGTGTATGCGTGGCCGCTCGGCGGCCCGTATCGAGTGTTCACGGCGGGCTGACGGCGGGCGCTAGCGGCAAGCTCGGCGCCCGACCCGACCCGGGGACGCCTCCCCGCTGCGAGGTAAGGCCTGCGAGAGCCCGGCGCCGTCCTCGAGGACAAGGTCGCTGCTCATCTCGAAGGCCGGGTTTGTCGTCTGGTCTTCGGTGCCGAGTTCGGCGGCTACCGGGTGACTGTCGAGGTGCTGGAGCGGGCGCGCGCGGCGTGTTAGAGTTCGCGCCCGAGTGGGATAGCGGTCGTGGATGACCGCCGAGCGAGGCGAAGGGGGATGGCGATGAGGACTCTTGAAGTACGGGCGTGCGTTGTGCTCGCGCTTGCGCTCGCGGCGGGCGCGATCAACGTCGCGCCGAGCGCAGCCGAAGAACTGCCGACCGCACCCAAATGTGAGTTCATCGCCAGTCCCGGCAGCTCCGAGTGCATGCTGCCGTTCCCCGACGACTACTACACGAAGGCCGACCCCACCACTCCGACGGGCCGGCGCATCGACTTCAGGGAACTGGCGATGCCGAAAAACGCTGCCGGCGCGCCCATCGAAGTCGCGCCCTACAACACCGGTGACGGCTTCAGCCCGGGTTCGGTGATCACGCTGAAGATCCCCGGGATCGAAACTGTCGCCGACGTGAACGCGACGCGAGCCGTCCCGATCAACCACCCCGGCCGCTACAAAGCGCTCACGGCGCCGGTCCTCGTGATCGACGCGAGCACCGGCAAGCGCTGGCCGATCTGGGTCGAGATCGACTCGACGGTCGAAGCGAAAAAGGCGGACGTCGAGATCCACCCCAGCATCAACTTCACCTCCGGACATCGCTACATCGTCGCGCTGCGAAACCTCGTGAACGCCAAAAAAGAACAGCTCAGTGCGCCAGAAGGGTTCCGCGGCTACCGCGACAACCTGCCCTCGTCGGAAGAAAAGGTCAACGCGCGGCGGGCGCACTTCGAAGAACTCTTCTCCAAGCTCGAAGCGGCGGGCGTACAGCGCTCGAGCCTCTACCTCGCTTGGGACTTCACGGTCGCAAGCGACCAGAACAACACAGGCCGCGAGCTCTACATGCGCAACACCGCGTTCTCGACGCTCGGCGACAGCAACCTCGCCAACGGCATCGTCGAAGGCACGTCGCCCACGTTCACCGTCACGAGCGTGGAAAACGAACCCAATCCGGGGCAAATCGCGCGGCGCGTAAAGGGCGATTTCGTCGTCCCGTGCTTCCTTTTCCCGAGCTGTGGGCCCGGCGGCACGATGGTGCTGAGCCCCGAAGGCACCCCGCTCCAGAACGGCGTCTGGTCGGCGAACTTCGACTGCATAATCCCGGCGGTCGCGACGGCCGGCCCCGCAGAATCGGCGCGCCCGTCGCTATACGGGCACGGCCTCTTCGGCGAAGCGAGCGAGGTCGCGTCGGGGCCGCAGCGAAGCCTCTCCCAGGCACACGACATCGTGCAGTGCGCCACCGACGAGATCGGCATGTCCCTTTCGGACGTGCCATCGGCGGTCGCGGCGACGGGGAACCTCTCTCAGTTCCCGAAGCTCCCCGACCGTCTTCAGCAGGGACTGCTCGACGAGCTCTACCTCGGCCGGGCGATGATCAGTGCCAGCGGCTTTGAGAGCAACGAAGCCTTCCACCGGGACGGCACGCTGAGCACGCCCTCGGTGCTGAACACCCAGCACCTGTACTACAACGGCAACAGCCAGGGCGGCATCATGGGCGGGGCGCTTACGGCAGTGTCCCCAGACTTCACGCGCGCGTCGCTTGGCGTGCCGGCGATGAACTACTCGGTGCTCCTGCCGCGCTCGGTCGACTTCGACCAGTTCGCAGAACTGCTCTACCCCAGCTATCCCGACGAAGAAGCGCGGCCGCTGATATTCGACATCATCGAGCTGCTGTGGGATCGATCCGAGCCGGACGGCTACGCGGAGCGGATGACCTCCAACCCGCTCCCGGACACGCCGCCCCACCAGGTGCTGCTGGACGTCGCGTTCGGCGACCACCAGGTAACCGACTACCAGGCCGAAGTCGAGGCGCGCACGATCGGCGCGCGGGGTCACCGCCCGGTCCTCTACACGGGCCGCTGGCCGCAGAACAAGCCGCTGTGGAACGTGCGGACGCTGAAACGCTACCCCTACGCCGGCTCGGCGATCTACTTCTGGGATGGCGGGCCGATCCGCGAAACGTTCCCCGGCTCGGGCTCGTTCGTCGGCACCGAACCGCCGCCGCTCGAAAACCTGCCAAACCGCACCGGCCACGACCCGCACGGCCTTCCGCGCGCGACCACCGCCGAGCAGCAGCTCGTCTCGGACTTCTTCGAAGGCGCCATCCAGTCGAGCGACAACTGCAATGAAGGCCCGTGTTACTCGGTCGGGTTCAGCGGGCCGTAGGGGAACCGGCGACCCCTTCCTTACCATCAGCCAGCAGTAGCGGGCGGGCGAGACTTCGCTTGTGCTGGCCCGTAGGTAGGAGTAGCGTCTGAGGTGAGCTGGCCCTGTAGTAGAGCACCGGCCGAGGTCCGCAAGCCGCCGAAAGCGCCTCTGGCGCGGACGAGGCGTAGAGCCGAGGCGAACAGTGGTCTTCTGTGGGGCCAGCGCTTCGCTGCGCTCGGCTGCGTGGCTCCTAGCCTCGCGCCAGTGCCGGCGCTTGACACGGCACACAGGCCCGCCGCTACCTGACAACGCTCTGGCAACCTACGTCGCGCCCATCGCTCTCTTGGCGTTGACGAGCGGGCGCACATGGACGATGCTCTGGATGTCCTTGGAGACGCGAGAGCGCGCTTGGCTGGAGCGCCAGGCAGGCGGTGACGGCGCCGAGCCGCCTTCGTGCTGAGATCGTCCGGTCGATCCGCCTCTAACCGGTCAAACGTGTCACCGTGCCAAGGGAATTGGTTCTTCGCGAGCCTCTCGTTCACGTTTGACACCACGCGCGAGAATCTCCAGTAGCTGAGGGTCCGAGCGCCAGTCCAGCGCATCGGTGTCGCCGCCGCGGTGCACCCGAGGGTCGCCAACAGGGCCGACTCGGACGTATTGACCCGCTTCGCGGCTACGGGCGCCAGCCGGACGGTCACGTGCCCGGCGCAGCTCGGCCGGTGTCTTGGTAATCATGGGGACCTCCTTGAGCGTCGTTCGCACTACACGACCCTCGTTGAGAGTCGGCCCTCTCGAGCTGAGGAAGAAACTGTCCGTGAGGTCGCCGTGGGCGTCCAGCCGGCGGGGCCATGCGCGAGCGGATTCGAAGAAGCCGCGAGAAGCCTTGTAGCGCCCAAGTTTACAGCCGGCCCGCGGGAATACAAGGCGGCGTTTTTCGAAGTTGGGGGTGAGCCGTGACCCCCGCCGTATCGGGTGGGCACGTCGGCGCCTCCCCGCGGCCTGGTCAGCGGTCGATGCGCGTAGAGGCCGGCGCGGCAGACGTCGCGGCGCCCACAGCAGATGTGCCACGGCACGACGACGAGGTCGCCGGGCTCGGGTGGGTCACGCCGTCGCCGAGCTCGACCACCTCGGCGACGCATTCGTGGCCGATCGCAAACGGCGCCGGCACCGGTGAGTGCTCGAGGATGATCGCCTTGTCGACGTCACACGTCGTGGCGGCGACCGGCCTGACGACGGCGTCGAACCGCGACCACACGCTCGGGTCGGGCCGTTCGCGCCACTCGAGCTTCTTGGGTGCGACGTAGGTCAGCTCTCGCATCCGCCGTTCCTATCCGTCGCCGCCGCTGAGAAGGACTCGCCGCAGCCCGGCGGCGAGTCCCCGCTGCATGGTCTGCGGCGACGCGCTCGTCAGTCCCGCGGAGCGCTGGCGGGCGTGCTCCATCAGCGGGCCCATGAGCAGCGTCGAGTACAGGTCGGGCTCCATCCTGCGAATGCGCCCAGCTCGCGCCTCGCGGCGTAGCCAGGCGCCGATCGCCTCGCTGTACTGGACGTAGTGCTCGCGTCCGCTGGGGCGGTCGCGTTCTGTCTCCTCCCAGCTGAGCATCAGCCGTGTGAGCGCCGGGCGCTGCTCGACCCAGCGCACGTGGAACGCGACCAGCCGCCGGATCGAATCCGGGGAGCTTCTGCCGCCGGCGAGCGCGTCGACGACGCCGGCGAGATAGTCGCCCATCGCGTCGCGGGCGAGGGTTTCGAAGATGTCGTCCTTGCCGGCGAAGTGGTGGTAGATGCTGCCGACGTGGAGACCCGCGGCCGCGCAGATGTCGTCGATCGTCGTGGCCGCGATCCCCCTCTCGTCGAAGCAGGAAAGCGCCGCGTCGAGGATCCGTCTGCGCTTGGCCGGGGTGGTCGCCCACGAGCCGGGCTTGCGTCGATCACGTTCGAGCACGCTCGCCGTTGACCGTTGAAGCCCTCTTGCCATTCTTTGAGTATAGTTCAAGAACCGGATTCTAAAAAGCCGACCGTCAGGAGGGGCCCCATGACCTCGGACCTGGAGCGCCATCGCCGGCTTGCCGAGCACGTGCTGTCGACCTGGAACACACAGGACGTCGAGCGCGTGCTCGACTGCTACGCGGACGACCTCGTCTACCTCGACCCCAACACGCGCGGGCCGGTCGTCGGGCGCGACGCCATGCGCGCCTACCTAACCAAGCTGTTCGCCCGCTGGACGCAACACTGGGAACCACAGGAGCTGTTCCCGCTCGAGGGGACCGACGGCGTTGCGATCCGCTGGGCCGGCAGCCTCGCGCAGGCCGGCGAGAGCCGATCACTCGACATCGCCGGGCTCGACCTCGTGATCCTCGAAGGCGACCTCATCGTGCGCAACGAGGTCTATTTCGACCGCAGCCCGCTGGCCGCCCTGATGACGACGGCGACGGCCTAGCGACGTCAGCGCGCAGCGTGAGGTAGGCATCGCGGGGCTGAACTGGGTCGCATCGTCGGGATCGTCCGGGCGTGGGGGCCGCGTGGAGGTTCAGGCGGGTGGCTTCCGTGCCCAGTTCGCTCGCCCGTACGCGTTCGTGGCGGAGCGCGGCGTCGTGCGATGATCGGTGCAACCGTCCAAAGGAGGTCCGCAATGGAGGCCTCACAGGCAACGACGAGGGTGCCTGCGGTCGAACACAAGACGGCTGCGACGCGTGCGTCGATGGACGTGGTGCGTGAACGCGCCGAGCATGGGCCGTATTCCCGCTTTGAGCGAGGCTGCCGGCAGTCCGGTCGCAGGGATCGTGGGGGACGCAGACCCGGCTGCGGTTCGCGAGACGCCCGCGAGTCGGTGCTGCGTCGATGAGGTTCATCGAGCCCGTCACGCGTCGGCATGCCGACGGCCTGGTCGCGGACATCTACGGCGAAATCAAACGCGATTTTGCGCTCTTGCAGGATCCCGCGGGAAACTCGCCGTTCCTGGCGCACTCCCCGCACCCCGAACTGCTCGCGGCCACGTGGAGCGTGCTCTATGAGACCGTGCTTGTGAATGGCGTGGTCGCGCGCGCCGATAAGGAGGCCGTCGCGACTTCGATCTCGAGGACCAACGACTGCCCATTCTGTGTGGAGGCGCATGCTCTCCTCGCCGGGGTCGCTGGCGCGCATGACGATCGCGACGCGCTCAGCGGCGCGATCGGAGGCATCGGCGGCGAGCGCAGACGCGAGCTGCTGGCTTGGGCTGCTGCCACGCGGAGGCCGAACGATGAGCTCGTCCACCACCCGCCATTCACCACGCGGGAGGCTCCCGAGCTGATCGGGACAGCCGTTGCCTTTCACTACGTCAACCGGGTGGTCGAGGTGTTTCAAGGCCATCAGGGGATGAGCGTCGGCCCTCGTCCGCTGCGGAGCTTGGTCACGCCGCTTGTGGGCTATGCGGCGGGACGAGCGATGAGGCGCACGCGAGCCCCCGGTCGCACCTTGCACCGCTTGCCTCGCGCGGAGCTTCCATTCGATCTGGGCTGGGCTCGGCCGGCGGCGACGGTCGCGTCGGCGCTGGCATGTTTCGCAGCGGCCATCGAGCGAGCCGGAGCAGCCGTTCTGTCGGAGGCCGTCCGGTCACATGTGAGGACCGTCCTCGCGAGTTGGGAGGGCAATGATCCACCCTTGCAGTGGGACTGGCTCGCGCAGGCCGTGTGTGATCTCGACGCGCAGTCACATGCGGGTGCCCGTCTTGCCCTGATCGCGGCCCTTGCCCCTCATCGCATTAGCGACGACGCCGTTGTCGCCTTCCGGCGCACGAATCCAAGCGACGCCGACGTTGTCGCGGCGGTGGCCTGGGGAGCTTTCACCGCCGCACGGCGGATCGGCTCCTGGTTGAGCCTGGTCAGTAGCCCGGTGGGTGACGCTGCGCGTGAGCGCGCAAGCTTGGCTCCCGATAGAGCACAGCTCGACGATCGTCGTACGTGAAGTATTGAGCTCGTCCTTGGCGCGATCCCACTCCGCGGTGGCGCGGATTCCTCGTTTCGGGAAGCCAAGCCCAGCTCCGGACTCGAACCGGAGACCCCTTCCTTACCATCAGCGAGCGAGGGCGGGCGGGTGGTTGCGGGTTTCTGTACGTGGGGCGGGCGTTCAGGCGTCGTTCTGCGGGTGGCTGCGGGTCGGATCGGGGCGGCTGAGGCTTCCCTAGAGCTTCCACCGCGACGGCTGCTCTTCGTCCGACTCGACAGTCTCGGACTCGGCGACCGGCGCACTCGTTCACGTGCGAATGCGGAAGCTTGGCCGCGTCACCGGGACTCGGTTTTTCGCTTCTCCAGCTTCTCCCAATAGCGGACCCACTCTCGCTCGTGCGCGAGCCCCGCTTGTAGCGCGAGGAATGGGCCCTCAGCCTCCTCGGGCGATCCGCGCGCGACGAACGTTTCGTACTCCGCGAGCTTGCGGCGATGAAGCTCGGCCTGCTCGGCGGCGACGGTTTGGGGGTCAGCGCCGAAGTAGAGCTTGAGCAGGCCGGGGTCGCGCAGCTCGGTGAAGGCGCTCGTGGGTCCCGCCAGCCATGCCGCCAGTGCCTCGCGGCCCTTCTTCGTCAGCGCGTAGGTCTTGCGGCGCCTACCCGTCGCCTCCTGCTGCTCGCTCAGGTAGCCCGCCTTGGCTAGCCGTGCGGGCTCGCCGTAGAGCTGGGTGTGCTGCACGGACCACAGATCAGACAGCGACGCCGCCATCCGCTTGAGCTCATAGGGGGTCGCCTTCTCGGCCCACGAGAGCAGCCCGAGGACGATGAATGAGATGGGTGTCAGGCGGATCTCTTGCAATAGTAACTCTGGTATGGTAAAAGAAGAACGATTTTAGTAGAACCACGCTGGAAAGGATAGACCATGCAGACGATCGCGCGAGACACGGGACGTCATCAACTTGGCTTTCAGCCGCTTGAGCAAGAGCACCAGATCGACAGCCTGGCGATCGAAGGCGAGCTACCACGGTGGCTGTCAGGATCGCTGCTGCGCACAGGGCCCTCGAAGTGGGATCTGGGCGCACAGCGTTTGAATCACTGGTTTGATGGCCTGGCGATGCTGCACCGCTTCAGCATCCGCGATGGCGAGGTCAGCTACGGCAACCGCTTCCTGCGTGGCAAAGCCTTCCGCGCCGCGGAGCAGACCGGTCGCCTTGGCTTTCAAGAGTTCGCCAGCGACCCCTGCCGCTCGCTGTTTCGTCGCCTGGCGACGCTGTTCGTCACCCCAGAGATCACGGATAACGGCGCCGTCAACATCACTCGCCTGGGCGAGCAGTACATGGCCATGACCGAGTCTCCGATGCCCGTCGTCTTTGACCCGCAGACGCTTCAGACGCTGAATGTCCAGGCGCCGCGACCGGGAACGCTTCCCACCGCGCACCCCCACCGGGACCCCGCCAGCGGTGCGCTGATCGGATACACGACCAAGCTCGGCGCCCGCTCGAAGTACCAGCTGTTCACGCAGGCGCCCGGGCGCCCGGCGCGCATCCTTGCGTCGATCGGTGTGGGCGAGCCCGCCTATATGCACTCCTTTGCCCTGACGGAGCGCCACGCGGTGCTGGTTGCCGGCCCGTTGGTAGTCAAGCCGATCGAGCTGGCACTCAGGAGAGGTGGACTGATCGAGAGCTTCCACTGGAAGGCCGATCGCGCAACCCAGATATACGTCCTTGACCGCCACACCGGCGAGCGTGTAGCCAACCTCGACACCGACGCCCTGTTCTGCTTTCACCATGTCAACGCGTTCGAGCGCGACGGAGAGATCGTGATGGACCTCATCGGTTACGACGATCCGGGCGTGATCGACCGCTTCTACTGGGACGCGATCGACGCCGAATCGCGCAAGGGCGCACCCCCCACCGTGCGACGCTACCGTCTGCCGCTCGACGGCCGGCGGGACGTCGCCGTGGAGCAGCTGTCCGATCATGCGATCGAGATGCCACGCATCAACTACGCGCGCTGCAACGGCAGCGCCTACCGGTACGCGTACGGCATTGGAGACGGACCATCCAACGGCTGGGACAGCGTGCCAATCGTCAAGCTCGATGTCGACGGCGGAGGGGCCGACGTCTGGGCGCAGGACGGCGCTTATCCTGGCGAGCCGATTTTCGTCGCGGCTCCCGAGAGCCCGCGCGAGGACAGCGGCGCACTGCTGTCAATCGTCCTTGACGCAGAGCGGTGCAGCTCCTACCTGCTCGTGCTTGACGCCGAGACGATGCAGGAGCGCGCCAGGGCACACGTTCCCCACCACATCCCGTTTGGAGTTCACGGCGAGTTCTACGACGACCCGCCAGAGGTCGAGCAGCAATGACCACCATGCCCGCAACTCTCCGAGCATCCGAAGACGAGCGCGAGCACACGGCGGCTCTGCTGCGCGAGCACTGCCAGCAGGGGCGTTTGGGCATCGACGAGTTCGCCGAGCGGCTAGACGTCACCTTCGCCGCGCGCACCCGCGGCGAGCTTGATGCGCTACTCGACGACCTCCCAGCGCAGGGGCCGCAACCCATCTGTGGGGCCCTCAGGCGTCACGTGCGGACGTTCCTCCTGGTCAACGCGCTGTTGGTCAGCGCCTGGCTACTCACCGGTGCCGGCTACTTCTGGCCCATGTGGCCTTTCCTGGGATGGGGCATCGGCCTTGCCGCTCACGCACTCGCGGGCGACGATCCAGCGCCGGGGCCCACACGTACCTGTCCGCGCCGGCCACCGAAGTCTTCGCTATGAGGGGGAGCCGCGTTGAGCGAGCCACAGACCTCGGTCAGATGATCGCGACGACCTAGGCTTGCGCCCAACGTGCGGCGCCGCAACCCACAATCGCGTCGGCGACTAACTACCGATGACAGGAAGCGACTGCATCCTGACTGCGGATCTCGGCCCGTGGCGCGGGACGTTGGGCGTAGTCCTGCGGGTGCCTGTGGGTCGGATCCGGGCGGCTGAGGCTTCCATAATGCTTCCAACGCGACAGCTGGCTCTTCGTCCATTCCGAGTGTGTCGCGGCCTGAGTGGGCCGCCTCCTTGCATGCGAAAGCGACAGCGCCCGACCGAGGCGCTGCAGAACCTACCTCGGAGGTAATCGACAAACCACTCTGCGGCTGGCAGCGTTGGTCGGGTCAACCGAGTACCGACCGACGGAGGCGTGCAACATGGGAACGCTCGCTGCATCGCTTCAATCGCCCGCCAGGCGTGCCGATACAGGCACGCTGACCACTGCGTCGCTGAGTGCACGAGCAACACGCCTGATCGCGCTGGCTGGCCTGGGCAGCTTCGCCCTCATCATCGTGGGCGCATTCATCGCACCTCCCCTCTGGAATGCGCCGGGCACACACGCCTCAGCCGCCCACGTCGCCGCCTACCTCCAAGCTAATCACGGACGGACGATCGCGTCGCTGTACATCTACAGCCTCGCGATGGGGCTGTTTCTCTGCTTCACCGGCGGACTGTGGTCATGGCTGCGCCAGATCGAGCCAGCGCCCCAGCCGCTCTCGGCCGTCTTCGCCTTCGGCGCGCTCGCACTCGCCGTGCTCAGCTTCGCTGCCTTCGCCACGGCCGGCGTGATGAGCTACCGCCCGCAGCAGCCGGCGTTTGCGGCGTCGCTCAGTGACTTGACTTTCGGCCTACTCGCGCTCTCAGCGATCCCCACCGCCGTGTGCCTCGGAGCGTATTCGGCACTTGTCCTGCGACACAGGTGCCTTCCAGCGTGGACTGCTTGGCTGGCCCTGCTCGCCGTGGACGCGCACGTCCTGATCGCAGCATCGTTCATGAGCCGCGGCGACTTCCTGTCGTTGGAGAGCTCGGTGATCGTCTGGGTGCCGGCGACGTTCTTCGCGTGGATTCTCGCTACCAGCGTTGTCCTGCTGCGGGTAGCGGATCGAACGGGACTCGGGACTACGTAATCGCGCAGAGCGAGCGCCTGGCGGTCGTTGTCGCCACCCATTCGGCGGCGGCGTGAGGCGCTGCATCGGCGCCGCCTTCGCTCGGCTCGAGATGAAGGTCGTGATCTCGGCGACACTGGCACGGACGCGGCTGCGAGCCTCGCGGGCCACGAGCGAGAAAGCACGCTTTCGCGGGGTCACCCTGCTCCCGAGCCGTGGCGGCGAAGCGATCGTCGAGAGCGTCGACTAGCGCGGGAGCCGAACCGCCGTCGCCGTGCGCGCGGCGCGTGGCCGGTCGATCGCCCTGACCAAGTCTTGCCGCTCACGTACGCGAGCGACGCGATCCGCCGGACTCCCGCCTTCGTGTGGCAGCGAGCGCGTCGCTGATCAAGCTCCAGACGGCCGTTCCGGACGAGCTCCGGTCGTACCGGCGCCGCCGCCGTACAGGCTCGCTTCCGCGGGGCGAAGCGGGAGCGCTTGCGTCCCGACGTTCACCATCGGACGAGAAGACGAAAGCGGAGCGTCCCTACGAGCTTGTGAACGAGAGTCGCTCGCGGGTGTCTGGCACGAGCCGGTCGCTGGGCGGTGCTTCGACTTGGTCCACAGCGAACAGGCGCCACTCGCCAGGCACCCCCTTGAGCTCGCTGGTGCCGCGGTCGCTGAACGATATACCCGAGCCCACGACGAGGTCCTTGACGGTGCTTGAAACGACCACCTCGTCGGCACCCGCGAGCGCGCCGATACGCGCGCCGATGTTCACGGCCATTCCGCCTATGTCGTCGCCAATAAGCTCGCACTCACCGGTGTGCAGCCCTGCGCGCAGCGCCATATCCAGAGATCGCACCTGATCGGCGACAGCCCGGGCGCAGCGGATCCCGCGCGCGGGACCATCGAAGGTGGCCAGAAAGCCGTCGCCCATCGTCTTGACCTCATGACCCCGATGGCGCTCGAGCTCGGCGCGCATGAGCTCGTCGTGGCGAGAAATCAGCTCGCGCCAGCGCGCGTCGCCGAGCGCCGCGGCACGCTCGGTGGAGCCGACGATGTCGGTGAACATCACGGTCGTGAGGATGCGATCGGATATGGGCGCCTGACGGGCACCGGTGAGAAACTCCTCGATCTCCTCGGCGTAGCCATCGGCGTCGCCGTAGAAGGGAATGTGGTCCATCCCCGGCAGCACGACCAGCCGTGCGCCCGGGATGCGCTCAGCCATGTAGCGCGCGCACTCGACGGGAACGAACTCCTCGGCGCGGTGCAGGACCAGGGTCGGCACACGGAGGGTCGGCAGGAGTTCCCGGACGTCGGTTTCAAGGACCATGTCGATGAGGGTTTGTGCCATCTGTGGACTGGCGGCCGAGCGCTCGAAGATGCCGCGTCCGATTCGGTCGCGCTCGCTGTCGGCGCTCGGGGCCATGTACGCGAGCGTGCGCCCCTCACCCCAATGCTCGGTTGCAGAGCGCACTCTTTGAACCCCGTCGACCCAGCGCTGCCCACCCGGGTTGTCGTCGGGGTCAAGAGTCCCGTTCGGGAAAGTGCCGCAGAGGAGCAGAGCGCGTGTGCGCTCGGGGTAAGTCGCCGCGAACAGGACGCTCATGGCCCCACCCTCCGAAAGGCCGAACAGCGCGGCGCGCTCAGAGCCGGCCGCATCCATCACGGCGCGCACGTCGTCCATGCGATCCTCCAGCGGCGCCGGGGCGGCGACGGGGTCTGAAAGCCCCGTGCCGCGCTTGTCGAACATGATCAACCTCGAGAAGGAGGCGAGCTTCTCCAAAAAGCGGGCGATCCGCGGGTCCGCCCATTGCAGGTCCAGGTGGGAGATGAAGCCAGGGACGAAGACGAGGTCGAGCGGGCCGTCGCCGACGACCTGATAGGCGATGTTGACCTCGCCGCTCTTCGCGTAGTGGGTTTGCGGAGGCATTGGCCACGAAGGCTACGCCGACGCGCCCGGGCAGGCGATCCCGATCGCCCGTCGTAAGGCGCTGGACGGCGGTGGCCACGACCGCTCCTGTGAGAAGGCGATTGTCTCCGTCGGTGCTGGCCGGCGCTCCCGTTGGAGCCACGGCGACCGCCGGGCAAGTACGACGCGAACCTGACCAATGCGCGTCCGCTACGCGGCCCCAGTCGAAGTCGAGGGGGTCACGGCCCCGAGCCCGCGAGCGAGGGCGTCGGTGAGCGCGGCACCTGCGGTCCCGGCGGGGTCGAGCGCCGGGTTGTAGATCGTGACCTCAACACCCGCGACGCGGCCGGTAGCCATCGCGGAGGCGAGGATGGTCGCCAGCTCATCGGCCGACAGGCCGCCCGGCTGGCGGTAGTCGACCGCAGGCATGACCGCGTCGTCGAGCACGTCCGCGTCGACGTGGACCCAGAAGTGGTCGGGAGCGCCAGGGCGGGTCAGGTGGGCAAGGGCGAGCTCGGCGGCGCCGCGCGCGCCGGCCTCGCACACCACGGCGAGGTCGAGCGCGAGGAGCTCGGCGGGGATCGGCTGGCTACCGTCGCGAGCCTGCTCCTCCGCGTCGCGGAAGCCGACGATGCCGCGTGCTCGGCACGGACGAGCGGGGAGCGGCCCTCGAGGTCACCGACCGCGGGTGGCCCATGGCCGGTGGCAAACGCCAGGTCCATCGAGGCTGCCTCGCCCGAGGGCTCAGCGGACGGCTGGTAAAAGTCGGCGTGCCCGTCGAGGAAAAGAAGCCCGGCGGCACCTCGCCGGCGCAGCGCTAATGCCCCGCCGAGCAACACGCTGCAGTCGCCACCGAGGACAAGCGGCACCTCGCCGACGTCGAGCACCACCCCAACCGCGTCGGCGAGGGACACGGCGTATGTGGCGACCTCGGGCCCGTTGAGTACACCGCTCGCCGCGTCGCGGAGACCGGATGCCGGCGGGGGCGCGACGCTGGTGGCGATGCGTGCGCATAGCGCCTGCGCTAGGCCGTGCCCGAGCAATGCGTCCCCGAGCCCCTCCACTCCCGACGCGCGAAGGCCAAGCCCCGAGGGCGCGCGCACCACGGCGAAGCGACTGCCGACGGCCGGGGGATCAAACATCGCACGCAGAGCCTCTCACGCCCCCATCGGCCCGTGCTAGCCAAGCTCCCGCCGCCTCGAAGTATCGGTGTTCGCCTCGGTCGGATTCGCGACCGGTCGCCAGACGGCCCCGAACAGCGCCCACCAGTCGGTGAAGTCGCCGGCGTGGTGACCTGCGCTAGCGGCACGGGCCACAACTTCGTCACGCTTGTGCTCTGCGAGCAGAGCGGGCGTCTAAGCACGGGTCGAGCTGACTAGCGCAACGAACGAGTACCAGTCGTCTCGACCGAACGGTTCAGCAGCGAGTACTTGCGGTTCAAGCCAAGCCCAGCGCCGGACTCGAACCGGCGACCCCTTCCTTACCATGGAAGTGCTCTACCAACTGAGCTAGCTGGGCGCGCCGACTGACTCTAGCGCGGCTCCAGGCCTGCGTTACGGCAAAGAGCGGAGAACTGCAGGCGCGCTAGCCGTGGTCGGGCGTGACGGTCGTCACCGGCAGCCCCATGCCTGCGACCTTGCTCGGCAGGTCGAGCTTGAGCCAGCGCGAGAGACGCACTGGCAGTGTCGAGACGATGACCTCGTCAAACCCGCGCAGGTTGATCGCGTCATGCACGGCCGCGACGGGGTCCGCGTCACCGACGATGCCCTCGACGGGAGCGCCGGCGGCCTCGCTGAGCGCGGGGACGGCCTCGTTGATGACCGTCTGCGCCTCGCTCGCCTGCTGGTCCTCGGGGTCCACGACCTTGTGCAAGCCGTGGGCAGGGTTGGGCACGAGGAGCGTGAACGTCGCGGGCCCGCGCTGGGCGCGCTCTCGCACTGCGTCGAGCAGAGGCTTGGTTGCGGCGGTCTTGTGTGCCACCACGAGTACCCTCGCGGGCGTCTGCGGCGTCTGCGAGGACTCCATCGCAGTACTCCTTTCGAGCCGGTTGCTGCTCGATCATTCCACGACGGTCCGCGGCACGCTGTGCCGGCCGCGACGGGGTCCGCGCCGACGTCCGTGGGTGCGCTCGGCCGGGCCCGTTGGCGGTGACGCGCTGAGTCCCTTGGCGCGCGTCCGCGCGGACCGTGGGGGTCGCGCTTCGCCGCCGGGGCGAGTAGCGCGGGCTACTGCCAGCTGGTGGCGCTGGTCCAGGACCAGGCGTCGGCTTCCTCGTAGCAGTAGGAGATCGGGTCGAAGTAGTCAGGAACGTCGGCATCGAGCGTCTCGCCGAACACGACACGGAGGCTCAGCTCATCTAGTTCGATCCCACCGGCTGGTCTGGCTTCGGTCAGGGTGTCCACGGGGCCTCCTTCTCAGTCGGATGTGCGCCTTGGATCTCACCCCTCATAGGGTGATGTTGATCCCTGGCTGCGCCGGTGTGTGTGACTTCGCTCCGTGTGTGAGGATTATCACGAGCGGTCGATGGCGCCCCCAGAGCCGGTCAGCGCGCCGTCCACGGTCCGGCCGCTGGACCGCGCGCTCGGTTTGCAGCGATCGTTCCTTCCTCAAGCGAGCCGTATTAGCGACCGAGTTACTAAGCGATGGATCCATTCGACTTCATCCCCATCGTTCCGCCCAACCTGCCGGGAGAGAACGCGTCCGGGAAAACACCCGGCGACAGCTTTGCTGCCGGCGTCGCGTCTACGGTCCTCCCTGCGGTCAACTTCCTGCTCGTGCTGTTCACGGGCTTCGCCGCCAGCTTCGCCGTCGCGCTCGCCTTGATGCCGCTGGCCAGCGCGAGCCTCGTGTTCGTGATCGGTCGGCGGCTCTCCACGGCGACCTCCCGGGTAGTCGTGTACGCGCTCGGCTGCGCAGCGTTCTGCTTGATCGGGAACGCGTGCGCGCTCCTGCTGCACGGGCTTCTTCAGTTCTTCCACGACTTCTGAGCGGGCGCCTGTTGCTGTCGCGACGAGCCCGCTGCCCGGCTCGGCGCCGGAGATAATTCGAACGGTGGACGCTTATCCGCCGTCGAATCTCGATCTCGTACGCTCCACCTGCGGGGCATGGCTTCAGGCAAGGGGAACGAACCTGGTTCCCGTCCGCAAGGGCAAGGTCGCTAGGCTCGTCCTCTTTCTCGATGGGGATCGTTCGCTCGCCGAGCCCGACCCCAAGGACCGGCGATGACGGTCGAGCTCTTCCGGGCGCTGTCGGATCGGGATCGCGAGGAGCTGTTTCGCTTTCGCTACTCCGTATACGTGGAGGAGCTGGGGCGCTACGGCCGGATCGCGGATCACGGCGGGCGCCGGCTGGTCGAGCCAGAGGACATGCACAGCGTCCTATACGGTGCCCGTCAGGACCGTCAGGTGGTGGGAACGGCGCGGCTGACGTTCGGCGCAGACGGCTTCTCGGCTCGCCAGATCGACCAATACAGCCTCGGTCCGTTCCTGGCCGAGGCGCCGGCGCGGGTGATGGCCGTCGGCGAGCGACTGATGGTCACGCCCCAGCTCCGTGGCTCGACGATCTCATCGAAGCTGCGGGACTTCATCAGCGAGGATGTCGAAGCCCGCGGTGTTCGACTGGTGTTTGGCAACTGCGAGCCGCATCTGCTCTCGCTGCACCTCTCCTCCGGAGGCCGAACGTACGCCGAGCACAACATCAACAGCCAGGAAGCCGGCTACCTGATCCCGTTGGTATGGCTCGTCGGCGACACTGACGGCCTGGCCGAGGCGATCGGCAGCCGGGACGGCGAAGGCCGTCCCTGCCTGCCGCACTCGATCGATGCGGCGCTGAGTCGCCCCGACGCCGTTCGCTCCGCTGCCCAATCGGCCCCCGAGGAGTACTGGGCCCACATCGAAGTCGCCCTCGAGCGCCTGCAACAGGAGCCGCTCCATGCGTTTGCCGGCCTCGACGCGTCAGAGACTCGCGAGTGCATCGCGCGCAGCAACATCATCGAGTGCGCCCCGGGGGATCGCGTGCTGAAGGAGGGCGGCTCCTCGCACAACCTGTTCCTGGTCCTGGGCGGGACCCTCGAGGTCCGGCACGAGGGCAGGCTGATCAACGTTCTCGGTCCGGGAGACGTGTTCGGCGAGATGGCATTCCTGCTCGAGCTTCCGCGTCAGTCCGACGTCTACGCGGCCACGCCGGGTGTGAGGATCATGTCGCTCTCCGACGGCACGCTGCAGAAGCTGATCACCGAGGAGCCCGCGCTGGCCGCCAAGCTGCTGCTCAACATCTCGCGGATGCTGTGCGGACGGCTGATCAAGGCCAACACCGCCACCGACATGTGAGGGACGGACAGAGGCTCTCCGTGCGAGGGCGAATGCGCCGGGCAAACGGCTCCAGCAGTGGCCCGGGAGTGCCTCGGCTACGGTTGCGAAACGAGCGACAGCCCCGCATTCAGCACGAGTACGCGCTGGCGCTGGCCGCGTGATCTGGGGCAAAGTCAGTCACGCCGATCGCCACCTTGGTCGTGCGACTCGTCATCCGATCGAGCCGTGCGAGATCCTCCATGCAGAATCGATGCTCCTCAAGCGTTTACTGGTGAGCGCCGCTACCGCGCTTCTTGCGATCAGCATCTGGACTGGGGCCCCCTTGTTCGCCCTCTGGGTCGGCTCCCAGGTGGTCGGCAGGGAACAGCTCACGATGCAGGCTGTCTTCGTCGTCATCGTCGTGCTGGGTGTCCTCGTGTTCGCCATTGCGTTAGCGCTGACTCGCCTCAACGCGATGTATGACCGGCTCAGCGGTCGGGCCACTCGCGAACGTCGGCTCGCGTGGCTGCGGAGCATGCGCGACGAGGGTTGGCGAGATGAACTGGACCGGGAGGTGGGGGGCACCGTCCTGGAGGGGATCGTCATGGTCACCGTTTGGGTTGCCGTGATCGCGTTCTTGGTCTGGTTCTTCGTCCTCGCGGGTTCGCCGCTTCCGCACTGAGCGACCCTGCCGACTGCGCCTGTTTCTCGTCCGTGGCTCGATCGCCGCACACGACCGTCCTCGCGGTGCCGCTCGCCTGGGTCCGGGCAGCTCGGCTCGGAGTCGGATATTGGCCCCTCGCGGTCGGACTGGCGCCGTACGCCGTCGAGCCGAGATGCTCGCGGGGCAGCGGGCGACGCCTGCACGACGACAAATGGCGGGGGCAGGATTCGAACCTGCGAAGGCTGAGCCAACGCGTTTACAGCGCGTCCCCTTTGACCGCTCGGGAACCCCGCCGCGCGGTCGTCAGTTTAGTCCCGCCGCCCGCTCGCGGGCAGAGTCTGACCGGCGAGGCAGCCGAGCACTCCGAGCCCGACGAGGTGTTCGAGCGAATATGCACGCGCGCTACTAGGCGCGTGGGGATATTCGCTCGAACGCCTTCGCGCTACGACGCCTCGCGCAGCTGCTGTGCGTCGGGCAGCGACTGCAGCTTCTTCAGCGTCCGGTTCTCGATCTGGCGTACGCGCTCGCGTGTGATGTTGAATGCCTGTCCGACCTCCTCCAGCGTGCGCGCCCGGCCGCCCACGATGCCGTAGCGAAGCTCGATCACCTCGCGCTCGCGTGCCGGCAGCGACTGCAGCACCCGCGCAATCCTCTCTCGCCGCAGCGCAGCGGAGGCGATCTCAAAAGGAGACTCCGCCGAGACATCCTCGACGAGGTCGCCGAGAGCCGAGCCCTCGTCCTCTCCCATCGGCTTCTCGAGCGACACCGGCTGCTGTGCCATACGCAGCACCTCCCGCACCTCGGGCACCGAGCACTCGAGCTCCGCGGCGAGCTCCGCGGCGGTCGGTTCCCGGCCCAGCTGCTGGATCAGCGCTCGCTCGGCGCTGATCAGTTTGTTCAGCCGCTCGACCATGTGCACCGGGATGCGGATCGTGCGCGCCTTGTCCGCAAGCGCTCGCGAGACCGCCTGGCGGATCCACCAGGTTGCGTACGTCGAGAACTTGTAGCCGCGGCGGTAGTCGAACTTCTCGACCGCCCGTATCAGTCCCAGCGATCCCTCCTGGATCAGGTCCAAGAACGTCAGCCCGCGGCCCACGTAGCCCTTGGCGATCGAGACCACCAGCCGCAGGTTCGCCTCGACCATGTGCTGCTTCGCGGCCATATTGCCGCGCTCGATCTGCTTCGCCAGCGCGATCTCCTCCACCGCGGTCAGCAACGGCACCCGGCCGATCGAGCGTAGATACAGGCGCAGCGAGTCGAGGCCCGGATCGCTGCCAGCTTCCAGTTCCATCTGCTTGAGCTCCGGCGCGCGCGCCGCTCGGCCCCAAGGCCGCGCATCCTCGCCGCGCAGCTCTTCTAGCTCGGCGGTGGCGCTGGTTGCAACGGTCAGACCCTGGTCCATCTCCCTCAACCTGATCCCCACCAACCTTCAACTCCCGCCCGGGCGGCCCGCCCGCCCGACCGTGGCGGAGTGATACCAGAATTGCCGGTCGTGCAGGTGCCCAGTCGGCCAGCCGCGAGTGTCCGGCTCGCCCGCGCTACGCTGGCCGCCATGCACACAATCTCCTCGGCAACCGCTCAACCCGCCGTGCGCGGCGACGGCGCCGACGTGCAGGCGCGCTCGCCCGTGGTTCCCATCGGGCTCTCGCGCGTGGGCGTCACCGGCATCGAGAAGGTCGTCCGCATTCGCGACGAGCTCTACTACGCACAGCTCGAGTGCTTCATCGACCTCAGCCGCGACCAGAAGGGCGCGCACATGTCGCGCTTCGAGGAGGTTGTCAACGAAGCCATAGGCGAGGTCGTGCTCAGCGAGTCGCCGTTCCGCGCCGAGACGCTCGCCCAGCACGTGGCTGAGATCGTTCGCGCCCGCCAGGGCGCAGACCGCGCCGAGGTCACGATCGCCGCCCGCTACCCCGAGCACAAGCCCGCGCCCGTCTCAGGTGTGCAGACGCAGGAGATCTACACGCTCCTCGGACGCGCCGTCGCCTTCGAGCACGGGACCCGCCGCATCGTCGGTGTCGCGGCCACCGGGATCACCGCGTGCCCCTGCGCGCAGGAGCTCGTCGCCGCGCGCGCGCGCGAGCGTCTCGAAGAGGATGGCTTCAGCAGCGAGCAGGTCACCCGCGTACTCGAGCACGTTCCCGTCGCTACCCACAACCAGCGCGGTCTGGCGACGCTGCACATCGGGTGTCTCGAGGAGTGCGACGCCGAGATCGACGCAGCCACGCTGCTCGCGATCGCCGAGGCGAGCATGTCCTCGGAGATCTACGAGCTGATGAAGCGTTCCGACGAGGTCGAGGTGGTCGAGAAGGCTCACCGCCGTCCCCGCTTCGTCGAGGACTGCGTGCGCGAGATGATCGCCGGCGTGCTCTCCCGCTTCCCCGAGCTCGACGACGGGAGCTTCGTGTTCGCCCGCCAGGAGAACCTCGAGACGATCCACCAGCACAACGCCGTCGCCGAGCGCCACGGCCTGCTCTCGCAGCTGCGCAGCGAGATCTCCTCCGGACTGCCCGCACTCGTCCACACGAGCCTCGACGAATGGCTCAACGACGCCCGCCGGATCATGCCCGCCGGCGCCTAGCCTGGGCTGGCCGCTCAGGTGCCGCTGCCGACGCGGCGCGCGGCCGCGCGCTGCAGGCGCCGGCGCAGGCCAAAGAAGTAGTCGACGCCCGAGAGGACGGTCACCAGCACCGTCACATACAGCAGCGCCGACACCCAGGGCGGCTGGCCGTGCACGGTGATGACGGCGAGGATCGACGCGATCTGCAGGCACGTCTTGAGCTTCCCGAACGCGCTCGCCGCCATCACCACGCCCGCCTGCGTTGCCGCCATGCGCAGCACCGTGACCCCCAGCTCGCGCGTGATGATGACCATCGCGATCCACGCCGCCAGCCGATGTAGCGAGACCAGCGAGATCAGCGCCGCCACGATCAGCAGCTTGTCCGCCAGCGGATCCATCAACTGCCCGAACGTCGTGATCGAGTCACGCGCACGCGCGAGCCGGCCGTCGACGAAGTCGGTAACCGACGCCAGCGCAAACACCACCGCCGCGAGCACGTCGCCCGCCGGTGTGTTGCCCAGCAGGGCAACCACCAGCGCCGGCACCAGCATGATGCGAAGCACCGTCAGCACGTTGGGCAGGTTGGCGGGGAACACGAAGGAGAAGCTTATGTGGCCCAGCGCCTCTGCGCGCCAGGGCGAGCGCGGCTGGTATACCCGGGGCCACGCTCGATACGCCAGCGGCGCGCTCCGGCGCTCGCAGGCGCCGAGCGCTGTTCTTCGATCACCAGGAAAGGAACCGGCGTCATGACAACGCGCACGCTCGGGCCCAGCGGCCCTGAGGTCTCCGCGATCGGCCTCGGCTGCATGGGGATGTCGGCGTTCTACGGCGCAGCTGACGAGGGCGAAGCCCGCGCGACCATCGCGCGCGCCCTCGATCTCGGCTGCAACTTCCTCGACACGTCCGACATGTACGGCCCCTTCACCAACGAGCAGCTCGTCGGCAGCGCCATCGGCTCGCGCCGCGAGGAGGTCTTCCTGGCAACCAAGTTCGGCATCAGGCTACTCAGCAAAGACAACCTCATCGACCGCGCGATCGACGGCAGTCCCGCCTACGTCCGCGAAGCCGTCGAGGGATCGCTCGAGCGACTCGGGGTCGATCACATCGACCTCTACTACCAGCACCGCGTCGACCCCAACACTCCGATCGAGGACACCGTCGGCGCGATGGCAGAGCTCGTGCAGGCGGGCAAGGTGCGCTACATCGGGCTCTCCGAGGCCAGCGCGCGGACGATCCGCCGCGCGCACGCAGTGCACCCGATAACGGCCGTGCAGACGGAGTACTCGCTGTGGACGCGTGATGTCGAGCCCGAGATCCTGCCCACGCTGCAGGAGCTTGGGATCGCGCTCGTCGCCTACTCGCCGCTCGGCCGCGGCTTCCTCTCCGGGCGCTTCAGCACGACCGAGGAGCTCGACGAGGGCGACTACCGGCGCTTTGGCCCGCGCTTCACAGGCGAGAACCTCGAGCACAACCGCAAGCTCGCCGAGCGCGTGCGCGAGCTGGCTGCCGAACGGGGCATCACGCCCGGCCAGCTCGCTCTCGCGTGGGTGCTGCACCGCGGCGAGCACATCGTGCCGATCCCCGGAACAAAGCGCGTCTCATATCTCGAAGAGAACCTCGCCGCCGCCGATGTCACGCTCAGCGACGCCGAAGTCGAGCACATCGCCGAGGCGTTGCCGGCGCCTGCCGGCGACCGCTATCCGGAGGCCGTAATGCGCTCAGTCGACCTCTGAGCCGCGATCGCCGCGCGGTAGGGTGGGCACCAATGCCGCTGATCCCCACTGTCATAGAGCGGACCGCCCGCGGCGAACGCGAGTTCGACATCTTCTCCAGGCTCCTCGACGAGCGCATCATCTTCCTCGGCACTCCCATCGACGACCAGGTCGCAAACCTCGTCGTCGCGCAGCTTCTGCACCTCGAGAGCGAGGACCCCGAGAAGGACATAGCGATGTACATCAACTCGCCCGGCGGCAGCATCTACTCGGGGCTCGCCGTCTACGACACGATGCGCTTCATCAAGCCAGACATCCAGACGATGGGCGTCGGGGTGGCCATGTCGATGGGGTCGCTGCTGCTCGCAGGCGGCACCAAAGGCAAGCGCGCCGCCCTGCCCAACTCGCGGATCCTCATCCACCAGCCCTCGGCCGGCTTTCACGGCCAGTCCACCGACATCGAGATCCACGCGCGCGAGATTCTCAACGTGCGCGGGCGCATCGAGCAGATCTACGCCGAACACACCGGTCGCCCTGCCGAGCAGGTCCGTGCCGACATGGAGCGCGACCGCTTCTTCACCGCTAAGCAGGCGCTCGAGTACGGGATCATCGACCGCGTGCTCGACCATCACTGAGCGCCGCCAGCCGACGCGCCTTCAGATGGCAGGGCTCAGCCACCGGGAGCGCGCGACGCTCCTGGCGATCATCGCGGCCGCGGCGCTCGCCGGGGCCGCGAACTACGGGCGCTGGGCCGCCGTGCCTCGCTTTGCGCTGGCGACCGTCGCGCTCGCAGGCCTCGCGTGGGTGGTCTCGTTCGCCACAGAGCAGCTCGGCGAGCACTTCGGCCCGGGCACGACCGGAATGCTGCAGTCAACGCTCGGCAACCTGCCCGAGCTGTTCGTCGTGATCTTCGCGCTACAGAAGGGCGAGCTGATCGTCGCGCAGACGGCGATCATCGGCTCGATCCTCGCCAACGCGCTCTTGGTGCTCGGCCTCGTGATCGTCGTCGGCGCCCAGCGCGCGCCCGACGGCGTGATGCGCTTCTCAAAGCGCCTGCCCAGGGACACGGCCACGCTCATGCAGGTGACCGTCTTCATCATCGTGCTGCTCGGGCTCTCGGTCAGGTCAGGCGATCCCGCGAGCCACCACGTCAGGGCGATCTCGATCGTCGGTGCCGTGTGCCTGCTGCTCGTGTACCTCTTCTGGGTCGTTCCCTACCTGCGTGCCGACGCCGCGGCCGCCGCGCACACGCCGCCCCAGCAGCGCTCGGCGGGCGAGCGGCCGAGACTGTCGATCTCCTCGAGCCTCGCGCTGCTCGCTCTCAGCGGCGCAGGCTCCGCGTTCGTCTCGGACTGGTTCGTCAACGGGCTGAGGCCCGCGATCGACCAGCTCAACCTCTCGCAGGCCTTCGCGGGTCTGGTGATCGTCGCGATCGCCGGCAACGCCGTCGAGAACACGGCCGGGCTGGTGCTCGCCTGGAAGGGACGCTCGGACCTCGCGATCTCGGTCGTCAAGAACTCGGTCGCCCAGATCTCCGCCTTCCTGTTCCCGCTGCTCGTGCTCGTCTCCTTCGCGCTCTCGACCGTGCTCACGTTCAAGATCGCGCCCGTCTACATCGGCGCGCTCGCCCTCACCGCGCTCGCCCTCGCACAGGTGACTGGCGACGGCGAGGCAGCCGCCTTCGAGGGCTGGGCGCTCGTCGCGCTGTACGTGGTCGCGGCGACCTTCACGCTCTACGAGTAGGCACGGCTCCGCGCGCCGCGCGCTGCCCGCGTCAGCTCCCCGTCAGAGCGCCGGCGTGGGCTCGGCAGCCCGCGCCCCCCGGGAGCAGCGCCCGGCCAGGCGGGTCGTCGCTCAGCAGCTGCGGCACGCTCACGGCGCGCAGGCGCTCGCGGGCCAGCGCGGCGAAGATACCGAGCAGCGCGCGCACGGTCTGGCCGCGGTTCTCGTGCATGAGGATGATCGCTCCCGGGCGCAGGCCCGCGATCACGTTGCGTTCGATCTGTACGTAGTCTGCTCCGAGCGAGTCGCGGCTGTCCACCGTCCACAGGACCTCGAGCAGGCCCAGGCGGCGGACGAGCCCGTCGATGGCCGCGTCGCGTGCGCCGTAGGGGGGCCGGAAGAGGAACACCGGCCCGCCGGAGGAGTGTTCGATCGCGCGCTTCGCGCCCGCGATCTCGCGTCGCGCCGCCCCCAGCGAAAGCGCCGTCAGCAGCGGGTGGTTGAAGGTGTGGTCACCCACCGCGCCCAGCGACCGCTCTTCGCCCGTCGCGCCCTTGACCAGCGGGATGTTGCGCGCGACGACGAAGAACGTCGCGCTCAGATGGTGCCTTCGCAGCTTCGCCAGCACCAGCCGCGTGTACGGGCCAGGGCCGTCGTCGAACGTCAGCGCGACCTCGCGGCCCCGCCTTCCGGCGCAGTAGACCGGGCGACCGCGCGCTATGAGACCGCGCACCTCCGCCGTCTCAGAGCTCGCGCCGGGGGGCGCCAGCGCCGAGGCGCTGCTCGCCGGGGTCCGCCCAGCAACCGGCCGCTGCGCGCCGCCGCCCGCTCGGCTCGCCGCTCGCGCTCGAGCACCCGACCCGGGTTGCGCAAGCGCCCCGCCGCTCCTCGCGCCGCGCCGGGTGCGCGCCGCGGTTCGTGACGGCACCGCCGGCAGCAGCGTCAACGCGAGCGCCGCTGCGACGCTCGCGAGCGAGACGCCGGCCAGCAGCCCCCGTGGCGCGCGCAGGCGCCCTCGCCCAGCGAGCTGAGGCGGTACCCGGTGCTCGATGGCGCAACCGTAGCGCGCCGCAGACAGCGTAGGCCGCGGTCGCGCCCGAGCGCGCTAGACTGCTGGAACCTCGCGCTGGGCGGGGTTTTTCTTCGCCCGGAGCCGCCTATCAACCACCACGCAGGGATTTCACAATGGCCCGCGGAGACGTTCGAATCGCCATCACGCTCGCTTGCGAGGAGTGCAAGCGCCGCAACTACCAAACCAACAAGAGCAAGCGCAACAATCCCGATCGGATGACAATGCGCAAGTACTGCCGCTGGTGTCGCGCGCACACCAGCCATCGGGAGACCCGCTAGCGCCGGGGCGCAGCTGTGGCCCGTGACCGCAAACGCGCAAAGCAGCGCCGCGAGCGTCGGCGCGCGAGCTCGCCGCGCACGCGTTCGGGGAGCGCCGGCTCCGTTGCCCAGAGCGAGCACTCCGGGGAGCAGGCTCCGCTCACGGACGTACCGGGAGCGCTCGAGCACGCCTCAAGCGGCGTCGATGAGTTCGACGCCGCGCTCGTGCGCGGAGCCGGCGGGGTGGCTGGCACGCCAGACGCCTCGCCGCCTGACCAGGACGCCGAGGATGCTCTGCAGTCTGACCAGGCCGCCGAAGATGCTCTGCAGTCTGACCAGGCCGCCGAAGATGCTCTGCAGGTTCCTGGCGCTGCGCTGGAGCGCGACCAATACGGCGACGCTCCTCCCGGTGCATCCGCGAGCCTCGAGCGCACCGCTCAAGGTGCCGGCGGCGCTGTCGCGGCAGGCGTCCGCGAGCGACCGTCCGGCGCGCCGCTGCCCTCCGGCAACCGCGCGGCGGCCTTCCTGCGTGCGAGCTGGGCCGAGCTCCAGCGCGTGCAATGGCCCGACCGCCGCCAGGTCACGCAGGCGACCGCGGTCGTGCTCGGCTTCGTCGCCGTTGCCGGCCTCTACCTCGGGGCCGCCGATTTCGTGGCCAAAGAAATCGTCGAATTCGTTCTCTGAGGAAGGCTGAATGTTCCGCTGGTACGTCGTCAACACCTATTCAGGCCACGAGAACAAGGTCAAGCACAACCTGGAGCACAGGATCGTCTCGCTGGGCCAGCAACGAGCGGTGCGCAGCGTCGTCGTGCCCACCGAATCGGTGTCCGAGATGAAGGAGAACCAGAAGGTCACCGTCGAGAAGCGCACGATGCCCGGCTACGTGCTCGTGAACATGGAGCTCAACGAGGACTCCTGGGGCGTCGTCAAGGGCACCCCCGGCGTGACGGGGTTCGTGGGTGCCTCGCAGGAGCCCGTGCCGCTGACGCAGAGCGAGGTCGACCGCCTGCTGCACAAGGAGGTCGCCACGGCAACGCGCACGCGAGCCCAGTTCTCGATCGGCGAGTCAGTCAAGGTCGTCTCGGGCCCGCTGTCGGACTTCTCGGGTGAGATCTCCGAGATCAATGACGACGCCGGCAAGCTCAAGGTGCTCGTATCGATCTTCGGCCGCGAGACCCCCGTCGAGGTAGGCTTCGACCAGGTCAAAAAGCTCTGAGTCGATCGATGATCGGCGGCGGAGCTACGCACTCGCTCGCTCGTGTGCCGGCCGATCGAAGATCGCATCTTTGATCTACGATCGGCACGCCACGCTCACGGCGTCCCCGCTCCGCTGGATCCTCCACCCGCTCAACCGCAAATCCGAACCCCGACGTAGAAAATGGCCAAGAAGGTTCTGACGACGATCAAGCTGCAGGCAAACGCCGGACAGGCGAGCCCGGCGCCGCCCGTCGGCCCCGCGCTGGGCCAGCATGGGATCAACATCATGGAGTTCTGCAAGGCCTTCAACGCGCAGACGCAGAGCGAAACGGGAACGGTGATCCCGGTCGTGATCACCGTCTATGAGGACCGCTCTTTCACGTTCGTCACCAAGACGCCGCCCGCCGCGGTGTTGATCCGCCAGGCGCTTCACATCGCGAAGGGCTCCGGCGAGCCCAACCGCGAGAAGGTGGGGACCATCACCCAGGCGCAGTTGCGTGAGATCGCCCAGCGCAAGCTCGTCGACCTCAACGCTCACGACGTCGATCAGGCGGCCAAGATCATCGCCGGCACCGCGCGCTCCATGGGCGTGGAGGTGGCGCCGTGAGCCGCCGCGGCAGGCGCCACAGCGATGCGCTCGCGGAGGTCGACCGCGAGCACGAGTACCAGCCGGCCGAGGCCGTGGCGCTGGTGCGCAGCCTCAGCAAGGCAAAGTTCGACGAGTCGATCGAGGTGCATGTCCGCACGGGGCTCAACGTGCGCCACGCCGACGAGCAGCTGCGCGGGACCATCGCCCTGCCCAACGGCGTCGGCAAGGACGTCAAGATCGCCGTCTTCGCACAGGGCGACCCAGCGCGCGAAGCCGAGCAGGCCGGCGCAGACTACGTCGGCGGCGAGGACCTCGCCAAGCGGGTCCAGGAGGGCTTCACCGACTTCGACGTCGCCATCGCGACGCCCGACATGATGTCGATCGTGGGCCGGCTCGGGCGCGTGCTGGGGCCGGCCGGGAAGATGCCCAACCCCAAGGTCGGCACGGTGACCACCGACGTCGCCAAGGCCGTCGAAGAGTCCAAGACCGGCAAGGTCGAGTACCGAACCGACCGCACCGCGATCGTCCACCTCGTGATCGGCAAGGCGAGCTTCGAGGACCAGCAGCTGCTCGAGAACTACGCCGCGGTCGTCGAAGAGCTGATCCGGGCCAAGCCCTCGGCGGCCAAAGGACGCTACCTGCGCACGATCACCCTCTCCTCGACGATGGGCCCCGGCGTGAAGGTGGATCCGAGCGCCAAGTACGATCCCGCGCTCGCCAAGAGCAGCGCCAGCCAGGAGGCGTCCTCCGAGACGATCGCAGCGTAGACAGAGGTCACCCGAGACCCCCGGCCGCGCTCCACTGCGCGTAAGACCTGGATAGGAGCCCGATGAACCGAGAGCAAAAGGCTGCTGCGATCGCCGAGATCGCCGCAAACATCGACGAGGCGCAGGCGATCTTCGCCGTGGACTATCGCGGCATCTCCGTCGTGCAGATCGCCGAGCTACGCGCGAAGCTGCGCGACGCCGACGCGAGCTTCAAGGTCGTCAAGAACTCGCTCACCGAACGCGCTGCCGATGACGCTGGGACCGAGGCGCTCAAGGCCTACCTCGACGGCCCGACAGCCCTGACGTTCGTGCGCGGGGATGCCGCAACCGCCGCCAAAGCGATCGCCGACTATGGGCGCGCGACCCAGCTGCTGCCTTTCAAGGGCGGGATCGTGGACGGCGCGACCCTCGAGATCGAGCAGATCCGCTCGCTCTCACGGCTGCCCTCACGCGACGTTCTCTACGGCCAGCTCGTCGGCGTCGTCGCGTCGCCCGTCAGCGGACTAGTGCGCACGCTGCACGCGCTGCTCGGAGGGCTCGCCCTCGCTCTGGGACAGGTCCGCGACAAGAAGCAATCCGGCGAGCTGCCAGCAGGCGAGCCGCCGGCCGCGGAGGAGTCCGCAGCCGCCGAGTCCCAGGCGCCGGCCGCCGAGGAGTCACAGGAGCCCGCTGCCGAGGAGCCCGCGGCGGAGGAGCCTGCGGCGGAGGGGGCCGAGGAGCCGGCGGCCGAGGAGGAAACCGAGCCCGAGGCCGGGGCGCCCGAGGACGCCAACGACAGCAAGGCCGCCGAGCCCAAGACGACGGCTGCCGAGGAGTCGGAGCGGCCCGCCGCCGAACAACCGGAAGAGGCCGCCGAGGAGGAGAAGGAGGAGGTCGTCGCCGAGACGGCGACGAGCGGGGAGCAGATTGAGCCGGCGGCAGAGCCGGAGCAAGAAGACGACAACCAGGCGGGCGCTTCGGCTGAGTCGCAGTCCGAACCGGCCGATGCGAATCCCACCAAGGAGGACTAAGGAATGGCCACAAGCACGCAGGAGTGGATCGAGGAGCTCAAGAGCATCTCGGTGCTGGAGCTCGCCGAGCGGATCAAAGCGCTCGAGGAGGAGTTCGGTGTCTCGGCAGCCGCAGTTGCGGCGCCCGTCGCCGCGCCCGGCGGCGGCGGCGACGGGGCCGCTGAGCAGGCCGAAGAACAGGGAGCCGTCGATGTCATCCTCACCTCGGCGGGCGACAAGAAGATCCAGGTGATCAAGGTCGTCCGGGCCGCCACTGGGCTGGGCCTCAAAGAGGCGAAGGCCCTGGTGGACGAGGCTCCCAAGCCGGTCAAGGAGGGGGTCGAAAGGGAGGAGGCCGACAAGCTCAAGCAGGAACTCGAGGAGGCGGGCGCGTCGGTCGAGATGAAGTAGTCCTTTATCCCCCTTCCCAAACGCGCATTTTCCGGTAGAGTCTGCGGCGCTGGTCAATAGCCGCAGCCGCCCAAGGCACGACATCGCGCCACATACGCGAGCGTCGAGGGCGGGGTCCGTGAGCACCGGCGGCCCTTAGGGGCGTCGCTGGTCTGTGCTATCTTTGCTAGTCGCGCTTCGGCGCCCTCCTCTGCCCGTTTTCTCGCCACTCCGAAGGAGTCGTTCTTTGGCCGCTGCAGATGCTCTACGGACGCGCCGAAGCTTCGCGCGCCTCAGCAAGACCGTTGATGTTCCCAACCTCATAGACATACAGCGCCGCTCGTTTGCCTGGCTGACGGATCCCAGCAAAGGCGGCCTGCGCGAGACGATCGACGACATCTCGCCGATTGAGGACTACACGGGCAATCTCGCCGTCCAGTTCGGCGAGTTCGCGTTCGATGAGCCCGTCGCCTCGCTCGAGCAGTGCCGCGAGAAGGACCTGACCTACGCGCGGCCGCTGACGGTAACGGTCGCCTTCATCAACCGTGAGACCGGCGAGATCCGCGAGCAGTCGGTATTCATGGGCGACTTCCCCTGGATGACCGACCGCGGGACGTTCGTCATCAACGGCACCGAGCGCGTCGTGGTCACTCAGCTCGTGCGATCCCCGGGCGCCTATCTGATGGAGCCCAAGGACCGCGAGAAGCAGGTCTTCATAGCCAACCTGATGCCCGCTCGCGGCTCCTGGCTCGAGCTCGAGATCGACAAGAAGGGCAAGGTCTTCGTGCGCATCGACCGCAAGCGAAAGCTGCCGGTGACGGTGTTGCTGCGGGCCATGGGCTACGCCAGCGACGAGGAGATCCTGCGGCTGTTCGACAACTCGCTCTACATCCGCAACACGATCGAGTCCGACACGGACGTCACCCGCTCCGAAGAGGGAGCGCTGATCGAGCTGTTCAAGAAGCAGCGGCCGGGTGAGCCGCCCAGCGTTGACAACGCCAGGACGCTGCTCAACCAGCTCTTCTTCGACGCCAAGCGCTATGACCTCACGCGCGTTGGCCGCTACAAGCTGAACTCGCGGCTGGATCTCGACATCGATATCGAGACCCGCACGCTCACGCACGACGACATCCTGGCGCTCGTCCGCGAGCTCGTGCTGCTGCCCAAGCGCCTGGGCCTGTCCGAGGACGGCGAGGTGGAGATCAAGGACTACGCCGCCGAGGCCGCGAGCATGCCACGCGAGCCCGTCGCCGAGCACCTCGACGAGTACGAGCACTTCGGCAACCGCCGCCTGCGCACGGTCGGCGAGCTGATCCAGGAGGCCTTCAGGATCGGGCTCTACAGGATGGAGCGCGTCGTGCGCGAGCGTCTGACGACCGAGGACGCCGACACGATCACGCCGCAGACCATCATCAACATCCGACCTGTCGTGGCCGCGCTGAAGGAGTTCTTCGGCTCCAGCCAGCTGAGCCAGTTCATGGACCAGACCAACTCGCTGGCCGGGCTCACGCATCGCCGCCGGCTCTCAGCCCTCGGGGCAGGCGGGCTCACGCGCGAGCGCGCACCTATCGAGGTGCGCGACGTGCACCCCACGCACTATGGCCGCATGTGCCCGATCGAGACCCCCGAGGGTCCGAACATCGGCCTCATCGGGTCGCTGTCGTCGTTCGCCGAGGTGTCCGAGTACGGCTTCGTCACCACGCCCTACCGCGTGGTCAAGGACGGCGTCGTCAGCGAGGAGGTCGTGCGCCTCGACGCCACCCAGGAAGAGGAGCTCGTGATCGCGCAGGCCAACACGCCCGTCGACCCCAAGACGGGGCGCCTGAAGGGCTCGGAGATCCTGTGCCGCACGCAGGCCGGCCAGTACGTGACCGTGGGCCCCAAAGACGTCGACCTCGTCGACGTCTCGCCCGAGCAGATCTGGTCGGTGGCGACGGCCATGATCCCGTTCCTCGAGCACGACGATGCCAACCGCGCGCTGATGGGTTCCAACATGCAGCGCCAGGCGGTCCCGCTGCTGAAGACCGACGCCCCGCTGATAGGCACCGGCATGGAGCGCCGCGCGGCGCTCGACACCGGCGATGTGCTGCTGGCCACCGGCTCCGGCACCGTCGAGTATGTCGACGCTGATCAGATCGTGGTGCAGGACGGATCCGGCAAGAAGGTCGAGTACGAGCTGCAGAAGTTCATGCGCTCCAACCAGGGGACGCTCATCCACCACAAGCCGCGCGTGCGCAACGGACAGAAGGTCAAAGCCGGCGAGGTGCTCGCCGACGGCTCCTCCACCGACCGCGGCGAGATGGCTCTGGGCAAGAACCTGATGGTCGCGTTCATGTCCTGGGAGGGCTACAACTTCGAGGACGCGATCATCCTCTCCAAGCGCCTCGTGCAGGACGACGAGCTCACCTCGATCCACATCGAGGAATACGAGATCGACGCCCGCACGACCAAGCTCGGCGAGGAGGAGATAACCCGCGACATCCCCAACCGCTCGGAGGAGTCGCTGCGCAACCTCGACGACCGTGGGATCGTGCGCGTGGGCGCCGAGGTCATGTCGGGCGACCTGCTCGTGGGCAAGGTCACGCCCAAGGGCGAGACCGAGCTGACCGCCGAGGAGAAGCTCATCCGGGCGATCTTCAAGGAGAAGGCTCGCGAGGTGCGCGACACCTCGCTGAAGGTGCCGCACGGAGAGGGCGGCGTCGTAATCGACGTCAAGACCTTCAGGCGCGACGACGGCGATGACCTGGCTCCGGGCGTCAACGAGCTCGTGCGCGTGTTCGTGGCCAAGAAGCGCAAGATCTCAGAGGGCGACAAGCTCGCGGGCCGGCACGGCAACAAGGGCGTGATCTCCAAGATCGTCGATGTCCAGGACATGCCGTTCCTCGAGGACGGCACCCCCGTCGACGTGATCCTCAACCCGCTCGGCGTGCCCAGCCGTATGAACGTCGGACAGATCCTCGAGACGCACCTCGGCTGGGTGGCTGCCCAGGGCTGGTACGACGACGGCTCAGACGCCTATCGCGATGCCCACCGCGCGGGCACCAACGGCTCCAACGGGCGCGTGTACATATCGACCCCCGTGTTCGACGGCGCGACGGTGCAGGACGTCGACCACGCGCTCGTCAGCTGGCAGGACGAGCACCGCGGGCGCATCCGCATGGACGTCAACAAGAGCCGGCGCCCCGGCGAGCAGGCCTCGGGCAAGGTGACGCTCTTCAGCGGGCGCAGCGGCGAGCCGTTCGAGGAGCAGGTGACGGTCGGCTACATGTACATCCTGAAGCTGCTGCACCTCGTGGACGACAAGATCCACGCACGCTCCACCGGTCCCTACTCGCTCGTCACCCAGCAGCCGCTGGGCGGCAAGGCGCAGTTCGGCGGACAGCGCTTCGGCGAGATGGAGGTGTGGGCGCTCGAGGCGTTCGGCGCCGCATACACGCTGCAGGAGATGCTCACCATCAAGTCCGACGACACCGTCGGGCGCGTGAAGGCCTACGAGGCGATCGTCAAGGGCGAGAACATTGCTGAGCCCTCGATCCCCGAGTCATTCAAGGTGCTGCTCAAGGAGATGCAGTCGCTGGCGCTCGACGTCAACGTCGTCTCCGAGGAGGGCCAGCGCGCAGACATCCGCGACGACGACGACGACCTGCTGCGCGCCGCCGAGGAGCTCGGCATCGACCTCTCCGGCGTGCGCGCGCTGGCGGGCGACGCCGCAGATGAGGAGCTCGAGAACGACGAGGAGCAGGGCAGCGCCTCGGGCGATGGAGAGGGCCCCAATGCCAGCGAGCTGTCGGCCGCCGAGGATGGCGAGCTGCTCGAGGGAGGGCTCGACCTCGAGGGGATCGAGGAGCTCGAGGGTGGGGGAGCCGAGGGAGCCGAGGGAAAGCTGGCCGAGACGTAGTCCCGAAAGCGCGCCGGCGCGCGCGGGCGACCTCAACGGGCTGCGCCACCCCGACGCCAGCAGCAGCCGACAAGTCAGTGAAACACGCGAGCGAAAGCTAGAGCCACAGCCAAATGATCGACATAAACAACTTCGACGCGATCGAGATTTCCCTCGCGTCCTCAAAGCAGATCCGCGGCTGGAGCTCGGGTGAGGTCACCAAGCCCGAGACGATCAACTACCGCACGCTCAAGCCCGAGAAGGACGGGCTCTTCTGCGAGCGGATCTTCGGTCCGACCAAGGATTGGGAGTGCTACTGCGGCAAGTACAAGCGCGTGCGTTACAAGGGCATCGTGTGCGAGCGCTGCGGCGTGGAGGTAACGCGCTCGAAGGTCCGCCGCGAGCGTATGGGGCACGTCGACCTGGCCGCGCCCGTGAGCCACATCTGGTTCTTCAAGGGCGTGCCCAGCCGCATCGGCTACCTGCTCGACATGGCGCCGAAGGAACTGGAGAAGGTCCTCTACTTCGCGGCCTCGATCGTCACCTGGGTCGACGAGGAGGCGCGCGCCAAGGACCTGGACTCGTTGGAGAAGGAGGTCAACAAGGTCCTCGACGGCTACGCGGCGGAGCGCGAGGAGCGCGTTCTGGAACTGCAAGAGTCGCTCAAGCGGCGCGAGAAGTACCTGCAAAACGGCAAACAGACGCACTTCAACGACGAGGACCACCTGTGGGCCGAGTCGCTGGACGTCAATCTCTCAAAGCTCTCCGACGAGGAGCGGGAAAAGCTCACCAAGGACCTGCGCAAGGCCTTCGACGCCGACATCGCCGACACCGAGGCCTACATCGAGGACGCCGCCGAGCGCATGCGCAACGTGTGGGAGCTCTTCAAGACGATGGAGCCCAAGCAGATCGAGCACGACGAGGCCACCTTCCGCGAGCTGAAGGAGCGTTTTGGCTCCTCCTACGGCTTCGGCGAGTACTTCCGCGGCGGGATGGGCGCGGAGGCGGTCCGTGACCTGCTCGAGCAGGTCGACCTCGACGCCGAACGCACAGAGCTGGAGGACCAGGTCAAGACCGGCAAAGGCCAGAAGCAGGCGCGCGCGGTCAAGCGCTTGAAGGTCGTCTCCGCGTTTATCCAGTCGGGCAACAAGCCCGAGATGATGGTGCTCGACGCGATCCCCGTGATCCCGCCCGAGCTGCGCCCCATGGTCCAGCTCGACGGCGGCCGCTTCGCGACCTCAGACCTCAACGACCTCTACCGGCGCGTCATCAACCGCAACAACCGCCTCAAGCGCCTGCTCGACCTGGGGGCGCCTGAGATCATCGTCAACAACGAGAAGCGCATGCTGCAGGAGGCCGTCGACGCCCTGTTCGACAACGGGCGCCGCGGGCGGCCCGTGACCGGGCCCGGCAACAGGCCGCTGAAGTCGCTGTCGGACATGCTCAAGGGCAAGCAGGGCCGCTTCCGCCAGAACTTGCTCGGCAAGCGCGTGGACTACTCGGGCCGCTCGGTGATCGTCGCGGGTCCCTATCTCAAGCTGCACCAGTGCGGTCTGCCCAAGATCATGGCGCTGGAGCTGTTCAAGCCCTTCATCATGGCCCGTCTGGTCGAGCGCAAGTCCGCCCAGAACATCAAGGCCGCCAAGAAGATGGTCGACTCGATGATCGCCGAGGTCTGGGACGTGCTCGAGGAGGTCATCCACGAGCACCCCGTGCTGCTCAACCGAGCGCCCACGCTCCACCGGCTGGGAATCCAGGCGTTCGAGCCGCTGCTCGTCGAGGGCAAGGCCATCCAGGTGCATCCGCTCGTCTGCCACGCCTTCAACGCCGACTTCGACGGCGACCAGATGGCCGTGCACCTGCCCCTCTCGGCCGAGGCGCAGGCCGAGGCGCGCATCCTCATGCTGTCCTCCAACAACATCCTCAGCCCCGCCCACGGAGCGCCGCTGGCGACGCCGACACAGGACATGATCCTCGGCGCCTACTACCTCACCTACGGGCCCGAGTCCGACGAACTGACGGCGAAGCGCGAGCTGCTGACGAGCGCCAAATGGCCCGCCGCGCAGCCTCGCCCGCACGTCTTCCGCACCGCCCAGGAGGCCGAGCTCTCCTACGAGGGCGGCATGGTGAAGCTGCACGACATCGCCGAGTTCCGCCCCTACGGGCGCGAGGGCGGCCACGTGCTCACGACGATCGGGCGCATCATCTACAACGACCGCATCGAGCGTGCGCTCGCGCAGGCGCTCGGGAGCGAGTTCGACCCCTCGAAGTACAGCTTCGTCAACCAGTCGATGAAGAAGCGCGACACCACGCTCCTGATCGACCTGCTCGTACAGACATACGGGGCCACGACCATTTCTCTGGTGCTCGATGCGTTCAAGGACCTCGGCTTCAAGTACGCGACGCAGGCCGGCATCACGATCTCCAAGAACGACGTCGTGGTGCCGACGGAGAAGGCGTCGATCATCGAGACCTACGAGAAGCAGGTGTCCGAGATCGCCGACCAGTACGACATGGGCCTGATCACCCAGGAGGAGCGGCACGAGGCCGTGGTCGAGAAGTGGAACGAAGCCACCGACGAGGTCGCCGACGCGATGATCAAGAACCTCGACGAGCTGAACCCGATCTTCATGATGGCCAACTCGGGCGCGCGTGGTTCCTTCAAGCAGATCCGCCAGTTGGCCGGCATGCGCGGTCTGATGGCCAACCCCAAGGGCGAGATCATCGAGCGTCCGATCAAGGCCAACTTCATGGAGGGCCTCTCGGTGCTCGAGTACTTCATCTCCACGCACGGAGCGCGAAAGGGCTTGGCCGACACCGCCCTGCGCACGGCCGACTCGGGCTACCTGACAAGAAGGCTCGTCGACGTCGCCCAGGACGTGATCATCCGCGAGGCCGACTGCGGCACCAAGGAGTACATCGAGATGCCGGTCTTCAAGCCAGGCGGCGAGCTCAACGACGATCTCGTCGGGCGCGTCGCGGCGCTTGATATCAAGACCAAGCGCAACCGCATGCTCGTGGAGCAGGGCGCCGAGGTCGGCCGCGAGGAGCTCAAGGACATCGCCCAGGCATTCGGCGATGATCACGAGAAGGGCGTCGAGGTCAAGGTCCCCGTGCGCTCGGTGCTCAAGTGCGAGGCCGAAAGCGGGGTCTGCCAGGCCTGCTACGGCCGCGCCATGGCCACCGGCTCGCTGGCTCAGATCGGCGACGCCGTGGGCATCATCGCCGCCCAGTCGATCGGCGAGCCGGGCACCCAGCTGACGATGCGCACCTTCCACACCGGCGGCGTGGCCGGCGCTGACATCACGCACGGCCTGCCTCGCGTGGTCGAGCTGTTCGAGGCGCGCAAGCCGAAGGGCCTGGCCAAGATCTCAGAGCAGGACGGCGTCGTCTCGCTCGAGGAGACCGAGAAGGCGCTGACGGTCGTGATCACCGACGTGGACGGTGATGAGCACCGCCACGCGTTCCCGCGGCGCACGCGGGTGTTCGTCAAGGACGGCGAAAAGATCGCCGCCGGCACCAAGCTCAACGAGGGCTCGGTGTACCCCCACGAGCTGCTCGCCGTTAGCGGACGCACGGAGACCGAGCAGTACCTCGTCAAAGAGGTGCAGGAGGTCTACAAGTCCCAGGGCGTCGACATCAACGACAAGCACATCGAGCTGATCGTGCGCCAGATGCTCAAGAAGGTGCGCGTCGAACAGAAGGGCGACACCAGCTACCTGCCCGGACAGTTCGTCGACCGCTTCGAGTTCGCCAAGGTGAACGAGGCCATCGCCGCCGACGGCGGCGAGGCGGCGCAGTTCGAGGACATCATCCTCGGCATCACCAAGGCCTCGCTGAACACCGACTCCTTCCTGTCTGCGGCCTCCTTCCAGGAGACGACCAAGGTCCTCACCGACGCTTCGCTGGAAGGCAAGACCGACCGCCTCAACGGACTCAAGGAGAACGTGATCATCGGCAAGCTGATCCCTGCGGCTACTGGCCTGAAGCGCTACCGGCGGATCGAGATAGAACCATCGGAGCCGCTGCCGCGCGCGATCGACGAGGTCGGGCTGCTCGACCAGGACGAGATCGCGGCCGAGCTCGGCCTCTCCGACAGCGAGGGCTTCAACGGCGGCTATGGCCAGGAGTACGACGCCGACCTCGCCTCGCTCGAGAAAATCGGGGCCGGCGGCGGCGATCCGGGCTTCGTAGAGGAGCTGGCCGGGCTCGAGATTCCGGAGGAGCCGGCCGAGGAGTAGGGCGCCGGCGCGCTCAGCGCCCGGCGAGGCTCGCCGCCCAGTCCAGCAGCAGCTGGGCCTCCCGCGTGGTCAAGCCGCGCTGCGGCGCTGTTCCCACGAGCAGCGTGGGCGAGCTCCTCGCGCTCGCCCACTCGTGGCAGGTGGCGTCGAGCGCGTCGTCGATCCAGGCGAGCGCGCGCTCGCCGGCGTACGCGTCGATCGCGTCGAGCTTCCAGTGCCCGAGCGTGCTCGTGCCGGGCCCGCAGGAGCGAGCAAAACGCAGATAGGGCAGCTCAGCCGGCAGCCCCAGCAGGCGGGGGAGGTATTCGTTGGCCTTCTCCTCCCAGCCGCTTGCCCACACCAGCTCGAAGAAAGGCTCGAGGCCGAGCAGGTGTGCGGCCGCCGTGGACGAAAGGAAGTGCGGTATGCCGTCGATCGCGTGGAAGGACCCGCTCACCGGCGCCTCTTCGCCCTTCTCGCCGGCGGACGCCTCCACAGCGGGCGCGACCGACGCGATCGCCGAGCCGTGCTCGCGGGGGCCGAACAGCGAGAGCACGCCGTCGATGTCGACGAGCAGCAGCGGCCTCTGCGGAGCGCAGCCTATCGGTGTATTGGCGCGTTCTTTAGCTCGCACACATGTGCGCCCGGCAAGCTCTGCGAAACGGCCGATGTGCCGAGGTCGCCTCAAGTCAGTAAAGCAGCCGGCGGCCCCCACCGATGCATTCTCGGCCTAGCGCTCCCCCACCTACACCATGACCTTGACCATCGACCTTGGAATCCTGCTGGCGCTCGCATGCGCGTTCGCCTCGAACCTCGCGTTCTTCTACAAGTACCGCGGGGCCAACGCAGTCGCGAAGGTGCGCGTCTCGCACCCTCTACGCTCGGCGATCGCGCTCTACTCATCGCGCTGGTTCGCGCTCGGCATGGCGATCGCTGTGGGCAGCTGGGGCCTGCACGTGGCAGCGCTCGCGCTCGCGCCGATGTCGGTCGTGCAGGTGTCCCTGGCGGCGGGCGTTGTATTCATCGCGGTGATGGCCGAGCGCATGTTCGGCTTCGAGGTCGGCCCGCGCCAGTGGCTGGGCCTGATGCTGACTGCCACGGGGCTGGTGATGCTCGGGCTGACCGCGCCGGCGATGCACGGTGCGCACGCGCACTTCTCGCAGGCAGCGATGATCTCCTTCGAGGCGACCCTCTTCGGGCTCGGAGGCCTGTTGATCATGGGCCCGCGCATGGGCGGGCCGGTGGAGCATCACGGCGTGATGCTGGGCGCGGCGGCGGGCATTCTGTTCGGCGTCTCCGACACCGCCATCAAGGCTCTCACCGGGATCTCCGGAGCACACGGACTTCTCGCGCTGGCGCTCAGCCCGTGGCTGCTCGTCGCCCTGAGCGCCTCGGTGGTCGCCTTCTACGCCTCCGCCCGCGGGCTACAGGATGGGCAGGCGGTACCCGTCATCGCCGTCACCGGCACGGCGGCCAACATCGCCGGCATAGCAGGCGGGATCGTCGTCTTCGGCGACCCCATGGCGGGCAGCCCGCTGGGCGTGACGCTGCAGGCGCTCGCGTTCGTGCTCGTGGTGGTCGCCGCCGCGCTGATGCCCGCGCCGCTGCGCGCCGCCGGCTCAGCCGCTGCTGCCTAGCGCTGCTAGCATCAGCGCCCACATGCCGACCACCTCGCAACTCGTGCGCAAGGGCCGCGTGGTGCCCAAGAAGAAGCTCGCCACGCCGGGCCTGAAGTCGGGGACGGGACGCAAGCGCAAGGTGGCCGCGCCGCAGCGCCGCGGAGTTTGCACGCGCGTGTACACGACCACGCCGAAGAAGCCCAACTCGGCCCTGCGCAAGGTCGCGCGCGTGCGCATCTCGGGCTCGATCGAGGTCACCGCCTACATCCCCGGCGAGGGCCACAACCTGCAGGAGCACTCCGTCGTGCTCGTACGCGGCGGCCGGGTCAAGGACCTCCCCGGCGTAAGGTACAAGGTCGTGCGCGGCACGCTCGACGCGGCCGGCGTCTCAGATCGCAAGAAGGCTCGCTCGCAGTACGGCGTGAAGAAGAGATAGCACCCTCGTGCCGCGCCGCGCAGCCGCCCAGATTCGCCCCGCGGAGGTGGATCCGATCCACCGCTCAAAGCTCGTCCAGCAGGTGATCAACAAGGTCATGCTCGATGGCAAGAAGTCGATCGCCGAGCGCATCGTCTACGACGCCCTGGCGCTGCTCGGCGAGCGCGGCGATCAAGATCCGGTCGAGGCCCTGGAGGCATCGATCAAGGCGCTGACGCCCACGCTCGAGGTTCGCTCCCGCCGCGTCGGCGGGGCCACGTATCAGGTTCCGGTCGAGGTGCCGGCCCGACGGGCGCGTACGCTGGCGGTGCGCTGGCTGGTCGAGTTTGCCCGCCAGCGCCGCGAGAAGACGATGGCGCAGCGACTGGCCAACGAGCTCACCGAGGCGCAGTCGCAGCAGGGCGGCGCCTACAAGCGCAAGGACGACATCTACCGCATGGCGCAGGCCAACAAGGCCTTCGCGCACTACCGCTGGTAGCCAGCCGGGCGCTCGCCGCGCCTCGCAGCAACGTGAGCTGGGCATGCTGCGGGCCTCACGCCTTGAGGCCTGAAATGTGGTCCACGCGCCCAGGAATGCCGGCCGAGGCGACGAATCCCTCTGCTATAGTCGATTTCAGGTCGCATCTCGCGCGCCAAACGTGAGTGCGGCCTGATGAGGCTTAGGAAATGGAGACCTTGGGCACATAGCTACGCCGAGCGGTCCATACCGACCAGCAGCGCGCGTGGGCCCGAGGGGCCCATTTTTTTGGCCCGAAGGCAGCGCTCGACACCCACAAGCACACTTCCATGGCACGCAAGTACACCCTCGAGAAGACCCGCAACATCGGCATCATGGCGCACATCGACGCCGGCAAGACGACGACGACCGAGCGCATCCTCTACTACACCGGTCGCACCTACAAGATGGGCGAGGTGCACGAGGGCGCGGCCACGATGGACTGGATGGAACAGGAGCAGGAGCGCGGCATCACGATCACCTCGGCGGCGACGACTGCCGAGTGGAAGGGTCACCGCATCAACATCATCGATACGCCCGGCCACGTCGACTTCACCGTTGAGGTCGAGCGCTCGCTGCGCGTGCTCGACGGCGCGATCGCCCTGTTCGACTCGGTGGCCGGCGTGGAGCCTCAGTCCGAGACGGTCTGGCGCCAGGCGGACAAGTACCAGGTGCCGCGCATCGCCTACATCAACAAGATGGACCGCATCGGCGCCGACTTCGAGCGCGGCGTGCAGACGATGCGCGACCGACTCGGCGCCCACCCCGTCCCGATCCAGCTGCCGATCGGGTCTGAGGCCGAGTTCGAGGGCATCATCGACCTCGTGGCCATGAAGGCAGTGCTCTACAAGGACGAGCTCGGCACCGAACAGGAGATCGTCGAGATCCCCGAGCAGCTGCAGGCGCAGGCGGTTGCCGCGCGCGAACACCTGCTGGAGGAGGTCTCCCACTACGACGACGGGCTGCTCGAACTGATCCTCGAGGAAGCCGACATCTCAGAGCAGCAGCTCAAGGAGGCGATCCGCCACGCGACCCTCTCGACGAGGCTCACGCCGGTGCTGTGCGGGTCCTCGTTCAAGAACAAGGGCGTGCAGCCGCTGCTCGGCGCCGTCATCGACTACCTGCCATCGCCGCTGGACGTGCCGCCCGTGGTCGGGACGGAACTGATCAAAGGCGAGGAGAACGAGCGCCAGGTCATGCGGCACGCGGACGACGCCGAGCCGTTCGCGGCGCTCGCCTTCAAGATCGCCGCGGACCCGTACGTCGGCAAGCTGACCTACTTCCGTGTCTACTCGGGGACGCTCGCCTCGGGCTCGCGGATCCTCAACGTCGGCACGGGGCGCACCGAGCGCATCGGGCGCATTCTGATGATGCATGCCAACGACCGCGAGGAGGTCGGCGAGGTCTACGCCGGCGACATCGCGGCCGCCGTCGGGATCAAGCAGGTGATCACCGGCGACACGCTCGCGGCCCCCGATGCGCCCATCCACCTCGAGAACATCGTCTTTCCCGTGCCGGTCATCAAGGTCGCCGTCGAGCCCAAGACGAAGGCCGACCAGGAGAAGATGTCGATCGCGCTCGGACGCCTGGCCGAAGAGGATCCGACCTTCCAGGTGCGCACCAACGAGGAAACCGGGCAGACCGAGATCTCCGGCATGGGCGAGCTCCACCTAGAGGTGATCGTGGACCGCATGCGGCGCGAGTTCGGCGTCGAGGCCAACGTCGGGCGCCCGCAGGTCTCCTATCGCGAGACCGTGCGCGGCAGCGCCGAGAAGGTGGAGGGCAGGTTCGTCCGCCAGACCGGCGGCTCGGGCCAGTTCGGCGTCGTCTACATCGACGTCGAGCCCGCCCCCGGCGAGGGCTTTGAGTTCATCAACAAGATCAAGGGCGGTGCGGTGCCCTCCGAGTACATACCCGCGGTGAAAAAGGGCATCGAGGAGGCGCTCGAGAACGGCGTCAAGGCGGGCTACCCGATCGTGGACCTGCGCGTGACGCTGGTCGACGGGAAATACCACGACGTCGACTCCTCCGAGGTCGCCTTCAAGGTCGCCGGCTCGATCGCGCTCAAAGAGGCCGCCAAACGCGCCAAACCGGTGCTGCTCGAGCCGATCTTCGCCGTCGAGGTCGTGACTCCCGAGGACTTCCTCGGCGAGGTGATCGGCGACCTGAACCGCCGCCGCGGCCGCGTCGAGGGCCAGGAGCGGCGCGGCAACGCGCTCGCCGTGAGCGCGCGCGTGCCGCTCAGCGAGATGTTCGGCTACGCCACCGACCTGCGCTCCAACACCCAGGGTCGTGCCAACCACACGATGCAGTTCGAGGGCTACGAGGAGGTTCCGCCCAACATTGCCGAGAAGATCGTCGAGCAGCGCACCGGCGAGCCCGTTCCGGCGTGAGGCGAGGCGATGGCCGCCACCAGACGAGCCCCGTCCAGGCCCGCCCTGCACCGAGCAGCAGTGACCACCGCAGTTAGATAGATTTCCCTCACTTCGCTGTCACAGGCGGACACACGAGTCGATACAGGAGCGAACCAAAGTGGCGAAGGAGAAGTTCGAGCGCGATAAGCCGCACGTGAACGTCGGGACCATCGGTCACATCGATCACGGCAAGACGACGCTGACGGCTGCCATCACCTCCGTGCTGGCCGAGAAAGGCAACGCCGAGGTGCGGAGCTTCGAGTCGATCGACAACGCCCCCGAGGAGAAGGAACGCGGGATCACGATCGCGACCTCGCACGTCGAGTACTCCACGGACAACCGCCACTACGCGCACGTCGACTGCCCCGGGCACGCCGACTACGTCAAGAACATGATCACCGGCGCCGCGCAGATGGACGGCGCGATCCTCGTCGTCTCCGCCGCCGACGGCCCGATGCCGCAGACGCGCGAGCACATCCTGCTCGCCCGCCAGGTCGGGGTCCCCTACATCGTCGTGTTCCTCAACAAGGCAGACATGGTCGACGACGAGGAGCTGCTCGAGCTGGTCGAGGTCGAGGTCAGGGAACTGCTCTCCGAGTACGACTTCCCCGGCGACGACATCCCCTTCATCACGGGCTCGGCGCTGAAGGCGCTGGAAGGGGACGAGGCCTCAAAGCAGAAGATCCTCGAGCTCGCCGACGCTCTGGATACCTACATCCCGGAGCCGGTGCGCGAGCTCGACAAGCCGTTCTTGATGCCGGTCGAGGATGTCTTCTCGATCACTGGGCGCGGCACCGTGGCGACCGGCCGCGTCGAGCAGGGCGTCATCAAAACGGGCGAGTCCGTGGAGATAGTGGGCATCCACGACACCAGCTCGACCGTCGTGACCGGCGTGGAGATGTTCCGCAAGATCCTCGACGAGGGGCGCGCGGGCGACAACGTGGGCGTCCTGCTGCGCGGCACCAAGCGCGAGGAGATCGAGCGCGGCCAGGTGGTGTGCAAGCCCCGGTCCATCACGCCGCACACAAAGTTCAAGGCTGAGGTCTACGTGCTCAAGAAGGAGGAGGGTGGACGCCACACCCCGTTCTTCACCGGCTACCGGCCTCAGTTCTACTTCCGCACCACCGACGTCACCGGCGTGGCCAAGCTGCCCGAGGGCGTCGAGATGGTCATGCCCGGCGACAACGTCCAGATGGAGATCGAACTGATCCAGCCGATCGCCATGGACCAGGGCCTGCGCTTCGCGATCCGCGAGGGTGGCCGTACCGTGGGCTCGGGCGTGGTCGCAGAGGTCATCGAGTAGTACCCACCCGCCCCTCAGGGGCGGGTGGCACATTGGCAGTCCGATACGACTAATACAGCCGCCGGCCAGGCGGTGGCGAGCAGGCGGGGTCCGCCGTGCGACCCGCGCGTCGCTGCCGCACCGAAGCGGGGTGCGAGCAGAGCCGCCCGCGCCGCGCGGATCGGGCGGCCCGAAAACACAGACAAAAGGCAAGCGAGCAGGAACAAGACCACGGCAACACCAGCGTTCAAGCAGAACCCGCAACACAACGAAAAACCTCGATGGCATCGGCAACCCAGAACAAGATCCGTATCCGCCTGAAGGCGTACGACACCTCCGCGATCGAGTCGGCGGCGAAGGAGATCGTCGAGACGGCCACGCGCACCGGTGCGACGGTCTCAGGTCCGGTGCCGCTGCCCACCGAGAAGAACGTCTACTGCGTGATCCGCTCACCGTTCAAGGACAAGGACTCGCGCGAGCACTTCGAGATCCGCACGCACAAGCGCCTGATCGACATCCATCAGCCGACGCCCAAGACGGTCGACTCCCTGCAGCGTCTGGACCATCTGCCCGCCGGCGTGGACATCGAGATCCGGCTAGCGACCTGAGCCCCGCCCGGCAGCGTGTCCGCAATCCTCGCCACCAAGCTCGGCATGACGCAGGTCTTCAAGGAGGACGGCAGCGTCGAGCGCGTGACCGTCCTTGCGGCCGGGCCATGCCCGGTGACGGCCGTTCGCACGGCCGAGCGGGACGGCTATGACGCTGTTCAGCTGGCGTTCGGCCCAGCGAAGGCAAAGCACCTCTCCAAGGCCCAACTTGGGCACCTGCAGAAGGTCGACGCCCCGCCGCTTCGCCGCCTGGTCGAGTTCCGCGAAGAGACGGAGCTTCAGCTCGGCGATACCGTGACCGTCGAGGCCTTCGAGGTGGGTACGCGCGTGAAGGTGTCCGGGACGAGCAAGGGGAAGGGCTTTCAGGGGACGATCAAGCGCCACAACTTCCGCAGCGGCCCCAAGTCGCACGGGTCGCACAACGTGCGCGCGCCCGGCTCGATCGGCGCATCGGCGACGCCATCTCGCGTGGTCAAGGGGATCCGCGGCCCGGGTCAGATGGGCAACCGGCGCGCGACCCAGTCAGGGCTCGAGGTGGTCGCCGTCGACGCCAAGGACAATCTGCTGCTGGTGCGCGGCTCGGTTCCCGGTCCGCGCGGCGGGATCGTGGAGGTTCGAAGCCATGCCTGACGCACCCGTGCTCGGGGCCGGCAAGACGGTCAAGCTCGACGAGGCAGCTTTCGCCGAGCGCTTCTACGGCCCGCTCGTGCACCAGAGCGTCCGTGCCGAGCAGGCGGCCCGCCGCCGCGGCACCGCTGCCACGAAAACGCGCGGAAAGGTCTCCGGCGGCGGCGCCAAGCCGTGGCGCCAGAAGGGTACGGGGCGTGCTCGTGCGGGCTCGAACCGCTCGCCGATCTGGACGGGCGGAGGCATCGCGTTCGGGCCTCAGCCGCGCTCCTACGCCTTCAAGGTGAACCGCAAGGAGCGGCGAGCCGCGCTGCGCAGCGCGCTCTCGCTGCACGCCGAGAGGGAATCGATCGGGATCATCGACACGGCGTCCTTCAAAGAGCCCAAGACCAGCGATGCCTCGGCGCTGCTGGAGAACTGGGGTCAGCCCCGTCCTACGCTGGTGGCGCTCGTCTCCGAGGAGCGGGCTGCCGCGCTCTCGTTTCGCAACCTCGCTGACGTCGCTGTCAAGAACGCCGAGGACGTGGGCGTGGCGGACCTCGTCGGAGCGGCCTCGCTGCTGCTCTCGAATGAGGCTCTCGCCTCCCTGACGGCGCGCGTGTGCGCGGGGAGCTCCTGATGCACCACTCGCAGGTGATCATCCGCCCTGTGGTCTCGGAGAAGAGCTACGTGCTCTCGGCGGCCAACCGCTACACCTTCAGAGTGCACCCCGAAGCCCACAAGACCCAGATCCGTCAGGCCGTCGAGTCCACCTTCGGCGTCCACGTGGTGGCGGTCAGGACGGTCGCGGTCAAGCCCAAGCCCAAGCGGCGTGGCACCACGCGCGGCCACCGGCGGGCGTGGAAGAAGGCCATCGTGCAGGTGCAGGCAGGCGAGACGATTCCGATCTTCCAGGGCCTCGCGGCCGTCGAGGCCTAGGAGCTTGTAGCGATGGCCATCCGCAAGCCCAAGCCCACCAGTCCCGGCCGACGCGCGGCCTCCTTTCCCGACTTCGCCGAGATCACCAAGAGCAAGCCCGAGAAGAAGCTCGTCGAAGGGCTCGCCAAGAGCGGCGGGCGCAACGCGCACGGGCGCAAGACGGCTCGCCATCGCGGCGGCGGCGCCAAGCGCGCCTACAGACAGATCGACTTCAAGCGGCGCAAGGACGGCATCGAGGCGAAGGTGGCTGCGATCGAGTACGACCCCAACCGCTCCTCTTACATCGCCCTGCTGCACTACGGCGACGGCGAGAAGCGCTACATCCTCGCGCCCCAGCGCCTGGCTGTAGGCATGACCGTGTCCTCGGGCGCGGGTGCCGACATCGCCGTCGGCAACTGCCTCGAGCTCGCGCGCATGCCCGTCGGGACGGTCGTGCACAACGTGGAGCTCCAGCCCGGCCGCGGCGGGCAGATGGCGCGCTCGGCGGGTGCGTCGATCCAGCTCATGGCCAAGGACGGCGACATGGCCACGCTGCGCCTGCCGTCGGGCGAGATGCGGATGGTACGCGCCGCCTGCCGCGCGACCGTCGGCACGCTCGGGAACGCCGACCACCAGAACGTGAAGGTGGGCAAGGCGGGCCGCAAGCGCCACATGGGCGTGCGCCCACAGACGCGGGGTACGGCGATGAACCCCGTCGACCACCCGCATGGCGGCGGCGAGGGCTCGACCACGGCTGGACGTCATCCGGTCACGCCATGGGGCGTGCCGACGCTCGGCTATCGCACGCGCAAGCAGAACAAGCGCTCCGACGCGCTGGTCGTGCGCGGGCGCAGGCGCGGCAAGGGCAAGCAGAGATGAGCCGCTCCAGCAAGAAGGGGCCATGGGTGGAAGAGCGGCTGATGGCGCGCATAGAAGAGCTCAACGCCGCCAACAGCAAGAAGATGCTCAGGACATGGTCGCGCGCCTCGACGATCTTCCCGGAGATGGTGGGACACACGATCGCCGTGCATGACGGCCGCAAGCACGTGCCGGTGTTCATCAGCGAGTCGATGGTCGGGCACAAGCTCGGCGAGTTCGCCCCCACGCGGGTGTTCCGGGGACATGCGGGATCGGCGAAGCTGCGATGAGCGCGGAGCAGAAAATGGACGGCGAGACCCCGGCCGACGGGCCGGCCGAGCAGCCCGCGCCCAGGAAACCTCGCGTCAGGAAACGCGCAGGCGCCAAGCAACAGAGTGCGAAGGCAGGTGCTGGTGAGGCCACCCAAGGCGCGCAGCAGCCCGACGAGCAGCGGCCGCCCGCCCAGGAGAAACCGCGCCGTGCCCGCGCGCGCGGCGCCAAAGCGGCGCCGAAGGCCCCAGAGGGCGAGCCGGCCGAGGCCGCCACTCCTGCCGCGGGCCGGCAGCGCGACGCCACAGGGGAGCCCGCGAGCCCCCCGCCCCGCGCGAGACGCAGCCGCGCGCCCCGGCGCCGGTTGGTGCGGGCGCGGGCGCGCTACGTGCGAACGTCAGCGCGCAAGGCGCGGCTCGTCAGCGGCCACCTGCGCGGGAAGTCCGTGCAGGACGCGCGCGCTATCCTCGCATTCACCCCGCGTGAGGTGGCGCGCGACTGGAGCAAGCTGCTCGAGTCGGCGGTCGCGAACGCCGAGAGCAATCACGAACTGCTCGAGGCCGATCTGATCGTGCGCGACGCGTACGCCGACGAAGGGCCGACGATCAAGCGCTTCCGGCCGCGCGCGATGGGGCGCGCGACATCAATTCGCAAGCGTACGAGCCACTTGACGATCACCTTGACACCAAAACCCTGAGCACTGCGAGCAAAGCGAGAGCTACCACAGATGGGACAGAAGGTTCACCCAGAGGCGATGCGCGTTGGATACATCCACGACTGGAAGTCGAACTGGTTCAGCGCGCGCAACTTCTCGGACTATCTCGCCGAGGATGTGCGCATCCGCGAGCACATCACCACCAAGCTTGCGCATGCCGGCCTTTCCGACATCACGATCCGCAAGGACTCGGGCGAACTCGAGGTCAACATCCACACCGCGCGTCCGGGCATCGTGATCGGCAAGTCGGGCAGCGAAGTGGATGCCCTGCGGCGCGACCTGCACCGCATCACCAACAAGCAGATCAAGGTCAACATCCTCGAGATCAAGCGCCCCGAGCTCGACGCCGCGCTGGTCGCTCAGTCGATCGCCGAGCAGCTGCAGAACCGGGTCGCATTCCGCCGCGCGATGAAGCGGGCCCTGACGAGCGCGATGCGCTCGGGCGCCAAGGGAGTCAAGGTGCAGGTCGCCGGGCGCCTGGGTGGCGCGGAGATGGCGCGCACCGAAAGCTACTCCGACGGCCGCGTGCCGCTGCACACTATGCGCGCCGACATCGACTACGGCTTCTATGAGGCGCGTACGACGTTTGGACGGATCGGCGTGAAGTGCTGGATGAACAAGGGCGAGATCATGCCCGAGGGCTACACGGGCGCAGATCTCACCGACATGACGGCGCCCGCGCCGCCTAGCTCCGAGCGCGACGGCCGCGACGCGCGCGGCCGCGGGCGGGGCGCCGGATCAGGACCCGGCCGAGGGCGAGCGCGCGGTGGCGAGGGCGGGCCCGGCAACGGGCGCGGGCGAGGGCGCTGATGCTCTCACCCAAGCGCGCCAAGCATCGCAAGCACCACCGGGGCAGGCGCCGCGGCAACTCGCGCGGCCAGGTGAAGGTCCAGTTCGGGGAGTACGGGCTCAAGGCCCTCGAGGGCGGGTGGCTGACCAACCGCCAGATCGAGGCGGCGCGAGTTGCGATGACGCGCAAGATCAAGCGTGGCGGCAAGGTGTGGATAAACGTGTTTCCCGACAAGCCCGTCACGAAGAAGCCCGCCGAGACGCGCATGGGCTCGGGCAAGGGCTCGCCCGAAGGCTGGGTCGCGGTGGTCAAGCCGGGTCGGGTCATGTTCGAGCTTGCCGGCGTCTCCGAGCCGCTCGCGCGCGACGCGATCCGCCTCGCCGCGCACAAGCTCCCGGTCAAAGCGAAGTTTGTGGCGCGCGAGGACTGAGGCGATGCAGGCCAAAGCGCTCCGCGACCTCGATGATGGAGAACTCGCCAAGCAGCTGGCTACGCTGCGCAAAGAGCTCTTCGGGCTGCGATTCGCACACGCGACCGGCGAACTCGACGACACCGCAGCCGTCGGTCGCGCCAGGCGCGACCTCGCGCGCACGTTGACGGTGGCCCGCGAGCGGGAACTGACAGCAGAGCTCCAGCCGCGAAGCTGAGGGCCCTAGAGCACACGCACGACGACGCAGAGAGCAGAGAATGGCCGACGAGGAACCCGACAACGACGCCCCGGTCGCAGACGAGCAGCCTGGGGGCGACCCGTCCGCCTCCCCAGAGGGCTCTGAGCCTCAGACCGCCGCAGCTTCCGAGCAGGTGCAGGCAGAGGGGAGCAGGGAAGCCCAAGCGGAGCCGGTCGGCGAGCAGGCGCCGGGGGAGGGGGAGCCGGAGTCCGCAGCCGGGGATGGCGCAGCGGATGCCGCTGGGCAGGCCGCCGATGAGCCCGCGGCCGAGGAGGGTGCCGCCGCCGAGGACGCCGCTGCCGAGGTCCCGGCGGCAGGCGAGGAGGGCGCAGCGGACGAGACCGGCGAAGCGGGGGAGGAGACCGGCGCCGAGGACGCTGCCCCCGACGCCGGCGCGGCCCCGGACGAGCAGGCTGCCACCGGCGCGGCCGCGGACGAGGAGGCTGACGCCGGCGCGGCCCCGGACGAGGAGGCTGACGCCGGCGCGGCCGCGGCCCCGGCCCCCGAGCAGGAGGAGCTCTCACCCAAGCAGCGTCGCCGTCGTGCGCGCTCGCAGCATCGCGGCGATGCGAGGCCGCAGCGCTCGCCCGAGGAGCGCCAGGCAGAGCGCCTGGCCACGCGCCGTGTCAAGGCTGTGCGACGCCGGGCCCGGCGCCTGCAGGAACGCTCCAAAGCGAAGGCGGCCGAAAAGGCTCCGGCGGTGCCACTGCCCCCCGTGCATGCACCGGTTCAGGGCGCGCGCAAGGTGCGCCTGGGCGTCGTGATCTCCGACAAGGCGTCCAAGACGATCACCGTGCGCACCGAAGTCGCCCGGCGCCACCGGCGCTACGAGAAGATCGTGCGCTCCTCGAGCACCCTGCACGCGCACGACGAGAACGACGACGCCCGCATCGGAGACGTGGTGCGGGTGGTCGAGAGCCGCCCGCTGTCGCGCACCAAGCGCTGGAGGCTCGTCGACGTGGTGGAGCGGGCGCAATGATCCAGAACGAGACGCGCCTGCGCGTCGCCGACAACACGGGGGCGCGCGAGATCCTGTGCATCCGCGTCAAGGGCGGCTCGCGGCGCCGCTACGCGTTCGTGGGCGACGTCATCACGGCGACCGTCAAGCAGGCAAATCCGCAGGGCGCCGTCAAAAAGGGCGACGTCGTCACGGCGGTCGTCGTCCGCACCAAGAAGGCGATCGGCCGCGGCGATGGCACCTACATCGCCTTCGACGAGAACGCGGCGGTGATCATCGACGAGCAGAACAACCCGCGTGGCACGCGCGTGTTCGGGCCCGTCGCTCGCGAACTGCGCGAGCGCAACTTCATGAAGATCGTCTCCCTGGCTCCGGAGGTGCTGTGATGGCCCGTGCTTCCGCCTCTCGTGCCAAGCGCCGCGCGTTGAAGATCCGTTCCGGCGACCAGGTCGCCGTGATCGCGGGAAAGGACCGCGGCAAGAGCGGCCGCGTGCTGCGCGTGGAACCGGCGAAGGAGCGCCTCTACGTGGAGGGCCTGAACATGGCCAAGCGACACGTGCGCCCGGCGCAGGCCTCCGTCACCGGAGGGCAGCTCGGCGGTGTAATCGAGAGCGAGGGTCCGATCCACGTCTCCAACGTGATGCTGCTGGACGGCCGCGGCAAGCCCACGCGCGTGGGGATCGATCGCGAGGGCGGCAAACGCGTACGGGTCGCCAAGAGCAGCGGCGCCAAGCTGGAATGAGGACGGCGTGAGCGCGATCGACACACAAGCTCCCACGGCGCGATTGAAGACCCGCTATCTGGAGGAGATCCGCCCGCAGCTGATGCAGCGCTTCGGCTACTCCTCGATCATGCAGGCCCCGTGCGTGGAGAAGATCACACTCAACATGGGGGTCGGCCAGGCCAAGCAGGACTCCAAAGTGCTCAAAGCCGCGCGCGAGCAGCTCGCGACGATCGCCGGCCAGCAGCCGAGTGTGCGGCGCGCACGCAAGTCGATCGCGGCCTTCAAACTTCGCGAGGGCATGCCAGTCGGGCTCGCCGTGACGCTGCGGGGCGAGCGCAGCTACGAGTTCCTCGACCGCTTGGTCTCGATCGCGATCCCGCGCATCCGCGACTTCCGCGGGCTGAATCCGCGCTCGTTCGACGGACGCGGCAACTACACGATGGGCGTGCGAGAGCAGATCATCTTCCCCGAGATCGACTACGACGCGATCGACGAGGTCCGTGGTCTCGACATCACGATAACGACCAGCGCCGCCACCGACGCGGAGGCGTTTGCGCTGCTCCTGGCTCTCGGGATGCCGTTCGCCGCCCAGGGCCGTCCCGCGGGTTTCGAGGCGCCCGGCGAGGAGCAGGCCGCGCCCGAGCCCGCAGCCTCGGAGGCCCCCGAGCCTGAGGCTGGCCCCCCAGAGTCGCCCGCCGAGCCCGAGGCAGCAGCGTCGGAGGCCCCCGCAGCGTCGGAGGCCCCCGAGCCTGACGCCGCGACCCCAGAGTCTCGCGCCGAGGTCGAGGCCGCCCCCGAGCCCGAGGCCGCCGCCCCAGAGTCGCCCGCCGAGGCCGACGAGCCAGAGACTTCCGAGCCGGGGCCGGCAGAGGCGGAGCCGGAGGCCACCGCGCCGGAGACCGGCGAGCCGGACGCAAACGACACCGCTTCAGAGGAGGAGGGAGGCTGATGGCCAAGACATCGCTGCGCGTCAAGCAGAAGCGTCCACCGAGGTTCAAAACCCGCGCCTATACTCGCTGCACTCGCTGCGGGCGTCCGCGGGCGGTCTACCGCAGGTTCGGGTTGTGCCGCATCTGCCTGCGCGAGCTCGCGCACAACGGCCACATCCCGGGGATGACGAAGTCCTCCTGGTAGGCGGCTCGGCGCATGACCGACACGATCAACGCAAACACGACCAGCAGGCCGGGGCAGCCATGTCGATGACAGATCCGATCGCGGACTTTCTCACGCGCGTGCGCAATGCGATCCACGCCGCTCACGAGACCGTCGAGATCCCTGCCTCGACGCTGAAGAGCGAGCTTGCGCGGATCCTCGCCGAGCAGGGCTACATCGAGTCCTGGACGCTGGTCGCGGCACCCGAGGGCGGCGCCGGGCAACTCATCCAGATCCGTCTGAAGTACACCGACGACCGTCGCTCGGCGATCTCGGGGCTGCGGCGCGTGTCCCGTCCTGGGCGCCGTACATACGTCGACGCCAAGCACATCCCGCGTGTGCTCGGGGGCATGGGGACGGCGATCGTCTCGACATCGCGCGGCGTGATGACCGGCCACGACGCGCGCGCGAAGGGCGTGGGCGGCGAGGTTCTGGCCCAGGTGTGGTGAGGGCGAGCGATGTCGAGGATAGGCAGACAGCCGATCGCGGTCCCAGCGGGCGTGACGGTCTCGATCACGCCGCACGAGGTCCGGGTGAACGGGCCCAAAGGTGAACTCTCAGAGCGCATCCACCCCGACATGCAGGTAACCCAGGATGGCGAGCAGCTACTGGTCAAGCGTCCGACCGACCGCGGCGAGCACCGAGCGCTGCACGGCCTGACGAGGTCTCTGCTGGCAAACATGGTGCACGGCGTTACGACCGGTTACGAGAAACGCCTCGAAATACAGGGGGTGGGCTACCGTGCCCAGCTGAAGGGCAAGAACCTGGAGCTGGCGGTGGGCTACTCGCATCCGATTCCCATCACCGCTCCACAGGGAATCGAGTTCGAAGTGCCCCAACCGACGCGCGTCGTCGTGAAGGGGATCTCCAAGCAGCTCGTCGGGGAGACGGCGGCGATCGTCCGCAAGCAGCGACCGCCCGAGCCCTACAAGGGCAAGGGCATCCGCTATGAGGGCGAGTACGTCCAGCGCAAGGTGGGCAAGCGCGCATGAGCGTCAAGACCAAGGGCGAACGTCGCCTGCGCCGCCGCCGGCGGGTGCGGGCGAAGATCTCGGGCACCGCCGTGCGCCCTCGGATCGCGGTGTTCCGCTCCAACCGCGGGCTCTCGGCGCAGCTGATCGATGACAGCGCCGGCCACACGATGGCGGCCGTGAACTGGTACGAGCCCGAGCTGCGGGCGCTACAGAAGCCCGAGCGCACCCGGCGCGCGGGCGCCGTCCTGGCCGAGCGCGCGCAAGCCGCCGGCGTCAAGGAAGCCGTTTTCGACCGCGGCGGCTACCGCTACCACGGCCACGTGCGCGCCTTCGCCGACGCGATGCGCGAGGCAGGACTGACCGTATAGCGCTGACGGACTGTCAGGACCGCTACCCTCCTCTCCGCAATGTCGATACCCGCAGATCGTTCCGTGAGCCCGGCCGGCCTGGACCTCCAGGAGCGCGTGGTCGAGATCAATCGCGTGGCCAAGGTCGTCAAGGGGGGCAGGCGCTTCTCGTTCACGGCTCTGGTTGTGGTTGGCGACGAGCGCGAAGTCGTGGGCGTCGGCTACGGAAAGGCCAACGAGGTGCCACTGGCGATCCAGAAGGGCGTGGAGCGGGCAAAGAAGGATCTCTTCCGGGTGCCCAAGCACGGCAGCACGATCACCCACCAGACGACCGGCGTCTTCGGCGCCGGGCGCGTGCTGCTCAAGCCGGCTTCGCCAGGCACCGGCGTGATCGCGGGCGGAGGCGTGCGCGCAGTGCTCGAGCTGGCGGGCATCCACGACATCCTCTCCAAGAGCCTTGGCACCCAGAACCCGATCAACCTGGTCAAGGCCACCGTCGCGGGGCTGCGCGGGCTGCGCACGCCGCGGGAGGTTGGCGAGCTTCGCGGGCTGTCGATCAACCGGGTTCTCGGGCTGGGCGGCGAGGACAGCGACCAAGCGCCCTCGGCAACGGAGACGCAGGCCGTCGCGGAGCCGGGCGCCAACGGCGCCGCGAGTCCCGAGAGCGCGCGCGAGGAGAGAGCGGAGGCGGCGGGATAGTGGCCACGCTCATCGTCACGCAGCGCCGATCGCGAAACGGCGCCAACCGCAAACAGATCGAGACCCTACGCTCGCTCGGCCTGAGGCGGATCGGGCACTCGGTGCGCTTGAAAGACGGCCAGGCGACGCGGGGGATGGTGCACGCGGTGCGCCATCTCGTCGAGGTCAAGGAGGGCAAGTGAGCCCCCAGGCCGAGAACGGCAAGGCGCGCATCGGTCTGCACAGCCTGGCGCCCGCGCGCGGCAGCCGCCGTCCGCGCAAGCGCATCGGACGCGGCGAGGGCTCGGGCACGGGCAAGACCGCGGGGCGAGGCCAGAAGGGCGCGGGCGCGCGCGCCGGCTCCAAGCGCAGGGTGCGCTTCGAGGGCGGGCAGATGCCGCTGCACATGCGCATGCGAAAGCTGCGCGGGCCGCACATGAAGAAGTCGATGCCCTTCGAGCCCTTCCGGACGCGCACTCAGGCGGTCAACCTGGCGGCGCTCGAGAGCCGCTTCCAGGCCGGGACAGAGGTGACGCTCGAGCTCATGCGAGCCAGCGGGCTGGGGACGCGCAAGGAGATCCCGGTCAAGGTGCTGGCCCGCGGGGAGCTGAGCAAGGCGCTCACCGTCCACGCCCACGCCTTCAGCGCCGCGGCGCGCGAGCGCATCGAGGCGGCGGGCGGCAGCTGCCGGATCGTCGAGGACTGACCGAGCCCGCTACCCATGCTCTCGACCATCCTGAACGCGTTCCAGGTCGCGGACATCCGCAAGAAGATCGCGTTCACCGCGGCCATGCTGCTGATCTATCGGCTTGGCTCCCACGTCCCCGTGCCGGGCGTCAACCTCACGGCCGTCAACAACATCCAGAAGCAGTTCGGCGGCTCCAACATCCTCGGCCTCTTGAACCTCTTCTCCGGAGGAGGACTGTCGCGGATCGCGATCTTCGCGCTGGGGATCATGCCCTACATCACCGCCTCGATCATCCTGCAGCTGTTGCAGGTGGCGGTGCCGTCGCTCGAGAAACTCTCCAAGGAAGGCGAGGTCGGGCAGGCGCGCATCACCCAATACACGCGCTACCTCACCGTCGGGCTGGCCTTCGCACAGTCGATCGGCTACGTCTTCCTGTTCCACACGCTGCAGGCGAAAGCGGGCGAATCGGTCGTGCGCAAGTTCGACGCCCCGCACATCTTCCTGATCGTCGTCTGCCTTACGACGGGCTGCGTGCTGCTGATGTGGATCGGCGAGTTGATCACTCAGCGCGGGATCGGAAACGGCATCTCGCTGCTGATCTTCGCCTCGATCGTGGCCCGGCTGCCGGCGGGCATCGAAGCCTGGTGGACGAGCCAGGACCAGGTCTTCAAGGTCATGATGCCATTCCTGGTTCTCGCCGTGGTGGCGGGCATCGTGTTCGTGCAGGAAGGGCAGCGGCGTATCCCGGTGCAGTACGCCAAGCGCGTGATCGGCCGGCGCATGAGCGAGGGCGGCCAGACCTACCTGCCGCTCCGCGTGAACATGGCGGGCGTGATCCCGGTCATCTTCGCGGCCTCGATCATGGCCTTCCCCCCGACGGTCGGTCAGCTGGTGAAATCGCACTGGGGCCGTCAGATATCTGACTTCTTCACCCCCAACGGATGGCACTACGTGGTGGGCGAGTCGCTGTTCATCATCCTCTTCACGTACTTCTATACGGCCGTCACTTTCAATCCCGTCGACCAGGCCGACAACTTGAAGAAGTACGGCGGCTTCATCCCGGGCGTGCGCCCGGGGCGCCCAACCGCGGAATTCCTGGATCGCATCCTCGCCCGCCTGACGTTCCCAGGGGCGCTGTTTCTGGCCGCGGTCGCCGCGCTGCCCGCGATCCTGATCGCGCGCACGCACCAGAACTTCTACTTCGGCGGCACGTCGATCCTGATCGTGATCGGGGTCGCGCTTGAAACGATGAAGCAGCTCGAGGCGCAGCTGATGATGCGAAGTTACGAGGGCTTTCTGAAGTAGCGCGCCCCTGCGCGCTCGCTCGCGCGCGGGCTTCCGGCCCCCCGAGCCGCGACCGTCAGGCAAGAGATAGGCTGCGCCCGAGTTGTCGGAGCTGAACCTGATAATGCTCGGCCCGCCGGGCGCGGGCAAGGGGACCCAGGCCGAGCGCCTGCACGAGGACTTCGGACTGCTGCACATCGCGACGGGCGACATCCTTCGCGCCGAGGTTGCCGCGGACACGCCGCTGGGCACGGAGGCCCGGCGCTACATGGACGCCGGCGAGCTGGTTCCGGATGAGGTGATCGTGGGCATGATCACGCAGCGGATAAGCGGAGGCGACGCGCGCGACGGGTTCCTGCTGGACGGCTTTCCCCGCAACGAGAGGCAGGCAGATGCCCTGGCCGAGGCGCTCGAGCAGCTCGAGCGGCGCCTGACGGCGGCGCTGCTGATCGAGATGCCCGACGAGGCGCTCGTGCGCCGGCTCACCGGCCGGCGGATGTGCGTGAAGAACCCGACTCACATCTACCACGTCGAGTTCGACCCGCCCAAGCACGCGGATGTTTGCGATCAGGATGGCGCGCGCCTGGTCCAGCGCGACGATGACCGCGAGGAGACGATCCGTCACCGCCTGCAGGTCTATCACGCCCAAACCGAGCCTCTGATCGACCATTACGATCACGCAGGCCTGCTGCGGCGCTTCGACGGGAACCGCAACGCCAACGAGGTGCATGCCCACATCAGGGCCACGGTCGCGACGCTGCGCCTGGAGGAGGAGCTCTGAGGAAGGCTAAGCTCCGCGGGTGATCATCAAGAAGACCCCCGCTGAGATCGACGCCATGGCGCGTGCCGGCGAGGTTCTGGTGGCGACCCTGGCGGAGCTCGAGCGGCACGTGCGCCCAGGCGTCAGCACCGCCGAGCTCGATCGCATCGCCGAGCGCTTCGTGCGTGCTCGCGGTGGCGTGCCCACGTTCAAGGGCTACCGCGGCTTTCCGGGCTCGATCTGCGCCTCCCCCAACGAGATGGTCGTGCACGGCATCCCTGGGCCCTACCGGCTGAAGGGCGGCGACATCATTTCGATCGACGTCGGCGTCACGCTGCAGGGCTGGGTGGCCGATGCGGCGCGCACCTTCGCCGTTGGGGAGATCTCCGCCGAGGCGCAGAACCTGCTGGCCGGGACCGAGGCCTCGCTGCTGGCGGGCGCTGCGCAGTGCCTCGCGGGTGCCCGTATGGGGGACGTCTCCAGCGCCATCCAGCACGCGGCCGAGGGCGCGGGGCTGTCCGTGGTCCGCTCGCTGGTCGGGCACGGCATCGGCCGGAGCATGCACGAGGATCCGCAGGTGGCGAACTATGGAACACCGGGCAAGGGGCCGCTACTCGAGGAGGGCATGGTCCTGGCCGTCGAGCCGATGATGACCGCCGGGAGCCCGGAGGTGCGCGTGGGCGAGGACGGATGGGCGATCTACTCGCGCGACCGCTCGCTGGCGGCGCACTTCGAGTTCACGGTCGCGATCACGGGCGCGGGTCCGAGAATCCTGACCCCGTGGCGCGATCGTGCGCCGAAGGGCGCGCCCGAGCCGGCCGCGGAGGGTGCCGCCAGCGTGGGCTGAGCCCGGCCCTCGACGGCCGGAAGGAGTTGCTACCATCCGGAGTCCTGCTCAAATGCGGCGTATTCGTGCGCCGTTGCGAGCCCCGACGACCCGGTAGCGGCGGCCTAGGCGGCAGCCAGAGCCGGATCGCCGGAACCGAGCCGAAGGGATCAATGAAGGTAAGACCGTCGGTCAAGCCGATGTGCGAGAAATGCAAGATCATCCGCCGCCACGGGGTGGTGCTGGTGATCTGCCAGAACAAGCGCCACAAGCAGCGCCAGGGGTGAGGGGCTAGATGGCACGCATCGCGGGAGTCAACCTCCCGCTGAACAAGCGCTCGGAGATCGGGCTCACCTACATCTACGGCATCGGCCGGCCCACCGCCAACAAGGTGCTCGCGCAGGTGGACGTGAGCCCCGACACCTACGTGCGCGACCTGACCGAGGACGAGGTCGCCAGGCTGCGCGACGCGATCGACTCGAGCCTCACGGTCGAGGGCGACCTGCGGCGCGAGAGCTCGCAGGACATCAAACGGCTGCAGGAGATCGGCTGCTACCGCGGACTGCGACACCGACGCGGACTCCCGGTGCGCGGACAGAACACGAAGACCAACGCGCGCACCCGCAAGGGCCCCAAGCGCATGCAGGTGGCGGGCAAGAAGAGGGCGGGCAAGAAGTGAGCGCGCTGCGGCGAATCGCACACCGGCCACGTTGGAGCGCGCGCGGGTCGGGAGGGCCCGCCAGAAGCTGATGCCCCCCGCTCCCAAACGCGCCCGCGGCCGGCGCAAGCCCAAGAAGAACATCCCGATCGGGCAGGCCCACATCAAGACGTCGTTCAACAACACGATCGTGTCGCTCGCCGACACGCAGGGCAACGTGATCGCCTGGGAGTCAGCGGGAGGCGCCGGCTTCAAGGGGTCGCGTAAGTCGACCCCGTTCGCGGCCCAGGTCACTGCCGACGCCGCCGCCCGCAAGGGCCTCGAGCAGGGGCTGGTGAAGGTCGAGGTGTTCGTGAAGGGGCCAGGCTCGGGTCGTGAGACTGCGATCCGATCGCTGCAGGCCGCGGGCTTGGAGGTGACGGGCGTCAAGGACGTCACCCCGCAGGCCCACAACGGCTGCAGGCCGCGCAAGCGGCGGCGGGTGTAGGACGGGCGAGGACGAGCACGCGATCGGGCGATATGGCAAGGGACACCTCTCCACAGTGCAAGCAGTGCCGCCGCGAGGGCCAGAAGCTGTTCCTCAAGGGCGAGCGCTGCCTGACGGACAAGTGCGGCGTGGAGCGCCGCTCCTACCCGCCCGGCGAGCACGGACGCGGTCGCATGAAACAGAGCGAGTACCGGGTGCAGCTGCGCGAGAAGCAGAAGGCGCGTCGCTACTACGGCGTGCTCGAGCGTCAGTTCCACGGCTACTACGTCAAGGCTTCGCGCCAGCCAGGCATCACGGGCGAGAACCTGCTCGCGCTGCTGGAGTGTCGCCTGGACAACGTGCTGGTGCGCCTCGGATTCGCGGCTTCGAGGCGCCAGGCGCGACAGCTCATCAGGCACGGCCATTGGACGGTCAACGGCCGCCGCGTGAACATTCCCTCCTACCAGGTGCGCCCGGGCGAGGTGATCGCGATCAAGGCGGACACGCCGGCGACGCAAGTCGTCAGGGACGCGACCGAGCTCACCGGACAGATCCCCGCGTGGCTACAGGCCGACCACGAGTCGCTCACGGCCAAGGTGCTGCGCAAGCCGGAGCGGCGCGAGGTCGCTGCCCCGGTGCAGGAGCAGCTCATCGTCGAGCTGTACTCGAAGTAGAAGACCCTAAACGCCCCGCCGCGTGCGGGGCATCCCGCAGCGGCGTCGCGAGCCACGTGGCGCCAGACCAAAACGACGTTAGGACTCTGATGCTCGACTTTCAAATCCCCCGAATCACAAGCGAGTCGGTGGAGCAGAACCGCGGCACGTTCACGATCGAGCCGCTCGATCGCGGATTTGGCTACACGTTCGGCAACTCGCTGCGGCGCGTGCTGCTCTCATCGCTCTCGGGGGCGGCCGTGACAAGCGTGCGTATCGAGGGCGTCGCGCACGAGTTCTCGACGATCGGCGGCGTCAAGGAGGACGTGACCGACATCGTGCTCAACCTCAAGGGCGTGGTCTGCCGCATGCACTCGGACGCCAGCGAGGTCGAGGCTCCGCTGGTGGTCACGGGGCCAGGTGAGATCACGGCCAAAGACATCGATCTGCCGGCGGGCGTGGAGATCCTCAACCCCGACGTCCACGTGGCGACGCTCGAGAAGAAAACCAAGCTCGAGCTCTACATGACGATCGGCAGGGGCCGCGGGTACAGACCCGCCGAGGAGAACAAGTCGCCGGACCAGCCGATCGGGGTGATCCCGATCGACTCGATCTTCTCGCCGGTGAGGCGCGTCGCATACGCGGTCGAGCAGGCCCGCGTGGGGCAGAAGACGGACTTCGACAAGCTCACGCTGGACATCGAGACCGATGGCTCGATCGACCCCCAGGCTGCGCTGCGCGAGGCCGCCGAGCTGCTCATCTCCCAGCTCGCGATCTTCACCGACGCCGATCGCATCCAGGAGCTGCGTGCGACGCCGGGCGGCGCGCTCGACGGGCACGGCCTGGCCGTGGGCGCCGGTGCTCCGGCGGCGCTGCAGGGCGAGGAGTGGAGCATCCTGATCGAGGAGCTCGAGCTTGGAGTCCGCTCCTACAACTGCCTCAAGCGCGCGGGCATTCAGACGGTCGGCGATTTGATCTCAAAGTCGGAGGCGGAGCTCAACGCGATTCCCAACTTCGGCAAGAAGTCGATCGACGAGGTGATCGAAACGCTTCACGCTCGCGGTCTCTCGCTGCGGGAGGACTGAGCGGGGGTCGAGCTGCGGCCGGCAGGCAGGGCGGCGCGGCGGCGCGGCCAAGGCCAACCCGGCGCCAACCCCCGCACGCGCCCGCGACTGAACAGGACAAGGCCATGAGACACCAGAAGAACAGGCACAAGCTCAGCCGCGACAGCGCCCATCGCAAGTCGCTGCTCATGAACCTGAGCAAGGAGATCATCGAGCACGAGCGCGTGAGGACCACGCAGGCCAAGGCGAAGGCGGTCAAGCCGGAGATCGAGAAGCTGATCACGCTGGCCAAGCGCGGCGATCTGCACGCGCGCCGCCAGGCGCTCTCGACGCTCTCGCAGGACAAGTTCGCGGTGCACAAGCTGTTCGAGGAACTCGCGCCGCGCTATGCGCAGCGCGCGGGCGGCTATACGCGCATCCTCAAGCTCGGCCCGCGCCGTAGCGATTCGACGGAGATGGTCTTCATCGAGCTCGTCTGAGTTCTCCGGCGCGGCGGGCAGCCGCGATGGGGGCAGCCGGGATGGTCACGAAGCTAACGCTCGAGTATGACGGCACCGCCTTCGCCGGCTGGGGACGCCAGCCGGGCATGCGTACGGTGCAGGAGGAGGTCGAGCGGGCGCTCTGGACCGTACTCGGCGAGACGGGCAGCGACGGCCGGCCGCTGAGGTTGAGGGTCGCCGGGCGCACCGATCGGGGCGTCCACGCGTGGGGCCAGGTCGCCAGCTACTCGCACGAGGCAGTCGATCCGGCGCGGCTGAACGGACTGCTGGACGACGACGTGGCGGTTCTCGCGGCGGAGCCGGCTGCGCGTTCGTTCGACGCGCGGCGGGACGCGCGCAGCCGCACCTACTGCTACCGCGTGCTGGCGCGGCGCGCGCGCAGCGCGTTCGAGCGCACGCGCGCGTTCTGGTGGGCGGGTCCGCTCGACGTGGACGCGCTGCACGCGTGCGCGGACCTGGTGCGGGGGAGGCACGACTTCAGGGCGTTCACACCGAGCGAAAGCGATCACTCCTACTTCCACTGCTGTGTGCTGGCGGCCGAGTGGCGCGCGAGCGGCGAGGTGCTGGAGTTCTGGATCGAGGCCGACATGTTCCTCAGGCACATGAACCGCGTGCTCGTGGGCACGATGCTCGAGGTGGCCAGCGGGCGGCGGACGGTGTCGGAGTTCGCCGAGCTGCTGCAGGGCAGGCCGCGTTCGCAGGCCGGACGCACGGCGCCGGCACACGGGCTGGCGCTCGCGCGCGTCTCCTACGGCTAGCGGCAGAGCCCGGTGCACGGCCGCGGCCGGGCACCGGCAAGCCGGCGCGTCGCAGACCTACGCCTAGGCGCGCAGACGGGGGTCGCGGCAGGCTCTGGGGGGCACGCCGGCACGGCGCAGATCTTCACGGCCGGGACCGAAGCTGCCCCTATCCTGGCTTGGGAATGCTGAACGTGCTCCTGACCAACGACGACGGGATCGAGGCCGAGGGGCTGCAGGCGATGCGCCGCGCGCTGAGCGGGCTTGAAGACGTGCGCCTGGCGGTGATCGCGCCGGACGGCAACCGCTCGGCGATGGCGAGGTCGATCACGACGCGCAGGCCTCTGTGGGTCACGGAGGTGCCGTTCTCGGATGGCACGGTCGGATACGCCAGCGACGGGACGCCGGTGGATTGCGTGCGCCTGGCGAGCCTCGGCCTGGTGCAGGACTTCGCTGCCGATCTGGTCGTCTCGGGCATCAACCACGGCGCCAACCTGGGCGATGACATCACCTACTCGGGCACCGTCGCCGCGGCGCTCGAGGGAGTGGTCCTGGGCCTCCCGGCGATCGCTGTCTCGCAGCAGTCTGGCGCGAGGGCCCTGGACTTCCGCTACGACGGCGGGTTCGGCTTCGAGGTAGCGGCCGCGTTCGTGGCCAGGCTGGTGGAGCGCATCGAGGACGTGCCGCTTCCGGGGAGGACGCTTTTGAACATCAACGTGCCCGCGGGCACGCCGAGCGGCGTCGAGGTCACGAGCTTGGGTAAGCGCATCTACCGCGATGAGCTCAAGCTCGAGCGCGAGGAGGAGCATCGCCGGCGCTACTGGATCTACGGCGCGGACCCCGGCTTCCACGACGAGCCCGGCACCGACCTGGCGGCGGTTGCGGCGGGGCGGATCGCGGTCACGCCGATCCACTTCGATCTCACCGACAGGCCGAGCCTGGAGGCGCTGCGGCGCTTCAACCTCGACGAACTGCTGGCTCCCGTCGCCCACGACGCACCGTGAGCGCGCAGCGGGAGGCGCCGACTCGGCAACAGATCGCCAGGGCCGCGGAGCTGCGCCGCGAGCTGGACCATCACGCGCACCGCTACTACGTCCTCGACGACCCGGAGATCGGAGACGACGAGTACGACCGCCTGCTGGATGAGCTGCGCGAGCTCGAGCGGCAGCACCCGTCGCTGCTGACGGCGGATTCGCCGACGCAGCGGGTCGGCGGCGCGCCGGTGAGCCGCCTGCAGAAGGTCGAACACCTGGAGCCGATGCTCTCGCTCCCCAACGCGCGCTCCGAGCAGGAGCTCACGGCGTGGGTCGAGCGCATGCGCAATCACCTCGCCCGCGAGGGCATCGCTGCGCCGCAGTTCGACTTCGTGGTCGAGCCGAAGATCGACGGGCTGGCGATCAGCCTCGTGTACCGCGACGGGGTGCTCGAGCGCGGCGCGACAAGGGGCGACGGACGCATCGGCGAGGACGTCACGCACATCCTGCGCACGATCGGAGCGATACCCCTGCGCGTGCAGGGCGCCCCGCGGCTATTGGAGGTGCGCGGAGAGTTGTACATGTCGCTCGCCGACTTCACGGCGCTCAACGAGCGCCGCGCCGAAGCGGGGCTCTCGACGTTCATGAACCCGCGCAACTCGGCCGCGGGCACGGTGCGCCAGCTGGACCCCGCCGACGCGGTCGGGCGTCCGCTGTCGATCTGGTGCTATCAGGTCGGGGTGACCGACGAGAGCCTGTCGTTCGAGTCTCACTGGCAGGCGCTTGAGTGGCTGCGCGGGCACGGTTTCCGCGTCAACGACGACATCCAGCGGCTTGCGGGCGAGCAGGAGGTGATCGCGCAGTGCCTGCAGTGGCAGGAGCGCCGGGGAGATCTCGACTTCGAGATCGATGGCGCGGTCGTGAAGGTCGACGATCTGGAGCTGCAGCGGCGCCTGGGCTCTGTGGGCCGCGACCCGCGCTGGGCGGTGGCGTGGAAGTTCCCCCCGACGACGGCGGTGACGCGCCTGGAGCGGGTCGCCTGGAACGTGGGTAAGTTCGGCGACCTGCACCCCTACGCGGTGCTCGAGCCGGTCGAAGTGGGCGGCGTGCGCATCGGCATGGCCACGCTCCACAACGAGGAGGACCTGAGGCGCAAGGACATCAGGGCGGGCGAGGAGGTGATCGTGCTGCGTGCCGGCGACGTGATCCCGCAGGTCGTCTCGCCGGCGCCGCACGTGGTCGAGCGCAAGGGACGGCCGCGGATCCCGCGCCCGCCGGCGAGGTGCCCGTTCTGCAAGACGGAGACGGTCAAGCCGGCGGATGCCGTGTTTACTAAGTGTCCGAACCGGGACTGCCCGGCGCGCAGATGGCAGCTGCTCAAGCACTTCGTCTCGCGCGGCGCGATGGAGATCGAGGGACTCGGTGAGAAGCAGGTTGCGCTGCTGCAGGAGCGAGGGCTGGTGCGCACGGCTGGCGACTTCTACCGCCTCGAGCAGGCGCAGCTGGTGCAGCTCGAGGGCTTCGCCGAGCTGTCGGCGAGGAACCTGCTGCGGGCGATCGCGGCGTCGAGGGAGCGGCCGTTTGCGCGCGTTCTGTTTGCGCTCGGCATCGAGGAGGTGGGCGAGGTCACGGCCAGGAACCTCGCGCAGCGCTTTCGCGAGATCGACTCGCTTCTCGGCGCCTCCGAGCAGCAGATCGCCGAAACGCCGGGGATCGGCGAGAAGATGGCGAGCGTGATCCGCGAGCAGCTCGATGACGAGCGCATGCGCGCGCTGATCGAGGACCTGCGCGAGCTAGGCCTGCGCCTGCGCGAGGATGGCCCGGCGCCCTCGCAGGGGCCGCTTGCGGGCAAGACGCTGGTGCTCACGGGATCGCTGCCCGAGTGGTCGCGCGAGCAGGCCACGGAGCGGATCATGGCGGCGGGCGGGCGCGTGACGGGGTCGGTGTCGCGCAACACCGACTACGTGGTCGCGGGCGAGAGCCCAGGCGCCAAGCTGCAGAAGGCCGAGCGCCTGGAGGTTCAGGTCCTCGATGAGGCCGCCCTGAGGCGCATGCTCGAGCGGTAGCACGGCGGCGCCGGCAGGCCGCGCCCGGGCGAGACGACGGGGCGGCGAAGACCGGCCGCGGAGGGCCGCGCGAGCGAGGCGATCTGACCTCAGGCGGGCGGGGTGAGGCTGGAGCTGGCGAGCGTGATCACGATGTGGTCCTGAACGTGGTGTGCGAACGAGGTCGCCACGCCGTCGGTGAAGATCGCGAAGGCGAGCTGATGGCCGTTTGAGGACAGGCAGTAGCCGACCAGGTTAGACGCCCCGATGAGGGTCCCGGTCTTGCCCTGGCAGCGTCCCGCGGCCGCCGTGCGGCGCATGCGCCCCGCGAGCGTCCCGCTGCGTCCGGCGACGGCCAGCGAGCTGCGCAGCGGTGCTCCGAGCGGCGTGGGGGCGAGGGCGACGAGCAGCTCGCCGACCTGGAAGGCAGAGGTGCGGTCGGAGCGCGAGAGCCCGGAGCCGTCGACGATGCGCGCGTGGATGCGGAGCAGCCTGGCGATCGTGCGGCTCGCCACGGCCGCTCCCGCGGCGGTCGTGCCCGCGCCCCCGAAGCGCGCGCCGATGTCCTTCAGCAGCGTCTCGGCGAAGAAGTTGTCGGAGGAAGGGAGCGTGAGCGCGAGCAGCTGGGCGAGCGTGGGCGATTGCACCTGCGCGAGCAGCAGCGCGCCCGGGGGCGCAATTCCGGCGCGGGCGCGAGAGGCGACCCGCACCCCGGCCGCGCTCAGCGCCGATCTGAGCTGCTGGGCGGCGTAGGCTGCCGGCGCGGAGGCGCCGTGCAGCGAGCCGGTCGCCCCGCGGTTGAAGGCCAGCGCGCTCAGCCTGCCTACCAGGAACGGGTCCAAGGCGTAGCCGCTCGAGGGCTCGCCGCGGCGGGCGTCGAAGAGCGACTCATCGCCGAGGATCGACCCGCTCACGGCGCGGATCCCGGCCTGGCGCAGCTGAGAGGCGAGGGCGGCGACGCTCGCGCCGAGGCCGCCGTAGTGGCTGCCGATGAAGGCGCTGCTCCCGAACGTGGGATCTCCGCCGCCGCGCAGGTAGAGGTCCCCTTCCCACACGCCTGCGACGCTGAGCTGCCCCGTGCCCAGCACGCTCGTCGAGAGGCGCGCCGTCGGGCCCATCAGCGCTAGCGCGGCGGTGGCGGTGTAGAGCTTCTCGACCGAGGCCGGCGGTCGCATGACGCTTGCGCGTTCGGAAAAGAGGGCTTGATTCGTGGTGAGGTCGTAGACGTACGCGCTCGAGAGGGCGCCGGCGAGGCGCATCTGGTGCGCTAGGTCGCTCTGCACGGCCGCCAGGTCGGGCCCCTGTGCCTGGGCGGCAGGCGCGCTGGTCAGGAGGGCGGCGCCCGGCGCAGCAGCGCCCAGCGCGGCGGCGCTCCAAGCCAGCCAGGCTCGCAGGGGCGCAGCCCCCGCACGCCGGCGCCCGACCCGCCCGCGCCCAGGTGCGCGCGCAATCGCGCGCCCGCGCGCGGCCCGCAAAAAGGACTTCAGGGTCACGTGCCCGTAGAATGAAGCTGCCATGGGCAAGGTTGTCAAGCTCGAACCGACGGCCAAGGGCAAGGGGGCGGCAGCCAAGCGGCGGGCCAGGATGGCGGCGCGCGGGGTGGGCCGGCAGGAGTCGGTCGAGCGGCGCAGGCGGCCGCGTCCGGACAAGACCGCGCTCGTGCTGGGCGGCGGCGGGTTCACGGGCGGGGTGTACGAGATAGGCGCGCTGCGCGCGCTGGACCTGCTGACCCTGAACAGCACGGTCACGCAGTTCGACGTCTACGTGGGGACCTCGGCGGGCGCGTTCATCGCTGCCCTGTGCGCCAACGGGATCACGCCGGAGGAGATGATGAGCGTCGTGACCCAGCAGGGTCACCAGCCGTTCAAGGACGTCGACCTCAGCGACCTGCTGCACCTCAACGTGCGCGAGTTCATTCGCAAGGGCGCCGTGATGCCGATCAGGGCCGCGGAGCTGGCAAAACAGATGTTCTCCCAGCGCGGGAGCGTCTCGCTGATGGACGTCATGCTGGGGCTCGCGGAGGGACTGCCCTCGGGCGCGTACACGGGCGAGGGGATCGAGAAGTACCTGCACACGGTGCTCAACGAGCCCGGGCGCACGGACGACTTCAGGGAGTTGCCGAACGAGCTCTACATCACCGCCACGGACCTGGACACGTGCGAGCGGGTCGTGTTCGGCGTCGACTCGGCCGACGTCCCGATCTCCAAAGCGGTGCGCGCGTCGGGCGCGCTGCCGATGGTGTATGCGCCGGTGCGCGTCGAGGACCGCGAGCTGATCGACGGCGGGATCGTCTCGACGACCAACCTCGATATCGCGGTGCAGGCGGGCGCGAAGCTGATCGTGGTCATCAACCCGATCGTGCCGTTCGTGAACGACTTCACCTCCACCGTGCGCACGCTGGGCGGGACGCGCCCGCGGCGCGTGTCGGACATGGGCTTTCCGCAGATCGGCTATCAGGTGTTCAAGCTAGTCGCACACCAGCGCCTGCACGAACTGGCCAAGGGCTGGGAGCGGCGCTATCCGGGCGTCGACATCGTGCTGATCGAGCCCGAACCGACCGACGAGCTCATGTTCCAGACCTCGATGATGAACTTCACCTCGCGCGTCGAGATCGCTCGCCACGGCTTCGAGTCGGTGACCAAACACCTGGCCGGCGAGTACGCCCGCTACCGCGAAATCGCGGACCGCCACGGGATCGAGATCTCGGGAGCACGAGTGCGCAAGGTGGTCGAGCACTTCGACACCGAGCGCGAGCACGTGAGCGCCTGGCGCAAGATCCTGGAAGGGACGACGGGCGCGCTGCTGCGGCAGGCAGGCTCCTCGAGCTAGACCGGCTGTTCAGCTCAGAGGAGCGGCTTCGGCGAGCCTGCACGGCTCGCTCGCGCCGCGAGGGGTCGCGTGCCGGGCGTCCGCGCCGGCGTGCGAGGCAGAGCGCGGGGCGCGCGCGAAGCTCTACGCGGCCTTCTCGAGGGCCTCGAGCAGGCGTCCCGAGGTAGCGCTGTCGCGGATCGCGATGCGCACGTGGCGCGGCTCTCCGAGCGGCGACCCTTCTGCGACGAGTACTCCGGCGCGCGCCAGTCGCGCCGCCAGCTCGCCCCCTGCGAGCGAGCGGTGTGCGACCCACAGGAAGTTGGCCTGGCTCGGGGTCACCTCGAACCCGCGGTCGCGCAGGGCGCCTTCAAGGCGCGGGCGCTCCTCGCAGACTGCTCGCACGTGGCTGGCGATGAGCTCTGAACACGAGCGCAGCGCCTCGAGCGCGCCAGACTGGGAGGCGTCGGAGACGCCGAGGTCGGGCGCGAGCTCGGCGAGCACCTCCTCGGAGCCGGGTCCGCCGAGCGCGTATCCCACGCGCAGCCCCGCCAGGCCCCAGGCCTTGGAGAAGCTGCGGAAGATGAGCAGGCGGGGATGGTCCTCGAGCAGGCTCAGCGCCGCGTTGGTGGGCTGGGCATTGGCGAACTCCACGAGCGCCTCATCGAGCAGCACGGCCACGCCGTCGGGGAGTCCGTCGAGCAGGCGTCGCAGCTCGTCGACGGGCATCAGCTCGCCGGTGGGATCGTTGGGGTTGGCGAGCGCGATCACCCGCGTTTCAGGCTCGTGCGCCTCCTCGAGCAGCGCATCGACGCCGCCCGAGACGGGCACGGCGCGCCCGTGCGAGCGCCGCGCCATGATCGGGTACAGCGGGTACGACGGCCAGGAGGTGAGCAGCCGCTGGCCGGGGCCGATCAGCGCCCGGGTTGCCGCGCTGAGCAGCTCGGCCGCGCCGTTGCCAAGGATCACGCGCGCAGGATCGATCGCGTGCTTGCTCGCGAGCTCGTCGCGCAGCGCGGAGCCGCGCAGGTGCGGGTAGCGGTTGAGCGCTCGCCGAGCGGCGTACGTGATCGCGTTGACGATGCGCACGTGCGGCAGCTCCATCCACGTGGTCTGCGAGAGGTCCAGCGTCTCGACGCGCGCCAGCGCCTTGCGCCGCCGCTCGGCTGCCTCCTCGCGCAGGCGCTCGTTGACCTCCTCGACCGGGATCGCTTCGAACTGGCGGTAGTAGTCGAGCAGGCTCACGCTAGGCCTGTTCTAGCAGCGCGCCGCCAGCGCGCTCCGGCTCATGCCGGCACGAGGCGGGCCGAGGAGAGGCACCTTCACGCGTGCCCGCCGCCGGAGACGATGCCCGACCCGGGACCGTGTATGACGACGAACCAGAACACGAACACGAGCGCGCAGACGGCTGCTGTGGCACCGAAGACCCGGCCGCGCGCGCCGGAGCGCTGGTCGTAGCCGGCGGCACGGCGCACCAGGATCCACGCCTCATCCAGGCGCGTGAGCATCGCGAGGGCGCCGAACAGGAGCGGAAACAGGGCCGCGAACGCGGCGATGATCCCGAGAAAGACGCTGCCGGTGAGGTAGTTCACCTCCGAGCCGATCCACAGGCAGGCCAGCGGTATGGGCCCCCAGCAGAGGAGGCTGATGGCGAACATCGCGCTCAGCAGGACGCCGGCGAGCGAGCTGTCAACGCGCTGGCGAAGCTCGCCGGCTCGCTGCGGCTGCTCTCGATAGTGGATGGGAGCGGTGCCGGGTCGCCGGCTGATGAAGAGTCCGCCGGTGTCGCTTGGGTCGGTGCGCATCGCTTTTTTATGTTCGCAGCAATGGCCGCCCGCCACGGCGCATGCTCGCGCCGCGGCTGCGGCAGCGGCTGCGGCTGCGTGGACGCGAGCGCGCGCTCTCTGCCGCTCTCAGCCCTCGTAGAGCTGGTCGAAGATGGCGGCGTACTTCTGGTTGACGACGTTGCGCTTGACCTTCAGCGTGGGCGTGAGCTCGCCGGTTGCTTGCGAAAGATCGTGGTCAAGGATCGCGAACTTCTTGACCTGCTCGACCTGCGCGTACTTCGCGTTGGCGCGGTCGACCTCGCCCTGGATCAGCTCGCGGATGGCGGGCTCGCGCGAGAGCGAGGGGATGTCCGCGGGCAGGTTGTGCTCGCCCGCGTAGGCTGCAATTTCTTCCTCGTCGAGCGTTATCAGCACCACGGGGTAGGGACGCTGGTCGCCGTGCATCACGGCCTGCGAGATCCAGCGGCACTGCTTGAGGTCGTTCTCGATGTTGGCCGGGGTTAGGTTCTTGCCGCCGGCGGTGATGATGATGTCCTTCTTGCGGCCGGTGATCGAGAGGTAGCCGTCCTCGTCGACGGAGCCGAGGTCGCCGGTGTGCAGCCAGCCGTGCTCGACCGCGCCGAAGCTTGCGTCGGCGTTGTTGTGGTAGCCCTTGAAGATGTTGGGGCCTTTGATCAGGATCTCGCCGTCGTCTGCGATCTTCAGCTCGACGCCGGGCAGGGCGCGCCCCACGGTCCCGAAGCGGTGGTGCTCGAGCGTGGAGATGGTGGCGGCGGTCGCCGTCTCGGTCATCCCGTAGCCCTCGAAGACGGGAACACCGCAGGCGTAGAAGAAGCGCAGGATCTCGACACCGATTGGCGCTGCTCCACTGGTGGCGTGGCGCACGCGCCCGCCGAAGATCGCGCGCACGTTCTTGAACAGCTTCTCGTCGGCCTCGTCGAACTGCGCCTGCAGCTCGGCCGGCACTGGCTCGCCGGCGGCCGTCATATCGCGGACCTTGACGCCGAGCTCTATCGCCTGCCGGGAGCGCTCCTGCTCCTCCGGGGGCTGCGCCTGGATGGCTGCGTTGGCGAGCGCGTAGATCTTCTCGAACACGCGCGGGACCGAGGGCAGGTACGTGGGTTTGACGTCCTGCAGCTCGGGCACGATCTGCTTGGTGTCGCCGCCGAAGTAGGCGAGCGTGCTGCCGAGATCGAATGCCGCCAGCTGGATCAGCAGCGCAAAGGAGTGCGCGAGCGGGAGGTACAGGTAGGTGACCTCGTCGCCCTGGATCTCGCCGATCTCGCGAACCATGGAGACGATTGCGCGATAGTTGCCGTGGCTGAGCACGCAGCCCTTGGGCGGCCCGGTCGTGCCGGAGGTGTAGATGAACGTGAAGGGGTCCTCGGGCTGGACGGCATCGCGCCGTGCATTCAGCTCGGCTGCCGAGCGCGGTCGCCCGCGCTCGCGAACGTCCTCCAACGAGATCGCGCCGAGCTCGGCACCGTGGCTCGAGCCGTTGGCGTCGGCGCTGATGGGGTCGATCACGACGACGGTCCGCAGGTTGGGGAGCTGGTCCTTGATGGCGGCGATCTTGGCGAGCTGGTGCTCGTCCTCGCAGACGATCGCGCAGGCGTCGGAGTCGGAGATCACCCACAGGCACTCCTCGGGCGAGTTGGTCTGGTAGATGGGCACGACCACGAGGCCGGCCGAGGTCGCGGCCATGTCTGCGAAAGACCACTCGGGCCGCGTGTTGGCGAGGATGCAGATCCGCTCGCCGGGCTGCAGGCCGAGGTCGATCAGCCCGAGGCCGATCTCCTGCACGATCTCGGCCAGCTGTGCGTAGGTCACGTCTTTCCACTCGCCGTCTCGCCTGTAGCGGATTGCCACATGCTCGGCGTGCGCCGCGGCTGAGTTTGAGATCAGGTCGGCGATTGTGCGCGAGGCGGTGGTGGGCGCGTGGGGCGACGCCGCGGCGGTTGCCTCCATGGAACTCTCCTCCTACTCGATGGTCGTGCGGGCCAGCAAGAGTGAATCTTAGAGGTCGCTGCGCGGCGCGTCCCCTCATAGATCCGCTGCGGGGCGCGTGCCCCGTCTGCGCGCCTATACGGGGTTGGGCACGTCAAGGAAGTGGTGGCGCACGCCGAAGCGCCGCGCGAGGTGCTCGCCGAGCTGCTTGATGCCGAGCGTCTCTGTCGCGTAGTGCCCGGCCGCGATGAAGTGCACGCGACACTCGCGCGCCTGCGCCATGACGCGCTCGGCGGGCTCGCCGGTGAGCAGCGCGTCGGCCCTAGCGGCTGCGGCGTCGGCGAGGAAGTCGGCGCCTGCGCCGGAGACGATCGCCAGGCGCTGCACGCGAGCGGGCCCCGCGTCGAACACGAGCGGCTCGCGAGCGGTGACCTCGGCGACGCGCGCGAACAGCTCCTCGGCGAGCATTCCCTCGCCGGGAAGCTGGGCGAGGAAGCCGATCGGCTCGCCGCGGTGGTAGGCGAAGGGCTCGAGCTCGTGCGCGTCGAGGGCGCGGGCGAGCAGCGCGTTGTTGCCGAGCTGCCGGTGCGCATCGAGCGGGAGGTGGTAGGCGGCGAGGGCGATGTCAGCGTCGAAGAGGACCTTCAGGCGCCGCTTGAGCGCGGCGTCGAGTGCGCGAGGAGATGAGTCCCAGAAGAGCCCGTGGTGCACGACGAGCAGGTCTGCGTTTGCGACGGCGGCGAGCTCGAACAGCTCGAGGTGGGCGCTGACCCCGGTCGCCACGGTTGCCACCTGCTCGGGACCGGGCACCTGAAGGCCGTTTGGGCAGTAGTCCTCGAAGCGCGCGGGCTCGAGCAGCGCGTCGAGCTCGTTGATGATCTCGGCGAGCGCTACTGCAGCCACGGAGGCGAAGATACCCGGGTTGGGTGGCGGCGGCGTGTGGAATACTGGCTTGCGCCTCGGGGCGTGGCGCAGCCTGGTAGCGCGCACCGTTCGGGTCGGTGAGGTCCCCGGTTCAAATCCGGGCGCCCCGATTGAGCGACGACCCGTTGTTTTGCAGGGGATTTCGACTTTAGCCGCGACGCGACCTTGGCGAGTCTGGTGACCGGCTCGCGGGCCAATGCCCGATGTTTGTCCCAACACAGGAGTCCTTGGTCGGCGCGAGCCCGCACAGACGCCGCCACGATCGCGAGCTCAGCGTGTCGCGGACCCAAACTCATTGCGGTTCACGCGGACCCGCGCGGACGCGGTGAACGCGATCTCGCAATCGGCGGGCAGAAGTCGCGCTACCGTCTCGGTCGTTCGTCACGCGAGCTGGTGGGAGTTGAGAGATCGGTGCTTGACGTCGAGATCGCTGGACGAGGAGCGCGCCGGGTGCTGTTTCTAAGCGGGCAGTTGGACTTGGACAGCGCGTCGCAACTCGACCGCGCGTTAGAAGCCGTGTGCGCGGACGGGGTACGCGAAGTCGTGCTCAATCTTCAGAGAGTCGACTTCATTGATACGACAGGTCTGGGCACAATTCTGTCAGGGCGCACCCTTTGTAAGCAGCATGGGTGCCGGTACTTCATTGACACCCCGGTTCCCGCGTCGTTCAAGCGCTTGCTTGATGTGACAGGGATCCAGCCTTACCTCCCGTTCAAGCGGCGCCTGGGCACGCGCGCTCCTATGACGTAGCGGCGCCGCCATGGGCCCGGCTGGACCCGAACCGGCGACGTACCGATCATGAGGCGTTCACGCGTCCGCGGCTGTCTGCGGCGGATCGTTGATTTGGCTTTCTGATGCGGAATCGCTCACCACTGTGGAGGAGCCGTTTGCGGCTGGCTTCGGCTATCGGGGTGCACAGACGCTGCCCGAGGATCCATCCAGCCGTTACGCCCGCTTCGCGTTGGAAGCGAGAGCGAGCAAGGAGCTGCTGGTACGACTGCACCTCGTCCCCAGCGACAGCGGGGGTGAAGCTCGTGCGGCGCGTCCTTTCGCGCAAGCGCGCAACTCCGAGGCGGCTTTTCGCGAAGCGCGGTTATGCGTCACTCCTTCGCAGGCGGCTGCTCATCGTAGTAGTAGTCGACGGTGTAGTGGCCTTTCCGCGCGGTGAGCGTGGCGCTCATCAACTCGTCAATCACACCGTGCGTTTCCTGGCGTTCAGCAGGAGCCACCAGTGCTGGCGGTTAGACTGCCGCGGCATGAGCCGACTTCTTGGGGGGACCGTCGCGGTGGTGGCGGCGTCCATGGCTTTCGCCGGGGCGACCACGGCGGCGACCTCGAGGTGCGGGCGCATAAGCGTCTCAGGCGATTCCCTGGTCGTGCGTGTGGAGAGCGGGCATCTCGCCTGTTCGCGGGCTCGCAAAGTGATGCGGACCTTCATGAGCGGGCATGGCACCGAACATGGAGGACCGAGCTCGCCCTCCTACCGCAAATATTGGACGCTGCCCGGCGGCTGGACCTGTGGCTTCGGAGCGGGCGGTGGCTCATGCCATCGAGGCGGCGTGCGGCTCTCCGCCCTCGTGCAGTAGACGCGCCGGGCTTCGCTCAGCCTTCCTCTTCTTCGGCCGCCCCCGACGTTGCAACCTGGATCGCTTCGCCCGAGGCTTCTTCGCATTCACTCTGGCTAGGAGCAGGAGCGCGCCTCCTCCTCGCGCCACGCGCGCAGCCTGTCCGAGTAGATGTCGTCTAGTGTGCGGGCAGTGCCGCGTTCCTCGTTATCCATCATCGAGTTTCCTGCCGATGAACCCGAGCGCGCCCGCCGCTTTTGGGCGGAGCTTCTAAGCGTCGAGCTAGACGCACGCCGGGATGGCGAGGGGGAGGGCTGGCAAACACGCTCAGGAGCGCCTGCGGTTGGCGTCCATGCCCGCGGACGCGGCCCCGGTGACTCGTTTTCGCTGCCCTACTTCGCGACGGGCAATGTGACCGAGGCACTGGAGAGGGTAGAGGCGCTCGGAGGGAGCGTGGTTCATCCAGGGGAGAAGTGGGCGATCTGCAAGGACTCAGAGGGAACTCCGTTCGGGCTGACCGAGGAGTCGCTCGGAGCGTAGATCGCGGTCGAGTTCCGCGTCGCGGAGGCGGGCCGGCTCCCGTTGCGGTTCTGCAGACGGCCGCAGCGCCTGTGCTTGCGGGGAACGTTAACCTCGGTTCATGGCGACGCCGGAGATGGGGATGGCCGACTACTTCCTTCAGGGGTTCGGCTCGATGCTGCCGGACAACCATCCAGCGCGGGCGGACCTGATGCAAGCGCCGCGCCTGGGCAAGGAAAAACACACGGGGCTCGTCGCCTACGAGCTGGCCGAGCTCGCCGTGGACTGGCTCCAAGAGCTAGTCGGCGAGGAGGGCGGCGACAAGAAGCTCCTTGACAATCTTCCGGCTCCCAATGTCGATCTGGAGGGGAGGCGTAGGCGGCTACTCCACGCCGGGGCGACCGGCCCACTGTCGCAGGAGGCAGCAGAACACGCCCTCAAAGTGCAGGAACTGTTCTCGGAGGGTCGCCTTTTTCCAGAGGCCGAACGAGCGGGCGCGTGCTTCTATGTCTTGCACCTCGGCCGGAAGTCGATAGACGACGCACTCGCTACCGAGGCAACGCGTCAAGCCGCGAAGCTCAACGAACTCGGCAACCGGCATGACCCCGAAGACCCGGCCAGGTTGGCTGAGCGGTCTTAGGTGCAAGTACCGAAAGCGTTGGTTCGCTGGAGTAACCCGGCGACCAGTGGCTTGTGGCCGAGGGCCGAGTGTGTGATGGTTGTAGTGCCAAAGCCGTCGCGTAGGGCTGCCGTGCGCTCGCCGCTGTGGCTATAGATCGCGCCATAGCCGGGAGAGCCCGGTCCTGTGCCGACTATGCTCCTGAGCGTGACGAATGAGCTGGTCGTCCGGCGTGCGGACCCGGCGCTCAGGCGCCATATTCGCGGTTACTGGGGCTACGCGTCCGAGCTACCGGGCCGGGCGCGGCAGCGCGAGCCGCTTTCGACCGGGGTCGTCATGATTCTCGGGCTGGGACCGCGGCTGGGGCTGGCTGATCGTGCTGACCTGGCGCAGCCCGCGGCCTGGTTTGGGTCGTTTGTGGCTGGTCTCAACGATGCGTGCGCGGTGATCGAGCACAAGGGCCAGATGCGTGGCGTGCAGGTCGATCTGAGCCCGCTCGCAACCCGGATGATCTTCCGCGAGTCGATGTGTTCGCTCGCGCGCGAGGTCGTGGCGCTGGAGCATCTACTCGGCCGGGAGGGGCGCGTGCTCGAAGAGCGGTTGATGGAGCTCGGCACCTGGGAGGAGCGCTTTGATCTGGTGCAGGCCATGCTCGCCGCCAAGCTCCAGGCAGCCGACCCGCCGCCGCCAGATGTCGACTGGGCTTGGCGGCGTCTGGCCGCGAGCCGGGGACGACTCCGTGTCGCCGAGCTCGCGACCGAGCTGGGCTGCAGCCGCAAGCACTTGGCGGCGCGCTTCCGCGAGCACGTCGGTCTACCGCCAAAGCTCGTCGCGCGCATGCTGCGCTTCCGCCACGCGAGCGACTGCTTGCTGGGCGCGTCCAGCTCGAGTCTCTCAGAGCTCGCCGCCACCTGCGGCTACTACGACCAGGCGCACCTGGACCGTGACTTCCGCGACTTCGCTCAGACCACTCCCACGGCGTACCTCGCAGAGCAGGTTACGTTTGTCCAAGACGCCAGCCCGGCCGTGTCCTAGAGTCTCCGGCAATCCGACCGAGGAGCACGAGATGGCCGACCAGACACCAAATATTTTCCCCTTTATACGTTTTGCCGACGCGGACGCTGCGCTGGAGTGGCTCGCTCAGACGTTTGGGTTTCAGCAGCGCGCGGTTCACCGCAACGATCAAGGCGTGATCCGGCACGCTGAGATGTCGCTCGGCGCGGGGACGATCATGTTCGGGCAGGGCGATCCCGGCGATCAGGGGGTCTACGTCGCCGTAGAAGACGCGGATGCCCACTACGAGCGCGCCAAGGCAGCAGGCGCCGAGATCACGCGCGAGATCGAGGACATGCCGTACGGCTCACGTGAGTACTCGACGCGCGACATCGACGGGCACACGTGGAGCTTTGGCACATACCGACCCGAGCCGGCGGCCTGAGCGCGACCGTGGTCTCCCAGCAACAGGCTCGATCGCTCGCACTCGGGCTGCCTGAGACGATCGAGCAGGACCATCACGGCCGGCCCTCCTTCCGCGTCGCGGGCAAGATCTTCGCAACCCTGTGGGATGAGGACCATATGAATGTGATGCTCGACGAGGCCGGAATACTCACCGCTGCCCAGCGCGAACCTGAGACGTGCACGGAGTTCTGGTGGGGCAAGCGGCTCGGCGCCATTCACGTACACCTTTACCGAGTCGACCCCGACAGGCTGGCCGACCTGCTCGCCGACGCCTGGGAGAGGAAGGCACCGCCGAGCTTGGCGGCCGGCGCTGCTGCTCCGAGGCAAGAGCAGGAGCGTCGGACCTAGCGCCTCGCACGCCTGCTCGGGACGACGCCCGAGCGCGTCGGCCGAGGACGGCCAGACGACTGCTACTGGGCGCAACGCAGCGGTCTCGGGATCGACGCGCTCCGTGCCCGTGCTCGTCCTCAGCGAGCGTGGGTGCAAAACCGCTCGGACGCTCCCCGTCACGCAAGACGTCTGGGGGCGAACGATAAATGGCCGGATTACCGAGCGGAGCCCTGAGGGGCACTGCGCCCTTTTGGGTGCTGGGCCTAGAGTGGGTCTTGTGCCGGGGAGCCTGAGCGAAGAGGACATCGACTACATCCGCGAGGGTTACCGGCTCTTCGAGGAGGGGGATCCGGCGTTCCTGGACCGCTTCACGCCCGACGCCACGCTCGTCTTCCCCGAGACGCTGCCGAAGGGCGGAACCTACGGCAGCCCGTGGGAGGCACTCGAGTACTTCAACAACGTCGGCGAGCTCTTCGAGGACCCGCATCCCGAGCCCGAGGAGTTCATCCGCGACGGTCACCGCCTGGTCGTGCTCGGGCATTTTCATGGTCGTTCTCGGGCGACGGGCGAGCTGGTTGCGATTCGCTTCGCGCACGTGTACCGGCTTACCGGCGTCGAGGGCGCGTTGAGCCAGCAGCGGTACGCTGCCTTCGAGCTCTTAATCGACACGGCGGCCGTGGTCGCCGCGATCACCGGGCAGCGCGCGGGCTGAAGGCGACATCGGCGATGTCAGCAAATCTCACACCGGAGGATGTCGAGTACCTCCGCGAGGGCTACCGGCTCTTTCGTGAGCACGACCCCGAGTTCATGGAGCGCTTCGCTCCTGATGCGACCTTCGTGTTCCCGACGACCTTGCCCGCTGGGGGCACGTACGAGGGCCCGTGGGAGGCGCTCGAGTTCATGACCACGGTTAGCAACCGGGTCGACGATCCCCATCCCGAGCCCGAGGAGTTCATCGGCGACGGTGACCGTCTGGTCATGCTCGGCACCTGGCATGCGGTACTCCCGACCAGCGGGCGCCGGGTGGCGGTCCGACTCGCCCACGTCTTTACGTGGAGCGGGGAGGGAGCGCTCGCGGAGCGGAAGGCCACCTCCCTCGAGGTGATCTGTGACACCGCGAGCTTCGCCGCTGCGCTCGCCGAAGCCGACCCCGGCTGAGGCTTTCCAGAACGGGCCCCGCTGTGATCGAACCCCGGATCGCCTACGCCGAGAGTCGCGGCCTCAAGGTCGCCTACGCCGTCGTCGGCGATGCTCCTCTTGATCTCGTGTTCGTCCCAGGGTTCGTCTCCCACGTGGAGGCGTCGCTCGAGTTCCCGCCGATCCAGCGTGCGATCCACCGCTTGACCCGCTTTGCCCGGGTGATCGGCTTTGACAAGCCGGGCACGGGGCTCTCGGACCCGGTCGAGGGGGTACCCACGCTCGAGGAGCGGATGGAGGATCTGACCGCGGTGCTCGACGCGGTCGGGGTCCAGCGGGCGGCCCTCTTTGGGGCAAGCGAGGGAGCGCCGATGAGCGCGCTGTTCGCGGCGACCTACGTCGACCGGGTCATCGCGCTCGTGATGTACGGGTCATACGCGAAGGGCTCGTGGGCCGAGGACTACCCCTGGGCGCCCACGCCGCAGCAGGCTGCGGCTGGAGCCGAGCTGATCGAAGAGGGTTGGGGCCAGGGCTTTTGGCTCGACGTGTTCGCTCCCAGCTTCGCCGAGGACCCCGATCTCGTTCGGTGGTGGGCCCGGTATGAGCGCCAAGCAGCAAGTCCCACTATGGCCAAGGCGATCAGCCGCCTCGCCACCGAAGTCGACATCCGCGAGATCCTGCCCGTGATTTCCGTCCCGACGCTGGTAGTGCACCGGAGGGGCGACATCACCTGGCCGGTCGAGGGTGCCCGCTACATCGCCGAGCGGATCCCGGCAGCGAGGCTCGTCGAGCTCGAGGGCGCCGACCACTTCCCCTTCGCCGGGGACGTCGACGCGTTGATTGACGAGGTCGAGTCGTTTCTGACCGGCGCGGGACCTGTCCGCCCTGTGGATCGCCGTCTTCTCACTGTGCTCTTCACCGACATCGTGGGCTCGACCGCGCGAGCAGCCGAGCTTGGCGACCGGCGCTGGCGGAGTCTGCTCGAGCGCCACAACGAGCTCGCGAGGGCGGAGATCGAGCGCCAGGGCGGCAGCGCAGTGAAGGCGACCGGGGACGGCTTCCTCGCGACGTTCGAGGGCCCGGCGCGCGCGATCGAGTGCGCCCGGAGGCTGAACCCGGCAACGGAACCACTAGGCATCGAGCTCCGAGCGGGCCTTCACACCGGCGAGTGCGAGGTGATCGGCGACGACATCGGCGGCATGTGCGTGCACCTCGCTGCCCGCGTCTGTGGGCTGGCAGGCCCTGGCGAGGTGCTCGTCTCGCGCACGGTCAAGGACCTGGTCGTCGGCTCGGGCATCGAATTCTCCGAGCACGGCGTCCACGAGCTCAAGGGCGTCCCGGGCGAGTGGGAGCTCTTCTCGGTCGCCTGACCCGGTGCGACCGTCTGGCATGTTCGCGACGGCGGGGGAAACCAAGCCGCGGGCATGGCATACAGCGGGCTTGTCGGCTGTGAATCGGGGACGGGCGCAGCCTGGCGATTGCAAATCCGTTGCAAGCACCCGAAATCCCTTTATCCAAGCCAACTTGAACCGATCGCCCCGATAAGTCGAACAGAAGGCTAGCCCGTGACTCGAAATGGTTTGTGTGGGTACCGGTGTCTGTATGCGCGGCGTTCTGAGGCCTAGACAAATCCTTCTTTGGCTTTGCGCCGGTGCGCTCGTTGTCGCGCCCGCTGCCGCCGCCGGTCTTGCTCCCGTGGTGTCCACTGGTGGCGTGACGGCGGTCACGGCGACCTCCGCGACGCTGACCGGGACCGTCAACCCGGAGGGTGAAGCGACCACGTATTACTTTCAGTACGGGACGGGCACTGCGTACGGCAGCACGACGCCGTCTCCAGCCGCAAACGCGGGCAGCGGCACGATGCACGTCAACGTCTCGGCCGCAGCTGGATCGCTGACGCCGAACATCACCTACCACTACCGCCTGGTCGCGACCAACGCCTCCGGAACGAGCACCGGCGCAGATCACACGTTCAAGACAAACGCTGCTCCCCCCATCCCCAGGGCGCCTGCAGTATCCACGGGTGGGGTGAAAGCGGTCACGGCGACGTCCGCGACGCTGACCGGAACGGTCAACCCGGAGGGTCAAGCAGCCACGTATTACTTTCAGTACGGGACGAGCACTGCGTACGGCAGCACGACGCCGTCCCCAGCCGCAAACGCGGGCAGCGGCACGATGAACGTCAACGTCGCGGCCAAAGCTGGATCGCTGACGCCGAACATCACCTACCACTACCGCCTGGTCGCGACCAACGCCTCCGGAACGAGCACCGGCGCAGATCACACGTTCAAGACCGCCAAACCCTCCACGGCGGTGACGATCGCCGCATCGCCGAATCCGATCGTATATGGCCAGCCGACAACGGTGCGGGGCTCGGTGCTCGGTCCCCGCGCAGCCCACGCATCCGTCACATTGCAACGCTCGGCAACCGCCACAGGACCCTTCGTGAACCTCGCAACAACGACGGCCGGTCCGAATCGCACCTATTCCTTTGCGGGGCTTGCGCCTTCGTCGAACTCCTATTTCCGGGTCTTCGCCAATGGCGTGAGCAGTGCACCCGTGCTCGTTCTGGTGCGTTTCCGTGTCAGCTTCTTCGTGAGCAGGACCCATCCTCGGCGCGGGCAACTGATTCGCTTCCGCGGCCGCGTCGCGCCGCGCCACAATGGCGCGCGGGTTCGAATCCAGCGAGTTGGATCCGACCGGCGCTGGCACACCATCGCGCGGCCGGTTCTGCACAGGACGAGCACAAACTCGTCGGTGTACGGCCTTCGCATACGGGTACATCGCGGCGGTCGCTATCGCGCGACGCTCCCGCCCGACCGCCACCACGCGAGAGGCTTCAGCCGAACCATCCGAATCCGCGTGCACTGACCGAACCCCGACCCGGGTGAGCCACTCGGGCAGCTCGGGGCGCGGTTCATCGCGCGGCGGCGCTAGCCCGCGCGCGGGCCGCCTGACGCACCAGGTGGTCGCGCTCAGCGACGTCTGTGGCGCGGCGGGCGGCCTCCGCGTACGCTGCGCCGGCGGCGGGCACGTCGCCGGCGAGCTCGTGGAGGTGGCCGCGGACCGCATGCCACCGATGGCGGTCGCCGAGCACCTCGCGCAGCCGGTCGGTCTCGCGCAGCCCAGCGGCGGCACCGTGCACGTGGCCGACGGCGACCGCGCGCCCGAGCACCGCGGCCGGCTCCTGGCGCACCGGGTCGTCGCTGAGGGCGACCAGGTCGTCGTACCAGGCGAGGATCTGGGGCCAGTCGGTCTCCTCGGCGCTCGTCGCGTCGTCGTGCAGGGCGGCGATGGCCGCCTCGATCTGGTAGCGGCCGGGGGGACGGTCGTCCGTCTGCGTGGCCAGCGTCGACTGCAGAACGTGCACGCCCTCGGCGATCTCGCGCGTGTCCCACAGGCCGCGGTCCTGCCGGTCCAGCGGGACGATGCGGCCCCCGGCGTCGAGTCGTGCCGGCAGGCGGGCGTGGTTGAGGAGCATCAGCGCGAGCAGCCCGCGCGCCTCGGGCTCCTCGGTGGCCAGGGTGAGCTGGCGGGCGAGCCGGATCGCCTCGGCGGCCAGGTCCACCCGCCCCGCGTGGCCGGCCGTGTACACGAGATAGAGCACGCGCAGCACGACGGCGACGTCGCCGGGCTGGTCCAAGCGGCGGCCCCGCAGGGTGCCCTTGGCCCGGCTGATCCGCTGCGCCATCGTCGCCTCGGGCACGTAGAAGGCGTCGGCAATCTCCCGGGTGGTGAGGCCGCCGACGGCGCGCAGGGTCAGCGCCACCTGGGACGCGGGCGCGAGGTCGGGATGGCAGCAACAGAAGAGCAGGAACAAGGTGTCGTCGCCCGCCTCGGTGGCGGCGGGCCGCGGCTCCGCGTACGTCGCCTCCTCGCGGCGCTGACGGGCGGCCTCGCTACGGCGGGCGTCGACGAGCCGCCGCGTCGCCACGGTGGTCAGCCACGCGTGCGGATCGCGCGGCGGGTGCTCGGGCCACACCCGCAGGGCCTCCAGCAGCGCCTGCTGCAGGGCGTCCTCGGCGGCGTCGAAGTCCTCGCCCCGCCGGATGAGGGCGGCGAGGACGCGCGGGACGAGGGCGCGCAGCGCGCCCTCGTCCAGTCCTCGCGTCCCATCGTCGAGCACGCCGGCTCAGTCGTCCGAGGCCGCCCCCGACATGACCTCCCGGACGTCGATCCACTCGTACAGCGGCTCGCCGCCCGGGCCGGGCTCGGAGGAGACGTAGGCCGCCACCTCCAGCGCGCGCTCGTACGAGTCGACGTCGATCATGTACCAGCCCGCCACCAGATCGCTGGTCTCGGGCAGCGGGCCGTCGGTGGTGACCGGCGCGGCGTCCGGGCCGCCGTAGCGCACCCAGCTGCGCTCCGGCGTGAGCGCGTGCGCGTCGACGTACTCGCCGTTCTCCCGGAGCAGCTCGCGGACGTGCCGCAGGAAGGCCATGTGCGCCTCCACGTCCTCGGGCGCCCACTGGTCCATGGGGGGAAAGGGATGGTGCGGCTCCGGGCCGCCGCGGTAGTGCTTGAGGAGCAGGTACTTGGGCATAGTCGTCTCCTGGCGTCGCGGGCCTCGCCTGTCGTGGCCCTTCACCTGGTGAGCGGAGCCGCTGGGCGTTTCTCGACATGGAATCACCGACGAACGTCCGGAGGCGGCCGCAGGCGTAGAGTCACGCGCGATGAGCGGGCCTTCGTCGGCATCCACGCGAGAGGAGGGTCACGAGTCACTTTGGCTCCGCGAGCCTCGCGACGAGCGCTGAGGTCCGCGGTTCAGATGCGGGCGCCCCGATTCTGATTGTCCCGACGCCTGGTCGGCTGGTGCGCCAGGGGTCGACGTCGAAGAAGAAGCCTGTGACAGGCGCGCGGTTTCGGTCCCCTACGACTCCGTGGCCATTCCCTTCTGGCTCAGCTCCTCGAGTGCCTGTTCGCTCTTGCTCAGCCCGTCCAGCTTCATCGCACGCAGGATCTCCGGCGCCTTGGTGAACTGGATGTCGCGGTAGTCGACGACCTGGACGTGGTTGCCCCACGGGTCCGTGAAGTCGAGCGATCCGGACGACTGCACGGGAATCCCGTCCTTGCGCAGGCGCTCGCGCACGGCCTCCCTGTCATCGACCACCAGCCCGAAGTGCCTTGCCCCGTCGGGTGACTGCGTGCGGCCTGAGGCAAGCGCGATGAACTGATCGCCGATGTCGATGAATGCCATGCGGTCTCCAGCCCGGCCGCGCAGCTCGAACTCGAACACGCGCCCATACCAGACGAGCGCCTCCTCCAGGTCCCCGACCTCGAGGGCCACGTGATTGATGCCCACCAAGCGCGTCATCTGTCATCGGTACGGTAGCGCGAGGGCCCCGCTCCGGTAGGGGGCCAACTTGAACCAATCACCCCGACATCAAAATCACCCGAATGCGGGGTTTTCGTTCCGATATCGGACGACGCGTACGGTGGAGAGCCCGGCGTGGGGCTCCCCACCGCAGCTGCGCCTGTCGCGCTACCTCGAGCGTGTCGCGCTACGTGCCGTGGCCGACGCCTTGGCCTCGTTTACCGCTGTGACCGGGCGCCGTGCCTGAGTTGCCCGGTGCGCCGGAGCCCGGCCCGCTTCCGTTTGGCGAGCCGCTGGCTTGAGTCGTGCCGCCGCGGTGTCCCCGTTTGGAGTGCGCGGCCCCGGACACCAGCGAGCCTATCTGCTTGGTCTGAGAGCCAAAACCGCCAGACGCTCCTGCGCCCGCGCCCGCAATCCCGCGCTTGGCGTGCCCGTGCCCGGGTCCGCCATGTGCGGGCTTTGAATGCGTCGGTGAAGTGGTGTGCGCCGTGCGTCGGAGCAACGGGGCGTGAGCAGAGCGCTTGTGATGCGCCCTCAATGTGTGCCTTGACCCTGCCGTAGTCGTCGCCGCGGCTGGCGAGCTCGACGGCAGTTCGCATGCGCCGAGCGTGTCGCCGTGACCCAAGTGCGCCCGGACGGCAGGCGCCCCGACGGTGATCGTCACATCCGGGTTCGTCGCCGAACCTGTGTGATGGCAGATCGTCACCTTGGCCTGCCCGTGGTACTGGGAGTTCGCGCTCGTATTGTGCGTACCGCCAGCACCGGCCACGGCCGCGTACGAGGCGATGATTGCGCATGCAATTACGCCCGCGACGGCGGGCCGTTGGGCGCGTCCGGTCAGTCGTTTGCGCACGGGGGTCCTTTCGATGGGGAGCATTTCGCCCGTCTCGGGCGGGTCGTCGCGCAGCCTCGCCAGCCGGCGCGACGTCCTGACCCCTATAACGCGCTCACCCGTGCCTGGTCAGGGCCTTCTCCTTCGCGCAAGCTATCGGCCGATCTTCGGCCCGTCCTGGCCGAGGGGGTTCAGGCGCGCCGCCTGCGCGAGAGCGCGGCGCCGATCGCGCCCGGTGCTCGTCAGCGCGAGGTCAAGCCAAGTGGACGAGTCGGAGCGATCGAGCCTGATCGCCTGGCGCAGGCTCGAGCTGGCGGCCGTCAGGTCGCCGCTGGCGAGCTGGGCCTCAGCGATGAGCTGCCAGGGCGACGCTGCCCACGGCAGCCAGTCGTGCGCGCTGCGTGCCTGTGCGAGCGCGAAACGGTAGTCGCCACGGTTGGCGGCACGTTCGGCGCCGGCAAGCGCGTTGTTTCCGAGCTGAGCAGCGAACACGAACGCGATCAGCGCGAGCGCCAGCGGGATTGTCGTCCAGCGAACGCGCGCCGCCACCGCGTGCTCGTCTCTTGAGCGGCGCGCTGCAATCAGCAGCGTGCTCCCGAGCGCGAGCGTGCAGAGCGTGACAGCGGGCAGCTGCCAGTCCCAGTCAACGAACGCATGCGCGAGCGCCGCCACATATGCGCCCGCTAGGACCGGCACGAGCGGATGTCCAACGGCTTGCCTGAGGGCCACGAGGGGAGCCGCGAGCGCGGCGAGCAACAGCAACAGACCCAGAGGGCCGAGCTCGGCGAGCGTCTCCAGGTACAGGTTGTGCGCGTTCAGGACGTCGAGCTTTGCGGGCCGGTATTGCAGCCAGTAGCGGCGAAACGTTTCGCCGCCACCACCCAGCAATGGGTTCTCGCGAACCTCGCGCCACGCGACGTTCCAGTACTGCGAACGCGAGTGCCCTGACAGCGTCACGAGCCGCCCGTTGAGGTCGCCGCCGGCCGCCGCGGTTTCGGTAGTGAACGCGTCGGTCGCGTGGTCCACGAACGTCACCGGGTCGCCGATGCGGACGAGCGCTGCCGCAAGGACGGCCGCGCCGACGACCACCAGACCAACCGCATACGCGCGGCGCCCCTCCGGCGTGACGGCGATCCGACGCTCGAGCGTCGCGAGCAGAAGGATCACGGCTGCCTGAAGCGCAGCGAGGACGGCGAGCACCACGAGGAGTCGGTGACCGTCGTGTGCCGCGGCCGATAGCGGCGACCCCGCCCGCGTGAGGGACCCCGAGCGCGAGCACAACCAAACGCCGAGGAGCGGCAACGGCAGCGCGGTGAGCAGCGTCACCGAGTAGGAGAGTCGCCGTCGCTCGAGCGCGACGGTACACAAGATGCCGAGGACCAGCGCGGCAGCGGCACCGCGACTGAACGTGAAGTAAAGCGTCGGCAGAAGGATCACCGGCAAGAGAGCTGCGCCGGTGCGCATGCCGAGACGACGCGCGTGGGCCACCACACCGAGGGCGATAAGGGCCGCGAGCGCGCACAGGATGCCGAGGCAGTTCTGGTAGCCCGTGGTCCCCGCGAGCAGGTAGCCGCTCGGGGAAGGGTTGTACGTGCCGACTCGGTCTGGCACCAAGCGCGTCGCAAGGGCGTAAGCGGCCACCGGCGTGATCGCGCACAGGATCCCCAGCGGAAGCAAGACCGAGTCGAGCAGCAGAAACGCCGCGACGGCCGCCACGTAGACGAGCGCGAGCTGCGCGCCCTGGATCGGCAGCTGGGCGCCCGGCGACCAGAGCGCGGAGAGCGCAGTCCAGCAGAGGAAGCCGGCGAGTGGGAAGAGCAGCAGCATGTCGGCGCGCGCGAAACGCACTCGATCGGCGAGCAGGGAGACGACCGCAACGGTCACCAGGAACGCGATCGCCGGCCACCCCCATGAGGTGGGGAAGAAGCCGCCGTTCTCGAGCGCCGAGAAGCCGACCGCTGCGAATGCGAGCGCCGCCGGGAATGTTCGCCGCATCCATGCCACGCGCGCTTAGGTTGGCAGGGCGCGCGCGTTCGCGAAGGCCGCCCGCGCTACGGGTCTATCGCGCAAAACCGGATGACCGATCCATCGACCAATCGAGATCTACGGCTCGCGCCGCGCGACATCTACACTCGACGACCCATGAGCGAGACATACACAAGCGGCACTTGGGTGGTCAAGCGCGGCGAGGAAGAGGCGTTCGTTCAGGAGTGGACCGCGTTTGTGAGGTGGGCGAGCCGCATGGCCGGGTCGGGAACGTTTCGGCTGGTCCGCGATCGGATCACCCGAGCAACTACATGAGCTGCGCGCCGTGGGAGAGCTTCGAGGCGCAACATGCCTGGAAGGAGCCGTCAGAGCTTCGCGAGCGGATCGGGAGGGTCCGGAGCCATTGCGAGGACTTCCAGCCCTCGACCTGCGAGCTGGTCACCAAGGTCGAATAGAAGCGGTTGGTGGATTTGCGACGCCTACCGGGCTGACCGACGCCTGGACGGCACCCGACTAACGGCAGGGCGGGCGAGCGCGTCTGGGCGGTAGACCGTCAGCAGCCAAGGGGCGAGGATCTCGCCGATCCCGCGCAGGTTGGGCCTGCGCTGCTCCTCGAGCGCATCGCAGGCGAGCTGGCGTGCGACGTAGACAATCCCCAGATACACCTCCTCCGCGAACAGCGGCGCGAGCGTCGGGTCCGACGCGCGGAACTCCTCGTGCATCTGGCGCAGGTAACTGGCGATGCCTCGAAGTGCCACGCGACGGCGGTCGCGGGCCTGGAGTCCAAGCGCATCGAACTCGACCAGGAACGCGCGCGCAGCCACGAGGTCTCGCTCCAGCATCGAGAAGTACCCGTCTGCGATCGCGCCGATCAGCTCGGCCAGGTCGACAGCTTCCCCCGCTCTCTCGGCCAGCGCGCCGAGCAACACCTCGATGAAGCGGTCATACGCCGCAAAGGCGCACGCCTCCTTGCCGGGGAAGCATTCATAGAACGCCGTGCGCGAGACCTTTGCGCGGCTCGCCAGCGCGCCGATCGTCACGCGCGTGTACCCGCCGGCGGCGATCAGGTCTGTCATCGCCGCCATCAGGCGCTCGCGCTGCTCGGCCAACACGTCGGCGCGCGGGAGCGCGTGGGGACCGCGGGGAAGCGCCACGGGCGCCCCGAAGAAGACGCCGGGGGTCACGCTCGGAATCGCATTCTCAGGCGATCTGTCAGGTGCCACCGCGGAAAGCATGGTCGATGCACCGGCCCGAATGAACAGGAGTCAATCGCGCGCAGCATCTCCAAGAGTACTGCTTGATCTTTTTGTTGACAACGGGCCTCGATCGCTGTACGTTGAGTACCGCAGGTTACTTCTGGTGTAACGGCAAGGTTTCTCGTTGGCTCCAGGTGGGACGGCTACTGGGGGAGGCAAGTCGATGACACGAAATCTCTGCGGAGGAGCCGGCCGGGCGACTCGCCGCTATCGAGCCCTGCGGTGCGGCCTGGTGCTGGCCGTGGTGGCGGCCGCTTTGATCCTCACGCCCACTTCTTACGCCGAAGGCCGCTGTGGCACGCATCCGTGGTGCGACACCTCGCTCTCGCCCGACGAGCGCGCCATGCTGCTGCTGGGCGCGATGTCTCAATCAGACAAGATCGGCGTGTTGACGGGCAAGGAAGCAAGCGACGTCGGCATGCCGCCGGTCAAGTGGACCGACGGCGCCGTCGGCGCGGGCGGGCTGGGGTCGGGCTCCAACCCGGCCACCGCGATGCCTGCCGCGATGGCGCTCGCCGCCAACTTCGATCAATCGATGGCATCTACGTACGGCTCGGTCGTCGGCCAGGAGGTCAGGCACCGCGGCTTTGACGGAGATTTCGGACCGACAGTGAACATCATGCGCACGCCGCTCGGCGGGCGCACGTTCGAGGCCTACGGCGAGGATCCGTTTCTCTCCGGACAGACGGCGGTCGGGTGGATCGATGGCTTCCAATCCCAGGGCGTGATGGCCGACGTCAAGCACTTCGCCGCCAACAACCAGGAGGGCCAGATCGGCGTCTCGCCGATCTTTGGCCTCTACGGCTCTCGTCCCTTCGTGAACGTCCACGTCGACCAGCGCGCGCTGCACGAGATCGAGCTAACGCCATTCGAAATGGCGGACATCCAAGCGCACAGCGCGACGACCATGTGCTCCTACAACTTGCTCGAAGGGCAGTACGCCTGCGCCAATCCCTTCCTGCTAAAGGACACTTTCCGTGGCCTGTTCGGCTCCGACGGCTTCGTCGTCTCGGACTTCCTCGCCTGCCACGAGACCGAAGCGGACCTCAATGCCGGCATGAACTTCGACATCGGCCCCAGCTGCTACAACGCCCCGCAGGTCGAACTTGCGCTGGCGGACGGATCGGTCACGCAGGCGACGTTTGAAGCGCGCGTCTACGAGATCCTGCGCAAGCTCTTCGCCGTCGGATTCTTCGACCACCCGACGTGGCCGAACGACATCTCCCAGGACGACCGCGCGGCGGACACCGCCGTGGCGGATCGCACCGAGGAAGGTGGCGCGGTTCTGCTGCGCAACGGCGGCGCGCTGCCGATCAACCCCAAGAAAGTGCACTCGATCGCGGTCATCGGCCCGGCCGCCAAGCAGTACATCTTCGGGGATGGGTCTTCGCAGGTCAGCCCCTACGAAAAGGTCACCGCGCTCGAAGGGATCAGCGCGCGCGCCGCGCAGTCGAAGCTCATCGTGACCTACAACGATGGGACGAGCGTGGGAGGCGCACAGGAAGCGGCGCGCGCGGCAAGCGTCGCGATCGTGATCGCTGCCGACTCCGAGGGCGAGGGCACGGACAAGCACTGCATGTCGCTGATCCCTGAATGCAGCGACGCCGAGGCCACGCCAGCAAACCCCGAAGACAGCCAGCTGGACTTCGGCAACCAGGACGAACTGATCTCGAGCGTGGCCGCCGCGAACCCGAACACGGTGGTCGTGCTCGAGACCGGGGCGCCGGTGCTCACGCCGTGGCGCGAATCGATCAACGCACTGCTCGAGGCCTGGTATCCGGGGCAGGACGGCGGCACGGCGATCGCGCACGTGCTGTTCGGCGACTCAGACCCGGGCGGGCGCCTCCCGGCGACGTTCCCCAAGAGCGAAGCCGACCTGCCGACGGCGCCGGGCGGGGCGGCGCAGTACCCGGGAACCGTCACGCCCGAATACGAATGCGAACTGCACGCCTGGGTCCCCTGCCCCTACTACCAGGAGTTCTACAAAGAGGGTGTCTTGATGGGCTACCGCTGGTACGACAACCAGCGCATCGAACCGGCCTTCCCCTTCGGCTTTGGCCTCTCCTACACGCACTTCCGCTTCGGCGAACTGACCGTCACGCCCGGCAGCGGACCCGAACCCTCGGCGACGGTCAACGTGACGGTGACGAACACCGGCGCACGCAGCGGCTGGGCTGTGCCGGAGGTCTATCTCTCGCTGCCCTCGCTTTCCGGCGTGCCGCAGCCGCCGGAGCAGCTCAAGGGGTTTGCCAAGGTGGCGCTGGCGCGCGGGCAGAGCCAGCGCGTGAGCGTCCCGCTGAACGCGCGCTCCTTCTCCTTCTGGTCGGATGCAGCCAACGGCTGGCGCGTCGCTCCCGGCTGCGTGAAGGTGCGCGTGGGCAGCTCCTCGCGCAAGCTGCCGCTGGTCGGAAAGATCGCGGTCGGAGGCGGCGTCTGCCGGTGATCGCCTAGCCTAGATCCTGCGGGCTGGAAGCTCTCCGCTCGATAGGAGCGAATTGTGCACAAGCCGGACCTGAAGCGTGCCACGACGCGGTGATGACAATTGCGCACGTTCGTCACAGAACGCTCAAGCTCAGCGCAGCAACGGCCGAGCATTTCCCCATGCAGAGCGAAGCTGGGCCAGCCGAAGGCGTAGGAGCTGGATCGGTGGCGGGCACGGACAGGCAGATCTGTTGCTCGATGACGAGCGCCCTCCTGAGCGTTGTGCGCGAGGAAGGTGGTGACGCGGCTGTCGGGTCCGTGCTCGGGCGCGCGGGAAGCAACCGCGACCTGGCCTATCTCGAAAACCCGGACAACTGGATCTCCCTCGCGGAGGCGACGGCCCTGCTCGAAGCCGGGGTAGCGGAGTCCGGCGATGAGGCGTTCGCGCGACACGTCGGCGAGCACACCGTGCGCCGCCACGCGGGGACCCAGGTCTCGACCATCCTGCGATCGTTGGGATCGACCGAGGCTGTGCTCGAGCAGATCACACGGACGGCCGCGAAACTCAGCGCCGTGACCGACCTCGAAACGCTCGAGGCACGTCCGGGACGCGCCGTTGTGAGGGCGCGGGCCCGGCCGGGCTTCGAGCGCTCGCGCCTTCACTGCGACTGGGCTGCCGGGCTGATGTCGAGCGCGACGATTCTGTTCGGTCTGCCGCTGGCCAGGGTGAGCGAGAGCGAATGCCAGGCGCGCGGCGACGCAAGCTGCCTGTATGAGGTCAGCTGGGACGCCGAGCTCGCGGCGCAGGCCGCGGACCCGCAGCTGCGGGTGACCGCGCTCGAGGCGCAGATGCTCGCGATGTCCGCGCGCTTGAAGAGCTGCTTTGCGACGGCCGGCGATCTGGTCTCGGCCGCTGACCTGCGAACGGTGCTGCAACGCATCGTCGAACGCGCCGCGACCGCCGTGCGTGCGCCGAGCCACGTGCTCGCCGTGCGCACCGGGGAGGGAGCCGAGCTGGAGGTCTACTCTCACGGCATCGACGCGGACGCCGGCGAGGCCCTCGTCTGGGCGACGCTCGGGGGCAGCGCCATGAGCGGCTCGGCGCTCGCGGTCGATGTCAAGTCCAGCCGCCGGTCATACGGACAGCTGATCGCCCACTACCCGACCTCGATGGAGTTCTTTCCTCAGGAAGAGGAGCTGCTGCGCTTGTACGCCCAGCACGCGGCTGCAGTGCTGGACATGGCGACGGCTCTGGATGAGTCGGATCGGCGCCACCGCGAGGTAAGCGCGCTGCACTCGCTCGCGCTGGCGCTCGCGGAGGCGGGCACGAGCAACGAGGTTGCCGAGCGCCTGGCCGCGTCGGTCCCCGAGGTCGTCGACTGCGACCGCGTCAGCGTGTGGCTCTGGGACGAGGTCGAGAAGCGCCTCCGGTTGCAGGCGCGAGCCGGCGGCTTCGACGGGTCCTTCTCGCATCTTCGCGACATGACGATCTCGCCGGCGGACACCCCGTCCTTGCAGCGGATGATCGCGGCCCCGGAGCCGATGTTCTTTCGCGCGGGGGAGAAGGATCCCTACATCGCAGAGCTGATGACGATGCTTGGAGTGATCGCGATGGTCGTGGTTCCGATCCTCGCGCGCGGAGACTTCCTCGGCGTGCTCACCGTCTCGGTGACCGCGCATCCGAAACGGCTCGACCCCACGCGCGACCTGCTCGCGCAGCTCACCGGGGTCGCCGCGCTCGCGGCCACCGCGCTCAAGAACGGCCAGCTCGTGGACACGCTCGAGTTCAGGGCCAACCACGACGGGCTCACCGGGCTCCTCAACCGCGTCGGCTTCAGGCAGAGGATCGACACTATCCTCGCGATTGCGGAGTCGGGAGAGACGCGCATGGGACTCCTGTTCGTCGACCTAAACGGCTTCAAGGACGTCAACGACCTGTACGGGCACGACGCGGGCGATGAACTGATCCGCGAGGTGGCCAGGCGCTTGCAGGCAACGACGCGGGCCGCCGACTCGATCGCGCGTTTCGGTGGCGACGAGTTCGCGATCATTCTCACCGAGATCGAGTCGCGGGACCAGGTGCGAGCCGCGGAGGCGCGCGTGCGCGCCGTTTTCGGAGAGGCCCTCCGCCTCGGCGACGTGCAGGTCCGCATAGGGGCAAGCGTGGGCAGTGGCCTCTTTCCCGACGACGGATCCACGATTGCGGCGCTCGTCAGGCACGCTGACGCCGCCATGTACGTGGACAAGGCGCAGACAAGGCGTGCGCACGAGGAGCAGCGCGAAGGTCAGCCGGCGAGCGTCGGGCCCGCGGGGCGTGCGCGCAGCGCCGCTCGCCCAAGCTCGCCTCGATCACCTGCCAGGCCGAAGACTCCAGCGTCTTCCTAAACACGCTCAACCGCGCTCCGTCAGCGAACCGAGCGCGTGCTATGCGTGTTCGGTGGCGAATGTGCGCAGAGCCTCCCGGCCCGTGCCGGCGATCGGCTCGCCGTGCGCGAGCAAGAGGTGATCGAAGTCCAGCTCAGCAGCCAGGCGCGTGTATGAGGCGAAGAGACCTTCCTTGACCGCCGTGGGATCGTCGCCCATGAGCTCGTCGGGGACGAACCCGAGCGCTCCCGAGCCATCGTCCCCGCGGAAAAGCCCGTCGGCGCACGCGAGAACGCGCAGCCCTGGGTGATGCAGCGCGCTCTCGTCGGGACAGATCGCGCCAACCTCAAACGCGACCACGCCGCCAGGCAGCTCGTCGCCGGGGTCATAGGGCTCGACCGGCGCCTCGCGCGCGAACTCGTGCATCCCCGCCCGCGGTGCCCGTACGGCACATCCGAGCTCCGCCACGAAGCGCTCGCTGTCACGGAGGTGATGGCGGTTTGTCAGGAGGATCGTGTGGGGTCGGCCGTGACTGGTAACGGCGTCGAGCCCAGCAGTCGGCAGCATGGGATCGAGCAGCACGCCAGCAGGCTCGAGCAGATAGGAGTGAACATCGATGCCGATCTGCTCGTGGTAGGCACGCCAGTGAAACACGCCGGGGGCTACCTCGCGCACGGCTGGAGGCTACCGGCACTGAGGCTCTCCTGACCTGGCGTCCTGAGGTCCTCGGGACGCGACGTGTGCGGGGCCGGGCCGCGATCATGCATCCTTCCCATGCGCTGCGGGTAGCGGTTGCGTATGGGCGCCTCATCGACAGCCAGCCTGACCCGGTCGGTGACGATCTCCGCCGGCCCTGCACAGCTGGTCGGCGACCTGACGGCGCCCGAGGGCGCAGTCGGCGTCGTGGCCTTCGCGCACGGGAGCGGCAGCGGCCGCCACAGCCCGCGCAACCGCGAAGTCGCTATGCGGCTCAACGAAGCTCAGCTGGCCACGCTGCTCCTCGACCTGCTCACGGCGAAGGAGGAGAGAGCAGACCTGCGCACTGGCGAGCTGCGCTTCGACACCCCGCTGCTCGCCCGCCGGATGGTCGCGGCGATCGACTGGCTGGAGAGCGAGCCCGCAGTCGCACAGCTCGCGGTGGGGTGTTTTGGAGCCAGCACGGGAGCCGCGGCAGCCCTCATGGCCGCCGCACGGCGCCCCGCGCGCGTCCTCAGCGTTGTGTCGCGCGGAGGGCGCCCAGACCTCGCCGGCGCCGAGCTCGCCTCAGTCGTGGCGCCGACGCTCCTGATCGTCGGCAGCGCCGACCCGGTCGTGCTCGAGCTCAACCGGCAGGCGCAACGACAGCTGCGCTGCGAGACCCGCCTCGAGATCGTGGAGCACGCGAGTCATCTCTTCGAAGAGCCGGGAGCACTCGAGCGTGTCGCCGAGTTGGCACGCGCGTGGTTTCGGTCCCACCTGAGCGCCCAGCGCTCGGCTCGGCCTGCCGGTCGAGCGCGACGCCGCGGCGGCGAGGTCCCAAACGGCGACCAGTTTCGCTGAAGCAGCCTACCTCCGCGCCATGACCCCTCCCTGTCGCTGTCGAACAACCGCCGAGCGTCCGCAGCGGCGCCCGATCTAGACTTGGGCGGCGGTGCACGTTCGCTCCTATCGAGACCTCGAGGCCTTCACCTCGCTCGACGGCTCGGAGATCAGGGAGTGGGCAGGACGTGTGTCGGCGCCGGCAAAGAACCAGAGCCTCGCCGAGGCGATCCTCGCGCCGGGTGCGGCGACGACCGAGCACTACCACCGAACCAGCGAGGAGCTGTACCTCATCACAGCCGGCGAAGGGCGCCTTGTCATCGACGGCGAGGAGCGCATCGTGGCTGAGGGCGATTGCGCGCTTATCCCGCCGGGCTCTCGCCACAAGCTGGTCAACACGGGCACCGCTCCGCTGAAGGTGCTCTGCGCCTGCTCACCGGCGTACGCAGAGGAGGACACGTGCCTGACCGAACCGGCAGCGGCGCGATAGCGCTCGACCAGCGCAGCCCGGTCGGCGCCTGACGGCGCGAAGGGCCCCTCGTCCTCAGGCGCGCAGCGAGGCCAATCCCAGGACAACGTGAACGGGCATCTCGGCGGGCGTCTCGCCATCCTCGATCAACGTCCGGATCCGCTCGATCGTCTCGTCTCTCCGAGCCGGCGGCAGAGCGGCGACCCAGCTCATCGAGATCATGTGGTCGACGATCCGCTCCGGCTCCGCCGGCCGGGTGCAGGTGACCCTCACCTCGCGCACGTCGCGCCAGTGGCCGCTCGCGTGCAGCGCGTCCTGCCATGGCGGGCCGTCGAAGTGTGGGTGCTCGGGGCGCAGGGCCGCGATCAACGTCCCGATCTCGTGCGCCCACGATGCGCCCCCCCAATCGGGCACCGTCGCGATCACGGCCAGGCCGCCGCCGGGCACGAGCACGCGGCGTATCTCCTCGAGCGCCTTGCCGTGATCGAACCAGTGGAAGGCGTCGGCGACCGTGACCGCCTGCACGGAGGAATCGGGTTGCGGTATCGCCTCGGCCAGACCCTCGCGGACCCGGTGCTCGCCGACGCCCGTGGCGAGCACCTCGCGCAGCGCGGCCTGCGGCTCGATCGCGATGACATCCAGCTCGGCGGCCAGCAGCGCGCGCGTCAGCTTGCCGGTTCCGGCAGCAAGATCGAGCACCATGGCCCCGCGCGCCAGGCCAAGCTCTGCTGCGAGTGCGCCGATCACCGCCGGCGCGTACTCAGGGCGCCCGCGCTCGTAGTGATCGGCGACCGACGCAAAACGCTCCGCGAGGGGGTGAAGGCTCACGCCGGCAGCGTACCCAGTGGACGGGCGCGTGTAGGTGGGGCGCTCGCGGCGGTCCGCGCGATGACGGGCGAGATGTTCCGCGGGCGTGGGTGTCGATTTACGCGCGCCCCGTTCGTCTTAGCTGAAACGATCAAGATCCCAGGAGGTGCCATGAAGTACATGCTGCTGATCCACCAAGGCGACACCCCGCTGCCGGGCACCGAGGAGTGGGGAGGGCTGTCCGAGCAGGAGCAGAAGGCCGTCTACGCCGACTACCGGGCGATCAGCCAAACGGACGGCGTCACCCCGGGGGTGCAGATGCAGCCGCCGCAGACGGCGACGACCGTGCGCGTTCAGGACGGCGCGACGTTGACCACGGACGGCCCGTTCGTCGAGGTCAAGGAGGCCCTCGGCGGCTACCTGTTCTTCGAGGCCGATGATCTCGACGCAGCCATCGAGCTGGCCGCGCGAATCCCCGCCGCTCGGCTCGGGGGAGCGATCGAGATACGACCGGTGGTCGAGCGCTGATCGAGCAGGTCTTCCGAGATCACTGGGGGCGGGTCCTTGCCTCGCTGGTGGGCTTCCTTGGCGATTTCGACCTCGCCGAGGAAGCCGCGCAGGAAGCCTTCGCCGTCGCGGCGCAGCGCTGGCCGAGCGACGGAGCGCCCGCCAACGCGGCCGCGTGGCTGATCACCACCGCGCGCAATCGCGCCATCGACAGGCTTCGTCGCGAGCGCAAGGTCAAACCCGACTCGGACCTGATCGAGCGCGCAAACGCACAGCAGGAGCAGGCCGAGGTGGACGAGACCATCTTCCCCGACGAGCGGCTCGAGCTGCTGTTCACCTGCTGTCATCCGGCACTCGCCACCGATGCGCAGGTGGCGCTTACGCTGCGTGCGCTGGGCGGCCTGCGCACGCAGGAGATCGCGCGCGCTTTTCTTGTCTCGGAGGCCACCATGGCACAGCGTCTGGTGCGCGCCAAGCGCAAGATCAGGCTCGCTGGAATCCCGTTCCGCACTCCGCCGGCGCATCTGCTGCCCGATCGCTTGAGCGCGGTGCTCGCGGTCGTCTACCTGATCTTCAACGAGGGATATGGCGGCCGCGCTGAGCTTGCCGCGGAGGCGATCCGCCTCGGAAGCGCACTGGTTGAACTGATGCCCGATGAGCCCGAGGTCTTCGGGCTGCTCGCTTTGATGCTCCTGCACGACTCCAGGCGCGCTGCTCGCATTCGCGATGGCGAGCTCGTCCTGCTGGCCGATCAGGACCGGGCGCTGTGGGACCGGGGCCAGATCGAGGCAGGGCGCGCCGCGCTCGAGAAGGCGCTCGCGCTGGGCGGCCGCGGCACCTATGTCCTGCAGGCCGCGATCGCCTCGCTGCACGCGGAGGACGCCACCGATTGGCCGCAGATCGCCGCGCTCTACGGCGAGCTCGCTCAGCGGACGCGCTCTTCGGTGGTGGAGCTGAATCGCGCCGTGGCGCTGGCGGAAGCGCGCGGCCTCGATGTTGGCCTGGAGGCGATAGAGGCGCTTTCCGACCTCAGCTCCTACCCCTACTTTCACGCAGCCCGCGCCGACCTGCTGCGCCGGCTCGGCCGGCGCACCGAGGCGCGCGTCGCGTACGAGCGCGCTCTCGAGCTCACGCGCTCGGAGCCCGAGCGTCACTTCCTCGCCGCCCGTCTCGCCGCGCTGTAGGGTCGGCCGGCCCCTGCGATCAGCCCGCAGCGGTGAAGACGTCGGGGCCGAAGATGGCTGGCACAGAGGCGGCGTCGGCGAGCCGGGGCAAGCCGAACAGCGACTCCCAGGTGGCGAGCGATGAGTAGTGGTTGTATTCGACGCTGCTCACTGTCCCCGGTTTTATGAACGGGGACAGCAGCACCGCTCCCACCCTGCCGCCGCCCGGACCCGTGATGCCGGGGAAGGGCGACGCCGGTCCCGGCGTCTCGCCGCAGCACGCTTCCGTTTCCGAGTTGCCCGCCTCGTCGAAGATGATCTCGAGCAGCCCGTTTTTCTTGAACGCTTCCGAGCCCGTGATCTTCGGCACCCAGGTTTCAAGGAAGGCGTCGATGTCTTCGAGCGCGGAGGCCCCGCTCGTCTGGTTGGTGCAGGGGAAATCGTGGCCGTCGTTGCAGAGGTTCGGCGTGATGAAGGCGAATTTCGGCGTTTTCGTCGCAGACGAGAGGTCGGTGGCAAGGCCGGTCTCGTGGCGCAGCGCGGCCGCCGGCATCGCGCCCGTCGGTGACCCCATCGCGACCACGTGCGCGTCGCAGTAGCTGGCTTCGTCGATCACCGAGTGGAAGTACACGAACGGGTCATGGCGCGTGGCGTAGCCGTCACCTGGCTCGGCTTTCTGGGTTCCGTCTTTTGCCCCCACCGGCGGGTGCCCGCACGCCGCCGCCTCGCGATTGGGGTCGTTCCCCATGTCCTCCATGTAGCCCTTCCACTTCAGTTTCGCCGCCGAAAGCTGGTTGCCAATGTTGGCGACCGACGACGGATACACGCAGCCGACGCCGCCCTCCACGCCGTTGGGTTCGGTGGATGGGAGCGTGAAGTCGTTGAACGACTGGCAGTCGGCTTGGTTTTCGGGGTTCGGCGGCTGGCCGGAGACGAGGGAGACGTAGTCGTCGTTGCTCTCGTGCCCGGTCGCGTAATAGTTTTCGAGCAGCGCTCCCTGCGCCGGAAGAGTGGATGCCAGGTAGGGGTCGGCCGTCGGGTTGCCGAACGTCGCGGCGTAGCCCTGGTTCTCCAGCACGATCACGAACACGTGGCGGATTTTGGGCGTGCGGAAGGTTGCGGAGGCCTCCGATGGTCCGGCTGCCGCCGCGCACGCGACCGCGCAGAGGACGAGCAGGGCGCTGCGTACGGCCAGAGACCTTGGCGGCCACGATCTACGCGTCGGGCGCGCGTCGGTGCGAGTGGCGGAGCAGCTTGGCATGGTCCCTCCAGATCAGGGGGTCGTCACCGCTTCCACCGGCGCAGGCGGTTCGGTGATTGTCGGTGGTTGCAAGAACGCAGTGTGTTCGAGGTCGAGGAAATCCATGACCGTTTTCGCGTTCGCGTCGCGATAGGTGAGTCGCGGGAGGTTCCACTTCGCCTCGATCGTGGCGAGCACGGACGTGTGGTCGTGGACCACGTTCGTGACCGCGTTGGGTTTGGAGTGCGGCGAGGCCACCACGGCTGGCACGCGCGGCCCATAGATGTTGTACCCGCCGGGCACGTCGTTCGGACCCAGTTCGGGAGGGATCGAGTCAGGAGCGATCGCTTCCAGTGGGGGCACGTGGTCGTAGTAGCCGCCGTGCTCGTCGTAGGTGTAGATCAGCAGCGTGCGCGGCCATGCCGGCGATTGGAGCACCGCGTTTACGGCTTTGTAGGCCCAGTACTCGCCGTAGGCCATGTCCTGCGGGTTCTCCTCGTCTCCGCCCGTCGTTTCGAGCTTTTCCGCCAGCGGTTTGAGCGCCGGCAGCTGGGCAAGACCCGAGCCGACGATGCCGGCGACGCCGAACTCGGGGTCCACCAGGCTCACGGCCGGCAGGCTGCCCGTGGCGCAGTCGGCGAAGAACTGCGCGATCGGCGTGAGGTTTTCGGGATACTTCTCGACCGTCGAGCCGATCACGCCCACGGACGGCAGGTCGGTGAAGTAGTTGCGCCAGCTGATCCCGTAGGCGTGCAGGCGGTCCCAGATCGTGCCGTTCGGCGGCGGCGGGTCGAACAGGCTTTCGGTGGTTGTCGCGATGTTGCCGTACGCGGTGCCAGCCATCAGGAAGCGACGGTTGGGATAGGTCTGGCAGGGCGCCGAGCAGAACCAGCGGTTGGCCACGCAGAAGGTGCGCGCCATGGAGTAGGCGAACGGCAGGACCTCCTCGGTCCAGTAGCCCATCGGCTGCACCGCGCCTCCGACGGAGCGCACGAATCCGTCCATGAGGCCCCCGTCGATCTGCTCGTGCGTGGCGTTCCAGCTCTGCGAGACGTTGGGGCCCTGCGCCGTGTTGGGGAACGGGAACGAGCGCACGGGGCCTTCTGGGCCAGGGTTGCTGTTGAGGGCGACACCGGCCGTGTTGAATTTCAGGCCTTTCGCCTTAGGCTGCCCCGAGCGCGCCAGCGCTCCCAGGAGGTTGTCGAAGGAGTGGTTCTCCATCATCACGATCACGATGTGATCGAACGGCATCGCGCTGGTCGACGTCCCTGCCGGCCGCTTCGGGTCGGGGAGGCTGTCCGGCTGCTTGACGGTCGCGCCCAGCGCTGATGCGGCGCGCCAGATCGCGCCGCCGCTGGAGGCGGCGGCGACCGAAGCCCCCAACGAGCCGCCGTAGCGCAGGAATGTGCGCCGCGTGAACGGCTTATCGACTGAAAAACGCGTGCTGTCGGACAACGACCCCATCCCCCTAATCCGTGTGTCGCCCACCTGGCGCAATCCTCGCCGTGACGAGTGCGCACGCCGGTGAAGATTCAGTGAGCTTCCCTCTCCGAGCGGATCCTAGCCGAGGTGCCCAGCGAGGGCAAGGGCGCCACGCCTGCGCGAGCCCGCGCGCATACGCTTTGCCCGTGGTCCACTCCACGCTTCCGCCGATAACAGAGATCCTCGACGCCCGCCGCGGCGAGGAGATGGCGCTCAACGACCGCTACCTGAACCCGCAGATGGGCCGGATCCTGCGCACGCTGGGTTTCGACAAGGAGTGGCGCGGAGGCGAGGGTGCGCACCTGATCGACGCTTCCGGAGAGCGCTACCTGGACCTCTTTGGAGGCTATGGCGTGTTCGCGCTCGGGCGCAATCACCCCGAGGTCGTGGCTGCGATCGAGGAGGTGATGGCCGCGCGCACCGCCAACCTGCCGCAGCTCGGGGTGACGCTGCTGAGCGGTGTCCTGGCCGAGCAGTTGCTGGAGCGGGCGCCCGACAGCGTCGCGGCGATGGTTCCCGCCAACAGCGGGACCGAGGCCGTCGAGGCCGCGATCAAGATCGCGCGGGCGGCCACCGGCCGTCAACGCGTGCTGTACGCCGAGCATGCCTTCCACGGCCTGACGATGGGGTCGCTTTCGATCAATGGCAACGACGAGTTTCGCGGCGGCTTCGAGCCGCTGCTCGCGGGATGCGATCCGGTTCCCTTCGGCGACCTCGATGCGCTGACGCGCGCGCTCGAAGGCCCCCCGGTTGCGGCTCTTGTGCTCGAGCCGGTCCAGGGCAAGGGCGTGAACATTCCGCCCCCCGGCTACCTGGCGAGCGCGCAGTCGCTGTGCCGAGCGGCCGGGACGCTGTTCGTCTGCGACGAGGTACAGACCGGCCTTGCGCGCACGGGCCGCTTTCTCGCGCTCGAGCACTGGCAGCTCGAGCCCGACATCGTTTGCATCGCCAAGGCTCTCTCCGGCGGGATGGTGCCGATCGGGGCGGCGCTCGTCTCGCGCTCAGCCTTCGATCGGGTGTTCGACGGCATGGAGCGCGCAGTGCGCCATGGCTCGACCTTCGGCGGCAACGACCTGGCCGCTGCCGCTGCGCTTGCAACGCTGCGCGTGATCGACCAGGAGCGCCTGGTCGCGCGCGCCGAACAGCTGGGAGCACTGCTGCTCGAGCTGACGGCGCCGCTCGTTGAGCACTACGAGGTCGTGCGCGCGGTGCGCGGTCTGGGTCTGATGTGGGCGATCGAGTTCGGGCCCCCGTCGGGTCGCGCGGCGCGCATGCTCTGGGAGGCTGTCGAGGGTCGCCAGGCGGGCCTCTTCGCGCAGTTGGTCACGGTTCCCCTCTTCCACGAGCACCGCATCCTGTGCCAGGTGGCGGGCCATCGCATGAACACGATCAAGGTGCTGCCAGCGCTGACAGTCGAGGAGGAGGAGATCAGGCGCTTCGCGCAGGCGCTCGAGCAGACGGTGGCCAAGGCCGAGCACTACCCCCGGGCGCTGGCCAGACTCGGCGTGCGGCTTGGCCGCGGAGCCGCTGGGGCCCGCCGCTAGCCTGTCAGGCCGTGCTCGCCGCAAGAGAGGACGTTCGCAACGTGGCGATCGTTGCGCATGTCGACCACGGCAAGACCACGCTGGTGGACGCGATGCTGTGGCAGTCGGGCGCATTCCGCGCCGGACAGGAGGTGATGACGCGGGTGCTCGACTCGATGGACCTCGAGCGCGAGAAGGGGATCACGATACTGGCCAAGAACACCTCCCTTCACTACGGGGGTGTGAAGCTGAACATCGTCGACACCCCCGGGCACGCCGACTTCGGCGGGGAGGTGGAGCGCGGCCTGACGATGGTGGACGGGGTGCTGCTGCTCGTCGACGCATCCGAGGGACCGCTCCCGCAGACCCGCTTCGTGCTCCGCAAGGCGCTCGAGGCTCGGCTGCCGCTGATCCTGGTGGTCAACAAGGTGGATCGCTCCGATGCGCGCATCGCGGAGGTCGTCGACGAGGTGTATGAGCTATTCCTCGACCTCGATGCGGATGAGACGCAGATCGATTTTCCGATCGTGTATTGCAACGCGAAGGCAGGCCGCGCCTCGCTGCGTTACGAGGAGGGCGCGCCGCTCGACGGCGCGGACCTCGCGCCGCTGTTCGATCTGCTCCTCGAGCGCATCCCTCCGCCGATGCACGACCCCGAGCATCCGCTGCAAGCGCTCGTCACCAACCTCGACGCCTCGCCATACGTCGGACGCCTGGCGATCTGCCGCATCCGTCACGGGCACATAAGAAAGGGTGAGCAGATCGCGTGGTGCCGGGCCGACGGTACGATCGAGCAAGCACAGGTCTCCGAGCTCTACGTGACGGAGGCGCTCCAGCGCGTCGACGCGTCGGAGGCAGGACCGGGGGAGATCGTCGCGGTCGCCGGCATCGACGAGGTCACGATCGGCGAGACGCTCGCCGATGCGCGAGATCCGCGCCCCCTGCCCGTGATCACCGTCGATGAGCCGGCGATGTCGATCACGATCGGAGTCAACACCTCGCCGCTGGCGGGGCGCGACGGCGAGAAGCTGACTGCCCGGCAGATCAAGGCGCGCCTGGATCAGGAGCTCGTGGGCAACGTGTCGCTGCGCGTTCGAGAGACCGACCGACCGGACACCTACGAGGTCCAGGGCCGCGGCGAGCTGCAGCTCGTCGTGCTCGTGGAGATGATGCGCCGCGAGGGCTTCGAGCTGACGGTCGGAGAGCCGCATGTGATCGAGCGCGAGATCGACGGGGTGCGCCATGAGCCCGTCGAGCGCCTGTCGGTCGACGTGCCCGAGGATCACGTCGGTACGGTCACGCAGCTGCTGGCGGCGCGCAAGGGCCGGATGGAGCACATCACAAACCACGGCACGGGCTGGGTGCGAATGGACTATCTCGTGCCCGCCCGCGGACTCATCGGGTTTCGCACAGAGTTCCTCACCGAGACGCGGGGAACGGGGATCATGCACCACGTGTTCGACCGCTGGGAGCCGTGGGCCGGGGAGCTGCTGACGCGCTCGACCGGCGCGCTCGTAGCCGATCGTCGCGGAGCCACGGCGACCTACTCGCTGATGACGCTGCAGGAGCGGGGCGTGCTCTTCGTCGGTCCCGGCGAGGAGGTCTACGAGGGCATGATCGTGGGCGAGAACTCCCGTTCTGAGGACCTCGATGTGAACCCCTGCAAGGAGAAGCACCTCACCAACATCCGCTCCTCCACGGCGGAGGTCCTCGTGCGGCTCGATACCCACCACAAGCAGACGCTGGATGAGGCGCTCGAGTTCGTGCGCGAGGACGAGGCCGTCGAGGCGACGCCGACGGCCGTGCGCATGCGCAAGCTCGTGCTGGCGAAGGTCGAGCGCAACAAGGCCTTGCGCCTCGCGCGCAAGTAGCGCTGCGACGAACGGCGAGCTGACGCGTTAGGGTACCCGCCCGATGCGCCGATCGACCTGCTCACGCGCCGCGATGCGGGGGCTGTGCTGCCTGCTGGGCGCGCTCGCGCTGGCAGCGGCGGCTGGCGCGGCGACGCCGGTCTATGAAAAAGAGAGCGAACAGGTCTGGGAGCAGCAGCTCGCCGCCAGGCAGATCAGGAGCGCGACGATCAACAAGTTCCTGCAGACGGTGCGCACGACGCTCAAGGACGGTCGCAACGTCCTCTTCAAATATCCCAAGGGCCAGGAGCCCAGGGTTCGCGCACAGCTAGCCGCCAAGCACGTGCGCGTCGCGGTGCTGACGCACAGCCAGGCCGTGAAGCAGGCGAACAAAAAACCGCGCCACCACAAACTGCGCTACATCGCCGGCGGGATCGTGCTGGGCCTGATCGTGCTCACCGGTGCCGTCCTGCTGGTCAAACGCTGGCGCATGCCGGCGGACTGAGAAGCTCACCTCGCCCAGCAGGGCGTCCACCGCAATGGATCTCGCCGACGATCCGGCGACGTCGGCTGGGCGTCGCGTGGGACCTTTACGAGAACAAGACTCAGTCTTATGCTACGTTTGCGAGCACGGCGATGCGCGAGGGGTCGGCCATCGAGCTGGAAGATGCGAGCGTCCAGCTCGCGGGACGCGCCGTCTGGGGCGAGGTCTCGATCAGCATGGCCAGGGGCGAGTTCGTGGCGCTCTTGGGCGCGAACGGATCGGGCAAGTCGACGCTGCTGAGGGTCGTGCTGGGCGCGCTCGCGCTGCACCGCGGCCGCGTGCGCGTCCTGGGCGAGCGAGCCGGCGCGCGCAATGCCGCGATCGGCTACCTGCCGCAGCGGCACTCCTTCGAGCCGGGCACGCGCCTGCGCGGGGTTGACATCGTCAGGCTGGGGCTCGATGGTGATCGCTGGGGGCTCCCGCTGCCGCTTCCGGGGCGCGCGGCGCGGTCGCGGCGAAGGTCCGCGCGAGAGCGGGTAGCCCGGGTCATCGAGGACGTTGGCGGCGGCAGGTATGCAGATCGCGCCATTGATGAGCTCTCGGGAGGCGAGCAGCAGCGTCTGCTGATAGCGCAGGCGCTCGTGCGGGACCCCGAGCTGCTGCTCCTCGATGAGCCGCTCGACAGCCTCGACCTTCCCAATCAAGCCGGCGTGGCGCGGCTCGTGAACGGGATCTGCCGGCAAGCCGGCGTCGGTGTGCTGCTCGTTGCACACGACGTCAACCCGCTGCTCCCCTACATCGACCGGGTCATATACCTCGCTGGGGGCCGCGCCGTCGAAGGGACCGTCGAGCAGGTCATCAACGCCGAGACGCTCAGCCGCCTGCACGGCGTGCCGGTGGAGGTGCTTCGTGCCTCCGACGGGCGCGTGGTCGTCGTCGGCCAGCCGGACGCGCCGGCGCTTCACCACGACCGTCATATGCAGTCGAGCCTCGCCGCCCAGGGCCATGCGCACTGAGCTCGCCGGCCCGACCGCGAGCTGGAACCTCGCCTCGGATCTGAGCCAGCTGCTCGAATACCACTTCATGGTCAACGCGCTGCTGGCCGGCAGCGTCGCGGCCGTGACAGCAGGACTGCTCGGGTGGCTGATGCTCGTCCGGCACGAGACCTTTGCCGGACATACGCTCGCGGTAATGGCCTTTCCTGGAGCCAGCGGAGCGGCTCTCTTGGGAGCCCCGGCCGCGGCGGGCTACTACGCCTTCTGCGGAGCCGGCGCGCTCGCGCTTGGCTCCTCGACGCAGGCGCGGCAAGGCTCTTTCAGGCAGCGCTCCGCATGGATCGGATCGGTGCAGGCGCTCGCGCTCGCCGCGGGCTTCCTGTTCGTGAGCGCCTATGGCGGCGTGCTCGGCGACCTGGAGGGGCTTCTGTTCGGGAACTTGCTCGGTATCGCCGACGGCCAGCTGGTCGCGCTGGCGGCGCTCGCCGCCCTCACGCTCGCGCTTCTGCTGGCGATCGGACGGCCGTTGCTTTTCGCGTCGATCGATCCCGATGCCGCGAGCGCGCGCGGCGTGCCGGTGCGTGCGCTGGCGAGCGCCTTCCTGCTGCTGCTCGGCATCGCGGTTGGATCGATCAGCCAGATCACGGGCGTGCTGCTTGTGTTCTCGCTCCTGGTCGCGCCCGCGGCGAGCGCGCAGGCGCTTACCCCGCGCCCCGTGCTGAGCCTCGCCTTGACGGTCGTTCTGGGTCTGCTGGTCGTGTGGCTGGGGCTGGGAATCGCCTACTTCTCCGTGTATCCACCCGGGTTCTTCGTCGCGAGCGTGTCCTTCGCGATCTACGTTCTGGCGCGCGCCTCGGCGGCGCTGCTGCCGCGGCGAGCGAGCGACGAGGGCGACGAGCGCACCCTCGATGTGCAACCGGACGAGTTGGTGGCGTGATGCTCGGCCAGGAGTTCATGCGCAACGCGCTGCTGGCCGGCACCTGCGTCGCGCTGGCGTGCGGAGTCAGCGGATGGTTCGCCGTTCTGCGCGGGCAGATGTTCGCCGGCGACGCGCTCGGTCACGTCGCCTTTCCCGGGGCCCTGGCCGCCGCGGCGGCGGGCGTTGACCAGCGCATTGGTCTGTTGACGGCGACCGTGGCCGTTGGCATCGCGCTCGGCGCGCTCGCATATGCACCCCGCGCACGCGGCGCAGGCGCGCCTTCGTCGGCGTCGGGCGCGGGCGACGCGGCAATCGGGACCGCGTTCACGTTCGTGCTCGGCCTCGGCGTCTTCTTCCTCGCTCGTCTCGGCGCCAGCTCTCAAGCTGGCTCCGGGCTGCAGGGTGCGCGCACGCTGTTCGGTTCGATCTTCGGCCTCGGGGCGGGCGAAGCGCGCCTCACGGCGGCCGCTGCGCTGGGCGCGACGCTGCTCGTGCTCGCGATCGCCCGGCCGCTGCTGTTCGCGTCAGTCGCGCCAGAGGTGGCCGCCGCGCGCGGCGTGCGGGTTCGCGTGCTCGGGGTCGCCTTCCTAGGCCTGCTGGGCGTGATCGCCGCGGGCGCCACGCAGGCGGTGGGCGCGTTGCTCCTGCTCGGGCTGCTGGCGGCGCCCGCAGCCAGCGCGCACCGGCTGGCGGCGCGGCCGTTCGCAGGGATCGCGCTCGCGGGCGCGCTCGCGGTCGCATGCACATGGGCGGGGCTGGCGCTGGCCTTCGCGATTCCGTCGCTGCCGCCGAGCAGCGCGATCATCGCGCTCGCGGTGGCGCTTCACGCGCTCACGAGGTGGCTGAGATGAGCGGTGAGGACTGGATCGGGCGCGCCGAGGCGGCGCTGGCAGCTTCCGGCCACAAGCGCGGCGGCGCGCGGAGCGCGCTGCTCCAGCTGCTGGCGGCGCAGACCTGCGTGCTCAGCGTCGCCGATATCGAGCACGCGCAGAATGACCCCGGGCGGCGCAGCGTCAGCCGCGCGAGCATCTATAGGATCCTCGACGAGCTCGAGCAGCTGCAGTTGGTGCAGCGCGTGGAGGTCGGGCAGGGGATGGTGCGCTATGAGCGCGCGCGCCCCGCTGAGGAGCATCATCATCATCTCGTCTGCGTCAGCTGCGGTCGCGTCACACCCTTCTCGGATGCCGGCTTGGAGCGCGCGATCGAGCGCCTCAGCAAGGCGATCCCGCTGACCGTGGCAGAGCACGAGATCGTCCTACGCGGTGCCTGCCGCGACTGCGGGGCGTAGTGCGGGGCCGTCCCCACAGATAGGCGGCAAGGCACCCCAGCGTGAACACGGCCACGACCAGCAGCACGGGCCCCGAGTCCTCGCTGAGCGATCCGAGCAGCCCTGCGACGAGCCCGCCGGCAAATGCAGCGAGCCACGCGGGGTCTACGGCGACGGGCGCGAGCAGGCGATCTCTGCGGCGCAACGCGTGCACGCTGCTGGAGAGCGCCAGCGCGGTCGCGACCGGCATGGCGTGGTTGCGGAGCTCCCTCCACGCGGCGCTGTAGCGGCGCACGATCACATCGCGCACCTCGCCCGTCGAGTGCGCATGCAGGATGCTGCCGGTGTAGTGGCCGCTGCCGTTTGCGGTCGCGAGATCCAGCCCCGCCAGGGCAATCAGGGCCAGCACGGGACTCGCGAGCACAGCCAGTGCGCGCGCCCGGGTCATGGAGCCGGGCAGCAGCAACACGCTCGCCACGGCGAACCCGCCGCTTATGAGGATCACGCCTCCAACGCCCGCGCCGATCTTCGCCGAGCCGACGACAGCGGCCAGAGCGACGCCGGCGCCGGCCATCGTCAGAACCGCGCGGGATCCGCGCCGCGCGGGGTAGAGGCTTGCTGCGACCGCGCACAGCACGAGCACCGCGAGGCCGGGCTTCAGCTCGTTGCCGAACCCGTAGAAGCGCGCGCCCAGTATCGGGTTGGGCCCGAGCAGCGAGCGCATCTGTAGCTGCGAGCGTGCCAGGGCGTCCACGACCAGCGCGGCCAGCGTCATGAGCGCGGGGATAAGCGGGGCTCGCGGCCACGGCAGCGCCGCGTCGCTCAGCGCGCCCAGGGCCAAGCACCCGCACACGAAGATCGCGTACTCGCCCCCCGGGCTCGGCTCGATCGCGGCCGCAACGAGCCCGACGGCGGGAGTCCAGAGCATCGCGAGGGCGCCGACGCGCAGAACCCGCCTCTTGTGTTCGCGCGCTCTGCCCGCCGCGGCGAGCAGAAGTAGCGCTGCCCAGGCGCCGAGCAGGCACGCCAGCGCTCGCAGCCGCCGCGGGCCGATCACAGCCAGCCGGCCCATCAGCGTGCGCAAGCCTGGCGAGTCGAGCGCTCCATCGCCGTGGATGACCTTGCCGCGAAGCGCGTCTGAGGGCGCCATGATGTGAAGGTGGGCGAGGACGGTGGTCGCGACGTCTACGGCGCTGATCAGCCCGCGCTGAGCGGTCGTCGCCGAAGTCAGATCCTTCGCCGGGCCTGCTTCCAGCCCGGCTGCCGCTGCCCACAGCAGCTGGTGAGCGCTTCCGCCGGCGCGCTGGATGACTAGCAACAGCTGGCCGGCTCCGCGCCGTAGCTGCAGCGCGCGCAGCTGCCCGCGCCCTGCGGCACCCGCCGCGAGGTCGCACACGACCAGGCGCGAGCGCTCGGCGAGCGCCGCGGCGCGCGCCACGACCGTTCCCGCCGGCCCCATTGACACCGCGTGCACGCGGCCGGCCTCATCTGACGCAAGCACGGCATCTAGTGCGTCGGTCCCGGCGATCCCGGCGTATGCGGCGCCGCCGGGAATGCGAGCGGCGAGCAGCCCCGGGCGCAAGAGCGCCGGTGCCCCGTGTGCGCGTCGCACCGCGGCGGACCAGCCGGCTATCACTCCGCCCTCGCCGGCGGGCGCGAGCGAGAGAGCCGCAGGGCGCGAGCGCGCGTACGCGGAAGAGGCCACGCGTGCACCCTGCGTCGTGTCCAGCAGCAGCTGCGCGCGCGAGTACGTCCCCTGGGCCGCAGACATCAAGCCGATCGAGAAGCCGGGCACGCGCGCAAGGGCGCGCTCGCCCGTCGGTAGGAGCGCGATCACGACCGAGCGGGGCTCCGCCGCGCCGGCGGGCCTCGCTCGCGCTTGCGCTCGCGCGATCCCCGTTGATGTCGGGTGCGGCACGCCCGCGAGCTGCAGGGCGACGCACGCGAACAGCACCAGGCAGAGCGGTTTCAGCACCCGCGGGGCTCAGTTCATGCTGGGGTCGAGCGGCATCCGCGCGAGCAGCGAGAAGCCTCCGCCTTTTCGCGCCAGGACGTTGCTCCAAAGTCGCAGCGGCTGATCGGTGAACACGTCCTCCGCCAGCGCCGCGCTCGAGAGCCAATCGCCCTCGTTTACCTCCGCCTCGAGCTGGCCCTCGCCCCAGCCGGCGAAGCCCGCAAACACCCGCGTCCGCGCCGTAACCTCTCGCAGCAGCTCCGGCTGGACGTCGTGGCCCGGGAACCCGATCCGCCCGAGCACCAGCACGGCCGCGGCGGAGGGGTCCTCGAACTCCGCCAGGCACACGACCGAGCTCGGATGCACCGGGCCGCCGACGAACACCGCCTCCTGCTCGCCGACGGCGTCCTTGAGCGCTGGCACCGCCTCCCAGACGGTCGTCTGCGAGGGCCGGTTGAGCACGACCCCCATGGCGCCCTCCTCGTTGTGGATCCCGATGAGCACAACCGTGCGGGCGAAGTTGGGGTCGCGGAGATTGGGCGAGGCGAGCAGCAACTGGCCTGCGAGCGAGTGCTCCACGCCTCAAGTATCGCTGACGGCTGAGCCCGCGAGCGCTTCTCGCCCTGACCCTATACTTCTCGCTCGCTCGCGACCCACATGGCCTGTCCCGGTGGCGCTTCTGCCTCCCAGGAAGGATGCACATGAACGCGCAGGAACTGCAGGACCGGATCGCCGCGTTCCCCTACTGGCACTACCGGTTCGACTTCGATGAGGGGATCTCGACGCCCGTGCACGACCGCAGCATCGTCAACCGTCACGAGCAGCGGCGCTCCTACTTCTTCGAGCCGCTCGTGCGTGCGCTCGGCGGCTCGCTGCAGGGCCGGCGCGTGCTGGACCTCGGGTGCAACGCCGGGCTGTGGTCGCTGCTTGCCTTGCAGGCTGGCGCGGAGTTCGTGCTCGGCATCGACGGGCGCAAGATATTCATCGAGCAGGCAGAGCTCGTCTTTGAGGCCAAGGAGGTCGAGCGCGACCGCTATCGCTTCGTGCTCGCCAACATCTTCGAGCACGAGTTCACCGAGTCCTTTGACGTGGTGCTGTGCCTCGGGCTGCTCGACCACACGGCCAAGCCCGTGTCGCTGTTCGAGCTGATCAGGCAAGTGGACGCGAGCGTCATCGTGATCGACACCGACATATCGCGGGCGCGCTCGAGCGTCTTTGAGGTCTCGAACCTGGCCGACCCGCACAGCGTCGTCGACTACGAGATGGTGCTGATACCGAGCCGGGAGGCGGTCATCGAGCTCGCTGCCCAGTTCGGCTTCTCCACGGTCCCGCTCGCCCAGAACATGACCGACTACACCGGTATGAGGGACTATCGCGACCAGAGGCGCCTGGCCTTCATCTGCTCTCGCGGCGTGATCTTGGAAGGGCTGGGCGCCGAGTCGCGCCCGCTGGCACCATGGTGGGTGACAGCGGCCGTCAACGCGCGCAAGGCCCGCACGAGCCCGGACACGAGCACTGACGCCTCCAGGCGGAACGCCGACTAGCGCGCCGAGAAGATCTCGAGCGTGCCGGACAGCAGGTGGTCGTTGGCGTTGCCCTCCGGCTCGACGATGTGCCCGTCGGCGACGATCGGGCTGTTCCAGTGTCCGGAGTCGCCGGCGAGGTGGGCGAGCGGGCGCGGTGAGCCGGGCCGGTAGACCTCGATGCCGCCACCGGAGGGGTCGTACACGTACAGCAGGCCGCCCGCCATGATGGGGCTGGTGCCAGCGCGGGGATTGAGCCACGCGCGGAAGAGCTTGCCGCGACGCAGAACGTAGGCGGCGGTCGCGTTTTCGTCGGCGACGAATACGGTGGTTCGCCCTCCGCGCCGCCATACGGCCGGGGCCGTGAACAGCTGGCCACCGTCCGGCGTCGACAGGCGTTGGAGTTCGCCCCCGAGCGTATGGCGCGCTGAGGGAGCGCGGCCGTTCAAGCGCGAGAACTGGAGCACCCTCATCACGCCGTCCTTGCCCGCCACGACCACACGGTCAGCACCGAGCAATGCGGGCGCGCTCGACCCCAGGTCGGTGTCCGTTTCGCTCAGCTCTCGCTGGTTCGTGGGCGTGAATGCCTGGCGCAGTCGCAGCGCTGGGAAGCTGAGCTCGAGCACGCTGTCGCCGAAGTTCGTGCGCCCGTTCCAGGGCCCGTTCCCGGTGTCAAGGAGCAGACGTGTTCCGCCCGGCTCGACTACCACGCCGGCGCGCGACCAGATCGCCGACCCGCTGGCGCCGCAGCTGCTGGGGATGATCAGCCTGCGCCGGTTCGAGCAGAGCGTGTTGAAGACCGCGCGCAGCCGCCCCGTCGCGCGGTCGATCAGGACGACGTGACCCTGATAAGGGGGGGCGTCGCCAAGGTACCCACCAGTGGCGGCGATGATCTCGCCGCCGTCGATGTTCAATGCGGCGGCAAGCTTCTCATGCGTGGCGTCGCGAGTCACGCTCACGGGCCAGCTGCCCGTGCGGGCCTCGCTTCCGTCTGCGAGCGCGAGCTTGTGGATCAGGCCGTCGGGAGAGGCGGCGTAGACGAAACGGCGATCGGGGTCCGCCAGCGGGCTGGTGGTCGTGATCTGCGCGGTGCCGGCCCAGCTGCGGTAGCCGGCTGGCGTGAAGGTCCAGAGCACCCTTCCGCTGCCGGCGTCCACAGCCAGCGTCTTGCCGTAGGTCGTGGTGACGACGATCGTGTCGTGCGTGCCCCCGGCGACGGATGCGGCGTGGATGTAGATGGGGGAGGAATCGACGGTGCCGGGCAGCGTCACCGTCTGCTGGCGCAGACGTGCGACGTTGGCCGCTGTGATACCGGTGGCGTCTTCGCTGACGTTGCTGCGCTGCGGGCTCAGGCCGAACTCGGGCCAATCGAGCAGCCGCCGAGTGGATGCCGCGGTCGAGCTCGGAATCGCGGCTGCCACGGTTGTCGACGTGGAGCGCTCCGCTGGAGCGCTCCCGCCGCACGCGACCAGCAGGGCGCACGCGAGCGCGGCGAAGCAGGAGCGCAAGCGCAGTCCGAGAGCCGACATCGCTCCCGCGTTCTAGCGCATTCGATTGCGCGTGCAGGCCGGGCGGTGCGGTTATGCTCAGGCGCAAGGGCCGCGATCGGCGCGACCGAGGCAGAGGAGGACGCGAGCATGGAGAAAAGCCCGCAGGTGGGCGAGCAGGCACCCGACTTCGAGCTGCCTGGCACGGAGGGACCCTTCAAGCTCTCAGACCATCGCGGCGAGCGCATCGTGCTGCTCTTCTATCCGGGGGATAACACGATGGTCTGTACAAAACAGTTCTGCTCCTATCGGGACCGGCCAGACGAGTTCGCAGCCCTGAACGCCACGGTTGTAGGCATCTCATCCCAAGACGTGTCCTCGCATGAAGGCTTCAGTGAGAAGCACGGCTTGACGGTCCCGCTCTTAGCGGACGTCGGCGGTAAGGTTGCGAAGTCCTACGGCGCGTACGGTCGGTTGGGCACGAAGCGAGCGGTCATCGTGATCGATGAGAACGGAATCGTCCGTCATCGACACGACCACCTGCTTGGTCTGGACTACCAGTCTGTTGACGACCTGAAGCAGGCGCTAGCGACGCTCTAGGCCCGCGCCGGGGTAACAGATCGACAGCACGCCCCGCGTCCCGGTCATCGTCCACCGAAAGGCCCGGGATCATCAGGCTGACAGCCCGCTTGGGAGCCACGCGACCGGTTCAAGCCAGCCGAGAGCGCCTTCGACGGTGGGCTAAAGTTCCGCTATGGCAACTGCACCCAGGTCACAGGAGACGACCGGAAGCATCGGCCGGAGGCTTCCGGAATTCTTTATCGTCGGCCACGCGAAGTGCGGAACGACCGCTCTCTATGAAATGCTCAGGCAGCACCCGCGGATCTACATGCCGGCTCACAAGGAGCCCTGGTTTTATTCACGCGACAACCCACACCCACAGACAACCAATGAGCGTTCGATCGCGTTTACTGGCAGGCGGTCGATGTCCCTCGACGAGTATCTCTCTCTCTTCAGTGACGCTGACTCTGATCAGCTCATCGGCGAGGCGTCGACGTCCTATATCTGGTCCGCGACTGCTGCACGCGCCATCGCAGAAGCTCAACCGAGCGCGCGTATCATCGCGCTGTTTCGAGAGCCTGCGAGCTTTCTGCACTCGTTGCACCTTCAGCTCCTGACAATTGGGAGCGAGACGGAGAAGGACCTTCGCAAGGCCATCTCCCTTGACGACGCGCGTCGTGAAGGGCGCAACATCCCTGCCTCGTCTTACTGGCCGCAGGCGCTCATATATTCGGATCGGGTGCGGTACGTTGAACAGCTGCAGCGGTATCGGGACGTATTCCCGCCCGAGCAGATCCTCGTGCTGATATACGATGACTTTCGAGCTGACAACCAAGGGACACTTCGCGAGGTGTTACGCTTTCTGGACGCGGATGAGACGGCGTCGATCGACGCGCTCGAGGCCCACCCGACCGTCGGTGTTCGCTCGGTGCGGCTCCACAGCATGACGCGCGCGGTCGCCGCGGGCCGCGGTCCGCTGGCGAAGGTCGTTAGGAGGACTGCTAAGGCAGTCACGACCCGCGCGCTTCGCGAAGATTTTGTCTATCCGCTGCGGCGCCGACTTGTCTACACCTACCCTAAGCCACCTGACGAGCAGCTGATGCGCGAACTGCGTGAACGCTTCAAGGTAGAGGTCAGCGCGCTAAGCGAATATCTGAATCGCGACCTCCTGAAGCTCTGGCGATATGACGAGCTTACTTGAGCAAAAGACTGCTTCGCAAGAGGCACGAAAACGTGTGCCCGATTTTTTTATTGTCGGCCATCCCAAGTGTGGCACGACCGCACTGTGGAACGCCATTCGACGCCACCCCGAAGTGTACATGTGCGACATGAAGGAGCCGCGCTTCTTTGCCACCGATATGAAAGCGGGGCACAAACCGGGTTATCCGCAAACGCTCGAGGAATATCTCTCACTCTTCGACGCGGCCAAACCCGAGCAGCGCGTGGGTGAGGCGTCTCCCTCGTACCTCACGTCTCGGACTGCTGCTCGTGCAATCGCCGAGGTGCAACCGAATGCGCGGATCATTGCGATCTTGCGTGAGCCGGCGAGCTTTATTTACTCGTTCCATCTCGATCTTCTCCAGCGAGGACACGGCGAGACCGAGAAGGATCTCAGACAGGCCCTTGCCAACGAGAAGTTTGAACGCGTCAAAGGCGTTACGGAGCGCAGATATACGGACCATGTTCAGTATGTCGACCAGCTGCGCCGCTATCACGCCGTCTTCGCACGTGAGCAGGTGCTCGTCCTGATCTATGACGACTATCGCGCCGACAACGAGGGGACCCTCCGCCAGGTTCTCCGGTTTCTCGAGGTCGACGACACACCCGCGCTCAACATGGAGGACGCCAACCCCACGGTCCGGATTCGTTCGGTCCATTTCGGCAATCTGACACGAACGCTGCGACGAGGGCAGGGGCCGGTCGCGGGAGCCGCTAAGAAGGCAATCACTGGGCTCACATCGAGGCGATTCCGCGAGGCCCATCTCTACCCGCTGTGGAAACGAATTCAGTATGCGGCCCCTCGACCACCCGATGAGCAGCTCATGCTCGAGCTCCGTCGTCAGTTCAAGCCCGAGGTTGTAGCAATCAGCGAGTACCTCGGCCGCGACCTCGTGAGCTTGTGGGGCTACGACAAGGTTCGTTGATCGCAATACGCCGGGTCGGCGGCGCTTACTCGCAGCGCAGGACGTGGTTCAGGTTCACCGAGCCACATGCCCGATAGCCGAGCGGCAGCAAGGTGCGTTCGAGCCAGCCAGCTTCGGGCATCGTCTCGAGCACGATCAGCGGCCGGCAGCGCTCGATCGTGCCTATCGCTCCCTTAAGCGCCTCCTGCTCATGACCCTCGACATCGAGATGAATCGCGGCCACCCTGCGCTCGTCGCCAAGGACCTCATCGAGCGTCAGGAGCTCCACCCGCTCGTTGGCCCACCAGTGAGCCCGCGCTCGGTCCCTGATCACGCGACTGCCCCCACCCAACGGCGTGCCCTTGCGGTCGGTGGTGGCGAGCAGCGCCCTCGCGCGCTCGGCGCCAAGCCCCGCGTTGGTCAGCACGACGTTTGACAGGTCGTTAAGGAGGATCGTGATCTGCGTCGCGCGGTAGTTCTCGGGCTGGGGCTCAAACGCCCACACCTTCGAGCCTTCCCCCCGCGAGCGCGCCAGCGCGGGGACGAAGTCGCCGAAGAACGTGCCCGCGTGCACGATGTCGCCGTGGGGGTCGGCGGCTCGCAAGAGCTCCAGCGTGTCTTCCTCCCAAACGTCGGCGGCGACGATCGCCTGCGAAACGGGGCGGTGCGACGATGAGCGCGGTACGCAGTAAAGCCCGTGCACGTTTGCGGCCAACAGGCAGTCCAGTGCGCCGGCGGGCAGGCTCTCGCTCACGGCACTCGCGGTCGCGTGCGGGTGCGCGGCGGATGCGCCGCTGCCTCTACGCCGCGGCGAGGTCAGCGTTCCCACGCGCCGTCGCCACGCGTAGACCCACCCCAGCAGCCACTTCAACCAACGCTTGATCGGCATCGGAAGCGCCCTGCGCAACGCACCCGCATGCATTTCCTCAGCCTACCGCCAAGGGGAGCCGAGAGACGAGGGCACCGTGTGCTACCGCCGCGATCACCTCGTGGGGCTCGATTACCAGTCGGTCGAGGACCTGAAGGCTCTCGACGCGCTACCCGCGCCCGCTACCTAGCCAAACGCGACCCGATCGGCCCGCAGCGACCATAATCGGGCCAGCCGCCGTGCGCGCCGCGCGGCGCCGAGCCCTACACCCGCAGCGCGTCACGGCACGAGCGCCTACATTTCCCGGCGTGCAGAAGCGAGGCCCGTCCGATGAGGGCAGAGGGTGCATCGGCGTGCCCGGGATGGTGGCGCTGTTCGCCTTCTGCGCTTTCGCCGGCACCATAGGGGGTTTGAAAGGCTTCCTGATCGCAATCGCGGCGATGGCGATCATCTACCTGGTGATCGGCGCCGTGGTATGGGCAGGCAAGCGGCGCTCTGACACCTAAGCGGCGCTGCGCGATGCGCTAGCGGGCAGCCTGGCCGCCACTCGGGAGGCGGGCTCGACGGCTCTCAGAGACGCCCTGGCAGTGCTCGAGTGGCCTCGCCGATCGCGTTCGCCGCGTTCTCGGCCTGGGGCTCAGCTGCTCGGGACGCGTACAGCTCGGCGAGCTCTCTTTGCAGGCTGCGGGGTTCCTCGCCCGGCGCCGGCGCGCGCCGCGTCCAGGAGCCGTCGCCGTTCAGTTCCCAGGAGTTCTGGTTGTCGGCGAGCGCGCGCTCAAGGACGTCGAGCAGCTCCGCCTGCAGCTCCTCCGATTCGATCGGCACCGCCAGCTCGACACGATGGTCGAGGTTGCGCGGCATCAAATCCGCCGAGCCGATGAAGATCGCGTACTCGTCGCCTCGCTGGAAGGCGAATACGCGCGAGTGCTCGAGCAGGCGCCCCACGATCGAGACGACGCGGATGTTCTCGGAGATCCCCGGGACGCCGGGACGAAGGCAGCAGATGCCGCGCACGTTGAGGTCCACAGACACGCCGGCCTGCGAGGCCGCGTACAGAGCGCGGATGCAGCGCCCGTCCACGAGCGCGTTCATCTTCATCGCGATGCGCGCAGGCGAGCCCGCTTCGTGCGCCGCGACGGTGCGCTCGATCTGATCGAGCACGCCCTCGCGCAGCTGGTTGGGCGCCATCAGGACCTTGCGATAGTGCAACGGCCTCCCGTAGCCGGTCAGGTAGTTGAACATGTCGGCAACGTCCGCGCCGATCTGCTCGTCGGTCGTGAACAGCCCGTAGTCGGTGTACAGGCGCGCCGTCGCCGAGTGGTAGTTGCCCGTCCCGATGTGCACGTAGTGTCGCACCCCGTCGCCCTCGCGCCGCACGACCAGCACGCACTTGGCGTGCGTCTTGAGCGCCGGCTGCCCGTAGACGACGTGCACGCCGGCCTCCTCGAGCGCCTTTGCCCAGTGGATGTTCATGCCCTCGTCGAAGCGCGCCTTCAACTCGACCAGAGCGACCGCCTGCTTGCCGCGCTCGGTCGCGTCGATCAGCGCCGGAACGAGCGGCGAGTCATCGCTTGTGCGGTAGACCGTCTGCTTGATCGCGAGCACGTTCGGATCGGCGACGGCTTGCTCGACGAAGCGCTCGACAGAGGTCGCGAACGAGATGTAAGGGTGATGCACGAGCAGATCGCCCTCGCGCATCGCGGCGAGCACGTCGGGGCGCTCGTCTTCGTGGCGCGCCAGACGCGGGTGGGTGATCCCGGACAGCGGCGCTTCGCGAAGCTCGGAGTGGCCCGGCAGGCGAACGAGCTGCCACAGCGCGCCCATGTCGAGCATCCCCGCGACCGGGTAGACCTCGTCGTCGCGAACGCCCAGCAGCCCCGTGAGCTCCTCCAGCAGGGGAGCAGAGCACCCGGCGCCCACCTCGACGCGCACGATCTCGCCGAAGCGCCTGCGACGCAGCTCGTCCTCGACCGCCTGCAGCAGATCCGCGGCATCGTCGGAGACCTCGAGATCCGCGTCGCGCGTCACGCGGAAGACGTCGTGGTCGATGATCTCCATGCCGGGGAACAGCGCGTCGAGGTGGTGGGCGATGACGTCCTCGAGCGGTATCAGCAGCGGGGGCGCAGGCGCGGGCTGCTTCAGCGTCACGAAGCGGGGCAGGATCTCGGTGGGCACCTTCACGCGCGCGAACACCGTCTGGCCGCTGGCGGGGTCGCGCACGTGCACCGCGAGGCTGAGCGAGAGGTTGGAGATATAGGGGAACGGACGCCCCGGCGCGACCGCCAGGGGTGTGAGCGCGGGGAAGATCGTGCGCTGGAAGTGCGCGGAGAGCTGAGCGCGCTGCTCATCGTCGAGCTCGCTCACTCCCGCCAGGCGGATATCGTGGTCGGCGAGGGCGGGGCGCTGGTGCCGTTCAAAGCACTCCGTCAGCCGCTCGCCGAGCCCGAGCGTGCGCTCGCGGATCAGGGCTATCGTCTCCGCCGGCGCGAGCCCGTCCTGGCCCGGTCTCTCGACGCCGGCGTCGATCTGGTCGTGCAGCCCGGCGACGCGGACCATGTAGAACTCGTCCAGGTTCGTCGTGTAGATGGCGCAGAACTTCACGCGCTCCAGCAGTGGCAGCTGCTCGTCCTCGGCCAGCTGGAGCACGCGCTCGTTGAAGTCGAGCCACGAGAGCTCGCGGTTCAGGTACAGCGAGGGGTCTTGCAGGTCGGCCTCGCCGTCCGTGGCGCGCGCTGAGACAGCCGTAGCGGCCGTGGCCAAGCCGGCGAGGCGCTGGTCGGGATCCTGGCGGCCGTTGCCGTGCATGCTTCCCCCAACGCTACAACCGACGAGCGTGTTCGGCGGTATCTCCTCGCCAAACGTCTCCGTCTGCAGGCCCGCTTGCGCGCCGCGGAAACGGTAGGGTGCAGGTAGGGCGATGGCTCGTCAGCTCTGGCTACTACGGCATGCCGAGGCCGAGCCGCACGGCACGCGCGCCGACGCCGAGCGCCGGCTGACCGCTCGCGGCGAGAGCCAGGCGCGGACCGCGGGCGTCGCGCTGCGGCGGCTGGGAGCGCACTTCGACGCCGTGCTCTTCAGCCCTAAGGCGCGCGGGCGAGCGACCGCGGAGCTCGCGGTGGCCGAGTGGAACGGTGCGGAGCGCGAGCTGCTGCGCGCGCACCCGCCGCTGGCGGGCGGATTCGACGCCCAGGGCGCGCTCGAGGCCGTCTCCGAGGTCGGCCCCGACGGGCGCCTGCTGATCGTCGGCCACGAGCCCGATCTCTCGGGAGTGGTTGGCGCCCTGACCGGCGCGCGCGCGGAGATAAAGAAGGGTGGGCTCGCGGTCGTGCGGCTACAGGGCGCCGGGGGCGAGCTCGCGGCCCTCTTGCGCCCGCGCGAGCTCGCGCTCATCGCCGGGGGTCCAGCCGACGGGGACTGAAGGCGGGACGTCGATGTCGGTGGCATCGACGTCGAGCGACTCGGCGGCGAAGCGGTAGCCGATGCCGAAGTGCGTGTGGATGTAGCGCCACCGCGGCGAGGCCTTCTCGAGCTTCTGGCGCAACTTTCGCACGAACACATCCACCGAGCGGTCGCCTCGCACCATCGTGTAGCCCCACAGGCGCGAGTAGATCTCCTCGCGCTCGAGCACGCGTCCCTCGGCCGCCGCGAGCAGCTCTATCAGCTCGAACTCGCGCCGCGTGAGGTCCAGGCTGGCGCCGCCCGCGAACGCCTGGAACTGATCCACGCGAATCTCCACCTCGCCCGCCAGCAGTGGCTGCGACGTGCCACGGCTCGCCGGGCGCCGCCGGCGCCGCACGACGCTCTGTACGCGCGCGATGACCTCCTCCGGGTGACATGGCTTGGTTATCCAGTCATCCGCCCCGAGGCGCAGGCCGCGCACGCGCTGAGCGACCGTCGAAGGACCCGTGCAGACGACGACCCCCAGCTGCGGCAGCTCCCCGCACAGGCGCTCCAGCCACTCCCACGCCTGCCCTCCCAGGACGGCGAGGTCGACGATCAGCGCGCTGAGCCGCATGGACAGCACCGCATCGGCCGGGACGGGGCTCGCCAGCACGCGATGCTCCCAGTCGAGGCGGTCCATGCGCTTGCCGAGGACCTGGATGAAGCCGCTGTCGCGATCCAGGACCGCAACACGAAGCGCTGAGGTGGCGCCCCCCCGGCCCGACGGCGCCGCCAGATCCCTGGCGGTGGTGCTGTCCGTCATCGGCGCGAAGTCTAGAGGCCGCGAGCGCGGTCTTGCGGCCGGCCCGAGAAAGGGTCACAGGATGTTCACAGGAGATCGGCGCTATTTGCGCGCGCTGAAAGCGCGTCTTGGCGCCCGCGAGGCGCTACGCGGGCCCGGAGTCCGCCGGCAGCCCCGCGGCCTGGGAGGAGTCCGAGAACTCGCGAAAGAGCCCCGTGACCACGAACGCCACCTGCTCGCCGATGTCCACCGCGTTGTCGCCGATCCGCTCCAGTGCGCGCGCGACGAGGATCATGTGCATCGCCCACTCGCGCGTGTCGTGGTCCTCGCCGATCTCGATCGCCATGCGGAAGATCTCGCGGTTGAGGCGGTTGATGTCGCGGTCCTGGCGCACGAGGTCCTCCGCGAGCCCCATCTCGCGACCGGCGAAGGCGGCCTTGCACTGGGCGACCTCGGAGCGGGCGTGGGCGCCCATCTTTGCGAGCGCGCGAAGCACCTCGGGCCGCACCGGCGGCTCGTGTCCCGAGAGCGGTATCAGCTTGGCGATGTTCACGCACTGGTCGCCCATGCGCTCGATGTGCTTGATCGTGTGAAGCAGCGCAGCGACGAGGCGCAGGTCTCCCGCGACCGGCGCCTGCAGCGCGAGCAGCGAGAGGATCCCCTGGTGGACCTCCAGGTAGCGGCCGTCCACGCGGTCGTCGTCGGCGATCACCATCTGCGCGAGCTCGACGTCCTGGTGCTCGAGCGCCTCGAGCACGCGGTCCAGCTGCTCGATGATCAGGTCCAGGCCTCCGAGCGCGTTCGCTTCGAGCTCCTGCAGCTGCTGCTGAAAGTGCGCGCGGGTGTGATGGGTCTCCGCTCTTGCAGCGCTCGTGGCAGCAGCCGTCGCACCCGCACCCGCCGCCTCGCCGCCAGGCGGATCTCGATCCGCGGATTGCTCCTGGCCGTCCTCGCCGCTAGCCGAACTTCCCCGTGACATATTCTTCCGTTCGCGGATCCGAGGGTGTCGTGAAGATCTGCTGCGTCGGGCCCACCTCCACGAGCTCTCCGCCGAGCAGGAAGGCCGTACGGTCGGCGACGCGCGCCGCCTGCTGCATGTTGTGAGTGACGATCACGATCGTCACGCGCCTCTTCAGGTCATCGATCAGCTCCTCGATGCGCAGCGTGGCGATCGGGTCCAGCGCCGAGCAGGGCTCGTCCATCAGGATCACCTCCGGGTCCACGGCGAGTGAACGCGCGATGCAGAGCCTCTGCTGCTGGCCTCCCGAGAGGCCGGCGCCGGGCTCGTGCAGCCGCTCGCGCACCTCCTCCCAGAGGCTCGCGCCGCGAAGCGCGGACTCGACCTTAGCCTGCAGCTCGGCCTTGGATCCGACCGAGCGCACTCGCCCTCCAAGCCGCAGGCCGGCCGCGACGTTGTCGAACACAGACATGGTCGGAAACGGGTTCGGCTTCTGGAACACCATCCCGACCGCGCGCCGTACGGCGACGACGTCCACCGCAGGGTCGTAGATGTCCGTCTCGTCAAGCAGCACCTCGCCCTCGGCGCGGGCGCCCGGGATCTCCTCGTGCATGCGGTTGATGCAGCGGATCATCGTGGACTTGCCGCAGCCCGATGGGCCGATGATCGCGGTGACCTCATTGGCGCGGAACTCGAGGTCGACTCCCTTGACCTGTTCGGCGTCGCCATAGAACGCGCGCAGGCCGCGGAGCGTCACGCTGACGCCCTGGTTCGTCACGATCGCATTGTCAGTCGGTGTCGCCAAGCGCGCCGAATCGCCGATGATACGAGCCCGCGCCTGTGAGCCGTCCGACTGCTGTGGGCGTTCGCTCTGAAGGCGGCTCTCGGGCTCCATGTCGGCTAGCGGGGAAGGTAGTCCGTCGGCTGTGGTCATGCAACGTGACTACGCCGCGAGATTAGACGCGCCATCAGATTGAGCAACAGGATCATCGCCACCAGCGTCAGCGCCGTGCCCCACGCGCGGTCTACCACCGCCGTCGTGGGGGAGGTCACGTCGCGGTAGATCTGGACCGGGAGCGCATTCATGAATTCCCCCAGGCCGTAGTTCGTCTTCAGCGTCTCGCCCGCTGTGAACAGCAGCGGAGCCGTCTCGCCGGCGGCGCGCGCAATCGCCAGCAACACCCCCGTGATGAGGCCCGGCAGCGCTGTGGGCAGGACCACCCGCGAGATCACGCGCCAGCGCGGCGCGCCGAGGGCGAGCGCCGATTCGCGCAGGCCGCTCGGTATCAGCTGCAGGATCACCTCCGCCGAGCGCGTCACGACCGGGAGCATCAGCAGCGCGAGCGCAAACGAGCCCTTGTAGGCGCCATACGAGCTGCCGGTGCCGACGACGAGCACGATGTAGATGAAGAGGCCGAACACGATCGACGGCACGCCCGTGAGCACGTCGACGAAGTACCGCACCGCGTGCGCGAACCAGCTGTCACGGCCGTACTCGATCAGCCACACCGCCACGCCCGTGCCGAGCGGGATGGCCATCGCGGCGGCTAATCCGACCATCTCGATCGTGCCGAGGATCGCGCTCTTGATCCCGCCGATGCTCGAGGTCTTGAAGAACGTGTTGCCCGTCGGGTCGGTGCTGAAGAAGCTCGTAGACCACGCCCCGAGCCCCTTTCGCAGCAGGTAGTAGAGGATCAGCGCGAGCGGGACCAGCGCGATCACCGTGGCCGTCAAGATCAAGCCGCGCGCGAGCAGATCGCGCCGCCGGCGCGCGGCGCTCACGGCGAAGCGTGCCGGTAGCCGTGCCTGACCCGCGCTGCTCATGCCGCCGCTCCGCTCAGCGTCTGCGGCCCGCCAGCCGAGACCCCCGCCGGCGTCGGCTCAGCGCGGCCACGCGACGCCCGGCTGACGAGCACGCGCGCCACCGCGTTGACGAGCAGCGTCAGCACGAACAGCACCAGCCCCGCGGCGAACAGGGCCGAGCGATGCAGCCCCTGCGCCTCGCCGAACTCGTTCGCGATCACCGCGGCGAGGCTGTAGCCCTGCCCGAAGAGGTGGCTGCCAAGCTGAGGCGCGTCCCCGATCACAATCGTCACGGCGATCGTCTCGCCGATCGCGCGGCCGAGCCCGAGCATCGCGGCGCCCACGATCCCGGCGCGGCAGTAGGGGAGGACGGCGATCCTGATCATCTCCCAGCGCGTGGCCCCGAGCCCGAGCGCTGCCTCTCTGTGGTCGGAAGGGACCGTGGCGATCACCTCCCGGCTGATGGCGCTCACGATCGGCAGGATCATGATTGCCAGGATCAGGCCGCCGATGAAGTAGTTGGGGATCGTCACGGCGCCTCCGCCGATGAAGGGCACGAACGACAGGCGATTCGCGATCCACTGCTCGCTGCCCTGGAGTTTGGGGGCGAGGAAGAAGATCCCCCACAGTCCGTACACGACCGAAGGGACCGCTGCGAGAAGCTCGACCAGGACCGCCAGGGCGCTCCGGATGCGTAGCGGTGCGAGCTCGGCGGCATAGAGCGCCGTCGCGACGGCGATCGGCACGCCGAACAGGAGCGCCAGGCCCGAGGTGATCAGGGTGCCCAGGAGCAGCGGGAGGGCGCCGAACCTCCCGGCGCTCACGTTCCAGTTGTTGTTGAACGCGAACCCGAACACGCCTTCGTGCGCGAATGCGGGATGCGCCTCGCCGACCAAGCGCACGAAGAAGTAGACGATCAGCGCCAGGATCAGCGCGGCAAGCCCCGTGAGTGCGAGCTTGAGTGCTCGATCCGGCAGCCGCGCGAGCGGTGACCGCGCAAGAAGCGCGGGGCCACCGCTCACACTTGCGGCTACCTGCACGTCCTGATCTTTATCGGATCGCCCGGCGGCTTCCTCGGGCTTACCCGCTCAGCGCCGCCCCGTTGCACTGCAGGCTCGCGGCCGCTTCCTTGGACTTTGCGAGAATCGCCGCCGGCAGTGCCGCGTAGTCGGCCTGTGAGAGCACGGCTTGTCCCTGTGTGAGCCCGTATTGGATGAAGCTCGCGACACCCTTCGCCGCGGATTCTCCGCCAGGCGCTCGCGCCTTGCACAGGTCCTTGTTGACGACGATGAACGTCTGCGAGGTGATCGGGTAACTGCGCGCACCGCCCGGGTTCGAGATCTTGAGCCCGAGATTCACCGGTACCTTGACTTCGGCCGCGGCGGCGCTCGTGGAGGCGAGGTTCGGAGCTACGAACTGGCCCGCCTTGTTCTTCACCGATGAGTAGGTGAAGTTGTGCTGCAACGCGTACGCCTGCTCGACGTAGCCGACGGCGCCCGCCGTCTGCTGCACGGCTCCCGCCACGCCCGCGTTGCCCTTCGCGCCCGTGCCCGTGGGCCACTGCACGTCCTTGCCTTCGCCGACCTTGCTCTTGAATTCGGGGTCGACGCTGGCCAGGAAGCCGGTGAAGCCAGCTGTCGTGCCTGAAGAGTCCGACCGGTGGACAACCGTGATCGCCGTGCCCGGCAGCGAGACGCCAGGGTTCAGCGCCGTGAGCTCGGCGTCGTCCCACTTGTTCACCTTGCCGAGGAAGATGTCGGCGATCGTCTTGCCGTCCATCTTCAGCCCCGTCTGCACGCCGGGGAGGTTGTAGGAGACGGTGATCGCGCCTAGGAACATCGGGATCTGCACCGCCGGGCTTCCGTTCTTGGCGATCGCTTCTTCATCGCCCGGCTTCAGCGGCGGATCGCTGGCGCCGAAGTCGACCGTCTTGGACTCGAGAGCCGTGATACCCGCACCCGAGCCCACGGCCTGGTAGTTCACCGTCAGGCCCGACTGAGCCGAGGCCCATTGTTCGTACACGGGCGCCGCAAATGTCGAGCCGGCGCCCGAGATCGTGCCCGACGCTGCGCCTGCGCCAGCTGCGCCCGTGGACGATTTTTTGCTGCTGCCGCACGCGGCGAGGCCGAGCACGAGCAGCGTCGCGCACGCGAGCGCGCCGATCTTGTTGCTGGTCACTGCGTCTCCTCTGACTCGATTGGATGAGTGACGACGGCGCAGGCTCTCGTAGCCCCCCGCCGGTTCGGTAGCGGCGCCAGTCTCTTACCGCCTCGCGAGCCCGGTGTGAACATTTCGTAAAAGCTCACTTCGGCCGTTCGCGCCGGCATCGACGTCGTCGGAGTCCGAGCCGGCCTGAGAGCGCGACCAAGACTGTGGCTGGAAGCGATATCCGAAGCCGGGGTGCGTGTGGATGAAGCGCCACCCGGGCATGGCTTTCTCGAGCTTCGCGCGCAGCTTGCTGATGTACACGTCGACCGAGCGGTCCCCGGCTCTCAGTTCGCCTCCCCAGACGGTGCTGAACAGCTCCTCGCGCCGGGCGATCGCGCCGAGCCGCCGTGCCAGTGCGACCAGCAGCTCGAACTCCCGCACGGACAGCACCAGCACCTGCCCGCCCGCCAGCACGAGCCCGTCCCCGAGCCTCACCTCGAGCTCGCCCGCGCGCAGGGTCTGGCCATCCTCGCTGGCCGGACTCTCCCGAGGGCTCGACACGAGGTCGAGCCTGCCAGCGAACGCGCCCGAGCGCGTTGCAAACTCGTAATCGTGAAAGAGTCCGAGTGCTGCTGGGGCCGCCCCCGGCCAATATGCTCGCGTCGATGAGCCTGCTCAGCCGGGGAGTGGATACCGATCTGATGTCCCTGATCGAGGAGGCCGGTCGCAACGTGCAGCGGGCGGGCCTCTTGCTGCGCGATCTGCTCTCCGAGTACCCCGAGCGGGCGGCCCTCGCTCAGGACCTGAAGGTTTGCGAGCAGGAAGGCGATCGCATCACGCACGACATCATCCACCGGCTGGCCGCAGGCGGGCGCCTGCGCGCACCGTTCACGGCCGGCGATGGCCACGCGCTCGCCACGGCGCTAGATGACATCGTCGACCACTCCGAGCAGGCCGCGGCTCAGCTCGGCCTGTACCGCGTAGAGGCTCCGATGGAGCAGGCCGTCGAGTTCGCGGACGTGCTCGTGGGCGCCGGTGAGCAGATCGCCCAGGCGCTGCGCTGCCTGCGCACCGGAGCGGAGCTCGGCCCTCACCTGGTCGAGATCCACCGCCTGGAGAACGAGGGCGATCGCCTTCAGCGCGACGGTGTCGCTTCGCTGTTCGCGGGCGGCATCGACCCAATGGTCGTGATCCGCTGGAAGGACATCTTCGAGTCACTCGAGGCGGCCGTCGACGCCTGCGAGGCCGTCGCACACGTGCTCGAGGGAATCACCCTGAAGCGCGGCAACCGCCGGCGCGCTTGAGCGCCCGTCACTGAAGTGTCGTTGGCGGCGCCGCCACGTGGAGCTTCGCGTCGCGTATCGCCAACCAGGAACGGCTCGAAGGGGCCCTGGAGGAAGCCGCCAGTTCCGATAGCACGGCCCTGCCAGCGGCGACGTTCCTGCCCGCTCGCCTGGCTACCGCAAACACGATGAGCGAGCGGAAGGACGCCTCGCGCTGAAAGAGACAACGGCGGAGAAAGTGTCAAGGGCGAAATCACCGCCTGGAGCAAAGTTCTCAACGAAGCCAAACCGGTCACAAGTGGCTCAGAACCGTGCGAATCCACGATGCCGACACGCGCGTCGTGCGTAAAGACGGACCGGGCACCACGTCGCTGTTCAAGAAGTACCTGTACCTGCTGGACAAAAAAGAACTCGAACCCGGCGTGGACTTGTTGGGCACGCGATGCTATCTATTGACAGCAATCACTTCAATTGATATACGTAGATTGATGTCCATCGATCTGGAGCTCGCGCCGAAGCAGAAGCGGGCAGCGGGGGAGCGTTGTTGCGAGCCCGTCGTGTACCCCGACGTCGAGCGTGACCAGGCCATGCGCATGGCGGAGGTCGCGAAGGCCCTCGGCGATCCGATTCGCCTGCAGCTCGTCGACGTGCTGCGCAAGCACGCCGGCAAGGTCTGCGTGTGCGAGCTCGTCCCGCTGTTCGAGGTCGGCCAGCCGACGCTCAGCCATCACCTCAAGAAGCTGCGCGAGGCCGGACTCGTCGACTCCGAGCGACGCGGCCTCTGGGCCTACTACTACGTCATCCCCGACGCGCTGAAGGAGCTATCCGCATGGCTGGACTAGAGACCGTCACATCAGAGTGCTGCGCGACCGAGCAGCAGGCGAGCTGCTGTGAGTCGAGCGCGATGGAGAGCTGCTGCACTCCCCATTCGAGCTCGTGCGGCTGCTCGGAGGGGCGGGCCGCAGCCGGCGCAGAAGTGCGCGAGCGGGTGCGCGATCGTTATGCCGCTGCCGCCGCGGCGCTGGCCGGCTCAGGCGATGCAGGCTGCGGATCCGCGGCCCGGTTCGACGATGAGGACGGACGCGCGGTTTTCGGCGCTTCGCTGTATGACGACGCGCAAGCGCCGGAAACGACGGCGAGCGCCGTCGCGGCCTCGCTCGGCTGCGGTGTCCCGACCGCCGTGGCCGATCTGCACGAGGGCGAGACCGTGCTCGACCTCGGCTCGGGCGCAGGCGCCGACGTCCTCATCTCGGCCCGGCGGGTAGCGCCTACGGGCAAGGCTATCGGCGTGGACATGACCGATGAGATGCTCGAGCTCGCGACGCGCAACGCTCGAGAGGCCGGAGTCGAGAACGTCCACTTTCGCAAGGGCTACATCGAGGAGATCCCGCTTCCCGACGCGAGCGTCGACGTGGTGATCTCAAACTGCGTGCTCAACCTTTCCGGCGACAAGCCGCAGGTCATACGGGAGGCCGCAAGAGTCCTGCGGCCGGGAGGGCGGTTTGCGATCTCCGACGTGGTCGCCGATGAGAACATGGACGACGCAACTCGCGCCGACATGCAGCAGTGGACCGGTTGCGTCGCCGGCGCGCTGACGCGGCGCGAGTTCGAGGAGGCTCTTGCTGTCGCCGGGCTTGAGAACATCGAGATCCGCGAGACGCACCGCGTCCACGAGCATGCCGGGGCGGCCATCATCCGGGCCGTCAAGCCGAGCTAGGACGCAGATGGCTCCGCAAAGGCAGCTTTCCGCACTCGGGCGCCCCGTCTGCTAAACGTACGCGTGCGCGGGCGCTCGGCGTCTGCGACGACCGCGAGCGGCGCCGGCCCATCGCCGGCGAGGCAAGCGGAAGCGAGGTCACAAGATCTCGACACCCGCTCTTCGGGTAGCGGTGAAGATGCGGCATCGAGAGGACACAAACCGCAGGGAGGCAACCGAATGGCGTGGCCTAGCAGGTGGGGGCGAACAGGAGCAACTCCAAAGGCGCGTGCACGCGCGGGAGCGCTCGCGCAGGTTCCCACGCCGGTCGCTAGGAGTCCGGGGGCGGCGCGAGGCGTGCTCGCGGACCGTCGCGGGGACGTCCGATGTATTGGCACCTCGGCGGGCGAGCGGGCGGGGCGGCTCGGCTGGGGGCCGATCGGCGCCGGAACGGCACATCTAGGCCTCCATGGAGTTACGATGATGGGTCGCGCGGGTAATTGCGCGTCAATGGCCTTGACATCGTGGCCGGCTTCGGTGCATGATGGGGGCCTTGAGCATCAATCATGTGGTTTCGGTGCTAGTCCGAGACCCGTGAGCCACCCTCCGGGGATGAATGGTGGCGGGCAAGGAGGCGGGGAGCTTTCATGAGCGTGGAGACGGGGAGCGGGACTGAGACAGGGGTGGCCTGGGGCGCTTTGGCCACCGGAACCCGAAGGATCACGGGCACTCGTAGCGCGGGCACGCTCGCGCGGCATCGCCTGCCATCGGCGCAGGTCGACGAGGTCCGGGGCCCGGCGGCGTGCTTGCGCCGCGACACCATCTTTCGCCGGTCTCTCGTCATCGCCGACGCCGTGGCGATCCTGGCCGCGCTTGTGCTGACCGTCGCGCTTTCCTCGCGGCGTGTGCCCGTGCATCTGACCTGGGAGAGCTTCGCCGGCGTACCTCTGTTGCTCGTGGGAGCCAAGCTGATGGGCCTGTATGACCGCGACGAGACGCTGCTGCGCAAGACGACCCTCGACGAGGCGCCGAAGCTGTTCCAGCTCGCGACGCTCTGCACGCTCGTCGCCTGGCTCGGCGGACGGCTGGTCGTCGCCGGCTCGCTCGATCGCCGCGAGGCGCTGTTCCTGTGGCTCGTGCTCGCCGGTCTGCTGATCCTCTCCCGCGCCGCGGCAAGGGCGAGCGCGATGCGACTCGCGCCCACCGAGCGCTGCCTCTTCATCGGTGACGAGCGGTCTGCGGAAATGGTTCGCGCAAAGCTGAGCGGCCATGGGGGGATCAACGCGCGGGTGGTCGCGCACCTGGATCTCGACAAGGCGGCACCGTGGTCCACGGACGCCTTCTCGGCGCCGAGGCTCTCCGAGATACGCGACCTCGCGCGCACGCTCGACGTTCACCGCGCCATCATCGCGCCGGGCTGCGGACCGGAGGCCGAAGCGTCGGAGACGCTGAACCTGGTACGCACGCTGAAGGCGGTCGGCGTGCGCGTGAGCATCCTGCCGCGGATGCTCGAGGTGGTCGGGTCCTCGGTCGAGTTCGACGACCTGCACGGCGTCACCCTGATGGGAGTCAGGCGCTTCGAGCTGACGCGATCTTCGGCGGCGATCAAGCGCGCGTTCGACCTGGTTGGCGCGTCCATCGGCCTGCTCGCGATCGCGCCTTTGATGATCGCGATAGCGCTCGCAATCAAGGTCGACAGCCGCGGGCCGGTCTTCTTCCGCCAGCTGCGGGTCGGACGCCACGGCCGGCGCTTCTACATGCTCAAGTTCCGCACCATGGTGCCCGATGCCGAGTCGCTGAAGGACTCGCTCCGCCACCGTAACGAGGCGCAGGAGGGGCTCTTCAAGATCGCCGAAGACCCGCGCGTGACCCGCGTCGGGAGGTGGCTGCGGCGGAGCGCGCTCGACGAGCTGCCACAGCTCCTGAACATCTTCCTTGGCGAGATGAGCCTGGTCGGGCCGCGCCCGCTGGTGCTCGAGGAGGACCAGCGCATCGAGGGGTGGAACCGCCGCCGCCTGGAGATCACCCCCGGGATGACGGGCCCGTGGCAGATCCTCGGCCCGGCGCGCGTCCCGCTCAAGGAAATGGTGGCGCTCGACTACCTGTACGTGGCCAACTGGTCGCTCTGGAACGACATGAAGATCCTGCTGCGCACCGTGCCCCACGTGCTCGGGCGTCGCGGCCTTTGAGCGCGGCGTATCGGTCGCTATGCAGCTAGCGCGCGTGCGCAGCTAGCGCGCATGAAAGGCGATTCGCCGCCTCTGCTTGGACACCAACGGCTCTCGCGCCACGGCGCCTGCCGGCACTTCCGCGCTACGGTGCGGAATGCGCTGCCCGTAGACGAGCTCGTCGAGATCGCTCCACACGCGCAGGCCGGCGCCGACGGTGTGCCCGGGGTCGTTCACCGGGACGCGCGTGCGCCCCAAGTCTGCCCTATCGCCCCACGCGGCCATGCGACAAAGCGCGACCAAGAGGGTCACTAGCGCGAGCCACGCGACAGGTATCAGGATGAGCAGCATCAGCTTCTGTTCGGCCGAAGCATGTCTAAACCCTGCCTCGGACGGGACCGTCTCGGGGCCAAGATTGTTCGCGGTTGCAGGACGAATGTCTGAGCAGAGCGGCCGGCCCGCGCCCGACCCATCCCGACCCCCGCGCGCGCGGCCGCCGGATCAGCCTTGGGCCGGCGGCGCCCGTCGTAAACTCGGCCGCTGCGCGACGCGATTGAGCGCAGCGCTCGCAGAATGGACAACGTGAACGCCTCGGGCCACAGGATCCTGTGTTTTGCCACGCACGGACACGAGCATCTGGACGCCGTACGTCTCGGCTATCTGCTCGCGCCCGTGCACCCGGATGTCTTCCCCTTCGACCACGCGAAGAAGCTGCGCTCGGCTGTCGCGCTTGCCCGAGCACTGCGCACGCAGCGCCCCAGCCTGGTTGTCATGGAGGGGACAGGGCTCGCCGGAGGGATCATGGTTTTGGCGTTCAACCGGCTGCTCGGGATTCCATTCGTAGTCTGCAGCGGAGACGCGGTGGGCCCCTACCTGCGACTGCGCTCGCGGCTGCTCGGGGCTGCTGGAACGCTGTACGAGCGCTCCCTGTGCCGGCGTTGTGCCGGCTACATCGGTTGGACTCCCTACCTCGCGGGCCGCGCGTTGACGTACGGAGCGCGGCGCGCGATGAGCGCCCCCGGATGGGCACGGACCCCAGCTGCGACCGAGGAGCGCGGCCAAGCCCGGCAGCAGCTGGGTATAGCCGATCATGCCCTGGTAGTAGGTCTCGTTGGCTCGCTGGAGTGGACCAGGAGCGTCGGGTATGTCTACGGGGCCGAGCTCATAAGCGCCGTTCGACGGATTCAGCGCGACGACATCGTCGTTTGCATCGTCGGCGATGGCTCGGGTCGAGCGCGGCTCATCGAGATAGCGGGTGAGGACCTCGGGAGCAGGGTGCTGTTGCCGGGCAGGGTGCCGGCCGAGCGGGTGCCCGACTACCTTCGCGCATTCGATGTGGCCAGTCTGTCGCAGAGCGTCGACGGCGTCGGCGCTTTTCGATACACGACCAAACTGAGTGAGTACCTGGCAGCAGAGCTCCCCATCATCACCAGCCAGGTCCCGCTTGCGTACGATCTCGACGAGGGCTACTTCTGGCGGCTGCCGGGTGACGCGCCCTGGAGCCCCACCTATGTCGACGCGCTGGTCGAGCTTCTGGAAACGATCAGCCGAGCCGAGGTGGAGGAGCACCGCAGCGCGATTCAGCGTGCACCGATGGGATCGTTCGACGGACCCGCGCAACAGCGGAGGGTCGGCGAGTTCATCGCGGACATTCTCATGATCCCCGGCTCGCCTGCGCCGGGGGATGCTCGCCGGCACTCGGAGGTCGTGCCCTCATCGTGAGCGGAGGTTGCGGCTCGCCACTCGCTCGACCTCCGCGGAGACGGCGCGCTGGAAGGCGGCGACCGAGAAGCGCGCGGCGTTCTCCACGGCGCGAAGGGGGTCAAACTCGAGCCCGTCGATGGTGGCGATCGCCCGTGCAAACCCGTCCACATCGTCGAGCTCCACGAGGCGTCCGGTCTCGCCGTCGAGCACGGTCTCGAGCGCCCCACCGGCGGCCGCAGCTATGACCGGGCGCCCGGCTGCCTGCGCCTCGACGGCCGTGATCCCGAACTCCTCCATGCTCGCCACCACCACCGCGCGTGCTCCCGCGTAGAGCCTCGCGATCTGCTCATCGCCCACGCGACCGACGAACTCTGCCTCGGGGTAGGCCTCGCTAAGCGCGCCGTGATCGGGGCCAGATCCCACCACGCGGATCGGTACGCGGGCTCGGCGAGCCGCCTCCAGCGCGACGTGCACGCGCTTGTGGCGCACGAGCTCGGAGACGACCAGGACGGCGTCGCCTGGAGTGCCCACGGAGAAACGTTCCGTTTCGACGGGTGGGTGGATGATCGGCGCCTCGCGCCCGTAGTAGCGCTTGATGCGCTCGCGCGTCAAGCGTGAGTTCGCTATGTAAGCGTGCACCCTCCTGCTCGCCGAGGTGTCCCATCTTCGCATCCGCCGAAGCTGCAGCCGCAAAAGCGGCCGCAGTGGCCGCGCGACCTCGCCCAGCGCGCGCTCTTCCTCGGACCAGGCGTAGCGAAAGGGTGCGTGGCAGTAACACACGTGAACGGCGTCCGCAGGGACCCTGACCCCGTGCGCAAATGCGCTGCTGCTGCTTAGCACCACCATCGCAGGGGGGAGTGGGAGGTGTTCGATCGCGATCGGGTACAGAGGCAAAAGTCGCCTGAAGGCCGCCTGACTCACACCCAGGCGCTGGAGCGGTGAGGTGATGATCTCGCGGCCTGAGAAGCGCCCGGACGTGCCCGCTTCGTCATAGAGAAGCGTTGCGATCGGGGCATCGGCGTAATTCTCGGCGAGAGCGGCAAACGTGCGCTCGGCGCCACGCATGACAAGCAGGTAATCGTGGACAAGCACGATGCTCGAGCCGGCGGTGAAGCGGCCGACTGGCTGGTTGATCTCGTGCAAGCCCGCAGCTCCGATCGCAGAGTGATGCAAACGAGGGGTCAGTCTATTTGCGGCCCGCGCACAAGCCCGCCGAGGTGGTCACGTCGGATCGACTCGACCGTCGAAACGTACCGGTGGGCGGCCGAGAGCGCTTGGATACGATCCGGTCGTGCGGGAAATCATGCTCGCGGATCTTCGAGCGCCCGGTGATCAGTGCGTATCCTCGTGACGGTTCCGTGGTGGCAGCGCCTCGGCGGAGCAGAGGCGGTGCTGCACACGATCCTCGAAGGCGCGGGGGAGAGCGGACACGATCTGCAGCTCGTCTTCTTCAAGGACGGGCCGTGGCCGGCTGAGCTGCGTGAGGCTGGGCTGCCCGTCGACGTCATCCCGGCGGGCCGCCTGAGGCAGGTCCACCGGTGGGGGGCGACGGTCGTTCGACTGGCCGCCCTCTTCCGCGACCGCCAGCCTGATCTGATCCTCAACTGGGCTTCTAAGACGCAGCTGTACGGCTCACCGGCGGCGATCCTCGCCGGCATGTCCGAGCGGGTCGTGTGGTGGCAGCATTCGATCGCGAAGCCATACACGCTGGAACACATCGCGCATCTGCTCCCCGCCCGCGCGATAGCCTGCGATTCCACCGCGGCTGCCCGAGCCCAGGAGCGACTTCGCCCGCGCCGGCGCACGGTCGTCATCCCGCCGGGCATGGCTCCCGGGCTCGGCTCGAACCACGCGCCGATGAAGCTTCCCCCCGGCGTCACGATGGTGGGGATCGTGGGGCGTCTGCAACCGTGGAAGGGGCAGGATCGGCTGCTGGAGGCGCAGGCGATCCTGCGTCGGCGGGGGTTCCCCATGCACCTCATGATCGTGGGCGGCGACTCCTACGGCTATTCGCCCGAGTACGCAAGATCGTTGCCGGCGTTGGTCTCGCGCCTCGGTCTCGATGACGCGGTCACGCTGGTAGGCGAGGTTCCGGATCCGATGCCGTTCATTGAGCAGATGGACATCCTCGTCAACGCGTCCGACCCCGAGCCGTTCGGGCTCGTGCTGCTGGAAGGGATGGCCGCCGCAGTGCCCGTCGTTGCGGTCGACTCCGGCGGTCCTCGGGACATCGTCGAGCACGAACGGACCGGGATCCTCGCAAGCTCGGGAAACCCCGAGGATCTCGCCGACGCACTGGAACGGCTACTGAGCTCCGCTCCCCTTCGCCACGCGCTGGGTCACGCGGGTCGCGAGCGCTTCGTGCGCGACTACACGGCGGTGAGCTTTCGCAAGCGCTTCTTCACATCGCTCGAGGACATCGTCCACGCCGACGGGAGCCTGGATGCCGCTCGACGATCCTGAGCGCCCAAACACGACCCAGAACGGCCCGCGCGCATGTGAGGTGACGCTCGTCGCCCACCACGTCGGCGTAGTTGGCGGCATGGAGCGGATCCTCGCCGAACTTGCGCTGGGCCTGACGCGGAGAGGTCACGAGGTGACCGTGATCGCGCACGCCCGCGATCACCGCTCGCCGATGCGCGCCTGTGAGTCCAGCTGGGCCGCACGCGCCGGGTCCGCAATGGTTTCGTTATGGGATCGGGCGGTCGCCGTGCATGACCAGCTCTACGCGCGAGAGCGGCCGATTCGGCGACCTTAGCGACGCTCGCTTGCCGGCCCGGATCCGCTGTCCGGCCGACGCAATGGTTGCATGCGGGTTTGCCAGAGCAGCCCTGGTGGACGGTATCATTTAGAGCTCTATTACCGGGGGTCCATATGATGGTCGGGGCCGACGCACGGACGGATCCTGCCGATGAACCAGACGACCGACGCCACCGCCATCTTCGCACCACTGTGGAAGCGCAAGTGGATCATTCTCGCCGTCGGTGTCCTGGTAGCCGGGGCCACGTACCTCTATTACAAGCACACGACGAAGGTTTACCTTGCAGAAACGAAGCTGTACCTCGGAGCCGGCGCCGAAGAACAGGCACCGACGGAAAGGGGTAGCGGCTCGAAATCTCCAAAGGTCAACGCGGCTGAACAAGCCACGATAATCAACTCGATCGTCGTCGAAGAAGTGCGCCAACGCCTGCGCGCGCAGGGCAACAAACAGCTCTTGCATGGCGCGAAGGTGCGCGCCAAGGCATCGGAAAAAAGCCAGTTCGTCGGGATTTCCGTCGAAGCCCACACGGGACGCGGCGCCGCGCTGCTCGCCAACGCCACCGCGCAGGCATACCTAAAACGCCAAGTGTCAACTCGCCAGCGCGCGATCAGGACCCAACTCGCGATCACGCGCCGGCAGCTCGCAAGGATCGAAGCTGCAAGCGCGGCGCAGTCGGCGCAGCGCACCTCCAAATCGAGCGGCAACACCAAGACCTCGACCTCGGGCGCGAACAGCACCGCGAACATCCTGCAGATCGCCAATCTGAACAGCCGCATCAACGAGCTCGAAGCTCAGCTGGGATCGTCCGGCGCACGGCAGCTGAATCCCGCCAGGCCTAAACTCGCGCGGCTCGTGGCACCGAAGCCGCGCAAGAACGCGATCTTCGGGTTCGTGATCGGCATCGTCTTGGCGGCGATTGGAGCGTATGCGCTTGCGCGCTTCGACCGGCGACTGCGCTCTCTGGCGGACATGGAGGCCATCTTTGGAACGCAGATTCTCACCGCGCTACCGAAGGTCAGGCAGCCGATCGTGACCCGGGAAGGGAGGCCGGCGCCGTCGAAATTCCTGCTCGAGCCGTTGCGGCGGTTGCATACAACCCTGTCGTTGGGAAGGGCGCTGAAGCGGGAGGGGCCATCCGGGGGGGTGATCCTGTTTCTCAGCCCAGATCCGGCAGATGGCAAGTCAACGCTGGTCGCCGACCTGGCGATCGTGCAGCGCGACGCCGGAGCGCGCGTCATCGTGCTCGACGCCAATTTGCGCCGGCCCGTGCAGGCGAAGTTCCTGGCCGCCGAGGACTCCTACGGGTTGGCCGATGTGCTCATGCGAACTCATGCGCTCGAGGAGGTGCTCCAGCCGGTCGCGCCAGCGCCGCAGCCTGCGCGCGGGGACTCGCGGTCGTCCACCGGGGCCGCGGCGACGGTTGCCGAGCTGCGAACCGGCGGCTCGCTTTCGCTGCTGGCGAGCGGGCAAGCTCTCGCCAACCCTCCCGCAATGCTCGCGAGCGAAGCGATGGGCGACTTGCTAAGGGAGCTGGCCGACGATTTCGACCTGGTCCTGGTCGATGCCTCCTCGCCGATCGAGGTGAGCGACCCGATGCCATTGCTCCCGTTGGTAGACGGAGTCATCGTCGTGGCTCGCGTGGGACACACGCGCGAAGTGTCGGCGCAAAGGCTCGCGCAGATGCTTCGGCAGGAGTCCTTCGCGCCCACACTGGGGATCGTGGCCAACTGCGCTCCGCCCAAGGAGATCGAGCGCTACGGTCTCGCGTCGTCACGCAACGGCCACGTGTGGGGAGCCAAGCTGATCGGACGATGAGCGGCCGGTCCCCGCGGTTGTTTGTTTCACCCGCAGGGGTCCACCCGGCGGTCCTGGATCGTCGAGTGCGCGAGCTCGCGCTTCTGGCGGTCAGCGCACTCGTTCCCCTGGCCCTCGCCCTCGCCGTGAGCCTTGAGGTACCCAAGCCGAACCTGCTGCTGGCGCTCGCGGCAATTGTCGGGGCGCTTGGTGTCGTCGCGCTCGTCGTCAGCACGCGTCTCGAGGTCACGGTCACCCTGCTTGTGGTCTATCTCGGTCTGCTCGATGGGCCAATCAAGCTCGGCGTCGGCGGATATGGATCGGCCGCCTCAGCCGTGCGAAACGTGCTGATCTTCGCGGTCGCACTCGGCGCGCTGCTGCGCCTGCTAGTCAAGCGGGAACGCGTGCGACTGCCTCCGCTGTCCGGGTGGGTGCTCGCGTTCGCGGGCGTCGTGGTGCTCGAGGCGTTCAATCCCAGGACGCACGGGCTCCTTCACGTCCTGGGTGGATACAGGCAGCAGCTCCAGTGGGTTCCGTTCTTCTTCTTCGGCTACGCGGTGATGCGCTCCAAGGTGCGTTTTCGTCAGCTGTTTCTGGTCCTCGGTGTGATCGCGCTTGCGAACGCTGGGGTTGCGACCTACCAGTCGCGGCTGAGTCCAGCGCAACTGGCCAGCTGGGGTCCGGGATATTCCGAACGCGTCTTCCCGGCCGCCAACGGAGTGGGGGGCGGTGCGCGGATCTATGTCAGCGAAGGGGAAGCGCGGGTCCGCCCTCTCGCGCTCGGGTCCGATGAGGGATTCAGCGGCGGCACTGGCCTCATCGCCCTGCCCGGTGCGCTGGCGCTGGTCGCGATCGCCCGCAGGCGTCAGCGATGGATCGCCGTGGTATTCAGCCTTGGCGCGCTCATCGGCGTGGCAGTGGGGGCCGGTCGGCTCCAGCTCGTTGGAGCGGGAATTGCTGCGGTGAGTTTCGCGTTGCTGTCCTCGCTCGCAGGGCGCAACGCGAGCCGTACGCTCGCGGCGCTGCTCGCCGTGGTCGCCCTTGCGATCCCTGCCGGCGTGGTGCTCGCGTCAGCAGCAGGTAATGGGACCTTCAAGCGCTACGAAAGCGTCAGCTTCTCCTCGTCCAGCTACAAGGCGCAGCTGTGGAAAAACATTCCCCACGTCCTGAGCCAGGCACCGTTCGGCGTCGGCTTGGGGACCGTGGGATCAGCGTCGCGCTTCGGGGGGAAGGTCAGCGAACTGCTTCCGGAAGGCCGTGGCGTCACCGGGGAGACGCAATACAACCTCCTCGCAGACGAAACCGGCGCGCCAGGGCTGGTCATCTGGGTCGGGCTTGCGCTAAGTGTCATGCTGCTCGCAGTGCGCAGGCTGCGCTACATCGCTGATCCCGAGCTTCGTCTGGCCGTGGCGGGCGTGGCTGCGCCGGTGTTCGCGCTCCTGCTGATGGGCTTCTCGGGCTATCTTGGGGCGAGCGCCGCGCTCGGGCCGTATTACTGGTTCGCTGCCGGAGTTGCCTCGTACTGGCTGACGGGCGCAAGCGGTACCTCCGGCGCGGTTGTGAGGAGTCGACATGAGTCGGCATAGCGCGCGCGCGGAGCGCTCCGCCACGCGCACCACGACGCGCACGCGGCTAGACCTGCTCATCGGTGATCGTCGCAGAATGATCGTGGCGCTCGCGGGCTTTTCGCTGCTCGCCGGTTTCAGCGAAGCTGCGACGCTTGCCCTGATCGCTCAGTTGGCATACGGGGTGGTGAAGGGCGGCTCGCACCTGCACACCAATATCGGCCCGTTCTCGATCCACGCGTCCATAGGAACGTTGCTCGAGATCGCGTTCGGGGTCTGCATCATCCGCATCCTGCTCGTGGTGCCCGTCTCGGTCCTGCCCGCACGAATCGCCACGAGTGTCCAGGCCGGCCTTCGAACACGCATCTTCGATGCCTACACGCGCTCATCGTGGCGGGTGCAGTCAACCGATCGCGAAGGCCAGCTGCAGGAGACAATGACGAACCAGGTGATGCAGGCGACCATGGCCGCGCTGATGATGACGAGCCTGATCACCACGGGCATCATGTTCGTCGTACTGACGCTCTCGGCGTTCGCCCTCAATGTGCTCGCCGCCGTGGTGGTGCTGGCCGTGTCTTTTTCGGGCTTCGCGATCCTGGCGCCGATGCGGAGGCGCTTGCGTTCCCGCGCCGGGGAGATGTCGGAAGCTCAGGTCAACTATGCAGGTGGGATCGCTGAGGCGGTAAGCGTTGCACAAGAGATACACGTCTTCGGAGCCGATGCAGCTCAGCGCACGCGCATCGATGGCTTCGTGCAGCGAACCCGTGAGATCACGTATCGCACCCAGCTCTTGATGAGACTCGCTCCGGCCCTCTACCAAGCCATGATCTACCTGCTTCTCATCGGCGGCCTGGCGGCCCTCGAGGCGATCGGCCGGGGGCATGCCGGCGCGCTCGGCGGTGTCGTCTTGCTGATGGTGCGCGCCGGCTCCACCGGTCAGAGCGTCCAGACCGCCTATCAGGGGCTGGTACAGGCGCTGCCGTTCATTGAGCGCACGCAGAACGCCGAACAGCGCTATCGCGCCGATGCGCCGCGCGCTGGGGGTCTGCCGCTACCGCGGATCAAAGCCCTTGCCTTTGAGCGCGTCAGCTTCGCCTACCGCGAGGGAGTCCCGGCGCTGCAGGACATCAGCTTCGCGGTGGCCGGCAACGAAACGATCGGCATCGTGGGCCCGTCGGGCGCTGGCAAGTCGACGCTCGTCCAGCTGCTGCTCCGCCTGCGTGAACCTCAGGACGGTCATTATCTGGTGAACGGCACGCCTGCCGAGGAGTTCGCACGCCGGGACTGGCAGGCGCGTGTCTCCTACGTTCCCCAGGAACCTCGCCTTATCCATGCGTCCGTTGCGGACAACATCCGTTTCTTCCGCGACTTGGACGCCCAGGCGATCGAACGGGGAGCCCGTCTCGCTCGCATCCACGACGTCGTCATGAGCTGGCGCGACGGATACGAGACGATCGTGGGCCCTCGTGCCGCCGCGGTCTCCGGCGGTCAGCAGCAGCGGATCTGCCTCGCCCGCGCGCTGGCCGGCTCGCCGGAGGTGCTCATTCTGGACGAGCCGACGAGTGCGCTCGATCCCCAGTCCGAGAAGGCCATCAGTGCCTCGCTGACGAGCCTCAGTCACGAGCTCACGCTGTTCATCGTCGCGCACCGCATGTCGACGCTTGACATGTGCGACCGCGTGATGGTGATCATCGACGGCCGCTTGGTGGCCTTCGATACCAAAGCGCTTCTCGAGCGCGAGAACTCCTACTACCGCGTGGCATCCGAGCTGGCAGGCACCTCCGGAGCGGGTGCCGCGTGAGCCGCTCTGCCGACTCGGCCGCTGCCACGGACATGCGACGGTGGCACGACGATCACGCCAGAGTCGTGGGCGCGTCCTCGCTCAGGCTGCCTGACTTCTTCATCGTAGGACACGGCAAGAGCGGGACCACCGCCCTGTACGAGATGCTGACTCAGCATCCGCAGCTGCACCTGCCGTACAAGGAGCCGTGGTTCTTCGCCGCGGAGTTGCACGAGCGCACGCCGCCGCGCCCGGAAGGAACGCCGCACACGCTCGAGGAGTACGCGTCGCTGTTTGCGGGCGCTTCACCTGAGCAGCGGGTGGGCGAGGCGTCCGCCCTCTATCTCTGGTCGCACACCGCTGCGAAGCGCATCGCAGCGCTACGGCCCGACGCGCGCATCGTGGCAATACTCCGAGAGCCCGCGAGCTTCCTCTACTCACTGCACCTCCAGCTCGTGGAGACCTATATCGAGACCGAGAGCAACTTCGCCAAGGCGCTCGCGCTCGAGGACGAGCGGCGCCTTGGACGGCAGATACCCCAGTACACGTACTGGCCGCAGCTGCTCCTCTACTCCGAGCATGTGCGCTACGTCGAGCAGCTGCGCCGCTACCACGCCGCATTTTCACCTGAGCAGGTGCTGGTGCTCATCTATGACGACTTTCGCCGGGACAACGAGGCTACCGTCCGTCGCGTGCTGCGCTTCTTGGAGGTCGACGCGAGCCTTCCGATCGAGGGGGTCGAGGCCAACCCGACGGTGAGGGTGCGCTCGCAGCGTCTTCACGAGTTGATGCACGCGGTTTCCGTTGGCCGGGGTCCCCTGTCACTCGGAGTAAAGGCCGCGATCAAGGCGGTCACGCCGCAGAAACTGCGCCGCGGTCCTTTGCGGCGGGTCAAGGAGCGTCTGGTCTTCAACGCTCCGAGCCCGCCAGATGCGAGCGTCATGAACGAGGTCCGCCATCGCTTCGCCGGAGAGGTTCGAGCACTGAGCGAGTACATCGGTCGCGATCTCGTAACCCTGTGGGGCTATGACAGATTCACCTGAGCCAGCCTCAGCCTCGCGAGCAATCTCGAGGGCGCACGCGAGGGTCCCCGATTTCTTCATCGTCGGGCAAGCGAAGAGCGGTACCAGCGCGCTGTACGAGATGCTGAGGCGCCATCCGCAGATCTTCATGCCGCGCGCCAAGGAGCCCTGGTACTTCTCGCGCAACAACCCGCAGCCGCAGACCCCGGGCGAGAAGTCGATCGAGTTCACCGGCAAGAAACCCATGTCCTTCGATGAATACGCCGCCCTGTTCGCCGATGCGCGACCCGACCAGCGCGTCGGCGAGGCATCGACGTCCTATCTGTGGTCGCCAGTGGCGGCTGAAGCCATCGCCGATGTCCAGCCGGCGGCGCGCATCATCGCCATCTTCCGGGAGCCCGCAAGCTTCCTGCGCTCGCTTCACCTCCAGCTTCTGTCGAACGCCAGCGAGGAAGAGAAGGATCTCGCGAAGGCGATCGCACTCGACGATGCCCGGCGTGAAGGCAGGATGATCCCGAAGTATGCATTCTGGCCGCGGGCGCTGATCTACTCCGACCGCGTTCGCTACGTCGAGCAGCTGCAGCGCTACCACGCGGTCTTTCCGCCAGAGCAGGTGCTTGCACTGATCTACGACGACTTCCGCCGTGACAACGAGGCTACGGTCCGCCGGGTGCTGTGCTTTCTGGAGGTCGACGACACGCACCCGATTGAGGTGATGGATGTCAACACCACTACGCGCAGAGTGCGTTCCGTTCACCTCAACAACCTCTCGCGCGTGGTCCGTCAGGGCCGCGGACCCGTATCGGGAGCAGTCAAGCGCACGATCGAACGGCTAATGTCGAAAGAGACGCGCCGGCGCGTCATCTACCCGATTAGGCGCCGGCTTTTGTACGGCGACCCCTGGCCGCCCGATGAGCGGCTGATGACCGAGCTGCGTCGCCGGTTCAAGGGCGAGGTCGTGGCGCTGAGTGAATATCTCGATCGCGATCTCGTGACACTATGGGGGTATGACAAGCTCGACTGACCGCGAGGTCATGGCCGCGGTCGATCGCCCGTCAGAGCTCGTCGCCGGTCGTCCCGACCAGGTCGCGTCGGCTCCGGCTAGCCCTCTCCGCGTGGCGGTCGTCGGGATGTCGGTTGACTCAATCTGCGGCGTTCGCGACCACGCCTTCTTACTTGCCGATGCCCTCGAGGACGAGCGGACAACCTGTACGAGACACTGGTTGGTGCGAGACCACCTCTCGCTCCGGGGCTCGCGCACGGAGATCGGGTCCTGGACGCAGCGCCTGCGCGCCGAGCTTGAAGAGAGCCGGCCCGACGTCGCGGTGCTCCATTACTCGGTTTTCAGCCACACCTACCGGGGTGTTCCATTGTTCGTTCATCCCATGCTCGCCGCGCTCAGACGCGCTCGTGTTCCGGTGGTTGCGTTCTTTCACGAGCTCGCATATCCGTGGCGCCGGGGCGGTTGGCGCGGCGCGGTTTGGGCGTTGAGCCAGCGCGCAGCGCTGATCGAGGTCATCGCCACGGCCCGTGCGGCGATGGTGACCGAGGATCTCCAGGCGCGCTGGCTTGCCTCACGGCGCTGGCTGCCCTCGCGGCCGCTCGCAGTCGCGCCCGTGTTCTCAAATCTCCCTCCGCCAACTGGCTCTAAGCGACCGAGTGGAGGGGGGCCGGTGATCGGGATCTTCGGCTACTCATATGAGGGCATCGACCGCCCGCTGGTCCTCGACGCGCTCCGGATCCTGCGCCGCGAGGCTGAGGCCGTGAGTTTGAAGCTGCTCGGGGCGCCCGGGCGGGACTCCGAGTCAGCGGAGCGATGGCTCGAGCTGGCCGGCGAACGCGACCTCGCTGGGGCGCTCGCGTTCTCGGGACCCCTTCCCGCCCAGCCGCTCTCCGAGGAGCTGGCCGCGTGCGATCTGCTCGTCTTCGCGGACAGCGGAGGACCGTCTTCGCGAAAGGGCTCGCTGGCCGCCGCGCTCGCCTTGGGCTGTCCGGTCGTGGCGATCGACGGTCGCAACACATGGCCTGAGCTCGTTCGCGAGGACGTCGTTCGGGTGGTCCCGCCCTCGGCGCGCGAGCTTGCGCAGGCGATCGTGACGTTGATCCGCGATCGGGCCGCCGCCAGCGCGCTCGGCGCGCGTGGTCGCGCTTTCCACGAGCAGAGGATGGGCGTCGACGTGACCGCGCGCGCGTTCAGGGCCCTAGTGGGCCAGCTGCCCCGTCGCGCGGGCTAGACTGGTCCGATGGGGATGCCGTCAGCGATCGACGAGACAGTGTCGAGGTGAGCCGGTTCAGCTCGAATCCGACACTCGAAGCCGGTGAGCGCATCGTGTGGCACGACAGAGCAAAGCTCGCGCTACCCGGGCAGGCTGTAGGCGGAACGCTGTATTTGACGAACTGCCGACTGCTTCATGTACCGGGCCGCCTGAGTCGAAGCCGCCAAGCCCGTGCGTGGCGACTGCAAGACATCACCTCCGTCTACGGCGCCCAAGCCCGGGATCAGACGATCTACCGTGATCTCAGGCCCGATGGCGGCCCCTTGAGCCGGCGCGTCAACATTCGACTGCAGGACGGCTCGGCCGTGCTGTTCCTCATCAAGCGCCGGGATGAGGCATTGGCCGAGCTTCAGCGCGGAACCTCTCCTCAGCACAGCGCCTAGGGCGCCCTGACGCGCTGGCGCCGGCGGCGATCCGCAGCGCGCTCGAGGTGCCGGATGATCGATGCAGCGCGGTTACACTCTCACTCGCATGACGCTGCCAGGAGGAGAGTTCCGCGCGCCCGCCCGGGCCTCTGGAACGAGGATCCCGGACTTCTTCATCGTCGGGCACGCCAAGAGCGGCACCACGGCGCTGTACGAGATGCTTCGCCCGCACCCGCAGATCTACATGCCCGAGGTCAAGGAGCCGTGGTTCCTCGCAACGGACATGCGCCCTCGCTTCCAGCCGAAGCGAGGTGGGACCCCGCCACAGACGCTCGAGGAGTACCTATCCCTTTTCGTCGACGCAGGGCCCGAGCAGCGCGTCGGCGAGGCATCCTCCTCCTATCTGTGGTCGCGCACCGCCGCCGGCAACATAGCCTCGCTGCAGCCCGCGGCGAAGATCATCGCCCTACTGCGAGAGCCGGCGAGCTTCCTGTACTCGCTTCACCTGCAACTGGTTCAAAACCATGTCGAGGTAAAGAAGGATCTGCGCAAGGCGCTCGCGCTGGAGGATATGAGGCGCAAGGGCAAGCACGTCCCCCGCCGATCACACAGGCCCCAGATGCTGTTGTACTCCGATCACGCTCACTACACCGAGCAGCTGCGCCGCTACTACGACAAGTTCCCGAGCGACCAGGTGCTGGTGCTGATCTATGACGATTTTCGCAAGGACAACGAGGGGACGGTTCGCGACGTGCTCCGGTTCCTCGAGGTCGACGACGATTATCGGATCGAGGTTCTCAAGATCAATCCCAGCGTGCGCACCCGCTCGCAGCAGCTCGACGAAGTGGTGCACGCGATATCGGTCGGAAGAGGCACTCTGTCCTCGTCGATCAAGACGGTAGTCAAGAGGCTCACGCCCCAACGCCAGCGTCGTGAGCTACAGAAGTTCGTGCTCCGCCGGCTCGTGTTCGGCAAGCCCAAGCCGCCCGACGAGGAGCTGATGCTCGACCTGCGACGCCGCTTCAAGGGGGAGGTGGTGGCGCTCAGCGAGTACCTGGGCCGCGATCTCGTATCGCTGTGGGGCTATGACAGCATCGACTAAGCAGGTTCTCGCGGAACGCATCCACGACAGACGGGTGCCCGACTTCTTCATCGTCGGACAGCACAAGAGCGGCACGACGGCGCTGTATGAGATGCTCAGGCGCCACCCTCAGATCTACATGCCCGACCTGAAGGAGCCGCGCTTCTTCGCCAGCGACCTGCGCGACTTGCTGCAACCGGCTCCCGGCACTGCGCCTGAAACGCTCGAGGCGTACCTGTCGCTGTTTGACGCGGCTACGGAGGGCCAGCGCATCGGGGAGGCCTCGCCGTCATACCTGCGCTCGCGAACCGCCGCCGGCGCGATCGCCGCGGCGCAGCCGGGGGCCCGGATCATCGCAATCCTGCGCGAGCCGGCGAGCTTCCTGCGCTCGCTTCACCTGCATCTGCTGCAGGAAGGAGTCGAGACGCAGCAGGACTTCCGCACGGCGGTCATCAACGAGGAGGTCGTTCGCGCGGGACGGCGTGTGCACCGCTACACCGACCACCTCGACTACGTAGAGCAGCTGCGCCGCTACCACGCTGTCTTCCCGCGCGAGCAGGTGCTGGTGATCATCTACGACGACTTCCGCCGCGACAACGAGGCCACCTTGCGCAGCGTCCTGCGATTCCTGGAGGTCGACGACACCGGTCCGCTCGAGGTCCTGGAGGCGAACCCGACGGCCCGGTTGCGGTCCGGGCGGCTCGCCCAGTTCTCGCGCCGGTTCCTGGCTGGACGCGGTCCGGTGTCCCGTCCCGTCATGGCGCTTGCGCGGACCCTCGCCTCTGCTCGGATGCGCAAGGGCCTGCTGCGCCCGCTCCGCAGGCGACTGCTCCAGGCCGAGCCACCGGCGCCGGATGTGGAGTTCATGCTCGAGCTGCGCCGCCGCTTCAAGGGGGAGGTAGTCGCTCTCAGCGAGTATCTGGGGCGTGACCTGGTCTCGCTGTGGGGTTATGACGAGGTCGGCTGAACCGCCGGGGGTGGCGCGACCGCCCGGGCCCGCCACGGATCGCTCCTGGCGCGTGCGGGCCGAACAGGCGCAGGAGGCCGTCCTCCCCTCCGGCCGGGTGGTGGCATCGTGCCCCGCGCCGTATGGAGTCGGTGGCCTCGGACGCCACTTCAGGGAGCTGGTCGGCGCACTCGACCGCCGCGGCCAGGCGCGGGTGTGCATATGCGCAGCACCCGTCCTGCCCTCTGCGAGCGTGACTCGGCGCGGGCTTCTGGCGCGCGCCGCCGACGCCGCCCTGGAAGCGCCTCCGCTCCGACTTGGCAATGCGAGGCGCGTGCTCAACGCCAGCGTGGCATTCGATGCTCAAGCCGCCCGCAGGCTGCCGGCGGCTGACCACCTGATCGCCTTCAACGGCACCGCGCTGGTGCAGTTCGGCGCTGCAAGGCAGGCCGGCTTCGAGTCACTCTCGCTGGTCTCGGCCACCGCACATCTGCGCCGCGTCGTGCGTCAGTACGCACGCGCGTACAAGCAGTACCCGCTCGAGGGATCTTGGGCCCCGCGCGTGGCCAAGCGCACCCTGCTCGAGTACGGCGGGGCCGACCGCATCTACGTCTCCTCGCCGTACGCGCGCCAGTCCTTCCTCGAAGAGGGGGTCGGCGAGCGCGTGCTCGTGACGTTCCCGCTGACGCCGGACCCGCGCTATGCGGTGGATAGGCCCGAGCGCAGCTCGACCACATTCGACATCGTGTACGTGGGCGCGCTGACCGTTGTCAAGGGCGTTCCCCTGCTGATAGACGCGGTGCGTGCCCTGCCGCACCCCGACATCAGGCTTACGATGGTCGGAGGTTGGGCCTCGCGCGGGATGCGGCGCTTCGTCGAACGCGCCTGCGCTGAAGATCCGCGGATCGCAACGGTGCACGGCGATCCGCTGCCACACGTGCGCTCCGCACGGCTGTCCGTTCACCCCACGTTCAGCGATGGGTTCGGCTATGCCGCGCTCGAGGCTGTCTCGTGCGGCGTGCCCGTGATCGTCAGCGAGGACACGGGGATGAAGCACTTGATCGATGGTGAGCGCAGTCAGGGGCTAGTCCTCCCCACGGGGGACCTGCCAGCGCTGATCGAGGCGATCGACGCCGCCTACCGAGGTGAGATCCTTGCGTCGTTCGCCCGGAGCGGACACTGAGGGGAATTGGTCGACGGGTCGGACACGGCGCCGCCACGCATCAGCGTCGCGCTCGTCACCCGCAATCGTCCGGAAAGCCTCGAGCGGACGCTGCGCTCGCTGCGCGCGCAGCACGTTCAGCCGTTCGAGGTCGTTCTCTGCGACGACTCCGATGCCGAGCAGGCCCGCACGTGTCGGGCGCTCGCGGCGCGTTATGAGTGCCGGTACGTGACCGGGCCGCACCGCGGGCTGTACGCGAACCGGAACCTCTCGGCCCTGGCCTGCCGCGGCACGCATGTGCGCACGATGGACGATGACCACGAGTTCCCCGACGGTCACATGCAGGCCTGCATTCGGGCCGTCGAGCAGCGGCCAGACGCGGTTTGGATCATCGGTGAGTGCCTCCCCGGCCGGGAGCACACCGCCGCGGCCTGGCGATGTCCGCCTCAGCTTCATCCGCGTGGCTATTCGGTCAACCCGCCGCCAGGCGAGCGCATGTGGGGGATCGCCGATGGAGCAAGCATCTATCCGCGTGAGATCTTCGAGCGGGGCTTGCGCTTCTCCGAGCGCTTCGCCTTCGGGGCTTCCTATCTCGAGTGGGGCAGCCGCCTGCACTGGCTAGGCTATGAGATCCTTCACCTCAAGAGCACGTTTGTGATTCACCATTACGATCCAAACGCTCGCTCGTTCAGCGACCTTCGCACCCTGTGGGGCGCTCCACTGTTCGCGGGCCTCTGTCACTCATTCATCTATCAGCCCACCCTTCGGAACAGGCTGCTCACGCTAGTGCAGTTTCCTGTCACAGTGATGCGTTTCCGCACTACGGGCGTGCGTGCGTGTTTCGATGCGCTGCGTGCCTTCAAGGAGCAGCGGCAGATATCGCTGCAGGCAGCGACTCGGAATGCCGCCGCTGGCCTCAGCCGGCAACCGTGAGCTCAGACTCGGTATAGGACGCTCGCGTATCCGTACCTCGGCGTCCACTCATCGGCGAGCCGCTCGCCGATGACCGTGTGCGCACGGTAGCCGAGGTCCGTCAGGTGCCCATGAACTGACCAATCGGCGAGCCGCACGGCCGCGCTGTGCTGCTTGTTGAACTCGACGATGATCCAGGGTCGATGCGAGAGCGCCTGTTCGGCGCCGTTCAGCACATGCAGCTCGTATCCCTCGACGTCGATCTTGATGCCGTCGGGGCGGCGGTCGAGGATCGCGTCTAGCGTCGTCGCCGGCACCGTGCATGCTCCCTCGCTGCTGATGTGCGCCAGATTGTGCTCGCGTCCGGCCGCCAGCGGCAGCACGCCGGGTTTGTCCGACAGCGCGATCGTGTGCACCTCGATGACAGAGCTCTGCACCGCGGCATCCGCGAGCCGCTTGGCGACTAAAGGGTTGGGCTCAAACGCTATGACGCGGCCGTCGGGCCACACTATCGGAGCGGCCACCAGGGACCACAGCCCAATATTCGCTCCGCAGTCGATGAAAGTCTCGCCTGAGTGAAGCAGCTGGCGCAGCGCACGAAGCTCCTCTTGCTCCTCCCACCCGATCCAGATCATCGCCTCGTACGGAACGCTCATGTCAAGCGCTATCTCCAGCCCACCAGGCAGTATCCGAGACCGCTGCCCGCTGCGAGTCCGCAACCAATGTGACACGATCCGGCCCTTGCCCTTGAGGCTCGGCGTGCGCCGGAGCAGTTCTGCCAAGACGTCCATGCGAGGTTCCACAACTCTACGCGGCACTCCTGTGCGCTGCTACGCCGTACGGCTGGACCGGCGCCGGCGATGACAGTCGAGGATGAGCGCCCGCTGCGGGTACTTATGGTCATGCACCTGCCCGCGCTGATGGAGCTTGGGGGAGCGCGCGTGCAGCTCGAGCTCGCTGAGATCCTGCGCGCACACGGTTGTGAGGTGCGGGTGCTCGACCGGCGCGAGATCCTTGGTGACCGGCGGCCGGGACTTCTCGGCATCTCGCTCGCAGCGTTTGCCGCGCCGGCCGTGCGGCGGGTACGCACACTTGCGTGCGACTACGACGTGGTGGATGCTCACCAGGGCAACCTCCCGGTGACAAAGCGCCAGCTGGGCTTCGAGGGCCTGATGGTGACCCGCTCGGTTGGGCTGGCGCCGCTCTATGCGGACTTCGAGCGCGAGGCGCGCCGTCGCTGGCCACAGGTGCGCACCGGGCATCTCGTGGCGCGTCCCATTCATCGTTGGCGCGAACGGCGCTTCCTGCACCATGTGACAAGGACGCTGGAGCTGTGTGATCTGGCGATCGTCCCCAACCAGGACGAGCGCGAGTACGTGGATGCACACCTCTCGATGGGCGAGAAGACGGTGGTGCGCCCGCTCGGCATCAGCCAGCGACAGCTGGAGCAGATGCGCGGGGTGCTGCCGGCCGACGCGGACGAGCCCCCACGCGTGGCCTTCATCGGGTTCTGGGCCCCACGCAAGGGATCGCAGGACTGGCCCGAGATCGTTGCGCGTGTCCGTGAGGCAGTCCCCCGGGCCGCGTTTTCATTCCTCGGCACAGGCAGCGGAGGCGAGGAGATCGTCGAGGCGCTGGGCGTGGGGCGGGATGCGGTGCGGGTCGTGCCGAGCTACCAAACCGAGGAGCTCGCCCACCTGCTCGACGGCGTTCGCGCGGGCGCGCTGCCTAGTTACATAGAGGGTCTCGGCATCGGTGTGCTGGAGAAGCTCGCCGCCGGGATCCCGAGCATCTGCTACGACGTGCCTGGCCCGCGCGAAACCGTGGGTCGGGTCGATCGCCGACTGCTCGTTCCCGCGGGAGACGTAGAGGCGTTCGCCGCGCGGCTGGTGGAGATCCTTACACTCCAGGAGGATGCGTACCGCGCTCTTTCACAGCGCTGCCGCGAGGTGGCGGGACAGTTCTCGTGGCGCCTGATCGGCGAGGCAACGCTGTCAGATTACCGTGCATCTTTGGCGAAAATGAACAACCGTTCCGCTGGCGCGCCGGCACTTTGATGCTCTACGTAGCGACGGTCCACTACCGCTCGCCACGCTGGATCAAGATCCAGACCGAGCACCTGCACAAGCACCTTCCAGTTCCGCATCAGATCTGGACTTCACTCGAGCACATCGACCCGTCATACGGCAGTCACTTCGATCAGGTTCTCGACCAGCATGGGTCGCATGCCGGCAAGCTGAACCACCTTGCGATGGAGATCTCGCAGGTCGCTTCACAAGATGATTTGCTCATGTTCCTCGACGGCGATGCGTTCTTGGTCGCCGATCCGATGCCCACGATCCGCGTGGGCCTCGAGAAGGGTGCGCTGATTGCCGTGCGTCGGGCAGAGAACTTCAACGAGCCCCAGCCACACCCGTGCTTCTGCGTCACGACCGTCCGCGCGTGGAACGAGCTCCCCGGCGACTGGACGAGCGGTTACACCTGGCAAGGCCCGCATGGGCGCCGCGGCGGCGACGTCGGGGGCAACCTCCTGCGCAGGCTCGAGCTCACGGGAACACCATGGTTCGAGCTGCTGCGGACCAACCGCGTCAACCTCGATCCGCTCTACTACGCCGTCTACGGGGGCATCGTGTATCACCACGGAGCCGGCTTCCGCACCGGCGAACTGAGCCTGGTGGATCGTGACGGCGCCCCAAAGGCGCTGCCGAGATCCCGCGTCCCAATCCTCGGCCCGCTGCTTCGTGTCCTCAATCGAGCTCGTTGGCGCGCGTGGGAACGCAAGACTGAACGCCATCACGTAAGGCAGTCCGAGCGGCTGTACCAGAGCATCCAGCGCGGCGACTCAGAGTGGCTCGCGCAACTGACCTGATCAGCGCACCGATTTCACACCTTTGATGAAAGACCCCGGAGCGAGCAGCGCAAGGCCGAAGGTGATCTATGTCATGGGAGCCGGGCACAGCGGCAGCACGATCCTCGGCGTCGCGCTGGGCAACTGCGCCGAAACCTTCTATGCGGGTGAGGTGGAGGAGTGGTTGGTGAACTCCGGCAGGCCCGCCATCGGAGGCTCGGAGCGGACGCGATTCTGGCAGGCGGTGGGTGAGCGGGTTGACGGCGCCGGCGAGTTGTTCGGCCCCGGTCCCAACCGCTTCCTGGAGCGCTCCGCGGCGGTACTGCGCCCTGACCGATCGCTACAGCGCCGGCGGATGCGACCGCGCTATCGCAGAGTCGCTGAAGATCTCTTTTGCGCGATCGCGCGACAGGCGGACGCGTCGTACGTGGTCGACACCTCGCACTTCCCGCTGCGCGCGCGTGAGCTACAGCACCTCGAGGGCATCGACCTGTACCTCCTGTTCCTGGTGCGCAGCCCTCAGCGTGTGGTCGCCTCGGAACTGCGCCACATCAGTCGCCACCACGTGGCCGAGCGTCGCGCGCACGCCGTCGTGACTAACGCGCGGCTGTGGCTTACGCACCTGCTCTCCGTCCTGGTGTTTCTGCGTCACGCGCGCGATCGCAGGCTGTTCCTGCGATATGAGGACTTCCTCGCGGCGCCCCGTAAGGCGCTGCGCGAGATCCTGGACCTCGTCGGCTCGAGCGCTGAGATTCCCGACCTTCAGGCGCTGAACACGGGGGTGCCGCTGGTCGGCAACAAACTGCTCAGATCGGAGGTGGTGGCCCTTGAGTCACCACCGGTAGCGTCGGTTGGATACTCGCCCGTAACAACCGTGTTGCAGGCGCCGTGGAGGCTGATCTTCTCCCGCCTTCACCCGGCGGTGCGCATCTAGCCTCGATCGTGCATTAAGGGTGGATAGGTGAGAGGCGGCGCACTCTTCGAAGGCGGGAGGAGTTGCGTGCGAGCGGCGCGACCGTGACGCGGCATCGACGTTGGCGCGGGTGCTCTGCACAGCCTGTCGGGCAGCCGTTTGGCGGAAGCGATCAGCGGGCGCTGCGCGCCAGCGGGCGTGGTCCTCGGGGGCGTGAGCTCCCGGTCAGCCGGCGGGTGAGAGAGCGCTTGCAGGCGCGCGAAGGCGGCGGCGAGCTCGCTCGCCCAGGGCCAGCTCGCCGGCAGACGCAGGATCGCGCGGCGGGCGTGGAAGGCCAGGCGCCCGGCGGTGTGCAGCGGCAGGTAGCGAAGCGTCTTTGGCTCGCAGATCGCAAGCTCGCCCTCCAGGCACAGCGCCTGTGTCCAGACCGCTGAGGTCCCGGGCGATGAGCGAGAGCTCAAACCAGACTTCGTTCAGCACGAACTCGCGGAACGGGAGGTTCTCCAGGCCGGTCTGCTTGGCGGCCCTGACGCGGTCCTCGGCGTTGGCGCGTGCGCGGCGCAGGCGCTCGAGCGCGACCGCGTCGCCGGCGAGGTCGGTAGGGTCGCGTGGAAGCGGTTGCCTTCGAGATCGGTGAAGGTGAGCTGCGCGCCCGGATGGGGACGCTCGCGGCGCACGATTACGCGCGAGCCCTCGGGCCAGTCATAGAACTCGAGCAGCTCGGTCATCTCCGCCACCTGCGCGCCCTCGCGCTCGCCGCCGTCTTGGTGCAGCGCCGGGCGCCAGGCCGCCTCGGGCAGCGACAGGATCGCGCGGCGCACCTGCTTGGTCAGATCGAACCCCACGAGGTAGCCGATCTTCGCGTCGCGCGCGGCCTGGCAGAGTTCGAGCGCCGAGCCGGCCGCGTCGGCGCGCAGCAAGATCTCGCAGTCGGGGTCAGCGATCACCTCGCGCGGCAGCTGCTCGGCCGCCTTATCTAGCACCGCGATCTGGTCGGCGGCGCTGTCGGCGGCTGCGTTGTCCGGACGCAGCATCCCCGCCAGCGCCTCACAAGCGGGTAGATGTGGCCTTGGCGGCGGCGCGACGCGCCCGAGTCCCAATCCGTGTCGTCGGCTCCGGGCCCGAACACGCCGCCCTCAGTGCAGCCTACCCCGACGCCGAGTTCCTCGGACGGGTTAGCGACGAGGAGCTGGCCGAGTGCTACGCGTGCGCTCGCGCGCTGGTGTACCCGCGATTGAGGAGTTCGGCATGACAGTGGTCGAGGCACAGGCGGCGGGCCGGCCCGTAATCGCCGCCGGCGCGGCGGGAGCGTTGAGACAGTGCTCGACGGCCAGACGGGGCTGCTGGCCAAGCCCGATGACGTCGAGTCCTTCGCTGCGGCGATCGAGGCGATCGAGGACGTGGACTTCAACCCTGCGGGCGCCGTGGAGAACGCGGAGCGCTACTCGGTTGCGAGCTTTCAGCAACGCCTTCGTGGCTGCATGAGCGCGACGCTGGAGCAGGCGCGCGCCGGACTCGACTGGCTGCGGCCGAATCCGACGGCTCCACCGCCGGTCCCAGCCGCGAGTAGACGAACGCCCAGGGGCGCTGAAGAACAGCCGTGAGGCGCGATCGGGAGGCCGGATCGACGGGCGAGCGCTTCAGCTCGACGACCGCGGAGCGAACCAGGCGATTACCGTGAAAGGGCACTCCCGTATAGAGTGAATCAAGGTCCGGGATTGGCGCGGAGGAGTCGATTCGGTGAAGGATCTGACGAATCACCTCCTCCGGGTTGGCGAGGAAGTCCTCGTACCGTACCAGGAGACGCCTATCTTGTGGATGACGTAGGAACACGAATACCGACAACAGATTCGTCAACCACAGATAGAGGTTGGCCACCGGTGCGCCAAACCGGCGCTCGGGCACATCATCCCGGCCCAGCGACGCGACAACGCCCTGCGGATCCCGGACCAGCAGCAGCAGGTACAGGTCGATGCCCCGGAGCGCCTGCAGCTCTCGCGCGCGCAAAGGGTAGTGCGAGCTGTCCACGATGTGAGACACCCCCGCGGCGCGCGAGATCGCGCGGTACAGGTCCTCCGAGGCGCGCCGGTAGCGCGGACGCAGTCGGTGACGGTGTGGCCACTTGCACAAGTCGAGCAAGGCCGACGAGCGCTCGAGATAAGTCGTCTTGGCTCCGGCGAGTTCGGCCGACCCTCCCATTTCACGACGAACGACATCCCAGAAGCGCGTCAAGGGTGGATCACAGCGCCGCGGGACACCCGACCTCGCGAGCCAGCGGTCCAGCTCGCCCGCGAAGAAGACGTTCTCGCAGTTGCCGAGCGCTACACCGAGGATGGTGCTTCCGCTGCGGCCCGCCCCCATCACGTAAAGGACTGTCGGTCGCTGCCTTGGTGCCGGCCGGGGAGCATCGGCCTCTGCACGCTGCGCCATTACAGTCAGTCTCGCATACCCGGCGATCGCCGATTAGGGCAGCGCAGCCTTCCAGGCGGCGCAACGCGGGGGCTCCGCGTCGGTCGCGCTGGTGAGAATTGGCGCCTCAAGTCGACTGCTAGGGTCTCGCTCGTGTCCGCCGGCAAACCGCTGCGCATAGCCTGGCTCGGCGGGGCCCCGCTTGAAACGGGCGGCGCTCCAGGCGTGGTGTCCGAGCTGTTGGACGGGCTTGCCAGGCGCGGTCACCGCATCGATTGCTTTTTTCCGGGCTCGGGAAAGTACCTGCCAGCCCGACTCACCGAGTATGAGAACCTCGCGTTCATATGGGGGGCCAGCACCTGGCGCTGGAATCAATGGTACAGCCGCACGAAAATCACCACTTTCGCAACGGGTCTGCTGTTCCGAGCGGTCGCGTCGGTGCGGCTACGCCGAGAGATCGTCAAGCGGCACGCGCAAAACCCCTACGACCTCATCTACCAGAACCAGACGATCGAGTCACTCGGCGTGCCAGCGAGCATCCTCCGCTCGATTCCACTGGTCGCACGCCCGGACAGTCACCAGGCTGGCGAGTTGCGGTGGTTGATCGCCGAGCGCCGTCTGGCGTTCAGGTGCCAGCCCCGTTACAACTTCTTCGTGGTGGCCGCCATCATGGCGGTTCGCACGCTGGTGCAGGCCGTCAGGATCCGCAAAGTCACTCTTCTCATCTGCATCAGCAGCGTGTTCCGCGACCACATCGTCCACGATTACCGGTTCTCGCACGCGAAGACCGTCGTCATCACCAACCCCGTGCGGCTCGAGCGCTTCGCCGGCTCTCGCAAGCCGCTTGCAGAGCCGCCGCTCGTACTCGTACCGACCCGGGTGTCGATGCGCAAGGGCCTCGAGGACGTGGTGGAGGTGGCCAGGATGTTGCGCGAGCGCGCGATCGACGTGCGTGTCCGGGTTATCGGCGGTCCGAGCACGTGGTCGGACTACACCAAGCTGCTTGACGATCTCCCCAGCGAGAACGCCGAATACGGCGGCCGCATCCCTGCAAAGGAGATGCCGGCGGAGCTCGAGCGCGCCGATCTCGTGCTGTTGGCGAGCAAGTACGACCCGTGCCCGATGTCGGTGCTGGAGGCGCTTGCCGCGGGGGTCCCCGTCGTGGCGACTAGCGAGGTCGGCTCGATCGAGGGCGTCGACCGCTCGGTTGCGGCAGAGGTGGCGCCGGGCGACGTCGAGGGCCTGGCTCGCGCCATCGAGGAGATGCTCGAACGGCTGCGCGCGAACCCTGTTCAGATACGCGTGCTCGCGCGCGCGGAGGCCGAGCGACGGTTCGCCCGCGACGTGGTGTGCGCGCAGATCTCGCACGCTCTGGAGGCGCTGGTGGAGCGCGAGCGAGCTCCCCGGCGTGGTGCCCAAGGACTCCCGGCGCGTTCGACGGCGCTCGGCGACCACCAGGCCGTCAAACGCTCGTGAGCGCCCGAGGATCGCGCACCCACCAGGGGACTACCCCGGAAGTGCATTAACGACCCCGCCCCGGGTGCTCCGTGGCGGGGAAATGTATCTTTCGGCGATAAACGTGGCGCGGGTGCGGGCGCTTTGCAAGCAGGAGGTCACCGGTTCGATCCCGGTTGGCTCCATACGTCGAACGTCTGCTGAAGAGCGCGTCTCGCTGCGCTTGATGCGACGTCGGCCTTCGTCCGCTGCAGCAGTGAGATGCGCCTCGGCGCTGGCTACCGCTCGCGCACGAGAAGCAGGCGCGCTTAGCCCCGCGATTCGCGAGCAGCAGCTTCGCGACCCCAGCGTGGACGGCGGACCTGCTTCGGTCCCGGAGCGCGTCCGAGCACGGCAGTGGCTCTACGCGCGGCTATATCCCGGGACCCAACAGCCGCCGGCGAACACATGGGTCGACGGGGCGACGATCACGACCAACGCCGGCGAACGCCACGGATGCGGACCGTCATCGACTGTCGTCAGCGCTCGTGGCGTGGTCTCGGCGGGTGGCCGTGCGGTGGTGGCGGGGGCGGGCGCGGTGGTCGCCGAGGCGGCGGCGACCCGGCAAGCACTGCTTCAAGATGCGAAAGCGCGCGTGCGAGGTGGTCAGCGTCCGGCCGGGGAAGCTCGGACAGCAGCTGGGAGAAGCGATCGCGCAGCAGCGCATTGGCCGATGCGACCGGTTAGGGAGACCGCGAGCGTCTGGCGACGTCGTTCGTCTGCGAACTCGCGGCGCTGCAGCAACCCCGAGTCGGCCAGGCCGGTGAGTAGCTGCGATACGGCCGGGCCCGAGACTACCTGTGCGCCGCGCCAGCTCCGATGCCGAGAGGCCCTCGCCGCCGATCGCACGCAGCGCGAGGAACTGAGCGATCGTCACCGGCGGATCGTGGCCGGCAAGCAGCCGTTCGGTCCAACGGCTGGCCAGTGGCGCGACCGCAGCGAGCGCCTCGGCAGCCTCCCACGGGGAGTCGGCGTGGTGGCGGCATTAGATAAGTAGGCTTGACATCTAATGGCTCTTATCGTCCTGGGGATTCTCGCAGCCCGCGCCGTCGACGCGCCCGCAGTCGCCACGCTCTCTGGCGCCGACCGATGACCAGCGTCATCACCCGCTTCGGGGTCCTCGGCGTCTTCCTGCTGATGGTCCCTGAGAGCGCATGCACCCCGATCCCGAGCGAGGTCACGCTGCTGTTCTCGGGTTCGCTGTCCACCAAGGCTGGATGAGCTTCCCGGGCGCGGTCGTTGCCGCCACCGCCGGGAACCTCGTCGGCTCGCTGATCGCCTACGCGCTCGGCGCCACCCGCGCGCTCGAACGGATCCCCAGCGCCGGCGGCGTGCTTCAGAGCTCGGAGCGGCTGCTCGAGAGGCACGGAACCCCCGCCGTCCTGATCGCCAGGCTCCCCCCGCTAGCCCGGAGGTTCGTATCCCTGCCCGCCGGCGCTCAGCGTATTCCGTTACCCGGCTTCGTTGCGATGACGCTTGCCGGCTGCACGATCTGGGCCTCGGCGTTTACGGCCGCCCGGGCGCTCGCTGGAACGGCATGGGCAACGGTGAGCACCGCGCTCGGCCGGATCGTGCTCGTCGACGGCCTCGTTCTAATGGCCGCCGTGTTCAAGCGGCGCTCCTAACGCCAGACACCGGTGGCTTGCGTCGTGAGCGGCTCGCTATCGGGAGTCGCTCGCGAGCCGGCGTTCTACACGTCCGAAGATCTCATCCCATGTCAACGGGTTCGTCGCCGGCGGTCCACCGCGAGTGCTGTGCACGGTGGTGGCCAGCCCGACGATGTCGACATTGTCGAGGTCGGTCACTCCGGTGCTGTTGCGATAAGAGCCCTGGAGAAATACCCGGTAGCCCCCCAAGCGCGACTGCAACTGCCTCTCGTAGCCTGCTCGCGGTCTCGATTGTGCTCGCGCTCGGCCCGGCGGCATAGCGGTCAATGAGCGAGTCGGAGATCTTGAAGTTGAAGGCCCATGCTTTCGGTTCGGCAACGCCGCGAATGGGCAGCACGCGCGGGCCTGAAGTCCTGGGCGCCTGTCGCCGCGTCGCCGCCAGGGTGGGGAGAGGCGCGCGATTGCAGGGCTTTCGCCGAGAGCCCAGCTCCGGACTCGAACCGGAGACCCCTTCCTTACCACCGACCTCGGGGGCCGGCGCCGGCCTGCCGGGTGCTATGCGCCGGCATGCGGGCGTAAACTCCTGCACCTGGCGCGATCGGCGCCGATGCGCGTGAGCCACGCCGGGCCGAGCGCGCCCGCCGCGCGCCCGCGATTCTGCCGGTAGCCTTGGACCGCTCAGTCGTCGCCGTGTCGACCGACGTGGGGAGGCAGGAGACAATGACCGGATGAAATTGATGATCGAGGTGCAGCGGTGGCTTGGCACGTGCCCGCCGGCGGAAAGGCAATCACCGGCCTCTTTCACCGCATGTGGTACCACCAGAAGCAGCGAACGTGGTGGTCAGAGGACACGACGTGGCTCGGTACGCGGGTCATGAAATCGCCTTTCGACCTGTGGATCTACCAGGAGATACTCGCGCGGGTACGCCCCGATCTGATCATCGAGACGGGAACCAATTTCGGCGGCGGCGCATTTTATCTGGCGTCGATCTGCGACCTCCTTGATCACGGACGAGTGCTTACGGTAGACATCCGCAACAGACCTGACCTGCCCCAGCATCCGAGGATCACATACATCGAGGGGTCTTCGACGGCGCCGGAGGTCGTCGAGCGCATAAGGGCCCACGCCGCGGACACGACCATGGTGATCCTCGATTCCAGCCACAAGTGTGACCACGTGCTGCAGGAGCTCGATTGCTACGGCCCGATGGTGAGCCCGCGCAGCTACATGGTCGTCGAGGACACTCACCTCAACGGCCATCCTGTCTCCCCCCGGTTCGGGCCCGGCCCGATGGAGGCGCTCGAAAAATGGCTTCCCGCGCACCCCGAGTTCCGCGTCGATACGCAGTGCGAAAAGTTCTTCATGACGTGGCATCCGCGCGGCTATTTACAGCGCCGCGTGGATCTGGCTGCGCAAGGCCAGGAGGCATAGAGATCACGCTGTCACGCGTTTGGCTGCGAGCATGCAGCCCGCAAGGGAGGCGATGCGGTGTATTGCACCCCGCTGTCACCCGGACCCCATTGCTGAGGAGCCTTTCGGCAAACCCCGCGTTTGCGGGGCATTTGGGGATGGGAAGGCCGGGCCTAGCTGGAGCTGGCCTGGGCCGCGAGCGCTTCGGGAAACGCAGCGGCCCGGGACCGGAGTGGGGGCGTGACCTGAATCACGCGCGATTCGGTGACCACGCTCTGGAGCTCCGAGTCGCGGCGCACAGCGATTCTGACGCGGGCGGAGCCGGGGTAGAGGAAGGTGTGGGTGATCGAGTAGGTCGAGCCGGCGCCCACGCGCGCCGAATCCACGACGTGGAAGGACAGCCCGCTTGGATTCGCTCGCTCCAGCAAAACCAGCTCTCCTTCGTGGGCCGGAGTGAGGGTGCCCGAGAAGGCGAGCGGAGAGCCGGCCGGAGCGCTCGCCGAGGAGACCGCTTCGCTCAGCACCGGGTGTACGGCCTCGCGCACGGTGACCGAGCGCGTCCCCGCGCCCGAGACGCGATACGCAGTGATCTGGAGCGGCACCTGGCCCGCGAAGGAGTAAGCGCCGGTGCTGTCGGTGGTCGTCACGGCCAGCGGCGCGAACCCTCTGCCCCCCGTGCGCGCCAGCAGCGTCACCGGGGCGTTTGGCGCCCCGGGCGCCGTACCGCTGATGGTCACCGCTTGGCCGAACGCCAGCGCGCCGGCCGAAGCGTCGATCGTCAGGCGTGGGTTCTGGCGCCTCAGGAGCGTGTATGTCAGAGGCAGGGACCCAGCGGCGAGCGTGCGGCCGCCGAAGTGCACGACCGCGCGAACCACCACTTCGCCGGGCGCGTGGAAAGTGCGTGCGATCGTGTAGGCGCCCTCGGCGTCGGTCTGCGCGAGGCCAATGGGTCGCCAGCGTTCGCCCCCGCCTGGAACCTCGCGCTGCAGCGTCACGAGCGCGCCGGCGCTCGCGGGTGAGACGGCGCCGCTGAACGTCACCCTGCTGCCGGTGGGCGCGCTCTGCCCACGGTGGCTGGAGAGCGAGAGCAGCGCGCCGGCCGCGGGCGAGGAGGCGATCGAGATGCGCGGCGTCGCTCGCACCCGGACGCGGGGGCTGCGCGAGCGTTCCAAGCTCACGTAGAACGCGGACGGCGAGTCGATCGCGCCGGAGGTGAAGCTGTACGCGTTGCTCGCGTCGATGCTCGCGGTTCCCACTACGCTGAAGCCGGGTGACCCAGCCGAATGCTGGTGGACGGTCAACTGGAGCCCTGCCGCCGCTTCCCCTTCCGGGCAGGCCACCGCCCCGGCAATCGTGGCCGGTTCGCCGTAGGCGACCACGCCCGAAGCCACTTCGGCCGTGATGGTGCACAGTCCGACTCGTTCACCGCTGGGAGCGCGTGCGGCAGCGTCCTGGGCGCCGGCGGCGATCGCGGCGGTCAAGGCGAGCGCGGCTGTCAGCTGGCGAGTGAGGGCTGCGGACATGTTCGAGCGGTGATGCTGACGGTCGCCGAGGGCAGTGTCGGGGGCCTAATCGGCGCCAGGATCTGCCTGCTTGAGGAGACATGTCGAGGAGTGGACCGTTTCGTGCCGCTACGACCGCTGCGGCCACCGAGCGCGGTTGGCGATGATCTATGTTTGCTCGCGTGTGTGGGATCGCCGGCAGCACCGATGACGCGGACGGACGGGCGGTGCGCACGATGTGCGCTGTGCTGCGGCACCGTGGCCCCGACGACGAGGGGATTCACACCGATCCACGCGGCGGCGTGACGATCGGCGCTCGCCGCCTCTCGATCGTCGACCTCGCCGGCGGCCATCAGCCGCTGTGCAACGAGGATGGGTCGGTCTGGGTGGCGTTCAACGGCGAGATCTACAACCACCGCAAGCTGCGGGAGGACCTGCGCCGTAGCGGCCACCGCTTTTCGACCGGAACGGACACGGAGGTGCTCGTGCACCTCTACGAGGAGTACGGCGACGCGCTCGTGCACGCGCTCGAGGGCATGTTCGCCTTCGCGATCTGGGACCAGGAGCGCCAGCGCCTGCTGCTCGCACGCGACCGCTTCGGCGAGAAGCCGCTGTTCCTGCACGAGCACGATGGGGAGCTCGCATTCGCATCCGAGCTGACCGCGCTGGCAGAGGCGAGACCGGCGCTGCGCGAGCTAGACGCGGCGGCGATCGACGCCTTCTTCGTGTTCGCGTATGTCCCGGGACCGGGAACGATCGCCCGGCGCGTGCGGCAGCTGCCGCCGGGACACCTGCTCAGCTGGCAGCGCGGAACAGGCCGCTGCAAAGCGCGCCGCTGGTGGTCGCCCGCGCAGCGCGGGCTCGAGCGTCACGAGTCGCTCGAGGCCCTCACAGTCCAGGCCAAGGAGCTATTCGGCGAGTCGGTGCGGACGCGGATGGTCGCCGACGTCCCCGTGGGCGTGTTTCTCAGCGGAGGGGTCGACTCGACGCTCGTCGCCGTGACCGCCGCACGTGAGACCTCGCAGCGGCTGCAGACGTTCACGGTCGGCTACGACATCGGCTCGGTCAGCGAGACCATGCAGGCGCGGACGGTCGCCGAGCGGCTCGACTGCGACCACCACGAGGTCACGCTCACGCAGGCGGACGTCGAACAGCGCGCACCGGCCGTGCTGGCGGCGCTCGACCAGCCCCTGGCCGACCCGGCCGTCCTGCCGCTGCACGCGCTCTCGGAGTTCGCCCGCCCCCGCGTCACCGTGGCCCTCGGCGGCGAGGGCTCTGACGAGCTGTTCGGCGGCTATCCACGCTACCGCTGGCTCGAGCGCTCGATGCGGGTCACCTCCGGCATGCCGACCTCCGCCAATCGCCTGCTCGGCCTGCTGATGCGCCAATCCGAGCGGGTGCCGCACGGTAGGCGCTTCGCCATGCGACTCGGATCCTCGCCGCTGCTCGAGCGCAATCTCGACTGGGTGACGAGCGGGCGGCGGCATCGCCGCGGCGACCTCTACGGCCCGCGTCTGGCGGGCGTGCGCGAAGAGGGCCTGCTGGCGGACCTTGCGGCAAAGGCTGGCGAGCTGAACGGATCGACCTCACGGTGGCTGATGCACCTCGATCAGGTCCATTATCTCCCGGATGACGTGCTGATGAAGACCGATCGCGCGAGCATGCTGTGCTCGCTCGAGATTCGCACCGCCTTCCTGCACGGCGGACTGGCGGAGCTCGCGGGCTCGATCGATACCTCGCTGCACCTGGCCGGCGGCGGAAAGAGGCTCGTGCACGAGATGCTTCGGCCCGACATCGTGGCCACGCACAGGGGCGGGCGCTACCGCAAGACGGCCTTCAGGGTGCCGGCCGCTGAGTGGCTGCGCGGCCCCCTCGCACCGGTGCTGGGGCGTCAGCTCGATCGCGGCGTGCTCTTTCAGGAGGGCTACTTCGACGGCCGGGCAGTGTCCGCGCTCGCGACCGAGCACGCATCTGCTCGCCACGACCACAGCGACCAGCTCTGGCCGCTGCTCGCTCTCGGCCTGTGGGCCGATCGGTTCTGCGGACTCGATGACCTGTAACAGTCCGGGGCCGTCCCGCAGGCCGCGGCTGCTCATCCTCACGCCGGACTTTCCTCCCGCCCCCGGGGGAATCCAGCAGGTCGTCCATCGTCTCGCCGCAGGGATGGACGCCTTCCGGACACTGGTGGTGGCGCTCGACGATCGTGACGCGGCGGCCTTCGACGACTCCAGCGGGCTGGCGGTGCGCAGGGTGCGCGCGGGCGGCCGACGCGGGCGCCCGATAGCTCCGCGCGCGGCCAGGATGGCCGCGCTAAATGCCGCGGGCGCTGGCGAGGCGCTTCGCTTCCGCCCGCAGCTCACGCTCAGTGCGCACGTCGTCACCAGCCCCGCGGCCACCCTCTCCCGCCGGCTGCTTGGAGCGCGAACGTGCCAGTACTTCTACGCCGAAGAGATCGGCGCGCGGGGTCGCCTTGCCGCCTTCGCCGCGCGCGAAGCGGATCTGTCGATCGCGATCAGCGCGTACACCGCCGAGTTGATCGCCGGCACCGGCGCCACGCCGCGGCGCCTGCAGCTGATACCGCCCGGAGTCGACATTCCCGTCGATGCGACGCCGCGGAGGGCCGATCGTCCGACGATCCTCACGATCGCGCGCCTGGAGGAGCGCTACAAGGGCCATGACGTCATGCTGCAGGCTCTTCCGCTCGTTCTCGCGAAGGTGCCCGACGCGCACTGGCTCGTAATCGGCGAGGGCTCGCTGCGCCCGGGTCTTGAAGAGCTGGCACGCGCTCACGGAGTCAGCCACGCGGTCAGCTTCCTCGGCGCCGTCTCGGACGGACAGCGCGATGAGTGGCTGCGGCGCGCCGACCTGGTGGCAATGCCCAGCCGGCTGCCGGGCGGTCACCTCGCCGGCGAGGGGTTCGGGATCGCCTATCTGGAGGCCGGAGCGTTTGGCAAGCCCGCCCTCGGCGGGAGCGTGGGCGGTGCCCGCGAGGCGATCGTCGATGGCGAGACCGGTCTGCTCGTCGACCCCAGCGATCCGGTGGAGGTCGCGGAGGCGACGACGCGGCTCCTGCTCGACCACGAGCTTGCATCCAAGCTGGGTCGCGCGGGCGCCGCGCGCGCACGAGACCTTGCGTGGCCCGCGATAGCACTGCGCGTGCAGGCGGCGCTGCTGGAGCTGCTCGACTCGCCGTGAAGGTTCTCTACGTCAACCACACCGCGACGGTCAGCGGCGGCGAGTATTCGCTCCTGGGCCTGCTGGGCGGGCTGCCAGAGAGCGTGAAGGCGCACGTGGCGTGCCCTGCCGGCGCTCTCCAGCAGGCCATAGAGCAGCTCGATGTGCCGGTTAGCCGCATCGTAGGCACCGCCGGAAGCCTCAGGCTGCACCCGCTGCATACGCCCTGGGCGCTCACCGAGATCGCGGTTGCCGGGGCGCAGGTCGGGCGGCTGGCGCGGCGGCACGGATGCGAGATCGTGCATGCCAACTCAATCCGCTCAGGGTTGATCGTCGGGCTCTCGCCCCGCACCCGCGTAGCCCGCGTGGTCCACGTGCGCGATTGCCTGCCTCGCGCGCTGCTCGCAAGCGCCACTCTGCGCATGATCGCGGCAACCGCCACGATCGTCGTCGCCAACTCGCGCTACACGGCCCGCTCGGTACAGGACGTGGCGCCGAGTGCGCTCCTGGAGGTCGTTCACAGCCCCGTGGATCTCGCTCGCTGGAACCCCGGGCGGATCGATCGCGCACACGCCCGGGCTCGGTTGGGACGCGCTGGAGAGCGACGCGTGCTGCTCGGCGTCGTGGCGCAGCTGACCGCGTGGAAGGGTCAGGACACCGCGATCGAAGCGCTTCGGCTGCTGCGCGACGAGGGCGTGGACGCCCATCTGTTGCTGATCGGATCGGCCAAGTTCGTCGACCGCGCAACGCGCCTTGACAACGAGGCGTACGTCGCCCGGCTGCGCGAGCTTGTCGAGCACGCCGGCCTGCAGGAGCGGGTCTCGTGGCTGGGCGAGCGTGATGACGTCCCCGAGCTCGTCCGCGCGCTGGACGTGCTGCTACTGCCCTCCAGCGAGGAGCCCTTCGGCCGCGTCCTGGTCGAGGCGATGGCGCTGGAGGTACCGGTTCTCGCAACCGAGGTCGGCGGACCGAGTGAGATCGTCGAGCATGGGCGGGAGGGCTTCCTGCTGCCGCCGCGCGAGCCAAGCGCCTGGGCACGAGCCGTCGCCGACCTCGCCGCAGACCCCGAACGGTCGCGGGCGATGGGGCGCGCCGGGCGTGCTCGTGCCGAGCAGGCGTTCGCCGTGGAGCATCACGTCGCCGCGATGCTCGCCGTCTACGAGCGTGCGCTGGCCTACGATGTCGATCGGTGAGCGAGGTGCGGCATGTATGACGGGTCACTGGAGCAGTTCGAGGCAGCCGTAAGGCGCCTCGCAGAGCTGCATCGCGACGGCGCGCTTCGACTGCGGGTCTCCGCCGAGGGTGTCGTTCACTTCACGATCGACCGCTCGGCCGAGGATCTGCCGCCAAAAGGGGGCGGGCTCTACGCGGAGATCATGGACGTGATGAGCGCGATCGCCCAGAAGACCGCAGTCGAGGACTTCGTGGCCCAGCGCAGCATGCCATCTCCGGACTTCGATGATGACGAGGGAGAAGATGAGCAAAGCGCGCGCGGGAAGTACGACGCCACGGCCGCAGCCTTCCCGGCGAGGAAACTGAGACCCGGGCTCGGCACGCGCGCCCGTCGCCGCCTGAGGTCCGCGGCGGTCTCGTGCGTCATCGCGATCGCCGAGCGCAGCGGCTACCTGCGCCGCGCGATGACGCTGTACGCGTTTCGCAGGCTCATCGGGCCCGACGGGCGACGCGCGGCGTGGCGCGCGCTGGGAGCCAGCATCGACGATACCGCCTTGATCGGCCCCGGGGTGAGGATGCGCAACCCGAACCGCGTCAGCGTCGGTGCGGGCACGAAACTCGGTGGGCGCATGTCGATCGAGGGATGGGGCGAGGTCACGATCGGGCGCCACGTGCTGATGAACAACGCCGACCTGTTCACCTCGCAGCACTACATCGACGACCCCGGCTTGAAAGGCGCGCGGCGGTTCATCTCGATCGGCGACTTCGCCTGGCTTCCGCACAAAATCATCATCCTTCCGGGCGTGCGCATCGGAAGCCACGCCGTCGTGGGCACGGGCTCGGTGGTGTCGCGGGACGTCCCCGACTACGCGGTGGCGGTGGGCAACCCCGCGCGCGTGGTCAAGGAGCGGGCACGCATCAAATACTCCTACAAGCCAACCACCAGCAACCGTCCGCCCGTGATCAGCTGAGCGCAGCCGGACCCGGGCGGCGTCCGCAGGCTGCAGGCCGCGAGCCTCTACAATGTCGCCTGTCGGCCGCGGGGACGGTTCGGCTTGTTGCGAGCGCAAACCGGACCGATATGGAAGTCTTTGAATTTGATGCGCTAGGAGGGGCTCGGATTGCCGCCAATCTGCTTCGCTGACGCTTGCACCGCTCGAGTTGGCGCGATGCTACCCGCGCGCATCGACGCCGGTGCCTGCTCAGGCTCGCCGAGTCCGGCGCCCCCGCGCCGGGAGCGTTCCTGATGGACTACGTGCCGCCTGCCGCAGGCCCCCCGAGCGATGGCAAAGGCAACGGCTCAGACCCGGTGCCGGCGCGCCAAGCCGTGGCGGCGAGGTCGCACAGCGAGGAGCTCTTTCACCGGCTCACCGATCGCCCGGCAGATCTGCTGCGCTTCGCCACCGCGGGCTCGGTCGACGATGGCAAGAGCACGCTGATCGGCCGTCTTCTGTATGACTCAAAGCAGGTGCTGGCTGACCAGCTCGAGCACGTCGAGCAGACCAGCCGGCGAATGGGGCACGACTTCCTGGACCTCTCGCTGCTGACGGACGGCCTGCGCGCCGAGCGCGAGCAGGGCATCACGATCGACGTCGCGTACCGCTACTTCGCAACCGCGCAGCGTCGATTCATCATCGCCGACACCCCCGGGCACGAGCAGTACACGCGCAACATGGTCACGGGCGCCTCGACCGCGGACCTGGCGATCGTGTTGATCGACGCCCGCAAGGGCGTGGTGGCGCAATCCAAGCGCCACGCCTTCATCTCCTCGCTGCTGGCAATCCCGCACGTGGTCGTGTGCGTGAACAAGATGGATCTCGTCGACTTCGACGAGGGTGTGTTCGACGCGATCGTCGAGGACTTCGATCGCTTCGCAGCTCGGCTGGAGATGCCCGACGTCACGTTCATTCCGATCTCCGCGCTGCTGGGGGACAACGTGGTGGAGCGCTCGCAGTCGATGCCCTGGTATCAGGGGCCGCCGCTGCTCTACCACCTGGAGCACGTGCACATCGCCTCCGATCGCAACCTGATCGATGTGCGCTTCCCCGTGCAATGGGTCATCCGCCCGCAGTCGCCCGATGCGCAGGACTATCGCGCTTATGCCGGTCAGGTCGCCGGCGGCGTGATCCGTACGGGCGACGAGGTGCTGGTGCTTCCGGGCGCCCAGCGCAGCACCGTGGCCGGCATCGACACGTTCGAGGGTCCCGTGCCCGAGGCCTTTCCGCCGATGTCGGTTGCACTGCGCCTGAGCGACGACGTCGACGTCTCTCGCGGCTCCATGATCGTGCGAACGCACAACCAGCCGACGGTCTCCCACCGCTTTGAGTGCCAGCTGTGCTGGATGTCAGAGCGGCCGCTCGACCGCAACCGCCGCTACGTCGTCAAGCACAGCTCCCAGACGGCGATGGTGGGTGTGATCGACGTGCGCTATCGCATCGACGTCGAGACCCTGCACCGCGACGAGCGCGCCGCGACGCTCGAGCTCAACGACCTCGGTCGAGTGCAGGTCGAACTGAGCAGCCCGCTCGTATACGACTCCTACCGACGCAACCGCGCTACCGGCAGCCTGATCTTGATCGATGCGGCCAGCAACGAAACGGTCGCGGCGGGCGTGATCCTCGACACCGAGGTCGAGGAGGAAGTCGACTCGGCGGCGGGCGGACGCAGTCCCAACGTCGTGTGGCAAGGCTCGCGCGTTACACGAGAGCGTCGCTGGAGCACGCTCGGACAGCAGGGAGCGACGGTCTGGTTCACGGGGCTGCCCGGCGCAGGCAAGTCGACGATCGCCGCCGCGGTCGAGGAGAGTCTCATCGCCGCTGGACAGCCCGCGTTCCTGCTCGATGGCGATAACCTGCGTCACGGGCTCAACGGCGACCTCGGGTTCGACGAACGCGCGCGGACCGAGAACGTCCGCCGCACCGCGCACGTTGCGCGGCTGCTCGCCGAGTCCGGGACGATCGCCCTCGTCAGCCTCGTGAGCCCATACGCGGTCGACCGGGAGAATGCGGCGGCGCTGCACGCGGCCGACGAGTTGCCTTTCATCGAGATCTTCGTCGACGCCCCGCTCGCGCTGTGCGAGCAGCGCGACCCGAAGGGCCTCTACGCTCGGGCTCGCGCCGGTGAGCTCGCCGGCCTCACGGGCGTGGGCGCACCATATGAGCCGCCCGCCAACCCGGACCTCGTGCTGCGCACCTGCGACGACCGCATAGACGCGTGCGCCGCGCACGTGCTCGAGTTGCTGGCCGAGCGCGGCCTATTCCGCGGTCGCCGCTGAGAGACGCTCGCAGACTCGGCTGAGCGGCCCCGAGGCCCGCTATGGCGCGGCACTGAGAGGCGCACGCAGCGGAGGGAGGAGCCGTTGCCGCGGCTCAGGGTTTTCTCTTGGATTTGCGAGGAGGCGCGGGCGTTGCGTGCACGAACACGGTACGGCTCGTGCCCGAGACCAGCGGGCCTTTTCGCAGCGGCACGTAAGCGCGGTAGCGGCCCGTGCGCTTGACCCGCGTCACCAGGCTGAAGCGCGAGAACGATCTCGTGGCTCTTTTGGCGACCGTCGCAAACTGGGTTGCGAACCTGCTCGTCCGTTCGGAGGAGCCGGTCGGTCGGACAGCTTTGATGACCTGCAAGAGCACACGGGCGCCCACTTTGGCTGGAGTCACCGTCCCGTACAGGCGCACGAGCGTGCCGTTCTTGCTCTTGCGCACTTTGAGCGTCACGCGCGCCGCGACGTGAATCGTGACTATCGGGCTGAACAGCGGCCGTGGGTCGAGCGTGTGCACCCGCAGCTGGGTGTTCGCCGTGAGGCTCGGCACGCGGAACAGGAAGGCTCCCGCGGCGCTGGTCGTCGCGGGTGCAGCGCCGAACTCTTCAAACGGAGCGAGGAACGGGAAGGGGCTCCTCTCCAGAACGAGCAGCCTGCCGGCGCTGCCGGGACCCACCAGCGATCCTCTCAGCGTCAGGGTCGATCCGTACACCGTCGGCGGTTCAGTCCTTTCCCGCGCGATCACGATGCGCGCCCGGCTGCTTCTGGCGAAGAACGTGCGATCGTGCCCGTAGGCCGTGCCAAAGCTGTTGCTCGCCACCAGCCGGTAGTGGTAGCCGGACAAGAGCCCGCTGACCGGTCGGCCGACCTTGATCTTGATGATGCTTGCCGGAAGGCTTGCGCTCGTCGTCTGCGCGCCGTAGGCGACCGTTGGTCCGAACTGGAAGTAGTAGGTGGTGGTCGCCCCGTTGGGATTGATCGATCCCTGCAGCTGGGCGCTGGTGCCGCGCACCTGTGCCACGCCCGCGGTGCTCACGATCGGGACCCCCGGGTGTGTGATCGCCGCTTGCCCGCTCGACGCCCAGGCAGCGGTGCCCGTGAGCGCCAGCGTGCAAACCAGCAGACGCCGGGTGCGCGTTGCGGTGGTCGTCTTCTGGTGCTTCCGCAGCATCCTGCTGGTCATGCGCCTGCCTTCCGAGGTCACGGATCAGTTCTCTTCAAACACGGCTCCCGCCGCGAGGATGCGGTGGGAGCCCCAGCGAAGCTTACGGCGCGAGCGCCTGCACGAGGCGTGGCCGGAGATCGACGTTCGCATGTGGCCGAACTTCGCCCACCTGCTCGACCGCTCGGCTGCTGGCATCTAAACCGACCGGAGTGCCTCTCTCTGAAGGCCTGCACCCCTGCGGCGCGCTCGTCGCGCTGCCGGGGGCGGCGCCGAGCAGGCCGCCACGCGATCGGCTGCCGGGCGCCGAGGCGATCCCTAAGCTGTCGCGCGCGATGCACCATCCGATCTCCTACTTCCAGGCCGTGATCCTGGGTCTCGTGCAGGGCGTGGCCGAGCCCTTCCCGATCTCGAGCCTCGGGCACGGGGTCGTGCTTCCGCGGCTCGCCGGCTGGAACATCCACCAGAACGACAAGTTCTTTCTCACCTTCCTCGTCGCCACCCACCTCGCGACGGCGCTGGTGCTGCTCGCGTTCTTCGCCCGCGACTGGCTCAGGATCGTACGCGGGCTGTGGCGCTCCCTGCAGATGCGCGAGATACGCGCCGACGATGTCGATGCGAGGCTCGGCTGGCTGCTCGTCGCGGGCACGATCCCGGTGGGGATCATCGGACTGCTGCTCGAGACCTCGCTGCGCAAACTGTTTGCCTCGCCGCAGACGGCCGCGGCCTTTCTGGCCATCAATGGGATCGCGCTGCTGATCTTCGAGCGGCTTCGCCGTCGCCCACCGCGGCCGGGCGACTACCTTGGAGACGCCGACGCGCGCATCGCCAGGCTGAGCTGGCGCCAAGCGATCGCCGTAGGAACCTCGCAAGCGGCTGCGCTGGTGCCCGGGATCTCGCGCTCAGGTTTCTCGATGGGCGGCGGCCTGGTGGTTGGGCTCTCCAACGAGGACGCCGCGCGCTACTCATTCCTGCTCGCCACGCCAGTGATCCTGGCTGCGGCCGCGCTAAAGCTGCCCGAACTGCTCGGCACGGAGGGCAACGGCGTGCGCGGCCCGGCGCTCGTAGCAGGCGTGTGCGCTGCGGCGACGACGTTCTTTGCGGTGAAGTTCCTGCTTCGCTTCTTCCAGACCAACCGCCTAACGCCGTTCGGCGTGTACTGCATCGGGCTGGGCGTGGTCTGTACGCTGGTCTTCGCGTTCGGCGGGTAGCTCGGCCCGCCCGCAGCGCTGTTACCGCGCCGGCTCGGGCCGGCCCGCCCGCAGCGCTGCCGCCCGCTAGCTCGCGCCGCCACGCATAGCTGTGAGCGCGCCCGGCTCGAGCCCCCCGCTTGCTGCAGCGAGAGCTAGCTCGAGGCGCCGGTGGCGCTGCCACCGGCTTTGGCTCCAGCTTTCGGTCCGCTCTGGAACCACGCGAACGCGAAGCAGGCGAGCGCCACCACCAGCGCGGCGATCCCGTGCTTGGTGTGGTGGTGGTTGGCCTCGGGGCTGGACGCCGAGGAGTGGCCGGGAAAGAACGAGGGCAGCGAGTGCTCGGCGTCGACGAAGTAGATGACAGCCACCGCCACGAGCGCCACGCCCACGATCACGGCGGGAATGATGAGCCTGCGCAGACTCCTGTTCACGGCGCCGATGGTAGAGCACGAGTGTGCACCCGGCGGCACGAACGTGCCCACGACGGCGCGAACGCGGCCACCGTGCCGTCGGACCAGGGCCACGCCGCCATGAACCCGCCCACCATCCGGGCACGAACGCGCCCACGGTCCTTGCGGGCGCTCGCGCACGCCATCATGGGGGAGGTGCCATCTCCCCGGACACCCCCGAAGCTGTTCGAGACCCGCAGCCAGGCCTGGCGCGAGGTGGGCCTGCTGCGCCAGGTCAACCCGCGCGTCGTCAAGCGCGCCCGCATTGAGGCCTTGCTGCTGTTCCCCCTGTTCGTCGGCGTGGTGACCGTCTACGACCACCGCGTGGGCATACTCGGCGCCGCCGGGTCGCACGGCAGGGCGGCCAAAGAACTAGAACCGGCTCTGGAAACCCCGATCACGGTCGCAGCGGTGGTCGTGCTGATGATCCTTGGGTGGGCGATCGCACGCGACGTGGGGCGCAGCCTCGGCCCGCCTCTGTTCCGGCGCCTGGACCCGGCGACGGCGGGAACGGTCGGCTTCGTGATACGGCTCGCCACGATCGGACTCGCGCTGCTGGTCGCGCTGCGCGTCGCCGGCGTCGAGGCGCGCACGCTCGCGCTCGGAGGCGCCTTCACGGCGGTCATCGTCGGTCTCGCTGCCCAGCAGACGCTCGGCAACGTGATCGCGGGGACGGTGCTTCTCAGCGCGCGCCCGTTTCGCGTGGGCGACCGGGTGCGACTTCAGGGCGGCCCGCTGGCCGGCCAGCTGGAGGGCACCGTCAGCTCGCTGGGGCTGCTGTACACCAAGCTCGCGCGCGGCGACGAGGAGGTGATGGTGCCCAACAGCGTGGTCCTCAACGTGGCCGTGCTGCCGCTGCGCGAGCCGGAGTCGGTCGACCTGCGCGCGCGCCTGCCGACCGGGGTGACCCCCGGTGACCTGCAGGAGCTGCTCGAAGGCTCGCTGCGCACGCCGCTGCGCGCACCTCCGCGGATCACGCTCGAGGAGCTCGACGGGGACGAGGTCATCGTCAGGATCGTCGCCACGCCGCGAGTCGCCACGGACGGCCGTCAGCTCGCGACCGAGGTGCTCTCGATCGTCTCCGGCGATGCGCGCTCAGAGGCCGAGCGCCCGGAGCCCGAGCGCTCGGACGCCGAGGCGAGCACGCGGTAGCGCAAGAACAGCTGCGACTCGCTCTCCAGCGCTTCGACCAGCTCGAGCTCGAGCGGCTCCGCAAGGTGCGCGCCGGCGATGATCCTGAGCGCCGCGCCGGCGCCAGTCCGCGCCGCGACAGCGCCAGCGCCAGCGTGCTCGCTCGCGATGCCGCCAGCGTGGCTCCCCGCCCCGGCCCCGGGCGCTGGGCGGCCACCGCTCTGCGTGACGGCCCCCGGCGTTCCGGGCCCTGCGGGCACTCCGGGCTCATCCGCCGCGGCCGGAGGGTCGCCGGCGAGCTTGGGCGCGAGCGACAAGAACAGCTCGTCGACCACTCCAGCCAGCAGCAGGTGGGAGTTCAGATGCGGGCCGCCCTCGCAGAGCAGCGTGCGCACACCGAAGCGCGCCCGCAGCTCCTCCAGCGCCTGAGCGAGGTCGAGGCTGCCGTCGCGCGAGGCGCGCACGTACTCGACCGCGGCGGCGTGGGCAGGCAGGCTTGCCGCAGAGGGGGTCAGGATCACGATCCGGGCGTCGGCGCAGGCCAGCAGGGGCAGGTCGGGCGGCAGCGCCAGGCGCGCTGAGACGATGACCGCAAGCGGCTCAGGGCTGAGCCCGCGCTCGCTGCGCCATCGTCTGGACGCCTCCGCGCGGATCATGCGCCCGTAGCGCTCCGCTCGCATCGTCCCCGCGCCCGCCATCACGGCGTCGACGGAGCGCCGCAGGCCGTGGAAGAGCTCGCGATCCGCGCGGTTGCCGATCGGGCCAGAGCGCCCCTCGATCGTGGCGCGGCCGTCGGCGGTGCTGATCATGTTCAGCAGGACGTACGGGCGCTTGCCGCCGCCGGGCGCGCGCTGCTCGAGGCGCAGGCCCGCCAGGGCATCCTCGGCGCTCAGCACGCTCCCTCCAGGCAGCAGGCGCCGCAGGCTCACCGGCGGCGGCCGGCGGGGCTCGGCGGGGGCCCCGGGATTGCTTGCACGGCGCTCGATCGCCCCAGCGTAGCCCTCGCAGTCGCCGCGCCGACCCGTGCAGGCAGCGCGGCGGCGTGCAACATCTCGACAACACTCGCTCTGGAGGACCTGCTACGGTCGTGAGGTCTGGCCGGCACGAAGACCGGCGAAAGTAGTGCAAGCGCTCGCAGGTTGAGGCTCTGAGCAGCATCCTCCGCGTAGCAGCACGCACGAACCGTGGAGGAGTACCCACATATGCCAACTGGCACCGTAAAGTGGTTCAGCGACGACAAGGGGTTCGGCTTCATCACCCCTGATGACGGCGACAAGGACCTGTTCGTCCATCACACCGGCATCAACGGCGAGGGTTACCGCTCGCTGCAGGAGGGCGCGAAGGTCTCCTACGACCCCGAGCAGGGCGACAAGGGGCCGAAGGCCGTAAACGTCCAGCCCATCTGAGCGCCACTACATATCTCTAACCTTCGGGGGCTCGCTTCGGCGGGCCCTCAGCATGTCCGGCGACGCGAGAACACTTCCGCTGCGCGACGCGCCCGCCGTGCGCGGCCGCGTCGGCCGGGGAGGTGCGCTGCTCGCGCGCGCCGGCGCGATCACTCGCGCGGAGCGCGAGACGTGGCTGGGCGCCGTGGCGCTGGGGCTGATCGTCGTGGGCAGCGCGTTCATCGTCCTCGCCGCGACCAATCGGCCGAGCGTGCTCGCTCCGACCACGCACGCCAACTACTTCCCCCGCTGGATGGCGGGTCCGCTTGGCGGTCTGTGGCCGAGCCTGACGCGCAACTCCACGACGCTGAAGTACCTCTTCTCAGGCGCGCTGGTGGCCATGTACGCCGGCTACGTGCTGGCGCTGTATTACGCCCGTCAGCTTCGCGCGCGGTGGGTTATCGGCGCGATCGTCGCGGTGCATGCGCTCTTCCTGCTGTCGGTGCCGCTCGCGCTGACGGACATCTTCAACTACGTCAACTACGGCCGCATGGAGGTGGTGCATCACCTCAATCCCTACACCACGATCCCGATCCTCGAGCCGCACGGCGACCCGAGCTACGACCTCAGCAACTGGCACCAGCTGCTGAGCCCGTACGGTCCGCTGTTCACGCTGCTCACCTTCGCCTTCGTCCCGCTCGGGGTCGCCGCGTCGTTTTGGGCGCTGAAGGGGCTGCTCGCGCTCGCCAGCCTGGGCACGCTCTATCTCATCTGGCGCTGCGCCGAGCTGCTCGGGCGCGACCCGCTCGCGGCGATCGTGCTCGTCGGCCTGAACCCGGTCGTCCTCGTGTGGGGGCTAGGGGGCGACCACAACGACTTCCTGATGCTCTTCTTCATCGTCCTCGCGCTGCTTCTGCTGCTGCTGAGCGCGCGCGCGAGGCAGGACGCCGCGAGGACCGCCCCTCGCGCGGCGGGCGCCGTGCACCTGCCACCGGCGCAGGGCGGGCGTGAGGCGTCCGTCGCGCGCGAAGCTCGCTCGGCACTGGGCACCGCGATCAGGCGCCGGCTCGCCGAGCTGGATTCGCGGGAGATCGGAGCAGGCGCCGCGCTCGTGACGGCGGCCGCGATCAAGGCCTCGGGCGCCGTCGTCATTCCGGTCGTGCTCGCGAGCCTGATCAAAGCGCCGAGGCGCCTGCTCGGCGTGGCGCTGGGCATGGCTCTCGCGGGCGTCGTCGCAGGTTGCGCGAGCCTCGCGGCGTTCGGTCTGCATGTCCCCGACCTCACCACGCAGAGCCGGCTGGTCACCAACCTCAGCATCCCCAACATCGTCGGCCTGATGGTGGGCGCGGGCGGCGAGACGAGCACGCTGCACGTCCTCTTCAGCGCAGCGCTCGGGGCCGCCCTGGTCGCGTGCTGCCTGTCTGCGTGGCGCCGGGGCGAGGCCATCGCCGCCTGCGGCTGGGCGAGCGTGGCTCTGCTCGCGACGCTCAGCTGGGCGCTTCCGTGGTATGTGCTGTGGGTACTGCCGCTGGCTGCGCTGTCTGCCTCGCGCCGTCTGCGCATCGCTTCGCTGGTGCTCGGGGTGTACCTGATCATCGCCTGGGCCCCAGCGTCGGGCCAGCTGTGGAACGCGATCGGCTTACACCCCGAGAAAACGCCGCTCGGGCGCCTGCACCAGCGCTCCGTGAAGGAGCTCTTGAACTAGTGGGATACGATCGGGTCGTGCGGAAGCTCAGACTCGCGGGCACACACGAGCGCTGCACAGATTGCGCGCGTTTCCCCAGATCGCTCGAGGACATCGTGCTTATCCACGCGCCTCTTGATGCAGCCGCTAGCCGCGTCTGAGCGTCCCAGCGTGACGCAGAGCCGTTCGCGCCCGTCTGAGGTGACGATCGTCGCCCACGACGTCGGCGTCGTGGGCGGCATGGAGCGCATCCTCGCCGAACTTGCGCTGGGCCTGAAGCGAAGAGGTCACGACGTGACCGTGATCGCTCACTCCTGCGATCTTCCGGCTGGCTCCGGCGTCAGATTCCGTCGCGTTCCCGGGCCGACTCGCCCGTTCGTGGTCAGCTATCCGTGGTTCATGATTGCGGGCACGGTCGCCGTGCGGTTGTGGCGCCGGGGCCTCGTGCTGGAGATGGGGGCGATCGTGCTCAACCGGGTCGACATGATCGCTGTCCAGTACTGCCAGCACGCGGGTCCCTCGACCCCGAGTCGGGCGAGCTGGCCCTATCGGTTGAATGCCAAGGCCGCTGAAGTGTTGGGCCGGTTAGGCGAGCGCGTGATGTTCGCCCGCGGCCGTCCGGCACGGTTCATCTGTGCTTCCGAGGGGATCGCCGAGGAGATCCGCGAGCACTTTCCCAAGCAAGGAGATCGCGCCATCACGATCCCCAACGGGGTGGATCTGAGTGCCTTCGCGCCGGGCTCGCGCCGGGAGGAGGCCTTGGCGTTGCGAGCGTCTCTGAAGATCCAGGGCGGACGGCGGCTGGCGATCTTCGTCGGCAGCGAGTGGGAGCGCAAGGGCCTCGAGCCGGTCATCCGGGCGCTCGGGCTAGCCGAGGCCGCGGCCTGGGATCTGCTCGTCGTGGGCGACGGCGACCGTGAGCGCTACGAGCGGCTCGCGCAGGAGGTCGGCGCGGCCGCTGCCGTCCACTGGCTGGGCGTCTCGCGCGATGTCGCCCCCGTCTATCAGCTGGCCGACGCATTCGTCTTTCCAACCAGCTACGAGGGCTTTCCGCTGGTTGCGCTCGAGGCAGCAGCCAGCGGCGTCCCGATTCTCGCGACCCCCGCCAACGGCATTCGCGAGCTCGTTAGGGATGGTGTGAACGGGTTCCTGATCAGCCGCGATCCGGCAGTCATCGCTCAGCGCTTGCGAGAGCTCGGCGAGGATGACGCGTTGCGAGGGCGGCTCGGGAGCGCCGCGCGAACGTCAGCACTCGACTACAGCTGGGAGAAGATGGTCGAAAGGCATCGCGAGCTGTACGAGAGCTTGTCGAGCGAGGTTGCTCGCGGGCGCAACGGCTCGCGCGGCGCGGCTGGAGGCGCACTCCCCTGAGCGCAAGCTTCCACGGAAGGAGGCAGCAAAGCGTGCGAGCCTGGCCGCCCGATCACGGCGGTCCTCAGACCTCGGGTGGGCGCCGCTCGCGCTTGCGTTCGCCCTCGCGGCGCTTCTCAGCCAGCCGCCGCTCGCGCGAGGCTGCTGTCGGACGCGTGGGCCGGCGGCGCTTGGGCGGCGTGAGCGCGCGCTCGAGGCGCTCGCCAAGGCGCGCGAGCGCGAGCTGGCGGTTGCGTGCCTGTGAGCGCTCGTCCTGCGCGACCGCGACCACGCGCGATCCCGCCCTTTCCAGCAGCAGCGAGCGCTGCGACTCGCTCAACGAGCGCGAGCCCAGCACATCAAAGCTCGCTTCCACGCGCGAGGCGGTCACGTTCGCGTGTTGCCCGCCGGGGCCCGAGGAGCGGCTCGTGCGCAGCGTGATCTCGGCGAGCGGGAGCGAGAGGTCCTCGGCTACCCGCAAGCTTTCACCGGCGCCCGGAGCGCGTGCCGGCCTGTCTTCGGGCGGGCTCACCGCGCGCGGTGGCTCACGGCTGGAGCGCACAGGTGCGGCTCACCGAGGCTGCTCGGCGGCGGGCGCGTCTGCGATCGCGCGCACGCGCTGCTCCTCGCCTGGCGGCGCGTGCCCATCGCGCCCGACGTAGCCGTCCTTGGCGCCGACGCACACATACACGGCGTCGGCGTCGCTGGCGTTGCGGATCTTGCGCACCGTGGGCGCGTCGACGCGCGCGAAGCCGCCCTCGGCGATCGTCTCAACGGAGCCATCGCCGAACTCCACCTCGATCGTGCCGCGGTGGACGAAGTACAGCTCCTCCTGGTCGTCGTGGTAGTGAAAGCCGCTTTCGATGCCCGGGGGCAGCACGACGGCGTTCACGCCGAATGCGCTCACGCCGAGCCCGCGACGGACCTTGCGAAAGCCGGGACCGTCGCCGAGGTCGTCCAGATGACCGACCGCGTAGCCCTCGCCGCGCTTGATGCCCGGATACTCGCTCGATGCCTCCATTTGCTTGCCCTCCTCTTCGCTTTCCAAGATCGCTAGTGATCGGCCACGTATCCGTCCTCCGGCGACAACGGGCGGCCCTCCGCGACCCACCGCACCAGGCCACCGCTCATCGAGTAGGCCTCGAAGCCCGATGCGCGAAACGCCTGCGCTGCCATATCCGAGCGCGAGCCTGTACGGCAATAGAAGACGATCGGCCTTTCGCGATCGAAGCTCGCCGCCTGTGAGGAGAGCTGGCTCAGCTCGACGTGGCGTGTGTCGCGGATGTGCCCCGCATCGCGCTCATATGACTCTCGCACGTCGGTCACCTGCGCCACCCGTGGCTCCTCGAGCAGCCACTCGGCAACGCGCTCGGGGTCGAGCCCAACGTCGCCGTCCGCACCTGTGGGCTGGCTGCTCATCGCGCCCGGACACGGCTTGCGCGCCGATGGCGACGGCTAGCCCTCGCCAGCGGCGGGAGCGTCGTCTGCGGGCGAACCCGCTCGTGGCGTGGTTGGATCGAACTGCTCAACGGAGCCGCGGACGTCCGCGTTTGACAGCAGCGGAATCCGGCTGATCACGATATCCAAAGGCCACTCCCACAACTGGAGCGTATCCCGGGCTGGGGCCGGTGGCCGTCGGCATCTTGCCCAGGCATCCGATACGCGACGCGGAAGGGAAACGTGGAGACTCGGTCCGTCCGCTGAGCGCCGCCCGCGAACAGCTGCTCGGCGATTGTCCCGCACCGAACCAAGCAGCTGCTCATCGCCTAGGATCAATGGCGATGGAGGCAATCAGCGACGTCTACACGGTCCCGCACGAGCACCTCGATCTCTGCGCGACGATCGGGCAGATCGCGCGCGAGAAGATCGCTCCGCGCTCGGCGGAGATCGACGAGCGGGCCGAATACCCGTGGGACGTGCGCAAGCTGCTCGCCGAGCAGGACATCCTCGGGCTTCCGTTTCCGATCGAGTACGGCGGCACGGGCACGGGCACGCTGATGCTCAACATGGCCGTCGAGGAGATCGCCAAGGTCGACGCGTCGTGCGCCCTGATCCTGATGGTGCAGGAGCTCGGCACGCTCCCGATTCAGCTGTTCGGCTCCGAGGAGCTCAAGGAGCGCTTCCTGCCGCGCTGCGCGACCGGCGAGTGGTCGCCGGCGTTCGCACTGTCTGAGCCCGAAGCGGGAAGCGATCCCGGGGGCATGCAGACGAGCGCCGTGAAGGACGGCGATGAATGGGTGATCACGGGGACCAAGAACTGGATCTCGAACCTCGGTATCGCCGACTTCTACATCTGCTTCGCGGTCACCGATCGCGAGAACCGGCGTATGACGGCGTTCGTCGTCGAGGCCGACAGGCAGGGCTTCAGCGTGGGCAAGCTCGAGCACAAGCTTGGCATTCGCGCCTCGCCGACCGGACAGCCGGTGTTCGACGGCGTGCGCGTTCCCGACGCCAACGTGATCGGCGAGGTCGGCAAGGGGCTGTCGGTCGCGCTTGCCACGCTCGAGCGCACGCGCCTCGGCGCGGCTGCGCAGGCGGTCGGCATCGCGCAGGGCGCGACCGACTATGCGGTCGCCTACGCGCGCGAGCGCCGCCAGTTCGGTAAGCCGATCAACGAGTTCCAGGGCATCTCGTTCAAGCTCGCCGACATGGAAATCCGCACTGCGGCCGCGCGCGAGCTGCTGTACAAGGCGTGCGCGATGGCCGACCGGGGCGAGCCGGGGCGGGGGAAGTACTCATCGATGGCGAAGGTGTTCTGCTCCGATACCGCCATGGCCGTCACCGTCGAGGCGGTGCAGGTGCTGGGAGGCTACGGTTATGTCAAGGAGTACCCGCTCGAGCGCATGATGCGCGACGCCAAGATCACCCAGATCTACGAGGGCACGAACGAGATCCAGCGGCTGGTGATCAGCCGCGCGCTCAAGTAGGCGGCAATGCGCTCCTCGCGGCCGCACCTCAGCGCGTCCGAGCACCTCAGGCGTGTGGGCGTGGCAGCGCTGATCGCGCTCTCGCTGGGGCTGGTGGTGATCGTCGTAGGGCAGGGCTTCTCTGCTGTCGGCGCCGTGCGCGCGCTCGAGGACGTCGGGCTGGGCGTGATCGTCGCGGCCGCGCTGATGGCGCTGGTCGCCTTCGTCGCCGTGCGCCTCGCCGGCTGGCGCGACCCCGAGTCCGAGAGCGAGTTCGAGGAGATCGTCCGCCAGTCGGAGGCGCTCGCCCGAGAAGGGCTCGCTGTGGACCCAGACGAAAGCGACTTCATGGAGCTCGACCCGCTCGATGACGCGGACTTCGAAGAGCTCGTGCGCGACGCGCTCGACGACCTGCCCGACCTGCTGCGCAACGCGCTCGCGCACGTCGCCGTCGTGATCTCCGACCGGGGCCGCCGGGAGGGCGCTTACGGCGTCTACCAGGGCGACGGCGCGTCGCGCGATCGTGCGCACGACCGCATCGTCATCTTCCGGGACACCCTGCGCCGAGACTTCGGCCACGACCCAGAAGAGCTTCGTGAGCAGGTCGTGCGCACCGTGCGCCACGAGCTCGCCCACCACGTGGGCTTCGACGAGCTGGGCGTCAGCCGCCTGGACCTGTAGCCCCGTTGCGGGCGGACGTCCGCGCGACGAGCGCTTCAAGCGCGTCCGACATCTGCCCGCACACGACCTCCGGCGCGAACAGACGCTTGGCCTCGGCGCGCGCTGTCTCGGCTACCTCGTCGTGGTTGGCGCGCACCTTCTCGAGCATGCGCGAGATGCCCTCGACCATCGCCTCCACGTCCCCCGGCTCGACCTCCGCCACGACCGACCGGTCGACGCCCTCGATCGCGCCGACCTCGCTGGTGGCGACCACGACGACCCCCGCCGCCAGCGCCTCTGCGACCGTCAACCCGAACGGCTCGTACTTGCTGGCCTGCAGCAGCACGGTCGCGCGCGCAAGCTCCGCCGGGATCTGAGCGGGAGGGATGCGTCCAACGTATTCGGCACTCTCGGCCGGAAGATCCTCCAGCAGCTTCCTGTAGTCCGAAGACAGGTCCGGCCCGCCGACGACGCGAACGCGCGCGTCGATTTTCCGTGCGAACAACGCTTTGGCGACTGCCACGACGTCCTCGACGCCCTTGCGTACTGCGACCCGCCCCAGAACGAGGATCGTGGGTGGCTCTGAGCGCTTGCTCTCGAGCCCGGAGAAGCGCTGCAGGCGCACCGCGTAGGGGATCACGGCCGTCCGCTCGAGCGGAAAGCCATAGTCGTTGACCAGATGGTCGCGAAATACCGTGCTCATGCACACGAGCAGGCGTGCGCGTTGAATTGCACGGCGCTGCACGAGGCTCCGAAGCAGCCTGATCGGCGCGTCGGTGAGGCCTCACCTCTGTACCTGCGCTCGCACACAGCGGCGCAGCGCATCGCCGAGGTGACACCCGCGGCGCGGATGATCGCGATCCTGCGCGAGCCCGCGAGCTATTTGCGCTCGTTTCACCTCCAATGCGTGCACAACCACACGGAGACGCAGAGGGACCTTGCCAAGGCCTTGGCGCTCGAGCCAGAGAGGCGCCAGGGCAAGCACATACCACCGTTTTCACAGTCTCCGCCGACGCTGCTCTACTCGGATCACGTGCGCTATGTCGAGCAGCTGAAGCGCTTCCACGCGGTGTTCCCCCGCGAGCAGGTGCTCGTGCTCATCTATGACGACCTCCGCGCAGACAATGAGGCCACCGTGCGGCGCGTGCTTCGCTTCCTCGAGGTCGACGACAGCTGGCCGGTCGAGCCCGTGGAGACGGAACGGCTGAAAGGCGTGCGGGCACTGCGGCTGATGCAGCTGAGGTTTGCAGTGTCGGTCGTGCGTCGCAGGGCCGCGGCTTCGGGGCCTGCACTGAAAGCCGTCAACGCGCTGATACCCACCCTGCCGCGCACAGGGCCGGTCGGGCGCGTCAGGAGGCGCATGACCTACGGCGAGCCGCCGCCGCCGGACGAGGCCTTGATGCTGGAGCTGCGGCGCCGCTTCAAGGGAGAGGTCGTCGCGCTCAGCGAGTATCTGGGCCGTGACCTGGTCGCGCTCTGGGGCTACGACCGGATCGGTTGAGCGGGCCGGCGCGAGCGGGCCGGGCGAGCCCGAGCGCTGACGGTGGCGAGCGCCTGAGCGCTGGCACATATAGTCCTCTTCCAAGCTGATCCAAGGAGATGGAGATCTGATGCCAGAAGCAGTGATCGTCGATGCAATCCGCACGCCCATCGGGCGTGCCGCCAAGGGCTCGCTGAAGAGCGTTCGCGCCGACGATCTGGCTGCGATCCCGCTGAAGGCGCTGATCGATCGCAACCCTGCGCTCGAGCAGGAGTCGATCACGGACATCATGATGGGCTGCGGCTTCTGCGAGGGGGAGCAGGGCTACAACATCGGGCGCATAGCGGGGCTGCTTGCGGGCATCGACCACCACGTGCCCGCGTGCACGGTCAACCGCTTTTGCGCCTCCTCGCTGCAGACGACTCGCATGGCCTATCACGCGATCCAGGCCGGCGAGGGCGACACGTACATCGCCGCCGGCGTCGAGGCCGTCTCGCGCGCCGGCCAGGGAGTGCCGTTCGAGTTCAACCATGCCGTCGACGGCTCAGAGGGCTCGGCTTACAACGTGTACATCCCCATGGGCTTGACCGCCGAGAACGTCGCCGAGCGCTGCAAGGTGAGCCGCGAGGCGCAGGACGAATGGGCGCTGATCAGCCAGACGCGTGCCGTCGAGGCGGTGGCCAGCGGTCATTTCGACGCTGAGATCGTTCCCGTGACGGTTCCCGCGCACGCCGAGATCGACAAGGAGGGCAACGAGATCGACGTGCCCGAGACGATCGTCAGCAAGGACGACGGCCCCCGTCCCGGCACCACGATCGAGAAGCTCGCGGCGCTCAAGCCGGCGTTCAAGGAGGACGGCACGGTCACTGCGGGCAACGCATGCCCGCTCAACGATGGCGCTGCTGCGCTGCTGCTGATGTCCGACGAGAAGGCCAGCTCGCTCGGCCTGCAGCCGAAGGCGCGCATCCTCGCCTCGAGCGTCGCTGCGATCCGCCCCGAGATCATGGGGCTGGGCCCGATCCCCGCGATCCAGAAACTCCTCAAGCAGACCGGCATGACGATCGGCGACGTCGACGTCGTCGAGATCAACGAGGCGTTCGCCGCCCAGATCGTGCCGTGCATGCAAGAGCTCGGAATCGGCGATGACAAGCTCAACCCGTTCGGAGGCGCGATCGCGCTCGGACACCCGTTCGGCATGACCGGCGCGCGCATCATGACGACGCTTCTCAACGACCTGCAGACGCTCGACGGGACCTACGGGATCGAGTCCATGTGCGTCGCCGGCGGCATGGGCATGGCGATGATGGTCGAACGGCTCAGCTGACTTTTGATGAGCCGCCTGCCGGCGGCAGGGGTGTCGCGCGTGGGCGAGCGCTAGCGCGGGGGCATGCGCAGCGCGCCGTCCAGCCTGATCGTCTCGCCGTTGAGCATGGGGTTCTCGACGAGCTGGCAGGCGAGCTGTGCGTACTCCTCGGGCCGGCCGAGGCGCTGCGGGTAGGGGACGCCGGCGCCGAGCTTCTGGCGCGCCTCCTCGGGCAGGGCAGCGAGCAGGGGCGTGTCGAACAGCCCCGGCGCGATCGTGTTGACCCTGATCCCGTACTGCGCGAGGTCGCGCGCGGCGGGCAGCGTGAGCGCCACGACGCCTCCCTTGGAGGCAGAGTAGGCAATCTGGCCCACCTGTCCGTCCCAGGCGGCGATCGAGGCGGTGTTCACGCACGTTCCGCGTTCGGCGTCGTCGAGCGGCTCGTTGGAGATCATGGCCGCGGCGGCGAAGCGCAGCACGTTGAAGGATCCGATCAGGTTGATCGCGATGATCGTCTCAAACGGCATCAACGGGTGCGGCCCCTTGGAGCCCGCGATCTTCTGCGCCCAGCCTGTGCCTGCGCAGCAAACCGAGATGCGCAGGCCGCCCTCACGCGCGCTGGCGCGCTGGACCGCTTCCTGCACCTGGTCCTCCTCGCGTACGTCGCACGCAACGAACTCGCTGCCCGCGAGCTCTGCCGCCAGCGCGGCGCCTTTCTCGGCGTTGACGTCGGCGATCGTCAGCGCGGCGCCGAGCGCGTGCAGGCGGCGTGCGGTCGCCTCGCCGAGGCCGGAGGCGCCGCCGACCACGAGCGCTGAGGCGCCGTCGATCTTCATGTCGGGCACCTTACCGGTAGCGTTCGCGCGCGGCCGGGGTGGCGTATGGTGTCGCGCGATGCGGCAGCGGACGACGAGAGGGTCACTGCGGCTGCTGTCGTGGCTGATCGAGCGGCGCCTGCCGAAGAGGATCGCCGCCGCGCAGCACACGAACCCGCTCGTGCGGACCGTCTGGCGGCGGACGTCGCACACGCTGCGCTGGAGGCCCGTGCCGATCCTCAGCGGGCCGGGTCGCGGGCTGCGCATCAACCTGCACGGCTCGGCCGTGGCTTTTGCGACCGGCACCGCCGAGCGCCCGCTGCAGGAGGCGCTGCGGCGCGAGCTCGCGCCGGGAATGACGTTCTTCGACGTCGGCGCGAACGTCGGCTTCGTGACGCTCATCGCGGCCTCTATCGTCGGGCCGAGCGGACGCGTGGTCGCGTTCGAGCCCGTGCCCGAGAACGTCGCCGCGATCCGCGAGAACCTTGCGCTGAACGCCATCGAGTGGGTGGAGCTGCACCAGACGGCGATCGCCCGCAGCTCGGGCTCTGCGAGCCTGATCATCTCCGAGGTCTCCGCCTTCTCGCGCCTCGCCCACATCTCCGTGCCGAGCGAGGATCGCGAGCGGATCGAGGTCGCCGTGACCTCGATCGATGAGCTGCTGGCGTCGGGCTCGGTGCCCAAGCCCGACGTGATCAAGATCGACGTCGAGGGCGCGGAGCTCGAGGCGATCGAGGGCATGCGCGACACGCTCGCCGAGCTCAAGCCGGTGCTGCTGTGCGAGGTGCATGACTGCAACGCCGCCTACGTGGAGCTCATGAACGGGCTCGGGTACGAGACGGTGAACCTCGACGAAGACGTGCCGGTCGAGCACGGCGGGCGCAACGCGCACACGCTCGCGCGGCCGCGCGCGGGCGCCGGCGAGACGCTGCAGCGCTCCTGAGCGTCCCGGCACGTCCGCCCGGGTCGGCTCGGGCTTGGGGCGCGTCCCGCGCCCTCGGTGGACCCGCTGTGCCGCGCGCGTGGCGTGCTCAGTCGACCCGCTGTGCGCCCGGTTCCGCCAGCGCGCCGGCGGGACGCGAGAGCGTGAGCGCGAACAGCTCCTCGGGATCCGTCAGCCAGTGAACGAGCTCGAGTTCAGCCGCGGACAGGTCGCTCTGGAGCCTCTCAGCCGTGAACTTGGCGCTGATCTCGGTGCGCATCTCCTCACCGGCGTCGAAGTGCACCGGCAGGTCCAGGTCGCGCACGATCGTCGTGTGCTCCCGGCGCGCGCGCAGGCGCATCTCGATCCATTCGTGCTCGGCGTCGAACAGGGCGACATGATCGAAATCGTCAGGGTCGAAGTCGGCGCCGAGCTCGCGGTTCAGCACCTGCAGCAGGTTGCGGTTGAACTCGGCCGTGACTCCCTGCGCGTCGTCGTAGGCCGCTTCGAGGATCTCGGGGTCCTTGACGAGGTCCGTGCCCAGCAGCAGGTGGTCGTCGGGACCCAGCAGCGAGGCGATCTTGCGCAGAACCCGCCTGCGGCTGCCAGGGGGGAAGTTGCCGATCGTACCGCCGAGGAACGCGACCACGCGCGACCCCTCGGCGGGCGGCACGCGGTCGAGGTGGCGCTCCAAGTCGCCGATCACGCCGTGCACGCGCAGCCCCGGGTACTCGCCGGTCAGCTCCGCCGCGCATTCGCGAACGACGCTCTCGGTGACGTCCACAGGTATGTAGCGCTCGAGCGTGCCGGCAGCGCTGAGCGCGTCCAGCAGCACGCGCGTCTTGCTGGCCGTGCCCGAGCCGAGCTCTACGAGCTCGGCGGCGTTTGTCAGGCGTGAGAGCTCCTCGGCGCTGTCGGTCAGGATCGTGCGCTCGGCACGGGTCGGGTAGTACTCGGGCAGCTCGCAGATGCGGTCGAACAGCTGCGCGCCGCGCGAGTCGTAGAAGTGCTTGGGGGGCAGCTCCTTGAACGGGCGCGTGAGGCCGTCGAGCACGTCCTCAGCGAGAGTCCGCTCGTCGGCACCGAGATGGGAGTCGATGCGAATGGCCGCATCCGCGACCGGTTCCGCTGGCGTAGTCGGCTCCATGAGTCGATTCGGAGCGGCGAACGCTAGCGCAGATCGCGCGCCAGCCGTACGCCCGCGAAGATCTGGCGGCGCTCGGGCAGGTCCCAGTTGCGGAACGTCGGGGTCGCCACGCGCGCGTCGGTTGCCCACGAGCCGCCACGCAGCACGCGGTAGCGCTCTCCGAAGAACACCTCGGAGTACTCGCGATAGGGGTGCGCGACGAAACCGGGGTAGCCACCGAAGCTGCTCTGCGTCCACTCCCACACACGCCCCACCTCCAGGAGCCTCCAGGCGGCCGCGCCGTCGCCGGTGCCGAGCGTCGCGGCCTTCTCCCACTCGGCCTCCGTCGGCAGGCGCGCGGCGTTCGCCCTGGCGTAAGCGTCGGCCTCGAACCAGCTCACGTGACAGACGGGGGCGTGGGGGTCCGCTCCTGCGATTCCCGTGTGCTGGCCGCGCTCGCCCCGCGCTTTCCACGCCCAGCCTTGCTCGCTCCACCACTCGCGGCGCTCGTAGCCCCCCTGCTCGACGAAGCGCATCCACGCCGCGTTGCTGGCGGGGCGCCGAGCGATCTGGAAGGCGTCCGTCCACGCCTCGTGGCGGGGCCGCTCGTTGTCGTAGGCGAACCCCTCGGCGCGGGCGCCCATCGCGAACGCTCCCGCGGGAATCCTCAGCCACCCGTCGGCGCCCCCCATCGCGGCCAGCGGGGGCTCGCCATCGGGGAGCAGCCCCGCGATGGCCAGCGTCTGGCGCATCGTCTCCGAGTGCTGCAGCTCGTGGCGCACCACCATCTCGCACACGAAGCCGTCCCCGACGCCGCGATCGTTCAGCACGCACTCGGTGCGCGCACGCACCGCGTCCATGTACCCGCGCGCTTCGCTCGGTCCCAGCAACTCGATCTCGCCGCGCACCGAGCGTGGCGTCTCGAAGGCGTCGTAGGCATCGGCGAGGTCGCCTCGCAGGAGCTCCAGGCCACCGTGCCGGTGCGCGAGCCAAAGGTCCTCGTAGGCGGCGATATGAGCGAGGTCCCAGACCAGCGGGCTCATGATCGGCGAGTGCACGCTCTGCAGCTGCTCGTCGCTGAGCTGCGCGACGAGCGCCGTGGTGCGGACGCGCGCCGCCTGTAGCGCGCTGATCGCCTGCTCCCCATCCGCGGGCTGCGGGCTTGCGCTAGGGGCGGTCGCGGCCATCGTTGGCCCCCACTGTATGAACTCAGCGCGCATGAGGCGTGGGGTCCGCGGCGTCGTCGAGCACGACCGTCAGGCGCTCGCGGCGCAGCAGGCTGGCTGGAGCGTGACTGCTCGGCGCTCCCAGCATCGCCTCGACCGCACCCGACTTTTCTGCTCCGGTGGCGAGCAGCAGGCAGCGCCGCGCGGCCCGCAGCATCGGCAAGCTGAGCGTGATCCGCTCTGGCGGCGGCTTGGGCGAGTCGCTGACCCCCAGGCACAGCGCCTCGCGCTCCTCGAGCGTGGCAGCTCCCGGGAACAGCGACGCCACGTGCGCGTCGGGCCCGATGCCGAGCACGGCAATGTCGAGGAGGGGCATCGAATCGGGACGCCCTCCGGAAGCCGCTTCGGGCGCCGTCAAGCGCTCGCGCAGCTCGGTTTCGTAGCTGCGCGCCCCATCCTGCGGGCCGAGCTCGCCCGGCATGCGATGCACGCGCTCGCTCGCGAGCCCCGCCGCGCCCTCGAGCAGCGCTTCGCGTGCGAGCCGGAAGTTGCTCTGCTCGTGCTCCGGGGGCACGCAGCGCTCGTCGACGAACCACACCTCGACGGCCTCCCAGCTCTCGAGCTCGTCGCGCAATAGCTCATAGGCGCGCTTGGGGCTGGTGCCCCCGCTGAGCGCGAGGTGGGCGACGCCGCGATCGCGCGCGGCATCGCGAAGGCCGCGTGCAACCTCATCAGCCGCCCGCGCGGCGGCGGCCTCGGCGTCGGCGCAGCTCGTCAGGCGCGTCACGCGGTCGCGGCGGCGGCGTGGGTCTCGTCAGGAAGCATCGCCTGGGCCGCCCTCAGCGCCGGGGTGTAGGTGGGGTCGCGCAGCAGCGCAGCCCTGATGCCCTCGCCCAGGATGCCTCCCTCCCCGCGCGATGCGCCGAGCAGCGTCCACGTGCGCTCCTCGCCGTCCGGCTCCCGCCGGCGCGCGCGCAGGCCCCCTGGTCCCCTGTCGAGCGCGAGGCGCAGCCCGGACTCGCTCGCAAGCGCGACGCCCGCGAGCCCCGGAACCTCGAGCTCGGGAGCGCTCCTCAGCGAGAGCGCAAGGCGCCGCTCGCCGGCCCGCGCTTCGCCTTCCACGCAGCTTGCTCGCGGTCCTGAGCTCGAGATGCGGGCCGGCTCGAGCGTCCAGCCGAGCCTTGAGGAGAGCCAGCCGATCAGCAGCAGCGCCGCGACAGTCGAGTCGGGGTGATGGGAGATCGCCACCTCGCTGAGCAGCGCGAGCTCTGCGCGCGTGCGAGGCGGGTCGAACGTCGCGGCCACGCGCTCGCGCCAGGGAGTCGAGCGCAGCCAGGCTAGGTCGACCACGTAGAGGCTCTTTGAAAGCTCGCACGCGCGATCGATCGCGGAGCGCCACACCGGCTCCTCGATCGAATCGATCAGCGCCGCCTGGGCCAGCGCGAGCAGGGCGTCGGCTGCGTCTGGGTGTCCGTGCGGAAACCACAGCAGCGTCGGCAGATCCGACACCATGAGCGGATCGGCGATCGTGAAGAGGTCGTCGAGGTGGCGGTCGCCGAGCCGCACGATCACCGTCTCGCGCAGCAGCGCCAGCTCGCCGGGCGCGGGATCGGCATCGGAGACGATCGTGACGCGCGCATCCAGGCGCTCGCGTCGCGGCTCGTGCGAGAGGACGAGCAGCCGGGAGGCGTGGTAGCGGCCGACGTTGCGCAAGCGGTTGGCGATTTCGCCGCCCCACTCATCCTCGACGAAGACGATCATGTTCAGAACGCGAGCCGGGACGAAGCTTTCGCTTTCGGCGTGGCGCTCGGCAAGCAGCTCGCGCAGGGCGCGTTCGATCGCGTCCGGCGTCGTGTCCTGCTCGCTCCAGACAGCGTCGGTTCTGCTCATCAGATCGCGCGCCAGCCGTCGCCCTGCCGCAGCAGCTCGCCGGCCTCCGCGGGCCCCTGCGAGCCGGCTTGGTAGTGCGGCAGCGGGCCGGGAGCCCGCGCCCAGTACTGCACGATCGGATCGCAGATGCGCCACTGCGCCTCGACCTCGTCGTTTCGGGTGAACAGCGTCGCGTCTCCGCGCATGGCGTCGGTTATCAGCCGCTCGTACGCCTCTGGCGACTGCGAGAGGAACGAGGTGCCGTACAGGAACTGCATGTTGACCGGGCGGATGATCATGCGCGTGCCCGGGATCTTGGCGCCGAGCCGCAGGGAGACGCCCTCGTTGGGCTGCAGCGTGAGCACTAGCTGGTTGGGCTGGACGCCCAGCGAGCCGGCATGGCTGAAGGCCAGGTGCGGCACCGGCTTGAGCGTGACGGCGATCTCGGTGATCTTGCGCGCCAGGCGCTTGCCGGTTCGTATGTAGAAGGGCACGCCCGCCCAGCGCCAGTTGTCGACTTCCAGGCGCAGCGCCGCGTACGTCTCGGTCGTGGAGTCCTCGGGCACGCCCGGCTCGGAGACGTATCCGGGCACGTCCTCGCCCCCGGCGTGGCCGGCGGTGTACTGCGCGCGCACGGCCATGTTCGCGATCTCGGCCGCTGTCGGTTGCGGGATAGCGTGCAGGATCTTGACCTTCTCGTTGCGCACCTCTTCGGCCGTGAAGCTCCCAGGGGGCTCCATTGCGACGTGGCACAGCAGCTGCAGCATGTGGTTCTGGATCAGGTCGCGCAGCGCGCCGGCTGCGTCGTAGTAGGCGGCGCGGCTGCCGATGCCGATGTCCTCGGCAGCCGTGATCTGGACGCTGTCGATGTAGTTGCGGTTCCACAGCGGCTCGAACATCCCGTTGGCAAAGCGGAACGCCATCATGTTCTGCACGGTCTCCTTGCCGAGGTAGTGGTCGATGCGGAAGACCTGCGACTCGTCGAAGATCGCGAGCACGCGCCGGTTGAGCTCCTCCGCCTCCGCCAGCGTGGTCCCGAAAGGCTTCTCGATAACAACGCGCACGTCCGCGTCCTTTAGGTGGGCGAGCTCTGAGTGGCCGAGCTGCTCGACGATCACGGGGAAGAACGAGGGCGCCGTCGAGAGATAGAAGACACGGTTCAACGGTTCGCCGGCCCGCTCCTGAAACTCGTCGAGCACCTCGCCGAGGGCGGCGTAGACGCCTTCGTCGTCGAACACCCCGGGCACGTACTTCACCTGCTCTAGCAGCCCTTGCAGAACCGTCGCGTCGGGCGGGCGCCGCGAGAACTGGCGGATCGCCTGCTCGCACTCCGCGCGGTAGTCCTCGTGCGCCTTTTCGCGCCGCGCGACTCCCACGAGGTGAAAGCGCTGCGGCAGCGCGCCATCGTGGGCGAGGTTGTAGAGCGCGGGCAGCAGTTTGCGACGCGCGAGATCGCCCGTGGCCCCGAATATGACGAGCGTCGTCGCAGGCACCGGCAGGCGCTCGAGCCCAGCGGTGAGCGGGTTCTCGGCCTCGCTGAGCGCCGCGGGCTGCTCGCGGGTGACGCTCACCTGCTCAGGAGCTCCCGCGAGAGGTTTTGCCATAGGCCCTGCCCGCCCGCTTGACGGCGTGCCCGCCGAACTCGTTGCGCAGAGCGGCGAGCACTCTGTCGGCGAACTCTCCGCTCCCGCGGGAGCGCATGCGCTCATACAGCGAGGCGGTGATCACGGGCGTGGGGACATCGTGGGCGGTCGCGTCCGCGATCGTCCAGCGGCCCTCGCCCGAGTCGGCGGTGTAGCCCTCGATCGACTCCAGCCCGTTGCCGTTCGCCTCGAACGCGAGCGCGGCCAGTTCGCACAGCCACGAGCGCACGACCGACCCCTGTCCCCAGAGGTGCGCGATCTTGGCCTTGTCAAGCTCATACTCGCACTTGTCGAAGACGTCGAATCCCTCGGCGTAGGCCTGCATGAGCCCATACTCGATGCCGTTGTGAACCATCTTCACGTAGTGGCCTGCGCCGGGCCCTCCGAAGTGCAGCCAGCCCCTGGGACCGATCGCGGCCCGGCTCTGCTCGTTGGTCGGCGGGGCGAGCACGTCCAGGATCGGGGCGAGGCGCCTGACGGCTTTGGCGGGCCCGCCGACCATCATGCAGTAGCCGACCTCAAGCCCCCACACGCCTCCTGACACGCCCACGTCGACGTAGTCGATACCGGCGGGCCTCAGCGCCTTCGCCCGGCGCTTGTCGTCGGTCCAGCGCGAGTTGCCGCCGTCGATGATCACGTCTCCGCGGTCGAGCAGCTTCGCGAGCGCGTCGACGGTCTGCTGGGTGGGGTCGCCGGCCGGCACCATGACCCACACCATGCGTGGCGGGCGCAGGCCCTTCACGAGCTCCTTCAGCGAGCGCGCGCCCTTGGCATCGCTCTTCACAGCGCGCTGCACGGCGGCGCGGTCGAAGTCGAACGCGACCACCTCATGCTCGGAGTCGCGGCGGATGCGCCGCACCATGTTGCCGCCCATCTTCCCCAGGCCGACGAAGCCGATCTGCGTCATCTGATACCTCCTTCTCGGGCCGCTGTGGAGACCACGGCCGGGCCGAGCGCGGCGGTCAGCGCACGCAGGGCGGCCGCCGGATCATCGCCGTGCAGTCGCACGCGCTCGGCCGGCAACCCGAGCTCGCGCAGCGTGCTCAGATCGCCGATCGCCTGCGCGTTCTTGAGCGTCGTGAAGGTGTAGCCCGCGCCTGGGATCTCGATCTCGTCGGAGCCGTCGTGCAGCAGCTGCAGAAAGCGCCCCGTCCTTGGCCCGCCCTTGTGGAACTGGCCCGTGGAGTGGAGGAAGCGGGGCCCGTAGCCGAACGTGGTCGCGGGCGCCCCTCTGGCGGCTGCGCGGCAGGCGCGGCGGATGGCGGTGCGAAGCTCGGCTGCCGCGCGGTCGAACTGGAGCGAGGGCGCCACGAAGCCCATGATCGCGACGTACTGCGGCGGCGAGCCGCCCGCGAGCAGAGCTTGCAGCTGCGCCTCGCTCGCCTCCGCGGGCTCTTCGAGCTCGTGCGAGCCTGCATAGCCGGAGAGGACCGCCTTGGTGGCGTCCTTGGCCTGCTGCACGTTGGGCTGGTCGAAGGGGTTGATCGACAGCGCCCAGCCCGCGACCGCGACCGTGAGCTCCCAGAGCATGAACAGGCGCCCAAGGTCGAGCGGGCCGCCGGTCGGCACGGTGATCAGCGGGTGCCCCGAGCGGACGAGCCCCTCGAGCGTTTGATCGAGCGCGGGCTCCGGGCGTTCGCGGTCGCGGATGTGGACGAACACGCGGTCCTCGCCGTACGCCTCGGGATCGACGAGCGGCTCCTCGGCGACCGGCAGGATGCCGGTTCCGCGCTTGCCGGTGGACTCCGCCACGAGCTGCTCGAGCCACAGCCCGAGGCCCGGCAGCGAGCTCGATATGACGAACGTGAGCTTGTCGCGTCCGGCGCGCGCCATCGCGCCGATCGCGGCTCCGAGCTGCACGCAGGCGGGGAGCTCGGAGCGGAACTGCTCGGGCGCCTGCGCTCCGCCTCCCGATGAGGAGCTCCAGAGCGCGCCGATCTCGGTCTGCCAGGCGGCCGCGGCGCCGTTCAACAGCGCCCGCAGGTCGAGCCCCATGAGGGCGGCGGGCACGAGGCCGAAGTTGGACAGGGCGCTGTAGCGACCCCCGATCGCCGGCTCGCCGGCGAACGTGCGCCTGAACCCCCGCTCGCGCGCCAGGCCCTCGAGCGCCGTTCCGGGATCGGTGATGGCGATGAAGCTCTGCCCCTCGCCGATGAGGGAGAAGAAGTGAGCGAACAGCGACGTCGGCTCGATCGTGCTGCCCGACTTCGAGGACAAGACGAACAGCGTCCGCTGCAGCTCGACCGACTCTTGCAGCTGACGGATGGCGGCGGCGTCGGTCGAGTCGAGCACGTGCAGCCGCGGGCGCCTACTCTGGGCGCGAAAGCAGCGGCGCAGCACCTCGGGCGCAAGCGAGGACCCGCCCATGCCGAGCACGACCGCGTCCGTGAATCCCGCATCTGTAACCTCGTCGGCGAACTCGCTCAGCTCATCGACGCGCTCGAGCATCCGCTCGGCCACCGAGAGCCAGCCGAGCCGATCGGCGATCTCGGGTGCGCCCGGCGGCCCCCACAGCGTCGCGTCGCCTCCGCGCAGGCGCTCGGCGACCCGCGCGCGGGCCGCGCGCTGGAGCGCTTCGGCGATTCCAAGCCCGAGCGCGGACGGCGCGCGCACCTCCACGGCGAGGGCGGGATCACTCACCCCACGATCGTAGTCACAGTGGGGCTGATGTAGGTTTTCGACGATTCGCTTGAACGCATCCGAATCGCATCAGCCGCCGGATCGCAACCTGGCGCTCGAGCTCGTTCGCGTGACCGAGGCGGCCGCGCTCGCGGCGGCACCGCTTGTCGGGATGGGGGAGAAGGAGGGCGCTGACCAGGCGGCGGTCGACGGGATGCGCCACATGCTGCACTCCGTCCGCATGGACGGCGTGGTGGTGATCGGCGAGGGCGAGAAGGACGAAGCTCCGATGCTCTACAACGGCGAGCACATCGGCGACGGCTCGCCGCCCGACGTCGACATCGCCGTCGATCCGCTCGAGGGCACCGCGCTCGCCGCGAACGGCATGCCGAGCGCGCTCGCGGTGATCGCGCTGTCCGGTCGTGGGACGATGTTCGACCCCGGGCCGTGCGTCTACATGGAGAAGATGGCCGGCTCGCCGGAGATCGCGGACCTGCTCGACCTCGACCGCCCGCTCGCGGAGACCGTCAAGCTCGTCGCCGAGCGCAAGAGCTGCGCGATCAGCGACGTGATGGTCGTCGTGCTCGATCGCCCGCGTCACGAGGACGGCATCGCGGCCATCCGCGCGGCGGGCGCCCGCGTCCGGCTGATCCCGCACGGCGACGTCTCGGCGGCTCTGCTCGCCGTCACGGAGCGCTCGCCCGTGGACCTCTTGTGGGGGATCGGCGGCACGCCCGAGGGAGTCATCTCGGCGGCCGCCGTCAAGTGCCTGGGCGGGCAGCTGCTGGGGCGCCTGTGGCCGCGCGACGATGCCGAGCGCGAGGCAGCCGTGGCCGCTGGCTACGACCTCCACCGCGTGCTCACGCGCGACGATCTGGTCGCGGGCGAGGACGTGTTCTTCTCGGCGACCGGCGTGACCGACGGCGACGTGCTGCTGGGCGTGCGCTACCCGAGCGCCGGTGGCGCGACTACCGAATCGCTGGTCACGCGCTCGCGCTCGGGGACGATCAGGCGGATCCTGGCCACGCATGACCGCGCCAAGCTCAGGGCCTTCGGCGGCGGGCGCTACTGAGACGCCGCTCGCGTGGGCGTGACGGCCGCCCTAGCGAGGGCAGCGCGCAGCGGCGGCCGCAGTCGCGCTCGCCGGCGTCAGCCGTGCCGACGCAGGCGCCCGACGCGCGACTCGGCGAGGTCGAGCCGGCGCAGTGATCGCAGGAAGGCGTGCGTGACGATCACGTGGATGCGCGATTGGGTCGCGTCGTAGATGCTGCGGCTGAGCCGGTGCGCGATCGAGGGGTAGAAGTTGGCGACCTCGACCTCCACGCGCAGATGCGCGCGCCCGGGGTCCGTGCTCGGCAGGCGCAGCACCTCGATCTGCAGGTAGCCGCCGCCGTCTCGCCCGCGTCGTGCCACCAGCAGCCCGCGCGCGATGCGCCAGCGCACGAGCCCGCGCTGCGGGTCCACCTCGTATTCGGGGGCGTCGAAGGTGAGCAGCTTCAGCGCTGGCAGCAGCAGCACGACGGAGCGCTCGCGCTCGGTGTAGTGGACATGGAGGAGACCGAGCGTCACGCGCGAGAGGAAGCGCCAGTACGTGCGCGCCAACCGCTCGAGGTGCTCGGGCGACCAGATCTGCTCGAGCGCGTCCGCCGGCAGGAAGAGCTCGGCCGTCTGCGTCGAGCGCACGGCCCCCGTGGCGCCCTCGGTCGAGGTCGTGCTGCGCGTGCCGGCGACGACGGCCGGCGCGGGGCGCCGGGCGAACCCTCGCCGCACGCGCTCCCAGAGCCGCGGCGAGGCGGACAGCGCCGAGGCGGCGGCGAGGAGCGCGACGGCGGTCGCAAGTGCGCTCATGTCGGCTGCACGCTACCGGCGCTGCCGGGTGCGGGCGCGCGGTAGCGCTCCTGTCCTCGGGGGGTGATATCCAACGCCCGTGAGCGCCGACACCCCTGGGCCGGATCCGGGCTCCATCTCCCCGCTCGCCACCGCGCCCGCGCACCCCCTCCCGGACGCGCCGATCGACGCGCTCATCGACGGCGCACAGGAGCTCGCAAGGCGCTGGGCGATAGCGCTGATGCTGGCGCAGCCGCCTGCGCAGATCGCCGACCTGGCGCTCGCGCCGCTGGCACAGGAGGCGCCCGCGCTGATCGTGCACGTGCTGCGGGCTCTGCGCTCGCAGACGGAGCTCGCGCGGCTCCTCGCCGGCGAGCAGCCGCCCCCGGGCGGTCGTCGGTCGGGCCCGCTCGCGCTCGTCGAGCTCGCGGGAGCCCCAGAGCCGGATGAAGCTGCCGCTGCCGTCGAGGCTCTGCGCGGGGTTCTGTGGGGCGCTCTGCTCGAAGAGGCCGGCTCGTCGTTGCGCCAGCAGCTGCGCCCGCGTGAGCTCGCCGAGCTGTGCGACCGCCTGGCGCACGTGTGCGCGCGGGTGCTCGCGGCGAGCCTGGCCGAGCGCCCAGAGGCTCGGGGCGCCGACGCCGGGCCGCTCTCGCGGCGTCGTGCCCCCGAGAAGGTGCTGCCGGATGCGATCGAGGTCGCGCGCAACGCGCGCGGCGGGGCCGTCATCGTGGACGAGCGCGGCGACGCGCGGGAGGAGGCGCAGGCCGCGCCGGGCGCGCGCCGAACGACCGCGGCTCTGCGCGACGAGGACGACCGGGCGCGCGCGGGCGGCACGGGCCGCGAGCCCGACGCCCCGATGCAGCGGCAGGCACCTCCGGCGCGCCGCGGGCGTGCCCTGCCATGGGAGCTGCCGCTCGGGGACGACTCCGGCGCGCGCCCGCCGCGAGGCTCCTCATCCGCTCCTCAGGCGTTTCGTGCAGCCCGTGGCAGGGCTGCGCCGGTGCTGCGCATCACGCGGCGCTCGCCGGGCTCAGCCGACGGCGGCGGGGGCCGCTAGAGACGGCGCGGAGCCTCGGAGCGCCACGGCGCGCTCGCGATCGCGACCGAGCGGCATCCAGCGAGCCGGCGGAGAGCCGTCATTGCGCTACGGCGCCGCCCGCGATGGCGACTGCAGGCGCGCCCGGCGGAAGCCCGAGGGAGGGCGTGTTGGGCGCGATCCCGACCACGCGCGTGGCGATCCGCACGGTGTCCGCGATCCCGAGCGCCTGCGCGGCGCCGCTCGTGAGGTCCCACGCGGCGCCGTTGCGCGCGTAGGGGCCGCGGTCGATCACCGGAACGATCAGCCGGCGCCCGCGGTAGCTCACCTTTACGAGCGTTCCGCAGGGGAGACTGCGGTGTGCGACCCCCACGACGGCAGGTGTGAGGACCTGGCCGCAGGCGGTTCGCTGCCCGTAGAAGCCCGGGCCGAACCACGTCGCCAGCGAGGCCTTGTGGGACGTCCGCGGCGTAGCGCTGAGCGGCGGCGCGCTTTCCACGCCGCCGGTTGCCGCGAGCGCCCCGCCCGCGGGCGCCAGCGCGCATGCGGCGGCCATCACGGCGAGCAGAGATGTCCTCGTAGACGTCGAACGCATCGGAATCTGCGCCTACGGGGTGAGCTGACGGGCTCGCGCAAGCCAGAGGCAGCGCTACGACGTGATCACGTCGATTCGCCCCAGCGGGCGGCTGGGCCGTCCGCAATTGGGTCCCCCGCCTCCCGCGGCCTGGGGTCGCGGGAGCTCGGCGTGGGGCCGAGTATACATATCGCGCGCGCTGGAGCCGCTCAGGGGAGCGGCAGCCGCGAGGCTATGTCCTTCAGGGCCCGCTCCCCGCGGGAGATTCCCGCTTTGGCCAGCTCGCCGACCAGCTCGACCGCGGCGGTCAGCAGCTCGCTCCCTCCCGGTGGCTGGATCGAGGTGTGTGCGGCTTCGGCCTCGCTCTGAAACCCCTGTCTGGGAGCCGCCCGGGCGGCACGCGCCCGGGGCGCTCGCGTGCTGGAGGCGGCGCGCCTGCGCGGGGCGGCGGCGAGCTTCGGGGGCTTGGAGGCCGGAGCCGACGCCGGTCCGTTGGCCGAGCGGGGCGGAGCAGCCGCCGTGCGGGATCTGCGCCTGGCCCCCTGGCGCGCGGCCGCGCGGCGCGGGCTGGGGCGCTGCGGGCGCGTGCGCGGGAGGTTTGCGATCACGCCGCGGTCGTTTTCGGACTCGGCCGGCGCGTCGCTGCGCTCGTCTGGGTCGCTCATGGCCACATCATCGCGCATGGCGTCGCCGCGCGCGTGCAGCTCTGCTCGGAGGCGATTCCGGCCGATAAACGAAGGGCGAGCGGCGCAGTCACGGCCGTGGTCGCGGCGAGGCTAAGCGTTAGGATGGGCCTTCATAGGAACCGAACGGATGTCAGTCATAGAGCTCCAGGAGTTGGATGAGGTGAAGGGCCTGCTGGCCAAGGGCCAGCAGGTGGGCGTGCTCTCGTACGCGGAGATCACGAAGGCGACGTCCGAGCTCGACCTGGACGAGTCGGACGTCGAAGAACTGCACGGCTTCCTCGAGAAAGCCGAGATCGAGCTCGTCGAGGACATCGACCCGGCCACGGCAGCCTCCGCACAGCTCGAGCGCGCACCGGACAGGCGCGGGCGGCGCAAAGCCCCCAAAACGCAGCTCGACCTGAAGCCGGACATGACGACCGACTCGCTGCAGCTGTTCTTGAAGGACATCGGCAAGGTGCGCCTGCTCACCGCCCAGGAGGAGGTCGACCTGGCCAAGCGCATCGAGCGCGGCGATCTGGACGCAAAGCAGAAGATGGTGGAGTCCAACCTCCGTCTGGTCGTGTCGATCGCCAAGAACTACCGCAACCAGGGCCTGCCGTTCCTCGACCTGATACAGGAGGGGACGCTCGGGCTCGTCAGGGCGGCGGAGAAGTTCGACTATCGCAAGGGCTTCAAGTTCTCCACCTATGCGACCTGGTGGATCCGCCAGGCGATCGCGCGCGCGCTGGCCGACAAGGCGCGCACGATCCGCATACCCGTGCATGTGGTGGAGAAGCTCAACAAGATCGGCCGCGCCGAGCGCAAGCTCGTGACGGAGCTCGGGCGCGAGCCCACGGCCGACGAGATCGCCGAGGTCACCGGCATCGACCCCGAGGAGGTGGACTCGATCAAGCGCTCGGCCCAGGCCCCGGTGTCGCTCGAGAAGCCGGTCGGCGACGAGGAGGAGTCGGAGTTCGGTCAGTTCATCGCCGACGAGCGCGCCGAGTCGCCGTACGAGCGGGCGGCCGAGATTCTGACCAAGGAGGCGCTGCGCGAGGCGCTCGAGAACCTCTCCTACCGCGAACGCCGCGTGCTCGAGCTCCGTTATGGGCTGGGCGGCGAGCACCCGCGCACTCTCGACGAGGTAGGGCGCACGTTCAACGTCACGCGCGAGCGAATCCGCCAGATCGAGAACCAGTCGCTGAAGAAGCTTCAGAGCCTCGCCGAGGCGCAGAAGCTGCGCGACGTCGCATAGCGCAGGCGAGTCGTTCGTCCAGCAGGACTCGGCGGCGTTCAAGCCCCTTGCGTGGGCCGCCGATCAGCAGGTCATGTTCGACGTCGAGAGGGCTATGCGCGAGCTCGTGGAGCGAAACGGCTCAGACCTGCATCTCAAGGTCGGCGCGCGACCGCTGCTTCGCGTCTATGGAGAGCTCGTCGAAGACGACGGCGGGCAGCAGCTGAGCGCAGATGACACGCACGCTGCGCTGCACGAGCTGCTCCACGACGAGAGCAAGCTCGAGGAATTCGCGCGCGAACACGAGGTCGACTTCTCCTACGAAATCCCCGACATCGCGCGCTACCGCGTCAACGCCTTCAAGCAGCGAGGCGTGATCTCGCTGGCCTGCCGCGCGATCCCTCACAAGATCTCGACGATCGAAGAGTTGGCGCTCCCGCCGGTGGTGACCGAACTCGCCGAAGAGGAGCGCGGGATCGTCCTGCTCACGGGCACCACCGGGTCGGGAAAGTCGACGACGCTGGCCGCGATGATCGACCACATGAACCACACCACGGCCAAGCACATCGTGACGATCGAGGACCCGATCGAGTTCGTGCACAGCGACAAACGCTCGGCCATCAACCAGCGCGAGGTGGGCATGGACACCACGTCGTTCAAGCGCGCGCTGCGACGCGTGCTGCGACAGGATCCCGACGTGATCCTGATCGGCGAGATGCGCGACGAGGAGACCGTTCAGACGGCCCTCTCGGCGGCCGAGACGGGGCACCTCGTGCTTTCGACCATCCACACGGTCGACGCCACCGAGTCGATCAACCGCATGCTTGACTTCTTTCCCCCGCACCAGCACGCACAGGCGCGCAGCATGATCGCCGGCACGATCAAGGGCGTCATCTCGCAGCGCCTGGTCCCAGCCGCTGAAGGGGGGCGCGTTGCGGTCTGCGAGATCCTGCGCATGACCGGGCGCGTGCGCGACATGATCATCGACCCCGACCAGACGGGCAAGCTCGTCGAGGTGATCGCCTCGGGCGCCTACTACGGCATGCAGACGTTCGACCAGGCGCTGTTCGGCCACGTCAAGGCCGGCCGGGTGACGTTCGAGGACGCGATGCGCGTGGCGTCAAGCCCGCACGACTTCAAGCTGCTCATGCAGGCCGACGGCCGCCGCGGCACGACGATGGAGGACGTCGCGAGCACCGAGTCCCAGCGCGGCGGCTCATCCGAGCAGGGCTCGGCTCCATCGGGCCCCAAACGCTCGCCGCTCGGCGTCAGCTGAGGCGCGTTCACTCCAGTCCGGCGCGGAGGGGTGCCTGCGCGGTGCTCGCCGCCGCCGTGCTCCGGGCCGGCGAGTGCAGGCGCCTGAAGATGTGCTCGACACGTGCGCCGGCGCCGTGCTCGGCGGCGAGCTGGCGCCGCCAGCTCGAGCTCCCCGGCTGCGCGCCGGGAGTGGCCGCAGTACTTCAGTTGGTAAAGTGTTGGTTGAAATGGCCGTCGATGCGACATGTCCCGTGTGCAGGACCGCGGAGATCGTCTGCGGGAAGTGGACGCTGCTGCTGGTGCGCGAACTTGCCGACGGCCACTCGCGCTTCTGCGAGCTCGAAAGGTCACTCGCGGGGATCAGCCCGCGCACGCTGTCGCTGCGCCTGCGCGCACTCGAGGAGCAGGCGATCGTCGAGCGCCACACCTTCCCGGAGGTCCCGCCGCGCGTCGAGTACGCGCTCACCGAGAAGGGGCGCGCGCTGCTGCCGATCATCGACGACATGCGCACCTATGGCGAAAGCTGGCTTAGGGGCCAGGAGACGGCCGTCGAGGACCAGCCCTCCGCCGGCACGATCGCCCTGGCGGCTGCCTGAGCGGAGCCCGCTGCGGCCCAGGGCCACCTGAAGCGGCAGCGCTGCAAAAGCAGCTTCGCCTAGCAGGAGCGCGGTCGGCGAGCGCGAAGTGAGCGCTCGATGCGTTCACGCCAGCTGGAGACCGCTCTGTGCGAGTTCATGAACGAGGCTGCCGACCACCTGCGCGCCGAGGTCGCGGCGGGAGCGGAGGTTCCCTTCGATCTGGGCGCCCGCGGGTCGCGGCGCGGGCGAACTGAGACTCCCCTCTACTGCTACCGGGCGCTCACGGGCGAGTTCATCGCCGAACGGGAGGCAGCGATCAAGCGGCTCCCAACCCATGCCGAGGCGATGAGGCTGCTCGAGAGCTTCGACGGGCTCGATCGCTACCTCTTGAGCGTCGGCGTCGACGCCGGCGGTGCGCGGGGTCGAACGCGCGCGAAGGCGGCGCTGGGAGCGCTCATGGAGCAGGTCTTCGAGGAGCAGACCGACTTCGAGCTGCGCCCCGAGCGACTGCAGGCGGCGCTCGCGCGTCTCGAGCAGGCGGACCTCGCGTGCGAGAGCGAGCTGGTGCTCGTCGCCACCCTGCATGGCGTAGCGATCTCATCGCCCGAGCTGCGACTGGCCAGAGGCCTCACGATCGCGCACCCGGACGCGCTGCATGGCATCCCCGAGGACGCGCTGCTCGACCCCGAAGACGACGCGCGGGGCGGTCATCTCGTGATCGTGCACGCAATTGATGACGATGACCCGCATCTGGCGATCTCGCGCGGGACGGACGCCCTCAGGGACCTCCTGCGCGCGCTGAGGCTGTTCGGAGACGGGCGCATCGCGCTTGGGTCGCTCGCCTGGCGGAGGATCGGCACGGGCTCGTGGCAGCCCCTGACTCTGGGCGCGAGCCCGCGGCCAGAGGGGATGCTTGCGGTGACCGCCGAGCAGGAGGATGAGCTGCGTGCCTTCTGCAACCTCGTATCCCGTCGTGCGCCGCAGGGCAACGAGCTCGCCTGGGCGCTGCGGCGCTTCGAGCTGGGCTGCGAGCGCGAGAGCCAGTTCGAAGCCCTGAGCGACTACTTGCTGGCGCTGCGCGCCCTACTGGAGCCCGAGGGCCCTTCAAGCGGCCTGCTCGCCGGGCGCGTAGCCGCGCTGTGCGCCACGCGCGTGGGCCGCGCGGAGCTGACCGAGCGGATCATTGCCGCGGTCGCGCTCGAGCGGGCTGTGGTGACGGGCAGCGCCCAGATCAATGCCGCCTCACGCGGCCTCGCCGATGAGGTCTCGCGTCACCTGCAGGCCCTGCTTCGCGATGTCCTCTGCGGCCATCTCAGCACCGACCTCGCGGCGCTGGCCGATGAGCTGCTCGTGCGCGACGAGGAGCTCGAGCAGCAAGGAGACGCCGATCAGGAGGACGCCGATCAGCAGGACGCCGAGCACGGGGACGCCGAGCAGCGGTCGCCGGCTGCGGCTTCCGCGACTTGAGCCGGCGGCGCGCCTGAGAGGGCGGTGCGAGCGACGGCGAGCTCTCAGGACAGCAGGTAGCCGGCGAAGCGTGCCAGGGCCGCGAGGTCCTGAACGTCGTGGTCCAGGTGCGGCACGAGCAGTGGGTGGGCGACGTGAAGCTCGCGCTGCAGCCGGGCGATGGCCCGCCTGTCGCGCTCGGCCAGCACGTCGAAATCGGCGAGGTTTGCGGCCGCCCGCGCTGCCAGCCGCTCGCCGGCGGCTGGCGCGAGCAGCTCGCGCACGCGCTCGACGGAGTGGCCTTCGAGCGCGTATGAGTGCACGCGGTTGATGATCAGCCCTCCCCGCCGCATGCCGCGGGCGTCGAGCGTTCGCGCCAGGAACGCCGCCTCGCGCGCGGGCTCGCTCTCGGGCGAGGTAGTGATCATGAAGACCGTCGCGGGGTCGCGCAGCAGGGCGGCGACCCGGCGCGTGCGCGCTCCGAAGCCGTCGATCACGCCCGCGAGGGAGCGGAAGAAGGCGGAGAGGTCGCCGAGCAGGTCGACGCCGGTGACGCGCGCGAAGATCGCGAACACGATCGCAGTCGGGCGGCCGAAGAGGCGCGCGGCCAAGCCGCCCGGGGCGAGGAACACCTTCAGGGCACGCCCCTCGAGGAACCCGAGCAGGCGCGTCGGCGCCTCCAGGAAGTCGAGCGCGTTGCGAGACGGGGGCGTGTCGAGCACGATCAGGTCGAAGTCGTGCTCGTGCGATAGCTCGTAAAGCTTGGCGACGGCGCTCAGCTCCTGCGCTCCCGCGACGGCGGAGGAGAGCTCACCGTAGATGGGATTGGCGAGGATCTCCTTCAGCGTCCGCTCATCTGGCGCAAGGCGCGCGACGATCTCGTCGAACGTGCGCTTGACGTCGAGCGTCATGGCCCACACCTCGCCCGGCATCGACACCCGCTGGGCCTCGAAGGCCGACGGCTTGATGCGCACGAGCTCGCCCTCCAGGCGACGCATCCCCAGCGCCGCGGCGAGGCGGCGCGCTGGGTCTATCGTCACGACGGCGACCTTGTGGCCGCGCATGGCCATCCCCACCGCGAGCGCCGCCGCGGCCGTCGTCTTGCCGACGCCCCCAGCTCCCACGCACACGCACACGCGGCTCTCACGCAGCCGAGCAGCAGTCGCCTCTCCGGGTGAAGCGCGCCCGGCTTTGGGCCTTCGCGTGCCGGCGCTCTCGGCGCCCGTCCCAGCGGCCGGCTCGCGCGCGGGCGGTGAGCTGGCTATCGCTGCCGGCGGGCGGCGCCCTCGCTTGCCCTCGCCGGTGACCATCCTCCGGATCGTATCCGCGTGCAGGAATCGTCCAGCGCTATGCGAATACTCACCGGAAGCCTTGCAACCATCGAGCATCGGAGCACCCGTGGACGGAAAGGCCAAGGTCATCGCATTCGCCAATCAGAAGGGCGGCGTGGCCAAGACGACGACAACGCTCAACCTTGCGGCGGCTTTCGCGGAGGAGGGCCATCGGGTGCTATGCGTCGACATGGACCCGCAGGGCAACCTCACGATGTCGCAGGGGATCGACCCGGACACGCTGGAGAAATCGATGTACGACGTGCTCGTGCACAAAGTCTCGATCCGCGAGGTGATCCGCAAGCGTGAGATCGACGTCGCGTGCGCGTCGATCGACCTCGCCGGCGCGGAGATCGCGATGTCCACGATGATCGGGCGCGAGCGCGCGCTGCAGAAAGCGTTCGAGCCCGTCCTGGAGGACTACGACTTCATCTGCATCGACACGCCGCCGAGCCTGGGCCTGCTGACGATCAACGCGCTCACCGCGGCGGACAAGGTCATCGTCCCGGTGCAGTGCGAGTATCTGTCGATGCGCGGCCTGATCCAGCTCCAGAACACGCTGGGGATGATTCGCGAGCACCTCAATCCGGGCGTTGACATCGAGGGTATCCTGCCCACGTTGGTGGACTCGCGCACGATCCACGCCAAGGAGGCGATCGAGATCCTCGAGGAAAATTTTGGGGACCGCGTGTTCGCCTCGCGCATCCGCAAGACCGTCCGCTTCGCCGAGGCGCCGGTGAAGGGGATGTCGGTTCTCAAGTACGAGCCCGATGGGGTCGCGGCGCAGTCATACCGGCAGCTGGCGCAGGAGGTTCTCGAGCATGGCAAACGCTAAACGGGCGAGCATGCGTGAAGGGCCGCTGGCGGCCCTCTTTCGCAAGACCGAAGAGCTCGAAGGCGGCGACGGCGAGGAGGCGCGCGAGAAGCGAGCCAAAGCCCAAGCCGAAGCGCAGCCGGAGCAGCCCGACGCCGCCGGCGAGGCCCGCGAGCGCGACGCGCCGCACCCTGCTCTGCGCGCGCCCGACGCCGGGGAGGACGAGGCTCACCACGTGCCCACGCCTCGCGAGCGCCTGCGCCATGCATTCTCATCTGAGCTTCCCGACGACATGCTCGAACGCGGCACAGCGCGCTCGGTGCCCCGCCGGACGCCCGCCGCCGATGCGCTGGCGGCGAAGGCGCCCGGGCACGAGCCGGTCCGCGCGCAGCAGCAGCCAGGGCCGGCCGGGCGGCCGGTAATCCGCGTCGTGGGCGTCGGCGGCGCGGGCGTCAACGCGGTCAACCGGATGGTCGAGGCGGAGGTCGAGGGCGTCGAGTTCGTGGCCGTGAACACCGACGTGCAGTCGCTGCAGCAGTCGACCGCCGATGTCACGCTGCACATCGGCGCGGAGATCACGCGCGGGCTGGGCTCGGGCTCCGACGCGAACGTGGGGCGCAGGGCGGCGATGGATGATTACGACCGCGTGAAGGCACTCCTGAAGGGCTCAGACATGGTCTTCATCGCCGCGGGCGCCGGTGGCGGCACGGGGACGGGCGCCGCCCCGATCGTGGCCCGCATAGCGCGCGAACTCGGCGCGCTCACGGTGGCGATCGTGACCAAGCCGTTCGACTTCGAGGGCTCGCGCCGCGGCGAGCAGGCAGAACAAGGTGTCAGCGCGCTGGCCGATGAGGTCGACACGCTGATCGTCGTGCCCAACAACCGCCTGCTGACGATCCTCGACCAGCAGACCGCCATGGTCGAGGCGTTCCGCGTGGCCGATGACGTGCTCCGCCAAGGCGTGCAGGGCATCTCCGACCTGGTCACGCTCCCGGGGCTGATCAACCTCGACTTCGCCGACGTCCGCACGATCATGAGCGAGGCCGGCAGCGCCCTCCTTGGCATCGGGATGGGCGTTGGCGAGTCGCGCGCGATCGACGCGGCCATGCAAGCTGCATCCTCGCCGCTGCTGGACACCTCGATGGAGGGGGCGCGCTCGATCCTGCTGTCGATCACCGGCGGCACGAACCTCTCCCTGTGGGAGGTCAACGAGGCCGCCAAGTCGGTCTCGGACGCCGCGCACCCGGACGCGAACATCATCTTCGGCGCGATGGTCGACGAGAAGCTCGACGACCAGGTGTGGGTGACCGTCGTCGCCACCGGGTACGGCGAGAACGGGAGGCGCAAGAGCGCGGCCCACCTGCAAGAGCCCGACGGCGAGCCGCGAGTCCAGCGCCGCTCGGGCGCGGCGCACCGCTCAGCGCGCCGGCGCACGGCCGACGAGCTTGAAGTTCCCGAGTTCATTCCCAACCGCTGACCCTCGCGGCCGCTGCTTGGTTGCGCGCGTGCCGCACGCGCGGCGTTGCGGTTGTGGTATCGCTCAGCAATGGCTGAGCTCGCGAAGGGCGTAGTCGCCGCCGGTCACCCGACGACGGCGCAGGTGGGCGCCGCCGTGCTGCGCGAGGGCGGCAACGCCGTCGACGCCGCCGTAGCGGCGATGCTGACCTCGTTTGCGGCTGAGCCGCTGCTGACCGGCCTCGGCGCCGGCGGCTACATGCTGGTCGCGGGCGGGGGCCGGGATGCGACGCTCCTGGACTTCTTCGTGGAGGCGCCCACCGACCCGCGCTCGACCGATCCCGAGGACAGCTCCGCCGCGGAGCTCGTGGCGATCAACGTGTCGTTCGGCGACGCCGCGCAGGTGTTCCACGTCGGCCCCTCCTCGTGCGGGGTCTACGGCACTCCGGCAGGGGTGTGCGAGGCGATGAGGCGCTGGGGCACGCTTCCGCTGGAGCGCCTGGCGGAGCCCGCCGCGCGGCTGGCAGGCGAGGGCGTTGCGCTCAACGCCGGGCAGGCGTACGTCGCCGAGATCCTCTCAGACCTGCTGCGCTCAACGCCGGAGTGCGCTGCGCTGTGGGCGCCGGAGGGACGCATCCTGCGCGAGGGCGAGACGCTGCGCAACCCCGAGCTCGGCGAGTCATTGCGCAGGCTTGGCCGCGACGGGGCCGAGCCGTTCTATCGGGGCGATGTCGCCTCGGCCGTCTGCCGCTGGCTGCATGCGCACGGCGGCGTCATGAGCGCAAGCGATCTGCGCTCGTACCGCGCCCTGGAGCGCGAGCCGGTGCGGGTCGCCTACCGCGATCGCGAGGTGCTGACCAACCCGCCGCCGTCAGCCGGCGGGACCCTGCTCGCCTATGCGCTGGCGCTGCTCGACCGCGGTCCCGCGCCCCCGAGCCTGGACGCGGTGGTCGAGGCGATGGCCGCGGCGCAGTCGGAGCGCACTGCGGAGTTCGTCGAAGGGCTAACCGAGGAGGGCTTTCTGGAGCGCTTCCTCGGTTCACGCCTCGGAGCCACGACCCACATCTCGGTGATCGACGCCGATGGCTGCGCGTGCAGCGTCACGTGCACGAACGGCGAGGGATCCGGCGTCGTCGTCCCGGGGACGGGCATCCATATCAACAACGTGATGGGCGAGGAGGACCTCAACCCGCTCGGCTTTCACCGCCACCCGCCGGGGCGGCGCATGCCGAGCATGATGGCGCCCTCGGTCGTGATGCGCGACGGCGAGGTCGAGTTGGTCCTCGGCAGCGCGGGCTCGAACAGGATCCGCTCGGCGTTGCTTCAGACGATCGTCGGCGTCGTCGATCACGGCCTGTCAGCACGCCAGGCGGTCGATGCGCCGCGCGCGCATCTCGAACACGACGTGCTGTACGTGGAGCCCGGAATCGACGCGGGCGCGCTCGAGGACAAGGAGCTGAGCATCGTCCGCTTCGGAGGGCTCAACCTGTTCTTTGGCGGCGTCCAGGCGGTGCTCCGCCGCGAGGGCACGCTCCAAGGCGCCGGCGATCCGCGCCGCGGAGGGGTGGCGGTGAGCGTGTGAACGCGCGCAGCGCGCATGTGTCCAGCGGCGCCGGGCGCGTGCGTGCGGCTGCAGCGGGCGTCTGCGTCGGGCTCTGCGCCGCCATTCTGGCGGCTGGCTGCAAAGGGATCAGGGCGCCGGACCTGTTCCTCGTGACGCGCACCCCTGCCTCGCCCGGCGGCTCGATAGCGCCGCTCACGCTGCTCGTCAACGAAGAAGGCGGCGTGCATTGCAACGGCGTCGCGGCGGGCAAACTGGGGGACGCGCAGCTGCTGCAGGCGCGCGACCTGCAGGAAGATCTGCGTGACCCGTCCTCCAAGCACCTTTCGCTCCCGCCGGGGCCACAATCGGCGTTCCGCTATCACCTGCGCGATGAGAAGGGGAGCGTGAGCTTCAGCGACGACTCGCCGCGCCAGCCCCCGGTCCTGCGCCGGCTCGCGCTGTTCGTGCTGCAGACGGCCCAGACGGTCTGCCACCTGCCGCAGTAGCGCGGCGCGCGGCGTGCACCGCCTGCGGCTCGTGCCCGGGCTCACGCCGTCGGCGGCTCGCGTGCGCGGTGGCTTGCGCTCTCAGTTGAAGCGGACCTTGCCGTTGGATCGCGCTCGCGCCTGGGCGCGCTCCGCGAGCTGCAGGCGCGCGATCGCGGCCTGCAGCAGCAGCGTCAGCAGTCGCAAGCGCTCGTTCTCCGAGCGCAGCTCGAGCAGTTCCTGCTTGGCCTCGCAGCCGAACTCGACCGTGGCGGCCATCCTGTAAGCGTCCATCTCGCGCAGCGCCTCATCCTGAAGGCGCTCGTCGGTGGCCTGCTCGACCAGCTCCCTGTAGAGCTCGCGCGCGTCGCGCGCGGCCCGCTCGTCGGCCTCCTCCTCGATGTCGCCGAGGAACTCCACGACGCCGGCCGGATAGGGCAGATCCTCGCGGCGTTCGAGCAGGCGGAAGGGCGTGTTCGCTCGCGCGAGGATGTTCATGCGCCCGTCGTCCGTGCGCTCGAGAACGCGCTCGATCTCGCACGCGCACCCGACCTGCTTGAGCTCTTGGTCGGAAAGCCAGACGATGCCGAACGCGCGAGCCGGCGATCCCGGCGCGGCGCTCAGGCAGTCCTCGATCATGCGCAGGTAGCGGTCCTCGAAGATGTGCAGGGGCACGCCCTCGCTTGGCACCGCGACGATCCCGAGAGGGAAAAGCGACAGATCCCTACGCGGCTGCCCGAACATGGGTCGAGTCTAGGCGGACGCTCCGCAGAGGCCATTCCCCTCGTCCGCGGCGCGGCCGCACAGCGCTATGTGCATGCTGCCCTTTTGCGTGCACGGCGAACCGTCAGAGCCACGCCTTGCGCGCGGAGATCATCAGGTTGTAGAAGACGGCAGCCGGCAGGCGCGGCTCGAGCAGGCGCCGGTCCACCTCCTGCAGCAGCAGGTACCCGCGATAGGCGTACTGCCGCCAGGCCCATGGGACATCGGCGGGCTCGGCGGTCGCCTCGAGCGCGCGGTTGGCCCAGCCGAACCAGTTCGCAAGCAGCTCCTCGCCGCTCACGCGAACCTCGATCAGCCCGGAAGCACGGGCCGCGGCGGCGAGGTCGTCGGGCGCGAAGGCGTGTACGTCGACCACGCCCTCGAGCGCGGCGTCCCGGGCCTCGATGCCGGCCAGCCCGCCCGCCGGGCGGACCGGGCGGGCGCCGATCGCAAGCCGCCACCACGGTGCCGCTGCGGCGGCCGCGCGCTTTGGGACTCCCGCGAGCGCGTCGCCCACCCTCGAGGGCTCTCCGGCGAACAGCACGACGCCGCCTGGAGCGAGCACGCGCTCGAATTCCGCGAACGCTGCAGCGAGGTCGGGGAGGTGATGCAGCACTGCGTGGCCGAGCACGAGGTCGAAGCTCTCGTCGGCGAACGGCAGGTGCTCGGCGTCCACGCACGCCGTCCGCACAGGGAGCGCAAGCCGCTTGGCGTTGGCCGCCAGCGCAGCGAGCATCCCCGGTGAGATGTCGCTGCAGGTGGCCTGCGAGATCAAGCCGGCGCGCAGAAGATTGAGCGTGAAGTAGCCGGTGCCGGCGCCGACCTCGAGCGAGCGTTCGAAGGGCTCGGGCGCGCGGCCGAGGGCCTTCTCGACCTTGCCCAGGACCTGTTCGAGGCCCACGGGACCGAAGTCGATCCCCCACTTGGCGTCGTAGTCGTCGGCTGCGACGTCGTGGTAGCGGGTGTTGGCGTCGCGGATCTGCTCGGCCGTGAGCACGGGTTCCACCACCGTGACCCTATACTCGCGCGCCGTGTCGCTGCACGCGCATGAGCAGCTGAACCAGCCCGAGGGCGTGCCGGCGCTGGCGCTGACGGGCGAGCGCACGCTTCCCGACGTGCCCGCCGAGAACTACTGGTTTCGCCGTCACCTGGTCGTCTATGAGTGGATCGCCAAGCGCACTGGCGGCCTGCGCGTGATCGACATGGCATGTGGCGAGGGCTACGGCGCGGACCTGCTCGCCGGCGAGGCGGCGCAGGTCGTGGGCGTCGATGCCAGCCCGGACGCGCACGAGCATGCGCGCTTGCGCTACAGGCGCGCGAACCTGCGCTTCGAGCGAGCGCTGGTCGAGGCCTTCGCGGAGCCGGCCGACGCGGTCGTCTTCCTGCAGACGGTCGAGCACCTCGCCGACCCGCGGGCGGCGTTGGCGCAGTTCGCTTCGCTGGTGGGCGAGCGCGGCGTGGTGTACGTCTCCACGCCCAACGTCCTCACCCTCGCGCCGCCCGGCGCAGACCGTTCGGACAACCCGTGGCACGTGCGCGAGTACCGCCTGGCGGAGTTCGAGCAGCTCTGTCGCGCATGCTTTACGAACGTGGAGCTGCTGGGGGTCGTCCACGCGCGCCGCCTGCGCCTCCACGATGGCGCGCTGCGCATGGGCTGGGACGCGGTGCATGCACGCCTGGGGCTCACCGAGCGCTTCTACGATCGCTTCACTCCCACCATCGCGACGTCCGACTTTCAGATCCGCGCGGCCACGCGGGGCCGGCTGGAGCGCGCGCTCGACTTCCTCGCGGTCTGCCGGCCTTGAGCAGCTCCTCACAGCGGGGAGCGCTGGCGATCGTGCTCCACACGCACATGCCCTACGTCGAGGGCTTCGGGACCTGGCCGTTCGGAGAGGAGTGGCTGTGGGAGGCGCTGGCGAGCTGCTATCTGCCGCTGCTCGAGCTGCTCGACAGAGGCGCGCCTGTGACGGTGTCGCTGACGCCGGTGCTGTGCGACCAGCTCCAGGCGCCGGGCATCGCGGGGCGCTTCGGTGCGTTCATCGAGGGGGTCCGGCGTGAGACTCACGCGGAGGATGCACGCGGGCTGCGCGCCGGCGGCCACGCGCAGCTGGCGGCCGAGGTCGAGCGCGCCTGGAGCGACTATGCGCGCGCGCTGCAGAGCTTCGGGGCGCGCGGCGAGGACGTGCTGGCTGCGTTCGCGCCGCACGCGCAGTGGACGTGCTCAGCAACGCACGCCGTGCTGCCGCTGCTGGCGAGTGACGCAGGCGTGCGCCTGCAGGTGCAGACGGGGACGCAGGCGCACCGCGCCCGTTTCGGGGAGTCATGGCGCGGGGGATTCTGGCTGCCCGAGTGCGCCTACGCTCCTCATCTCGAAGGCGCCCTGCACGACGCCGGGGTGCGCGCTGTCTGCATCGAGCTCACGGGCGCACTCGGGCTCGGGGCCGCCGGGCACCTGCGCACGTACGTTGGCGCCGGCGGGATCGTGCTCGTGCCGATCGACCGCGAGACCATGTCGCTGGTGTGGAGCGCGTCGGGGTACCCGGCGTCGGGCGCTTACCGCGACTACCACCATCACACCGTGCACCACCACAACCCGTGGGCCAACGACGGGAGCGGATATGACCACGCCCGCGCGCTCGCACTGACGCAGCGGCACGCCGCCGATTTCGTCGCGCGCACGAAGGCGCGCCTCGAGCGCGCGCGCGCAGGCGCCCCGGGCGGCGGGCTGGCGGTGTGCGCGCTGGACACCGAGCTGCTCGGCCACTGGTGGTATGAGGGCGTCGCGTGGCTGGAGGCGGTCGTCGAGGAGTGCGCGCGACAGGAGCTCGAGCTCGTGCGCCTCGACGACGCGCTGGAGCGCACCGAGCCGGCTTCGGAGATGGCGCTGCAGGACTCCATGCCGAGCAGCTGGGGCGAGGGCGGCGATCTGTCGACGTGGTCGGGTCCGGCTGTCGCCGAGATGGCCTTCGCGGCGCGCGCCGCCGAGCTCGAAGTGCTCTCGGCGCGCTCGCGAGCAGGTGCGGCGGCAGTCCGCGAGCTGCTCGCGCTGCAGGCGAGCGACTGGCCGTTCATGGTCTCGCGCGGTCTCGCCTTGCCCTACGCGCACGAGCGCTTCGAGCGGCACAGGCGCGGCGTGCAGGAGGCCCTCGCAACCGGCGCCGGCGCCGACACGGCGCACCTCAGGAACCTGGCTGCGGGCGCCGAGCCCGCGTGGTTGATGGCTCCGGGGTGAGTCCGCGCAAACATGCAGGTCCTGGAGAAACCGATCGAGAGGAACGCATGCCATCCCCCCAGCGAGCTCCCATCCAACCGCGCGCAAGCGACCCGTTACGACATCACGCGCACTACGCGCAGACGGGCGCCCGGCCATCGCCTTACGCGGGGGGCAGCAGCTTCATGGAGCGCGTATCGGAGGGGGTGGCCAGCGGCATGGGGACCGTCGGCTTCCTGCTCGTCAGCTCGGGAGTGATCCTCGCGTGGGTGCTGTCCAATCACGTCGTGCACTTCCTCAGCAACTCCTGGACCGGCCTGCTCAACGGCAACGGTTTCGACCCGGCGCCGTTCATCCTCCTGAACCTCGTCTTCTCGGCGGTCGCCTTCTACACGGGCGCGCTGGTGATCATCGCCCAGAAGGCACAGACGCGGACCGACAAGGCCAACGAGGAAGCTGCCGCCAAGCATCGCGATGAGCTGGCGCAGATGCAGACGGACCTCTTGCAGCGGAACACCGAGCTGACCGAGCAGATCCACGCGCTCAGCGGGAAGCTGAAAGTCCTCACCGAGGAGGTCCACGCGGCCACGTGCACCGGGGGGTCCCATCCCCACGCGGCGTGAGTCGCGTGCCGTCGGCTACCCCCAGCGCATCTCCGCGGGTGCCTGGCGCATGCGGATCACGCGCGCGGGCACGCCCGCGACGACCGCGTTCTCGGGAACGGCCTTCGTGACCACCGCGTTGGTGCCGACGATGCTGTTGTCGCCGATCTCCACACCCCGCAGCACGCAGGCGCCGTATCCGATCCAGACGTTGTGGCCCACGCGCACGTCGCGCTTGTAGATCCCCTGCAGCCTGATCGGGCGCTCGACCTCGGTGACTCCGTGGTCGAAGTCGATCAGCATCACGCGGTCGGCGAGGATGCACTCGCGCCCGATTGACACGCTCTGGTACGCGGAGACGGTGCACTCCTGGCCCATGACGGTCTTCGCGCCGATGCTCACCTCTCCCTCGTGCACGCGGATCTTGCTGCCGTGGCCGATCCACGCCCAGCGTCCTATGCGCAGGATGGCGCCCGGTCCGATCTCGAGGCGCACGTGCGGGCAGATGAAGCACAGTCCGTCCGTCTGAAGGCGCCTGCGGTAGCGGAGCTTGAGAAGCAGGTAGCGGCCGATCAGGCGCGCGTGGCGAAGGCTGAGCATGCGGTTTGCGCGCAAGAAGCGAAGCAGCGCGAGCGGGCCGCCGTGCAGCGGGTCGGGCGCCCTGCGCACGGCGCCGGCGATGTCCTGCGCGCCCGGCGCGGAGGGTGGCTCGGCCAGCAGGCGCTCCATCGCCGAATCGTATTGCCCCCTGCGATGATTGCGCCCCCGATGAGCGAGCGCACACTTGCCCAACGCCTGCTCGAGGGAGACCGCCGCGCGCTCGCGCGGGCGATCTCGCTCGTCGAGGATGACCGGCCGGAGGGCTGGGAGCTCGTCAAGCTGATCTACCCTCACACGGGCAAAGCGGCCGTGGTCGGATTCACGGGCCCGCCGGGGGTGGGCAAGTCGACGCTGATCGGCGCGGTCACGAAGGCGCGCCGCGAGGCCGGCCGCAGCGTCGGCGTGCTCTCGATCGACCCGTCATCGCCGTTCACGCAGGGCGCGCTTCTTGGAGATCGAATCCGGCTCTCCGAGCACTTCCTCGACCAGGGCGTGTTCATCCGCTCGATGGCCAATCGAGGCGCGCTCGGTGGCCTCTCCGAGGCGGCGCTTCAGGCAGCGTTGCTGCTCGATGCGGCGGGACGCGAGGAGGTGTTCGTCGAGACCGTCGGGGTGGGCCAGGCCGAGATCGACATCATCGACCACGCCGACACTGTGGTGCTGGTGCTCATGCCGGGGTCGGGCGACTCGATCCAGGCCTTGAAGGCGGGCGTGATGGAGATCCCGGATGTGATCGTGATCAACAAGGCCGATCACCCGCTCACCGACACGATGGTGCGCGAGATCCGCGGCGTGCTCTCGCTCGCGGGCGCCGAGCCCGCGCCCGCCGGGGCGCCGGAGCGCTGGTCGGTGCCGATCGTCAAGACGGAGGCCAGCCGTGGCGAGGGAGTGGCGGAGCTGGTGCAGCGGCTGAGCGAGCACCGCGCCCACATAAGCGCCGCCGGGCAGCTCGCGGAGCGCCGCCGGCGCAACCTGCGCAGCGAGGTGCTGGCGATCGCCACCGCCCGCATGCGCCGCCGCCTGGAAGAGGAGCTGCACGAGGACGACGATTTTCAAAAGCTGCTCGAGGAGGTGGTCGAGCGCCGCCTCGACCCGGCCAGCGCGGCGGCCGCGCTGCTCGAGCGCGAGTCGTGACCCGGGCTGCGCCGCGGCAGGGGCGCTGCGACCCAACGCTCGGCCGCGGTCATGGCGCGGCTGGATCCAGATAGTGTGGCGCGGCGATGGACTACCTCGGCTTGGTGGAGCGCAGCTGGCCGCTGCTGAGGCGCCTCACGGGGGCGCACACGGGCGTCTACCGTGCCACGCGCGGCCTGATCGGCCACCGCTTCCCGGGCGCGCCGCCCTCGCTGCTGCTCGACCACGTGGGCGCGCGCACCGGAACGAGGCGCACCAGCCCGCTCGTCTACGCGGTGGACGGCGAGAACCTCATACTGGTGGCGTCCAAGGGCGGCCATCCCAGGAACCCGGCCTGGTTTCACAACCTGCTCGCGCACCCCGAGACGACGGTCCAGGTCGGCGCCGAGCAGTGTCCGGTGCGAGCGCGTGTGGCCACAGCCGCGGAGCGCAAGCGCATGTGGCCGCTGGTCCTCTCGACGTACTCCGGGTACGAAGACTATGCGCGGCGCACCGATCGCCAGATCCCGCTCGTCGTGCTCGAGCCGCGATAGCGCAGCGCGGCGCGCGCCCGCCTCCAGCCCGTCCGGCTCCTCAGGCGCCGAGCGCGCGGGCGATGACCATCTGCTGCACCTCGTCGGTGCCCTCGCCGATCGTGAGGATCTTGGCGTCGCGATAGAAGCGGCAGACCGGATACTCCTCGATGAAGCCGTAGCCGCCGTGGATCTGGACGGCCTCCTCCGCGCAGCGCACGGCCAGGCGGCCTGTCTTGAGCTTGGCCTGCGCGGCGGTGAGGGTGAAGTTGCGTCCGGCGTCCTTCTCGCGCGCGGCCTTGTACACGAGCAGGCGTGCCGCTTCGATCTCGGTCGCCATGTCGGCGAGCTTGCCCTGGATCGCCTGGAACTTCGAGATCGGCTTGCCGAAGGCGACTCGCTGCTTGGCATAGGCAAGGGCCTGATCGAGCGCCCCCTGGGCGAGCCCCACGCCCATCGCCGCCACTCCGATACGTCCGATGTCGAGGATGTGGAGGAACTGCCTGAAGCCCGCGCCGCGCGGGCCGAGGAGGTTTGCCTCGGGCACGCGGCATTCGCTGAACGACAGCGGGCGCGTGTCGGAGGCGTTCCATCCCATCTTGCGATACGGCTCGCCGGGCTCGTAACCCGGCGTCCCGTTGGGGACGATCAGGTTCGAGATCTCTTTGAGATCGGGGCGCGCCGTCGCTGTGCGCTCCGTCGCGCCGGCGTGGTCGCGCGGGCCCGTGACAGCGGTGATGCAGACAATCCCCGAGATCTCGGTGCCGGCGTTGGTGATGAACTGCTTGGCGCCGTCGATCACCCACTCGCCGTGCTCGAGGCGCGCGCGGGTGCGCGTGTTGCCGGCATCTGAGCCGGCTTCCGGCTCGGTCAGGCCGAACGCGCCGAGGCGTTCGCCGGAGCACAGGCGCGGCAGCCACTCGCGCTTCTGCTGCTCGCTGCCGAACAGGTAGATCGGCTGCGTCCCCAGCGAGGTGTGCGCGCACAGCGTGATGGCGACCGAGGAGTCGACCCGCGTGAGCTCCTCGACGGCGAGCGCGTATGCGAGCGTGTCGCCTCCGCCTCCGCCGTACTCCTCGGGGAAGGGGATGCCCATCAGGTTCAGCTGCCCCAGCTTCGCCACGATCTCGTACGGGAAGGCCTTGTTGCGATCGAGCTCCTCGGCCACCGGCGCGACCTCGCCCTCGGCGAATTCGCGCACCGTGCGCCGCGTCAGCTCGTGAGCGGGTGAGAGGTCGAAGTCCACCGCTGCGAGATTCTCACATGGTCCGGTGCTCTAGGATTGCCCGGCAGTGGCCGCCGACCGCCCGCCGATCCTCCTGCGCGGCGTGCGCGAGGCGATCGATCGGGTGCTCGTGCGCGTGCGGCTGATCCGCGATCTGTTGCTGCCCGGGGGTCGCACGTATCGCTATGGCCCGCACCGCAGCCAGCGTGGCGAGCTGCACCTGCCGCCGGGCAGCGGGCCGCACCCGCTGGCCGTGCTGATCCACGGCGGCTCGTGGCAGAAGCGCTACAGCAAGCTCGTCATGCGCGCGCTCGCGCGCGATCTGCGCCGGCGCGGATGGGCCGTGTGGAACATCGAGTACCGGCGCGTCGGAGGAGGCGGCGGCTGGCCCGAGACCTTCCGCGACGTGGGCGCGGCCGTCGACCACGTGCGCGCCCTTGAGGCGCCGCTCGATCACGAGCGCGTGAGCGTGCTCGGACACTCAGCCGGCGGGCACCTCGCGCTGTGGGCGGCCGGCCGCGCGGCCCTGCCGCCGCACGCGCCGGGCGCCCCGGCGGGGTCAAACCCGATCCGGTTCGTCAGGGCGATAGCTCTGGCGGGCGTCTGCGACCTCGCCGCCGCGCACCGGGAATGGCGTGGCGGCGCCGTCGAGCGTCTGCTCGGGGGATCTCCGCTCCAGGTGCCCGAGCGCTACGCGCTCGCGGACCCGCTGGCGCAGGTTCCGCTCGCGATGCCGGTGCTGCTCGTTCACGGCGTGCACGATAAGACGGTGTCGGTGCAGCTGAGCCGCAACTACGCGCGCGCCGCCAGGGCGAGCGGAGGGGATGTCGAGCTGATCGAGCTCCAGGGAGAGGCGGGCAACCACCGGGCTCACATCGACCCCCGCGGTGGCGCTTGGGCAGCTGTCCTCGAGCGGCTAGGTCAGGACGCCTCCGCGCCCGGAGAGCCGTGGGCGCGCCCGATCCAACCGGACTCAGCTCGAGCATAGGTCTGCGCAGATGAGCGCCTAGGAGCAGTAGGAGCGCGCGAGCTCGACCAGCAGGCGCACCCCATAACCGGAGGCTAACTTGCCGACGTACTGGCGTTCCAGGTCCCATGCCGAGCCGGCGATGTCGAGGTGCGCCCACGGAGTATCGCCGACGAACTTCGACAGGAACGTGCCTCCGACGATCGTCCCCGCCTTGCGCGCTTCGGGCGCATTGTCGAGGTCGGCGTAGGTGCCCTTGATGAGCTTGTCGTACTCCTCGTGCAGCGGCAGGCGCCACACGATCTCACCGGTCCGCTCGCCCGCGCGTTGCACCCGCCCCGCGAGCTCGTCGTCGTTTGAGATCAAGCCCGCGTACGTCGAGCCGAGCGCCACGATTACCGCTCCCGTGAGCGTGGCGACATCGACGATCCGCTCAGCGCCCTGGGACAGCGCGTGGCAGAGGCAGTCGGCGAGCACGAGGCGACCCTCGGCGTCGGTGTTGTTGATCTCGATCGTCGTGCCGTTGGCGGCCGCGACTATGTCGCCCGGCTTCACGGAGCGCCCGCTGGGCAGGTTCTCGGTCGCGCCCACGACCGCCAGCAGCCTCACGGGAAGCTGCAGCCGCGCGACAGCCGCGACCGCCTGGATCACGGCGGCGCCGCCCGACATGTCGAACTTCATCTCCGCCATTTTCGCCCCCGGCTTCAGCGAGATCCCGCCGCTGTCGAAGGTCACCGCCTTGCCGACGAAGGCGAGCAGCGGCGATGACGCCGACGGGCCTTCGTAACGCATCGTGATGAGCGCGGGCTCCTGCTCGGAGCCCTGGGCAACGGCCGCGAAGGCGTTCATGCCTCGGGCGCGAATGCCATCTCGCCCCTCGATCTGAACCGTCAGCTGCGCGATGTCGGCCGCCAGCGAGGTAGCGTGCTCGGCGAGCGCGCTCGGCGTCAGGTCGTTTGCGGGACGGTTCTGCAGGTCGCGCGCCGCGTTCACCGCCCCGGCGACCAGCGCTGCCTCGGCCACCTGCGCACTGAGTTCCTTCGCGCAGGAGACGATCAGGCCCGCGAGGTGCTCGGGCAGGCCGTCGTCGTCCTCGGCCGCGTCCGCCGATTTGTACTGCGTGAAGCGGTAGTCGGACAGGATCGTGCCCTCGACGAGGGCTGCGACAAGCTCGCTCTCGCCGTCCACGGGCAGCTGCCAGCAGAGCGTCCGCGTCGCGAGCTCGACCGCGCGCGCGTGCACCGCCGCCGCGGCGACTCGCGCGCGCTCGGTGCTGAAGCTCTCGCGCTTGCCGAGCCCCACGGCGAGCCAGCGCTTCCCGCCCGCGTGCGCCAGCGCGAGTGCCTTGAAGGAGCTGCGCGCCTCGCCCGAGGCCAGCAGCCCGGTCAGCTCGGGCGGCGCCTCCTCGCCCAGCTCCTCGCCCTCGAACACGCCGACTGCGATCGTGTCCGCCTCGGTCGCGCTCGCGGCCTCGGTGGTGGCTGAGACCTCCATCGGCCGGGGACGATATCCGGACCGCTAGCATTGCCGTGCCGCGACCCCTGCAAAACACGACCGGAAAGCCGATCCATGCCAAAGACCGTGATCCTCGGTGCCGCGCGCACCCCCATCGGCAAGATGGGGGGCGGGCTTTCGTCACTGGAAGCGACCGAGCTCGGCGGGCTCGCGATCGAGGCGGCGCTCGAGCGGGCGCAGGTCGCGCCAGAGCAGGTCGAACACGTCGTCATGGGCCAGGTCCTGCAGGCTGGTCAGGGCCAGATCCCCTCGCGCCAGGCACAGATCAAAGCCGGCGTCCCCAAGGAGGTGTCCTCGGAGACCATCAACAAGGTGTGCGCGTCGGGCCTGCGCGCCTCGGTGCTGCTGGACCAGGCGGTCCGCGCCGGCGAGCTGCAGATCGGTGTTGGAGGAGGGATGGAGTCGATGTCGAGCGCGCCCTACCTGCTCCCGCAGGCACGTTTCGGCTATCGCATGGGGGACGCGAAGATGCTCGATGCGATGGTCCACGACGGGCTCACCAACCCGTTCTCGGGCAAGCAGATGTTCGTCGAGGCGACCGAGGTCGCAGACGAGCTCGAGCTCACCCGCGCCGACCTCGACCGCTGGGCGCTGCGCTCTCACGAACGCGCCCTGCTGGCGACCGATGAGGGGCGCATGTCCGAGGAGATCGTCCCCGTGACGATCACGGATCGCAAGGGCGAGAAGCGCGTGGAGGTCGACGAGGGGCCGCGCCGTGACACATCGCTGGAGAAGCTCGCGGCGCTGCCGGGGCTCGCGGGAAAGGACGGTTCGCACACCGCGGGCAACTCGCCGGGCGTAAACGACGGCGCTGGCGCGCTCGTGCTGGCCTCGGAGGAGTGGGCGCAGGCGAACGGCAAGCCCGCGCTGGCAGAGATCGTTGCCCACGCTCAGAGCGCGAACGACTTCGCCTATCTGGCGACGACTCCCGCGAGCGCCGCGCGCAAGGCGCTGGAGAAGGCTGGCCTGCAGCCCGGGGACATCGACCTGTGGGAGATCAACGAGGCCTTCGCGTCGGTCACCTTGAACTCGATCCGCATGCTGGGGATCGAGGAGGACAGGGTCAACGTAAACGGCGGCGCGGTCGCGCTGGGCCACCCGATCGGCGCTTCGGGCGCGCGCATTCTCGGCAGCCTCGTGTTTGAGTTGCGCCGCCGCGGCGGTGGGCTCGGCTGCGCGGCGATCTGCTCGGGCGGCGGCCAGGGCGACGCCGTCATCCTCAAGGTGTCCTGACCGGCGCGCTCACATGGCAGATCGCGCCGCGCATCCCGAACCGGAGGAGCGCCCGCGTCAGGGGCGCGTCGTGCAGCTGCGCGGGCGCCGCGCCGCGGGAGGCCCCGACGGTGCGAGCGCGACGCCCGCCGGCGAGTGCGTGGCGGCTTTCTTTGACCTCGACAAGACGCTCATGGCCGGGTCCTCCGGGATCTTCTTCGCCCGCGCCGCGTACGACGCCGGGATGATCTCTCGCGCGCGCCTGCTGCGGGACGTCTACGAGAACCTGCGCTTTCGCCTGCGGGGCTCCACCGACGAACGCGCCGACGACGTGCGCCGGCGCGTGGGCAGGATGATCGCCGGGGTGCCGGAGCGCGAGCTGCGCCGCCTCTCCCCGCGCGTGCTGGCGGGTGTGCTCCCGCGCCTCTATCCACAGATGCTGGAGCGCGCATACACGCACCAGGACGAAGGGGTCGACGTCTACATCGTCACCGCCGCCTCGCAGGAGATGGCCGACCTGCTGGCGCACGTGCTCGCCTTCGACGGAGGCCTCGGCTCCCGCTCTGAGGTCGTGGACGGACGCTACACCGGACGCCCGGCGGGCCCGTTCAACTACCGCGAGGGCAAGGTGCTCTCGATGCGCGAGCTGGCACTGCGCGAGGGCATCGATCTGGGTGCCTCGTACGCCTACTCGGACTCGGAGTCCGATCTGCCGATGCTGCGTGCGGTCGGCCATCCGGTCGTCGTCAACCCGGATCGCGATCTGCGCCAGATAGCACTTCAGGAGGGCTGGGAGGTGCTGCACCTGGATCGCCTGCCGCGCCGCCTGAAGCTGCTGGCGGCGCTCGCGGCGGCGGCCTGCGTGGGCGCGTGCACGGTCGGCAGAGGCCACGTGGCTGCGCGAGCGCAGCGGCGGGCATAGTCTGCGCTGGATGCCCACTCGCACCGCCGGCAAGATTCGCGTGGTGGTGGCCAAGCCCGGTCTCGACGGCCACGACCGCGGCGCCAAGATCATCGCGCGCGCTCTGCGCGACGCGGGCATGGAGGTGATCTATACGGGCCTTCATCAGACGCCGGAGCAGATCGTGGAGACGGTCATCCAGGAGGACGCCGACGCCGTCGGCCTCTCGATTCTCTCGGGCGCGCATATGACGCTGGTTCCGCGCGTCGTCGAGCTCCTGCGCGCGCAGGGCATCGACGACGTCGTTGTGACCGTCGGCGGGACGATCCCGGCCGACGACATCCCCGAGCTCAAGGACCTCGGCGTGGCGGAGGTCTTCACGCCCGGGGCTTCCACGCAGTCGATCGTCGATTTCATCCGCGAGGCCACCGCGAGCGGCGGCTGATTGACTCGTCAGTCAACGGCGCGAGCGAGTAGCATCCGCCCCAACAGAGCACAAGGAGCAGGCTGAGAATGAAGATATGCGTGCTGGTGAAGGAGGTCCCGGACGCCGCGGTGGAGAAGAAGCTCAATCCGTCGACGGGGCGCATGGACCGCAGCGGGGAGAGGAACCTCAACCCCTACGACACCCACGCCATCGAGGCGGCGATGCAGGTCCGGGAGGGCGGCAGCATCCCCGTGGAGGAGATCGTCGCGGTCACGATGGGGCCCGAGAGCGCCGTGCGCGCGCTGCACAAGGCGGTGTCGCTGGGAGCCGACCGCTCGGTGCACCTCTGCGATGAGGCCCTGGCTGGGTCCGATGTGGCTGCGACCGGCTACGCGCTGGCCAAGACGCTCGAGCGCGAGAGCCCCGATCTGGTGCTCCTGGGCCAGCAGTCGGACGATGGCGAGTGCTACACGATCGGCGCGGTCGTGGCCGAGCATCTCGGCATGCCTTCGCTGACGCAGGTGATCAAGATGGACGTCTCTGGCGAGGCGCTGCGCTGCGAGCGCCAGGCCGAGTACGGGTACGACACCGTCGAGGTCAAGCTGCCTGCGGTGATCTCGGTGGGCGATGCCATCAACGAGCCGCGCTACCCGTCGCTGAAGGCGATCATGGGAGCGAAGAAGAAGCAGCTCGACAGCCTCTCCGCCGGGGACGCGCAGGTCGACCCCGCGAAGGTGGGAGGTGAGAACTCGGCGGCGCAGTGGATCGCCGCCAAGCCGCCCCCGGCGAAGGCCGCTGGCGAGATCATCGAGGACGAAGACACGGGCGAGACTGTCGAACGCATCGTGGCCTGGCTCGACGAGCGCAAGCTCATCTAGGCGCGGGTGAGCGAAAGGAGCTGAGAGATGCCGAACATCCTGGTCTACGCGCTGCACTACGACGGCGCGATCAACAAGAACTCGCTCGGAGCGGTCAGCGAGGGGGCGAGGCTCGCCGAGGAGCTGGGCGGTGAGGCGCACGCGATCATGCTCGGCGAAGGCGTCGCCGAGGACCTGGCGGCATCGCTTGGTCGCTACGGCGCCAAGAAGGTGCTCGTCGCGGAGGGGCCAGAAGGCCTCGCGCAGCCGCTCGTCGATGCGATGGCCAAGGCGATCGGGGACGGCGGCTACGGCTACGCGCTGTTCGGCGGCGGCCTGCTCGGCTTCGAGATCGGCGCCGGGCTCGCGGCACGCCTGGGGGCCGGGGTCGCCATGGAGGTCACGAACGTGCGCGCAGAGGGCGGCAAGCTGATCGCGGAGCGCCCGATACTCGGCGACTCGGCCATCTCCGAGATCGCCTACCGCTCGCCCGTCGGGATCATCATCGGGCGCCTTAACGCGTTCGAGGCGCGCGAGTCGGGCGCGGGCAGTGCGCAGGTCGAGCAGCTCAGCTTCGAGCTCTCAGAGCACGCGACCCGGGCGACGATGATCACGCGCGGCGAACAGCGCGGCGCCGACGTCGACATCGAGGGCGCCGACGTCCTGGTCGCCGGGGGGCGCGGGCTCGGCAAGCCGGAGGGCTTCAAGCTGTGCGAGGAGCTAGCGCAGGCGTTTGGCGGCAACAGCGCGGTAGCCGCCACGAGGGCGGTGGTCGATGCCGGTTGGTACCCGTACGCCGCGCAGATCGGACAGACCGGCAAGACCGTCTCGCCCAAGCTCTACCTGGCCGCCGGGATCTCGGGCGCGATCCAGCACAAGGTCGGGATGCAGAGCTCGGAGAACATCGTCGCCATCAACAAGGACGCCAACGCTCCCATCTTTGAGTTCTCCGATCTGGGCATAGTCGGCGATCTGAACAAGATCCTGCCCAAGCTGACCGAGGCCGTGAAGGCGAAGAAGGCGAGCTGAACGATGGCGAGCACCAACGGCAAGTTCGCACCGGCGTCCTTTCCGCCCCCGGTTGACTCGCCGCGCGAGTTCATAAAGCGCGGGCTGGACCCCGAGGACGAGCTGATCGAGGTCGGGGTTGCGGTCGTGGGCGGCGGGACCGCAGGCCTCGCCTGCGCCAACCGCCTGCTGCAGCTGCTCGGCGACGACCCCGAGACCATGGAGCGGCTCGGCGAGGTCCCGGTGGCAGTGATCGAGAAGGCCAAGACATGCGGCGGGCACAACCTCTCCGGGGCGGTCGTGCGGCCGGCGCCGTTGGAAGAGCTGTTCCCGGAGCTGACCAGGGAGGACTGGCGCAAGACCGGCTTCGCCTTCGGCGAGGTCTCCAAGGAGGCCGTCTACCTGACGCCCACCGCCAAGCGGGCCGTGCGCATCCCCACCCCGCCGCCGTTCAAAAACCATGGCAACGAGGTGATCTCCGTCTCGGCGCTCGCGCGCTATCAGCAGCAGCAGGCGGAGGAGGGTGGCGCGTACATCCTCACCGAGACGGCGGCCACCCAGCTGGTGGTGCAGGACGGCCGCGTGGTGGGCGTGCGCTCGGGCGACAAGGGACGCGGCAAGGACGGCGAGCCGCTGTCGAACTTCGAGCCCGGCACCGACATCAAGGCGCACGCGACGGTGCTCGCGGAGGGCAGCTGGGGCCACCTCACCGGTGCCGCGATCCGCGAGTTCGACCTCGCCAGTGGCCGCGAGCCGCAGGTCTGGGAGCTCGGCGTCAAGGAGGTGTGGAAGGTCCCCAAGCCGCTGGACCGCCTGATCCACACGATGGGGCCCTGGCCGCTGAAGGTCTCGCCGCGATACGGGCATCTCGGCGGCTCGTGGATCTACCCGATGACGGGCGCCGGTGGCGAGCACATGGTGTCGATCGGCTTCGTCGTCGAGCTCGAGTACGCCGATGCGACCACCTCCCCCCACGACCTGCTGCAGACGTTCAAGACGCACCCGCTCGTGCGCGAGATCCTCGATGGCGGCGAACGCATCGCGTGGGGTGCCAAGGCTCTGCCCGGCGGCGGGTACTGGTCGATGCCCAAGCTCTCGATGCCCGGCGCCGTCCTGGTCGGGGACTCCGGCGGCATGGTCGACACGATGGCCCTGAAGGGCGTCCACCACTGCATCAGATCGGGCATGCTGGCGGCCGAGTCGATCTACGCGGCGCTCAAGCGCGGCGAGTCGAGCTTCGAGTCCTACGAGCGGGCGGTCGAGGAGTCCGCGATCGCTCGCGAGCTTTGGGAGGTGCGAAACGCACGCCAGCCGCTGCAGAAGGGCCTGCTCCTCGGCGGCCTGCTGAGCGGCCTGCAGCAGATCAGCAAGGGCAAGCTGCCAGGACGCGCGGACTGGCACCGCAACGACGAGACGCCGATGTTCGTGGGGGACACGAAGGACTCCTACGTCAAACCCGACGGCACGTACACCTTCGACAAGCTCTCCTCGGTGTTCATCAGCGGCAACGCCACCCGCGACGACGCGCCCAACCACATCCGCGTGCAGAAGCGCGTTCCGCGTGAGATCGCCGAAACCTGGCGCTGGATGTGTCCGGCCGGCGTTTATGAGATTCCCGAGGACGCGCCTGAGCACGGCGAGGTGGATGTGATCGTCAACTACACAAACTGCGTCCAGTGCGGGGCGATCACCGCCAAGGGCGGGCGCCTTACGACGCCGGAGGGCGGCGACGGCCCGCTCTACCAGCTCTTGTGAGCTGAGCGCCTGACGCTGCTTCACCGCGCGGCGCGGCGCGCAAGCCGGCGCGCGCGAGGGCGCGAAACATGCGCTAAGAGCGCGTGTTATTGGGGTTGTCATGGCCACATCCACCTCACCCCGCGTCGCCCGGCGCCGAGCTCTCGCCTGGACGCTTCTGACGGCCGCTTGGTGCCTTGCGCTGCTCCTCGCAGGGCCTGCGCGCGGCGCGGCGGCCGGGCCACAGGTGCACCTTGCGCGCTCGAGCGCGCCGGCCTCCGCGACGCTCGCGCAGTGCGTGACCTCAGTGGAACAGGCTGAACGATCCGCCACGTTCGCCGGCGAAATGACGCTCGTGTCGGGCGCCACCCGAATGGCCATGCGGGTGGACATCGAAAAGCGTGCCCAGGGGGAAGCGCACTTTCACCTCATCAGTGCTCCCGGCCTGGGCGTGTGGCGCAGCTCGGAGCCGAAGGTCAAGACGTACAAGTACCTCAAACAGGTGACCAACCTCGAACCGCCGGCGGCGTACCGAGCGGTCGTCCACTTCCGCTGGCTGGGCGCGAAGGGGCTGGTGATCAAACGGGCGGTTCGCTATACGCGCCCGTGCGCCCAGCCCGCGGCGCCGCCGCTGCTCGAACCCCTCCCCGTCGCCCAGCCCGCAGCCTGAGACGGCCGCACGCGGGAGCCGGGCTGCGAATCGCTGCCCCTAGCAGGCAGGCGCGGAGGCTATGCGCGCGGCGGCCGCCGGTTGCGATCGCCTCCTTTGGCGGCCGCTAGAATGAGGCCTCGATGAAGGCCGACATCCACCCCACCTACGAGCAGGCGCGTGTGCACTGCACGTGCGGCAACGAGTTCATCACCCGCGCGACGCGCTCGGAGCTGCGTGTCGAGGTGTGCTCGAACTGCCACCCGTTCTACACCGGGCGCCAGAAGCTCGTGGACACGGGCGGACGCGTCGAGCGCTTCCAGCGCCGCGTCGCCAAGGGCCGGCTGCACACCGCGCAAGCTCGGTCCTCCAAGTAGCGGCATGCGCCCGCGCCCGGGCGACGGACCGCCGACGGTTCATCTGCAGACGGCCGCGCCTTCGTCTGCATCCGCGGATGAGGGCCTCGAGTACAGGTCCGGGAATTCGGCGACGGCCTCGGCGGCGGCCCAGCGAGAGGAGACGGTCGCCGGCGACGGCGCCGGCACGCTGATTGCCCAGCGCGACGCGCCGGTGGGCGGCCAGGCGGTGCTCGAGGGCGTGATGATGAGGGGCCTCGCAAACTGGGCCGTGGCGGTGCGCAAGCCGGCCGCCGAGCCCGAGGAAGGTCAGGGCGCGTCTGCGCAGCCTGGCGATATAGAGGTGCGCACGTTTCCGCTGTCCTCGGCGTTGCGGCGCCACCGCTCGCTGCGGCTTCCGATCGTGCGCGGCGTGGTGGCGCTCGCCGGCTCACTGAGGATCGGCTTTCGCGCGCTCGAGATCTCGGCCAACGCGCAGCTAAGCCAGCTTGAGCAGGAGCAGGAGCAGGAGCAGGAGATCTCGCGCGGTGCATGGGCTGGCACGGTCGTGGTCGCGCTCGTGCTCGCGATCGGCCTGTTCTTCCTCATCCCGGTCGGCCTCACGAGCCTGATCAAGCATCAGCTGGGCTCCTCGCTGCTGTTCTGGCTGATCGAGGGCATCGTGCGCACGAGCATCTTCCTCGGCTACATGGTGCTGCTCTCGCGCGTGCGCGACCTGCGGCGCGTGTTCGAGTACCACGGCGCCGAGCACAAGACGATCTCCTGCTTCGAGGCGGGGCTGGCGCTGACGCCGGAGAACTGCCAGCGCTTCTCGCGCCTTCACCCGCGCTGCGGGACCAGCTTCCTGCTGGTGGTGATGATCGTCGCCATCTTCGTGTTCGCGCCCATCGGCCTGCCCGCCTGGTACTGGCTGCTGACCACGCGGGTGCTGGGCGTGCCGGTGATCGCCGGCGTCTCCTTCGAGCTGATCAAGTTCGCTGGGCGCAACCGCAACCGCCGCTGGGTCAGGGCGCTGATGTGGCCCGGGATGAAGCTGCAGCTGCTGACCACGCGCCAGCCCGACCGCGAGCAGCTCGAGGTCGCGATCGCGGCTCTGCAGGCGGTGCTGGCGCGAGAGCCGCTTGATCAGGTCTCGCCCGAGGAGCTCGTCGGCGTCGAGCTGGTCGCCTGACTGGCGTGCGCGCTGATCGACGCGTGCACGCGACATAGACTCCTCTTTTCATGATCGAGCAACTGGTGAAGCAGATCGAAACCCGCTTCGCCGAGCTCGGCGAGCAGATCGCCGACCCGGAGGTGATCGCCGACCGCACGCGCTACGCCGAGGCGGGGAGGGCCTACAGCCAGCTCGAGCCGGCCGCCAAGCTCGCGCGCGAGTGGCGTGAGGCCAACGACACGATCCTCAGCGCCGAACAGGTGCTGGCGGAGGAGGGCGAGGACGCGGAGCTGCGCGAGGAGCTGGGCGCGGCCAGGCGCCGCAGCGAGGAGCTCGCCGAGGACATCCGCCTGGCGATGGTCGAGCGCGACCCCAACGACTCCAAGAGCGTGATCGTCGAGATCCAGGGTGGGGCCGGCGGCGAGGAGGCCGGCCTGTGGGCGGGGGACGTGTACAGGATGCTCGCCAAGTACGCCGAGCGCCGCGGATGGCGCTCGGAGCTGATGGAGGGCGGCGACGGCAAGTACACGTTCGAAGTCAAAGGCGACGGGGCCTACTCGGTGTTCAAGTTCGAGGGCGGGACGCACCGCGTGCAGCGCGTCCCGCAAACCGAGTCCCAAGGCCGCATTCACACGTCGACGGCGACCGTCGCCGTCCTGCCGGAGGCGGAGGAGGTCGACGTGCAGATCGACCCGGGTGACCTGCAGATCGACGTCTACCGCTCTTCCGGGCCCGGCGGCCAGTCGGTGAACACGACCGATTCCGCCGTGCGCGTGACCCACAAGCCGTCGGGGATCGTGGTCTCGATGCAGGACGAGAAGTCCCAGCTGCAGAACCGCGAAAAGGCCCTGCGCGTGCTTCGCGCGCGGCTGTACGAGCGCGCCCTCGCCGAGCAGCAGGCGGAGCTCGCCGCCGACCGTCGCGCGCAGGTCGGAACGGGTGACCGCGCGGAGAAGATTCGCACTTACAACTACGGCGAGCGCCGCGTGACCGACCACCGCATCAAGCTAACTGTGCACAACCTCGACCAGGTGCTCGAGGGCGAGCTCGAGGAGTTCACCGAAGCCCTGCAGGCCGACGAGAAGCAACGTCGCCTGCAGGCTCAGGCGGCGGCGGTGTGATGGGCTCGCGCGTGCAACGAGCCGGTGTGGATGGACGATTCGGCAGGGCGAGGCCACGCGACGCGCGATCGCAGGGCGGCACAGTCACGGTCCGCGAGGCGCTGCGCGACGCTCATGCGACGCTTGCGATCGCCGGCTGCGGGACTCCGCGGCTGGACGCTGAAGTGCTTTTGGCACATGCGCTGGGAGTGCGGCGTGAGCGCGTGGCTCTGGACGGCGGGCTCACGCTTGCTGCGCCGGTCAAGCGGGCGTTCCAGCAGCTGCTGCGCCGCCGCGCGGTCGAGCGCGAGCCGGTCGCCTACATCGTCGGGCGGCGCAGCTTCCGGCGCCTGGAGCTCGACGTGGACGCGCGCGCGCTCGTGCCACGGCCGGAGACCGAGTTGCTCGTGGAGGTCGCGCTGACCCTTGACCCGGGGGCGCGCGTTCTCGACCTGGGTACGGGCAGCGGCGCGGTGGCGCTCGCGCTCAAGGACGAGCGAGGCGACCTCCAGGTGAGCGGCAGCGACATCAGCTCGCTGGCGCTGGAGCTCGCCGCCGCCAACGGTCGGCGGCTCGGGCTGGATATCAGCTGGCTGCGTGCCGACCTGTTGCGTGGCGTCCCGGACGAGTTCGACGCTCTCGTGGCCAACCTTCCCTATGTCGCCGAGCGCGAGCGCGTCGGGCTCGCCCCAGAGATTTCTCGCCACGAGCCCCTCACGGCGCTGATGGCGGGACCCGATGGCCTGGCGTCGATCCGCGCGCTGTTGGCGCAGGTGCCCGCTCACCGGCGCGTGCAGATGCTCGCACTCGAGGTAGGCGCCGGCCAGGCTCCTGGCGTGGCGCGCATGATGACCGACGCCGGCTTTGGCAGCGTGCGGGCCGAGCGTGACCTCGCGGGGGTCGAGCGCGTGGTCGTGGGGGAGCGCGTGCGAGCGTGAGCGACGCGCTCGTCAACGGCGACGCCCTGCGCCTGCAGGCGTGCGTCGCGGGCGGGGGTGTTGCGGTGTTTCCGACCGACACGGTCTACGGCCTGTGCTGCGACCCGCAAGACGAGGCGGCGGCGCGCCGGCTGTACGCCCTCAAGGGCCGTCCACCGGCGCGTGCGTGCGCGGTGATGTTCTTCGCGCTCGAGCCCGCCCTGCGCACGCTCGAGCAGTTGCGCGACGCCGAGCTCCTGGCGTTGCAGGCGCTGCTGCCCGGCCCGGTGACCCTCCTGCTGCCAAACCGCCAAGGTCGTTTCGCCGCCGCCTGCAGGACCGATCCCCAGAGCCTCGGCCTGCGTGTACCGCGACTGCCTGAGCGCCTGCAGGCTCTGCAATCGGTGAGCGTTCCCGTCATGCAGTCCAGCGCCAACTTCTCCGGCCAACCCGACGCGTGCGCGCTCGCCGAGGTGCCCAGCAGGCTGCGCGAGGGCGCGGAGCTCGTGCTCGACGGAGGCAAGCTCCCAGGCACGCCCTCCACCGTCGTCGACCTGCGTGAGCTCGACTCCCACTCCCGCTGGCATGTCCTGCGTGAAGGCGCGCTTGCGCGGTCCTCGGTTGAGGAGGCACTGGCCCCGCTTTCCTAGTCCCGATCCAGCGCTCCTGCTAGCCTCGTATCAGCTGCCGCGACTGGCGTCTGAGGTGGAATCGACCACCGGGGAGCGGCACGCATCACAGCCGCGCGCCTGGGCACTAGACCTCATCGCCTCGAGAAGGAGGGCGTCGTGTCAGAGCTCAGCCCCGATTACTTCAACCGTCCGCTCGCCGACGTAGACCCGGAGATCGCCGCGGTCCTCCACGGCGAGCTCGAGCGCGAGCAGCATACGCTGGAGGCGATCGCGTCCGAGAACTTCGCGCCGCGCGCCGTGCTCGAATGCCAGGGCTCGGTGCTGACGAACAAGTACGCCGAGGGCTACCCCGGCCGCCGCTACTACGGAGGCTGCGAGTGCGTGGACATCTCCGAGCAGCTCGCGATCGACCGCGCCAAAGCGCTGTTCGGAGCCGAGCACGCCAACGTGCAGCCACACTCCGGCGCACAGGCCAACGCCGCCGCCTACCACGCGCTGCTCCAGCCGGGCGAGACGATCATGGGGCTCTCGCTCGCACACGGCGGCCACCTCACTCACGGCATGAAGATCAACGTCTCGGGCCGGCTTTACGACATCGCTCCCTACGAGGTCGACGGCGAGAGCAGCCTCATCGACATGGACGAGGTCGCGCGCGTGGCGCGCGAGCGACGCCCGAAGCTCCTGCTCGCCGGCTGGTCGGCCTACCCGCGACGGCTCGACTTCCAGCGCTTTCGCGAGATCGCCGACGAGGTGGGCGCGCTGCTGATGGTGGACATGGCGCACTTCGCCGGCCTGGTCGCCGCGGGCCTGCATCCCAACCCGCTCGAGTACGGGGCCGACGTGGTCACGACGACGACGCACAAGACCCTGGGTGGCCCGCGCGCGGGCGTGATCCTGTGCAAGGAGGAGTACGCCAAGAAGATCGACTCCGCGGTGTTCCCGGGTCAGCAGGGAGGACCGCTCGAGCACGTGATCGCCGCCAAGGCCGTGGCGTTCAAGATCGCCGCGAGCGAGCTGTTCGCGGAGCGGCAGCGGCGCACGATCGCCGGTGCGCAGGCGTGGGCGCGGGAGCTTATGCGGGCGGGCGCAGGGGTGAAGGTGCTCACGGGGGGCACCGATGTGCATCTCGTGCTCGTCGACCTGCGCGACTGCGAGCCTGCGCTCAGCGGCAGGGAGGCGGAGGACCGCCTGCACGACATCGGCATAACCGTGAACCGCAACGCGGTCCCATTCGATCCGCGCCCGCCGATCGAGGCATCCGGCCTTCGCATCGGCACGCCCGCGCTGGCCACACGCGGGCTTCAGCTGGAGGACTTCACCGAGGTCGGGCGCATCATGGCGAGCGCGCTCACGCCCAAGTACGAGTCGATCGCGGCCGAGCTGGCCGAGCGCGCGCGGGCTGTGGCGGAGCGCTATCCCCTGTATGCGGAGATCGCGGCGAGCGCCATCGCATAACTCGCTGATCGCGCCCGCCGCTACCGGGGCCTCGCGCGCGGCCGCACTGCGCGGGCCGCGGGGTCTTATGACGGCGCGCCCTGCGATCCTTTGCTGACTCGATGGCGCACCTAACCGAGCTCGACGCGCTTTACGCCTTCCTGGCAGCGGCCGCAATCACAGCGCTCGTGACGCCAATCACGATGCGCCTGGCGGTGAGCATCGGCGCCATCGACGAGCCGCGCGAGCGCGGCCTCTCCGACCGGCCGACCCCGCTGCTCGGCGGCTTGGCGATCTTCGCCGGCTCGCTCGTCGCTGCTCTCATCTGGCTCCCGGCCGGCTACGGCAAGGAACACCAGCTCTGGCACGGCGTGCTGCTCGCGGCCGGCGTGATCACGCTGGTGGGCGCGCTCGACGACCGCTTCGAGCTGCCGCCGCTGCTGAAGCTCGCGGGGCAGGTGCTCGCCGCCGTGATCGTCGTGCACTTTGGCGTCGCCGTGAAGTCGATCACGCTGCCCTTCATCGGCGTGCTGGCGTTGCCCAATGCGGGCGCCACCAATGCCGGCCCGCTGCTCACCGTGGTGGGGCTTGTGGCGATGATGAACGTCGTCAACTTCTCCGACGGCGTCGATGGCCTGGCGGCCGGGGTGTGCGCGATCATCGCCGTGGCGATGACGGTCATCGCCTTCGACCTTCAGCGCCAGGCACCGGGCGTGCTGGCCGCCCTGACAGCTGGCGCTGCGGTCGGCTTCCTGTTCTACAACTTCCCGCCCGCGTCCAGCTTCATGGGCGACTGCGGCGCCAACCTGCTGGGCCTGCTGATGGGCGTCATCACCGTCGAGGCGGCCGTGAAGACGGCCGCCGTCGTGTCCTTCGTGCTGCCCCTGATACTGCTCGCCGTGCCGTTCCTCGACACGACCTTCGTGGTGCTCAAGCGCCTGAAGTACCGTCAGCCGATCTACCGCTCCGACAGCGAGCACTTCCATCACCGCATGGCCCGCATCGGCTTTTCGAGCAGGCGCACGATCGCCTATCTGTACGCGTGGACGCTGATGCTGGCCGGTCTGGCTCTGGCGCTGCGATTCGTCCCCTACAGTGACCACAAAGGCCACCTGCACACCGGGTGGACGCTCGTGATGCTCGGGCTCGGCCTGATCGTGGCGCTCGCGAGCGTCTACCTCGTGTACGTGCTCGAGATCCTCAAGTTCAGGCGCCTGGACGCGATGCGCCTGCGCGGGCTGCGCCCGGCGGCCTCAGCGGCCGAAATCGAGCACACGGTCGTCCAGCACCTTGAAACCGGTGAGTTCGACGCGGTCGCCTCCGGACGGGCGAAACGGGGTCCCGTGACGCGCGGTCGGGCGCGGTGGAGTGAGCAGCCCCTCAGCGAGGGGAAGGTGGATCAGGGTCGCGTAGGCGCAGACCACGAGCGTGGCGGCGCGGAGGCGCCGATCGGCGCTGACAGCAGCTAGCGGCAGCGCCCAGATCGCATACCAGGGCAAGAGCCAGGCGGTCGAGACGAGCAGGGCGAGCGTCGTCCAGCCCGCGGCCGTGCGCCAGTCCGCGCCGCGAGCGGTGCGCCACAGCGCGAACAGCAGCACCGCCACGAACGCGGCCGCAAACAGGTCTCGCCACCAGCTCGGCGTGCCGTGCAGGCCGATCAGGCGCGCGGTCTCGGCTGGGATGCTGTGCACGGCGACCAGCTGCTGCTGCTCGCCTACGGCGCCGAGGAACCCCAGGGCGTGGCCGCCGAAGCCGAGGAGCGCCACCGCGGCCAGCGCGCACACGCTCGCCAGGGCGCTTGCCGCAAGCAGGGCGCGTTCGCGCAGGCGGGCTGGCGCGAGCAGCAGGAACGGCAGCGCCAGGCCGGCGGTGAGCTTGACGCCGACGCCCGCCACGAGGGCGCCCGCGGCGGCCCGCAAGCGAGGCTGTGCGCCGGCGCTCAAGGCCAGCGCGGCCGCCAGCGTGAGCAGGATCAGGGTGTCGTTGTGGGCGCCGCCGAGCGCGAGCACGAGCAGCACCGGGTTGAGCCCCACGAAGGCGGCCGCCCAGCGCGCAGACCGTCCGAGCAGCGCCGACGCGCGCGCGACGAGCGCGATCGCGCCGAGGCTCGCGACGAAAGCGGTCGCCTTGAACGCCCACAAGCCACCGGCGAGCCCGAGCGGGGCGGTGGCGTAGCTGCAAAGCGTGAACAGCGGCCCGTAGGGGGAGTGCTGGTAGGGCCAGCCCAGGTAGTACAGGACCGGATCGGCGGGCGCTTCGGCGGCAACGCGTGTATACGGGTCCAGCCCGTGAAGCGCGCCCATGCGCGCGAAGCCGAGATAGCCGAACACGTCCTGGGATATCAGCGGCGGACCCAGCAGCAGGGCGACGTGCGCGGCGAGGATGGCGAGCACCAGGGCCCGCCAGGGAAGGCTGCGCGCGGCGAGCAGGACCGCGAGATAGCAGCCGCACATCACGAGCGTGAGCGTCTGGAAGCTGCTCGCGCCCAGGCTTTGGCCCAGACCCTCGTACGGACCCGCAAGCCAGCCCGGCCAGCCTCCGCTGCGGGCGGGAACGTACTGCGAGGGTTCGCCGGCGGCGCCGGCCGCCAGCAGAAGGCAGCTGCCGACGAGACCGAGCAAGGCGAGCGATCCGATGGCCGCCAAAAACAGCGCCGAGCGACGCTTGTGCGGCGCGGCCGCGGGGCCGCTCGGGCCGCCGCGCGCCCCGCTTCCCGCCAGCGAACCCGCGTGCGGCGTGGACACGGCGGCTTGCATCGCACCATTGTTGCGGCTGCGCGCCCGGCAGCCGTACGATGGGCCCGCTAAGCTCTTCTCGTCGCTACGCGTCGCAATCTCAGGGGGGCTTCCGCACGCGGTGTGCACCCGCGCCAAAGCGCCTGGCGGCATCGGTGCTCCGCAAGTTTGATGCGACTTCGTCACCGCAATGGAACCCTGCGCCGCCTCCCCGGTGGCGCTGATGCCTCGGTGCGGCGCGTCCTGATCCTGTCCGCCGACGTGGGCGAGGGCCACGCGGCGGCGGCGCGCGCGCTCGCGGCACAGCTCGAGCAGGCGCCCGACCCGACCGACGTCACCGTCATCGACGGGCTCGCTGCGATGGGCCGGGTACTGCGCCCGGTCGTCGAGGACGGCTACCGCATACAGCTGCGCTTCATCCCGTGGAGCTACTCGATCGTGTACTTCCTGCTCGAGCACGTCGGCCCGCTGCGCTTGCTCACCAGCCGCCTGCTGTGCCTGTTCGGCTCGCGCTCGCTGGAGCGGACGATCGCCGAACACGAACCGGACGTGGTCGTCTCGACCTACCCGGCGGTGACGGTCGTGCTCGCGCGCCTGCGCCGCACGCAACGGGTGAGCGTCCCGACGGTGGCCACGATCACTGATCTGACGGGCCTGTTCTTCTGGGCGCAGCGCGGCATCGACATGCACATGGTCATGTACGTGGAGTCGATGTCCTCGGTGGAGCGGATCGCCGGGCGCGGAAGCGTGCGCCGCGTGCGGCCCTTGATCTCCGGTGAGTTCCTGGAGCCCCGCTGTCCGCTTCAGGCGCGTCGAGCTCTGGGCCTGCCGGAGGAGGGCCACATGGTGGTGGTATCGGGCGGTGGCTGGGGCGTCGGCGACGTCGAGGGCGCGGTGCGCGAGTTCATCCGCGTGCCAGAGGCGAGCAGCATCGTCTGCCTGGCCGGGCGCAACGAGCACCTCGCGGCCAAGCTCCGCGCGCGCTTCGCCGGGGAGCCACGCGTGCACGTGCTCGGGTTCACCGACCGCATGCCCGAGCTGCTCGCGGCCGCCGACGTGCTCGTCCACTCGACGGGCGGCGTAACGTGCCTGGAGGCGATGGCGGCCGGCACCCCCGTGGTCTCATACGGGCTCCCGGTGGGGCACGCGCGCGTGAATACCCGCGCAATGGCGGCTCTCGACCTCGTGCGCCTGGCCAACGACACCAGCGAGCTGCGCGAGCACGTCCGCGCGAGCTTCTCGGCGGCGCGAAGCGCGGGCACCCCCGCGTCCGGGGAAGGCGCGCCCGAGCAGCATCCGGCTGCGGCGGAGGTCGTGCTGCGGGTCCCCTCGCGCGTGCATCCGATCCCCCGCTGGCGGATGCGCGCGGCCGCCTTCGCGGGGCAGTTCGCGCTCCTGCTGGGGCTCGGCACGTGGATGATGTCCACCGACGAGGTTGGCGCCCTGGCGACAAAGATCCTGCACGTGCAGCCGCTCGAAAGGGTGCGCACGGCAAGGCCGGTTGTCGCTGTGATCGCTCGCGCGCCGCGTGGCAGCGTGGCTTACGTGGCCTCGCAGCTGGCCGCCAAGGGGATTCGGGTCACGTTCGCAGACGACGGCGGTGTGCCCTCGCCCGCTCTGATCGGCGCGCTGCAGGTGGACGGTGATGAAATGCTCCCCGCGGCCCCGCGCTCCGCGGCCCTGCGCTGGGTGCGCACGCCGGGCGTCCTCGGCGCGCAGGCGCGCGCCCTGGGGCTCCACCGCCACTACTACTACCTGCAGCCGCAGGGCGGATGCACGGTGGGCCAGCTCGTGCTGGGGCGCATCTCGGGCGCACTGCCGGTGAGGGGGGCCGTGCGCATTCGCGCGCAGGGACCCCTGCCTCAGCGTCCCACCCGGGCCGGCGACGTGGTGGTCGTCGAACTCGACGGCTCCGCCGCGTCGGTCCTCGGTCTCGAGCGCATCGTCTCCTGGCTCGGCCGCTCCGGGCTGGAGGCTGCGCCGCTGGCGTCGCTGACTCGCTCGCCTTCCATCAGCGCCAGCAGCAGCGGCGAGCGCGCCAGCAGTGCGGCTCCCGCAACAAGCAGCGTCAGCGAGCAGGCGAGCGGAACCCCCCCGAGCGGTGTGCGCGCAAAGCTCTCGCCGAGCAGCAGCGGCGCGAGCACGACGGGTACGACCGTCTGAGTGACGAACACGACCGGCGCGACCTGGATGGCGGGTCGCGCCTGTAGAGCGCTCATCTCGCTGAGCACACCGACCCCCGAGGCGGCGGCCGTCGACAGCGCCCAGGCGGCGGCTACGAGCAGGTGTCCCTGCGAGAGATCATCGGAGGCCAGCTTGGTCGCAACGCCGCTCCACGCGAACGCCAGTCCGGCTCCGACCATCGTCACGGCTGCGGGCGAGCGCGAGAGGACGTGCAACAGATACGGCAGCAGGCTCGCCAGGCCGAGGCCCACGAGCACCAGCGTGATCGTCAGCTGCTGGGAGGTGTGCGCGGTGTTGCGCGGCGGCGCCGCCAGGCCGACGCAGATAACGCCGATCACGATCGCGGCCATCGCGAGATACTCGTAGGAGCCGGCATGCTCTCCGAGCATGCGCTGCCCCAGGAACAGGAGCACCAGCAGGCCCATCGCGAGTGCAGGCTGCACGACGACCAGCGGGGCCAGCAGCAGGGCGAGGATCTGCAGCGGAAACCCCAGCATCGAGGCCGCGGTGCCCGCGAGCCAGCGCGCGCGCCTGAGCAGGCCCCAGGCCAGCGCCAGGCGCAGATGCTCTTCGTGCGGCGCCTCTCTGGCGTCGAGCGCCTGCAGCGCGATCCCTAGGCTGTACAGGCTCGAGGCCCCTACCGCCGCCCCGATTCCCAGTACGAGATCGACCATGTCCGTGAACGATCATCGCATCCCCATCGCACCGATCGCGGGGGCGCTCGCGGGCGCGGCCCTGCTGGGCTACGCCGCACCGGCGCTGGCGGGAGCGCTGCCCGCGTTGCGTGCTCCGCTCGGCATCGAGGACCGGACTGCCAGCCGCAGCGGCTATGCGCTCACGTTCGACGACGGCCCGCACGCCCAAGGCACGCCCGCGGTGCTCTCGGCGCTGGCCGACGCGGGTGTGAGCGCGACGTTCTTCCTGGTCGGCGAGCAGGTTGAGCGAAATCCCACCCTCGCGTCGGAGATCGTCGCCGCCGGTCATGGCGTGGCCGTGCACTGCAACCGCCACCGCAACCTGCTGCGCCTGACGCCGCGACAGGTGCGCGATGACATCGACCGCGCGCAGGCGAAGATCGAGCAGGCCAGCGGCCGCCAGGTCTCGCTCTATCGCCCGCCTTATGGCGTGCTCAACAGCTGCGCGCTGCGCATCGCGCGGCAGCGCGGCTGGCGCACCTTGCTGTGGAGCCACTGGGGCCGCGACTGGGAGGCCGCCGCGACGCCGGAGACGATCACCGCGCGCATCACCGACGGCGCGGGCGAGGGCGCGGTGCTGCTGCTTCACGACGCCGACGACTACGCCGCGGAGGGCTCCTGGCGGGCGACGGCTACCGCGCTACCCGCGATCCTCGAGGTGCTCGCCGAGCGCGGGCTCGAGCCCCAGCTGCCCTGACCGCTCGACGCGTCGGGTGGGGTCCGCTCGGGCCGCTGGCGCAACGCTCAAGCCGCAGCGCAATGTGGCTGTGGGCCACGCGGGCGCAGCTCCCAGCGGACCTCGAAGCCGTGGATGGCAGGGTCTCCCAGCACCACACGGGCGCCGTAGTTGAGGCTCGGATACTGCGTGCGATAGCAGCGCATCGCCGCAAGCTTCGCCTGTCTCCGGGCTTCGTCGAGGTGCACGATCTCAGCGGATTCGAGCGGCGGCATCTCCTCGACGGCGCCTAAGAACAACTCCCAGTAGGCGTTCACGTTGCGCGCCGGGTCACGGTCTTCGCCGTCGACCCAGTGCGGCCACCCGTGAAAGATGCAGTAGGGAAGATCGGCGTACAGCGTCACGGGCATGCCGAAGCGCAGCAGCATGCGTCCGTAGCGTCGGACGAAGACGTGATCGGGGTGCGCGCCGATTCCGGCCGGCACGTATAGACGCGACGCGACCGGCACCTCTGCTGCGAGGGCCGAATCGAGCTCGTGGAGGCGCAGGGCCTGGGGGTCGGCTCTGTACTGGGCGTCGAGCAGCGCCAGGTTGACGGGCTGGCGCCCGGTGCGAGCCAGGGCGACGGTGTCCTCGGCAATGCGCTCGCGAGCGCGCGCGGCCGAGTCGGTGGCGCCGGTGATCGCGTCCCAGGGCGTGAGCTTGCCCGGCGACGGAACTCCGGCGAAGACGTTCACCACCTTCAGCTCGCGCTCGCTGTCAAGCAGCGCGAAGCAGTCGAGCACGGCGTCGTCCCAGTGAGGCGAGAGCAGGAGCTCCGGAGCATCCTGATCGGGCCTCAAGCGGGTCCGGAAGCGGCGCTCTTCGCGCTGCTGGCGCAGCGCCTGGGAGCGCCGGTAAAGCTTGCGCGGAAGGCCGGGAAGACTGCGAAGGCGCGCGGGGCTCATCCAGCTCGAGCGCCAGTATAGGCTGGCGCTGCAGCGGGCCGCCGCGGCCGAGGTCTCTGGGCCGGAAGCTAAGATCGTGAGCTTGCCCGGGGCGCTGACGATCGAAACGAGCGGATCCGTTGCGTCGCTGCGCGTGCCGGGCGGCGCGCTCGCCCGCCCGGTGCGCACGCGCTGGTGGGCGGAGGTGCTCACGATCGCGTGGCTTGCCTGGATGTACGACGCGATCACCAACCTCGCGCCCCTGCGCCTGCATCTCGCGCTGGGCAACGCCTGGGGCGTGTTGCACCTGGAGCAGTCGCTGCGCATCGATCCCGAGCTCGGGCTCGACCGCTGGCTGAGCGCGCACCACACGCTGGCGCTGATCGTGTCCGACTACTACGACAACGCGCACTTCGTGGTCACGCTGGCGCTGCTGGGCTGGCTGTGGTGGCGGCGGGCCGACATCTACCGGCCGCTGCGCAGCTCGCTCGTGCTGGTGAACGTGATCGGGTTCGTGGTTTTCTGGCTCTATCCGCTCGCGCCGCCGCGGATGCTGACGGGGTACGGGTTCAGCGATGTCGTCGCCTCGAGCCACGCCTTCGGCTCTTGGCACACGGGGGCGCTGGCCTCGCACGCCAACCAGCTCGCGGCGATGCCGTCTCTGCACATCGCGTGGGCGGGCTGGTGCACGCTCGCGCTGTGGCGGCTGTCCGAGCGGCGCTGGGTGCGCCTCGCCGCGGTCGCCTACCCTGCGCTGACGTCGCTCGCCGTGCTCGCGACCGCCAACCACTTCGTGCTCGACGTTCTCGCGGGGCTCGCGACGCTGGCTGTCGCGGTCGGTCTCGTGCACGCCTGGGCGCGCCTCGGGTGGCGCCCGCGGAGCGCTGTGGCGCATGTCACAAAGTTGTTACTAAGTCACAAGATCCGCTAGACTCAAAGCGGCAGCCACATTCCGTTTCCGGACTTTGGAGAGGGTCCCGCCACGAGGGCGCAGGCGGGCCTTCGCATCTGTAGGGTGGCCTGCCGACCATCAACATGCGAGCCCAACGAGCCACAGATCACGCTGTGCCCGCAACACGTGCGGGCTTCGCCGGGCCCTCCGGACGGGAGGCCCTCATGGCCGTTCTGCGGCTCCTCGATCTCTTGTTCCTCGCTATCGCCGTGCCGCTCGCGCTGGCGCGGGGGGCGCCCGTCCTGGGCTGCCTTGTCGGCGCCGGAGGGTGGCTCTTTCAACGGGCGCTGGCGGTGGCCGACCGCCGGCTCATCGCCAAAGCGGCGGAGCCGGGCTCGCGTCTCGGGCTGAACTTCATCGACGCCTTCGCCCGCATCTGGCTGCTCGCCGGCGCGATCATCATCGCGGGCGCCGTCGGCGCCCACCGCGACGGGCTCGCAGCGGCGCTTTTGATCTTCGCCGCCTACTCCGTCGCCTTCGCCGTGCGCCTGGCGCGCGGCCGGCCGAGAGGAGACGAGCCGTGAGCGCCGTCGCAGGGGCACCGCCGATCGCACCCGGAGTGGGTGGAGCGCCGCCGGCCGAGAAGCCGGGGATGAGCACGGCCCGGAAGATCGGCTATGCCGTGCTGGGCGCGTGGATCGGCGGGATCTTGCTGTTCGTGGTGCTGTTCGGCGTGACCGCCCACAAGGACCCGGACGTCGCCAACAACATCTTCTCCCCGGTCGACGAGTTCAAGCTCGACACCTGGTTCAAGATCGGCCCGATCTCCTTCAACAAGGGCGTGCTCTACCTGCTGATCACCGCGGGCATCACTCTCGGGGTGATGCTGTACATCTCCCAGCGGCTGAAGCAGCGTCCAGGCCGCCTCCAGGTCGCGGTTGAGTGGTTCTACGACTTCGCGCGCCGGATGTCGAGGGAAAACCTCGACGAGGGCATGGAGCGCAAGTACTTCCCGCTGATCGCGACGATCTTCGTGTTCATCCTCGTCACAAACCTGATCGGCTACATACCGCTCCCGGTCAACTCGGGAGAGACGTTCAAGGTCTTCGGCGCGCACATCCCGTCGCTTCAGATCTACGCCGCGGACACGAACGTCGCGTTTCCTCTGATCCTCGCGCTCAGCGTCTTCGTCCTGTTCACCTACGAGGGGGTCAAGCACCACGGCCCGATCAGATACATCAAAAGCCTGATGCCGGGAGGCGTCAGCGGCCCGATCGTGGGACTGATCTTCCCGATCGAGATCCTCTCGAACTTCCTGCGCCTGATCTCGCTGACGGTGCGTCTCTGGGCGAACCTGCTCGCGGGCCACCTGCTGATCGCGTTCATGGGCGGCGAGCTAGGCGTGCTCGTCGGGCTCCAGCTCGTGTCCTGGTTCCTGCTGCCCTTTGGGATCGCGATCTTCATGTTCGAGGCCGTGCTGATCGCCGGATTGCAGGCGTTCATCTTTGCCATCTTGACCGCCATCTACCTCGGCGGAGCGGTCGAAAGCCACTAGGACGACGACAAGGAGCTTCACGATGCTTCATGCACTAATCGCAGCGACGGGGGAACCCCTCGAATACGGAAAGGCCGCCGGCCGGGCGATCGCCCTCGGTTTCGGCGCCGGCGGCGGCGCCGCGGGTGCCGGGGCGGGCATCGGCGCGGTGTTCAACGCCTCGATCCAGTCCAAGACCCGCCAGCCGGAGCTGCGCGCCGAGGTCGAGCGCGACCAGTGGCTCGGCTTCGCGCTGACCGAGGCTTGCTTTTTCTACGGGCTCGTCGGCGGCTTCATCGCGTTCTTCCTTTAGACCGTCATGCTCAGCGCCGCTCTCACTCCGCTCGCCTCGCGCTCGTTCCTGATCACCCCGAACGTGGGGATCATGATCTGGACGATCGTGGTGTTCGCCGTGTCGCTGTTCATCCTGCGCCGAGCGGTGTTCCCACAGATCGGCAAAGCCCTGGACGATCGCGCGAAGACGATCGAAGGCGAGATCGACTCCGCCGCGCACGCGCGCGAGGAAGCCGAGCGCCTGCTGGGTGAATACCGCGAGCGCCTGAAGGAGGCGCGCGAGCAGGCGGATGAGATTGTGCAGCGCGCTCGCCAGTCGGCCGACGTGCACGAGAAGGAGGCCAAGGAGCGCGGGCGTGAGACGGTCGCCGAAGCCACCAAGCGTGCGCAGCGGGAAATCGAAGTTGCCACCAAGCGCGCGCTCGACGACCTGCGCCGCGAGGTCGCCGACCTCACGATCATGGCCACCGAGAAGGTGACGCGCAAGACGCTCGACGAGGCCGACCAGCGCCGGCTCGTGGAGGAGGCGCTGCGCGAGCTCGACTTTTCCGGCATCTCCTCGGGCGCGCACGACAACTGATGGAGGAGCTCGCCCAGGTCTACGGCCGTTCGCTGTTCGAGGTCGCGCGCGAGCACGACAAGCTGGGCGCCATACGCGAGCAGCTGGGCCAGATCGCCGAGGCGCTGGTCCAGCACCGCGAGCTGCAGATGTTCTTCTTCTCGCCCTACTTCTCCACCGAGGAGAAGCAGGAGGCGCTCTCGCGGGCGATCGACGGCGGCGATGAGATCCTCATGAACTTCCTGAAGCTGCTGGTCGAAAACCACCGCATGCCCGTGATCTTCCGCATCCGAGCCCACTACGAGCGGCTCTGGGAGGAGGAGCACCGCACGCTCCCGGTGGAGATCACGAGCGCAGTGGAGCTCGATGAACAAACCACCGAGAGCCTCGGCCGCACGATCGGCGAGCGCGCTGGTCGCAACGTCACGCTTTCCACGCGCGTGGACCCTGACATCCTCGGAGGGATCGTGGTGCGGGTTGGCAACTCGATCCTCGATGCCTCCATTCGCAACCGTCTGGAGCAGCTGCGCAGGCACGTTGCCCAGGCAGCCTCCTAGGAGAAACAGATGCAGATCAACCCCGACGAGATCACGAGCATTCTCAAGAGCCGCATCGAGGGCCTCGGGAGCGGCGCCGCCGAGCTGACGGAGGTCGGGACCGTGCTCTCGGTGGCCGACGGCATCGCGCGCCTGCACGGGCTCGAGAGCTGCATGTCCTTCGAGATGCTCGAACTGCCACACGGCGTGACCGGACTAGCGCTGAACCTCGAGTCCGACAACGTGGGAGCCGTGCTCTTCGGCGAGTGGCAGCGCATCTCCGAGGGCGACACGGTGAAGCGCACCGGCGCGCTGCTCGAGATCCCCGTGGGCGAGCAGCTGCTCGGGCGGATCGTGGATCCGCTCGGGCGCCCGCTCGACGGGAAGGGCGAAATCGCGATCAGCGAAAGCAGGCCGGCCGAGTTCAAGGCCCCCGGCGTCGTGCAGCGCCAGCCGGTGAAGGAGCCCATGCAGACCGGGCTGAAGGCCATCGACGCGATGATTCCGATCGGCCGCGGCCAGCGCGAGCTGATCATCGGCGACCGCCAGACCGGCAAGACGGCGATCGTGATCGACGCGATCATCAACAACCGCGACACCGGCCTCGTGTGCGTGTACGTCGCGATCGGCCAGCGCATGTCGACCGTCGTATCTCTGGCGCAGACGCTGGACGAAGCGGGGGCGCTGGACAACACGATCATCGTCGCGGCCCCCGCCGACGAGGCCGCGCCGATCAAGTTCATGGCGCCGTACGCCGGCTGTGCGATGGGCGAGCACTTCCTCTACAACGGGCGCGCTGCGCTGTGCGTGTACGACGATTTGACCAAGCACGCCTACGCGTACCGCCAGATGTCGCTGCTGCTGCGCCGCCCACCCGGGCGCGAGGCCTACCCGGGCGACGTCTTCTACCTGCACTCGCGCCTGCTCGAGCGGGCGGTCAAGCTCAACGACGAGCTCGGCGGCGGCTCCCTGACCGCGCTGCCGATCATCGAGACGCAGGCCGGCGACGTGTCCGCGTACATCCCGACGAACGTGATCTCGATCACCGACGGGCAGATCTTCCTGGAGTCCAAGCTGTTCAACTCCGGCGTGCGTCCCGCGATCAACGTCGGCATCTCGGTCTCGCGGGTGGGCGGCAACGCCCAGATCGCGCCGATGAAAAAGGTGGCCGGGCGCATCAAGCTCGAGCTCTCCCAGTACCGCGACCTGGAGGCCTTCGCGCAGTTCGGCTCCGATCTCGACGCCGACACCCAGCGCACGCTCGCCCGCGGCGAGCGCCTCGTGATGACGCTCAACCAGCACGAGCGCGCGCCGCTGCCGGTGGAGGACCAGGTGGTGCAGATCTACGCCGCCACCAATGGCTTCCTCGACCGCCTCAAGGTCGAGCGCGTGACCGAGTTCCTGCTCGAGCTCACCGAACGCATGCACGCCGCGCACGCCGATGTGCGCAAGAAGATCGCCGCCGGCGACTGGTCGGATGAGACCCAGCAGGCTGTGCACGAGGCCGTCGAGGCGTTCGCCGCGGACTTCGGCTACGACCTCGATGAGGAGGGCGAACCGCTCGAGGAGGCCGCTGCGGCCTAGCGCCGCGCCGAGCATCCGATGGCCTCCCAGCGCGACGTCAAGAGCAAGATCGGCTCGGTGAAGAACATCCAGAAGATCACGCGCGCGATGGAGATGGTCGCGGCCGCGCGGCTGCGCCGCGCCGAGCAACGGATCGCGGCGCTGCGTCCCTATGCCAACGCGATCCGGCGCATGACCCGTCAGGCCGCGCAGGCCGCGGGGGGAGCCGAGAGCGCGCGCGTGCCGCTGCTCGCCGAGCACGAGTCCGAGAGCGCCGTGGCGGTGCTGCTCGTGACCGGCGACCGCGGGCTCGCGGGAGCGTTCAACTCGCAGGTGATTCGCGCCGGGGTGCGCATGGCGGGCGAGCTGGGCCAGGAGGGTCTGCGCAGCTCTTGGTATGCGACCGGTCGCCGCGGGGTGTCCTCGCTCAGCTTCCGCGGTTACGAGCTCGAGGGCAGCTACGTGGGCTTCTCCGACCGCCCCTCCTATGCCGACGCGCGCACGATCGCCGACGATCTCATGACGGCCTACGTCGACGGGCGCGTGGATCGCGTGGAGATGGTCTACAACGCGTACATCTCCCCGCTACGCCAGACCGTCACCCACGAGCGGCTGTTGCCCCTCACCAAAGCCACGATCGTCGGCGAGGAGCCATCGGACGGTGAAGAAGTCGAGGAGGAGACGCGTTCCCACGCGGCGGTCGAGTACGAGCCCGATCCCGAGCAGATCCTCAGGCGCCTGCTGCCAGACTACGTGGAGATCTCGGTGTACCGCGCGCTCGTGGAGTCGACCGCGGGGTTCTTCGGCGCCCAGATGACAGCCATGCGCAGCGCGTCGGACAACGCCGGCGAGATCATCACGGAGCTGACCCTGCAGATGAACCGCGCCCGCCAAGCCGAGATCACGCAGGAGATCATGGAGGTAGTCGCCGGCGCCGAGGGGCTGCGCTAAGCGTCGCCAGGCGGCACGACAACGACCTTTGACCACGCCAGTGAGGAGACGAGAGAGCTGATGGACGCCACCGCCGCAACCGAGCCCGGAGCCGTCACCGCCGCCAACGGAAGCCGTGAGCAGCGCAACGTCGGGCGCATCGAGGAGATCCAGGGCGTCGTGATCGAGGCCGTGTTCAGCGAGCGCCTGCCCGAGATCAACCACGCGATCACCGTGCGCCGCCCGAGCGCCGCGGCCGAGGAGGAGGCCGAGGGCATCAGCGCGGGCGCCGGCGGAGACCAGCTCGTGTGCGAGGTGCAGCAGCACCTCGGCGACGACCGCGTGCGGGCGGTGGCGATGGACACCACCGACGGGCTTTCGCGCGGCCTTGAGGTGATCGACACCGGGGGTCCCATCACCGTGCCCGTCGGCGAGGCCACGCTGGGGCGCATCTTCAACCTGCTGGGCGAACCGATCGACCACGGCGATGAGCTGCCGCAGGGGACCGAGCGCCGACCGATCCACCAGGATGCCCCCGACGTCGCCGACCTCACGCCCTCGACCGAGATGTTCGAGACGGGCATCAAGGTGATCGACCTCTTGGCCCCCTACGCCAAGGGCGGCAAGGTCGGGCTGTTCGGCGGCGCCGGCGTCGGCAAGACGGTGCTGATCCAGGAGCTGATCCACAACCTCGCAACCGAGCACGGCGGCCTGTCGGCGTTCTGCGGCGTGGGCGAGCGCTCGCGCGAGGGCAACGATCTGTGGCTGGAGATGAAGGAGTCGGGCGTCCTGGAGAAGACGATGCTGGTGTTCGGCCAGATGAACGAGCCGCCCGGCGCACGTATGCGCGTGGGGCTATCGGGTCTGACGATGGCCGAGTACTTCCGCGACCAGGGCCAGGACGTGCTGCTGTTCATCGACAACATCTTCCGCTTCGTGCAGGCCGGCTCCGAGGTCTCGGCGCTGCTCGGGCGGATGCCCTCGCAGGTCGGCTACCAGCCCACGCTCGAGACCGAGATGGGCCAGCTGCAGGAGCGGATCACCTCCACGCGCGAGGGCTCGGTCACCTCGGTGCAGGCGATCTACGTGCCCGCCGACGACCTCACCGATCCGGCGCCGGCGTCGGTGTTCGCGCACCTGAACGCGACCACCGTGCTCTCGCGCGCGATCTCCGAGAAAGGCATCTACCCGGCCGTGGACCCGCTGGACTCGACCTCGACGATCCTCAAGGCGGAGATCCTCGGCGAGGACCACTTCCGGGTCGCCAACGCGGTCAAGGAGATCCTGCAGCGCTACAAGGAGCTGCAGGACATCATCGCGATCCTCGGCATCGACGAGCTCTCCGACGAGGACAAGCTGACGGTGCAGCGCGCGCGCAAGATCGAGCGCTTCCTCTCGCAGCCCTTCTTCGTGGCCGAAGAATTCACGGGCACGCCAGGCACATACGTCCCGATCGCGGACACGATCAGGGGCTTTGAGGAGATCATCGAGGGCAAGCACGACGAGGTGCCCGAGAGCGCGTTCTTCCTCAAGGGCAAGATCGAGGAAGTCGTGGAGGCAGCCAAGAAATGACGCCGACGGCCGAGCGGTCAGGCGCGGCCGGATGCTCCCCGGCCTATAAGAGAGAGCGCGGGGCCTTAGGTCTGCGGAGCTGATCATCGTGGCGCACACGAAATTTCCAGTCGAGGTCCTCACCCCCGAGGGCGAGGTGTTCAACGAGGAGGTGGAGATGCTCTCCACCCACACCGCCCTGGGCTCGATCGGGATCCTCGCCAACCACGAGCCGGTGCTCGCGCTGCTCGAACCGACCGAGCTGCGGCTGTACCGCTCGGAGTCGGAGATCGTGCGCTTCGCCCAGGCCGAGGGCTACCTGCAGTTCACCGAAAACCGCGCGCTGGTGCTCGTCGAGGAGGCGATCGCGCCGGACCAGCTCGACCGCGCCACGCTCGAGACCAGGCTCAGAGACGCGCGCTCCAGCCTCGAGCAGGCTCAGGAGGGCTCCGAGCGGCAGGCGCGCGCGCGGCGCGACATACGCCGGTATGAGGCGTTCCTCGCGGTCGGCCAGTAGGCTCGCCGGCGTGCAGGCCTCGGTCCCGGCATCGCTCTGCTCGAGCGATCGCGCCAGCGCTCGACGCGCGCGCAGCCGCCGCTGAGCGGTTGACGCCAGGGATCGCATGAGCGTTGAGCGCGAGCCAATCGGGGTCATCGGGACCGGCTACGTCGGGCTGGTGACGGCTGTGGGGTTCGCCGAGGCCGGTAGCCACGTGTGGTGCGTGGACATCGACCAGGCCAAGATCAAGCGCCTCAGGCGCGGCGAGGTGCCGATCCACGAGCCCGGCCTGCAAGAGCTGCTCGAGCGCAACGGCGAGCGCCTCGACTTCTCCGCTGAGCTGAGCGGCGCGCTCGAGAACGCGCGCCTGCTGTTCGTCGCCGTGGGCACCCCGCCCACGGCTTCCGGGGACGCCGACCTATCGGCCGTGCACGAGGTTGTGGGCGCCATGCCCAGCTCCGGCGAGCACGCGCTCGTCATGAAGTCCACCGTGCCGTGCGGCACCGGGGCGAGCATCAAGCGCATCCTCCGCGAGGAGCGGCGCGCGGGATTCAGCTACGTCTCATGCCCCGAGTTCCTGAAGGAGGGCTCGGCCGTGGCCGACTTCCTGCATCCCGATCGCGTCGTGATCGGCGACGACGGCGACTGGGCGGGCGACGCGGTCGCGCGACTGTATGAGCCTTTCCGCGCACCGCTGATACGCACCGACATCGCCAGCGCCGAGATGATCAAGCTCGCGTCCAACGCCTTCCTGGCGACGAAGATCTCCTTCATCAACGAGATCGCAAACGTATGCGAGGCATTGGGGGCCGACGTCGTCGAGGTCGCGCGCGGGATGGGGCTCGATGTGCGTATCGGGCCCAAGTTCCTCCATGCCGGCCTCGGCTACGGCGGCAGCTGTTTCACCAAGGATGTGAGCGCGCTGAAGCTGCTGGCGGGCAACTCCGGCTACCACTTCCAGCTGCTCAACGCCGTGATCGAGGTCAACGAGCTGCAGAAGCGCCGCGTGGTCGCAAAGCTGCAGCGTCACCTCGGGGAGCTCGCGAGCAAGCGCATCGCGCTGCTGGGGCTCGCGTTCAAGCCGAACACCGATGACATGCGCGGGGCCTCCTCGATCGTGCTCGCAGCGCGCCTGCGCGCCGAGGGCGCCGAGGTGCGCGCTTATGACCCGATCGCCGAGCAGGAGGCACGCAAGCTGATGCCCGCGCTTCAGTACGCGAGCTCAGCGCATGAGGCCGTGAGCGGCGCCGACGCGGTCGTGCTCGTGACCGAGTGGCCGGAGTTCGTGCAGCTCGACTTCTCGCAGGTGGCGGCGGCGATGCGGGGAAACGTGGTCATCGACGGGCGCAACGCGCTCAACCCGCAGGCGGTGCGAGCGGCAGGCCTCATCTACGAGGGGGTCGGACGGCGGTGACTGCGTGCAGGCCGTGATCCTGGTCGGTGGCGAGGGGACGCGCTTGCGCCCATTGACCTCGACCGTGCCCAAGCCGGTCGTTCCGCTGGTCGACCGGCCGTTCATCTCCTTCATGATCGATTGGCTCGCGCGGCACGGAGTGGACGACGTGATCATGTCGTGCGGCTTTCTGGCCACCAGCGTTCGCAACGTGCTCGGCGACGGCTCCGCAAGCGGCGTGCGCCTGCGGTTTGTCGAGGAGCCCGAGCCACGTGGAACGGCGGGCGCGCTGAAGTTCGCTGAGCCGATGCTCGACGAGCGGTTCTTGATGCTAAACGGCGACGTGCTGAGCGACATCGACCTCAGCCGCCAGATCGAGCAGCACCTCGAGACCGAGGCCGCGGCGACGCTCGCCCTGGTTCCGGTGCCCGACCCCACCGCCTACGGGCTCGTGCGCCTGAACGAGGACCGCTCCGTGCGCGACTTCGTGGAGAAGCCGAGCCCCGACGCGATCGACACGAACCTCATCAGCGCGGGGGCCTACGTGCTCCAGCGCGACGTGCTCGAGCTCGTGCCGCCGGACGTCAACGTCTCGATCGAGCGCGAGGTGTGGCCGCGGCTCATCGGCGCGGGGCTGTTCGGGTTTCCCTCAGACGGCTACTGGCTGGACATCGGATCCCCCGAGCGCTACCTGCAGGGCACCTTCGACATCATCGAGGGCAACGTGCGCACGCCCGTGCGCGAGCGACTCGGCGAGGACTGGCTGGCGGTCGACCCGAGCGCGGAGGTGCGCGGGCGGGCGGTGCCGCCGGCCGTCATCGAGCGCGGAGTCATGGTCGCCGCGGGAGCTCACGTAGGCAGCCTCGTGGTGCTCGGCCCCGACGTCTCGATCGGCACCGGGACGACGGTCGAGCGCTCTGTGATCTTGAACGGCTCAACGGTCGCCGAGCGCTGTACGCTGCGCGACTGCATAGTCGCGGCAGGCTGTAGCATCGGCGCGGGCAGCTCGATCAGCGGCGGGGCCGTGCTCGGGGAGGGCGTGACCGTGGGGGCGGAAAACGTCATCGGGCGCGGGGCGCGTATCTTCCCGGGGGTCACGTTGCCAGACGGAGCGATCAAGTTTTAGTCCCTGCGCAAGTCATCCGGCCGCCGACCATGAAAGCCTTTGCCATGCGCTTCCCCATGACCCGACGCCCGCAGGAGGTACGCCGCCGATGAGCGACACGGCAGCCAGCGCCTCGCCCACAGCCGAGGTCCTCTCGCGAGAGGCGATCGCACGGGTGGATCCATCGGACCAGCTCGGCGACGTCCTCGCTCTGCCGGAGCACCTGCGCGATGCGCTGTGGCGGGTGGAGTCGGCGATCATGCAAGATTGGGACACGACCGCGGGGCTCGTCGTCGCGGGCATGGGCGGCTCGGCGATCGGCGGGGCGCTCGCGCGAGCGGCGCTCGGTGATCACGCGTCGCGACCCATCTTCGTCACGCGCGCCTACGGGCTTCCGCCGTGGACCACGCCCGACACGATGGTGTTATGCGCCAGCTACTCGGGCGACACCGAGGAGACGCTCGCTTGCTACGAGTCGGCAGGCGCTCTGGGAGCCAGGCGCACGGTCGTCACGACGGGCGGCAAGCTGGCGGAGATGGCGCGGGCGGACGGCGTCCCCGTGATCCCTCTACCGGGGGGCTTTCAGCCGCGCGCCGCCGTCGCCTACATGACCGTCGCCGCGCTCGAGGTCGCGGCGCTGTGCGGCGCAGGGCCGAGGTTGACCTCGGAGATCGATGTGGCAGCCTCGCACACCGAGCATCTGGTGGCCGAGTGGGGGCCCGATGCCCCCGAGGATTGTCTGGCGAAGGAGGTCGCGCGCGGGCTGTTTGGCACCGCTCCGGTGATCGCAGGCGCCGGCCTGACGACGCCGATCGCCTACCGCTGGAAGACGCAGATCAACGAGAACGCCAAGCAGCCGGCGTTCGCCCACGAGCTCCCGGAGCTAGATCACAACGAGCTCGCGGGCTGGGAGGGCGCGCAGGACGTGGGCCGTTTCTCGGCCGTGTTCCTCGACGACTCCGACGCGCATCCGCGCGTGAAGGCGCGGATGGACCTGACCGAGCGCTTGATCGCGGGCAATGCAGCGGCCAGCTACCGGCTTGAGACGCGCGGGCAGACGATGATCGAGCGCGTCATCTCGTTGCTCTTGCTCGGCGACCTCGTCTCGATCTACCTCGCCGCCCTGCGCGGCGTCGATCCGGCGCCGGTGAAGGTGATCGACGAACTGAAGGCGGAGCTCGCGAGCCGCTGAGCGCGCCGCCGTTACCATGGGGAGCTCACGATGAACCCGACCGCCACCATGACAAAGACCGACTTCAAGGTCGCCGACCTCTCGCTGGCAGGCTTCGGCCGCAAGGAGGTGACGCTCGCCGAGCACGAGATGCCGGGCCTGATGGCGATTCGGCGCGAGTACGCCAGTGCGCAGCCGCTGAGCGGTGCGCGCATCACCGGCTCGCTGCACATGACGGTTCAAACGGCGGTCCTGATCGAGACGCTCACCGCACTCGGGGCGCAGGTGCGCTGGTGCAGCTGCAACATCTTCTCAACCCAGGATCACGCCGCCGCCGCCGTCGCGGTGGGGCCGGAGGGCACGCCCGATGAGCCCCGCGGAATCCCAGTCTTCGCGTGGAAGGGGGAGACGCTCGAGGAGTACTGGTGGTGCACCGAACAGGCGCTGCGCTGGCCGAACGGCGGCGAGGGTGCAGGACCGAACATGATCCTCGACGACGGCGGTGACGCGACGCTGCTCGTGCACAAGGGCGTCGAGTTCGAGCGAGCGGGCTCGGTGCCCGACCCGACGGGCGCCTCCTCGGAGGAGCTGCGCGTCGTGCTCGAGCTGCTGACGCGCTCGCTGGGTGAGGACCCCGCGCGCTGGACCCGGATTGCCGGCGAGATCAAAGGCGTGACCGAGGAGACGACCACGGGAGTGCTGCGGCTGTATCAGATGGTCGAGAGCGGCGAGCTGCTGTTCCCGGCGATCAACGTCAACAACTCGGTCACGAAGTCCAAGTTCGACAACCTCTACGGCTGCCGGCACTCGCTCATCGACGGCATCAATCGCGCCACCGACGTGATGATCGCCGGCAAGCTGGCCGTGGTCTGCGGCTTCGGCGACGTGGGCAAGGGATGCGCCGAATCGCTGCGCGGGCAGGGCGCGCGCGTGGTGATCACGGAGATCGATCCGATCTGCGCGCTGCAGGCGGCGATGCAGGGCTACACCGTCAGGACGCTCGATGAAGTGATCGACAGAGGCGACATCTTCATCACCGCGACGGGCAACCGCGACATCATCAGCGCCGAGCAGATGGTACGCATGAAGCACCAGGCGATCGTCGGCAACATCGGGCACTTCGACAACGAGATCGACGTCGCCGGGCTCTCGCGGGTGCCCGGGATCGAGCGCGTGAACATCAAGCCGCAGGTCGACGAGTGGATCTTCCCCGACGGCCACGCGATCATCCTGCTCTCCGAGGGCCGGCTGCTGAACCTCGGCAACGCTACCGGCCACCCCAGCTTCGTGATGAGCAGCTCCTTCACCAACCAGGCGATCGCGCAGGTGGAGCTGTTCAGCAAGAGCGACGAGTACGAGAAGCGGGTCTACGTGCTGCCCAAGCACCTCGACGAGAAGGTCGCGCGGCTGCACCTCGACGCGCTTGACGCCAGGCTCACGCGCCTCAGCGAGGAGCAGGCGGCCTACATCGGGGTTTCGCCCGACGGGCCGTTCAAGCCCGACCACTACCGCTACTAGGCTCCGCGGCGGGCAATGAGAGCGATGGTCCTCGCGGCGGGGCTGGGCACGCGCCTGCGTCCGCTGACCTACGAGATCACCAAGCCGATGGTGCCCGTGCTCGATCGGCCCGTGATGGAGCACATCATCGATCTGTTGCGCCGGCACGGCTTCGACGAGGTGATCGCAAACCTGCACTACTTCCCCGACACGATTCGCGCTTACTTCGGCGAGCAGCTCTCATACCGCTTCGAGCCCGAGCTGCTCGGCACCGCAGGGGGCGTGCGCGCGTGCGCAGAGTTCTTCGGCGGAGAGTCCTTTCTCGTCATCTCCGGAGACGCGCTCACCGACATCGATCTGACCGCGCTGGTCGCCAGGCACCGCTCCGCGGGAGGGATCGCGACGCTGGCGGTGAAGCGCGTGGAGGACACGCGCGAGTACGGCGTCGTGCTGCATGACGGCGACGGGCGCGTAACCGGCTTTCAGGAGAAGCCTGAGCCAGCCGAGGCCTTGTCCGACCTCGGCAACTGCGGCATCTACGTCTTCGAGCCCAGCATCTTCGAGCACTTTCCTGCGAGGCCCTTCGTCGACTGGGCGACCGACGTGTTCCCGGTCCTGCTCGAGAAGCAGGTGCCCTTCCACATCCACGAGATTCACGAGTACTGGAACGACATCGGCTCGCTCGGCGAGCTGCGCGCGGGCACCTTCGACGCGCTGCGCGGCGAGCTTCAGCTGGAGGTCGAGGGGCGCGAGGTGAGCCCCGGCGTGCTCGTCGTGGAAGATCCTCCGAGCGACGGCGGACCGCTGCACGTGGACACCGAGATCGAGGGACCGGCGTGGGTCGGCAGAGACGTCCAGATCGGCGCTCGAGTGCGCCTCACCGGCCCGATCGTGCTCGGCGACGGCGCCCGCCTTGGGGACGGGGCCCAGCTGCGTGAGAGCATCGTCTTTCCGGGCACCGACGTGGCCGCCAAGTCGATCCTGATCGGGGCGATCGCCGGCCACAGCGGGATCCTCGAGAGCTTGCGCCCGCGCCGCGCGCCGGCTCAGACCGGCTCGTAGCGCTCGCGTCGCTGCTGCTCGCGCTCGGACTCGCCGAGCGCGCGGATGAAGAGCGCCGCGAGGGCGACGCCCATCACGATCGACTGCTCGACGGCCATGATCAGCCCGGCCAGCGCCTGATCGGTGACGGCGGAGATGCCCCACACGCGCGTCCTGTGCACGTAGAAGGCGTAGAGCGCCGAAGGAGCGAACGCCAGCCCCATGCCGAGCGCGCCGACGAGCAGCTTCGTCGAGGCCATGTAGGCGACCGGCGCCATCCCGCGAAGCCCCACACGGGCCCGGATCGGGGAGAGCAGGTGCCACCAGTACAGCGATCCGACCGCCATGAAGCTCAGGTGCTCGAGCACGTGCACGCCGGCGTGCCGCAGCGCGAGATCGTAGAGCGCGGGCACATGCCAGGCCCAGATCACGCCCACATAGGCGGCGACCGCGAACGCGGGGTGTGCCAGCGCTCCCAGGCGCATCTCCAGCGCCTGCAGCCACCGCGTCGCCGGTCGCATGATCGCCTTCGTCAACCCGACGATCGCGAGTATCGGCACCAGATCGAGCAGCAGCACGTGCTGGAGCATGTGCATCAGGAAGAGCTGATCGCCGAGCGCATCCAGCGGCGAGACCAGCGCGCCCAGCAGCAGCAGCAGCGCGCCCAAGAAGCAGCACAAGCGCCACGCTGACGCACGCCCGTGCCCGCCGCGGCTTCTGCGCGCGCGCCGCCACCGCGACACATATGCGCCGCCGGCAGCCGCAGCGCCGAGGATCGGCAGCGGCTGCAGGCTCCACGACAGATCCGCTGGCACGCGCGGGATTTTCCCACCGTGCGCCAGCAGGCCTTAGCGGCGCCGCACGGCTCGCCGCCAAGCGCTGTCGCGCGCGTCCAGGCGTGCTCGGGGCGGCTGGACGAACGATGGACATCCGCCCTGGCCCGGCGTAGCATTCTGCTGGGCCACGCAAGCGATCGAAGGAGCGATGATGCAGATCGAGATCAAGGGTCGCAACGTCCCGGTCGACGATGAGCTTCGCGAGCACGTGGGACGTCGCCTAAACAAGGTCGCGCGCCAAGTCTCAGACCTTGCCCGCCTGGAGATCGAGATCTTCAAAGAGCCGAACCCGCGCGTGGCGGCGTGCCAGGTCGCCGAGGCCACGCTGTACCTGAAGGGCGTAACGCTGCGCGCCCGCGACGCCTCGCCGGAGATGGTCCACTCGCTCAACCTGGTGGTCGACGAGCTCGCGCGCCAGGTCAAGCGCCACCGGGACAAGCGCCGCCACCGGCGCGAGGCGCACGCCGCCGCGCTGGAGCGACGCGCGAACGGCAATGGCGAGGCCGTGCGCGGGCTCGCGCCGGCTCCATCGCAGTCGCCCTCCTAGCCGGCCGCCGCGCTGGGCGCGGGCGGCCGGGATCCTCAAATAATCTCGAGTTTTCGGCACATAGCGCCGGTTTGTTCTGATACCTTGGCGGGCCTTCCGTATGCCGATCTGGAGAGGGGGCGTGGCCATGGGGATCAGGGGTCGCAGCGCGAAGGCGCTCTGCACGAGCTGGCTGGCGGGCCTGGCGTTGCTGGCGCTCGCGCAGACCGCGAGCGCGGCGTCGTCGCTGCCCAAAAAACAGGGCACAGCGCCGCGCCCGGGTCCGGCGGTCCTCTACGAACCGCTCGCGATCTCGCCCGAGCTCACAAACGCGCCGCGTTCGGGCTGGACCGCCAAGCCGATCCTGATCTCGGGCGCAAGCGCATATCGCAAAGGCGAGTTCCTCTATCAGGGTTACGTCTACGACGACCACGGGGCCAAGGAGGCCACCGACCCCTCCAACCCGATGCACTCGCCCGGCGGGGACTCAAGCGGCGGCGACCTCTTCTCGGCCCCCGATGGGACCTACGACTACCCGAGCGGCCCTGGCTACGACGAAAACGCAGCCAACCTGATCGAACTGCGCGTCAAGCCCTTCAGCCGGCTGACCGCCTTCCGCGTCACGTTCAACACGCTCGAGGACCCGAACCTGATCGCCACAGCGATCGCGATCGGGGGCACCGAAGGCGTGAGCCATCCGTTCCCCTTTGGCGCCAACGTGAGCGCTCCGGCTCAGTACTTCCTGACCATCCACGGCACCACGGCGGTGCTTACCGACGCCGTTAGTGGAAACCCGGTGCCGGGGCCCGCGCCGAGCGTGAGCGTGGACCTCGAACGCCACCAGATCACCGTCAAGGTGCTCCACAGCGAGTGGAACCCGGGAAGCTCCACCGTTCGCCTCGCGGCGGCGGCCGGCCTGTGGGACGCGGCGAATGGACGCTACCTGCTGCCCGGCGCCGAACGGAGCGAAACCAAGGGTGGCGGCGGCGGAGAAGCGCCCAATCCTCCCGCCTTCTACGACGTGGCGTTCCGCTTCAACGCCCAGGAGCCGGTTCCAGGGACTCCGAGCCCGAGCACGACCTCGGATCCAGCCTGGTGGCGCGAGTCCGCTCAATCAAAAGCACTTGCCTCCGGCGACATCAGCCAGTTCCACGCCGAAGTGGACTTCGAAAAGCTGCTGGGAAAAATCAACGACGACATGCCCGGCGGCCCGACCGGCGTGCCCCAGAGCGGCGTCTTCGATCGCATCTCCGCCTCTCACTTCTCGCCCGGACAGGGCGCCGACTACGCGACCGGAGGCTGCGGCTCCTCGGCGGGCTGCATAGGTGCGATGCGCGGGCAGCTGCTGCCGTACGCGATCTATGTTCCCAGCGGGTCCGCGCCGGCCAGCGGCTACGGACTGACGCTGCTGCTGCATTCGCTGTCGGCCAACTACAACCAGTTCGAGGGGTCCAGAAACCAGTCCGAGTTCGGCAACCGCGGCGCAGGCTCGATCGTCATCACCCCATCCGGCCGCGGGCCCGATGGGTGGTACTACGACCATGCTGGCGCCGACACCTTCGAAGTGTGGGCCGACGTCGCCGCCCACTATCACCTCAACCCCTCCTTCACCGACATCGCCGGCTACTCCATGGGTGGCTACGGCACGTATAAGTTCAGCACGCAGTTCCCCGACCTGTTCGCAAAGGCCCAGCCGACCGTCGGGCCTCCGGCCCTCGGCATCTGGTCTCCGCCGGCGGAACCGACCGGTGGCCTGCGGTCGCTCACGCAGCGGATGCTGGCGTCGGTGCGCAACGTCCCCTTCCTGATCTGGGACGAGGAGACGGACGAGCTCGTGCCGATCACCGGCGTGCGCGAACAGGTCAAAAGGTTCGACGAACTCGGCTACCGCTATGAGTTCGACGAATTCCACGCCGGCGACCACCTGACGCTCGCGATCAACGACGAATACGGACCGGCCGCCGAATTCCTGGGAACCGACACGGTTCAGCCGAACCCCACGCACGTCTCCTACGCCTACAACCCGACGATGGACTTCGCCGCCGACGGAACCGCGGCTGGCCACGCCTACTGGCTATACGCGCTCTCGCTGCGGAACGGAAGCGGGACGGCCCCGCTCGGCAGCGCCGATGTGCGCTCGGAGGGCTTCGGCGTGGGCGATGCGCCCGCCTCGGAAACGCAGGCCGGCGCGGGAGCGCTGACGGGCGGCCAGATACCCGCGATCCCGTTCACGAGCCAAACCAAAACCTGGGGCGCGGCGCCACAAGCTCCTAAACACAACGCGCTCGACATCGCCGCGACCAACATCTCGGCCATGACGATCGATGCCAAACGCGCCAAAGTCAGCTGCCAGGCGACGCTGAACGTGACCACCGACGGACCCCTCACCGTCACGCTCGCAGACTGCCCTGGGGCCAAAGGAGAAACCGTCACGCAAAGCTTCGGCTAGCAGGCGCTGCCAGGCCCTGGCGGGCGCGAGCGCCCGGCGGCCGCAGCGCGGGCGGAAGCTATCCTTTGGCCGATGCCCTCCCTGCTTGACCGCGCCCTGAACGTCGGCGAGGCGAAGAAGTTCAAGGAGTATCAGAAGCGCGTCGCGCTGATCGGCGCGTTCGAGGCGGAGCTGGAACACGACACCGACGCCGAGCTGCGAGAGCGCATGGACGCGCTGCGCGAGCGCGCGCGCTCGGGCGAGGACCTCGACGCGCTGCTGCCCGAGTGCTTCGCCGTCGTCCGCGAGACGGGCAGGCGCAAGGTCGGGATGCGCCACTTCGACGTGCAGCTGATCGGGGGCATGGCCTTGCACGACGGCCAGATCGCCGAGATGAAGACCGGCGAGGGAAAGACGCTCACGGCGACGCTCGCCGTCGTGCTCAACTCCCTGGCGGTGCGCGACGAGGAGTCCGGCGAGCGGCGCGGCGTGCACCTGGTGACCGTCAACGATTACCTGGCACGGCGTGACGCCGAATGGATGGGACCGATCTATGAGTCCCTGGGCGTCAGCGTCGGGGTTCTGCAGAACATGCAGCCCTATGAGGACAAGCAGCGCGCGTACGCGTGCGACGTCGTATACGGGACCAACTCCGAGTTCGGCTTCGACTACCTGCGCGACAACATGGCTACCGATCTGGCCGAGAAGGTCCAGCGCGGGCATGCATACGCGATCGTTGACGAGGTCGACAACATCCTCATCGATGAGGCACGCACGCCGCTGATCATCTCCGGGGCCCCCGAACAGGCCGCCGACCTGTATGTGAAGTTCGCCCGCCTGGCGCCCCAGATGCAGCAGGGCAAGACGCCCGAAGGGATGGACCCGCGCACCAAGAAGCAGTTCGTTGCCGACTTCGACTTCGAGGTCGACGAGAAGCACAAGACCGTCTCGATCACCGAGCAGGGGGTCGCCAAGGCGGAGCGCTTCCTGGGCATCGACCACCTCTACCGCGCCGAGAACGGTCACCTCGTGAACCACCTGATCCAGGCGCTGCGCGCGGAGTCGCTGTACAAGCGTGACGTCGACTACGCGGTGATCGACGGCGAGGTGAAGATCATCGACGAGTTCACCGGCCGCATCCTCGAGGGGCGCCGCTGGTCGGAGGGGCTTCACCAGGCCGTGGAGGCGAAGGAGCGCGTTCCCATCCAGGAGGAGAACCAGACGCTGGCGACGATCACCTACCAGAACTACTTTCGCCTGTACGACAAGCTCGCCGGCATGACCGGCACCGCGCTGACCGAGGCGACGGAGTTCATGAAGATCTACGAGCTGCCCGTCGTGCAGGTGCCGACGAACGAGCCGATGATCCGCAACGACCGCAACGACCAGATCTACAAGACCAAGGACGGCAAGTGGTCGGCCGTGCTCAACGAGATCTGCGCCCGCCACGCAAACGGCCAGCCGGTGCTCGTGGGGACGATCTCCGTCGAGGTCTCCGAGCTGCTCTCCACGCGGCTCACCGAGCGCGCTGTTAGGCACACGGTGCTCAACGCCAAGCCCGAGCACGCGGCGCGCGAGGCCGACATCGTGGCCGAGGCCGGCCAGCCCGGCGCCGTCACCATAGCCACGAACATGGCCGGCCGCGGCGTGGACATCAAGCTGGGCGGCAATCCCGAGCACCTGGCGCGCCTCGAGCTCGCGCGCCGCGGGGCCGATGACTCCGACGAGGAGACCCAGGAGCGCGCCCTGCAAGAGGTGCTGCCCGACGTCGAGCGCCGGGTGCAGGAGGACCGGGAGCACGTGATCGCGGCCGGCGGCCTGTTCATCTGCGGGACCGAGCGCCACGAGTCACGCCGCATCGACAACCAGCTGCGCGGACGTTCCGGGCGCCAGGGCGATCCCGGCGAGAGCCGCTTCTTCCTCTCAGCCGAGGATGACCTCGTGCGGCTGTTCGCGGGAGACCGCATCTACAGGATCCTCGACCGCCTCGGCGGCGTCGATGAGGAGGGCAACGAGGAACCGATCGAGGCGGGCATCCTCTCCAAGCAGATCGAGAAAGCCCAGAAGAAGGTCGAGGAACAGAACTTCCTGATCAGAAAACGCGTGCTCGAGTACGACGATGTCATGAACGAGCAGCGCCGCGTCATCTACGCCTACCGCGACGAGGTGCTCGAGGGAAAGAGCATCGGCGAGGAGGCGCGCGAGCAGGTGCTCAGCGTGATCGAGCGAACGATCGAGCAGTACACGCCCGGCGACTTCGTGGACGATTGGGACCTCGACGGCCTGTTCACGGCGCTGGGGCAGTTCTTCCCGCTCGACTTCGGCGAGGACGACCTCGACCGCGAGCGCGTCGACCGGGTCTATCTGATCGACCGCATCGGCGCCATGGCGATCGAGCGCTACGACGCTCGCGCAGAGGCGCTCGGCGAGGAGCTCATGGGTGCGCTCGAGCGCTTCCTGCTGTTGCAGATCATCGACGAACGCTGGCGCGAGCACCTCTTCGACATGGACTACCTGCGCGAGGGCATCCATCTGCGCGGCTTCGCCCAGATCGACCCGCTGGTCGCCTACAAGAACGAAGCCTTCGCGCTCTTCGGCGACCTCATGAACAGCGTCTGGACCGACTACGCGCGCATGATCTTCAACGTCCAGGTGAACGTCGAGGAGCCGGGCGGCGGAGACGCGCCCGTGTCGGCTTTCGCGGCTGCCGGGACCTCCACTCGCGCCGGGCGCGTCTCCTACTCGGGCGGGCACAGCGCGGCTGGCGCAGGGGCGCTGGCCGCCGCGGCGGCCGCCGAAGCTGGCGGTGAGGCGTTTGCGCCGGGAGACGAGGAGCAGGCCGAGGCCATGCCCGTGGTCGAGCAGCGCGTCGTGGGCGAGGAGCAGATGCTCGGACGCAACGACCCTTGCTGGTGCGGATCGGGCAAGAAGTTCAAGCGCTGCCACGGCGCCTAGGCTGGCGGGAGCCGAGATGGCGAGCACACGCCCGAGCGAGACCACCCCCGAGCGCCTGGCCGCCATCCGCGAGCAGCTGAAGCTGCTGGCGGACTATCTTTGACCCCGCTGCCCTGAAGCAGCGCGTCGCGGCGCTCGAGGAGCAGATGGGAGCGAAGGCCTTCTGGGAGGACTCCGAGCGTGCCGCATCGGTGTCCGAAGAGCATGCACGTGCGACGCGGCGGCTCGACGCGTTCAACTCGCTCGCGGCGGACGTCGAGGACCTCGACGGGCTAGCCGAGATGGCCGCAGAGGAGCAGTCCCTGCAAGGGGAGGTCGACGAGCAGATCGCATCCGTCGAGCAGCGGCTCGCCGCGCTCGAGGAGCAGCGGCTGTTCGCCGGGCGCTATGACGCGGGCGATGCGCTGGTGAGCGTCAACGCCGGGGCCGGCGGCACCGACGCGCAGGACTGGGCCGAGATGGTGCTGCGCATGGAGATGCGCTGGGCCGAGCGCCGCGGCTTCAAGCTCGAGCTGCTCGAGGTGAGCGCGGGCGAGGAAGCGGGCATCAAGTCCGCCACCTTCCGCGCCTCGGGCGAGAACGCGTATGGCTTGCTCGGCGCCGAGCGCGGCGTCCACCGGCTCGTGCGCCTGTCTCCGTTCGACTCTGCGCACCGCCGCCAGACGAGCTTCGCGGGCGTGGAGGTGGCACCTGTTGTCGAGGACGCCGACGGGAACCTCGAGATCGACGAGGACGACCTTCAGGTAGACACCTACCGCGCGTCCGGTGCCGGCGGCCAGCACGTCAACAAGACCGACTCCGCCGTTCGCATCACGCACCGGCCCACCGGGATCGTCGTGCAGTGCCAGAACGAGCGCTCGCAGTCCTCAAACCGCGCCACCGCCCTCGCGATGCTGCGCGCCAAGCTGCTGCAGCTGCGCGAGCGCGAGCGCGAGGAAGAGATCGCGCGCGAGAAGGGCGACATCCAGGACGTGAACTTCGGCTCGCAGATCCGCTCGTACGTCCTGCACCCCTACACGATGGTCAAGGATCACCGCACCGGAGAGGAGATCTCCGACGTGCAGCGCGTGCTCGACGGGGACCTCGACCCCTTCGTGCGCGCATACCTGCTGAGCGCGGCCTCCTCACGAGGCTAGGGATGGACGAGCTCGCCGCTCTCGTCGCGCGAGCGCTAGCCGAGGACGTGGGAGGCGGCGATCTGACGACCTCCGCCACCGTAGCCGCCGACGCCGACGGGAATGCCCTGATCACGCAGAAGGCCCCGGGCGTCATCTTCGGCCTCGACGTGGCCGAGCAGGCGTTCTTGCTGCTCGATGCGAAGGCGCGCTGTGAGCGGCTCGTGTCCGAGGGCCGCTGGCGCGACACCGGAGGCCCCGTGCTCCGCATCCACGCGCGCGCCCGCGCCCTGCTCACGGGCGAGCGCACGGCGCTGAACTTCCTCGCCCACCTCTCCGGCGTTGCGACGCTATCCGCCCGCGCTGCCAAGGCCGTCGAGGGCACGCGCGCCAAGGTACTGGACACGCGCAAGACGACGCCCGGGATGCGAGCGCTCGAGAAGGCCGCGGTCGCCGCCGGGGGGGCGAGCAATCATCGCGCGGGGCTATACGACGCGATCCTGATCAAGGAGAACCACATCGCGGCGGCCGGTGGCCTCGCGCAGGCAATCGACGCCGCCCGCCACGCCCAGCCGGAGCTGGCGGCGAGCCTCGAGGTCGAGGTGCGCGACGAGGCCGAGATCGAGCAGGCTCTCGCCGCCGGCGCACCGCGCCTGCTGCTCGACAACATGGACGAGGCCGAGCTGCGCAGGGCGGTCGAGCTGGTGGCGGGCCGCGCGCAGTTGGAGGCGAGCGGCGGGGTTACGCTCGAGGATCTGCGCGCGCGCGCCCTGACCGGCGTCGACTTCGTCTCGATGGGCGCCCTGACTCACTCGGCGCCGGCGCTCGACGTCTCGATGACGCTGGAGCTCGCCCCGTGAGGGCCACGGCCGGCGACGCTGGCATCGCTGAGCCTCGGTGCGGTCAGCCGGCTGCCCGGCGAGGTCGCAGGCGCGGGGGGTACGCCGCCCAGCCGGCGGCCGCCAGGCGCGGGCTAGAATGTCCTCAGGTGGCCGCTAGCCACCCTTCCCCGCTCGCCGCTCGCCGCCGCGTGCCTCTGATGACGGAGATGCTGCCGTGAACCTGCCGATGGCCCCCACGCTGCCGATGGCCCCCGCTGGGGGGCACTCACAGGAGCTTTCCGCGAGGCAGATTGCCGCCCTGCAGGCGGAGGTGCGCGAGCTCGCAAGCACGCGCGACGCGGTCATCCTCGCGCACAACTATCAGGTTCCAGAGGTGCAGCAGGTCGCGGACTACGTCGGTGACTCACTTGGCCTCTCTCGCCAGGCGGCAGCCGCCGAGTGCGAGACGATCGTCTTCTGCGGCGTGCACTTCATGGCGGAGACGGCCTCGATCCTGTGTCCGCAAAAGACCGTCCTGATACCCGATCTCGACGCCGGCTGCTCGCTGGCCGCGTCGATCGACGCCGAGCAGCTGGCGCAGTGGCGCGCGCAGTACCCCCGCGGGGTCGTGGTCATGTACGTGAACACGACCGCCGAGGTGAAGGCGCTGACGGACTACTGCTGCACCTCGGCGAACGCAGTCGACGTGGTGCGCCACATTTATTCAACCCACGGCGAGGAGACCGAGATCCTTTTCGGGCCCGACATGTGGCTGGGCGCATACGTCGAGCGAGAGCTCGGGCGGCGCATGCACGTGTGGGACGGCGAGTGCCATGTGCACGCGGGCATACGCCCGGCCGACATCGACGCCACCCGCGCTGCGCATCCGGACGCCGAGCTGTTGATCCATCCCGAGTGCGGGTGCTCGACGAGCGTGATGGAGTACGTGGCGGCCGGCGACATCGATTCGGGCGGCGTGCACATGCTCTCCACCGGCGGCATGCTGCGCTATGCGCAGGCAGCAGAGCGCGAATCCGATCGCGCGGGAGCGCGGCGGGAGGCGGTGGTGGCAACCGAGACCGGGATGCTGTATGCGCTCGAGCAGGCCGCGCCGGGTGTGAGCTTCATCCCCGCCAACGCTGAGGCGTCGTGCATGTACATGAAGATGATCACCCTGCCCAAGCTGCTGGACGCGCTGCGCGACAACAAGTTCGAGGTGCGCGTGCCCGACGAGATCGCCGCGCGGGCGCGAATCCCCATCGATCGCATGATCGCGATCGGCTGACGCTCCCTCGCGGCGCCGCTAGGGCGCCTCAGGCCGTCGGTGCGAACTCCTCGGCTCGGTGCGGCCCGACGCACGCTACGGCGAGGTTGTCGGCGACCGCCGCCGCGACGTCGCGCACCTCCTCGTAGCTCACTTCGTCGAGCGCCGCGATCGCCGCGTCGGGGTCGATCGACTCGCCGCGCACGATCGCCTGGTTCGCCGCGTAGCGCGCCACCGCACCCGAGTTCTCGAACGCGAGCACGCGGCGCCCCGCGGCATACGCGCGCGCCCTGGCGACCTCCTCCTCCTCGGGGCCCTGGTCGCGCAGCTCATCGACGATCTCGCGCATGCGCTCGAACGCCTCGACGCACTTGGCCGACTCAAGCCCCGAGCCGATCTGCAGGACTCCCACGTCGGCGAACGCGTGATCGACGGCATACACGGAGTAGCACAGGCCGCGCTTCTCGCGGATCTCCTCGAACAAGCGCGAGCCCATCGATCCTCCGAGCAAGGTCGCATAGATCGACAGGGCAGCACGTTCGCGCCGGTCGCGCACGTCGACCTGCGGGCGGTAGATCATGCGCAGGTGCGACTGGTTGGTGTCGCGTTCGTCGACCAGCGTCTGCGGGGCAAAGTCCGGGACCGGCGCGAAGGGCGCGGGCTCGGAGAGCGCGGGGAAGCGGGCGAAGTGCTCCTCGAGCGTGGGCTGCGGGGGGAGGTGATCGAGGTTGCCCACGAGGAACGCGCCTCCCCTTGCGCCCGCCCAGCGGCGCTCGCGAAAGGCCACGATGCCCTCGCGCGTGAAGTCCCGCAGGTTCTCCTCGGTCCCGAGCACCGTACGCCCGAGCGGGTGCTCGCCAAAGGCGGCCCTGTCGATCAGGTACTCGGCTACAGTCGAAGGCTGGTCGTACGCCCGGTTGATCTCCTGGATCACGACGCCGCGCTCTCGGTCCAGATCCTCGATCTCCAGGCGCGGGCGGCCTACGAAATCGCTCAGCAGGTCGGTCGCCTGGGCGGCGCTCTCGGCGCGCACGGTGATGTGGAAGGCGACCAGATCGTGGCTCGTGTAGGCGTTTAGCACGCCACCCAGCCGCTCGGCGGTTTCGTTGATGTCGCGGTGGCTCGGGTAGCGCTCGCCGCCCTTGAAGACGAGGTGCTCGAGGAAGTGCGCCATCCCGTTCTCCGGCGGAAGCTCGCTGCGCGCCCCAGCGTCGAATGCGACGAGAACCGTCAGCGCCCTGGTGCCCGGCAGCGGGATCCGGTGGACCGGCAGGCCGTTCGCAGCGATCACGGTCGTCTCGATGCTCGCCATCGTCGGTCCACCATATCCGGCGGCGCGCGATGGACCCCGCGCACGCCGCTCGCAGCGCGCTGCAAATCCGGTTGCATGCAGGCATTTTGTGCAATGGGGACACGCCGTGAGCGCTACCCTCCCGGGCCGATGGCAGCCACCGACGCAACCAGCCTCGAGGCGGCGCAGCCGGCGCTGAGCGGCTCCACGCATCCGCCCGCCGCGAGCGAGCCCAGCGCGATCTTCACGGGCCCGCGCCGCGGCTCGCACCCTCGCGCGCAGGCGAGCGCCCGGCCCGCGCGGGTGGTGGAGTTTCGTGGCGCCTCAAAGCTCTACGGGGCCGGCGACGTGGGCCTCGAGCGCGCGACGTTCGTCATCCGCCGCCAAGAGATGGTCTTCCTGGTTGGCCCGACGGGGTCGGGCAAGTCGACGATCATGCGGCTTCTGATCAAGGAGATCGAGCCCAGCGAGGGACGCGTGCGCGTGGCCGGACGCGATCTCTGCGAGATCCCGCGGCAGAAGATCCCCTTCTACCGTCGCAACCTCGGTGTCGTGTTCCAGGACTTCAAGCTGCTGCCGACGCGCACGGTGTACGACAACATCGCCTACGCGCTGCAGGTCACCGGCGCCTCGCGCAAGCAGATCCGCGCGACGCTGCCCGAAATCCTTCGCCTGACGGGCCTCTCGACGAAGCTCCACTCCTACCCCCACCAGCTCTCCGGCGGAGAGCAGCAGCGCGTGGCGATCGCGCGGGCGTTCGCGTCGCACCCGCCGCTGCTGTTGGCCGACGAGCCGACCGGGAACCTCGACCCCGAGACCTCGATCGGGATCATGCAGCTGCTGTATCGCATCAACCGCGCAGGCACGACCGTGATCATCGCCTCCCACGACAGCGGCATGGTCGATCGCATGCGCCGGCGCGTGATCGAGCTCAGGCGCGGGCGGATCGTCCGCGATGAGGCCTCGGGCTCCTACGGTGGGCGCGAGGAGAGCACCGACGAGCTCGGCGAGCGCCTCAGGCGCGAAGTCGCCTGAGCTGCGCGGCATGAGACCGGCCTTCTTCCTCAAAGAGTCTCTGCGCTCGATGCGTCGCAACGTCGTACCGAGCTTCGCGGCGCTGGCCTCCGTGCTGGTCACGACGCTCGTACTCGGCGTGTTCATACCCGTCGTGCAGGCGACCAACGGCGCCGCCGACGACGTGCGCAAACGGGTGCTTGTGGACGTGGATCTGCTCAGCGGCGCGAGCGCCGCAACCGTGGCCCGCGTGCGCGCCGAGCTTCAGGGCGCCCCGCACGTAAAGAGCGTGCAGTTCGTCTCCAAGCAGTCGGGCTATGAACGGCAGCGCAAGCTCAACCCGCAGGCGTTCGCCCTGATCGGCTACAACCCGCTCCCCGACATCTTCCGCGTCACTCCCGACCGGCCCGAGAACTCCGGGGCATTGCGCGCCGAGCTGGACCAGTCGAGCCCGCTCGGCGTTCGCTTGGTCAGCGATCCCGCGATCGCCGCGGTTCAGAATCGACAGGCGCAGACCGACCGCATCGTGTCGGCCACCCGCGTGATCAAGATCACGATGGCACTGCTGGCCGCCCTGCTGGTGATCGCGTCTGTCCTGCTCGTCTCGAACACGATCCGCCTTTCCCTCTTCTCACGCCGTCGCGAGGTCGAGGTGATGAAGCTCGTGGGAGCCACCGACTGGTTCATCCGCTGGCCGTTCGTGCTCGAGGGCCTGTTCCTGGGCGCTCTCGGCGGAGCCGGTGCGGTCGCCTTACTGGCGGTGGCGAAGGTCACGCTGGTGGACCCGCTGGCGAACAGCGTCAGGCTGATCTCGCGTCCTGACATGATCGGCTTTCCGCTGCTCATCGCGATCCTGATGGCGTGCGCGGTCGGTGTATCCGCCGCCGGCTCGGGCATCTCGCTGCGGCGCTTCCTGCGCATCTGACCCGTAGTCTGCGAGGCGATGCGCTCGCCCCGACGATCACCCGTGGCCGATGGCCGTTCGCTGGGCCTGCTCGCGCTCGCGCTCGCGCTGGTGCTCGTCCTGGTGGCGGGCATCTGGCTCGGCGGGCACCCGGAAAACCTGCCGGCGTTTGCGCGCGACGCGCTCGTACCCGATCACGAAACGCGGGTTGTGGATGAAGCGATCGACCGCATCGCTCGCGACTACTACCGCCCGATATCGAAGAGGCGCCTCGCCGGCTCCTCGATCGTAGGCGCTGTCGCGAGCCTCAACGATCGCTTCTCGCACTACCTCACCCCGAGTGAATTCCAGACGTTCAACCGACCTCCGAGCTTCGCCGGCATCGGCGTCGCAGTCGGCCCCAGCCGCCGCGGGCTGGCGATCGCGCGCGTGTTCGATTCCTCTCCCGCCGCGCGCGCCAGGCTGCGAGCGGGCGACGTCATCGTGACCGTCAACGGGCGCTCGCTCGCGGGGATCTCCGAGAATGCAGCAACCGCCCTGATCAAGGGCCCCCCGGGCACGGACGTCGTGCTCGGCATCGTGAGCCCTGGACACGGCCAGCGAGCGGCCCGCAGCGTGAGGCTGACGCGCGCGACGATCTCAGAGCCCGTCGTCGCCTCGGTCATGCGCTCGGTGAGGGGCGTCAAGCTCGGGGTGGTGGGGCTGGGCACGTTCAGCCCTGGCGCGCATGGTGAAGTGCGCAAGTCCGTCGAGCACCTGCTGCACTCAGGAGCTCGCGGGATCGTGCTCGACCTGCGGGCCAACGGCGGCGGGCTCGTCGAGGAGGCGCGCCTGGTCGCGAGCATTTTCATCCCCCGAGGCACGATCGTGACCACCCGCGGAAGGGCGCAGCCGCGGCAGACGCTGACCGCGGCCGGCGACGCGATCTCGACCTCGATACCGGTGGTCGTGCTCGTCGATGCGAACACGGCGTCAGCGTCGGAGATCGTGGCCGCCGCTCTGCAGGATCACCGCCGCGCCACGATCATCGGCACCCATACGTTCGGCAAGGGCGTCTTTCAGGAGGAGGAGCCGCTCGCGAACGGCGGCGCGCTCGACATCACCGTCGGTGAGTACTTCACGCCCAGCGGGCGCAATCTCGGCGGGGGCGGCGTCAAGCAGGGGGCCGGCGTGATCCCCGACGCGATCGTCGCCAACGGCGTAGACACGCGCCACGGCCTGGACGTGGCGCTCGACGCGCTCGCGGCGAAAGCGAAGTGAGCGGCCGCCGGCGGGCCAGTGCGCCGGGCGCAAGCGCGCGAGCATCGCGGGGCGACGCGCGCGTGGTGTGGCCCGCGAGCGAGCGTCAGAGCGCGCGCTCGGCGATCGAGGCGCTTATGCGCGAGCGAGGGCTCGCGCGGCGCTTTGCCCGCGACGTTGAGCGCGAAGCCGAGCGCACGCGCGATCGCGGGCTCGAGGCCGCCGGCGAGCTCGGCCTGCGCCACGACCTGAGGCAGCTCACGACCTTCACCGTCGATCCGGCGAGCGCCGAGGACTTCGACGACGCGATCTCAGCCGAACCGCTGTCCGCCGGAAGCGTCCGCGTGTGGGTGCACATCGCTGATGTGAGCGCCCATGTCCTCGAGGGCTCGCACCTCGACCGAGCGGCACGCGAGCGCGGGACGAGCGTGTACGCGCCCGGCGCCGTCGAGCCGATGCTGCCGAGCGCGCTCTCCAGCGACGCTTGCTCGCTGCTCCCCGCGCGCGAGCGTCTTGCGGTGACCGCGGAGCTCGAGCTCGAGCTCGGCAGCGCACGCGTTGCCAGGACGGCCTTCTATCGCTCGCTGATCCGCTCGGACGCGCGTCTCGACTATGAGCGCGTCGACCGCATCTTTGCCGGGCATGAGGCGGCCGACGGTCCGTGGGCGGCGGCGCTTGAAGCGGCGCGCGAGGCCGCGAGCGCGTTGCGCCGCGAGCGTGATCGGCGCGGAGCGCTCGTGATCGACTCGCACGAGCCCGAGTTCGTGCTCGACGAGCGAGGCGAAGTCGCGGAGATCCACCCGCGCGCGCAGACCGAGTCACACCGGATGATCGAGCATCTGATGATCGCCGCCAACGAGGCGGTCGCTGCTCTGCTCGAGAAGCGCAAGATCCCCTGCCTGTACCGCGTGCACGAGCGCCCGGAGCCCGAGCGCATCGCGCGACTGGTGGCGCAGCTGAGCGCGCTGGAGGTGCCGACGCCGCCGCTCCCAGAGCGGATGTCCCACCGGGAGGCGGCCGAGCTCGTGGGCTCGATTTCGCAGCTGGTCGATGAGCACGTGCGCCGCACCGGCGCCGGCCGGCTGGCGCTCAATGCACTCGTGCTGCGCTCCTTGAAGCAGGCGTACTACTCGCCGCGCAACATCGGTCATGCCGGGCTTCGCTCGTGCAGCTACTGCCACTTCACCTCGCCGATCCGCCGCTATCCCGACCTCGTGTGCCATCGCGCGCTGCTGTACGCGCTTGGCGCAGCCGAGCGTGCGCCGCTGGCGAGCGAGCTGTCCGAGCTGGGTATCTGGACGTCCGAGTGCGAGCGCGAGGCGATGATGGTCGAGCGCGACGCCGACGACATCGCGCGCTGCTTTCACCTCGAGGCCGCTCTGCTGCGCAACGGATGGGAGCAGACGTTCGCCGGGGAGGTGGTCGGACTGATCCCGGCCGGCGCCTTCGTGGCCTTCGGCCCCGCCGAGGAGCCGGAGCCGGCTACGGCCGCCGCGGCGCCCCGGCGCGAGGATGGAGCGAGCGAGGTGACGGCGCTGTATGAAGGCTTGCTGCCAGCGCGCGCGCTGAGCGGCCCGGGCGGCGAGCGCGAGTGGTGGGAGCTGCGCGAGGAGGAGACCGCGCTGCGCGGTGAGCGCACCGGAGCGGCGGTGCGCCTTGGCGACCGTGTCCGCGTGCAGGTTGCGCGCGTTGACGCTTCGCGCGGGCGCGTCGACCTCCTCGCCGCGCAGGACCCCGGCGCGCAAGGCTAGGCTCGTTAGATGGCCAAGGGCAAGGGCAAGCGCAAGGTTGGGGCGGGCGACGTGGCGTCCAACCGCTACGCCTCGCATCGTTACGTGCTGCTCGAGCGCATGGAGTGCGGGATCGTGCTCGAGGGCACCGAGGTCAAGGCGCTGCGCGCCTCGGGCGCCCAGCTGAAGGACGGCTACGCCGCCGTGCGCGATGGCGAGCTGTGGCTGCATTCGGTACACATCCCGCCCTACGGGCCAGCCGCGCGCGAGAATCATGAGCCCGAGCGCCCCCGCAAGCTGCTGCTGCACAGGCGCGAGCTCGAGCGCATGGCCGCGCGGGCCAATGAGCGGGGGCTCACGCTCGTGCCGACGCGCATCTACTTCGCCGGGCCGCGCGCCAAGGTCGAGATCGCGCTGGCGCGAGGCAAGGACCTCTACGACAAGCGCCAGGCCTTGCGCGAGCGCGACACCGCCAGAGACATCGAACGAGGCCTGCGCGAAGCCAGGCGCTGACTACAGATGGCGGAAGCTGTGGCCCTGTGAGGAGAGTATGTGCGTGTGGTCCATGCCCACCGCCAGGAGCACGATCAAGCCGAGGTACACCGCGCCCACGAGCAGCCTGTTGCGAGCTGAGACACGGTAGTAGGCGGCCTGCTCCAGCGAGCGGGTTTTGCGAGCCTGCCAGCGCCGCCACACTTCCATCGCCGCGAACAGCGCGATCAGCAGCAGCACGAAGTTTGGGAACACGAGCATCATCGCGACCAGGACACCGAGGCCCACGAACCACATCCACGGCGCCATCGCGGCCATCGCCCGGCCGCCGTCAAGGGGGACCACCGGCAGCAGGTTGAAGAGGTTCAGGAAGAAGCCGATGTAGGCAAGCGCGCGGAAGAGGTCGCTGTCGGCGGCTTCGCCGATCGCCAGGCACGCGGCTGCGCCGACGCTTCCGAGCACGGGCCCGGCGAGGCCTACCCGTGCCTCCGCGAGCGCGTTGTCGCCCAGCGACCTCGCCGAGATGAGCGCGCCGAGGAACGGAATGAACATTGGGGCGCTCGCCTTGATGCCCTCGCGGCGCAGTGCGATCACGTGGCCGAGCTCGTGGACGAACAGCAGCACAACGAAGCCGACCGCGAAGGTCCAGCCGAAGAACAGCGAGTAGGCGGCGATCGAAACGAACGCGGTGCCCGCCGAGGTCAGCACCTTGAGCTTCGGCAAGAGCAGCAACACGCCCTTGATCGCCGAGAAGAACTTGGCGACCAACGCACCCACCGCGGCGAGCGCACCGCCGATGCGCCCGCGCAGGTTGCGCGCCCGCGCACGCGCCGGGGTGGGCATTCCAAACGGGTCCTGATGCTGCTGCGGCGACGCCGGGCGGGACGCGGGTGCGCCCAGCACGGGCGCCGGCGCGGGCTGTGGTAGCGAGGCGTCGCCGCTGTCCATGACCTCATTGTCGCAGCGTCCATAAGCGCCTCCTAACGCCACCGTTTTTCGCGGACGTTGCGGCCTGCGCCCCGGCGTGGCACTTGCATCGGAGAGGGCGCGAGGCTAGCTTGCATCGCGACGCGGAGCCGAGCCGCAAAAGAGCGAGGCCAATGAGGTGTGAGGCCGCGCCACCTATAACGAAGACCTGCGGGTCGATCGAGTAGGTTCCTCAAGCGATCGGGGCCGCGTCATTTTTTTTCCGCTTTCCCGCTCGCTCCGAGGTCGCAGGAAGGCGTGGGCGCGGGATGAAGCGGACGCTAAACTCAGGCTGCATCCACACCTACGGGGACGACAGGCTTCGACGTGGTCGGCTCGTGGGGTTGGTGGCGAGTCGAGGTCCCGGGCGGCCTCGTAAAACACCCGGGAAAACAATAAGTGCGGACTCTCACGAGTACGCCCTCGCCGCTTAGTCAATAGCTAAGCCGTGAGGTCTCGGGCCCCGCTCGCCTGCGGCGGGGAAAACCGGGATCAGAAAGCAGGCTCACCCGGTGCGGGCAGCCTCCGCCAAGCCGGGGAAATCTAAGGAGGCTGGTCCCCCGCAACCCGGCCGGCGAGGCGAGCGGGGGATGAGATCAGAGCGCCGGCTACGCTCGTAGAAGCCACTCTCACGCGATCGCGGACGCGGGTTCGATTCCCGCCGTCTCCACTTTTCCCGTAAACCCCCGCAAACGCGGGGGTTTTTTACGGAGACGATTGGAATGATTCGCTGTCGTCGTAATCCGCGGCGTCGTCGGCCAAGACCTGTTGCCGCTTTATAAGCTCTGCCTCAGCCAACCGGCGCCGACCGCCACCCTTGAATCAGCATGGCCGGCTCCCCGCCTACCGCAGCCGGGCTTTGAACTCGATCTGTTCTTCGCCCTGGCCTTCGATCACGCTGCGTTCGTCCCGCAGCGTGAGCCCTGCCGGTTGACGCCGTCTCCCCCGTTGCGAACCACGCATCGGCGGGGTAGTCTGACCACCGTCGAGCGTGCCTGGGTCGCCCGACGTCGATGAAAGAGGGGGATTGCCAATGCCGTTCGGAGTCTCGCGTCCGACTGAGTGGCCTCGTCGCGCGCTGAGATGGATTGTGCTCGTGGGAGTGGGATTCGTACCGCTTACCGATCACGAGCTCGAGCACATGGCCAAAGAGCTCAAGCCCGTTCTCGACGAGGACTTCGCTTGCCTCGCCGAGACTCCCGAAGGCGAGCTCGTGGGCGTGTCGCTGTCGCTCCCCGACTACAACCAGGTGCTCGCGAGGCTCAACGGGCGTCTGCTGCCCCTCGGATGGTTGACCGCGCTTCGGACACGCCACCGTATCGACGAGATCCGCGTGCTCGCGCTCGGAGTGAAACCCGAGTTCCAGCACACAGGCGTCGCGGCTGCGCTGTACCGCGACGTGTGGGACGCCTGCCGTCGGCGCGGCATCAAACGGGCCGAGACCGGCTGGATCCTCGAGATAAACGAGCCGATGAACCGCGCGATGGAGGCGCTCGTTGGGAGGATCGTCAAGCGCTATCGCGTCTATGAGCGACTGCTCGAGCCCGACGCTGTGCCTGGCCTCCCCGACACGGGCAGCTCGTAGCCCGGCTGGATCCGTCCGGTTGACCACACAAAACCCGGCCGAGGTCCGCATCGATGAGCTACAGCGGATCGGGGCCGGGCGCGAGGCCGAGGTCTACGCGCTCGACGGGGATCGCGTCCTCCGCCTGGCTCGCACGGCCGCACTTCGCGAGGAGGTCGAGCGCGAGCGGGTCGCCTTGCTGGCAGCAGCGCGCTGTGGCGCACCGGCTCCAGCGATGTTCGAGCAGATCGACGTCGACGGTCGTCCGGGGTTGGTGCTCGAGCGCCTCGATGCCCACGATCTGTTGACGAGTGCGTTGCGCCGGCCGTGGGAGCTCGCGCTCGTTCCGGCGATCCTCGCCCGGGTCCACGCGGCGCTGCACGAAACCCTGGCGCCAGCAGGGCTTCCCGACTTGCACGCCGAGGTCGCAGCGCGCTTGCAGTCAAAGCTCGTTCCGCCGGACGTGCGCGACCCCGCTGAGCGAGCGCTGCAACGGCTCCCCGACGGGGACCGCCTGTGCCATGGAGACCTTCATCCCGGCAACGTCATGCGCCGACGCAGCGATGGCTACGCCGTCATCGATTGGAAGGCCGCATCACGCGGTGACCCCAATGCAGACATCGCGCGGACGCGACTGCTGCTCGTCGGCGCCTGGATTCCGGGCCCCGTGCCGCGTCGGCTCCAAGTCCTCCTCTCGCCGTTTCGCTGGGCGCTCTACTCCGCCTACCTGTCCGCGTATGCAGGCAGACGGGACCTCGATCGCTCGACGATCGCCGCGTGGGTGCCCGTGCTGGCGGCTGCGCGCCTGTCCTACGACATCCCGCAGGAGCGAGCATGGCTGCTCGGCGTCGCCCGGCGTACATCGCGCACGCCAAGGCTTTCCAAGCCTACGCTTATATAAGCTTATGCTAAGCTAAGCGCCGTGCTGAGCGTGCGAGCACAAGGGTTCGAGGACCTGCAGAAGTTCCTCGCGGAGCTGCTGCCCAGCTGGCTCGAGCGGTTGAAGGAGTTCGCCGAGGAGGAGGCGCGAAGCGGCCGAGATGCGCGCCAGGCGAAGCGAAACTGACGCACTCATCGAGCACGAGATCCGGATCCCCGCCGCGCCGCAGATCGTCTTCGCCTACTTCGCCGACCCGGTCAAGACGGTCCCGCGGATCGGCAGGTTTTCCTCGGTCCGGGGCAGTCCATTCTGTAGTTACAGTTTATATAAGGGTCTGCTACAATAAGCTCATTCATCGGGCCTGCCGGCGTCGCTGAATAGCACAGGCGCCGCTGCGTCCGGATAGACGAGATGCGCCGCTCGCGGCGCGAACGAAAGGAGACGGATGAGACCTCGAGCGATCATCGCCATGACTGCGGTTGCCGCGGCCTCGCTGGCAGCCCTCGGAACGGGTGCGGCATCGGCGCAGGCGGCGACCACTTGCACGTGGGGCGGGACTCCCGCCAACCCGACCGGGACGTTCTACTACACGGGGCAGGGACCAACGAACACGCCGTCCACCGAACCGCTTGCATTCGTCGCTACGGGCCCCTTGGCTGGAGAGTGCAGCGGGAAGCTCACGTACCGCGGCTACTCCGAAGCTGGCTCAACGTGCGCGTTTGGCGGGTTTGAAGCCAGCGCCAAAGGGCTGCCCGGTGTCGTGCGGGCCGCAGGCGAGAACGTGATCGGGCTCATCCCAGCGTTGCTCTACGACAAGTACGGAAACGTCGTCGGCTCCGAGAACCCGCAGGTGTTGACCAGCGGCACCGAAGAAAGCAACTTCGGATTCGCCAGCTGCAACACGCCCGAAGGCTTCCAGAAGGGGAACTTCAGCTCTGTGATCGAGCTGTTCGGGTAGCGAGCGCTGCGCGAGGCCCAGCCTCGCGCAGGTCACGTGACCGCCGTTTCAGCCGGCGCCCTTGGCATGGGGTAGCAGGACAGGGGTGCCGGCTGGCGGCTGCTGTGCCTGCGGCTGCGTCGGTGCCAAAAGTTACGGCGGCTCACACCTCCGCCCGTCGCCGCGAAGGGCGGAGCTCTCAGCTGACCTGGCCGGTTATCCTGCGCTCGCGTTTCGACCGTAGGAGGAATCCGTGTCAGTCGTTCTGGTGCACGCGCCCGCAACCAGTTCGGTGAGAAGCTCGGGCCGATGCTGCAAGTGCTGGGCGTCAGAAGCGAGCCGCAGATCTACCCCGCGCACGCGTTCGTCTCCGCTCGAGCGCGTCGAGCCGCACGCATAGCATGCGCCAGCGGGTGAGCGTGGTCACTCTCGGCGTGCGTGATCTTGCGCGCGCGCGCCGCTTCTATGAGGCTCTCGGCTGGCACACGCGCGCGGCCGCGGGCGACCAGGTCGTCTTCTTTCAGGCCGGCGACATGGTGCTCGCGCTCTGGGATCGCGCGCGGCTCGCCGAGGACAGCGCCGTCGAGGACGCGCGCGGCTGGGGAGGCGTCGCGCTCGCGCACAACGTCGGCTCACGCGAGGACGTAGATGCGGTGATCGAGGAAGCGCGCTCTGCCGGCGCGACGATCGGCCGTGAGCCCGCCGAGACGTTCTGGGGCGGCTACAGCTCCGTCTTCATCGACCCCGAGGGGCATCCCTGGGAGGTCGTGCACAACCCGCACTGGACGCTCACCGAAGGCGGCGGCGTGCGCCTGAACCCGGACACCTGACAGGCGATCAGGCCGTGCTCGCGGCGCCGTTCGTCGTCGCCGTCCCAATGATCAGCGGGCGCACCCACGGCGGGGCTTTCGCCAGCCGGTCGTTGGCGAGATCGGTGACCGCGAAGCCCGCCGTGCGAATCTTCTCGAGCGTCGGCCGGTTGCAGTTGCAGCCCTGACCGACGCGTTTGTGGAGGCCGTTGACGCGGTCCTGCCAGCGAGCCAAGCGCGGCTCCTCGGAGCGCACGTGCTCGATGAACAGCAGCCGGCCGCCGGGCGTGAGCACGCGGCGGAGCTCCGCGAGCGAGCGCTCGGGATCGCGCACCGTGCACAGCACCAGCGTCGAGACCGCGACGTCGAAGCTCCCGTCCTCGAAGGGAAGCTCCTCCGCGGGTGCCTGAACGAGCTCCGCGGGCAGCTCGCGCTCGTTCAGGTGGCGCGCCAGGCGCTTTGCCATGGGCGCCTCCGGCTCGGTCACCGTCAGGCGCTGCACCTGATCCGGGTAGAAGGGCAGGTTCGCGCCCGTGCCGCCTCCGATCTCGAGCACGCGCCCGTGCGCGCCCGCGAGCAGCGCCTGCCTGTGCGCGCGCAGCCCCGCCTTCTCGGTGCCCTCCATCATGCGGTCGTAGAGGGCCGCGAAGATCCGTCCCGAGATGCTCATGGGAGCCTCCTTTCGACCGGGGGTGAGCAAGCGCTCCGAGAACTCGCGGCGATCGTACAGCGTCGGCAAAGCATCGCGCGGCCACGCACCGGCTAACCTCGCACCGGCTAACCTCGCACGCTCGTGCACGCTCAGCGCGACACCTCGAAGGGCTCGGCCGCGCTCCAGCGGTCCGAGCCCTTTCTCGTCCTCGACGTCTTCACCGAGCAGCCGCTCGAGGGCAACCAGCTGGGCGTCTTCACCGACGCCGCCGCCATCCCGTCTGAGCTCATGCAGCGGCTGGCGCGCGAGCTCAACTTCTCGGAGACCGTGTTCGTGCTGCCCGGCGACGGAGACTGCGACGCGCGCCTTCGCATCTTCACGCCCTCGCGCGAGCTGCCTTTCGCGGGCCATCCGGTGCTCGGTGCGGCCTTCGCCGTCGGCGCGCAGCTGGAGCGCGATCAGCTCCGTCTGCAGACGGGCCTCGGCGTGGTGCCGCTCGAGCTGCGCCGGGACGGCGGGGTGATCACGTTCGGGAGCATGCGCCAGCTCGTCCCGCAGTGGCGGACGTACGAGCGCGAGGCCGAGCTGCTGGGCGCCCTCGGCGTGGAGCGCTCGGACCTGCCCGTGGAGGCGTATGCCAACGGTCCCCTGCACGTGTACGTCGAGCTCGACAGCGAGGACGCGGTCGCGCAGCTGCGCCCCGACATGCGCGCGCTGGCAGCGCTCGACTGCTGCGCCAACTGCTTCGCCGGCAGCGGGCGGCGCTTCAAGACGCGCGTGTTCGCACCCGCGTTCGGCGTCGCCGAGGATCCGGCCACCGGCTCGGCCGCCGGCCCTCTCGCCGTGCACCTGTGCCGCCACGGCCGCATCCGCTTTGGTGATGAGATCGAGATCACCCAGGGCGATGAGGTCGGCCGGCCCTCGCGCCTGTACGCCTCCGCGCACGGCTCGCAAGCAGCCATCGAGCGCGTTCAGGTCGGCGGCTCGGCGGTCACCGTCGCGCGCGGCGAGTTCATCCTGCCGCGCTGACGCTCACTCGGGCAGCTCGGAGTGCGCCGGCGGCGCAGCTCGCCCGTATCACCTCCGCGACCGCCGGAGGGTCGTCGAAGAAGGGCACGTGGCCGGCGCCCAGCGTGAGGTGCCTCGCCCACGGCAGCATCGCCCGAGCGCGCGGGGCTTGGCGGCCGTAGAGCAGGAGCCGGTCGCGAACGCCCCACGCGATCGTCAGCGGCACCGCTCGCAGCTGCTGCGGCTCGCTGAAGCGGTAAGCGCTGAAGGCGGCCAGCGCGGGCGCGAACGCCGGCGCCGCCCACGCGTCCTCGAGCGTCGCGACCGCCTCCGAGGCGGGCATCCGCGAGGGCCATCCGAAGGTCTGCGCGAACAGGGCCGCGCGCCCCGCCCGCGTGCGCGAGAGAGCTCGGACCGCGGGGCGGATCGGGCCCGGCAGGCGCGCGAGCACAGCGAGCGATGCCTGGCAGTAGCGCAGCTCTGCCTCCGTCCAGAAGCCCGCCGGCGAGAGCGCCGTCGCGCTCGCCGCCGACCCGCGCCGAGCCAGCTCGAGCGCGATCGCACCGCCCATCGAGTTGCCGGCCACGTGCGGCCGTGTCAACCCGAGCTGCTCGAAGAAGTCCTCGAACGCCTGCGCGTACGCCCAAATCGTCGGCTCGGTGCCCGTCGCGAGCGGGGGCGAGCGGCCGAACCCCGGCGAGTCGCACGCGATCACGTCGTGATCTGGCGCCAGCAGGTCGATCACCGGCCGCCACGCCTGCCAGTGGTGGCCTATGCCGTGGATCAGCACCACCGCGCACGCGCCCGCGCCCTCGCGGTGGTAGTTCACCGCCTCACGCCGGCACCGTCGCGGGGGCGGCGGGCTCGAGCGTTCGCCCCCGGATGAGATCGGCGGCGCGCTCGGCGATCATGATCGTGGGAGCGTTCGTGTTGCCGCCCGGGATCGTCGGCATGATCGAAGCATCGACCACGCGCAGCCCCCGCACGCCGTGGACGCGCAGCTGGGAGTCGACCACCGCCAGCTCGTGGGTGTCGCTCATGCGCGCTGTGCCCACGGGGTGGTAGATCAGCATCAGGCGCCTGCGCAGGTCCGCTTCGAGGTCCGCTCGCTCGCTCACGTCGGCGCCCGGCTTGAGCTCCTCGATCACGATCTCCCTCAGCGGCGCCTGGGCGGCGATCTCCCGCGCCAGGCGCATGCCCGCGATGAGCGAGTCTACGTCCTCGGGCTCCGAGAGCGTGTTCGTGATCATGCACGGCTTCGCCGTCGGGTCGGCCGAGCGAAGCCAGACCTGGCCGCGCGCCTTCGGCGAGACCAGCACCGGCGCGATCACCGTGCAGTGGCCGTCGTATTCCTCGGCGCCGTGGTCTTCGTAGTACGCGGCGCCCATGTGAAACTGGATGTCAGCCGCCGGCAGGCCGCTTCGCGTGCGGGTGAAGGCCACGACCTCGGCCACCGTCGAGCTCAACGGCCCGGAGCGCCGCAGCAGCCACTCGGCCAGGTGCCGCGGACTGTCGGCTCCATACAGCGTGCGCCGGTCCGAGACCTCCCAGATCACGGTCACGAACGGATGATCCTGCAGGTTGCGGCCCACGCCAGGCAGGTCGAAGCGAGGCTCCACTCCGGCAGCGCGCAGCTCCTCCGCGGGGCCGATACCCGACAGCAGCAGCAGCTGAGGGGAGTTGATCGTGCCGGCTGACAATACGACCTCGCTCGTGGCGCGCACCAGCTCTTCGCCGCTTCGCCCCTTGCGCAGGCGCACTCCCACCGCGCGATCGCCCTCGAGTTCGATCCCCAGCACGCTCGCGCGCGTGCGCACCTCGAGGTTGGGGCGCTTCAGCGCGGGGCGCAGGAACGCGTCAGCGGTGCTCATGCGGGCGCCGTTTCGCTGCGTCACCTGGAACATCGAGACGCCGTCCTGCTCGGGGCCGTTGTAATCGGCGATGCGAGGGATCCCCGCCGCCGCGCTGGCCTGCATGAGAAGCGCGTCAAGCGGCCGCGGCGAGCGCTGCTCGCTGACCCGCAGCGGCCCTCCTGCGCCGTGGAACTCGGAGGCGCCGCGCGCGTTGTCCTCCGACTTGATGAAGTACGCCAGCACGTCGCGGTAGCCCCAGCCCGGCGCTCCCTGCGCCTCCCAGCTGTCGTAGTCGAGCGGCCGGCCGCGAACGTAGAGCATCGCGTTCATCGAGCTCGACCCGCCGAGGCTCTTTCCGCGGGGGATGTAGAGGCGGCGACCGTCCACGTGCGCTTCCGGCTCGGTCTCGTACTCCCAGTCCAGCTTGGTGTGAAACTGCTTGGCGAAGGCCGCCGGGATCTTGATGTTGGGCGAGCGGTCCTTGCCACCCGCCTCCAGCAGCAGCACGCGGACCGAGGGGTCCTCCGAGAGGCGGTTCGCCAGCACGCAGCCCGCCGACCCCGCCCCGACGATCACATAGTCATGCGTCAAGCCGCTGCTCCTTCTCGCTCAGGCATCCGCCAGGGCACCCTGCGGCGACGCGCGCGCGCCGCCGCGCGCCACGCCGCCATCGGCCTCTCGCGCCACGCCGCCATCGGCCTCTCGCGCCACGCCGACATCGGCCTCTCGCGCCACGCCGCCATCGGCCTCGCGCGCCACGTCGCTGTCCGCACCGCTTGGCGCATGCGGGCGCCCCAGGAAGCGGTAATCGCTCGTCCGCAGCGTGCGCGTCTGCTCGAAGTACTCGCGCATATAGCCCGGCCAGTTGGCGATCACGCGCCCGCGCTCGTCGCGGTACCACGAGTCGCAGCGCGTCCAGGCCGTGCCGGCGAAGCGCGCCTGCACAGCGCGGTCGCCCGCCGCCTCGACCTCGCGCCGGACGTCGATCGCACCCGCACCGCGGTCGCGCACCTGCTCGAGCGCCTGGCGCAGGTAGGAGGCCTGCGCCTCGTGGTAGGCGATGATCGATCCGCCCGAGGTATTCGTGTTGGGCCCGTACATCACGAACATGTTGGGGAAGCCGGGAACCGTGATGCCGAAATGTGCGTGCGCGCCGCCGACCCAGGCGCCTCTCAGGTCGAGCCCGGTCGAGGTGGTGATCTGCATCGGGAACATGAACTCCGTCGACCTGAAGCCGGTCGCCCAGACGATGCAGTCCACCTCCAGCCGCGCGCCCGCCGATGTGACGATGGCGCTCTCCTCGAGCCGCGCGATCGAGTCCGTGACCAGCTCCACGTTCGCCCGCTGCAATGTGGGCAGGTACTGCGAGCTGAACAGCACGCGCTTGCAGCCGAACGTGTAGTCGGGCCACGCCTTCCTGCGCAGCTCCGGATCTTTGAGCTGGGAGCGCATGAACGCTCTCGAGCGCGCGTGCGCGAGGCGCCCGAACGTGCGCGGGTGACGGATCGCCAGCGTGATCGACTCGCAGTACTCGAACATGAACCGCCTACGGAACGCCTGCAGACCGGGGACCCGTTCGATCGCCGCCTTCACGAGCGGCGGATAGCGGCGGTTCTCGCGCGGCAGCATCCAGTTGCCGGTGCGCTGGAACACCCACAGCCGCTCGAGGAGCGGGGCGATCTCGGGGATGAACTGGATCGCGCTCGCGCCGGTGCCGACGACCGCCACGCGCTTGCCCGCGAGATCGTAGTCGTGGTCCCAGCGTGCGGAGTGGAAGCTATGCCCGGCGAACTCCTCCGCTCCCTCGATGCGCGGATAGGACGGCTGGTGAAGCTGCCCCGTGGCCAGCACGAGCGCGTCGGCCTCGTAGGTCTCGCCCTGCGCTGTGGAAACGGTCCAAGTGCACCCGGGCTCATCCCACTCGCACGCCGTCACATCGCTGTTCGGCTGCACGAGCGCCTCCACGCTGTGCGCCCGAGCGACGTCGTGCAGGTAGCCGTGTATCTCAGCCTGCGGCGAGCACAGGCGCGACCAGTCGCGGCGCTGGGCGAAGGAGAACGAGTAGAGGTGGCTGGGGACGTCGCACGCGCACCCCGGGTAGCTGTTGAAATACCACGTGCCGCCGAGGTCCGCCGCGCGCTCGAGGATCCTGATGTCGTCGATGCCCGCTCGCCGCAGCTCGATCGCCGCGGCGATGCCCCCGAACCCCGCTCCGACGATGATCACCGACGGCCAACGTGACGCGCGTGCGATGTCGTTGGCGGAGACTGCGACCGACATTCCTCTCCTCGTGGCGGTGCCTTCACCGGCATTCTCCACGCTTGCGCTCGTGCGTGTCGCTAGGCCGCGCCGCGCATCCTCGCGCGCCGCAGCCGGAGGTGGGCCGGCAGCCGTTGGCTAGGCCGCTCCTCGCGCTCTGGCGCGCCGCAGCCCCTGGCGCGCCATGAAGCCGTTCGCGAGCAGCAGCAGCGTCTTGTTGGCTGGCGCGCGAAAGCCGCCCTCGGTGTGCGGCGCGTAGATCGAGCTCTCGAGCCAGCCGGTGTGCTGCCGGGCCTCTAGGCCTACGAGCTGCGCGCGAAAGCTGTGCCCTAAGATCCCAGCGCGGCGCCCGCCCGGCGGCAGTGAGGCGTTGCCGAGCGCGATGCCCGCATCGGAGGCCGCTCCGACGCTCACCGGCAGGACCACGGGGAAGCCGTCGCTGTCGATGTAGGCGAGCAGCACGTGCGGGAGCTTGGCCAGCCTGCGCCTCGCGCGAGCCGCGTCGACGCGCGGGCGCGTGCCGTTCCTCGGCGGTGACTGCGGCTCGGGGTCTGCGGTGGGGCGCGCCGCGCCGTACACGTTGGGCTCTCCCGTGCACTGCAGATCGCCCCACGAGCACACGCGCTCGACGGCCACCGTCACGAGAATGCGGTCGGCGTAGTAGGCGCTCAGCCAGCGGTCCCAGAACGGGCCCGCGCGCGGCGCCCCCATGAAACGGGCAGACGCAGGCCGCACAACGTCTTCGAGAAGCGAGCGGTCGGGTCGCGCCTGAAAGCTCGCCGTTCCCTGAACGAGCACGAAGCGCGGCTCTGAGGCGAAGCCGTGCTCGCGCGCGTGGTATGCGAGCGTGACGCGCGGGTCACGCGTGATGCGATCGAGCTTGCGCCCGAAACCGAGCGAGGTCGTGAAGGAGACGGTGCGCGCCTCGCGGTCGCGCAGCCCGATGGGCGCGACCGGCGTCGCCACCGCGCCTGAGGCCGGAGTGGCGTACGCGAGCACGGCGGTCAAATCGCCGGCAAGTACGTCCTCCTCGGCATCCGACCACATACCCGACGCGAGCCTACCCACCCAACAGCGCGCGCGCCACTCCCTCGACGGTCCGTTGGCCGTAGCTCATCGAGGGGTCAGCGGTCGTGAGGACGGCGATCGCGAACGTCTCGCCTGGCCGCTCCAGGAGCGCGGCCTCGTTGTAGAGGCCCTCGGACGGCAGCTGACCGGTCTTGAAGAACACCTCGAAGCGCGGTCGCGCGACGGGCGGGATGCCCCAGCTCTGCGACGCCTCGATGCTCGACAGGAGCTCGCGGGCGTAGGCATAGAAGCGCGGCGGTATCAGCCGGTCGAGCCTGAAGAAGAAGCGCGCCTGGTCGGCCGCCGAGGTCTGCGTGAACGCCCACCAGCCGACGCCGGGCGCGTAGTCCTGCATGCCCGCTTCGCGCGCCACGCGCGCAAGCGCCGCCCCGCCGACGATGCCAAGCACCGCCGAGGCGGCGCCATTGTCCGACACGTGGATCATCGGGCGCAGCAGCGCGTCATCGCGGGTGCGCACGGGAAGGTGGCGCGCGTCGAGCATCTGCAGGTAGGCGACGAGCATCATCACCTTCACCACGCTCGCTGTCTGGAAGTGCTCGCGTACGCGCAGTCCCTGCAGCTGACCGGCGCTGTCGACAACCGCGAATGCCGTGCGCCCGGCGCGCGCGTCGAGGTAGCGCGCCGCGGCGGCAATCGCCCGCGCCGACGGGAACGCGGCCGCGGGGACGCCGCGGCCGCTCCCGCCGTATTCGAACGCGCCCGGGCGCGAGCCCGCGCGCGGTGGCTCGGCCGCGGAGCACGCGCGCGGAACAGCGCCGAGCGCACGCGCCCACGGCGGGTGCACGCACACGCGAAACACAAAGCTCCTCGCCGGCGGGTTGACGGTGGCACTCGCGTACGTGAGCGCGCCGCCGAGCTCATGCGTGCTCGTAACCGCGGCGAGGTGGAAGCGGTGCTCGCCGTGCGCGGCGAGGAACCACCAGGCTCTGACCGGCGGCGAGGCGAGGTGCGGCGCGTGCCCGAGCCTCAGGCTGAGCCGCACCCTGCCGGGACCGAGGCTGCGCGCGGCGACAGCGGCGGTGGGATCGACGACCACATCGAGCGTGCGGCTGCTTCGCGCGGGCGGTTCCTCGAGCACGACCCGCAGGCGGCTGTTGCGTTCCGCGCGCACCCCGCCGAAGATGAAGCTGCCGTCGGCTTCGCTCAGCAGGCGCGCCACGGTGGCGAACGTCCGGTAGGGGTAGGGGGCGACCTGCAAGGCCAGCGACTGACCGCCGAGGCCATGGCCCGCGGCGGTCACGCGCCCGGCTACCTGCAGCGCCTGTCCGTACGCCAGCTCCGCCGGGGTCACCGAGGCCGTGATTTCGGCGGCGCCAGCGGCGGAGGCTGTCGCGCCCGGCTTCGCGGTGGCGCCGCTCGCGAGCAGGGCAAGTGCGCACAGCATCGTGACCGCCGCGGCCACCCCCGCTGCCCGGGTCTGGGCTCGACGGCGATGGGCTTCCGCGGTCGACATCGCGCAGCGCCTACGGTAGAGAACCGTGCGGGCGTGCTCGCGCGCCGAGCGCAGGCCCGCCCCGTCCGCGCGGCGTTGACTTCAAGCGGCAGCGTCGAGCGCCTGCCCGGCGCGGGCTCAGCGCTTGAACGTGACGGCCGTCGCCGCGCTCGCACGCCCTGCACTGGACGGCGAGGCGACGAACGCGATCCGCACGCGCACCTTCAGGCGGTGGTGGCGCGCGACGACGTGCACCGCCCGGCGCGAGAGGCGGACCTTGAGCGTCGTCCGGCGCGTGCGCACCCTGCGTGAGACGGTCTTCAGGTACTTCCCGCGAGCCGTCAGCCGCCCGCCGGAGGAGGTCTGGACTGTGAGCACGAGCGTGTGTCGCACGATCCTGCGCCTCAGGATCCTCACCCTCGCTTTGCCCGCGCGGTGGGCGCAGCCGGCGACGGCGACCCTGGTGGTCTGGACGATGCGCGCGCCGTTCTGGCCGGTGATGGTCGTCGGCATCAGCAGCGGGCGCGCGCACAGGTCCGCGTTGGCGGCGAGCGCCGAGTGGGGCCCGGTGGGCAGGTCGAGCGAGAAGCTCGAGACCGGCACGTCGGGGAGCGTGGCGAAAGTGGTGGTGGTGATCCCGCCTTTGATGTTCGTATTGCCCACGAGGATCACGCGCACGCCGCTGCCTTCGAGCAGGATGTCGAGGTCGGGGAACGCCGCGCCGCCGTGGGAGACGAGCAAGGCGGGGCCGCTGAGCGTGCCGGGCAGGACGGGGGTCGTCGCCGTCGCGGTCCCGACACTGGAGCCGGCGGGGCAGCTGAAGGGGTTGGCGGCGTAGGTTGCCTCGGGGCAGGCCTGCTGCAACGTGGTTAGGCGAGAGGGCAGCTGCACCGGCAGCGCGGTGACGACCGAGCGGATGTTGGCCTCGTGTGCGGCTTGCACGACGTTGACGTGCAGGCTCGCGCCGTTGGCTTTCGACGTGTTGGCGCTGGTCGCGGCGGTGAACTTGGGGGTGAAGGCCAGTGCTCCGCAGCCAGACACCTGAAACGGGCTAGACAGCGCTTCGCTCGCGCCGAACGTCGAGGTGAACGCCGATTCGGTCGCCTCGAGACCGCAGTTGGTGGGGTTGTAGAGGAAGTTGGGGCGGTTGACGGCGACGCTCACGCTCCGCAGCCGGATCGGAACTCCGCCCACGATCGTCGGCAGCGCGCTCGTGGCGCTCACACGGGCGGTGTGCGGGTCGACGTTGATGGCCGCGCGCGTGACGACGCTGCCGAGGTCGAACGGCCCGGCCACGGCGGCGATCGGGATCGACAGGCCGAACGGCCCACCGCCGTATGGTCCGGTCAGGTACATGGGCCCCGAGAACGGATACGGTTCCGCGCCGGCGCCGGCGGTCACGGCAGCCGTGCCGATCTTGCTCGAAGCCGGGCAGGCGCCGAGCGAGGCCTGCGGTTCTCCGCACAGCGTGACCGCGGGGATCGCGCCGACGAGTCCCGCGGGCAGCACGGTCGTGACCTTCGCGAGGTACTGCTGGCCGTCGCCGCGGTTGAGGTTGAACGTGTAGCTGGTGTTGCCGAAGGCGCCCGCGGTGGCGGGCTGGCCGCTGGCGCTCTGCGCGAGCGAGAACGGCAGCGGCGAGGGACAGCCTCCGACCGTAAAGCTGCTCGAGGGGGTCTGGGAGGGTGCGAACGGCGACGTGAAAGGCGTCAGGACTGTCGAGGTCGTCGCGCTTGCGCACGTGAGCGGGTTCGCGACCGGCGCGAGCGCGCCCCCGTTGAAGCTGAGGATCGCGTTGCCCAGCGGTTGTTCGGGGTTTTCGGAGAAGATCGTCGTAACCTGCCCTGTCGCTGCGTTCGGGAGGGCTTCGCCTTTGATCCGCACCGACACCCCGTAGCGCGCGGACTCGGCGTCGAGATAGACGATGTAGGGCGGACCGGTAATAGGACCCGAGGGCGGCCCGCCGAGGTAGATGTTCCCCTGCAGCGAGCCGGGTGGCAGGTCCGGGGTGTCGATCGCGACCGTCCCGAGCTTCGAGCTGGCCGGACAGGTGACCGAGTTCGTCGTGTGGATGGCGATCTGCGCTGGCGTGCACGCCTGCAGGCCGCGCGCCGCTGACGGATTCAGCGTCATCCCTTCGGGAAGCGTCACGACGGCCGTTTTCAACTGCGCGGCGTCGATTTCGTTGGCGTTCGGAGAGTGCGGAACTTCCAGTTCGGTCGTGATGCCGTCGGGGAGGTCGGACTGGCTCGTTTCGGGTTTGAGCCGGAACGCCGGAGCGAACGGAACTTCGCCGCATCCTTCGGCGCCGATCGGCGTCGTGTACGTCGCTTCCGCCGCTTCGCCTTTCTGCGAGGAGAGCTGGATCGTGGTGGTCGTCTGCGGCCCCACGCCCGTGCAGGCGGTTGGAACCGTGATGAAGCCGCCCTTGCCGGGGATCCCCGCGTTGCCTTTGAAGATGAGCCGCGATTTGATCAGCGGCAGTTTCGGCGAGACATTGATTTCGAAGAAGTCGTGGTAGTCGGCCTTGCCGGTGCCCTGCGGTTCCGCTCCCCATTCGACGTCGCCTTCGATGAGCGTGTGTGCGAACAGGCCCGGTATTCCTCCAGTCAGGAAGACCGGTAGTTCGATCGCGACGCCGAACTCGGAGGCGCGGCCGACCGGCGGTTCGAGGTTGTAAACCGTCCCGTGCAGTTCCACTTCTCCAAGCCCTTCGACGTAGACGACGACTTTGTTTTCCCCAATCACCGTTTCGGGTTTGCACGTCGGAGGCGCGAAGACGCCTTCTACAACTTCTTTGGTGCCGAATTCTTCAGGCTTGCATTCCGCAACCGCCTGCGGATCGGTGCTCAGACCGGGGGCGACGTCTACGCGGATGTGCGTCACCGGAGCGCCCTGCGGCTGGCCGCCGGCTTCCGTGTTCACGCGAAAGTCGGTGATCCCAAAAGGAGGATGCCCCGCCGCCTGCGCGTAGCCTTCTTCGTGGGCCTTTTCGACTTCTTCCGAGGGTTTGGCGGCTTTTTCGCAGCTTTCGTGGGTCGCGTTGCAGGTCGCTGCGAACCAGCTCTCGATTCCGAACCCGGCCTCGGCAACGGCGGGGGAACCCGCTGCGATCGCGCCGGCGAGCAGCCCTGCCAGGCAGATGCGGGTGCCGTACATATCCAAGTGAAATTTCGACGCCGCGTCCGTGCTGCTTTAGGAACGGGACTGCAAGTGCCGCGGCCGGAGTGCCGCCAGTAGCAGCTACCCGCGTCCCTCGGGCGAGTTGCGCTGGACCGCGTGGATTCGAACGAGCGTCCAGGCGGGGGGATCCGGCGCGGGCGCGTTTGACGGAGGCGGCACGCTCCGCGCGCTGGCGGCGACGCGCTGACAAGCGGCCGCTTGCTCAGCTCGGGGCCGCGTGCTCAGCTCGGGGCCGCGCGCACACCGGGCCGCGCGCCCAGCCGGGGCGGCGTGCCCACCCGCGGCGCGCTCAGCTTGGGACGGGCTCCTCGCGCGGAATGAACGGCGCGAGCTCGCGACGGGCGATCGAGAGCTTGTGCACCTCGTCGGGGCCGTCGGCGAGGCGCAGCGTGCGCAGGTGAGCGTAGGCTGAGGCGAGCGAGAAGTCGTCGGAGACACCGGCTCCTCCGTGCACCTGGATGGCCCGGTCGAGCACCTTCAGCGCGACGTTGGGCGCGGCCACCTTGATCGCCGCGATCTCGGTGCGCGCGTGGCGGTTGCCGACGGTGTCCATCAGCCACGCGGTCTTCAGCGTCAACAGCCGCGCCATCTCGATTTCGATGCGCGACTCGGCGATCCAGTCCTGGATGTTTCCGCGCATGGCGAGCGGCTGGCCGAACGTCACGCGCGAGACGGCGCGCGCGCACATCGCCTCGAGCGCGCGCTCGGCGGCGCCGATGGCGCGCATGCAGTGATGAATGCGGCCCGGGCCGAGCCGCGCCTGCGCGATCATGAAGCCGTCGCCCTCCTCGGCGATCAGGTTCGAGACGGGCACGCGCACGTCGGAGAAGTCCACTTCCGCGTGCCCCTCCTGGTCCTGGTAGCCGAACACGGGCAAGCCACGCAGCACGGTGACGCCGGGCGTGTCGAAGGGCACGAGGATCATGCTCTGCTGGCGGTGCCGGGGCCCGTCGGTGCTGGTCTTGCCCATCACGATCATGATGCGGGCGTTGGGGTGCAGCGCGCCGGAGGTCCACCACTTGCGCCCGTTGAGCACGTACTCCTCGCCATCGCGCTGGATCGAGAGCGAGATGTTGGTCGCGTCGGAGCTCGCCACGTCGGGCTCGGTCATGGCGAACGAGGAGCGGATCTCGCCGTCGAGCAGCGGCATCAGCCAGCGCTCCTTCTGCTCGGGCGTGGCGAAGTGGAACAGGACCTCCATGTTGCCCGTGTCGGGAGCGGAGCAGTTGCAGGCCTCGGAGGCGATGTGCGAGCGCCCGAGGATCTCCGCCAGCGGCGCGTAATCGCTGATGGACAGGCCCGCGCCGAGCTCCCGGTCGGGCAGGAACATGTTCCACAGGCCGGCCTCGCGCGCGCTCGACTTCAGCACCTCCATCACGGCCGGCTGGTGATGGGCGTCGCCGGACTCGCGCAGCTGGCGCTCGTAGACCTCCTCCGAGGGGTAGACGTGCTCGTCCATGAAGGCCGTCAGGCGCTCTTTGAATTCGGCGCAGCGCTCGCTTGGCTGGAAGTCCATGCCCTCTCCTTTGCTCGGCAGGGGAACGGTGTATATCGGTTCTGCAACCGTCATAGTCTGCCCGCACGGCGCTGGAGCGCGCCGGCACGCCGAGAATGAACGACACGACCTCGCCCAACAGCACGCCCAACAGCACGTCCGGCAGGCACGGCGAGCAGGCCGGCGCGAAAACAGGCGCGCAGAGCGCGAAGGCCAGCTACCGCGACGCGGGTGTCGACTACGCCTCGCTCGACGCGGGCAAGCGCCTGGCGATGGCCAAGGCGCTGTCGACTTCGCCGATGCTCGCTGCGCATGGAGCGTGCGCGCTGGATGCCTCGAGAGGCGAGCCGGCGTTCGTGTTCGAGCTCGAGGGACGCGCGTTCGCGTTCGTGCTGGAGGGGTTGGGCACGAAGTCGGTGATCGCGCGCCAGGTCCACGAGCGCCACGGGAGCAACCGCTTCGCGGACGTCGCCTACGACACGGTCGCTGCGATCGTCAACGACCTCTGCTGCGCAGGCGCGCTGCCGCTTGTGGTGAACGCCTACTTCGCGACGGGCTCCTCAGACTGGTACCGCGAGCCCGAGCGAGCGCAGGCGCTGCTCGAGGGCTGGCGCAGAGGCTGCACGGATGCGGGCTGCGCGTGGGGGGGAGGCGAGTCGCCGACGCTGCCGGGACTGGTGGCCGAGGGCGACATCGAGCTGGCGGGCGCGGCGGTGGGCATGGTACCGCCGGGCGCGAGGCCGATCCTCGGACAGGAGCTTCGGGCCGGCGATGAGATCCTGCTGGTGAGCTCGAGCGGGCTGCACGCCAACGGCGCGTCGCTCGCGCGCGTGGTGGCCGCGCGGCTGCCCGACGGTTACGCGACGAGGCTCGCAAGCGGCGCGGAGCTGGGCGAGGCGCTGCTCGAACCCTCGCTTCTGTACGCGCCGCTCGTGGCCGCGATCCTGCAAGCGGGCTTGCATCCCAGCTACGTCAGCCACGTCACCGGCCATGGCCTGCTGAAGCTGATGCGCCCGCCGCGCGAGCTGACCTATCGCGTGGAAGCGCTCCCGCGCGTCCCCGAGGTGCTCGAGCTTCTCGTCGCCGAGGCCGGGCTCGATCCGCGCGCTGCCTACTCGACGTTCAACATGGGGGCGGGCTTGGCGCTGTACTGCGACCCGCAGCGCAGCGCCGCTATCGCGGCGCTGGCGGCGGAGCTTGGCTACGAGTGCATGCGCGCGGGACGCGTAGAGCAGGGCCCTCGCCGCGTGATCCTGGAGCCGCTCGGCGTGAGCTTCGACGGCCGCGAGCTAGAGCTCTCCGCGCGCTGAGCCTGGAGCCCTTCATGAGCCAAGTCTAAGACTCACGCTCAGCCTTAGCCTGCGTCCCGGGCCACAGCGCAGCGCGCGGGCGGGGCGAGCGCATGCCCGCACGACCCGCCGCCCGCCTGGCCTGGCCTCGGTGGCGCGGCAGCCGCCCGGCGCTTGCCGGCGCTCGCGCAGCATCGAACGTTCCAACTTGCAGGCAACAATCGCTATTGGATAGTGTTGAAAGTGAAATCGCCACCGTTCTCCGGCGCCGCCGGGGATCTCGATATCGCCGGACCGGCAACGCTCCGGAGCTACCCGGATCGAGGCGGACCTGTCCATCAACAGAGGAGAGAGAACCTGATGCGCAGAGCATCCACCTGTCTGGCCGTCCTCGGCCTATTCGCTCTCGGCCTTCCGGCCATGGCGTCGGCGGAAGAAATCACGGTCAGTATCAGCAAGTTCACGGCCAAGGCGGTCCCGATTCCGAAGCCCGGCGGCGGCAGCTTCAAGGGCACGGGCAACTTCTACGGCAAGGGCGCGGCGGTCGAAGCCGAATACGAATTCGAAGGCTCCGGGTACGGCGCCACGGCGCAGAACCCCAAAGGCGGTATCCCGCCGATCTCGGCGGTGAACTTCTTCCTGCCAAAGGGCACCAAACTGCACCCGCAGGGCTTCGGCAAATGCACCGAAGCGGCGCTCAAGTCCGTCGGGCCGAGCGCCTGCCCGAAGAACTCGATTGCGAGCCCGATCGGAAGCGTGCTCGGGGAAGTGACCTTCGGTTCCGAACGCGTGCCCGAGACCGCGACGCTGCAGGCGTTCTTCGGTCCTGGCGGCGGCCTGCTGTTCTTCACCAAGGGCTCGAGCCCGGTGAGCCTCGAAATCCTCTCTTCGGGCAAATACGTCAAAGCGGCCGCGCCGTACGGCCAGGAGCTCAAGACACTGGTGCCGCCGGTCGCGTCGGTGCCCGGCGCGCCGCTGGCGTCGGCGAAGAGGATCAAGATCAAGGCGGGAGCGGCGATCAAAAAGGGCAAAACGCTGATCCCGTACGGGACCATTCCCAAGAAGGGCCTATGCCCCAAGGGTGGCTTCCCGATCAAGACGGAAGTCACCTTCGGTGGTTCGAACAGCTTCGGCGAATTCGGCATCCCGGCGATCACGAAGACCGCCACGATCAAAACCCCCTGCCCCAAGCACTAGAGGTAGGACGAGCATGAGCTGATGCGCAGGAGGGCGTAAGCTCCCCGCAGAGAAGCGGGAAGGGCGGCCCCATCGAAGGGGTGGGGCCGCCCGGCTGCGCACCGCTCGGCTTGTTCTCGAACGGCGAGGAAGGACTGGGTTGAGGAAGCAGACGGTGGGGTGGAGGAGGGGAGCGGCCCGCGCGGCCGCTGTGGCCGGCGTGGCCGCTCTGTTGGTCGCACTGCTGCTCGCGATCGCGGCAGGAGGCTCCAGCGGCACCTACACCGTGCGCGCGATCTTCGACGAGGCCGCCAACATCATCCCGGGCGAGAACGTCAAGATCGACGGAGTCAAGGTCGGCACCGTGGGCTCGGTCACGCCGACGCCGCAGGCGAAGGCGGCGGTGGTGCTGAACATCACCAAGGCCGGGTTCAAGGACTTCCGCACGGACGCGAGCTGCACGATACGCCCGCAGGCCCTGATCGGCGAGAAGTTCGTCGACTGCCTGCCGACGGAACCGCGCGTCCCGGGCACCCCTGAGGCGCCGCGGCTGCACAAGATCCGCCAGGGGGAAGGATCAGGCCAGTACCTGCTGCCGGTCGAGCGCACGCACAGCCCCGTCGACGTCGACCTGCTCGGCGACATCACGCGCCTGCCCGAGCGCCAGCGCTTCACGATCATCCTCAACGAGCTCGGCGCGGGCCTGGCCGGGCGCGGCAGCGACCTGCGCGCGGTGATTCGCCGCGCCAACCCGGCGCTGCAGGAACTCGACCGCGTGCTCGCGATCCTCGCGGGCGAGAACAAGGTGCTCGCGAAACTGGCGGTCGACTCGGACCGAGCGCTGGCACCGTGGGCCGCGCAGCGCAACCGGTTCGCGGACTTCATCAAGCAGAGCAACACCGTCGCGCAGGCGAGCGCGCGCCACCTCACGGCGCTGGAACGCAACCTGATCGACTTCCCGCCGTTCCTGCGCCAGCTCGGGCCCGCGATGGAACGCCTGGGGCGCTTCGCCGACCAGACCATCCCGGTGTTCAGGGACCTCAAAGTGGCGGCACCGGGGATCAACCAGGCGTTCACCAACCTGCCCGCCTTCTCCTCGAGCTCGTCGTCGTACTTCAGGAGCCTCGGCGCGACGGCGAAAGCGTCGGGTCCCGCGCTCGCGTCGCTGCAGCCGCTGCTGGGCCGCCTGCGCGGCCTTGGCACGGCCGCCAAGCCGTTCTCGACGAACGCCGCGGAACTGTTCTCGAGCCTGCGCTCCACGGGCGGGCTGGAGCGGCTGCTCGACTTCATCTTCCTGGGCGCCAACTCGGCCAACGGCTATGACGCGCTCGGCCACTTCCTGCGCGCGGAGGCGATCGGCACCGCCTGCCTGACCTACGCGGTCTCGACGGCGGCTAGCTGCGCGAACTCGAAACTGTTCAGCAAATCCGCGAGCTCGGCCTCCACGACCGCATCGGCGGCGAGGGCGCGCGCGATCCCACGCCAGACGAGCGTGCTGATGGCGCGCACGCTCGCGGTGCTGAACGGAGCGACCCCCGCGCAGGCGCTCGCGAAATACCCCGGAGCGGTGCCCAGCGCGGCGGACATCTCGGGTGCGCGCCCCGCGCACCGTTCAGGCAGCCCGACCCAGCCGGTGGGCGGGGCGAGCGCCGGGACCACCTACTACACACCGTCGCCCGAAGCAGCGGGCACCGACGGGATCCTGCTCAACTACCTGCTCGGGAACTGAGGGATGCGCACGCTCGACCACGCACGCTCGAGGCCGCCCCGGCGCCGCGCGCTCGCGCCGGCGCTCGGGCTGTGCGCGATCCTCGCGCTGCTGGTCGGCGGCTCGACCCCGAGCGCAGCCGAACAGAGCGGGCCGGTGGCGATCGGCGGCTCCGAACAGAGCGCCACCGTGCCGATCGGGCCGCCGGCGGGCAGCACGGGCTCCGAAGCGACGACGACGCCGTCTGCGACCACGACCGCGCCGACAGGCACCACCGGCAGCAAAGCTCCGGCGGCGCGGACGCCGCAGGTTCAGAGCCAGCACGCGCAGGGCCGCTCACCGGCGAGCTCCAAGGGCGGCGAAAACGCAAGCGCCCGGCGGCGCGCGGCGCGCGAAGAAGCTCGCGCGGGGAACGAAGGCGCGAACGCCGGCACGCGCTCTGGTCTGCGGGCGCCGAAGCCCTCGGCGCTCACGCCTGCGCTGCCGCTGTCGCTGAGCGCTCCGATCGGCGGCATCCCGAGCTTCTTCATCGAAAGCTTCCGCATCCCGCCGTTCCTGCTCCCCATCTACCAGGCGGCCGGCAGCGCGTACGAGGTGCCGTGGCAGGTGCTCGCTGCGATCAACGAGGTCGAGACCGACTACGGCCGCGACCTCGCGGTCTCGAGCGCGGGAGCCGAGGGGTGGATGCAGTTCTTGCCTTCCTCGTGGGCGCTCTACGGCGTCGACGCCAACGGCGACGGCTTCAGGGATCCCTACAACCCCGCCGACGCGATCTTCGCGGCCGCGCGCTACCTGCACGCCGCCGGCGCGAGCGGCGACCTCGCGACGGCGGTGTTCTCCTATAACCACTCGCAGGCATACGTGGAATCGGTGCTGCTGCGCGCGAAGCTGCTCGGCGGGACGCCGAGCGAACTGCTGGGGGCCATAACAGGCCTGACGGAGGCGCGCTTCCCGGTGCACGCGCCCTCGCACTTCTCCGACGGCTTCCCGCTCGTGGGCGCAAGCGCGCGAGCCGCGCGGCGCACGGTCCCCGCGACGGCCGTCTACTCGCAGCCCCGCGCGCCGGTGATCGCGGTGCAGGACGGGAAGATCGTGCGCATCGGCCACTCGCCCTCGCTGGGGCGCCTGATCTCGCTGCGCGACGCCTACGGCAACACGTACACGTATTCGGGGCTTGGCAGCATCGCCAAGCTGTACCCGGTGCTCAAGCCGCACGCGGCTGCCGCAGGGCGCGCGCACGCGGCGCGCCACGTCGCGAACGCCGAACCGCGCCCGACGGTGCCGGCCAGCGCCGGAACGCACGCGGTGTCCGCAAGAGCTCGGTCGGTGCCTGCGCCGGAAGACGCCGGGATCCCGGCGCTTTCGCTGGGGATCGGCACGGGCCTGGGGTCGAGTCCTTCGCCGCCTCAGCTGCCGGGTGCCGCGCCGCAGGCGCCAGCACGTAGCGAGGACGTGTTCGGCGTGCTCGCTGCGGCGCGCCCTCGAGCAGGGCTGGCGGGCTCGGCGCGCGCGAGTCGCGTAGTTCGGGTAGGCGCCGATGACGTCTACCTGCGGCCTCTGCACGTGGGCGTGACGGTCATCGCGGGCACCGTCCTCGGCCGCCTCGGTGGCTCGAGCACGCGCCGCGGGCATTCGGCAGCCGCGGCCGCCTCGGGCACGGCGGCGCAGTCGCAGCGCATGCTCTTCCAGATCCGGCCCGCCGGAGCGGGCGCTCCGCTGATCGACCCCAAGCCGATCCTCGACGGCTGGGTCGCGCTCGAGAACAGCTCCGTCTTCCGCGCCAACGGCAAGAACCCGTTCGCCTCCACCACGCCGAGCGCCGGGCAGGTGCTGCTGGAGTCCAAGCAGCAGCTCGAGCAGCAGGTGGTCTCGAGTCCCGGCATCGGGATCTACGCGTGCGGGCGGCAGGACATCGAAACGGGCCAGATCGACCGGCGCGTGCTGGCAGTGCTCGAGTTCCTCGAGGTCTCCGGCCTGAAGCCGACGATCTCAGCGCTCAAATGCGGTCACTCGGACTTCACCAGCACGGGGAACATCTCCGAGCACGCGAGCGGGGACGCGGTTGACATCTCGCGCATCAACGGCGTCCCGATCGCCGGTCATCAGGGCCCCGGGTCGATCGCCGACGCGACGATCAAAAAGCTCCTGACGCTGCAGGGAGCCATGAAGCCGCATCAGATCATCAGCCTGATGCGCTACCCGGGCACCGACAACACGCTCGCGATGGCCGACCACTACAACCACATCCACGTCGGCTTCTTCTCGCCGCTGGAGCAGGCCGCCGTCGCCACGTCCGCGCTCAGCTCGGCGATCTCGCCCACGCAGTGGACCCAGCTGATCGCGCGGCTCGGCGAAATCCCCAACCCGGCCGTCGCCAGCGGGCCATCGAGCGCCTCGATCCCCGACCACCCCGGCGTGCCGCCGGCGAGCGCGCGGAAAGGGCAAGCGCGTGGCAACCACTAGCCCCCCGAGCACGCCCGCGCCTCCCCCGCCCGCCGCGGGCCCGCCGCCTGCGCGGCACTCCCCGGCGCGCATGAACCTGGCGCGGCCGGCGGCGTTCGGAGCGCTTGCCCTGGTGGTGCTGATCGTGGCCTACCTCGTGCTCGCCGGCGGCGGCGGCACCAACTACCACATCGAATTCGCCGAAGCCGACCAGCTCGTGCGCGGCGACCAGGTGCAGGTCGGCGGCGTGCCGGTGGGGAGCATCACCGGCATCGAGCTGACGAAGGACGACAAAGCGCTCATCACGATCCACATCCAGGACTCGCTGGTGCCGCTGCACGAAGGCACGAAGGCCGAAGTGAGGGTGCCGTCGCTTTCGAGCGTCGCCAACCGCTACATCGCTCTCAGCCCGGGCCCCAACAACGGCCCGGCGCTGGCGGCGGGCGCGAGGCTGCCCGCGAGCGTCACCAAGCCGGTGACCGACCTTGACCAGCTCTTCAACACCTTCAACCCGAAGACGCTCAAGGGCCTGCAGGGCTTCATCCAGGGCTTCGGCGAACAGTACGCGGGCGCGGGCCGTCAGCTCGGGGGCGCGACCGAATACTTCGCTCCCTCGATCGCAGCGACCGACCACTTCTTCGAAGAGCTCGCTCTCGACCAGCCCGTCCTCACGAGCTTCCTTGTGGAAACCGCCAAGGCGCTGACGACGATCGGCGCCCGCAAGGAAGACCTCAGCGGCCTGATCGAACACGCCAACCAGACCTTCACGGCGGTCGGCTCCGAGCAGAGCAGCCTCGCGCGCGGCCTGCACGAACTGCCGCGCGCGCTGCGCACCGGCAACAAGACCTTCGCCGAACTGCCATCGACGTTCGGGGCGCTGAAAACGCTCGTCGACGCGTCCAAGCCCACGAGTGAGCCGCTGCGCAGGCTGTTCAGCAAGCTGCGCCCGCTGCTTGTGACGGCGACGCCGGTGGTCGGCAACTTCAGCCGCGCGATCAACCTGCCGGGGCCGAACAACGACCTCACCGACTACGCGCGCGCGCTGCCGGGGCTGGTGCGCGCGCTGACGACGGCCACGCCCTCGGGCGTCACCTCGCTGCGCGAATCGGTGCCGGTCACGGCCTTCTTCGGCCCCTACTCGCCAGACCTCGAGGGCCTGTTTCGCACGTTCGGCCAGACGGCCGCCTACTACGACGCCAACGGCCACTACGCGCGCCTCTCGCCCGTGTTCCCCGACTTTGCATACGGCGGGTCTTCGAGCAGCAACCTGGTCCCGACGAGCTCGCAGAAGGTCATCGAAGGGCTGAGGACCGGTCAGCTGCGCCGCTGCCCGGGCGCCGCCACGCAGCCGGCGGCTGACGGCTCCTCGCCGTTCGTCGACGGCGAACTGCTCACGTGTGACCCCACGGAGACGCTCCCGTGAACAGGCGCCGAGGCTCCTCGCTCGCTGGCAGCCCGCTGCTGATCGGGGCGATCACGACGCTGATCGTGATCGTCGCGGTGTTCCTCTCCTACAACGCCAACAACGGCCTTCCGTTCGTCCCCACGTACAACATCAAGGTGGCGCTCCCGCAGGCGTCCGGCCTGCAGCCCTCCAACCAGGTGCGGATCGGCGGCACGCGCGTCGGCCTGATCAGCTCGCTGGGCATCCATCAGGACCCGGCGACGGGGCGCGTGACGACGATCGCCAAGCTGAAGCTCGAAAAAAAAGTTGAACCGCTTCCGATCGACACCCGCGCGATCGTGCTCTCGGTGTCGGCGATCGGTCTGAAGTACCTGGAACTCGAAAAGGGCGTCTCCACGCAGCCGCTGAAGCCGGGGCGCACGATCCCGATCAGCCAGACGCGCGAACCGGTGGACATCGACCAGCTGTTCAACATGTTCGACAAAAAGACGCGCTTCGGCAACCAGGTCAGCCTCAACAACTTCGGCAACGGGCTTGCGGGACGCGGCCTCGGGCTGAACAACACGATCCACGAACTGCGCCCCCTCGTGACCAACGCCGTCCCGGTGCTGCACAACCTGGCCTCGCCGGCCACGGGGCTGCGCGAGTTCTTCATCGCGCTCGAGCGCGCCGCCTCGCAGGCGGCCCCTGTCGCTGCGCAGCAGGCTGCCTTCTTCTCCGAGCAGGACACCTTCTTCGCCGCCTGGGCGAGCGTCTCGCGCTCGCTGGAAGAAGCGACCGAGGGCGGGCCGGCGTCGCTCGAGCAGGCGACGCACTCGCTCCCGTTCGAGGCGCCGCTGCTCGAAAAGAGCGCCGAGTTCATGCATCTCTTGCGTCCCAGCGCGCACGCGCTGCGGACCGTGGCACGGCCGCTGGGACAGGCGTTCCAGGCGGGCGCCGTGAACCTCAAGGCGGCGACCAACCTCAACTCGCGCCTCGCCGAATCGGCGCTGGCGCTGCAGTCCTTCGGTCAGAACCCGATCGTCTCGGCCGGCCTTGAAGACCTCACGCAGACGCTGGAATACGGCAACCCGCTGTTCGCCGGCGTCGCGCCCGCACAGGCGTTCTGCAACTACATCACGCTCGCGTTCCGCAACCTGGCGAGCCTCACGTCGGAGAACGTCGGGATCGGCACGCTCACGCGCGCGGGGCTCGTGCTGGCGCCGAGCGGCCCCAACAACGAGGGCTATCCCTCCTCGGCCCCCGCCAACGGGCCTTCGGTGGAACACCTCTTCGGGAGCACGGCGATCATCGACAACAACCACGTCCACGCCGTCCCCTATCCGAACGTCGGCGGCCCAGGGCAGGCGAAGGTGTGCGAAGCGGGCAACGAGGGCTACGAAAAAGGCAAGGCCACGATCGGCAACCTCCCGGCCTCGTTGGTGGCGAAGAACCGCGAAATCACGAGCCGCTCAGAAAACCTGTACGGCGAAAAATACCCAGCCTCGACGCTCAAGGACCTGGGCTTGGCGAAAACCAAGAAAGTCACCAAAAAAGCCAGGAAGGGCAAGCGCAAATGAGCCGCACCCGCTGGTGGCGACGCCACGACGAAATCCCGGTCTCGGAGCTCGGCCGCACCAACCCGATCCGCTTCGCGATCGTGGGGCTGCTGATCCTGCTCGTCGCGGTGTACTTCGGGTTCACCAAGCACATCCCGTTCAAACACGGCTTCAGGCTGAAAGCGGTGTTCGACTCGGCCGTCAACGTGCACTCCAAGTCGCCGGTGCGCATCGCCGGCGTGAACGTCGGCAAGGTCAGCTCGATCAGGCGTGAAGGCCACGTCGGCGTCGTGAACATGGAAATCGAAGGCAGAGGCCTTCCCATCCACGCCGACGCGACCGTCAAGATCCGCCCGCGGATCTTCCTGGAAGGCAACTGGTTCATCGAACTGCAGCCGGGCAGCCCCTCGGCGCCCAAGCTCTCCTCGGGGGCGACGCTGCCGATCACGCAGACGTCCAACCCGGTGCAGATCGACCAGGTGCTCGATGCGCTGAACACCGAAACGCGCGCCAACCTGCAGAACTTCCTCATCGGCTGGGGCGACGGGCTGACGCGCAAGCCGAACGCGGCCGAAGACGCAGAACAGGACCCCGAAGTCCGCGGCATCGACGCCGCGCAGGCCCTGAACAAGGCCTACCGGCGCGGAGAAAAGGCGCTGCGTGGGAACGCTGTCGTCCAGCAGGCGGTCAACGGCACCGAGCCCCACGACCTCTCCAAACTGGTGAAGAGCATCGGCAAAGTGACGGCCGCGCTCAACGTCCACGAGCAGCAGCTGGGCGAACTGATCGAACACTTCAACGCCTTCTTCCGCTCCTTCGCATTGCAGGCTCCGAGCCTGAAAGCGACCGTCGCGGAGCTGCCGAGCTCGCTGCGGAACATCAACCGCGGCCTGGCAGCGCTCGACGCGTCCTTCCCGCCGACGCGCGAATTCGCGCACGACATCCTGCCGGGCGTGCACTCGACCAACGCGACCGTGACCGCCACGCTGCCATGGATCGAACAGGTGCGGGCCTCGCTCGCGCCCAGCGAGCTCGGCGGCGTGGCCAAGGGACTGGTCGCGGCGACGCCGTCGCTGGCGCGCCTGACGAGCGAACAGACGCCCTTCTACCGCCAGACCGACCAGTTCAACAAATGCCTGACCAAAGTGCTCTTCCCGGCCGGGAACACCAAGATCCAGGACTCCTCGGCGACCTCCGGCGTGGAGAACTACAAGGAATTCTGGTACGGGCTGACTGGGCTGAACGGCATCGGCCAGAGCTTCGACGGCAACGGCGACGTCGCGCACTTCCTGCTCGGCGGCGGCGGGCCGACGATCCGCTCGGCGCCGACGGGCGTGCAGGGCACGAGCTTCAAGGGCCTGCGGCTGCTCGGGCACGCCACGCTTCCCCCGCTGGGGACGCGCCCGGCGTACCCCGGGTCCGAGCCCCCGTACAAGCCGCTGGTGCCCTGCTCCACGCAGGCGCTGCCTGACTTCAACGGCCCGCTGTCGGTGGGCCCCGCGGACGGGAGCGGGTGATGTCGCCCGACGGCCACGAGGGCGGGCTCACAGTCCGCGACCAGATCGAGCGCTACCGCTCGGCGTTCATCGCGGTCGTCACGATGATCGCCCTCGCAGCAGTCGTCGGCGGATACATCCTCTCGCACGAGAACCTCAAGCTACCCAGCTGGGTGCCGTTTTTGGGGCACAGCCACTACACGCTGAAGGCGGACATGCAGACGGCGCAGGCGGTGACGCCCGGGCAGGGCCAGGCGGTGACGATCGCCGGCGCGAAGATCGGCGAAATCGCGCGCGTGGACCTGCACGACGGCATCGCGACGGTGACGATGAACATCACGCCCAAGTACGCGCGCCTGTACCACGACGCGACGCTGCTCTTGCGGCCGAAGACCCAGCTGCAGGACATCACGGTTGAGGTCAACCCCGGCCACGCCTCAGCCGGGCGTCTGCCGAGCGGGTCCACGCTGCCGCTCGCGCAGACAGCGCCCAACGTCAACTTCGACGAGTTCCTCTCCTCGCTCGACGCGGAAACGCGCGCCTACCTGCAGGAGCTCCTCGCGGGGGCGGGCGAAGGGCTGAAGAACAACGGCCGCTCGTTTGCGGCGACGCTCAAGCGCTTCGCGCCGACCGCGCGCCTGACGCAACAGATCGCCCAGGAGTTGGAAATCCGCCACGCCAACATCGCGCGTTCAATCCACAACTTCCGCCTGCTGGTGGAAGCGCTGGGCGGAAAGGACAAGGAGCTCGCGCAGCTCGTCGACGCCTCAAACGCCGTGTTCGCGGTCTTCGCGAAGGAGGACCGCAACGTGCAAAGCCTGCTGCACCTGCTCCCGGGTGCGCTCGCGAAGACCCGCAGCGGCCTCGGCAAGACGGCTGTGGCGGCGGGCCTGCTCGGCCCGACGCTGCACGAGCTGCGCCCGTTCGCGCGCGCGCTCGGCCCCGCAAACGAGGCCACCCGCCGCCTGGCGAAGGAAACGACGCCCGTCATCCGCGACGAGGTGCGGCCCTTCGCGCGCCAGATCCTGCCGACGATCTCGCAGCTGCGGCCCGACACGCAGGCGCTGGCTGAATCGTTCCCGAAGCTCGCCACCGTCTTTTCGGTCCTGAACGAGTTCTTCAACGAGCTCGCCTACAACCCCGGCGCCAAGCGGGGCGGCTTCCTGTTCTTCCTCGACTGGTCGAACCACAATCTCAACAGCGTCGTGAGTTCGGCGGATGCGCACGGGGTCCTGGGACGCACGCTCGTGTACCTGAACTGCGAAATCCTGGCGCTCCTGAAAGGCGCCTCGGAAATCAACCCGACGGTCAACCTGCTCGTCGGCCTGCTGAAACCGCCGACGAAGGCCGAATGCCAGAGCGAGGGCATCCTCGCGCCGACGGCGGTCAAAGCGACCGCCAGCGCGGCGCGCGCGCCCCGCAGCGCCCTCGACGCGCGCGCGCGCGCGGCGGCGCGCGGCATGCTCACCAAGCTCGGCCTCGGGCAGCTCGCGGGCGCGCAGGCGGGCGGCTTGCCGGGCAACGCCACTGCGGGAGGGAGCGGCTGAGATGCAAAAGCGCGCGCCCACGCTCGGGAACATGCTCGTGATCATCCTGTTCGTGCTCAGCTGCTTCGGGCTGCTGCTGTTCCTGTGGGAGTCCTTCGGCGGGCCGGTGCCGCTGAAACCGAAGGGCTATCGCTTCACGGTCGGCTTCCCCAAAGCGCTGGCGCTGGCCGAACAGTCGGACGTTCGCATCTCCGGCGTGAACATCGGCCACGTCGTCGCGCTGCACCCGGGCAAGGAAGGGCGCACGGTCGCGACCGTCGAAGTCGCCTCGAAATACTCGCCGATCCGAGCGGACATGCACGCGATCCTGCGCCAGAAGTCGCTGCTCGGCGAGACCTATGTGCAGCTGATCCCGCAGAGCCGCGAAGGCCCCAACCTTCCCGACAACGGCCGCCTGCCGAACGCCCAGGTCGAACCGTCGGTCACGCTCGACGGCATCCTCTCGGCGTTCGACGCCAAGACGCGCCGCGATTTCCAGCTGTGGCAGCAGGAACTGGCCACCGGCATCAACGGCCGCGGCGAACAGATCAACGCGGGCTTCGCCGCCCTGGAGCCGTTCGCCGAACACGGCAACAAGCTGGTCCGCATCCTCGCCTCGCAGGAGGGGGCGCTGCGGGCGGTGATCCACAACACGGGCGTCGTCTTCGACGCGCTGGCGGGCCGCGACCGCCAGCTGGAAGGGCTGATCCGTAACGGCGAGCGCACCTTCCACGCCGCGGCCGAAGGCAGCCAGGCCTGGGCCGACGCGTTCCGGGCGCTGCCGGCGTTCGAGAGCCGCTCGCGCGTGGCGCTGAAAGAACTGGACCGCTTCGCCGTCGACGCGGTCCCGTTCCTCGAACAGTTCCAGCCCACCGAGCGCGCTCTCTCGCCACTGCTCACCGCAGCCGTCCCGTTCGCGCCGCGCTTCAACGGCTTCCTCACCTCGCTGGGACCGCTGACCAAGGCGGCCAAGAAGGGCCTGCCGCAGGTCAAGCCGATGCTCGAGGACACGACGCTGCTGCTCGAAAACCTGAGACCGGTCCTGCACAACCTGGATCCGTTCCTCCAGTTCACCTCCCTGTACGTGCCCGAGATCCAGGCCTTCTTCGCGAACCTCACGGCCTCGACGCAGGCGAAGTTCCAGAACAGCAACCTCGCGGTCGGAGGCCTGGGACGAGGACCCTCTCAGCACTATCTGCGCACGATGAACGTGCTCGGTCCGGAGAGCCTCTCGGTCTACCCGGCGCGGATCGGCAGCGACCGCTCGAACCCGTACTTCAAGCCGGGCGCGTTCAGCGCGCTGGCGAGCGACGGCCTGCAGGTGTTCAGCAGCGGCGCGTGCTCGAACCCCGTGCCCTCCGTCAGCGGGCCGGAAAATGCGAACGTCTCGCAGAGCTTGATCGAACAGATCATCCTCTTCAAAGTGGCCAACGCGCCGGAAACGCCGAACGCGGTCCCGGTCCCGCCGTGCACGCAGCAGGGGCCGTTCACCTTCAACGGTCAGACGAGCCAGTTCCCCCACGCGGTCTACTCGGGGAAATGACGACAGAAGAGCACGAGCAGGAGCAGGAGCAGGAGCAGTTCCAGTACCACTCGACCGACCTCGATCTGAGCGGCGAGGGGGAGAACTGGTCGATCCGCTGCCTGGACGTGCACAAGCGCCTCGGTGGCGTGTCCGTGCTGAACGGGCTCAACGTCGCGATTCCCGACGACATGATCACGGTCGTGCTGGGCCCCTCGGGCACCGGCAAGAGCGTGCTGATCAAGCACGTGATCGGCCTCATGTTCCCGGACGCGGGCGACGTGGTCGTGCATGGTCAGTCGGTGCCGAAGCTGACCATGCCGGAGCTCCTCGCCCTGCGCCGGAGGATCGGCGTGCTGTTCCAGGACGGAGCGCTGTTCGGCTCGATGAACGTGTTCGACAACGTCGCCTTCCCCCTGCGCCAGCACACCGACACCTCCGAGGCGCAGATCGCCGACAAGGTCACCGAACGCCTCAGCGATGTGGGGCTGGCGGACGCGATGGACGACCTGCCATCGCAGCTCTCGGGCGGCATGCGCAAGCGCGCCGGGTTCGCGCGCGCGCTCGTGATGGAACCCGACATCGTGATCTTCGACGAGCCCGACTCAGGGCTCGACCCCGTGCGCACGGCGCTTCTGTGCGACCTGATCCAGGAGATGCATTCCATCCACAGGGGGACCTACGTCGTCGTCACCCACAACATCGCCTCCGCGCGGCAGATCGGCGAGTACATCGCGCTGCTGTGGAGGGGGCGGATCGTGGAAGCCGGCGACGCGGAGCGCATGTTCTCCTCCGACAACGCGTTCGTGCGCCAGTTCCTCTCAGGATCGGCGGAGGGCCCGCTGACGATGGACTGAGCCCGATCGCTCGCGCCGAGGCCGCGGACGTTCGTTAGGCTCGCCGCCGAGAAGGCGTGGACCTGGCCGACTACACCCGCGCTGACGCGACCGAGCTGCGGCGGCTGCTGGCGGCTCGAGAGCTGGCCGCCGGCGAGGTGCGCGAGGTCGCGATGCGGGCGATCGAGGCGGTCGAGCCGCGGCTGAACGCGGTCGTGTCCGGCCCCTACGAGGACGCCGCGAGCGCCGGCGACGGCCCGCTCGCCGGCGTGCCGATGGCGGTCAAGGACACGCTGCCCGAAGCCGGGCGTCCGCTCGGCTTCGGCAGCCGGCTGCTCGACGGCTTCGTGGCGCGCCGCGACGGCACGCTGGCCGAGCGCTTCCGGGCCGCGGGCCTCGTGGCGCTGGTACGCACGGCGACACCCGAGTTCGCGTTCAACACCGATACGGCGCCGCTCGTCCACGGCGCCACACTGAACCCGTGGGACACCGCGCGCTCGCCTGGCGGGTCGAGCGGGGGCTCCGCCGCTCTGGTCGCCGCCCGCGCGCTGCCGCTGGCGCACGCCAACGACGGAGGCGGCTCGATCCGCGTCCCCGCCGCTTGGTGCGGGCTCGTCGGCCTGAAGCCCTCGCGCGGCCGCGTTCCTCTCGGCCCCGCAGTGGGCGAGGCGGTGGGCGGCTTCGCCCACGAGTTCGCGCTCACGCGAACCGTGCGCGACGCGGCGACGCTGCTCGACGCGGTCTGCGGACCCGCGCCGGGGGACCGCTACTACGTCGCGCGCCCGCCGGTCAGCTATGCCGACGCGCTGGCCGAGCCGCTGCCAGCGCTGCGCGTGGCCGTGCACACGGCGTCGTTCCTCGGTGTGCCGAGCGAGCCGCCGGCGCGGGCGGCGGTGGAGGCGGTCGCGGCGACGCTGCAGAGCCTCGGCCACCACGTTGAGGAGGCCTGCCCCGTGGTCGACGAGGACAGGCTGCGCGCCTGCCTCGAGGCGGTCTGGGCGTTGGACCTTGCCGGCCTCGCCTACATGTTCGCCCGCATCTCGGAGCACGAGCTCGGCCCGGAGCGAGTGGAGGCGGCCTCGTGGGCCTGCATCCAGCGCGGGCGCGAGGTGAGCGGCCTGGAGCTCGAGGCAGCCGCCTCGGTGGTGAACTCGATCTCGCGCCGCTGGGGCCGCTTCCTGGACGAGCACGACCTGTTCCTGTGTCCGACCACGCCGGCGCCCGCGCCGGCGAGCGGCGAGCCTGACCAGAATGACGGTCGCATCGACTCGGCCGGCGCGTGGATGGAGGAGGTCTTCGCGCGGATCCCCTTCACCCCGCTCGCCAACCTCACAGGGCAGCCCTCGATCAGCCTGCCGCTGGGAGTGGCCGCGGACGGGATGCCGCTGGGGGTGATGTTGACGGCACAGACGCTGCGCGAGGACCTGCTGCTGCGGGTAGCTGCTGCGCTCGAGCAGGCGATGCCGTGGCTAGAGCGCCGCCCGGCGGTGGACGCCGGCGCGGCCGGCGCTTAGCCATCCAGGGGACGGCCGGCGCGTAGCCATCCAGCGGACGGCCCGCGCTTAGCCATCCAGGGGACGGCCCCGCTTGCGGGCGGGGAACGGGTATGCGAACATATGTTCGTATGGTCGTGTGCGTGCACCTGCCTCGCCTGGAGCTTGTGATCGCCGCCGGAGGGCCACGGGCGCTGGCCGGACGGGCCGTGGCGGTGGCGCCGCTGCCGGGCTCCGAGCAGCGCGTGGGCGAGGTCTCGGGAGCTGCTGAGGCGCTGGGGGTGACGCGCGGCATGGTCCTCGGCGAGGCGCTCGCCCGCTGCCCCGATCTGGCGCTCGTGCCCGCAAGTCCCGTGGCGGTCGCGGATGCTTGGGAGGCCATGTTGCGCGCGCTGGAATCGACCGGCGCGGCCGTCGAGCCGGCGCGAGCGGGGCTTGCCTACTTCCAGGCCGATGCCCTGCGCGGCCTCTACGGCACGCATGAGGCCACGATCGCCGCGGCGAGGCGAGCGCTCGGGCGCCCCGCGCGCGTGGGGGCAGGGCCGACGCGCTTCGGGGCACTGGCGGCGGCCCTGGCGGTGCGCTCGCGCCGCCCGCTCCTGCTGGATGGGCGTGGCGCCCAGCGCTGGCTTGCGGGACGGCCGGTGGACCTGCTCGCCTTCCGAGCCGAGACCGAGGCGCTGCTCGAACCGCTCCAGCGCCTCGGCGTACGCACGCTTGGCGAGCTGGCGAGCCTGGGGCGCTCTGCGCTCGCCGATCGCTTCGGGCCAGCTGGCGTGCTGGCGTACCGTCTCGTCCGCGGGGAGGACGCTCCGCTTGCGCCGCGCCGTGTGCACGAGCATCTGGAGGAGACGCTAGATGTGGGGGCGGCGAGCTCGGGGCCGGCGCTCGAGCGCGTGCTGGGGATGCTGGTCGACCGGCTGCTGGCCCGCGGCGAGCGCCGCGGGCGGGCGCTGCGCGCGGTCGTCCTCTCCGCCCACCTGCTCGCGGGCGGCGGCTGGCGCGAGCGGGTGGTCTTCCGCCAAGCGCTCTCCGATCCGCAGCGCATCCGCCTGGCGCTGTCGGCGCGCCTGCCGCTGCTGCCCGCTCCTGCAGCGTCGCTGGGTTTGGCCATTGAGAGCTTTGGGGGCGCGGCGGGCGAGCAGGGCGAGCTGCTGGCCGGCCACGGCTCCACGCGCGCCGAGCGGCTGCGCGAGGCGATCGCTCAGGTGCGCGCGGTGGCCGGTGCAGATGCGGCGCTGCGCGCGATCTGCGTGGACCCCGACTCGCGCGTGCCGGAGCGACGGGTCATGCTCGCTCGGCTCCCGGGCTGATGGCACCCGCTGCGAGCATTCCCCTCAACCTTCCCCGCCCGGCCAGGGTGCGCACGGAAGGAGCGGGCGTCCCTGTCGAAGTTGATGGCAGGGCGATCGAGCTGATACGAGAGTCCTGGCTGGTGGAGGACCGCTGGTGGACCGAGCGGCCGCTGCGGCGTCGCTACTGGGAGGCGGTGACCACGACCGGGCGCAACGTGGTCGTCTACCACGATCTCGTTGCTGGAGCGCGCGGGGGAGCGCAGGGCCCAGCCCGCGCTGAGGACGGCGCGGCGCGGCATGGTGGCGAGGAGCAGGCGTGCGGCGGCTGGTACACGCAGGCGCCGTGAGGGGAATGCCCACGCCACCCTACGCTGAGCTCCACTGCCACTCGGCGTACTCGTTCCTGGACGGCGTATCGCTGCCTGGAGAGCTGGTGGAAAGCGCGTGCGAGCTCGGCCATGCGGCGCTGGCGCTCACCGACCACAACTCGCTCTCGGGCTCGATGGAGCTGGCCCAGGCGGCCAAGGAGCGCGGGTTGGGAGCGATCCACGGCGCCGAGATCGACCTGGCCACAACCTCCGACTGCGCTACCAGCAGCCGTCACCTGACGCTGCTGGTACGCGACGGGCGCGGCTGGAGCAACCTCTGCCGGATCATCACGCTCGCCCACGCGCACACCCGCGACGGGCCCCGGCGGTCGGTCGGTCGGTCGGTCGGCGACAGCCCCCTCGTCGGCGACGGCCCGGTCGCGACGGCCTCCTCGTCGGCGACGGCCCGGTCGCGCGTGCTGGGCGAGCCGGCGGTCGAGCTGGAGGCGGTGCTGGACCATGCCGAGGGTCTCGTATGCCTGACGGGGTGCGCCGACCGATCTGCGATCTGCAACGCCCCGGTCGGTCGGTCGGTCGGTCGGTCGTGGCGGCCCGGTCGTGGCGGCATCCTCGACGAGCCAACGGCCCGCCGCCTGCTCGACGCGTTCGGGACAGAGGGCCTGCGCGTGGAGCTCCAGCGTCCCTACGCCCGCCACGATCGCGCTCGCAATCGCGCTTTGGCTGCGTTTGCACGGCGTCTGGGAGTGGCGTGCGTGGCGACCGGCAATGTGCATGCCCATGCGCGTTCGCGGGCCGAGCTGCAGGATGCGTTCGTGGCGCTGCGTAACCACGCCACGCTCGAAGCCTCAGAGCCGCTGCGCCGCGGCAATCACAGCCACGTGCTGTGTACTCCGCAGGCGATGGCCAGCCGCTTTGCCGACCACCCCGAGGCTGTCGCAGAGACACTGCGGCTCGCCGAGCAGCTGACGTTCGACTTGACCGAGGACCTCGGCTACCGCTATCCCGGCGCCGAGGATGCGCAGGCCTCCAGGCGGCTGGCCGAGCTCTGCGGCGCGCGGCTGCAGGAGCGCTACGGGCCGGGCGCCGCGGGCGTGCGGGCGCAGGCCAGGGCAGAGGCGCAGGCACGCCTCGCCCAGGAGCTCGAGGTGATCGGCAAGCTGGGCCTGGCGGGCTTCTTCCTGCTCCATCACGACATGCTCGAGCTGTCGCGCGAAGTCGCGCTCGAGGTGAGGGGACGCGACTCGGTGCGCGGGCTGCTCGCGCCGGGGCGTGGGCGAGGCTCGTCTGTCTCCTCGCTCGTGTGCTACCTGATCGGGCTCTCGCACATCGACCCCATAGCCAACGACCTCGCGCTCGGGCGCTTCCTGCACGAGGACCTGCGCGGGCTTCCGGACATCGACCTCGACTTCCCTCGCGATGTTCGCGAGGCTCTGATACCGCGCGTGCACGAACGCTACGGGCGCGATCACGCCGCCCTCGTGGCGGCCTTTCCGACCTTTCGCGTGCGCGGAGCGATCCGCGAGCTCGGCAAGGTGCTTGGCCTGCCGGCTGGCGAGATCGAGCGCCTGGCCCGCGGCGCCGAGGTGCACGGGCGCGGTGACGGTCTCGGCATCGCAGAGAGCGCTCGATCGGTGCGCTGGCGCTGGCTCGAGCGCCTGGTCGAAGAGGCGTATGGGCTGCCGCGCCACCTCTCCCAGCATCCCGGCGGCATGATCGTCGCCACCAAGCCGCTGATCGACTGCTGCCCGGTCGTGCCGGCGGCGATGGAGGGCAGGCAGATGGTGCAGTGGGACAAGGACTCCTGCGCGGACGCCGGCTTTCTGAAGATCGACCTGCTTGGCCTGGGAATGCTCTCGGCGGTGGAGCGTTGCGTGGAGCTGATCGCGCGCACGCGAGGCGAGCGCATCGACCTCTCGCGGATCCCCTTCGACGACCCGCACACCTTCGAGGCAATCCGCATCGCCGACACGGTCGGCGTCTTTCAGATCGAGAGCCGCGCGCAGATGCAGTCGCTGCTGCGCACGCGGCCGGCGAACCTCGAGGACCTGACGATCCAGGTCGCGATCATCCGCCCCGGCCCGATCCAGGGAGGAGCGATCAACCCCTACATCGAGCGCCGGCGGCGCCAGCGCGAAGACCCCGCGTACGAGGTTCCCTACGAGCACCCCGCGCTCCAGGAGGTCCTGGAGGAGACGCTCGGCACGATCATCTTCCAGGACCAGGTGATGGAAGTGGCTGAAGCCTTCGCCGGGTTCACCGCGGGCGAGGCGGACGGCCTGCGCCGGGCGATGAGTCGCAAGCGCTCGCTGCAGATGCTCACGCGCCATCGCGAGCGCTTCATCGAGGGCGCGATGCGACACTCAGGCGCCACTTCCCAGAGCGCGGAGCGCGTGTGGCAGATGGTCGAAGGCTTCGCCGGCTTTGGCTTTCCCAAGGCCCATAGCGCCGCGTTCGGACTGCTCGCCTACCAGTCGACGTGGCTGCGCGTCCACTACGGAGCGGAGTTCTTGTGCGCGCTCCTGAACGAGCAGCCGATGGGCTTCTACGCTCCGGACAGCCTCGTGCACGAGGCAGAGCACCGCGGGATAGCGGTGCTCGGCATCGACGTGAACGCCTCCGAGGTGGAGTGCGCCGTGCAGGAGGGGTGCGTGCGCCTGGGCCTGGGCTACATCAAGGGCGTGGCGAGCAGCCAGATGTGCGAGCTCGTGGCAGAGCGCGAGCTGGGCGGGCCCTTCCGCAGCTTCGGCGAGCTCGCCGGGCGCAGCGCCCTCGGGCGCTCGACACTCGAGCAGCTGGCCTGGTCGGGCGCGTGCGAGGGGCTCCTAGACGGGCCCGCCCAGCCGGACCAGCCGGACCAGCCGGACCGGGCAGCACGCAGGACGGCGCTTTGGCAGCTGGGGATGGCCGCCCCCGGCGTGGAGGCTGCGGAGGGCACGCAGCTCGCGCTCCCCATCCAGCAGCCGCCTGCGCCGCGCCTACGCCAGCTCGGGCGATGGCAGCAGCTGATCGCCGACTACGCCACGAGCGGGGTGACCGTGGGCGAGCACGCGATGGCGATCCTGCGCAAGCGCCTGACGGTCCCGATGCTCGCGACCAGCGCTCAGCTGCCGCGTCTGCCGGCCGGCTGCACGGTGGCGGTGGCGGGGATGGTGATTGCCCGCCAGCGGCCAGGCACGGCCAAGGGAACGATGTTCCTCCTGTTCGAGGACGAGTGGGGGACGATCAACCTGATCGTGCCCAAGGCCGTGTATGAGCGCCACCGCCATCTCGCCCGCGCCGAGCCGCTACTGCTGGCAAGGGGCCGGCTGGAGCGCTCTGAAGGGGTCCTCAACGTGCTCGTGCGCGAGCTGGCGGCGCTGGAGGACCATCTCTCGACCGCCATCGACTCCGACGAGGGCACGGCCGCCGCCAGCGTGAGCAGCCTGCCCTCCTCGCAGGCTCCTGCGCACGTGGCCGAGCCGCAGCCGGCGCACCAGATCGCATCGAGCATGCGCGCCGTCGCCCCGCCGATCCAGAGCTTCGCCGCGGGCCGCCGGCGCTAGCGGCGCTCGCTCGGGCCGGCTCGCCGGGCCGCCAGGCGGCGCGAGCCTGCGGCTCGGCACTAGACTGGCCACACTTCCCGCGGATCAGGAGGTCGCCCATGCGTGCCGTGCTGGTAGCAGAGACTGGCGGGCCCGAGGTCCTGCGCCTGCAGGAGACCGAGCCGCCCGAGCCCGGCGATGGGGAGGTTCTGATCGAGGTCCGTGCCGCCTCGGTCAACCCGATCGACTGGAAGTACAGGCGCGGCCTGGCGCCGAAGCAGCTTCCCGCCGTGCTCGGGAGCGACGTCTCCGGAACCGTCACACGCTCGCTCGCGCAGGGCTTCGCCGAGGGAGACGAGGTCTTCGGCCTGGCAGCGAGCGGCGCCTATGCCGAGCTCGCGAGGGCGCAGGCGGGCGTGATCGCGCCCAAGCCCGCCGATATCAGCCACGAACAGGCGGCAGCTCTGCCCGTGGCTGGGCTCACGGCGTGGCAGGCGCTGTTCGACCGCGGCGGCCTGCAGCAGGGGCAGACCGCGCTCATCGCCGGCGGCGCCGGTGGCGTCGGTCACCTCGCCGTCCAGTTCGCCAAGCGCGCTGGCGCGGAGGTGATCGCGACTGGGTCGGCGCGAAACCGCGACTTCGTGCTCGGGCTGGGGGCCGACCGCTTCCTCGACTACACCCAGGAAGAGCCCGCGGCACTGACGGGCAGCGTCGATCTGGCGTTCGATACGGTCGGAGGTGAGACCACGGAGGCCCTGCTGCCCGCGGTGCGCGAGGGAGGAGCGCTCGTCACGATCGCCGGGGCGCCGCCTGAGCAAGCGGCAGGCGAGCGCGGCGTGCGCGCGGAGCTCCTGATCATGAGCCCGAGCTCAGGGCAGCTCGGAGAGGTGGCGCGGCTCGTGGCGGCGGGCGAGGTGCGCGTGGAGATCACGCAGCGAATTCCCCTCGCGGAGGTGGCCAGAGCGCACGAGCTGAGCGAGTCGGGGCACGCGCGCGGGAAGATCGTCATCACCGTCGCCTGAATAGGCGGCCGTAGGGAGCTCGCACCTGCGCCCGGACAGGGCCGGCCGAGTAAGAGTGGCGTCGCGGGCGCTAGGGCGCGGAAGGCGCGCCTGCGGCGAACGCCAGCAGGTTTCCGTCGGGATCGTCGAGCAACAGGCGCTCGCGCTCACGCCTGATCTCGAACGGCCCGCCCGGCGCCTGCGCGATCCCGCGCTCGAGCTGCGCGAGCGAGTCCGCGTCGCCGAGTGTGAACTCGACCAGGCGCAGGCCGGGAGCAGTGGGGGGTGCGGCGCCGGCTCCGCGGCTCTGCCATGAGTTGAGCCCTATGTGGTGGTGGTAGCCGTCGGCGGCCAGGAACGCGGCCGAGGGGAGCGTGGCTTGCTCTGAGAAGCCGAGCACGTCGTGGTAGAAGGACGCCGCGCGGCTCACGTCCCCGACCTTGAGGTGCACGTGCCCGATCACGGTCTCGGGCTCGATCTGCTGCGGGGGCTCATCGGGTGCCTGCGCGAGCAGGTCCTCGACGTCGAGCGGACGCGTGAACATCTTCACGCCGTGGCCACCGGTGGGCCGCTCCCAGCGCTCTGGCGGCCGGTCGGCGTAGATCTCGATTCCAAGGCCGTCGGGATCGCTGAGGTACAGCGCCTCGGAGACGCCGTGGTCCGACGCCCCGTCGATGTGCCAGCCGGCAGCGAGGACACGCCGGACGGTCGCGGCGAGCGCCGCGCGCGAGGGATGAAGCCAAGCGACGTGGAAGAGCCCGGTGTCGCGGGGCGATGCCGCCGTCGGGTCGGGCAGCGCGCTGAGCGCGAGAGCCCGGCGCTCCTCGCCGGCTCCAAGCACCGCGCTCTGCTCATTGCGCGAGAGCAGCGCGAGCCCCAGCACCCGCGCATAGAAGGCGATGCTGCGCGCGAGGTCCGAGACCGCCAAGCGCACGGCGCTGATCCTTAGCCTGGGATCGATGGGTGCTTGCATCGCCTCTGTTGCAGGCTACTACCCCCACGGGCCGCGCAACTTCGCAGCGGATAAGCTCGCCGCCATGCAGTTCCGCAAGCTGGGCGCGAGCGGTATCTCGGTGTCCGAGATCAGCCTCGGGTCGTGGCTCACCTACTCCGGCGGGGTGGCGCGCGAGCGGGCGCGCGCCTGCGTGGAGGCCGCGTTCGATGCCGGGATCAACTTCATCGACACAGCGAACGTCTACGGCCGCGGCGCCGCCGAGAGCCTGCTGGGGGAGGTGCTGGCCGCGCACCAGCGCTCCTCCTACGTGCTCGCGACGAAGCTCTACTTCCCGATGTCGCAGAGCGATCGCGGGCTGTCGGCCGCGCAGGTGCACAAGCAGATCGACGCCTCGCTGGCGCGCCTGCGCACCGACTACGTCGACCTCTACCAGTGCCACCGCTACGACGAGCAGACACCTCTCGAGGAGACGATGGGTGCGCTGACGGAAGTCGTACAGGCGGGAAAGGCACGGCACATCGGCTTCAGCGAGTGGCCGCTCGAGAAGATCGAGGCCTCGCTCGCGATTCCCGGCGCGGCGAGGTGGGTCTCGAGCCAGCCCCAGTACTCGATGCTGTGGCGAGCTCCCGAGCGCGGCCTGATCGAGCTGTGCGAACGAGTGCAGATCTCCCAGATCGTGTGGTCGCCGCTCGCCCAGGGCGTGCTCACCGGCAAGTACCGTCTGGGCGAACCGCCGCCCAGCGATTCGCGGGCAGCGAGCGAGAGCATGGGCGGCTTCATCGACCGCCTGATGGCGCCGCGCGTGCTGGAGGGCGTGGAGCGCCTGCGCGCGGTCGCCGAGCAGGCCGACCTCACAATGCCCCAGCTCGCCCTCGCCTGGGTGCTGCGCCAAGCGAACGTCGCCTCCGCGATCGTCGGCGCGAGCCGCCCCGAGCAGGTGCACGCCAACGCGAGCGCCTCCGCGATCGAGCTCAGCCCGGAGGTGCTGCGGGCGATCGACGAGGCCCTCGAGGGCGTGGTGGCGGGCTGAGCCTGCGCGCCGAGCCTCAGCTCGCAAGCGCTGCGGCGACGTCGGCCAGCTTGTGCGGGTCGCGCAGCGGCGGTCCGTGGCCAAAGCAGCACCGCGAGCTCGAGGGCATCGCGAGATCCTTCCAGTCGGCTCAGTCGCGCGACTGCTCCCAGGAGAAGCCGCGCACTGCGAAGAAGATGCCGGCCGCCCCCCACAGCCCCACGACCGCCAACGCGGAGAGCTGCTTGGACAGCGACGATCCGTTCACGAGCGCGGCGGAGAGGCCGTCGATCAGGTGCTTCAGCGGCAGCGCCTCGGCTATGTCGCGCAGGAAGGTTGGGACGTTCTTGACGTCGTAGAAGACGCCAGAGATAAAGATCACGGGCAGGAACACCGCGTTGACGTAGGCGGCCGTCGACTCGAAGTTGGGGATCGCGTGCGCGAAGGCCACGCCCAGCGCCGCGAAGCAGACGACGCCGGCCACCACGAAGACCATCAGCTCTGCCCAGTCGCGGGGCCAGTCCAGGCCGAAGAACAGCTTGCCCGCAAGGACGATGATCGTGATCTGTAGCGCGGTGTTCGTGACGGCATTCGCGGCCACGCCGCCGAGGTAGGAGCCGGCCGGCAGCGGCGTGCCGCGGATCCGCTTGAGCACCCCGCGCTCGCGCAGGAACACGACGTTGTAGGCGAGCGCCGTGAACGTCGTCGACATGACGCTCATGCCCGCGATGCCCGGAACGAGCCGGTTCAGGTCGTGCTGTTTGCCGTGCAAGATCGCCCCGAAGAAACCCAGGAACAGCAGCGGCAGCAGGAAGTTGAAGAACGCGGCGCTGGGATTGCGCCAGAACATGCGCCTCTCGAGCCGGTACTGGCGCCAGGCGAGCACGAGCGCGCCGCTCATCGCTCGCGCCCCTCAGCCGGCGGCGGCTCTCCTGCATCGGCCGTGAGTTCGAGATACACGTCCTCGAGGCTCGGGCGCGCCACATGCAGCTCCCGCAGGCTCTCTCCCCGTGCCAGCGCTTCGCCCGTGAGCTCGTGCAGCAGCGTCGTTGGCTCCTCGGTCCGGTGCTCGACCATCTTTCCGCTGCGGTCGCGGTAGGCGACCCTGTAGTTGGAGGCCCCGGCGCCCAGGTCGCGCGGCGGACCGATCGCGAGGATGCTGCCGTTCTTGATGATCGCGACTCGGTCGGCGAGTTCCTGCGCCTCGTCGAGGTAGTGGGTTGTGAGGAGGATCGTCTTCCCCAGCGCGCGGAGGTTTCGCACCGTCTGCCACGCCCCGCGCCGGGCCTCGGGGTCGAAGCCCGTGGTGGGCTCGTCGAGGAAGATCAGCTCGGGGTCGCCGACCAGCGCCAGCGCGAAGTCGAGCCGCCGGAGCTGCCCGCCTGAGAGCTTTCGCACGCGCACGTCCGCACAATCTTGGAGCCCGGCGAGCGCGAGCACCTCCTCGACGGAGCGGGGCCGCGGATACAAGCTCGCCCAATGCTCCAGAGCCTCGCGCGGGCTCACGTGCCCGTAGATCGCCCCCGACTGCAGCACGATCCCAATGCGCTCGCGCAGCGCGCGGCTGCGCGAGCCGGGGTCATATCCGAGCACCCATACCTCGCCGGCGCTGCGAGTGCGGTAGCCCTCGAGGATCTCGACCGTCGTCGTCTTCCCCGCGCCGTTGGGTCCCAGCAGGCCTAGCACCTCGCCGCGCCGGACGCTGATGTCGATGCCGCGCAGGGCTTCGAATTCGCCGTAGCTCTTGCGCAGCCCTCGCACCTCGATTGCCGCCTCCGAGTCGATCACGCCGCGACCGCCCCGATGCCGCTATGCGCTCCTACCAGTGCACGCCCCTGGTGAGCGTCGCCATCGCGATCTGCTCGAACGATGCGCGCTCCTCGACGTTCTTCTGCCCCTTTGACGCGGCGGAGTCCGGGAACACGCGATATGCGAGATGCAGGATCCTGTCGACCGCCTTTGGTGACAGCGCGTAGGCGATCTCGCCAAACGTCCCCAGGCGCGTCCCCATGTGCTTGGGGCGAGTGCGCAGCGACTCGCAGATCATCAGGGCGGCGTCCTCCGGCGAGATCGCGGGAAACGCGTCGTACATTTTCGTCGGCGCGATCATCGGCGTGCGCACGAGCGGCATGTGGATGGTCGTGAACGTGACGCCGTCGCCGACCACCTCGGAGGCGACGACGCGGGTGAAGGCGTCGAGCGCCGCCTTCGAGGCGACGTAGGCCGAGAAGCGCGGCGGGTTGGTCTGTACTCCGATCGAGGAGATGTTGACGATGTGGCCTGAGCCCCTCTCGCGCATCATCGGCAGCAGCCCGATGATCAGCTTCACGGCGCCGAAGTAGTTCAGCTGCATCGTGCGTTCGAAGTCGTGGAAGCGGTCGTAGCTGAGGGCGATCGAGCGGCGGATCGAGCGGCCTGCGTTGTTGACCAGCATGTCGACGTGGCGATGGTCGGCGAGCACGCGCTCCAGCAGGCGGTCGACGGAGTCCATATCGGAGAGGTCGGCTGCATAGACGTATGCCGTGCCGCCGGCCGCGACGATCTCGGCGCGTGTCTCCTCGAGCTTCTCGACGTTGCGGGCGACGAGCAGAGGAATTGCGCCGGCCGCCGCGACCTTCAGCGCGGTCGAGCGCCCGATCCCAGAGGAGGCGCCCGTGATCATGACGCGCTTTCCCTGCAGCGCCTCGCGCAGCGTGCGCCCGCGCACGATGCCCGTGTCCATCTCCCGCTCCCAGTAGTCCCACAGCCGTCCCGCGTACTCGTGCAGCGGCGGCGGCTGCTCAAACGGTGTACCGGCCAGCGCCCGTCCGGCCTGGAGCGTGTCGAAGCGCGGGACGAGCTCCATGTGGGCGAGGACCTCTGCGGGGATTCCGAGCTCGCGCAGGGCTAGTTTTCGCAGCTGCCGCCACGGCGGCAGGTCGAGCGCCAGCGCCAGCGGCCACCTTGGCACCGGATCGGTGAAGCGTTTGTCGACACTGGCGACGAAATGGGGGGCGTGCGCAGCGGCGGCTAGCTCGTTGATCACGTCGACGACGCGCTGACGACGAGGATCGGTGAGGTGGAAGGCCTCGCCGTCGAGATCGGGCTCGTGCGCGATGTGCTCCAGCGCTCCGACCACCCAGTCGACCGGCACCACGTTCGTGTTGCCCAGGTCGACGCCCACGAGCGGCGTCCACTCCGGGAGCAGCTGGCGCAGGCGCTGGATCGCCTTGAAGAAGTAGTAGGGCCCGTCGATCTTGTCCATCTCGCCGGTCTGCGAATCGCCGACGACGATCGCGGGCCGGTACACGCGCCAGGGCACGTAGGGCTGCTCGCGGATGATCCGCTCGGCCTCGAACTTCGTGCGGTGGTATGGAGAGGGGAGCTTCTGTCGCTCGTCGAAGAAGCCCTCCTCGAACAGGCCCCTGTACTCCCCGGCGACCGCGATCGAGGAGACGTGGTGCAGGTGATCGACCTCCAGTGCCCGGGCGAGTTCGACCGCGTGGGCGGTGCCGCCGACGTTGACCGCGGTGTTCAACTCGGCCGGCGCCGTCATGTCGTACACGGCGGCCAGGTGGAAGAAGTGCACGACCTTGCCGCGCAGCTCGGCCACCTGCTCCTGCTCGAGCCCCAGCAGCGGCTTGCGCAGGTCCCCGAGCACCGGCTCAACCCGCTTGGCGGCGGTGGAGCCTATCGTCAGCCCCCAGTGCGCGGTCAGGTCATCGAGCCGGCCACGAGAGCTCTCGCGCACAAGCACGTACACCTTTCCGGGGCGCTTGTCGAGCAGGCGCTCGACCAGACGCCGCCCGATGAAGCCGGTCGCTCCGGTCAGGAAATATGCCATCGCGACACAGAGCCTATCCTGCAGGTGCGCCAGGCGCGTGCAGGAGCGCCGATGCGCTACGGGCGCTAAGCCCCGGCCCCTGCTCCGCCCCTGCCCTCGCCTGCGGCGAAGCGAGCCGCGCCGCGCACCCCGTCTTCGAACACCTCCGGCCCGGCTTCGGCCTCGAGCGCGAGACCCCGCTCGAGCGGCATCCCGAACCCCTCGATCGCAGCGCGCCGGTCGGCGAGCATCGTTCGCTGCGGAAAGTGCGCGAGTCCCTCGGCGAGCGCAAGCGCGCGCTCGAGATGAGCGCCCGGCGCGACCACCTCGTTCAGCAGCCCCATCGCGAGCGCCTCCTCGGCTGCGATCATGCGTCCCGTCAGGATCAGGTCGAGCGCCCGGCCGAGGCCCACGATGCGGGGCAGGCGCTGGGTGCCGCCGTCTATCAGCGGCACCCCCCAGCGGCGCTCGGGATAGCCGAGCGCGGAACCCTCGGTGGCGATGCGCAGATCGCACCACAGGGCGAGCTCGAGCCCCCCAGCCAGGCAGAAGCCAGAGATAGCCGCGATCGTGGGCTTCGACGCTGTCAGGCGTGTGAAGCCCATCGGGCCCTCGGGGTTTGAGAGGCGGTCGGCGAAGGTGTGCGTGGCCTTCAGGTCTGCGCCCGCGCAGAAGGCGACGCCGCCGGCGCCGGTCAGCACCAGAGCGCGTGCTTCGTCGTCCTCCTCGAAGCACAGGTAGGCCTCGTGCAGGGCCTGGGCGGTGGGCCCGTCGACGGCATTGCGGCGGTGCTGGCGGTCGATCGTTATGAGCGCCGCGGAGCCGATTCGCTCATAGCGGACAGGAGCTGTGCTCTCGCTGCCGTCGCTCATAAGGGCCCGACGCCGGGGCGCGGCGCACGGCCGCCGTTTACCAGCCTCCGCGCCAGGTGGCGTCGGGCAGCGAAGCCGCTTTGCGGGCCTCCTTGCGCTTTTCAAGACGCCGCTGGATCATGCTCATCGCGAACACGAACGCGGGGAAGAAGATGATCAGGATGAAGCCCGCGTCGGTGACCACCTTGTCGTCGGTGGCGCCGTAGAAGCCGCGCCCGTCGTTGTGCGCCGCGGCGCTCGAGGCCAGGGCGAGCGTGAGCGCGAGCACGGTGTACACAAGCGCTGCAAGGTAAGCGAATCGGCGGCGCATGGCCGGATCCTACCGTCCTGCGCGCGTGGGGGGCGGGGCGCGCCTAGGATCAATCGGTGGCGTTGTTGACCGCATCCGATCTCGGCAAGGACGTTGCTGGGCAGCCGCTGCTTCGCGGGGTCTCGTTCAAGCTGGAGCGCCGCGAGCGCGTCACCGTCGCGGGGCGCAACGGCGCTGGCAAGACGACGCTGCTGCGGATGCTCGCGGGCGAGGCGTCGATCGACTCCGGCGAGCTTAGCCTCGCCAAGGGCATGCGCATCACCCTCCATGACCAGCGCCCGCCTGCAGAGCGCGAAATGCTGCTGCGCGACTACGTCCTCTCCGGCTGCTCGGAGGAGCTCGCGATCGAGGCCAAGCTCGCGCGACTCGAGTCGCAGATGTCAGCCGGCGCCGCCGATGAGGCGCTTCTGGCGCGCTACGCGCGCGCCCAGGCGCAGCTCGATGCTCGCGGCGGCTATCGCTGGCGTGACCGCGCGACCGAGATGGCGCATGGGCTTGGGTTCGCGCAGGACGACCTCCTGCGTGCGCTGCACACGTTCTCCGGCGGGGAGCTCACGCGCGCGTCGCTGGTGCGGGCGCTCGCGACCGGCGCCGACGTGCTGCTGCTCGACGAGCCGACCAACCACCTCGACATCGGGTCGCTGGAATGGCTCGAGCAGACACTTGTCGAGCTCGATGCAGCCGTGCTGCTCGTGGCGCACGACCGCTGGTTTCTGGAGGCGGTCGGCACAGCGGTGCTCGAGCTCGAGGCCGGACGCTCGCGATACTTCGCCGGCAGCTGGCATCAGTGGCGGAGGGAGAGGGCAGCCCGCGAGATCGCGCTCGGCAGGGCGATCGCGGCGCAGCGAGCGGAGATCGAGCGGATGGAGCGGTTCATCGCGCGATTCCGCTACAAGGCAACCAAGGCGCGACAGGCACAGTCGCGCGTGAAGAAGCTCGCCAAGATGGAGCGCATCGAGCGAGATCCTGGGGCCAGTCGAAACCTCGAGTTCTCGTTCTCGACCCCGCAGCGCTCGGCGCGCGTGATCTTCGAGCTCTCCGATGCGCGTATCGAGGTCGGCGGGCAGGATGAGCCGGCGGCAGCTCCCGCGCGCGCGCGCGCCGGGCGCCGGGTGCTGATCGATCGGGCCGAGCTGTGGCTCGAGCGTGGCGAGCATGTCTCCTTGGTGGGGCCCAACGGGACGGGCAAGACGACGCTGATCCAGACGCTCGCCGGCCGACGCGAGCTCGCGCAGGGCTCATTGAGCACGGGCCACAACGTAAACATCGGCTATCTCTCTCAGCACGCCGATGAGCTCGGGGACGGCGGCCCTCCGTCGCAAAGCGTGCTCGAGGCTGCGCAACGCGCGACGGGCCTGACTCCAGGCAAGGCGCGTGCGCTACTCGGGCGCTTCCTGTTCTCTCGCGAGGAGGTGGAGAAACCGCTCGAGGGCCTCTCCGGAGGCGAGCGGCGGCGCCTGTCGCTGGCGATCCTGGTGAGCTCAGGCGCGAACGTGCTGGTGCTCGATGAGCCCACGAACCACCTCGACATCGACAGCCGCGAGGCGCTCGAGGACGCGCTGCGCTCGTTCACGGGAGCGGTGCTGCTGGTCTCTCACGACCGAGCGCTGCTCGATGCGGTCGGCGTGCGCACGATCGCCATCGAGGAGCGCGCGCTGCGCAGCTACGCCGGCGGCTGGGCCGAGTACTTGCGCGAGCGCGATGAGCGCCGCGCCGCCCCCGCGGGGGTGGGCACTCGATCGGAGAACGAGCTCGATGCCTCGGAGGTCGCAGCCGCTGCCCCACGGCCACGAGCGGGCGGCGGGCGCGGGAGGGCGCGCAGCGCTGGCGACCCCGCGAGCGCCGGCGCCGCCGCGCGCACGCGCCGCTCGCGCGCGAAGCAGGCCGGCCCTTCGAAGAACCGTCTATCAGAGCAAGCGAAGGCGGAGCGCGCCGTGGAGGAGGCGGAGGCGGCTTTGCGCGCGCTCGAGGACGAGCTGGCCGATCCTGCCGCCTGGGCGACGCGCTATGAGTCGGCCAAGTCGGCCGCCCGGCACACGGCCGCCCGGCGCGCGGTCGAGGTCGCCTACGCGCAGCTGGAGGCCCTCATCGGCTGACCTAGACTGCTGGCATGGAGCGCGCGAGGACAGCCCGCAACGTGGCGATCGTGGCACTCATCGCCGCGGCCGTGTTCGTGCTCCCTGGCGGCGGCAGGGCGGCGAACACCTTCGAAGGCGTGCTGGTGGTCGCCTTCGGCGCGGGGATCGCTTACCTGGGGCTGCGCCTGTACCGTGAAAACCGCGTCGCGCTGTACAGCCTCGGCGACCGTCACCGCAGCCTCCTCTACGGCGCGATCGCGCTAACCCTGTTCCTGATCATGGCGCGGGTCCGCATGTGGCAGACGGGGCTCGGCGAGCTCTTGTGGTTCACGCTCGTGGGCGGCGTCGTGTACGCGTTGGTCGCCGTGTATCGCCATTGGCGCGCGTACTGACCGGCTCGATGGTACACGCGCAGGCGAGGAGCGGCGGCGGCGAGGCCCCGGCGAGCTTGAACGAGCAGCGCAGGGCGCTCCCCGATCAGCCCGGCGTGTACCTGTTCCGCGACAGGGACGGGCGTGTCGTCTACGTCGGCAAGGCGAAGTCGATCCGCAAGCGCGTCGCCTCGCACTTCACGAAGGCACAGGTGCCGAGCTCGCCCGGGCATGCGGAGCTCGTGGCGGGCGTCGAGCGCATCGAGTGCGTGGTCGTGGCATCCGAGGCGGAGGCGCTGCTCGCCGAGCAGAGCTTCATTAAGCAGTACCGGCCGCGCTTCAACATCCGGCTGCGCGACGACAAGTCCTACCCGTTCATCGCCATCTCGCTCGACGAGGACTATCCGCGCGTGTACTTCACGCGCGAGCGTCACCGCCCGGGTCGTGCCTACTTCGGCCCGTACTCGAACGCCAAGCGCGTGCGCAGCACGCTGGAGGTGCTCGCGAAGGTGTTCATGTTCCGCTCCTGCACAGGGCCCGAGCCAGGCCGGCGAAGTGGCAGCCCATGCCTGGACTACTACATCAAGCGCTGTGAGGCCCCGTGCGTGGGATACGTCTCACGGGCGGACTACCGCCGCAGCATAGACGGCGTGATCGACTTCCTCTCGGGACGCTTCAGGGCGATCGAGCGCGACCTGGAGGCGCGCATGCGCAGCGCAGCAGCGGAGGAGCGATTCGAGCAGGCGGCGCTCGAGCGCAACCGCCTGCGAGCTGTCCATTCGCTGCTCGAGCGCCGGCGCGTGGCGAACGAGTCGATCGGCACTTTCGACGCCGTCGCCGTCGCCATCGACGGGCGCGACGCGAACGCCCAGGTGCTGCAGGTCCGCGACGGCGTGCTCTCCGATCGCCAATCGTTCTACCTGGCGAACGAGACCGAGCGCGACCTAGCGGAGGTGGGCGAGGAGTTCATGCTGCAGTACTACGGCGGCCACGCCTCGATCCCCTCGCTGCTCGTGGTCCAGGGCGAGGTCGCCGAGCGCGCCGTGCTCGCCGATGCGCTCGCGAGCCGCCGTGGCGGGCCGGTGACGCTGCGCGCGGCCGAGCGGGGGGAGAAGCGCAGGATCCTCGAGCTCGCGCAGCGAAACGCGTTGCTGGCGCTCGACCAAGAGCGACTGCGCTCCGAGCGACTGCGCTCGCGCCGCGTCGAGGCCCTGGAGGGCCTGCAGCGCGCGCTCGACCTCGATGCCCCGCCGATCCGGATCGAGTGCTTCGACGTCTCGAACCTCGGCGGCACGCACACGGTCGCGTCGATGGTCGTCTTCGAGGGAGGGGCGCCGAAGAAGTCCGACTATCGCCGCTTCACGATCCGCACGCTCGCTGACGCGGCCGACGACTATGCCGCAATCGGCGAGGTCCTCTCCAGGCGCTATTCGCAGTGGGAGCGTCAAGCCGACTTCTCGCCGCACGACCCCGCATATGACGCCAGCTTCGCCTCGCTCCCCAGCATGGTCGTGATCGATGGGGGCAAGGGGCAGCTGACGGCGGGGCTCCAGGCGCTGCGCGGTTTTCGCGAGCGCGGTGTCGCCGTCGTCTCACTCGCCAAGCGCCTGGAGGAGCTGTTTCTCCCCGGCAAGCGAACGCCCGTCGTGCTCGACCATTCAACGCCCGAGCTACAGCTTCTTCAGCGGGTGCGCGACGAGGCGCACCGCTTCGCGATCACCCACCACCGTGCGAGGCGCGACCGCGCCATGACGAGCTCGCTGCTCGACGGTCTGCCCGGCGTGGGGCCCGCGCGCAAGCGCGCGCTGCTTGCGCATTTCGGCTCGCCCGAGGCGATCGTGGCCGCCACGCGCGAGGAGCTTCAGGCGGTGCCCGGCGTGCCGGCGAAGGTGGGGCGCGAACTGCACGGCCTCCTGCACCGCGCGGGGTAGGCGAGGTGTGCGCGCCAGGCCGCCCCGCTCGTCCGGCGATCGGGGCACAATGAGAGAGGCAATGGCGGTGATCAGACCACTGCGTCCTCGGCGCCCCGGCGCCGATCGTCGGTCTGGCAAGGCAGCGCGGGCGCTCGTGGAGACGCATCTGGAGGATCTCGTCGTGATCACGGGCTTCTCCGGCGCGGGCAAGTCGACCGCGCTGAACGCGTTCGAGGACGCGGGCTACTTCTGCGTGGACAACCTGCCGCCCGAGATGATCCGCTCGCTCGTCGAGCTGTTTGTGCACAAGGGCTCCAAGGTCGAGCGTGCGGCGGTCGTCTCCGACGTACGCGGCGGCGTCTACTTCGAGGCGCTGCGGGCGGTCGTCGACGACCTCGACGCGCTGGGCCTGAACCACCAGCTCCTGTTCCTCGAGGCCGCCGAGCAGGCGCTGGTGAACCGCTACAAGGAGACGCGCAGGCGTCACCCCATGGCGCCCGAGGGCAGTGTCGCGGCGGGCGTAGCGAGCGAGCGTGCGGTGCTCGCTCCACTGCGCAGCCGCGCCGACGTGGTGATCGACACCACGGGCATGTCGGCGGCGGCGCTGCGCGCGAAGATTGCGGTGGAGTTTCTGCCAAGCAAAACACCAGGGCACCTCGCGCTCACGTTCATGAGCTTCGGCTTCAAGCACGGGCCCCCGCGCGAGGAGGACCTGGCGTTTGACGTTCGCTTCTTGGCCAACCCCCATTACGAGAGCGAGCTGCGCGAGCTCACGGGGCGCGACGCGGCGGTCGTCGAGTTCATCGCGCACGACGGGCGCCTGGAGGAGTTCTATGAGCGGCTGCACGCCCTGCTCGACTTCCTCCTGCCTCAGTATGCGGCGGAGGGCAAGGCGCACCTGGTGATCGCCATCGGCTGCACCGGCGGGCGTCATCGCTCGGTGGCGATCGCAGAGCACCTCGCCGAGCGCTACAGCGACCACGACGGGATCGACGTGGCGGTCGCTCATCGCGACATCGACAAGCATCCGCCGCGGGCCTAGGCGTGCTCCGCCGCGGCGGCGGGCGTGCGGCACGCTGATAGCCTTCGCGGCGCTCGCCGGGTCAGGGCAGCGCTCCTGGGCCCGGCATCGTTAATTGTTCGCCCAGGAGGAGCGCATGCCAGTTCGCGTTGGAATCAACGGTTTTGGCCGCATTGGCCGAAACGCGTTCCGCGCTGCGATGGCACGCGGCGCTGAGCGGGCGGCGGACATCGAATGGATCGCCGTCAACGACCTCACCGACCCGCGGACGCTCGGGCACCTGCTCAGCTACGACTCGATCCTTGGCCGCTACCCGGGCTCGGTGCGCGCGCTCGAGAGCTCGCTCGAGGTGGACGGACGCGAGCTGAAGGTGTTCGCCGAGCGGGACCCTGGGGCCCTGCCCTGGGGCGAGCTCGGCGTGGATGTCGTGATCGAGTCGACCGGCCTTTTCACCGACCGCGACAGCGCCGCCAAGCACCTTGCGAACGGGGCCAAAAAGGTGATCATCTCCGCCCCGGCCGCCGATCCCGATGCGACGGTGGTGCTCGGCGTCAACTTCGATCAGGTCTACGACCGCGACCGCCATCACGTGATCTCGAACGCCTCCTGCACGACGAACTGCCTGGCGCCGGTCGCAAAGGTGGTCAACGACGTGGTGGGCATATCGCACGGGCTCATGACGACGATCCACGCCTACACGGCCGACCAGCGCCTGCAGGACCTGCCCCACAAAGACCTGCGCCGGGCAAGAGCGGCGGCAATCAACCTGATCCCCGCATCGACGGGAGCCGCGAAGGCGATCGGCCTGGTGATCCCCGAGCTCCAGGGCAAGCTGGGCGGTTTTGCGGTCAGGGCCCCGGTCCCGTCGGGGTCGGTCGTCGACCTCACGGTCGAGTGCGCGCGCGAGACGAGCGTGGAGGAGGTCAACTCCGCGCTGCGCGCGGCCTGCGCCGACGGCGCGCCCCTGGTGCGCATCATGCAGTACTCCGAGGACCCGCTGGTCTCGACGGACATCCTCTCCTCGCCCTTCTCCGCGATCGTCGACTCGCTGCTGACGACAGTGCTCGATGGCACGCTGGTGAAGGTCGTCGCCTGGTACGACAACGAGTGGGGCTACTCCAACCGGCTCGTGGATCTCGTCGAGAGGGTCTTGTGAGCAGCGCCCGGCGCCGCGGCGCTCTGGCGAGGGCGGAGCCGTCGTGATCGCCGCCGACGCCGCGCGAGCGCTGCGAGGGTGAGGACGCTCGAGAGCATCGATGTGCAAGGCAAGCGCGTCCTGCTGCGCGTCGACTTCAACGTGCCGCTGGCCGACGGCCGAGATGGCCGCCCGCTGGTGGCCGATGACACGCGCATCGTCGCGGCCCTGAAGACGATCGAGGAGCTGCGCGCGCGCGGCGCGCGCCTGGTGGTGGTCTCGCACCTCGGACGCCCCCGCGGAGAGCGCGACGAGCGCCTCTCGATGGCACCCGTCGTCGCACGGCTGCGCGAGCTGACCGACGCCCGGGTGACGCTCGCGCCGGCCGTCGTCGGCAGCGCCGTCAAGGCGCTCTGCGAAGAGCTCGGCGCGGGCGAGCTGTTGGTGCTCGAGAACGTTCGCTTCGAGCCCGGCGAGACGCGCAACGATCCCGCCTTCGCGCGGGCGCTGGCCGACCTCGCCGGCGTATACGTAAACGACGCGTTCGGCAGCGCGCATCGTGCACATGCGAGCACCGAGGGCGTCGCGCACCTTCTCCCGAGCGCCGCCGGGCGTTTGCTCGAGAGCGAGGTCCGCGCTCTGAGCGAGATCGTCGAGCATCCCCAGCCCCCCCTCGTGGCGGTGCTTGGCGGGGCAAAGGTCGCCGACAAGATCGCCGTCATCGACCGCTTCCTGCAGATCGCCGACGTGCTGCTGATCGGCGGCGCGATGTGCTTTCCCTTCCTCGCCGCGCAAGGACACGCGGTGGGTGACTCGCTCTGCAGCCGAGAGGATGTGGCACACGCACGCGGAGTGCTCGCGCAGGCGCGGTCGCTGGCGAGACTCGAGCTGCCCCGCGATCTCGTGATCGGGGAGCGCTTTGCGGCCGACACCGAGCATCGTGTCCTCGACGGCGTCGAGGTGCCGGCGGGTTGGCTCGGCCTTGACATCGGGCCTGCAAGCGCCGCGCGCTACGCGAGCGAGGTCGAGCGTGCGGGCTCGACGTTCTGGAACGGCCCCATGGGCGCCTTCGAGCTGGAGCCCTTCGCGGCCGGCACGCGCGTCGTCGCCGAAGCGATCGCCCGCGCGCCCGGACTCACCGTCGTGGGCGGCGGCGACTCGGCCGCCGCGCTTGCGCAGCTCGGCTTGCAGGCGGAGGTCGACCATCTATCGACTGGCGGCGGAGCGACGCTCGAGTTCCTCGAGGGCAAGAGGCTCCCCGGCATCGCGGCCCTCGACGGCGCGGGGGTCCCCTCGTGATGTCGCGCACACCGCTCATCGCTGGCAACTGGAAGATGCACAAGACGCGGCGCGAAGCCGAGGAGTACGTGGGAGCCCTGCTCCCCCGGCTGGCGGCGATCGGCGAGGTGGACGTCGCCATCTGCGCGCCGTTCACGGCTCTGGCCGCGGTCGTCGACAGCGCCAGAGGCTCACCCGTGCAGGTGTACGCGCAGAACATGCACCAGGACTCACACGGAGCCTTCACCGGCGAGGTATCGCCGCCAATGCTGCAGGAGATAGGCGTGCAGGGCGTCGTCCTCGGCCACTCCGAGCGCCGAGCTCTGTTCGGCGAGAGCGACGAGGCGCTCGCGCTCAAGCTCACGGCTGCCCCGGCTGCGGGCTTGACCGCGCTGCTGTGCGTGGGAGAGACCGAGTCAGAGCGCGAGCAGGGCGCCACCGAGGCCAAGCTCCGACAGCAGATCACCGATGACCTGGCGGGAGTTGTGCCCGCGCGGCTGGCCGAGATCGTGATCGCGTATGAGCCGATCTGGGCGATCGGCACCGGGCGCGTTGCGACCCCGGCGCAGGCGCAGGAGGCGATCGCATTCATCAGATCCCTGCTCGCCGACAGCGACGCCCAGGCGGCGCAGCGCGTGAGGATCCTGTACGGCGGGTCGGTGAGCGCTGAGAACGCCGCGGAGCTGCTCGCGCTGCCCGATGTGGACGGCGCCCTGGTGGGCGGCGCGTCGCTTGAGCCCGAGTCCTTCGCGCAGATCGTTGCGGCCGCAAACGCGCGCAAGCAGCCCGCCTGATGGGCGAGGATCGTTCTACAGCGTCTGCGGCCCCGGCGCCGGGCCTGCATGACCTCAGCCCGCCGCTCGGCTCCGTTTGTCTCGTCGTGCTCGACGGCTGGGGCCTCGCCGAGCCGGGGCCCGGCAATGCCGTCTCGCTCGCGCGCACGCCGGTGTTCGATCGCCTGTGGCAGGAGTTTCCGCATGCGACGCTCAACGCCTGTGGGCGAGCGGTGGGCCTGCCGGACGGGCAGATGGGCAACTCCGAGGTCGGTCATCTGAACCTTGGCGCCGGCGCGATCGTGCGCCAGGACCTGGTACGCATCGACGACGCGATCGCCGAGGACGGCCTGGCGAGCAACGAGGTCCTGGTTGAAGCCCTGAGCGCAGCACCGCGCGTGCACATGCTCGGGCTGGTCTCCGACGGCGGCGTGCACTCCTCGCTCGAGCACCTGCGAGCGCTGATCGAGCTCGCGAGCAGCAGGGGCGTTCCGGAGGTGCTCGTGCACGCGTTTACGGACGGTCGCGACACCTCGCCCCACAGCGGGGCGAGGCATCTGGCCTGCGTGGATGCGCTGCCCGGCGCGCGGGTGGCGTCGGTCGTGGGCCGCTACTGGGCGATGGACCGCGACCGCCGCTGGGATCGCACGCAACGTGCATACGATCTGCTCGTGCACGGCGACGCCGAGTTCCGTGCCGCGAGCGGCGAGCAGGCTGCGCGAGACGCATACGAGCGCGGCGAAACCGACGAGTTCATCGCGCCGACGCTGGTCGGCGACCCGGAGCCGATCGGCGCCCATGACAGCGTGATCGCGTTCAACTTCAGGCCCGACCGCATGCGTCAGCTCACGCGCGCGCTGTGCGAGCAGGGGTTCGGAGAGGGTCCCGCCGCGCAGCGCGAGCTGCCAGGGTGGAAGGGCCGGCGGGGTGCAGCGCCGGTCCGGCACTACACGACGCTGACCGAGTACGAGCAGGGCTGGCCCTATCCGGTCGCGTTCCCGCCCGAGTATCCCGCCGCGACGCTGGCGGGAGTGCTCGCGCGCGCCGGCGCCTCGCAGCTGCACGTTGCCGAGACGGAGAAGTACCCGCATGTCACGTACTTCTTCAACGGCGGCGACGAGGCGCCGCTGGAGGGTGAGCGCCGCGAGCTCGTCCCCTCGCCGCGCGAGGTTCCCACCTACGATCACAAGCCCGAGATGAGCGCCAGGGAGGCGGCTCGCGCATTCGCCGCCGCCTGGAGCGAGCAGCGGCCCACGTTCGCGATCATCAACTTCGCCAACGCCGACATGGTCGGGCACACGGGTGTGATCGAGGCGGCGGTGCGCGCGATTGAGACCGTCGACGAGTGCCTCGGCCAAGTCGTCGAGGCAGTCCGCGCGACGGATGGGGGGTGCCTGGTGACGGCCGACCATGGCAACGCCGACCACATGCTCGAAGCCGACGGCAGCGCCAACACGGCGCACTCGCTCAACCCGGTCCCGCTGATCCTGACGATCCCCGAGCTGGTGCTGCGCGATGGGATCCTCGCAGACGTCGCGCCGACCGTTCTCGAGCTGCTCGGCATCGAGCAGCCGCCCGAGATGACTGGCCGCTCGCTCATCAGCCATGGCGCGAAGGGCTGAGGACGGCCAGGCGAGCGCGCGCCGGCGCTCGCACGGTGCGCTCGCGCTCTTCTTCGTCGCCGCAGGCTCGAACCACTTCGTGATGCCCGGCGCCTACAGACAGATCGTGCCGCCGAGGCTTCAGCGCGAGGCCAAGCTCATCGTCGAGGTCAGCGGCGTGGCCGAGATTGCCGGCGGACTCGCGGTCCTCGTGCCGCGTGCGCGGCGGGCTGCCGGCGTGTATCTCGTCGCCCTGCTCGCGGTGGTCTTCCCGGCGAACATATACATGGCGCGCGCCCCCGAGCGCTTCCAGCGGATCCCGCGCTGGGCTCTTTACGCTCGACTGCCGCTGCAGCCGCTGATGATGTGGTGGGCGTGGCGCGCGACGCGCTGACTGCACGCCACCTGGTGATGGGGGAAATCATCCGGTGCGGCAGTCGCGTCGGTGCTATGTTCGCTCTCAGAAGGATCTGGCCAGACCGTCATGTCGACTGCCACTGCCGTCAAGATTCCGCCGGGGGAACCGCAGATGTTGACCATCGGCGAGCTGCGTGCGTGGCGAGGCCTGCTGCGCGTGCACGCGTGCTTGGCCAAGCGGCTGGACACAACCCTGGAGCAGGCGCACGGCATGCCGCTCAGCTCCTATGAGGTGCTGCACCACCTCGACGAGGCGAGCGGCGGACGAATGCGAATGTGCGACCTCGCCGAGCAGGCGCAGCTTTCGCGCAGCGGCTTGACCAGGCTCGTCGACCGCCTCGAGCGCGACCACCTGCTGGAGCGCTGCTCCTGCGAACACGACGCCCGCGGCTCCTATGCTTGCCTGACAGAGGCAGGCCGCGAGCGCATGCACGAGGCGCGCGGCACACACCTCGCGGTCATGCGCGAGCACTTCTTCTCGCGCTTCTCCGAGGAGGAGCTGAGCGCGCTCGCGGACATGTGGGAGCGCATCGCTCCCTGCAACGGCCTCTGAACCGCCGGAGGCGCGGCTCTCGGGCCTCGGCACCGCCCGCCGCCGTCCGCTTCGGCCCCGGCCGCGGACGTTGGCGCGTCGCCCAGCGGTGACTCGCGAGTAGTACCCGCTCCCGATCGCCGCGAGCGGCCGATCGCGGCTGGCGCCGCGACTCCGCCGGGCACGACAGTGGAAGGAAGGACTTGATATGGGCATACTTAGATTTTATACTTGCAGATGCCATAGTTTTGTACGAACGCAAAGACGGAGGTTGAACGATGGCACTGATCAGATGGGAGCCCGCACGCGAGCTCCAGTCGATCCAGCAGGAGGTCAACAGGCTGTTTGGCACGCTGTTCGACGCGCCCATCGCCGCGAGCGCCGGCGCTGCGTCGCGCAGCTGGATTCCCGCGATGGACCTCGTCGAGGAGCAGGACGAGTACGCCCTGCACGCTGACCTGCCCGGGCTCACCGAGAAGGACGTCAAGGTCGAGCTCGAGGACAACGTCCTGACAATTTCTGGGACGCGCAAGTCCGAGCACGAGAACCGCAAGGACGGCTACTACCGGGTCGAGCGGGCCTCGGGGAGCTTCGCGCGCTCGCTCACGCTGCCCGAGGGCGTCGACCCCGCGCGCATTCACGCGCAGTTCGAGAACGGCGTGCTAGAGATCAGGATCCCCAAGCCGGAGGAGCGCAAGCGCCGCCGGGTGGAGATCGGCGTGGGGGGCAAGCGCCCCACGATCGAGCAGGGCGAGCCCACAGCCGCGTGAGGCCTCGCGCTCACTGACCGCCGGGCGGCCGGTGATCATCCGCGCGATGAGCGCCTGCCGCTTCGGCGGTCGCCGCGCGCATCGCGCCCCCGGAGGGCCGGCGCCGGCGGGCACGCCGGCGCAGGAACAGTGCCGCGCCGATGCCGAGCAGCGCGGCCCCGAGGCCGAAGAGGCCAAACGTTTTGAGCACGTCCCCGGCAGAGTGGCCGAGCTGATAGGCGAGCAGGCCGACCGCCGTGGCCCAGCACACTCCGCCGAGGGCATTCCAGAGCAGGAACGATCGCCACCGCATGCGGGTCGCTCCAGCGAGCCAGGAAGCCCACACCCGCAGACCGAACAGGAAGCGCCCCATGAACACGGCCTTGGGCCCATGGCGTTCGAAGAAGGGCTCGCCGACGGCGAGCACCTGCAGACGCTCTCGCTGGAAGCGACCCGGTCGCTGCAGCAGCCAGCGCCCACCCTTTCGGCCGATGACGTATCCGATGTTGTCACCCACGATCGCGCCGGCGCCCGCGAGCACGATCACAAGCTCGATCTGCAGCTTGCCCCTGCTGGCAAGGACAGCGGCGGTGAGGAGGGCCGTCTCGCCGGGTAGGGGAACGCCGCTCGACTCGCCGGTGACGATCGCGAACAGCAGCGGATAGCCCGCCAGCGTGACGAGGTGTTCGACGTTGAGGATCGCGGCCATCACCATCCGAGGCTACGACCTCGCGCTAGGTCCCGCGCTCGTAGTGCGCCGCCGCGAGCGAGTCGTATGGCGGGCGGCGAGTCGAGTGCCGCCTACTTGGTGTTTTCGGCCACGAGCTGGCGAAGCGCTTCGGAAGCCTGGCGAACGTCCGAGTAGACGACCTTGCGAAGCACCACTTTGGTTGGTCCCGGCGCGGTGACCACGACGATCGCGGCGATCACACCGGCGAGCGCGAGGACGCCCACGATGCCCGTGAACAGGCGGCGCCCGCGACGGCGGCGTCGCCCCTCTGGGGCGCCTGCCCCCACGGGCTCCGGCGCCTGGCGCTGGCGGGGAGGCCCAGCACGCGGGCGCCTCGGCACCACCGCTTCGGGGCTGGGGCGGGTGCGCTGCGTGGGTGGGGCCGCCGAGCGACCGGTCCTACTCAAGACGCTCGTCGGCTGCGTGGCGGACTCAGCGCCGGTGCCCGCCGCGGGAGGGACAGGCGGGACGCCCAGCGCGGCGTCGCGCAGCGCGCGCCCCATTTCACGTGCCGTCTGGTAGCGGTCGCTGGCCTCCAGCGCGAGCGAGATCGCGACGGCGTCGGCCAGCTCGGGGGTGACGGCTGCGACCAGCGCATCGAGCATCGGCGGCGCCTCCTGCTGCTGCTTGAGCGCGAGCTCGGTGAGCGAGCTCGCCTCGTAGGGAAGGCGGCCCGAAATGAGCTGATAAGTCACCACGCCCAGCGCGTACAGGTCGGCGCTTGGCCCGGCCTCCTCGCCGCGCGCCTGCTCCGGGGCGAGGTACGCCGCCGTGCCGAGCACCGATCCGACCTGCGTGATGCTCGATTGCTCGGTGGCCTTTGCGATCCCGAAGTCGGCAAGCTTGACCTGTCCTTCGCGAGCTCGCAGCAGGTTTCCGGGCTTGACGTCGCGGTGCACGACGCCGTGGCGATGGGCGTAGTCAAGGCCCTCGCAGGCCTGCTCGACGATCGCGATCGCGCGCTCCACCTCCATCCAGCCTTCGTCGCGCAGGATCTCCGCGCAGGACACGCCTTCGATGTACTCCATGACGATGAAGTACTGGCCACTCCGCTCGTCCTGGCCCGAGTCGAACACCTGCACGATGTTGGGATGCACGAGTCGCGCCGCTGCCTGAGCCTCGCGCTGAAAACGTGAGACGAACGTGGGGTCCTCGGCCAGGTGCTCGGCGAGCAACTTGACGGCCACGGCGCGCTCCAGGCGCATGTCGAGCGCCAGGTGGACGGTCGACATGCCGCCGAACCCGAGCCTGCCTTCGAGCCGGTAGCGCCCGGCGATCTCGGGCTCGCTCATTTGCCGCCTGCTCCCGCGCCGGGCAGTTCGCCGCCTTCGGCTTCGCCGCCCGCCGGAGGCTGGGATTCTTCGGTCGGGCCTTCTGTGCCCCCGCCGGGGCCCGGCGTTTCCGGAGGGCTCGTGGTCCCCGTCTGCGTGGGCGTCTGCGTCTGCGTTGGCGTGGTCTGGGTGGCCGTTTCGGTCGGCGTCGGAGCGGCGGTGGTGGTCTGCGGGAGCGGCTGTGCGCAGAGTTCGAGCGCATGCTTGTGCAGGTTCGTGATGCCTTCCCGCAGCTTGCTTCGCAGGCCTGCGTCGACCGCGAGCGGAAGGGCGTTGAAGTCCCGTTCGGTTTTTTCGAGCGCTGCCTGGGTCGCCGCGCAGCTGCCGTTGCCTTCTTCGGCGGCGCGCGCGACGGCCTGAAAGTCGCTCTGCAGCGGACCGGCGTCGCCGATCGGGATCAGGCCCTTGCCCGATCCCCCGCACGAGCTGAGCAGCGCGCTCGCGGCCAGCAGCAGCGCCACGCCGACGCCCAGCGCGGGGGTGTGCCACCGGCGCTCGGCGGCGATCACTGACCGAACTCCAGCCGCTCGGCGAGCGAATCTGGCAGCCGCGCCGCCCTGATCGCGGCGGCTGCGCCGGCGACGTCGTAGGCGGTTCGCTTGTAGGACGCCTTCAGGCGGTCGAGGTCGAGCAGCAACCACGACGCCCGCGGGTCTCCGTCGCGCGGCTGGCCGACGCTACCCGGGTTCAGCAACCACTCGCCGGCAGCGATGTCGAGCTCGGAACCCTCGCGCCGCGGCTCCCCGGTCGCGAGCGTACCCTCGTGGCGCTCGAACGACAGTGCGACGTGAGAGTGGCCGACCAGGCACACGCGGTCGCGCTGCGCATCCAGACACAGCTCCGCCACGAGCGCCGAGAGCACGTACTCCCAGACGGGGTCGCGCGGGCTGGCGTGGTAGAGCCCCACCCGCGCCTCGTGCGTCTCGGCGCTGAGCGTCTTCAGGAAGTCGAGGTTGTGCGGCGCGATCACCTCCTGCGTCCACTTGGCGGCGAGGCTCGCGCCGCGCGAGAAGTCGTCCAGTGGCACGTCTCCAGTCACCGCCAGGTCGTGGTTGCCGGCCAGGCAGACGGCCGCGTGCTCGCACGCGAGCTCCACGCACGCATCAGGCTCCGCCCCGTAGCCGACCAGGTCGCCAAGGCACCAGAGCTCGCTCGCGTCGCTCGCGGCGATGGCTTCCAGCGCCGCCTCGAACGCATGCCGGTTGGCGTGTATGTCGGAGATGACCGCGACCTTCATCGCTGTCGTCGCTCAAAGGCACCGCGGCCGTGCTGGGCGACGCCGCTGCCCTACTCCTCCTCAGGTCCAGCCTCCGCTCCGCCGTACTCGGGCAGGTTCTTGATGCCCTCGCGCGTACGCCACTTCGAGTAGTTGTCCTCCATCGCGTCGATCAGCTCGCGCATGAACCGCGGCGAGAGGTTCACGCGCGAGACCACGACACCGGGGACCTCCTCCGACTCGACCTCGTGATCGACTCGCGCGAAGGTGACGGTGAACTCGTAGTCGGAGTGGCTGACGTTGGCGAAGTTCGCGTACACGCCCCCCATGATCTCGGGGGAAAGATGGATGTTGATGTGGCGCTCGGGGCCGGCGTCTTGGTCGTTCACGCAGCTAGTATCGCAATCGCCGCGCCTGATCGATGACCCAGCCCTCGCCAAACAGCGCTCGAGCACGCCGGGCGGCGTCATGAGCGTGCCCGCAACGCCGCTCGAGGACCTGCGCGAGAGCGTGCTCGAGGCGGCAAGCGAGCTGGCGCGCGCCTCGAGCAACGGTGAGCACGAGCGCGCTTCGGCGAGCCGCCGGGCGCAGGTGACGCTGGAGGCGCCTCCGCGGGCCGACTTCGGCGACTACTCCACGAACGCGGCCCTGCTGCTGGCGCCGGTCCTCGGGCAGCCGCCTCGCGAGGTGGCGCAGCGCCTCGGCGCTGCTCTGCAAGAGCGCCTGGGGGCGCGCCTCGAGCGCTTCGAGGCGGCCGGGCCGGGCTTCTTGAACCTGTTTCTGGCCGACAGCTGGCTGGCGGGCGCCCTCGCGCGTGCGCTGGAAGCGGGTCAGTCCTATGGGGCGGGCGAACCTGCTCAGCCGGAGCTCGTCCTGATCGAGTTCGTCTCCGCCAACCCCACCGGCCCGATGCACGTCGGGCACGCCCGCAACGCGGCGTACGGCGATTCGCTGGCCCGCATGCTGTCGTTCTGTGGGCACCAGGTCAAGCGCGAGTTCTACGTAAACGACGCAGGCGCGCAGGTGCGCAAGCTCGGCGAGTCGCTGCGCGCCGTCGCGGTGGGAGAGCCGGTTCCCGAGGACGGCTACCACGGCGCCTATCTGCTGCAGCTGGTCCACCTCGTCGGCGACGCACGCGAGGACCCGTCCGAGCTCGGTCGCGCGGCCGTCGGCGAGCTGCTCGCGCAAATGCACAGCTCGCTCGGAGCCATGAACGTGCTCGAATTCGACCGCTTCGCGTTCGAGAGCGAGCTCTACTCCGGCGAGCCGAGCGCGGTGGAACGCGCGCTCGCACTCCTCGAGCGCCAGGGACGCACGTATCGCAGCGAGGGCGCGCTGTGGCTGCGCACGACGGAGTTCGGCGACGACAAGGACCGCGTGCTGGTGCGCTCGAGCGGCGAGCACACCTACCTGGCCTCCGACATCGCCTACCACGAGGACAAGCGCGAGCGCGGCTTCGCTCGCCAGATCGACGTGTGGGGTGCCGATCACCACGGCTACGTGCGACGGCTCAAGGCCGCCTTCCAGGCCCTCGGAGGCGATCCCGAGCGGCTCGAGCTCTTGATCATGCAGCTCGTCCACCTTGTGCAAGCGGGTGAGCGCGCGCAGATGTCCAAGCGTGCGGGCGAGTTCGTCACCGTCGACCAGCTGCTCGTCGAGATCGGCACCGACGCGGCGCGCTGGTACCTGCTCTCGCGCTCGCACGACACGACGATCGATCTCGACCTCGACCTCGCGCGCCGGCAGAGCAACGAGAACCCCGTCTACTACGTTCAGTACGCCCACGCGCGCATAGCATCGGTGCTCGCCAAGGCGGCGGCGGAGCGCGGCGAGGACGCCGTGGCTGCGGTGAGCCCAGAGGCTCGCGAGCCACTGCACCCCTCGGAGCGTACGCTCGTCAAGCTCCTGCTCGCGTTTCCGCTCGAGGTCTCGGGCGCCACCGAGAAGCGAGCGCCGCATCGGATCGCCGCCTACGCCCTGGAGCTGGCCCAGGGGTTCAGTGCCTTCTACCGCGACTGCCGCGTGGTGGGCGCGGGAAGCGAGGCCGTCGAATCCTTCCGCCTGGCGCTCTGCACGGTGAGCAAGCTGGCGATCGCGCGCTGCCTCGACCTGCTGGGGGTGAGCGCGCCGGAGCGCATGTAGCGGACGCTCGCGCGAGGCTCAGTCGAAGCGCGCGAGATCGGCCGCAAGCCGGGCAGCGTCGGTCTGGCTGAGCTCGTCTTGGCTCGACGCCGGCGCGGGCTCGGCTCCACGACGGCGCCAGCGCGCCAGCAGCAGCGCCAAGATGGCCAGCAGGACCAGCAGCACAGCGAGCGGCACGAGGTAGGCGGCGAGGTCGAAGCCGTGCGCGCTCGGCAGCGCGAGCACGGTCGGTCCGTACTGGGCGACGAGCGTGCGCTTGATCTGGCGTTCGCTCAGACCCTTGTCGATGAGCGACTGGATGAAGGCCCGCTCGCGGTCGGCCTGGGGCGACTGCGCGACGTTCAGCGGGATCTTGCACGTGACGCACATGACCTGGCGCTCGATCACGGGCAGCGACACGCGGCCCGTGCTCGCGGCCGCGGATCCGTTCACCGAGCAGCAGAGCGCGAGCGCGCTGAGCATGAGCGTCAAGCAGGCCAGACGGCGCTGCCTCTCCGAGCCGTGCGTTCGCGTCCGGCGCGACGATCGCGCCGTGGGTCGGCGCGCAACGGGCCCGCGTGTGGCGGGCGAGGACCTCACGTGCTGCCCGCCAGCGCGCTCGCGCGATTCAGGAACGCCTGATCGATCTCGCCCCGCGAGAGCGCGCGGACGCGGCCCGCTCGATCGAGGATGAAGCTCTCGGGCAGCTGATCGGTCCCGTAGGCGTGGGCGAAGTCGCCGGTGGTGTCGCGCACGTTGGGATACGTGATGTGGAAGCGACGGGCGAAGGCGCGGGAGTCCGGCGATGCGTCCAGATAGGTGACGCCGAGGACAGTCGCGCGGTGCGCCAGGAGCCGCTGCTGCGCCCGCTCGAGCAGCGGCGCCTCGGTCTGGCAGGGCACGCACCACGACGCCCAGAAGTTCAACACGACCACCTTGCCACGAAAGGATGCCAGCGCGGCCTGTCCGTGGCCCGTGAGCAGAGGCAGCTCGCGCGTTGCGTCGGGGGCCACCGGCGCGCGGCCATGTGCGACCTGTTCATCGAGCGTCCGGTTGGAGGATTTGGCGGAGACGCCGTAGATGAGCAGGCCGATGAGGCCTGCGCCGGCAAGCGTGGCGAGGATCGGCACGACGCGACTTCTCATGGCCCCCAAGAGTAGAGCCGGTCAATAAGATCTCAGCCGTGCGGCGGTAGCTCAGTTGGTAGAGCGCGAGCTTCCCAAGCTCGAGGTCGCGGGTTCGACACCCGTCCGCCGCTTGCACGGTCGCTTCCGCCGGCCCGCCCGCTAGTCCGCGTCCTCAGCCGCCGCCGTATGCCGCCGGCGGCGTGGCGTCGGCTCGCACGCTTGCGATCTGCGCGAGCAGCTGCGTGGGGGAGGTGCCGCCGAGCACGCGCAGGCGCGCCAGCGTGTAGCTGTCGTCGCTTCGGTGCGCCCAGCCCGGCACTACCGTCGTCGAGCCCTTGTAACCCGCTTCCTTGACCGCCGAGATCACGGTCGCGTCGTAGTGCCCCGAGGGGTAGCAGAACCAGTTGACGGGCACCCCGTAGCGCCGCTGGAGAACTCCTCGCGCCACCACGACCTCGGAGTGGAGCTGCTGGGGGTCCAGCGCGATCAGGTCGGCGTGGCTGTAGCCCTGCGTGTCGAGCTCCCAGCCGGCCGCAATCAGACCCCGTACCTGCGCTCTGGTGAGCCCGCCCTGAGACGGCGGCAGCCCGCTGATCTGGATGTTCTCGTCTGCCGCCCATCCGAGCCCTCGCAGTACGGGGAGCGCTTGTGTGAACTGGGATTGGTAGCCGTTGTCGAACGTGAGCACCAGCGGTTTGCCGGCCGGCAGCCGGGCGCCTCGGTGCCAGTAGGCGTCCACCTGATCGAGCGTCACGGCGTGCCAGCCGGCCTGCTTCAACGCGCCCATCTGAGCGGCAAATTCAGACGGAGTGACGTACAAGCCGGGGAACGGGGCGCCGGAAGGGGGCGAAGCGATCACGTGGTACATGAGGATCGGGACCGGCTGCGAGCCGCTGCGCCCGGGTCGCGCAAGCGGCCCGGAGCTGGCGGCGGTGCCGGTGGTCGGGGCGGTGCGTGCGGTGGCGCGATGATGCTTGCGCGCGCTCGATGCGGGGGAGGGCGAGGAGCTCGAGCCGGCGCTCAGGATCACCGTCACGGTCGCCGCGATCACGAGCGCGAGTGTGCCCACGGCCAGACGCCGCCGGCGCCGCGCGCGCATGCGGCCGGCGTCTCTGCCACGTCTGCGTGCGGGCTCAGCGTCCACGCCACCCGCCGCCGGCTCGCACGTAGCGGATCGCGCTCATGGCCTCGCCGAGCATAAAACCTCGCGCGGCGGCGTCCCTCAGTCGCCCTTCAAGCTCGTGGGCATGCGTTCGCCGTGAGGCGGAGGGTCGTCGAGCAGCAGGCGCGGCACCGTCACAAGGTGAAAGCCGCGCGCGCGCAGGCGCTCGATGACCGCCGGCAGCGCCGCGACGGTCTGGGAGCGGTCGCCCCCGCCGTCGTGCATGAGGATGATCGCTCCCGGTCGGGCGCCTTCGAGGGCTCGGGCGACGATCGTGGCGACGCCTGGGTCCAGATAGTCGCCGGTGTCCACCGACCACAACACCATGAGCAGGTGCAGCGCGTGCAGCTCGCGCATCGTCAGGGCGTTGAAGGAGCCATACGGCGGCCGGAACAGGCGAGGTCTCGCGCCGCCGAGCAGTTCGATGCGCGCGAGTGGTTCGAAGAGCTCTTCGCGCACTTCGTGCCTGGTCAGCCTCGCCAGGTCTCGGTGGTTCTCGGTGTGGTCGCCGACGGCGTCGCCGTTGCGGATCTGACGCGCTGTCGAGGCGCCGAAGTAGCGCTCCATCCTGCCGATCGCGAAGAACGTCGCTGCCGCGTGGTGACGCTCGAGCACGTCGAGCACGCCCGGGGTGTACGGCCCCGGCCCGTCGTCGAACGTGAGCGCAACATCGTGCCCGCGGGTGCCACCCTGTCGGACGAAGGGCGTGTATGAGAGAACCGAGTTCACCGCCTTGCGCTCCTCATGGCTCACCCCGTCAACGGCTCCCGCCGAGCTCGGATGAGGCAGCTGGGGGCCCGCGCGCGGCGCCGGGGCGGAGCCGGAGGCCTGGCGGTGGCTGCCCGACAGCGCGGCGGCGACGGCCGCTGACGCCACCGCCACGACCACCACGGCCGCGGCGAGGCGACGCCGCCGGTGCACCCATGCCCGCTGCTCGCTCCCCGAGGCGGCTTCGGGCGGAGGAGGCGCCGGCCTGTCGGCCGCGGGACGCTTCTCGTCCTCGAAGTCCCAGTTCCATCGAGGGCTCATTTCCGTGAGATGCTAGAGGGCGCCGGTGCGCCTCGGAGGCGCCTGCTCGTGGTCGCCACTGAACTCGGTCTCGCCCTGTCGGTGTTCCTCGCATGCGCCGTCGAGGCGGTCGAGGCGCTGACCATCGTGATGGCCGTCGGCTATGCGCGCAGCTGGCCCTCGGCGCTCGGCGGGGCGTCCGCAGCCGCGCTCGCCCTGACCGCGACCGTCGCGACTGTGGGCAGCGCGCTGACGTCGGTGCCGATCGACACGCTGCGCCTCGCGATCGGGGCGCTGCTGCTGGCGTTCGGCGCGCAGTGGCTGCGCAAGGCGATCCTGCGCGCCGCGGGCCGCAAGAGCCTTCGCGACGAGCGCGCGGCCTACGAACGCGAGCGCGCGGTTGCTGCGCAGGCGGGGGCGCTGCGGGGAGGCTTCGACCTCTACTCCTTTGCGATCTCGCTGAAAGGCGTTCTGCTCGAGGGGGCCGAGGTCGCGCTCATCGTTATGACGCTCGGCGCCGAGCGGCATCGCCTCGCGTTGTCCGCGCTCGCGGCCGCGGCCGCCGTCGTCGCCGTGATCGCCGCGGGGCTCGCGGCTCGCGCGCCGCTCGCGCGCGTGCCGGAGAACACGATGAAGTTCGCCGTCGGCGTGATGCTGAGCGCATACGGTACGTTCTGGGCGGCCGAGGGAGCGGGCCTGTCCTGGCCCGCCGGCGACGCCTCGCTGATCGGCCTCGTGGCGGTGGTGCTGTCGGGCTCGCTGCTCGCCGTGGCCGCCGTCCGCCGTCACGCCGGCGTCGCGGGAGCGCGCTGACCGGCAGGCGATCGGCCCGTCTCTAGCCGCCGCCGTAAGTGACGATCAGGTCCGTTGCCACCCCGGCCAGGAAGCCGGCCGCCATCAGGTACAGCCCGAGGATGTGATGGCCGTAGCGGCGCATGCCAATCCAGATCTCGCCGATCACGTATAGGATCGCGCCGCCTGCCAGCGCGTAGAACGTGAGCTCGAGCGGCTGCGAGTTGACCTGGTAGCCGACGATCGTCCCCAGGAAGGTCGGTCCTCCGCCGATCAGGCCCGCCGCCCCCAGCCACGTCCATGAAGGGCGCGCGCCCCCGAGCGGGCCGACGATGCCGAAGCCCTCGGTCGCGTTGTGCAGGCTGAAGCCCACGATCAAGACGGTCGCCAGGCTCACCTCGCCCGCCCGCGCCGAGACGCCGATCGCCAGGCCCTCGGCGAAGTTGTGAAGCCCAATCGCCGTGGCGATCACCATCCCCGTCTGCAGCGCGCGGCGCCGGGCGTTCTCGGCGGCGTGTGGCGAGCGCGCGACCTGCTCTGACTCGAGCGCCGCGGCCGCCTCACCGCCGGCGAGCGGCGGGGGCGGCATGCGGCGCGCGCGCAGCATGCGCTCGACGGCCGCGATGCCCGCCCCGCCCGTGGCGAAGCCGGCGGCGAGCAGCGAGAACATCGCCAGCAGGTGCCCGAAGCTCGCCGTGTGGTCTTTGAAGCGCACGAGCGCCGTCTGCAGGATCTCCTCACCGTGACTGGTGACATCCATGAAGATGAACGCGAGGATCCCGACCGAGAACATCGCCAGCCCGACGCGCAGGCGGTCGTCGACGCGCCTGATCCGCCCCACGGGGAGGCCGATGTAGATCGTGAACCCGGCGATCGCGCCAAGTCCGATTGTCTCGGTGAAGCCCACTGCTCTGCCTTACCGGCGCTCCGACGATCGGGGGGTTAGGTACCCCTAACTTCTACCACACAGGTCGGAATTGGCATGCGAGGCCGTCCGCCGCCGTTTCGGGGAGAATCCCGCCATGCACGTCACCGCCAAGGCCGACTACGCCGTGCGCGCGATCGTGGAGCTGGCAGGCAGTGCGCAAGATGCTCCACGCAAGGTGGACGACGTCGCGCGCGCACAGGGGATCCCGGTGTCTTTCCTCGAGAACATCCTCACGCAGCTGCGCTCGACCGGGATCGTCCGCAGCCAGCGCGGGCCGGAGGGCGGCTACTGGCTTGCGCGGCCGGCCGAGGAGCTCAACCTCGCCCAGGTGATCCGGGCGGTCGAGGGCCCTCTGGTGGGGATCAGGGGACAGCGCCCCGAGGAGGTCGAATACGTCGGCTCGGCGGCAGCGCTGCAGCAGGTCTGGATCGCGTTGCGCGCCAACCTGCGCAAAGTGCTCGAGCACGTCACCGTCGCAGATGTGGCCGCCGGCAGGCTCCCCGAGGAGGTCGTCGCGCTGACCGGCGCCGAGGAAGCCTGGCAGACGCGCTAGGTGGGCGAGCGCCTTGCCTCTAGAGCGTCGAGGGGGCCGGCGCGACGGGCTCGGACGCGGGCGTGAAGACGCGCGCCGCGGGCAGGCGCACCGTGAGGATCTGGCCCTCGGCGAGCTCCAGCTCGTGCGCGGCGGCGCGCGTGACCTGCGCCGAGATCTCGCGCCCGTCCGGCAACGTCAGCTGTACTCGCACCTCGAAGCCGAGATGCACGACTCGCTTCACCAGCGCCTCGGTCGTGTTGCCGCCGGGCTCGGGCACGATCTGAACGTCGTGCGGGCGCAGGTAGGCGTTTCCGATGCGGTTGACGGGGCCGATGAACGACATCACGAACTCGCTGATCGGGTGCTCGTACAGCTCGCGCGGGGTGCCCGTCTGCTCGATGCGGCCGGCGTTCATCACGACGATCTGCTCGGCCACCTCCATCGCCTCCTCCTGATCGTGCGTCACGAAGATCGTCGTCACGTGGATCTCGTCGTGCAGCCTGCGCAACCACTCGCGCAGCTCTGCCCGAACGTTCGCGTCCAGAGCGCCAAACGGCTCGTCCAGCAGGAGCACCTTGGGCCGCACCGCGAGCGCACGCGCGAGCGCCATGCGCTGCAGCTGGCCGCCGGACAGCTGCGAGGGGTAGCGTCCCGCGAGCCCGTCGAGGCGAACCAGCTTGAGCAGCTCCGCCACACGCTCGTCGATCTCAGCCTTCGCGCGTTTGCGCACGCTCAGGCCAAAGGCGATGTTGTTGCGCACCGTCATGTGCTTGAACGGCGCGTAGTGCTGGAAGACGAAGCCCACCCCGCGGCTGCGCGCGGGGGCGTCGGTCATCTCCTGCCCGCCGATCCGCACGCTGCCGGTGTCCGGAGCCTCGAGCCCCGCGATCACGCGCAGCAGCGTCGACTTGCCGCTGCCGCTGGGCCCGAGCAGCGCCGTGAGCGCGCCGTCGGTGACGGTCAGGCTGACCCCGTGCAGGGCCTCGAAGGTGCCGAAGCGCTTGCTGACGCTGTCGACCTCGATCGCCATCAGCGAGCTCCTCTCTCGCGCGCGCGACGCGTGAGTAGGTTCATGGCCAGCAGGGTGCCGAGCGCCAGCAGCGCGAGCACGACCGCCGCCGCGTACGCGCCCGTGCCGTCGAAGTTCTCGAAGCGATCCTGGACATAGAGCGGAAGGGTCTGCGTCTGACCCTCGATCCGTCCCGAGACGATGCTCACCGCGCCGAACTCGCCGAGCGCGCGCGCGCTCGTGAGCACGACCCCGTACACGACCCCCCAGCGGATCGCCGGCAGGGTCACGCGCCAGAACGTCTGCCACGCGGTGGCGCCCAGCGTTGCCGCAGCTTGCTCGGCGTCGGTTCCCAGCTCGCGCAGGACCGGCATCGTCTCGCGCGCCACGAACGGCAGCGACACCACGGCCGTCGCCATCACCATGCCGGGCACCGAAAAGATGACGCTCAGGCCGTTGTCCGCCAGCCAGCCTCCGAGCCAGCCGGCTTTGCCGTACACGAGCACCAGGGTGAGACCGACGACCACGGGCGAGATCGCAAACGGGAGGTCGATCAGCACCCCCAGGGCCGCGCGACCGCGAAAGCGGCCCCTCTCGAGAAGCAGGGCCGCGCCAATCCCGAAGGCGGTGTTCAGCGGCACCGCGATCGCCGCGATCTCGAGCGAGAGCCAGAACGCGTGCTGGGCATTGGATGCGCTGACAGCGTTCCAGACAGCGTCCAGGCCGTGTTCGAAGGTGCGGTAGAAGACCATCCCCACGGGCGCCACCAGCAGCAGCGCGAGGTAGCCAAGCGCCAGCGCGCGCAGGGTCAGCCGCCCGGCCAGGGCGCCCTCCCCGCGGCGGCGTCCAGCGGCCGCCCCGCGCCCGAGCACGGACACGGGCGAGGGAGTTTCGAGAGTGGCGGGTTGGCTAGCGGACATGCTTGGAGCTCCAGCGCGAGACGAACGTGAGCGCTCCCAGCACCACGAGCGCTGCCACGAGCAGCGCGAAGGACACCGCCGCCGCCGCCGGCAGGTTTTCGTTCTGGATCTGCGCGAACACGTACACCGATCCCGCCTCCGTCTTGAAGGGCAGGTTTCCGGTGATCAGCACCAGCGAGCCGAACTCGCCCACCGCCCGCGCGAAGCTCAGCGCCACGCCGGAGACGATCGCGGGCGTCAGGCTGGGGAGCACGATGCGCCGCACAACGGTGAACGGCCCGGCTCCGAGCGACGCCGCCGCCTCCTCCATCGACAACTCGAGCTCGTGCAGCACCGGCTGCACAGAGCGGACGACGAACGGCAGCGTCACGAACAGGAGCGCGAGCGCGACCGACGCGCGCGTAAAGGCCACGTTGACGCCGACCGGGCTGCCGTGCCCGTAGAGGCTCAGCAGCACGAGTCCCGCGACGATCGTCGGTAGCGCGAACGGCAGGTCGATCAGCGCGTTGACAAGGCGCTTGCCCGGGAACTCATCGCGCACCAGCACCCAGGCGATCAGCGTCCCGAACACAGCGTTCAGCGCAACTACCACCACCGCCACCACGAGCGTCAGCTTGATCGCGGCAAGAGCCTCCGGGTTGGTGATCTCCCGCCACAGCACACCCGGCCCTCCGCTCGTCGCCTTGGCGGTGAGCGCCGCGATCGGCAGCAGCACGAGCGCCGAGAGGTAGATGCCGAGCACCCCTCCGCCGAGCACGCCCGGGCCGCGCTCGCGCCATCCCGACGCACCCCCCGAGGCGGGAGCCGTGGTTGCAGGGCTACTTGGCAGTTGACACCCCCAGCGACTGCTCGATCTTCGTCACGATTCCCGTTTCGGGTTCGAAGAACTGCTTGGTGACGGCCTTCCAGCCACCGAGCGAGTCGATCGTGAACAGTCCGGGCGGGTTGGGGAAGTGCGCCGCGGGCACACCCGAGATCACCGGGCGGTAGCCGTTCGACGCCCAGATCGTCTGGGCCGCCGGCGAGAGCAGGTAGTCGACGAACTTCTTTGCCGTCGAGGCCGCTGCGCCCTTGCCCACGACGGCGAGCGGACTCTGGATCAGGATCGTGTCCGGGGGGATCACGTAGTCGATCGCCGCGCCCCTCTTGCGGTCGCTGATGGCCTCGTTCTCGTAGTCGAGCAGCGCGTCGCCGCGCCCGGCGAGGAACGTCTGCAGCGCGTTTCTCGCCGAGCTGTCCTGGCTGACGACGTGTTGGAAGAGCTGCCTCAGGTAGGCCTGCGCCTGCGCGTCGGTCCGGCCTTCCCGGCGCGCCGCGCCGTAGGCGGCCATCACGTTCCAGCGAGCACCCCCCGAGGTGAAGGGATTGGGCGTCAGCAGCTGCACGCCGGGCTTGACGAGATCCGACCAGCTCGTGATGTGCTTGGGGTTCCCCTTGCGCACGATGATCACGACCACCGAGTCCGACACGAAGCCGTGGGTCGCATTGTGGTTCCAGCTCGCCGGCACCAGCCCCGCCTTGACGAGCCGTTCGACGTCGGGCGCGAGCGAGAAGTTGACCACGTCGGCGTGCAGGCCGTTGGTGACGGCGCGGCTCTGTTCGCCCGACGGCCCGTAGGACCGCTTGAAGCTCACGCCCTTACCCGCCGGCGTCGCCTGGAAGGCGGGGATGAGCTTTTCGAAGACCCCCTGCGGGGTGGAGTAGGCGACCAGCGTGAGGCTCGTCGACGAACCCGATCCGGACGAACCGCACGCGCCCAGGCCAAGGCCTGTGGCGCACAACGTCAGTACAGCTGCAAGCAAGCGTCTGTCCATACCCCCAACTCCGATCTACGGGACTAGTTCGCTCATCATAATAAACAAAATCAACTAACTTGACAATATGCCCGTTCAGGCCGGCCGCTGCGCTGGCGAGTGCGCCACGGGGCGAGCCCCGAGAAGCTTCTCGGGTACCCTGGGTGGACCGCTCTGAGGCCTTCTCGCCCGGCGGTAACCCTCCATGCACAAAAGGAGCCACGCCCCATGCCAGCAGCAGCCTCCACATCGCCGTCCGCGGACGCCGAGGCGGTCGAGGCGACCGTCGATGCGATAACCGGGGCCGCCAACCAGGAGATCGCCTTCTCCCTGGCGCTGACTCAGGATCAGAAGGACATCCGCGACTGGGTGCACGGGTTCGCCGCCGACGTCGTGCGCCCGGCGGCCCACGAGTGGGACGAGAAGGAGCAGACGCCCTGGCCCATCATCGAGGAGGCCGCGAAGATCGGCCTCTACGGCCTGGAAGGCATCGCCCAGTTCTTCGCCGACCCCAGCGGGCTGGGACTGCCGATCGTCAACGAGGAGCTCTTCTGGGGCGACGCCGGCATCGGCATGTCGATCATGGGCACCTCGCTGGCCGTCGCCGCGATCTTCGGGCAGGGCAGCGGCGAGCAGATCGGCGAGTGGATCCCGCGCTGCTTCGGAACCCCCGATGACGTCAAGGTGGCCGCCTTCTGCGCGTCGGAGCCGAACGCGGGCTCGGACATCTCGGGCGTGCGCACGACGGCGAAGTTCGACGAGGCTGCCGGGGAGTGGGTGCTGAACGGGCAGAAGGCATGGGCCACCAACGGCGGCATCGCCGACGTCCACGTGGTGATCGCCTCCGTCGATCGCGAGCTGGGCTCGCGCGGGCACGCCGCCTTCGTCGTCCCGATGAGTGAAACCAAGGGCATCACGCAGGGCACGAAGGTCTCAAAGCATGGGCTGCGCGCCTCGCACACCGCGGATGTGTTCCTCGACGACTGCCGCATACCCCAGGGCCACGTTCTCGGGGGCAAGGAGAAGCTCGACAAGCGTCTCGCGCGCGTTCGCGAAGGCAAGCCGAGCAAGTCGCAGGCAGCCATGCAGACGTTCGAGGCCTCGCGCCCCACCGTCGGCGCGCAGGCCCTCGGGATCGCTCGCGCCGCCTACGAGTACGCGCTCGAGTACGCGAAGGAGCGCGAGCAGTTCGGACGCAAGATCATCGAGAACCAGGCGATCGCGTTCACGCTCGCCAGGATGAAGCTCGAGATCGACGCTGCCCGCCTGCTGGTCTGGCGGGCGTCGTGGATGGGCCGCAACAACGTCCCGTTCGAGAACGCCGAGGGTTCGATGAGCAAGCTGAAGTCGGGAGAGGTGGCGGTATGGGTCACCGAGCGCGCGATCCAGATCCTCGGCGGCAACGGCTACACGCGCGAGTTTCCCGTCGAGCGCTGGCACCGCGACGCCAAGATCTACGACATCTTCGAGGGCACCGCCGAGATCCAGCAGCTGGTGATCTCGCGCGCGATCTCGGGAATGCACATCAAGTAGCCGTTCGGCCTCCAGGGTCACGAAGGGGCGGGGGCGGCTTCGAATGCGTGTGCGGACGCCTCAACTGAGCGGACCGCACATCTCACACGGCGTGCGCTGGGCTCGGCCGTGCGGGCCGGCGCATGACACAGGATCGCCCAGCCGACAGCGCTGAAACCGGCGGAATTCGGGCCCGATCGGACGGTGCCGGCGGCGTCTGGGCGGCCGCTATCATCCCCCCGTCGATCTTGGGAGGCCAGCGATGACGCGTTATTTGATTGAGCGGGTGTGGGACCCGATGCTCGAGGAGGAGCTCGCGACGATGGGCCCGCGCTCCAAGCAGATCCTGTCCGAAAACGAGCGCTTCGCCTCCGTCGTGTGGGAGCACTCGCACACGGTCATGGACGAGGAGGGGCGGATCAAGTCCTACTGCGTCTACTCCTCGCCCAACACCGAGCTCATACACGAGCACGCCAAACAGCTCGGCGGGCACAGCATCCACCACGTCTACGAGATCGGCGGAGACATCTCGCCCGCCGACTTCGACTGACCGCGCAGATCGAACTCGGCGTGCCAGGCCTTCTGCAAGGCCACGTACCTGCGTAGGCGCACGCGCCGCTTGCGGGCCTCATCGCCCTCCGGTATGAGCTCGAGCGCCTGATCGCATAGCGCGATCGCCTCCTGCTGTGCCCAGCCTCGGCCGGCCTGGTCGGCGGCGATGATGAGGTAGTCGACGGCCCGCGCGCCCTCTCCGGCGTGGCGCCAGTGGTGCGCGAGGGAGCTCGCGTAGGCCGTGCTCTCGCCTGCCGCCGCCTCGATGAAGCGGGCAACGGCCGCGTGGCGCTCGCGCCGCGCGGCCAGCGGCAGCATCGAGTAGGCGACGTCGCGGATGAGCGCATGCTTGAAGCTGAGCTCGCGGTCGCCCTCGATCCGCGATCGAGGGAGGCGGCGGATCAGATCGCGCCGCTCGAGCGAGCGCAGGAGCTCCTCGACCGGGCCGGGCACCTCGAGCGCCTTCAGGCTGCCCTGCCAGAAGACGTCGCCGACGACCGCCGCGCTCAGCAGCAGCTGGCGCTCGGGCACCGGGAGCTGGTCGAGGCGCGCCGCGATCATCGCCTTCACGTTGCTCGGCAGCTCCTCCGAGCCGGGCTCCGCTCCCTCGCAGAGCCATGCCGCGAGCTCCTCGATCAGCAGGGGGTTGCCGCCCCCGGCCCGCTTGACGCGTGCGACCGCAGAGCCCATGTCGGGGAGCTGCGCAAGCAGCACGCCCGCCAGCTCTTCGGCGTCCGTCTCAGCCAGGGCGTCGAGCGGGAGGGTCACGTTGGTGGGAAGCTGGGCCCAGGCGGGCTGCGCGTCGAGAAACTCCGATCTCGCCAGAGCGAGCACCAGCAGCGGCGCATCGGCCAGGCGCACCGCCAGCGCCGCGAGCAGCGCGAGCAGGCCGTGATCGGCCCACTGCAGGTCCTCGAGCACGATCAACGTAGGGCGCTCGCGAGCGATCGCTTCGAGAAAGCGCTGCGCCGATGCGAACAGCAGCTCGCGGTCCTCGACCGCGTCCTCGGTGAGCCTCGCGAGGATCGACAAGCCTACGGCCATGCGCTTGGGGTCCTCGTCGGGGAGCAGATCTTCCAGGCGTCTGATGAGCTTCGCGCGCGCAGCCCGCGCGTCGTCGTTGGCGAGGATGCCGCACGCATCCGTGATCAGTTGCGCGAACGCGCCATATGCAGCGCGCTCGCCGTATGGCAGCGAGCGGCCGCGCAGGATCAGGCCCTCCTCCTCCCCGACGCGCCGGGCGAGCTCGCGTGCCAGACGTGACTTGCCAACTCCGGGCGTGCCGACGACCGTCACCAGCGCTGGACGCAGCTGCGTGCGCGTGCGCCGCCAGGTCCGCCACAGGAGGTCGAGCTCGGTGTCCCGGCCGACGAAGGGCGCGTCGGAGAGCAGGCGCTCGGCGGGCGCCGGGGTGGCCGAGCGCGCAAGCCACGCTCGCAGCGGGGCCGACTTGCCCTTGGCGAGCACCGGCGCGGTGTCTTCGTACTCGATGTCGCCCCCCGTCGCCTCGCGGGTCTGCTCGCCGACCATCACGCCGCCCGCGGGCGCGGCTGCCTGGAGCCGCGCCGCCGTGTTCACCGCATCGCCCATGACCGTGAGCTCGCGCCGGCTGTCGGGCCCCACCCGCGCGAACAGGACCTCGCCCGTGTTCACGCCCACTCGCACCTGCAGGTTGCAGAAGTCCTCGGCGTTGCGTGAGGCCTGCTGCTGGATCTCGAGCGCCGCGCGCACCGCCCGCGCGGGATCATCGTCGTGCGCGACCGGCGCGCCGAAGACCGCCATCAGGGCGTCTCCGATGACCTTGTCGACCGCGCCTCCGAAGCGCTCGACGATCTCGCCCATCGCGCGCATGCAGCGGTCGACCATCGAGCGCACGTCCTCCGGGTCGGTGCGCTCGGAGAGGGCCGTGAAGCCCGAGAGGTCGGCGAACAGAACCGTCGCCCAGCGACGCTCCTCGCCCACCTCCGCGGCGCCCACGGCCGGGTCCTCGCTGCCCAGGGTCGCGCCGCACTCCCCGCAGTAGCGAAATCCTGGCGGACTGCTTGCGCCGCACTCCCGGCAGGCTCGCTGCAGCGCGCAGCCGCACGCGCCGCAGAAGCGCTGAGCGGGCTCGGCGCTCTCGCCGCACGCGGGGCAGCTGATCGAGGTGCTCACCGGCGCTGCCTAGGCAACCAGCGCTTCTGCCAGCGCCGACGCGCCGTCCGCTGGAGTGTCCATATCGCCCTCTGCCATCGTCCGCGCGTTCTCATCCCAGCCAGCCTTGCAGCGCGCTCCGACTGTAGCCCATCGAGTCGCGCCGTCCACCCGCCCACGCGAGCGCCGCCCGGGCTCTGAAACCGGCACTTCGGAATACTTCGCCGCGAGCATGTCGCAGCGGGACATCGACGCGCTTCGTCAGCTGATGGCGGCCTTCAACGGGGGCGACATGGATCGGATCCTGAGCCTCACCGATCCGGACTTCGAGGCGGTCATACCGCCGCAACTCTCTGCCGAGCCCGACACGTATCGTGGCCACGAGGGGATCAGGCGGTACTTCGAGTCCTTCTATGAGGTGATGGACGAGATCGAGTTCGAAGCCGAGCGCCTCTGGGACGCGGGCGACTCGGTCGTGGTCGCGGTGCACATGCGGGCCAAGGGCAAGCGGACGGCGATCCCGGTGGTCCAGAGCTTCACCCAGGTGTGGCGCATGCGCGAGGGCAGGGCGCTGAGCGTGCGCACCTACCTCTCGAGCGAGGAGGCACTTGCGGCCGCCGGCCTCTCTCCGCAGGCGGACTAAGCGTCTGGGTGCTCGCCGAACGCCCGCGACGCACCGCCGCCGTCGAGCTCGCCGATCTCGGGCGCCTCGGTTCGGATCAGGTGGGTTAGTGCTTTTTGAGGAGGTGCCCCGGCGTTCTCGAGGTCGGCGGCGAGCGCGATGGCCGCGCTCGGCCTGCGCCAGGGACGCCTGATCAAAAGCCACGCCACCGCGATCAGGAGCAGGGCGGCGCAAAGGAGCCAGCCGAGGGTGGTCGCGTCGATACCCACGTACTTCAGACCGGACGCCGCGATCACGAACGTGATCACCGGTCTGACGTAGCGGTCGGGAGCCAGCGACGAGAACAGCGAGCCGACGAACACCGCCGGGACGCTTCCGATGGCCAGAGAGGCGGTCACGCCGAAGTCGACGTGGCCGAAGGCGAGCGCGCCCAGAGCTGCGGCGGCGGTGAGGGGCACCGCCTGCGTCAGGTCTGTCCCGACGAGCTGGTTGGCGCCCAGCACGGGGTACAGGAAGAGGAGCATGACGATCATCAGCGAGCCCGAGCCGACCGAGGTGATGCCGACCACGATGCCGCCGATCATCCCGATCACGACAGTGCGCAGGGGCCGCGGCGTCACCTCGTGGACCACTCCGCGGCGGGCCTGCCCGCTGCGGCGGTCGAGCACGTAGCGCAGCACCATCGCGCTGGCTCCCACCAGAAGTGCGGCGCCGAGCGCCCTCTCGATGTTTGTCTGCGCCGACTTGGCATGACCCATGAGGCTCAGCACGTATGCCCCCAAGAAGGCCATGGGCACCGAGCCCAGCACCATCCAGCCCACGAGGCGCAGGTTCACGGTTCGCTGTCGCAGGTGCACCGCAGCGCCGATCGGCCGCATCATCACGGCGGCGACCAGGTCGCTCGAGATGGCCTTCGAGGGCTGCACTCCGAAGAGCAGGATCAGCATCGGGGTCATCAGCGCCCCGCCGCCGGCGCCCGTCATCCCGACAAGGAAGCCCACGACGGCGCTCCCAAGAACGATGTATGGGTCTACATGCACGGCCCCTCCTCCACTGCCGTTGCTCGACTCAGACGGCGTTCCCCTGACGTCGGCGGAATGCTAGCCGCTCACGAGGGCGCCCCAAGCCAGAGCGCGCAGAGCGCTTGCGAGCGCTGCAGACGCTCGCAGCAGAGTGTGTGCTCGCCGGGCGGCGGTGAGAGCACACGCCCACCAGCACGGCGCGAAGGAGCATTGTTCAGCTACCTTATCAAGAATATTGAGACGTCAAGCGGCAATCGCCACCGCGCTCGCCGACCTTGGCGTCCCGTCTGCCTACCAGGCCTGGGTCGCCTGACAGTGTGGACACGCGACCGTCGTGGACACCGCCGCCAGGAACAGATAGCCGCACTCGCAGGCATAGGAAGCCCGGTCCATCGGACCGCCCGCTGCGCGCGCCCGCTGGACCGCGAGGTCACACGGTGGGGCGGCCTCGCTGAGCTCGCGTCCCGCAGGGGGGGTCGCGCGCGGGGGCCTCGCGGGGTGGCCGTGGCTGCCCGGCTCCGTATGCGGCTGCACGCCCGCGCGCGCCTGCAAGGCCGTCGCGAAGCCGCCGCGGGCGGCGCGCCGGCGCCGTAGGGCGAAGGGGGCGAGGTGGGGGCGCCCGGCGAAGTCGATCAGGCTGGTCTTCATGGCTTCTCTTGGGAGACACTCGGCCCCCGCCAGAAGGTTCGCCCGCGTGCGCGATTCTCCTGGCCGAATGGTTTAGGTCGGAAGTGCCGCCGTGCTGCCCGCGGGCGTCATCGGTGCGACGGCCTTTGGGATACTGGGGAGGATGAACCCCGCGCGGAAGCGAATGGCGCGACTGGTCGCGGCATTGAGCGCGGCCCTGGTGCTTGCAAGCGCGCTCATCTACACGAGCTTCAGCGCCGCCAGCCCGGCCCTCAGCCCCAGCCAGCTCCTGCACCGCGCCCAGCCGGGTCGCAGCTATCAGCTCACCGGCGTCGTCGTCGGCGGCTCCGTCCGGCGCGTCGGGGGCGTGCTGTACTTCGCCGTCGCCGATCGCCGCGGCGCTGCAAACGTTCCGCTCTCCTACACAGGGACCGTGCCCGATCCGTTTCGCGAAGGACGCGAGATAATCGTCACCGTACGCAAGGACGGCCCTCGCTTCGTCGGCGAACGCGACTCCCTGATCACCAAGTGCCCTTCCAAGTACAAGGCCGCCCCGGCGGGCGAGAAGCAGAACTACTAGCTACTCCACCAGCCCTACGGCTTTGAGGGCCTGGGCGCGGTCCTCGTGCTCGTACAGGTAGACGATCCTTCCGTCCCTCAGCTTGAAATGCCCGTACAGGTGAACGTCGACTTCGGCCCCGCTAGCCGAGCCGCGAGCGGTCAGGTGCAGGACGGCCACTACATCCTCACCTGCGTCGATCAAAGCTTCGATGCCGATGTGGTGCTCGGTCCATGGGTCGAGCCATCCGGTTCTGATCCGCATGGCACCGGCGAGGCCGTGCGACACGGTGTGATTCTCCTCGAAGGGCGCCCAGTCGACCTCGGGATGCGTGAGTTCGCGGAAGACGTCGTCGCTGTTCTCGAAGGCCCAGAGCCATCGCCTCACGACCTCCACGTTCTCCTGCGACACCGCCTACCCCCGTTGCTCGGCGAGGCGTTCGGCGGCGGCGCGGGCCTCGTCGATGCCTCGATCGTCCCAGGTGGTCAGAAACCGCGTGATCACACCGTCTTCCCACACGTACACCCATGGCGACACTTGGTGAAGGTCACCCCCGCCAGCCAGACGCCCCCGATGACGTGTCAGGGCAAGAACCACTCCACCGCCGACGTGGGCAATCTCCTCAAGCTGAATCTCGTACGCCTCGTAAGAGCCAAGCCAGTCTTCAAAGGCTCCTCGGATCGCCTCCTCCCCCTCGATGGGTCCGTCGAGCGTCGTCTCCCAAAGGGCATCCGCTGCGAAAAAGCTCAGGATCGCGTCGACGTCTCGGCGGTTGCCAGCCTCAAGCGTGCGGCGCGTCAGCTCGATCACGTTGGGCGTCGTGGACTCCTCGGGCATCGCCCGCCCAGTATCTCGCAGGGGAATGCCCTCAGAGTGACGCGGCGAGCTCGTGTGCGAGTCCTCGTGCCGGCTCGAGCCCGTCGCCCTCGCGCTCGACGGCGGGCGAGACGAGGCGGAAGCGGTTCTGGCCCAGCGCGTACACGGCAACCTCGCCGACTTGCATGCAGGCGCCGACCGCGTTCGTCTCCCAGGCTCCCGGCTCGCGGTCCATAGGCCGAGATTGGGAGGTCGTAGAAAACCGTGCTAGAGGACTGCCAGCGGTGAGACTACGATGCAAGCATGGTGTGCATAGGCGCTCTCATGGCCACCATGCGGCGCAACCGCGAAGCGCGAAGGGAGCTGCTGACCAGAGGCGAGCGCGCGGTTGGCTGGCTGCTCGCGTTCCTGCCAACCATCCTCCTCGTCGGTGCGATCGCGCTTCTCATCTCCGGCCACGGGGCGGCCGCGCACGCTTTGGGGATCGCGCTGCTGATCCTCACACTGGTTGTCGCAGCCGTTCCCATCTCGCCGCTCTTGAGCGCGAGGGTGCGGCGCCGACCAGCTCAGGCCGGAATTACCGACCGCCAGCCAGACGCACCCCGGCAGTAGGCACCGCGCCCTGGGCTCTCGCTGGTTCCCTCGCGCGCCGACCGCCCGTGCGGCTCGCGGAAGACGGCGGCGCGTGATGTCAGCGAACGACGCCGAACGGGCAGCTACGGGGTAGCATGAGCGGCCGACCGATGGCCGAAAATCCCCGTAAATCCGGGACTCCCCGCGACTGGCCGACATCGGCCAGCACGGGGGTCCAAGAAGCAGGGCTACCGAGTGTCGGCTCGCCCGCCCGCTCGCTTCGGGGAGGCGCTAGGTACTGATGGCAGCGCTCGGAAGCAGCTGCCTGGTGCTCTCGCTGGCGGTCTGCGCCTACGGCATCGTCGCTGCGATCTATGGCGTGCGCAGCGGCCGCGTGGAGTTCACCGACTCCGCGCGGCGCACGGTGTACGCGCTCGCGGGCATCCTCACCGTCGCCTTCGCCGTGCTCGAGCTCGCCTTCCTGCGCAACGACTTCGCCTTCAACACCGTCGCCGACACATCGAGTCGCACGACGCCCGCCCTATACCGCGCGGCGGCCGTGTGGTCCTCACAGGAGGGCTCGCTGCTGCTCTGGGCGTGGCTGCTGTCGCTGTGGTCCAGCCTGGCTCTGTTCTTGATGCGCCGGAGGCTTCGCGACGTGACCGGTTACGCGACTGCCGTGCTGCTCGGCTTCGGCGCGTTCTTCATCTCGCTGATGATCTTCTACGCAACGCCGTTTGCGACCACGAGCCCGGCGCCGGCGGAAGGTGCGGGCCTGGATCCGTTGCTGCGCTTCCCGACGATGGTGATCCACCCGCCGATGCTCTACTCGGGCTACACGCTGTGCACGATCCCGTTCGCGTTCGCCGTCGGCGCCCTGCTCACGCGCCGGATCGACGCCGACTGGATCTCCGCCACGCGCCGGTTCGCGCTCGCCGCCTGGCTGTGCCTCGGGGTCGGCATCCTGCTGGGAGCGCGCTGGTCCTACTCGGTGCTCGGCTGGGGTGGCTACTGGGGGTGGGACGCGGTCGAGAACGCGTCGCTGATGCCGTGGCTGACAGCGACGGCGTTCCTGCACTCGCTGATGATCCAGGAGAAGCGCGGCATGCTGAAGGTGTGGAACACCTCGCTCGTGCTCGCCACGGGCTCGCTGGCGATCATGGGCACTTTCCTGGTGCGCAGCGGCATCCTCAACTCGATCCACGCGTTCGGCAGCGCGACCCTCGGGGTGCCCTTCGTGGCACTCATCGGCGTGCTCGTCGCCGGTTCGATCTACCTCGTCGTATCGCGGCGCGACGCGCTGCGCAGCGAGCACCGGCTCGATTCGCTGCTGTCGCGCGAATCGGCGTTCCTGGCAAACAACCTCGTGCTCGTGGGGCTCTGCTTCGTGATCTTCTGGGGCACCTACTTCCCGCTGATCTCCGAAGCGCTCAACGGCACAGCCGCGTCAGTGGGGCCACCATGGTTCGACCGCTACACGGTGCCCCTGGCCCTGATCCTCGTGCTCCTGAGCGGCATCGGACCGCTGATCGCGTGGCGCCGCGCCACGCTCGCGAGCGCGCGGCGCAACTTCGCCGTGCCGCTGAGTGCGGCAGGGATCGCTGCGCTCGCGCTGCTCGCGGCGGGCGTCCCGGGGCGGCCGCTGGCGATCGCGTTGTTCGCGTGCGCGGCGTTCGTGTTCGCGAGCATCGGCCAGGAGTTTGTCCGCGGCGTGGGCGCGCGGCGCCAGATCACGCGCGAGGCCGTCCCTGCTGCGCTGCTGTCGCTCGTGCGTCGCAATCGCAGGCGCTATGGCGGCTACATCGTCCACGTTGGCATCGCCGTCCTGTTCGTCGGCGTGGCTGCCTCCTCATCCTTCCAGCACGCCACCGAGGTGGGGCTCTCTCCCGGCTCTGCGGCGCGGGTGGGCGCATACACGATCAGCTACGTGCGTCCCACCGCGACGGTCACGCCCGCCGCCGACGCCGCGCACACCGGCTCGAGCATGAGCCTCGGCGCCGTGCTCGACGTGAGCAAGCGCGGCCACCACGTCGCGACTCTGCGGCCGAGCCAGGGCTACTACGACTCCGGCGAAGCGGCTCAGGGGTCGGTGGGGCACCTGATCGGAGGGCAGCCCGTCAGCCACATCAGCATGAGCGAAGGGGTACTGCGCGACGTCTGGAGCGCGATCGCACCAAACATCTCGAGCCCCGCCTTGCAGCGCATCGTAGACGCAGGCAACCGAACGCTCCCGCCGCAGGACGCGCCGATCGCACTCGGCTACCTCGCGCGCGAGTACCTGCAGCATCCGCCGGCAGCACAGTTCCACTTCATCGTCTCGCCGCTCGTCATGTGGATCTGGATCGGCGGCGCGATCGTGTTCGGCGGTGGGCTCATCGCCGTGTGGCCGCCGCCGAGCGTCGTAGTCCGCCGCGTCAGCGTGCGCGCGCGAGCACGCTCGGCGGGCGACCCGGTCCGCGCCTGAGAGACGGTGAGCGCGTCGAGCAGTCGCGGTCGGTGCCTCCACTAGATGGATGCCTTGGTCGTGCTCCTGACGCTCGTGCTCGTCGCCGGCGTCCTGATCGTGATCAGTGCGCCGCTGCGCGCACGCGCCGCCGAGCGTCGCGGCAGCACGCGCGAGAGCGAGCACACGAAACCGGAGCCCGAGCGGGCGGCGCTTGAAGCCGAGCGCGAGGCCAAGTACCGCGAGATACGCGACGCCGAGCTCGACTATCGCACCGGCAAGCTATCTCGCGAGGACTACGAAGCCGTCGACGCAGCCCTGCGTCGCGAAGCGATCGCGATCTTGGATTCGCTCGAGCGCGCGCAGGCGCCCTCGAGCGACTCCCTCGAGGACTAGGCCCAGGGTCGCTTGAGCAGGACGATCGCGTTCAGCAGGAACAGGATCGAAAAGAAGATCGTCCACCGGTTGAGGTTGCGCTCGACCATCGAGCCTCCGCCCAGCGGGCCCGTTCCGCTGCCGACTCCGAACGCGCCGGAGAGCCCCGAGTCCTTGCCCGAGTGCATGAGCACGAGGAAGACCACGATCACCGAGATCACGACCTGGAGCACCGAGAAGAGGGTTTCCATGGCCCACACTGTAATGCCTGGCGCCACCGTCCGGGGTATGCGTAATTCTCGGACGATCGGCCAGTTTCCAAGCCCCCGCTCGCGTGGCGGCGGCCCGTTGCCGCCGTATCTGCCATGAACATTCGGCGCGGCTCGCGGCATGCGCGATCACGACTCCTTTACCTTGCGGCAATGCCGCGCCGATATAGACCCCAGTGGGCGTACCGGGGCCTTGTGGGCTAGCTGCGCCGACCACGACCATGGGACGACCCAGCAATGAAGATCCATCCCGGCGCGCGGCCCCCGTTGCCGGCCCCAGCAGGCGGGCGCTGCGGATGCTGGTCTCGGCGCTCGCCGGCGGCGGGCTGACGGCGGCCGGGCTGGGGGCTCTCGTAGGTCCGGCGCTGGGCGCCGAAACCACTTCGATCGGTACGCCGGGCGAAGGGACCTTGGGGTCGGGACCGGCCGCAGGCGCCCCCGAAGCTGGTGGCGCTGGCCAGCCGGGGCAGACTGCCGCTGGGCAGCCCCCAAGCACGAACACGACCACGGCGCCGACCAACACGACCACGGCGCCGACCAGCACGACCACGGTGCCGATCGGCGACCCCTCGAATCCGTCCGCGGCCGACCAGCCCGCGCCGCCGCCGGAACCGCCCAAGGTTGTGCTCCAGCGCAAACAGTCGCCCAGCGGCGCAAAGCCCCCCAGGCGCAGCGGCAGCGCGACCGGCCAGAAGCCGAGCGGCAGCGCGAAGAACGGGCACGGCGGCCCCAGCACCCCGAGCGGCGCCGGAAACGTGGCGCCGGCGCCGGGCATCATTGCGGCCCAGGCCGGAGCCTTCGCCACCGAACTCGCGAACTCGGCCGCGTCCGCGCAGGCGCTGGCCTTCTACCGCATCCCCCTGTTCCTGCTGCCGATCTACCAGGCCGCCGCGGTCCAGTACGGAGTTCCCTGGCAGATCCTCGCGGCGATCAACGAAATCGAGACCAACTACGGCACCGACCTGGCCGTCTCGAGCGCCGGCGCGGAGGGATGGATGCAGTTCATGCCGGCCACGTGGCTGCAGTACGGGGTCGACGCGCTGAACGCGGGCTACGCCGATCCATACAACCCGGTCGACGCGATCTTCGCGGCCGCCCGCTACCTGCGCGCCGCCGGCGCCGCCCACGACCTGCGCGCGGCGGTCCTCGCCTACAACCACTCAGACGAATACCTCAACTCGGTGCTGCTGCGCGCGAAGCTGATCTCGGCGTACCCCAAGACGGTTATCGCCACTCTCACCGCGCTGAGCGACGGTCGTCCGCCGCTCACGGGCGGTCACCTCAGCTGGGGCCTGCCCTCGACGACGGCTGCCGTGCTGGGATCGGCGGCCACTGCACCTCGCTCGAGTGCGACCGCAGGCGCGAGCCCCGTGGCCGGCAGCACGCAGCCGGACGCTGCGAGCGCCCAACAGCCGGCCTCTCCACTGGCCGCGGCGGCCGCGGCTGTGCGCGGGGGCGCGGGAGCCGCCCAGCCGCTGCAGATGGTCGACGTCAGAGGCGCGCCCAACGCCTCGGTGGTCGCCGTTGAGGACGGCCGCGTGCTCAAGCTCGGCCACTCTTCGAAGCTCGGTCGCTACGTCGTTCTGCGCGATGTGTACGGCGACGTGTTCACCTACACCGGTCTTGGCAGCATCGCGCCCAGGTACAAGCCCGCGAAGGTCACGCGCACGGCCTCAGCGTGGCGCAGGCAGCTCGAAAACACCGCGGCGATCAGGCCGGAGCGCTCGCCTGCGGAACCCGCGAGCGCGGGCAGCCAGCCGCCCTCGACGCTGAGCGTTGCCCGAGCGAGCGCGCGCAAGGCGCCCGGGTCCGGCGCTGCGAGCGCGGCTGTATCCACGCACGCGATCTCCGCGGGCAAGGTCCGCCTGTTCGCTCACCCGGGCAACCCCGACGCCCAGCTCGCTTCAAGCAAGGGAGCGTCGCGGCCTGGATCTCGGCACGGCGACGGCTCCCGGCCGCTGCGCGCCGGCTCGGTCGTCTCGCAGGGAACCGTGCTCGGTAAAGCGCGCGTTCCGCCCGGTGCGCACAACGGCCACCTGCGCTTCGCGATCCGCCCGGCGGGGGATCGCAGCACCATCGATCCGCGCCCGCTCCTCGGCAACTGGCTCGAGCTCGAGGCGGCGCTGCACCCCGCCGGAGCGCCCCCCAACGCCGACCTTCTCGGCGCGACGGCCACAGGGGTGTTCCTGTTCTCGAAGGCCGAGCTCGAGCGCGCCGTGCTCGCCGATCCCGGTATCAACATCTACCCCTGTGGGCGGCGCGACATCGCCTCAGGAGCGATCGACAGGCGGGTGCTGGCGGTGCTCGCGTTCCTCTCGCGAAGCGGGCTCGCGCCGACCGTGAGCGCACTTCGCTGCGGGCACAGCGAGTACACGGTCTCGGGCTACGTCTCCGAGCACTACACGGGGGACGCCGTGGACATCTCCGCCATCAACGGCACTCCGATTCTCGACCATCAGGGCGTGGGGACGATCACCGATCTCACGATTCGCGCGCTGCTCACTCTGCAGGGCCCGTTCGCGCCTCACCAGATAATCAGCCTGATGCGCTACCCCGGCGCCGGCAACACGCTGGCGATGCCCGATCACTACAACCACATCCACGTCGGCTTCCGTCCGGACGGCGTAGGGCCGGCGCCCGGTCCGGGTGCGACCGCCACAGCCACCCGTGCTGGCAGACGCGCCGGCACGTTGTCCTCGCCGCCGGCCACGGGCCGGAGCATCAGCTCCGCGCAGTGGGACCGGCTGATCCAGCGCATCTCGGCGCTGCCTGCTCCGGCCGTGTCGAGAAAGCCGAGCTCGGCCGCGATCCGCAACAGGAAGCACCCCTAGGCCTGCGTGCGCGGGGCCCCATGGGCCGGCGCCCCGTCGGCGCGTGCAGTTTTCCTAACCGGCAGCGCACAGCGGTTCTCGCAGGCGCGTCTGCGATGATCGCGCGATGCCGCCACGCGCCGGGATCGATCTCGGAGGCACCAAGATCCAGGCGGTGCTCGTCGACGAGAGCAATGACGTCCTTGGCTCGGTGCGGCGTCCCACGCCCACGAGCGGCGGTCCCGCCGATGTCGCCCGCGAGATCGAGCTGGCGCTGCGCGACGCATGTGCCGGCGAGCGGCTTGATCCATCCTCGCTTGCCGGCGTTGGCGTCGGGTCGCCTGGAACGATCGAAAACGGCAACGTCAGCAGCGCACGCAACCTCCCCGGATGGGAAGGCAGCTTTCCTCTCGCCGCAACGCTCGAAGCGGCGCTCGGCTGCAAGGTGAGGATCGGCAACGACGTGCAGGTGGCGACCGAAGCCGAGTTCAAGCTCGGCGCGGGCGAGCCCTACAGCTCGTTGCTCGGGGTCTTCTGGGGCACTGGAGTGGGGGGAGGCCTGATCCTCGATGGCAGGCCGTGGCGCGGCCGCGGGGGCGCAGGCGAGATCGGCCACGTGGTCGTCAAGCTGGACGGCGCACGCTGCACGTGCGGGCGCATCGGCTGTGTCGAGGCTTACGCCGGGCGCGCAGCCATGGAAGCACGGGTACGCCGCCAGCACGAGGAGAAGGGACGCCGGACCGATCTGTTCAAACTGATGGAGGAGCACAACCGCACGCGCCTGACCAGCGGCATCTGGGCGCGAGCGCTCGAGCACGGCGACACACTTGCGAGCGCTGCGATCGAGCGCGCGATTCGCGCGCTCGGCGCGGGCATCGCCTCCGTCGTGAACGTGCTCGACGTCGAGAGCGTGGTCATCGGGGGCGGGCTGGGCGTGAGGTTCGGCGATCCGTATGCGAAACGGATCGCTCAGGAGATGCAGCCGCACCTGTTCGTCGACTCGCGACCGCCCGCTGTGCATGTCGCCGCGCTCGGCGACCTCGGCGGCGCGCTCGGCGCGGCGCTGCTGGTGGCTGAGGAGGGACCACCGCCGGCGGCGGGCTGAGCAAAGGCAGCCCCCCGCGCGCGCTCGGCCCGGCGGCGCCGCGGTCGCGGGCTCGAGCTACAGCGCGCCGTCCAAGGCCGGATCGCGACGCTCACCCGCCGCTGGCGGTCACCACGACGAGCACGAGCGAAAGCGTTGAGAGCACCGTGACGGTGATGCCGGTCACGAGGTCGGGGAGGCCACGGCTGCTGCGCGCTCCCATCACGTGCGCCGAGCGCGCGAGTCGCCAGATGAAGAACAGGTTGATCGGCAGAAGCAGCCCGTTGACGACCTGTACCCCGATCAGCAGTGAGATCACGGGAACGCCCGGGATGACGGCCACGAACGCGCTCACGATGAGCATCGTCGTGATGATGTTCACGAACACGGGCGCCTCCTCGCGCCTGCGCCCGATCCCCTTTTCATAGCCGAGCGACTCAGAGATCACGTACGAGGTCGCTATCGGCAGGATCGCCGCGGCCAGCAGGCTCGCTCCCAGCAAGCCGACGCCGAAGAGCACCTCGGCGTAGTGACCTGCGAAAGGATTCAGCGCCCGGGCGGCGTCGGCCGCCGAGGAGATGTCGTGCACGCCGTGCGTGAACAGGGTCGCGCCGGTGGCGATGACGATGAATGCCGCGACCAGGTTCGCAAAGACCGCGCCGGAGACCGCCTCGCGTTCCTCGCGCGCCAGCTCGTCCTCGCGCGCTCCGCGCTCGACGACCGCCGACTGCAGGTATAGCTGCATGTAGGGGGTGATCGTCGTTCCTGCGGTCGCCACCAGCAGCAGCACGTAGGAGGTGCTCGCATGCAGATGCGGCGCCACGACCGCCCTGCCCACCGCGCCCCAGTGCGGGTGGGCGAGGATGGCGGCGATCGGGTAGGCAAAGAACGGGATCGTGAAGGCGATGAACACACGCTCGGCAGAGCGATAGGACCCGCGCACGATGATCAGCCAGATGCCGAGCGCCGCCACCGGGACGGAGGCCTGTGCGGGGATCCCCGCGAGCCCCAGGGAGGCTCCCACACCGACGAACTCCGAGACGCAGAGCCCGAGGTTCGCCACCAGCACGGCGCTCGTCGCGAACACAGACCAGCGGATGCCGTACTCCTCGCGGATCAGCTCGGCGAGGCCCTTGCCGGTCACGACCCCCATGCGGGCAGCGAGCATCTGCACGACCCCGAGCGAGAGCGTGATGAGCACGATCGTCCACAGCAGCCCGTAGCCGTACTTGGCGCCCGCCGAGGCATAGGTCGCCACGCCGCCCGCGTCGTTGCCGGCGTTGGCGGCGATCAGGCCCGGACCGAGGAGCCCGACGAAGGCGAAAATGCGTGTCCTGCGCGGGCTAAGGCGGGCAGGCAGCCGCGGCCGGCCAAGCGTGGCCGACCGGACGCGGCGCATAACGGGCGGTACTCGGACCACCATCGAACTGTCCGCCTGCTGCGCTCACGCGGGCAGTGTATTCAGTCCTCACCGAGCAGGCCGAAACGACGCCGCCAGCTGCGCGGGAGCATGGCTCCGAGCAGATCGTCGACCGTCACCACGCCCACCATCGCTTCGTGCTCGTCCGCGACCGGTATCGCCGTGAGGTTGTAGTCGGCCATCAACCGCGCGATCTCCTCGAAGGGGGCATCCGGGGGGATGCAGGGCACCTCGTGCTTGATCACCGCCTCAAGCCGGCTGCCCTCCGCCGCGCGCAGCAGGGCTGCGACCGGCACGCTTCCTTCGAGCGTGCCGTCGGCGCCGCGCACGAACACGCTCGTCAGCAGCTCGGGCGCGATCGGGCTCTCGCGCACCTCGCGCAGCGCCTCGCTGACCGCTGTGGTGCCCGCGAGAAGAATGAAGTCAGGGCTCATCAAGCCGCCCGCCTCGGCGGGGTCGTAGCCGAGCAGGGCGCGCACCTTCACGCGGTGGCTCACTGGCAACAGCGCCAGCACCGGCTCGCGGCGATCCTCATCGAGCTCGCCGATGATGTCGGCGGCGTCGTCAGGCGCCATGCGCGAGAGGATGGCCGCGACCTGGGCGTCCGGCCGGTCCTCGAGGAACTCGCGCTGATGCTGGTCGTCGAGCTCCTCGAAGACGTCCGCCTCGAGCTCGCGGTCGTCGTCGCCGACGGCCTGGATGATCTCCTCCCCCTCGGGGCGCGAGGCGGCCTCGACGAGGTCGGCGATCTGCGCCGGATGCAGCTTGGCGAGCTTTGGGTGGGGCACGCGCAGTCGCACCGTGGGCACGTGCCCGACGAACGGCTCGACGCCCGCCCAGTCGAGGAACTCGCCGGTCGCGATGTGCACGCCCAGGCCCTTCGGGAGCAGGCGGCGCAGGCCACCGCGTGGTCCGGTGTCCACGCCGACCACCCGCCACGAGCCGCCGGCGTGCGCGAGCTCGATCTCGTTGGCGCGCACCAGGCGGGCGCCCTCGACGTTGATGAGCTGGCGGTCGAGCAGGTCGCGCTTGAGCAGGACCTCCTCGGGCCGGCGCTCGAAGTGACGCAGGTCGAGCTTCTCGGTGCGCAGGACGACGCCGTCGGGGGCCATGTCAGAGATGCGCTCGACCCCGAGAAACGACGTGCGCCCCGCGACCCTGACGAGAAACCCGGTGATCGGTGGATACCCCACCCCGCCGAGCCTCACGATCACGTCCTCGACCCTCCCCAGGCGCTCTCCAGCCGAGTCGCGCAGCGGGCTCCCCACCACCGAGGAGAGGTGCAGGATCGGGGGCGCCTGCGTCGCGTTCACGGCGCTCATCGTAAGGGCTTCACGCGCTGCCTCCACGGAGCAGCCGCTCGATCGCAGCCGCGAACGAGCCGGCGTCGAGGCTCCCGGGCGAGAAGCGTCGTGGCTGCGACCCCGTCCGGTAGAGCAGGAACGACGGCGTCACCGAAACGTGAAAGCGCGATGCGAGCGCGCGGGCCTGCGCCAGCTCACGCGAAGGCCCGGCGCCGTTGCGGGCGGCGAGCGCCCGCCCGACGTCGACGCCGGGAATCGCGCCCGCCAGCGCGCGCAGGTAGAGGTCGGTCACGTATGAGGTGTTCTCCGAGCCCTGGTTCGCGTACATGAGCGCGACGAACTGGAACAGGCGATCCTGTTCGCCGATCGCGTATGCGACCCGCGCGGCACGTTCGGAATCGTGGCCGATGGTGTCGAGGGCATGGAGGATGACCCGCACGCGACCCGACCTCACGTAGCGGCTGATGATGCGCGGGAGCGCGTCCTCGGAGAAGGTCGCGCAGGCGGGGCACTGCAGGTCGGCGAACTCGACCAGCGTGACGGGCGCCCGCTGATCGCCGAGCGTCGCTGCGATTTGGGGTATTCCGCGCAGCAGCGCAAGCGCGCGCGCAGCCCCCGGCACGGGACGGCCCGGTCGCAGTTCGGAGGTGCTGCCGCTCGTCAAGACCGCGGCGAGCACAGCGCCCGACAGGCCGATAGCCACGACGAGCGCGCCGAGCTGGTAGCGGCGCCTGCGCCTCGTGGCGGCGCGGGGATCCTCCTCGACACGGCTCATGCACCACTTCTACCGCAACGGTGGCGCTCGCACGCGAACTATGTTGGGCGCGGTGAAGCTCCCCTTCTGGCTCTCGATCGCGGCGCTCTCGCTCGTCCAGGGTGGGGTCGTGGCGTTGCCCGCCGCCGGCGCTGCGAGCGGCCGCCTTCGCTTCCTGCGCGCCCGCCAGTGGGCGCTGATCCCGCCCCTGTCGGTGGTCGGCTTCGTGCTCGCGGCGCGGGCCGCCGAGCGCGCGAGCGCCCAGACGTTGACCTACCTCGCGCTGGTTGCCGTGCCGCCTCTCGCAGCGGCCGCGCTGGGGACGCTCGCCGCCGGCGCGCGGCCCGCGCTCGCGCTGCTGGCGATCCCGCTGTTCGCGCTTGCGTGGGCGGATCGGGCTGGGCTCGCGGGAGAGGGCGCCGCGCTCATCCTCTCCGCGATGAGCTGCGTCGCGCTCGGCGCGCTGATCGCTGCCGTCACTCCGGCTCGCTGGCTCGGCGCCGGGATCATCGCGATGGCGGCAGCCGACACGGCGCTCGTGGTGGCCGATCAGCTGCAGCGCCCGAACAGGGTGCTGCAGGCTGCCCACCCAGCCGCCGGACTGCCGCGCCTGCAGAGCGTGGTGTTCGGCTCGGCCGGGATGGGGTACGGCGACCTCTTCATCGCGGGGCTGCTGGGGGGCCTGCTTGCGGCACGCCTTGGGCGGGCTCCACAGGTGCGCGCCGCGCTGCTGGCGGCGGCGCTGGCGCTCGCATTCGACCTTCTCTTCTTCTTCGTCGACGAGCTTCCGGCCACCGTCCCCGTTGCGCTGACGCTGATCGCGCTGTCCGTGCACCGGTCCGGGCCCCGGCGCAGTCTCGAGCTGAGCGACGGCGCGCGCGGCGGCGACCCCCGGACCGCCTGTGCCCCGCGGGCGGCGGATTCAGGGGGCGTTCGGGGGTTCCTGTTCTTCCGAGGACCCAGACCCTTCGCCCTGCGAGGGCGTGTTGCCCGTCGACCCCCCGGCTGACAGCGACGGCGCCGGCACATTTATATGGATCGGCGCCAGTTTGATGCCTTGCAGATGAATCCCTTCGATAAGTATCTGCAGGCCGGGGATCTGGATCGTCTTTATGCGCACGCTGCCGCGCAGGGGCAGGCCGCGCAGGTGAACTTTGCCGATGTGCGCCTTGGCGAGCTCTTGCTTGGCGCAAGCTGACAGGGCGCTCTTGTACGTCGCACTGCCCGCGTCCACAGACTTGTAGTCGAGGACCGCGCCGCTGGCGGACACCTTGGGAGAGGGAAGCCTGACCCCATGCTTGCGCATGCAGGCGGCGAACCTGGAGAGCCTTGTGACCTGCTTCGCGCTGGGAGGAGTGGAGCTCGGCGGATTGTGTGCGTGGGCAGGTTCACTGCCAGCGCACGACGAGATCAGCGCTTCGGCGCGCGCGCGGGTGATGCCCTTCGGGAGCTTTGGCACCTTGCCCGCGCCCAGTTCGGCTTCGGCGCGCGACGTGAGGGTGACCCCTTTCCTCGATAGGCAGGCGCTCAGCGCACGCACCTTGTCTTCGCCCGCTTTCGCCGTCGCGGAGCTGCCACTCGACAGACGCGCGCCGGAATTCGCCTTCTGCGTCTTGCTGCTCCCCGATGAGCCGCCGCACGCCGAGAGCCCGGCGATGAGGACCAGAAGCAGCAGCGCGCTGGAGATCGGTACCGGCCTACCGAGATGGATGTGCCGCATGTGAATTTCGGTTCGTCCCCCAGAGATGAATACGTCGCCTCAAGGAGGCGACTCCCGCGAACGATAATGAACCATCCGTCGACCCGCGCCGGTTGGCCGCAGCGGCCTGCCGCGCGCACTGGCGCGGGGTGAACCTCAGCCGCCGCGCCGGAAAAACCGCAACTGGACGCCGCGCCCGCGCGCAGCGCTCAGGCGCTCGAGGCGAGCCCGTCGATGCTCGCGGACTCGGCGTCGTCGCGTGCAGTCTTGATGGCCCGGAGCGAGGGCGTCGCTGCCGTCAGCTGCGCCTCCGAAGCCGCTCGCTCCGTCTCGTCGGCGTCGCCCTCGGATGCAAGTCGAGCGCGGGGAACGCGGGCGCTGGACTCGAGGGCCGGCGGCGCAGTCAGGGCGGGATCGGATGCGGCGCCTGCGAGCTCGATTCGCCGCACCTGCGGGACGACGCGGTGATCGAAGGAGCCGACGGCCTCGTTGTAGGCCTTGACCGAGGAGTCGAGCTGGCGCCCGACCTTCGCGAGCGGCTCGATGAAGCGGCCGAGCCGGCGATGCAGCTCGCGCGCCGAGTCCGCGATCTCGCGCGCGGACTCCGCGATCAGCTCCTGGCGCCAGCCGTAGTGGACCGCCCACAGTAGGCCGATCAGGGTGGTCGGCGTGGCCATCAGGACCTGGTGCTTGACGCCGTACTCGATCAGGGCCGGATCCTGGGCCAGCGCCGCTTGGTAGATGCCGTCGGAGGGCACGAACATGACCACGAACTCCGGCGTGGACTGCAGCTGCGACTGATACGCCTTCCCCGCGAGCTTGGCGATGTGCTCGCGGGCCTGGCGGGCGTGGCGCTCCAGGTGCTGCTCGCGCTCGTGCTCGAGCGTCGCCTCGAGCGCCGAGAGGTAGGCATCGAGCGGCACCTTCGAATCGACCACCACGAGCTTGGCGCCGGGCAGGCGCACGAGCATGTCCGGTCGCAGCGCCCCGTCGTCCCCGTCGATCGTGCTCTGCTCTAGGAAGTCGCAGTGGGCGACCATGCCCGCCATCTCGACCACGTTGCGCAGCTGGATCTCGCCCCACGAGCCGCGCGTGCTGGGCCGCCGCAGCGCCGTAACAAGGTTTCCGGTCTCGGTACGCAGCGTGCCCAGGCCGTCGCCGAGATTTCTTAGCATCTGGGCGAGCTCTCCCTGAGCCTGGCGGCGCTCGCGCTCCAGCCGTCCTATCTCGTTCTCCATCCGCCCCAGCTTTTCCTCGACGGGCCGCACGAGCCCCTTGATCTCCTCGCTGCGCTTCGCGAGCTCGCCAGCGCCGCGCTCCTGCTGGGCGCGAGTCTGGTCCTCGAGCCGGCGCGCGAGCAGGTCGCCCGTCTGGGCGAGCACGTCGAGCGATATGGCCTTGAGCTCGTCGCGCAGGCGCTGCTCGCGCTGGTGCTCCTCATCCCGATGGCGCCCGCGACGCCCCGGCGCCTGGCGACGGGCCAGCGCGACGCAGACGGCGGCAGCCAAGAGGATGGCGAGGATCAGCTCCAGAGCGCTCACAGAGACGGTCAGGATGCCAGCCGATGCGGACGAGTCCAGCCGCCTGCGCGCGGCGCCGCGTGCGCGAATCGGCCCGCCGCAGAGCCTAGAATCCAGCGCCTTACGAGGTAAACCCCGACTTGACACGATGGCTTCGGCTCGGCTATGCTCGCGGGGCGCTGAGGCCACGAGCATCGGCGACGGGTGCAGGTGTCCTGTGCCGGGCGACGTTCAATTCAATGGCGGGAGAGCGCTGGAGGCTCATCGCTGCGACACCGCACTCGGTGTGCGGCCGGCCGGCTTCCGCTCGCGACGAGGAGGATGTGAGAATGCAGGCCAAGAAAGGCTTGGCGGTTGGGTCCCGCTTCCGCGCGACCGTAATCGGGTGCTGCACGGCGCTCGCATTGGTGCTCTCGGCTGCGGTGGTTCCGTCCATCGCGGGCGCGACGACACTGCCGCCAGTCAAAGAAAAATACCTGGCGCTCGGGGACTCGCTGGCCTTCGGCTACTCCGCGCAGCTCTACCACGAAGGCGAAGCGAACGGGTATGAGGACCCCGAATCGTTCGAACACGGCTACGTGAACGTGCTCTTCAAGAAACTCAAAAGCGCGGCCGTGAAAGTGGGCAGCAACATCAATCTCCAGAACGACGGCTGCCCGGGCGAGACCTCTTCGGGGGTGATCGGGACCAGCACATCTCTGCTCGAAACGCTCAACACGGCGTTGAAAAAATCGCAAGAAGAAAACAAACTTCCCACGGTCAAAGGGACAAGCCCGTGCGCATACCAGGCGGGATGGAATGCGTTCAAAAAAGTAGGCGTCGGCGGGCCTCTGCACCACCCCTTCTCAGGGTCGCAGCTCGAAGACGCGCTCGCGACGATCGCCTACGCGCAGAACGTCGAAAAAAAGCCCGTCACGACGGTTTCGCTGAACATCGGCGCCAACGACGAGCTTCAGTCGCTCGGCAAAGTTGAAAAAGAAGCCCAAGAATTCGTCCAAGCCAAAGTCGAAAAAGTCGGCAAAGAAGCCGTCGAAGCGAAACTGGCCAAAGTCGCTAAAGAAGCCATCGAAGCGAAACTGGCCAAAGTCGCCCAGGAAGCAATCGAAGCCAAAATCAACGAACAGGTCTTCATAAAATGCTCCGAAAAAGCATTTGCTGAAACCGGCGGTGAAGAACCGGCGTACGTTGAAGCGCGTGAAAAATGCCTTGAAACAGAAGGCAAAAAACTAGGCGAAGAATACTACGCCGAACACAAAGCCGAACTCGAAAAAGAAGGCAAAGAAGCAGCCGAAAAATACTTCGGTGAAAACAAAGCCAAACTAGAAAAAGAAGGCAAAGAAGCAGCCGAAAAATACTTCGGTGAAAACAAAGCCAAACTAGAAAAAGAAGGCAAAGAAGCAGCCGAAAAATACTTCGCTGAAAACAAATTCAAACTCGTATCAGAAGGCGAAGTGAAGGGCGCCGAACTGATCGAAAAAACGGTTCCTGGTCTGTTTGCGCAGATCAACTCCAACATCAGCGGTATTGTGTTGGCGATCCGTAAGGCCGGGACGCTCGGTCTTAACGAAGGCAAAGACATTGACTACAACGGGAAAATCATCTTCCAAGGTGGTTACAACCCGTTCGGGAAACTCTTTGTGTTCGCGTTCGAAGGCGTCAAATTCGTTGAAGAAAACGGAGGTCTCGCAGGGCCATTTGCGAAACTCACCGGGCGGTGCGATGTGCACGGCCTGACCGAAAAAGAAGAAATCGAAAAAATCGAAGCAGGGTGCAACGCTGCGCCGGCGCAGCCTGGCTTCACTGGCCTTGTGAAAGTTCTCAACAACGCCGAGTACGCAACAACCCACGGCGGCTACGGGGCGTGTATGACATTCCCCCAGAAAGCGTTCAACACCGGTAGCCAGACGACGGAGCCGGAACGGTTGAAACTGTGGGTGAACATGACCAACGCGACGCAGACGGAAGTCAAACCGTCGGTGCTGGTCTACAACGGCCCGGACATTCATCCGACGCCTGCGGGCTACACGCAGCTCGGGAAGGAAATGGCCGTGGCGAAAGGCAAATGCCACAAAGAAGGGCTGCCGGGCTTCTAAGGGGCACCAGCAGCACCCGCGACTAGCGGGAGAGAAGCGAAGGAGGGGCGCCCGGCCTAGTTGGCCGGGCGCCCTCCGCCTTTCTGGTAGCTGGCGGCGGTGGATTGAAGGACCCCGAGCATCGCGGGCGCCGCCGGGACCAGGCGGGCGCTCTCGGGGAGCGCTGCGATCACGCGCCGGCGAGGCGGCGTCGGGGACAGGGCGCGGATCGTGATGTCGTCTCGCACGGCCGACAGCGCCAGCTCCGGTATCAGCGCGACGCCCACGCCGGCCGCGACCAGGCCCTGGACCGTCTGGTAGTCGTCGCTCTCGAAGGAGACCCGTGGCTCGAAGCCGGCAGCGTGGCAGCAGCGGACGACGTGCCTGGCGCACGGGCTCGAGCGTGATGTCTGCACCCAGGCGTCCTCGGCGAGGTCCTCCAGTCGCACGCGGCCGCGAGCCGCCAGCCTGTGAGCACGCGGCATCGCGAGGTACATGGGATCTTCGAGCAGCGGCACGACGCTCACGCCCTCCAGCGCGAGATCCTCGCCGGCGAACTCGAACAGCAGCGCGAGGTCCAGGTCGCCGGCGAGCAGGCGCGGCGCGATCTCCTCGGGCTCGCCCTCGGCGAGCGTCAGCTCGACGTCGGGATACTGCGCGCGGAACGATGCGATCGCAAGCGGCATCAGCGCTGCGCCGGCCGTGGGGAACGATGCCGCCCGCAGACGACCGCCGCGCAAGCCGGCGATCGCCGAGAGCGCCGTCTCTGCGGCCTCGATGCGGGACAGGATCGCCTCCGTGTGCGCCATCAGGGTCTGACCGGCGGCCGTGAGCGTCACCCCGCGAGGCTGGCGCTCGAGAAGCTTCATCCCGGTCTCGGCCTCGAGCGCCGAGATCTGCTGCGAGACGGCCGACTGCGAGTAGTCCAGGGCGGCGGCCGCGGCGGACAGTGAGCCGCGATAGGCGACCTCCTTGAGCACCTTCAACCGGCTCACGTTAAGCATAAGACCAACTTATATCAGGATTCAGTGATGTCAGTGGCACTGATGGGAGGAAGGTGCCACCATGAGTTCGAACTCTGGATCCGAATCACGCACTCAACGACCCTTCGCGAGCTGAAACGCGAAGCGCACGACAGGAGCAGTCATGGCCACCAAGATCATCGTTTCCTACGACGGCACCGCAAACGAGAACGACGCCATCGCGCTCGGTCGCGTGTTCGCGCGCGCAGGCACCGAGGTGGCGCTTGCCTACGTCCGTCACACGCACGAGCCCGACCGCAACCGCGAGACGCTCGTGCAGAGCGAGGCCCACGAGCTGCTCGAGCGCGGCGCCGCCGTCTTCGGCAGCGCCGAGATCGCGCGCCACGTCGTCACCGACCGCTCGACTCCCGAGGGGCTGCGTGCGCTTGCCGAGCGCGAGCGGGCCGACGTGATCGCGTTCTGCTCGGACTCGCACACCGCGCACGGACACATCACGATCGGCAACTCGGCCGAGCGCCTGCTCGAAGGCGGGACGACGGCGATCGCGATCGCGCCGGTCGGCCTCTCCGAGCAGCCGGTCGCGGAGATCCACCAGATCGTTGCGGTCAGCGACGGCGAGGGCGGCGCGCGCGAGACAGCCCGCTCACTCGCGTCGGCGCTCGGCGCAACGGTTGCGCCGGTGGCCGACGGGGAGACCGACATGCTGGTGGTCGACTCGCGCGCCGACTCCGACCCGGGACACATCTGGCTGAGTGCCTCAGCCAGGCATGTAGTCGAGATCGCCCGCTATCCCGTGCTGATCGTCCCGCGCGGCGTAGCGCTCTCGTTCAGCGGGGTCGCCGCGGCCCTCAGCGCGTAGCGTCAGCGGGCGGATCGTGCGCGCGCGAGCGCGTAGCGGATGAGCGCGCCCGAGAGGTCGAGCAGCCCGCCCAGGAGGTGACCGAGCGGACCTGTCCACAGCCACGCCTCGGCGCGCATGCGGCTGCGAGGGCGACGGGCGGGGCTCACGAGGAGGCACGGTATCGTGGCGGAGGTGCCGGCCGCGCTGAAGACAACCGTCACCGAGCTCGGCGCCTCGCGCGTGCGGCTGCAGGTCGAGGTTCCGGCGGGAGAGCTCCAGGGACGCTTGGAGCGCAAGGCGCGCCAGCTCGGGCGTGAGCTGAAGCTCCCGGGCTTTCGCCGCGGAAAGGTGCCCGCCCCGCTTGTGATTCAGCGCATAGGCCGCGACGCCGTGCTCGAGCAGGCCGTGCGGGAGGAGCTGCCGAGCTGGTACTCGGACGCGGTGCAGAGGGCCGGCATCGTCCCCATCGGCAACCCCGAGGTCGATCTCGGCGAGCTGCCGCCGAGCGGGCAGTCGCTGCAGTTCTCGGTCGAGGTCGGGGTCCTGCCGACGGCCGAGCTGGGCGAGTATGAGGGCCTCGAGGTTCCGCGCCGCGAGCCCGGGGTGAGCGAGGAGCAGATCGACGCCGAGATCGAGCTCGTGCGCGAGCGCCTTGCCCGCCTGGAGACGGCCGAGCGACCCGCCGCTGAGGGTGACTTCGTGATCATCGATTATCGCGGCGTCCTCGTCGACGCGGCGGGCTCCGGCGAAGCTCAGCCGCGAGGTGGGGATGAGCCCTTCGCGGGCGGCGAGGGTCGAGATCAGCTCGTCGAGCTCGGCGCCGGAAAGCTGCTCGAGGGCTTCGAGGAGGGCATCGTCGGAGCCAGCGCCGGCGAGGAGCGCTCGCTGAAGCTCGCCTTCCCCGCCGACTACGGGAACGCAGAGCTTGCCGGGCGCGAGGCGAGCTTCGAGGTCGCGGTCAAGGAGGTCAAGCGCAAGCGGCTGCCGGAGCTCGACGATGAGCTCGCGATCGACGTGGGCTTCGACGACGTCGCAGAGCTCCGCGCGGACATACGCAGGCGCCTGACGGACGCCGAGGAGGCTCGCATCGAGGCAGAGTTTCGGGAAGCGGCCCTCGACGCCGCCGTCGCGGGGGCACGCCTGGAGCTCGGGCCGGAGCTGGTCAAAGCGCGCGCTCAGGAGATGTGGGAGCGCATGCTCCACTCGCTCGCCCACCGCGGTATCACGCGCGAGGCCTACCTGAAGGTCGCCGGGCGCAGCGAGGAGGAGGCCATAGGAGAGCTCGAGGACGACGCCGATCTGGCCCTGCGCCGCGAGGCCGTGCTCACGGCGATCGTCGCGGCGCGGGGCATCGCTCCCTCCGAGGAAGATCTCTTGGAGGCTCTGCGCCCTGGCGCCGAGCGTGAGGGGATCGAGCCGCAAGAGCTGCTCGAGCGCCTGCGTGAGGGCGGGCGCGAGGAGGCCGTGGCCGAGGACCTGGCTGCGCGCAAGGCCGTCGATCTGATCGCCGAGACGGCCAAGCCGATATCCGTCGCGAAGGCGCAGGCGCGCGAGCGCCTGTGGACGCCGGCCGTCGGCGCCACCGCCGGCGAGCCCTCCTCCGGCGGGCTGTGGACACCGACCCAACGAACATGAGCCAGCTAGCCTTCTAGAGGATTCCGGCCGGCGAAGCGAAACCAAAGCGAGACTATGAGCCCACTTGTACCCATGGTCGTCGAGCAGACCTCGCGAGGCGAGCGCGCCTTCGACATCTACAGCCGGCTGCTCAACGAGCGCATCATCTTTCTCGGGACTCCAGTTGACGACCAGATCGCCAACCTCGTCGTGGCGCAGCTCTTGCACCTGGAGTCCGAGGACCCGGAGAAGGACATCTCGCTGTACATCAACTCTCCCGGCGGCTCGGTGTACGCGGGCCTCGCGATCTACGACACGATCCAGTTCGTCAAGCCGGACGTGCAGACGATCTGCGTGGGCATCGCGATGTCGATGGGCGCGCTGCTGCTGGCCGGGGGCGCGGAGGGCAAGCGCATGGCGCTGCCCAACGCCAAGATCCTCATCCACCAGGTCTCCTCGAGCTTCGAAGGCCAGGCGACGGACATCGAGATCCACGCCAAAGAGATCATCGACGTGCGTCGCCGCCTGGATGAGATCATCGCCAAGCACACCAACAAGGAGCTCGAGGACGTTCGTAAAGACACCGACCGCGACTACTTCATGAGCTCCGAGGAGGCGCGGGACTACGGCATCATCGACCGTGTGATCTTCGAGCACTAGACCGGATCCAGGGACGCGGCGCCGCTACGAAAGACAGCAGATGGCCAGACCCACCGACTCAAACGAGCAACTGCTGTGCAGCTTCTGCGGCAAGTCCCAGCGGCAGGTCAAGAAGCTGATCGCTGGCCCGGGCGTCTACATCTGCGACGAGTGCATCGACCTCTGCAACGAGATCATCGACGAGGAGCTCTCGGCACCGGCCGCCTTCGACCTGGAGAACCTCCCCAAGCCGAAGGAGATCTACGAGGTGCTCGACGAGTACGTCGTGGGCCAGGACGCCTCCAAGCGCACGCTCTCGGTTGCCGTCTACAACCACTACAAGCGCGTGCAGATGATGATGTCGGGCGAGTCCGACATCGAGCTGCAGAAGTCCAACATCCTGCTGCTCGGCCCCACCGGCTGCGGCAAGACGCTGCTCGCGCAGACGCTGGCGCGCATCCTCAACGTGCCGTTCGCGATCGCCGACGCGACCGCGCTGACCGAGGCGGGGTACGTGGGCGAGGACGTCGAGAACATCCTGCTCAAGCTGATCCAGGCCGCCGACTACGACGTCAAGAAGGCCGAGACGGGGATCATCTACATCGACGAGGTCGACAAGATCGCGCGCAAGGCCGACAACCCGTCGATCACGCGCGACGTCTCGGGCGAGGGCGTGCAGCAGGCGCTTCTGAAGATCCTCGAGGGCACTCAGGCCTCGGTGCCGCCCCAGGGCGGCCGCAAGCACCCGCACCAGGAGTTCCTGACGATCGACACGACCAACGTGCTCTTCATCTGCGGCGGCGCGTTCGCCAACCTCGACAAGGTGATCGAGCGTCGCATCGGTCACAAAGGCGTTGGCTTCTCCGCGGCGATCGCGCCCAAGGGCGAGCGCGACACGGGCGAGGTCTTCGAGCACTGCCTGCCGGAGGACCTGATCGAGTATGGGCTGATTCCCGAGTTCGTCGGGCGTCTGCCCGTGATGTCGGCCGTGCATCAGCTCACGCGCGAGGACCTCGTCTCGATCCTGATCGAGCCGCGCAACGCGCTGGTCAAGCAGTTCCAGCGCTTCTTCTCCTTTGACGGGATCGAGCTCGTGTTCTCCGAGGACTCGCTGATGGCCGTGGCCGAGAAGGGGCTCGCGCGCGAAACCGGGGCGCGCGGCCTGCGCTCGATCGTCGAGGAGATCCTGCTCGAGGTCCAGTTCGAGTTGCCCTCCCGTCGCGACGTGAAGAAGTGCGTGGTCACCAAGGAGACGGTCGAACGCGGGCTGACTCCGACGCTCGTCACCGAAGCCGCGCCCGAGGAGCGCGACGCCGAGCCGCTGCGCGAAGAGTCCGCGTAGCGCCCGCTAGTATCGGCCTGTGTCCAAAGCACGCCAGGGCGGTCTGGGCCAGCGAGTCGGCGCGCTGCCGTGGGCGCGGCTGCTGCGCGGGGGAGTGCTCATCTCGCGTCGCTGGAGGGCGCTTTCGGGGAAGGAGCGCGCGCGCCTGGCCTCGCTGGTGCGGGAATCTCGCGGCAGCGTGCGCAACCTCAGCAAGCGCCAGCAGGTGCAGTTGCGCAAGCTCGTGCGCAAGCTCGACCTCAAGGGCCTCGGCCGCGAACTTGCGCCCCTGGTGCGAGGCCAGAGCCGCCGCGGCCGCCGAGCACGCCGCGGACGGCGCTAGGCAGGAGCGCGAGCTCACCTCGCGAGCGCGGTACCGCCGATGCCCGACGAGGACCTTGACAGGCTGTCGACGCGGGAGCTCCACGACCGCGCGGTGCGCCGAGCCGAGAAGCACCTCGACGTGAAGTTCTTCTGGTCGCTGCTGCAGATGATTCCCGCCGCCGAGACGGCGAGCGGCGACCTCGGGGAGGCCGAGTTCGACATTCAGAGCTCGAAAGGTCTGATCTCTGCCGCCGTCCACAGCGGCGACGGGGCGCTCGGCGAGGCGCTGCGCCCCTTCTTCATCGACTACCTGCGCAAGCACCCCCGCGCATAGGGCCCACTCATCGCGCCGCCAGCGAGAACGACCACCACGGCGCGCGCGCGCGCGAGCGGCGTGCACGCGGCTCGCACCGCGGACGCTCACAGCCCGCGTATCGTCTCCTGGACAGAGGAGAGAGCGCTCGCGCACCTGCGCTCGCTCGAGCTGTTCGGAATGCGCTTCGGGCTGCAGAGGATGCGGGCCTTGATGGAGCTGCTCGGCTCTCCGCAGCGCAGCTTCGAGTCGATCCATGTCGTTGGCACCAACGGCAAGTCCTCTACCACGCAGATGGCGGCGGCGATCCTCGAGCGCCACGGCGTCCGTACCGGCGCCTACACCTCGCCCCACCTGGTGGGCTACCGCGAACGCATCCACATCGGCGCGCGCGAACTGTCCGGAGAGGCGTTTGCGCGTGCCATCGCGCGAGCCGCGCCGGCGGCCGAACGCGTCGACCGTGAGCTCCCGGCCGGGGAGCGCGTCACGCAGTTCGAGCTGCTCACGGCGGCGGCGTTCTGCGCGATGCACGAAGCGGGAGTTCAGATCGCGGTGATCGAGGCCGGGCTCGGGGGTCGCTACGACGCCACCAGCGTCATCGACGCGCGCGTGACCGCCCTCACCAGCATCGGCCTGGAGCACACGCGCTGGCTGGGAGAGACCCAGCGCGAGATCGCCGAGGAGAAGCTTGCGGTCGTGGGGCGGGGAGCGACGCTTGCGCTCGCCGCCCGGCTCGCGCCCGAGGTGCTGGTCGTGGCCGAGCGCGTCGCTCGTGAGCGCGGCGCTCGCCTGCAGCACGCGTCCGAGCGCGCTCCCGGGGCCCAGCTGCTCGCCAGGGGTGCCTTCCAGGAGCGAAACTTCGCCCTCGCACGGCTCGCGGCTGAGACCTCGCTGCTGCAAGCGGGCGCCGGACTCCCCGACGCCTCGGCGCGCGAGCGGGCTGCCCGCGAGGCGGCTGCCTCGGTTCTGGTGCCGGGCCGGCTGCAGCTGCTCGATGGTGATCCGCCGACAGTGCTCGACGGGGCGCACAATCCGGCGGCGGTCGCGGCGCTGCTCGAGTCACTCCCCGACGTCGTCGGCGTGCAGCCGCTGGGGCTCGTGTTCGGTGTGCTCGACGACAAGGACGCCGCGGGCATGCTCCGCCCCCTGGCCGGGCGCTGCCAGCGCGTGTGGCTGACGGCGCCCGCCAGCGAGCGCGCGGTGGCGCCGGCGGCGCTCGTGCCGCTCGCGCGCGAATGCGGCGTGCTGCGCGTCGTCTGCGAGCAGGCACCCGCCCGCGCGCTGCTTGCCGCGCAGGAGTGGGCGCGTGGCCAGCCCGGCGCCGTGCTCGCCTGCGGCTCGCTGTACCTCGTCGGTGAGCTGCTCGAGCACATCGGCGCGTTCGATACCGTGGAGCCGCTCAACGTGCCAACGGGTGCGCTCAAATGAACGACGAGGGGCCGTCCGTGCTGACGATGATCGGCGCAGTGGCGGTGATGGTGGCGCTCGTAATCCTCGTGTTCTTCGCCGCCGGCTACGGCTTCGGCCGCCTGTTTCTCTAGACTCGGCCGGCCTATGTTGCCCGTGGCGTACTTCGGGATCGAAAGCAGCGGCCTGAACCTGGTCATCGACCTGTTGATCCTGTTCGCGGTCGTCCTCTACCTGTCACTGATCTACTGGACCTACGCCGACGCCACCCGGCGGATCGTCGACCCGATGCTGATCGGGTGCGCAACTGCGGCATCGCTGTTCCCGTTCGTCGGCACGATCATCTACCTGATCCTGCGCCCCCCCGAGTATCTCGAGGACGTGCGCGAGCGCGAGCTCGAGATCCAGGCTGCCGAGGCCCGCTTGCATCAGCTCGACACCTCGCTGTGCCCGCACTGCGACTATCGCGTCGAGCGCGACTTCGTGCGCTGCCCGAGCTGCCTGCGCAAGCTCAAGGAGCGCTGCGTCAGCTGCGGGCGCCCGCTCGACCAAGCCTGGACTATCTGCCCCTACTGCGAGACGGAGGTCCCGCCGGCGGCGTCGCGCCGCCCGCGCCGCCGCCGCGCGCCGCAGGTGCACTCCGAGCGTCCCGAGCTCGGAATGCCCGCCACCGAGGGCGGGCGACGCGTCGACGAGGCGCGCGCCGAACGCGACCAGCGCACCCCCGCGGGCTCGGCGTCCCCCTCGGACGGCGACAGCGAGGGCTCGCGGGCCGCGGCGCTGCCGGCCTCTGAAGGCGCGGGGAGCTCTGCGCGCGCAGCTCGCCCGGGGCGCTCAGGACCTCGCACGCGGCCCGGATCGTAGACCACCCGCGCATGGCAGAGGCAGCGACGGAGCGGACGTTGATCCTCATCAAGCCGGACGCCTTCGCGCGCGGATTGACCGGCGAGATCATCGCGCGGTTCGAGCGCAAGGGGCTGACGATCGCCGCCCTGAGGGGCATGACCGTGAGCAGAGAGCTCGCCCAGGAGCACTACGCCGAGCACGCCGAGCGCCCGTTCTTTGGCGAGCTCGTCGACTTCATAATCTCGGGGCCGATCGTCGCCATGGTGCTCGAGGGCAGCGAGGCGGTGCAGGCGGCGCGGCAGGTGATTGGAGCGACCAACCCGCTCGAGGCCGCGCCCGGATCGATCCGCGGCGATTACGCGCTCGAGGTCGGACGCAACATGGTGCACGGCTCGGACTCGCCGGGCTCGGCCGAGCGCGAGGTTGCGCTTTTCTTTCCCGAGAGCTAGCCGCGTCGCGGGCGGTGCGTCGATGACGCCGCCGCCAAGCGTGCGCCTGCCGCTGATCCTGGCCTCGGCATCGCCACAGCGCCAGGCCCTGCTCCGGCGCTTGGGCGTGCGCTTTGAGGCGCGCCCCGTCGATGCGGCCGAGCTCGACCGCGGCGATCCTGAGGAGGTGGCGCTCGCCAATGCGCTGAGCAAGGCGCGCGCCGCGCGCGTGGCGGACCGTGCGGAGGCGGTCATCGGGTGCGACACCGTCGTGGCGCACGGCGGCGAGATCTACGGAAAGCCGGCCGATGAGCGTGCCGCGCGAGCGACGCTGCGCGCGCTGAGCGGCGAGACGCACGAGGTGATCAGCGGACTCGCGCTGGCGCTGCCCGACGGCGAGCGGACCGCGACGGCGCGCACGGCTGTCAGCTTCCGCGACCTGAGCGAGGATCTGCTGGCGTGGTATCTCGCCCTCGGCGAGTGGCGCGGGCGCGCCGGCGGCTACGCGATCCAGGGCGCGGGGTCCGCGCTCGTGCGCGCGATAGAGGGGGATTACGAGAACGTCGTCGGCCTGCCTCTGGCGACGCTCTTGGACCTGTATCCGGGACTGCTGCTCCCCCGACGGCTCTGAGGCACGGCCGCGCTCAGGCATGCCGCTGCAGCGCGGCCGGCGCAAATCGGGCGTTCGCTAGACTGCGCCGGCGGGTACGCCCGGAACTCGCTGATGTGCAGCGCGTCGCGCGCGTGCGGTGCGCCGTCGAGCCGAGCCTGCCCTCTCTCCCATGGGCATCTTCAGCTATCTGACCGGATTCGGTGGCCGCGACATGGCGGTCGACCTCGGCACCGCGAACACGCTCGTGTACGTGCGCGGTCGGGGCATCGTTCTCTCCGAGCCGAGCGTCGTCGCGATCGACTCCCGCTCAGGCGAAGTGCACGCGGTCGGCATCGAGGCCAAGCGCATGCTCGGCCGGACCCCGGGCACGATCCAGGCGATCCGGCCGCTGAAGGACGGCGTGATCGCGGACTTCGACGTGACCGAGGAGATGCTGCGGCACTTCATCCAGAAGGTCCATCAGAATCGCTGGGCGCACCCGCGCGTCGTCGTGTGTGTCCCCTCGGGCGTCACCGGCGTCGAGAAGCGCGCCGTCGAGGAGGCGTGCCTGTCGGCGGGAGCTCGCACGGCGTACCTGATCGAGGAGCCCATGGCCGCTGCGATCGGCGCGGGCCTGCCGGTGGGCGAGCCGACGGGCTCCATGGTCGTCGACGTCGGTGGCGGGACCTCGGAGGTAGCGGTCATCTCGCTGGGCGGGATCGTCGTCTCGCAGTCGATACGCGTTGGCGGCGACGAGATGGACGAGGCGATCATCAACTACGCCAAGCGCGAGTACAAGCTGCTCATCGGTCAGCAGACGGCCGAGGAGCTCAAGCTGGAGATCGGCTCGGCGTGCCCCATGAGCGAGGAGTTGCAAGCCGAGATCCGCGGGCGCGACATGGTGGCCGGGCTGCCCAAGACGGTCGTCCTGACCAGCGAGGAGATCCGACAGGCGCTCGAGGAACCGCTCAACCAGATCATCGACGCGGTCAAGGAGACGCTCGACCGCACCCCGCCGGAGCTTGCCTCGGACATCATGGATCGTGGCATCATGCTCGCGGGCGGAGGCTCGCTGCTCCAGGGCCTCGATGAGCGGCTGCGGGAAGAGACGCAGATGCCCGCGCACCTGGCCGAGTCGCCGCTGACGTGCGTTGCGGTGGGGTCTGGGCGCTCGCTCGAGGAGTTCGAGGCCATCCACCGCTCAAACCGCAGCACACGCAACCGCCGGCGGCGCTGAGCACCCCCGGCTTTGCCCCCTCCGCCGGGGGTACTCTTCATTGCGCTGAACGTTCGGAGGATCGCAACACGTGTATGACAAGTCGGTTCGGCGGCGACGAGCAGTGCTCGCGGCGCTCGTCGTTCTCTCGCTGATACTCCTCACCGCCTACTTCGGCGAGGCTCCCGGCGGCCGCCTGCACTCGGTCCAGCGTGGCTTTCTGACCGTCATCTCCCCGATCCAGGACGGGGCAAACAAGGCGCTGAAGCCCGTCCGGGACCTGCTCGGCTGGGCTGGGGACACGCTGCACGCCAAAGGCCAGCGCAACCAACTCGTCAAGCAGGTCGACAGGCTTCGCCGCCAGCTGGTTGCAGACCAGGCAGAAAAACAGTCCTACCGCGAACTGCTCGCCCTCTACCACCTCGACAGCCAGCTGAGCATCGGCAACTACCACCCCGTCACAGCGACCGTCGTGGGCAAGTCGCCGAACATCTGGTACGCGACCGTCACGATCGACAAGGGAGCAGCGGACGGGCTAAGGGTCAACGACCCCGTGATCAACGGCGAAGGACTGGTCGGGAAGGTCGTCCAGGTCGCCTCCGACGGCGCGCAGGTCAGTCTCCTCACCGACAGCACGTTTGGGGTCTCCGCGCGGCTCAGCGCCAGTGGCGCGACCGGCATCGTGCAGCCGCGGGTTGGCGACCCCAACGACCTGCTGCTTCAGTACCTGCCCGCCAACACCCGTGCACAGCCCGGCGACTACGTGGTCACGTCGGGCACCGTGTCGAGCGGCGACGACTCGCTCTACCCGCCAGGCATCCCGATCGGACAGGTGACCTCGGTGAACGAAGAAAGCGCGTTCAGGTCCGTCAACGTGCACCCGCTGGCCGATCTTCACAACCTGGACGTCGTGCAGGTTCTGACCGCGGCTCGCAGTAGCCTGCCGGCGAACCTCAGTCGTCTCGCTGCCAGCCTGCCGCCCGGGCAGAGCGCCGCTGGCGGCGCCTCGGCCGAACAGCTGGCGTCAACGGGAGGCGGACGATGACGGCGGACAGCTCGCTTCCCCTGCTCGTGCGGATCGCTGCGCTCGCGGTGGTGGCGGTGTTCCTCCAGATCGGCGTGATCTCCGAGGTGCCGGTGTTCGGTGTGAGCGTGGACATCTCTCCCCTGCTGGTGTGCTTCCTCGGCCTGCTTTGCGGCTCGGTGCTCGGCGCCATCGGGGGCTTCGCCATCGGCCTGCTCGTCGATCTGCTGCTTCTGCAGACGCTGGGCCTGACCTCGCTGATCTTCACCGTGCTCGGGTACTGGTCCGGGCGCCTTCGCGAGCTTCGCGACCCGCAGGCGGCGCTCACCCCGTTGCTCGTGGGCGCGGCCGGCTCGGCGGCGGCGATGCTGGGCTACTCGCTGATCGAGTTCCTGCTCGGCGTCGACGCGCCAGTCAGCCTCGAGCTGCTGCGCGAGATCGTGGTCGGCGTGGTCGTGAACACGCTTGTCGCGCTGCCCGTGTGGGCGATCGTGCGGCGCAGCCTCGCCGGCAGCCTGCCCGACGATCCGCGCCGCCGGCGACGGCGCGCTTACACGACGGGCGGCCTCAGTCCGCTCTCCCGCGCATGAGCGCCATCGAGCCTGGCGGACAGACCGAGCCGCGCCTGCCCGTTTCGCCGCAGCTCGCGCTGCGCGTGGCGATCATCGGCGGTCTGGCGATGACGATGTTCGCGATCATCTTCTTTCGCCTCTGGTACCTGCAGGTGCTCTCCGGCGAAAAATACGTGCAGCAGGCCAACGCCAATCGCGCCCGGGACCTGCCGATCGCGGCCCCGCGGGGGGAAATCCTCGACGGCGAAGGCCGCTCGCTCGTCGCCAGCCGGGTGACCAACGCGGTACAGATCGTTCCCTCCGCGCTTCCGCCCCGAGGCGCCCCGCGGCTGCGTCTTTACAGACGGCTCGGAGCGCTGCTCGGCATGTCTCCACGCCGCATCGAGGCGCTCGTGATCAAGGGCCGCACCGAACTGCCCTACGCGCCGGTGACGATCAAGACCGACGCCGGCCAGGGGGCCCTGACGGTGCTCGCCGAGCGTGAGAACGACTACCCAGGCGTGACGCAGGAGCCGGTGTCGATACGCGACTATCCCTACGGGGAAATGGCCGCGCAGGTACTCGGCTACGTCGGCCAGGTCTCGCCGCTGGAGCTGAAGATGCGCGCCTTCCAGGGCGTCAAGCAGGGGACCGTCGTGGGTCAGGAAGGTCTCGAGTACTACTACGACCGCTACCTGCGAGGCACTCCGGGCACCCAGCGCGTGGAGGTCAATGCGGCTGGCTACCCGGTGCCGAGCAAGCTTGCGCCGACGCTTCCCAAGGCCGGCTACAGCCTGAAGCTGACGCTTTCGCTGCCGCTGCAGCGCGAGGCCGAAAAGGCGCTCTTGGAAGGCATCGAGCATGCGCGCGCGGGCGGCAAACCAGCGGTGGCGGGCGCGTTTGTGGCGCTCGACCCGCGCAACGGCGAAGTGCGGGCGATCGGCTCCTACCCGAGCTTCGACCCCAACAAGTTCGCCAAACCGCTGACCAAAACCGAATACGAAGCACTCGAGGGCAAGACCGGACCGGGCGGCGAAACGGTGCCAGCGCGCTTGACGGACAGAGCCGTCAACGGCACCTACCCGACGGGCTCGACGTTCAAGCCGATCACGGCGATGGCCGTCCTGGAAGGCAACGTCGTCAGTCCCTCCGCGGGCCTCGGCGCCGGGCAGTGCGTCACGGTCTCCACGCAGCAATTCTGCAACGCGGGCAAGGCCGATTACGGCCCCCTGGGGCTGGTGCAAGCGCTGAAGGTCTCATCTGACACCTACTTCTTCGAAGCCGGCGAGCTCGCCAACGCGTATGGCAACGTGATCCAGCATGAGGCGCACCAGCTCGGCGTTGGCCAGCAGACCAGAATCGACCTGCCCAGCGAGATCACGGGACTGGTGCCAACGCGTGCGTGGCGCGCGCGCGTGGCGGCCGAAGAGCTGCGTTGCGAGCGACGCAGGCACGTCTCCAGCTGCGGGATCTCCGACGGGCGCCCGTGGAGCGTCGGCGACAACATGCACCTGGCCGTCGGCCAGGGCGATCTGCTCACCTCGCCGCTGCAGATGGCGGTCGCGTACTCGACGCTCGCCAACGCCTTCACGGGTGGGGGCAATGGCGCCGTAGTGCGTCCGCACCTGGGGAAGGAGATCGACGGTTCTCAGGGCGCGCTGGTGCAGGCGCTCAAGTTCCCGCCGCGACGCCATGCGCGACTCAACCCCTCGGACGTGAGCCTCGTGATGGAAGGGCTGCACGAGGCCGCAAGCCAGCCCGGCGGCACCTCCGCCGCGGTGTGGAGCGGCTGGAACCAGGCGCAGCACCCGGTGTACGGCAAGACCGGGACCGCCCAGCACGCGCTCGGAGAAGACCAGTCCTGGTACATCTGCTACCTGCCGGACCCGAGCCGGCCGATCGTGATCGCGGTGACCGTCGAGCAGGGCGGGTTCGGCGCCGAAACGGCAGCGCCGATCGCGCGCCTGCTGGCTTCGCAGTGGTTCGGAGTCTCCAAGCACTTCGTCGCCGGAACCTCGAAGACGTTTTGACCGAGCCGGCAACATCGACGCACCCAGTCCGCGCGCGCGCTCGGCGGCCCGTCTGGGAAAGCGTGGCGCCGCGGAGCCCGATCACCGCTCGCGAGCCGGCGCCCGGTGTGCGCCGGCCGTGGCGCCTGCCGCTCGATCCGGTGCTCACGGCAGCGGTCGTGGGGCTGGGCGTCGCCTCGGTGGTGACCCTCGGAGGGGCGACCAGCGGCCTGATTCCGGCGCAGCCGCACTACTACGTCAACCGCCAGGTGACCTACCTGATCGTCGGCGTGCTGCTGATGCTCGCGCTGTCGCGCATCGACTACTCGCGACTGCGCCGGCTGCATGGCGCGATCTATGGCCTGCTGCTGTTCATGATCGTCGCGGTCCTGGCGATCGGGCACACGGCCAGGGGCTCTCAGCGAGCGATCAACCTGCCCTTCTTCTCCTTCCAAGCCTCAGAGGTGGGGAAGGTGCTTCTGATCACCGCGCTGTCGGCGTTCGTCGTCGGGCGTGCGCGCAAGCTGCGCGATCGCGACACCACCGCACAGGTGATGCTCGCGGCGCTGATCCCGGCGATGCTCGTGATCGTGCAGCCCGACCTGGGCTCGGGCATGGTCTACGTCGTCATCGCGGTCACGCTGCTGTTCGTCGCGGGGACCTCGTGGAAGCACTTGAGCGCGCTCGCCGCGCTGGGCGCCGTGTCGCTCGCCTTCGTGCTGGTCGCCGCGCCGGCGGTGGGCGTACACGTACTGAAGCCCTACCAGGTGCAACGACTGACAGCCTTCCTGCACCCCTCCACCAACTCCCAGAAGGAAGGCTATCAGCAGGTGGAGGCGAAGATAGCTATCGGGTCAGGCCAGAAGACCGGCCGCGGCGTCAATGCCACCCAGACGCGCTTGAACTTTGTGCCCGAGGATCACACCGACTTCGTCTTCGCAGCAGTGGGGGAGCAGTATGGCTTTCTCGGCGCCGCGCTCGTGCTGTCGCTGTATGCGCTGCTCATCTGGCGCGGGCTGCGGGTGCTGCTGATGGCCAAGGACCTCTTTGGGGCTCTGATCGCTGCCGGGGTTGCGGCTATGCTCATGTTCCAGGTATTCGTAAACGTGGGAATGACAGTCGGAATCATGCCCATCACGGGCGTCACGCTGCCGCTGATGAGCTATGGCGGCTCGTCGGTCATCACCACGATGCTGGCGATCGGCCTGCTGCAGTCGGTCTACGTCCAGGCACGCAGCGCGCAAGCGTCGAAGGGTCGCATGCCGTGGTGAGGCCGAGCTCCTCACCGCGTCGCTTCAAGGCGCCGAGACCGCGTCGCTCAAGCCAGCACCCTGCCGCCGCTTCGCAGCTGTGCGGACGGCGGGCGCAACAGAAATCTGTGACGGCGATTGCCGCCCGCGCCTCAGCGGCGCCGGGTGTACGCGCCGAACGCCTCATTTCATCCATGGCCGTTACCCGTGCGCGCGTCGACTGCGCATGCAACGCGCACCCGCGCACGGCTCCTAGCCCGAGACGGCGCACAGCCACTCGGGCCGCGGCCCCTTCCTACACCGAAAGACTGGTTCAACGTGAAAAAGCAAGTACTTGTGAGCGTCGATCGCGCGGAGACGCGCGTGGCGCTACTCGAGGCGGGCGGGACGCCCGCCGCCGCCCGCTCGTCCGCCAAGCAACAGCGAGGCGGACCTGATCCGGGCGCCGGTTACCGCATCGCCGAGCTCTACATCGAGCGGCGTGGCGGACGCTCGATAGTCGGAAACATCTACAAGGGCAAGGTCGACAACGTCCTGCCCGGGCTCGAGGCCGCGTTCGTGGACATCGGCCTGGAGAAGAACGGCTTTCTGCACGTCGACGAGATCGTGCTGCCCGGCGTGGAGGCCCCCAGGCGGGGGCGAGGCAGCGCGAGCGGCCGCAAGATCGCAGATCTCCTCTCGCCGGGTCAGGAAGTCGTCGTGCAGGTGGTCAAGGACCCGCTGAAGACGAAGGGCGCGAGGCTCTCGATGGAGCTCACGATCGCCGGGCGCTACATGGTGTACGCGCCGACCGGCGAGGGCGTGGGGGTATCGCGCCGCCTGGAGGATCGCGAGCGCGACCGGCTGCGCCGCCAGACGGCGGGCCTCGAGCTCGGCGGGGGCGGCGTGATCATTCGCACGGCAGCGCACGGCGCCAAGCGCGCAGATTTCGAACGCGAGCTGAAGTACCTGCACAAGCTGCACGAGGTGCTCGAGAAACGCGTCGCCGAGACCGTCGCGCCAGGGCTCGTCTTCCAGGAGGCCGACCTGTCGGTGCGCGTCGTGCGCGATGTCTTCTCGGCCCACTTCGAGCGCGCGATCGTAGACGACGAGCAGCAGCACCACCGGCTTGTGTCGTTCTTCACGCGCACAGCGCCCGAGCTGGTGCAGCGCGTCGAGCTGTGGCAGCAGGAGGAGCCGTTGTTCGAGGCCTACGGCGTCGACAAGGCAATCGACGGCTTGCTCTCGCGGCGGGTCGATCTTCCGAGCGGCGGCTACCTGATGATCGACTACGCCGAGGCCCTGACCGTGATCGACGTCAACTCAGGCTCGTTCATCGGTCGTGGCAAGGGCGCAGGTCTCGAGGACACGATCACCAAGACCAACCTCGAGGCTGCCGAGGAGGTGGTCAACCAGCTGCGGCTGCGCGATATCGGCGGCATCATCGTGATCGACTTCATCGACATGGCTCGCGCGCGCAACCGCGACGCAGTGATGAAGACCCTGCGCAAGACCCTCGATGAGGACCGCACGAAGACGTTCACAGCCGAGATCTCGAAGCTCGGACTCGTGGAGATGACGCGCCAGAACGTCACCGAGGGAGTGCGCGAGATCATGAGCCGTCCCTGTCCCACCTGCAGCGGCGAAGGGGTCATCCGCTCGGAGGAGACGATCGCGATCGAGATCGAACGCCGCCTTCGCGACATCGCGGCAGAAGAGCCCCAGACCGAGGCCTTCCTGGTGCAGCTCAACCCCCGCGTGACCGCCGAGTTCACCGGCCACGGCTCGCGCGTGCTGCACGCGCTCGAGCGCCAGACCGGCAAGTCGTTCTTGTTCGAGGGGTCTGAAGGACTGGCGCTGGATCACTTCGCGATCACCTTCCAGGGGACGCGCGAGGAAGTCGAGGAGCGCGCGCTGCCGTTCCGTCCCGGAGACGAGGTGCTCGTCGAGATCGTCGAGCCGCACATGTACGACGTCGATAACGCCGTGGCGAAAATCGATGGCTACATCATCTCCATCGCCGGTGCCGCTTCATACGTGGGTGAGAAGCGAATGGTGCGCATCGACCAGGTCGGGCGCACGGCCGCGAGCGCCCTGCTGCTCGACGACTCCGGAGCGCCGATCGAGCCGCCTGCGGAGCACTCGGGCTCGGCGGCCGACAAGACTGCTCGCGCGCGTCGAGTCGCCTCTTCCAAGCGAGCGGCGACGAGCGAGTCCAGCGCATCGGGCGCGCGCGCCCGGCGCGGCCGACGGGCGCTCGAGAGCGAGGATGCCGACGCCCGCCAGGAAGCTGGCCTCAGTGCCACGCCGACTGCCGTTGACTCCGAGCCGGAGGATCAGAGCGCTGACGGAGCCGGCGCCGCGGACGCCGCGAGCGCAGAGAAGGACTCGGGTGGGGGGGATGGCCTACAATCCAAACCTCGCCGTCGCGGTCGACGGGGCGGGCGGCGTCGTTCGAGTGCCAAGGCGAAGGCCACCTCCGACTAGGCGGGCTGCTTCGCCCGCGTCCGCGCGAGAAATCTGGGGTCACCACAGCACATGTACGCGATCGTTAGAACCGGCGGCAAGCAGTACCGCGTCGAGAAGGGACAGCGGCTGCTCGTCGAGCGTATGGCTGCAGAGCAGGGCAGCGAGGTCGCGCTCGAACCTCTGATGCTGCGCGCCGAGGAGACGGTCCTCGATGAGCAGGCCCTGGCTTCGGTGAAGGTGACCGCCAAGGTCCTCGCGCACGTGCGCGGCGAGAAGCTGCGCGTGTTCAAGTTCAAGCCCAAGCGCGGCTACCGACGCCGCACCGGGCACCGCCAGGATCTCACCCAGATCGAGGTCACGGACATCGCTAAGGCGCGCGTCAAAGCGGCCGCCGGGCGCTCCGCCGCGGGCGAGCGCGAGACAGCCGGCGCCGGTGCCACGGCGAGCAAGCCCAAACGCGCGGTCAAAGCTGCGGGCGCCAGAGGGACGGGCGCCGCCGCCAAGGGAGCCGCGAGCGGGAAACGGGCGGCACCCGCCAAACGGGCCGCCGCACCCGCCAAGCGCGACGCGCCGGGGGCCGCCAAGGCCTCGAAAGCCAAGCCCGAGCGGGACGATGGCGCATAAGAAGGGGCTCGGCTCGAGCCGCAACGGACGCGACTCCAACGCGCAGCGGCTGGGCGTGAAGACTTTCGCGGGCGAGGCGGTGAGCGGTGGCGAGATCATCGTCCGCCAGCGCGGCACGCGCTTCAAGCCGGGGGCGGGCGTCGGGATCGGCAAGGACGACACGCTCTACGCGCGCGCAGCCGGCACCGTCCAGTTCACGACCGGGCGCCGGGGCCGCGTGGTCAGCGTGCTCGCCGAGCCCGAGCCGAGCTAGCCGGCCGCAGCCCCGACGGCCTCGCCGCCACGGCGATGCAGCGCAAGAGCTGATGGCAAGACCGTCGGACAGGTTGCACGACCGCGCGCGGATACACGCTCAGGGCGGCCGGGGTGGAGATGGCGCGACGAGCTTTCGCCGCGAAGCGCACGTGCCGCGCGGCGGGCCCGACGGCGGAGACGGCGGTCGCGGGGGCGACGTCGTCGTGGTGTGTGATGACTCCCTGCGCGACCTCGTGCGCTTCAGTCGCAGGCGCAAGCACCACGCCGGCCGCGGCGGTCACGGCGGGGGCGCGTTGCGCCATGGAGCCACGGGCGAGACGCTCGTGCTCCCGGTGCCGCCCGGGACGAGGATCGTGGGCGAGGACGGCGATCTGCGCGGGCGCAGCTGGGAGCTGTTGGCCCCCGGCCAGCGCGCGCGCGTGGCGCGCGGGGGCGCCGGCGGGCGCGGCAACAAGCACTTCGCGACCGCCACGCGCCAGGCGCCGCGTTTCGCCGAGCGCGGGCTCCCGGGCGAGGAGGGCTGGCTGGCGCTGGAGCTCAAGCTGCTGGCCGATGCCGGTCTGGTGGGCCTACCGAACGCCGGCAAGTCATCTCTGCTGGCGCGGCTCACGCGCGCCCGGCCGAAGGTCGCCGACTACCCGTTCACGACGCTCTCACCCGTGCTGGGAGTTCTCGAGGGCGACGAGCGCCAGCTGGTCGTGGCCGACATTCCCGGGCTCATCGAGGGCGCGAGCGGCGGCGCCGGCCTCGGGCACGATTTTCTCGCCCACCTCGAGCGCACGCGCGTCCTCGTGCACGTGCTGGACATCGGCTCGGCAACGGCCGCCGGCATAGAGGCGCACCCCGCCGCCGACTACGAGACGATCGAGCACGAGCTGGAGGCGCACGATCCGCGCCTCGCCCAACTGCCGTGCGTGCTCGCGCTTTCCAAGGTCGACCTCATCGGGGAGGAGCGGGCGAGAGCGGCGATTACCGAGTGGGAGCGCCGCCTCGGCGGCCGCGTCCCTGTGGTCGCAACCTCGTCGGCTACGGGCGCGGGCCTGGAGGCGCTCTCGAGGCTGCTGCTGCAGCGCGTCGCCGAGAGCGAGGCCGCCGAGCAGCACGAGCGGGCCGATCGCGAGGCGCATCCCGTGGTTGGCGCCCCAGCGGGCGGCGCGGCGGACGCCGGTCTCGCCGGCGCGCCCAGCGCGCTTGTGCCCGAGAGCTTGGCCGAGCACATCGTCTTCCGCCCCGCGGGCGACCGCGGCTACCGCGTCGAGCGCCTCGGGCCGCGCTCGTTCGCCGTCCACGGCAGGGGTATCGAGCTGCTGCTCGAGCGCTTCGACATCGACAACGAGGAGGCGCTCGCATACCTCGAGGCGCGGCTTCGCCGCATCGGCGTGCTCAAGGCGCTCGAGGCAGAGGGCTTCCGGCGCGGGGACGAGGTCGAGATCGCAGGCACCACGTTGCGCCTTAAGCTCCAGCCATGAAAAGGGTCGTCGTCAAGCTCGGCTCGAGCGTCGTCGCCGATGCTCGCGGCGATCCGCGCCTGGATGTTCTCGGTGGCCTCTGCGATGTGCTGGCCGGTGCGCACCGCGAGGGAGCCGAGCTCATCATCGTCACCAGCGGCGCGATCGCGAAGGGAATGGGCGTGATGGGGCTCGCGCGGCGGCCGAGCTCGATCGAGGAGCTGCAGGCGGCGAGCGCGGTCGGACAGGGCAAGCTGTACAGGATCTATGACGAGCTCCTGCGCGATCGTGGCGTGACGAGCGCTCAGCTGCTGTTGACGTTCTTCGACATGAGCGCTCGCACCCACTACCTGAACGCGCGTCAGACGGTCACGACCCTGCTCGCCTGGCGCGTGATGCCGGTGATCAACGAGAACGACACCACCGCCACCGACGAGATCTCCTTCGGCGACAACGACTTTCTCGCGGCGCAGGTGGCCGTGCTGATCGGCGCTGACGAGCTCATGCTCCTGACCGACACCGACGGTCTCTACAGCGCCGACCCGCGGGCGCACCCCGACGCGCGAATCGTCAGCCAGGTTGACGACTTCGACGCTCTGCAGGAGATGGAGATCGGGCATTCGAGCTCGCCGCTTGGGTCAGGCGGCATGCGCTCCAAGGTCGTCGCGGCGGAGATGGCCACCGCCGCGGGCATCGTCACGGTGATCTGCAACGGGCTGCAACCCGAGACGCTGCGGGCGGCGCTCGCCGGCGAGCCCGCGGGAACGCGGTTTGAAGCTCGCGAGGCCCGCTACAGCTCGTTCAAGCTGTGGCTGAAGTACGCCAAGCCGGCGCGCGGCACGCTCGTGGTGGACGCCGGGGCTGCGCGTGCCGTACGCGAGGGTACCGCGAGCCTCCTGCCGGTGGGGGTGGTCGAGGTCCTCGGCGCGTTCGACGCCGGCGACGCCGTGAGCATCGCAGAAGTCGCCAACGGCGGCGAGCCGGGACCGGCCCTCGGAAAGGGGATCTGCAACTACTCCGCCGAGGAGCTGCGCCAGGTGCTGGGGATGAAGTCCTCCGCGGTTCGCGAGCTGCTGCCGCGCGCGAGCGCGGAGGCGGTTCACCGCGACTACCTAGTGGTGGACTGACCCGTCGTAACCTTTAGGCCCATGGCGACCGCCACATCCTCCGTCGCGGACATCTGCCGCGCCGCCAAGCGAGCCGCGGCCACGCTCGCGCGGACGCAGACCGAGACCAAGGATGCCGCGCTGCTCGCGATCGCGCAGGCGCTCCAGTCGCGCTCGGAGCAAATCCTGCTCGCCAACGAGGCGGACATGACCGCGGGCGAGCAGGACGGCATGGACGCGGCGCTGCTCGATCGCCTGCGCTTGGACGAGGCGCGGATCAGCGCGATCGCCGGCGCGGTGCGCCAGATCGCCGCTCTCCCGGACCCCGTCGGCGAGGTGGTCGAGGGAAAGCGGCTGCCAAACGGGCTGGACGTACGCAAGGTGAGGGTCCCGCTCGGCGTTGTCGCTGTCGTGTACGAGGCGCGCCCGAACGTGACCATCGACGCCGCCGCTCTGTGCCTGAAGGCGGGCAACGCGATCGTGCTTCGAGGATCCTCCGCGGCGCAGCACTCGAACGCCGCACTTGCCCAGCTCGCCGCCGAGGCGGTCGTCGCGAGCGGGCTGCCGGAAGGCGCCGTGAGCCTGCTGCGGGGTGGCGATCGCGCCGAGCTCGGCGAGCTGGCGACGCAGCGCGAGAGCGTCGATCTGATCATCCCGCGGGGCGGAGAGTCCTTGAAGGAGGCTCTGCAGCTGCTGGCCACAGTTCCCGTCATCTACGCCGCCTCGGGCAACTGCCATGTCTATGTCGATGCCGCCGCCGACCTCGAGCAGGCCGAGGCGATCGCCATAAACGCAAAGGTCCAGCGGCCGGGCGTGTGCAACGCGGCCGAGACGCTGCTCGTGCACCGCGACGTCGCGGCGGAGTTCATCCCCCGCTTGCTGCCCGGGCTAGCCGCGTGCGGCGTGCTGGTGCGCGGGGACGCGCGCACGCTCTCGCTGGCGAGCGGAGGGGAGGGGGGCCGCGACGCGCTCGCGCCCGCCGGCGAGCTGCTGCTCGAGAGCGCGCAGCAGAGCGACTGGGCCACCGAGTACCTGGATCTCGTCCTCGCGGTTCGCGTCGTCGATTCGCTGGCGGAGGCGATCGAGCACATCGGACGCTACGGAAGCGGTCACTCCGAGGCGATCGTGACGCGCGATCGTGATGCTGCCCGTGCGTTCCAGCTCGGCGTGGACGCGGCCTGCGTGTACGTCAACGCCTCCACGCGCTTCACCGACGGCGGCGAGTTCGGGATGGGGGCCGAGATCGGCAACTCCACGCAGAAGCTCCACGCGCGCGGACCGATCGGGCTGCGCGAGCTCTGCACCACGAAGTACCTGGTCGAGGGCGACGGGCAGATCCGCGGATGAGGAGCACGTGGCGCGGGTCGGGATCCTCGGAGGCACGTTCAACCCGCCCCATCTCGGTCACCTCGCGCTCGCGCGCCACGCGCGCGCCGAGCTGGGGCTGGCGCGCGTACTGCTGATGCCTACCCACACGCCGCCGCACAAGCTGCCCAGCGCAGATCCAGGCTGCGCGCACCGGCTGCAGATGTGCCGGCTGCTGGCGCAGGGCTGTGAGGGTGTCGCGGCGTGCGGGCTGGAGATCGAGCGCGGCGGTGTCTCCTACACGGTTGACACCTTGCGCCAAGTCTCCGCGGGGCACCCGGGCGTTCATCTCCTCTACATAGTGGGAGCTGACAGCGCGCGCACGATGCCCCGGTGGCGCGAGCCGAAGGCGCTGTTCGAGCTCGCCGATCTCGCCGTCGGGGAGCGCTCGGGCGCGCAACGCCAGGAGGTGCTCGATGCCCTGGCTCCGGTCAGGGGCAGCGCGTCGATCTCGTTCCTGAAAGCCCCGTTGCTGGAGATCTCCTCCTCGCGCGCGCGGCAGGCGGCGGCCGAAGGCGGCCCGCTCGAGGATCTCGTCGGGTCGCGGGTCGCTGATTACATCGTGGAGCACCATCTCTACGGCGCGAGGTCGCCGGGGGGCTGATGCGCTCGAGCGAGCTGGTCGATGAGATCGCTCGCCACGCGGCCGACAAGAAGGCCGCTGGACTGATCCTGCTCGACCTGCGCGAGATCGTCGGCTACACGGACTACTTCATGATCTGCTCGGGCAGCACGGGACGCCAGACGAAGGCCATCCACGACGGCATCCTCGAGGGCATGAAGCGCGACCACGACCTGCTGCCGCGGCGCGTCGAGGGCGCGAACGGCGCCGAGTGGATCCTCATGGACTATCTCGACGTGGTAGCACACATCTTCACGCCGCAGGCGCGCGACTACTACAGGCTAGAGGAGCTCTGGGGAGAGGCGCCCGTGCGAGCCGCCGGCGACAGCGCCGCGCGCCAGGGCGCCGTCGCCGCCTGTGCCCCTCAGGGTGCCGAACGTGGCGTCGCGGGCGAGCGCGCGTGAGCACGATCCTCTCGGGCCGCTCCGCGCGCGTGAGCGCGGTGATGCGAGAGGGCGAGCAGGTCACGCCGCTGGAGCTGTTCTTCGACCTCGTCTTCGTGCTTGCGCTCACGCAGTGCACGACGCTGGTCACCCACTCGCCCACATGGGAAGGGATGCTCAAGGGACTGCTCGCGCTGGGCGTGCTGTGGTGGTCATGGGTCGGCTACGCGTGGCTCACGAGCGTCGTGGATCCGGAGGAGGGGACCGTACGCCTGGCCATGTTCGCGGCGATGGCCGCGTTCCTGGTCGCCGCTCTGGCCGTCCCGGGCGCATTCTCGTCGGAGGCGCTGCTGTTCGCGTGCGCATACGCGTCGGTGCGCGCCGCTCACATTCTGCTGTTCATGCTCGCCAGTCGCGAGGATGAGGCGCTGCGGCGCTCCGTGCTGGGGCTCGCGCTCAGCACAGCCATCGGGTCTGGACTGCTGTTCGCGGCGGCGGCGGCCTCCGAGCCGCTGCGGCTCGTGCTGTGGGGCGTGGCGCTGCTGCTCGATATGGGCGGGCCGTACCTGTTCGGCGCCGAGGGCTGGAAGCTCATGCCGGCGCACTTCGCCGAGCGCCACGGGCTGATCGTGATCATCGCGCTGGGAGAGTCGATCGTCGCGATCGGCGTCGGCAGCCGCTCCGGGATCGGGGCCGGCGTGGTGAGCGGTGCGGTGCTCGGCGTGGTCGTGACCGCAGCGCTGTGGTGGGTCTACTTCGACGTCACCGCGATCGTGGCGGGTCGGCGCCTGGCGCGGGCGCAGGAGGGCCGCGAGCGCAACGAGATCGCGCGCGACTCCTACTCCTACCTACATTTCCCCATGGTCGCCGGCATCGCGATGCTCGCGGTGGGTCTGAAGCGGACCCTGATCGACGTGGGGGCGCCCTTGAAAACCGTGCCCGCTGCCGCGCTGCTTGGCGGCGCGGCGCTGTACCTGCTGGCGCAGGTTGCCTTTCGCCTCCGCAACGTCCACTCCCTGAGCCTGCGCCGGCTTGTGTGCGCCGGCGTGCTGCTCGCCCTGGTGCCCGCCGGCGCCGCGCTTCCTGCGCTGCTCACGCTCGCGCTGCTCGCTGCCCTGCTCGTGGGGTTGATCGCCTACGAGGCGATTCGCTACGCCGAGGCGCGCGAGCGCGTGCGCCACCAGCCGCAGCCGCAGTAGGGCGCAGTAGCGTGGCGTAGCGCAGCGAAGCGACTAGGAACGGATCGGCTGCGGCTGGGGGTCCCGCCACATCGGCCACATCAGAGGCCCGCGCGGCAGTCGCAGCTCACCCAGCACGCGAAAGCCGTGGCGCGCGTAGAAGTCGATGTTCCGCTCCTTGGAGGACTCCAGGAACGCCCCCACGCCGTCGCTGTCGCAGCGCTCGAGCACCGGCTGCAGCACCGCCGAGCCCAGCCCCTGGCCCTGGGCGTCGGGATCGGTGCCGAGCACCGCCAGGTACCAATGCGGCGGGCGGTCTCTCGGGTGCTGCCTCTCGATCCCGAGCACGCCGGAGACGACCAGCGGCAGGCGGGGAAAGAGGCGGGGATACAGCAGGCAGCGCGCCAGCTCCGCGTCCTGACGGGCGCTCGTCCTCCAGCGCTCCGGCGGCGCCCACAGCGCGGCGCAACGCAGCTGCTCGTCGGTCCACACCTCTTCGTGGTCGAGCAGATGGCGCATGCGCGTCGCGTGGAAGCGCTCGAGCACCCTCGCGCGCAGGCGATCCGATGCGCAGGCCCAGCGCGCGACGGGGTCGTCGAGAAACGCTCGCGCGAGCACCTGCGCGAGCGCCGGCACCTGCGAGGGCTCGGCTCGTCTCAGCTTCGGCGCAGGGCGCTCCACGGCGTCAGGCCGCGGTCGCCTGCCCGACGGCCGAGCGCGCGGAGCGTCGCGTGAGGTCTGCTCGCTCGCGCATCACGACGCGGCCCGCCCGCGAGGGGCTGATCGCGATCCCGCGCCTGCGCGCGGTCTCGGCCGGGCCGTCGGCGGGCTCGAGCTCGAAGCGCTCGAGCAGGGCGCGCAGCACGAGCTTCATCTCCAGCTGGGCGAAGCTCGCCCCGATGCAGCGCCGGCGACCTCCCCCGAAGGGGATCCACGTGTACGTGCCGGGCGCCTGCTCGAGGAAGCGCTCGGGGCGGAAGGCGTAGGGGTCGGGATAGACGAGCGGGTCGTGGTGCACCAGGTAGGCCGAGGCGAACAGCACCACGCCGGGCTCGTAGCTGACGGGCCCGATCTGCACTTCTTGCTTGACGAGCCTGGGCTCGGCGCTCGGTAGCACGGGCTTGCGCCGCATGATCTCCTGGATCGTGGCTGTCAGGTACGCCTCCTCGTCGTCGTCGAGCTCGTCGTGCAGGCGCGCCTGGACGCGCCGCTCGTGCGCGAGGGTCGTGAGCGCCCATGCCAGTTGCGAGGCAGTCGTCTCGTGCCCGGCCACGAGCGCGGTCATCAGCTCGTCGCGCAGCTCCGCCGGGCTCATCTCAGACCCGTCCTCATGCCGCGCCGCGAGCAGCAGGCTGAGCACGTCCTCGCCGTGCGAGCCCTCTGTGCGACGCTCCTCGATCAGCGCGAATATCAACTCGTCGGCGCGCGCGCGAGCCGCTTCGAAGGAGACCATCGGTCGGCGGCCGGCGAGTAGCTGTGGCGCGAACGGCAGCAGTGAGAGCGGGCTGTCCCCGAAGGCCAGGATTTCCCTCAACAGCTCGCGCAGCGACTCGAGCTGCGCCCCTCGCTCGAGCCCGAACACCGCGCGCAGGATGATCTCGAGAGTCAGCCGCTGCAGCCGCGGATGCGACTCGAACGCCTCGCCTTGCGGCCAGCCGGACACCTCCTCGTCGGCGAGGTCTGCCATCAGCGATGCCAGGCGCTGCATGCTCTCGCCGTGAAAGGCCGGCAGCAGGAGCTTTCGCTGTCGCAGGTGCGGTGCCTCGTCGAGCAGGATCACCGAGTTGGCGCCGACTACCGGCTCGAGGATCCGCGCTCCCTCGCCGGGGTGCAGGACGTCGGGCGGCGCCTGGAAGAGCTGCTTCAGCTCGTCGGGATCGGAGAGCACGACGAACGGGCTCTGGCCGATGAGGCGGATGGTGAAGCGCCTGCCGTAGCGCGCGCGGCAGCGCTCGAGGTAGGCCGTCGGACGGCTCCACCAGCCGATCGTCTGCAGCAGGGCCGGCGCGCGCGGCCCGCGCGGCAGTTCACTTCTCATGACAGCTCCTTGCAGTGCGCCGGGTGAGGATGGAGCTAGTCGGGCTCGAACCGACGACCTCCGCCATGCCATGGCGGCGCTCTCCCAGCTGAGCTATAGCCCCGGGGCGCTCCATCGTAGCGCCCGCGCAGAACTGCGCGCGATGACCAGCGCTATGCGCGGCCGGGCTGGCTGGCCGGACTCAGGCCGGGCGCGGGGAGACGGGTGCCCGACGGCCGGCTTCTCGGCGCGCGAGCTCGAGCTCGGTCTGCACGGCTGGGCGCTGGTTGTCGATCTGCAGGCGCCGTTCGAGAATCGGGACGGCCGTGCCCGGCTGGCGGTCGAGCCGCAGTGCCCTGCCGAGGTCGTAGAGCGCGTATGCGTAGGTGAGACACGTTTCGCTGGACGGTTCCAGGCAGCTTTCGAGCCTCTCGCCCGTGGCGGCGATCGCCTGCTTGAGGACCGAGATCGCGCCAGCGAACTGGCCTTCTTGCAGCAGCGCGTGCCCGCGGGCCTCCAGCTGGGCGGCGAGCACTGGGGAGACGGGCGTCGACGGGGGCGCAGGCACGCGCCGCTGCGGGGGTGCAGCGGGCGAGGACGCGCTTGGCGCGGCTTTTCCCGCTCTCGAACTCGGCTGATGGGCGGAAGGGGAACGGTGAGGTCGCGTACCGGCTCCGCCGCCGGCGACGAGCGCGGCGACGAGCGCGGCAGCCGTTATCAGCGCCGCCGGGGCGAGCCAGCGCCGCAACGCTTGACCGCTTCCGCGCATTGGCGCGCGCGGCGCGCGCGGCGGGCGCGGCAGTCTCGGGCGAGGGTGGGGCCCTGGCGGTGAGCCCGGCACTGGGCGAAGCAAACTCAGCGCTCGCTCCGGGGCGCGGCGTGCTCGCGCGCCGGCGGTGCCGCAGGCCTTCGCGAGTGACCGTGCTGCGTGGCTTGCGGCGCGCGAGGAGACCTCCGCACCGGCGGCGAGCCAGGCGAGCGCGCGGAGCGCCCGTCGGCGGAACGCTTCGGCGCTTGCGAGCAAGGCGGTGCTGCGGAGCGAGCTCCGCACCTCTCCCAGCACAAGCGTTGGGTCGGTTTCTGAACCGGTGCTCGTTTCGAGCTCGGCCTCGACGCGGTCGTAACGCGGATCGAGCCTCACGCCCAGCAGCCGGCGAGCGGAGAGGGAGCCCTCGTATGCGCGCTCAAGCGGCAGCCCGGCGAGCTCGAGCTCGGACACGACGCTGGCCGGATATTCGATGCCTGCGTCCCGCAGCTGTTGATAGCTGACGGGCTTGCCGCCGGAGCGGCGCAGAACTCTCAGCAGCCGTGCCTGCTGCTCGTCGAGCTCCAAGTCGCTGACTTGCTCAACCGGGAGGATCATCCGCGCTTCGCATCCAGTTATCGCGCATACAGGGCGCTGACGCGCCGCTCGACCTCATGCGCATGGGCGACCGCAGAGTAAACCCGCTCATACAGGCCGCTCGCCCCCCTCGGATCGTGCAGGGAACGCGTGTCGACGTCCTCGTCGAGCATGATCGGGCGATCTCCGAACTCTTCGTCGCAGTCGGCCAGGACAAGGATGCGGGGCATGCTGCCGTCCTCCTTCTGCAGCTTTGGCTGAGGCGTGAACCCCTAGATAGCCGCCCCGAGCAGGCTCAAAACCTAAGAATTGCTCGCGGCACGGGCCCGTGCGCGCTCCCGCAGCGCAAACGCCTCGCTCAGCCGCGCGGGATGAACTCCGGCACATCGAAATCGTCGCCGGGCTCGGTGCGGGGGCGCTCGCTCTCGCCGGGAGCGGCCTGGTCGAGGCGCGCCGTCATGCCGCCGTGCGCCAGGCGGACGTCGCGAAGCAGGCGCTCGGCGTTGTTGCGCAGCGACGATGACAGCTCGCGCAGGTTGCGCGAGAGCTCGGTTCCCTCGCGCAGCACCTCGCGCGCGGCCGCATGCGCAGCGCCCACGATCTCGCGCGCGTCCTGGCGAGCCTTCGTACGGACCTGGAGGGCCTGCTCGCGCGCCTCCTCGAGCAGGCGCTCGAGGTCCTCGCTGCCGGTCAGCAGGGCACTCTCGGCCTGCTCGCGCGCCTCGGCGAGCTGAGCCTCGGACCGCTGGCGGCTGTCGGCGAGCAGCTTCGTGCTCTCAGCGCCGGCTGCCTCGCGGATGGCCTGCGCCTGATCGTGCGCGTCGGCGAGCGCGTGCTGGGCTTCGGAGTGGCCGGCGGCTCGCAGCTGTGCGGCCTCCTCCTGCACGGTGGCGAGCGTCTGCTCGGCCTGCTGGCGCGCCTCCGCGCGCGCGCGCTCGGCCTCGGCGTGAATGCCGGCGACCGCCGACAGGGCGTCGTTGCGCGCCGCCTCGGCCTGTGCGCGCGCGGAGCGCAGGATCTCCTCTGCCTCCGCCTCGGCCGCGCCGACGCGGTTCTCGGCCGCGCGCTCGCCCTCGGCGATGCGCTCGCGAGCGCGTGCCTCGGCCTGCTCGCGCAGGCCGGCTGCCGCTTGCTCGGCCGACGCGATGATCGCCGCCACCCGCGCGGAGATGAGATCGGGCTGCTCGCGCTCCATGAGCCCATGTTAGACCTCCCCCGGCGCACCGCGTATGGCAGAAAGCGTGGGATATCTGTCCTTGCAGACAAGCGCTGAAGCGGTCATTATCGAGGCATGCGGCAAGCGCTCACCCAGGCACGGCGAGCACCGCGAGAGGTCGCGTTCGTGCTCTACGAGAGCGTGCAGAGCCTCGACGTCTCTGGCCCGCTCGAGGTTTTCAGCGGCGCGCAGCGGATCATGCGCGCCCGTGCCGGCGGATCCCGCGGGTACCGCCTTCGCACGCTCAGTCGCGACGGTGAGAAGCTGCGCAGCTCGAGCGGGCTGACGATCGTTCCGGACGGCTCGCTGCGGGATGCGCCGCCGTCGATCGACACGCTGATCATCCCCGGCGGAGCTGGATCTAGAGAGGCATGCGAAGACGCGGAGCTCGTGGCGTGGATCGAGCGAGCTGCAGCGCGGACCAGGCGCGTGGCGGCCGTGTGCACGGGCGCCTTCCTGCTCGCTCGGGCCGGTCTGCTCGCGGGGCGCCGGGCGACCACGCACTGGGCCGCAGCGGATGCGCTCGCGCAACTGCATCCCGATGTCGACGTCGACCCGGAGCCGATCTTCGTGCGCGACGGCCACGTATGGACCTCGGCCGGCGTGACCGCGGGAATCGACCTCGCGCTTGCACTGGTCGAGGATGACCTGGACCGGGAGGCGGCGCTGACGATCGCGCGTCATCTGGTGGTGTTCCTGCGCAGGCCGGGCAGCCAGTCGCAGTTCAGCGCCACGCTCGCAGCGCAGGAGCCGCGACGCGATTGCCTGCGCGAGGTGCAGCGTCTGGTCGTGGAGAACGTCGGCGCCGGCCACACCGTTGAGGCGATGGCCGCTCGCGCGCACATGAGCCCGCGGCACTTCGCGCGCGCGTTTCGCGCCGAGACAGGTTTCACGCCCGCGCGCTATGTCGAGCGCGTGCGCGTGGAAGCGGCCAGGCGGTGCCTGGAGGACACCTCCGAGCCGGTCGCTCTCCTCGCGGCGCGCTGCGGATTCGGCAGCCCCGAGACGATGCGCCGAGCGTTCGTGCGCATCCTGCACGTCTCACCGGCGGAGTATCGCCGCCGCTTCAAGCCCGAGCCCGAGAGCGCGAGCGTCGCCTGAGAGGGGGCGACACCAGCCTCGGGCAGGCCGCAGCCGAGGCCGGACCCCCCGCCCCACACCTCCTCAACCACAACAACCACGAACACGGAGCAAGGAGACCCAGATGAGAATCGCCATCCTCCTGTACGACCGCTTCACTGCGCTCGATGCGATAGGGCCATATGAGGTCCTGAGCAGGCTGCCGGGCGCCGAGCTCGAGTTCGTCGCTGCCGAGCGCGGGGAGGTGCGGACGGACAACGGCATGCTGACACTGATCGCCGAGCGCTCGATCGCCGAGGTCCCGCGGGCGGATGTCCTGCTCGTTCCGGGCGGCCCCGGGGAGGTGGCGGCGCGCGCCGGCGGGCCGGTGCTCGACTGGGTGCGCTCACTGCACGAGACGACGACGTGGACGACGTCGGTGTGCACGGGATCGCTGATCCTGGCGGCTGCCGGCGTGCTCGAGGGCAGGCGCGCGACGAGCCACTGGCTCGCGCTCGAGCAGCTGGCGGCGCTGGGTGCCGAGCCCGTCAGCGAGCGCGTCGTCTTCGACGGAAAGATCGTCACCGCCGCGGGCGTCTCGGCCGGCATCGACATGGCCCTGCAGCTCGCCGCGAGCGTGGCGGGCGAACGGGTGGCGCAGGCGATCCAGCTGGGCGTCGAGTACGACCCCCAGCCGCCCTTCGACGCCGGCTCGCCGAGCAAGGCGCCGGCTGAGATCGTGCAGCTGCTGCGCGGGCACAGCCGCTTCGAAGCGCAGCTGACCTGAGCGTCGCGGGCGCGGCCTGAGCGCGGTCGCGGCGGGCGATCCCCCGCCGGATGGTTGATTCCACGCTCCCGCGGCCCTGGATCGCGCGTGTGGCCGTCGCGAGCCGTTGTCCTCGGGCTCGCGCTTGCCACCCGCAAGGGCTTCGCCCTGCCTCCGTGGCTCGCTCGGGCTCGGCACCCCCAGAGCAGAGCACGCGACCGTGGAATCAACCATCTAACCTGCGATCTCGGATGGCAGCGCACGCATACGACCCGCATGAGATCGAGTCCCGCTGGCAGGAGCTGTGGGCGCGGGAGCGCACGTGGGAGGTCTCCAACGAAGGGGCCGAGGACGCCTTGCAGGCGGGCGCCGGCGATCTCGGCGATGAGTCGCGCGCGGCGGAGCGCTCGTACGTGCTGGAGATGCTCCCCTACCCGAGCGGCGAGCCGCACATCGGCCATCTGAAGTGCTACGCGGTCGGCGATGCGATCGCGCACCATCAACGCAGGCTCGGCCTGCGCGTGCTTCACCCCATGGGCTACGACGCGTTCGGGCTGCCGGCCGAGAATCACGCGATCAGGACCGGCGTGCATCCGCGCGAGTCCACGGCCGAGTCGATTGTCTCCTTTCAGCGCCAGTTTCGCTCGTGGGGCATCTCGATCGACTGGTCGCGCGAGCTGGCCACGGACGAACCGAGCTACTACCGCTGGACGCAGTGGATCTTCTTGGAGCTGTTCGCGGCGGGCCTCGCCTACCGCAAGGAGGCGGCCGTCAAGTGGTGCCCGAAAGACCAGACGGTTCTCGCCAACGAGCAGGTGACCGCCGAGGGGCGCTGCGAGCGCTGCGGTGCGCTCGTCGAGGCGCGGCAGCTGGAGCAGTGGTTCTTTCGCATCACCGACTACGCCGAGCGGCTGCTGAGCGACCTCGATCAGATCGACTGGCCCGAGCACGTCAAGACGATGCAGCGCAACTGGATCGGGCGCTCGGAGGGCGCCGAGGTCACGTTCCGCTGCGAGCAGCTGGGCGTCGACTACCCGGTCTTCACGACGCGGCCCGACACGCTGTTCGGCGCAACGTTCTTCGTGATGGCGCCCGAGCACCCCGAGGTGCTGCGCATGGCGGCTGGGACCGAGCACGAGCAGGCGGTGCAGGAGTACGTCAACCGGGCGCTGAACGAGACCAACGAGGAACGCGGCAACGCGGAGAAGCCGAAGACGGGCGTACCGCTGGGGCGCACCGTCACCAACCCGGTCAACGGCGAGCAGATCCCCGTGTACGTCGCTGACTACGTGCTGATGGAGTACGGCACGGGGGCGATCATGGCGGTGCCCGCGCACGACGAGCGCGACTACGCGTTCGCGCGCGCCTTCGGCCTCGAGATCCGCAGGGTGATCGCGCCGCCCGGCGACGGTGCCGAGGGAAGCGCGGGTGAAGGAGAGGGGCCCGCTGAGGCGGGCCAGGCGGTCGGTCTGCCGTACACCGGGGACGGTGTCCTGGTCAACTCGCGCCCAGATTTCGACGGCCTTCGAAGCCGCGAGGCGCTCTCAGCGATCGTCGAGTGGCTCGACCGGGAGGGCAAGGGGCACGCGTCGGTCAACTACCGTCTGCGCGATTGGCTGGTCTCTCGCCAGCGCTACTGGGGCACGCCGATCCCGATCGTCTACTGCCCGCAATGCGGCACCGTGCCGGTGCCCGCTGATCAGCTGCCGGTCGAGCTGCCTGACATCAGCGACTACACGCCCAAGGGCCGCCCGCCGCTGGCGGCCGCCGAGGACTGGGTCGCGACGACGTGCCCCACGTGCGGTGGCAGCGCGCGCAGGGAGACGGACACGATGGACACGTTCGTGGACTCCTCCTGGTACTTCCTGCGCTACTGCGACCCTCGCAACGAGCGGGCGGCGTGGGACCACGAGGCACTGGCCGAGTGGATGCCCGTGGACCAATACATCGGCGGCGTGGAGCACGCGATCCTGCACCTGATGTACGCGCGCTTCTTCTGCAAGGCGCTCGCCGACCTTGGCCACCTCGGCTTTCAGGAGCCCTTCGAGGCGCTGTTCACGCAGGGAATGGTGACGAAGGATGGCGCGAAGATGAGCAAATCGAAGGGCAACGTGGTCTCGCCCGCCTCGATCGTGGAGCGCATGGGCGCGGACACGGCGCGCTGCTACATCCTGTTCGTCGGTCCGCCCGAGCAGGATGCCGACTGGTCTGATGCTGGCGTCGAGGGAGTGCACCGCTTCCTCGGCAGGCTGTGGCGGCTGGCGGCCGAAACCGCAGAGACCGCGGGGCCGCCGGCGGGTGCGGCCGCCGAAGGCTTGAACCCGGGCTCGCCCGCGGAGGAGGCGCTGCTTCGAAAGTCGCACTGGGCGATCGAGAAGGTGGGCAGCGATCTGCGGCGGTTTGCGTTCAACACGGCGATCGCCGCCGTCATGGAGCTGCTGAACGAGTGCTCGCGCGAGCGCGAGCAGGTCGGCGCGCAGATGCTGCGCTTCGCGCTGGCGACGGCGGCCTCGCTGCTGTTCCCGTTCGCTCCGCACGTGTCCGCTGACATCTACGAGAAGCTGACCGGCCGGCGCGTGTGGGAGGAGCCGTGGCCCCGCGCGGACGCCAACCTGCTCGAGACGGACGTCTATGAGCTCGTCTGCCAGGTCAACGGCAAGCTGCGCGATCGCGTGCAGGCCAGCGCCGACGCGAGCGCCGAGGAGCTGAAGGAGCTGTGCCGCAGCGCGGCCAACGTACGCGTGCACCTCGATGGCAAGGAGATCGTCAAGGAGATCGTCGTGCCGGGCAAGCTCGTGAACCTCGTCGTACGCTAGCCGCATCGAGACGGTGCGCGTAGTCTCAACTCGATGCCGCAGCTGAAGCCCGTGTACCTGATCCACGGCGACGATCATGGCGCCGTCGCCCAGCGGCGCGCGGGCTTGCGCGCGCTCGCCGAAGGCCTCGGCGAGGGGACGGTCGTGGTCGAGGCGCTGGAGGGCGAGCGCGCGACGCCGGCTCTGCTGGCGGGTGCGCTCGCGACGATGACGCTCTCGGGCTCGGGCGGTGAGCCGGGAGAGCTTGAGCGGGTGATCCTGGTCGAGGGTGTCGAGCGCTGGCGAGGAGCCGAGGTCGAGGAGGAGCTCGCGGCGGCGCTCGAGAACGTGCCGCCCGGGACGACCGTCGCGCTGTTCGCGCGCGAGGAGGCGCGCGCAAGGATCCCGCCGGCGCTCGCGGAGCTTGTCAGGCGCGCGGGGGGACAGGTCGTTGCCCAGATGACGGTCAAGCCTTGGGAGCTGCCCAAGTGGGTGCGCGCCCGCGGGGCCGAGCTCGGGCTGCTGCTCGACGCGGACGCCGCCAAGGCGCTGATCGCGCAGGTGGGCGAGCGCCAGCAGCGACTGCTGCGGGAGCTCGAGACGCTCGCGCTCGAGTTCGGCGGCGGCGGGGCGGACCCCGACAGGGACAGGCACCCTGAAGGGCACAGGCACCCTGAAGGGCACAGGCAGATCAGCGATGCCGACATCGAGCGCCGCGCAGCGCACTCGGCGGAGTGGCGCGCCTACTCGCTCGCCGACGCGCTGCTCGGTGGACGCGAGCGCGAGGCGACGCTCGGCTATCTACGTCTGCGCGAGCAGGGCGAGCGCCTGCAGGGGCTCTCCTACCTGATCGCCCAGCGCCTGCGCGAAGGCCTCGCGGCTGCCCTGCGGCTGCAGTCGGGAGCGCCGGCGGCGCAGGTGCGAAAGGGACTGCGCATGCCGCCGAGGGCTGCCGAGCGTTTCATGGCGGACGTCGCGCGCACCGACCCGGCACGGCTGCGGAGTGCGCTGGCGACGCTGGCGGATCTGGAACTCGACGCCCGTGGCGGTCCGGCGCTGGCGGCCGCTCGCGCGGGAAAGGGAGGGCTGGACGAGGACACGCTCGCGCTGAGGGCGATCGAGCGAATCTGCTGTGCCCGAAAGGGTGCACCTACTAGTACTAGTAGGTGATTGCCTCGCCGACGGCTGGGCGCGCCGCGGCGTGGCTGGCGGTGCGCTTCAGGAAGCGCTCGCGCGGATGCGCGCTGCCCGCGACTTCTTGCGCGCGCCGGCGTTGCGATGCAGAGCACCCCGCTTGACGGCCTTGTCGACGGTGCTCTGCAAGCGCGTGTGCTCGGCGTCTGCGGCTTGCGCGTCGCCGCTCTCGACGGCGCTCTGGAGCTTGCGCAGGTATGTCTTGACCGCGGAGGTGTAGTTGAGGTTCTCCAAGCGCTCGCGCTCGGAGCGCAGGATGCGCGTCTTCTGAGAGTGGATGTTGGCCATGACTGACGGCGCGCAACGCCAACCGTGGGCTTCCAATGCCCAGCTTGGGGCGCCGCGGAGCGCCGTACTATAGCGGCGTTGTCCGCGAGCGCCGAAGTCTTCGCCGAGGAGCCGGTCAGACCGCCGCCCCCCGGCGGCGGGGGCGTGGCGCGAAACACGGCCATCTTCTCGATTGCGACCGGCGTGTCGCGCGTGGCGGGCTTGGCGCGCGAAGTGTCGGTCGCCAAATTCTTCGGCACCAAAGGCCCGTTCTCGGCGTTCACGCTGGCCTTTCAGATCCCGAACCTGGTCAGCAACCTGTTCGCGAACGCCGCCCTGTCGGCGGCGTTCGTGCCGGTGTTCACCGAACTGCTGCAGCGGGGCAGGCGCAAGGAGGCGCTGCGGCTCGCCTCGACCTTGTTCTGGATCATGCTCATCGTCCTGGGCGCGGTGACGGCGGTGTTCATCCTCGGCGCCGGCGCGATCCTGCCGCTGTTCACGGGCGGCAAGTTCAACCACACGCTCGACGGCATGGCCGCGGGCTTCTCGCAGGTGCTGTTCCCCGTTGTGCTGATCCTCGGCCTGAACGGGCTGCTGGTCGGCATCCTGCAGTCCTACGACCACTTCTCGATCCCGGCGATCGCGCCCGCCGTCTGGAACGTCGTGATCCTGGTCCTGCTGTTGGCGGCGCGCCCGCACTTCCACGGCGAAGAAGCGCAGCTCTACGTTTACAGCGCCGCAATCCTGGTGGCCACGGGCGTACAGCTGCTCATGGCGGTGGGAGCGCTGGGCAGGATCGACTTCCGTTTGCAGCTGCACATCGATTGGCACGACCCGCGCGTCAAGCAGGTCTTCGCGCTGATGCTGCCGGTGACGATAGGCCTGGGGATCGTCAACCTCGACCAGCTGATCAACTCGGTCTTCGGCACGCTCGTCTCCGCCGAAGCGCCGCGCGCGATCGACAACGCGTTTCGCGTGTACATGCTCCCGCAGGGCCTGTTCAGCGTGGCGGTGGCCACGGTCCTGTTCCCAACGCTGTCTCGCATGGCCGCCGAGCGCGACGCCGCCGCGATGCGCCGTGCGCTGGGGATCGGCATGCGCCAGATCAACCTGCTGCTGATCCCGGCGTCGGTCTTCATGATCGTATTCGCCACGCCGATCGTGCGGCTGCTGTTCCAGCGCGGCAACTTCACGCCGCACAGCACGCACATCGTCTCGGTGGCTCTCTTCTGGTTTGCCTTCAGCCTCCCTTTCGGCGGACTGAACCTGTTGTTGACGCGCGCGTTCTTCGCGGTGCAGCGTCCCTGGATCCCGACGCGCCTTGCGGCGATCAACATCGTCGTCGACATCATCGTCAGCATTGGCCTGTACCGGCCGTTCGGGATCGCCGGCCTGATCATCGGCACGGTTGCCGCCAACGCGGTCATGACGGCGCTGCAGCTGCATCGCCTCAGGATTGGCTTCAACGGGCGCCTTGAAGGGGCGCAGACGACGATGATCACCGCGCGAATCGCGCTCGCGTGCGTCCTGCTGGCGGGCGCCGCATGGGCCGCATGGTTCCTGCTCGACCAGCTACTGGGCCGCTCGCTGCCCGCGCAGATCGTGAGCCTCGGCGCTGCCGGCGCTGCCGGCCTCGCGATCTACATACGCGCGGTGCTGGCGATGCGGGTGCCCGAGGCACACCAGGTGAGCCGTTTGATCCGCGCGCAGCTCGGACTTCGCGCGGCCCGGACCACCTAGCAATACGCGCCCCCCGGCTACGTGCCTGCGCAGCGGGCCTGCGTGCGGCGCGGACGTGGCGCGCACGCGCCGGGTTGGCGCGCGTGCGCCGGGCTGCCGTGCGTCCGCCGAGAAGGTACGCGTCCGCCGAGGAGCCGCCGATGAAGGCGGGCATGCGGCCGGACGAGCCTCAGCTCGCCCGGCTGCCCGACTGAAACCGCCTCTGAACTACTGCGTCCCAGGACTTCGTGTCTTTGCCTGGGCGGCGCGACACTCCCGGCCGCCTGGACTGGCCGCCCACCGTGGTGGGCGCGTTGCCACGGCTGGGCTATGGGCCCGTGGCCGAGTCGGCGATCCGCCGGATGACGAAGGCTAGCGCGTCGAGTGCCCTGAGTCAGAAATTGGCCGAGTGTTTGCCGAGTGGATGGTCGCGTCGGAGGTTCGATGGCGGCGCGGAGCCCGCTGAGCGTACGTGAGCGCCGACGGTAGCGTCAGGCGCGGGCAGCTGCCGGGAACGCGATCGAACTTCTGACTCAGGACACTAGGCTGTAGCGGCCGTGGAGCAGTCCAGGATCCGCAACTTTTCGATCGTCGCGCACATCGACCACGGCAAGTCCACGCTTGCCGATCGCATCCTCGAGCTCACGCACACGGTGTCTGCTCGCGAGATGCGAGCACAGGTGCTCGATTCGATGGAGCTCGAGCGCGAGCGCGGCATCACGATCAAGGCGCAGGCTGTGCGGGTCTTCTACCGCGCTGCCGATGGGCAGACCTACCAGCTGCATCTGATCGACACGCCCGGCCACGTCGACTTCACCTACGAGGTCTCGCGCTCGCTCGCCGCGTGCGAGGGGGCGTTGCTGATAGTCGACGCCTCCCAGGGGGTCGAGGCGCAGACGGTCGCCAACAGCTACCTCGCGATCGAGTCGGGGCTCGAGCTGATCCCGTGCCTGAACAAGATCGACCTTCCCAGCGCTGAACCTGACCGCGTCGCGGGTGAAGTGAGCGAGCTGATCGGGGGTCCGCCTGAGTCCATCCTGCGCATCAGCGGCAAGACGGGAGCGGGCGTGAGCCAGGTGCTCGAGCAGCTGATCGCGCGCGTGCCCGCGCCGTCGGGCGATCCCGAGGGGCCGCCGCGGGCGCTGATCTTCGACTCGGAGTTCGATCAGTACCGCGGAGTGATCGCGTACATCAGGGTCGTCGATGGTGCCTTTCGCAAGGGGGAGGCGATCCGCGCGATGGCGGCTGGGACGCAGGCGGAGATCGACGACATCGGCGTGTTTTCGCCGCAGATGATGCCGACGGACCAGCTGGCGGCCGGCGAGGTCGGGTACCTGATCACGGGCTTGAAGGACGTCACGCAGCTGCGGGTCGGCGACACGCTGACGGTCTCCGCACGCGGCGGCGGCGCCTCGCGCCCGCCAGGCACGCGCGAGGCGAGCGAGCCACTTCCCGGCTATCGCGAGGTAAAGCCGATGGTGTTCTGCGGGCTGTTCCCGATCGACTCCGACGATTATCCCGACCTGCGCGATGCGCTCGAGAAGCTCACGCTCAACGACGCGGCGCTTGTGTGGGAGCCCGAGACCTCTGACGCGCTCGGGTTCGGCTTTCGCTGCGGCTTCCTCGGCCTGCTTCATATGGACATCGTGCGCGAGCGGCTCGAGCGCGAGTACGACCTCGAACTGCTGGCGACGATGCCCTCGGTCGAGTTCGATGTGACGCTCTTGGGCGGCGAGGCGCTGGTGGTGCACAACCCCTCCGACATGCCCGATCCGAGCGCGATCGCGGAGATCCGCGAGCCCGTCGTGCGCGCGTCCGTGATCGCGCCGAGCGAGTTCGTGGGCGCCGTGATGGAGCTCTGTCAGCAGCGCAGGGGCGAGCACGCGGGCATGCACTACCTCTCGCCTGAGCGCGTGCAGATGACGTACGACCTGCCACTCGCTGAAATCGTGCTCGACTTCTTCGACCAGCTCAAGTCGCGCACGCGCGGCTACGCCTCGCTGGACTACGAGCTGAGCGCGTCAAAGCCGTCGGATCTGGTCAAGCTCGACGTGCTCCTGGCCGGCGACCCCGTGGACGCGCTGTCACTGATCGTGCACCGCGAGAAGGCATACGAGATGGGACGCACGCTGACCGAGAAGCTGCGCAAGCGCATCCCGCGCCAGCAGTACGACGTCCCCATTCAGGCCGCGATCGGCTCGCACGTGATCGCGCGCGAGACGGTCAAGGCGTTTCGCAAGGACGTGATCGCGAAGTGCTACGGCGGCGACATCACGCGCAAGAAAAAGCTGCTCGAGAAGCAGCGGGAGGGAAAGAAGCGGATGAAGCAGGTCGGCCGCGTCGAGGTGCCTCAAGAGGCGTTCCTGGCGGTGCTCGAGCTCGACGAGGGCTGAGGGAGATGCAGCGCCCCGGCAGCGCGCGCTCTCACCCTTGCGGGCACAGGCGGGAGCGCTGAGCAGCGATGCCCCTGCCTGTGCCCGTGAGGGTGCTGTTCGTGTGCCTCGGCAACATCTGCCGCTCGCCGACCGCCGAGGGCGTGATGCGCGCGCTGGTGCGCGAGGCCGGCCTGCAGGAGACGGTCGAGCTCGACTCCGCAGGCACCGGGGGCTGGCACGTCGGCAGCGGTCCCGATCCACGCGCCGCAGCGGCTGCCGGCGCGCGTGGCATCGAGCTGGGCGGCCGCGCGCGCACGGTCACGAGCGCGGACTTCGAGCGCTTCGATCTGGTGTTGGCGATGGATCGCTCGAACGCGCGCGAGCTGCGGCGCCTTGCACGGGACGGGCAGCAGCGCGCGAAGGTGCGGCTGCTGCGCGAATTCGATCCCGCCCGTGCCCGCGAGGGTGCGAGCGCCTCCGCGGGAGAGCTCGACGTGCCCGATCCCTACTACGGCGCTGCGGGCGGCTTCGAGGAGGTGCTCGACCTCGTGCAGGCGGCGTGCGCGGGGCTGCTCGCCCGCATCATGGAGGGCTCGCTCGCGTGAGCCTGCCCGACGGCGCCCGCTGCATCGCGCGCGTCGGCGGCGGCGACATCAACGAGGCCTACCACGTCCAGCTCGCGGACGGGCGAGAGGCGTTCGTCAAGACCAGAGCAGGTGCAGGCAGCGGCGAGTACGAGGCCGAGGCGGCGGGGCTGCGCTGGCTCGCCGAGCCAGGCGGCGTGCGCACGCCGGCCGTGCTCGACGTCGGCACGAGTTACCTGGCGCTCCAGTGGGTGCCGCGCGGCACCCTCAGCGAGGCCGGCGCCGAGGAGCTGGGAAGGGGCCTCGCGCGGACCCACCTCGCAGGGGCAGGAAGTTTTGGCGCCTTCGCGAGCGCCGGCGCGGAAGCTGGGTTCGGCTCCCTGCGCCTCTCCAACGAACCGGCGCCCGACTGGCCTTCGTTCTTCGCGGATCGGCGCCTGCGCCCGCTGGCGCGCATCGCACGCGAGCGCGGCGCGCTCTCGCGGACGGGCGCGGAGCTGGTGGAGCGCGTCTGCGAGCGCCTGGCGGATCTGTGTGGTCCGCCCGACCCGCCGGCGCGCCTGCACGGCGACTTGTGGGGAGGCAACGTGATGGCCGACGCGCAGGGGCGCGCGTGGCTGATCGATCCCTCGGCCTATGGCGGGCACCGGGAGATAGATCTTGCGATGCTGAAGCTCTTCGGAGCTCCGTCGGGGCGCATCTTCTCCGCATACGAAGAGGCCGCGCCCCTTGCCGAAGGCCACTCCGACCGTGTCGGCCTCTACCAGCTGCTGCCGCTGCTCGTGCACGCCGTCCTGTTCGGCGGCTCCTACATCGCTGCAGCCGAAGGCATGGCTGCGAGATATGCGGGATGAGCGCGTAAGGCGAGGCCGCGCGCGCTGGCTGACGCGCCTGCGCCAGTAGGGAACGCGCCAGCCGCGAGCACGGGCCGCGCCAGCATCCGTCCCGTATCTCAGCGCGCGTCGGTTAGAGGAGCATGCGTCCCAACACGCTCACCGAGCGCCGACGGCTGTATCTGCTGGCGCGCGCGGTCGTGGCCCGTCACTACCGCCGTGAGCTGACTCTCGCGGTCGTCGCGCGTGCGCTGGCGAGCTCGCCGCGGCAGGTGCAGAGGGCGTATGCGCAGTTCGGCGAGACGTCGTTCAACGAGGACCTGCGCGCGCGGCGCATGTCGGTGGCTGCGGGATTGCTCTTCGAGCAGCCCACGCTGGCGGTCGCGGACGTCGCGCGGCTGGTCGGCTACCGCCAGCCCGCGCACTTCGCGCGCGCGTTTCGTCGCTGCTACGGCCTGGCGCCGGCGCGCTTCAGGGCGCGGGCGCGCGTGCACCGGGCGCAGGCGCTCGCAGCGCGCGCTCAGGCCGATGGACGCGCGAGCGCGCTGGCGAGCGCCGTGGCTGAGCCGGTCTGCTGGCAGGCCCGGCCGGGAAGGCTCGCGAGCACTCGCTGAAGCCTCCCGTCGATCTCTCCGTGGAGACCGGGGCAGTACACGGGAGGCGGCAGATCGCCTCGGGAGGAGCCGGGCGCGTTGAGCGGCAGCAACTGGTGGGCTGCGGCCAGCGCGCGGGAGGGGGTATCGGAGAAGACGTCGATCGCGACCCGGCCGCTGTAGAGCTCGATCGAGCGCCCGCCGTCGTACACCGTGGCGGGCACGCCTCGCACGAGGATGTTGTGCTGAGGGCCGAGCGCGCTGTTGGAGTGAAGGCGGTAGATGACCGTCGTCACCTGCAGCGGGAGCAGGCAGCTGCCTCCGCCGAAGACCCCTTTTCCGTGCGCGCAGTCGCCGTAATAGACGCTGTCGCCGACCGAGGCGAGATAGCCCTTCTGGCCGTCGACCGCCGCGAGCGGGTAGCGCTGAAACGTCGCCCCCACCCAGTACACCGGGAAGTAAGGAAACGTCTGCGCTTCGGCGAGCGCAGCGTCAGGGATGGGTCGTGGATGCTCGGTGCCGCACCCGCTGGCGAGGGCGGCGGCGCACGCGGCAAGCACCGAGAGCGCTCCACGCACGGCGCGCATGAGCCTGCCGCGGACCGTTGCAGCTCCCATGCCCGTCATTATCCCGGCGGTGCCGCGCAGCTTCACAGCGACTTCCCGGCCGCTAAGTGGTTCTCGCAAGTACGCGACCGCCGATTCCTCAGCGGTCGGGCCGGGGTCCGGTGGGGTAGCGCACCGGATCCCGGTCGATCTTCTCGCCAACGCGCTGCGCGTCGTGCCACGCACGAGCGCTCTCGCAGCCGCATGCGCGGTGGCGTGGCTTCTGGTGGATCCGCGCACCCCCGATCTCGCCGGGGCTGTCTACCGCGTGCAGCTGTTCCAGCGCTTCGGCTTTGGGATCTGGGACGAGCACTGGTACGCGGGTCACCTGCTCCCGGGCTACAGCATGCTGTTCACGCCGCTCGCGGCGCTCGTGGGCCTGCGCGCGCTGGCGGTGATCTCGGCGGTGACCTCGGCGGCTCTGTTCGAGCGGCTCGTGCTGTGCGCGTACGGATCGCGGGCGCGCTGGGGCGCTGCGTGGTTCGCGCTGGCGGCCGTTGCGGACATCTGGATCGGGCGCCTGGCCTTTGCCCTCGGGGTCACGCTGGCGCTGGGAGCGGTGCTCGCGCTGGCCAACGCGCGCCGCCTGGCGGCGCCTGTGCTCGCGGCCTTGTGCGCGGCCGCGAGTCCGGTCGCCGGTGCTCTGCTCGTGCTGGTCGCGCTCACGCATGCCGCGACCCGGCGCTCGCCGCGGTCGCTGAGCGCGCTCGTCGCGCCGGTCGCGCTCGTCCTGGCGTCCCTGGCGGCGCTGTTCCCCGAAGGCGGCTCGGAGCCCTACCCGATCCTCTCCTTCGCGGCGACGGCAGCGGTCGTGCTGGCTTTCCTGGCCGTGCTGCCACGCGAGCACCCTCACGGGCACGGGCAGGCCCAGCTTCGCGCCGGCGCGCTCATCTACCTCGGCGCGTGCCTGATCTGTCTGCTGGTGCCGACTCCCATGGGGAGCAACATCGAGCGCTACGGCGTCCTGCTGGCGGGTCCACTGCTCGTGTGTGCGCTGCTCTGCAGCGATCAGCCGGCGCACTCGGCGCTCTCGCGCGTGAGCAAGTCTCGTGCGCTGCTCGGGCGCGGTCGGAGCATTGGGCTTGCGGGCGCGGCTGCGCTGAGCGCGTCTGCGCTGTGGCTCGCTTGGGGGCCCGTGCGCGAGACGCGCGCGGTGGACGGCAACCACTCCACCAGCGCCTCCTACTATGCGCCGGTCGAACGCTTTGTGCAGGAGCTCGGGCCGGCCCCAGTGCGGATCGAGGTGCCGCTCACGCGCTCCCACTGGGAGGCGGCGCTGCTGGCGGGAAAGGTGTCGCTGGCGCGCGGCTGGGAGAAGCAGCTCGATACGCGCTTCGACGAGGTGCTGCTGGCGCGCGACCTCAGCGCTTCTTCCTACCTGCGCTGGCTGCACGAGCAGGCGGTTGCATATGTGGCGCTTCCAGACACGCCACTTGATCCCTCGAGCGCCGCGGAGGGGCGTCTCATACGCGCGGGCCTGCCCTACCTGCGCGAGGTGCGCAGGAGCCAGCACTGGAGGATCTACGCGCTCGCCTCTCCGACGCCGCTGCTGTCGGGCCCTGCGCGCCTGCTGTCGCTCGGCCACGATGGCTTCTCGCTCAGGTCGAGCGCGCCCGCGCGGGTGCTCGTTCGCGTCCGCTACAACAGATACCTGGCCGTGGTGAGCGGCGCCGGCTGCGTGCGCCGTGCGCCGGGCGGTTGGACGCTCATCGAAGCCAAGCGCTCGGGGGCCCTGACGGTGGCCGCGCGCTTCTCGCTCGAGCGCGCGATCGGCATCGACGGCGGCTGCAGCTGAGGTAGGGACCGTCCGCTAGCGCGGGGCGAGCGCGTACAGGCCGGTGGTCCCGGTGAGGTAGATGTCGACGCCGTCGCTGATCACGGGGTCAAACTTGCCGCTCGGGAACCGGAATACGAGACGTCCCGTCGAGACCCCGAGCCCGTAGGTGCGGCGATCTCTGAGGTCGGCGAAGTACACAATCCGCCCGATGACCGTCGCCGAGCCCGAGATGGCCCCGCCGGCGTGGTATCTCCACGCGATCCTCCCGGAGCGCGCGTTGAAGGCATAGAAGGTGCCGTCGTAGGAGCCGACGTAGACCGTCGGTCCGAGACCCGGCGCGTTGGTGACTGCGGGCGATGCGTACACGTAAGCGCCCGTCTGGACGGCCCAGTCGAGCGCGCCCGTGCCGGCGTCGTATGCGTACATGCGCCCGTCGGTGTTGCCCAAGAAGACGCGTCCGTAGACGACGGCCGCGGTCGAGTAGAAGTTCCCGCTGCCCAGGAGCCCGCCGCCGGACCCGCTGACCCACAGCCTGCGCCCGCTGCGCTCGCTGATCGCTTGGACGTGGCCGGAGTAGTCGCCGAAGTAGAGCACGCCGCCGGACAGCGTCGGGCTGGCCTTGACGGCTCCGGCCGCGTGGTAGGTCCACACAACGTTGCCGGTGCGGGTGTCGAGCGCGTACACGGTCCCGCTTTCGCTTCCGATGAACACCTTGCCGTCGTCCACCAGTGGCGACGACTCGGTGCGGCTGGAGATGCGGCGCGACCAGCGGATCGAGCCGCGCGCGACGTCCAAGGCGACCATGCGGCCGGGCAGCAAGACGGTCGCGTACACGGTCCCTCCGACCACCGCCGGCGCGGACGCGGATAGCGACCCTAGTCGATGCGCCCACATGACCCTGCCGGTGTGCTTGTTCGTCGCTTTCAGAACGGCGTTGTCCGCGAGCTGGAAGATGCGTTCGCCCTGGATGACGCCGGGAAACTCGAGCAGCGAGCCGACCGCATGCGCCCAGCGGCGCTTGAACGGGGGATGCACCCGCGCGGGCGCAGGGAAGAAGCGCGTGTGGTTCTTGGTGTAGCCGTAGAAGGGCCACGCGAAGCGGTCGGGTCCGCGTGTCGGCAGCGACGGCGTCGGCTGCGCGATGAAGCGGGCGTGTGGGTGGTAGACGCTCCCCGGCCGACGGTGCTCGTAAAGATAGAGGCCCAGCCCGGCGCCGATCAGCGCGACGAGAACACCAGCCGCCGCCACACGCTGGCGGGGGGAGCGCGGGAGAAGCCGCTGCAGGAACTTGCGCACCGGGCGCTGAGGTCTACGCGGCGAGCTTGCGCGAGCCCGAGGAGGCCCGTGAGGAAGCCTCCTCTGCGACACGCGCAGCAGCTCTCGGTGCGTGAAGTAGTGGGGGCGGATGCGCCGCTGGCGCGGCGGCGCGACGGCGCGGTCGCAGCAGCGCGATGCTACGCGCGCGGCGCGCGGCCATGCGCAGGAGGCTCAGCACGAGCAGCGACAGCGTCGCCAGCGCGAGCGGGGGGAGCGTCAGTCCCGCCGCCATCGCAAGCACGTCGTGGTCCCCGCTCAGTGACCAGTTCCACAGCAGGTAGTCACCGAGGGTGAGCCCCGCGACGAAGACCAGTGGCCTGTGGGACACGGGACAACACACTAGTCGCCGACGGGGACGGACGCACGCTCGATCTTGCCTGCACGCGCCTCGTGGCGCCTATGATCGCAGCCCATGAGCTTGCGCGACCGTGCATCGCTGGTGTTCGCGCCCGGGCTGCTCGACGGCCAGGTCGCGCTCGTGACCGGGGGCGGAACCGGTCTCGGAAAGGCGACCGCGCTGGAGCTCGCTCGCTGTGGCGCCACGGTCGCGATCGCGGGGCGCCGCGCCGATGTGCTCGAGCAGGCCGCGTCTGAGATCGGTCAGATCGGCGCGGTCGACTGGATCCCGGGCGACGTGCGCGAGCCAGACGACGCGGCGCGTCTGGTGCGCGCGGTCCTCGACCGGCGAGGGCGCCTCGACGCGCTCGTGAACAACGCCGGCGGTCAGTACTTCACGCCCGCTGAGATGATCGCCACGAAGGGCTGGCGCGCGGTCTGGCGCCTGAACGTCGACGGCATGCTCAACATGGCCGAGGCGGCGTACGAGCTCGCCCTGGGACAAGCGCGGGCGGGCGCGATCGTCAACGTGACGCTCTCGCCGCACCACGGGATGCCTGGTATGGCTCACTCGGGAGCGGCGCGGGCATCGGTAGAGGCGCTGACGCGCGAGCTCGCCGTGCGCTGGCGCGAGGCGTGTGTGTGTGTCACCGCGGTAGCTGCCGGACATTTCGCCACCGAGGTGACCAAGAAGTACCCCCAGGCCGTCAGAGAAGGGGCGGCGCGCTCGGTACCTTTGCAGCGCCTCGGCGCCGTCGAGGAGCACGCCTGGCTGGTTGCGCTGCTCGCGTCTCCCCTCGGGCGTGCCCTCAACGGGTCGACCGTGACGCTTGACGGCGCGCGCGACAACTGGGCCGGCCCGTGGCCCCCTCCCGGGCTCACGGACGCTTCTGGCGAGGTGCCCGTGGAGGAGCGCCGGGTCGCGGAGGCAGGCTGAGAGGCGACCGAGCCCTTGGGCTGAGGCGTGAGCGCCGGTCACAGCGCACGCCGCGCACGCCCGCACAGCGGCCCGAGAAAAGCGGCGGACGGGAATCGAACCCGCGTCATCGCCTTGGAAGGGCGAGGCTCTACCGTTGAGCTACCGCCGCGCGCGAACGTCGCTCGCTGCCCGTTCGCGCACGATGACAGTTTGCCCAAACGGAACCGCGCTCCGCCGTCTCACGGAGGAGTGCCCGGGAGCGGACGGCCACGTAGAATCGAGAAGGACCACCCACGGGGAGTGGCGCAGTCTGGTAGCGCACCCGGCTGGGGGCCGGGCGGTCGCTGGTTCGAATCCAGTCTCCCCGATATCCCGAAAGGCCTCCAAATGGGCCGGCTCGAGGACGTGCGACCGCCGGCCGGGGGAGGCTCTATGGAACAACGATGGAACAAACTTTGGGACGGACGTTGAAACCCCGCTCGTTCCCGGCGTGGGTCCTGGCCCCGAACCGGCGGCGCGGGCGCACGCAATGGCCGATGATTGGGCGACATTGGCATGGTGCTTCCTGACGTGATCTCCCGTGATCTGCGGATCGTGTTCTCCGGAACCGCCGTGGGCACGAAGTCAGCACGGACCGGCGCGTACTACGCCGGTCCCGGTAACCAGTTCTGGCCGACCCTTCACAGGGTCGGCCTCACTCCCCGGCAGCTCGTACCAGCGGAATACCAACGGGTGCTTGAGTACGGCATCGGCTTGACCGATGTGTGCAAGGTCGACGCGGGCTCCGACCGCGCGATCGCAAACGACGGTTTCGACGTGCCGCGACTCCTCGCGCTGCTGGACCGATACCCGCCCGCGATCGTCGCTTTCAACGGCAAGAAGGCTGGCTCGGTCGTGCTGCAGCGACCCGTCGATTACGGGTCCCAGCCGGAGCGGATCGCGGGCGCGAGTGTCTTCGTCCTGCCATCTACGTCGGGCGCGGCGCGCGGTTTCTGGGACGAGCGGCACTGGCGAGCGGTCGCGCAGGCCGCTCGCTGATACCTGGCTGTCGCGGCGCCAGCCCCTGCGGGTGGGCTGATCATGCCCGCCTAGCGGTCGCGAGGACGACTCGGTTTTCGGTCCCATACGCTTGCGCCTCGACCTCGAATGGCCCAAGGCGCTCCCCTCCAGGCAGAAGCTCACGGCCGCGTTCGCGCCGCCAACCGCGCCAGGCGCAGCTGAACACGCTCTCGTCGGCGGCGCTCTTGAAGCGCGGCACGTAGGTATCCACACCGGCGACAGAGCCGTAACGCACTCGTAGCCGCTGGGGAACATCCTCGCCGCGCCGAAGTGCCGGGCGATCCGCCGGCTTGTGCGACCACTCGAAAACGAGGAACGCGCCGATCCCGGTATAGAGGGACGCGAGCCGGTTTCCGGCAGCCTGGAGACTGACGTCGGCATCGCTGGCAAGCCGTTCGACGCCTTGGAGGCCCTCGTCCAGGCTGTAAAGGTCCTCGACGAGGTCGCGCGGCATGAGTAAAGTCGCCGCACCAAGGTCGCACAGGTACTCCTCCTCGGCGTTTCGTGCGTTCTGCCCGGGCTGCTTAGTGTCCAGCCGGTAGCGCGTTTCCTTCCGAAAACCGGGAAACGCGAGATGGATGAGCTCGTGTGCGCACGTGAAGCGCTGCCGCGCAGAGCGGTCGTCGTCGTTGAGGTCCATGACGAGTTGGCCGTCTAGGTCGGCGTAGATGCGGCCCGCGAAGTCGTGTGGAGCGTGACGCGACTCGACCCCCTGGACTGAAGCGACCAGCTCGACGTCGACCGGCAACCTGTCCTGCCCGGCTTGCCGGCGCAACGCACCGGCGTGGCGCTCGATGATCTCCTCGGGCGCGCGACCACGATGGCGCTCGATCAGCTTGATTACGAGCGGCTCGCTCCAGGGTCTACTTCTCGTCGGTCTCGGCATCCGGATCGAGGCCTCGACTGAGGCGCAGCGAGTTGTAGATGTACGCCCAGCGCTCGGTGGAACGCGGCTCGTCGCCTTTGCGAAACTTGATGCTAGCCAGGGTCCGCACCTCGGCGCTGCTCAGCGCTTGCTCATCGGCAAAAGCGCGCAGAAGGGGCGCAACGTGGAGCTCGCCTTGATCGACGCGATAGCGCGGTCCGCCGAGCAGGTCGGCGACGGTGACATCAAGTGCCTCGGCGAGCCGGCCCAAAAGCTCCAGGGACGGATTGCTGGGCTCGTTCTCGAGGCGCACCAGGTACGGCTTGGAAATCCCACTCGCGTCGGCGAGCTGCGCAAGCGACATCGCGGCCTTTTCACGCTCGCGGCGGAGACGCTCTCCGAACTGCTCGGCTGGCATCTGCGGGATCTTAGGTCGGCAAACGGCGTCAAAGAAAACGCAAACTGCAAGCAACCGACATTCCGGTATTGTCTGGTACCATGATTCCCGACTATGATAGACCACCTGTGAACACCGAACTCCGACTCTTGGCCAGCCGCGGAGGAACGGCATGAGCGTTCGATCGGGAATCTGCCGCCACTGGTCTCGGTCAGGCGTCGAGGTCGAGCTCAAACTGGCTCCAGGCGGTTTAAGGTAGAGGGAACAAGAGGGGGAGGTACTTAAGAAGTGGCGCCTGAGGTCTTCGTCGAGGAGTGGCAGGCCCAGTACGGGTCGCCGATGCTGATCGCGGGCGAAGACCTGCCCGGCGGGACGGTCGAGCTTGCCGAGCAGCTGCCCGCCGACGGCGGTTTCACGATCCGCCCCGCAACCGCCACCGACCCGGGGTCGGTCGCGTTCGTCGATGGCGTTCGCCGCGGCGACGCGCACCTTTACGTGCGCGACGACGACGTGTTCGCACACGGCGTCGCCGGCGCGCACGCGCGCGGTGCCGCGCTATGCGACGGCGAGGCGCGCATCGATCATGTGCGGGTGGCGCGCATGATCATCTGGGGAGGCGGCCAGCAGGTGCCGGTGCCGCAGCTGGTTGGAGGTTGGCAATGGCAGGTGGCCTCGATCCACGACAACGACGCCGACGCGCCGCTGCGCGAGCTGCAGAACCGCATGCGCCAGGCGGAGGCCGAGCTCGCTGAGCGGCTCGCGGCCGAGGGCTGGCTGGTGGTGGCTGACGGGCCGCTCAGCTTCGTGCGCTCGCGTGACCTGCCCGTTTGCGGCTACGTGAAGACCCACCACCGGCCGCTGTTGCCGCCAGAGCTGCACCGTCGCGTGCCGGAGCTTGGCGTGGGCGACCGCACCCCTCTGTTCGCGATGGGGCGCGAGCGCTACTCCTGCTACACGCGCATCGCCGCCGGCGCCGACCACGCCAGCCCCTGGCATGCGGTCGCCCGGCTCGAGTTCCCGCAGAGCGCCGGGCTCGAGGCGGCACATGTGACCGCGGACAAGGTGACCTGCATGCTGCCGCGCTATGCGGGGATCCCGCACACGGATCCCCGCGCGCCCCAGAACCTGCAGCCGATTGCCGCGCTGGAGCGCCAGCTGCGCCACCGGCTCGGCCATCCCGGACTTTCTACCCGCGCGGTGCGTGGAGCCGCGCGCAACCTGGCTCTCTCCACCGGAAGGAACCCCTGATGACGAACCCGGTTCAGACCCCCACCCGCCTCGGCTTGGTCGACGGCGCTGTGCCGGCCACCTCCAGTCGCTTCTTCTGCGTGCTCGATGACGACGCAGTAGTGCAGCTCGACGACCTGATCTGCGTCAGCCAGCGGCTGCCGAACGGCGAGGACGTGACCCACTACGGGATCGTGGTGGAGGAGTCGGGCCAGATCGAGGGCGCCGAGTGGGCCTCCGACACGCAGCGCATCGCCGACCAGACCATGCCGGGCCAGCCGATCCGGCGCGCCGAGGTGCAGATCTTGAGGACCGTGCCCGAGCTGTGGCTGGCGCCGCGCTCCGGCGCCGAAGTGCACGCTGCGCGTGGCGCCGAGCGCGAGCGGGCGCTATTCGCCGACCAGATGACCGAGCGGTTGCCGGTCGGGCTCGACCAGGCCGGTGAGCCGATCTGGGCCGACTTCTCATTCATGAACGGCGAGAAGGGCGGGCACGTGTCGATCACCGGTATCTCCGGCGTGGCCACCAAGACCTCCTATGCCACCTTCCTGCTCTACCAGCTGTTCGAGACCGAGCATGGCCGCCGACTGCTGGGCCAGCAGGCGCCGAACGCGCGCGCGCTCGTGTTCAACGTGAAGGGCGAGGATCTGATGCATCTGGACCGGCCGAACCGTCGCTTCGCTGCCGATCTGGAGGCGCAGGCGGGGTGGGCCGCGATGGGCGTCGATCAGCCGGGCCAGTTCCGGTCCGTGCGTATCTACGCGCCGCGCTCGCGCTCCGCGCAACAGCACGCTACGGCCGCCGACGTGCAGAGCCGGCCGCATAACGAGGTGCGGGTGTACGGCTGGACGCCGTTCGAGTTCATCCGCGACGGGCTGCTGCGCTTCTGCTTCACCGAGGAGGAGGACCGCCGGACCCAGGTCGGCTTCATAGAGCAGCGGGTGCGCGTGCAGCTGGCGCGCCACTGCTACCTGCTCGAGCACGGCGACGGCGCGGTGGTGATCGACGATCCGCCGCAGGGCACCTCTTACAACTTCGAGCGCATCTCGCTGGCTGGCCGGCCGGAGCGCAGCGCGGGCGGAGGCACCGTAATCCGCGACTTCTCCGACCTGGCCGACTTCCTGGTTACCGTTTGCGACCCGGCTGACGGGGACCCGGCCTGGCAGGCCGGCGTGCAGCAGGGCACGCTCGCCGCCTTCGTTCGCCGCGTGCTCGCGCTGCAGCCGCGCATGGGCCATCTGGTGGCGACCGGCGCCGAGCGTGTAGCGCTCGACGAGCACGTCACCGTGGTCGACATCCACACGCTGCACGACGCCGCGCAGCGGTTCGTGGTCGGCGCGCTGCTGGACGCGGTCTTCGCCGAGAAGCAGGGCGCCGGCCGCGAGCCGCTCCGCTTCATCGTGCTCGACGAGCTGAACAAGTACGCCCCGCGCCAAGGCCAGAGCCCGCTGAAGGAGCTACTGGTCGACATCGCCGAGCGCGGCCGCTCGCTCGGCGTGCTCTTGATCGGCGCACAGCAGTCGGCGCACGACATTGATGCGGCGATCTTCCGCAACGCCGCGCTGAAGGTCGCCGGCCGGCTCGACGCCAGCGAGGCCTCCGAGTACCGCTTCCTCTCTGCCGAGCTGCGCGAGCGCGCCGCGCGCTTCCTCCCGGGCACGATGGTGCTGGATCAGCCGCTGATCCCGGCACCGATCCCGCTTCGCTTCCCGTTCCCCTCGTACGCGACCAACGTGGCCGAGGCCGGCGCGGCCGACCCGCAGGCTGCGGCCGCGGCCACCGACGATGCCTTCGACCGGGCCGCTGGACACTTTGCCGGCTGATGCGCGTCCTCCACGTCTCCGACTGGCACCTCGGCATCACCACCTACCGGCAGGACCGGCGTCCCGACCTGGAGGAGGTGCTGGAGCAGACGCTCGCGCACGCGCGCGAGTGCAAGCCGCATCTAGTGATCCACACCGGCGACCTCTTCCATCATGTGCGACCCGGGCTCGAAGATGTCCGGCTCGCCTGCGAGACCCTCAGACGGCTCAGCGAGCTGGCTCCGGTGGTCGTCGTCTGCGGTAATCACGACTCGCCCGCGCAGCTGCGCTTCCTTGACGAGTTCGTCTTCCCCGGCGAGCGCCTGCACTTCGTTGATGTGCCGCGCCATCCGCGTGACGGCGGCATCCTCGAGTTCGAGGCGGGCAGAGAGCGCGCGCGGCTGGCGGCGATCCCGTTCATCTCCGGCGAGCGGATGGTCGAGGTGTTCGAGGATCCCAAGACCTGGATGACCGGCTACGCCGACCGCGTGCGCCGCATCCAGGAGGCGCTAGGCGAGGGACTGCGTGACGGCTACCAGGGCGAGCGCGACATCCTGTTGTTCGCCGCGCACCTGCACGTGACCGGCGCACAGGTGACCCGCTCGGAGCGGCCGCTGCATGTCTCCGACTCCTACGCAGCGCACGCGGAGGCGATCCCGAGCGTCAGCTATGCCGCTTTCGGCCACATCCACAAGCCGCAGCGCCTGCCCGGCAACCAGCTCGGCTGGTACGCCGGCTCGCCGGTCGCGCTCGACTTCGGCGAGGAGCACGACCAGAAGGTCATGCTGCTGATCGAGGCGGCGCCCGGCCGGCCGGCGCAGGTCACAGATCTGCCTTACACAACAACCCGCCCGCTGCGGCGTGTGACAGGTACGCTCGAGGAGTTACTGGCGTTGACCGACATCGGCCACTCGCTCTGCCTGGCCACCGTCACCACCGAGGAGCCGACTTCAGGGCTGGCGGACTCACTACGGGCGGCGTGGCCGGACTGCACGCTGCTAGAGGTCGTGGAGGACTGCGCGGCGCGGCGCGTAGAGGTGCTGAGCGCCGATCACGCCGAGCGCGACGAGGAGGCGGAGCGTCCGATGGCCGAGCTCTTCGCCGACTATCTCGCCGAGACCGGCACCCAGATCGCGACCCGTGGCGAGGCGCTGGCCGCCTTCGAGAGGCTGCACGCTGCAGTCGAGGCCAACGCCGCTCCTGAGTTCCCCGAGCTTGCGGCCGCGGAGGTCACCCTTTGAGGCCGCTCGAGCTGCGTCTGAAGGGGCTGCGCTCGTGGCGCAACGAGCAGACGCTCGACTTCTCGGACCTGGCGCTGTTCGCCATCGTCGGCGACACCGGGGCGGGCAAGAGCTCATTACTGGAGGCGATCGTCTACGCGCTCTATAACGCGTCGACGTTCTCTGGGCGCGACGTGCGCGCGCTGATCTCGGACGGTCAGCAGACGATGCACGTCTCGCTCGACTTCGAGGCGGACGGCAAGCGCTGGCGTGTCACGCGCTCCACCTCGCGCGGCAGCTACCCGCCCTCGACCCACCAGCTGGTCTGCCTCTCCGACAACGAAGAGCCGCCGCTTGAGCGCGAGAGCGCCGTGACACATCGGATCGAAGAGCTGATCGGGCTCGACTACAAGGGCTTCACGAGCGCGGTGCTTCTGCCGCAGGGCCGCTTCCAGACGCTGCTGACGGCCACCGACAGCGAGCGCACCGCGATCCTGAAGGGCATCTTTCGCCTCGACGAGCTGGTCAGGGTGCGGGACTCGGCCGATGCGCTGCGGCGTGCTTTGGAGTCGCCGCTGGCCGAGTTGACCCGTCGGCGCTCGGCTCTGCTGCCCGACCCGTCGGCGACCGCCGCCGAGCAGGCCTCTGCCCTCGCACAGGTACGCGCTGCAGCGAAGCAGGTCCGTTCGCTGCGCGACCGTTGGGAGTCCGCGCAGCAGGAGGCGAGCGCGCGCGCGACCGAGGCTGAGCAGGCGGGGGCGGACGCCGGTAAGCTCCGCCGCCAGCAGCAGGCGGTCCCGGCGCTTGACGATGCCATGAGCGCCGAGGCCGAGCTGGCCGCCGAAGCCGAGCCGCTCGCCCGCGAGCGCGAGACCCAGCACGCCGCCCACTACCAGGCCCGCGGTGCGCTCGCGAAGGCTGCCGACGCCGGCGAGGGGGTCGACCAGCTGAGCGAGGCGTGTCCGCGGCTTGACGACGCGGCCGAGCAGCTGCCGCAGCTGCAAACCGCCATCGAGCGGATCGGCGGCGAGCTCGACCAGCATGCACAGCGCGAGGCCGAGCTTGCGGCCGAGGCCGAAGCTATCGCTCAGGCGCGTGCGGAGCTTGACGCAGCGGCCGAGGCGTGCACGCAGCTTGAAAGCGCAGCCGAGTTGGCCGAGGGACAGCACCAGGCGGCGGCGACCGCGCTGGCCGCGATGCGCCGGCGCTACGAGGAAACGGACGGGTGCCGAGCCGCGCTGGCCGAGGCCGAGGAGACCGAGGCCGCAGCCGTGCGCGCAGCGGGCGAATTCGACGAGGTCGAGGCCGCCGCCAAGGCGCAGCTCGCCTCCGCGCATGAGCGCTTCGACGCCGCGCGCCGCACCGAGAGCGCCGCCGCGGCCGCCGTCGGGCTCGCCGTCGGCGACGACTGTCCCATCTGCGCGCGCGAGCTTCCCGCCGGCTTCCGCGCGCCGGCCGCGCCAGATGTGGAGGCCGCCCATGACGCGCTGCACACGGCCGAGACCGCCAACCAGCAGGCCGCCGGCGCGGCCGCCACCGCGCGCGCCGAGGCCAACATCGCCGGCCAGCGGACGCACCGGACGCGCCAAGCGCTCGGTGATGCCGAGGAGGCGCTTCGGGCTGCCGAGGCGACGTTCGCGGTCACCGTGCTCGGCAAACCGGATCTGGCGACCGGCGATGACGAGCTGCTGGCTCCGCTCGCGGAGGCGGCGCGCGCGGCGCGCAAGGCGGTTAGCGACGCGGCGACCGCCGCCGCCGGCAGCGAGGCCGCGTTAATGGCGCGCGACGCGCAGCTTGCATCGTCGCGCACGACGCAGCAGGAGACCGCCGCGCGGCTCGCCCGCGAGCAGGCCGAGACCGACCTAGCGATTGGCCGCCACCGGACGGTGCTAGCGGCGCTGCCGCCGCGCTTCCGCCCCGCCGGCGAGGCTGGCGACGAGCTGGCGGCCGCCCGCGATGCTGCCAGCGCGCGCCTGGCAGAGCTGCGCACGCTGCGCGACCAGCAGGAGGCCGCCGTGGCCGCGCTCGCGCAACTCGACGCCGCCGAGCGCACGCTGGCCGAGCAGCGCGAGGCCCGGGTGCTCGGCCCGCGCCGCCAGGCCGCCGCCGCCGTGAGCGCGCTACGGACCCTGCTTGACAACCTGGATCCGCCGCTCACGAGCCCCGAGCCGCCGGCTGAGCATGCGGCGCTTGCCGACCACGCGGCCTGGATCGTCAAGACGCTCAGCCTCGCCGAGACAGCCGCGGGCGGGCTGGAGACCAAGCAGCGCGAGCTGACCGAGGCCGCCAAGGCGGCCGAGGCACATGTCGCGGCGCTGTTGGAGGAGGCCGATCAGCTCGATCCGGAGCACGCGATCAGCGACGCCGCCGGCTTACGCGACGCGCTCGAGGATTGGGCTGGCCGCGAACGTACGGCCGACACACTGCGCCAGCAGGCAGAGGGCCAGATCGAGCCCGCGCAGAAGCTTGACAACGAGATCAAAACCGTTGAGCGCCTTCGTCGCGCGTGCGACGAAGTGGCCAGACTCCTAGCTGATGGAAAGTTCGTCGGCTGGCTGGTCGGGCGCCGCCAGCGCGCGCTGCTGGAGGTTGCCTCCGACCGCTTCCGCGAGATCTCGGGTGACCGTTACGGGTTCGCGGAGGACTTCCAGGTGGTGGACCGCCGCACCGGCCAGCCGCGTTCGGCGAAGACGCTGTCAGGCGGCGAGACCTTCCAGGCGAGCCTGGCACTCGCGCTCGGCATGGTCGAGCTGGCGGCGCGTGGTGGTGGCCGGATCGACTCGATCTATCTCGACGAGGGCTTCGGCTCGCTTGACCCGAACGCGCTCGACGACGCGCTGTCGGCGCTTGAGCGGCGCGCGCAGTCCGGGCAGCTCATCGGCGTCATCTCGCACGTGGCCGCGGTTGCCGAGCGGCTGGAGACCGTGCTTCGCGTTAGCACCGGCAGCGAGGGCAGTCGCCTGGAGCGGCTCGGCGCGTCTGCACGCGCGCAGATGTTGGAGGCGGAGCTGGCCGAGGCGCAGGCAGCGGCGTGATCGAGTGGTTCGAACGGCTCGGTGACGTGCCGGGCATCACCTGGCAGCCGCGCGCCGAGGCCGACTCGCGCCTGATCGGGGCTCGTCCGGTCGTCCGCGAGAAGCGCGTCGAAGGCGATTCCGGCATCGGCTGGGTAGACGCCCAGGGGCAGCCGCTCGCCGACGAGTGGGTGTGGCGCGACAGCCCGGTGACGCTGGCGATCGAGGGCTACTTCGAGGCGCCGGCCGAGCGGCGGCTGAGACTGGCGCTGGCCGCGCTCGAGGTGCCGGGCACGCGTGCCGACTTCAGCGAAGCGCTGGGTTACGCGCAACAGGCCGTCGAGCAGCAGGCACGACCCGATTACACACTGCTGGAGTCGCTGCTCTCGGCGCACGTCCAGCTGGTGCTGGCCGATCCGAGCGGCGTGGTCGGCGAGCGCCGCCAGCTTGACCGCGCCGGCCAGCCGCTGGCCCTGCTGCTGAATCTGTATCAGCGCGAGGGCTTCCTGCGCGAGGCAGCGGGGGTCGAGCGGCTGCTGTCAAGCCTGCCGGCCGAGATGCGCCCGCGCTACCTCGCCGAGCCAGGCCCGGCTGCGCTGATCGATGCTCTTGAGGAGCTTCGGTGAGCGCGGGTCGCGATCTGATCGAGGCGCCCGCGGGCCACTGGGTGGAGCTTCACCGCGCCAGGCGCCCCGCGGCGCTCGGTGCCCTCGAGGCCGCACTTGGGCGCCTGCTGGCGAGCGTGCTCGGGGGGAAGCAGGCAGTGCGGCTCTCGTCCGGGTCACAGGGCGCCGAGGGTCCGAGCCGTGTGGAGCTTGTGGGGCTCAGAGAGGCTGATCGCGCCATCTTCGCTACGCGGCTGTCCATGCCCGAGAGCGGCCCGCGACACGTGCCGGCCGGTGGGCTCGATCTGGCCGCGATCCGGCTGCCCGAGCTGGTGCGGGCACAGCCGTACTGGACCATGTCCGCGGCTGGCTTTCGCAACTATCTCGAGTTCACCACGCTCGACGCGGTGATCTGCCAGCGGTTCTTGGCGCCGCTGCTTGGCGATCTCGCCTACATCTTTCGGCTGCGGGCCGGCGTGGGCCCGAAGAGTGCCAAGGGGCGCGGCCACCATCTGGCGCGTTGCGCTCAGGCACACCAGGCACTCGGGCTGGCTTCCGATCAGCTGCAGGCGCTACTCGATCCCGAGCTGAGCGCGGAACAGGTTGCGGCCGCGCGCAGCGCGCTGATCACCGGATGGGCAGCGTACCCCGAGGATGTCGGCGAACGCGCGATGGCACTCTTCTCCGGGGAGCTCGCGCAGGCCTACTACGCAAAGGCGCGCAAGGACGGCTCGGTCGAGGCGGCGCGCGTGCTGACCACCAACGTCGTGCCGCTGCTGGAAATCACGCTCGGCAACTGGCCGACGCTGGTTGCCTACCTGGGCGAGACGCAGGCGCCCGCCGACGCAACCCCAGTCGCGACGCCCGAGGTGACGCTGCCGGCGGAGCCGCCGCCGGAGGTCGCGGAGCGGCTTGCCGCGCTGCGCGACTGGTGGGCGATGTACGACGCGAGTCACGCTACGCAGCGTGCCGGCATGGAGCCACTCGACGATCTGGTCCCGAAGCGCTGGGATTACGGACTGCCGGACGAGGACGGTGGCGGTCGGCGCCGTGGACTGGAGCGCCGCGCGCTGGCGCCGGAGCTCTTATTGTCTATTGCGTCGCTCTGGGGCAAGCAGGTCTTGGTTCGCCATCCGGACATGCTGGTGTGCGAGCCGCGGCCGCTCAGCGTGCTCGCGGAGCTCGTGCAGCCGGCGGCCGGTTTCTGGGACGAGCTCTCGCTGACCGCCTGGTTCCTGTGCTTCGGTGCATATTCGCGGCACACGCTCGATCAGCTCGAGGAGTTTCAGCATGACACGCGCGACGTGCTCGCCGAGCTTGGAGCACCGGTCAATCCCGGAATCTACGGCGAGCTGCTGGCGCTCGCCGAGCGCCACCCGTTCCTGATCGAGCCGGCAGGCCTCGCCATCGGCGTCAGCTTTGAGATCAACCTCGACGACGCGGGTGCGCCGACCGTCTCGTCTCACATGGTCCAGCCCGAGCGGCGCTCGCACCCGCAGGTGTTTGAGGCGCTGCGCGACATCATCACCCGCCACCGGCGCGCCTGGCTTGCCCAGCACCTAGACGGATATCTCGACCACCTCTGGCGACGCGACCTAGGCGCGGGCGCCGAGGTCTACTGGAAGCGCTATCGCGGGCGCGGCAAGGCGCCGACAGTCAAGCAGGCGCTGCCTGATGTGGCCGGACCGGCGCAGCGCTGGTTCGGCGCCGACCACGGTAGGCTCTCGCGACTGCTCGCACTCGACGGCCCGATCACCGAGTCGCCGGTACCCTCGCCGCGCGCGCTGCCCGACGATCTGCCCGCGCTCCAGCACGAGGTCGCCGAGCAGCTGCTTAGCGCCGCCAAGCCAAGCGACGACGGGCGCGACCGGCGCTGGGACGTTGAGCGCTTCGCCCAGCAGGCCGCGACCGTGCTGGTCGCCTGGCAGGCAACCGGCTCCGCGCCGCCGCGCAGCGCCGTCTTGGGGTCCGGCTACCGCTTCGTGATCGACCAGACCTTCGGCAGCGACCTCGACGACGCCTACCGGCTGCTGGTGGCGGCGATCCACGGCGCGCTTGAGCGCCGCGGCCATCCGGCTGCGGCCAACATCTAGCGCTGGAGCGAGTTACATACCGCGGTAGATTGCCGCGTATGGGCTGGCGTGACTGGCTCGGTCGCAGCTCGAAAACGGTGGTGGCGCCACGGAGCATGCTTACGCCGTTCCTCTTAGAGGGTGAGGAGTTAGTGGAAGTGGTCGGCGAGTCCTTTTACCAGCCGGCCCTGTTGCGCCAGTGCCGTGCGCGCAGGGGCGATCCGGTGCGGTTTCCTTGTCGCGCCTATCTGGTCGCGCAACCGGACAACCCGTACGACCGCAACGCGGTTGCCGTGCAGATCGGCGGGCAGCTGGTCGGCCATCTCTCGCGCAGCGAGGCACCGCGCTGGCTGCCGCTGGTGCAGCAGCTCGCCGCGCGCGGTTACGCCGCCAGCTGTGAGGCGATGATCGCCGGGCGCGGTCGCGAGGGGGAGACTGACCACCTCGGTGTCTTCCTGCATCTGCCCACGCCGACCGAGGCGCACGCGCAGGTCGCCAAACTCGCGACATGAGGCCGTGCAGGCCCATCAAGATCTGCCCGCGGAGCTGGAGGTGTTGAGTCCGCCTTAACGCCGTACGACCCAGAGCCTTGAGCCGAGTTATGGCGAGGCGGGCGTCATTTCACTCAGGATGAGACCGGGTGGGCAGTCGGCTGGGTTGCTGCGGCCGCGACCTGTCCTAGGTATTCAGTTAGCACGCACTCGAAATCGCGCGTAGCGTCGATCGTGCCCGTGAGAGAGTGCGCTGCCTCATGCAGCAATGTTCCGGCGTAATCGGCGAACGACTGAAGCTGCCGGCGAGCGATGACTATGGATCGCAAGTCGCTATCCCAAACACCGTTGGTGGTGTCCAAGCCGACGCGCATCGTCTCCGAGATCTGTACGGGCAGCGCGACCGCCTCATCCGACTCGATTAGGCTCAGAATCTCTCGCGTTCGGTCGAAGACAGCCCGTTCCGCTGGCTGAAGGGCCTCGGGAGCGACGAACTCGTACTGGAAGCTCTCGTTGTACTCCTGCACAAAGCCCTGGAAGGTCCGCAGGTCGTAGTCGCCAGCTTCGTACTGCGCGTCCAGCTTTGCTCGATGGTCCGCGCTCACGATGACGACCTCATATCCATCTCGGCGCATGTGATCGATGACATTGGGCGCCTCGTGAATCTCGTCCTCAGTGACGAAGGTGACTCGTGAACGCGCGCTTAGCAGCGTGTAGGCGCGGTTGGCGATCTCAGTCCACTGCATCTCGTCACACTGTGCCCCTCGTGCGCGTGCGCCGACCTGGTCCGCCAGCGCCTCGACCACCTGCTCGGATTCTGCACTGCGCAATATGGCCTTTACGCGATCCGTGTAGGTAGTGCGTCCGACATTGAGCCGCTCACGGTTCAGTCGCTTGCGCATCGCCGGCGTCAGATCGGTGATGTTGTACGAAAACAGGAAGTTTGGCTCCTCGTTGGCGAGCACCCCTGTGATGTAAACGCGAGCTGCCTCGGCTCCGCGCTCCAGGATCTCGCCGTATGTAGTCGACTCGATGCAACGCTCCTCGGCGAAGCGCAGGAACATCGCCTTCGCAGCCGCCACCTTCCCTCCAGTGACGCCCTGAAGTTCGACGTCGGTGCCGAGGCCGTTCGGCGCCGAGTCGAAGTCCACATGAAGCGTCTTGATTCCTCCGAAGTCATGCTTGCTGGCCTCCACCAGGCGGAAGGTGCCGTGGGCCGATCTGATCACAACATCGATACCGCGACGGTGAAATGTCGCCAGCGCATCCTTCAGACCGACTCCAAACTTCCCGATCACACCCTGGGGCGCTTGCAGCTTCTCCTGGCTTTCATTAAGGGTGAAGTGCTCGATCTGCAAACCACGCCCGAAATCGCGCACATGCCACGAACCCTGTTGCTCGTAGATCTCGATGTCCCCGGTTCCCGTGAGCGTTTGCTCGTCGAGCGCGTTCGCGATTACCTCGCGAATCGCGTGCTCCACCTCCCAGTGCTCGAGCACCTCCTCAATGTTCAGGTCAAAGAGGCTCGTCGTTGCCATTCGTCCCCCCTCTTGCCGGCGACCTCCGTGTCGCCCGTGTTCCGGCAGGTTATACCAAGGATTTGGCTCTGCAAAGAGACTTCAGAAGGCGTCTTCATTCGGCCACCCGTATCTAGCGATGCCTCGCCGACTCGGCATGGCGCTGTCTGAACTGTCCAAGCCCACAAAAGAGGACGGAGCACCTGCGCTCCGCCCTGGTGCCCCTTGTATGGTTGATCCACCGCAGACGTGTGAGCTGTCGCGCTTGTCGTCGTGGAGAGCGGCATGTCAGTGACACTCTTCTGCGCGATGCTCGAGAGCGTTCGCGCCTTCGCACCGGCGGTGTGCCTGCACGTCAGAGCACTGGGCGCCGTCCGGTCGGTCATTGACCACCCCCCTCTCAGCTCACGCATCGAGTGGGGTGGTCAATGACCTCCCACCATGGGAGGTGAGAGGGCAGGCAGAGCGGTTGTTGGGGTACCGGATCTGATTCCCAAGAAGGGATCGAGTTCAAAATCTGATCGAAAGAAAACGCTGCTGCCACGGGTAAGGCCGGCACTGCGCTGGCGCTCCGCACCAAGCAGGAAGGGGTTTGGTTGCGTCGCTGACGATCGGGCGGCCTTACGGCACGTTATTATATGGCTTGACATATAAACTTATATTGGTATGATCGTGGTTTCGTACTCGATCTGGAGGTTGACGTGGCAATAGCAGCCGGCAGTGGCGCGCGCGGAGTCCTCGCTGAGATCGACCAGCGCCTTGCCGAGATCGAGCGTAAGCTCGAGGGCCATCGTGCCTTGATCTCAGAACGCGATCGCCTTTTCCGCGCGCGTGCGACCCTGCTCGGCGAGCCGGCTGCCGGTCGGGTCTCCCAGGACGACGTCGCCAGCTATCTGACAGAACACCCCGGCGCGCGCCCGGGCGAGATCGCCAAGGCGCTCGGTGTCGCCTCGGGCACGGTATCGGCGCACCTGTTCCGGGGCAAGCGCAGCCGCTTCTCGAGCCGTGGCGGCGGCTGGTACGTGCGCCGTGAGAGCGCAGGCGCACGGCGGAGATGAGCCGCCTTCGCATGATCCTTCCCGCACGCCACGGAGTCGGCGCGCGGCGCCCTGTCGCTCAGGGGGATTGCGAGCGCCTGCGGGCGGGCGATCTTCGCCTCCTCGCGTGGCTTGCCGAGCAGTACGGCGCCGGGGCCGATCAGCTCGGCGTCCTCCTCGGCCGCGGGCCGCGCACCGTGCAGCGCACGATCGCGCGTCTGCGGGTGGCGGGCCTCATCCAGACGATGCACATGCTTGTCGGTGATCCCGCGTGGGTTATCCCGACGACCTCTGGGATTCGGCTCGCCGGCTACGGCTTTCCCGCCTGGCGGCCGCGCGTGGGCATGTTGGCCCACGTCGCGGCGGTGAACGACGTGCGCCTGCACGTGCAGCGCCGCTCACCGGACACAGAATGGGTCTCGGAGCGACTGCTCGCGCTGGAGCGGGCCCCCGAGGAGCATCTCGCCGACGGTCTCGCGATCACCGCCGGACAACGGGTCGCGATCGAGGTGGAGCTGACCGTCAAGAGCCTGCGGCGCACGCGTGCAATCCTCGAGGAGCTCTCACAGCGCTTCGACGCGATCGCCTACTTCTGCGCGCCGGGCCCGCACCGGCAGCTGAGCGCGCTTCAAGCATCCGGGAGCTGGCCGAAGCTGACGGTGCGCGAATTGCCGGCCGGGCGCCGACTGGCTTCGTGAGGACCGCGCTCGGAGCTCGCGCTGTGCTCGGCCGCCGCCATCGGCGGGCTCCTCGGGCGCCTATCGCCTCACCGAGCACCTCGCCAATGCTCGGCGAGGCAGAAGGAGAACGCGGATTCGTCGTCGCGCGCCGTCTTTCGGGTGAACGCGCGGCGCCCGCCGACGGCAGCCTCGTGCTGCTCTCGCCAAGACGCCTCTGCCGCCACCTACTCGTGTGTGGCGCCACTGGCTCAGGCAAGACCGAGACCGTGCTGCGCTTGGCATACGCCGTCGCCAAGGGCAGCGAGGCGCCGGTCTTCTACCTCGACGGCAAGGGCGATAAGCACAACGCGGAGCGCTTCCTGGGTCTGATGGCAGACGCCGGACGGCAGGTCCGCGTTTTTCCCAACGAGCCCTTCTTCGGCTGGCGCGGCGCGGCACACGAGGTCCACGGCCGCTTGATGGAGGTGATCGATTACGCGAGTGAGGGCCCGGCCGCGTGGTATCGCGACGTGGCCAAGAACGTCCTGCGCCTGACGTGCGAGCATCCGGACGGGCCGCCGCGCTCGAGCTCCGAGCTCTTGGCGCGCATGGACCTCGCCCATCTGAAAACGGTCCACGGCGGCTCGAGCGCGCTGGCGGCGCTGAGCGCCCAGCAGCTTGCGCAGGTCCGTCTGCGCTACGAGGCCTTCTTCGGGCAGGCCCGTGGAGCGCTCGACGGCTGCTGGTCCTGGGAGGACGCCTCCGCGGCATATCTCCTGCTGGACAGCCTCGCATTGCACGAGGAGACCGCGGGCCTCGCGCGCTTCCTGTTCGAGGACTTCGCCCACTACTTCAAGGCCCGTAAGCTCAGGGAGCGCTTCGCGCTCTTGATTGTCGATGAGTTCTCCGGCCTCGCCTCGGCGTCGGGGATGGCCGCGCGGATCGAGCAGGCACGCGGCTTCAACACGGCCCTGGTACTCGCGCCGCAGGTGATCGCAGGTATGGGCGATGAGGCCGAGGTCGAGCGCATCACGGGGAGCGTCGAGACGGTGATCTGCCACCGCGTCAACACGCCCGAGCCGGTCGTCGGCCTGGCAGGGACGCGGAGGGGGATCGAGTACTCCACCCATTTCGGGCTTGAGGGGAGCACCGGCCACGGTTCGGCGCGCGTGCAGCACCAGTACAAGGTCGACCCTGACAAGGTGCGCTCGCTCGATCCCGGGATCGCCTATCTGATCAGCCGCGGACGCGCGATGAAGATCGCGGTCTTGCGCGTACCCGACCTGAGGCGTGAGCTTCCGACGCAGAGAAGTTGGAAGGGGGGTGAGAGCGCTGTCCCGCACGACATACGGGTGTCGGAGAGAACAGAGCTGCCCTTCTGAGACGGAGATCAAGCTGTGCCCTATTCCCTCTTGCGCCTAGCCCGCCGCTTCCCCCCAATCCACGCTCTCGCGCTGTACCTCGCGACCCAGCTCGTCGAACTGCCCGTGATCCTCTCGCGCATCGTGATCACGCTCGCGGTCGCGGCGCTCGTGCTGCTAGTCAAAGGCGATTCCGTGAGCGGAGCCGAAGGCATCGCCGAGCTCGCGCTGATCCCCACCGGCTGGGCGATCCTCGCCCTGATCACGCCGTTCGGCGGCGGGCTTTGGTGGCGCACGAACATGGGTGGCCGACCACCCTCAGAGCGCGAGCGCGCGGCCTTCGAGGATGCGATGGAGCAGCTGCTCGAAGCGAGCGACGCTCGCCTTCGGCTGCCGACGCGCTGGTTCGTGATCGACGTGGCGGAGCCCGACGCCTCAGTCTGCGGCCACACGCTCGCTCTCTCGCGCGGCCTGTTCGAAAGCGAGTACCTCCCGGCCGTTGTCGCGCACGAGCTCGGGCACCTCAACTCCAGCGACGGCATGCTCACGGCGGCGCTGAATCGCCTTGTGATTCACCCGCCGCCGCGCATGAGCGAGAAGGAGCGCGAGCGGCGAGCGGTTCAGATCCATGCCGACGATCGCGTGATGCTCGGGATCACGGCGATGGGCGCGCTCATATGGCTGATGCGTAGGACGATCGCCTTCGCCAAAGGCGGCTTCGCTCTGGGGCTGCTCGCTCCGTTCTGGGGCTCCTATTGGCGTGAACGCGAGTACGTCGCCGACCGGTTCGCAGCGAGGCTCGGGGAGGCTGATGCGCTGGCCGACTTCCTCGAAGTGCATGCGCTGGCCTACGACCACCCTGTTCCGTTCCTCTGGCTTACCGAACACACGCATCCGCCGGCCGAGCTTCGCATCGAGCGCCTGCGCAGGGCGGCGATCGCTGGCGGGTCGCTAGCGGAGGGGCCTGAACCCGTCAAGGCCGCCCCTGCGGGGCCGCCTGCGGCGGATCCTGACGGACCGACCTTGACCGAACCCGGCCCCTCCGCTAGGGAGGCTCTCAGGTCGGCAGGGCGGGCCCTGCCGACGAACAAGGAAGCGAAGCCATGATCGGAGGTGGTAGGTGAAGGCCTCTCCCGTACTGGCCGCGAGACGGCCCGTGATCGTGCTGTCCGGGAGTGCGAACCGCCGCGATCCCCATCGCGCTCTGGGAATCGCCGCGCCGGCGCCGCTCGGCTCCGAGCGCGCCGCCATGGATCCCCTGCTGACGGCCGGAGAAGTCGCGGGGCTGCTCCAGGTCTCCACAGCATGGGTGTATGCGCAGACGCGTGCGAAGAAGATCCCGCACGTACCGCTCGGGCGTTATGTGCGCTACCGGCGCTCCGCCGTTATCGAGTGGGTGGCCGCGCTCGAGCAACAGTCGAGCACGTGCGTCGCCGTGAAGCTGGGGGATCGGTAGGTCAATGGCGGAGAGGAGGCGCGCCGGCACGGGCCACCTCTACGAGCGCGTCGGCGCCTACTACGGGCGCTGGCGCACGCCCGACGGCCGCTTGCTGAATCGCAAGGTGGGGGAGATGAGGAGCTCGGGCGAGCGCAACGGCCTCACGCGCGCACAGGCAGAGCGCGAGTTCAGGCGGATGCAGGAAGAGGAGGAGCGCACGCCGCGACGCACGCGAGGGGCGGAGAGTCCGGCTGTGGCGGCCGCTGCCGATTCGCTGCGGCGCAAGCTGAAGCTGAGTGGCGCGCGGCCTTCCTACCTCGAGAACTGCGAGTCGATGCAGCGGGTGCACATCGCGCCACGGGTCGGCGCGCTGCCGGTCAGCGAGCTCACGACCGTCCACGTCGAAGCGCTCGCGAGTGCGATGCTCGAGCTGGGGCGCTCGCCCAAGACCGTGCGCAACACGCTGTCCTTCCTGCACTCGGTTCTTGAGCATGCGATCGACCGCGGCTGGACCCGCGAGAATCCGGTCCGTCGCGTCACGCGACCGGGTCGTCGCCGCCAGGGCGAGATCGAGCCCGACCTCCGGTTCCTCACTCTCGCGGAGCTCGAGGCGGTCCTGCGCACGCTCCCCGACGAGGTCGTCCGTCGTACTCCAGCACCGACGCGAAAGGGACGTCGTGGACCGGCCCCGCCGCCACCACCGGATGTGCTCGGCCCAGCGCTGCGCGTCCTGGTGCTCACGGCCGCCATGACCGGCCTGCGCCAGTCCGAGCTGCTCGGCCTACGTTGGCGTGACGTCGACTGGACGGCGCAGCGCATCCGCGTACGCAACGTCTACGTGCGGGGCGAGCACTCCAGCGAGGGCAAGTCCGACCTCTCGACGCGTCGCTCGGTGCCGCTCGCCGATCGCCTCGCGGGCGAGCTGGACCGCCTTTCGCAGCGCACGCCCTACGCCGCGGATGACGATCTCGTCTTTGCCCACCCGCAGAGTGGCCGCCCGCTCGACCGCGCGAAGGTCACGAGGCGCTTCAAGGCAGCGTGTGGCGAGGCCAACGTGCGCGTCGTGAGGTTCCACGACCTGCGCCACACGTTCGCTACCCGCCTCGCAGCGTCGGGGCAACCGCTCCGGACGATTCAGGAGTTCCTCGGACACGCCGACTCCACGACCACACAGATCTATGCCCACTACGCGCCGTCGGAGCACGAGGTAGAGATGGTGAACGATGCGTTCGCCGTCAGCGACGAGGTGCATGCATCGCCGGAGCTCACCGGTACCACACCCAAAAGGACACGCCCTGGAGCAAAGACGACCGGACAACGGGGTTAAGGCGCGCCGCCGGCACGGCGCACAAGTCACAGGCCCCGAAGCCGAGGGCGACAGCCGCCCCATCGCTCTGTCAGTCGGAGCTATCAATCCCGCTGCGTCCGCAGTTTGCGCTGACCGCGAGGTCGATGCTCCTTGCGCCATGCACGTCGCGCCAGTTCCCATGCGAGGTGGCTGGCGCCGCGCTCGTCGTTGGGACCGCGCGCCATGAGCTCAAACATATCTCCCACGTTCTGCCAGCACTGGTCGTAGGTCGGGTAGCCGTTCTCGTCCCTCCACAGGCCTGTGTCGCCATCCCATACGGCGTTTGGCTCGAGGAATGGATGGCGCTGCGATTTCGGTCGCCGGAGACGACCTGGAGGTCTAGGAGAAGGCGGTGGGGGTTCGGCCGAGAGCGTAGTCTGCATGGCTCGCATGGCGACGGCCGGATCGAAGCGCAGCCGTCCTCTGGTGTCGCCCCCGACCCTGATTGCGCCGAGATCACGAGCGTGGTCGTAAACGGTGGCGCGGCTCACTCCCAGGAGCTCCGCGAGCTTCTTCGCGTCCACCAAAGTGCGCGGTGGGCGACTCGGCTTCAGGCGCTCGGCGATGAGATCGGCAAGCCGTTCGAGCTGACCGTCATCGAAGGCGGATGAATGCTCGAGTCATGGCGTCGCGCGCCTTGAGGTGTCAGCTTAGGATGGGGACCGACGAGGCCGCACGTAGCAGCGGAAATCAGAAGGTACGGATGACCGAAGATGCCCGCGACTCATGGAGCCTGGCTTTTGTCGGCTGCGACCACTTGGCGACATGTCTCGACTAGCCCCGCTTAGCGGTCCCAAGGAGCGTTAATCCAACAACAGCATGTTGAGCTCTGACGCAGCCCGCTCCGCTTCGGTCAAGAAGCGCGAGCAGATTTCGAGAAATCCCTCTTCCGTCAGTCCGTGCGCCGACACGACATAGCGAAATTTCACATCTCTGTCTCCGTCGAGATCCCATGCGCCGAAGACATGCTCGTGATTGGCCGCAAGTAGCCGATGTGCGGCGCCAGGCGACGCGACAGTGCCGGGGATCGGCCATGTCACGAACGAGAGCCACACTTTGCCATCTTCGAAACCCCAGATGCTCAGACGCACTAGAGTCTCGCCGGCTCGAAGACTGAACATGGGCCTGTCTGGGTCGTTTGCGTCCTCACCATATGATCCCGTCACCCATCGACGGACGGATTCGTAGATCGACCGATGCTGGTCTGAGCTAAAGTCCATGCTAGGGCGCGCCGTGCTCGTTGCCAGCAGGCAAGATAGCAATACGGGTTCTCGTGCGATGCCTAATCGCGAGACCTTGCTGCCGCCGCGATCGTCCCAGCGGACACGATCGACAACGCTTGGAGAGCACGGGCAAACATTGGCGTTTTCAAAGGGTGGGACGGCGAGGGCACCGACGAGATCATGCTGTCATCGGCCGCATCCATCCCGATTGGTAGCCTCGGCCTGCTTCACATGAGCCGTACGCACGGAGGGCTCAGACCCTGAAGCGCTGGCGGCACCGACCGCAAGCGACGAGCCCAGCTTCCGGCACCCTGTTCCTCGTCCCGCAGTGCGGACACGCGTACGTGGACGCCGTTGCCGACGCTGTGCTCCCGGTACGGTCCGCCACTGCTGGGTCGTCGGCCCGCGCCGCGGTTTGCTCCCGACGTGCGGTTTCGATCGCGAGTTCAACCCTTGCCACGATCTTCTTTCCGCGGCGCCGAAACCCCAGCTGAGTCACGACCTCATCGAGAACTTGCTCCTTCGTGCGCAGCAGGGTGTCGGATTCGATCCACTGAACTAGCCGTGTCAGCTCACGACTCGAGTATTCGCCGATACTCGCCCGCCCAACACCAACCGGGCAGGGCCCGCGTGCGGGCAGTCCGCCGGGTGCTCGTTGTCCTGCGGACTCGGGCTCGCGTTTCGCGCTGCGGTGGTGCCGACCATCGCTACTCGGGTCGTCCGTACCGCCGCCTGACGATTCGGCGGCGTCAGCCCGCCGCACCGCGGCGTCGTAGGCAAGCCGGGCGCGTTCGATCTCGCCCTTCTTGTCGGTGAACCACGACTGCGACCAGATCCGATGAAACTGCCAGCCGAGGCGTTCGAGATGCTCCTGTCTGAGGCGATCGCGGTCCCTTGCTGACTCCGACGAGTGGTAAGTTGCGCCATCGCACTCAATCGCAAGGACCATGCGGCCAGGTTGGGTCGGATGCTTGGCGGCGAAATCTACCCGAAAGCCGGAGCTGCCGTACTGGGCAGTGAGCGGGATCCCAGCCCGGACAAGATGGTCGCGGACGTCGACCTCGAACGGATTTAGCTCGGGAATTATCTCGGCGGGCTTCCCCAGTTGCGTCCCGCTAGTAGAGCAATACTCAAGGTACGCGCGGAGCAACTCAACGCCGCGAGCCCTCGACCTATCTGGATCCATGTCATGGTGGGTAAAGGCGGAAACGAGGATCATCTTCTCCCTCGCCCTCGTTACGGCGACATTGAGACGTCTGTCGCCACCGTCCTGGTTGATAGGACCAAAACGGTAATAGAGTCGACCGTCAGCGCTCATTCCATAACCGATCGACAAGATGATCGCGTCGCGCTCGTCTCCCTGAACACGCTCAAGGTTCTTGATAAAAAAAGGCTCGGCCCGACGTTCGTCAAAGAAGCCGGCGAGCTCCTCTTCGTGCTCATGCAATGCGACTCGCAGCGCCTCATCGATTCGGTCAGCATGCTTTAGACCCATCGCGATGACGCCCAAGCTGAAATCGGGACACATTTCGGCGTGCTCGATGATGAGGTCGACGACCGTCTGAACCTCTGCGGAGGCGCTCGTCTCAGATCCAACCTCGCCCGGAACAAATGGTACGTGCACGTGGCTAATGCAATCTGGCCCGACGACCCCGGGGAATGTCGTCAAACCGCGGTCGTACATGTAGACATTAGAAAAGGTGATCAGCCGCTCATCGCGCGATCGGTAGTGCCATTTGAGCATGCGAAAGTCGATAAAGGCCCCAAGGGCCTCGAGTATGCTCTCGTAGCTCGAATCGACGGCAAGATATGCCGGCTCGGGGTCGTCCGCTGCTTCGGGATTGTTGACTGCAAAGAAGGATGTGGGCGGTAGCTGGCGCTCGTCACCCGCGACCACGAGCTGTTGGCCACGCAGAATCGCAGGCATGGCCTCTGCAGGACGGATCTGGCTGGCCTCATCGAACACGACGACATCGAAGTAAGGCCGGTCGGATGGTAGGAGCTGCGACACCACTAGAGGGCTCATTGCCCAACAGGGCTTGACCGCCATCATCACGTCCGGCGCTGCGGAAAACAGCTGTCTTGTAGCGAGGTGCTTCCGCTTCTTGTTGGCCTCGGCCCGGATAATCGCTGCGGCCTCGGGTGCTTCGTCCTCAGCGCGTACGGCCTGTTCCGCACACAGCCGTCGTACGCGCGCCGGTGTCGTTTCAATGTGTTCGCGATCCGCGGCTTGAAACTCGGTAACTAGCTCATCGTGTTGGGACCCATCGAACGACCCCAATCGCGGGTCCTCGAGGTGCAAATGCTCAACCAACGAGGTCAGCCACGCGTGACGGAGAATCGCGGCAGCTTCCGTGCGGTTGATTGGTTGTCCCTCGAGACTCGCTAACAGCTCGGTGAGCCGAAGTCCGTCGAGCTCGACCCGAAGACGATGGAGCTCGGGCAGCTTGGCAAGCGTTGGCACGTCTGCGAGCAGGGCGTCGAGCTCCGCGACTATGTGATCCGGTGGACCGTCGATTGAGTCACGACCGACGTGCCCGGCAATCTCTCTAAGACCTGAGCAGATCGCACCGTGACTCGAGCACAGGGCCTCAAGGTCGCCTGGGCTTGAAGGTGCCGCCTTGGCACCAGCTGCGACGGCTATCCAGTCGTGGCGTAACGCTTGGGCTCGCAACGCCGCCTCCCGCAGCGCACGCGCAGACAGACGCTGGTCATCCAAAAGCGCGCCACGCAGGGCTTTCTTTGCGGCGCGATATCTCGAATTCGTCAGTGTCGCGGACGCGCGAGAGATTGCCGAGTCGTGCAGGGGAGCGGCGTCCTCGATGAGTTGATCCAGCGGAAGCTCGTAGACCTCGTCACGCCACGTCGTCGACAAGTCGACGAATCGGTCCCACAGCTCGAAGCGATCGTTCCATTCGGCCCATGTATTGGGCTCAGCAAGACCTGTTGCCGCGCGCGCTTGGCGGAGCATCGCCAATACTTCGGGAAACTGCCGTCTGATTTTCTCGACTTCAAGCTGGCGGCGACTCGCCTCGTCTTGCGAGACTACCTTTGCCGCCGCCCACGGTGAGCCGGATCGGCGAAGCTGAAGGCCTCCTAATCCGACGTAGGCTTGGAGGGCCTCGGTCGCCTGCGCGAGCTCTCTCGCTCCTACGGCATTCAGATCCGCGCCTCGGAATCGAGTCTCGCTGCTTGCGTTCGGCATCGCCAACAGCTCTGCGTGTGCCTCAAAGAAACTGATTTCCCATGGCGCCCGTGGCTCATGGAGCGCAACCGAGTGCTCGGTCAATCGATCTCTGCGACTAACGAGTCTTCTATGCAGGTCGGTCATGTCCGGTCGTGCGAGGCTCGCGTTGCGGTTGATGGCCTCATTCAAAGCCTGCGCCACCGTGCGCCGAGATGACACACCGCCGTGCAGGTCAAGCACCAGATCGCCGAGTTCAACCTCCTCTAGTCGACGCAGAACGGCGTCGATGGCGGCACGCTTCTCCGCCACAAACAAGACACGCTTACCACGCGCAACCAGCGTCGAGATGAGATTGCAAATCGTCTGACTCTTCCCAGTCCCCGGCGGCCCTTTGATGATCAGATTCCTTCCCGCCAAGACCGCGTTGATTGCGTAGTTCTGGCTCGCGTCTGCATCCAAGACGAGGAACTCGTCGCGCGGCGGAACGTAGTCGGGCGACGGGATAATGACTCCGCTCCCTATGCCGCGAAGATGTGCCTGCGCCTCGGTACTCCCAGCGAGCGCCGCCACAATGTCGTGCTCTGCCATTGCCTCAGTAGATCCCTCTAGGTCGCGAACCATCGGCATACGTGCATACGAGAAATTGCCGATCACGAATCGCTCCTCAATTTCAAAGTGCGGCACGGATGCACAGCGCTCCCGCAACCATGCAAAACACAGAGCAAGCTCCTCTGGCGTATCGATGATCCCCTCGATCCCTGCCGAGTCCAACAGCTCGGCTGGATCACATGCGGTATCGAACTCCGCCTTCAGCATCTGCAAAAAGGTGGGATTCACCTCAAGCTCACCGGTCACAGAAAGCTCAAACTCCACCTGAGCAGCCCCCTTCGGGGCCAGCCTAACTGGGACTAATAGCACCGGCGCCGCAGGCGTAGCGGCGCTCTTCTGCTTTGCCCATGTCGCCATGCCGCATGCCAGATACAACGTTTCGATACCACGCTCCTCAAAATGAGCGTTGGCCTTGTTTCGAACCGTGCGCGCTCGCTTGACGGCATCTTGGCGCTCCTCGGTGTCGGTAAAAAGGCTGGTCAGCGACACCGAGCGCCCCGTCAGGACTCCGTATACGAGATGACGTGGCGAGGAGTCAAGGGAGAGTGTTCCCGCGACCAAGTCTCTGTAGTACAGGAGGTTATTGCGACCGGTCAGATCGACAAGCTGACCGGTCCAGGTCTTCGTTGCCTGGCGCACCGCTTCGAGGCGGTCACCATCGAGTCGCTCTGTCGCCCTCTCGTCGATGTCCACGGTCCGCCTCCAGCTTCAAGATATCGGCGGGGAACGGTATCGAGTCGGATCGAAGCTCGCAACGATATGCCAGTGAGCTCGAAGCTAACGGGTCCAGCCAGTCCAGCCAGTCCTGCCAGCCGAGCGCCGAGCGGAGGGGTATGAGGAGGCCGCTCAAGGCGCGTGATCTAATCGCAAGCATCTTGGACGACTACAACGAGGATGAGTACCGGCGGCAAATGGAGGCGTGGCTTGCCATTGCCCGCCAATCCCTACGGCGAGGCCATGACGCGCGCCTATCGCTATCGCGGGTTCGGGCTCGAGCGATTCTGGCACTGGCGGCGCTCGAGTGCCGCTATCGTCCCGTTTGAGCCGGCCGTAGGCATGCGCGGCGCGGCGTCTAAGCGTGGCTCTGCGCTCGCTCTGAAAGGCCGATTCGATACGCACGCGCACGTTACGCGAATCGGTCTAGACGCATAGCGGGTGTCTGCTCCGCCGAGAGGGTCTTTTGGCCCAGCTTGCTCTAGCCCTTGTCGCGCGATGCGAGCCGCCTTCTCGCGGGCTTCTGCGATTCTTCTACGCGGGGAGCATCCTGAGGAAATCGTCCTCTGCTAGTAGCTCGATGGGATAGCCCGCTGTACGTAGCTCGGCAGCCCTGAGCATCTTGTTGGAGTGTTCGCCGTCGTTGACCTTGTAGGCATCCTGCATCCCGAGAACCAGGTAGTGGACCTTCTTCGACACGCCGCTGGCCACGCCCCCGCCCGCGTTGACGACGAGCTGCGCAGCTTCCGCGCGAGTTAGGCCGCATGAGAGTGTGCCGGTGAAGACGACGATCCGGTTGTTGAAGTCGCTGTCCTCGGGGATGGTGTCGATGGTCGGCGTCAGGTCTGCGAGACGGGGGCGAGGCATTCCGTGCGGCGTCCACGAGGTTGCCGTTAGGCGGCCCGCCAGCATGCCCATAGCTTTGCTTGCGTCCTCGACGGTGGTGGCACCCGCAACCCCGCAGCAGGCGATCGCGAGTTCTGCCGCGGTCGCGGCGTCCGCTCCGGGCTCATGGTGCTCGAACTCAAGACCGCACTCGCTCGCCAGGTCCGGGAGCCGGTATGAGAGTCTCCCTGGCCACGCACGGCGCGCGAGAGCGCAAGTGCAGTAGTAGGTGAGCTCCGGCCAGTCGCTCGCTGTGGCCCAGAGTGAGTGGCGGAGAACGCTGAGGTCGAAGGGGGCGTAGTGCGCGACAACCGGGCGCTCATCGATCGATTGGAGGACCGCCGGCCACACCTTCGACATCGGCTGGCTGTTGGCTGTCATCTCTGGCGTGATCCCGTGGATCGCGATGTTGAACTCTTGGTACGTGTTGCCCGGAGGCCGGATGAGCCACCTACCGACCCTCGTGACGCGGCCAGCCTCAACGGCTGCGACAGCCACAGCGCAGGCACTGTCGTGCGAGGAGGTCGCTGTCTCGAAGTCGAGGGCCACAAACCCACCCGCACCCAGCTGCCGGCCTGCGTCGAGGTCGGCTGAGATGTTGCGGACCGCCTCTAGCGGAGGGTAAGACGGGATCGCAAGGACCGGCCTTGAGGAGACAACGGGGCCGTCTACGACGACCCCGACCCGTACCTCGATGTTGCGCGGAGAGACCCGGTTCTCGGTCTCCGGATGGTCCGCCGCCGCCGACTCCCGCTCAAGGCCGTCGCTGCCGGCCTCGCGCTTGCGTCGCCACAGCATGGGATGAGCCTAACTCCTCTCACTGATGCGAGCAGAGGGCGCGGTGGCCGAGATCGGCCTTCGCCTCCCTCGACGGTGGGTAGGCGGTTCCCGCTGTTGGGACCGTAGTCTCACGGAGCAGATGTGCTTGCACCCGACGTGGCGAGCCCCCTTGTTTGGGACCGTCGCACGTATGACCGTAGCGTCGATGACCTCGGCTTATGCCCGATGTGCGGCGAGCGGCCTGCGGACAAGCACGCAGCCCACCGCGTCGCCGTCTCCGACCGACCCGAACAGATGTTTGCGGAACAATTTGGGGAACAAATTGAGCCAAACTCAGCGCTCCCCTGAACAGGGGACATCAACAAATCCGGGGCTCATCAACTGAGCAGCAAGCGATCCCTCGGGCTGGGGGCCGGGCGGTCGCAGGTTCAAATCCTGTCTCCCCGATTGAGAATGGCCTTGCGCGTCAACACCCGCGCGCGCCTAGAAGACTTCATGCCGACGGCGGCGGATGCCGTCAAGGCGGCGCCGGCAGCCGGCTGGCGCCGGCCCGCAATCTTCGCGCTTTTTGCGGTAATACTTCCGGCGTGGCGATCGAGAGGGAGCCTCAAGAGGGTCGGAGCGAGAGCGAGCGCAAGCCTCGTTCGGCGGAAGCGACCCAGAAGCTCGACATCCCCCAGCGCCGGGACAAGGTGCCGCGGGAGATCCGTGATGTGTCCTTCCCGGTGGCGGTTCGCGGCTATGAGCGCCGCGCCGTCGATGCATACGTGGAGCGCGTCAATCGCGTGATCGCCGAACTGGAGGTCGGCAGCTCGCCGCGGGCGGCGGTGAGGCACGCGCTGGACCGGGTTGGAGAGCAGACCAGCGGCGTGCTACAGCGCGCGCGCGAGGCGGCGGAGGAGATCACGGCAACGGCGCTGGCGGAGGCCGAGGAGATCATGGCCAGCGCGAGGGCCGAAGCGGAGCAGAGCTTGGAGGAGGTCAAGCTGCAGTCCCACCAGCTGCGCGGCCGGTCCAAGGAAGAGGCCGATCAGATCCTCGCCAAGGCACAGGCAGCTGCGGAGGAGCAGTTACGCCACGCGGAGGAACAGACGACGAGGGTGCGCCAGGAGGCCGAGGAGCGACTGCGCGCGCTGCAGAGCGACACCGACGCGGTCTGGGACGCGCGCCGCAAGCTGCTCGAGGACCTACCGCGGATGGCGACCGACCTCATGGAGGTTGCTGGCGCGGCGGCGGCACGCCTCCAGCGGCCCAAGGGTGCCGGCAAGTCGCCGGCGCCGCGCAAGCAGCAGCAGCCGTCGAGCGACTCCTCCGGGCACACCCGCCCGAAGCGGCCCCCCGCACCGGCGCAGGCTGAGAAGGCGCGGCCGGAGCAGGCCTCATCCGAGCTGGCGGGGGTCGAGAAGGCGACGCTGCAGCGAGCGACCGAGCGCAAAGGCGGTTCGGTCTCTTCCACTCGCGCCTAACGGTGCTTCCGCATCAGAGCCACGAGGCTTCCCGCGTTGCAGGGGCCACGCACTCCCTCCCGCTGGGGCCGGGCGGTTGCAGGTTCGATTCCTGCACGGCCCATGACTGTGATGTCTCCCCGAGCACAAGAAGGGTATGCAAATCCCCGTTGCGACAAGCGGGCGACAGGACGTCGGCTACCGAGCTGAGACGTGCTCGTCGCGGCTCTGCTAACGATCCATCTCCATCGACCGAGGAGGTTCAGCGCGGTGATCATCACGACAATGAACGACCTGCCTGGCTACGAGATCGATGAGGTGCTCGGCGAGGTCTTCGGCCTGACCGTCCGCGCGCGGAACGTCGGCTCTCAGATCGGCGCCACGCTCAAGTCCTTGGTGGGTGGCGAGCTTCGCGGCATGACGAAGATGCTGGCCGAAGGGCGCCAACACGCTCAGCAGCGCCTGGTCGAGACGGCTGAAGAGAAGGGTGCGAACGCAGTCATCGCCTTCCGCTTCGACACGTCCGAGCTTGGCACGACTTGGACCGAGATCTGCGCGTACGGGACCGCCGTGCGAGCGACCAAGCGCTGACGCCGCAGGCGCTCGGGCCGGATCAGTCGGACGTGCCTCGGCGCGCTCAGGGCGCCGAGGAGAGCCGGCGAGCGGCTTCGCGGCCCCCAGAGATCTGGCAGCTCCAAGGACCACCTGGCGGACATAGCGCGATCGAGGCGCGAGAAGCGCTCGGCTCATCGGCTAGCGACGCGACACAACTCGAGCCCTCCGCGCGTCGCCGCGGACGGTAGAGCTCCTCGGGTAACGTGGCCGGTGGTGCCCGAGCGCCGCTACCGCAGCCAGAGCGAGAAGACACCGGCCGATCGACTGATGGCGCGCTTCGCCCAAAGTCGACTGGGCGGACTGCTGTTCATAACCGTCTTCCCCGCGATCGACAAGCGGGTGATGCCGCTCACCGGGGGCCGGGTGAGGATCGGGATGAGACAGCCCGTGCTGCTCTTGCACGCGCGCGGTGCACGGACGGGGCGGCCGCGGGTGACGCCGCTGCTGTATACGCCGCGGGGGGAGGACTTCGTCCTGGTCGCGTCAAAGGCTGGCGCCGAGCGCCACCCCGCCTGGTATCACAACCTGACGGCGCAGCCCGACGTCGAAGTCGAAGTTGACGGTGGGCTGATACCTGTGAGCGCGCGCGAGGCCGAGGGGGCCGAGCGTGAAGAGCTCTGGCGCCTGGTCAACGACAACTACGCTGGGTACGACGCCTACCAGCGGCGCGCGGGCGCGCGCCGGATCCCCGTCATGGTCCTAACCCCGCGCTGAACGCCGACCTCACGCTGGGGCGACGTGGTGCGATGGTCCCGTGATTTGGTTCGGGCAGGAGACCGCGGTGATCGAAGCCACGTAATTCCCCCTGGCGGCATGCCGGTAGAGCTACCGGAGCTTCATGCGAGCTCGGCTATCAGGAGCCGGTAGCCGAGGTCGATCTGCTCGAGGTCGAGTAGAGCGGCGTTGCGCTCCTGCCAGGCACCGGATGCGAGGTCAGCTTCCAGCCGGCTGACCATCTCGGTCGTCTTGCGCTCGTCGACGCGGGCGAAGACCGAGATCCCGGCGCGTACGCGCTCATCGAGGTAGGCGTCGGGTCGGCGCCAGTAGGCGTGGTAGAAGCCATCGCGGCAGTCATGGGGGATCGCCACCGGCTCGATGCGAGCGCCTCCGAGGCAGTCTGCGATCTCCTCGATCGCGAGGCCGAGCTGGCGCTTGGACGCGGGCAGGTACTCGCGCGTGAGCCAGAACTCCTCGGCGAGAGCTCGATCCCAGGTGAACACGACGACGCGCCGACGGGCGACCCGCCGAAGCTCGCGCAACCCGAGCGGCCTGTCCTCCCAATGGTGGTCGGAGAGCACCGCCATCGCGGCGTCGAAGCTCGAGTCCGCGAACGGGAGCGCCTCGGCCCGCGCTTGAACGACGGGTGCCGCGCGTGGGGGGCGCTGGGCGATCATCACCGTCGAGGGCTCGACCGCGACCAGCTCACGGTCGAGCGGCTCGTAGCTTCCGGTGCCGGCACCGACGTTCAGAACGGTGCGTGCGTCCCCCAGGGCGGCGTGGATCGCCGCGGCGATTCGGGGGTCCTCGACGCGGGTCCGCGTGTAGGTCGTGCCGATGCGGTCGTACAGGCCGGGACTGGCCATCGCCCTCACGCGGCTGCGGGCAGCTCCACGCCGATGAGTCGCAGCTTCCTCGTGAGCGCTCATTTAGAAGTCGCGCCGATTGGCCAGACGCTCGGGGGCGTCGTGCCGCGTCAGCTCGTAGAGCGCGAGGCGCTGAGGTCCAGGGCTGACGAGCTCGACGCCAGGCCCATGAGGGATCTCGAAGCGCGCGCCGATCTCTACTCCACGATCCTCCAGCTCGGTGATGGCCCGCGCGAGATCAGCCACGCGGTGGACGAGCACCGGCTGGTCGCCCTCGAGATGACCCGCGAGCAGCAACGCTGGAGGGTCGGGGCTCAGTCGAACCATCGCCACCCTCGTCCCGAACGCCTCGATCGCAAACACGAGCTCCGCGCCCACCTGATCGGTGAAGTGCTTCAGATCGACTGCCACGTCCCGGCTGGGGAGGTAGACGAAGTCGAGCGCGTCGAACACGGACGTGAGCCTACGCTTGGCAACCCGTCTGCCGCGGGCCTCGCAACCGGCCTCAGCCCGACCGCGCCAGGAATGCGTCGACGGCGCGGTGGTGCTCGGGGCTTCGCCAGCACTCGCGGATCAGGTCGTGCTCGCGCCTCTGCACCAAGCGCAGGTCGGTCTCGACTGAGTTCTCGGTTAAAAGCGACTTGATCATGCGCAACTGCGGAGCCGGGTTGGCGGCAATCTCTTCGGCCAGCTCGATGGCGCTGTCCAGAAGCTCGTCGGGCGGTGTGAGCCGGTCCGCCAGCCCCATGCGGTTGGCCTCGGCGCCGTCGTATAGGCGGCCCGTCAAGCACATCTCGCTCGCACGGCCAAAGCCCACGCGTTGCACGAGCAGGCGCGTGCTGGCCAGCTCGGGCACGAGGCCCACCCTGATGAACAGCATCCCGAACTTGGCGCGCTCGGAAGCGACGATCAGGTCGAAGGGCAGGATCATCGTCATCCCGATGCCGACCGCGGCGCCGTTGACCGCCGCCACAAGCGGCTTGGACTCGCGCGCGAGCTCTACCCAGTTGACGTCCGGGGGCATTCCCCCCGACTCCTCGCTGTCGCCACCCGGATCGACACCGTCGAGGCGCTTCTTGAACGTGTCGCGCATGTCGGCGCCCGCGCAGAAGCCACGGCCCGCGCCGGTCATGACGATCGCGCCAACGCTCTCGTCGTCGTTGGCGGTGCGGATCGCGTTGGCTTGCTCGGATGCCATGCGTGGCGTCCACGCGTTCAGGCGCTCGGGCCGGTTCAGCGTTATCAGGGCAACGGCGCCGCGCGGCTCGTACGTGATCGTCGAGTAGCCCACGAGCGCATCCTCCCGCGGCGGCGCAGCCCGGTCAAGACCAACCGCGGCCGCCACTCGATGAAGATGCGGCCTTCAAGCGTCACGCTTGTCGCCTCGCCGGGACGCGCGTCGCGCTGCAAGCTAGTGTCAGGCCGTGTTCGACCACGTGACGCTGCGCGCTGCGGACTTGGCATCGTCAGAGCGCTTCTACCGCACGGTGCTAGGCGCGATCGAGGTCGATCCAACCCACGCGGGCGAGGGCATCATCGAGTGGGACGATTTCTCGATCCTCGCCGCAGACGACCGGGCTCCGCCCACGCGGCACCTGCACGTCGGGTTCGTCGCCCGCACCCCTGAGCAGGTCGATGCCTTCTGGCGCACGGGCGTCGATCACGGGTATCGCGACGATGGACGGCCGGGCGGGCGCGCGCACTACAGACCTGACTACTACGGCGCGTTCCTGCTTGACCCCGACGGCAACAGCGCGGAGGCCGTCTGTCACGGGGACACGCGCCGAGGCGGTCACATAGACCACTTGTGGGTCGGCGTGCGCGACCTCGAGGCGGCCGCGGCCTTCTACAGGCTCATCGCGCGCCACGCCGGTCTGCGAGACGGTCGCCGCTGGGATGGGGGAGTGCAGTTCCGCGGGGCGTGGGGAACGTTCTCGCTCGTATGTGACGGCCGGCCGGTGACCGAGAACCTGCACATCGCCTTTCCGGCCCCCGATCGTGAGACGGTCGGTGAGTTTCACCGGGCTGCGACAGGCGCCGGCTTCGCCAGCAACGGCCCGCCGGGCGAACGGCCCGAGTACCACCGCGGCTACTACGGCGCGTACGTGCTCGACCCCGACGGCAACAACATCGAGTCCGTGTTCCACGCAGCTCGCTAGGCCGCGCGCCCCTCGGGGCTCCCTGCGAAGTACTCCTCGTCGCTGACCTTCTCACCCCAGTAGGCGTCGTTGCCGTTCTCGTCCGCCTCGTGGAGCGCCAGGTGCGTCATGAAGTGACCTGGAGCGGCACCGTGCCAATGGTCCTCGCCCGCGTCGAAGCGGACCGTGTCGCCGGCACGGATCTGCTCGACGTCGCCGCCACGGCGCTGCGCGAGGCCGACGCCCTCGGTCACGTGTATCACTTGTCCGTTGGGGTGCTTATGCCAGCCCGTGCGCGCGCCGGGAGCGAAGTGCACCCGGTAGGCGCGCAGCCGGGAGGGCGAGTCGGTGGGAGCGATCTCGTCGATGTACGCCCGGCCTGTGAACCAGTCCGATGGAGCGCTGGCGGTCTCGGGTCTGCTGCGGATGATCTCCATCGCGATCGCGCGTCTGCCGTGCGGACCGCCGACCGGCGGAAGGAACCCCGCCGACCGGCGTCATGGGGGAGTAGCAGCTCTTCATTACCACTCCCCCTCGAGAAAGGTACATCATGACTACCTCAGCCAAGCATGCCTCGGGCGTGGATGCACCAGCGACGCTCGCGGAGCCACCTGACGAGTCGCAGCACGGCTTCAGTCGCCGCTCGCTGCTGGCGAGCGGGGTCGCGGTCGGGGTCGGAGCGGGCCTCGCCTCCTTCGAGTCGGCGGCGAGCGCCCTGGCGACGAAGCCGGCGTCGCACAAGCTGGGCGAGGGCGATGCAGCGATCCTCAGGTTCCTCGCTACGGCGGAGATCCTCGAGACCGACTTCTGGCAGCAGTACAACGAGCTCGGGGGCGTGCAGGACAGCGAGGTGCCGGGAGGCAGCGGCAGCAAACGCTACACCGAAGCTCTCGAAGTGCTCGACGAGGACATGCCGCAGTACATCCACGACAACACCGAGGACGAGTTCACGCACTTTACGTTCCTGAACGCATACCTGGAATCGCGAGGCGCGGAAGCGGTCGACCTCAAACAGTTCGCCACGCTGTCTAGCAGCAAAGCGACGGGAGCCCAGCAGATCGGACGCCTCACCAACCTCATGGAACTGACCGTCGACACGAGCTGGTGGACGCGCTATCGCAGCTCGTCGAAGAACCTGGACCTGGGCGACTCGTTCGCGCAGGCCGTGCCCGACCTCGCGAAAGGGAGCTTCCCGGCGATCCCGAGAAGCGACACAGACCTCGCGCCGGAAGACCACATCCAGGCGATTGCCAACACGGCGGGATTTCACTTCGCGACGATCGAGCAGGGTGGCACGAGCTTGTACCCGTCGCTCGCCCAGCGGGTCAATGACCCCGAGGTCCTGCGTGTCGTGCTCAGCATCGGCCCCACGGAGGCGATGCACTTCCAGACCTGGGCCGACAAGGCTGGCAACGCCCCGTCCTTGACCGACCCGACAAACCGCCTGGAATTCCCCGATCTCAACGTAGCGCCGTTCGGTGGCGAAGAATTTCAGACCAACCTGATCATGCCCGAGCCCACGGTGTTCCTACGCAAGAGCCTGCCGATCGTCTCGATCGTGCGTCCAACGAACACGCAGGGAATCGCCATGGGCGTGGTCGAATTCCTCACCGCCATGGGCCTCTTCAAGGGACAGTCGCAGGACTTCTTCGACGCCTTGCACACCCTCGCCGCGGAGGCCGACGCAGCCAAGCGCTGAGCTCTGGCACCGCTCACCCCGGGCGCCGAGTCACACTGGGCGACCGACGGCCCCTCGCGCATACCCGGAGATGCGCCGAGAGGGCACTCGGCGCCCAGTGCCGGCGCGGCGGCGGCAATGGCGCGCCCGGAGGCCCGTTCGCGCGCCCCGGTCTGGCCGCGTCTCGGTGTGAGTTCTTGCGGATGCGCCCGGGGCCATCGCATCGACTTACGTCCGGCTCGCTCAAGCACCCCCGAAGGGGGTCGATAACGTTTGCGGCTCGCTCAAGCACCCTCGAAGGGGGTCGATAACGTTTGCATGAACGGTTCAGAGCCCCGCGGGATCATCGACCCCTCGGTGCTGCGGCTGCGCGAGGCGACGGTAACGGCGGGCGTGTGGCTCACCTACGTCCTGTGCGCGACCGGTGGCATCTACGTCGTATTGACGTGGAGTCGCCCCAACCGCACGCTGCTCGCAGCGCTGTTCGGCCTGGCGGCCCTCTGCGGCGCGGCTGTAGCGCGGCTGCCGCGCGCGCGCATCGTACGCAGCCGCCTGCGCGAGGTCTTTTTCCTCGGCTGGTCGATACTCGACCTCGTTCTGATCGCTGGCGTCACGCTCGCAGACGGGGGAACCGCGAGCCCGCTCTCTCTGATCTTCTTCGTGCCCGTCGTATTCGCCGCCACGACGTACCCACTTGCCTCGGTGGCCACGGTAGGCGGCCTCACCGTGTGCGCATATCTGGCGCTCGCGATCGGCGTCGGAGGGTCGAGCGCGAGTGAGCAGACGCTCTTCACGGTGGTGCTCGCGTGCGCCGGTGCAATGAGCGCCTGGCAGGCGCGCAACCACGACCGCCAGCACAGCGCGCTCGCAGAAAGCTCGCGCAGCGATCCTCTCACCGGATGCCTGAACCGTCGCGGGTTCGAGGAGCGAGCGGCGGCCGAGATAGCCGTCGCCATGCGACGCTACCGGCAAGGAGCGGTACTCGTGCTCGACGTCGATCACTTCAAGCTCGTCAACGACCAGCACGGACACGCCGCCGGCGACGAGCTGTTGTGCTGGGTCGTGCTAACCCTGCAGCGGTGCCTGCGGCCCAACGACGCAGTCGGGCGGCTGGGCGGCGATGAGTTTGCGGTGCTGCTTCCGGAGATCGAGCCGGCGGCAGCGTTCCTGAGCGCTGCGCGCATAGCCCGGGCACTCAGCGCGCGCGCCCCGGCGTCGATCGGCGTGGCCGCATTTCCGATCGACGGCACCGAGCTCGAGGAGCTGATGCGCCGGGCCGACATGCGTCTGTACGAGTCGCGCCGCGGTCGCCCGCAGGGTAGCTCGAGCGGCATGACGGAGCGCCTCAGCTGGGCCACGGCAATGGCCGAGGCCATCGACATGCGCATGGACAGCCGGCATGAGCACTCGCGGGCGGTCGGCGACTGGGCCGTCGCGATCGCGCAGCGGCTCGGGTGGGAGCAGGAGGGCTTGGGGCTGCTGCGCATCGCGGCGATGCTCCACGACGTGGGCAAGATCGCCGTTCCCGATCACATCCTGCGCAAGCCGGGCCCGCTCGAGCGCATGGAGCTGGAGGCGATGATGCAGCACTCCCACACCGGGGCCGAACTCGTCTCGCGCATCGAGGGGCTCGACCGCATCGTGCCCTGGATCCGCCACTCACACGAGAGCTTCGACGGCTCGGGCTACCCGGACGGCCTCATTGGCGAGGCGATCCCGCTGGCGTCGCGCATCCTGCTCGTCGCGGACGCCTTCGATGCGATCACCAGCACACGTCCCTACCGTCAGGCGCGCTCGGTGGCTGACGCGCGCGAGGAGCTCATGCGTCACGCCGGCCGTCAGTTCGACCCCGCGTGCGTGCGCGCCCTGCTCGAACACCTCGAGGGCCTGGAGGAGAGCGAGGGCAGCGGTGCCGGCACAGGCGCCGACCTGCGCGCAGCGGACGCCGCCATGGCGTCGCCCCGGCTCGCGCCCTAGCGCAGCCAGAGGTCGCGCGGCGCGCCCGCGGCTCAGCTGTCGCGCTGCGGGGCTCGGCGTGCCAGCAGCGAGGTGGGCATCACGCGCAGCAGGGGGGCGATGACGTTCCAAGGAAAGCGCGGCACCGTGGCGTAGGCCACGCGTCGCTCTATCAGGTCGGCGGTGATGCGCGCGCCCTTCTCCACGTCGATCAAGAACGGCCGGCTCCTGACGTCCTGGTTGAGCGGCGTATCGATATAGCCCGGCGCGATCGTGGTAACGGCTATGGGCTCGTCCAGCGTCTCGGCACGAACGGACTCGAGGTATGCCCGGACCCCGGCCTTCGACGCGCTGTAGGAGCTCGATCCGGGGAGCCCGCGCACGCCTGCCACGGACCCGATGCCGACCACCTGTCCCTCGCCCCCCTGACGCCGAAAGAGCGCGACAGCGGCGTCGATCGTTGCGATCGCGCCGGTCAGGTTCGTGTCGATGATCAGGCGCGCCCTGTCCACGCCGCCCTCTCCGACGCGACCGGAGTTGCCGACACCCGCGTTGGCGACGACGATGTCAACCCGCCCCAGCTCGGACGCCGCCTGCTCGATCGCGGCGGTCACCGCGGCGTCGTCCCTGACGTCGAGCTGGCGCACATGGACCCTGCGCTCGGGTTGTCCGGCGTTGATCTCGGTGCGCAAGCCTTCGAGCGCGTCGACCCTGCGCGCAGTGAGAAACAGGTCGTAGCCGCGACGGGCGAGCTCGAGCGCCAGCGCGCGGCCGATGCCGGAGCTCGCGCCCGTGATGAACACCGCCTTGGACACGGCGCCACGATACCTTGCTCCGGCGGGCAGGTGCGAAACCCGGCGCCCGCGTGGCATGATGAGTTGGCGCTCACTGAGCCGGCAAGAAAGGAGAAAGCAATGGCGCTGCAGCTCGGCGAGGAAGCACCCGATTTCGAGGCGCAGACCACGGAGGGGCCGATCCGCTTTCACGAGTGGATAGGCGACTCGTGGGCTGTGCTGTTCTCACATCCCAAGGACTTCACACCGGTGTGCACGACCGAGCTCGGCTTCATGGCCAACGCGAAGCCCGAGTTCGACCGCAGGGGCGTGAAGATCATCGGCCTCTCCGTCGATGCCACCAGCGATCACGAGCGCTGGGCTCGGGACATCGAGGAGACGCAGGGCGCGGCGCCGAACTACCCGATCATCGGCGACGAGGAGTTCAAGGTCTCAAAGCTCTACGGGATGCTTCCGCAGAGCGTCTCCGGGGATCCCAAGGACCGCACCCCAGCCGATAACCAGACGGTGCGCAACGTCTTCGTGATCGGCCCGGACAAGAAGATCAAGCTGATCCTCGTCTATCCGATGACCACCGGACGCAACTTCGACGAGGTGCTGCGGGTGATCGACTCGCTCCAGCTCACGGCGAAGCACAAGGTGGCGACGCCCGTGAACTGGCAGCAGGGCGAGGACGTGATCATTGCCGGCTCGGTCTCCAACGAGGAGGCCGAAAAGACCTATCCCGACGGCTGGAAGGAGCCGCGCCCGTACATCAGGATCGTGCCCCAGCCGAGCTAGCCGCCCGGCCTGGCGAAGGCACCTTGCGGCGGGCGCCAGGGGTCATGATGTCGCGCGCTCGCGCACGATCCGTCGACCCGCCCGAGAAGGTTAGCGTCGAGCTGGAGCGGTGGCTCGCCGGATCGGGCAGCAAGACGCTGCAGAGCCTCAGCGAGCTGTTCGGCGAGAAGACCTTTGCGATCGTTTTCGTGCTGCTGCTCGGCGTGCCGGCGCTGCCGCTGCCGACCGGCGGCGCAACGCACGTCTTCGAGATCATCGCCGCGCTGCTCGCGCTGGAGCTGATCGCTGGGCGCCGGCAAATCTGGATTCCCCAGCGCTGGCGCACGATCGAGCTCGCCGGCCAGCGCCAGCAGCGCTTCATCGCGGGGCTGCTGAGGATGATCAGTCGCCTGGAGCGCGTCTCGCGGCCACGCCTACGGTTCCTATTCGATCACCGCCTCAGCAACCTCGTCTTCGGGCTGCTCGTGCTCGGCGGCACCGCCGGCGCGTTCCTGGCACCGCCGTTCACGGGGCTCGACACGCTCCCCGCCCTCGGCGTCGTGCTCCTGTCGCTGGGAGTGTTGCTCGAGGACATCCTGATCGTGCTCGCGGCCGTCGTCGTCGGGATCGCGGGCGTGGCGCTCGAGGTGGTGCTCGGCAGCGCGGCGATCCATGGCCTCGGCGACTTGCTGTAACCCTCGCTCGCCTGGTTCGGCAACCGCACGAGCGCTTGCAGGCACGCGAGTACGCTAGGTCCTGACTTCTCGGTGCGGAGCGCGTTTGCCGATATGTGAGTGATGGCAGATATCACGCCTTTCACAGGGGGTCGGGCTGGGCTGCCGCTGGCCGGGCGCCTGTCGAGCGACCAGCGGCTCGCGAGGCTTGCCTCGCGCGGCAGCGCGCGGGCGGTCGCCCTGCTCTACGAGCGCCATCACCAGGCCCTGTATCGCTACTGCCTGGCGATCGTCCGCACTCCCGACGACGCCCAGGACGCGCTGCAGAGCACCTTCATGCGTGCCTTTGTGGCGCTGCGAGCGTCCGAGCGCGAGGTCGCGGTGCGACCGTGGCTGTTTCGCGTCGCCCACAACGAGGCCGTCTCGATCCTGCGCCGGCGCCGCCAGCACGAGTCCCTCGAGGAGCAGCACGAGCCCACGCGGGACACCGTGGAGGCGAGCGTGGCCCAGCGCGAGCGGATGGCTCAGCTCGTCACGGACCTGCAGGAGCTGCCGATCAAACAGCGCGCCGCGCTCCTGATGAGAGAGCTCAACGGCCTCTCGATCGAGGAGGTGGCATCGGCTCTTGGGGTCTCTACGGGCGCGGCGAAGCAGACGCTGTTCGAGGCGCGCAGCTCGCTGCACGCGTTTGCGGAGGGCAGGGACATGGAGTGTGAGGCAGTCAGGCGCGCGATCTCCGACGGCGACGGGCGCGTCCTGCGTGCTCGCGGCGTGCGCGCGCACCTGCGCGCGTGCAACGCGTGCAGCGAGTTCCGCGCGCTGATCGACTCGCGCAGTGCCGAGTTGAAGGCGCTGATCCCGCCTCTGCCCGCGGCGGCGTCGGCGAGCGTGCTCGCGGGCCTGCTGGCTCACGGCGGCGGCGTGCACGCCGGCGGTGCGGCGGCCACGTCAGCCGCCGGACTCGGAGGCCATGCGGCAGCGTCGGTCGCGCTCAAGGGCATCGCCGGGTTCGCCGTGGCGGCAGCCGCCGGTGCGGGAGCGGTCCAGCTGATCTCCACGACCGGCGGGCCGACCAAGCATCCCGCTCACACAAGCCGCGCGCATGAGGTCAGGACCGCGGCCGGCAGCAGTCCCGCCCAGCCCGCGTCGACCTCGAGCGCAGGCGCACCGGTGCCGCGGCACAAAGCGCGCGCCCGCTCCAGTGGCCCGCCGCGGGCGGCGCCCGGAGCCGCCGCCAACGGCCGAGCGGACGCTCAGGGCGCTCGCGGCCGGCGCGGCACCCATGGCAGCGAAAACGGCCGCGGGCAGGCGGCCAAGGGCGTGCGCGGCGCCACTCACGCAGGCGCGCGCAAGCGCCAGCTCGGCCGCCATCGCCACTCGTCCAAGCCGCCCAAGCCGGCGCATAAGCCTCACGACAAAGCCCCGAACGTCGTCGCCCCGACGGGCGCACGCAAGGAGAACCCAACGCCGGCGCGTCCGCCGCTCCTGACGCCGAGGCAACTGCGCCTCCCATCCGAAAGCCCCTGACTTAGACGCCCGCGGAGCGTCTTAGGCACCGAACGGACTCAATCCACCAAGGAGGCATTCGATGACCGTCCGCAAGACCATGCTTGCCGCCTCAGCAGCGGCGCTCATGAGCACCCCGGTCTGGGCGATCCCGTCCCAGGCGTCCTCGAGCCATGCCAACGGCCATGCTCCGAAGACGACGCCGGTCGGGCCGCCGAGCAATCGTCCTGCGGACGAGCACGGGCTGGTGAAGGGCAAGAGCGGCGCTCCGAGCAATCACGGCAAGTCGCACAAGTGCTCGCCGCACAAGGTGGCATTCATCGTGTCGGGCACGCTCGTCGAACTCATCGGGTTCCACGAAAACACCGACGGCACCTTCAGCGGTGAAATCAAGCTCACCGTGAAGCGGACCAACCATCACGCGCGCGGCGAGAAAGAAGGGACCGTCGAAAAAACGTACACGCTCACGAACGTGCACGTGACCTTTGGCCTCAGCGACGTCAACAAAGACGGCAAGGTCAACCTCGAAGACGTCAAAGCCGGCGATCGCGTCAAGTTGATCGGGAAGGTCACGAAGATCGCCAAGAAGTGCGACCACACGCATTTCGAAGCGCAGAAAACGATCCGCAAGGTCGTCTTCAACGCAGCCTCGTAGGCGTGCGGCAGTGAGGCTCGGCTCCCCTCCGCCTCGCCGGCGAGGGGAGCCGTCGCTGTCGCAGGCAGTGCAGCGGCGAGCCGCCTCCCTGCGAGCGCCGACCGGCTCGATCTAGGCGCGCGGGGGCCGGACTCGCTCTACGAGCGCCGAGCCGATCATCTAGGGTTCGCTGCCACGCAAGCGCACATGCGATGGCACGCGATCTGAAGCTAGGGCTCAACACGGGCTACTGGGCCGGGGGGCCGCCGCCGGGCGCGGCTGCGTCCATCGCCGAGGCCGAGGCGCTCGGCTTCGACTCGGTGTGGACGGCGGAGGCCTACGGCTCTGACTGTCTCACCCCGCTGGCATGGTGGGGCGCGTCGACCGAGCGCTTGAAGCTGGGCACGGCGATCGTGCAGATGTCAGCGCGCCAGCCAGCGGCGACGGCGATGGCGGCCATGACGATGGACCATCTGTCAAACGGTCGTTTCATCCTCGGGCTAGGGGTGTCCGGCCCGCAGGTCGTCGAGGGCTGGTACGGGATGCCCTTCGCCAAGCCGCTGGCGCGAACGCGCGAGTACATAGGGATCCTGCGCGGCATCTGGGCGCGGCAGGGACCGCTGACGAGCCCGGGGCCCCACTACCCGCTGCCCCTGCCCGACGGCACCGGCCTCGGCAAGCCGCTGAAGGCGTCGATCCATCCCCTGCGCGAGGAGATTCCCATCTACCTCGGCGCTGAGGGGCCCAAGAACGTTGCCCTGTGCGCCGAGCTTTGCGACGGCTGGCTCGCGATGCTGTTCTCGCCTACCCATCAGGAGCTGCACCGGGACGCGCTGGCGGAAGGCTTCGCGCGCCCCGGCGCGCGGCACAAGCCCGAGGAGTTCGAGGTGGCCGCGACGGTGCCGCTGATCGTCACGGACGACCCCGACGGCGCCATCGACGCGCTGCGCCCCTTCTATGGCCTCTACTTCGGGGGGATGGGCGCGAAGGGCATGAACTTCCACGCCAATGTCGCCATCCGCATGGGCTACGAGCGCGAGATCGCAGAGATCCAGGACCTGTACCTCGGCGGCAAGAAGGAGGAGGCCGGCGCCCGCATCCCGCGGGAGCTGATCGAGGAGATGTCGCTCGTCGGCTCGCCGGCCAAGATTCGCGACGACTTGGAGAAGTGGCGCGAGTCGATCGTCACCACGCTGCTCATCTCGGGCGATCCAGCCACGTTGCGCGCTGCCGCCGAGCTCGTACTGGGTTAGCCGGGAAGCCGCCCGCGCTGCGCGGTCACTCGAAGTCGGGCTCGACCCAGCCTGGCATCAGCTCGGGCAGCCCGTCGCTCACGCGGTCGGTGAATCGCGCTGGGCGCTTCTCGAGGAACGAAGTGACCCCCTCAACGGCGTCGGCGGACTGGCCGCGCGCGAGCATGCCGCGCGAGTCGGCCCGGTGGGCGACCATCGGGTGATCGGCTCCGAGCATGCGCCACATCAACCGCCGCGCGAGCGCCACTGAGACTGGCGCTGCGTTCTCGACTATCTCCGTGGCCAGGGCGCGTGCTGCGCCGATCAGCTGCTCGCTCGTGTGCAGGCTGCGAACGAGTCCCGCCTCGAGCGCCTCCTGGGAGGAGAAGACGCGCCCGGTCGCCACCCACTCCATCGCTCGGCTGATACCGACCACGCGCGGCAAGAACCAGCTCGAGCAAGCCTCCGGGATAATGCCGCGCCGCGCGAACACGAAGCCGATGCGCGCGTCCTCGGCCGCCAGGCGCACGTCCATCGGGAGCGTCATGGTGGCCCCGACGCCGACCGCCGGGCCGTTGATGGCGGCGATCACGGGCTTGGTGCAGGCGAACACCCGCAGCGTGAACTCCCCACCGTTGTCGCGCGCGGGCGCCCCCGCTTGCGCGCGCTTGCGCCAGTCGAACGTGTCGCCTCCGCCCTCCAGGTCGGCTCCCGCGCAGAAGCCGCGGCCGGCGCCGGTGACGATGATCGCGCCGATCTCGTCGTCGGCGTCAGCTTCGTCGAACGCGGCCATCAGCTCGCCGCACATCGTGGCGGTCCACGCGTTCAAGCGCTCGGGACGGTTGAGCGTGATAGTCAGGATGCGATCGGCGACGTCGGTGGCGATCTGCTCGTAGGCCATGTGCGAGAAGCGCGCCGCTGCTCAGGCGATCTGGCGCATCGCGGGACGCCGGTCGGCCCACGGGAGCGCGCTCTCCAACTGTGCGGCCAGGGCGATCAGAGGCCCCTCCTGCCAGGGGCCTGCGACTAGCTGTACGCCGACGGGAAGTTCCTCCTCGGTGCTGTGCAGCGGCAGGCTGATCGCCGGAAGGCCGGTGACGTTCCCGAAGGCCGTGAACGACACGCTCGCCACGACCTCCGGCACCGGCTCCTCGGGCGCGGCGTGAGCGGCCTCGAGGATCTTGCCAGCTGGCGGCGGCAGGATAGCGGAGGTGGGGGTGACGAGCACGTCGAAGTCCCTGCCCCAGCGGGCCGTCTGGAGGCGGCTGATGCGCTCGAGCGCGTTAGCGGCGAGCACGTAGTCGTATGCCGACGTCTCGCTGCTCAGGCGGCGCTGGTGGGCGATGTGCGGCTCGACCGCCGACCAATCGACGCCGTCGTAGTCGGCGAGGCCACCCTGCGTGAGGACGATGAACGGCGCGATCAGCTCCTCGGACACGGTCGGGACCTGCACCTCCTCGACCGCGTGCCCCAGCGATTCGAGCGCCGAGGCGGCTGCGCCCGCGGCGGCGCTGCAGTGCGCGTCGGTGGGTATCCCGAGCGGCGCCTCGGCCATCAGGCCGATGCGCAACCGACGACGCGGCGTGCGCGTCTCCTCGGCGAACGGGCGCTCCGGCGCGGGGGCGTTGTACCAGGCTTGCGGGTCGATCCACGAGATCGCGTCGAGCACGACGGCAGAGTCGGCGACGGTGCGCGTGAGCACGCCCTCGACGACTGCGCCCAGCCAGCTCTGAGCTAGGCGCGGGACGCGGCCGCGGCTCGGCTTCAGACCCACGAGGCCGCAGTAGGAGGCGGGGATGCGGATCGAGCCGCCGCCGTCGTTGGCGTGGGCGAGCGGGAACATGCCGGCGGCGACGGCCGCCGCGGCGCCGCCGCTCGAGCCGCCGGGCGAGCGAGCGGGGTCCCATGGGTTGCGCGTGATCCCGTAGCGCTTGTTCTCAGCGACGGTTATGAGGCCGAACTCGGGCGTGTTCGTGCGTCCGCAGAGAACGAAGCCGGCGCGCTCGAGCGCCGTCACGACGAGCTCGCTCTCCGCGCTCGGCTCAGGAGGCGCGCTATGCGAGCCGTAGCTCACCGGCCAGCCCGCCACGGGCGTCAGATCCTTGATCGGCAGCGGTACGCCGAGGAACGGCGCCTGCTCACCCGCCGCCAAGCGGCGGTCCGCCTCCGCGGCGGCGGCGCGCGCGTCCTCGTCGTTTCGCCACACGACCGCAGCCAGCTCACCGTTGAGCTCGTCGACGCGCTCGAGACACGCGTCAAGCAACTCTACGGCCGAGAGCTCGCGGCGGTGGAGCGCCGCAGCCAGCTCGAGCGCGGGCGCAGACGGGCCGAGCCGATCCATGCGCCGACCATACCAGCGGCGCACATCAGCTGCCCATGACGAGGACCGAGCGAATGCCATCCCGAGCGTGCATGAGCTCGAAAGCGCGGTTCACGTCCTCGAGCCCCATGCGATGCGAGATCAGCGGCGCGACGTCGATCTCGCCCCCCAGGTAGCGCTGGACGAGCTCTGGCACCTGGTCGCGTCCCTTGACGCCGCCGAATGACGAGCCGCAGATTCGCCGGCCGGTGATCAGCAGGCGCGGCACCACCTCGAGCATCTCGCCCTTGCCGGCGACGCCGACGATCGTACAGAGGCCCCAGCCCATGCGCGCTGCCTCCAGCGCTTCGCGCATCACCGCGACCAGGCCGGTGGCCTCGAAGGTGTAGTCCGCGCCGAGGCCGCCCGTCTCATCGAGCACGCGCTCGACGACGCGACCGTCGGCGCGCCAGCAGTCGGTCGCGCCCTGGCCGCGCGCGAGCGCAAGGCGCTCCTGGGAGAGGTCCACGCTGATTATGCGCTCGGCGCCCTGAAGGCGGCACCCGGCTACGGCGCCGAGGCCGACGAGCCCAGCGCCGAAGACCACACACGTGCTGCCGCTCTGCACCTGAGCCGTGAACATGGCGGCGCCTAGCCCGGTCGAGAGTCCGCATGCGAACAGGCAGGCCGCCTCAAACGAAGCCTCGCCGGCCACCTTGGCGAGTGCGATCTCGGGCATGACCGTGTACTCGGCGAACGTCGAGGTGCCCATGAAGTGGCGGATCGGCTGTCGCTCGCGCGATAGGCGCGTGGTGCCGTCGGGAAGGTAGCCCTCGTTCTGCTGCTCGCGGATCGCGAGGCAGAGGTTCGTGCGTGGGCTCAGGCAGTGGACGCACTCGCGACACTGCGGCGAGAACAGGGTCACCACGTGGTCGCCGGGAGCCAGCGAGCGCACGTCCTCGCCGACCGCCTCAACGATGCCCGCGCCCTCATGCCCGAGCACCGTGGGAGCGTACCCCGACGGGTCGGCGCCGGAGGCGGTGTACATGTCGGTGTGGCAGACGCCGCACGCTCTGAGCCTCACGAGCGCCTCCCCGGGGCGCGGTCCTTCAAGATCGAGCTCGTGCACGACGAGCGGCTCGCCGAACTGCTCGAGCACCGCGGCGCGGATCTTCACGGCCCGATCGTAGTTGCTTGGCCGGCCCGCCCGCTCACGTGTGCCCCACGCGCCGGCTTCACGCGCCGAGCAGGAACAGCGGCCAGCGGCCGGGGACGCCCTTGAGCTCGTGCAGGCCTCGGTCCTCGAACGTGAACGGACCCCCTACGACCGTGCCGAAGACGGTTCCCGACACCAGAACCTCGCCCGGGCCCGCGAGGCCGCCGACGCGCGAGGCGAGGTGGACGGCCATCCCACCGACGTCCTCGCCGATCAGCTCGCACTCGCCCGTATGCATGCCGATGCGGACCTCGACACCGAGCTCGCGAGCCTCGGAGGTGATCGCGAGCGCGCACCGCAGCGCGCGCGAGGGCGGGCCATCGAAGGTTGCGAGAAAGCCGTCGCCCACGGTCTTTACCTCACGGCCCCCGAAGCGGACGAGCTCCTTGCGGACGGCGTCGTCGTGGCGCGCCAACAGGTCGCGCCAGCGACCGTCACCGAGCCCTGCGGCGCGCGCAGTGGAGTCGACTATGTCCGTGAACATGACCGTCAGCAGCGCCCGCGCGAGGCGGCCGCGGCTGCGGGCGCCGGTGAGGAACTCCTCGATCTCCTCGAGGATCGCGTCCATGTCGCCCATGAACGGAAACGAGTCGCTGCCCTCGAGCTCGACGTATCGGGCTCCGGGGATGTGCTCGGCGAGGTAGCGCGAGTGGCGCAGGTCCCAGACGAGCTCTCCCCGCCGGTGCATGATCAGCGTCGGCACGCTGATGCGAGGCAGGTGCTCGCGTACGTCGAGATCGACGGCTGCTCTGGCCATCGCTCGCGCCTCGCCGGGGCTCGCGGCGAGGCGCTGCAGGCGCGCGAACCAGGCGGCCAGGGCGGGGTCATCTGCCATCGAGGGCGCGAACAGCGCGATCGCGGGGTTGTCGGGCTCGCCCCAGATGGCCACGCCGCGCTCCGCCGCCTCGATGCGCTCCTCGCTCCCCAGTGCCCACTCGTAGTCGGGTGCCCACGAGGTGCGCGCCACCGAGGCGTACATGATCAGCGCGCCGACGCGGTCGGGATGCTCGGCTGCGAGCAGCACGCCCACTGGCCCGCCAAGCGAATACGTCAGCAGCGCCGTGCGTTCGCTCCCCGCCGCGTCGAGCACAGCGAGCGCGTCTTCGGCGTCCTGCTCGAGCGTGTACTCGTCGAGGACCCGGTCGGAGAGGCCGCCGCCGCGGCGGTCGAAGACGATCACGCGGCTGAAGGCTGCAAGTCGCTCCAGGAAGCGGCGCAGCGCGGGCAGCTCCCACAGGTGCTCGACCTGCGAGATCCAGCCAGGCAAGAACAGCAGGTCGAGGGGTCCGTCGCCGATCGCCTGGTAGGCGATGCTCGCCTCGCCGCTGTGCGCGTAGCGGGTGACGGGGGCCATCAACGGTCCTCGAGCGCTTCGCGGAACGACCGCGCGGCCTGCACCGTTGCGCCGGCCGCGTGCACACGGTCGGCGAGCCAGTGGTCGGAGGTCACCACGCGCACCCTCGCGGGATCCGCCGCTGCGTGCAGGCGGCGCATGATCTCGTCGTCGGCCGAGTCGCGGCGCGGGCGTGGTGCGTGCGCCACCTCGATCACCGTCGAGGTGATGCGCGGAGACGGTGGCTGCTCGAAAACGACGGTCACGTCCTCGCCGCTTGTAGCGACCCAGCGCTCGAGCAGGTGCACCAGCTTGACCATCGCCGCGTGGCGGTCTCTCCACCACTCATCCTCGGCACGTGTGCCGATCACGTTCATTCCATCGATGAGCCACCGCACCGGCGCAGCCTACGCATCGAGGCTCCGCTGGGCCTCGGCAGCCTCCTCGAGGCGGTCATCGCCCCAGAATGCCCGCTCGCCTACGACGACGGTGGGCACCCCAAACACGCCCAGCGCGAGCGCCTCATCATTGGCGCCGCGCAGGGCGTCCTTGATGTCCTGCTGGTGGATCGCCTCGCGCAGCTCATCTGCATCCTCGCCCGCGCGCCTGCCCGCCTCGAGCACGACGTTGAGCTCGCCCAGGTCTGCGCCCTCGAGGAAGGAGAGCCGCATGGCGACGAGCGCCAGGCGCTTCAGCCGGATCTCGCCTGCTGGCGCGCTTCCCGGCTCGCCAGGTGCGACTCGCAGGGCGTTCGTGCTCGCGGCGGACACGGCGGTCAGCGCGCGCGCGATGTACAGGTCGTTGGTCGGCCACCGCTCCGGCCAGCGAATGGGGCCGAGCCCGCGCGTCCGGGCGCGCGCCTCGCAGTCGGCGAGGCCGCGCGAGCGCTCCTCGGTGAGACCCCACGAGTTCCTGCCGTTCGCCTTGAAGAGCCCTCCCAGGAACAGCGCCCGCCAGCGGGCGCCCGGCAAGAGCGCCTCGACCCGCTCGGCCGCCAGCCACGAGTAGGGGGACATGGCACCGAAGAAGAACAGCACCCTCGCGGGCACGGGCGGGCTGGTCGCGGGCACTGCCTCAATGTACTCGTGCGACCCTCGCGCGCCCACGGCGCGGTCCACTCGCGCGCGGCGTCAGCGAGGTAGGGTCTTGAGCGTGAGCAAGCACGTGCTGCTCGTCTCCTGGGAGTACCCGCCTGTCATCGAGGGCGGGCTCGCGCGTCACGTGCGCAAGCTGGCCGAGGCGCTGGTGCGCCAGGGCGCGGCAGTCGACGTCCTTACGCGCGCGATCGGTGGCAGCGCGGCGCCGGCGGGCGGCGCGAGGAAGGGTCTGCTCGCGGTCGAAGACGTGGGCGGCGTGCGCGTGCACCGCGTGCCGGAGCCCGGTTGGCCGCGCGATCTAGATCGCTTCGTGGCGTGGGTTGAGCAGATGAACGAAGACATGCTCGACGCGGGCAAGGCGCTCGCCGAGGAGGAGGACTTCGACCTGATACACGGCCACGACTGGCTCGTGGCGCGGGCCGCCGCGGCGCTTGCCGATCGCCTGGGCGTGCCTTACGTGACGACCGTCCACGCCACCGAGCACGGTCGCCACCAGGGCTGGGTGCAGGACCACCCCCAGTCGCACATCCATGCGGTCGAGCGCTGGATGGCGAATAGGGCAGACGCCGTGATCGTGTGCTCCTACTACATGCGCGGGCACGTGGCCGACATCTTCGACATCGCTGAGCGGCGCATCACGGTGATCCCCAACGGCATCGATCCGAGCGAAATGCGCGCCGTGGGCGACCTGCAGGCGCTGCGGCTCGAGTTCGCGCGGCCCGACGAGAAGCTCGTGCTGTTCGTGGGGCGCCTCGTTTACGAGAAGGGCTTCCAGCTCGCGCTTGACGCCCTGCCGGGGGTGATCGAGCAGGTCGCCGGCGTGCGTTTCCTGGTCGCCGGCAGCGGCACGCACGAGGCAGAGCTGAAGGCGCAGGCGTGCCGGCTCGGCCTCTCAGGGCATGGGAGCTTCCTGGGCTGGATCGGGGATGACGTGCTGCACTCGCTGTACCGCATCGCAGACCTGTGCGTGGTCCCGTCGATCTACGAGCCCTTCGGGCTGGTCGCACTGGAGGCGATGGCCGCGGGGTGCCCGTGCATCGTCGCCGACACCGGCGGGCTGCGCGAGGTCGTGCCGCGCGGTGAGCGCGTGGGGCTGCGTTTCAACGGGGGTGATGCTGCGCACCTGGGGGTGATGATCGAGCGCCTGCTCGTCGACTCGCGCCTGCGCGAACGGCTGGTCGCGGAGGCCTCGGAGCACGTGCTGCGCTTCGACTGGGACGACATCGCGGCGCGCACGCGCGGCACCTATGGGGAGCTGGCGGGGCGCGAGGGTGCTGGCCGGCGCGCGGGCGAGCTGGCGACCCGCCACGGAGCAGGGAGCGGGGGATGAGCGCATCGCTGCGTGGGCTGATGCAGGACGACTTCCCGCTCACGCTGCACCACATCCGCCGCAGGATGCGCGCATGCAGCCCTGACGCGCAGGTGGTGAGCGTCGTCGAGCCCGGCACCGTAGAGCGAGCCAGCCACGCGCAGCTGCTCGAGCGAATCGACAGGCTGGCCAGAGCGCTGCGTTCGCTGGGCGTCGAGCAGGGAGATCGGGTGGGCACTTTCGCGTGGAACACGCAGCATCACCTCGAGCTCTACTTCGCGATCCCTTGCATCGGCTCGGTGCTGCACACGCTCAACGTGCGCCTGTTCGAGGACCAGCTCACCTACATCGTCAACCACGCCGGCGACAAGCTGATCTTCGTGGACGACTCGTTGGTGCCGACGCTCGAGCCGCTCGCGCGGAAGCTGCCTGGTGTGTCTCACTACATCGTCATGGGGGACGGCGACGCGGGCGATCTGCCCAACGCACTGCGCTACGAGCAGTTGCTCCGGGACGCCGGGCCCGGCGAGTTCGAGTACCCCGAGCTCGACGAGCGCCAAGCGGCGGCGCTGTGCTACACGAGCGGCACGACGGGCAACCCAAAGGGGGTGCTCTACTCGCACCGCTCGATCAGCCTGCACTCGACCGGGACATTGATCTCTGACGGGTTGGGCCTCTCGCGCGGCGACCGAGTGCTGGCCGTCGTGCCCATGTTCCACGCCAACGCCTGGGGGTTGCCGCACGGCGCCGCGCTCGCGGGTGCGGACCTTATCTTGCCCAACCGCTTTCTCGCAGCCGAGGCGCTCGCCGGTCTGATCGCGTCGGAGCGCCCGACCTTGATGGGCTGCGTGCCGACCATCTTCGCCGACCTGCTGCGCTACGCCGACGCGCACCCCGAAGTCGATCTGTCCTCGCTCACCAAGGCCACCTGCGGCGGGTCGGCGGTCCCGAAGGCGCTCATGCAGGACTTCGAGGCGCGTCACCGCGTGCGCGTATTCCAGGCCTGGGGCATGACCGAGACGAGTCCCGTCGCCACCTTCTCGCGCCCGCGCGAGCGGAAGCACGACGACGGCTACTGGGATGACCGCGCCAAGCAGGGCCAGCCGCTGCCGTGGGTGGAGCTGCGTCTGGTCGACGACGCCGGAGCCGAGGTCCCGTGGGACGGCGAGTCCACGGGCGAGATCGAGGTGCGCGGCCCATGGATCGCGGCGCGCTACTTCAAGGACGAATCGAGCGAGGAGAAGTTCGACGCGGGTTGGCTGCGCACGGGCGATATCGCCGCCGTCGACGAGCGCGGGTTCGTGCAGATCACCGACCGCGCCAAGGACGTGATCAAGTCAGGCGGCGAGTGGATCTCATCGGTCGAGCTCGAGAACGAGGTCATGTCGCATCCCGACGTGATCGAGGCGGCGGTGATCGCGAAGCCCGACGAGCGCTGGGCGGAGCGCCCGCTGTGCTGCGTGGTGGTCCGCGACGGCGCTTCGACGACGACCGCCGACATCATCGAGCACCTGCGCGACCGCGTCGCCAAGTGGTGGCTGCCCGACGAGTTCGCCTTCATGGCGGAGATCCCCAAGACCAGCGTCGGTAAGTTCGACAAGAAGGTCCTGCGCACGAGCCTGAGCGAAGGAACGCTTGAAGGGCGCACGCCAGTGTCCTGAGGCTGCCGGCGCGCGCCGAGCCAGCTGCAAGTCTTCTCTCGCCGCTCAAGTCTCCCTCCCACCGCTTCCGATGGGGGGACAGCGCTCCCGGCACATAGGCGCCCACGCGGACTGGTAAAAGCAAATCGAACGCGTGTTCGCCTTCTGCCAGGGGACGATCCGGTTCACCAAATTGCGATTAGAATCAACCCATTCAAGGCAAGGAGCCCACGCGGTGGGGGCACAGCGATACACGATCACGGAGGTTGGCATGACTCGGACCAATTTCGTGGCCTCGAGCAGGCCACAGGCGGCAGGCGCAGGAGCTGGCAAAGGATCGGTGTGGGCGCGCTCGGCCCTTCCGGCCGTGCTCTTTAGCGCGCTTGCGCTCGCCCTTCCGGCGACCGCCGCGGCCGCGGGCGAAGGCCTGTCGGGCTACAGCCAGACGCCTCCCAGCACGAGCACGACCCCGCCGCCGACGACCACGACGACCGAAACGCCCAAATCGGGAACCGCGCCTTCGAAAGAAAGCTCGTCCTCGAGCTCTTCGTCGAGCTCGTCATCGTCGTCGTCCTCGTCCTCGAGCGGGGTGGCTCCCTCCAGCGAAGCGACCTCGCCGTCGAAAGCCGCAAAAGCAACGCTGCCCTTCACGGGCCTGGACCTGCGCTGGACGCTCGGCGTCGGCCTGCTGCTGATCGGCTCGGGTCTTGTGATCGTCGGCGCCCAGTATCGCCACCGCCGGCGCCTGGACGGTTAGCGAATCGGGCCGCCTTCCGGTTCGGCTGGCGCTCTAGCCTGAGAAGTGCGTCGTCGGGCGCCTGAGGCGGCGCCCGTCGACGCTGAGGTCGACTCGCTCGTTGTAGAACGAGACGAGCCCTGCGATCGGGAGCATGGCTGCGGTCGGGAAGTCGTACGCCCACGCGATGTCCTCATGCAGCGCCTTGCCCACACGCGCTGACCAGTAGGCGCTGGTCGTCCCCTTATATGGGCATGAGGTGACGGTGCTGGTCGGGATGAGGTGATCGAAGCTCACCTCGGTGCGGTTGAGGTAGTAGCGGGTGGGCAGGCCCGTCTCGAACAGCAGCACCGGGGAGGAGGACTCGCCGAGCAGCACGCCTTCGAGCTCGACGCGCACGTGCCGGGTCGAGCGGATCGCGTCCACACGGGCGTAGGGGCTGCGTGGGTGGACGAAAACCTGTTCGTCCTCCTCGAACCACGCGTCGAGCGAGCCCCAGTCGAAGCGCACCGTGCCCGACAGCACCTCCAGCGGCGAGTCCGCGAGCACCTTCGCGGCGCGCGGGCGTGTGACCTGGCCAACCGAGAGCGCGTGCAGCTCGACGTTTCCGCGGCTGCTCGCCTGCGTGCGCCCTTCGGGAACGAGCAGCTCGCTGCGGACGTCGCCCAGCGGGACGTAGTACTGGGGGTAGGCGGGCGACTCCCACACGTACAGGGCGCGGGTCGTGTCGAGCACGAGCTCTCCGGCCAGCCATGCACGGATGCGCCGCGGCACGGGCTCGACGTGGTCGGCGCGCACGAGGGTCGACGGGTAGGCGGTGTCCGGGAGCTCTTGTGTCTGCCGCATGCCTTCGATCATGGCGCGAAATGCTCGCCGGCGCGTTCTCGGCGACCCGCGCTGACGCTCAGCCGCAGGGGCCGGCCAAGGCGAGGCGGGTGCGGTAGATGCGCATGTCCGCGCGCTTGAGGTCCGCGTGTGTCTGAGTTCGAAGCGCGGGGACGTCCTCGCGGTGGTAGGGGCTGGAGAGGCTCTCGTTGTGCCCGATCACGTCGCGTAGGGCGATGTGATAGCCGCAGCGTAGCCAGCGCACGAGCTTCAGGCTGGCGCTCATCTGCGCGCGGTCAGAGAGCACCTGCTGGTCGCTGAAACCGACGTGCTCGACGCCGATCGCGGCCCAATTGAGCCCGACGGTGTGCCGGCACATCACGCCCAGGGAGACCAACTGGTGGATGGCGCCGGAGCTGTCGATCACGAAGTGCGCGCACGTGCCCGGCAGCTCGCGCAGCTCGGGGTCGGGCACGTCGGGGGCGAACGTGTTGTACGTCGCCTGAAAGCTCGGCGTCTCGGTGTAGTGGATCACGATCACGTGCGGGTGAACGAGCCTGTATGTGGGGGTGATGAAGCTTCCGTAGTGTCGGCGGGCGTACGCGATCATCTCCGCCTTGCGCCGCGGACCGAACGGGATTGGGTCCCAGATGATGCGTGGCTCCGAGGGCGCCCGCACGGCGGCCGCCGGCGCCGGCGCTCCTGAGGTCGCGGAAGCGCTGCGGCTCGCAGATGCCGCGTCGCCCTCCGACAGCGCCGCGGCCGGTGCGGCTGCTGGAGCGAGCGCCGCGGTCTGCCTGATGCTGGCCCTTCGGGCTTCCCCGCAGCCGGTTGACAGCGCGCAGCAGGCTGCGACGAGCAGGAGGATCGCGATGCGTGGAGCAAGCCGCGCGGGCGTCACCGCGTGATCACGAGCTTCGTCCAGCCGCGCTCGAGGAGCGCGTCGGGAGCCTGCGCCCAGGGCACGACGGCCGTGGTCACGAGCTCTGGGCGAAGCGCCCCGGAGGCGGCCAGCTCGATCACGTGCGGCATGGCGTCTCGGGCGTTGACGCGTCCGGTTCGAAACGTGATGCCCTTGGTGTACATCTCGAGCAGCGGCATCGGCGGCTGCTCTGCGAAGTAGATCGCGGTGCTCGTGCAGACGCCGTCAGGCGCTGTCGAGCGCAGCGCGAGCGCCAGCCCATCGGGATCGGCGCTGGCGTCGACGGTGACGGAGTACGGGCCGAGCCGCCTGGGTGTCTCAGCGAGCGTGCCCGCGCCGAGCTTCGCGGCCGTCTCCCGGCGGCGCTCGTCGGCGTCGACGTACATGACCGATCCCGCCCCGAGCGCCACCGCGAGCCCGGCAGCGTACAGACCGATCGATCCGGGGCCTGCGCCGCCGACGACCAGCACGTCGGCGCCAGGCTGCTCGGCAAGCGCCGGGCCGACGGCGCGCCAGGCGTCGCTGAGGTTGTCGGAGGCGCTCGCGACGGCCGCGGGCTCTAGACCGCCTGGGATCGGCACGAGCATGTGCTCGGCGAAAGGGACGCTGACGACGTCGGCCAGGAAGCCACCCCATTGCTCGACGGCGGGCCCAAAACCGTACGTGGACATGAATGCGACGCCGCTGCAGTTGGCGGTCCGGCCGGCGGCGCATGCCTCGCACGCGCCGCAGGAGATCTGGAAGGGGACGCTCACGAGCTGGCCAGGCTGTAGCGACCCAACCCCGTCGCCCACGTCGAGGATCTCGGCGACGCATTCGTGGCCGATCGCGAATGGCGGCTGAAATGGCGAGGCCCCCGCGATGATCAGCGCGTCGAGATCGCACGTCGCGACCGCGAGCGGGCGCACCAGCGCGGCACGATCGGAGTGCAGCCGCGGCTCGTCGACATCGCGCCACTCGAGCGCGTCGGGGCCGGTGAATGTGAGCTGCTGCATGCGGACTCCGATCGGTGAATGCGGATGAGAGGACTCGAACCTCCACGGACTTGCGTCCACACGGACCTGAACCGTGCGCGTCTACCAATTCCGCCACATCCGCGCGTCAGCGAAGAGCGAAGATAGCGCACGCGCACTCCCGTTCTGCGGCGTTGGCAGCCGGCCGTGCGCCTACACCGTGGCCGGAGGGCCGACGGGCGTTTCTCGCTCGAGGCTCTCTGCTAGCCTCGTGCCGTTCATCCGCGCCGCTATCGTCCAGGGGACTAGGACGCCGCCCTCTCATGGCGGAAACCCGGGTTCGAATCCCGGTAGCGGTACTTGACCGAGCGCCCGAGAAATCGGGCGTTTCGGCGTTTCAGGAGCCCGGGTGCTAACAGGAGTGCAAACACGACTTCGCAGGTTTGGAGGGTGCGCGCCAGCGGATGCCGCTACGGGGAAACCGACTATTCGCCTAACAGGGCCGCGATGGCGGGCCGCGCTTGTTTGACGTACTGCAACATCGCGTCGTAGCCGCGCTCGATCAGATCGGCGATCTCGGTGAGCCGGTTTGGTCCTGGCGGTTGTGAGTCGCGCGGCTGACCTGCATTGCGACCAGGGCTGAGCGAACGATCGTGATCGCTTCGACCATCGACTTAGTCGACTCATCGGCGACCACGAGAATCGCCTCAGGGGCGTGAGGCCGCATCCGCAGTCGGGCAACCGAGGCTCGGGCTCGTTGGAACGCATCTTCCCCTTCTTCCACGAGCGGCTCGACAATGTTTGGCTCCGGCCCGACCACGAGGGCCACCCGCCGCATCCTGGCGGCGCTTGCGCCGAGCTCCTCGAGTGCAGTGGCCACATCGTCGATCCGTGCGATGAGGTCGTCGCTCGCCTTTAGCCGCTGCTCCTGGCGGAACCGCCGACGATCTGCGATCCACGCCGCCCCGTAGCCGAGAGCCGGCCCGACGACGCCGGCCACCACGATCCCGACGATGGCTGTGGATGAGTCAGTCGTCGAGGCTCCGAGTGACTAAAGGTCCGTGTCTAGGCGGCGCGCGTCATCGCGCATCCTCTTGCGCAGCACGCCGATCCTCCGGCTTGCGTTCGGGTTTGGCCCAATCCGCGACCCACTCATCCGCAACACCTGCGCGCTCTCCTTGTGCTTTGAGCACGAGCGACTCCACCACGAGCTCGATCGTCCGCTCCGATCTGGACCGCGCGCGCTTACGGATCGGCGCGCGGGTCTCCGTGACGGCAACATACGAAAGCAGGTCGCGGAGGGCGAAACCCTCTCCGCTCGGCAGGGCGACGGCGAAGCGCTGCTCAAGTCCTACGACAGCCGCCGGGCTGACGCGCTGAAGCTGCGCAGGCTAGGCGACGACGTCGACGTGCCCGACGAGGCGGAACAGGCGCGCCTTCAACGGTCCGTCGCGGACGCGAAGGAGGAGCCGAACACCATCTGCGCGGTCCGCCTGCTGCGCGAAGAAGAACGGCTCAAGGTCATCGCCGCCGGCCTACCGCACTTCGACGCCGAAGCCGAAGAGTCCGCTAGGGCGTATGAGGCGCTAGGCGAGACGCTGCTCGCCGCGCTCGCCGACTTTCAGGCCGTTGGACAGGCGAAGGGAGCGGCATGGGGGCGCTCGCGAGAGGGCCGCAAGGAGCTCCGCCTCGATCAGATGCCGGGAGTCGGCTATCACGACCTCGGGCATCTGAAAAGCGAGATCCAAGACGCGATCCGCAAGACGCGATCCGCACCGCATGGCCGGCCAACAGTGAGGAGCGTTGGCGCGAGTTCAAGGCCCGGGAGCAGGCCCCGTCAGGAGCGAGGCTCAGCAACCGCGAGGCGCTCGCGACCTTCAGCGGCGAGGCGGCATGATGAGCGCCACCGCGACCCAGCCGGTGGAGGTAACGATTGCGATGGTGCGCTTCAGCCTCGCACCGACCGTGCGCGAGGGGCGCGAGCACGCGCACTGTCTCGGCCGAAGAACGCGCGTAGGACGTACCTGCACCTTCAGCTAGGGCGTGACTACCGGTTCTTCCGTCGCGGCAGTTCACACCCCCCGTTAGCGTTAGAGCATCACGCGAGCGCGTCGATATCTGAGAAAGACTCTTTCATGTTGATCTACTTCCTGATATCGATCGCCGTCGTGAACGTTCTCGGCGTCGTTGTCATGGCACGACTAGAGCGCAGACTCTCGGGTACCACGGATGAGCTTCGGCACCCGGTCGCTCGCAGGGGTGCAGACCCGGTCATCCCTGCCAATCTGTCCTGCGGCGACGATCGAGTGCGCGCTCATCAGCCGGTCCCTTGTCGGCCGTCCTACCTCACGCTCTGATGGCGGCTGGGGGCACGATCACCCGCGCGATCGAGCGGACCGTGCTCGCGAGCCGGTGCCTTGTCGGCGCCAGCGACGACCTGCGGGCCTACGCCCGCAACGGCGGCCTCGCCGGCCAGGCCGCCGCTGACCTGCTGCGAGACCAAGCGCTGACGCTCGAGCAGATAGCCCAGACGATCGACGAGCTGAGGGCGTGAGCGGTCGGCCAGTCCTTCGCAAGCTGGACGGCCGGTGGGCACTGGAGTACCCGATGGAGTCAGACGGTCTCGCATCTTGTCTATCTCACAGGCGACGCGAAGGGTGCTGTCGTGGATCGCGGCCGTGAGGAGGATGAGTCCGTTCATGAACTCCTCCTGCGTCACGTCGGAGATATCTGCGGTCTCGACGGTTACTTGCCTGGGAACGTCCGCGTCTTGCCTCGGTCCCCAGGCCACATCCTCCCGCACCGCAGACCCGCGCTCAGCTCGCTCCGCGTCACTGTGCGCGGGTTATTGCCCAGCCGAGATGCCCGGTTGGCCGGCAGGGCAAACTGACACTCCCGCAGTTTGCGGTGGAATCTTTCGCCGCGGACGTTAAGGTCCTTCCCGATCGGGGGTACGTCAGCCCAGCACGCGGGCAGGTGGAGCCCACGGAGCGGGCCTCAAGCACGCTAGGAGGCGCCGCCCGCGTGCCTTTTCGAGACACCTCGCCAGGACCGATCCGCTGTGCAGGCAATAAACGGCTATTGGGGCAGGGGCAGGTAACACACTGCGGCCGGCGAATCGTCCCGAATGCTAGTTCTGACACGAAAGGCCAAACAGAGCATCATGATCGGAGACGACGTCGAGGTCACCGTGCTCGGGGTTCATGGCGAGAAGGTGCGTCTCGGCATCCAGGCGCCCTCAGACGTTCCGGTGCACCGGACCGAGATCTATCTGGAGATCCAGCGGCAAGAAGACGCGCAGGGCAGTGGGACAGATGTCAGCTCCGAGGTGGGCGATCCGTTGCGCGAGACTGAGGGGCCGAACGAGCAAGGCTAGGCGCCATGGCGACGTTTGGCGCACTGGCTGATCCAGATAGAACGCTCGACCCTTTACCGCTGGCGGGACGCAACCGCGATTCTGAGAGCGCACCGGGCAGAAGGGGGAAAGTGATGGCCTACACGCTGGAAAAGACCAAGACTCCGGGCATCTTCAGGCGCGGTGGCCGCTATGTGTTCAGCTACCGCGTGGACGGGCGGCAGAAGTGGGAGTCGGCGCGCACGCTCGATGAGGCGCGCAGCCTGAAATCGGAACGCATCACCGATGCGAACCGTGGAGAGCTCGAGGAGCGATCGACGGTCAAGCTGCACGAGTACGTGGGCGAGTGGATCGATCGCTACCAGGGCACCGGCAGGCGCGGCTTTCGCGATGAGACACGCAGCGAGTACCGCGGGTTGCTCAACAAGTACGCGCTGCGCTACTTCGCCAAGGACACGCTGCTGCGAGCGGTCGTCCCGCGAGAGGTCGCAGGGTTCATTGCGTGGCTTCTAAGGCAGTCGAACGGGCGCAGGGGCACACTCACGGACAAGTCCGTGCGGAACGCCCTCGGGCTCGCGTCAGGCAGCGCGCGCGGTGGAACAAGGGCGACGGGCAGGTGATCGGCCCGCTCAAGTCAAGGCACGCTCGGCGCGACCTTCCCATCCCGCTCGAGCTAGCGGACAAGCTCCGCGCGGCCGTGGCGGGCAGGGTGGAGGACGGCCTGGTGTTTGTGAGTCCCGAAACTGGCCGCCCATACGATCCCCACCACCTGCACTTGCACGTGCTCAAGCAAGCGTGCGCGGAGGCGGGCGTGGAGTGGGCCGGGTTTCACACGTTCCGGCACACGATCGCGACGCGCAGGTTCGCGTCGGGCCGCAACGCCGTCCAGGTCCAGCATTGGCTCGGCCATCACTCGGCGGCGTTCACGCTGGCGACTTACGTTCATCTGCTGGACGGTGATCTCGGCGGCCCGGTCGTTCCTCACTTGAATCATGAGGAGACTGCTAACAAGGCCCACGCCACTGGGCGACACTAGTAACAGCGAGGCTCCGGTGGAAATCGCGGATTAGCAGGACGTTTGCGGTCGCCGCGACACAGGCGCCACACCATCAGCGTGTTCGAATCCCGGTAGCGGTACTGTAAGACCCCCAGAAACTCTGGGGTTTTGTGTTTCCTGGGTACGCGGTAGGAATGAAAATAGGAATGGCTGCAGCCGGCTATGCAGCCAGATAGCCGCCTAGAAGCTCGCCAACGTGTTCCCGTGGAGAGGTCGGGCCAGAGGGTTGTCTGGGTTCCCCCGGAGGACATGGGAGCTAGGGCTAAGCGGGCTGCGATCGCGCGGAGCCTAGTGTCCGAGCCAGCCTGTAATGGGGGTGGGAGAGATGGAGCCCCGGCATTGTTCACGCGCCTGGGATCGCTGACCCCTCAGAGCGCAGGATGCTATGGGCACTCACCCTTGGAGTTGTACCTGACGAGTTGTTTCTTGAGCGCGATCGCCTCGTTGCGTTGGGCCTGAGTGAGCGTGTAGTTCGCCGACGGTCCCGCGTACAGAGCGCCCGGGACGCCGTCCTCGGTATTGCCGGAGAGCCAGGAGTTGGCCGTGGCCACCACGGGCGCGATGCAGCTTGGCGAGCCGTTGGCGAGGTTCAGCTCGCTCGCCAGCAGCTGACCCGCTAGGCAGCTGATCGCGTTTTGCGGCGTCGAGCTCGCGCAGTTCATGGCCCTGAAGATCGCGCTCGCCTGTTCGGTTGTTTCGACCCGATAGCTGCCGATGCTCTGCGGCAGGTATTGCTGCGTGTTGGGCGAGCCGCTGCTGAGGTGGTTCTTCCAGTAACCCGGCGTAAGAGGGGCAGACGGCTGCGCTTGCGAGCATTCGACTATGAATTTTCTATCGCTCTCTCCTCCGACCCCGTTCGTTACCCATCCCGCATGAACTTTGATTTCGTGCGGTCCGGGCGCGATGCTGATCGTCACGGTATTCGTCCCGGAGGCTCCGTTGAACGTGAATTCCCCTTTATAGATCAGGACCCCGTCGACCTTGATGCTCTCTTTGATCGTGTTGTTTTCCGCCGGGAATTCACTGAACGTCCAAGTCACAGCAAGCGCGCTAGAGGAGGCGCATTCGACTGTCGACGGCCCTTTCGCCGCCGACGCGGACGATGCGGTCAGTCCCGCTATCCCTAGAGCGAGTACGAAGGCGAGTAACGGCCTCAGCCCCACGCTGCGCCGCTGCTCCGGCTTCAAGATATCGGGCGATCCATCGACCCACAGTTGACCGGATGCCTCATCGAACATCGCGCAACCTCTCTCCGCGTCCGAGCGAATTCGCCCCTCGCGCGCTTCATCCGTTAAGGGGTTGCCTACCCGTACGAGGCAAGGAAAATCTCTACAGACTGCGGAAAGCCGCAAATTGCGGGTTTTTGGCCTGTGCGCACCTTCCGCCTTCCATGAGCGACCGGCGGCGGCGAGCGTTCCAAGCAAGGCCGGCACCACCGTCGATGAGTCGTCGAGCCCGTTCCGCAATCCGAGCAGCACCCTCCCTCCGCGTCGCGCTAAGGCGATAGCCTCGCAAACCGTGCCGCCCCGCCTACCCCCGTTTCTGGGCGTAGCGCTAGTCGCAGAGTGCTTTGCGGTCGCGGCTTTGGTGCTAGTAGTTACGAGCGATGGCGTTCCGGCGATTGTCTGCGGGGCCGTGTCCGCGGCCCTGTTTGTGCTGCTGGCGCGGCGGTCGAAACGCCGCTGAGCCCCTACCTGTCGCCGTAGGAATGAACTAGGAATGGCGTGCAGGGATCGCACGGGTTTCCAGCGGTTTCCAACGGTGCTCGGGCCAATGTTTTCCGGGATCGCCAGCACCTACGGGACCCCTAGCCAGTTTTCGAATCCCGGTAGCGGTACTGAGCGGCGCCCCGTGTTTACGGGGCGTTTCGCGTTTCAAGCTGTTGGTGCCAGCGGGAGAACTGACGGCCGTGAGGCGACCTGGTCAGGTGTCGTGCAGCTCGCTGCTGTGCGCGTGATCTGCCTCGCCGTACTGCGCGTCCGCGCCGCTCTCCTCCTGTTCGAAACGAGGATCTGGGTCCATGGCTTCATCCCTGAGAAGTGACCGCGCTAGGAGCTGGTCCTCACGCGCTGAGGCCGCCGCCGAGATCGCAGCCGCCAGGCGACGCGCGCACGAGCGGTGAGCTCGCGAGGCGCTTGAGCCCCGTGCGGGCGGGTAAAAGCCAAGAAAGTCCTCGCGAGTGAAAGGTGATTTGAAAATGCCGCCACGCGGAGTCCGCAAGGGCACCAAGCGTGCCCGCCAGTACGAGCACATCAAGGCGAGCCAGCGCACACGCGGCTCCTCCGAGAGCAGGGCCGAGGAGATAGCCGCCCGCACGGTCAACAAGGAGCGAGCCCGCGGCGGCGAAGCGCGCAGCCGCTCGCGCACCTCAACGCGCGACATCTCCTCGGGGCGGCGCGGCGGCCTGCGCTCGGGCAAAGCCGGCCCCCGCGGTCGCACGCGCGACCAGCTCTACGCAGAGGCGCGCCACCTCGGCGTCGAAGGTCGCTCGAAGATGAACAAGGCCCAGCTGCAGCGCGCCGTCGACCGCAAGAAGCGGCGCTAGCAAGAACCGCGGCGGCTTCAGCGCTCGTACGGCGCCGCGTCTGCCTCTCGCAGGGTGAGGCCCAGCCCAGGCCGGTCTTCGTCGGGCCTCAGCGTGCCGTGCGCCGGCTGCAGCACGCCGTCGAACAGCAGCCCCTCGATGCGCGCGTGGTCGTGGAAGTACTCGACGTGCATCAGCCGCGCGATCGCGGCGCACGCGTGGGCGTGGATCGCGGGGCTCGTATGAGCCGAGAGCGGAATGCTGTGAACAGCGCACAGGGAGCCAATGTTGAGAAGCTCCGTGATCCCCCCACAGCGGGTCACATCGGCCTGCAGCACGTCGACAGCTCCGGCCTCGAGCATGCGGCGGAAGTAGAAGGAGTCGTAGCCGTACTCACCGGCTGCGACTCGCATCGGCGCCGGCACGCGGTCGCGCAGCAACGCCAGGCCCTCGAGGTCATCCGATGAGACCGATCGCACGCGCGGCTTCGTGCGCGGCTTCTCGATCCAGACCGTTGGCCCGCTGCCGGTCAGGTGGGCAGAGCATGTGATGGCGGAGGGTCACTGGGGCCACGCCCTGCGCGAGTACATGCGTGACTACAACCACTGGTACACCCTGGGAGTGCTCAGCGAGCTGTTGCCCCGCCCCGATAACCGGGTTACTCTGGCCGAGGAGCGGGACCGGAACGACATCCCCGTCGCGCGCCTCGACGACTACACCCAGTGCGACAACGATCGGGCGAACGTCGCCTACGCGAAGGCGCGGCTGCTCGAAATCATGGACGCGGCCGGCGCCCAGGAGACCCTCACCATCGACCGCTACGCCCACCTCGTCGGCGGCTGCGCGATGTCCGACTCCCCCGGCCACGGGGTCGTGAACTCCGACCACCGAGCGTGGGACGTGCCGAACCTGTTCATCGCCGACGGCAGTGTGATGCCAACGCAAGGCTCGGCCAACCCAGCTCTCACGATCATGGCCCTCGCGTCACGCTTGGCAGAACGTCTGGCCGAGAAGCGGATCGGCTAACTCAATGCTCGGTGGAGCCGGGCCGGGAGACGGCGGTGGGTCAACAACCGGCGAAGGCGGCACGGGCTGCGGCCCGGGCGAGGGGTCGGGGGTCGGCGTGGGCGGGCTCGGGTCCGGCGACGGCGGGCCTGGACCCGGCGCGGGCCGGGGCGGTGTCGGCAGCGGTGTCTCCGCCACCTCTGCCGCGGTTGCCCCCCGCGCGGCCGCGGCGTTCATAGAGAGCGCGGGCGGGTACCCACCGCACCTGCGGAGACTAGAGGGACCACTACCTTCCGATCTATCTCTATCGGACTTCACCTCGGGTTGACGCCTACCCGGGGATTCGTGCATGAAACCGTGGCCGAGAGGTCTGCAGTCCGGAGTTTGCCCACGATGTCCCCGGGTAGCACATGGGCGAAGGAGGTTTACCGAGCGGTTGCATGCTCGCGCGCGAGCGGGGGTTCCGCGCGCGCACTAACCGCGATGCCGATTCGAGGCGACGGCGGTTTCGAGCTCGGCGAGACGGCGTCGCTGAGTACCTCGACGTAGGCAAGGCGGCTGAAGTCGTCGATCGCCACGTGGCAGTACTCCCAGCCGGCGGTCCCGCGCTTCCTGCCAGCACGGTCCATGAGGGGAGGGGTGTAGTGCTGGCGACCAGTGATGCGATAGCCCGCGCCACGCTGGATGCGGCCGAGCTTCTTGACGTCGACGTGGAGGAGCTCGCCCGGGCGTGAGCGCTCGTAGCGAACGATCTGCTCCTGGTCCAGTCGCGAGCGTTTGCCCAGACCGATGCGCGTCAGGATCCCCTCCACCGCGGTGATCGGCATCTGCAGCACCTCGGCTATCTCCGCGCCCGTCATGCGGGTGGAGCGGCGCAGCAGCGCGATCAGCGTCACGCGCTGCTCTGGCGTTGCGCTGGGCGAGCGGTGTGGGCGGCTCGAGCGATCGAGCAGGCCGGGTTCGCCCTCAATGCGGTAGCGGTCCACCCACTTGCGCGCCGTGCGGACGCTGACGTCGGCGGCCTCGGCCGCCTTCGTCAGCGTCCAGCCACCCTCTTGAACCCGCGTGGCCAGGCGACGGCGCTTGTTCAAGCTGAGCTCGGCGTTACCGTGCAATCTCATCCGGTGTCCTCGTTGTGCTGATTGGCTTCGACACCTCTCAGCCTCCAAGGAGGCCCGGATGAACAACGTCCTCAGGTTCTAGAGCTAGCCGTCTCACTTGCGTGGTCGCTGTCCAGCCCTCGGTCAGCCTGTTCCCTCCAATAGCGAGCCCTGCAGTGGCGGATATGTGAGCGTCTCGCCTGGCCCGAGCACCGCGAATGGAGTGAGTTCGTGCGGAACCGGCCTGCGCTCCAACCCGAGGTGCAGCACCCGCCAGCCCCGCACGAGCAGCGCGTCTGCGACAAGCCGCCGATGGCAACGGCGCCAGTTCGCCTCTGCACACATCAGCGCGCTGATGTGCGCGCGCGCGCGGTGCGCGAGTCGCTGAAGCGCCGCCTGGAACTCCTCGCTCCTCATATGGTCGGCGTATCCGCGGAAGGCCTCGTGCTGCCAGCCAGCGTTGGGCGAGCTGCTCGTCGGGCGACGGAACCCGCCGAGCGCGGGCTCGTGTGTGTAGCTGATGCCGTGAGCCGGCAGCTCGAGAGATAGAGCATCGCTGCTGAAGTGCGGATGCCGCCTCGATCGAGGGACGGTCCTCACGTCTACGAGCTCCGTTACGCCGACCGAGCTCAGGAGGCTCCGAAGTTCGACTGGAGACCGCGTCGAGTGGCCGACCGTGTAGATGATTGGGAAATGCTGCAAGCCCATGACCAGAGTCGGATGCCTCAGTCAAAGCGCGCGCGTCGCGAGCATCTCTCGGGATTCGCACAACCCAGGGATCAGAGGGATCAAGCCTCCTTGAGGCGCTATGTGTGCGGCACTCATGTCGCTGGAGCGCTCGCCGGCAAACCGGCGGCTGGCGTGCCTTGTTCGGTGGCTAGCAGATCCGTTCGCGCAGGAGCTGCTTGCCCTTTTCAGCGCCCTTGCGACTCTCAGCCTGGGCGCGGCGGAAGAATTCGGCGAGCTCCTTGTCTTCGGCACGCTCCGCGTCCTGGATGTAGATCTCCAGTCGCAGGACGTTACTCAGGCACTGCTGCAGGAACCAGATGATGTTGTAGTCCTTGTCACTGGTCCCCGTAACCCCGCCGGTCTCAGTGTTCTGAGTCTCAAGCGTGGCACTCGTCATAACGGTCTCATCTCCTCAGCTCGGGAACGCACGCCGTGCTGGATGAACGCGCGGCACATCTCGAGTTTGTGTCTACCCGATGCCCCAACCGACAAACGGATGCGATTGCCAGCACCGCCCACGGGTTGCGGCTGTTGTGAAGACCGCGGGATGAAGACCTCTTGGTCGGTACACACTCGCGACTCCGCGGTAGCACCAGCGCGCGTGGTCCAAGGAGGCCTACGGCAACCATCGCTGCCTTGATGCTTCCTCCCACGTCCCACCCGAGCGGCGGCGGTCGGACTAGGTGGCGAGGTGCTTCGCTTCCTGCTGTGGCGGTTGCTGGGGCTGCTCGCCGCGGTGCTGGCGGGCGCGTCGCTCGTGTGGCTGCTTGGCGGCGGGCCTGGCCGAGTGCTTCGCGGCCAAGGCGGGGCGCGCGGGGGCCGCCCGCCGGGCCCGACGGTCGCCAGCTCTCTTGCACGCGCGCCAGGCGCGATCTGGAGCGGGTTGCCGATCGACGGGGTGCCCCTCGCTCGGCTGCTGTTAGCGGCCGCCGCGGCGGCCGCGCTGCTCCTGGTCGCCAGCAGGTGGCGAGCGCGAGCGCGAAGGCGCTACGTACGCTTGCGCGTGGAGCCATACCGCGCCGACCACGCAAGCGTCGAGGCGCTGATCTCAGTGTTCGAGGCTCTCCACAAGCGAACGCTGCCGAGGTGGTGGCGCCGACTGGTGGCCGGTGCGCCCACCGTGTCGCTCGAGTTTCACTACACCGCCGCGAGCACAGAGGAAGCGCAGCGCGGGCGGACGCCCGAGCCGCGCGGGTCTTACGGTCGTCGCTGGCCAGGGCACGTGACAGGCCAGCAGGCTCCCTGTGCGTGGCTCGCCGTCACGTGTGTGAGCGGCGCGGAGCCGGTGGTGGAGGCGGCTCTCCGGAGCGCCTATCCGAACTGCAGCGTTGCCAGCCCTCCGGTCGCGCTGGAGGTGCCGCCGGCACTCATCCGACTGAAGAAGCAGGCTCATTTCATCACCAGGGTCTCCTCGCACGGCCGCTTCGAGCGTGAGCGCCAGCCCTCGGTGAACCGGCTGCTCACCACGATGGCGACCTGCGGTCCACCTGCGTTGGTGCAGCTGGCGCTGACGCCCGCGCCGCTGGCCTTGGAGCGCTTCGCGAGATCGATGTACAGGCGTGCGGAGCTCGACGCGGGCGGCGGGCGTCTCGCCCGGGCGCCGGCGGCCGGGGGATCGCGGCTGCGCGACGCCGAGTTGCAGGGCGGGCTCGACCTGCAGCACCGGCCGCTGTTCTTCGTTGACATCCGCATTCTCGGCCCGACTCGAGTCGCTTGCGAGCAAGTCGCCTCCCAGCTGCGTTCCGAGGGAGCCGAGAACCAGCTGGTCGAGCGTGGAACGTGGGTGCGCCACCGCGTGCTCGGTCTTTACGATCGCCGCGTTCGCCGCGGCGAGGGTAGCCCGTTACCGTCGCTGCGCAAGAGCGCGTTCGCGCCGAGCGAGCTTGCGGCGCTTTGGCAGATCCCGGCCAGCGACTACCTGACCGTTCCCCTCGCGCGGGCTTCAGTTCCCCTCGCACCTGCGCCACCCGCGATCATGCGACCGGCGAAGGGCGAAGGGACCCTGAGGGACTCGCTGGGGCCGGTCTCGATCCATCCCCAGCTGCGCCGGCAGAACACGGCCGTGCCCGGGACAGTGGAGCAGGGGAAGTCGAGCTACCTGGTAGCGACGGTCGCCGAGGACCTGCGCCGCGAGCGCTGCGCGGTGATCGTGTTGGACCCGAAGGGCGACGCGGCCGACGCGGCGCTGAGCTGCGTCCCACCGCAGAGAGCGTGCACGCTGCTTGATTTCGCGCGCCCTACGTGCGGGTTCAACCCGCTCGCCGTCGATGCTCCCGCCGATGTGATCGCCGACTACGTGGTCGGGGCGCTGAGAAACCTGTTCACGGACGCCGACATCCGTGCCTCCTCGGACCGCTACCTGCGCAACGCGATCATCGCCGTGCTCGCATATGACCGCAGCTCGACAATGTGGGACGCTGCCCGGCTTCTGTCGGTCGGCGAGGAGGGCTATGCCTACCGCCGCTCGGTGGCTTCGCGGGTTCGTGCTCTGCCTGAGTACAAGGAGATCTCGGCGTTTTTCACCGCCGAGCTGACCGCCCAGCTGGCAGACGCGCGGAGCGTGACGACCTCAAAGCTCGACGCCCCGGTCAACAAGCTCGCGCGGCTGCTCAACTCGGCGTCGATCAAGCGGGTACTGCTCAACGATTCATTGCTCGTCGACTTCGACCGGGTCATCGCGACCGAAGAGGTGCTCATCGTCAAGGGTGCGCTGGGGGCGATGGGAGCAGGCAACACCTCCGTTCTCATGCAGCTGCTGATCGGAATGCTCGACGCCGCGCTTGCTCGCCAGCAAGACCTCGTGCCTGACTCCGCGCGCGTGGCCGTCGCCCTGAAGGTCGATGAGGCACCGCTGGTCATCAACCGCGGCTTCGCGGAAACCATCGCTCTCAAGCGCTCGGCAGGGCTCGAGACGGTCGCGTGCTGGCAGAGCGACGCACAGTGGACCGATCGCGATGTCCGCGATCAGCTCGATGCGCTGTTCGCGCATCGGGTCTATTTCGCAACCGGATCGGCCCGCGAGGCGCGCGCCTCCGTGGGAATCACGATGGCGGAGTTCTCCGACACCGTAAGGCCCCGGATCGAGCATCTCTCAGCCCTGGGGCGCCCCGATGCGCGACTGCATCTTCCAAAGCACCACGCGATCGCCAGCTGGATTACCCACGAAGGGCGGCAGGCGCCCTTCCTCGGGCGCACGGTTCCGTTGAGCGTCGACCGCGAGCGCCTGATGAGACACGCCGCAGAACAGCGCGCCCGGGGCGGGCGCCACCTGTCCGACTTTCGCCAGCCCCATTGGGACCCTGCGCAGCGGGCACCCCGCGGCGATGGTGGCGGCACGCAGGAGCCGCCCAGATTGCAGCTGCTTCCGCTCCCCGCGAGCACGGCCGAGAGCTATCGCGAGCTCGTCGAGCTCGACCGCGCGCAGAGCGTGCGCTGGGGAGGGCGGGTGCGGGTCGTGCGCGCCATCGAACCCGATGGCCTGGACCTCGAGATCCTCGCGCTGATCGTGCGCCTCGGACACGTGCTGACCAGCCAGATCCACCGGCACTTCAACCCAGCCCGCGCGATCACGACGACACAGCGCAGGCTCAAGCGGCTATCGGATGCGGGTCTCCTCGAACGCTTTCAGTTTCATCGCCGCGACGGTGGAGGGGTTCCGATGTGCTACGTCGCGGCCGACGCGGGTCTGCACTCGCTGCGCGCGGCCGGCAGCCTGCCGGCCGACGGTGAGGCGACCAGCGATCTCGCGTCGAGCTCCTCGCGCCTGCGCCGCGCGCGCCGCGACGTACACGCCGCCGGCTGGGCTTTAGCGCTCACGCGCGCCTTGGCCGACCGGCGTGTCGTGCTGCGAGGCGGTGCCGAATCCGCGCTCACGCCGCCAACCCACACCGACGGAGGCAGGACGCTGGCCCTCGGCCCATCGCACCTGCGGCTCCCCGGCGGACGCATCCCACACGATTTCCTCAGCACCGACGGCACAGGTCGGCGCTCTGAGGTCGAACGCTTCGACACCCTGAGGCCACAACTGGTCATCGAGGTCGGTGCAGCGAACACCGCCGCCGGCGAGAGGGCCGAGCAGCGCGCGCAGGCCGTGCGGGAGCCACGCGCTGGCACCGCCGAGGGCGCGGGATCGCACTCGACGATCGACGTGATGGTGGAGATCGACGATCGCCTTCCTACCGGCCGCGCCGTCGGCAAGCTCGAGCGCTACGAGCACTTCCTGGCCGGGTGGTCCGCCCACACCGCTCGCTATGGGCGCCGCATGGAGGCGGTGCCGTTAGTCGTGTTCGTGTGCCGCGACCGCGCTCGCGCTCGGCGCTGCGCCCAATGTGCAGACCCCCTGCTGCGCGCGTGTCGTGCCTATCCCGGCGAGTACCCGCACGACTGGCTGTACACGGGCAGGTCCCGAATCCTCTTCGCAAGTGAGCGCGACGCGCATGAGGGAGTCCTCTATGCGATGGGGGTCCCGAGCCTGCCTCCCGACGTTCGTGTGACCGCGGCCGGCGGAGACCCTCGCGCTGGATCGGTGCAGACCTGCGTGCGAGAGATCGTCGAGGCAGATCACGACCGGCCTCGCGGACCGTCGCTGGACGGCGGTCGGTGAGCTCCGCTCAGAACGTCCGCCGCCTGGCGCGCGAGCGCTCGCGCCTTCAGCAGGTCAGGTGCGCAGTTGGGCCTTGCCGTAGTGCAGTCGCCACCCCTCCTTCAAGGGCAATGGCGCAGTTGCGCGACTGCCCGCAAGCCGGGCAACGGCGGCGCGCGCGCTCGCGATCTCGCACAACCAGACCAAAACCAAGCCTGACTGCGATGCCCGGCTGCGCTTCGCGGCACGGCGATGACCGCGCGGGGCTCCGCTATCCCAATCCGCGAGTAGCCTGGCTGGCTCTTCCTCTCTCACTTCCAGAACCGATAGAGCCCGGCGAGCCTCCTAGCGGCCCGCCCGAAAGACACGAAACACGCTTGCACGCGGTTGGGCGCTAGCTTCTCACCCAGCCCGACGATCGCTCGAGCGACCTCGAAGAGCGAGCACTCCGTCGCGAAGCGCCCACCTCCGAGAGTGCGGCTGCGGCTCGGCGAGTACACGGACTCCGGCGGGCGGCCACGGCAGATCATCGGCATCGACGGCGCCGGCGGCAGCGTGTTGGTGATCGATCGCGATGCGGTGACGCACGGAGACGACCGGCTCCTGGCACACCTCGCTGCCGACGAGCCGATCGAGAACGCGTCGCTCGTGTCTCGCGGCTACCTGGGCGAGGGCGTCGTGCGGTGCATCCGCCCCCGGCGCGTGGTGGCGCGAGACTTCCACGCCGCGCCACTCGACGACGAGGACGACGACGAGCCCGAGCGGGCTCCCCTGGTGATCGACGCACCCGAGCTCGACCGGGCGGGCCATGCGTACCGACTCGAGCCGGTTCGCGGCTCGTTGTGCATACCGGAGCTGCGCTGGCGTCGCCTGCCTCCGAGCGCCGTCGCGGCCGATGCGTCCATCGTCAGCGTGCGCGAGGCGGTCGCGCGGCTCGAAAGCTACGAACCCATCTGCGCTTTGACGCGGCGGACGCTCCGCGCACACCGCCAGACGCGTCAGCTCTCGACCGCTGTCCTGCGCTTGGAGGTGCAGCGCCTGCAGCGGAGTCCGATCGTCTTGAACCGCGGACTCAGAGAGGCGGTGATTGCCGCGACCGAGCGGCACGGCCTCAGCATGAGCGAGATCGCGATGCGCTGCGGGCGGATCAAGTACGACCGCGCCGGCAACGCCAGCGGCGAGACCAGCTGGCTCGCGCGGCGGCTGGGCATCCTGCCCGAGGGCGGGCAGCAGGCGCCGACGCCGTGGATCCACAGCGACGTGCTCGCGCTCATAGCCCGCCGGGGCCTGGGCGTGAGCCCTCGAGAGGTCGAACTGGACTGAGCTGACGCGCCGCCACCCCGCGGGCCGCAGCGTTCGATTCCTCGCGGGAGCAAGCGACCCGCACCCAGCAGGACCACTCGCGGCGCCGGGCCCAGAGGGCCCGTGCCGCTTCTCCATCCGACCACGAGCCGACTCCAACGGCGCGTGCGCCTCGGCTGCCGCTTGCGCGGGCGGGGCTTGAAAGGAGGGGCTATGCCCTCACGACCGCAGTTATCCCAAACCGGCTTTGATCCTCTCGCGCCCGTCGGCGCACTCGTGCACTGGCTCGCGGTTGCGACCGCCGAGGTGGCGCTCGGCGTCCTCGTGGGGCGCCTGGGCGCGCGCCTCATGCGCCGCTTGAACCTGCACTGGGGCTGGGCGCTCGTCGGACTCGCGCTTGTCCTGACCATGCACCGCGCCCTTGGCAGCGCGAGCCCGATGCTCGCAGTCGCGATGCTCGCGGCCGCGACGCGCGTAAGACGCTGGCACCGCGACGACGTTCAGGCAGGCTGTGATCTGGCCGCATCCGCGGACCGCCGAGTCACGCCGCTCAGTGCTTTCGGACGCGCCCTCGGACGCTCTTTCCACGCCTTCGGCCGCACGAGGCGCATCCGGCCCGGCGCTTCGCTCGGCGGATCGCGCGGAGAGCTCGTGCTCGGGCATGAGGCGGGCGGTCGTGCGCTGGAGATCCCCCTGTCGCTCAGCGGCGGTGGACGGCACATGCTCATCATCGGCGCCACCGGCTCCGGCAAGACCGTGACGCAGACCTGGATCGCGTCGCAGGCCATCGCGCGCGGGATGGGCGCCGTCGTGATCGACCCGAAGGGCGACCGCTTCATGCGCGCGACGCTACGTCGCGCCGCAGAGACAGCCGGACGACGCTACATCGAGTGGACTCCTTCGGGGACGTCCGTCTACAACCCCTACGCCCACGGAAGCGACACCGAAATCGCCGACAAGGTATTGGCCGGTGAGCGCTTCTCAGAGCCTCACTACCTGCGCCAGGCGCAGCGCTACCTCGGCCACGTGGTCCGCACTTTGCGGGGTGCTGGGGTGGAGGTGAGCCTCGCGGCCATCGTCGCTCACCTGGATCGCGACGAGCTCGAGGTTCGCGCCCGCCAGCTTGACGAGCGGGAGGCTCTGGTCACACACGCGTATCTCGACTCACTCACCTCTCGGCAGATGCGCGATCTAGCGGGCGTACGCGACCGCCTTGCGATCCTGACCGAGTCCGACGTCGGAAGGTGGCTCGATCCGCGAACGGCCGCGGTGCCGCGTTTCGACCTGTTGGAAGCGGTTCGCGACAGGGCCGTCGTGTACTTCGATCTCGCCGCCGACAGTCGACCCCTGCTCGCGCAGATGCTCGGCGCGGCAGTCGTCCAGGACCTGCAGACCACGGTGGCGGCACTTCAGGGCAGGCCCGTACCAACCGTCGCCGTGATCGATGAGTTCTCGGCGCTGGCCGCGCCCCAAGTCGTGCGGCTGTTCGGCCGTGCGCGCTCGTCCGGGCTCAGCCTGCTGCTCGGCACCCAGGAGCTCACCGATCTTCGCGTAGCTGGACGCGAGCGCTTGCTGGAGCAGGTGATCGGCAACCTTTCGGTGCTGGTCGCTCATCGCCAGGTCGTCCCCGCCTCAGCGGAGCTCGTGGCGCGCATCTCGGGCGTGCGTGGCGCGTGGAAGACGATGCGCCGGGCGGACGGAACCTTCACGCGAACAAGGGTTCGCGAGCAGGTGCTCCGACCCGAGCAGGTCATGGAGCTCGCTCGCGGCTGGGCCGCCGTCTCGGTCCTGGAGGCTGGTTCGCCCGCGCGCATCGTGAGCGTCATGACGCCGCCCGCGGGACCGCCGGCGAGCGATGTGATCTCAGACAGCCTCGCAGGCACATCTGCGCCGGCATGCGGAGGAGGAAGGCGATGAGTACCTCCAGCGAGCAGGCACTTGGCGCCTCGCGCGAGCGCGTGGCGCTCGTGCGCTGGATCTCGCTTATGGGCGCCGCGACGGACCAGGCGGTCGCCCGCCGCGAGCAAATCACGCTGGCCTCAGCAAGAGCTCGGCTCACAGGAGCGCAGCGCGCCGGCTTGCTCGCGCGCCGGCGCCCGCTCTACGGGCAGCCTTCGTTGTACTTCGCCACCGCGGCCGGGATGAAGGTGGCAGGGGAGAGCGGGCTAGGTCAGTGCCGCGTGAGCGCGGCCAACGCGGCGCACCTCATCGCCTGTGCTGCCGCCGCGGCCGAGCTCGAGAGCAGCTTCCTCGAGCACACCGTACGCAGCGAGCGCGAGCTTCGACGCGCGGAGCAAGAGCTCGGCGTACCGCTCGCGAGCGCGCGCCTCGGCGCGCCGGGCGCGGAGCGCTCGTGGCATCGTCCGGACCTCGTTCTATGGCCGCGAGCCCCGCGCGCCGGGCTCCCGGTCGCGGTTGAGGTCGAGCTCACGGTCAAGGCCCCACGGCGGCTGGTCGAGATCTGCCGCGCATGGGCGCGGGCACGGTGCGTCGCGGGGGTGCTCTACCTGGTCTCGCCGCAAGTAGAGCGGCCGCTGCGGCGCGCGATCGAGCGGGCGCTGGCGGGCGAGACGGTCGTCGCCGTTCCGCTGAGCACGTTGACGCACGCGCGCGACGGCCACCGCGTTCATGCGTCGCGGGCCAGCCACAGCGCCGCCCACTCGCCCCGCTCCAGCGTGGCCTGAACGCTCATGCCACGGGCCGCCCGGAACGCGTCAGCGACCTCGCTTGCCTGCTCGCGCAGCAGGCCACCGGCGAGCAGGTGCTGCGGCGTGAAGGCCATCTGGCGCGAGAGCTCGAGCAGCAGTGGCACCAGCAGGTTCGCCACCACGACCGTCGAGCTCACACGCTCGCCGCCTCCTGCGATCGGCGCGAGCGGGCGCGCGCGGATGTCGAAGCGGCGTATCTCCACGGACGCACGATTGGCGGCCACGTTCACTCGCGCCGCATCTACGCTGTCGCGGTCATGGTCGAGGCCGACCACCGGCGAGAAGCCAAGCCTGGCGGCCGCGATCGCGAGCACTCCGGATCCGGTGCCGACATCCAGCAGCGGACCGCGCTCTCGGGAGGCCGCCAGCCTCAGCAGCAGCTCCAGGCAGAGCTGCGTGCTGGCGTGCGCGCCGGTGCCGAAGGCCTGACCGGGATCGATCACAATGTCCTCGACGCCGTCCTCGTGGCCGTCTGGCGCCTCCCACGGCGGTCGTACGCGCAACGCCCGGACAGGGACGCGCCCGCCGTGAATGTGTGAAAGGCAGGCAGGCGCGCGGATCAGAACGGGGCGGTGGAATCGCTTCCAGCGCGCCTGCCAGTCGTCGGCGATCTCAGTGGTCGACACCTCCACGAGCGCGTCGCCGGCGGCAGCTTCCAGCGCGGGCAGGCTTGGGATCTCGCCAGGGGGCCCGTACACGGCGAACTCGACCGTGCCGTCCTCCCCCGGCACCTCTTCAAGGCCCGAGGGCGCGATCTCGAGAAGCTCGGCGAGCACGACCTCGGCCAGCTCCGGCCGGACGCGCACGGCGAGACGGATCACGCAGCCTGGCTGCCCAGGGCCCGGCGAAGCTTGCTGAAGATCGACTCCTCCGAGCGCAGGTTCTCAGCGGTCAACGTTCCGCTCAGCCGCTCCATCAGCTCGCGCTGCTCCTCGCTGAGGCGCCGGGGTATCACGACGTTGACCACCACGCGCAGATCTCCGCGGCGCCCGCGATGAAGCGCCGGCATGCCGTGACCGCGCAGGGTCAGGACCTCGCCCGGCTGTGTCCCGGCAGGCAGCTCGATGGAGGCCTGCCCGTCAAGCGTCGGCACCTCGAGCTTGGTCCCCAGCGCGGCGAGAGGCGCAGGAACGTCCAGCGCCGTGATCAGGTCATCACCCTCGCGCAGGAAGCGCTTGTCCTCCTTGACGCGGACAAGCACGTAGAGGTCGCCGGATTCAGCTCCTGCCTCGCCCGCGTGCCCGCGACCCGTCAGCCGGACTCGCTGGCCATCTGATATGCCGGCCGGGACTTCGACCGTCGCCCGGCGTACCGCCGCGCGCCGTCCGCGGCCGCGGCATTCGCGGCATGGCCGCGAGGCGAGACGCCCCTCGCCGTGGCAGGCGTCGCATACGACGGTGCGCACCATCTGGCCGAAGGGCGTGCGCGCCACAGAGCGAAGCTGACCGGCGCCCGCGCAGCGAGCGCACGTCTCGATCGGGGTACCCGGCTCGGCACCGTTTCCGTGACAGCGCTCGCAGCGCTCGACCGCCTCGTAGCTGACCTCCACGTTCGCGCCCTGGCTTGCTTCGAGGAGATCCAGCTCGATGGACACGGCGACGTCGCCGCCCGGCGCCGGCCCGGGGCGTCCACCGAACATGCCACCACCACCGAAGAACGCGTCGAACAGGTCGCCGATCGAGGAGAAGGCGTCGAAGTTGGGAGCGAACCCGCCAGAGCGAAGACCCTCGTGTCCGTAGCGGTCGTACATCGCTCGACGCTCCGCGTCGGAGAGGATCTCGTAGGCCTCGGCGGCCTCCTTGAACTTCTCCTCGGCGTCGGGGTCGTGTGCGTTTACGTCCGGGTGCAGCTCGCGCGCGAGCGCTCGGAACGCCCTCTTGATCTCCTGCCCGGAGGCGTCCCGTGACACCGCAAGCACGTCGTAGGGATCACGAGGCATGCTCGTCGCGTCAGGTCTCGGCATATGCGTCTTCGACATAGCGCGACAGCTGGTGCGCCGCCTCGCGAACGGTGACGATCGCGCCGGCGTAGTCCATGCGCACGGGGCCGATCACCGAGACCGCGCCGAGCTTGCGTCGCGCCATCCCGTAGCCCGTAGCCACCAGAGCGAGCGAGCGCAGCGCGGGAATCTCGTTCTCGTGCCCGATCCGCACGTAGATCCCCGACTGATCGAGCGCAGCGCGCAGCACGCGCAGGAGCAGCACACGGCGCTCCAGCAGGCTGACCAGGCCTTTGAGCTGAGCCGCGTCGTCGATCTGCCCACCGGCGAACAGGCGCGCTGAGCCCCCCACGTAGAGTTCGTCGTCTGCCTCGACCTCGAGGTGTCCGAAAGCGGGTGCCAGGCGCTCCAGAAACGCGAGCTCGACCGCGGACAGACTGGAGTCAACGAGTCGCTGCAGGAGCATCCGCGCGCCCAGCCCGAGGCCGACGAGGCGCTCGTTCAGGTACTCCCCGGCCCAGGACACAAGCCCGGGGTCTACGGGCTGCTCGTATGTGGCGAACATCTTCGAGACGCCACCTGTGGAGGTGATGATCACGACCATCACGACCTGCGGCTGCAGCGCGAGGACCTCGATGTGCCGGATCGATGCGGTCGTCAATGAGGGCGCGGAGACGACCGCGAGCAGGTTGGTCATCTGCGAGAGGGTCTCGGTCGTCGCCCGCATCGCCTGGTCGACCTCGCGCTTGGTGAGCGAGAGCTCGAGCCGGCGCGCGGGCGTCAGCCCGTGCCCCGAGCTCAGCATGCGGTCGACCACGTAGCGATGCCCGGCGTCGGTGGGTATGCGCCCGGCCGAGACATGCGGATGCGCGAGCAACCCCTGCTCCTCGAGCAGGGCGAGTTCGCTGCGCACGGTCGAGGGCGCGCAGTTGAGCTCCGGGTCGGCAGCGATCGCCTTTGACGCTACGGGCTGCCCGCTGCGCAGGTACTCGTCGACGACGGCGCAGAGGATCTGCTCCTGGCGGTGGGTGAGCATGATGAGATTGTAGGCGCCGCCTCATCGGCGCCAACAGGCGTCGGCTGCCCGGGCTCGGCGTCTTGCGTGCCGCGGGCAGGTGCCGTCAAGGCTCGATCTCTGCCTCGGCGTTGCGGATGATCTGGTTGCCGCCCTGCTCTGCGACCGTGTCGATCACGATCCGGGAGCCGTTCGCCTCGCGCACGGTGCCGCTGACGACGATCTCCTGCTCCGGCAGCCCCATCCCGCGAAACTGGACGGACAGGCGCTTGAGGTGCTCCGGCCCTCCCGCCGCCTCCGTCTGCGCGCGGGCGACCTGCGCCATGGTCCAGAGACCGTGAAGGATCCTGCCCGGCAGGCCGACGGAGCGTGCGAACTCATCATCGATGTGAATGGGGTTGAAGTCGCCCGAGGCTCCCGCGTAGCGCATCGTCACGAACTTGTCGGGCGTCACTCGCAGCTCGGGGATGCTGGCACCGGGGTCACTTGGAATCTGCGATCGCTCGGAAGACATGGTCACACTCCTCGGACGATGTTCGTCCAGGTGCCGCGGCACACCTGCTCGCCGCGCTGGTTGGTCGAGATCGACTCGAACGTGTAGTAGCCGCGTCCGTCGCGCTCGGAGATGTCCTTGACGCTCGTGGCGGTCGTTATCTCGTCGCCGGCCACGACCGGCGGCCCCCACTCGAACACCTGCCCGCCGTGGACCATCATCGCGAAGTTGAGCCCGATCTCTGGATCGAAGATCGGAGGCCCGACCGAGGGGGCGCTGTAGACGACCGCGAACATTGGCGGCGCCACGACGTCCGCGTATCCCGCCGCGCGGGCAGCATCCACGTCGAGGTGGATCGGGTTGGTCTCGCCTACGGCGCGCGCGTACTCCTTGATCTTTTCCCGGCCGACCGCGTACAGCACGGGCGTGTAGGTCTTGCCAACTGCCTTGGTGTCGACTGGCATCCGAAGCTCCTCGCGGCGCGGACTCGTTCTCAGGGTTTGCGGCGCGCCAGTTTACGCACATGGTGCGCGGGGAGCCGCGTGGCGCGAGCCACGGACGAGGGTGCGTCTCCGCGCCATGGAGTCGCGGAGACCGCAGTCGCACCCCGGGCGTCGGCGTTAGAACTCGAGCTCGCTCTCGCCGGCGCCCGCGCCGACGAGCTCACCGTCCCCGGCACCGTCCTCGCCGCGCTGATCGCCATCCTCCTCGTCGCCTCCGGTGGGGCTGTCGAGGAACTGGACGTTGTCGGCGACAACGCTCACGGCCTGACGGCGCTGCTGATCCGCTGTCTCCCACTCGCGCCAGTCGAGCCGCCCGTCTATGCCAACGCGACTGCCCTTGCGCATGTACTGGCTGACGCTCTCGCCGGAAGCGCCGTAGACGTTGACATCGAAGTAGTTGGGCTTCTCCGTGTAGCCGCCGTCGGAGTCGCGCCGGCTGCTGTTGCAGGCGATCCTGAGCGCGCACACGCTCCCCCCGGAGGGGAGCGCGCGCAACTCGGGATCACGTGTCAGGCGGCCGATCAACACCACGCGGTTGAGGCTCGAGTAAGGCATGAATGCGTCTCCATTTGATCGATGGTGAACCCCCGCAGGCAACCGTAGGCGCTGCATGGGACGGTTCTCGCGCTTGGCTCAGCGCTCAGGCCGCTCAGGCATCTCCACCGCGGCGGGGGTACGCCCCCAACTCGCGCTCAGGCAGGGTCTGGCACCTCGGTGGCGGCGCGCACGATCGAGCGATACACGAGGTCGATCGCCGGCCGCGCGCCGCCCTCTTCGACCATCAGCTTCCCCGCCGCAGCGAGCGCCGCACCGATCGTCTGCAGCGCCTCTTCGTCCTCGCCCGGGTCGGGATCTCGGCAGGCGGCGACCGCCATTTCGAGCATCGCGACCGCTTGGTCGGCGATGCCGCTGAACAGCGCCGGACCGACGAGGCTCGCGTATCCGTAGACGCGCGCGAGGCGGCCCGACAGCGTTATCGACGCCCCGCGCAGCGGCGCGCTCGCGGCAGGTAGGCCGTCGCCGTCGAGAAGCGCGGCCATCGTTCCCCCGAGGAGGGCGCGCGTGGTTGCATCTGATAGGCGTGCCTGGCGGGCGACCCGCAGCGCGAGGTAGAGCGTCGTTGCCGGTGCCCCGTAGGGAGGATCTGAGGCGAACACTATGCGCTCGGGCGGCACGCGCGCGAACAGCTCGATCACGTCGAGCGGAAAGAAGCACGAGATGTCATACAGCACACCCGGATGCTCGGCGAGGGCTGAGGTGAGGATGCCCTGGTCGCAGATCGCGCCATGAGCCAGGATCACGACGGCGCCGGGATGACGCAGAGCGAGGTCCACGAGTCCCTCCGCGAGCGGCGGCAGCCCCCTGCCGGCGTGGATGAGGATCGGTACGCGCTCGCTCTCCGCCAGCCTGAAGACGCCGTCCATCTCGCCCCCGTCGAACACGAAGTCCTGCGCCCGCGGGTGGAGCTTGATCCCGCGTGCGCCCGCCGCCAGGCAGCGTTCGGTCTCGCCGACCGGGTCTTCGGAGGGATCCAGCCGGCAAAAGGGCACGAGCCTGCCGTCGCTTTCTCGCGACCACTCCAGAACGCGGTCGTTGGGCACGCGGTAGCCCGGACGGCGCTCGGGATCGTGCAAGGGGAACACGCATGCTCGACGCGCCCCCGCTGCGTCCAGCAGCGAGAGCAGCTGCGGCAGCGCCAGCGAGCGACCGTCCTCGTCGAGTCCCAGGTGCGTGTGCGCGTCGATCAGTTCGCAGTCCGGCGGACGAAGGCGCTCGGTCTCGGCCAGAAACGGCGCCAGCGCCTGGGCGTACAGCGAATCGTTCACCGGCTGGACCATATTCTGTCCGCGTGAGCTGGCGGGTCGTGATCGCGGGCGGTGGCTTCGGCGGCTTCTACGCCGCTCGCGCGCTCGAGCGCACCCTGCCCAACCAGAGCGCGCGCGTCACGCTCGTCAACGACGCCAACTTCATGCTGTACACGCCGCTCCTGCCTGGCGCCGCGGGCGCGACGCTCGATCCGCGGCACGTCGTGGTCCCGCTGCGCGCGGAGCTGAAGCGCACCGAGCTGGTGATCGGCCGTGTCAGCGGGCACGATCCCGCGGGGCGCACGCTGGCCGTCGAGCGCGTCGACTCCTCACCGCTCGAGCTCGCCTATGACCAGCTCCTGATCGCGTTGGGCTCGGTCTCGCGGACGTTGCCCATCCCCGGCCTGGCCGAGCACGGGATCGGCCTGAAGTCGCTCGCCGATGCCACCGCCGTGCGCAACCAGGTGCTTCAGTGCATGGACATCGCCGAGTCGATCGACGATCCAGCCCGCCGCCGCGAGTACCTCGGATTTGTATTTGTGGGCGCCGGCTACGCCGGCGTTGAGGGGTTGGGCGAGCTGCAGGATTTCGCGGCGCACGCGATCGAGCTGTACCCGCGCTGCCGCGCCGACGGCATGCGCTGGGTGCTCGTCGAGGCGCGCGAGCGGATCATGCAGGAGGTACCCGAGAGCCTCTCCCGGTTCGCCCAGCGCGAGCTGCTCGCGCGTGGCATCGAGGTGCGCACGCGCACTGAGCTGCTCGCACTGAGCCAGAGCGCCGCCACGCTCTCGGGCGGCGAGACGATCCCCACGCGCACGCTCGTGTGGACGGCGGGCGTGAAGCCGAGCCCGGCGATCGCCAAGCTCGGGCTCACGCGCGACAGCAGCGGCCGGCTGCCCGTGGATCGCACCCTCCGCGTGGCCGAGCTTCCGGGGGTGTGGGCAATCGGCGACTGCGCGGCCGTTCCCGACTCCAGTCGCCCAGGTTCGCTGTGTCCCCCGACGGCGCAGCACGCCATCCGCCAGGGCCGCCTCGTGGCGCGCAACATCGCCGCCACGCTTCAGGGTCGTGAGGCGCGTCCGTTCACCTACCGAACCAAGGGAGTCGTCGCGGAGCTTGGCCGCAACAAGGCGGTCGCGATCACATTCGGCGTGCGCTGGCAGGGGTTCCCGGCCTGGCTGATCGCGCGCACATATCACCTGCTGCTGATGCCCGGAATCGGTCGCAGGCTGCGGCTGCTCGTCGATTGGAACGTCGCGCTCGTGTTCGGTCGCGACACCTCGGCGCCGGGACGATTGGGGACCCCCACGCCGCTGGAGGCCGAGCAGGAACAGGGATAGAGACTCCCCGCCGCCGCGCACGCGTGCGTATCCTCATCTGGTGGCCATCTCAGAGCAGATCAAGATCGACGTCCAGGACGCGATGCGCGCCGGTGAGCGCGACCGCGTCGGCGCGCTGCGGCTGGTGCTCTCAGAGCTGCAGAAGGCGGCCAAGGAGGGTGCCGACGACGAGCTCGCCGTGCTGCGTCGCGAGCGCAAGCGACGGGCCGAGGCGGCGAAGGCGTACCGCGAGGGCGGCCGCGAGGACCTGGCCGCGGCGGAGGAGGCCGAGTCCGAGCTGATCGCCGCCTACCTCCCCGCAGAGCTGTCCGATTCCGAGCTCAGCGCCATCGTCGAGCGTGCCGTCCGCGAAGCCGGCGCGGAGTCCGGCAAGGACATGGGCGTGGCGATGAAACATGCGATGGCCGCCGTCGAAGGCCGCGCCGACGGCAAGCGAGTCTCGGGAATGGTGCGGGCGGCGCTCGGCGGATGAGGGGCGCATGAGGGGCGCGCGCGGGGGGGCGATCGTGTCGGCACTTCAAGGATGAAGACCCACCTCGAGCTTCCCGACGACGTCGCCGTCGAGCTGGCAGGAAGCCAGGACGCGGTGCTGCACGCGCTGCAGGCCCACCTCGACTGCAAGGTGTTCCTGCGCGGCAACCTGCTGACGTTCGATGGCGATGAGAACGAGACGCACGTTGGCGAGCGCGTCGTGCGCGAGCTCTCCGAGCTGATCGCGCGCGGCCACCAGATCGGGCCCGGCACGATCGCGGCGGTGACCGGCGCCCTCGATGCCCACGAGTCGCCCGCACGCGTGCTGGAGGATGTGGTCTGGCGCCACCGGGGCCTGCGTATCGCGCCCAAGACGCTCAACCAGAAGCGCTACGTGGACTCGATACGCGAGAACACCGTCACGTTCGGCGTCGGGCCGGCCGGGACAGGCAAGACGTTCCTGGCGGTGGCGCTCGCCGCCGCAGCCCTCGCCCGGCACGAGGTCAACCGGATCATCCTGACCCGGCCCGCGGTAGAGGCGGGCGAGCGGCTCGGCTTTCTGCCCGGCGACCTGATGGCCAAGGTCGACCCCTACCTGCGGCCGCTGTTCGACGCGCTCCACGACATGCTCGATCCCGAGAAGGTCTCCCAGCACATCGAGCGCGGCGTCATCGAGATCGCGCCCCTGGCGTTCATGCGCGGACGCACCCTCAACGACTCCTTCGTGATTCTCGACGAGGCGCAGAACACGACGCCGGAGCAGATGAAGATGTTCCTCACCCGCCTCGGCTTCGGGTCGCGCATGGTCGTGACGGGGGACATCACGCAGGTCGACCTCCCGCGAGACCAGCGCTCGGGCCTGATCGTCGTCGGCGACATTCTCAACTCGATCGAGGAAATCGCGTTCGTGAGCTTCGGCGCCGAGGACGTCGTGCGCCACAAGCTCGTGCAGCGGATCGTCGAGGCCTACGACATGCACGCAAGCCGGGAGCCGGCGCACGCTCTGCCAGACGAGGCCAAGCCCAGCGAGCCCCCGGGCGCCGGGTCCGCCGAGCGCCGCAGCTGATCGCGATGGTCGAGGTAGAGGTCTTCGGCGCTGGGCCCACCGGCGGCGGCGGGTCGGACAAGGCGCCGGCGGCGACATTCGCGGGCGCGCGCTCGCTGACAGAAGCTGAGGTCCGGCAGCTGTGCCGCCTTGCAACGGCCGCGGCAGGAGTCCACGACGGCCACCTCGCGGTCGAGTTCGTGAGCGCTGAGCGAATCGCCGAGCTCAACGCGCGCTATCGCAGCCGGGCGACGGCGACTGACGTGCTCGCGTTTCCAGTCGACGGCGCTCTGGCGTCAGGCGGGGAGCGTCCGGACGTCGACGGCGTATGTCCGGCCGGGGCGCGCGAGCTCGGGGACGTCGTGATCTGCGCTGAGCTCGCCAGCGACGCACGCGAGGCGATCGTCCACGGCGTGCTGCATCTGGTGGGGCTCGACCACGAGACCGACAGCGGCGAGATGCTCGCGCTGCAGCGCCAGCTGCTCGCCCAGGTGGGCGTTTGACGCGCAGCGGCTTCGTCGCCCTCGCCGGCAGGCCCAATGTCGGCAAGTCGACGCTCGTCAACGCTGCCGTCGGCGAGAAGGTCGCGATCATCTCCGAGCGTCCCCAGACCACGCGGCGTGCGATCCGCGGCGTCTGCCACCGCGGGGACTGCCAGATGATCCTCGTCGACCTGCCCGGGGTTCAGCGCGCCCGAGACGCGCTGACCGAGCGCATGGCCGGACGAGTACAGCAAGAGCTCGCGGGAGCCGACGTCGTGCTGCACATGCTCAATGCCGAGCAGGGCATCGGAGGTGGCGATCGTTTCACCGCGCGCGCGCTGACGAGCGGCGGCTCGAGCGCAAGCTCGCGCGTGGTAGCCCTCAACAAGATCGACCGCGTTTCGCGGGCACGGGTCGCCGAGCTTCTCCAAGAGGCTCTCGCGCTCGGGGTGAGCGATGAGGTGTTCGCCATGTCCGCGCGCACGGGCGAGGGTGTCGAGGCGCTTCTCGAGCACCTCGCGCTGCAGATGCCGCCCGGGCCCTTCCTGCTCGCCGAAGGCTCCGCTTCAGACCAGTCCCAGCACGTGCTGCTGGGCGAGCTGATCCGCGAGGCCGCCATCCGCCGCACGCGCGATGAGGTCCCACATGCCCTCGAGGTCTTGGTCGAAGAGATCGAGCATCCCCGAGCCGGTCTTGCGAGGGTGCGCGCGCTCATCTGGGTCGAGAGCACCTCGCAGAAGGGGATTCTGATCGGCGCCGGCGGGCGCATGATCAAGGCAATCGGGAGCGCCGCACGTCCCGAGCTCGAACGTGAGCTCGACGCCCACGTCCACCTCGACCTATCCGTCAAGGTCCGCCGCGCCTGGCGTGCCGATGAGGCGCTGCTCGACCGGCTCGGCATAGGCTGACGCTCGCGCTAGAGCCTGCCGCGGAGCCGCTCGGCCACACCTTCCACGCCCGCGAGCGCGAGCTCCGAGGCGAACTGGAAGGGCACCGTTACGACGCGCAGGCGCCGGCGGCGCAGGCGTGCGAGCTGGTTGCGCTGAAAGCGCGCGCGAGCGTGCGCCGCGCGCGCGGCGAGGACGGCCGCCCGCGCGAGCGCCTCGTCCTCGCTCGCACGCTCGAGCTGGTCGAGCTCCGCCGCGCTGAAGCGCTGCGCGAGCACGCCGTTGACGATGACCGCGTGCAGCTCACGACCGAAACCGCCCGCCAGCCTGTCCGCGAGCTCCAGGGTCTCGGTTATCGCCATCTCCGTCGGTTGCGCAACCGCCAAGTAGCTCGTGCGCGCCGGATCCTCGAGCAGCTCGCGCACGCTCGCGGTCTGAGCGGCGACCGGTCCGACGCGCGCGATCGCTCCGAACGTGCGTGGCGACTCGAGCATCCCGAGCGCGTGGCCGGTGGCCGGCGCGTCGAGCACGACGAGCTCGTAGCTGTGCCGCGCGCGCGTTCGCTGGCGCCGTGTCAGCTCCCAGATCTTGACCATGCTCACTAGCTCTTTGGCGCCCGGAGCCGCGGCCGCGAAATACTGGAATGTGCCGCTTCGAGCCAGCACCCGGCCCGGAACTCGGCCGCCGAGCGACTGCAGCCACTCCAGCAGCGCCTGGTCGGGGTCGATCGAGATCGACCACAGCTTCGGTGCCAGCTGCGACTCGGTCCCGGGCTGCGGCGCTCCTGCCTGAAGGAGCGCAGGCAGCCTGGCCTGCTGACCGAGCTCGGCCACGATCGTGCGCGTGCCGGCGCGCGCTGAGAGCAGCCCGATCGCCGCGGCGACCGTGGTCTTGCCAACGCCGCCCTTGCCCGTGATCACGAGCAGCCGCTGCTCAAGCGCCGATCTCACCGGCGCGAACCTTCTCAGTTATCGGCGGCATTGCGGCGCGACCTACAATCGTGCGGATGAGCACACCGATTCACGCCGAGCCCATCGACGAGCAGGTCAGCTACGACGAGCGCGGCCTGGTGCCGTGCGTGGTGCAGAGCTGGAGCACGGGAGAGGTTCTCACGCTCGCCTACATGAACGCCGCCGCGCTCGCTCGCACGCGAGCAACTGGCGAGCTCCACCTCTACAGTCGCTCGCGAGAAGATCTCTGGCACAAGGGCGAAACGAGCGGGAACATCCAGGTGGTGAAGGCGCTGCGGCTCGACTGCGACGGCGACACGCTGCTCGCCCTCGTCGAGCCCGCTGGGCCCGCGTGTCACACCGGTGAGCGCACCTGCTTTCACCGCGGTGAGCTCGTCCCGGCGGCGCCGCACGAGGTGCTGCCCCAGCTCGAGCGGACGATCTCCGACCGCGCCCGCACGCGCCCTCCGGGCTCATACACGGTCGAGCTGCTCGACGACCCTCAGCGCGTCGGCGTCAAGATGATGGAGGAGGCCGAGGAGGCGGCGCGCGCGGCGCGAGAGGAGTCGGCTCAGCGCCTGGACGAAGAGGCCGCAGACGTGCTCTATCACCTGCTCGTCCTCCTGCGCAGTCGAGACCGCGGCCTGAGGGGCGCCGAGCAGGTGCTCGATGAGCGTCGCCGCTGACGCGTTGCCCGTGGCGGTGCCGGTGGTGCCGAGCCTGGCCGAAGCGAAGGCGCTTTCCGCAGCGCACAACCTCATACCGGTCTGCCACACGTTCACCGAGGACTGCGAGACGCCCGTCTCGGCCTTCCTGAAGCTACGCGAGCTCGCGCCCGGAGAGCCGGCATTCCTGCTGGAGTCCGCCGAGCAGGGCCAGCGCGTCGGGCGCTACTCGTTCATCGGGTTCCGTCCGCGATCGGTGCTGCGCTGGTCGCTCGCCGACGGCGGCGATCCTTACGCGCTCGCGGCCGCGGAGGTAGCGCGGGCGGTTCAGGCCCCATTGCCGCGCGCAACGCCGTTCGCCGGCGGCGCAGTCGGCTATTTCGGTTACGACCTGGTGCGCTCAGTCGAGCCGCTTGGGCCCCCCAACCCCGACCCACTCGGGCTCCCCGACATGGCGCTAATGCTCACGGACGTGCTCGTCACGTTCGACCACCTCAAGCACACCGTCTCGATCCTCGCCAACGCTGACATCTCGGGCGAAGGCGAGGTGGAACGGGCCTACGCAGCCGCCTCGGCGACCATCGCCGAGGTCCGCGCCCAGCTTGCCGGACCGGTGCCGCGGGTCGAGCCCGCGCCGAGTCCGCGCGCGGTGCCGAGCTTTCAGGCGAACATGCCGCGGGAGCGCTTCGAAGGCATGGTTGAGCGGATCGTCGAGTACATCTTCGCGGGCGACGCCTTCCAGGTGGTGCCGTCGCAGCGCTGGTCGGCTCCGGTGCCCGTCGAGGCGTTCTCGATCTACAGGGGGCTGCGCGCCATCAACCCCAGCCCCTACATGTACTACCTCGACTTCGCCGACTTCCAGATCGCGGGCGCCAGTCCCGAGCCGCTGCTGACCGTGCACGGGCGCCGCGTCAGCACCAAGCCGATCGCGGGCACGCGTCCCCGGGGCGCTACACCCGAAGAGGACCGGGCCATCGCCGGCGAGCTGCTGGCCGACGAGAAGGAGCGCGCCGAGCACGTGATGCTCGTCGATCTTGGACGCAACGACCTCGGCCGCGTATGCGAGTTCGGCACCGTGGCCGTCGACGAGCTCATGGAGATCGAGTCCTACAGCCACGTCATGCACATCGTCTCGTCGGTCTCCGGGACGCTGCGGCCCGACGTAGGCGCGATGGACGCGCTGCGCTCCGTGCTCCCAGCGGGGACGCTCTCGGGCGCGCCCAAGGTGCGCGCGATGCAGATCATCGACGAGCTCGAGCCGGTGAAGCGCGGCGGGTACGGCGGCGCGGTCGGCTATCTGAGCTACAGCGGAGATCTCGACACGGCGATCCACATCCGCACCGTCGTCGTGCGCGACGGCGCGGCGCACGTGCAGGCGGGGGGCGGCACCGTCGCGGACGCGAGGCCCGACTACGAGTACGAGGAGTCGGTCGCCAAGACGACGGCCGTGACGCAGGCGATCGAGCTTGCTTGCGAACAGCTCGACTGGCCGTGACGGCGATGCGCGTCCTCGTGCTCGACAACTACGACTCCTTCACCTACAACCTCGTGCAGTACCTCGGCGAGCTCGGCGCCGACGTGCACGCGGTCCGCAACGACCGCGCGGCCGTCTCCGAGCTGCTCGCATCCGGCTACGAACGCTGCGTGATCTCGCCCGGTCCGTGCACGCCGGAGAAGGCGGGCATCTCGATCGAGCTCGCGAGGGAGATGCCCCAAGCGGGCGTCCCCACGCTGGGCGTGTGCCTCGGCCATCAGGCGCTCGCGCAGGCGTTCGGCGGCTCGGTGAGGCTCCACCCGCCGGTTCATGGCAAGGCGACCACGATCGAGCACGACGGCCGGACGATCTTCGCCGGTGTGTCCTCTCCGCTGAGCGTGGGTCGCTATCACTCGCTCGTTGTCGACGACGCGCTGCCCGCATGCCTGGAGCAGTCGGCGCGCGGAGACGGCGTCCTGATGGGGCTGCGCCACCGTGAGCTCCCGGCCGAGGGAGTTCAGTTTCACCCCGAGTCGGTGCTCACCACGGAGGGCAAGAAGATGCTCGCCAACTTCCTCGCCTCGCGCTGATGCCCAACCCGGTCCTCACCCGCGCGATCGACGCGCTGGCCTCGCGCACCGACCTGAGCTCCGCGGAGGCCGAGCAGGTGCTCTCCGAGATCATGCACGGCGAGGCCTCCGAGGCGCAGATCGCCGCCTTCCTGATCGCGCTGCGCACCAAGGGCGAGGCCGTGGAAGAGCTCGTGGGGCTGGCGCGCGCGATGCGTGCGCTGGCAACTGGAGTGCCCAGCGCACGGGAAAACCTGCTCGACACGGCCGGTACCGGCGGCGGTCTGCGCACGTTCAACGTCTCCACCACCGCCGCGCTGATCGCCGCCGGAGCCGGCTGCGCCGTGGCCAAGCACGGCAACCGCTCTGCCACGAGCTCGTCGGGATCGGCAGACGTGCTGGAGGCGCTCGGCGCGCGCATCGACCTCGACGCGGCGGGCGTCGCCGCCTGCCTGGATGAGACCGGATTCGGCTTCATGTTCGCGCCCGCGCACCACCGGGCGACGCGCTTCGTCGTGCCGGTCCGCCGCGAGCTGGCGGTGCGCACGATCTTCAACATGCTCGGGCCGCTCACCAACCCCGCGGGCGCGCGCCGGCAGCTGATCGGGGTGTCGGACCCGGACCTCATTCTCAAGATCGCCGAGGCGCTGGCGCACCTCGGTGTCGACCGAGCCCTCGTGGTGTCCTCCGAGGACGGGCTCGACGAGATCTCAGTCGCGGCCCCGACGAGCGTCGTCGAGGTCAACGGGGAGAAGATCGTGCGATACACGCTCACCCCCGAAGAATTGGGCTTCACGCCGGCTGATCGCGCCGTGATGGAGCGCGAGTGTGCGGGAGGGACGCCCGAGCAGAACGCCCAACGCACGCGCGCGATCCTCGACGCCGGCAGCGCCGGCGAGGGATCCGTCAGCGCCGACCTCGCCCTGATCAACGCCGGCGCCGCGATCTATGCCGCCGGCGCCGCAGACTCGGTGCCCGATGGCGTCGAGGCTGCGCGCCAGGCGATCGCGGACGGGCGAGCTGCGTCCGCGCTCGACGGCTACGTGCGCATCAGCCGCTCGCTCGCGCCCGTCGAGGCTGCGGGATGAGCGCGGCGGTCCCCAACGTGCTCGCGCGCATCCTGCAGAGCACGCGCGCCGAAGTCGAGCGCAGAAAGCAAGAGGTCCCGCTGGCCGAGCTCGAGGCGCGCGGCGATCGCCGCTCGCCAGCCACGCAGGCGCCAAGGGCCTCCCTGCGCGAGGCCCTGCGAGCCCCCGGCATCGGCGTGATCGCGGAGTTCAAGCGCCGCTCTCCCTCGGCCGGAGTTCTGCGCGTCGCGGCGGATGCCGGCGAGCTCGCGCGAGCGTACGAGCGCGGCGGCGCGGTGGCCCTCTCGGTCGTGACCGAGGGACCCCACTTCGACGGCTCGCTCCGGGACCTGCGCGAGGCGCGCGCGAGCAGCGTGCTTCCGATCCTGCGCAAGGATTTCGTGATCGACGCCTATCAGCTGCACGAGGCGCGCGCGGCGGGTGCCGACGCCGTGCTCCTCATCGTCGCCGCGCTCGGCGCTCACGAGCTCGCGCAGCTACACGCCGAGGCCGGCGCGCTGGGCCTCGGCGTGCTGGTCGAGGTGCACGACCGCGCCGAGCTCGCGCTGGCGCTCGACGCCGGCGCCGAGCTGCTCGGGATCAACAACCGGGACCTGCGCGATTTCAGCGTCGACGTCGCGCGCACGTCGCAGCTGATGGCCGAGGTGCCCGGCGAGGCGACCGTCGTCTCGGAGTCGGGTATCGCGAACGCCGCCCAGCTCGCCGCGCTCGAGCAGCAGGGGGTGCACGCGGTCCTCGTCGGCGAGTCGCTCATGCGCGCGCCCGACCCTGCAGCCGCGCTGCTCGCACTCAGAGGCGCATCCTCGGGAGAGGAGCTGGCCGCGAGCGGAGACTCGAAGACAATTTAGCCTCGCCGCTGCCGGCCTTTACTTCGCGTTGATAGCCGCAGATCATCCTGTGTCGCGATGAAGCGCATGTTCGCGATTCCCTTCCTCGCCTCGCTCGTGGGCGCGGGCGTAGCCGTCGCCGTGATCGCCGCCGCGGGCGGGCTCGACAACAACACCCAGCAGAGCATCACGACCGTGCAGGCCACGCCGATTGCGCCCTCCAATGCCTCTCAGCAGGTGCGCGGGATGACGCCGCACGAAGTCTACGTGCGCGACGCGCCGGGAGTCGTGTTCGTGACCTCCACGATCGTGCAGCGCTCGGAATCGCCCTTCAATCTCTTCGGCGGCGGCGAAACGCAGAGGCGGGGCGTCGCCACGGGCTCGGGGATCGTGATCGACCGCCGCGGAACGATCCTCACCAACTGGCATGTCGTGGAGAACGCGATCAAGGTGACGGTGAGCCTCGAAAAGGGCAAGACGGTCAACGCCAGCGTCGTCGGCAAGGATCCTTCCAACGACCTCGCCGTGCTGCGCGTGCAGCCCGACGGCCTCGCGTTGAAACCGCTGACGCTCGGCAACTCAGCCGGCGTCCAGGTGGGCGACCCGGTCTACGCGATCGGCAACCCCTTCGACCTCGAACGCACGCTCACGACCGGCGTGATCTCGGCCCTTCAACGCCAGATCACCGCACCCAACGGCTTCACGATCAACAACGTGCTGCAGACCGATGCGCCGATCAACCCCGGTAACTCCGGCGGGCCGCTGCTCGATGCGGCCGGGCGCGTGATCGGCATCAACTCCCAGATCGAGACCGGTGGAGGGGGTGGCGGCAGCGTCGGCATCGGCTTCGCCGTCCCGATCAACACGGCCAAGTCCGAGCTCGGCCAGCTGAAGCAAGGCGGCACCGTGCGCGGCGCCTACATAGGCCTGACCTCGCTGACCATCGACAGCTCACTGTCGGCGCTGAACCTGCCGGTCAAGAGCGGTGCGCTGGTGCAAAGTGTGCAGAAGGGCACGCCGGCGGAAAAGGCGGGCATCCGCGGCGGCAACGTCAACGGGAGCATCGAAAACGGGCAGGTCGCGGTCGGCGGGGACATCATCGTCTCGATCGACGGCAAGGCGGTCCACAGCTCCGAAGACCTGGCAAGCGACATCTCGGCCAAGCACCCGGGCGACAAGGTGACCGTAGGACTGAAGCGCGGCGTCGGCAACGGCCGTTACGAGGATAAGAGCGTGACGGTGACGCTCGCGAGCCGGCCAAACGCGGTGCCGGGCGCGAACGTGCCCGAAGGCTAGCGCTACCGTGGGGGCGTGGCATCCGCGCACCCGCAAGTAAAGATCTGCGGCATCACCAACCTCGCCGACGCCGAAGCCGCCGCGCGGCTCGGCGCGTGGGCGCTGGGGATGGTCTTCTACGAGCACAGCTCCCGGCGCTGCTCGCCCGCGAACGCGCAGCAGATCGCCGCCGCGCTGCGCCGGCGGGTGAAGCTCTGCGGGGTGTTCGTCAACGCGCCGCTCGAGCTCCTCGTGGCCACCGCCACCGACCTCGGCCTCAGCCTGCTGCAGCTTCAGGGGGAGGAGGGCCCGGCCTACTGCGCTGAGGCTGCGCGCCGTAGCGGCGCGAGGGTGATCAAGGCCGCGCAGGTGCGCGACGCGGGCGACGTGCGCGAGCTCGAGCGCTACCACGTCGACTTCCATCTGCTCGACGCAGGCGCCAGGGACGTGCGCCGCGCGTACCTGCGCGGGGGTACCGGGGACACCTTCGACTGGTCCCTGATCTCCGCGCGCCGCTCGAAGGTGCCGCTGATCCTCAGCGGCGGCCTCACGGCCGAGAACGTGGGCGAAGCGGTCGCCGCCGTACACCCCTACGCCGTGGACACCGCCAGCGGCACCGAGGCCGCACCCGGCCGCAAGGATCAGGCCAAGCTCCTCGCCTTCTTCGCCTCCGCCAGGCAGACGCCAGCCGGGCCCTCGCAGATCGGCCTGCCGGCGTGAGCGTCGAGGCTGCTGAGCCGCCCATCGAGCACCGCTTCGGCGCTTACGGGGGGCAGTTCGTCCCGGAGACGTTGATGCCGGCGCTGGCCGAGCTCGAGGCGGCCTGGGTCGAGGCCCGCGCCGATGAGCGGTTCCAGGCGACCCTGGAGGGCATGCTGCGCGACTACGGAGGGCGACCCACGCCGCTGTATCTCGCCGAGCGGCTCTCCGAGCGCGTGCAGCGTCCTGTGTATCTGAAGCGCGAGGATCTCAACCACACCGGCTCGCACAAGCTCAACAACGCTCTTGGCCAGGCGCTGCTGGCGCGCAGGATGGGCAAGACCCGCATCATCGCCGAGACCGGCGCCGGTCAGCACGGCGTCGCGACGGCGACCGTGTGCGCCCTGCTTGGCATCGAGTGCGTGGTGTACATGGGCGTGCACGACACCGTCAGGCAGCGACCCAACGTGCAGCGCATGGAACTGCTCGGCGCGACGGTGTGCTCCGTCGATGCCGGCTCGAAAACGTTGAAGGAGGCCACCTCGGCCGCGATCCGCGACTGGGTCGCGAACGTGCAAAGCACCCACTACGTGATCGGCTCCGCCGTCGGTCCCGCTCCCTACCCCGCGCTGGTGAGGGATCTGCAGCGCGTGATCGGCGAGGAGGCGCGCGCGCAGCTGCTCGAACGCGAGCGGCGGCTGCCCTCGCGGGTGGTCGCCTGCGTGGGCGGCGGGTCGAACGCGATCGGCATCTTCGCCCCCTTCATCGACGAGCGTGGGGTGGAGCTGATCGGTGTCGAGGCCGCTGGCGAAGGCCTGCAGAGCGGGCGCCACGGCGCCCCCCTAACGGTCGGCGGGCGGCCCGGGATCCTGCATGGCTCGCGCTCTGCGGTGATGCAGGATGCCGAGGGGCAGATCATGCAGGCGCACTCGATCTCTGCCGGCCTCGACTACCCCGGGGCCGGGCCCCAGCACGCGTTCCTGCGCGACACGGGCAGGGCGCGCTACGTCGCCGTGACCGATCAAGAGGCCGTGGCGGCGTTCAGGGAGCTGTCGCGTCTCGAGGGGATAATTCCGGCGCTCGAGACGGCTCACGCGCTGGCGTGGGTGCTGGCGCAGGCAGACGGCGAGCTCGACCTCGTCTGCCTCTCGGGGCGGGGAGACAAGGACCTCGCCGAGGTGCTCGGCGGCGACCACGCGTGAGCGCGGTCACGGCCAGCGGCGTGCGTCGTATCGCCGACGCGTTCGCCGGCAGTGACAGACGCGCGGCGCTGATGCCGTATCTGATGGCGGGCTTCCCGACAGTCGAGGACTCGCGCAGGATCGGTGAGGCGTGCGTGGCGGCGGGCGCTGATCTGCTCGAGCTAGGAGTGCCCTACGCCGACCCGCTGGCGGACGGACCCGTGATCCATGCCGCGGCGACGGCGGCGCTGGAAGGCGGCGCCACCCTTCCTGCGGTCCTCGATGTAGCGCGCGCGCTCGCGTCTCGGGCCCCGCTGGTGCTGATGTGCTACGCCAACATGGTCTTCGCACCCGGCGCCGATGCGTTCGTCGAGCGGCTTGCCGACGCGGGTGCGTGCGGGGTGATCGTTCCCGATCTCCCACTCGAGGAGTCCGCCGAGTTGCGTGACGCCTGCGACGCACGCGGCCTGGCGCTCGTGCCGCTCGTTGCGCCGACCACGACCCCCCAGCGCCTTGCCGCGATCGGCAGGGCGGCACGGGGATTCCTCTACACCGTCTCGCTCGTGGGGACGACCGGTGAGCGCGACTCCGTGCAGGAGAGCCTCGCCGCGGCCATCGCCCGGGCGCGCGCGAGCACCGAGGTACCTGTCGCGGTGGGCTTCGGCATCTCGACACCCGAGCACGCGCGCCAGGCGGCCGACGCCGGGGCCGATGGGGTGATCGTCGGCACGCGCCTCGTGCGGGCAGCCGGCGAGGGCGACGACGCCGCGGCTGCGGTCTCCTCCGTGGTGGGCGAACTAGCGGCGGGACTGGCGCGCGCTCGCTAGGATTGCCCCCCGATGGGACTGATCCTCACCGTCACCGGCGGCCTGGTCGTGTGGATCGTGCTGTGGGCGCTGGGAAGCAAGGGTTTTGACGCCTTCATGCTCTCCGCGGCGATCATCCTGGTAGGAGGCTCGCTGAGGATCCTCTCCGGCTACCTACCGGGTCGTCGCCGCTAGGTGAGCGGCCGCTGGCTCTGCCTCGCCGGCCTGGCTGCGCTTGCCGCGAGCGCAGCTGGCTGCGGAGGGGTTGGGGGCGCAGGCGCGTCGGAAACGGCCGGCAGCCAGCTCGCGGTGTACTCGAGCTTGCCGCTGCAGGGCCCCCTGGCGGACATCAGCGCGGAAATCGTCGACGGCGAGAAGCTCGCGCTGGCCGAGGCAGGAGGGCACGTCGGGCCCTTCACCGTCGGGTATGTCTCGCTCGATGATGCCGACCCGAACAGCGGCAAGCTCGACCCGGGTGCCACGGCCACCGACGCGAAGATGGCCGCACAGGACACCAGCACGATCGCCTACCTGGGCGAGTACGACTCAGCGGCAACCGCGGTGTCGCTCCCGCTGATCAACGCTGCCGGCATCCTGCAAGTGAGCCCCGCCAGCCCTTACGTCGGTCTGACCTCGACGCTTGACGCAGGGCAGGACGAGCCGCAGCGCTTCTACCCCACGGGTGTACGCACCTTCGCTCGCCTGCAGGGTGGTGACCCGGCGCAGGCGGCCGCCCAGATCGAGCTGATGCGGCTGCTCGGTGTGCGTCGTCTGTACGTGATCGACGACCAGGACCCCTTTGTGCAGCCGCTCGCGCGCATGGTCTCGGCGCAGGCCGAAAGCGCGGGCGTTCGCGTTCTGGGACACGACAGCATCACCACGAGCGTGGGGTCCGTTTTCGCCGGCGAGGTCGAAAAGGTGGCCGCCAGCGGAGCGCAAGCCGTGTTCTTCGCCGGCTCAGGCGGGCCGGGCGCTGCCGCTCTGTGGCGCGCGCTACACGAGGCCGACAGCCGTCTGCTCCTGCTCGGGTCCGGCGTGATGGTGGACGACGGGTTTGCCGCACGCCTCGGCGCGGCGGCTGTGAGCGCCTATCTGACGACACCGATCCTCCCGCTCCGCTCCTACCCGCCGCCGGCAGCCCGCGTGCTCGCAGACTATCGCCGCCGCTTCGGCAGCGACGGGGGCGCCTACGTGCTGTATGGCTATGAAGCCATGAGTGCCGTGCTGGACGCAATCCGACGGGCGGGCCCGCACGGCAACGAGCGTCGCGCTGTCATCGATCGCTTCTTTGCCGCCCGCGGCCACGGCTCGGTGCTTGGGCGGTTCTCCATCCGACCGGACGGTGAAGCGGCCGTCTCGCGCTACGGCGTCGACCGCGTCGTCGGCGGGCGCGCGACCTTCTACCGCGCGCTCTCACTGGGCGGTTACTGAGAGCTCGATTCGCTGCCCGGCTGCAGGCCGAGCGTCAGGCGGAAGCGTTCGACGCCGCCTGGCAGCCGCTTGCCGCCGCCAGCCAGCGTGGTGAGCGCATGCAGATACGGCACCAGCGGCGCGACGCTTTCCTCTTCGGTGAGCCCGGCGCCTTCGAGCACGCTGAGCAGCGTCGAGAAGTCGATCGTGATGCTGGGCGTGATCCCATCGGAGAGCGCCGAGGCCGCCGCGCCATAGGAAGGCGCGCTCGCGAGCTGGGCCGCAGGGTGAAGGGCCGCGGCGACCGATGCTTCGCCGAGCCCGACGACGAACTTTGCCGCCCCGCCGGCATCGCGGCCGGCGGCGATGTAGAGCACGATCGGTAGTCCCGGAAGCCGCGCGGCCGCCGCCGCTTCGGTTCCTGGCAATTCGGCGTGCTGGATCGCGCCGCCGCCCGCTCGCAGCTTTGCCGCCAGGGCACCCACCGCCGCGCGCGAGCGGGCCGCGTCGCTCGAGCTGATGACGGCCCCTCCCTTCAGGTCCAGCAGCCCGCTGCCGCTCGCAAACAGCCCCGCAGATCGCATCCAGCCTTGAAACTGGCGCTTGGCTTCAGGCGTTTCTGCGCCCAGCGCGGCGAGTGGGGCGAGCAGCGCGCCGAGCAGCCCTTGGAGGCTGATCGGCGACGATTCTTCTTTCTTGGAGCTACCTGCAGCGAGCTGGGCAAGCTCGCGAAGCACGCGCACGTCAGTGCCTAGCGTGCTCGAGACGTCTCCCAGCCCGACTGCGAACCAGGAGTCAGCGGGCAGTTCCCCAAGCGCCGCAGATCCGTTGGCGACCGAGGAGAGCAGCCCGCCGCTCACCTGCGCCGAGCCCACCGTGTCGATGTCGAGCTCGATCGAGTTGGTCGTCGGGACCAGCGATACGTTCGCCGGGCGCTCGCCGGTCAGCTGGCCGAGCAGCGCTGCCAGGCCTTCGCGGCGGGCGCCAGCGCGCCCGCCAGGCGAAGCGGGCGCCGACGTGGAGGCACCCGAGGGCGCCGCGGCGATCCCGCTCAGGTAGAAGTGGGCAAGCGCGTCCTTCGGTCCCGAGGTCACGAGCCTCGAGTAAGCGGCGGAGCGCGCGAGCGAGGGCTGCCCGAGCGTCGTATCGATCACCTCGTGCAGAGCCGATTCGCTCCCGATCACGAGCAGCCGGTCGACGATCCCGAAGCTCACGCCGGCGGCCGTGACGCGCACGGACGCGCCTCGGTAGGTATCGCTCCGCGCCCCCGCGCGCCCCGCCTGGAGGGCCATGAAGGCGCGCGCCTTGACCGTGTCGCTCGTGTCCATCACGATCGCTCCCTGCACGCCATGCGCGCTGAAGGCAAACGGCGCGGTCGCGGAGCCGCCGAGCAGGCCGCGCTGCAAGTGCGAGAGCAGCTGTTCCACCTGCGCTTCGCCGGCAGCGCCCGAAGAGCTGAGGAAAACGCCCGCCCTGGGCCCGAGCCATGGCGCGACGTCGCGCTTGAAGTCGAGCTGCGGCGAGCCTGGCGTCTGGAGCGCGCCGAGCAGGCTGAGGTAGGGATCGGCCTGGCCGCTCAGCGTGCGGCCCGCGGCGAGCGCGGACTGCTTCAGCGACCCCTCGGGGCGGACTGTCGCGCCGGCGTACATCGCCACCGACGCCGGAACCGCTCGCGCCGGATCCACGCCCGAGCTTGCCGGATGCGCCGAGCCGCAGCCGGCGGCGGCGAGCAGCAGGGGGGAGGCGATGAGCGAGCCGGCGAAGCGCACGAGGCGCGCGCGCCGCCGCACAGTCCAGTGCCGTTGCACGCCCGCGCGGTCACGCATCAGTCCGCGATCGTAGCGGCTGCCCGCAGCGCCGCGCGCGGCATGACGAGCCCCGCGCTGCGAGCGCTGGCGCGCACGACCGCTGCCGTGACGGATCTGCGCACGGTCGCTCACGTCGCCCGCGACGGCCTCGCCTGCGCCCGACATGGGTCGAACGGGAACGCCCTGCGTGGAGTGTGCCCCACCGCTCGGGAAATCGGACGCCGGTGCGGGCCCGTGGCGCCGGGCAGAGGTGTAGTGGGAGAAAATGTTCGACAGGGGTTGTAATGTGGGAGAAAGTGGGGTATGGTCGCACACAGCGAGCCGGGGTGGAGGGGCTCCTCCCACCCCTCCACCTCGGCTCGGAAGCAAGCTCGGAGCGCACTGTGGTTCCCTTTCGTGGCACGTTCGACCATACGCTCGACGCAAAGAACCGGCTGACGATCCCCGCCCGCTACCGTGCCGCGCTCTCCGACGGCGTCGTGCTCGCGATGCCAATCGACATGAGGCCCTGCGTGGGCGTGTGGCGTCCAGCCGAGTACGAGAGCTTCAGCCGCCGCGCGCTCGACGAAATCTCTCCGCTCTCACCGCGCCGCTCCGAGCTGGAGCGGTTCTTCTATGGCAACTCGCAAGAGGCAGATCTCGACGCCGCCGGCAGGATCATGATCCCCGGCTTCCTCGGCGATCACGCCCAGCTGAAGAAGGAGGTTGTCGTGGTCGGGGTTGGCGACCGCATGGAGCTGTGGAGCCGGGGGGGCTGGGACGAGCACCGACCGACGCTGCTGAGCGGCGTCGCGGAGATCACCGCGAGTGTCGCGCACGCTTGAGCTGCCCCGTCTTCGGCCGATCGCGCGCCTCCCGGCCCTGGCAGGCGCGGGCCTCGGCGCCGACGAGCCCGCGGCGCGCCGAGCGCCGGGCGATGTCGGGCACGTTCCCGTGCTCGCCAACGAGCTGCTCGACGTGGTCGAGGCCTCGGGCATCGAGTTGCCGGGGGCGGTGGCTATCGACTGCACCTTCGGCGACGGCGGCCACGCACGGCTGCTGGCCGAGCGCCTGGGCGCCGCGGGGACGCTGATCGCGATCGACCGGGACCCTCTCGCCGAGCAGAGGTTTGAAGCCTTTGCGCAGGAGGTCGCCTGCTCGGTGCGCTTCATCCGCGCCGGCTATGCCGAAGCGCTCGAGCTCTTGGCGGGCGAAGGGCTGCGCGCGGGGCTCGCCTACTTCGATCTCGGGATGTCCTCCATGCAGCTGGACACGCGCGAGCGCGGCTTCTCCTACGCCTATGAGGCGCCACTGGATATGCGCATGGACCCTGCGCAGTCGCTCACCGCTCGCGAGATCGTGCAGAGCTGGGACGAGCGGCGCCTGGTGCAGGTCCTGCGTGAGTTCGGCGAGGAGCGCCACGCACGACCGATCGCGCGCGCCATTGTCAGCCGCCGCGCCAGCGCTCCGATCGAGACCACGAGCGAGCTCGTCGATGTCATCAGCTCGGCGATCCCCACGCCGGTTCGCTTCGCCGGCGGGCACCCCGCCAAGCGCTCCTTCCAGGCGCTGCGAATCGCCGTCAACGACGAGCTGGGCCAGCTCGATCGCGCCCTGCCGCTCGCCTGGGAGGTCCTCGGCGTCGGCGGCATGCTGGCGGGCATCACCTTCCACTCGCTGGAGGACCGCCGTCTCAAGCGCTTCCTCGCGCAGCGAGCGCGCGGCTGCGTGTGCCCGCCGGAGCTCCCCGTCTGCGTGTGCGGACGCGAAGCAGAGGCGCGGCTGCTGACGCGGCGCTCGATCGTCCCGAGCGCTTCCGAGCTCGAGCGCAACCCGCGCAGCAGCTCCGCCAGGCTGCGTGCCGCGAGCAAGCTCGCCGAGGCGAAAGGCCGCGCGCGGTGAGTGCGCCCGCCGCCGCCGCAGCGCCCGCGCTGGAGCCCCCCCGCAGGGCGGGCTCGCGCGGCCCGATGCCGGCCGCCGCGCCCCCAGCGCGCAGGCCCCGCCCGGAGCCCTCGCGCCCGCCGCGGCGCGTCTCCGGCCCGGCGCGGCGCGCGCCCGCCGCACGCACGCGCGACCTCTCTCTGCGCACCGGCGGCTTCGTTCTCGGCCTGCTCGCGGCCCTCGAGAGCCTCTCCCAGCACCGTCTGATCGATCGCCTGATCCGCAGCCGAATCTGGATCGGCCTGGTCGCCTTCGCGCTGATCGGGATCGTGACGCTGCAGCTCGGATTGCTGAAGCTGAACGCCACGATCGGGCGCGCGCTCGAGCGTGAGGCGCTCCTGCAGCGCCAGAACGCCGGGCTGCAGATCGAAAACTCGGAACTGGCCGCGGACCACGAGGTCGTCTCTCGCGCCGAGCGGCTGGGAATGGTGTCCGTGCCGCTTCAGGCCCTGCGCTTCGTGAGCGCCGATCCGCGTCGCGACCCCTCTCGCGCCGCCGACGCGCTCCGTTCGGTTACGCCCTCGGCGAGCGCGGAAGGCGCGACGCCGTCCGCATCGTCGCCGGCAGCGGCCGAAAGCACGGCTTCCGCGCAGAGCTCCTCGGCAGCGCTCGCACAGGCTCCGACGTACTCGAGCTCCGCGGGAGCGGTCGTCTCCCAGCCGCGCGCGCAGAGCGTCGAAGCCGCCGGCTCCTCGGGCGAACCCTCGAGTGCTGCCTCCGTCGGCGCGGCACCTACGAGCACGACCGCGGAACCGGCCGCCGGGGTCGCACCTTCAGGGGGCAGCGCGGCGGGCTCGTCCGGGGGGTAGGCATGGCGATCGTCCAGCGCCGGGTGGGTTTGATCTTCGCGGCCTTCTTCGCGCTGTTGATACTCGCGGCAGCGCGAACGCTGTACCTGGCCGCCCTCCAGGGCGCGACGCTGCGCCGGGCCGCGCGCACGCAGCAGCTCACCACTGAAGCCGTGCCCGCACAGCGCGGGACGATCACCGATCGCAACGGAGTCGAGCTCGCCGTCTCGGAGCCAGCCCAGGACATCTCGGCCACGCCATACCTCGTCACCGACCCGCTCGCCAGCGCCCGTCGGCTCGCGCCCATCCTCGGCCGCCCGGAGACCCGGCTCCTGGCGGAGCTCTCGCAGCGGCGCGGGTTCGTGTACCTGGCGCGCGCCGTGCCCGCCAGGCAGGCCCAGGAAGCCCTGTCCCTGAAGATCCCGGGCATAGCTGGCGCGCCGGTGATGCGCCGCGTCTATCCCCGCGGAGCGCTCGCGGCGCAGGTGCTCGGCGCCGTGAGCACCGAAGGCAGCGGACTGTCGGGCCTGGAGTACTCGCGCAACGCCTTGATTGGCGGGCGAGCAGGCGAGCGGCGCGTGGTCAGCGACGCGCGGGGCCAGCCCGTCTCGATTGACGAAGTGCACCCAGAGGTGGCCGGATCGCCGGTCACGCTCACGCTAGACGCGAACATCCAGCAGCGCAGCGAAGAAGTGCTCGGCGCGCTCGGCAGCATCTTCGCTCCCAAGGACGCGACGGCCATCGTCATGGATCCCCGCGACGGCACGATCCTCGCGATGGCCAACTGGCCGGCCGTGAACCTGAACCAGCCCGGCACCTCATCGCCGCAGGCGCTGGAGAACAGAGCTGTGAGCTTCGACTACGAACCGGGGTCCACGTTCAAGGCGATCACGGTCGCGGCAGCGCTTCAGGACAGGCTGGCGACGCCCGCGACGGGCTTCGATGTGCCCGACAAGATCCAGGTCGCCGATCGCACGATCCACGACGACACCGAACACGGCAACGAGTCGCTCACGACCGCGCAGATACTCGCCCAGTCCAGCAACGTCGGGGCGATCAAGATCGGCATGCTCGAGGGACCAAGCGGCTTCGCCGCGTGGACCAGGCGCTTCGGGTTCGGCGCCCGCGGCGGGATCGAGCTGGCCGGCGAGGAACGCGGGACGATCCTCCCGCTGAGTCGCTACTCCGGGTCCTCGATGGGCAACCTCCCAATCGGACAGGGGCAGCTCGTGACCCCGATCCAGATGGCGAGCGCCTATGCGGCGATCGCCAACGGTGGCGTGCTGCGCCGCCCGCACGTCATCGCCGCCGTCGACGGGCGACGCACCGCCGAGCCCGCCGGGCGCCGGATCATCTCGGCCGCGACCGCGTCGTCGCTGCGTGAAATGCTCGAGGGCGTCCTCGCCCCAGGCGGGACGGCCAGCGAGGTGTCGATCCCCGGCTACCACCTGGCCGGGAAGACTGGCACCGCGAGCAAGGTCGATCCGGCGACGGGACAGTACTCCAAGACCGCCTACGTGGCCTCGTTCATGGGCTTCGCGCCGGCGTCCAACCCGGCGCTCTTGTGTGCCGTGATCGTCGACGAACCGCACGCGGGGTCGATCTTCGGCGGTACCGTGGCAGCGCCCGCGTTCGGGCAGATCATGAGCTTCGCGCTGCCATATATGCGCATCCCGCCGGGATAGCATCAGCCGCATGAGGCTCGACGAGTTGCTCGCCGACTTGGACAGCGCCGCCCCCGTCACACCGCACGCCGGAAGCGATGCGGTGGAGATCGCCGGCCTTGCCTACGACAGTCGCAGTGTTCGCGCTGGCGAGCTCTTCTTCTGCGTGAAGGGCTTTCAGAGCGACGGGCACGACCACGCCGCCGATGCGGTCCGCGCGGGAGCCGCCGCGCTGATCGTCGAGCGCCCTCTCGGTCTCGGCGTGCCCGAAGTGCTGGTCCCATCCGCGCGCGCCGCCATGGGTCCGATCGCGGCGCGCTTCTATGGGGACCCGAGCCGGGAGCTGCGGGTCGTAGGGGTGACGGGCACCAACGGCAAGACCACCACCGCCTACCTCGTGCGCGCGCTGCTCGAGGCTGCCGGCGAGCAGTGCGGGCTGCTCGGCACCGTCAAGTCCATCATCGGCGGCGTCGAGGAGGCTGTCGTGCGCACCACCCCGGAGGCGATCGATCTGCAGGCAGACCTGCGCGCGATGCTCGACGGCGGAGATCGCGCCTGCGCGATGGAGGTCTCCTCGCACGCGCTCGAGCTCGGAAGGGTGGACGGCCTGCGCTACAGGGCGGCGATCTTCACCAACGTCAGCCGCGACCACCTCGACTTCCACAACACCATGGAGGACTACTTCCTGGCCAAGCGGCGTCTGTTCCTGCCCTCGGCGCCGAATGGGGAGCGCGCCGAGGGCGGGCAGCCGGACGTGAGCGTGATCAACGTCGGCGATGCCTACGGGCAGAGGCTCGCCACCGAGGTACCCGGGGCGCGCACGTTCGCCCTCGAGTTCCAGGCCGACTACAGCGCATGGGAGCTGCGCTGCGATATGAGCGGCTGCAGCTTCGAGCTTCGCACCCCCGCGGGCGCCCGCAGGGTCAGCTCGCCCATGCGCGGGCGCTTCAACGTCGCCAACGCGCTGGGGGCGCTCGCTGCCGCGCACCTGCTCGGCGGCGATCTGGAGGTGCTGGTCGGCGGCCTGGAAGAGGGCGTGCGCGTGCCGGGGCGCTTCGAGCCGGTCGACGAGGGACAGGACTTCGCCGTGCTGGTCGACTACGCGCACACGCCCGACTCGCTGGAGAACGTGCTGCGCGCCGCCCGCGAGCTGGTGGGTGCCGACGAGCAGGCGCGCGGGCGCGTGACGTGCGTGTTCGGCGCGGGCGGCGACCGCGACCGCGGAAAGCGCCCGGTGATGGGCGAAGTAGCGCGCCGGTACGCCGACGTTCTGCTCGTCACCTCCGACAACCCGCGCTCGGAGGACCCCGAGCAGATCATCTCCGAGATCATGGCCGGGGTAAGGCGGGTCGAACAAGGGCCGCCACCGGATGACCCAGCCAGGCCCAGTGGGCCACACGCTGCCGGTGGGGGAGCGCGAGCCGAGCCGGCGCGCTTCATCGTCGACCGCCGCGCCGCGATCGCCGACGCAGTCTGCAACTCGGCGAGCGGCGACGTGCTCGTCATCGCCGGCAAGGGGCATGAGCAAGGGCAGGAGCTCGCCGGCGGGCGCAAGGTGCCATTCGACGACGTGACGGTGGCCAGGGAAGCGCTGCGCGAGCGCGCGAACGCAGTGCCGGCATGGCGCGCGGGCGGTCAGCGGTGAGCTCGCGCGAGGCGAGGTTGCGTGGTGGAGCCTGCGCCGGCAGGAGCCGACGATGAGGGCTTGGACGCCCGCGTACGTCGCCGATGCCGCGGGTGCACGCCTGCTCGGCGATCGCGGTCGCGCCCGCGGAGGACCGACACGAGCGGCGATCGATTCGCGCACGCTCACGGGCGGTGAGCTGTTCGTCGGGCTTCCCGGCGCGCGCACGGACGGCGGGGCACATGCCAGGGACGCGCTCGCGGCCGGGGCGTGGGGCGTGCTCGTCGCGCCCGCCCATGCCGCGCCTCTCGCCTCCGAGGGGATCGTGCTCGAGCACGAGGACCCGCTGCGCGGCCTGCAAGCGCTCGCGCAAGCCTGGCGCACCGAGCTGGGGTCCGGCGCGGCCAGGGTCATCGCGATCACCGGGTCGACCGGCAAGACCTCGACCAAGGACATCCTCGCCGCGCTCCTGCGCCCGCATCTGCGCACCGCCTCGAGCGCGGAAAACCACAACACCGAGATCGGGCTGCCGCTGGCCTTGCTCGCGGCCCCCGCTGACACGCAGGCACTCGTGCTCGAGATGGCCATGCGCGGGCCCGGACAGATAGCCGAGCTGACCGCGATCGCGCGGCCCGACGTCGGCGCGATCGTGAACGTCGGCCCGGTGCACCTGGAGCTGCTCGGCTCGCTGGAGGCCGTCGCCGCGGCCAAGGCCGAGCTGATCGCCGGGCTGGCCCCCGGTGCGACGATCGTGATCCCGGCCGGCGAGCCGCTGCTGCAAGCACACCTCAGAGACGACATGCACACGGTGACCTTTGGCGAGGGCGGCGATGTGCAGCTCGTGCGTGCAGACGGCACGGGCGAGGTGCAGGTCCGCGCGGGCGGGCGCGTCCTCGAGCTGCGGCCCTCATTCCGGGAGCGCCACAACCTGACCAACCTCCTCGCAGCGGTGGGCTGCGCACGCGCTCTCGGCGTCGAGCCAGAGGGTCCGGTGGAGGTTGGCTTCTCGGCGATGCGCGGCGAACGCTTGGAGACCGACGCGGGAATAGTGCTCATAAATGACTGCTACAACGCCAACCCGATGTCGATGCGGGCGGCGATCGACGAGCTCGCGGCAACCGCGCCCGGACGCCGCGTGGCAGTGCTCGGGGACATGCTCGAGCTCGGGCCGCAAGCGCCTGAGCTTCATCGCGAGCTCGGAGCGCACGCGGCGCGGCGCGGGGTCGAGCTGCTCGTCACCGTCGGCCCGCTGGCGGAGAACATGCTCGCAGCGTTCGCGGGCGACGCGCGTGCGGTCGCGGACGCGGATGCGGCTGCCGAGGCTCTGGGCGGGCTGCTGCGCAGCGGCGACACGGTGCTCGTGAAGGGCTCTCGCGGCGTCGCGCTCGAGCGCGTAGCCGAAGCGCTCGGCGCGCGCCGGGACGCGAACTGGGCGAGCAGTCCCACAGGCGGGGCGGCGCCGGCGGCGGGCGCGCGGCGGCGCTGATGGGGCGCATCCTCTTCGGCGGCACCGCAGCGCTGCTGATCTGCATCTTCCTGAGCCCCAAGTTCATCGAGTTCCTGCGCGAGCGCGAGTTCGGCCAGCACATCCGCGAGGAGGGACCTGAGGGGCACCACCAGAAGGCGGGCACGCCCACGATGGGCGGCGTGATCATCTTCATCGCCATCTCGATCCCCTTCCTCATCCTGAGCGACTACGACTGGCGCTCGGTCGGCGTCTTCGGCGCCGCCATCTCTTGTGCGCTGCTCGGGTTCGCCGACGACTACACCAAGCTCGTGCGCCGGCGCTCGCTCGGCCTGCGGGCGCGGACCAAGCTAGCCGTCACGATCGCGATCTCGCTCGGCCTGTGGTTCATCGCCAGCCACGAGGCGCACCTTGCCAGCACTCTGCGCCTGCGCTTCGTCGACTATCAGATCAACCTGGGGCCGCTCTACCCGGTGCTGATCTACCTGGTCGTTGCCGGGACGACGAGCGCCGTCAACCTCACCGACGGCCTCGACGGCCTCGCGGCCGGGTGCGCCGCGATCGTGCTGCTCGCGTACGTGGCCATCACCTTCATCACGGGCGAGTACGACCTCGCGATGGTCGCCGGCTGCCTGGTCGGCGGCTGCATCGGCTTTCTGTGGTTCAACGCCTTCCCGGCCACGATCTTCATGGGCGATACCGGCTCGCTCGGCCTGGGCGGGGCGATCGCGGGCCTTGCGGTGATGACCAAGACGGAGCTGCTGCTGGTCCTGCTCGGCGGCATCTTCGTGATCGAGGCGCTGTCCGTCGCGATCCAGGTGATCTCCTTCCAGGCGATCCGCAAACGCGTCTTTCTGATGGCGCCAATTCACCATCACTTCGAGCTGCGCGCGTGGTCGGAGACCAAGATCATCCTGCGCTTTTGGATCGTCGCCGCGATCTGCTGTGCGATCGGCTTCACGATCTATCGCCAGAGCATCGGCTGAGCATGTCCCCGCGTCCTGAGCTCCCGCCCGGGCCATACCTCATCGTCGGCCTCGGACGCTCGGGCATCGCCGCCGCCCGCGCGCTGCGGGCGCGCGGCGCGAGCGTCACCGGCTACGACGCCGGGGAGCCGCCCGAGGCGGTCGCGCTGCTTGCCGAGGGGGTCGAGCTGAGCCTCGGCGAAGCCCCCGTCGAGACGCAGCTGGAGGGCGTGCGCACGGTCATCAAGAGCCCCGGGGTCCCGGATGCGGCGCCGGTGATCGCGGCGGCCCGAGGGCGCGGGCTCAGCGTGCTGGGCGAGCTCGAGCTCGCGTGGCGCTTGCTGCCCAACGACTTCATCGCCGTGACCGGCACCAACGGCAAGACGACGACGGTCGAGCTCATCGGCCACATCCACCGGCGGGCGGGCCGCGCGGTGGCGGTGGCGGGCAACGTGGGCACCGCGTTGAGCTCGCTCGTGGGAGCGCTCGCGCGCGAGGCGACGGTCGCCTGCGAGGTCTCCTCCTTTCAGCTGCACGACGCGAGCCGCTTCGCGCCCGAGGTCGGCGTGCTGCTGAACGTGGCACCGGATCACCTCGATCGCCATGAGACGATGGAGGCGTATCTGGCAGCCAAGCTCAAGCTCTTCGCCCGCCAGCGCGAACGGGACTACGCGATCGCCCCACCGGACATCCTCGCGCTCCTCGCCGGCGGGCGAAAGGTTGCCTTCGCCCGCGGCACGGGCTTTGAGATGTGCGAGCACGACGGGAGCATGTGGTGGCGGGAGCGCGCGCTGCTCGAGGTCACCGAGCTGCCGCTTCGGGGGCGCCACAACGTCGAGAACGCGATGGCGGCGGCGGCCGCATGCCTGGTCCGCGGCCTGGAGCCCTCGGACGTTCGCGCCGGCCTGAGGTCCTTCCGCGGGGTCCCGCACCGTCTGCAAGAGGTCGCGCGCCGCGACGGCGTGCTGTACGTGAACGATTCAAAGGCCACCAACGTCGCCAGCGCGTTGGTCGCGCTCGAGGCGTTCGCCGGCCAGGCGCAGGTACACCTGATCCTGGGCGGGCAGGGCAAGGGACAGGACTTCGCGCCGCTGCGTGAGCCCGTGCAGCGCGCGTGCGCGGGCGCGTATCTGATCGGCGAAGACGCGCCCGCGATCGAGCAGGCGCTCGCCGGCGTGGGCACGCCGCTCCTGCGCTGCGGCGAGCTCGAGCGCGCCGTGCACGCCTGCCGCCACGCTGCACATCCCGGCGAGGTCGTCCTGCTCTCGCCAGCCTGTGCGAGCTTCGACCAGTTCAGCGACTTCGAAGCTCGCGGCGAGCGCTTCTGCGAGCTCGTCCGCGAGGGAGGCTTCGGCCAGACGACGTCGAAGTGAGCCGCGATGCCAGCAGCCGTTGCACGCCGCGCAGGCCGCGGGGGTCCGCCGACGGCGCGCGCGGGGCGCAAGCGCGACGGCTCGGAGACTCGCAGGCCCGCGCGCTCGCGCGCCCAGCAGTCGCTGGAGCAGCGCATGCTGCTGACCGCGACGCTCTGCCTGCTGGCCTTCGGCGCGGTCATGGTGTACAGCGCCTCCTCGGCCAGCACGCTGCTTCAGGGGCGCGGGAACGGCAGCGGCTACCTGGTGCGCTATCTGCTGTACGGCTCGATCGGCCTGCTGATCATGCGTCTGCTGGCGCGCGACGGCGTCAGGCTCCTGACGCGCATCACCGGGCCGCTGCTGGGCGTGTGCTTCGTGCTCGTGCTCGCTGTGCACGTGCCGCACATCGGCGTGAGCGTCAACGGCGCACGGCGCTGGCTCGGGACCGGCCCGCTGCAGTTCCAGCCTTCGGAGCTCATGAAGCTCGCGCTCGTGCTGTACGCGGCCGCGCTGCTGGCACGGCGACCCGAGCGCGTGCACGATCTGCGCGAGCTCGTCAACCCGCTGATCGTGGTGGTCGCGGCGGCAGCGCTGTTGATCGTGACGCAGCCCGACCTCGGCACGGCTCTGGTGATCGCGTTCACGGTCACGGCGATGCTCGTCGCAGCCGGCGTCTCGCTGCGGACGATGGCGGTGATCGCGGGCGCGGCGCTCGCCGTCGTGGTGCTGTACGCGCTCGTGCGCCCTTACGCGCGTGCCCGGCTCACCTCGTTCTTGAACCCGTGGGCGCACGCTGCCGGAAGCGGGTTTCAGGCCGTTCAGGGGCAGATCGCAATCGGCTCGGGCGGGCTCTTCGGAGTCGGCCCGGGACAGTCCGTGCAGAAGATCTTCTACCTCCCCGAGGCGCCGACGGACTTCATCCTCGCCGTGATCGCCGAGGAGCTCGGCGTCGTGGGCGTGTGCGCGCTGATGTTCCTCTACGGGCTGATCGCCTACGCGGGCCTGAGGACGGCGAAGGCGGCGCGCAGCCTCTACAGCGCGCTGCTCGCGGTTGGCGTCACCTCGCTGATCGTCTCGCAGGCGCTTCTGAACACGTGCGCCGTGCTCGGGTTGGCGCCGCTCACGGGCGTGCCCCTACCCTTCGTCTCCTACGGATCGAGCAGCCTCATCGTGATGCTCGCGAGCATGGGCCTGCTGATGAACGTCGCCGCAGGCGGCAGCGCGCACGTGCGGCTGCTGCCTGTGCCGCGCCAGCGCGCGCTCGACGCGCGCGGGCGTGAACAGGCACGATGGGCGCGTGAAGCGAGCAGCGGGCAAAGTGGTGATCGCAGCGGGGGGAACCGCGGGGCACGTCGTTCCGGCGCTGGCCGTGGCAGACGCGCTGCGAGCTGACGGCGTCGATGTGGCCTTCATCGGCGCCGACCGCGCCGAGGCTCAGCTCGTCCCGGCGGCGGGCTACGCGCTGCATCGGATCACCGTCCAGGGGATGAGCCGCACCAACCCGCTGCGCGCCGCGCGAGCGCTTCTGCTCGCTGCTCGCGCGGTGCGCCGCTCGCGCGCCCTGCTGCGGGAGCTGGCGCCTGACGCGGTGATGGGAGGGGGCGGCTACGTCGCGGCGCCGGTTGTCCTCGCAGCCCTGCTTCGGCGCGTCCCAGTCGTGTTGACCGAGGCCGATCATCACCTGGGGCTCAGCAACCGCTTGCTGGCCCCGTTTGCGCGCACGGTGTGCCTCGCCTTCACGCCGCCGCCCGCGCGCCGCCGGCGTCGCGCCGGTGCGCGGGGGCAGGGCTCCGGTGCGGCCTGGGATGCCGGGCGCGCGCGGCGAGCTGCCAGGCGCGGGCGCCTCCGCGTGACGGGCCGGCCGATCCCGCCGCCCTCCCGGGACGCCGAGGGAGCGCGCCGGCGCGTTCAGATCTCATCCGATGAGACGTGCGTGCTGGTGTTCGGAGGCTCGCTCGGCGCGCACTCGATCAACATCGCCGCGATCGAGGCGTTCGCCGGCAGCGCCTTCCGGGTGCTGCACATATGCGGGCGGCGCGACTATGCGGAGCTTTCCGCGCACGAGCTGCGCGCGGGATATCGCCTGATCGAGTACCTCGAGCAGGCCGACTTCGCCGACGCGCTGGCCGCCTCTGACCTCGTCGTCGCCCGTGCCGGGGGGTCGATCTTCGAGATCGCCGCGCACGGGGTGCCGGCGATCCTAATTCCCTATCCGCACGCCGCGGGCGGTCACCAGAGCGCCAACGCCCGCTGGATGTCCGAGGCGGGCGCCGCGCTGACGATTCCCGACAGCGAGCTGAGCCCGGCGCGCCTGGCCCGCGAGGTCGCAGCGCTGCTCGGCGACCGCGCGCGCCTGGCCGAGATGGCGCGCGCCTCGCGAGCGCTCGCGCGGGTGGACGCGGCGCGGGAGGTCGCGCGCGAGATCCTCCTGGCCGGCGGCGGATGAGCAGCTCATCGCAGCCGTGGCGCGGGCGGCGCCTTCACTTCGTCGGCGTCGGCGGAGCCGGCATGAGCGCCTACGCGCGCGCCGCAAGCGCCCTCGGCGCCGAGGTCAGCGGCTCGGATGCCCACTCGAGCCCCTACATCGAACGACTGGCGGCCGACGGCGTGCTCGAGGCGAGGATCGGCCACGCTCCCGCCAACGTGCCGGCCGGGGCCGAGGTGGAGGTCGTCTACTCCTCGGCCGTGCCGGCCGAGAACCCCGAGCGCACGGCAGCCCGCGAACGCGGGCTCGCCGAGCGCTCGCGCGCGGAGATCGTGTCCGAGCTGAGCGCGCTGCGGCAGACGATCGCCGTGGCCGGAAGCCACGGCAAGACAACGACCGCGTCGATGATCGTGCACGCGTTGCGCGCCGCCGAGCTCGACCCCTCCTGGCTCGTGGGCGGGCCCGTGGGAGGCGGCCTCGCCAACGCGCACTGGAGCGGGGGAGAGTGGCTGGTGGTGGAGGCGGACGAGTCCGATCTCTCGATGCTGAGCCTGCACGTCGAGGTTGCGGTGCTGATGAACGTCGAGCTCGATCACCACGCCACGTTTGCCTCGCTCGCGGAGCTGCGCGAGGCCTTTCGCGCGTTCCTCGCGCGAGCGAGCGGCGCGATCGTGCTCCCCGACATCGCCGAGCTCCTGGAGCTCGCGCCCTCCGCGAAGGACGCGGACGGTCGGGGCTCGCTTCCCGCCCGGCGCGGCGCCGGCCGAGGCTCGGACCCCAGCCGCCCCACGCTGGTCCTGTATGAGCATCCGCGGGCGACGCTCGATCCGCAGGGGTCGCGCTTCAGCTGGAGAGGCGCCGAGGTGCGCCTGCGCGTTCCAGGCGAGCACAACGCGCTCAACGCGGCGGCAGCTCTCGAGGCGGCTCGCCTCGCGGGTGCCGAGGAGGAGCGCACGATCGCGGGGCTGTCGGCCTTCACGGGCGCAGGACGGCGCTTCCAGCTGCTCGGCCGCACGCGCGCGGGCGCGCTGCTCTACGACGACTACGCCCACCATCCAAGCGAGGTCGCGGCGACGCTCCGGGCCGCGCGCACGCTGTCGCCGCGACGCCTGGTGGCGGTCTTCCAGCCGCATCTGTACTCGCGCACCGCAGTGCTCGCGCGCGATTTCGGCCGCGCCCTCGCGGAGGCAGACGTCATGATCGTGCTCGAGGTCTACCCGGCGCGCGAGCGAAGCGAGGACCATCCAGGCGTGAGCGGCCTTTTGATCGCGGAGGCGAGCGCGGACGTCGCAGCTGGACGGCCCGTCTACTGGCTGCCCGCGCCGGCCGCAGCCCAGAGGGTGCTCGCGGGCATGCTCGAAGAGGGGGATCTATGCCTGCTGATGGGCGCCGGCGACATCGACAGCCTCGGGCGAAGCCTGGTGGGAGCATGAGCGACAAGCAGCCGCCTGCGGGCGTCAAGGAGCGCTTTCCGCTCGCACGGCTCTCGACCGTGCGCACCGGCGGAGCTGCCGAGCACTTCGCGCGCGCCAGCGATGACGCCACCGTCCAGGAGCTGCTGAGCTGGGCCTACGGTGCGGACATCGAGGTGAGCGTGGTGGGTTCCGGCTCGAACCTGCTGATCGCCGATGACGGCGTCCGCGGGCTGGTGGTCAAGCTCGATGGCTCGCTGGCGGCGATCGAGCTCGAGGGCGAGCGGATCCGCTGCGGCGCGGGCGCGCGCCTGCCCGCCGTGGCCGCGCGCGCGGCGCGCGCCGGGCTCACGGGGCTCGAGTTCGGCGTGAACATCCCGGGGACCGTCGGGGGCGCGGTGAAGATGAACGCCAACGCGTACGAGGGCGAGCTGGCGCGTGTGCTCGAGTGGGTCGAGATCTGCTCCGCCGATGGCCTCGAGCGACGCACCCCGCACGAGCTTGGCTTCGCTTACCGCCGCTCGAACGTCGCTCCCGGCGAGGTCGTGATCCGCGCCTGCTTCTCGCTCACGCCGTCGGACCCCGAGGCGGTGGCGACGAACATCGCGGGCATGCGCGCACGCCGCCGCGAGGCCCAGCCGCAGGGGATCAGGACATTCGGCTCGACGTTCAAGAACCCCGACGAGCCGCGCGCCCGCGGCCGCAGCGCGGGGCTGCTGCTCGCCGAGAGCGGCTGCAACGGCCTGCAGGTGGGCGGCGCGCGCTTCTCCGAGAAGCACGCGAACTTCATCGAGAACACCGGCTCGGCGACCACCGCCGACGTGGTGGCGCTGATGGCTGAGGGCCGCCGGCGAGTGCGCGAGCGCTTCGGCGTCGAGCTCGAGCCGGAGGTGCAGACGCTCGGCGAGGTGCGCTTTCCCTGGCAGTAGGGGTTCGCCGGGCGGGGTCGAAAACATGAGCGATGGAACGCTCGATCGCCGCCCGGCGGCTGGGGGCCGGAGCCGTGGCCCCCTCCCGTCCTGCCACCCCATCCGCCAGGGCGCGCACCCAGCTCCGCGCTCCGTCATCCGCCGCGCGCCTGCGCCCCGGCGCCCGCCCCGCCGGCCGGCGCGCCCGCCCCCGCCGCCGTTCGGGCCCCCGCCGCACGGAGCGGGCCCTGCGCGCGTGCGCCACCGGCGCGCTGCTGGCGCTCGAGATCCTGCGCCAGCGCAAGCGCCTGCGCGTCGGGCTGCTCGCGCTCGCGCTCGGGGCGCCGCTGCTGAGCGGCGCGTGGATGTGGCTGCGCGACTCGTCGCTGGTCGCTGTGCGCCACGTGAGCGTCGTCGGCGCCCACGGTCCGGAAGCACGCGCGATCGAGCGCGCGCTCACGCTGGCGGCCAGGCGCATGAGCACGCTTGATGTCCACCGCGGCGCGCTGCTGGCTGCGGTGGCGCCGTTTCACCTCGTGCGCGCGATCGACGTCTCGACGAGCCTCCCGCACTCGATGCGGATCGCCGTGAGCGAGCGGCTGCCCGTGGCCGCCCTGCTCGTCGGAGAAGCACGGACCGCTGTCGCGTCCGACGGCATGACACTGGGGCCGCGACTTCTCTCGGGCAGGCTGCCGACGGTGAGCGGAGGCTACGAGCCGCCGACCGGCGCGCGGGTGCACGACTGGCGGTTGCTCGGGGCGCTCGCGATCCTCGGGGCAGCGCCGCGCGCGCTCGACGCCTCGACCAAGCGCGTGCTTCTAGGGCCGAAGGGCTTCACCGCCGTGATGCGCGGGGGCCTCGAGGTCTACTTCGGCGATTCGAGCCGCCCGCACGCAAAGTGGCTTTCGCTGGCGCGCGTGCTAGCCGATCCCGCCTCGGCCCACGCTCTATACGTGGACGTGCGAACGCCGGAGCGCCCAGCGGCCGGGTTCGCGCCCGGCACCGCGCCCACGAGCGCGCTCGGCGCCAGCACGGGCACGGGCTCGATCCTGCAGCAAACCTCCGAATCGATCACCGCTGCGCTCGCCGCCGGGCTCGCCGCCTCGGGCGGGGGCGGGTTCTCCTCGGGCGTCCAGGGCGTCTCCGAAGAATCCCAGCGCAGTACCGAATCCGAAGCGCCGACAGCCCACAGCGCCCCCGCGGTGGGGGCGCCGAGCGCCGAAACGAGCGGCGCATCCGCGGGTTCAGCGCCGACGCCAGGAGCGCCCGCGATGGGCGGTTGACAAATGTCAACCTCAACCTGAGACTTATGGCAATTCAGCCGGCGCCCTCGCGCGATGGTCGAGAGTGAGCGGATATGCAATGATTGTTGCGTTATTAGCCGTTTTCGTTGACAGGGCGAAGTTGCCTGCATAACGTCCACAATCCGGCGGTTCGGCAACCTGTATCCTCCGAACCCTAATTTCTTACTGAAGGGTTCGGCGCAGACATCATGGAGAACAGCGGAGCCTATTTGGCTGTCATCAAGGTCGTGGGGGTCGGCGGCGGCGGCACGAACGCCGTCTCCCGCATGGTCGACGCGGGCCTGCGCGGGGTGGAGTTCATAGCCGCCAACACCGATGCCCAGGCGCTCGCCATGTGCGACGCCGACATCAAGCTGAACATCGGGCACGACTCGACCAAGGGGCTGGGCGCGGGCGCCGACCCCGACGTCGGACTGGCTGCGGCGTCGGAGTCGCGCGACGACATCAAGGAGGCTCTGAAGGGCGCAGACATGGTGTTCGTGACGGCAGGCGAGGGCGGCGGCACGGGCACCGGCGCAGCTCCGGTCATCGGCGAGATCGCCAAGAATGAGATCGGCGCGCTGACCGTCGGCGTGGTGACGCGCCCGTTCGATTTCGAGGGAGCTCAACGCGCGCGGCAGGCGAGCGACGGAATCGAGCGCCTGCGCGAGGTCGTCGACACGCTGATCGTGATCCCGAACGAGAAGCTGCTGGCGGTCGTCGAGCGCCGCACCTCGATGCTCGACGCCTTCCGCGAGGCCGACAACGTCCTGCGCCAGGGAGTCCAGGGGATCACCGACCTGATCACGATCCCGGGCCTGATCAACCTCGACTTCGCAGACGTGCGCACGATCATGCACGACGCGGGCTCGGCTTTGATGGGGATCGGAACAGCCGGCGGCGAGAACCGCTGCGCGGAAGCGGCCAAGGCGGCGATCTCCTCACCGCTGCTCGAGGAGTCCGTCGACGGAGCCACCGGGATATTGCTCAACATCACCGGCGGCAAGGATCTCGGGCTGTTCGAGGTCAACGACGCCGCCGAGATCATCCAGAACGCGGCCGACGCGAACGCCAACATCATCTTTGGTGCGGTGATCGACGAGAGCATGGCCGACGACGTTCGCGTGACCGTGATCGGCACGGGCTTCGACCACCGCCCGGGCCGCAGCGCCCGCCGGGACAGCCGGGCGCGCCGCGACCGCGGGCCGCGGATCGACGACCGCCAGCGCTCCTCGCTGGAGATCTCGGACGACGAGATCGACGTCCCGCCGTTTCTGCGCTAGCGGCTTGACCCGACGCCTGGCGGCGCCGAGGACCGCGTCCACTAGCCTGCCACGGACCATGAGCTCCTCCGAGAAGCGGCCTCCGCGCGCGCGCACGCCGCTGTTCGAGCGCCACCGCGACGCCGGGGCCAAGCTGGTGGAGTTCGCAGGCTTCGAGATGCCGGTGGAGTACGAGGGCGTGACCGCGGAGCACCTCGCCGTTCGCGAGGCGTGCGGGATCTTCGACGTCTCGCACATGGGCGAGATCGAAACGAGCGGCGCGGGTGCGCTCGCGCTGTTGCAGCGCGTGCTCTCCAATGACGTATCGGCGATCGCCTTCGGCGTCGAGGGGGGCGGCGCGTTTGCCGGAGGGGCCCAGTACAGCGTGCTCTGCCGCGAGGACGGCGGCGTGCTCGACGACGTGTTCACCTATCGCCTGGACGAGCATCGCTACCTGACCGTCACCAACGCCGCCAACCACGCCCGCGACCTGGAGTGGTTCCGCTCGCACGCGGAGGGATTCGCTGACGCCCAGATCACCGACCGCATCGCCGACTACGCGATGCTCGCCGTGCAGGGCCCGCTGGCGCGCGGGTTCGTGCAGGCGCTGTCGGACTCGCCGCTTCCCGCGCGCATGACCGCAGCCTTCCGACGGCTCTCAGGTGCCGAGGTCCTCGTCTGCGGAACCGGCTACACCGGCGAGGATGGCGTGGAGCTGCTCTGCCGCCCCGAGGATGCGCCGACGCTGTGGGACCAGCTTGTCGCCCGTGGCGCCAAGCCCGCGGGCCTCGCCGCGCGCGACACGCTGCGCCTGGAGGTCTGCTTTCACCTCTACGGCAACGATCTGATGGTCGAGCGCGGGCCGATCGAAGCGGGCCTGGGATGGTGCTGCCGCGAGCACACCGGCTTCATTGGCGCCGAGGCGGTGCGCGCCGTCCGCGAGACGGGCCCGCGCGAGCGGCTGGCCGCGTTCGAGATCGTCACGGGCGGAATCGCCCGGCCGGGCAACGAGGTGCTCGGCGGGGGAGTCGTGACGAGCGGCACCATGTCGCCCAGCCTGCGCACGGGCATCGGGCTCGCGTACGTGCCCGCCGAGCGGGCCGAGCCGGGGAGCGAGCTTCAGATCGATGTTCGTGGCAAGATCCGCTCCGCCGTCGTCAAGCAAAAGCCGCTCTACCGAAAGGCCCAATGACGGTGGAGGCCAGCTACCCGGAGGACCTGCTCTACCACCCCGAGCATGACTGGGCGCGGATCGACGCCGGCCTCGAGGAGGCGACGCTCGGCATCACCTGGTACGCGCAGGACGCGCTCGGCGAGGTCGTCTTCTTCGAACTTCCCGCCGTGGGGAGCGCCGTGCGCAAGGACGAGCCCTACGCCGAGGTCGAGTCCGTCAAGGCCGTCTCCGACGTGATCGCTCCACTGTCTGGCGAGATCATCGAGGTCAATGGCTCCGTCGAGCAGGATCCGCACGTGATCAACACCGATCCCTACGGCGAGGGCTGGCTGGTCAGAGTGCGCCTCTCAGACCCAGGCGAGCGCGAGGCGCTGATGGACGCCGGCGCATACGTGGCCTCGCTCGGCTCCTAAGCCGGCGACCCCGCGCACGGACGCCGCCGCGGCCAGCCTGAGGCGCGATCCGCAGGCCCGCGCGCTGCGGCGGCTAGTCTGACGTCGACTTGAGTCGTTACACGGCCATCACTCCTGCGGACCTCGACGCGATGCTCGCGGCGATCGGCGTCGGCTCCGTGGAGGAGCTCTTCAACCGCCAGATCCCCGAGACGGTGCGCCTGCGCCAGCCCCTCGCTCTGCCCGACGGCGAGGGCGAGCAGGAGGTCTACGCGCACCTGCGCGAGCTCGCCCAGCGCAACACAAGCGCCGAGGACGAGCTCAGCTTCCTCGGCGCGGGGATGTACGACCACTACGTGCCGGCGATCGTCGACATGATCACCGAGCGCTCCGAGTTTCTGACGCCCTACACGCCCTATCAGCCCGAGATCTCCCAGGGCGGGCTGCAGGCTATGTTCGAGTACCAGACCGCAATCTGCGAGCTGACCGCCCTGCCGGTCTCCAACGCGTCCTCCTACGAGGGGCCCTCCGCGCTCGCGGCCGCCGGCTACCTGGCAAAGCTGCACAACGGCCGCCGTCGCTTCGTCATCAGCGCAGGCCTTCATCCGCACGCGGCCGAGACGCTGCGCACGCACGCCCACGGCTACGGCATGGAGGTGGAGGAGGTTCCGCTTCGCGACGGCGTCACAGACGCGCAAGCGTGGGCGCACGCGATCGACTCCGACACCAGCGCCGCGTTCTTCGCCCAACCCAACTTCTACGGGGCCGTCGAGGACGCCGAGGCGCTGAGCGCCGCCGCCCGACACGCCGCGCCAGAGCATGGCAATGCCGGTGCCGGCGGCCAGGCGAACGGCGGCGATCCGATTGACGGCGCCGGCTCCGGCGGCGAGGCCAATGCAGTCGGCGCCGACCCAGTGGTCGTCGCGCAGGTCGATCCGATCACGCTCGGCATCCTCAAGCCGCCGGGCGAATGCGGCGTGGACGTCGCCGTGGGCGAGGGGCAGCCGCTCGGTAACCGCCTGGACTTCGGCGGCCCGTCGTTCGGCTTCTTCGCGGCCCGCGAGGAGTACCTGCGGCGCATGCCCGGGCGCATCGCGGGGGAGACCGTGGACGTGGACGGGCGGCGCGGGTTCGTGCTTACGTTGCAGACGCGCGAGCAGCACATCCGCCGCGAGAAGGCGACGTCGAACATATGCACCTCGCAGGCGCTCAACGCGCTCGCTGCCGTCGTCTACCTCTCATGGCTGGGCCGCGCCGGGATCGTGGAGCTCGGGGAGCTGCTGCTCGCCCGCACCAGCTACGCGCGCCGGGCGCTGTGCGCGATCGAGGGCGTGGAGCCGTTCTGCGAGCAGCCGGTGATCCGCGAGTTCGCGCTGCGCCTCGACGCCGACGTCGCCGCCGTGCGACGGCGCTGCAAAGAGGTGGGCGTCAACCCCGGAGTCGACGTGCAGGCGCTCAGCGCGCGCGCGCAGGACCGCGGCCTGCTGCTCGTGGCCCTGACCGAGCGGCGCTCGCGCGCGGACATCGACCGCCTAGCGGCGGCGCTGAAGGCCGCGCTCGCCGCCGAGCGCGAGGTCGTGAGCGTGTGAGCGCCGTGAGCACGCTGACAGGCAGCCAGCCGCCGCTGCAACGCGAGCGCGCGGTGACGATCTTCCAGAAGGGCGCGCCCGGGCGGCGGGCGTTCAGGAGCCCCGAGCTCGACGTGCCCGCCGGCGAGGGCGACGAGCTGCTGCCGTCGCGGTTGCGCCGCTCCAAGCCGCCTGCGCTACCCGAGGTGTCCGAGCCGGAGATCGTCCGCCACTATGTCGGGCTCTCCAAGCGCAACTTCGACCTCGACTCGGGCTTCTACCCGCTGGGCTCGTGCACGATGAAGCACAACCCGCGTCTGCACGAGCGCGCCGCCGCGCTGCCCGGCCACGCGCGCTTGCACCCCCTGCAGGACGCCGAGCGCGCGCAGGGGGCGCTCGAGCTGATGTTCAACCTGCAGCGCGCGCTCGCCGAGATCTCGGGGCTCGAGCACGTGTGCCTGGCGCCGTCGGCCGGTTCCCATGGGGAGCTGGCCGGCGTCCTGCTCACCCGCGCCTACCACGAGTCCCGTGATGAGGTGCGCCGCAAGGTGCTCACGCCCGACACCGCCCACGGCACCAACCCCGCGACGGTCACGATGGCGGGGCTGGAGGTCGTCAAGCTCGCGACCAACGACGCCGGAGGCGTCGATCTAGACGATCTCCGCGAGAAGGCAGACAGCGACGTTGCCTGCTTGATGCTCACCAACCCGAACACGCTGGGGCTGTTCGACCCCAACATCGAGGAGATCGCACAGATCGTGCATGGCGTGGGCGCGACGCTGTACTACGACGGCGCCAACCTCAACGCCGTGATGGGCCTCTCGCGTCCCGGCGACATGGGCTTTGACATCGTGCACTTCAACCTGCACAAGTCGTTCACGCAGCCCCACGGAGGCGGCGGACCCGGCGCGGGCCCGATCGCCGTGTCGGAGCGGATCGCGCCCTTCCTGCCGCCGGGGCAGGTCGTGCGCGGCGAGGACGGGACGTTCGCGTTCGCGCCCGCAGCACCATCGTCGATCGGCCGCCTGCGCGGATTTAACGGCAACTACGGCTGCTTCGTGCGCGCCTACGCCTACATCTGCTCGCTCGGCGGCGACGGCCTGCGAGACGCGTCCGAGACGGCGGTTCTGAACGCCAACTACCTGCTCGCACGCCTGCAGCAGACGGTCGAGCCGGACGTGCGCTCGTACCTGCCGCTGGCGTACGGGCAGCTGTGCATGCACGAGTTCGTCCTTTCCGGCGGACCCATGCGCCGCGCGCTTGCAATAAAGACGGTCGATCTCGCCAAGCGGCTGCTTGACTTCGGCTTTCATCCCCCGACCGTCTACTTCCCCCTGCTCGTCGAGGAGGCCCTGATGGTGGAGCCGACCGAGACCGAGACCAAGGAGACGCTCGACGCGTTCGCCGACGCGGTCGCGGCGATCATCGCCGAGGCGCTAAAGGACCCTCAGATCGCCCGGGACGCCCCCTACTCGACGCCCGTGCGCCGGCTCGACGAGGTCGCTGCGGCCAAGCGCCCGGTCGTGCGCGAGCGCCCCGTCGTGCGCGAGCGCCCGGCCGGAAACGGGCACGCGGCCGGGCACAAGCACCCGGGCGGACACAGGCGATGAGGATCTTCTCAGGGATCCAGCCGACGGGGCAGAAGCACCTGGGCAACTACATCGGCGCGATCGTCCAGTACGTGGCAAGCCAGGAGCGCGGCGAGGGCATCTTCTGCATCGTCGACCTGCACGCCATCACCGTCCCATTCGATCCTGCCGAGCTGCGCGAGCGCGGCTACGACACCGCCGCCATCCTGCTCGCCGCGGGGCTCGACCCCGAGCGCTGCACCCTCTTTCGCCAGAGCGACGTGCCCGAGCACACCGAGCTCACCTGGCTGCTCTCAAGCGTGACCGAGCTCGGACGCCTGCAGCGCATGCACCAGTTCCGCGACAAGTCTTTCGGGCAGCGCGAGCTGGTGTCGGCCGCTCTGCTGCTGTACCCCGTGCTGCAAGCCGCCGACGTGCTCGCCTACCGGGCGAGCGAGGTGCCGGTTGGCGAGGACCAGCGCGAGCACCTGGAGCTGATGCGCGACGCGGCAAGGCGCTTCAACGCGCGCTTCGGCGACGGCGATGAAGTGCTCGTCGTGCCCGAGCACCGGATTCCACAGGTGGGGGCGCGCATCATGGACCTGCAGGATCCGACCCGCAAGATGTCCACGACGGGCGGCTCGCCGCAGGGCACCGTGTTCGTGCTCGACGAGCCGGCGGCGATCGGGAAGAAGCTGCGCGGCGCCGTCACGGACTCCGGCAGCGAGGTCTGCCGCGCGCCGGAGAAGCCCGGTGTGAGCAACCTGATCGAAATCCTCGCCGCCGTGCGCGGCGTCGAGCCGGCCGCCGTCGAAGCCGAGTTCGCCTCTGCTGGGTACGGCGAGTTCAAGGCCGCGGTGGCGGGCGCCGTGGTCGACTACCTCGCGCCCGTGCGCGAGCGCTACCTGCAGCTGCGCGCCGACGAGACGGCGCTCGAGGCGATCCTCGAGGACGGGGCCCGCCGCGCGCACGAGATGGCGCACGCGACGATGCTCGACGTGCGCAAGCGCATGGGGCTCGGCGCTCCACGTCGGGACCGGGCGCTACGGTGACGCGGTGGGTTCGCGTCCAGTGAGCTGCGCCAAGGCCCGCGCCCCGGGGCTGCGGCGGTGAGCGTCGCGAGCTTCGAGCTCGACCTCGAGATCTTCTCGGGGCCGTTCGATCTGTTGCTCACGCTCGTGCTGCGCGAGGAGGTCGACCTGATGGAGCTCGAGCTTGCCGAGGTGGTGCTCGCGTATCTCGATCACCTCGAGTCGCGCGGCGAGCTCGACCTCGAGGCGGCGACCGAATTCATCGTGCTGATCGCCGCTCTGCTGGAGCTGAAGTCGCGACTGATGCTGGCGGGCGAGGAAGAGGGCCTCGACGCCCTGGCAGAGCTCGAGCCCGAGCACGCCGCCGAGGAGCTGCTCGCGCGCATGCTCGATGCGCGCCGCTACCGGTCAGCCGCAGCCCATTTGAGGGAGCTGCTCGCGCGCGAGCGTGGGGTGCGCTTCCGTGACGCGCCACTGCCCACGCACTTGCGCCGCGTGATCATGCAGCCAGCCCCGGGCTCCGCCGACCCGCTGATTCTTGGCGAGGCGATCGGCCGGCTGCTGAGCGCTCCGCCGGCCATCAACCTCGAGCACGTCGCCGTCCCCCGCGTGCCCGTCGCCGAGCGCGTGGCGCACCTGCGCCGGCTGCTGCGCCGCGGGAGCTTCAGCTTCGACGAAGCCGTCGCGGGCGCAGACCGTATGACGGTCGCGGTCACCGTGTTCGCGCTGCTCGAGCTCTACAAGCGCGGCGAGGCCAACTGGGCGCAGGCGGAGAACTTCGGCGACATCGCCGTGCACGCAGCCAGCCCCCCCGCGACCGAGCGCGGGGCGCTGGAGCGGGCTGACCTCGCGCTCGCAGCCGGGGGTGCGATGTGAGCGGGAGTCCCCAGGAGCCGCAGCTCGTGCGCGCCGTCGAGCCGCAGCTCGTGAGCGCCGTCGAGCCGCAGCTCGTGCGCACGGTTGAGGCGCTGCTGTTCCTTTCCAACGATCCGCTCAGCGCGGGCGAGCTCGCTGAGGCGACGCAGGCGAGCGAACGGGACGTCGCCGGCGCGATCGCCCAGCTTCGACTCCACTACGCGCCCGGCGAGTCGGGCATCAGGCTGCGCGAGCTCGCAGGCGGGTGGACGTTCACGAGCGACCCCGCCGCCGAGGAGGCCGCGCGGCGCCTGTTCAGCCGCACGCGCGTGGCCGCGCTGACCCCCGCACAGGCCGAGACGCTCGCGATCGTCAGCTACCTGCAACCCGTCTCGCGGCCAGAGATCACGCGCATCCGCGGCGTGAGCGCCGACTCGGCGACCTCCACGCTGCTCGACCGCGAACTGATCGAGGAGGCCGGGCACTCGCAGTTCGGAGCGGTCCTCTACCGCACCACGACCCAGTTCCTCAAGCTCTTCGGGCTGCGCAGTCTCGATGAGCTGCCCGAGATCTCGCGCTGGGACCCCACGCCCGAGGAGCAGGGGCAGCTGCGTGAGCGCCTGCTGCGCGCCGGCGAGGCGCGGGCGGAGGTGCCTTAGGGCGCCACTGCGCCGAGCGTGTGCCCTCAGCGGGCGAGGGCGGGAGTCGCTTTGCCCGACAGCGGTGCCCCTCGCTGGCTTCGCGGGATAATTGCTGCGGATGTCGGCGAACGTGGACCTCGTGCGCTCGATCTATGCGGACTGGGCGCGCGGGGACTTCACCGCAATCGGGTGGGCGGATTCCGAAATCGAGTTCGTGTTCGCTGGCGGACCTGCCCCTGGTGCTTGGACGGGCGTCAGCGACATGGCAGCCACCATGCGCGACTTCGTCATGGCCTGGAGGGACTTCCGGGTCAAAGCGGAGGAGTACCGCGAGCTCGATAACGAGCGCGTTCTCGTCTTCTCCAACCTCGGCGGGTCCGGCAAGACGAGCGGACTTTCGCTGCGGGAGATGCGGTCGGAGGGAAGCGAGCTGTTTCAGATACGCCGCGGCAAGGTAGTGCGGCTGGTCATCTACTGAGATCGCGACCGCGCGCTCGCCGATCTTGGGCTCGAGAAGTAGGGCTTCAGGCTACTTCGGCCGCCAGCTGCCCGCAGGCCGCGTTGATCGCACGCCCCCGCGTCAGGCGCACGGTGGCTGGGATGCCGCGCGACTGCAGCGCCGCTTGGAAGGCGGCGATCGACTCGCGGGTGGAACCCCTGTAGGGGTCGGCGCCTGCGGCGATGGTGGCGTTGTAGGGGATCAGGTTGACCTTGAAGATCGATGAACCGCGTGCGCCGGGCCGGGGTCCGGCAGCGGAGCGCTCGCCCGGGCCGCCCGCCGGACGCGCCCGTGCCGCCGGATAGGCGCCCGCCGCCGGCCCGGTGAGCAGCCGCGCCAGCGCGAGCGCTTGCTCGTAGCGGTCGTTGACGCCGGCGAGCAGCACGTACTCCACGAAGATGCGGCGCCGTCTGCGCGCGTGGAAGGCACGAGCGGCGTCGATCACGTCCCTGAGCGGGAAACGGTCGTTGACGGGCATCAGCTGCGAGCGCAGCGCTTCCTCGGCGGCATGCACGGAGATCGCGAGCCGCAGTGGCCGGTCGTGCTCGGCGAGCCGTTCGATGCCCGGGATCCAGCCGACGGTCGAGATGGTCGTGCGCCGCTGCGTCACGCCGAGGTCGGGCAGGCGCTCGCAGGCGGCGAGCACGGCATCGAGGTTGAGCATCGGCTCACCCATGCCCATGAACACGCAGTGCGTGAGTGGCCGCGCGGCACGCTCACCCTGGCCGCTCGCGCGAGGCGTGGCGGGGTGTCCGCCGTGGGCGCCGTGGTCGCCGCGAGCTGCGCTCCGGTAGCGCGGGTGCTCTTCCACGCGCGTGAAGTGCAGCGCCTGATCGACGATCTCGGACGCGCTGAGGTTGCGCGCGAAGCGCATGCGCCCGGTCGCGCAGAACGTGCAATCGAGCGGGCAGCCGGACTGCGAGCTCACGCAGATCGAGCGGCGCCGGTCGCGGTAGCGCATCAGCACGGTCTCCAGCGGATGCCCGTCGCGCGTGGCGAACCGGGCCTTGATGGTTCCGTCGCAGGCGCGCGACTCGCGCTGGAGCTGCAGGCTGGAGAAGGGAAGCTCGCTCGCGAGCGCCTCGCGCAGCCAGGCGGGCAGGTCGGTCATCTGCTCATAGGAGGCCGCGCCCCTCGCAGCCCAGCCCCACACCTGGCGCGCGCGGAATCGCGGCTGCCCGTGCCGGGCGAGCGTCTGCTCCAGCAACTCGAGGTCCATCGATGCAATGGTTGCAGCAGATGCGTCTTGCCAAGTACCTCGCGCACGCCGGCGTGGCATCGCGTCGCGCCGCCGAGAGGGTGATCGCAGACGGGCGCGTGACGGTTGACGGCGAGCTCGTCACGGACCCCGCATGCGACGTGGACGAGCAGAGCGTCGTCGCGCTCGACGGAAGGCCGCTCGAGGGAGCCGAGCGGCGCGTGGTCTACGCGCTCAACAAGCCCGTTGGCGTGGTCTCGACGGCGCGCGACACGCATGGTCGGCGGACGGTGCTGAGCCTCGTGCCATCGCACGGGCTGCGTCTGTATCCGATCGGGCGCCTCGACGTGCAGTCGAGCGGGCTGATCCTGCTGAGCAACGACGGGGAGCTCGCCAACCGCCTGACGCATCCGAGCTTTCAGGTCCCCAAGACCTACCGCGTGAAGGTCGGCGGGAGCAGGGTTTCTGAGCGCGCGCTGCGCGCGCTGCGCGCGGGCGTACATCTCGAGGATGGGCTGACGGCGCCGGCGGCGGCGCGCCTGCTGGGTGCGCACGCGATCGAGATCACGATCCACGAGGGCCGCAAGCGCCAGGTGCGGCGCATGTGCGCCGCGGTCGGGCATCCGGTGCTGGAGCTGCAGCGCGTCGCCTTCGGGCCGCTGCGCCTGGGGGCGCTGCAGCAGTCTGAGCACCGGCGCCTGAGCGCGGCAGAGATCGAGCAGCTGCGCGCGCTCTGACACAATCGCGCCCCATGCGGCTCTTCGCCCTGCGCGGCGCGATCAGCGTCGAGCGAAACGACGCCAAGGACATCCTGGACGCGACGGCGACCTTGATGCAGGAGATCATCGAGCGCAACGCGCTAAAGCCGCCGGACGTCGTCAGCTGCATCTTCACCGCCACCAACGACCTCAACGCCGAGTTCCCCGCGGTGGCGGCGCGCGCGATCGGCTTCGACCGCGTTCCGCTGCTGTGCGCGCGCGAGATGGGCGTGCCAGGAGCGCTGCCGCGCGTGATCAGGGTGCTGATCCACTACTACGCGCCGGAGGATCACAGCGCCACCCACGTCTACCTCGGCGAGGCGAGCTCGCTGCGTGCGGACTTGAGCGCGGCACAATAGGGCGCGTGTCGCTCGAGTTCTCAGCGCGCATCGCCCGCATCCCCAGCTATCCGGTGGCCGGCGGCTACGCGGCCGAGGCCCCGCCGGTGCGCCTGGCGAGCAACGAGTCTCCCTTCCCTCCGCTCCCGCCGGTGCGCGAAGCGGTCGAGCGCGCGCTTCAGACGCTCAACCGCTACCCCGACCCGTCCAACTCGCTGCTGCGCAAGCGCCTATCCGAGCGCTACGAGGTCCCGTCCTCTCGCATCGCGATCGGCAACGGCTCCTGCGACATCCTGCTGGCCGCCGGCGAGGCGCTGCTCGAGCCCGGAGCGGAGGTCCTCTACGCGTGGCCGTCGTTCTCGGTGTACCCGCACCTGAGCGCTGCGTCGGGCGCGCGTGCGGTGACTGTGGCGCTCGACGAGCACGAGCGCCACGACCTCGAGGCGATGCTCTCCGAGATCACCGTTGCGACGCGGCTGGTGCTCGTGTGCAACCCCAACAACCCGACCAGCACGGCTGTGCCGCTGGCGCAGCTTGCCGACTTCGTCGCCGAGGTCCCGCCGCAGGTGTGCGTAATCGTCGATGAGGCCTACTGCGAGTTCAGCACGCTGGAGGATCCCGACGCATCGATTGAGCTGCTCGACCGCCACCCCAACCTCGCACTGCTGCGCACTTTCTCCAAGGTCCACGGCCTGTGCGGGCTGAGGGTCGGGTTCGCGCTGTGCGGGTCCGAGGAGCTGCCGCTCGCGCTGGAGAAGGTGCGCCAGCCGTTCTTCTGCAACGCGCTGGCCCAGGCTGCGGCGACGGAGGCGCTGTCACACCAGGACGCCGTCATCGACCGCGTAGCCGCGACCGTGGCCGAGCGGATCTCGATGGATGAGAGGCTGCGCGCGCTGGAGCTCGAGCCGGCGGAGTCGCAGGCGAACTTCTGCTGGTTCTCCCTCGGCGAGCGCGAGGAGCTGCAGGTGCTGCGTGACCTCGAGCACCGTGGGGTGCTCGTGCGCGGCGGGTCGGCGCTCGGGCGCGAGGGCAACCTGCGCGTGACGTACGGCAGCTCGCGCGAGAACGAGCTGTTCCTGACGGCGCTTGCCGAAGTGCTTTGAAGCTGCTACAAAGTCGGCGAGACGACCGTGCACTGCGCAGCCACCGCATACCTTCGCAGCACCCTCGCGTGCGCCGCGCGCTCGTCCTATTCCTGGCGATTTATGTAGGCGCTTCGGCCCGGGTCCGACCGTGAGCGGGCCCGCGCGGCCGCTGCGGGTCCCCGCGCGGGACTGAGCGCCCTTTCCACGGGGCACTGGCCCCACTCGCGACCGCTCCGCGGCGCGGGCCTCACGGTACGCAGGCGGTGCCCGTGCGGGCGCTCCGCGCGCCCGGCGCGAAGGCCACAGCAAGCCGTAGTTATTGAAAGGATGAGTCGATGATGATTGTCATGAGGGAGACCGCGACCGACGAGGAGGTGGAAGCGGTCGTGCGCAAGATCGAGGGGGCCGGCGCGATCGCGCATCGCAGCCGCGGCGCGCGCGTGACGGTGATTGGCGCGATCGGCGACGTCGAGCAGGACGTCAGCGTCGAGAGCCTCGGGCTCGAGGGGCTGCCGGGCGTGGACCGCGTGGTGCCGATCCTGAAGCCGTACAAGCTCGCCTCGGCGCAGATCACGCACGGCGAGCGCACGGTGCTCGACATTGAGGGCCGAAAGGTGGGAGGCGAGAGCTTCGCCCTGATCGCGGGGCCGTGCACGGTCGAATCGCGCGACGTGACGCTGCAGACGGCGCGCATCGTGCGCGACGCTGGGGGGACGCTGTTCCGCGGCGGCGCTTACAAGCCGCGAACCTCGCCCTACGCCTTCCAGGGCCTGGGCGCGGAGGGGCTTCGCCTGCTCGCCGAGGCCAAGGCCGAGACGGGGATGCCGATCGTGACCGAGCTGATGGACATCCGCGATCTCGACGCGGTGCTGGAGGTGGCCGACGTCGTCCAGATCGGCGCGCGCAACATGCAGAACTACCCGCTGCTGGCCGAGATCGGTCGCTGCGGGCGCCCGGCGCTGTTGAAGCGAGGCCTGTCGGCGCCGCTCGACGAGCTGCTGATGGCCGCCGAGTACATACTCAAGGAAGGCAACCGCAACGTGATGCTGTGCGAGCGGGGGATCCGCACGTTCGAAACCGACCACCGCCGGGTGACCCTCGACCTGATGGCGGTGCCGATCCTGAAGGAACTCTCGCATCTGCCGGTGATCGTCGACCCGAGCCATGCGGCCGGACGCCGCGAGCTCGTGCTGCCGATGTCCCTCGCGGCTGCTGCCGCAGGAGCGGACGGCATCATCGTCGAGACGCACCCCAATCCCGAGGAGGCTGTTTGCGACGGCCCGCAGGCGCTTCGCGCGGACGGCTTCGCAGACTACGTGGCCGCGGTCGAGCGGGCTGCGACGCTGGCGGGCAAGGCGCTCAGCGCCGTCTGATGGCGGACCGGCCGCGGCGAGGAGCCAGCGCGCGGCCGGCCGTCCCGCGGGGGCGGACGCCTTGAGGGTTGCGGTCCTCGGCCTTGGGCTGATCGGCGGATCGATCGGGCTGGCGGCGCGCCGGCGCGGGGGCGCGGTGGTGGCCGGCTACGACCCCGACGAGCACGCCGCCTCCGCGGCGCTCGGGCTGGGAGCGATCGAAGCGCGCGCGCAGGACGTGCGCGGCGCGGTCGAGGGCGCGGAGGTGGTCTTCGTGGCCACGCCGGTGGGCGCCCTCGCGGAGACGGTTCGCGCGGCGCTTGAGCACGCGGGCGCCGACACAGTCGTCACCGATGTGGGATCGACCAAGCGAGTGGTGGCCGAGGCGGGGTCCGATGCGCGCTTCATCGGCGGTCACCCGCTCGCCGGCGCCGAGACCTCGGGCGTGGAGCATGCGCGTGAGGACCTATTCGAGGCCGCCACCTGGTATCTGACGCCCGCGCAGGGGAGCACGGCGGGCGTGCTGTACGAGCGCCTGCACCGCCTGCTCACGAGCATGGGAGCGCGGCCTGCGGCGATCGACGCCGACACGCACGACCGCCTGCTTGCATGCGTCTCGCAGCTTCCGCATGTGCTCGCCAACCTGCTTGCAGCGCAGGCGGCGGGAGCGCTGAGCGGGCAGGAGCCGCGACGCCTGCCGGCAGTGGGCCCGAGCTTCCGCGACGCGACGCGCGTGGCGGGCGCGAACAGCGGCATCTGGACGGACATCTACATGTCCAACCGCGACGCGCTGGCGACGGCCATAGACGAGTTTGCGGAACGCCTGGGGCAGATGCGCTCGTTGCTCGCCGCGGCGGACGCGGCGGGCGTGCGCGCGTGGAACGAGCGCGCGCGCGTCGATCGCGAAGCTCTGCTGGGCCCGGGCGTGACGGGCGGTCCGGTGCACGAGCTGCGCGTGTCGGTTCCGAACCGCCCGGGGGTGATCGCGGAGATCGCGCTCGCGCTGGGCGGCGCGGGCGTGAACATCGCGGACATGGCGCTGTCGCCGTCGGAGGACAACAGCCAGGGGGTCGTTGCGCTGTGGATCTCCGGCGATCAGCAGGGCGCTCGCGCGCAGGAGCTGATCGCAGGGCTGGGCTTCCCGGTGGCGCGGCCGTGAGCGGCGCCGGCCCTGACCTCGCCGCCGGCGGGGGGGTGCGGAGGCGATGAAGATGCGCTTCGAGCCCGCGCACGGCCTGGCGGGCGAGCTGAAGGCGCCGCCTGACAAGTCGATCTCCCATCGCGCCGCGCTGCTCGGCGCGATGGCCTCTGAGCCAGTCCGCATCGAGCGCTTCCTGCACGCCGACGACACGACGGCGACGTTGCGGGCGGTCGCGGCCCTGGGTGCGCTGGTCGAGGAGCGAGTGGAAGAGGTGATCGTGCGCGGGACGGGCCTGCGGGAGGCGCGCGAGCCTGGCCACACCATAGACGTGCGCAACGCCGGCACGCTCCTGCGCCTGCTGCCGGGCTGGCTTGCAGCCCAGGAGGGGCGCTCGTTCACGCTGGACGGCGACCAGTCGATCAGGCGGCGTCCGATCGATCGGATCGCTGAGCCGTTGCGCCAGATGGGGGCGGAGCTGAACCCCACCGACGGGCGCTACGCCCCGTTCGAGGTTCGCGGGGCTCGCCTGCGCGCGATCTCGCACGAGCTCGGCGTGGCGAGCGCGCAGGTGAAGTCGTGCGTCCTGCTCGCGGCACTGGCCGCAGACGGGGCGACGACGGTCGGGGAGCCCGCGCAGAGCCGCGACCATACCGAGCGAATGCTGCTGGCGGCGGGCGTGGGCATACATCGTCACGGCCGCCATGTCACCGTGCAGAACACCGATGAGCTGCTGCTGCACCGCGTCCGCGTCCCCGGCGACGTCAGCTCGGCGGCCTTCCTGGTGACGGCTGGCGTGCTGGTTCCCGGCTCGCGCCTGCTGATCGGCGATGTGGGCGTGAACTGGTCGCGGACGGGCTTCTTGCGCATCGTGCGCCGCATGCAGGGGATCGTGCTCGGCGATCTGGAGCCCGAGGGCGGCGAGCTCTCGGCCGAGGAGCCGGTGAGCGACCTCGACGTTGCACATGGGGCGCTCGAGGGCGCGGTCGTGGAGGCCGAGGAGGTTCCGCTGGCAATCGACGAGCTGCCGCTGGTGGCGCTGCTGGGGTGCTTTGCGGAGGGCGAGACCGTCGTGCGCGGCGCGCAGGAGCTGCGCGTGAAGGAGTCCGACCGCATCGCCGGTGTGGTCGACGGGCTGCGCGGCCTCGGGGGCGAGATCGAGGCCACCGATGACGGCTTCGCAGTGCGCGGCACGGGCGGGCTGCGGGGCGGAGCGCTCGACTCGCGCGGCGACCACCGCCTGGCGATGATGGGCGCGGTGGCGGGCCTGGCCTCGCGCGAGGGCGTCGAGGTGGCGGGCATGGAGACGGCAGCCGTCTCCTACCCCTCGTTCGTCGAGGACCTTCAGAGCCTGCACCCGTGACGCGCGCGCCGCGATGCTCGTAGCGATCGACGGCCCCGCGGGCGCCGGCAAGACCACGGTCGCGCGAGCGCTCGCGCGGGAGCTCGGCTTTCCCTACCTCGACAGCGGTGCGATGTACCGCAGTGTGGCTTTGATGTGGCTCGCTTCGCCGGCCAGCGAGCCGGCTGCTCTCGCCAGAGGGTCGCGTATCGAGTTGCGCGGCGAGGTTGTGCTGCTCGACGGCCGCGACATCACTAGCGCGATCCGCGAGCCGCGGGTGACGGAGGCTGCCTCGACGCTTGCCGCGGACCGTGGTGTGCGCGAGGCGCTGGTGGCGAAGCAGCGGGCGCTGCTCACGAGCGGCGACTGGGTGGCCGAGGGCAGGGACATCGGCACGGTCGTGGCGCCTGACGCTGCGTTGAAGGTCTTCTTGACGGCGGCGCCGCGCGAGCGCGCACGCCGCCGCGCGGACGAGCTCGGCGCCGACGTGGACGCGGTGCTGGCCGAGCAGGCGCTGCGCGACGCGCGCGACTCCACGCGCGCACACTCGCCGCTGCGGCCGGCCGAGGGGTCGGTCACGCTCGACACGACGGGCATGTCCGTGGCGCAGGTGGTCGCGCACGTGGCCGCGCTCGCGCGCAAGGCTGGAGCCTGACCGAGCGACCTGCGCGGTCATACTGGCGCCATGAAGGTCGCCGTCGTGGGCTATCCGAACGTGGGCAAGTCCTCGCTCGTCAATCGCCTCTCGGGTACGCGCGAGGCGGTCGTGCACCGGCGTCCGGGCGTCACGCGCGACCGCAAGGAGATCCCGTGCGAGTGGAACGGCTTGCAGTTCGAGCTGATCGACACCGGCGGCGTCGACCTGCGCGAGCGAGACTCGCTCGCGGGCTCGATACGCGAGCAGGCACAGGCGGCGCTCGCGGATGCGCAGCTCGCGGTGCTGGTCGTGGACGCGCGCGCGGGCGTGCGCCCGGGCGATGAGGAGCTTGCCGAGCTGCTGCGCCGCGCGCCGGCGCCGGCGATCGTCGCGGCGAACAAGATCGACTCGTCACTCGAGCTGGCGCTGGCTGCCGACTTCCACCGCCTGGGCCTGGGCGAGCCGCTGGCCGTATCCGCCGCCCAGGGCCTCGGCACGGGCGACCTGCTGGACCGCATCGTCGAGCTGCTCGGCGCGCCCAGCGAAGTGGCGCGCGAGACGCAGGGCGCGGGCGGGGCGGAGGCGGAGGCGCCGGCTGTGCGGGTGGCTGTCATCGGGCGCCCCAACGTGGGCAAGTCATCGCTCGTCAACCGTTTTGCGGGCGAGGAGCGCGTGATCGTCGCCGAGGCGGCTGGCACGACGCGGGATGCGATCGACATGCCGCTGCGGGTGCAGGACCGCGAGCTCATCCTCGTCGACACAGCGGGCCTGCGGCGGCAGTCCAAGGTCGCTGACTCGGTCGAGTACTACACGGCGCTGCGCTCCCAGCGCGCCGCCGAGCGCGCTGACGTGGCGATGGTCGTGTGCGACGCGACCGACGGCGTGACGGCGCAGGACCTGCGCGTCGCGGAGCTTGCGATGAAGGCGGGCTGCGCGACGCTGATCGTGCTCAACAAGTGGGACCTGCAGGCGGATGGCGAGCAGGAGCTGAGGCGCGCGCGCGAACGCGTCGCCGAACGCCTGCGCCTGCGCCCGCGCGTTCTGACGGCGAGCGCGAAGAGCGGGCGCAACGTCTCGCGCCTGCTGAGTGAGGCGATCGCGCTTGGCGATCGCGTGGCCGGGCGCATACCGACGGCGGAGCTCAACCGCTTTCTCGCCGAGGCCGTGCAGGCGCGCCAGCCGCCGGTGGGCACGCGGCGCGGCTCGGCGCAGCACCGCTTGAAGCTGATTTTCATGACGCAGACCGCGCAGCGTCCGCACCGCTTCGCCATCCAGGTCAACTCCCGCGGGCGCGTGACGCGCGACTACGCGTACTTCCTCGAGAACCGCCTGCGAGCGCGCTACGGCCTGGAGGGCGTGCCGCTGATCATCGACTTCGTCGAGCGCGGCGAGCGCCGCGCCGGCCGCCGGCGCGCGCCGCTTCCCGGGAAGGGTGCGCCGCTGGCGTAGACTGTCGCCGCTCTCCGCCTGTCCGGCATCACGACGTACGACCCTGGAGCGATTTCTGCGCAATGAGCGAGCTTTCTGACAGCGAATTCCTGTTCACGTCGGAGTCCGTAACGGAGGGACACCCCGACAAGATCGCCGACCAGATCTCCGACGGGGTGCTGGACGCGGTGCTCGCCGACGACCCGTACGGTCGCGTCGCGTGCGAGACGCTGGTCAACACCGGCCTGATCGTGGTCTCGGGCGAGATCTCCACGGAGACGTACGTCGACATCCAGGGGGTGGCACGCGAAACGGTGCGCAAGATCGGCTACGACGACGCCGGCTACGGCTTCGACTGCCACACGTGCGCGGTCATCAACGCGATCGACAAACAGTCGCCGGACATCGCGCAGGGCGTCGATGCGGCGTATGAGACGCGCCATGACCCTTCCGACGAAGACGAGCTCGATGTGGCCGGCGCGGGCGACCAGGGGATGATGTTCGGTTACGCGACGAACGAGACCGAAGAGCTGATGCCGCTGCCGATCTCGCTTGCGCACAAGCTCGCCAAGCGCCTCTCTGAGGTCCGCAAGGGGGAGGTCATCCCATATCTGCGCCCCGACGGCAAGACTCAGGTGACGGTGCGCTACCAGAACGGGCGCCCGGTGGAGGTCGAGAAGATCCTGATCTCGACGCAGCACGCCGACGGCATCGACAGCGAGACGCTGATCAAGCCGGACCTGTTCGAGCACGTTCTGCGCCCGGTCATCCCGGCCGAGCTGTACGAGGAGAAGAAGCTGGCCAAGAACTTCCTGGTCAACCCGACGGGGCGCTTCGTGATCGGCGGGCCGATGGGCGACTGCGGGCTGACGGGGCGCAAGATCATCGTCGACACCTACGGGGGCATGGCGCGCCACGGCGGTGGCGCGTTCTCGGGCAAGGATCCCTCCAAGGTGGACCGCTCCGCGGCCTATGCGGCGCGCTGGGTGGCCAAGAACATCGTCGCGGCCGGCCTCGCCGACCGGGCCGAGGTGCAGGTCGCCTATGCGATCGGCGTCGCGCACCCCGTGTCGGTGATGGTCGAGACGTTCGGCACCGCGCAGGGCGGCGCGACCCGCACGACGATCGCGCGGGCTGTCGAGGAGGTCTTCGACCTGCGCCCGGGCTCATTCCGCGAGGAGCTCAAACTGCACCGCCCGATCTACCAGAAGACCGCTGCCTACGGCCACTTCGGCCGCGACGAGCACGACTTCACGTGGGAGCGCATCGACAAGGTGGAAGCCCTGCGCGCTGCCGCCGGGCTCTGACCTAGTGTCAGGGCGATGCCAGCCATCGCCCAGGTGGAGCCGATGACCACGGCCCGCGCTCTGCGCGGGCCGTTCGACTACCGCCTGCCCGATGAGCTGCGGGAGGCGGGCGTGCAGGTCGGCTCGATGCTCGTCGTCCCCTTCGGCCGCCGCAACGTGCTCGGGGTGGTGGTCGGACTCGCCGACTCCAGCGAGGTCGTCGAGGAGAAGCTGCTGGCGCCCTTGCGCGCGCTGGAGCTGGGGGTGCCGCCGGCGCTGGTGGGACTGGCGGAATGGATCGCCGCCGAGTACTGCTCGACGCTTGCTCGGGCGCTGTCGCTGGTGCTCCCGCCGGGCGCCACACGACGCCTGGGTGGCCGCCGCCGGCGGGCGGTCCCAGCTCTGACTCATCTCCCGGTTGGCTCGCGCGCCGCCGCGCCGCCGGCCCTCAGCGGCGACCAGCGCGCGGTGCTCGAGGCCCTCGAACACGACCTCGTGGAGCGCCGCGCGGGGCTCAGGCTGCTGCACGGTGTGACGGGGTCGGGCAAGACGGAGGTCTACCTGCGAGCGGCCCACCTGGCGCTCGAGCAGGGCCGCGGGGTGATCGTGCTGGTCCCCGAGATCGCGCTCACACCGCAGATCGTCGGCCGCTTCATCGACCGCTTCGGTGAGACCGTCGCGGTGCTCCACTCGCAGCTGCGCCCCGCGGAACGCTACGCGGAGTGGCGCCGCCTGCGCGCGGGTGAAGCGCGCGTCTGCGTTGGGCCGCGCTCGGCCGTCTTCGCTCCCATCGAGGACGTGGGCCTGATCGTGGTGGACGAGGAGCACGAGAGCTCCTACAAGCACGAGGGCGACCCCCGCTACGACGCGCGTGAGGTGGCCGAGGAGCGAGCGCGCCGCTGCGGCGCCCTGCTGCTGGCGGGCAGCGCGACACCGCGCGCGGAGAGCGTGCACAGGCTCGCGCGGATGCAGCTGCCGCGCCGTATCGATGGGCGCCGCCTGCCGCGGGTCCACGTGCTCGACATGCGCGAGCACGCTGGCGGGCACGGTCACCCCGTCGGGCACGGGCACCCCGTCGGGCACAGGCAGCCGGGCGGCCTTCACCCGCTCACCGATGAGGCGCTCGCGCGCGTGCGCGCCGCGCGCGGCAAGGCGATCGTGCTGCTCAACCGCCGCGGCTGGTCGAACTTCCTCTCCTGTCGCAGCTGCGGTCGCGTGTGGAGCTGCCCGCACTGCGACGTCGCGCTCGTCCTACACCGCGCCGCCCGCTGTCTGGCCTGTCATCACTGCGGCCACCGCCGGCCCACTCCGGCCAGCTGCGAGCACTGCCTCTCGACCTCTGTGGCGCGTCACGGCGCCGGTACCGAGCGCCTGCAGCATGAGCTCGAGCGCGTGCTCGGCGACGGCGGCTTCCCGGTCTTCAGGCTCGACGCCGACGCGGTGTCGGCGGAGCCCTCCGGCGTTGCAGCCCTGCTGCACCGCTTCGAGAGCGCGGAGTGCGGCGCGCTGATCGGCACACAGATGGTGGCCAAGGGCCACGACTTCCCGGACGTCAGCCTGGGCGTCGTGCTCGACGCCGACGCCACGCTGCGCTTTCCGGACTTCCGCGCCGAGGAGCGCACGTTCGCGCTCATCGCCCAGCTCGCCGGACGGGTCGGCCGCGGGGGCGAGGGGCACGTGCTCGTGCAGACGATCGCGCCGCAGGCGCGCGCGATCGTCCACGCGGCCGCGCACGACAGCGAGGGCTTCCTCGCTGGGGAGCTCGAGCGCCGCCGCGCGCTCGGCTATCCGCCCTTCTCGCACCTGATCCGGATCGTGTGCGCGGCCGGAGACTCGCGCGCCGCGCGCGGCGCGGCGCAGGCCGTGCGCGGGCGGCTCGACGGCTTCGCGGCTGCGCACGGCGACGGCGTCTCGGACCGCCCCCCCGAGCGGGTCATCCTCGGACCGGCGGCGCTGTTTCGCCTGCGCGGGCGCGAGCGCCAGATGGTGCTCGTCAAGGCGGCCGACCGGCGCTCGGCGGTCCAGACGGTCGGCCATGCCGTCGCGCAGGCGGCTGCTGCGCGCGAACACGCAGGGGTGAGCTTCAGCGTCGACGTGGACCCGCAGTAGCAACTGCGACTCGTGCGCCGATGAGCGGCTAGCATCGGCCGGCAGGGACGAGTGAGGTGTGAGACCGCTTGAGGACCCGAAGATCGCACGGTGAACGCCACGCAGGGCGTCGCCGGCCGCTCGCGTGGGCGGTAGTAGGCGCGAGCTTGTCCGCCCTGCTGCTTGCGCTGTCGGCTCAACTCGCGTTCGCTGATGTGACGCCCACAGCGTCGTTCATCGCGAGCGCGAACTACGGCGTGGAACTCCCGGTGCAGTTCGACGCGGGCAAATCGGAAGACCCCGACGGGAAGATCGTGAGGTACAGCTGGAAATTCGGTGACGGGAGCGAAGGCAGCGGTGTCGCGCCTGCACACACGTACGCGGCGACCGGTACCTACGAAGTGACGCTCATCGTCGAAGACGACGCACACCTCGAAGCGATGACGACACAATCGGTAGCGGTCAGGAAATCACAGAAAATCAGCTTCACCTCGACACCGCCGGGCGCGGCTGTGGTCGGCGGGGCCACGTACACGGTGGAAGCCACCGCGACCTCGGTCCTGCAGGTGTCGTTCTCCTCGGGCACGCCCGCCGTGTGCGCCGTCTCGGTCTCGACCGTGAGCTTCATCGGAGCTGGGACGTGCACGGTTCTTGCCGACCAGCAGGGCAACAACGAATTCGCTCAGGCGGTGCAGCGACAGCAGTCCTTCGCCGTCGGCAAGGGCACCCAGAACATAAGCTTCACCTCTGCTCCGCCAGGCGCGGCCGCGGTCGGCGGGGCCACGTACACGGTTGAAGCGGCCGCGACCTCGGGCCTGCCGGTCTCGCTCTCCTCGGGCACGCCAGGAGCGTGCGCCATCTCGGGCGCCACTGTGAGCTTCATCGGAGTTGGCACGTGCACGATCCTGGCGAACCAGCCGGGCAACGAAAACTACGAAGCCGCCGCGCAGCAAGGCCAGTCCTTCGCCGTCGGGAAGGGCACCCAGAAAATCAGCTTCACCTCGACCCCTCCGGGCGCGGCCGTGGTCGGCGGGGCCACGTACACGGTGGGAGCCACCGCGACCTCGGGCCTGCCGGTGTTGTTCTCCTCGGGGACGCCCGCCGTGTGCGCCGTCTCGGGCTCGACCGTGAGCTTCGTGGGCGTCGGCACATGCACGGTGCTGGCTGACCAGGGCGGGAGTGGAAACTACAACGCGGCCGCGCAGGCGGCGCAGTCGTTTGCCGTGCGCGCCGTGCGCCCGTCGGCGCCTAACAGCAACTTCGGCGGGCATGCGAGCTACAACACGCGGACTGGCGCCATCACCGTGAATGTGACAGTCAGCAATCCGGGCAGATTCACGTGGCGGGCGACGTTCGCCAACGGCAAGTTCGGCGTCTTCGCATCGGCGCGCTCCAAATGTCGCCATGGCCAACTGAGGCTGAACGGCAAGTGCCGGCCCGCGGCGATCACATTTGGCAAGGGCGTGACGAACGTGACGGGCGCCGGTCCGGTGACTTTCGTGATAAAGCCGAGCAGATCAGCGACACGGGCGCTCAAGTCCCGCGCGGGACGCAAGAAGGGCGTCCCAGTCAGCCTGAGCCTCAGATACCAGTCCTCGCTCGGCGGCGCACCCGTGTCGCACACGGCGTCCTTGACGGTCAAGCTCAAGGGCTAAGGGCTCGAGCGCTGCCAGGCGAGGCCGACCCGGCGCGTCAGCTTGGTTTGATCCGCCGCGGCATTCGTCCAAATGTCCGTCTCGCCGGCGGTGTCCATGGCGGTCGCTAGCATCGCGCGGGCACGCGACGACGGGAGGAAGCTTGGCCGCTGGCCGATCGAGGCGCACACACTGGGACCTTGGATCAGGACCCGGGATGCGCGGTCGCGTGAGGTGGCTTGGAGCTCTCATCTGGTGCCTCTGCGCGCTGGCCGCGATCGCGGCGGGATGGGAGGCGCCCGCAGCAGCGGGAGCCGCGCGCGCGGTTCCGGCCAGCCAGACGCTGCTGGGCGGGCGCGCCTTCCCCTCCGGGGGCCAGAGTGCGCCCGTATCCCGGTCGATACCTCTACGGGTGGTCGAACCGGTCGCGTACGGGCGTCAGAAGCGCGAAGCTAGCGAGCGAGCGAGAGCGGAAGCGCAGCGAGCGAGCGGTGCCTCCGATGCCTCCAATGTCTTGCTCGGGTCACGCTCGGGCTTCGGACCGAACGCCGTCCTCTTCGAATCGCTCAACAGTCCTGGTCTCAGCGGGTCGGGCGAACTGACGCCACCGGACACGACGGGCGCGATCGGTCCAGCGCACTACGTCGAGTTCGTCAACTCCGAAGTCGCGGCCTTCTCGCGTGCGTCGCTCGGCGAGGTGGGCTCCGCGGTGGACCTGTCGACGTTCACGGGGGGGATCGCGGTGTGCGATCCGCAGATCAAGTACGACCCGCAGTCGAGTCGCTGGTTCTACGCAGCGCTCCGGTGTGACGGAACGAAAAAAGAAAATCGGCTGTACCTCGGCTTCTCGAAGACCAGTAATCCGACGGACTTCAGCATCGCGAAAGGGCACGGCTGGTGCGGCTACGAATACAACACCGGAGAAGCGCTCGAGGACTACCCAAAGCTCGGCCTGGACCCGACCCACATCATCCTGGGCACGAACAGCTTCAACGCCGTGAGTGAAGCGTTCGTCAGCGCACACATCTTCGCGGGCGCCAAGCCGACCGGGACGATCGAAGAATGCCCCGCCGCCCCCGAACTCAAACAGTTCGGCTCCCCACTGAGAACCTCGGTGGGCATTCCCGGCAATCTCGCCTTCACGCCCGAGCCCGCGACGGTTTCGGGCGAATCGCCGACCGGCTTTGTCGTCTCGGCCGACATCGGCGGGAAAAACCTCATGATCTGGCAGGTCGCTGGCACCGCGTCAAAACCCGAACTGTCAGCGCTCGGTGCCCCGGCAGTTCCGTCCTTCGAAGTTCCGCCGAACGCGCCGCAGCCTGGAACCGCCAATCAACTGGACACAAGTGACGCTCGTCTCACGCAGGCCGTCGCTGCCCCCGACCCGAATGCGGGCGGGGCTGAGGCCGTGTGGACCCAGCACACCATCGAAGGCGGCGCGGGGAGCGTGGTGCGCTGGTACGAGATCGTGCCGGGCAAACTGGAAGTGAGGCAGGTCGGCACGATTTCCGAACCGGGCAAGTTCGTCTTCAACGGCGCCATCGCGCCGACCCTCTCGGGGGGTGCGGTGGTCAACTACAACACCGCCAGCAGCTCGGCGTTCGTGCAGCTGATGGCACAGTCGAGAATCGGCTCGGCGCCGCTCGGCACGATGAACACCTCGATCCTGCTCGCCTCCTCGAGCGCCGCCGACGTGGACTTCAGCTGCCCGAGTGAAACGAAAGAAAAAGAACCCTGTCGTTGGGGTGACTACGCGGGCGCGAGCGTCGATCCGACCAGCGAAGACGTGGTCTGGGGATCCAACCAGACGAACGGCCTCGCCGCCGGAGGGTTCGCTCAGTGGCGCACTCGGAACTTCGCCCTCGAACCGAACGACCTCGTGCCAGTGGCCTCGTTCACGATCGTGCCCAACCCCGCCACGGCGGGCTCGCCGGCGGGCTTCAACGGCAACGCCTCGACCGACCCCGACGGCACGATCGCAAGCTACAGCTGGAACTTCGGCGATGGCACCGCGGCGGGGAGCGGCGCGGTGCCGACTCACGTCTACGGCGCACCTGGCACGTACACCGCCACGCTCACGGTTACTGACAATGGTGGCAACACGAGTTCGGTCTCCCAGGCGGTGAGCGTCGTGGCGGCGCCCGCGAGTTCGACCCTCACGCCGCTCCCCAGTGAACCTGCGCCCAAACCCAAACCGTCGCCCAACAGCGGCTTCTCCGGGCACGCGAGCTTCGATACGACGACCGGCGCCATCACGGTGAGCTTGACCGTCGCCAACTCCGGGATCTTCCGCTGGCTGGCGACGTTCGCGAACGGCAGGTTCGGTGTGTTTGCGGCGCGGGCGGCCAAATGCAAGGCCGGGCAGATCAGGCTCAAGCGCAAATGCCGGCCGGCGAAGGTGACGTTCGGCAGGGGCTCGAAGGCGGTGGCCGCCGCGGGGCCGGTGATCTTCACGATCAAGCCCACGGCCGCGGGCAGGAAGGCCCTGAAGACGGCCGCCAAACACAAGAAGGGCTTACCCGTCACGCTCACGATCACCTACCAGTCGGCGCTCGGGGGCGCGGCGGTGACGCACACAGCGGTGCTCAGCGTAAAGCTCAAGCGCTAGGCAGTCGCTCACCGCGATGCCGGGCGAGCGGCTGCGCATAAACTCAGGCCGTGGCCAACGAGAACACCGTGCAGGAGGCCGAAGAGGCCCCACTCGAGCACGCCGACGTCGAGGTTGAGCTCGAGCAGGGCGCGCCCCCCGTCGAGGAGCTCGACCCGGAGACGCGCGCGCGGCGCGACGCGGCGCTCGCCCGGGTGCGCAAGCTCGGCGACCCCGTGCTGCGCGCGAGCGCCGTCCCTGTGGAGCGCTTCGATGACGTGCTCGGCAGCGAGATAGACCGCATGGGTGAGCTCATGCACGACGCGCTGGGCGTGGGGCTCGCGGCGACCCAGCTGGGCGTGCTGCATCGCGTGCTCGTCTACCGCGTGGACCCCGAGGAGCCGGTGACTGCGCTCGTCAATCCGGAGCTCGAGTGGACGAGCGAGGAGGTCGAGGTCGCCGAAGAGGGCTGTCTGAGCCTGCCGGGTGTGCACGTAGAGGTCGAGCGTCCAGCGCGCGTGCGCGTGCGCGCGCGCGACCGCGCGGGCGACGAGCTCGAGATAGAGGCCGAGGGTCTGCGCGCGCGCGTGATCCAGCACGAGATCGACCACCTCGACGGCATCCTGATCCTCGATCGGATCTCGCGAGAGGCGCGCAAGGAGGCCATGCGAGCCATGCGCGAGTCGCGGGAAGCGGGCGAGCCCTGACCCAAGCCGAGCGGCGCTGATCTTGAGAACGGTCTTCCTCGGCACCTCGGACTTCGCCGCCGCGGTCCTCGATCAGCTCGCCGCCAGCGCGCGCCATCGCCCGGCCCTCGTGGTCACGCGCCCCGACCGGCCGAGTGGCCGCGGCCGGCGGATCACCTCTCCGCCCGTCGCCGATCGCGCGCGCGAGCTGAAGATCCCTCTGGTGCAGCCGGCCAGCGTCAACGACGTGCGCGCGCGGGAGCGCATCGCGCAAGCGGAGCCGGTGGTGGTGGTCGTGTGCGCGTTTGGCGCGCTGATCAAGGAGCCGCTGCTCTCACAGCATGAGCTGCTCAACGTCCATCCCTCTCTGCTGCCACGCTGGCGTGGCGCGGCGCCCATCGAGCGGGCGCTGATGGCGCGCGACGCATCCACGGGCGTCTCGCTGATGCGCGTCACGCAGGGCCTCGACAGCGGCCCGGTGACGGCCGTGGCAAGCGAGGCGGTCGAACCGTCGGACACGTACGGCACGCTCTCCTCGCGGCTGCGACAGGCCGGCGGGCAACTGCTCGTGCGGACGCTCGACAGGCGCGAGGAAGGCAAGCCGCTGCCGTTCATCGAGCAGCTCGAGGAGGACGCCACCTACGCCGAGAAGATCTCGGCCGCCGATCGCATGCTCGACCCCGAGCGCCCGGCATCCGAGCTGGAGGCGCGCGTGCGCGCGCTCAGCCCGCACATCGGCGCCCGCGTAGCGCTGCCGGACGCGACGCTGCTCGGCGTCAAGCAGGCCCGGCTGCGCGATGGCGCGGGGCCCGCCGCCCCTATGGCCGACGTGAAGGGTGTGCAGGCGAGCGACGGCCGCCTGCTGCTCGCGTGCACGCCCGGGCTGCTCGAGCTGCTCGTCGTGCAGCCGCCCGGCGGCCGCCCCATGGACGCCGCCTCATACCTGCGCGGTCACGGGCTGCCGGGGCGCCGGTAGCGACGGGCGTAGCTCGGCGGCTCAACGCCCGATGCCAGGAGGGGGTCGGGCTCGGGCGCACCCGCACGCATCTGCATCGGGATCACGCCCGCCCATGCGGGAAGGGCGTAGTCCTGCTCGTCATCGACGGGGGGCCCCGTGCGGATCTTGGCGGAGGCCTCCTCGATTGGAATCGCCCCTAGAGAGGTCGCCCTGAGCTCGTTCTCACTTGGCGGGCGAACATCCGGCCATCGTCCCGGGACGATGTGTTCGACGATCGCCTCGAACGCCGCAAGCTTCTCCGCGCGGTCCTCGACGCTCCTGGCTTTCCCCAACAGCATCACGGAGCGGTATTGCGCCGAGTGGTGCATCGCCGAGCGTGCAAGCACGAGCCCGTCGATCAGCGAAACGGTCAGGCACACGGGTGCCCCCGACGTCAGGACCCTCAACGCGCGCCCGGCGGCCGCTCCGTGCACGTATACGAGGTCGCCGCAACGCGCATGCAGCGTCGGGATCACGAACGGCTGCCCGTGCTCGTCGGCGAAGCCTAGGTGCGCAACCAGGCCCTCGTCGAGGATCGCGTCGATGTCTTTCCGCTCGTGGCTGCCCCTCTCACGCTTGCGTCGCAGGCGCACTCGGTCGGAAGAGGGGCGCGCAGGGGCTGTCTCGAGCGGCGGGGACGCTGGCGTTGCCGACGGTGTCTCGATATCTGTCATAGTACAGAGCAATGACTGCACTGACACAGTATCGCATCCGTGCGGGCAACGCGGCGCAGCTGGTTCGCAGCATCGAGGAAGGCGTCGCGAGCGGCGCCCTGAGACAGGGAGAGCCCCTTCCCTCCGTACGGCGCCTCGCCCGCGAGGTCAACTTGAGCCCCGCGACCGTCGCCTCGGCGCTGGCCGAACTGCGACGGCGGGGCGTGGTCGTGAGCGAGCAGCGGCGCGGAACGCGAATCGGCGACAGGCCGCCGATCGGCTCGGCGCTGTCGCCGCTGCCTGTGCCGGAGGGCGCCCGCGACCTCTCGCGAGGAAACCCCGACCCCGCCCTGCTCCCGGATATCTCGCGGGCGCTGGCGCGGACGCCGCTGCCGGTGCGCCTGTACGGCGAAGCGGCAGACGTGCCCGAGCTGATCGAGCTCGCGCGCGAACGGCTGGCGGCGGACGGGATCGCCGTGCGGGAGCTGTGCGTCGTCAGCGGCGCGCTCGACGGGATCGAGCGCGTCCTCGACGTGCACCTCCGCCCCGGCGATCGCGTAGCGGTCGAGAACCCGGGCTACGCCGCACTGTTCGACCTGCTGCGGGCGCGCGGGCTCGCGATGGAGGCGGTCGCCGTCGACGAGCGCGGGATGCGCCCAGCTGAGCTGCGGGCCGCGCTGGCGCGCGGCGCGCGCGCCGTGCTGATCACCCCTCGCGGGCAGAACCCCACGGGTGCTGCGCTCGACGCGGCCCGGGCGCGCGAGCTGCGCGAGGTCCTCGCCGCGGCCCCGCACGCGCTCCTGATCGAGGACGATCACCTCGCGGAGGTGGCCGGCTGCGCGCTGCACAGCACGATCTCGGGCACGGGCCCGTGGGCGGCCACGCGCTCGGTCGCAAAGGCGCTTGGCCCCGATCTGCGGCTGGCGATCCTCGCGGGCGACGAGCGCACGCTGGCGCTCGTGCAGGGACGCCAGCGATGTGGCCCTGGCTGGGTGAGCCATGTTCTGCAGCGGGTCGTGCTCACGCTGCTCGGCGACCCGGGCGTGACTGCGTCGATCGCACAGGCGAGCTCCACCTACGCGACGCGGCGCGAGCGGCTGCTGAGGGCCCTGGCCGACCAAGGCGTGCCCGCAGTCGGCCCCTCGGGCCTTAACGTGTGGGTGCCCGTGGCGGATGAGACGCACGCGGTCGGAGCGCTGCTGCAGCGCGGATGGGTGCTTGCCCCGGGCGCGCCGCACAGGCTTGCGGGCAGCGAGCCCGGCGTGCGGGTGACGATCGCCACCCTCGCCGACGAGGAGCAGGCTCGGCGTCTGGCGGCCGACATCGCTGAGGTGCTCGAAGCGGGCGTGCCGAGCCGCAGCGGTTGACGCTCGTGCCGGGCCCTTCCAACGGATCTAAGGTCGCGGTGGCGCCGGCGCGCGCGTGCGCATATGCGGTTCTGCGCAGGGTGTTCGAGCAGGGGGCGTTCGCCGAGCGGGCGCTGCGTGCCGAGGCGCGATCGCTACCCGGGCGCGATCGCAGGCTGGCGACGCGGCTTGCCTACGGTGCGGTGCAGCGCAGGCGCACGCTCGATCACTTCGCCGAAGTGCTTTCAGAGCGCCCGACGGCTCGGCTCGAGGCGCCTGTGCTGGCGGCCTTGCGACTGGGGCTATATGAGCTCGTCTACCTGGCCGGCGCGCCCGATCGCGCGGTCGTCGCTGATGCCGTCGAGCTCGCGAAGGCGAGCTCGCGCGCGGGCCACGGGCTCGTCAATGCCGTGCTGCGCCGCGCGGCGCGAGAAGGCACCGACTCGCTTCTCCGCGGCCTCGCCGACGACACGCCGGAGCAGGCCGCTCTGAAGCACTCGCATCCCACGTGGGTGGCGCGGATGTGGTGGGAGCAGCTCGGAGCCGACGCGGCGAGAGCGCTCATGGACTACGACAACGAGCCATCGGAGCTCGCCCTGCGAGCGAACACGCTCGTGATGGACGCCAACGCCCTCGCTGAGAGGCTCACCGGCGATGCGAGCGGGTCGGCCGGCGAGGCGCCGGCCGCTTCGGGTATGCGCGGAACGCAGCGAGGCGTGAAGGTGCACCTCGACGCCAAGATCCCTGAAGCTGTGATCGTGGAGGGGCCGTTCGACGTGCACGGTTCGCCGCTGTGGCGCACCGGCGCCTGCATCGCCCAGTCGCGCGCCTCGATGCTGGCGGCACGGAGCGTGGCCCCACGCCCTGGGGAGCGAGTGCTCGACCTGTGCGCTGCGCCGGGAGGCAAGACCACGCATCTGTCCGCGCTCATGGACGCCCGCGGGGAGGTTGTGGCCGTCGAGCGGGACCGCCGCCGGGCGGGCGAGCTGGCGAGCACACTCCGGCGGATGCACGCCGGGAACGTGAGGATCGAGCTGGCTGATGCTGCCGCGCCGCTTGCCGGCGAGGCGCCGTTCGATCGCGTGCTCGTCGATCCGCCGTGCTCGGGACTGGGTACGCTGCAGGCGCGCCCCGACAAGCGCTGGCGAGTCACCGAAGAGGACGTCGAGGAGATGGCGCGCGCGCAGGCGGCGATCCTCGCCGCTGGCGCCGACGTCCTTCGTCCGGGTGGCGTGGTTGTCTACTCTACGTGCACGATCTCCGCGATCGAGAACGAGCGTGTGGTTGCGGCTTTCCTCGACTCCCACGATGACTTCACCCTCGACGATCTCGCGGCCGAGCTGCCCTCATACGCGCACTGGCCGCTCGCGCGCGAGGGAGGGTCCGGCGCGCCGGTGGCCGCGCGCTGCTCGAGCACGGGCTCCACGGTGCTGACGCTGCCCCACCGCGACCGCACGGCGGGGTTCTTCATCGCCCGACTGCGAAAGGCCTGAGCGATGGACGACAACGCCCACACGCCGCCGAGGGCGGCGATCGACCCCAGCCGCGAGTGTCCGGACTGCCACGAGCCGTGGCTGCGCCCGGCGAATCTGCCGGGCCGCTACCGCTGCGTCTACTGCCTGCACCGCTTCGAGCTCGCGTCGGTGTGCCCCAACTGCGGCGAGCACTCGACGATCGTGAGGATGTCCTCGACCGCGATCCTCAAGTGCAACCACTGCGGCGAGTCGATGCTGCAGCCGATATGACCTCGCGCGCGCAGCCTCTGCTGCGCGGCGTGCGTGTGGCGCCATCGATCCTCTCGGCCGACTTCAGCCGCCTCGGCGAAGAGGTCGCCGAGGTTCTCGACGCCGGCGCCAGGATCATCCACGTGGACGTGATGGACGGGCACTTCGTGCCGCCTATCACGGTAGGCCCGCTGGTCGTGGCGGGCATCGCCGAGCAGGTGCAGTCCGCGGGGGCGATGCTCGACGTCCACCTCATGATCGAGCGCCCGGAGCGCCACGTCGCCGAGTTCGTGAAGGCGGGCGCCGACTCGGTGACGGTTCATGCCGAGGCCACTCCTCATGTGGCCTACGCGGCGAGCATCGTGCGCGAGAGCGGCGCCTGCGTTGGCGCGGCGGTCAACCCCGGGACCCCGGTGGAGGCGCTCGCCGAGCTCGCCTCCTCGATCGACGTGGCGCTGTGCATGACCGTGAACCCGGGGTGGGGCGGTCAGCCGTTCATGGCGGGCTCGCCGCAGAAGGTGGCTCGACTGAGGGCGATCGTTGCTGATGAGGTGGCGCTCGAGGTGGACGGCGGCATCGACGTCGACACTGCGCCGCTGTGCCGCGCGTCGGGCGCGAGCGTTTTCGTGGCGGGCTCGGCGATCTTCGCGTCGGGTGAGCCCGGCGAGGCCTACCGGGCGATCGCGCGCTCGGTAGGCGCCGAGTGAGGGGCGGCGCGCGCGAGCGTGCGCGAGCCCTGTCTGTATAGCGCCCACAACAGCGCCGTCAAGAGCCCCGCGGCGCCTGCGTAGCCGAGCTCGGTGCGCGTGAGCTGGTCGGAGACGGCGGGTGTCAGCATCCAAGCCAGGAACACGGCCGCGGCCAGCATCCAGCAGACCGCCGCGGCCCGCGCACGATCGCGTGCGAGCGCCGCCTGGTTCAGGGCGCCGGAGGCCAGGTGCAATCCCATGCCTATGCCCACCGCGGCGAGCCCCGCGCGCCCGTAGGAGTAGTCCTGTCCGAAGAGATGGCGCATCACGTAGGGCCCTGCCGCGAGCAGCGCCAGCGAGACAGCGCAGGCGAAGGCAGCGATCGCCAGCAGCGTCACGCGGATGGCGCGCGCGAAGGCGTCGTGGCCCGCCGTCGCCTCCAGGCCTGTCAGGTGGGGCAGGAGCGAGGTCTGGATCGCCTGGAAGAGCTGCAGCGGGGCGCGCGCTATCAGCAGCACCTCGAACACGACGCCCACGAGGGCCTTGCTGGACGAGGTCGCAGCGACCGTGAGCACGGCGGCGTTCAGCAGCGTCTGCTCGGAGAGCATGATCCCTGATACCCAGCCGGCGAAGCCGGTGCCGCGCCGCAGCGAGAGCTGATCGTGGGCCGCTGCCTCCTGCACGGCCTCGGTGCCCGGCCCGGCGAGCGCCGCGTCCGCCTCGTCGGCGGTGATCGGGCCGGCCAGGGCCTCGTCGGCGGCTCGCGTCTGGAGTGGGCGCGCGCCGCCGTCGCGCCGCTCGCCCCCGCGCCGCGCGAAGGCCGCGGGCACGACCACTAGCGAGACGAGCGGCGCCGCCGCGATGCCCATGGCGACGGCGCTCTGGCCGCTCGCCAGGCCGACGGCGACGGCGAGCGCGAAGCACAGGCGCGAGAGCGACTCCATCAGCACGAGGCCGCCGTAGAGAGCGAAGTACTCGTGCCCCGCGAGCCACCCACGCGCGAAGTAGCTGGCGGCGTAGGCGAGCGTGCCCGCGACCAGCACGAAGTACAGCGCTTCGTAGCCATCGAAGACTTCGTCCGTCAGCTGACCGTGCAGGATCACGGCGCAGAGCAGGAACGCCAGCGCGAAGCCAGCCTGGATCGCGAGCGGGACCCGCAGCGGGTGCTCGCGATGGCCGCGCGCGCGACGCTCGGCGATCGTGCGCGAGAGCAGCTGTTCGATCGGCCTGTAGATGACGGAGATGAGCACGAACATGACTGACCACAGCAGCGCGATCCGCGAGGTCGCCGCTTCTCCCAGCACATGGCTCGAGGTGGAGAAGTAGGCGAGCGTCAGCGCGCCAGTCGAGGCGATCCCGACGGAGAGGATGCGCGCGCCGCGCCCGTAGGAGCGAGCGCGCGATTGCGGGGCCCTAGAGGCGGACAAGCAGCATCGTCCACGGCAGCGGCGAGCGCACCTCGACCACGTCCCCGTAGCGCGAGAGCAGCCGCTGGAAGGAGCGCTTGGAGAAGTGGTTGAGATGGCCCGGGGTGTTGCCCAACTGCCTGACGTATGCGCCGCGCGCGAGGTTGAGCGCGCGCCAGAGGGGCTCGCGCGGAACCGACACGAGCAGGTAACGCCGGGCGCAGCGTGCCATCTCCGCGAGCGTGCGCTCGGGCTGCGGTACGTGCTCGAGCACCTCGATCGCGCTCGCGAGGTCGAACTCGTTGGCGGCGAAGGGAAGGCTTTTGGCGTCCACGGCGCGGTACTCGAGGTTGGGCGCGCGCCGCGCCGACCACCCCGCCTGGAGCGACTCCTCCTGCAGGTCGATGCCGACGACGCGCACGTCCTCGCCGAGCCGCATGGCCCAGCGGTGAACGAGCACGCCCTCGCCGCAGCCGACGTCGAGCAACGACGCCGGGTCGGCGCGGTCGAGCAGCTCATCCAGCGAGCGCTCGAAGGCGCTCATCAGGTGTCGCACGACCGGGTTGGAGGCGCCGTACTTGTCGTATGTGTTGCCTGTGACGATCCCGTCCTCGGACAGCGTCACGCCGCTCACATTCGCACCGCCTCCCGCGGACGTGCGGCGGCGGGCTCCGCGTCGGGCGGTTGGCCCGCTTCGTAGTGTGACGGCGCTACGCCGAGCTCGAGCTCGATTCGCCGCACGCGCTCGAACGTCTTCTGCGTCATCACCCGCTGCGCTGCCAGGAGGTCGCCGATCACCCCCAGCGCCCACAGCACGACGGCGGCTATGAACAAAACCGCGCCCAGGATCAACGACTGCACGTGGCCCTTGCCGTTGCCAGCGAGATAGGCGACCGTGAAGCGGACCCATACGCCGATAGCGCCCAGCCCGATCAGGACCGACAGGCTCCAGAACACGCGCAGGGGCTCGTACTGGGCGTAGATGCGAAAGATCGACAACGCGTTGCGGCGGACGTAGGCGCCCATCGAAGGGAACAGGCGCGACTCGCGCGTCTTGGTGTTGGTGCGCACGGGCACGTGGTCGATCGCGACGAGCAGCTTTCCGGCCTGGATGATCGTCTCCAGCGTGTAGGTGAACTTCGAGACGACGAGCATCTGGATCGCGGCCTCGCGGTTGTACGCGCGGAATCCCGAGGTCGTGTCGGGCACCGACGTCGACGAAGCCTGGCGCACGACCCACGAGCCGAGCCGTTGGAGCGCCTTCTTCAGGGGCGAGAAATGCACCACGTCGCCCACCTCGCGGTCGCCGATGACCATGTCGGCCCGCCCTTCCAGGATCGGGCGCACGAGCCGTGCGACGTCGGGGCCGTAGTACTGGTTGTCGGCGTCGGTGTTGACGATCACGTCGGCGCCGAGCTTCAGCGCAGTGTCGATCCCCGCCTGAAATCCGGTCGCGAGGCCCTTGTTGTTGGTGAGTCGCACGAAGTGGTCGACTCCGTGTGCGCGCGCGATCTCGACGGTGTCATCGGTGGAGCCATCGTCGACCACGAGCCACTCGACGACCTCGAAGCCCTCGACCTCTCGCGGAAGGTCGGCGAGCGTCCGCGGAAGCTGGTCGGCCTCGTTGAAGCAGGGGATCTGGATGATGAGCTTCATCGCCGGCGATTGCCTAGACTGCGCCTCCGGCAGTATCCCAAAGCGCACGCCGCGATCCTGGCGGAAAGCGCGGACGGCGCGGACGGCGCCGATGCCGTCCGCAGACGGCCGAGTCTCGATGCAAAGCGCGACGCTCACCCGGGCGGCACCGGGCCCGATTCGGCTGGCGCGGCTGCGCGGCGTCTCGCCGGGCAGGTGGGCCGCCCTCGCCCTGGCGGCGATGTGCGTGCTGGCGCTGGTCGGCTACTTCGTCTACCCGACCTATCCCACCTACGACTCCTTCTACGCGCTGCTCTGGGGCCGCGACGTGCTGCATCTGCACCTGCCCGACTTTCGCGTCTACCGCGGCCCCACCGAGCACCCGCTTGCGATCGCGTTCGGGGCGCTGTGCTCGATCTTCGGCCAAGGCGGCGCCCGCCTGATGGTGCTCGGCTCGATCGCCTCGTTCGTCGCGGCGGTCTCTGGCCTGTACCGGCTCGGCTCCCTGTGCTTCGGACGGGTGGTCGGCGTCGCCGCCGCGCTGCTGCTGCTGAGCCGCTTCTTTCTCGAGAACCTCGCGGCGCAGGGCTACCTCGACATCTCCTACATCGCACTGGTGGTGTGGGCCGTGGTGCTCGAGGTGGAACGCCGCCGCCGTGGCGGGCCAGTGCTCGTCGTGCTCGCTGCGGCCGGCCTGCTGCGACCCGAGGCCTGGGTGCTGAGCGGCTGCTACTGGCTCTGGTGTTGCTTCGGGGGGCAGGCGCGCGAGCGCTCACGCGCTGGGCGCATCAGGCTCCTCGCGCTGGCGGCGATCGCGCCGCTGGGCTGGCTTCTCGTGGATCTCGTCGTTACCGGCAACCCCCTGTACTCGCTCAACTCGACGGCCGGTCTGGCCCAGGAACTCGAACGCACGCAGGGACTCGCCAACGTCGTCGCGTCGGTGTGGACGTTCGGTGTTCGCATCGACAAGCTGCCCGTGATCCTCGGCGCGCTCGCCGGGTGCGGGCTCTCGATCTGGCTCGCTCCTCGCCGGGCGCTCGCGCCCCTGGCCGCGCTGCTCGCACTGATCGGCGCGTTCGTCCTCGAGGGCGCCGCCGGCGCGTCGGTGATCGACCGCTACCTGCTCGGCGCGGCCACGCTGATGCTCCTCTTCTGCGCCGTCGCGGTCGGCGGCTGGTCGATGCTGGAGGCGGGCTCGCTGCTGCGGCGCGCTTGGATCCTCGCTGCCGCGGCACTGCTGGCCTACGGCGTCTCGACGGCTGCCTCGACGGTCAGCCTCTCGACGCTGCGCACCACGCTCGCGTATCACGAGGACTTCCATAAGGGGCTTGCCGTCGCGCTCGCCAACCCCTCGGTGCGTGCCCAGCTGCACCGCTGCCCGCTACTGTCGCTGCCCAACAACAAGCTGATCCCGGACGCGCGCTGGATCCTCGGCAGCGTCGATCAGCACGACATCGTCGCCCGCAGCCAGGCACGCGCCGACGTGGGCAAGCACTCGCATGCGCTCGAGCACCGGCTGGCGCGCGGAAGCGTGGCCGTCTATCCGCTCGGCAGCGCGGTCTTCTACGTGGCGATCGTCGATGTCGGCGACGATCCGCGCGACCAGATCCCACAGCACGGATTCCAGCGCATCTTCACGAGTCGCTACTACGCCGTCTATGGCAACTGCTGATCTGCCCCGGCGCTGGGCGTGGCCGGGGCTAGCGGTGGTGATCGCCGGCGGTGCCGGCCTGCGGCTATGGGGGCTCCGCCAGGGGCTGCCGTACGTATTCAACACCGACGAGGGCGACCACTTCGTGCCACACGCGGTCGCCATGTTCGGACACAGCCTGAACCCGCACTACTTCGCCAACCCGCCGGCGTTCACCTACGTGCTGCACTTCCTGTTCGCGATCGCCTACGGCGGCACCGCTGGCGTGCGGCACGCCTACGCGCTGCATCCCGACCACCTGTATGCGCTCGCTCGCGCCACGGCGGCCGCGCTCGGGGCGATCGCGATCTGGCTCCTGTACGCGACCGGCGCGCGCCTGTTCTCGCGCACGGTCGGGCTGCTCGCGGCGGCGCTCGAGGCGGTGGCCTTCCTGCCCGTCTTCTACTCGCACCTCGCGCTCAACGACGTGCCTACGCTGGCCCCGCTCACGGCGTCGCTGCTGGGGACGGCCGGGGTCCTTCGCTTCGGGCGTAAGCGCGACTACGCGCTTGCAGGCGCGGGACTTGGGCTGGCGTGCGCGAGCAAGTACACGGCCGGGATCGCGCTCGTCCCGCTGCTCGCCGCCGTCACGGCGCGCCTCGCGCGCGCCCGCTCCAGTCCAGCGGGCAACCCTGCCGCGGCGGGCACAGCCGCAAGCGCGCTCGCCGGCCTGTGCCTGAGTGGCGCGATCGCGCTGGCCGCGTTTGTGATCGCCAACCCCTATGCGCTGCTCGACTTCGACAGCTTCCACGCCGAACTCGCCCACCAGTCGGCGCTGTCCTCAGAAGCGCAGGGCAAGCTCGGCGCGCCGAGGCACGGCGGCCTCCTCTACTACATGTGGTCGCTGACGTGGGGTCTCGGCTGGTTGCCGTCCCTGGCCGCCCTGGGCGGAGCGTGCACGGTGTGGTTCGCAGGGCGGGCCCGCTCGCGACGTCGCCCGGCGCCCGAGGTCGGCCGCCACGCGGCGGCGGGCGGCGGTCCGCAGCGGGGCGGCGCGAGTGGCACGAGCGGCGTGGAGCTCGGCCTCCTGCTCGTGCCGGCGCCGCTTCTCTTTCTTGCCTTCATGGGCGCCCAGGGGCGCTACTTCGGGCGGTGGCTTCTGCCGATCTTCCCGTCGCTGTGCCTGCTCGCCGCGTTCTTCATCGCGTTCGCGGGCGAGGGCCTCGCGCGCCGCTCCCAGCTGGCGCTCGTGGCGCTCCGCGCCCGGCGCCGGCGAGTGCCGGCCACGCCGGAGCCTCGCGCACGAGCCCCGCGTGCGATCGTCGCCGCGGCCGTCGCGCTGCTCGCCGCCGGCGCGCTCGCGCAGGGCGTCCTCTACAGCGTGCACGCGGGACTCGTGCTCTCGCGACCGGATACGCGCAACATCGCCCGCGCTTGGATGCTCGCGCACATTCCCGCCCGCACGCGAATCGTGGTGGAGCCGATCGCCCCTGACGACTGGGCCCGCGAAGGGCCTGCGGCCGGCTCGCGCTCGAGCCGCTATCGCTGGCTGAAGTATCCGTCGATGCGCTCGCGCATCACGCGCGCGGGCACGCTCGCGCCCGCGGCGGTCCGCGTGGGGATTGAGGAATACGAGCGCACGCTGAGTCCCGCGCTGATCGGCTACTACACCCGGCACTCCTACTGCTGGCTGATCAGCGGCTCGACGCAGTCGGGGCGCGCCTTCGCCGACCCCGCGGCGGTGCCGCTCGCGATCGCCTACTACCGGGCGCTGTGGCGCTATGCGCAGCTGGCGTATGGGGTATCCCCGTACTTCCGCGGGCGCGCGGCCGTGGCCTTCGGGTTCGATTGGAGCTTCGACTACTACCCTCTGGCCTACGCTCGGCCCGGGCCGGAAGTGCGGGTATATCGCCTGCACGGCGCTCGATGTGGGCTCTGAGCAGGGGATATCCTGGGCGCATGCCCGTCTACACCGACACCGACCGGGCGCATCTGGCGCGCGCCATCGAGCTCGCTCGAAGGGGCACGGGCGCGGTCCGCCCCAACCCGGTGGTGGGGGCCGTGATCGCACGTGGGGAAGAGATCCTGGGTGAGGGCTGGCACAGCGAGTACGGCGGCGCCCACGCGGAGGTGAACGCGATCGAGGCGTGCGGACTTGCGGATCTCAGCGGCGCAACTCTTTATGTCTCGCTCGAGCCGTGCTGCCACGAGGGCAAGACCCCGCCCTGCACCGAGGCGATCGTGCAGGCCGGGATCGGGCGCGTGGTGGTCGCCTCAGACGATCCGACCGAGAAGGCCTCGGGGCGCGGCCTGGGCATCCTGCGCGACGAGGGCGTGGAGGTCGTGATGGCCGACGGCGAGCTCACGACCAGCGCGCGCCTGCTCAACCAGGCCTTTCGCAAGCACGCGCGCTCGGGACGCCCGTGGGTCCGGTTCAAGTCTGCGATGACGCTCGACGGGAAGGTGGCTACGCGAACGGGCGACTCGAAGTGGATCAGCGGCGAGGCCAGCCGCGAGCTCGCTCACCGCTGGCGCGCCTCCGTTGACGCGGTGGTCGTAGGCATCGGCACCGCGCTGGCCGACGATCCGCAGCTGACCGCGCGTCCCGAGGGGATGCCGGCCGAGCTGACGCGCCAGCCACGGCGCGTCGTGTTCGATACGCTCGCGCGCCTGCCGTTGACCTCGCAGCTGGTTGGCGCTGCGTCGGAGGTGCCGCTCACGGTGGTCGTCTCACGTGCCGCGCCACGCGCCGACACCGATGCCCTGGAAGCGGCGGGCGTGCAGGTGATTGTGGCGACCGGCGAGAACGAGCCCGCGCGCGTGCGCTCGGCGCTGGACCAGCTCGGCGCGGACGGGATCGCTTCGCTGCTCCTGGAGGGCGGCCCGCACCTGGCGGGCGCGTTTCTCGACGCCGAGGAGATCGACGAGATCAGGCTGTTCCTCGCGCCCCTGCTCCTGGGCGGGAGCGCGGCGCGCGACCCGTTGGAGGGCGGCGGCGTCGAGCACATCTCAGAGGCCGTTCGTGCGCTCACCTTCGACTGCGAGCGGGTCGGCGATGACCTACTGATCTCCGCGCGGCTGCACGAGTGGTGAGCGGCTTGCACGCGACGCGCGGACGAGTCTGATGTTCACCGGCCTGATCGGCGACCTCGGGGTGGTGGGCGCGATCGAACGAGAGGGCGACGGTGCGCGCCTGCGCATACGGACGCGGCTCGCCGACGAGCTGAAGCCGGGCGATTCGATAGCCGTCAACGGCGTGTGCCTGACCGCGACGGAGGTCTCCGAGGGAGGCTTTGCGGCCGAGGCGATGCTCGAGACCCTCGCCCGCTCCTCGCTCGGCGCGCTGCGCGAGGACGCGGCGGTGAACCTCGAGCTTCCGCTGCGTGTCGACGACCGCCTCGGCGGGCACGTCGTGCAGGGCCACGTCGACGGCACCGGCAACGTGCGCGAGGTGCGCTCGGAGGGGTTTGCCCGCGTGCTCGAGATCGACACCGAGGAGAGGCTCGCGCGCCTGATGGTCGAGAAGGGATCGGTCGCGGTCGACGGCGTCAGCCTCACCGTCGGGGCGGTGCGCGAGGATGGCTTTCAGATCCGCCTGATCCCAGAGACGCTCAACCGCACGAACCTCGGCTCGGTAGGCGTCGGCGACCTCGTCAACATCGAGGTCGACGTGCTCGCCAAGCACGTGGCAAGGCTCGTGGGTGCGGCGGATGCAAGCAGCGAGGTCGCGACGTGAGCGAGTCGGTGAGCACCCCGTTTGCGACCGTCGAGGAGGCGATCGAAGACGTTCGCCAAGGGCGCATGGTCGTCGTCGTGGACGACGAGCATCGCGAGAACGAGGGCGACCTCACGCTGGCCGCCCAGTTCGCCACCGCGGAGGCGATCAACTTCATGGCCAAAGAGGGCCGCGGGTTGATCTGCCTGGCACTCACGCCCGAGCGCTGCGAGGAGCTCGGGCTCGACCTGATGGCCGCCAAGAACGAGTCCGCATTCGAGACGCCGTTCACGGTGACGATCGAGGCGCGTCACGGCGTCACCACGGGCATCTCCGCCGCCGACCGCGCGCGCACGATCCAGGTCGCGATCGACCCGAACTCCGGTCCGCGCGAGATCGTCCAGCCGGGGCATGTCTTTCCCCTGAAGTCGCGTCCCGGCGGCGTGCTCGAGCGCACCGGCCAGACCGAGGCCGGCGTCGACCTCGCGCGCCTGGCGGGCCTGAATCCGGCCGCGGTGATCTGCGAGATCCTCAACGACGACGGCACGATGGCGCGCGTACCCGACCTGACGCAGTACTGCGCGCACCACGGGTTGCGCATGATCACGGTCGCCGACCTGATCGCCTACCGGCGCCGGCACGATCGCTTGGTCGAACGGATCGTTGCCACCCAGCTGCCAACCGCGTTCGGCGACTTCGAAGCGGTGGGCTACCGCTCGCTGATCGACGACAAGCACCACGTCGCGCTGATCAAGGGGACGGTCGCTGGGAGGAGCGACGTGCTGGTGCGCGTGCACTCGGAGTGTCTCACCGGCGACGTCTTCCACTCGCTGCGATGCGACTGCGGCGAGCAGCTCGAATCGGCGCTCGCGATGATCGAGCGCGAGGGCGAGGGAGTGGTCCTTTACCTCGCCCAGGAGGGCCGCGGCATCGGCCTGCTCAACAAGCTGCGCGCCTACAAGCTGCAGGAGGAAGGGCTCGACACGGTCGAGGCCAACCTGCGCCTGGGGCTGCCCGCCGACCTGCGCGAGTATGGCATCGGCGCCCAGATCCTCGTCGATCTCGGCCTCAGCTCGATCCGGATCCTCACGAACAACCCCAAGAAGATCCGCGGCATGGAGGGCTACGGTCTTTCGGTCAGCGCGCAGATTCCGATCGAGCACCTGCCCAACCCGCACAACGAGGCTTACCTGCGTGCCAAGCGCGAGCGCCTCGGACACACGCTGCACCACCAGGCGCTCAACCTCGACGAGGAGATGCTTCACGCCGAGCAGGAACGCGACGCCGCTAAGCAGCAGCTCCGGGATGAGGCCCTTGACCAGCGCAGACGCCGCGAGGCCGGAGGCGGATGAGTCCGGCGCGGTTCGCGATCGCCGTCGCGCGCTTCTATGAGGAGCTGGCCGAGCGACTGCTTGCGGGGGCGCAGGCGGCGTTCGCGGAGGCCGGTGGCGTCGGCGTCGAGGTGTTCGACGTCCCGGGGGCGTTCGAGCTTCCGCTCGCGGCGAGCTATGCGGCCCGCTCCGGGCGCTTCGCCGGCGTGGCGTGCCTGGGGGCGGTGATCAGGGGCGAGACCGACCACTACGACTTCGTCTGCGCCGAGGCCGCGCACGGCGTGATGCGGGTGCAGCTGGACACCGGCGTGCCCTGCTCCTTCGGCGTGCTCACGTGTGAGACGATGGAGCAGGCGCTCGCGCGCAGCGGCGGCGACAAGCGTGACCAGGGTCGCCACGCGGCCTCGGCGGTCTTGGCGATGGCGGCTCTGCGCGGCGACCTCGACAGTCACTAAACTGGCGCGCCGATGGCGAAGGTTTGTCACAGCTGTGGACGGGGGCCGGCGTTCGGCCACAGTCGCAGCCACTCGATGGTCGCCACCAAGCGGCGGTTTGACCCGAACCTGCAGAAGGTGCGGATCATGGTGGGCGCGGCGCCGGCGCGCGTGTATGTCTGCACCCGCTGCCTGAAAGCCGGCAAGGTCGTGAAGGCGCCCTGAAGCCGACACGGCTCGCCGCCGAACGCTGCCTCTCTCAGGGCGCGCAAAGCTGATTAGGGGTGTGATCGTGGCCGACACGAATCTGCCCCGCTTCCGCGCAGCCGTCGCAGGAGCGCTCGCGCATCTCGAATCGCGCCGGCAGGAGGTCAACGACCTGAACGTGTTCCCGGTCGCAGATGGCGACACGGGCGACAACATGACGCTCACGCTGCGCGCCGTGCTCGACGAGCTCGACCGCCTGCAGGGCGCAGACGGGGAACGCACGGTCGATGAGATCGGGCGCGATGAGATCGTGCAGTCGGTCGCCCGCGCGGCGTTGCTGGGAGCGCGCGGCAACTCGGGCGTGATCCTCTCGCAGCTGATTCGCGGCGCGGCCGAAGAGCTTGTCTCGCGGCCCGGTCAGCTGATCGATGCGACGCTGATCGGTGCCGCGCTCGCGCATGCCGCCGACCGGGCATATGGCTCGGTGCGACTGCCCGCCGAGGGCACGATCCTCACGGTGGCGCGCGAGATGGCGCACAAGATCGTGACCGACGTGGCGCACAGCGCCGAGAACCCGCGCATGGGCCCCGCCACCGAGCCGGCGGAGCAGGACCGCGCCATCGCCAGCGCGCTCGAGCGAGCGGTCGCTGCCGGGCAGGACTCCGTCAAGCGAGGCCCGGAGCTGCTCGCGCCGCTGCGCGAAGCCGGCGTGGTCGACGCCGGGGGCTACGGCCTGACCGTGATCCTGGCCGGCGTCGTGGCGGCGCTGCGCGGGGATGCGCCACCGGATCTCGAGCATCACGCTCCGGCCCGGATCAGCCACCCAGAGCACAGCTCGGGGACGTATCGCTTCTGCACGAACTTCGCGGTCACGGGCGAGGGCCTTGCGCCGGGCCGCTTCATAGCGCCGCTCGAGGAGATCGGCGACTCGGTGCTCGTCGTTGGCGACGCGAGCACGCTGAAGGTGCACGTGCACACCGACGACCCCGCTCGCGCCACCGCGGTGTTCGCGCAAGCCGGCGACGTCTCGCGCCTGGATGTCGCCGACATGCGCCTGCAGGTAGGCGCGCGCGGAGCCCGCCTCGCGGGCAGGATGGCGGCGGACACCAACGGCTCCGGGCCGGGTGGCGCGCCCGCCTCCGGACGGGGCACGGGAACATCCAACGGCCTGGGGGCGGCACGCTGCGGCGCCGTCGCGGTCGTGAGCGGGGCTGGGTTGGAAGAGATGTTTCACGAGCTGGGGGTGCACACGATCGACGGAGGCTCCACGCTCAACCCGTCCACCTTCGACCTGCTCGCCGGCATCCACGAGGTCCCGGCGGAGGAGGTCGTGGTGTTTCCGAACAGCGCCAACGTGATCATGACCGCGGAGCACGCCGCGAGGCTGTCGGACAAGCAGGTGCTCGTGGCCCCCACGCGCAGCCAGCAGGCTGGGCTCGTGGCTGCGCTCGCGCTCTCGCTCGACCGCAGCGTCGAGGAGAACGCCCGCACGGTGACAGACGCGCTCACGCGCGTGCGCACCGGCGCGGTCGCGCCCGCAGCACGAGACGACGCGCTGGGGCGGTTCAGGCGCGGAGACGCGGTCGGCTTCATCGAGGACGAGGTGTTCGCGTGGGGTGACCCCGGCGAGACCCTGCGCGCGGTCCTTCGGGCGCTCGCGCGCCCAGGCGAGCTCTCTGCGGCGCCCGAGCTCATCAGCGTGCTCGCCGGCGAGGGGGCGCCTGTTGGCCTCGAGGAGGTCCGGGCGATGCTCGACGGCGGGGTGGAGCTCGAGCTTCGGCGTGGCGACCAGCCTTCGTACTGGTGGCTGCTCGCAGCCGAGTAGCACAGCGAGCCAACGGGGGCGCTTATGACCGCGTGTGCGGTCATCATGGCTTGCTATGGGCGCAGCGTCTCTAGAGCAGACGCCTTCCAGGCAGCGCTCGCGGGGATCCCGTCGAGCGCCCCGCGGCCCCTTCGCGTTCGCCTCGACGCGCGCGCTCTCGCGCCGCGCGATGATCGGTGCCCCGGTGCGCTGGCCCCGGCCCTCGCGGCTGCTCGAGCCGCTGGAGCTGCCGGCGGGGAAGATGGCCGACGGCATGGCGTCGCTCGGGCTGCTGACGGTAGGAGCGCTGCTCGAGCACCTGCCCAGAGACAGCCGCGAGGCGCGCACCATCGCCACGCTCGCCATCGGGGAGCAGGCGACCGTCGCGGTCCAGGTGCGCTCGATCCGCGCACGGCCTGTGCGCCGGCGCGGGATGCGGCCGCTTGTCGAAGCGAGCGTCCACGACGCCACCGGAACCATGCGCGCGATGTTCTTCAACCAGCCCTGGCTGGCGAAGCGCTATCCCCCGGGCACCGAGCTGTTGCTGCACGGCAAGGCCGAGGCGCGCGGCAGCTTCCGCGTCACGCACCACGCGCTCGGCAGCGGCTCGCTCGCCGGCGGAGAGGCCGAGCCCGACGCGCCCGAGCGCGGGCTTGACGCGAACAGCGCTCCCTTCCATGGCGGCGGCGGCGATGGCGCCCAGGTCGCGCACTACCCGGCCAGCGAGGGCGTGAGCTCGACTCAGATCCTCACGCTCGTGCGAGCCGTACGGCCCGCGCTGAGGGATGTGCCCGACGCGCTGCCGGCGCGGACGCGCGTGGCCGAGCGCCTTCCCGACAGGCCGAGCTCGCTGTCGGTCATGCACTTCCCGAGGTCGGCGGGCGAGACCGAGATCGCTCGCGGGAGGTTGGCGTTCGAGGAACTTCTGCTGGCGCAGCTGTTGCTGCTGCGCCGCCGCGCGCGCCGGCGGGCACGCGCGGGCGCACCGGTGCTCGCCGAGGAGGCGTCGCTCACGGAGCGCTGGCTCGAGCACGGACTTCCGTTCCCGCTCACCGGCGATCAGGGGCACGCGATCGCGGAGATCGCCGCGGACCTGCGGGCGCCGCACGCCATGCAGCGCCTTCTGATGGGCGAGGTCGGAAGCGGCAAGACGGTGGTCGCGCTGTACGCGATGCTGCGCGCCGTCGAGCACGGCCGTCAGGCCGCGCTGATGGCTCCCACGGAGACGCTGGCCGAACAGCACTTCGCCACGGTCCAGAGCCTGATGGGCGCCGAGCCCGTGAGCGCTGCGCTCCTCACCGGCTCCACGCGCGCCAGCAGGCGGCGCGAGGTGCTGGGCAGGCTCGCGAGCGGCGAGCTCTCGCTCATTGTCGGCACGCACGCGCTGATCGAGCCGGATGTGCGCTTTCGCTCGCTGGCGGTGGCGATCGTCGACGAGCAGCACCGCTTCGGCGTGCGCCAGCGGACCGCACTCGACGAGAAGGGCCCGCCGCACATGCTGCACATGACCGCCACGCCCATCCCGCGAACGCTCGCGCTGGCCGGCTACGGCGACCTCGATACGAGCGCACTGCACGAGCTGCCGCGCGGGAGGCAGCCGGTGCGCACGCGCATCGTCGTCGGCGAGCGCGCGCGCAGGCGCGCGTATGAGGAGCTGCGTCAGGAGCTCGCCACCGGCCGGCAGGCATACGTCGTCTGTCCCCTCATCGACGAGGAGGCCGGCTTGGGCGACGAGGACCGCGCGAGCGGCGCGCCGAGCGCGCGGGCCGCAACGGCCGAGCTCGAGCGGCTGCGCGCGGGCGAGCTCGCGGGGTACGAGCTCTCGTTGCTGCACGGCTCGATGCGCCCGCAGGCCAAGCAGGAGGCGATGGCGCGGTTTGCGTCTGGACGCGCGGATGTGCTCGTGTCCACCACCGTCATCGAGGTCGGCATCGACGTGCCAAATGCGACCGTGATGCTGATCGAGAACGCCGAGCGCTTCGGGATCTCGCAGCTGCATCAGCTGCGAGGACGGGTGGGGCGCGGCGCGCACCGCGGGCGCTGTCTGCTGATGGGCGCATCCGCCTCCCCACAGCGACTGCGGGCCCTGGCCCAGCACTCCGACGGCTTCAGGCTCGCCGAGATCGACCTCGAGCTGCGCAAGGAGGGCGAGCTCGTGGGGACCCGCCAGTCAGGGATCAACCAGTTCAAGGTTGCCGTCATGCCCGAGGACGGCGCGCTGCTCGAGCGCGCGCGCGCGCACGCACAGAGCATCATGGACGCTGATCCCGAACTCGAGGCACCCGAGCACGCGCTGCTGCGCGACGAGCTCGAGCGCATGTACGGTCGCGAGGCGATCGCGCCGCTGCGCGCCTGAGCGCCCGCCGCGGCGCGCACGCACGTAGACCGCGCGGCGGGGGCGAGGAACAGGGGGCGCCAGCGCTGGGGCGCGGACCGTTACGTTTGTGCGATGCGGGTGATCGCGGGACGGCTGGGTGGCAGGCGCCTGGCAGCGCCCAGGGGGAGAGGCACGCGGCCAACGTCGGACAAGGTTCGCGAGGCCGTCTTCGCGCTGCTCGGCGACGTCGCAGGAACGCGCGTCCTCGATCTGTTTGCCGGCACCGGCGCGCTCGGCATCGAGGCGCTCTCGCGCGGGGCGGCGGGAGCCGTTTTCGTCGAGCGCGACCGGCGCGCGGCGCGCGTGCTGAGCGCCAATCTCGGTTCGCTGGGCATCGATCCTGATGAGGTAGAGGTGCGCCGCGCCGACGTCCTGGACGTCCTGCGGAGCGCACGTCGCAGCGAAGAGACATACGATCTCGTCTTCATCGACCCCCCCTACCGCCAGGCGCGCGATCGGGGGCCGGAGCTATCGGAGAGCCTGATCCCGCTGCTTCGGCCGCGGGCACGCGTCGTCGTCGAGAGCGACGGGCGGGCGCCCCTGCGGCTCGGCGTGGGGATCGAGCTCGAGCGCCGCTACGGCGACACAATGATCACGATCCACCGTCACGAATGAACTTGAACGAAAAGGCGATCGCGGTGTGCCCGGGCACGTACGATCCGGTCACCAACGGCCATCTCGACGTGATCCGTCGCACCGCCAGCCTGTATGACGAGGTGGTCGTGGCGGTCGTCAACCGCGCGGTCCGCAAGAGCGGTGTGCTGTTCGATATCGAGGAGCGCCTCGCGTTCATCGAGCATGCGATCGAGGGCTTCGAGAACGTGCGGGCGGAGGCCTTCTCGACGCTCGTCGTCGAGTTCGCACGCAGCGTCGGCGCCAGGGCTATCGTCAAGGGACTGCGAGCGATCTCCGACTTCGAGTACGAGCTGGAGATGAACCAGCTCAACCGCCGCCAGGATCCGGAGATCGAGTCCGTGTACCTGATGGCGAGCCCTCTGTACAGTTTCCTGTCATCAAGCGGCGTGAAGGAGCTCGCGACCTTTGGGGGTAGGATCGATGACCTCGTGCCGGACGAGGTGGCCAAGCGCTTGCAGGAAGAGCTCCGGCGCTGACGAAAAATGGGATGTGACACGTGATTTTGATCCTCATCCCCGGCTCCTGTGGGCTGGGCCCTAGAGGCGGCAGGCCGTAGATGGACGTTCTCGTACTCATCGACAAGCTGGACGACTTGGTGCACAACGCAAAGACGCTGCCCATGACGGACACGGTGCGCGTTGACAAGGAGGAGATCTACGACATCCTCGACCAGATGCGCGCGACGATCCCGGAGGAGATCAAGCAGGCCCGCTGGATCGTCAAGGAGCGCCAGGAGATGCTCGCCGAGGCCAAGAAAGAGGCCGAGCGCATCATCAAGGACGCGCGCGAGCGTCAGGACAAACTGGTCGGCGAGGAGGAGGTCACCAAACAGGCGGAGCGCGCCGCCGAGGACATCATCGAGGACGCGCGAGCGCGCGAGCGCGAGATCCGGCTCGGCGCCGAGGACTACGCCGATGAGATCCTGAACACGCTCGAGGTCAACCTGTCGAAGTTCATCGCCGCCGTCCAGCGCGGCCGCGAGCGACTGCAGGGAAAGGACGAACCGGCCGAGGTCGGCTGAGCGCGGTCGCCACCGTCGCGAGCGCGTTGGGTACGCTCAAACGGTGAACGCGCGGGAGGCTCGCCACAAGCTGCAGGTCGCGGCGACCCTGCTCGGCACGGGCATGCTCGCGCCGACGCGACCCGACAAGGCGGCGCGGTCACTGGCGGCTCTTCACCGCTGGGGACCCACCTCCGCGGCCGCCTATCTGGGAGCCGCGATCCGCCACCCCGACCGGACGGCGATCGTCGACGAGCGCGGGACGCTCACGTTCGGTGAGGTGCAGAAGCGCACCAACGCCCTCGCCAGGGGCCTGCTGCAATCCGGCGTCGGCGAGGGCGACGGCGTCGCGATCATGTGCCGCAACCACCGCGGCTTCATCGAGGCGACGGTCGCCTGCTCGAAGCTGGGAGCCAACGCCCTGTACCTCAACACGGCGTTCGCGGGTCCGCAGATCACCGACGTGGTGCAGCACGAAGACCCGGTCGCGGTGATCTACGACGAAGAGTTCGCTGAGCTCGTGGACGCTGCTGCAGCCTCCCGCAAACGCTTCATCGCCTGGACGGAACCTGGCTCTCGGCACTCCGAGTCGCTGCTCGGGGAGATGTGCTCCTCGGGGCAGGACTCCGAGCTCGAGCCACCCCTCGAGAAGGGCCGCGTCGTGATCCTCACCTCGGGTACGACCGGCACGCCGAAGGGCGCGACGCGCAAACAGCCCGACTCGATCGACCCGGCGGCGTCTCTCTTCTCCAAGATCCCCATGCGTGCGCGCGAGACGACGGTGATCGCGGCGCCGATGTTCCATTCTTGGGGGTTCGCCCACTTCACGCTGAGCCTGCCGCTCGCATCGACGCTCGTGCTGCACCGGCGATTCGACCCCGAGGACACTCTTCGGGCCGTGGCGCAGCACCGCGCGAGCGTGCTCGTGCTCGTGCCCGTGATGCTGCAGCGCATCCTCGATCTCGGCGAGGAGATGATCGGGCGCTACGACACGAGCTGCCTGCGCGTGATCGCACTGAGCGGCTCGGCGCTTCCGGGCGAGCTCGCGACGCGAGCGATGGACACGTTCGGCGACGTGCTCTACAACCTCTACGGCTCCACCGAGGTGGCGTGGGCGACGATTGCCACGCCGAAGGATCTCCGCGCCGCGCCGGGCACAGCTGGGCGGGCGCCGATGGGCACGGTCGTCAAGCTGCTCGACGAGCACGGCCAGGAGGCCAGGGCCGGGGAGCCGGGCAGGATCTTCGTTGGCAACGAGATGGTCTTCGACGGCTACACCGGCGGCGGCGGCAAGCAGATCATCGACGGGCTGATGAGCACCGGCGACGTGGGCCGCTTCGACTCGGCCGGGCGCCTGTTCGTCGAAGGCCGTGACGACGAGATGATCGTCAGCGGCGGGGAGAACGTGTTCCCGCGCGAGGTCGAGGACCTGCTCGCCGACCACCCGAAGATCGAGGAGGTCGCGGTCATCGGCGTCCCCGATGCGGACTTCGGCCAGCGCCTGAAGGCGTTCGTCGTGCTGCGCGACGGCGAGCGCATGAGCGAGCAGCAGGTGCAGGCGCACGTGAAGGCGAACCTCGCGCGCTTCAAGGTGCCGCGCGAGGTCTCCTTCCTGAAGCAGCTTCCACGCAACGCCACCGGCAAGGTGCTCAAGCGCGAGCTCTCGGAGCTCGGCGGCGCGGCGCCGGTCTCCTAGCGCGCGCCGCGCCGGGCGCGATGGATCGCTCGATGCGCCGCTAGTCTGGGATGCGATGGGTGCGCGGACGGATGAGTTCGATCTCGGTTCGCTGCGACTCGCGCCAGGGGAGGGCCGGCGACTATCGCTCGAGGTCTCGCTCGCGCCGCTCGTGCTGGGCAGCGAGACCTACCGCGCAGACCCTGCGCGCGTGCCAGTGTCGCTGGAGGTCTCGCGCATGCTCGGCGGCGGCTATGCGCTGCGCCTGAGCTTCGAGGCGGCGCTCAGCGGCGCGTGCATGCGCTGCCTGAAGCCGGCCAGCCCGCGCCTGGCCGTCTCGGCGCGCGAGGTCGACAGGCCCGGTCACGGGGAGGAGCTCGAAAGCCCGTACGTGAACGACGAAACTCTCGATCTGGCTGCCTGGGCTCGCGACGCCTTCGTGCTCACGGCTCCGCTCAAGGTGCTCTGCCGCGAGGACTGCGCCGGCCTGTGCCCGGTGTGCGCGGTCGATCTCAACGAGGCTCCTGCCGGCCACCACCACGAGCGTCGAGCGGATCCGCGCTGGGCCAAGCTGCGCGAGCTCAAGCTGAAGTAGCTGCGTTTGCTGCTGGTAGCCTTCCCCCCTCGATGGCCGTCCCCAAGAAAAAGCAGTCGCACAGCCGGACCGCCAAGCGCCGCGCCCAGCACAAGATCGGCGTCCCTGCATTGAACGCGTGCCCGCGCTGCCACAGCCCGCGGCGACCGCACAGGGTGTGCCCGGTTTGCGGCACCTACGCCGGCCGCGAGATCGTGACGCCGAGCACCGGCAGCGGCGATCACGAGCACGACCACGAGTAGCACCGGCGTGGCGCCAGCGGCCCCGCGCTCCTCATCGCCGGCCGCTGCGGATGACGCTCCGGCGACGGTCGTCGCGGTCGACTGCAACGGAGCCGACCTGGGTGCCGCCGAGGTCGCCGCGGGCGCGGCCCTCGCCGCCGAGCAGGGCGTGCACTCGCTCCTGTTCGGACCCGCCGAGGAACTCGGCGCGCGCTCTTCACGCGTCGAAGTGGTCGATGCGCCGGTCTCGATTGCCAAGAGCCCGGACCCGGCCGGCGCGGTGAGAGCACAGCCGCAGGCCTCGATCGTGCAGGCCGCGCGGGCTGTCGCCTCCGGCCGCGCACAGGCGCTCGTGTGCGCGGGCGGGACGGGCGCGGCGCTGGCGGCATCTCTCTTCAACGTCAAGCGAGCTGCCGGCATCTACAGGCCGGCGCTCGCGCTCCCGCTACCCGTGCCGCGCCACCCTGTGACGCTTCTCGACGTGGGGGCCAACGCGGTGGTGCGGCGCGAGCACATGGTGCAGTTCGCGTTCATGGGCGCAGCGCTGTCGCGGACCGTCCTCGGGGTGGCGGAGCCGCGCTTGGGCCTGCTCTCCAACGGCGAGGAGGCAGGCCGCGGGAGCCCGCTCGTGCTCGAGGTCCATGCCGAGCTCTCGGAGCGCGCGCGCGCGGGCATCGAGGGCTTTCAGTTCGTGGGCAACGTGGAGGGCGATGACCTCGTAGCGGGGGCAGCAGACGTGGTCGTCACCGACGGCTTCACCGGCAACGTCGCGCTGAAGCTGATGGAGGGGGTCTCGCAGACGATGCTCTCCGCGATCAGGGAGGCGGCGGGTGCGCATCTGCGCGGCAAGATCGGGGGCGCGCTGCTGCGCGGCGCGCTGGGCTCCTTCCGCCACGAGATCGACCCGGAGCGGCAGGGCGGCGCGTACCTGCTCGGCCTGCGCCGGCTTGGCGTCGTGCCGCACGGCCGCTTCACCCGCGTGGGCTTCGCACAAGCGATCGTGCGCGCCGAGCGAGGCGCTCGCGAGGACATCGTCGGGCGCACCCACGACGCACTCCAGCGCGCCGGCGCGCTGCGCGAAGCTCCCGTGTCCGCGCCGGTCGCTAGCCTGCGCAAGGCAGAATGAGGCGCTCGTCATTGCCAACCGGCGTATGGAGCACGCCGTGCAGCTGAGCGGACGGCCGTCGATCCCGGAGCGGCGGCGTCGATGAAGGTTCGCCCGCGCGAGGAAGTGTTCTCGCTGATCCAGGCACACCTCGCCGACGAACTCGATCTGGAACCGGATGCGATCGGCGAGGCGACGCGCTTCAGGGAGGACCTGGAGGCCGATTCGCTCGACCTCTACACGCTCGTTCAGGAGCTCGAGGACACCTATGGCGTGAGCATGTCCGACGAGCAGGCCGCCAAGATCCTGACCGTGGGGCAGGCCGTCGATTTCGTGCTCGCGAGCATGGGCGAGCGGGCTCACGACGGCAGCGGCTGATGACCGGCGATGGAGCTGCTCCGCAAGCTGCTTGCAGAGTTGCCGCCGGAGCTCGAGCGGCAGGTCTTTACGCACTCGTCCTGGAGCGAGCGGCGCAGCGATTCATACGACCGGCTGGCCTTCCTCGGCGACAGCGTGCTCGCGCTGGCCGTCACGGCGCATCTGTACCCGCGCCTGGAGGCCGAGCGCTTCGGCGCGGGCAGGCTGACCAAGATCCGCGCACAGGCCGTCTCGGGGGTGTCCTGCGGCGCCGTCGCCGAGCGCCTTTCGCTGCCGCAGCGCCTTCGCGCGGCAGCTCCTCACGCGGCCCAGGACAGCGCGGCGGCGCTCGTTGTGACCGAGCGCGTCCTCGCGTCTGTCATCGAGGCCGTGATCGGAGCCTGCTATCTGCATGCCGGCTACGAGCGCACCGCCGCCGCCGTGGTCGATGCCTTCGGCCCGGAGATCGAGCAGGCGCTCTTGAACCCGGTCGATTTCAAGTCAGCTCTGCAGGAGCTCTTGGCCAGGCGCGGCGAGCGGGTCAGCTACGCGGTGGCGCGCGAGGAGGGCCCGCCGCATGCCCGCCGCTACACGGTCTCGGCGTGCGTCGAGGGCAGGGTGCTCGGCACGGGCAGCGGCCGCAGCAAGAAGCACGCCGAGCAACAGGCAGCGCGCGAAGCGGTCGAGCAGTTGGAGGGGTAGGGGCCGCGTGTACCTGAAGTCGCTCACGCTGAAGGGCTTCAAGTCCTTCCCCGACCGCACGCGGCTCGACTTCGGTCCCGGCGTGAGCGTGGTCGTCGGCCCGAACGGGTCAGGCAAGTCGAACGTCACCGACGCCGTACTCTGGGCCATGGGCGAGCAGTCCCCGCTCGCGGTGCGCGGCCAGTCGATGCAGGATGTGATCTTCGGCGGAGGTCACGGCGTGCAGCCGCGCAGCTCGGCCGAGGTGGAGATCGTGCTCGATAACTCCGACGGCGCCATCGAGCTGCCGCTCAGCGAGATCTCGATCGTGCGCCGCCTCGACCGCACCGGCGAGGGTCAGTACAGGCTCAACGGCACCCGCTGCCGCCTCGGCGACGTGATCGAGGCGCTCTCCGACACGGGTCTTGGCAAGGAGACGCACTCGGTCATCTCGCAGGGCCGCGTCGAGGCGATCGTGACCTCCAGGCCTCGCGACCGGCGCCTGCTGATCGAGGAGGCGGCGGGCCTTGGCAAGCACCGCAAGCGCAGACGGCGGGCGCAGCTGAAGCTCGAGCGCACGCAGGAGAACCTCGACCGCGCGCTCGACGTCGAGCGCGAGGCGCGCACGCGCCTGCGCCCGCTCAAGCGCCAGGCCGAAGCGGCCCAGCTGAACGAGCGCCTGGAGCGCCAGATCCAGCAGGCGCGACTGGAGCTTGTCCGCGACGAGGTGCGCCTGCGAAGCGCAGAGATGGAGCGGGCGCGCGCAAGCGCGGCGGAGGCCCGCGGGCGAAGCGCCGAGCTGTCCTCGGCGCTGCAGGCCACGATCGACAGGCGCCTGGCCGCCGAGCGCGCGCTGGCCGAGCGAAGCCGTCTCCACGAGCAGCTGACATCGCGCGTATTCGCCGCGCGCGGCGCGCTAGATCGTCTGCTGTTGCGCGAGGAGCAGGCGCGTGCCAGCGCTGAGGCCCTGGCGCGCAGGATCGAGTGGGCCGAGCGGGAGAGCGCCGGCCTGCTGCAAGCGGGTGATGCCACGCACGCCGCCGAGGATGCGGCGAGCGCCGAGGAGCGGCTGGCGGCGTTGACGTCGCAGCTATCCGAGACGCAGGCAAGGCTCGCGCGCGGCCTCGAGGACCAGCTGAAGGAGCTTGTGGCCGAGAGCCACGCCGCGCGCGCAGGCGCCGAAGCTGCCGAGGAGGACCTGCTGCAGGCGCGACAGGCGCGCGCGCGCGCCGATGAGATGGTCGAGCAGGCGCGTGAGGGAAGCGTGTGGGCTGAGACCTGGAAGGACGTGCGGCGCGTGATAGGGGAGGGGGTCAGACGGCTGCTCTCCCAGCGCGACGAGCGCCAGCGGCTGGCCGGCGTGGAGAGCGTCGCCGCCGAGGCCGAGCAGGTGGCGCGAGGCGTGGTCGAGTACGCGCTCAAGGGCGTGCGCGCCGCAGAGGACGCCCGCGAGCAAGCCGAGATCGCGCTGCGGGACGCTGAGCGGCGCCTCACCGAGGCGCGCGAGGCCCAGCGCCGCAGCGAGTGGCTGATCGAGCAGCGGCGAGGCGCTGCCGAAGGCGGGCCTCTGGCGGTACGTCGCGCGGAGCTTGAAGGCGAGATCGCCGCCGCGCAGGAGCGGTTGGAGCGGCTGGCGGGTGCGAGCGCGCGGCGCCATGCCCGCGCGGAGGAGCTCCGCGCGATGCGAGCCTCCGACGGCGTCCTGCGTGAGCGCGCGCAGCGGCTGCTGGCGGCGATCGAGGGCGGACGGGAGGCGATAGCTGCCCGCGCGCAGGCTCTCGAGGGCGAGCTCGCGGGAGATCGCAGCGCCGGCGAGCAGATGGCGAGCCAGCTGCGCGCATGCGCGAGCGAGGAGGCCGAGCTGCAGCGCGCGCTGCGGGAGGCGGGCGAGCTGGTGACGGAGGCGGAGGTGAAGGCGCAGCGGGTCCACGACCAGCTGCAAGAGGCCGAGCAGGAGCTGGGCGCGATAGCCGAGCGGTTGGGCCTTCAGCCATCCGAGCTGGACGCCGCGCACGCGGTGGCGCTGGGAGACGAGCAGGCCGCCGAGCTGCAGGCGCGTGTCGAGCGCCTCGAGCGCAGGCGCGCGCAGCTTGGACCGGTCAACCCGCTCGCCCAGCAGGAGCATGAGCAGGCCGTCGCGCACGTCGAGGAGCTCGAGGGGCGGCGTGTGGATCTGGAGACCGCGATGCGCGAGCTGCGGGCGCTGATTGCGGACACGGACAAGCAGATCGAGCAGACCTTCCAGCGGACGTTCACGGCCGCGGCGGAGAACTTCTCAGAGCTCGTCGACGAGGTCTTTCCCGGCGGCTCCGGCAAGCTGCGCTTGGTCAGCGAAGAGCGCGCACCGCGCCCGGTGCTCGGTGGTCAGCCGCTGTCCGCGGCAGCGCGGAACGGCGAGGGCAATGATGAGGAGGAGACCCCGGCCGAGGCGGGCGCCGAGCACGAGGCCGAGGTCGAGCTCGCACGACGCGAGCAGGAAGAGCTTTTAGGGGTCGAGATCGAGCTGACCCCCGCGGGCAAGTCAACCAAGCGGCTGTCTCTGCTCTCGGGCGGGGAGAAGTCGATGACGGCACTTGCCTTCCTGTTTGCCGTCTTCCTCGCGCGGCCATGCCCGTTCTACATCCTCGACGAGGTGGAGGCGGCCCTCGACGACCTCAACCTCGACCGCTTTCTCGGCCTGCTGCGCCGATACGCCGACCGCGCGCAGTTCATCGTGATCACCCACCAGAAGCGCACGATGGAGGCAGCGGACTGGCTGTACGGGGTCTCGATGGGCTCCGATGGAGTCTCGAAGATCCTCTCGCGGCGCCTGCCGGCCGAGGTGGCCGAGGTGGCCTGAGATCGCTGGCGGCTAGTCGTCCTGAGTCAGAAATTCGACGGCGTTCCCGGCAGCTGCCCGCGCCTGACGCCACCGTCGGCGCTCACGTACGGTTAGTACGCTTCGCGCCGCCGTCGAAGGCCAGACTCGACCATCCGCTCAGCAAACACTCCCCCAATTTCTGACTCAGGACACTCGTTGGCGCGCGACTGGAGCGATCTGTTCATCGTGTCCGGGCCTGGAGACGGGGGCAGCGTGCGCCCGCGCTCGGACCGAGCGCCGGCCGCAGAGGACGCCAGCAAGAGCGGCGAGGACGGAGATCGAGATCCCGCGCGCCAGCAGTCGGCGCGTCGGGGATGGGTGCGGCGGCTGCGCGAGAGCATGGCCTCCACGCGCCAGGCGCTGGGCGGCGAGATCAACGCGACGCTCTCCGGCGCTCTCGACGAGAAGGCCTGGGAGCGCCTCGAGGAGGCGCTGATAGTGGCCGACGTCGGCGCCGCCACGACCGCGTCCGTGGTGGCGTCGCTCGAGGCTGCCGCGAGCACGGGAGAGGCGCGTGGCGGCGAGGCGCTCAGCGAGCGCCTGATCGCGCTGCTGGCCGACTCCACGCGCGTCGGGGAGGCGCGCATAGACATCCGCTCGAGGCCAGCGGTGATCATGGTCGTGGGCGTGAACGGCACCGGAAAGACGACCACGGCGGGGAAGCTCGCGTGGCATCTGCGCAACGAGCTCGGCTGTACGGTGCTGCTCGCGGCGTGCGACACATACCGGGCTGCGGCGGCCGAGCAGCTGGGCGCGTGGGCGCGCCGGGCGGAGTGCGAGCTCGTCGCGGCAGAGCAGGGCTCAGACCCCGGTGCGGTCGCCTTCGAGGCAATGGCACAGGCCCGGCGCACAGGGGCCGACATGGTGGTCGTGGACACCGCCGGGCGACTGCACACGCAGACCGATCTGATGGCGGAGCTCGGCAAGGTCCGCCGCGTGCTCGGCCGCGCGCTGCCCGGTGCGCCGCATGAGACGCTGCTCACGCTCGACGCGACGACCGGCCAGAACGGGCTCGTGCAGGCGAGGCAGTTCGTGGAGGCGGCAGGGGTCAGCGGGGTTGTGATGACGAAGCTCGACGGCACCGCGCGAGGTGGGATCGCGCTGGCGATCGCCGGCGAGCTCGGACTGCCGGTGAAGCTGATCGGCGTGGGCGAGTCGCTCGAGGACCTGCGTCCTTTCGATGCGGACGATTTCGCCCGCGCGCTGATCGCGCCCGCATGACGCGCGGCGGCGCGCTTGCAGGGATATTCTGGAGACATGGACACATGGGTCCTGTGGCTGGTGGCGGCGTGCGTCCTCGGCGTCGGCGAGATGCACCAGGGCGGCTTCTACCTGGCACCGTTCGCTCTGGGGGCAGCGCTCGCCGCCATGGTCAGCCTGCTCGGGGTGGGTGCGCTGCTGTCCACGATCGTGTTCCTGCTCGCGTCGGCGATCGTCTTCGCGACGCTACGGCCCGTCGCCCGCCGCCACCGCCATCTGCCGCCGCCTATCCGCACGGGGGCTGCTGCGCTCGTGGGGCGCCCGGCGATCGTGCTCGAGCGAATCGCCAACTCCGAGGGCGTCGGTTGCGTGAAGATCGACGGCGAGGTGTGGACGGCTCGCAGCTACGACGAAGAGCAGGTGTTCGACCCGGGCGAGCGCGTCGAGGTCGTCGAGATCCGCGGAGCGACTGCGCTTGTGATGCACTGAGCTTGCGCCGGCACTTGCACGCGGGAAGACAAGAGAAAGGAACCCACCGATGGTCGCTGTGATCGTAGTCGTGGTCGTGGTTGTGTTCGCGCTGATCGTCGCCGCGCGCACGATCCGCGTGATCCCGCAGGCGCGAGCGGGGGTGGTCGAGCGCCTCGGCCGCTATAACCGCACCCTGCAACCGGGGCTGACGATCGTCACGCCGTTCATCGACCGCGTGCGCCCGCTCGTGGACCTTCGCGAGCAAGTCGTCAACTTCGCGCCCCAGTCCGTCATCACCGAGGACAACGTCGTGGTGGGGATCGAGACGGTGCTCTATTTCACGATCACCGACCCGCGCTCGGCCACGTACGAGATCGCGAACCCGCTTCAGGCGATCGAGCAGCTGACGGTGACGACGCTGCGCAACGTGATCGGCGGGCTGACGCTCGAGGCGACGCTCACGGCGCGCGAGAACGTCAACGCGGAGCTGCGCACGGTGCTCGACGAGGCAACGGGCAAGTGGGGTATCCGCATCAATCGCGTGGAGATCAAGTCGGTCGACCCGCCGCCTGACATCAAGACGGCGATGGAGAAGCAGATGCGCGCCGAGCGCGACCGGCGCGCGGCGATCCTGACCGCAGAAGGAGAGAAGCAGTCGCAGATCCTGACCGCCGAGGGCGCCAAGCAGGCCGCGGTCCTGACAGCTGAGGGCGCGCGCCAGTCCGCGATCCTGCGCGCGGAGGGCGAAGCGAAGGCGATCGACACGGTCTTCTCGGCCATTCACGCCGGCCACCCGACCCGGGAGCTGCTGAGCTACGAATACCTGCAGATGCTCCCCCAACTGGCCGAAGGCGATGCGAACAAGGTGTTCGTCGTCCCATCCGAGTTCGCGCAGGCATTCGGCGGGCTCGGCGCCGCGCTCGCGCGCGCGACGGAGCCCGCGCCGCCTGGTGCGCTGCCGGGCGCGCAGGGCGATGGTCCGCCTGGGCAGGCCACCGGCGGGCCCCCGCCGCCCCCGAGCGCTGCCCCCCCGCGGGCGCCCGGAACGCCCCGACGCCGCGGCGCCGAGGAGACGCCGCCGCGGTCCGATGATCAGCCGGCAGACGGCGCCCGCTGAGGTGACGCTGATCGATGAGGCGCTCGAGCGCTACGCGCACGAGCATACGACGCAGCTCGCCGAGTGGATGCGGGAGCTGGAGCGCGAGGCGCGCTCTTCCTTGCCCTACCCGCAGATGCTCAGCGGCCAAGTGGTCGGGCGCCTGCTGGAACTGCTCGTCCACGCAGTCGGGGGCCGCAACGTTCTCGAGATCGGGACCTACGCGGGCTACTCCGCGCTGGCGATGGCCGCCGGCCTGCACCCGGAGGGCCGCGTGATCACGTGCGAGATCGAGCCGGAGTTCGCGGCCTTTGCGCGACGCCACATCGAGCAGAGCCCGTACTCCGAGCGCATCGAGATCCGCGTCGGCCCGGCGCTCGACACGATCGAGACGCTGAGCGGCCCGTTCGACTTCGTGTTCATCGACGCGGACAAGACAGGCTACCCCGCCTACTACGAGGCGGTCCTGCCCAAGCTCGCGCCCTCGGGGCTGATCGCGCTCGACAACACGCTGCGCTCCGGCACGGTGCTCGATCCTGGTGCGAACGAGGCGGCGCGCGCGATCGACGAGCTCAACGCGACGCTCGCGCGCGACGCTCGCGTCGTGTGCACACTGCTGACCGTGCGCGATGGCATAACGCTCGTGCGCCGACGCTAGCCTGGCCAGCGGTGTTCGATTCGCTCGCACACAAGCTGCAGGGCACGCTCAGCGAGGTGCGCAACCGCGGCACGCTCACCGAGCGCGACGTGGATCTGACCATGCGCGAGATCCGTCTGGCGCTGCTCGAGGCCGACGTGAACTTCCAGGTGGTCAAGCAGCTCACGGCTGACCTTCGCGAGCGTTGCAGAGGGGCTGAGGTGATCGGCCACCTCAACCCTGGCCAGCAGGTGGTGAAGATCGTGGCCGAGGAGCTGACGAAGCTGATGGGGGGCGCCGCAGCGGCGCTGAGCTTTTCGGCCCGCCCCCCGACCGTGATCATGATCGCGGGCCTGCAGGGCTCGGGCAAGACGACAGCGGCGGCCAAGCTCGCGCGCCACCTGCGCGGGGAGCACTCGAGCAGCGTGGCGCTCGCCGCCTGTGACACCCGCCGCCCGGCGGCGGTCGAGCAGCTCGTGAAGCTGAGCGCGCAGGCGGGCGCCGCCGCGTATGAGCGCGGAACCGACGCTGACCCCGTCGAGATCGCGGCGTGGGCGCTCGAGCGCGCTCGCGACGAGGGCAAGGACGTGCTGATCGTCGATACGAGCGGGCGCCTGCACGTGGACGAGGAGTTGATGGGCGAGCTCGTGCGCATGCAGGCGGCGCTGGAGCCGCACCACGTGCTGCTGGTGGTCGATGCGATGACGGGCCAGGACGCGGTGAACGTCGCCAAGACGTTTGCCGAGGCGGTCGACTTCGACGGCGCCGTGGTCTCCAAGCTCGACGGCGATGCCCGCGGCGGCGCGGCGCTGTCGGTGCGCGCGCTGACGGGCAAGCCGATCCTGTTTGCCTCCACCGGCGAGAAGCTCGAGCAGTTCGAGCGCTTTCACCCCGATCGCATGGCGCAGCGGATCCTGGGGATGGGCGACGTGATGAGCCTGATCGAGGCCGCGGAGCACGAGTTCGACGAGGACCAGGCGCGCGACCTGGAGAGAAAGCTGCGACGCAACGAGTTCGGCCTCGACGACTTTCTGGGCCAGCTCAAGATGATCCGCCGCATGGGCCCGCTGAGCAACCTGCTGGGCATGATCCCGGGGCTCGCAGCTGTCCAGCCGCAGCAGGTCGATGAGCGCGAGCTCGACCGGATCCAGGCGATCATCCTCTCGATGACCGGCGACGAGCAGCGCAGGCCGGAGCTCATCAACGGCTCGCGGCGGCTGCGAATTGCGCGCGGGTCGGGGACGAGCGTGCAGCAGGTCAGCGCGCTGCTCAGGCAGTTCTCGGAGATGCGCAAGATCATGCGCCAGCTCAGCCGCGGCCGGATGGGCGACATTGGCGCCCTGCTGCGCGGAGGTCCCTGAGCGCATCTGCACGGCGGCGCGGCGGCCAGACACCGTCTAAGCTCTGGCTCGCAGGAGCAGAAAACGAGCAGAGAGGACAGAGTTGGCGGTCAGGTTGAGGCTCACGCGCGTGGGCGGAAAGAAGGACCCGATCTGGCGGGTGGTCGTTGCCGACCAGCGCTCGCCGCGCGACGGTCGCGTGATTGAGACGATCGGCCATTACAACCCGCAGAGCGATCCGTCGACGATCGTGCTCGATGAGGAGCGCGCGCGCAGCTGGCTGGCGCGCGGTGCTCAGCCATCGGACACGGTTCGCAAGCTGCTGCGCATCAGGGGCATCTCCGCGGGCGGCGCGTGAGCATGTCCGGCAGCCTCCAAGGGCGACCGGCATGACCGCGCACAGCGACGCCGACGATCTTGCGCAGCCGGGCGAGATTCCGCGACAGCTGCTCGAGTATCTGGCCGAATGCCTCGTTGACTCGCCTGAGAAGGTCTCGGTGGAACGTTTCGAGGGCGACGGCGGGACGATCGTCCTGGAGCTGTGCGTCGGCCCCGACGACTACGGCAGGGTGATCGGCCGCGGCGGGCGAACCGCCCATGCGCTGCGGGCGGTCGTCAAAGCGGCGGCCACGGGCGAGGGCTCGCACGTGCTCGTCGACATCGTCGAGTGAGCGGGGGCCGCGAGCGGCCGCCAGCGGTTGCAGTGCGAGAGCCGGACGCTCAACTCGAGGCGGGTCGCGTTGGCCGGGCGCACGGCCTGGACGGGAGCTTCTACGTGACCGGGGCGCAAGCGCGCCTGCTGGTGGTGGGCACGCTCGTGAGCGTCGCGGGCGCCACGGCCGCGATCGTGCGCCGCGCCGGGACCGACGAGCGCCCGATCGTGCGCCTGCAGGGAGTCGACGACCGAGCCTCCGCCGAAGAGCTGCGCGGCCTTTCGCTCACTGTCCTGCGGCGGCAGGAGCCGACGCTCGCTCCGGGGGAATGGTGGTCACGGGAACTCGAGTCGTGCGAGGTATGGGACCGCGGGCGACGGATCGGCACCGTGGCTCGAGTGCTCGAGCTTCCTTCGTGCGAGGCCCTGGAAGTACGGCTTATCTCGGGCGGAGACCCGCTCCTCGTGCCGATGGTCAAAGACGCGGTGTTGCGCGTCGACACAGCGCGCGGCACGATCGAGATCGACGGCGAGTTCCTCGGCCTCGCCGGCACTGGCGCTGGCGCCGGAGCGGATGCGGACACGGAGCGCGGCTGAGACCGTGCAGATTGACGTTTTCACCCTGTTTCCCCAGTGGTTTGAGTGGTTTCGCTCGCAGCGCCACGTGCGCAACGCGCTTGTCGGCGGGTCGTCTGTGGAGTGCGTGGACATCCGCGCTCACACCCCGCTCGCGGGCGGTCAGGTCGACGACGTGCCCTTTGGGGGCGGCGCGGGCATGCTGCTGCGGGTGGATGTGCTCGACAGCGCGCTGAGCGCTCACTACGGCGTCGACTCGACGCAGCTGCGGGCTGAGCGCCGCGTGATCGCGCTCGCCCCGGTCGGTCGCGGGCTCGACGAGCAGCTCGCCGCGGAGCTCGCCTCCGAGCCGGCGCTGACGCTGCTGTGCGGGCGCTATGAGGGCTTCGACGAGCGCATCATCGAGCATCTGTGCAGCGACGTGATCTCGATCGGGCCGTACGTCCTCTCGGGCGGCGAGCTCGCGGCAATGGTCGTCTGCGACGCCGTGCTGCGCAAGCTCCCGGGAGTGCTCGGTGACGAGCGCTCGGCGCTCGAGGAGTCCTTCAGCGCGGCGCTTAAAGGAGCGCCGGAGTACCCGCACTACACCCGTCCGGCCGATTACCGCGGCTGGCGCGTACCTGCGGTCCTGCTATCGGGGCACCACGCGGAGATCGAGCGCTGGCGGCACGAGCGCAGCCTCGAGCGCGGCGCGCGTGCCGACGGCGGTGGGCAGGGCTGACCGCAAGCGCGGGCGCGCATCTCCGCTACCATGCTTCGGCGCAGGCCGGAGCATCGCTTTCAGGCCCGCTCCCGGCCGTCCCATCCGCCTCTCCTGACCAACATGAGCAGCGTCATCGAAAGCATCGAGCGCGCGCAGCTGCGACGTGTTCCCAACTTCGCGCCAGGCGACCGCGTCAAGGTGCATTTCCAGGTCATCGAGGGGTCTCGTCGCCGCGTGCAGGTGTTCGAGGGCGTGGTGATCAAGCGGCAGGGGCACGGCGCGCGGGAGACGTTCACGGTGCGCAAGCAGTCCTTCGGGGTCGGCGTCGAGCGAACCTTCCCGGTGCACTCGCCGAAGATCGAGCGGATCGAGCTGGCTTCGCGGGGCGACGTTCGCCGGGCCAAGCTCTACTACCTGCGTGCCCGCGTCGGCAAGCGCGCGCGGGTTCGCGAGCGCCGCTACGCAGGCCCCGAGGCGGAGCTCGAGCCGGGCCTGCTGCACGAACCCGACGGAGCGACCGATGCCGAGGGCGTGACCGCGGAAGAGGCGGTTGCCGCCGAAGCGGGCGGCGAGCAGCCGCTCGAGGAAGCAGCCGGCGGCGAGGATGGCGAGCCCTCGGGCCCCGCCGAGGCGGCGGCGGACGCCCCCGAGGGCCCCGGCGAGGGCGCAGCCGATGCGCCTGAGCAGAACGATGGGGGGGAGTCGAGCCACGCAGAAGCAGGCGACGCTACGCTGGATGGCCCGGCCGACGCCCAGGCCGCCGAGGCGGTCGCGGGCGAAGAGTCCCCCGATGGCGGAGCGGATCAAGGGGATACGCCTGCCGGCGCTGAGCCGGCGTGAGGCTAATCCCAAAGCCGAAGTCGACGCTCGGCTCGATCGTCGAGCTCGCCGTCATCATCGCGATCGCGCTTGGCCTCGCGCTCGCGATCCAGGCATACATCGTCAAGCCGTACCGCATTCCGAGCGGCTCGATGGAGCCCACACTGGCGGTCGGGCAGCGCGTGCTCGTAAACCGTATCGGCACCCACTTCAGCGATCCGCACGTCGGCGAGATCGCGGTGTTCCATCCCCCCAAGCACGCTCAGCAGGAGGTCTGCGGCCCGGTGCCCCACACGATCCGGCCCGGCGGGGCCGCCTGCGCGGAACCTGAGCCGAAAAGTTCGGGCGTGAACTTCATCAAGCGCATCGTGGCGGGGCCGGGCGACGAGATCTACATCCGCGAAGGTCATGTATTTCGCAAGCCGGCAGGTAAGAGCAGCTTCAAGGGCGAGCCCGACCACTACATCAAAGGCTGCTCCCAGGGCGCCTCGGAGTGCAACTTCCCAACACCGATTAGGATACCCGCCGGTCACTGGTTCATGATGGGCGATAACCGTGGGGAATCCGACGACAGCCGGTTCTGGGGACCGGTCCCGACCGGATGGATCGTGGGCGGGGCCTTCGCCACTTACTGGCCGCCCGACCGCATCGGGTTCCTCTAGCGTCGCGGTAGCTGACGCCACCACCACGCCGCCGGCCGCGGCCGGCGCGCGCGGCGCTCCCCCCTCGGCGCGCGCCGGAGGGGCATCTGCCAGGGACAGGCGACGTGGCCGGCGCGCTGCCAGCGGGCGGCGCCTGTTCGCGTTCGACCGCCGCCTTGGGGTGCGGCTCGTGGCGGGCGCGGACGAGGCCGGCCGCGGCAGCCTCGCCGGGCCCCTGGTGGCGGCGGCGGTGATGTTTGACTACGAGGCGATCAGCACGCGCGAGATGCGGGCCTTGCGCGCGCTCAACGACTCAAAGCAACACACGAGCGAGGCTCGCGATGAGCTCTTCCCGCTCGTGCTGCGCAGCGCGGCACGGGTCGCAGTCGTCAGCCGCTGCGTGCGCGGGATAGACGCGCGGGGCCTGCACAAGACCAATCTCGCCGCTCTGCGCGACGCGCTCAGCGCTGTCACGAGCGGCGTCCCTGGCGAGGTCGCCTGCCTGCTGGACGGCTTCTCGGTGTCGGGACTCGAGCGGCCGGTGCGCGCGATCGTCGACGGCGACGCCACGAGCGCCGCGATCGCCGCCGCTTCGATCGTGGCCAAGGTCACGCGCGACCGGTTCATGCGCCACGCGGACGCCGAGCATCCGGGTTGGAGCTTTGCCGAGCACGTCGGCTACTCCACGCCCGAGCACCGGGACGCGATCATGCGCCAGGGCATCTCACCGCTGCACCGGCTGTCGTTCCAGTCGCTCGCCTACCAGCAGCTCGCTCTCTGAGGCTCTCGCGTAGGCGCTAGAAGGCGCCTTCGACGTGGCGCAGCTCGCGCAGGGCGCCGTCGCGGTCCAATATCACGCCGATGGCGTCGAAGCGGATCGCCCGCGCCGAGGGCCGGGCGCGGGTCTCGCGCAGCCACGCGGATGCAAGCCTGCGCAGGCGCGCTCGCTGGCTCCCCTGCAGCCCGCTGAGCGGCTCGTGCTCGGTGAGGAGGCGGCGCGCGAAGACGCGACGGGTCTTGACCTCGGCGAACACGAGCGTGACGCCGTCGAACGCGACCAGGTCGATCTCCCCGGCGCGCGTTCGAACGTTGCGCGCGAGAAGCTCAAACCCCCGCGCACGCAGGTGTCGCGCGGCGATCTGCTCACCGGTCCGGCCCAAGGCGCGTCGCAGGTCGGCGTCCTCAGTGGGTGGCTGCTGCGCTTGCGAGGAATCGGGCCCTGAACGCACGAGGGGCGCACCGTAGCGCGCCCTGCGGAGGTGTATTTACCTACTTTCGCCGCGCGCCAACCATAGGTCTTTTGCGGCGAGATATAAGCCGAGCGTATGGATCTACTTCCTCGGGTGGCGCCTCTGTCGTAGCCTCTTCGGCGTGGAAGACGCTTCTGCAACCTCCGAGGAGCGCGACGGCTCGGCGAGCGGGGCTCCGGCGCGTGGGCGCGGCGGAGCGGCGCAAGACTCCGACGGGGCCGCGCCCTCGGAACCCGCCGGCCCGGGCCGCGGGGCAGGGGCGTTCGATGGCGTCAGCGGCTTCATGGGCTTGCGCTGGGACGATCCGCAGACGGTGCGCCTGCAGATCCGCCCCGAGCTGATCAATGCCGGAGGGCTGCTCTCGGGCGTGGTGACGTACGCGATGGTCGACTACTGCATGGGCTCGACGCTGTGGGCGCAGACGATCGCGGAGGAGCGCATCGCGACGATCAGCATCTCGATCAACTACGTCCAGACGGCGGTCGAGGGTGAGCTCGTGTGCCGGTCGGTCCTGGATCGGCGCAATCGCACCAATGCGGTGATGCGCAGCGAGATCCGCCACGAGGACGGGCGCCTGCTCGTCACGGCGATCGGCAGCTACACGATCTTCCCCAGGCGCAGGTCGCGATCGGGCGGGAGCGAGAGACGCTGAGCCATGCAGGGCTCCGGCGGGAAGGAGGCAGACTCGGGCGAGGAGGCGGCGCGCGCCGCCAACGATCTCGCCGGGGCGGACGTGTCCGACCGGCTGCTCAGACCGGCGCGGGCGCTTACGATCGCGGGCTCGGACTCAGGCGGCGGCGCGGGAATACAGGCGGACCTGAAGGCGTTCGCGCGCTGTGGCGTGTATGGGATGAGCGCCGTGACGGCGATCACCGCGCAGAACACGCTCGGCGTGAGCGCTGTGCACCTGGTGCCTGGCGAGGTGATCGTCGCGCAGGTGCGCGCGGTCGTGGAGGACATCGGCGTCGATGCCGTCAAGGTGGGCATGCTGGGTGGCGATGAGGGCGCGCGGGCCGTGGCGCGCGCGCTGGCGGAGCTGCCTGCTGCTGTTCGGATTGTGGTCGATCCGGTGATGGTCGCGGAGTCCGGCGCGAGCCTGCTCGACGAGCAGGCGCGGCGCGTGCTGGTCGAGGAGATCCTGCCGCGCGCGACGGTGGCCACGCCCAATCTTTTTGAGGCTCGCGCGCTGGCCGGCCGTGCGGGGGGCGCGGGGGACGAGGCGGAGGCTCAGGCGCTGGCGCGCGCGGTGCTCGCGCTGGGTCCGGACGTGGTCGTGCTCACGGGCGGGCACCGGCACGAGGCTTGCGACGTGTTCCTCGCCGCCGAGCGGCCGGACGAGGCGATCGAGATTCCCGGTGAGCGCCATCCCGACGGCGCGGCCCACGGCTCGGGGTGCACGCACTCCTCGGTGCTGGCCGCCCAGCTCGCGCTCGGCGCGACCGCGCTCGATGCAGCGCGCACGGCGCGCGAGCTCGCGGGCGAAGCTGTGGCGCACGGACTGCGCGCGATCGGCGCGGGCGCGGGCCCGGTCGACGTGCTCGGCCTCGATCGACCGACAGCGCGTTTGCCATAATCCAGGCGCAATGAGGCTGCTGCGTCTGACTCCGGGTCACGGCGAGATCGTGCTCGCGGAGGGCGACGTGGAGGTGCCCGAGCAGGAGCGGGAGCTGATCGAGGCGTTTCGTCGCGAGCTCGATGCGGGCATGTGGGCGGCGGTGCCGACCGCGGCCGGGGATGGCCGCCGGCAGGCGGAGATGGTCAAGAGCTTCGACGAAGTGCCGCGCGGCGCCGAACGCGTGATCTTCTTCCCGCGCGCCGCAGGCGGCGCGCCTTCAACGGGCCGCTGAGAGCGATGGCGCTTGCGCTGGGCACGGCCGGCCTGGTGCTGATCGCGCTTGCGCTGCAGCTTGCGTGGCCGAGCCTCAAGCGTGGGCTTGCGTGGCTGCGCGCGCAGCGCGCCGCGCGCCGCGCTGCCGGCGCCGCGCGGGAACGTGCGGGATATGACCCGGGTCGCGAGCTGCGCGCGGAGCAGCGCGCGCGCGATCTGCTTCGCTCGTGCATCGAGGAGCACGATTGGGCGATGTACCGGGACCTGGGCTTCTTGCGCGTGTGGGGCGGGTTGGGAGCGCAGCCGGCCGCCGGCGAGGGCACGCCGCAGGCGCCGCGGGCGCCGTATGCGTACCTCATCTACCCGCACCGACCGATCGTCGCCTACATGCCGCAGGGCGGCGTGCTGCTGAGCGAGTACTGCGTGGAGTTTCCCGACCACGCGCGCCCCTATGGCGGCGCGCGGCTGCCGGACTCTGACGACGTGCTTGCCAAGTGGATGGCGCTCACGGCCGATGAGCGTGGCTTGATCTCCGAAGCCAACATGCACCTCCCCGGACGTCAGATCGACCCCGAGATGGTGCGGCGCGACCTGCTGCGGCTCGCGCGCTGGGAGCGCGAGCGCGACGCACGGCGTCGAGCGGATATCGTGCGCGCCGCGTGAGCAGCAGCCCTGCAGTTGACATAAAGCACCGCAGTCGCGCCCTCACCGAGGGGCCGGAGCGCGCGGCGGCGCGCGCCTACCTGCACGGCATCGGCTACTCGGCCGACGATCTCCGTAAGCCGATCGTTGGAGTGGCGCACTCGTGGATCGAGACGATGCCGTGCAACTTCAACAACCGGGTGCTGGCGGCCAAGGTCAAGGAGGGCATTCGCGCGGCGGGCGGCACGCCGATGGAGCTCAACACGATCGCGATCTCCGACGGCATCACGATGGGGACGCCGGGGATGCGCGCATCGTTGGTCTCGCGCGAGCTGATCGCGGACTCGATCGAGCTGGTCGCTGGCGCGCACCTTTTCGACGCGATGGTCGCGATCAGCGGTTGCGACAAGACCATCCCGGGCACGGTGATGGCGCTCGCGAGACTCGACATCCCTGGGCTGATGCTGTACGGCGGCTCGATCCGGCCCGGCTCCTATAGGGGCGCGGACGTGACGATCCAGCAGGTCTTCGAGGCGGTAGGTGAATTCGCGTCGGGCGAGCTCTCGGAGGAGGAGCTGCACGAGCTGGAGGAGGCAGCCTCTCCGGGCGCGGGCGCGTGCGGCGGGCAGTTCACCGCGAACACGATGGCGATGGCGTTTGAGGCGCTCGGCATCTCGCCGGCCGGCTCCGCGATGGTGCCGGCGGAGGACGGTCGCAAGCTCGAGGTCGCAAGGCGCTGCGGCGAGCTCGTGATGGACGTGCTGCGCAGGGGACAGCGGCCGCGCGAGGTGATCACGAAGGCAGCGCTCGAAAACGCGATCGCCGCCGTGGCGATGAGCGGCGGCTCTACCAACGGCGTGCTGCATCTGCTCGCGGTGGCCCGCGAAGCGGGCGTGCCGCTGCAGATCGACGAGTTCGACAGCATCTCCGAGCGCACGCCGCTGCTGTGCGACCTGCAGCCGGGCGGGCAGTACGTGGCGACCGACCTGTACGAGGCCGGCGGCGTGCCGCTGGTGCTCAAGCGCATGGACGAGGCGGGCGTGCTGCGGGCGGACGCGATGACGGTCAGCGGTCGCACGATCGGCGAGCATGCGTCTGAGGCGCAGGAGGCCGAGGGCCAGCGCGTGGTGAGGTCCCTCGACGATCCGCTGGCTCCGAGGGGTGGCTTTGCGATCCTGCGCGGGAACATCGCGCCGGACGGCTGCGTGGTCAAGCTCGCGGGGCACGCGCGCCGCTCCCACACGGGACCTGCCCGGGTCTTCGAGGGCGAGGAGCAGGCGATGGCGGCGGTGCTTGCACGGGAGATCAACAACGGCGACGTGGTGGTGATCCGCAACGAGGGCCCTGTTGGGGGCCCGGGCATGCGAGAGATGCTGGCCGTCACCGGCGCGATCGTCGGCGAGGGGCTGGGCGAGACTGTCGCACTGATCACCGACGGGCGCTTCTCGGGCGCCACGCACGGGTTCATGGTCGCCCACGTCGCTCCTGAGGCTGCGCGCGGCGGCCCGATTGCGGCGCTCCGCGACGGTGACGAGGTGACCATTGACGTCGAGACGCGGCGCTTGGACGTGGCACTCGAGGAGGAGGAGATCGGGGCGCGCCTGAGCAGCTATGAGCCCGTGCGGCGTACGAGCGAGCTTGCGGACGTGGCGATCGGCAAGTACGCGAAGCTCGTCGGCAGCGCAAGCGAGGGGGCGGTCGCGCGCTGAGCGCTCGCCGGGGCAGGCGCGCGGGAAGGCGCGGCGAAGTTAGGCCTAAGCATGGCCGACGAGCGCCGGCAAGTTCCGCCTTCTGAGGCGCCTGAGCCGCTTGGTGCGGCGTGGAGCGCTGCACTCCAGTCGCTCGCCGATGACCTGCGCAGGCGAGACCTGGCGCCGAGGACAGCGCGTGCGTATGGCTCTGATTTGCGCGACTTTGCCCGCTGGGCGAGCGCTGAGGGCCGCGAGCCCGCACAGATCGGGCCGAAGGACGTGCGCCGCTACATCGCACATCTGTCCGCACTGGGCGCTGCCCCGGCGACCACCGCACGCAAGCTCGCGGCGCTGCGCGCACTGTTTGGAAGCCAGCGCGAGCGCGGGTTCATCGCCCAGAACCCTGCCGACCTCGTCTCGACGCCGCGGCGGCCGCGGCACCTGCCTCGGGTCCTGAGCGCGCGTGAGGCGGCGCGCCTTCTGGAGAGCATTCCCGCGGGCAGCGCTCTGGAGCAGCGCGACCGCGCGATGTTCGAGCTCGCGTACGCGTGCGGCCTGCGCGCGGAGGAGCTCGTGTCGCTGGACGTCGCCGATGTCGACCACGACGAAGAGCAGGTCCGCGTCGAGGGCAAGGGGCGAAAGACGCGCATCGTGCCTGTGGGCGAGCCGGCGATGGCGGCCGTGCGCCGCTACCTCGAACGCGCGCGCCCCGCGCTCGCCCGGGCCGAGCCGCGCGGGCGGGAGGAGCGAGCGGCGCTGTTCGTTTCGAAGAGCGGCCGGCGGCTGCACACCAGCGACGTGCGCCGCAGGCTGCGGGCGTGGAGCGCGAGTGCGGGCGCAGCGTCGGGGAGCTCGCTCGACCTCTCGCCGCATGCGCTTCGTCACAGCTTTGCCACGCATCTGCTTGACGGCGGGGCCGATCTGCGTAGCATCCAGGAGCTTTTGGGCCATGCCAGCGTGTCCAGCACCCAGATATACACTCGGGTAGAGTCCGCGAGGCTCAGAAGCGCGTACTCGCGCAGCCACCCTCGGGCATGAAGCAGGGGAGTGAAAACCCTGGAGACAAATGTCAAACCGATCGAGCTGCGGGAACTGTGGCGGCGATACAAGGCTGATGGCGACGAGCGCGTCCGCGAGCGTCTGGTAGTCGCCTACTCGCCGCTCGTCAAGTATGTCGCCGGGCGCACCGCCGCTGGCCTGCCTCCGCACGTGGAGGAGGCGGATCTGATCTCGTACGGGATGGTCGGTCTGATCTCGGCCATCGAGCGCTTCGACCTTTCGCGAGAGATCAAGTTCGAGACCTACGCGATCATGCGGATCAAGGGCGCGATCATCGACGAGCTGCGAGCCATGGACTGGGTCCCACGCAGCGTTCGCGCACGCGCGCGGGAGGTCGAGCGCGCCAATGCGAAGCTCGAGCACACCCTGCAGCGGGCGCCCACCGACCAGGAGATCGCGGGCGAGCTTGGCATCACGGTCGACGAACTGAACGACTCGCTGCTCGCGATCTCACACTCGTCAATGGTCGCCCTGGATGAGCTCTGGAGCGTGTCGGACTCGAGCGGCGACCAGGTCTCGCTGATGGACACGATCGAGGATCCGGGCGCGCCGGATCCCGCGCGGGCGCTCGACGTGGGCGACCTCAAGGACCGAATCGCCGAGTCGATAGCGAAGCTGCCCGAGCGCGAGAAGCTCGTGATCGCGCTCTACTACTACGAGAACCTCACCCTCCGCGAGATCGGGGAGGTGCTGGGCGTGACGGAGTCGCGCGTCTCACAGATGCACACGAAGGCAGTCCTGCGCCTTCGCTCGCGCATGCAGGAGGAGGCCTTCGAGGCCTGATCTGATTTTTGGGAGGCAAGCGCGCGCGGCGCTTTCACCGAGCCCTGCCTAGCCGGCCGCATCGCGGGGATGGCACCCGGGCCTCCTCGACCCTCGCGCGTCGTTATTCGACGCCGCAGTGAACGGCGTCCAGCCTCCCAGCCGAGCCGGCCTCCCCTCCTCGTTAGAAGTTGAGACCGCTCCGGCCGCCACGGCCGCTACTTTGCCGGCCGTCCGGGCCGGCCCGTGGCCAACCCGGCCCGTGGCCAACCCGGCCCGTGGCCAACCCGGCCCGTGGCCAACCCGGCCCGTGGCCAACCCGGCAGTAGCCCCTCGGCGCCGTGCAGTCGGCCGGCCGATCGTGGGGGATGACGCGGGCCTCCTCATCGACGGCGACAGCCGGCGAGGAGGAGCCGCGTAGCATCCCTCCAACCGCCCGGAAGACGCTATCGTGCTCGCACCCGGAAAGGAGAGAGCCCCAATGCACCCAGCAGCGGACCGTATCCGCAACGTCGCGCTAGTCGGCCATCGAGGCGCCGGCAAGACGTCATTACACGAGGCGCTGCTGTTCGAGGCAGGGGTAACCAGCCGGCTCGGCTCGGTCACGGACGGGACCACCGTGTCGGACTCCGACGCCGACGAGCAGGCGCGGCAGATGTCGATCTCGGCCACGCTGAACTCGTTCGAGTGGCAGGAACGCAAGATCAACCTGCTTGACACGCCGGGAGAGCCGAGCTTCGTCGCTGATGCGCTGGGCGCGCTGCGCGTATGCGAGTCGGCTGTGTTCGTCGTCAACGCTGTGATGGGCGTGGAGGTCTCGACCAGCAGGCTGTGGGCGCGCGCGGCAGAGCTCGATATCGCGCGCATGCTGTTCGTCAACATGCTCGATCGCGAGCGCGCCGACTTCTTCCGCACGCTCGAGCAGCTCAAGAAAGCGTTCGGGTCGCACGTCGTGGCCACCGAGATCCCGATCGGCGCCGAGCACGAAATCGAAGGCGTGATCGACCTGGTCGACATGAAGGCCTTTCACCAGGACTCGGCCGATCGCAAAGGCTTCGCCGAGATGCCGATTCCGGAGGCTCAGGCCGATCTTGCGCAGGAGTATCGCGAGAAGCTCATGGATGAGGTCTGCGAAGTGTCAGATGCTCTGATGGAGCGCTACCTCGAGGGCGAGGAGATCTCCCATGAGGAGGTCGTCGGAGCGCTGAAGGAGGGCACCAACCATGGCGAGATCTTCCCTGTCGTGTGCGGGGTGGCGACCAGCAATCTCGGCACCTCGCGCTTGCTCGACGCGATCGTCGAGGACCTGCCCTCGCCGGTCAAGCACGGGGCCCTGAAGGTGGGCGAGCTGGAGCTCCAGGCCGCCGAGGACCGCGAGCTGTTTGCCTTCGTGTTCAAGACGAGGGCCGACCAGTTTGCCGGCAGGATCAACCTCCTGCGCGTCTACCAGGGGGCCCTGCGAGCGGATAGCCAGGTGCTCAACACCAGAGCCCACGCGAAGGAGCGCATCGGCCAGCTCATCACGTTCGCTGGCAAAGAGACGCCCCACGTGCAGGAGTTCGGGCCCGGGGACATCGGAGCGGTGGCAAAGCTCAAGGAGACGCGGGCCGGCGACTGGCTCGCGGCTCGCGACGAGCCGATCGAGATGCCACGCCTGAAACTACCGGCGCCGGTGATGGCGTTCGCTGTCGAGCCGAAGAGCAGGGGGGACGAGGACAAGGTGTTCGCTTCGCTGCGCCGCCTGCAGGAGGAAGACCCGACGATCGACCTGCATCGTGACCAGCAGACCGGCGAGCAGATCGTCGCGGGCCTCTCGCAGGTGCACGTGGAAGTGATCGTCGATCGCCTGCGCGAACGCTTCGGCGTGGAGGTGACGCTGAAGCCGCCGCGCGTTCCCTACCAGGAGACGATTCGCCGCTCGGCAACCGCCCACGGCCGCCACAAGAAGCAGTCGGGAGGGCGCGGGCAGTTCGGCGACTGCCACATCGAAATCGAGCCGCTCACGACGGGCGAGGGGTTCGAGTTCGTCGACAAGATCAAGGGCGGCGTGATCCCGAGCTCCTTCATCCCAGCCGTCGAGAAGGGCGTGCGGGAGGCGATGGACTCCGGCGTGCTCGCCGGCTACCCGGTCAAGGACGTCCGCGTGAGGCTGTTCGACGGCTCACACCATTCGGTGGACTCGTCGGAGATCGCCTTCAAGATGGCTGGCATCCAGGCGATGAAGCAGGCGCTCGAACAGGCCGACCCGGTGCTGCTCGAGCCGATCATGCTCGTCACCCTGTCCGTCCCCGAGGAGTTCGTCGGCGACGTCATCGGCGACCTCAACAGCCGCCGCGGACGGCCCCAGGGCATGGAGCCGGTCGGCGCGATGACCGAGATCAAGGCCGAGGTGCCGATGGCTGAGATGCTCACCTATGCCCCTGACCTGCGCTCGATCACCGGCGGACAGGGCGACTACACGCTCGAGTTCCTGCGCTACGAGGAGGTCCCCGGGCACCTCTCGCAGAAGGTCGTCGAGCAGGCCAGCGACGAGCGCGCAGCTGCGCACGCCTAGCGCAAGAACTCCTGCACCGCGCGGGCGCAAGAACTCCTGGGCCGTACCCAGCTACTCTTCTGCGCTGATGGCTACGAGGACGATCGTCACCTCTCAGCCGGATGTCGCCTGCGACGTGTGCGAGCGGCGGCTACTGAGGGGCGAGCAGCCCGAGCTGTTCCTCGCCGCGGGGCAGCCCCGCACGGTGTGCGATCTGTGCGTGCCGCGCGCCGTCCACAACGGCTGGCTGCGCGAGAGCGAGCAGCCGCTCCCCGCCCCCGCGGCGCCGCGCCCGCGGCGCGGTCGCAGCCTGTTCGAGCGCCTGCGCGCAGCCGCCCGCCCCGGCGAGGAGGTTCGGCCAGCCCGCGCGGAGGCGGCGCACGGGACGGCCGAGCTGGAGCCGTATGACTTTCTCAGCGCGGGCGAGGCGACGGATGCTGCGGGCACAGCCGCCGATGAGCAGGGTGCGGAGGAGCCGAACGTGACGAGGCTCGCGGTCGAGCTTTTCAACGCGGGCGAGCACCCGCGTCGCATCGCGGGACTGATGCGCTCGCTCGGCGACCCGACCGTCAGCGTCCTACCCGTGGACGGCGTCGATGGACTGGTCAGCGTCGTGGTCGCCTGGGAGCTCTGCTGGTACCGCTACAGGATCGACGTCGACGACCCCGGGGCGGGCATCGAGGTCGTCCAGGGCACCGAGCTGGCCGAGCTCTCGCGTGAGGAGTGCGTTGCAAACGCGGTTGCGGACGCGCTTGGAGTCCTGGCCCTGCTCCAGTAAGATCCCGGCACATGATCTATTCGGTGGTGCCCAGAGAGCTGGCAGACGAGCTCTATCCGAAGCTGCTCGCCTACTACGAGAACGACGACAATGTGACCGTGATCGTCGATCGCCGCAAGTTCGATCGGCGTTCGCGCGGGCAGCGCTCTGATGCGGGTGTCCCCAACGGCGCCGCGCAGCGCCGCGTCGTACGCGACCGGCGCAGGGCTCGCGTGCCCGGGGACATGCCCCCGCTGGCGCGTGTCGGCAGCTAGCGGCGCCGGCGCCAGGCCCTGACGGGGCGCCTTGAAGGTCATCGTGCACGTGGACGGCGGCGCGCGCGGCAACCCCGGCCCCGCGGCGGCGGCGTCGGTGATCAGCGCGAGCGACGGCGAGCTGCTCGACGAGCATGCGCAGCTGCTCGGCACCGCTACCAACAACGTGGCCGAGTACCGCGCGCTGCTGCTGGGGCTCGAGCGCGCTCGCGCGATCGGCGCAGACGAGGTCGAGGTGATTGGCGATTCGGAGCTCATCGCCAAGCAGCTGCAGGGCACCTACAAGGTCAAGAACGACGCGCTGCGCGCCCTGCACGCGCAGGCGTCGAGCGCCCTGCGCGCGTTCGACCGCTGGTCGGTACGCACGGTCCCGCGCGAGCGCAATGCGCGCGCCGACGCGCTCGTGAACGCGGCCCTCGACGCCGCGGGCGCAGCCGGCAACGCCGCCTGAGCACTCCTGTACGCGCGCCGGCGCGCTCGTGAACGCCGCCCTGAATGCCGCGGGCGCAGCCGGCAAGCTGCCCTGGTGGCGCTCCTCAGTGCAGTGGCCGCGCCGAGCGCGCGATCGCGAGCATCTGCGCGTTGGAAAGGTCCTCGAGCAGCGTGTTGGTGAGCCAGTACAGCGCCCCGCCCGAGCGCCATGCGATCACGTGGATGTGGCTTCCGTCGGAGAAGATCATGTAGGTGCGCCCGCCGATCTTGCGCTGTTCGTCCGGATGCGCGATGAGCGGCGGGTTCTTCCAGTCGGTGCCCTCGAAGTCGTAGTAGCCGCCGAGGGTGTTCTGCTGCCACGGCACGATGTAGGCGCGGTGCAGATGGTTGTGTTCGTCGCGCAGCGCATACGCACGTGCCTGCTGCTGGGTAGCGGGGCCGGTCTGCAGCGCCGGATAGAGCGCCCGGAAGGGAAGGTGGACGGATGCGCTTACGAGCGCGTTCTGCCCCGAAGACGGGGTCGGGTAGAGGCCGATCGCTGCCGCCGACGGCGTCGCGTGCCGCGAGCCTCCGCGCGAGTGCGAGGAGCGCTTGACGCGCACGATGGCCGCGTGGGGCAGGCTGACTTTCTGGCGGCCGAATTGGAAGTCGCGCAACGTCGCCTGCGCCAGCGCGGGCGTCGTCGTGACGAAGGACCCGCCGCGCAGCTGCGCGTTGACGTTCAGCGCGCGGAACTTGACCTGGCGCAGCGGCTTGCCCTGCGAGAACGCGATCAGCTTGGCGAGCGTGAACAGCTCCTCGTGAGAGCGCTTGAACGTGCTCACGATCGCCCGCCCGACTGCCTTGGCTACCGGTTCGAGCTGGCCGATCACGTCCGACGGTGAGATCTGCTCGCGCAGGTCGCGCAGGAAGTCCTGCTGGCGCGCGACACGCACGAAGTCGGAGTCGCCGTGGCGGTAGCGAACGTAGCTGAGCGCGTTCTGGTAGCAGAGCTTCTGGTAGCCAGGCTGGAGGTTGATTTCGGAGTAGTTTTCGGCGCCGATGCCGTTGACGTGGTAGTAGCGGTGATCGACGTTGACATACACGCAGCCCAGCGAGTCGACCACGTTGATGAAGCCCGCGAAGTTGACGTCGATGATTCCGTTGAGCTTTAGGCCGGGGAACACCTCGTGCTCGATCGTTTCAGCGGCCAGGACCATGCCTCCCTTCGCGCCGCCGAGCTTGCTGCCGATCGTGTAGGCCGCGTTGATCTTTTCGCTCGGGTAGTACTGGCCGTGAGGGCCGCTGATGTTGACCATCAGGTCTCTCGGGATCGAGAGGACCGATGTCTGGCCCTGTTCGGGATCCAGCCGCACGAGCAGGATCGTGTCACTGTGCGGGGGGTTGCTGCGGTCGTAGGCGCTCTTGGCCTTCGCCCGGCGGTCGGAGCCGAGCACCAGGAACGTCTGGGGGCCGCCGCTGTAGACGGGGGTCACGAGGCCCTTGGGCACGACGATCGTGTTGCGGAAGACCTTTTCGGCGATGCTCGTCGCCGTGTTCAATGCAACTGTGAGCGTGGCGGCGAAGCTGAGCGCCACGACGAGCACGCCGCCGATGAGAAAGCGCTTCCACATCGCCCACCACAGCCTGGGCGGGCGCTCCTCATTCATGGGCGCTGGAGCCGCGCACGCTCATCGTGCGGGCGAGCGGACGCTCGTGATCTGAGAGAGGACAGCGCGCATCGATGCGGAGAGCGGCCCCTCGCATGCCGCGCGAGGGGATGGCCGTGCGCCCAGGGTAGCGGCCTGCGCGGCGGGTTTGCGACACAGGCACGAGGTACGCTCGGGCCGTGCTCAGCGCGCGCAACCGAGAGCTCTTGGGGCTGATCCCCTCGGCCTTGCTGGTCGTGGCCGGTTTCACCGCGATCTTCATCCAGGCTCAGAACACCGCGCCGCATGCGTCCACCAACTTCTCGCTCAACCAGGCCTCGAGCGCGTCGCTGACGTATGGCGCGCTGTTCCTCGGCCTCTGCCTCGCGGCGCATGTCGTGATCCGCTACGCGGTCCCGCACGCCGACCCCTACCTGTTCCCGCTCGCGGCAGTGCTCGCGAGCGTGGGAATCGTGATGGTGTATCGCATCAACCCCGTGCTCGCGCGCCAGCAGGCACAGTGGATGGTGCTGGGGCTGGTCTTGTTCGGCGCGACGCTGCTGGCGTTTCGGCGCGGGACCGTCGCGGTGCTCGAGCATTACCGCTACACGATCGCGGCGGTCGGGATAGTGATGACCGTGCTGCCGAGGCTGCCCGGCATCGGCCAGCAGGTCAACGGCGCCTACCTCGACATCCACTTCGGCAGCATCTCCTTCCAGCCCTCTGAGCTGGCAAAGATCGCGATCGTGATCTTCCTCGCGAGCTATCTGCGCGACAACCGCCAGCTGCTCGTCACCGCCGGGCGCAGGGTGCTGGGGCTGACGATCCCGCCGATGAAGCACTTCGGGCCGATGCTCATCGTGTGGGGCGCGGCGATGGTGACCCTGCTGCTCACGCGCGAGCTCGGCACCTCGCTGATGTTCTTCGGCGCCTTCCTCGCGCTTCTGTACGTGGCGACCGGCCGCCTCTCCTTCCCGCTCATCGGAGTCGTGCTGTTCGCGCTCGGCGCGCTGTTCCTCGCCACGCACGTCAGCCATGTGCACGCTCGCGTGCAAGCCTGGGAAAACCCCTTCGACCACACCCTCTACAACCGTCCCGTCGGCGGCAGCTACCAGCTCGCCCAGTCTCTCTTCGCGCAGGCCGACGGGGGCCTGCTCGGCACCGGCTTCGACCAGTCGCTGCTTCGCCTCCCTCATCAGCACCAGCCGATCCTGCCGGTGCCCGAAAGCGACACGATCTACGCCGTCATCACCAACGAGCTCGGCCTCGTCGGCGCGGCCGCGCTGCTGCTCGTATACCTGCTGTTCGTTGCCCGCGGGCTCAAGACGGCGGCACTCGCGCGCGACTCGTTCTCCAAGCTGCTCGCCACCGGGCTCGCGTTCGTCGTCGCGATGCAAGTGTTCGTGATCGTCGGCGGCGTGACACGCGTGATCCCGCTCACCGGGGTCACGATGCCCTTCGTCGCCTATGGGGGGTCCTCGGTGGTGATGAACTTCGTCCTGCTCGCGCTGCTGCTGCTCGTCTCCGACCGCGCACGGCGGCCGTACGAGCGCCCCGCGCGGCGCTGAGCGGAAGCGGAGTTGCTGCAGGGCAGCTGGCGGGCGCGCGACGCCGGAGGGGTTTCGACGCGAGCTGTCGAAGCATGCGCAGATGCGCAGCTCGACCATCGCCAGCGCAGCGCCGCGCATGCTCGTGCAGGCGCCACCCGCAGCGGCGTCCGCGCGCGGCCAGCGGCCGCTCGCAGCGAGCGCTGTCTTCAGCAGTCGCTCGACGCCGGCCGGGCTGCACCAGCGTCCGTGGCTCGGGCGCTTGCGCCGCGCGCTCGCGGCGGACCGCTTCGTCCTTCACTACCAGCCGATAGTCGCGCTCTCAGACCTGCGCGTCTCACACCACGAGGCGCTCGTGCGTCTCGACGACGAGCCCGACGGACGCCTCGTCGCGCCCGTGCGCTTCCTCCCAGCTGCCGAGCGCTATGGCCTGATCCGCGAGCTGGACCGCAGGGTGCTGGAGAGAGTCATAGCGCTGCTCGGCGATCCCGACGCCTCGCCGCCAGCAGCGGGTGAGCGGCCGCCGCGGATCGCCGTCAACCTGTCGGCGCTGTCCGTCGCCGATCCCAGGATGCTCGGCTACCTCGAGCGCCGGCTCGCGCAGCACGGGGTCGAGCCCGCACGCCTGATCGTCGAGATCACCGAGACCGCTTCCATCTCCGACATGCCCCGCGCAAGGGCCTTCTGCGCGGGCGTGCAGGAGCTCGGCTGCGCGGTCGCGCTCGACGACTTCGGCACCGGCCTCGGCTCGCTGCAGTACCTCAAGCACCTGCCCTTTCGCTACCTCAAGATCGACGGCGAGTTCGTCCGCGGCCTCGCGCACTCCAGAAGCGACCAGCTGCTCGTCAAGGCGCTCGCCGACGTCGTGCGGGGGATGGGGGGCGAGACGATCGCCGAGTTCGTCTCCGATCCCTCCACCCTGCCCCTGCTGGCGCGGTTCGGCGTCGACTACGCGCAGGGCTATGCCCTCGGAGCGGCGCGCCCGCTGCCTGCCGAGCGCCCGCAGGTGCGCATCGCGCGCCTGCGAGCCCGCGCAGAGCAGGCAAGCCGGCGCTAGCGCTGCCGGCGAAGCCGCCGCCGCGAGCCCAAGCGCGACGGCGCGGCTAGCCCGGCTGCGGGAACTGTGCCCGCATGGCCGCGTCCCAGGCCCTGTCGCTGAGCAGCCGGCGCGTCGCGATCGTGATCTTCGCCGAGGGCGTGATCGTGATGCGAGTTGGCGGGCGGCGCCGGCGCAGCGCCCTCTCGATCACAGCCGCCACGCGCTCGGGGCCGGCTCCCAGGCGCCGCATCGGCCCCTCGTAGGCTCCTTTGCTAACCGTCGCGACCGCGGCGTTGAAGCGCGCGTAGGGGTCGCCGTCGGCGGTCGGTACGTCGCTCATGCTCGCGTGCGCGGCCTCGCCGAACTCGGTCGTGATCAGGCCGGGCTCGAGCAGGATCACGTCGATCCCAAACCCGCGCAGCTCGAAGCGCAGCACATCCGAGAGCGCCTCCAGCGCGTGCTTGCTGGCGTGGTAGTGCCCGCCGCCCGGGAACGACAGCCGCCCGCCCATCGACGACACGTTGACGATCTTGCCCCAGCGCTGCGCGCGCATCTTTCCCAGCACCAGCTGGGTCAGGCGCACGACGCCGAAGTAGTTGGTCTCGAACTGCCGGCGCACGGCGTCCATGGGAACGGTCTCGATGGCGCCGCTCTGGCTGTAGCCGGCGTTGTTGATCAGCACGCCGACCGCCCCCTCGGCCTGCTCGACGCTGGCCACCGCCGCGCTCATCGACTGCTCGTCGGTGACGTCAAGGGCGAGCGTGCGGCACCCAGCGTCCGCCAGATCCACGAGCGTCTGCGGGCGGCGCGCCGAGGCGTATACGGTCCAGCCCGAGCGAGCCAGCCGCAACGCGGTGGCGCGGCCGATTCCCGACGAGCAGCCGGTGATCAGCACGGCCTCAGAGCGCTCAGCCATCGCTCGCAGCATATGGGTTTGCGCACCGCGACCATCTCCAGCGGCGCCGCGCGCGCCAGCGCGGCGCCGCGTGCTCTAGGGTGAGCGCTCAATGCGCGCCGTCACGTTCATGGCTCCAGGCCAGGTGCTGGTGCAGGACGTCCCTGAGCCCGCTCTCTCGCATCCGCGCGATGCGATCGTGCGCATCGAGGCCAGCGGCGTGTGCGGCTCGGACCTGCACATCTACCACGGCCGCGTGAAGATCGAGCCTGGCTTCACGATCGGGCACGAGTACGTGGGCACCGTCGTCGAGACCGGCGACGACGTGCGCGAGCTGGCGGTCGGAGACAGGGTCCTGGGCTGCTTTCAGACGGCCTGCGGGCGCTGCTTCTTCTGCCGCCGCGGGCTGTTTCACAAGTGCGATGAGTCCCGCACCTTCGGCCACGGCGCGACGCTCGGCTCGCTGCCCGGCACGCAGGCCGAGCTGGCGCTCGTGCCGAACGCGGAGCTCGTGCTGCGCAAGGTGCCCGCCGGGATGAGCGACGACGTGGCGCTGTTCGCCGGAGATGTGATGGGCACCGGCTACCACGCCGTCGTAGAAAGCGGCCTTCGCCCCGGCGACTCGGTCGCCGTTCTGGGCCTCGGGCCCGTGGGCCTGTGCGCCGTGCAGGCCGCGCGCGCAGTCGGCGCCGCGCGCGTGATAGCAGTCGACTCGGTGCCCGAGCGCCTGTCGATGGCCGAGTCCTTCGGCGCGCTCCCCGCCCCGCTCGACGAGGACCCGCGCGCGGCGGCACGCGAGGCCAGCGAAGGCAGGGGCGTTGATGTATGCATCGATGCCGTCGGCGACCCGCGCGCGCTCGAGCTCGCGCTGCGCCTGACGCGTAAGTGCGGCGTCGTGCAGGCGATCGGCGTCTACGCCGAGCGCTGCGAGGTGCACATGGGCCTGTTGTGGATCAAGGCGCTCAGCCTGCGCTCGGGCCACGCCAACGTGATCGGCCACATCGATGCGGTGCTCGCGATGATGTCCGCCGGCGTCCTCGACCCGAGCGCGCTCGTGACGCACCACATGAAGCTCGACGAGGCGCCTGAAGCGTACGCTCTGTACGACCGGCGCGAGGCGCTTAAGATCGTGCTCAATCCGTAGAACGCCAAGGAGGAGAGACCATGACCGCCGCCACCGACACCGCCGCCGCGCTCCCCGAGTCGTTCGGCCAGCATGCGCGCGAGTTCCTTGCCCGCCCGCAGCAGCTGTTGATCGGCGGCGAGCGCGTCGAGGCCGCCGATGGGCGCACGTTCGCGACGCTCGACCCGTCCTCGGGCCGGGAGATCGTGAGCGTCTCCCAAGCCGGTTCCGAGGACGTCGAGCGCGCGGTCAAAGCGGCGCGCGAAGCGCTCGAGGAGGGTCCCTGGGGCTCCATGCCGCCGGCCGGGCGCGAGCAGCTCATGCTCGCGCTTGCCGAGGCGATCGAACGCAACGATGACGAGCTCGCGCAGATCGAGTCGCTCGACAACGGCAAGCCGGTGGGGCTCGCCCGCTTCGTCGACGTGCGCGCGACCGCGGCCCACATCCGCTACTTCGCCGGCTGGCCCACCAAGATCGAGGGCGGCGTGCTGCCGGTGGCCCAGCCCAACATGCTCTGCTACACGCGCCGCGAGCCCGTCGGCGTGTGCGGGCAGATCGTGCCCTGGAACTTCCCCCTGCTGATGGCCGCTTGGAAGATCGCTCCTGCACTCGCAGCCGGCTGTACGACGATCCTCAAGCCCGCCGAGCAGACTCCCCTGAGCGCGCTGCGGCTGGGCGAGCTGGCGCTCGAGGTCGGCTTCCCGCCGGGCGTGCTCAACGTGCTGACCGGAGACGGCAGCACCGGCGCCGCGCTCGTCGACCACGACGGCGTGGACAAGATCGCGTTCACCGGCTCGACCGTCGTGGGGCGCGAGATCGGCGCCAAGGCGGGCAGAGCGTTGAAACGCGTGACGCTCGAGCTGGGCGGCAAGTCCGCCAACATCATCCTCCCCGACGCCGACATCGCGACCGCTGTCCAGGGCTCCTACCAGGCGATCTACTTCAACTCCGGGCAGGCCTGCAATGCCGGGTCGCGCCTGTTCGTGCCCGCCGAGCGCTACGACGAGATCCTCGAGGCGCTCGTCGAGCAGGCGAAGGTCGCGCGGCTCGGTCCCGGGTTGGACCCCGAGACGCAGCTCGGGCCGCTCGTCTCCGCCGAGCAGCTGCAGCGCGTCATGGGCTACATCGAGTCAGGCAACGAGCAGGGCGCCGAGCTGCTCGTCGGCGGCGAGCAGGCGCTGCAGGACAGCGGCGGCTACTACGTGGCGCCGACCGTATTCACCACCAACGACGACCAGCTGAAGATCGCGCGCGAGGAGATCTTCGGCCCGGTGCTCGTGGCGACTCGCTATGAGACGCTCGAGGAAGTCGCGCGCCGCGCCAACGACACCGAGTACGGGCTCGCGGCGGGCGTCTGGACCCGCGACATAAGCAGCGCCCACAAGCTCGCCGCGATGCTGCGTGCGGGGTCGGTGTACGTGAACACGTGGTCCGCCGGCGATCCGTCGGCACCGTTCGGCGGCTTCAAGGCCTCTGGCCTGGGTCGCGAGCACGGCCACGAGGGCCTCGGCGCGTACCTGGAGACGAAGACAGTCTGGACCGCATTGTGAGCCGCGCGGCCTCGTGAGCGTCGCCGCGCGCAGCGAGGTCGAGCTATCTCCTACCCGCTCTTGGCACTGGGCGCACGTGCTGGCCGGCGCGTGCGCGGTCGTGCTGGTGGCAGCGACGTGCGAGGTCGTGCTCGACGGCGCGCTCGACCACTCGCTGCTGATCCCCAAATCCCCGCCCATCGCCGGTTGGCTGTCGGGGATCGGCGAGCGTCTCGGCCTCCGCGTCTTCTTGACCGCGCTGTTGGCCAGCGCGGCTGCCTATGCCGGCGTGCTCGCGCTCTCGCGCCGCTTCTCCAAGCGCGCGGCGATCGCGCTGCTCGGTGTCCTGCACCTGATCGTATTCGCCGGGCCGATCCTGCTCTCGACCGACGTGTTCAGCTACATCGCGTACGCCCGCATGGGCGTCGAGCACGGCGTCAACCCCTACCTGCACGGCCCCATCGCGATCGCCTCAGACCCCGTCTTCCCCTATGTCGGCCAGGACTGGAAGCACACCGCGACGGCGTACGGACCGCTGTATACGCTGCTGAGCTATCCGCTCGCGCCGCTCGGCCTGAGAGCGGCTATCTGGGGCATGAAGCTCGAGGCGCTGCTCGCGAGCGCCGTCACGCTCTCGCTGACGTGGCGCTGCGCGCGCAAGCGCGGGCTGGACCCGGTCGCGGCCACGCTCGCCGTCGGCGCCAACCCTCTCTACGTGCTCTACGGCCTGGGTGGCGCGCACAACGATCTGATCATGCTCGCGCTCATGATGGCCGCGGTCAGCCTCACGTTCGCTGACCGCGACGCGCCCGCGGCCGCATCGGTGGTTGCCGGCGCGCTCGTCAAGGCGACCGTCGCCACGCTGCTCCCGTTCATGCTCCTGGCCAAGCGCCGCGCCTCGCAGCTGTTCGCCGCAGCGGCCACTCTCGGGCTGGGCGCCGTGGTCGCCTACGCGGCCTTCGGCACGCACGGGGTCGACATCGTCTCCGCGCTCAACCGCGACGCAGCCTTCGTCTCCACCGACAGCTTCCCCACCGAGATCGCGCACCTGTTCGGCAAGCCGGGGGTGTTCCCCGTCGACCACGACCTGCTCAAGGCCGCGCTGGTGGTGATCGCCGCGCACATGCTGTGGCGGACCTGGCGCGGGTACGACTGGGTGTCCGCCTCGGGGTGGACGCTGCTCGCGATCTCGGTGACGAGCACATGGCTTCTGGCGTGGTACATCCTGTGGCCGCTCCCGCTCGCCGTCGTCGCTCGCGACCGCCGCCTGCTCGTGGCGACGCTTCTCGTGCAAGCCTTCTTCATCGCCCACCAGACCGCGCCGCTGTTCGCTCCCGTGTCATGAGCGCCTCCGAGCACAGCTTCCGGCAGCGACCGCGCGTGGGCGATCGCGCTGCGCCCGGCGCGCGCAACGGGGAAGGACAGCCCGCGAGCCGCCTGCACCTCCTCGAGTCGGTCGTGCTGCTGCTCGCCGCCCTGCTTTTGGGCGTCGCCACCGTGAACGACGTCGTGCGCCAGACGCATATAAACCACCGCCTGGTCGCAGACTTGCGCACCTGGCGCGCATACACCGGCCACGACTACCGCCGGCTGTCGGTCAGCCAGGACTTCCGCCACCACACCAAGCGCGAGGTCGTGTGCGGCAACACGAGCCCCGGCGCCCCCAAAGCGCGCGTGCAGGTGTGCCTGCTCATCACCGGCCCCGTCTCGCACGCGCGCCGCACCGTCAGCGGCGGCTGGTACCTGCCGCCCCGCCGCGAAGACCTGCGGGGCTACCGCTACGCGTGCTTCGGCCACGCTCTCGCCGAACGGAGGTGCCCGCGTTGAGTGTGGGCGCGGCCGCGCCGAGCACAGCGCTGGACATCGAGAAGGGCGCGGGACCCCGGCGGCTGCCGTCCTGGTGGGTGCTTGCGACGCTGCTCGTGCTGGCCGCGGCGCTGCGCCTGTCGACGCTCGACCTGCAGAGCTTCTGGTACGACGAGGCGTACACGCCCGTCCACGTCCTGCACAGCAGCCTTACGGCGACGCTGCGCTCGGTCGTACACAGCGAGAACTCCCCGCCGCTGTGGTACCTGCTCGCGTGGCTCGACGCACGCGTGCTCGGCGACGGCGAGATCGCGCTGCGCCTGCCTTCGGCGCTCGCCGGGATCGCGACCGTCGCCGTCGCGTGGGGGATCGGGCGCGAGCTAGCCGGTGCTCGCGCGGCCGCGGCGTGCGCCGCGCTCGTGGCCGTCAACCCGCTGTTCGTCTGGTACTCGCAAGAGGCCCGCGTCTACGCGCTGTTCGTGCTCCTCTCCGCGCTCGCCATGCTGTGCTTTCTGCGCGCGCACGCGCAGCCCACCCGCGGGCGCATGGCTGCGTTCGCGCTGTGCGGCTCGCTGGCGCTGCTCACGCACTACTTCTCCGTGTTCCTGCTCGTGCCGATGGTGCTCGTGCTCGTCGCCGACCCCGCCGTCCGCCGCGCCGCGCTGCCCGCGGCGGGCGTGATGGCCGCCGTCGGCGCGGGGCTTCTGCCGCTGATCATCGCCCAGGGCGGTCACCACACGCAGTGGATCGGGCGCTGGGCCTTGACGAGCCGCCTGCAGGCGATCCCGCAGTACTTTCTGACCGGCTACTCAGGAGCGCCGCTCGGACACTCCGTGGAGGCTCTCATCGCTGCACCGATCATCGCGCTGCTCGCGCTGGGCGCCTGCTGCCTGGCGCCCGTGGCGGCGGCGAACGTGCGCTCGCGCAGCAGCCCGAGCCCGTCCCGTCCGGCGCCGTCCCGCGATGCCGGCGCCGGCGCCGGCGCGGGCGTCGCACAGGCCGCACAGCTGGCGCTGCTGCTCGCGGGCTTCGGCGTCCTTGCTCCAATCGTGCTGGCGGCGCTCGGCGCCGACTACCTGGCCCCGCGCAACCTCGTCGCCGCCATGATCCCCGTCAGCGCTCTGATCGCCGTGTCCTTCGCCGCCAGCGTGTCCGGAAGCGCCCCGCGCACGGGACGCGCGTCGGCGAGCGGCGACGGGGGCGCCGCCGGCGTGGCCTCGCCGCCGCGCCGACCTCCCCCATGGGCCGGCCAAGCGGCCCTGGGGCTCATCGCCTTGACGCTGCTTGCCTTCGTGGCGGTGTCTGTGAATGTCAACCTCAGCCCGCGCCTGCAGCGAGGAAACTGGCGCGGGCTCGCGCGAGTGCTGCGCGAGGGCTCCGGTGGCCAGCGCGCGATCACGACCGTCGAGCTGGGGGCGGCCCCGCTCGAGTACTACCTGGCGCCGCTTCGCAACGCGCCCCGCGGTGCGACGCTCACGGTCGCTGAGATCGATGAGACGGGCTACGCCCCGCTGCGCCGTTCGGCAGGCCGCGCGCCGGCGCCCGGCTTCAGTCTCACCGAGCGCCGCAGCATCGACGGTCTCATCCTCTACCGCTTCCACTCCGTCCGCCCGCGCACCGTCTCGGAGTCGAGGCTCCGCCGCCACGTGATCACACGCGCCCGCCCCGAGGTGTTGATTGCCGCGCGCGCGGCCTAAGGCGGCGTAACGCAACCGGCGCAGCTAGCCGCGAGGGCGCGGGTCCCTGCGCCATTGTGCGCGGTCCAACGCGGGCGCGGGTGCGGCAAACAAGCGCGTAACGCCACCCGCCCGATCGGGTAGGGGCTCTCGGAGTGCCAAGCGCAATCGTCGTCGGTCCGGAAAAACATTTAGGTTTCCCGCCATGGCGTCATCGACGTTAGAGGCCCAGCGCGCGGCTGAGGTGGCGCTGGAGCTGGCGCGCGAGCATCTGCTGGACCTCCAAGACGACGGCGGCTGGTGGCGCGGCGAGCTGCAGACCAACGTCACGATGGACGCCGAGGACATGCTGCTGCGCGAGTTCCTCGGCGCGCGTCGCGCCGATGAGACGGAGCGCTCCGCCGCATGGATCCGCTCCCAGCAGCGCGAAGACGGCACATGGGCCAACTTCTACGGCGGTCCCGGAGACCTCTCCACGACGATCGAGGCCTACTGGGCGCTGCGCCTCGCCGGCGACCCGCCCGACGCGCCGCACATGCTGCAGGCCGCCGACTTCATCCGCCGCCGCGGCGGGCTGAACCGCGCGCGCGTGTTCACGCACCTATGGCTCGCTCTGTTCGGCCTGTGGTCGTGGGAGGACGTCCCGGCGCTCCCGCCAGAGATCATCCTGCTGCCGTCGGCGGTGCCGCTGAACGTGTACGACTTCGCCTGCTGGGCGCGGCAGACGATCGTCGCCCTGTCGGTCGTCAAAGCGCACCGTCCGAACTGCGAGCTGCCCTTCGACCTGGACGAGCTGCGCGTCGTCAGCGCCGCCCAAGCGCCCGCGCCCCGGTCTGCGCTTGCGCGCCTGCTCGCGCTGCTCGACCGCGGGATGCGCGCGTATGAGCGCCATCCGCTTCCGTGGCTGCGCCGGCGCGCGCTCGAGCGCGCCGAGCGCTGGATCGTCGAGCGCCAGGAGGCCGACGGGTCGTGGGGCGGCATCCAGCCCCCGTGGGTGTACTCGCTGATGGCCCTCAAGCTGCAGGGCTACTCGCTTGAGCATCCCGTGATGCGCAAGGGCATCGAGGGGATCGACGGCTTCATGGTCGAGGACGAGGACGATGCCCACGGCGTCGGAGCCCCGCCGGGGCGCAGCCGGCGCCTGGAAGCGTGCCAATCCCCCGTGTGGGACACGGCTCTGGCGATGATCGCGCTGAGCGACGCGGGCCTTCCGGGAGATCATCCTGCGATGCAGCGCGCCGCGGCATGGCTGCTCGAGCAGGAGGTGCGCGCGCGCGGCGACTGGGTGGTCGCGCGGCCGCAGCTCGCGCCCGGAGGATGGGCTTTCGAGTTCGCCAACGTCAACTACCCCGACGTCGACGACACAGCCGAGGTCGTGCTCGCGCTCCAGCGCCTCGGAGCGGCGGGGAGCGGCGATGGCGCGGCCGGGGCGAGCGCGGCGGCGAGCGAGCGTGCTGCCGCGTGGGTGCGCGGCATGCAGACCTCCGACGGCGGCTGGGGCGCGTTCGACGCCGAGAACACGCGTACGCTGGTGCGCGAGCTCCCGTTCCTGGACTTCGGCGAGGTGATCGACGAGCCGAGCGCCGACGTCACGGCCCACGCCGTCGAGATGCTGGCCGTGCTCGGCCGGCGCGATGCGCCCGAGACCCGACACGGAGTGCGCTGGCTGATCGAGCGCCAGGAGCGCGACGGCTCGTGGTACGGGCGTTGGGGCGTCAACCACGTCTACGGAACCGCAGCGGTCGTCCCCGCGCTCATCGCGGCCGGCGTCGAGCCCTCTCAGGAATGCATCGTGCGCGCCGTCCGCTGGCTCGTCGAGCGCCAGAACGAGGACGGCGGGTGGGGAGAGGACCCGCGCTCATATGACGAGGCGAGATGGATCGGGCGCGGCGCGAGCACCGCCTCGCAGACAGCCTGGGCGCTGCTCGCCCTGCACGCGGCCGGTGAGCGCTCGCAGAGCCTCACGCGCGGGTTGGAGTGGCTCGTGGGCGCGCAGCGGCCGGATGGCGGCTGGGATGAGCCCGAGTACACGGGTACAGGGTTCCCCTGCGACTACTACATCAACTACCACCTGTACCGGCTCGTTTTTCCCGTGATGGCGCTCGGGCGCTGTCTGTCAGCATCGCGCTGATGCTCGTCGCCGATCCGCCGCCTGCTGGGCCCGCGCCCGCGGAGGTGATGGCGCGCGCGCAGGGCGAGAACTTCCCCGTCCCGAGCCGCCTGCTCCCCCGGCGCCACCGCATCCACCTGCTCGCGATCTACGGCTTCGCGCGACTCGTCGACGAGCTCGGCGACTCCGCGCAGGGCGACCGCCTCGGCGCGCTGGACTGGATCGAGCGCGACCTCGAGCGCGCATACGCCGGGCGCGCACAGCACCCGCTGTTGATCGCCCTGCAGCGCACGCTGCGCGAGTGCGCGCTCCCGCGCGAGCCCTTTGTGCGGCTAATCGAGGCCAACCGCACCGACCAGCGCGTGGTCCGGTATCAGTCATGGCAGCAGCTGCGGGGCTACTGCGCGCTGTCGGCGAACCCCGTCGGCGAGCTCGTGCTGCGTGTGTTCGGCAAGGCGACGCCGGCGCGCATCGCGCTGTCGGATTCGATCTGCACCGCGCTGCAGCTGATCGAGCACTGTCAGGACGTCGCCGAGGACTTCGCCGCCGGCCGCATCTACCTCCCGCGCGAGGAGCTGGTGCGCTTCGGCTGCGCCCCCGAGGACCCGCTCTTCTCGCGCGCTCCTGCCGGCGGCGCGAGGGCTGCAGCGAGCGCCGCCGCCGGGCCTGCCGGCGTCCGCGAAGCGTCCGATCCACTGCGCGCAGTGGTCGCCTTCCAGGTGCGCCGTGCGAGGGCGCTGCTGGCTGAGGGCGCGCCGCTCATCGACGAGCTGCGCGGACGCGAGCGGCTCGCCGTCGCGGGCTTCATCGCCGGCGGCGGCGCTGCCCTGGAGGCGATCAAGCGTGCTGGCTACGAGGTTCGCCGCGGGCCTCCACGCGCGGCGCGCTGGCGTCTGCTCGCTGCTCTCGCTGCAGAGTTGCGGCGCTCGCGCCACCGGCGCCGGCGCGCGCCGAGCTCGCCCGGCGGCGCCGAGCGAGCAGCCGGGCCTTGACGGGAGCGCCGATGAGCTCGAAGGAGGCAGAGGCGTACAGCTTCTGCGAATCGGTCACGCGCGCGCGCGCCGCGAACTTCTATTACGGCATCCGCCTGCTCGCCGGCGAGAAGCGGCGCGCGATGTGTGCCGTGTACGCGTTCGCGCGCCGCGTCGACGACATCGGCGACGGCGAGCTCGACCACGATCAGAAGACGCGCCTGCTCGATGAGACGCACGCCGCGCTTGCCGCTCTGGGCGCGGGCGCGTACGAGCCCGGCGCGCAGCCGGACCCGGTGATCGTCGCCCTCCGCGACGCCCGCCGGCGCTTCGCGTTTGCCCCCGAGGCGCTCGCCGAGCTGATCGAAGGCGTGCGCATGGACGTCGACGGCGTCCGCTACGAGCGCTTCGATGAGCTGCTCCTGTACTGCCGGCGGGTCGCCGGCGCCGTGGGGCGGATCTCGCTCGCGATCTTCGGCGTGCGCACCGGCGCCGCCGCCGACGCCGAGCCGCTGGCGGACGACCTCGGCGTTGCGCTGCAGCTGACCAACATCCTCAGGGACCTGCGCGAGGACGCGCAGAGCGGGCGCGTGTACGTGCCGGGAGAGGACCTCAGGCGCTTCGGCCTGCACGGCACGCAGGGAGGCGGCGGCATCGCGGTGCTGATGGCGGGATCGGGCGGCCCGGGCGCGGGCGCCGGCGGGGTGCAGCAGGCGCGTGACGACGATCTCGCGCGCCTTCGCGAGCTCGTGCGCTTCGAGGCCGATCGCGCGGAGGCCTGGTACAGCCGCGGGATGCGCCTGGCGCCGATGCTGGATCGAAGGAGCGCGGCCTGCGTGCGTGCGATGGCGGGCATCTACCACAGGCTTCTGCAGCGGATCGCGCGCCGGCCGGAGCTCGTTCTGCGTGAACGAGTTTCGCTGGGCCCGCACGAGAAGGCGTGGGTGGCCGCGCGCAGCATGCTCGGTGCGCCGACATGACGCGCGCCCGGCGCGTGGTCGTCGTCGGCGGTGGGCTCGCCGGGATCACGGCAGCGCTCGAGTGCGCCGACGCGGGAGCGGCGGTAACGCTTGTGGAGGTGCGGCGCAGGCTGGGCGGAGCCGCATACTCCTTCGAGCGCGAAGGCATGACCTTCGACAACGGCCAGCACGTGTTCCTGCGCTGCTGCACCGCCTACCGCGCCCTGCTGGGGCGGATGGGCAGCGAGCGGCACGTGCGCATCCAGCCCCGTCTCGAGATCCCGGTCCTCAAGCCCGGCGCCCGCCCGGTCCTCCTGCGGCGCAGCCGGCTGCCCGCGCCCTTGCACCTTGCTGGCGCGCTCGCCCGTTACCCCCATCTCTCGCTCGCCCAGCGCCTGCGGGCTGGGCTCGCGGCGCGCGCGCTGGGCAACCTGGACGCGGGTGATGGTGCGCTCGACCAGGTGACGCTCGGCGAGTGGCTTTCGCGCCACCGCCAGGGGCCCGAGGCGGTCAGCGCGCTGTGGGATCTGATCGCGCTGCCGACGCTCAACCTGCCCGCCGCCTCGGCCTCGCTTCTACTCGGCGCGTTCGTCTTTCAGACGGGGCTCCTGTCGAGCGCCGACGCGGGGGACATCGGCTTTCACAGCGGCACTCTCGCCGAGACGATCTCCGAGCCGGCGGCTGGCGCGCTCGAGCAGGCGGGCGTCGATGCGAGGCTCGGGTGGCGTGCCGAGAGCGTGCAGCGCCAGGGGAGCGCGTTCGTGGTCGCGGGTCCCGAGGGGGGGCTCATCGCCGACGCCGTGATCGTAGCGGTACCGCACGCGCGCGCCGCGGTGCTGCTGCAGTCGCTGCTGCCGGCGAGCGCGCCCGCGTGGGCGGGGCTCGGGAGCTCGCCGATCATCAACCTGCACGTCGTCTATGACCGGCGCGTGTGCGAGCACGCGTTCCTCGCCGGCGTGGGCACCCCGGTCCAGTACGTGTTCGATCGCAGCAGGGCCGCGCGGGCTCCCGTCGGCTGCCAGTACCTGGCGGTGTCGCTGTCCGCGGCCGAGCGCGAGATGGCGATGAGCGTGCAGGCGCTGCGCGAACGCTACCTGCCGGCGCTCGAGGAGCTGTTCGGAGGCGCGCGGGGCGCTCGCGTCGTGCAGTTCCGGGTCACGCGCGAGCACGCGGCGACGTTTCGTCCCTCACCCGGGTCGGCGGCGCGGCGGCCGACGGCGAGGACGTCGCTGCCTGGGCTCGCGCTTGCCGGGGCCTGGACCGACACGGGCTGGCCGGCGACGCTCGAGGGCGCGGTGCGCAGCGGCCACGCGGCCGCGAACGCCGCGCTGCATGCGCTCGAACTCGAGCATCCGGAAGCGCCCGCCTCCGACTCCGCCGCGTTCGCGGCAAGCGCTCGGGTGCCGAGCGCATGAGCGGCGTGCTTATCGCCGCGCCGCTGCGCGTCGAGCAGCTCCTGATCCGCTCGGCCGCGCGCGGCGCGCGAGTAGTGCGAACCGGCATGGGCCCGCGCAAGTCGCAGGCCGCGGCCGGCGAGCTGTCGCGGGAGGAGGGAGACGCGCTGCTCGTGCTCGGCTTCTGCGGCGGCCTCGACGCCGAGTCGGCGCCAGGTGATGTCGTCGTGGCAGACGACGTGCTCGTGGCCCCCGATGAGCAGCACGTCGCCGAGCGCCTCAGCTGCGACCGCCCAGAGGGGCTGGCACGCGCGCTGGAACGCACGGGGCTGCGTGTTCGCACCGGTGCGGTGGTGTGCGTTTCGCGCATCGCAGTCGGCGAGCGCCGCGCCGAGCTGCGGGCAAGCGGAGCTATCGCGGTCGACATGGAGTCAGCGTGGCTTGCGCGCGGGGCTCGCGGCAGGCCCTTCGACGTCGTGCGTGTGGTGCTCGACAGCCCCAGCCACGAGCTCCTTCGCCCGGGCGCCGCCGTAGGCGCCGCGCGGGCCGCGCGGGCGCTGCGGCGGGTGGCGCGCGAGCTTTCAGACTTCGGGACGGAAGGCTAAGGTAGGCCTGACAGATGAGCGTTCCGATCAGACAGGGCGCGCGCATGGGCTTCTACCTGATGCGCCAACGGCTTGCCAAACGCGACAAGTTCCCGCTGCTCGTCGAGCTCGAGCCGCTGTTCCAGTGCAACCTCGAGTGCTCCGGGTGCGGCAAGATCCAGCACCCCGAGCACGTGCTGCGGCGCCGCATGCCCGTCGAGCAGGCGGTCGCGGCGATCGAGGAGTGCGGTGCGCCGATGGTCTCAATCGCGGGCGGGGAGCCGTTGATCCACCCTGAGATCCACACGATCGCGGCTGAGCTCATCAAGCGCAAGAGGTTCGTGTATCTGTGCACGAACGCGCTGCTGTTGGAGAAGAAGCTCGGCAACTTCAAGCCCAGCCCGTACTTCGCCTGGGCGGTGCACATGGACGGGCTGCGCGAGCGCCACGATGCCTCGGTGGAACGAGCGGGGACGTTCGACAAGGCCGTGAAGGCCATCAAGGCGGCCCAGGAGGCCGGCTTCCGGGTGACGACGAACACCACCTTCTTCACGCACGACTCACCGACGACCGTGCGCGAGGTGCTCGACTTCCTCAACGACGAGCTGCGCGTCGACGAGATGATGATCTCGCCGGCTTACGCGTACGAGAAAGCGCCCGACCAGGAGCACTTCCTCGGCGTCCAGCAGACGCGCAGCCTGTTCAGCGCCGCGTTCGCGGACGGGCGACGCAAGAAGTGGCGGCTCAACCACAGCCCGCTGTTCCTCGACTTCCTCGAGGGCAAGGTCGACTTCGAGTGCACGGCCTGGGGGATCCCCAGCTACTCGCTGTTCGGCTGGCAGCGACCCTGCTACTTGATGTCGGACGGCTACGCCTCCACGTACAAGGAGCTGGTCGAGACCACCGACTGGAGCAAGTACGGGCGCGGCAGGGATCCGCGCTGCGAGAACTGCATGGCTCACTGCGGCTATGAGCCGACAGCCGTGGTGCGGACGACGCGCTCCGTGCGACAAGCGCTACGGGCGCTCGCGGGCTAGCACGCTACGGAGGCAGCACCTCACTGCCCGCGGTGCCGCCGGCAGCCTCGGCGCTGCGGATGTCGCGCCAGGTTAGACCCTCTCTGAGCAGGGCCGGGGTGCCGAGCGCGAGAGCGGTCAGCACCTCGACCGCCTGCAGGATGATCCCGTACGCGAGCGCCTGCCCGGCACCGACTTCGTAGGCAGCCAGGACGACGAGGCAGGCGGCCTGGAAGACGCCGAGGTTCGACGGCGTGGGAGGCAGGATGGCGCTGACATTGACCGCGAGCAGGACCGCTGCCGCGCTCACGAGCCCCGCCTTCGACTGCAGGCCGAGCGCGAGCAGGACCATGTAGCAGGCGAGCCACTGAAGCGCCCAGGCCAGCAGCTGCAGTGAGACGGCGCTGAGGCCGAGACGTGGCCGCGCAAACACCACCAGGCCGCGGCGCGCGAGGGCCAGCAGGCGCGCAAGCAGGCTCGCGGCCAGCGAAAGCCTCTTCCAGCGCGCCCGCTGCGCGAACGCCAGAATGCGCGGCCCTGCGACGACGAGCGCGCACCCTATGAGCGGCACGCCGAGCGCTAGGGCGATGCCTGCGGGATGGCCCCGCAGCAGGGGAACGCTCGAGAACGTAACCGCCGCGAGCACGCCCAGGGCGACCAGGTTGATGAGCGTCTGCGAGAAGACCGTGCCCGCGACGACAGGGAGCAGGCGGCGGTTGGGCCCCTCGAGGCGACGAGCGAGCACCACGACGCGCGTGGGCTCGCCGATGCGACCGGGGAACACGGCCGAGGCCATCACGCCGATCATCGTCGCGCGCACGACCGGTGCCCAGGCGATGTGCGTCGTCGGAAGCGCCGCGCGCAGGGTCTGATGCCAGGAGAGCGAGCGCATGAGCAGCGACAGCCCCATCAGGACGAGCGCCAGCGCGATCCATCCCGGCGACGCGGTGATGAGGGCATGCCAGATACGCCGCAGCCCGAGCTGCGAAAGCGCGAAGGCCACGAGGCCCGCTAGCACCAGCACAGCAAGCACCGCGCCCACCCGCCTGTGCCGCCGCCCGCGCTCAGCGGACGGTTGATCGGGGCTGCCCATCCAGTGGGTTATCGCTCAGCGAACGGCGCGGGTGGATGCCGCCCCGCGCGCGGCCTCGGCGACGGCCTTGCCCACAACGCGCACCGACAGGATCGCGATGTCATCGCGCACGGCGCTCTCGACGTCGACGAGACCAAGCAGCGCCGCGATCGTGTCCTCGGCGCAGTGCGGCTTGAGCTCCTGCAGACGCTCGATCGCATCGTCGGCGGTGATGATGTTGTCGGGCGCGTGCGCCTCGAGCAGGCCGTCGGTGTATAGCACGAGCGCGTCACCGGGCTCGAGCGTCGTCGTCGCTTCCTCGATCACGGGGTCCTCGAAGATGCCGAGCAGTGTCCCGCGGTCGCCGAACTCGCGCACCTTTCCCTCCGACCGTACCAGCAGCGCCGCCGGGTGCCCGGCCGACGCAATCGCGAGCTCCACGCCCGTCTCTTGCGCGCGCAGGTGCACGAGTATGGCGGTTGCGAAGCGGCCGTCGAACCCCCGCTCGAGCATCACCTGGTTGACCCGGTAGAGCACCGTCGCAGCGCTGGGCGCCTCGCGCGCGTATGCGACGGTGGTGGCGCGCAGGAAACCGGTGAGCGTCGCCGCCTCGGCGCCCTTCCCGCACACGTCCCCGACGATTAGCCAGCAGCTCTCGGGCGATCCGAAGACGTCATAGAAGTCCCCACCCACCTCGCTGCCCGCGCCCGTGGGCCGGAAGTAGCTCGCGAGCTCGAGCCCGGGAAGGCTGGGCAGCCGCGCCGGCATCAGGCTGCGGCGCAGGGTGCTCGCGGTGCGACTTCGCTCCGCGTACAGGTGCGCGTTGTCGAAGGCCATCGCCACGCGCTGGCTCATGTCGGCTAGCACTGCCATGTCATCGGTTCCGAAGTGCTCGCCGTCGCTGAGGTGCACGAAAGAGATCGCGCCGCGCGTGCGTCCGCGGGCGATCATCGGAAAGACTGCCACTGAGCGGTAGCCGGCCTCGCTCATCAGCCGCCGGTGCTCCTCGCTGCGGGCGAAGCGCGCGAGCTCGGGCTCCAGCGCCAGATCGCGGCTCACGCAGGGCTGACCGCTGCGCAGCGTCTGGGAGATCGGGTGTGCGCCCAAGAGCGCGAGGGGAGAGGCCTTGGCCACGCGCTCGAGCTCGGCGGCCGTCGCCGCATCGGGGGCCGCTGCGACCGTCTCCACCATCAGTCCGTCCTGGTCGAGCAGGTCGACGAGGCACACGTCGGCGAGCGCTGGGATGACCGCGCGGGCGAAGTCGCGCACCGTCTCGGTCGGGTCGAGCGAGGTGTTCAGCGACGCGATGGCCGACAGCATGAGTTTCAGGCGCCGGCGCTGGCGGCGGATGTTGTCGAGTGCGAAGTGCACGAAGCCGACGGTCAGCGCCGAGAGCACCACGCCTATGCAGACGACCGCGCCGAAGGCGGCTGGCACCGATTCGTAGGCGAGCGGCGCCAGGAACCCCACCAGCACGGCGAGGGTCGCAAATGCGAGACGACCTCGTGGCTGGAACGCAGCAGCGTGGCCAATCGCGAACAGGTACAGGATCGCGAAGGGGCTGCGCGCCCCGCCAGCTGACGCGCACAGGATGATGATCAGGACGGTGCCCCAGAGCTCGGCGGCAAACGCCAGCCTGAGCCCGCCCCGTCCGCCTCGCGAGACGAGCAGCAGCGCTGTCGCCGTCACGATCGCCGAGACGCCGACGAACGTCACCCCGGCGGGCGAGTCGACGTTCGGCAACAGCGGCCACGTCGCCGTCAGCGCGCCGCCGGCCAGATAGAGTCCCGCTGCCGTGAGGTTGGCCGCACCGACTTCGGGGCCGGTGGGCATCTCCCAGCGTTTGTGCAGCCAGCTCCTGGCTCGGGGTGATGTCTGCATTGCGCCCATCTCCGCGCGCTCCCTCGTGCGGCGCCGGTCATGAGGTGCCTCACGGCCCGCATCGCCTCTTGTTCTGGCAATGGTAGGTGCTAGGAGGAGGTGTCGCTAGCGAAGCGCTCGAGCCCGCTGCGGATCCATGACGGGATCTCGGTCTTGCTCCACGTCACGCGGTCGACGCACACGTGGCGCAGCCTCGCCTGCACGAGCAACTGCTCGTCGCGGACCATGTCGATCTCAGTCACGATCGCGGTCCTGCCCAGGTGCGTCACGTGCGCGCGCAGCGCGAGCTCGTCATCGAAGTGCGCGGGAGCCCGAAAGCTCAGGTGCGCGTCCGCCACGACGGCGTCGTATCCGCGCTCGAGCATCTGCCCCCACGGCCCAACCGCGGCACGCCACAGCTCGGTGAACGCGACGTCGCAGTAGAGCAGGTAGTTGGCGTTGAAGACGATGCCCTGCGGGTCGCACTCGCCGTAGCGGACCCGCAGCTCGTGCACGAAGGTCTCAGACACGAGCAGAAAGCTAGCCGCTGCGGGGTCCGACCCACCTGGAGCCCACGGCGCGCGCCGGCTGCCTGCACGTGGGCGCTACCTTGATTGCACGGCCACGTGATGTGTCGCGGCCTTCGCCGGCGTCTTCGTGGATCCGCTCAAGCCGAGCGACGCGACGCCGCTCGCGGCGATCAGTAGCGTCGCCGTCGCCAGCCGCATGCGGCCGGGTGTGAGCCAGGTCAAATGATGAGCCTGGAGCCAGGATCGAGCCCCGGTGGCACCCGCTGCCGCGGCAATTGCGCAGGCTGCGCACATCAAGTCCCATTCTAGGCGCCCGCGCGGCACGTTCGCCGAGACGGAGGAGCGGTCGCAGGCGATCAGCGGGAGGTGCGGGGTGGAAGTCAGCGGAGCGAAGGCGATCTATGAGACTGAGTCTCATTCTGTTTGTATTGTTGCCGCGGGACGGATCGGTTCCCGGAGACGAGAGGAGGCTGGCCTTGCCCAAACTGCGCTTCACGCCGCCCGCGCTGCTCGCCGGCCTGGCAGCGGCGGTTCTCGCCTGCGGATGCGGCCGCTCGGGTCCGGTGACGCCAGCGCGCGGCGCCTTCACCGTTGTCGCCGCGGAGAACTTCTGGGGCAGCATCGCCGCGCAGCTGGCGGGCGCCCGCGCGAGCGTGCGCAGCGTCATCGCAAGCCCGAACACAGACCCCCACAGCTACGAACCGAACACCTCCGACGCGCGGACGATCTCCGAAGCGCGCCTGGTCATCCTCAATGGCGTCGGCTACGACAACTGGGCCGAGCGGCTGCTGCAGGCCAGCCCCGCCGGCGGGCGGGTCGTGCTGAACGTCGGCCGCGTGCTCGGCCTCGCTCCGGGCGCGAACCCGCACCAGTGGTACTCGCACTCGCACGTCGTGCGGGTGATCGAGCAGATCACCAGCGACTACGAGCGCGTCGACCCGGCCGACGCGCGCTACTTCGCACAGCGGATGCATGCGCTCCTCGCAGTGGGTCTCGCCCGCTACGACGCGCTTCGCCGGCGGATACGCGCGCGGTTCGCGGGCACGCCGGTCGGCTACAGCGAGAGCGTCTTCCAGCCCCTCGGGCGGGATCTGGGCCTGAAGCTGATGACGCCCTACAGCTTCGCCAAAGCGATCTCGGAGGGGACCGATGTGACCGCGGCCGACAAGCAAACGGTCGACAAGCAGGTTGAACGACACCTGATCAAGGTGTGGGTGTACAACAGCCAGAACACCACGCCGGACGTTCAGCGGGTCAACGAACTGGTGCGAGACGCGCACATCCCGATCGTCTCGATCACGGAGACGCTCTCACCAGCGTCTGCGAGCTTCCAGCAGTGGCAGGCGTCACAGCTGGACGCATTGGCGCGGGCCCTTGGCGCAACGGCGCAGCCGGGTGCTAACGGGTGAGAGCCGGGTCAGCGCGCAGCACCCGCTCGATGGCCCCGGCCGGCGCCGGTTCGCCAAGGAAATAGCCTTGGACCATCTCGCAGCCCATCTGCGCGAGCACGCCCAGCTGCTCCTGCTCCTCGACGCCCTCGACCACGACGGCGAGCGACAGCGCCTTGCCCAGGCCGAGTATGGCTTCGAGCAGGTGCCGGCTGGGCCCGCCGTCGCGTAGAGCGGCGGCGAAGCTGCGGTCGATCTTCAGGACATCCGCGGGCACGCGCTGGAGGTTGGACAGCGAGGTGTAGCCGGTCCCGAAGTCGTCGAGTGCGACGCGCACGCCGAGCGCCCTGGCCGCTTCGAGCTGTTTGCAGGCCGCCGAGAGGTTGTGCACGACGGTCGTCTCGGTGACCTCCAGCGTCAACGATGACGGCGCGACGCCCGAGGCCTCGAGGGCTCGGCGGAGGTCGTCGAGAAAGTCGCTGCGTCCGAGCTGGTAGCCGGAGACGTTTACCGAGACGCCCACGTTCAGCCCCTCGGCGTGCCAGCTTGCCGCTTGCGCGCACGCCTGGGCGAGGACCCAGCGGCCGATCCCGACGATCATTCCGCTGTCCTCGGCCAGCGGAATAAAGCCGTCGGGTGCCAGCACCCCGCGGCGGGGATGCTTCCAGCGGATAAGCGCCTCGACGTCCACAATGGTGCGGCTCGGAAGGCTGAAGATCGGCTGGTAGAGCAGAAAGAACTGTTGCTGTTGGACCGCCGTGCTGAGCCCACCCTCGAGCTCGAGCCGATCTTCGACGTCGGTGTACATGCTCGCCTCGAACAGCGCATAACGATCCTTGCCGGCTGCCTTGGCGGCATACAGCGCGAGGTCAGCGTCGCGCAAGAGGTCATCCGGGCTCGCGTAGTTGCCGACTGCGACCCCGATGCTCGCGGTGACCGAGTAGATCTTGTGGCCGTCGTCGAGCTCGATTGGCTGACGCAGCAGCTTTGAGATGCGGTCGGCCAGGCCGTCGAGCGTTTCCAGGCCGCCTGGCGCCTCCACGAGCACGACGAACTCGTCCCCGCCGAGACGACCAACCGTATCCCCCTCGCGGATCGCCGCGGCCAGCCGCTCTCCCACGACCTTCAGAAGCCGATCTCCGGCCGCGTGACCGAGGTGGTCGTTCACGTGCTTGAACCCGTCGACATCTACGAACAGCGCGCCGGCGAGCCCGCTCTCGCTGCGCGCTGCGCGAGCCAGCAATTGCGCGGCGCGATCGAGCACGAGCGCCCGGTTGGGCAGGCCCGTCAAGTTGTCGTGCATCGCCTGATGTGAGAGCTCGCCGGTCTTCTCGCGCACCAGTGCCAGCGCTCGCCTGCGGCCGGTGCCCAGTACCAGCACGAGCAGCCCGAACATCACGCTGATCGCGACTCCGCCGACGAGCACCGCCAGCGCGTTGCGGTTTGCGAACACGCCGCCTGCGGCGGGTGCGGCGAAGCTCTCGAGAGTCCACCCCGTGTGCACGGGCACCGTCGTGCTCAGCGCCCTGGGCGGAACCGACCCGTGGCTGAAGACGACGTGAGAGTTGTCGGAGTTGAAGTGGAACTTGACGGCGATGCCGGGGTGTCCGGCCAGCGCTCGTTGCAGCACGACCTTCGGCAGGATCAGCTCGCCAAGCCACCCGATGAAGGCTCGCCGGCGCGCGCTCACGGTCCGTGGCACGAGGCCGCCACGGTAAACGGGCGTAGACACTCCCAGCGTCGTCGAGGTCGAGGCCAGGACCGGCGCGTAGTTGGCAGACGCGGTGTCGCGATCGGAGATCATTCCCGGCAGGAGCGCGCAGTAGTTCAAACGCGTTGGCACATATGCCGCCGGGTCGCGTGCCAGCCCGGCGGCCGCAAGGCAGTAGTACGGCCCCTGCGTCGGCGGCAGGACTCCGCGGCCTTCCCGCGGTGGCAGCGAATGCACGCCGAACGGCCGCACGGGATGGGCTGCCATCCGCGTCTGAAAGGCTGCCAGCTTGGACGACGGCACCAGCTTCACCAGGCCGATGTTCTGAAGCTCGGGGTATCTCTGCATCGCTTGCACCGATTCGGCCCAGCGGTCGAAGGCGACGGGCGAGGAATTGGCGCTGCTGGTCACGAAGGCGCTGGCTGCCACCACGAGGTCTTCCTCGTGCTGGATCGCGAGCTTGAGCGTGGAGGCGATCTCCTCGGTGGACACGCGGAACGCGAGTCGCGCCTTGGCCGCTTCCGACCTGGCGACCGCGCTGGAGCGGGCCACCGCGGCGCATGCTCCGCCGAAGATGAGCACCGCCGCCAGCGCGAGCCACGGGTCGAGGCCTTCCCGCAGCGAGCGCTTGGCGCGCGCGAGGGCGCGCTCGGGCCAGCCGGCGAGGTCCAGCGTCGCGGCGGGAGGAGCGCCCATCGACGGGCTGCGAAGTTGACCGGTGGGCACGGGCGTCGTCTCTGGTGGGGCGGCGCGAGTGCGCCTATCGCAGCATCGGTGCGGTGGGGCCCTACTGTCGACGCGCACAAGCGGCTCGACGAATATTCGGGGCGCCCGCGTCGAGCGGCCGCGATCGCGAGCCGCGTGCGCGTGCGACCGGCGCTGCAGCGCTCAAGTTGGGAGACGGGCACGCCGACTAGGAGGCCGTCTCCTCCGCATACCTCCCGGACCTATGCTCACACCGCGAGACCCGCAAGCACCGCATCGAGTGAGGCCGCAAGCGCGCGGCTTCATGCGGGCGCTGGGCGTTCTCGTGCTGGCATTGGCTGCAGTGGTGCTGCTCGCCGCGTGCGGGAGCAGCAAGAAGAAGGCTCAGCCCCCTGCGCCGCACGCGATCACGAAGGCGGAATACGTCGCCAAAGCAAACGCGATCTGCGCCGCGGCAGACCCGGCCCTTATAGTCGCGACCGCGAAGCTGGCCGCTCGCCCCGGCAGAGCACAGGTCATCGCGCTCGTGAGAAGCACGTTCGTGCCCTCGACCGAAGCGCAGATCAGGGCGATCAGGGCCCTGAGCATCCCGCCCGGCGAGGAGGCCGTCGCGCACCGGATGCTTGCGCTCGTTCAGGGGGATCTCGCCAAGCTCAAGCGCAACCCGGCGTTGATCAAGACGGATGTCTTCGGCGACTTTGCGCGCGTCGCCCATCCGTACGGGCTGGCAGCCTGCGCCCCGACCAGCTAGGTCGCGCAAGCTCCTGCCGGCTACCTGAAACACGCCATCTGCAGGCTCCGCCGAGGGCCGGAGGAGGAACTCGAACCCCGAACACGCGGATTGACTGGCGCTCTGGAGCTCTGATGTGGCGGTCGCGCGCTTGAAGTGGGGAATCGTCGAGCGACTACGCGCTCGCGAGCCGGGTAGTAGCTGGATATGGGATCTCTGATGACGATCGCGATGCTTGTGATGATGGTCGCGATGATGGGTGGGATGATGGTTGCCGGTGCATGGGCCTTCGTGCGGCGGGTGAAGCGCCACCGCGACGACTGATCGTCAACGGGGGGAGCAAGCACGGGCTGCGGTCGCCCCGCCGTTCACCAGGACGGCACCGGAAAGCTTTGCGCGCGAGAATACGGCTGACGTGAGCACGCCGATCCCCCCTGAAGAGTTTGCGGCGCTCGTGGGCGTCTCTGCCGAGCAAGTGGAGCAGTGGAGGCAGGAGGGGTTGCTCGATCCGGGAGGCAGCGGGAGCCTTGACGAGTTGGACCTCGTGCGGTGGCTGACGATTCACGGCCACGAGGCGCGCGGGTATCGCTCCGATCAACTGGCCGCAGCGATCAAGGCCGGCGAGGTCAACCCGTTCATGGGTGAGTTCCTGTTTCCCTCCGGTCGGACGCTGAGCCTCGAGGCGGCCGCCGAGCGTGCGGGCGTGGACGCCACGATGGTGCGCGAACTTCGGACCGCGCTCGGGCTCCCCCGTGAGGGAGGCATCGCCGAGACCTGGCTTGCGCAGCTCGAGGCGTTCAAGACGATGCAGGCTGCCGGCCTGCCGTGGGAGGCGGTTCTGGAAGGCGCTCGCGTGTACGGCGACGCGCTCCGCCGCTTGGCCGAGACCGAGGTCAGGCTCGTGCACGTCCATATCCACGAGCGGCTGAGCGCGTCAGGGATCCCGGAAGACGAGGTGCTGCGCCAGCTCGGCGTCATCGAGGAAGCGGTCGTGCCGTTGCTCGACGGCATCGTGCAAGCCGTACACCATGAGCATCTTCTTCAGGCGAGCATCGAGGATGCCTACCTGCATCTCCCCTCCAGCGAGATCCCGACCGAGCGCGGGTCGGTCGAGACGACAATCGTCTTTCTCGACCTCGAGTCGTTCACCGAGCTAACGCACACCAAGGGCGACGAGCTTGCGATGGAGACGCTGACGCGGCTGGAGGGCGCGGTCAGGCCGCTTGCGCTTGAGCACGAGGGCAAGCTCGTCAAGCAGATCGGCGACGGGCTGATGCTCGCCTTCCGTCGTCCGGACGATGCCGTCGCCTTCGCCCGCAGGGCGCTCGATGCGGTCGCGCATGATCCGGACATCCCTCCGCTGCACGTCGGTATCCACACGGGTCCCGCGATCTACCGGGCCGGTGACTACATCGGCAGCACCGTGAACGTCGCCTCGCGCGTGACGGGGACGAGCTCGGCGGGAGAGATCCTGCTCACCGACGCCGTGGCGGCGGCGCTGACCGAGGAGACGACGGAACCGGTCGGCGTGCGGATGCTGCGTGGCGCGGCCCAGCCTGTGCGACTTTTCCGCGTCATCAGGCGCGAGGAACGGCGAGATCCTGTCTGTAACACGGTTGTTCTGGACCCGCCCGCGGCCCAGCTACGGCAGGGAGATGAGGAGCTGTGGTTCTGCTCTCAAGAATGCCTGCGCCGCTTTCTCGATGGCCATGAGGAGAGCGCGGCGGTCGCCTGAGTTAGGAGTCGCCGACTCCTCGGACCTCCGGATCACACGCCGGCGGCCGAGACACTCCTGTCCTCGCGCTTTGTTCTGCACTCTCCTGCGACATCGCCTACTCCGACGGCCCGGCAGCTTGGAGAGCGTCGGCGCGATGGCGAAAATACTCAATCTTGTTCACCTTTCCATCTCGGATCGTGCACAGCTGAAAGAAGTGGATGATGATCGGGACGCCGCTTTGTCGCCCTCGGCCACTTTGGCGAACGAGAACGAGGACCCGACCGCCCGGTACCTCGCTTAGCTCAAGCAACTCCTGGACGAGGTCGATCCACCCATCTCGATATTGCTCAGCGAACGCGATGAACTCTGGGAGCCCGCGAAGATGCTGCGGGAAATCAGGGTACGTCTGCCGATCCCGCCAGATCATCTCGATCTGCGGATCGAATCTCTCCGCATACGCTTCGCTGGACAGCTCACCGCGCATGAACGCATTGAAGGCGTCGGTGCCCTGTCAAATTGTGTCAGCGTTCCGCGACACGCCTACTCCGTGAGGCCGAGGTCGGCGAAGGCGCGTTGGCGATCGAAGTATGTGACGTACCTGATCACCCTGCCGCCCCGGACGTAAAGACGGCGGCTCCCTGTGTCAGCAAATGCCCCAGCTCCAGTCCGCTCGCCTTTCCCCGTCCGCTGCGATGAAAGAGCACGAGCACGCATTCGTCGCCGAGCTCTCGGTACTCGTCCGCCTCGACCCTCTGGTCCTCCCAGGCAGCTTCCGCCTCACGCCATCGCTCGACCATGCTGGTGACTCCCATCCAGACGCCGGGTCGCAGACCGTCGGCGATCACGAATTCGACGTCGGGGTCCGCCCACTCGACCGAGCTGAAGTCGCCCCGCGCCCAGGCCGCGAAGATCGGGCGCACGAGGTCCAGGTTCTCGGACACCGGCTACTCCGCAAGCCCCACAGCTTTGAGGGCCTCCGCGTGGTCCAGATAGTGTCGTTGCTGAATGATCTTGCCGCGTTCGATGGTGTTGACGTTGGTGATCCCGAGATGGGTGTCAATGCCGCTCGCCCTACCTCGAACCTGCCAGTCCATACGGGAGACGACCTTGTCGCCGGCCGTGAGCAGCTCTAGAAGGACGGCGGTGTCTTCACCTTCCCAGGCCTCCTTCAGACCCTCGAAGAACCGACGGATCGCGGACTGCCCCTTGAGGGTTTCGGTCTCTACCCATGACGGCGGCGGCGTCATCTCGGCGTCGACGGCATACAGGTCAACGAAGGCGTCGAGGTCGCCACGGTTCCAGGTCTCAAACCAACTGCGCGTGACGACCAGAGGCTCGTCGGACATCGTCTGCCCCCGTTCCGCGGCAAGGCGTTCGGCGGCAGCACGGGCCTCGTCGATGTCCCGATAGACCGTCGTCCGCGCGACCAGGCCTTCGACAATTACGAAGACGTACGCCTGATGCGTGTTGACGTAAGCGGCGCTTCCTACCGGCCGCGCATCGTGGCGGATGGCGGCAAACAGCACCCCATTGCCGAGGTCCAGGACCTCCTCGGGCGTCAACCGAAGATCATCGAATGCGTCCCACCAACCGCCGATGAGCCCACGGATCGCCGCTGGGCCCTCATATACGCCAAGCCCGTCACGCGACGCGTCGTACACGGCATCAGGAGCGAACACGCTCATGAACGCATTGAGGTCATGGCGATTCGCGGCCTCAAGCTGCCGACCCGCAAGCTCCACCAAGTCGAGGTTCGCCGACATCGGGTCCAGTATCCCGTCACTGTCTTCGTTCGTGCGGTCTGGGCAGTGACGTCCGACCGCTGCGATTGGTTCTCGGGCCGGCGGCGCGCGAGAGGAGCCGGAAGCGGAGAGCGCTAAACAGGGTCGCACCTGGCGCGCGGCTTTGATGAAGCTCCGCCGTGCTGCCCTGCGGCCTTAGCCGACTGCGGCCTCGCTCCGTTCGATCCCGAGATCGAGGATGATGGATCGCTCGCCGACACTTTCGCTGACACCCACCCAGAATCTGGCCTGTGCTGCTTGCCACTCTCAGCAAAAAACCCCGCAATAACGGGGCCGTTAGCGAGTGCCGGAGGAGGGACTCGAACCCCCGACACGCGGATTATGATTCCGCTGCTCTAACCGACTGAGCTACTCCGGCGGGATGGAGCAGTTTAGCCCCGTGGCGATGTCACGACCGATCCTGCTCGCGGTGCCGAACGTGTCGGAGGGACGCGACGCGACCGCAATCGAGGCGGTCGGCGCGGCGTTTGCCGGACAGGGCGCCGACGGACCGCCCCGTGGCGCTGACAGGGGCGAAGAGGGCCCGCGTGAGCATGCCGGCACGGGAGCCATCCGGGATGCAGTCCAGCTCCTGGACGTGCACTCTGACCGCGATCATCACCGCTCCGTCTACACGCTCGCCGGGCGCCAGCGGACGCTCGCGGACGCGTTGCTTGTAGGGGCGCGCACCGTCGTCGAACGAGTCGACGTCATGCACCGCGACGCAGCGAGCGCACCCCCCGCGCAGCACCCGCACGTGGGCGCGCTCGACGTCGTGCCGATCGTCTATCTCCAGGCACGAGCGCGCGGTGCAGCCTGCGCGGAGGCGCTCGTAGTCGCAGAGCGGCTGGGCAGCGAGCTCGGCCTTCCGGTGTTCCTCTATGGCGAGCTCACCGCCACCACCCTCGACCCCGCGCGAGGGGAGCTCGCCGGCGCCGCTTCGTCGCCCGCGCCCCGCACGCGCGCCGAGCTCAGGCGCGGAGGGATCTCGGGGCTCGCGCAGCGGATGGCGGGGGAGGCCGGGGAGCGGGAGGCCCGCCTCGAGCCCGACTTCGGCCCTCCGCGCATTCATCCCAGCGCGGGGGCGACGCTCGTTGCCGCGAGGCCGCCGCTCGTCGCATTCAACCTGCAGCTCGCCCCCCCTGCTACGCTCGCCGACGCACAGCGGGTCGCGGCGCTCGTTCGCGACGGCGGCGCCGAGGGCCTGGCGGGGGTGCGCGCGATCGCCGTCGCGCTCGGCGACGGTGCCGCCCAGGTGTCGATGAACGTCGAGCGTCCCTTCGAGCTGCCCCTCGCGGCGGTCGTCGAGGCCGTCCGCGCGCACGTGGTTGTCAGAGACGCCGAGCTCGTCGGGCTCGCGCCGCGCGCTGCGCTGGAGGGCTTCCCCGACGATCTCCCGTTGCTCGGCTTCGACCCCAGCCGCCATCTGATCGAGAACGCGCTGCTCGCGCTCGCTTAGAACGCATTACGCTGCTGAGGTGGCACAGACCAGGCGCAGACGCAGGACCAAGCACCGCGGCAACGCCGCCGGCGTGATCGAGTCCCGTGGCCGCACCGGGCGCAAGCCGACCGCGGCCGAGAAGAAGGGAGCTGCCGCTACTGGCGCGCGCGCGAAGGACAGGATCGCGGAGCGCCGCGACCGCCCGCCGACTTGGCGTGGCGCCTTCTACCGCGCGATGATCGCCGCCGTGCTGCTGCTCGTCGTGGCCATCCTCCTGAAGGTCCGCGCCGCCGTCGCGTACTTCCCCTTCGCGCTGCTCGTGTACACCCCCATCAGCTACTACAGCGATCTCTGGATCTACAGGCGCCGGCAGCGCGCAAAAGCCGGGCCCGCCGGCGGGCGGAGCGGGAAGGCGTGACCGCGCTCACGGCACGTCGCGCGCCCGCACGTCGCGCGCCCGCACGTCGCCTCGGGAGGCTCGCGTGAGCGCGCTCGACGTGCGCGCCTTCACGGTCGGGCCCGTGCAGGAGAACTGCTACATCGTGCTCGCCAGCACCGGCGCGCACGCGGCTGATGGCGCCCGCCGGGCCAGCAAGGCGCTGATCGTCGACCCCGGCGACGAGCCACAGCGCCTGCTCGCGGCCGCCGCCGCCCTCGGCGTGACGATCGAGGCGATCCTCATCACGCACACCCACTTCGACCACATCGGCGCCGTCGCTCCCGTCGCCAGAGCCACCGGAGCGCCCGTCTACTGCCCGCAGATCGAGCGCACCGTGCTCGCCGACATCATGCGTTGGGTGCCTCCGGGGTTCGGGCCGTTTGATAGCTACGACGCTGACCACACGCTGGCGGGAGGCGAGCAGCTTTCGCTGGCGGGCCTGGAGATCGACGTCCTATTCACGCCCGGCCACAGCCCCGGACACCTCACCTATGCGATCGGGCTGCCCTCGGCACAGCCCGAGCAGGGCGCTGCTCGGCCTGTCGGCAGCGAGCGCGCGCTGCTCTCGGGCGACGTGCTCTTCCAGGGCTCCGTGGGGCGCGTGGACCTCCCGGGCGGGGACTGGGCGACGCTCGAGCGCTCCATTGGGAGCCTAATTGAGTCGTTTCCGCCCGAGACCGTGGTGTACCCCGGACACATGGCGGTCACGACGCTCGGGCGAGAGCTCGAGACGAATCCGTTCCTGCGGGAGCTTCGCGCGGGCGTGCCCCAGACGGCTGCGCCGCCGGGTGGGACGGCGCCCGCGAGTTGAGCGGCCCGAGGATCAAAGCGCCGCGCGGAACGTTCGACGTGCTCGGCGAGCAGGCCGAGTCCCGCTCCGCGCTCGAGGTGCGAGCGCGCGCGATCCTCCAGGGGGCGGGCTACGAGCGAATCGAGACCCCCGCTTTCGAAGCGACCGAGCTGTTCGCACGCGGCGTCGGTGAGGCGACCGACATCGTGCGCAAGGAGATGTTCACGTTCGAGGATGCCGGCGGGCGCTCGCTGACGCTGCGTCCCGAGGGCACCGCTCCGGTCTGCCGGGCCTACCTCGAACACGGCATGCACAAGCGCCGCCAGCCGGTGAAGCTGTGGTACCTCTCGAGCTTCTTCCGTCACGAGCGCGCGCAGGCTGGCCGCTACCGGCAGTTCTGGCAACTCGGAGCGGAGGCCATCGGCTCCGATGACCCGGCCGTCGACGCCGAGACGATCGTGCTCCTGTCGAGCCTGCTCGCCGAGGTCGGGGTGCGCGATGTGCGCCTGCGCCTCTGCAGCCTCGGCAGCCCGCAGACCCGGGGGGAGTACCGCGAGCGCCTGCAGGCGCACCTGCGCTCGCACGAGAGCAGCCTCGCGCCCGAGGTGCGCGGCAGGATCGAGGCCAACCCGCTGCGCGCCTTCGACTCCGAGCACGAGGGTACGCGGCGCGTGATGCGGAGCGCGCCGCGCCTGCTCGAGCACCTCGACGCCGGCGACCGTGCGCACTTCGAGGCGGTTCGCGAGCTGCTCGACGACGCCGGCATCGCCTACGAGATCGACTCGACGCTGGTTCGCGGGCTCGACTACTACACGCGCACCGTGTTCGAGTTCACCTCAGACGCGCTCGGCGCGCAGAGCGGGGTGGGCGGCGGCGGCCGCTACGACGGCCTCATCGAGCTGCTCGGTGGCTCGCCGACTCCCGGCGTGGGCTGGGCCGCCGGGATCGAGCGCATGCTGCTCGCGAGCGGCAGCTCGGGCGGCACGCTCGACTCCGAGCGATCCCGAGACTCGGGCACCGGCTCGGCAGCCGCCCCCGTTGAGCTGTTCCTCGCGCGCGCCGAACCACGTAGCGCCGCCGACAGGCGAACCGCCTTCGCGCTTCTCTGTGCCGCCCGCTCGGCCGGCCTCAGAGCGCAGATGGAGCTCGGCGGGCGCTCGCTGAAGGGGCAGCTCAGCCACGCCGACGCGCTCGGGGCCCGCTATGTGGCGATCGTCTCCGAGCGCCAGGCCTCCCTGCGGGACATGCAGGAGGGTCGGCAAGAGGAGATCGCCTCCGACGCCGTCGTGCACGCAGTCCTGCGCGGGCTGCGCACGCTTTAGGTCCCAGCCCCCGGCGGCTCGCTTGGTCGGGCCGCACCGGCCGCCGGCGCCTGCGCCCGCAGGCCACGGCGCACGGTCCGCCGGCCAATCGCGGCGAGGCCGTGCTCGCGCGTGATGAAGGCCGCTTCCGCCGATCGTCCGCAGGTGTCCAGCGTCTGCTGCGTCGTTCAACTCTTGCGCGCAAGTTGCCGAAAAGGGGAGCAATGACGCAACTCTCGCGCCCCTTTCAGATTGCTCTGGCGGCGGCGGGGCTGTTCTTGGCCGTGTGGTTCGTGGCTCTGCGCGGACACTCATCGAGCTCCGAAAGCTCCCCACCGGCCGCCTCGACGCCTGCCGCATCCTCCTCGAGTGGCGGCTCGAAAGCTGGCGGGGCGGGCTCCGTCTACCACGGCTCGGCGCCCGGCGTGGAAGGTCTGACGCACGACATCGCAAAGGCGCGCGGCGCCGTCGCCGCCTCAGAACGCAACGCAAAGCAGCTCGAGGAAAAGTCGGCCCAAGCGGCAGGCTCGAGCGAAACCGGCGGCACCTCCGCCTCAGCTTCAGCGTCGGCAGGCGCCCGTCACGCGCCGGCAGCGACGCGCGCGCGCTCGCACAAGAGCAGCGGCGCAGCGGCGCCTCGCCACTCGCGAGCCGTCGGCGTCCAGCACATGCAGCGCACCGTCGAAAGAGAGCTCAGGCGCGGCAAACTCGTCGCCATCCTCCTGTGGAACCCCGCCGGGACGGTCGACGAGCGGGTCCAGGACGAGCTCGAGCTGGTGGCGCGCAAGTTCAAAGGCAGGCTCGCCGTGCACAGCGCGGTGCCCAAGCAGGTGGGGGCGTTCGGGTCGTTCACGCGCGCGATCCAGGTGTACTCGACGCCGACCATCCTGATCGTCAACAGGCACGGGCAGACCAGCACGGTCCCCGGTCTCACCGACGCCTTCTCGCTCAGGCAGGCGATCCAAGAAGCCTCCTAGCCGCCGCGCTCGCGCTCGCCCTAGACTCGGTCGGGTGAGCACGACCGGCGAGCGCCTCGAGCAGCACCTGCACCACCCGCACGGTCGCGGGCACATGCCGGACGGCGCGTGCACCGGTGCCGCAGGCGGTGCTGCGTGTGGCGATCTGGTGCGGATCTCGATCGCGCTCGGGGAGAGCGATGCCACCGGGGGCATCCGCGACGCTGGATTCGATGCGCGCGGCTGCGGTGCCGTTCTTGCAGCCGGGAGCGCCGCGGTCTCCCTGTTGCGCGGGGCCCCGCTGCTCGACGCCGCGCGGATCGGCGCTGACGAGATCGAGCGCGAGCTGGGCGGACTGTCCGTCGCCAAGCGCCACGCGGCCGAGCTCACGGCCGACGCCCTGCACCGCGCGCTCGGCCTGGCCGCACGCACCCACGCCCGGCTTGCACCCGCTCCTGGACGCACGCTCGTGGCGATGAGCGGCGGCGTCGACAGCGCGGTGGCCGCGCTGCTCGCGTCCAAGCAGCGCGGCCAGAGCGCCGCGGTGACGCTGGAGCTGTGGTCCGATCCGGAGAACGACGGCGAGCTCAGCTGCTGCTCGGCGCAGGCCGTTCGCAGCGCGCGCAAGGTCGCCCACGGGCTCGGCCTGCCGCACCTCTCGATCGACCTGCGCGAGGAGTTCCGCGCGGGGGTCGTCGAGCCCTGGCTCGCCGGGCGCGCCGCCGGCGAGACGCCGAACCCGTGCGTGCGCTGCAACGGCAGTGTGCGCCTCGACGCGATGCTCGAGCTCGCCGCGCGGCTCGGCGCGAGCACGCTCACGACTGGCCACTATGCACGCGTGCAGCCCGACGGGCTGCTCCGTCTCGCCGTCGACGAGGGCAAGGACCAGAGCTATGTGCTGGCCGCGCTCGCGCCGGCCACGCTCGCGCGCCTTCGCTTTCCGCTCGGCGGCCTGCACAAGTCGCAGGTGCGCGAGATCGCAGAGCGTGCGGGTCTTTCGGTCGCCCACCGCAAGGACTCGCAGGACCTGTGCTTCCTCGCCGGCACGCGCCAGAGCGCCTTCCTTGAGCGGCACGGCGGCCTGCGACCGCGACGCGGCCCGATCGTCGACCGCGAGGGAAGGGTTCTGGGGGAGCACCAGGGCGCTCACACCTTCACCGTCGGCCAGCGCCGCGGCATCGGCATCGGTGGGCCCGGTCCCCTGTACGTGCTCGAGACCGACGCTCAGGCCAACTCCGTGATAGTCGGCCCGGGCAGCGCGCTGCTCTCGCGGCATGTCGACGTCCGTGAGCTCGTACTTCACCGCGACGGCCGACGCGTCGACGGGCTGCGCGTGCGCTCGCACGGGCGCCGCCTCGGCGCGCGCCTCGAGCAGGATCTCGCTCCCGGTCGTCACCCCCGCGCTCGAATTGAGCTGACGGAGGCCAGCGCGCGCGCCGCCTCGGGGCAGCTCGCGTGCCTGTATGCCGGAGATGTGCTCGTCGGCCACGGCACGATCACCGCGTAGCGCAGCGCGGCGGCGCGCACGCGGCCTAAGATCGTTGCCCGATGATGAGCTCGGATGAGATCCGCGAGCGTTACCTGGCGTTCTTCGAGGAGCACGGGCACGTGCGCATCCCCTCGGCTTCGCTCGTCCCCTCCGCCCACGACCCCTCGGCGCTGCTCACGGTCGCGGGCATGCATCCCTTGAAGCCCTACTTCCTCGGTCAGGAGGCTCCGCCGGCCTCGCGCCTTACCAGCTGCCAGAAGGTCTTTCGCTCGGTCGACATCGACAACGTCGGCAACACCGCCCGGCACCTCACGTTCTTTGAGATGCTCGGCAACTTCTCATTCGGCGACTACTTCAAGCGCGAGGCCATCGAGTTCGCCTGGAAGCTCTCGCGCGAGGTGTTCGGATTCGCGGCCGAGGACATCTGGGTGACCGTGTTCGAAGGCGACGACGAGCTCGAGCTCGGCCCGGACGAGGAGGCGATCGAGTGCTGGACGGGCGCTGGCGTGCCGCGCGAGCGGATCGTGCTGTGCCCGCGCTCTGAGAACTTCTGGCAGGCAGGGCCCAGCGGCCCCTGCGGGCCGTGCTCCGAGCTGTATGTCGACCGGGGGCTCGACCAAGGCAGCGCCGACGATCTCCCCGGGGGCGATAACGACCGCTTCCTCGAGTACTGGAATCTCGTCTTCATGCAGTACGAGCTCGCGCCCCTCCCCGGCGGCGCGGGCGATCGCGTATCAGCGATCGCGGCGCCGCTCCTAAAGCCCCTCCCGGCCAAGAACATCGACACTGGCCTCGGCCTCAACCGCATGGCGGCGATCCTGCAGGAGCAGCCCTCGGTGTTCGAGACCGACCAGTTCCTGCCGCTGGTTGAGCTCGGCGAGGAGCTCTCTGGCCGCCGCTACGGGGAGGCCTTCGCGGTCGATCGGGCGCTGCGCATACTCGCCGACCACGCGCGCGCGATGACGTTCCTGCTCGCAGACGGCGTCGTGCCCTCCAACGAGGAGCGCGGCTACGTCCTGCGCCGCGTCATGCGCCGCGCGATCATGCAGGCTCGCAACCTCGATCTCAAGGAGGGCTTCCTCAACCGCTACGCCGAGCGCGTGCGCGAGCTGATGGGCGCCGTATACCCCGAGCTCTCCGAACAGCAGAGCGTGATCGAGAACTGGCTCTCCTCCGAAGAGGAGGCGTTCGGACGCACGCTGCAGCAGGGGGTCGCCGCGCTGCAGCAGCTGATCGAGCGGGCGCGCGAGACAGGTAGCTCGAGCGTGGCGGCGAGCGAGGTCTTCCGCCTGCATGACACGTTCGGCTTTCCCTACGAGCTCACGCGCGAGCTGCTCGCCGGCGAGGAGCTCTCGATCGAGGGCGACTTCGAGACGCTGATGGACGAGCAGCGCGCGCGCAGCAGGGCCGGCGCTGCCGCCGACGGGCGCGGCAGCTCCGACGGACTCTCCGGCGAGCGCGCCGCCGCCAGCGCGTTCGTCGGGCAGAGCGGCTTCGTGACCCGCTTCACGGGCTACGAGAGCGAGCGCCAGCGCACCACGGTCGGCGCCGTGGTCGAAGCCGACGGCGGCTACCTGGTCAAGCTCGCCGAGTCGCCCTTCTACGCCGCCGGAGGCGGCCAGGTGGCGGACGTCGGCACGATCGAATGCGAGCAGGGCGACTGTCGCGCGCGCGTACGCGACGTCTACCGTCTAGCCGAGGACCAGGCCTTGGCGGTCGTCGTGGAGCAGGGCACGCTGCGCGTGGGCGAGCCGGTGGTGGCGCAGGTCGACCACGCGGCGCGCCATGCGACCGAATGCAACCACACGGCCACGCACCTGCTGCAGGCGGCGCTGCGCAAGCGCCTCGGCAGCCACGTGCGCCAGGCCGGCTCCTACGTCGGCCCCGACAAGCTGCGCTTCGACTTCAGTCATTCACGCGCGCTCTCCGAGCAGGAGCTGCGCGAGGTCGAGGACCAGGTCAACGAGTGGATCGCGCGCAACGATCCCGTGCGGCCGATCACGACGACGCTCGAGGAGGCCAAGCGCTTGGGCGCGATGGCGCTGTTCGGCGAAAAGTACGGAGACGTCGTGCGCATGGTCGAGATCGCGGACGGCGACTACTCGCGCGAGCTGTGCGGCGGCACGCACGTGCGCTCCACCGGCGAGATCGGCGCCATGCGGATCCTCAGCGAGACCTCGAGCGCAGCCAACGTCAGGCGCATCGAGGCGCTCACCGGTCCCGCCGCGATCGAGTTGCTTCGCGAGCATGACCGCCTGCTAAATGAGGTTGCGCGGGCGCTGCGCAGCCAGCCGCGCGACGCGCCCGAGGTGGCGGCCGAACACGAGCGCGAGCGGCGCGAGCTGCAGAAGCAGCTGCAGAGCTCCCGTGCCGGCGGCGGGGCGGGGGACGAGGCGCTCGACATCGAAGCGCTCGCCGCGCAAGCTCGCGAGCACGACGGCGCCACCGTGCTCGCCGCCCGCGTGCAGGTCGGCGATGGCAAGGCTCTGCTCGATGTCGCCGACCGCCTCAAGGGCAAGCTCGCCGAGGCTGCCATAGCGCTCGGAACCGCGAGCGAGGGCCGCGCGCACCTGCTCGTCAGCGTCGCGCCCGCGCTGGTCTCGCGCGGGGTGCGCGCGGGCGCGATCGTGAAGGCGGCCGCAGAGGTCGTGGGCGGCGGCGGCGGAGGCAGGGACACGCTCGCTCAAGCCGGCGGGCGCGAGCCCGAGAAGCTCGACGCCGCGCTCGAAAAGGCCGAAGCGGCGATCCTCTCCGCGCTCGACACCTGATGCGCGTGCTGGCGCTCGACTACGGCAGCGCACGCTGCGGGTGCGCGCTCAGCGATCCCAGCGGCACGATCGTGACCCCGATCGCCGCCGTGCCCCGCCCGGGGAGCAAGCGCGGGCTGCAGGCGCTCGCTCAGATCGCGCGCGAGCGCGAGGTCGAGCGGGTGCTCGTCGGGCTGCCGCTTTCGCTGCGCGGATCGGACACGGCGCAGACGCGCGAGACGCGCGCGTTCGCGCGAGCGCTCGCGCGGGCGCTGGGGTCGTCGGTGCCGGTCGAGATGCACGACGAGCGCTTCACCACCCGCATCGCCTCGCGCATGGAGGGCGCGTTCAACTCCAGCGAGGACTCGCGCGCGGCCGCGCTGCTGCTCGAAAGCTGGCTGGCCCGCGCCAGCCGCTAGCGCCGCTCGTGTCCGCCGGAAGCCAAGGACCGCGCAGGCGCATTTCCGGTGATCGCCAGCGCGAGCGCCAGCTGCGCGACCGCCGCCGCCTGGGAGCGACGCGGGCGCACGTGAGCCATCGCCCGCCGCCGGGCGCGTTCACCCGTCGGCGCATCGCCGCCGCCGCAGCGCTGATCGCCGCCGGACTGCTCGCGTGGTTCCTCGTGGCGCTGTTTCAGCCCTTCGCCGGCCCCGGCAGCGGACGCGTGATCGTGGAGATCCCCAAGGGCGCGAGCGCCAGCCGGATCGGATCGATCCTGGCAAAGGACGGTGTTGTGCCGTCGGGCCTGCTGTTCGACCTGCGGGCGCTGCTCGGGGGCAAGCGGGGCGAGCTTCACTCCGGCCGCTACGAGCTGCGCCGCAACATGAGCTACGCCGCGGCCATCGACGCGCTCTCAAAGCCGCCGCCCGCGGCCATCATCGAGCGCGTCGTGATCCCCGAGGGCTTCACGCGCACGCAGATCGCCGCGCTCGCCCGCACCGACTACCTCTCCGGCGACTACCTCGCCGCCTCGCGGCGCTCGCGGCAGCTGGACTACAAGCGCTACGGAGTGCCTGCCGGGACGAGCAGCCTCGAAGGGTTCCTGTTCCCCGCGACCTATGAAATGACTGCCGGCGCTCCCGCCAGCCGGCTCGTGAGCGAGCAGCTGCTCGCCTTTCGCGAGCGCTTCTCAGCGGCGTTGAGGAGTCGCGCGCGCTCTCTCGGGCTCACCCCGTATGAGCTGTTGACGGTCGCCTCGATGGTCGAGCGCGAGGCCAAGGTTCCCGCCGACAGGCCACGCATCGCCGCCGTCATCTACAACCGGCTGCGCCGCGGCATGCTCCTCGGGGTGGACGCGACGGTCTACTACGCGATCGAGCTGCAGAGGGGGATCGCGACCTACACCGGCCCGCTCAGCGCCTCGCTGCTGCGCATCGACTCGCCGTATAACACGCGCACGCACAAGGGTCTTCCTCCCACACCCATCTCCAACCCGGGGCTGGCGTCGATCGAAGCCGCGGCGCGGCCGGCACGCGTCCCCTACCTCTACTACGTGGCCGCCGCCGACGGTTGCGGCGAGCACGTCTTCTCCAGCACCTACGCGCGCTTCCAGGCGGACGTCGCGGCCTACGATGCCGCCGTGAGGCGCAACCACGGCCAGCCCCCCACGTGCACGAAGAGATGATGCAGGACGGGGCGAGCAGGTGCCGGCTCGGCGTGCTCGGCTGGCCCGTCGCGCACAGCCGCTCGCCCGCCATGCACAACGCGGCCCTCGCGTTCCTCGGCATGGATGCGTGGAGCTACCAGCGCCTGCCCGTGCCGCCTGCTCTGTTCGAGCAGACGGCGAGAGCGCTCGCGCAGTCGGGCTTTCGCGGCGCGAACGTAACCGTCCCCCACAAGGAGGCGGCCCTCGCTCTGGCCGACAGCGCCAGCGCGAGCGCTGAAGAAATCGGGGCGGCCAACACGCTCACGTTCGGCGACGACGGCTCAGTGGCCGCCGAGAACACCGACGCCCCGGGACTGCTCGCGGCGCTCGAGCTCTCCCCGCGGGGGATGAGCGCGCAGATCCTCGGCGCCGGGGGAAGCGCGCGCGCAGCGGCCTGGGCCCTGCGCGAGGCGGGCGCCCGCGAGGTGAAAGTGTGGAACCGCACGCCCGCGCGCGCCGACGCCCTCGCACGAGAGCTCCTGGTGCAGTCCGTGCCCGAGCCTCGCGCCGCCGATCTGCTCATCAACTGCACCTCAGTGGGGCTCTTAGGGCCCCCGTCCGGCTCCGAAGGCGCCAGCGGCCTAGAACCCTCGGCCACTGACGTCGCGGAGCTCAACCAACTCGCGCTGACGTTCGATCTGGTCGGTGAGTACTCGCATGTCATCGACCTGGTTTATGGGAGTGGACCGACCGCGCTGGTTGCCGCCGCGCGCCGTGCCGGCGCGCGCGCGCTCGACGGCCTCGAGGTGCTGGTCGCCCAGGGCGCGCTCAGCTTCGAAACGTGGACCGGCCGCAGCGCGCCCGTCGAAGTCATGCGGCACGCAGCCCGCGCCGAGCTCGGCCGCGGCGACGCACTCACGCGGCCCTAGCGGCGCTCGCCAGCCTGCGACGAGCGCGCACGTCGGCGCCAGTCGGGAGCCAAGGTGAGCGACCCAGCGTCCAGCCCGGACCTGCACACGATCTTCGGCATCGAGGAGAGCCCGGTCTCCGAGCACGAGCCCGCGGTCGAGATCGAGCGCGCACAGTCGCGCGATGCCGAGGGGAGCTACGACGTCGATGGCCCCCCCGGCGCCCCGGACGCGCGAGACGGCATGCGGGAAGGCGAGGGCCCTGCCCTGCTCGCCGAGGAGGACCCAGCCGAGCACGCCGCCGCGCCGCTCGAGGCGAGCGAGGCAGACCGCGAAGGCGCTGCCGCCCCGGGCGAAGGGCAGTGGAAGGGCATCACCCGAGCGAGCCGTCGCGGATCATCGGCGCGCTTCCTCACCGACGTGATCGTCGACTTGGGCTTCGTCTCAGCGCAGCAGGTCAAAGACGCCGTGGAAGCCTCGCGCAACGCCGGCACGACCCCCGAGCGTATCCTGCTGGAGAGCGGCGCGCTCACAGCCGACCAGCTGGCGCGCGCGCTCGCGGAGCGCTACGGCCTCGACCACCTCGACCTGTCGATCTTCACCGTCGATATGGGCGCGGCCAACCTGATCACGAGCGCTGCCGCCAAGCGCTACCAGGCGGTCCCGGTCGCGTTCGTCGACAAGCGCACGCTGCTCGTTGCGATGGCCGATCCCTCCAACGTGCTCGCGGTCGACGACATCGCGATCATGACCGGCCACGAGGTGCGCGTGGCGGTCGCGGCACCCGAGGACGTGGTCGCGCTGATCACGCGCCTGAACCGGCTCGAGGACGCCGTCGGCGATCCCGAGGCCCTGACCCAGGAGGAGGTGCGCGGCGACGAGGTCGTCGAGCTGCACGAGTCTGCCGAAGACGCGCCGACCATCAAGCTCGTCAACCAGATCATCGCCCAGGCCGTCGAGCGCGGCGCCTCCGACGTGCACCTCTCCCCGCACGAACGCGAGCTGCACGTGCGCTTTCGCATCGACGGCGTGCTCCAGGACGTCACGACCGTTCCGCGGCGCAGCGCCCCCGGGGTGGTTTCGCGCGTGAAGATCATGGCCGAGCTCGACATCGCCGAGCGGCGCCTGCCCCAGGACGGCCGCGTCAGCCTGACGGTCGACGGCCGGCGCATCGACCTGCGCGCGGTCACGCTCCCCAGCGTCCACGGCGAGGCCGTCGTGCTGCGCGTGCTCGACAAGGACGCCAACGTCGCAAAGCTCGAGGAGCTGGGCCTCGGGCAGGTCGAGCGCGAGCGCTTCGAAGAGGCCTTCAACCAGGCTCACGGGGCGGTGCTCGTCACCGGCCCCACCGGATCCGGGAAGTCGACGACGCTGTACGCGGCGTTGAAAATGCTCAACACCAGCGAGCGCAACATCCTCACCGTCGAGGACCCCGTCGAGTACCAGATGGAGGGGCTCACGCAGCTGCAGGTCTCGAACAAGGGAGGCCTCACCTTCGCCTCCGGCCTGCGCTCGATGATGCGGGCCGACCCCGACGTGATCATGGTCGGCGAGATCCGCGACCGCGAGACCGCGCAGATAGCGGTCGAGTCCGCGCTCACGGGCCACCTCGTGCTCTCCACGCTGCATACCAACGACGCCCCCTCGGCCATCACGCGTCTGATCGAGATGGGAATCGAGCCCTTCCTGGTGGCCTCGGCGCTCGACTGCGTGGTCGCTCAGCGACTTGCGCGAATGCTGTGCGCCAGCTGCAAGCGGCGCACGATCGTTCCGGCCGAAGTGCTCCACGCCAACGGCTTCAAAGCCCTGCTCGACCTCGAGGGCTACGAGCCCGTCGGCTGCCGGCGCTGCAACGGCAGCGGCTACCGCGGGCGCATCGGGCTGTACGAGGTCATGACCGTCTCCAAGGAGATACAGGCCAAGGCGCTCGAACGCCGCAGCGCCGAGCAGCTTCGCGACATCGCGGTGCGCGAGGGCATGCGCCGCCTGCGTGAGGATGGCCTGGAGAAGGCCAGACAGGGGCTCACATCGGTGGCCGAGGTGCTCCGGGTCGTGGGCAGCTCCTGATGCGCTGAGGCCGAACTGGACAGTCGCTCAAATTTTCGTCCAGTCGCGGCGCGCAAACTCGGCGCGCCCAGTGCGGGGGGTCGATGGGCGGGACTATGGACATCGATTTCGCCGATCTGCTCATGGAAGTCGTCTCACGCCGGGCCTCCGACCTGCACCTGACGGCAGGCTCGCGCCCGGTCGTCCGCGTCCGCGGCCGTCTTACGAGGCTTGAGGAGTACCCCAAGCTGACCCCCAGCGACACGCGCGAGATCGTGTACTCGATCCTGACCGGAGACCAGCGCCAGCGCCTCGAGACGGACTGGCAGTTCGACTTCGCCTACTCGATCCCTGGCCACGCGCGCTTCCGCGTCAACGCCTACTTCCAGCGCGGCGCGCTCGGTGCCGCGTTCCGCCTCATCCCGTACGGGCTCAGCTCGATCGAGGAGCTGGGGCTGCCCGCCGCGGTGCACGAGTTCACCAGGCGCCCGCGCGGCTTCGTGCTCGTGACCGGGCCCACGGGCTCGGGCAAGTCCACCTCGCTCGCCGCGATGATCGACGAGATCAACAACACGCGCGAGGAGCACATCATGACGATCGAGGACCCGATCGAGTTCCTGCACTCGCACAAGAAGTGCATGGTCAACCAGCGCGAGCTGGGCTCCGACGCGCAGAGCTTCGCCGATGCGCTGAAGGCGGCATTGCGCCAGGACCCCGACATCATCCTCGTGGGCGAGATGCGCGACCTCGAGACGATCTCCACCGCGCTGACAGCCGCCGAGACGGGGCATCTGGTGTTCGCCACGCTGCATACGCAGGACACCGCCCAGACGATCGACCGCATCATCGACGTCTTCCCCGCTCACCAGCAGGGGCAGGTGCGCGTGCAGCTGTCGGTGGCCCTGCAGGGGATCATGACCCAGCAGCTGCTGCCCACCGCCGACGGCGCAGGGCGAGTGGTGGCGACCGAGGTCCTGGTCCCCAACCCGGCCGTGCGCAACCTGATCCGCGAGGGCAAGACGCACCAGATCTACTCGGTGCTGCAGACCAGCTCTTCGGTAGGCATGCAGACGATGGACGCCTCGCTCGCCACGCTCGTGCGCCAGGGCAAGATCACCCAGAAGCTCGCCGAAGCTCGCTCCTCGACGCCGGAGGAGCTGCGCCGCCTGCTCGGGGCCGAACGCCTTGAGATGGGCCAGCAGGTCGCCGCGTAGAGGCGCCGAGGCGAGATGAGCACCTACGTCTTCAAAGCGATGGACCTCACCGGGGTCAAGGCCCACGGCGAGGTCGAGGCCGACTCCAAGCAGGCCGTCTCCGACCAGCTCAAGCAGCGCGGCCTAATCGTCCTCGACATCTCAGACAAGCACAGCTCGCGCGAGATCGAGCTGTCGTTCATGAAGCGCGTCAAGGCGAACGAACTGGCCATCTTCTCCCGCCAGCTCTCGACCATGATCACCGCCGGCATGAGCATCCTGCGCTCGCTGTATGTGCTCGAGGTCCAGACCGAGGGGAAGTTCCTCAAAGAAACGATCGTGGCCGTGCGCAAAGACGTCGAGGCGGGCCTCTCCCTGAGCGCGGCGATGGAGCGCCACCCCAAGGTGTTCAGCCCGCTGTTCGTCGCCATGGCGCAGGCAGGGGAGCTGGGAGGCGTGCTCGAGAGCTCGCTCATACGGGTCGCAGACCAGCTCGAGAAGGACGCCTCGCTGCGCCGCCAGATCAAATCGGCCATGATCTATCCCGCGCTCGTCATCACCTTCGCCGTTGGCGTGATGATGGCCCTGGTCGCGTTCCTGGTGCCCGTGTTCGAGGGCGTCTTCAAGCAGTTCGGCGGGCACCTGCCTGGGATCACACAGGTCTCGGTGGGCCTCTCGCACGCCGTGGTCGGCTACTGGTGGCTGATGTTCATCTCCGCGGGCGGGCTCGCCGTGGCGTTCTTGAAGTGGAAGTCCTCCAGCTGGGGCCGTCCGCAGTGGGACCGCTTCCGGCTGCGCGTCCCGATGAAAATCGGCACGATCGTCCAGCAGGTCGCCGTGGCGCGCTGGTCGCGCACGTTCGCATCACTCACGAGCGCCGGCGTGCCGCTTCTCCAGGCGCTCGAGATAACCGGCAAAACCGGGGGCAACGTGACCATCGAGGAGGCGATGGACGGCGTGATCGCCTCCGTCAAGCGAGGTGGAACGATCGCCGCGCCGCTCGCACAGGCCCCCATCTTTCCCACCATGGTCACGCACATGGTGGGCGTGGGCGAGGAGTCGGGCGCGCTCGATTCGATGCTCGAGAAGATCGCCGAGTTCTACGAGGACCAGGTCGCCGCGTCGGTCAAGGCGCTGACGTCGATCCTCGAGCCGATCATGATCATTGTCATCGGGTCGATCGTGGGCTTCATCGTGATCTCGATGTACATGCCGCTCTTCACGGTCTACAACAACATCAAGTAGACCGCGGCGCCGCGCCTCAACCCGGTCGCCGCCGCCGCAGAAGGCGTGCCCGCCGCCGCCCGTCCAGCGCGCGTCTGGCGCGTCGCCGCCTGCGCTGCTCCTCGCGCGCGTTCTCGCGTTCTTCGCCGAGGCCGATTTCCAGGAAGACCAGCAGCAGGGCCCCCGCGAGGCCGGCGGAGATCAGCACGATCGTCAGCACTTCGCCCGCCACTCCGCCGACGAGCGCGGCGCACGCAGCCCCCGCGAGGACGAGCGCAGCGGCGAGGGAGAAGGCCGCCATGCGCACCCGAGGAGGCACAGCTCAACTGCCTTCCTCTCGCGGCTGCGCGGAGGCGCGAGCTTCGATCGAGAGCTCGCGCCCCGACACTGCCAGCGACAGGCGGCCATCGAGCAGCTCGAGCAGCTCGGCGCCGACGAGCTCGCGCCTCCACCCGCGCAGCGTGCGCACATCCGCGTCGCCGCGCGTCTCGCGCGAGGCGGCGAGGAGGAGCTGAAGGTCGGCCCGCGTGGCGAGCAGCTCATGCGCAAGCCCAGCCTCCCTTGCACGCGCCCGCACGAGCGCCTCCGCGAGCGCGATCAGCGGCGCGTCCTCCGGCCTCGGCGGCGGGACACGCTGCGCAGGCGGAGCCGAATCGGGTGGTAGCTCGCGCGCCCGCGCAATCACCTCGAGCAGCTGCTCGGCGCGCCGCGGCCGGTTGCCGGCGCCCGCGCCGCGGATCTGTGCGAGCTCGGCTCTGGAGCTGGGGCCGCGCCTGGCTATCTCCACGAGCGCAGCGTCGGCGAGCACGCTCGGGACCGGCCGGTCCTCGGCGGCCGCCGTCCGCTCGCGCCAGGCCACGATCTCGCGCGCGACCCGTCGCGCGGAGGCGTTGAGCGTACGTATCCGCGGCAGGCGCTCGAAGATCACATCGAGATCGCGCTCGTCGCTTGCCTGCTCCAGCGCCTGGCACTCCTCCCGCGCCCAGGACAGGCGCTCGAGCGCGCTCAGGCGTCGTTCGAGCTCGGAGGCCAGGGCCAGCAGGTGCACGACGTCCTCGCGCGCGTACGCGAGCTGCTCCGCCGACAGCGGCCGCGCGTCCCAGCGCGTGAAGCTCGCGCTCTTGCTGACGCGCACGCCGAGGATCTCGGCGAGCAGCGTCTCGTACGAGCACTGCGCGCCAAGGCCCGCGAAGCCGGCTGCGACCTGCGTGTCGAAGACGTTTCGCACCGACGTGCTGTATCGCCTGCGCAGGAGCGCGATGTCCTGCCGGCCCGCGTGCACGACTATCTGAATGGCGGGGTCGGCGAGCACGCTCCCCAGGTCCTCGGCTCCGGCCCCGAAGTCGCCGGCGAGCGGATCGATGAGCTCGAGGCGCTCGTCGGTCCCGCTGCGATCCGGGATCGCGAGCTGGATCAGGCACAGAAGCGTGCGATAGCGGCCCTCACCCATGAACTCGGTGTCCAGGGCGAGCCGCCCCACCGCGCGCGCATCGCGGGCGAGAGCCCGCCCCATGGCATCCTCCTCGGCCATTACGTTGTCCTCTTCGATAGCAGCCACAGCACACCCGTGTGTTCCAGGCCCGCGAGCCGCGAGACGTCGAGTGCGTTCGCGCGCACCCAGCGCGCCGGAATCGAGCAGGCGGCGTCGCCCGGCAGGTGGCGGCGCGGGCAGGAGGAGTCGAGCACGGCGTAGCGCACAGCATCTTCGGCGATCAGCCGCCTGAGCCTCGGCACGCTCGTAAAGACGCGACCGTTGTAGGTGGTGAGCACCAGCACCGGGCGCACGTCCTGCACGATCAGCGAGCCGATCTCGGTCGCCGACTGCGCCGCCAACTCATAGCGCGCGGCGCCCTGGTGGGCGCGCAGGTAGGCGCTGAGCTTCAGTTGCTCCTGCCGGGGAAGTGCGCCCACATGGCCGGCGTCGCCGATGCCCTCGTTGATCGCTCTCACATCCACGGCCAGCGGGAGCGAGAAGACGGCGGCGATTGCCAGCACGAGCGTGGCGGCGGCTCGCGGCTCCTGCAGGCGCCCCGCCGCAGCCGAGGACACGGCGAGCCGCCCAGCGGCGAGTGCGGCGGCGCACAGCGCGGCCGCCAGCGTGATCCACCACACCAGCGTGAACCCGTACTCGAGGCGCTGCACGTAGAAGACCGTCGCCGCGAGCGCTGCGATGAGCGCGAGCAGGCGCGCACGCCCTCCAGGCGCGGCGGCCCAGACGATCCCGATCCCGAGCAGCGCGGCGACAGCCGGCGTGAAGCCCTCGACGTAGCGAGGGTGAAGGCGCGCCATCGCGCTGAAGATCACCACGCCGGTCAGCGCCCACACGGCGAGACCGGCGGCGAGCGCACGCCTGGCGCGCTCCGGGCGCCGCGCTTGGCGTGGCGGGGAGGCTGCGCCTCCCGAGCCCGCGCCGCGATACAGGCTCAGCGCCAGCGCCGGCGCGCCCAGCACGATCGCGATCAGGAGCATGAGCCCCAGCCGCTGCCCCGACAGCGGGCCGATGCGGGCGAGCAGCCGCGTGGGGGAGGGGGGGACGATCGGGATGCGGTCGCGCTGGGCCTGGGTAGCCTGCGGGTAGCGCTGCCCGCGCTGAAAGACGGGAAACTGGCCTTCCACGGGCTTGCCGCTGATGCGGTCGGTGCCGTTGAAGACGAAGGCCGCGTTCCACGCGCTGCCGTTCGTCGAGCCGATCGCCCACGGACGCTCTCCGGCCGGAAAGAGAAGCGTTGCGGTCAGCCACGAGAGCGCCACCGCCACATACACGGCGGCTGCCGCGCCAGACTGCATCAGGCGCCTGCGGCGCGTCCCCGGCAGTCCGAGGTAGCCGATCAGCGCGAGGCCGGGCAGCGCCACGAGCGACTCCAAGAGCTTCACGTCGAAGGCGAGGCCGAGCGCAGCGGCCCCCGCCAGCAGCCAGCGCGTGCGTCCGCTGCTGCAGGCGCGCGCGATCAGGACCAGCGCGAGCACGCTCAGCGCCATCATGACGGCGTCCATCGTGTCGCTGCGCGCCGTGATCACCTCGATCGGCAGCACCGCGAGCGCCGCCGCCGCGGCCAGCCCGGCGCTCGTGCTCCACAGCTCCTCGACGGCCGTGAACAGCAGCGGGACCGCGGCGGTGCCCGCGAGCGCCTGCGGCAGCCTGAGCGTCGTCGAGGAGAAGCCGAACACCTTGACGCTCGCGACCTGCAGCCAGAGGTCGACGGGCGGCTTGTCGATCGAGACGCTGCCCCCGGGCTCGAAGGCTCCGAAGAAGAAGTTGTGCCACGAGAGCCCCATGCTCCGCACCGCGGCGTCATAGAAGGGGTCGGGCGCCACCTTGCTCAGATCGAGGAGTCGCAGCAGCAGCGCCGCGGCCGTGAGCAGCGCGAGAATCACCCACTTGCGCTGTCGCGCGCCCGTTCCCACGAGCGGGACGTTAACCTGCGCGCGTGGTGGCTGACCCCGGTGACAGCGACGAGGCCGCTGAGGGCGCGGAGAGGACACGCGAGTGCATGGCCTGTGGCGGCAGCGGGCGTGTGGTCTCCAACCTCGGAGGGGCACCGAGCTCGGTGCCCTGCCCTTGGTGTGAAGGCAGAGGTATGCGCCTCAGCGATGTCGATGCGCAAGCACATTGGCGTGAGGACGCGAACGCCGACTCCTGAGCGGCTGCCATCTGCACGCGCGCTTGCAATGTCAGCTTTGCACCGAGTTACCGCTCGCGCCTAGTCTTGCGGGCAGCTCACGTGAACCTCGCTGCCTAAGACACCGCCGCGCGGCCAGCCCGTTTGGGCAATACGTCCAAGTCACTCCCAGCGCTAAAGATCGCACGCGCGGGAGTCGATGCACCGGCTGACAAAGCCAGTATCGCGGGCCAAGGCAAAGCGCCCTAACAGGGCGTGTGACAAAGCCGGCGACTCTCACGACTCGATCCCATGGATCGACCAAGGGGGGCGTGTCGCCACTTGCGGGCGATGGACCGAGGGCTGGCGCCCAAGAAAACCAGATCCAGGAGGATCAATGTTCAACTCACTGCGCCAGCGCTCGAAGGACGAGGGTGGTTTTACCCTTATCGAGCTTCTGGTCGTCATCCTGATCATCGGCATTCTTGCCGCGATCGCGATTCCGTCCTTCCTGAACCAGAAGGGCAAGGCTCAGGACTCCTCCGCGAAGACGCAGGCGGCTTCGGCCCAGACCGCGATGGAGACCTACGCCACTGACCACAACGGCTCGTACGAAGGTGCGTCCGTCGCGGAACTCCAGGCGATCGAGCCCACGCTCAAGGACAAAACCACCGCGGAACTCGAAACAGCCAAAGGCAAAGGCTCGGAAGAATACGAAGTGACCTCCAAGGCGGTCGGTTCGGGCAACAAATTCACCATCAAAATGACAGCTGGTGAAGTTGCACGGAGCTGCACCACCGAAAAGAAGGGTGGCTGCCCCGCCGGCGGCAAATGGTAAGAACCGCTTGCTCGAGCTCGCTTGAGCAACGGTGAAGGATTCGAGAGGCGGCCCTGGGCCGCCTCTCGTCGTTGTTGCGGCCGGCCAAGTCGTCGGCAACCCCAACTGCCTGACTTCAGGAAACTGACGTTTCGCCCGATAGGGGTCCCATGCCAACCCGCGCAGGCGCGCTGTCTGTCATCCGTACCCGCATGAGCGAGGACGGCGGGTTCACGCTCATCGAGCTGCTCGTCGTGATCCTCATCATCGGGATCCTCGCCGGGATCGCGATCCCCAACTTCATCAACCAGACCCACAAGGCCAGCGACGGAGCCGCCAAGGTGCTGGTGCGCACGGCCGAGACCGCCGCCGAGAGCTACGCGACCGATCACGGTGGTGCGTACACAGGGATGAGCGTCGCCGAACTGCAGGCGATCGAGCCGACGCTGAAGGAAAAAAGCTCAGCCGAACTCCTCGTGGGTGAAGCCAACGGTGCCGGCGGCTACCTCGTCGAAGCCAAGAGCACGGGCAGCGGCCATACCTTCGCGATCGAACGCAACGGCGCGGGCGAACTCGCCCGCACCTGCGCACCGGAAGCGCAGGGCGGCTGCCCTTCCGGGGGCTCCTGGTAGGCACCGCCGCGAGCGGCGCTCAAGGCGGGCGGCGCGGCGACCGATCCTCGTCTCATGGAGGTCACATTCGCCGGCCTGCTCGGCGCAATCGCCGGGTCCTTCCTGAACGTCGTCGCCTACCGGCTGCCGCGCAGGCAGTCGCTGGTCTCGCCCGCGTCGCGCTGCCCGCACTGCCAGACGCCGGTCAAGCCCTACGACAACGTCCCGATCGTGTCATTCATCTTGCTGCGCGGGCGCTGCCGAAGCTGCTCGGCCCCGATCCCGCTGCGCTATCCGATCATCGAGGCGCTGACGGGCGCGCTCTGCGTGGGCGTCGTGCTCGCGCACCACTCGGCGGCCTCCATTGCGCTCAGCGTGGCGCTGATCCTGCTGCTCGTGCCTGCCGCTGCGATCGACATCGAGCATCGCATCATCCCCAATCGGCTCACCGCGCTTGGTGCGGTGCTCGCGCTTGCAATCGGCCTGCTCCTGGACCCCTCGGGCGAGCCGCAGAGACTGATCGCCGGCGCGGCCGCCGGGGGTTTCCTGCTGATCGCGGCGCTTGCCTATCCGGGCGGAATGGGCATGGGAGACGTCAAGCTCGCCGGCGTCATGGGTCTGTTCCTGGGTCGCGCTATCGCGCCGGCGATCATGATCGCGCTCGTGGCCGGCGTGGCGGCCGGCATCGTGGTCATCGCACGCAAGGGCGCGCGCGAGGGCCGCAAGACGGCGGTCCCGTTCGGTCCCTTCCTCGCGCTCGGCGCGCTGGTGGCCGCGTTCGTCGGCCAGGACATCGTGAGCGCATATCTCAACCACTTCGGCTAGTGGCCCAAACCCGCCAGGAACAGGCGAACGGGCAACCAAGCATCTAGCTGCGCAACCGACGCTAAAGGCCACCGGGCCTGCCGCCGATACCCCACCTGCGGTCAAACGCCCGCGAACCCCCGCCTCTTCGACGATGCCTCTCAACCTGAAACTTCCGCTCGGTCCCCGCTCGGGTGCCGACGTGGTCGGCCTGGACATCCAGCCCGGGTTCATCGCCGCGGCCAAGGTTCAGGTCAACGGCTCGATCGTGACCCGGCGGGCCGCCGTCGCCGCGCTGCCGGCCGACGTCGTGCGCGAGGGCGAGGTCGTCGACGAGCGCGCGCTCAGCGAGGCGCTGCGTGAGCTGTTCGCGGGATCAGGCCTTGGCAAGCGCGTGCGCATTGGCGTCGCCAACCAGCGCACCGTCATGCGCACCCTGCAGCTGCCGCCGATGTCCGACCGCAAGGAGCTTGCTGCGGCGGTCAACTTCCAGGCGCAGGACCAGGTTCCCATGCCGCTCGCCAACGCGGTGCTCGACTTTCACTCGCTCGGCGTCATCGACACGCACGAGGGCCCGCGTGAGCGCGTCGTCCTCGTGGCGGCGCAGCGGGACATGATCGAGCGCCTGCTGCGCGCCGTTCGCGGCGCGGGACTGCAGCCCGAGGGGGTCGACCTGTCGGCCTTCGCTCTGATCCGCTCGCTTCATCGCGGTGGCCAGGAGCGGTCCGAGCGCGTCCTGTACCTGAACGTCGACGGCTTGACGAACCTCGCGATCGCGGACGGACCGATCTGCAACTTCACACGCGTGGTCGGCGGCGGCATCGAGGCCATGGCTTCAGAGCTCGCCGAGCGGCGAGGGATCCCCGTCGCCGAGGCACGCGAACAGATCTCGGCATTCGAGCTCAACCGCCCCGAGCGCGAGCTCGAGCCCCTGGCCGAACTGGAGCCCGAGGCGGAGCTCGAGCCCGAAGAGGAGCTGGAGTCCGAGACCGAGCTCGAGCTCGAAGGGGAGCCTCGGCCGGTGCCCGACGAGGAGCAGCCGGACCTCAGCGCCGAGGAGCACGCTGCGCGCGAGGCGAGCGCGAGCTTCTCCGAGCTCGTGGCCCACGAGCACGCGCCCGAGCCTCTCGACGTGGAGCTCGACGACGAGGACGTGCGGGGCGTCATCGAAAACGCCATCCGTGAGATCGCCAGCGACGTGCGCAACTCACTCGACTTCCACCGCGTCCAGGACCAGGGAGGCGAGGTCTCCCATGTCGTCCTGAGCGGCGCGGCGCTCGACCTGCCGGGCTTCGCCGAGTCGCTTCAGATGGCGCTCGACGTCGAGGTTCGCGCGCAGAGCGTGGAGGTGCTGGACGAGCACGCCGCCGCGAATGTCTCCCCCCACAGGCTTGCGGTTGCAGCCGGCTTGGCCGCCGCGGAGGCCCCGCGATGAGAGCTGTAAACCTGATCCCCTCAGACCAGCGCCGCGCGGTCAGCGCCGCCGGGCGCTCCGGCGGCGGAGCCTACGCCGTGCTCGCTGTCCTTGGCGGCTTCGCGATCCTCGCCTTCCTGTACGGCCAAGCGCATCGCCAGGTCTCAGACCGCACCTCGCGCGCCACCTCGCTGACCGCGCGCGCACAGCGGGCGCAGGCGGCCGCGGCCCAGCTTGCCCCCTACACGAGCTTCGTCGCGCTTCGCGAACAGCGCATGCAGGCCGTCTCGCAGCTCGTGGACTCGCGCTTCGACTGGGCGCACGCCTTGCACGAGCTCGGCCGGGTGCTGCCCCACGGCGCCTCCGTGAACACGCTCGACGGGCTGATCGGCTCCTCGACGTCGGGATCGACGAGCGCGGCACCGGCCGCGAGCTCTAGCGCGAGCTCGACCTCGGCTTCCGCGAGCCAAGCTGCGAGCACGTCCGTGACCTCCGCGACGCCGCCCGGCGCTGTCCCGGTCTTCGCGGTGTCCGGCTGTGCGACGAGCCAGTCGGAGGTGGCACTCACGCTCGAGCGCCTGCGCCTGATCGACGGCGTCACCTCCGTCAGCCTGCAGAGCTCGACCGCGTCCAGCACCGGTGCGAGCTCGGGCTCGGGCGCCGGCTGCCCGCAAAACGACCCGGCCTTCGCGCTGACGATCTCATTCGACCCGCTGCCGGCGTCCGTCTCGGCTGCCAAGCCCTCGGCGGCGCTCGCCTCCAACCAGGGAGCCGCACGATGACCGCTCGTGACCGCCTCGTCCTGATTGCCCTCGCGGCGTTGGCCCTGCTCGGCGCGGTGTGGGTGCTGGCCGTATCTCCTGAGCGCAAGAAGGCCACTGAATTGAGCACGAAGGTGAACGCCGCGAGCGCCGAACTCGCGAGCGCCGAAGGCAAGCTCGCCGACGCCCGCCAGGCGCAGGCCAGCTATGCCTCAGCCTACGCCTCGATCGTCAAGCTCGGCAAAGCCGTCCCGGCTGGAGATGAAGTGCCCGCGCTCGTCTACCAGATCGCGCAGGCCTCCCACCGCCGCGACGTCAACTTCGCTTCGATCGTCGCCGGAACCGGCTCGGCTTCGAGCTCGCCGAGCGCGAGCGCGGCGAGCGCTGCCTCCGCCACGACGGCTGCAGGCTCCAGCACCGCAGCTGCGGGCTTCCAGCAGCTGCCGTTCACGTTCACCTTCGAAGGCACCTTCACCGACCTCTATCGCCTCTTTGTGCAGCTCAACCGAGCGACCGTGCGCACGTCCGGCGGCCTGGACGTGAGCGGGCGCCTGCTCACCATCCAGGGCGCAAAGCTCACGCCGGTGACGACCTCCGCCTCGGCCAAGCCTTCCGCACGGCTCACCGGAACGATCACGGCCACCGCATATGTCCTCCCCGGAGGGCAGACCCTGACGGGTGGAGCAACGGCGTCGTCCCCGAACGGAGCCGCGACGCCCGCCTCGACGCCGGCGAGTGCAAGCTCGCCCGCCGCACCGGCCGTCGCGAGGGTGACGCCATGAGCGACTTCTTGAACGCCATCAAGGTCGACCTGCTCGACAGCCGCCGTCGCCCGATTCTCGCGGTGCTCGTGGTCGCGCTCGTAGCGGCGCTCGCATACGCGCTGCTCGGTGGCGGCTCGAGCGCGAGCTCTCCCGCGCTCTCGCCGCTTCCTGTTCGGCCCGGCTTCTCTGGCATCCCCGTGAGCCAGGCGCCGGCCAACACCGACCAGGCAGTGGCCGAGACGACCAGCGGGGCATCCAAGCAGCGCACGGGAAGCTCGCGCGACCCGTTCGCGCCGCTACCCGGCACGGGTGTCACGACGACCTCTACGGCCACGGCGACGAGCACGGCGAGCTCCTCGCCCGCCGGTGCGCAGTCGGGATCCTCGACCCAGGGCGGCGGTGGAACGAGCTCCGGGACCGGAACCCAGAAAGCGTCGACGCCGAGGGTCCTGATTCGCTACCACGTGACCGCGCAGTTCGGTGTCGTGCCGCCTGTCGCCGAAGGTGCGCCGCCGCAGCCGGCCGAACTGAAGACGTACCGGCAGCTGGCGCTGAACCAGCCGCTGCCCTCCAAGGACAACGCGCAGCTGGTGTTCCTCGGAGTGGTGCTGCGCACGGGCAATGAAGCGGTGTTCGCGCTCACCGGCGCCGCGATCCTGCACGGGGCCGCCGTCTGCCTGCCGAGCGCGACGCAGTGTCGCGGGATCAAGCTCCACCTGGGCCAGAGCGAGACGCTCGACACCTTCGACGCGAACGGCAACCCGGTGACCTATGAACTGAAGCTCGTCGCCATCGCCAAGCATGAGGTGTCGGCTTCGACAGCGCGCGCACGCACTGCAACGCGCGCCGCGAAGGCCGCCCGCATCGCCCTGGCTGATGGCGCCGCGCGCCACCCCCACACTCCGCACAGCCTGGGACTTCGCTTCGACCCGCTGATGGGCGGCCTTGATCTCGCTCATCCGCGCAAGGTGCTTCTCGCACGCGGAGCCAAAGCCGCTGCTCGCTCGCGCTAAAGCGCCCGCATAGCCAGCAAATAAGCTTGGAGCATGGCGCTCCAGCTGATCACCGCCGGCGAGTCCCATGGGCCTGGGCTGACGTGCATCGTCGAGGGCCTGCCCGCCGGCCTGCGCCTCGGCCGTGAGGAGCTCGACGCCGACCTGGCCCGCCGCCAGCTAGGCCACGGCCGCGGCGGTCGCATGAAGATCGAGCGCGACACCGCCGTGGTGACCGCGGGCGTGCGCCACGGGCTCACGCTGGGAAGCCCGATCGCGCTGCAGATCGAGAACCGCGACTACGCCAACTGGCAGGAGCGCATGAGCCCCTGGCCGCCGCAGGCCGGCGCGGACGAGGGCGAGGTGCACCTGCCCAGACCCGGCCATGCCGACCTCGTGGGCATCCAGAAGTACAAGCACACCGACGTCCGCAACGTGCTCGAGCGCGCGTCCGCGCGCGAGACCGCCGCGCGCGTCGCCGGCGGGGCGCTGTGCAAGGCGTTCCTGCGCGAGCTCGGCGTTCAGGTGCGCTCGCACGTGATCCAGATCGCCTCGGTGCGCGCCCCGGAGTTCTCACGCCCGCTCGCTCCCGAGGACTTCGACGAGGTGGACAGCTCGCCGGTGCGCTGCCTGGACGCGCAAGCCTCCGCGTCGATGGTGCAGGAGATCGACGACCTGCGGCGCGCGAACGAGTCGCTCGGCGGGGTTTTCGAGGTGCAGGCGTTCGGCCTCGTCCCCGGCCTCGGCTCGCACGTCTCCTGGGAGGAGCGCCTCGACGGCCGCCTGGCGATGGCGATCTGCTCGATCCAGGCGATCAAGGGCATGACGATCGGCGACGCCTTCTCCCTGGCCGGCGTTCCCGGATCGGCCGCGCACGACGAGATCTTCTACACCCCCGAGCGCGGCTACTACAGGGAGAGCAACCGCGCGGGGGGCCTCGAGGGCGGCATGACGACCGGCTGCCCGCTGATCGTGCGCGCCGCCATGAAGCCGCTGCCGACGCTCACCAAGCCGCTGCGCTCGGTCGACACCGAGACGCATGAGCCCGCTCAGGCTCTGCGCGAGCGCACGGACTCGTGCACGGTCCCGGCCGCGGCGGTGGTGGGCGAGGCGATGATCGCGTTGGTGATCGCCGATGCGTACAGGCGCAAGTTCGGCGGCGACCACATCGACGACGTGCGCGTTGCCCTGGCGGCCTACGAAGAGCGGATCGGATGGCGGCGCCAGTAGCGAGCGCGCCCTCGCGGGCGGTCGTACTGATCGGCTTCATGGGCGCCGGGAAGTCGACCGTCGCCGCCGAGCTCGCGCGCGCGCTGGGCGTGGACGCCCTCGACAGCGACGAGCTGCTGGAAGCGCGCCTCGGACATTCGATCGCCGAGGAGTTCGAGCGCCGCGGCGAGCCCTCGTTCAGGGCTCAGGAGGAGGAGGTCGTCTGCGGGCTGCTCGCGAGCGCCAAGGGCGGGAGCGTGATCTCGCTCGGGGGCGGGAGCGTGCTCTCCGCGCGGGTGAGGGAGGCGCTCGAGCCCCACCTCGTGGTGCTCGTCGACGTGGACCCGGAGGTGGCTTGGGAGCGCGTCGGCGGGAGCGCCAACGGGGGCCGCGGAGGCCGGCAGGCGCGCCCGCTGGCGCGCGAACGTGAAGCCTTCTTCGCGCTGCATGCCGAGCGCCGCGCGCTATACGAACAGGTGGCCGACGCGCACCTGCCCCCGCTCGTGCGCGGCAGTGCGAACAAGGCGCTGGATGCGCTCCGCGCGCTCGCCGGCGCACCACGGGGAACGCGCCTGCTGTGGGCGACCTCGAGCGCGGGCGAGTACCCCGTGGTGATCGGTCGCGGGCTCCTCAGCGCCGCTCCGGCGAGTCGCCTGGTCGATCTGTGGCCCCTCGACAGCTCCGCCTCGCGTCCCTTCTGCGTCACCGACGAGACCGTCGCAGCGCTGTACGGCGAGCGGCTCGGGCACGTCGCCGCCACGATCACGCTCCCTCCGGGCGAGCAGCAGAAGACGCTGGCCGGCGCCGAGCGGGTGTGGCGCGCGCTCGTGGCAGCTGGCGCAACGCGCGCCGACCATCTCGTAGCGCTCGGCGGCGGCGTCGTCGGCGACCTGGCGGGATTCTGCGCGGCCACCTACCAGCGCGGCGTGCCCGTGGTCCACGTCCCCACGACGCTCGTCGCGCAGGTGGACTCGGCGTACGGGGGCAAGACGGGGGTCGACCTCGCCGAGGCCAAGAACTACGTCGGCGCCTACCACCAGCCGGCCGGCGTCATCGTCGATCCCGACACGCTCTCGACGCTGCCCGCGCAAGAGCTCGCGGCGGGGTGGGTTGAGGTGCTGAAGACCGCCCTGATCGCCGGCGGCGAGCTGTGGGCGGGCGTCGCGCGCGGCGAGGAGGTGGACGAGCGTACGATCATCGCGTGCGCGCGAACCAAGCTGTCGATCGTCGCCGCGGACGAACGCGACCGCGGCCGGCGCATGGAGCTGAACCTCGGGCACACGGTGGGCCACGCGATCGAGGCGGCCACCGGATATGCGCGCTACCGCCACGGCGAGGCGGTCGGGCTCGGGCTGCTCGCGGCGCTCCGCCTCTCCGGGCAGGAGGCTCTGCGCGGAACCGTGCTCGAGCTGCTGCGCAACCGCGGCCTTCCCGTGAAGGTCGAGGGGGCGCCGGTAGCTGCGGTGCTCGAGGCGCTCGCGCGCGACAAGAAGCGCCTCTCCGGCGCGGTGCCGTTCGTGCTCGTGGCTGCACCTGGGGAGGTGGAGGTCGGATGCGAGGTGTCCGCCGAGGACGTGCGGGCGGCCCTCGCGGAGCTCATGGAATGAGCGCTCGGCCGCGCGTGGAGGTCATGCACGGCGTGAACCTCGACCAGCTCGGTCGCCGCGATCCCGCGCTCTACGGCACCCTCACGCTCGCCGAGCTCGAGCGTCGCATCGAGCGCGAAGCCGGCGAGCTGAACCTCGCCGCGCGCTTCTTTCAGAGCAACCACGAGGGCGCGTTCGTCGAGCGCCTGCACGCGCTGCGCGAGGACGCGGACGCGGTCGTGCTCAACCCGGGAGCGTGGACCCACTACGCCTGGGCGATCCGCGACGCGCTGGAGATCGCCGCCCTCCCAGCGGTCGAGGTCCATCTCTCGAACATCCAGACGCGCGAGCCGTGGCGGCGGGTGTCGGTCATCGCCGACCTGTGCCTGGCGAGTATCTCCGGCCACGGCGCGGACGGCTATGGCGAGGCGCTCCTCATGCTGCGTGACGAGCTCGGAGATCCATCGTGATGCCGGCCTCTGCCAGCGCGCCGCGAACCGCGGAGCGGGCCGAGCGCCTCAGCGCGGCGATGCGCGAGCGCGAGCTCGACGCGCTGCTCGTCTCCGAGCGGCTGAACGTGCGCTATATGACCGGCTTCACTGGCAGCGCGGGCGTCGCGATCTTCCTGACCGCCGGCGACGAGGCCGCTGGCGCGGCGGCGCACCGCTTCCTGACGGACTTCCGCTACGCGACCCAGTCGGCCGAGCAGATCCCCGCCCACGTGCGGCGCGAGATCGTCACCGGCAGTCTGTTCGAGGCCGCCGCCGCAAAGCTCGAGGGAGAGGGCGGGCGGCTGGGCTTCGATGACGCGAACGTGAGCGTTCGCGATCACGCGCGCCTCCAGGAGCGCTTGTCGGAGGGCTGGCAGCTGGTGCCGTGCACGGGCATGATCGAGCGCTTGCGCCTCGTCAAGGACGCCGGCGAGCTGGCGCAGATCCGCGCCGCTGCCGAGCTCGCCGACGAGGCGATGAGCGGGCTCCTGGAGGGACGCATCGTCGGGCGGACAGAGCGCGAGGTCGCGCTCGAGCTGGAGAACCGCATGCGCGACCTTGGCGCCGAGCCGTCCTTCCCCACGATCGTCGCTGCCGGCACGCGCGGCGCGCTCCCGCACGCTGAGGCGGGTGCAGCGGAGATCGCGCCAGACTTGCTGCTCACGATCGACTGGGGCGCGCGCCTGGAGGGTTACTGCTCGGACTGCACGCGCACGTACGCCACCGGCGCGGGCGTATCGGCTCAGGCGCGCGAGATCTACGAGCTCGTACGCACGGCCCAGGAACAGGGCGTGCAGGCGGTAGCGGCAGGTCCGCGCGGGCGCGAGGTCGACGCGGTGGCGAGAGCCGTGATCGAGGGCGCCGGTCACGGCGAGCATTTCGGTCATGGCCTGGGCCACGGGGTGGGCATGGACGTACACGAGGCTCCCCGCCTCTCGCGCACGGACGGAGAGGAGCCACTGCGCGCCGGCAGCGTGGTGACGGTCGAGCCCGGCGTCTACCTGCCCGACTGCCTGGGCGTGCGCATCGAGGATCTGGTGGTCGTCGGCGAGCAGGACCGCGAGGTGCTCACCCACCTGCCCAAGGAGCTGACGGTCATCTCCTAGGCGTCCAGGTCGCGAGCCTCCCGGTGCGGTCGCAGCGCGCGATCCCGCGCAGCCGGGGCCCGCAACACCGAGGGCCCGCGCGAGGCCCTCGGCACCCCCGAACCGATATGGTCGGCGACCGCACTCTTACGCGATCGCCGAGGAGAAGGAGAAGGATATGCCGTCGCTGCTGGATCTGACAAGCCAGGGGGACGTCGGGACGATCTCCGACGAGTCGAAGCTCGCCTCCGTGACGCTCATGACCCCCCAGCAGCTGTACGAGCTGTGGGAGCGTCAGAACTGGCAGTCGCACACGATCGACCTCTCCCAGGACGTGCGCGACTGGCAGCGGATGGACGCCGATTTGCGCTCGCGCCTGGCGTGGAACCTGTCGTCGTTCTTCGTCGGCGAGGAGCGCGTCACGACCCAGTTCTCGGGCCTGGTGATGGCTTACGAGAGCCAGAGCGAAGAGGCGTTCCTGGCCACCCAGCAGGTCGATGAGGCCCGCCATGCGCAGCACTTCAACCGCTTCTACGAGCAGGTGCTCGGTCTCGACGGCACTTTCGAGGATCGCCTGCAGCGGGCGCGGGACGATCTGAACGCGGCGTTCATCGAGATGTTCGACGGCGTACTCGTCGAGTGGGGGCAGCGCCTGATCGAGAACCCGAGCGATATCGAGGCGAAGGTCGACTTCGTGACGCTGTATCACATGATCATCGAGGGCACGCTCGCGCTGACGGGCCAGTACTTCCTCACCGACTTCATGGAGCGAAAGCAGATCCTTCCCGGGTGGGTGGAGGGCTTCAAGCTGATCTCCCAGGACGAGCACCGCCACGTCGCCTACGGGACCTGGTTCCTGCGCGAGAAGGCCGCCGACCCCGCGCTGAGGAGGCGCATCGCCGAGCGACTGGTCGAGCTGATGCCGCTCGCGAGCGCAGTGCTCGTGCCACAGGGGGCGGATCCAGACGACTACTCGATCCTCGACTACTCGATGCAGGAGACAAACATGTTCGCCTTCAACGCGCTCAACCGCCGCCTGAAGGTGATCGGCGTGGATCTTGCGGCCGTGCAGGCGGCTGCGTAGAGCTCGGCGCGGCGCAGCGAGCTGGCAGGCCCTGCGTCGCGAGCAGGCGCCGCCCAAGGGCGCGCCGCTCACGGCTCTCGGGCGCGCGGCGGGTTGGGAGTCTCGCGCGGAGGAGTGCGGTGCGACGAGCTCGGCCGCGGCAGCCGGCCACGGCGTGAGCGGCGGGGACGGTTGACATAACGCCGGTCGTCCGCCTCCTGCGCTAGAGTGCGCCTCGTTCTGATCACGCCGAGTCTCCGTCTCCGCGTCGGTGGCGGGGAGCGGGGGACCCAATGGTCACTGCGGTGGCCGGGGGCGAATCGCCGCCAGGGCGCGGCGTAGCGCACTTCGCGCGAGCCCGACAGCTAACCCCGTAGGCGCCACGAGAGGGACCAGTTTGGCCTTGTGCCGAGGTGCGTCCGACACCCGTTCCTCCGAACGCGCTCCAACCGCGCGTCGTCGGCGCGAGCCTTGCTCCAGGTGGTGCCTGGGCGCAGCCTCATACAAACGTGCAGGCGCCGCCGAACGGGCTCATCGCATGAGCGAACGGCGCCGATGCGTTTGCGTTGGGTGGTTGCGGCTGCGTGCCTTCGCGCGTTTGCCCGCAGCAAAGGAGGAGCGCCTCGGCGGTCCGTCATCTATCTCCAGGAAGGCCTAGGAATGCTCAAGACGAACTCTGTTCCGCGCTTCGTGCTGCTCGCGAGCGTGGCCGTACTGTGCCTCGCTGCCCCAAGCGCACTGGCCGCCAAGGGCACGAGCGGGGGAACTCACGCCGGCGGAGGAGGCGGCACGAGCGCCACCAGCAGCATCAGCCTCGTCGTGCTCAACTCCCCCGATGGCCTGGCGCATTGGGGCGGGGAAGTGACGTTCAACGTCTCAACGACCGCAACAGACCAGCCGTTCGTCAACCTGCTCTGCTACCAGAACGGCGTCTTGGTGGCCGAAGGCTGGAAGGGCTACTTCGCCGAAGCTCGGGAAAGCAGCTACAACTTCGTGCTCCGTTCCGGAGCGTGGCAGAGCGGAGCGGCCGACTGCACCGCCTGGCTCGACATGGCCACGAGGCATGGCTGGAAGCAGCTCGCCTCCACGAGCTTCCACGTGTACGCGTAAAGAGCGGTCGAGTCGTCCTCGGAGTCGAGAGAGAAAGAGGCCCCGGCTTTCGCCGGGGCCTCCATGTTCAAGACAGCTGCGCCTTTCCGCGATCAGTCCGTGATCGAGACGTTCGACTTCTCGCAGTGAGAGGCCGGGTTTTCGAGGTTGCTGTCTGTGTATTCGACCTTCCATGAGTATTCTCCGGCAGCGCCCCCGGCTGAGCCATCGGGCTTGGTACCCACGAAGAACGACGTGTTGCTCGTGTTGAACGCCTGAGGACTCGTCGCTTCCGAGAACGTCGTTTCGTATTTCTGCCCGGCCACCGCAGTGCCTTCGCATTTGCCGCCCGGGAACAGGGTGACGGTGAGTTTGCCATTGAGGTTGGCGTCCCCCGTCACGACCACCCGATCGTTGGGAAGCCACCTTTGAGCCGACGAGATACTGGCTTTGCCGGTGACGGTAACCGTCTCGGTGCCGCTCGTATCCGGGCAGCTCGTCGACGTTGCGGCGTTGGTGTTCGAGCCGGTTCCGTCGCCTGGGTAGGACGCGACGAATGTGTAGGTTCCGATTCCGTCGCTTACTTTGGTCGTGTAGCTCGTCGGACCATATCCGGTCGTCGTGTTGTCACCGCTGACTGTCACCGAAGATGGCGACGTCGCCTTGGTTTCCGAACAACCGCCGCTTTTCGGACTGTAGAGGACCCAGCTGATGCTGTGATCGGCCGCGGCCCCGTTTGTGGCGTTGATCGACGGGTAGGTCGAGTTGCCGCCGTTCGTGCCCGGCTGACTGGCCGTGCCTTCGAGGAACGCTTTGTCTTTGAGCGTGCTCCCGAGGACGCACGGACTCGCAGAACAGCTTGCCGAGGTCGTCAGTTTCGGCGTCACCGGGGCAACGGTGAAGCACTCATTTTCTCCGTTGTCGTCGGCAGGTTTGACGCCTGCTTTTTCGGATTCGGCATTCGGTTCGAAGTGGGCCGTCCAGCAGTACCGTCCCACGGACGTCAGGTTTGCCGTGCCGGATACGAACGCTTCCGGGTTCGATTCGTTGCTCACGGTCCTGCTCGTCACCTGGACGCCTTTGGTTTTGTCGCACGAGCCGGTCGCGATCGGACCACACAGGTACCAGGCCAACGTCCCGCCCCAGACTTTCGTCCCGGTGACCGTCAACGTGGCCGTGTCGGTGCCCGAGGAGACCGTGCCGGTACCGATGCTGCCCGGCGAGGCACTGCCGCCGTTTGCGGTGTCGCCGGCTTTCGTCGCGAGAGTCGTTTTGCATTCCCCGAGCACGCCCCTGGCGTAGTCGAACAACGTCGCGGTCAGAGACTGCGAGGAACGCGTGTCGCCGATGAAGGTGCTAAAGCACGAGGGCACGGTGCCCCCGGCGCCTTCGAACACCTTCGTGATGTCGATCCCGCCCTCGAAGAAGTCGGGTGGCACGACGGTGTGCCCCACGCCGAGCGTAGCGTCTGAGGTGAGCCACTTGGTTTTGATGTTGCCGTTGAAGGGCAGGGTTCCCGAGTTGGTGGTCGCGCAGATCGAATCTCCGCCTTCCAGGGCTTTCTTGCAGTCGGCGCCGCTTTTGATCGGCAGCCCGTCGCAACCGCCAGCTTTCGCGTTCGGGTTGTCGTGTGAGTCGATGCAACCGCTGGCACCGCCCGCCCAGCGGTAGGCGCTGATGCCGCTCACTCCTCCGCCGCTCGTGAATTCGGACACGACCAGGACGTCGCCGTCCTGATGGTTCCCGGTCCACGGAGTGTTCCCGGCCCCCGCCGTGCAGTTCGCTTCGCCCTGGAGGAACCAGAAGCCGACGTTGTTGTTGCCGTTGTCCTTGTTCTTATCGAGCCCGAAGTAGAGGATCTTGTCCCCCGAGGTCGGATCCGTGTATGACGCCGCGTAGGCGTTCATGATGTCGATCTTGCTGTTGACGTTGTTGTCCTTGTTGCATTCCCACCCGCCGGTGATGTTCAGGGTGTCCTTGCTGCCCGTCCCGTAGGTCGTGGTGTCGGCGGTGCAGAAGGTTTCCGACGTCGTGTTCGTCAGCGAACAGGTTTCGGTTCTGCTGACCTTTACGCCGAAGTCCCGGACGAAGCTCGCGGCCGTGAAGGGGCCGGCGGCATTGACCAGTGACGTGTTGGTCCCATTTTCGTTGAAGAGGCTGTCCCAGTCGTATTTCTGCGTTTCGCAGTTGGGCACGGTGCCGCACACGGTGCTGGTGTCGCCGTCGAGCTGGAATTTGAGATCGTGGACCGCGAGCGCGTTCGTGATCATGAAGACCCCGAGCGCGGCGACCGCGCCGACGAGTCCGAGAAGCAGCAGTCGGCGACGTCGCCGCCCGCCTCCGATAAATCCGAGCATGCGATGTCTCATTGCGTCTTTCCCCTCCAAACGATCGCGCGGACCACCGATCAGCAGATTGACGAAGGCCGAGTGGCAGGCGCGAAATTTTGCGTCCGAGCGCCCGCGGAAAGCATTCCCCCGTGACCCTGGACATCCTTGTCATAACCGCACTTTGCGGTTAAAACCCCAGCTAACACGCTTAGAGCTCGTTTGTCAAGCGTCGCCGAGGGCCGGATAAGCGCCTCCGAGCGCCGAGGCTGTGCCTACGCACAGGTTCCAGGCGAGAACGCGACTGGCCGCTGCGGTCCACGCTGATGTCCGCAAGGCGCTGCGGCCCTCTAGGCTGTCCGCGATGGCCATAAGCACCAACCAGTTCAAGAACGGGAACCACATCGAGGTCGAGGGGACGATCTTCAAGATCCTCGAGTTCCAGCACGTCAAGCCGGGCAAGGGGGGCGCGTTCGTGCGCACGAAGCTGCGCAGGGCAACGGACGGCAACGTGATCGAGCGGACGTTCAGGGCGGGCGAGAAGTTCCGCGCGGTTCACACCGAGTCGCGCAAGATGCAGTTCCTGTACGCGGATGGAATTGACGCGCATCTGATGGACGCGGAGTCCTTCGAGCAGATCGCTGTGCCCGAGCGGGGGGTGGCGGACGCGTTGCGCTGGTGCAGGCCGAGCAGCGAGGTCGAGGTGCTGTTCATCGACGGCCAGCCGGCTGACCTGCAGCTTCCAAGCGCGGTTGATCTCGAAGTCAGCCAGACCGATCCGGGAGTGCGCGGCGACTCGGTCTCGAGCGGTGGCACCAAGCCGGCCACGCTGGAGACCGGCGCGGTGATCCAGGTCCCGCTGTTCGTCGAGCGGGGTGAGCGCATCCGTGTCGACACGCGCTCGGGCGAGTACGTGGCTCGCGCATAGACGGTTTGGCGATGCAGTTGGTCACCTAGCATGCGCCGCTCCGAACAGCGCAGGGCTGCGGTCGTGGCGCTCTACCAGCACGACCTCACGGGCCGGCCGCTGAGCGAGACGCACGCTCCGGGCGATTCGAGCTTCGCGCGCGAGCTTGCCGGCGGGGCCGCCGAGCGCGCGGCTGAGCTGGACTCGGTCATCGACCGCCACGCCCACGGCTGGTCGGTGTCGCGAATCCAGCCGCTCGAGCGCAGCATCATGCGCGTCGCGCTGATGGAGATGCTGCATCCCGAGCTCGTACCGGCCGAAGAGCCGATCCCGCCCGAGGGCGCGATCGAGGAGGCCGTCGAGACCGCCAAGACGTTCTGCGGCGCGGACGCGCCCGCGTTCGTCAACGGGGTCTTGGGCGCAGCGTTGCGCGAGGTGCGCGACAATGCGCGCATCCGATGAGCAGCGTGGAGCGTCTTGATGATGTGATCGCGCGCCTCGAGCGCGCGGCCGAGCAGCTGCGCTCGGGCGAGCTCTCGGCGGATGCCGCGGCGACGCTGGTCGAGGACTGCGCAAACCTCGCAAGCCAGGCCGCGGTGGAGCTCGAGCAGCTCACGCGCAGCGAGGCGTTCTCACCGGCGCCGGGGCAGGACACCCTCCTTTAGCTGTCCTTCGGCACCCGTGGACGCAACCTATCCGGAGAGCCTGCGCGCAGAGGTCGAGCGCTACCTGGAGGCCATGCGCTTCTCCGAGGAGGCGCTGACGGAGGGGTTGGAGGAGGCGATGCGCTACTCGCTGCTGGCCGGCGGCAAGCGCATACGCCCGGTCCTCGCGCTGGCCACCGCACGCGCGATTGGAATCGAGCCCTCGCAGGTGCTGCCGCTGGCTGGAGCCATCGAGCTGATCCACACCTACTCGCTGATCCACGACGACCTTCCCGCCATGGACGATGACGATCTGCGCCGCGGGGCGCCGACCTGTCACGTGAAGTTCGGCGAGGACGTGGCGATCCTCGCCGGCGACGGCCTCTACGCCGAGGCCTTCAGGCACCTGCTCACCTACCAGCGCTCGGCGCCCGAGCGGGTGCTCGCCGCGGCCGCCGAGCTGGCGGCGGCGACCGGGGTCAACGGGATGGTCGGCGGCCAGTACGCCGACGTCAAGGCGCGCGCGCCGCGGGGGCCGAGCTCGCTCCGCAGGCTGCACGAGCTCAAGACCGGACGATTGATTGGCGCGTCGGTGCTCTGCGTACTACTGTTGGGGGGCATTTCCGATGCGTCTGCGACGATTCCCTTCCGTCGCTTTGCCAGCGAGCTCGGCGTGTTGTTCCAGATCGTCGATGACATACTCGATGTGACCGGCACCGATGATGCGCTCGGAAAGCCGCAGGGCAGCGATGAGCGTCATGGAAAGCGAACCTACGTGAGCGAGTTTGGCATCGAGCGTGCGCGAGAGCTCGCTGCCGAGTCGCACCGCATGGCGCGCGCGGCGCTGGCGGAGGCGGCGGTGCAGGCGCCTGTGCACGCGGGCGCGTCCGCTGGATCGGGGGCGGAGGCCCACTCGACGCTGGAGCTCGAGCAGATCGCCGACTTCATCTACACGAGGACCTCATGAGCCGCAAGGCGACGTCGAAGGCCACTGGCAGCGACAGCTCCCAGAAGAACTCCGGCGCGGGCCCTTCGGGGCTGCTCGATCGGATCGACGGACCGCAGGACCTGCATGGTCTCTCCGAGCAGGAGCTCGCGGTTTTGGCGCAGGAAGTGCGCACGCTGCTCATCGACACCGTTGGCGAGATCGGCGGTCACTTCGGCGCGAACCTCGGCACCTGCGAGCTCGCGGTGGCGCTGCACTCGTTGCTGGACTCCCCCAAGGACAAGATCCTGTGGGACGTGGGCCACCAGGCCTACCCGCACAAGATCCTCACCGGCCGGCGCGAGCGCCTGGGCACGATACGCCAGTACGGCGGGCTGGCGCCGTTCTGCTCGATCGGGGAGTCGCCACACGACATCATGGGCGCGGGTCACGCCTCGACCTCGATCGGCTATGCGGTGGGCATCAAGGAGGGCATGCGCCACGCTGGCCCCGAGGCCGACGGCAAGGTCGTCGCGGTCATCGGCGACGGCGGCATGACCGGCGGGGTGGCCTTCGAGGCGATCGGGCATGCTGGTGGGCTCGGAACGCCGATCACGGTCGTGCTCAACGACAACGGCATGTCGATCGCTCCCAACGTGGGCGCGCTCTCGCGGTACTTCAATCGCATCAGGCTGAACCCCAGGCTGTGGCATGCGCGCACGGGCGTGGAGGGCGGGTTGAAGAGCCTGCCCGGCGGCATCGGAGCGGCGTTCGAGCGGCTAGGGCCGCACCTGAAGGAGTCGATCAAGGCCTTCTGGGCTCCCGGCTTGTGGTGGGAGGAGCTCGACTGGGCGTACATGGGCGTGATCGACGGGCACGACGTTCGCGCTCTGCGAGAGGCGCTCAGGGAGGCGCTCGCCGCCGAACGCCCGGTCGTCGTCCACATCGCGACCGTCAAGGGCAAGGGCTTCCCGCCCGCCGAGGACGGCGGCCTGGAGGGCATGGAGAAGTGGCACGCGGCCAAGCCAAAGTCGATCGTCAACGGGCTCCCGGCGAGCCCGGCGAGCGCGGCGAAGGGCCGAGCGGGCGCTCCGGCGGTGGCTCCACCGCAGTACACGGAAGTCTTCGGCCGAGCCCTCGTGAGCGAGTGCGAACGCGACGAGCGCGTGGTCGGCATCACCGCGGCGATGAACTCGGGAACGGGCCTGAGCATCCTGCAGAAGGCGATGCCGGAGCGCTACTTCGACGTCGGCATCGCCGAGCAGAATGCGGTTCTGTTCGCGGCCGGGCTCTCGCTGCAGGGCATCAAGCCGGTGGTTGCGATCTACTCCACGTTCCTGCAGCGGGCCTATGACCAGATCGTGCACGACGTCTGCCTGCAAAAGCTCGGCGTCGTGTTCGCGATGGACCGCGCGGGGCTGGTCGGCGACGACGGGCCAACGCACCACGGGGCGTTCGACATCGCCTACCTGCGCTGCCTGCCGAACATCGTGCTGATGGCTCCGCGCGACGAGGCGATGCTCGTGCACATGCTGCGCACGGCGCTGACCCATGAGGGCGGCCCGATCGCGCTGCGCTACCCGCGCGGCGAAGGCACGGGCGCGAAGCTCCCCGCGGAGCCTCGCGCGATCGCGATCGGCACCGGCGAGATCCTGCGTGAGGCGCGCTCGCGAGCGCTCGGCGCGGAGGCCTCGCGCTCGCGAATCAGCGCCGCTTCGTCGGCTCGCGTGGCCCTCATCGGCTACGGAACCGGGGTGGGGAAGGCGCTGGAGGCGGCCGACGCGCTAAGCGAGCATGGAGTTGCGGTCACCGTCGCAGACGCGCGCTTCGCCAAGCCCATCGACGCCGGGCTCGTGGCCCAGCTCGCAGCCGAGCACGACCTGCTGGTGACGATCGAGGAGGGCGTGCTGGCGGGCGGCTTCGGCTCGGCGGTGTGGGAGACGCTGAACGAGGCTGGAGCGACGCCCAGGATCCTCAGGATGGGCCTCCCGGACCGCTACGTCACACACGGCAAGCCCGCGCTGCTGCACGAGGAAGTCGGCTTCACCGCGCAGCGCATCGTCGAGCGGGTAAAGGCAGCTCTCGCGGGCCGCGAGCAGGACGCGCCGCAGCCCTCAGAGGCGATCCGCACCTAGCCTCCTGAGTCAGGACACCAGCGCAGCGCCCTCCTCGCGGTCCTGCGGACAGGCTGGAGCGATTCTCTGCCGGCCTGCCAGGCGACTTGGACCGCGAAGAGAAACGGCCCGCCGGGGAAGCGGGCCGTTTCTGAGGGAGGAGGGATGATGCAGTGCTACGGGTACAAGCAACATGATGAACCCAGCGCCGGACGGCCTGTGTGACGTTAATCACAGACGCGCGTCATAGGCGGACGCGGGCCTGTTTGTGCAAGGGTTCGCCCAGATGGGCAAGCGACGGCTCGACGCGCTGCTGGCCGAGCGCGGACTGTTCCCCTCGCGCAGCCGCGCAGCTGCATCGGTGATGGCCGGCGAGGTCCGCGTGGGCCCGAGCGGCCGCCGCGCGGCAAAGCCGGGGGAGTTCGTCGACTGCGGCGAGCTGGTGAGCGTCGAGAGGCCTGCGGCCTTCGTCTCGCGCGGCGGGATCAAGCTTGCGAACGCGCTCGCGGGGCTCGAGCTCGAGGTCAGCGGAAGGCGCGCGCTGGACGTGGGGGCCTCGACGGGCGGCTTCACCGACTGCCTGCTCCAGCACGGGGCGCGCGAGGTGATCGCGCTGGACGTGGCCTATGGCAGCCTGGATTGGCGCCTTCGCAACGACCCGCGGGTGCGCGTCATCGAGCGAACCAACGCTCGCGCGCTGGCGCCCTCGATGCTTCCTTTCGCCCCCGACCTCGCAGTTCTCGACGTGTCGTTCATCTCGCTGGCCAAGGTGCTGCCGGCGGTGCTCGCGTGTCTGGCGCCGGGGTATGACGCGCTCGCGCTCGTCAAGCCGCAGTTCGAGCTCGGGCGCGCGCGTGTCGGCAAAGGCGGCGTCGTGCGCGACGCTGCAGACCGCCGCGTCGCGCTCCTGGCGGTCGGGCGCGCGGCGCTCGAGGCGGGCGCGGCGGTGCTGGGCTACCACAGCTCGGGCCTGCCCGGCCCGAAGGGCAACCGCGAGACGTTCATCTGGCTCGGCGACCCCGCCGCCACCGGTCATGGCGCTACGGGACGAAGCCCGCTTCGTGCGCTGATGCCGGGCTCGCGGTCTGCGCTGGCAGATGCGCAGACGCTCGTGGCGCTCGAGGGGCTCGCGCGCGAGGTCGAGCCGTGAGCGTGCGCTCCCAGCCGAGGTCCGACCCGTGAGGGAGATGACCGTGTTCACGCACCGGCGCGTGGACGACACCGCCGAGGGGCTGCGCAGGCTCGCGCAGCTTGCGGCGGACGCCGGCGTGACTCTGCGCTTCGACGAGGAGGAGACGCGCAAGCACCGCTTGCCGTCGGGCCCGGGCGTCCTCGCAGACGCGCCGGTAGCCGACGATGTCGAGCTCTGCCTGGTGCTGGGCGGCGACGGCACGATCTTGCGCGCTCTGCAGCGCTATGCGGGCACGAGGGTGCCCGTGTTCGCGATCAACTTCGGCGAAATCGGCTTCCTGGCGACGATCGAGCCACGCGAGATCGAGGAGGGCATGCGGCGGGCGCTGAAGCGCGACTTCGAGCTGCTGCGCCTGCCCGCGATCGTCCTCCAGGACGAGGACGGCGCCGCGCAGGCCGGCAGCGGGGAGGGAGCTGCGGCGAGCGAGCTCGCCACGAACGCGCGACTGGCGATCAACGATGTCGCCATTCACCGCAAGGTGGGCGAGCGCGTCGCCGAGATCGCTCTGGCACTCGATGAAGAGGTCGTCGGCAGCGTGCGCTGCGACGGGCTCGTCGTCGCCACGCCCGCCGGATCCACCGGCTACAACCTCGCCAACGGCGGCCCGGTGATGGCCTGGGGCGTGGAGGGCTTCGTGGTCTCCTTCATCGCCCCGCACTCGCTGACCGCCCGCGCGCTCGTGGCGGCACCCGCGGACCGCCTGAGGATCCACAATCGCTCGCGCGAGCCGCTCGAGATCGCACTCGACGGGCGCCCGGCGGGCGAGATCCTGCCCGGGGGGCATGTCGACGCGCGCTTCCTGGACGCGATCGGGACGCTCGCCCAGCTTCCAGGGTCCTCGTTCTATCGCAGGCTGCGCGACAAGTTCGGCCGCCTGGCCAGCTGACGCGCCCTCGGCCTACGCGAGCGCTCAGTGCTCGCCGTTGGCCGAAGCGGCGTGTGCTCGCACGTACGACCCGTCGCGGTGCATCGACGTGATGAAGTCGTCGAGCTGGTCGCGGGCGAAGCGCCGTTGGCCGCCGGGCGTCCTGTAGCAGCTGATGTGGCCCGAGTCGGTCCAGCGGCGGATTGTTGCGAGCGACACGCCCAGGTAGCGCGCCGCCTGAGAGCTCGTGAAGACGAGCTGGCGGGCGTTGCTTGGAAGCATTGCGCTGGGGGGCATGAGTGGCCTCGTGGTTGCTTTTCTGGTTGTTGTCGGTCGTCCGGTGCGTATAGGCGGCGGCTCTGCGGGCCTCCTGCTGCGCGCGCCGGCTGTATCAGTCATCGGCCGCGCCGAGCGGTGGGTTGAGCGCCGCTTAGCTTTGTGGACGTTTCGTCCACTCGCCGCGCGCCGCGGGCCCGGCGAACCGCGGCGGGGCGTGGCGAACCGCCGCCGGGGCCGCGCGGCGCCGCTGAGCCCGCGCGCCGCTGCCGCGGGGTGGTGCAAACATTCGTGCAGGATCCTCGTCAAAGTTGGACATCCCGCCGAAAAGTGCGCTAGTCTTACGCGAACCTACTCACATGAGGCCGTACGCCTGTGGATGGAGACAAACAGGGGGGCCGCACGACTGGGCCGCGGCCTAGAGAAGGGAGCGCAAACCATGAGGAAGCCGCACGGCGGTTAACCCATAAAGTCGTAAGCTGGGTCTGAGGGCGTCTTGCCGGAAGCGCGACGCTCTCATTCCTGTTTAAAGAAGGGCGCTGTTCGCGGGGCGTCGTCCTCGGTGAGGGCGGTGATGATCGTGCGACGCGTCAGTCGCGCTGCCGCAGGCGCATCGCGACGGGGCTCCGCCCGGCATCCGATTGCGGCTGTGCCATCTTCCGCACGCGATTCTCGAACGACAGCTCGGTGCGGTAGTCCGCTTCCTGCCCGAACGTGAGGCCCTTGCGTTCGAGCAGCGCGATAAAGGTCTCCACCAGCGTGGCATCGAGCTGCGCGCCGGCGATTCTGCGCAGCTCGGCGATCGCCTCCTCCGGCGGCATCGGCGGGCCGTACGTTTCGCGCTTGGTCATCGTGTCGTAGATGCTGCACACGGCCACGATGCGCGACGCCAGCGGGATCTCCGAGCCGATCAGGCCCGCGGGATAGCCCGTGCCGTCCATGCGCTCGTGGTGGTAGAGGATCCCGTCGGCGACGGGCCCGAAGCCGTCGAACTTGCCCACCATCATGGCGCCGTCCTGCGGATGGCGGCGGATGACCGCCCAATCGGCGTCGGTGAGCTGCTCGGGGTGCAGGATGCGGTCCGACCACGTGAACTTGCCGATGTCGTGGAGCAGCCCCGTCAGGTGAATGGCTTCCTGCTCTTCCTCGTCGCAGCCGACCTCGATCGCGAGCGCCTTTGCATAGCTCGCCACGGCGGCGCCGTGGCGCAGTGCGGTGGGATCGCGCAGGCCGAGGCCCTCCATGAACGTCGACGGAACGGCCCACTGGAACGAGGCCAGCTGGCGCGTGCGCCTGTCGAGCTGTTCGGCGCGCTGCTCGGAGCGCATGAGGGCGACCGTCAGGTGGCGGAAGATCAGCAAGACGGGGATCGCCGCGAACAGGGCGGGCATGCCGATGGCTCTGTAGGCGATTGCGAGCACGATCGCGATGACGCCCACCGACAGCTCGCTTGGAAGCGTCGGCAGGAACAGCTCGCGGACGGCCCGCTTGGGCCGGCGGCCGTCGCGCACCAGCAGCTCGGGAACGAAGAGGACGAAGTTGACGACGAGCAGCACGAACGCGCCGGCGAGCAGGATCAGCCCGAAGACGACGCTCTCCGAGGCAGAGTGGTGGTCCATGCCCGCGACGTCGCCGGCGAGCGCACGCACGATGAGGCCGGCGACGAAGGCGGCGACGCCGAACACCACGAAGTTGTTGAGCCACGTCGAGAGCGGGCGCCCGCGAACGGCGGAGTTGACCCCGATCGCGGTCACGCCGCAGAGCGCCGCCGGCCCTGGGCCGAGCAGCCCCATGGCGAGCGTCATGACCCCCAGCGAGGAGCTGAGGACGCCGGCGCTCGTCTCGACCGTGAACCACTCGCCGCCGGCCGCCAGCCCGATCAGCAGCGCCAGCAGGCTCATCGGGTGCCATTCGTCCGCGTGCGACAGGAGTGCCCCCAGCACCACAGTGCCGGCGAGCAGCACGACCTCAGCGCTCCAGAAGAGGTGTTTTATGAGCTTTCGCGCAGGCATGTGGACCTCTGTAGTCCTTAACGGCCCTCAGCGCGTCGTACTTGAGGTGCTCGACAAGTGTCGGCCGGCAGGACGCCGCATGCCCGTCGCCCGTTCCCTGCGCCGGCGCGCCAGCGACCGTCCGGCGTGCGCTGGCGCCCTCTACTCGGGGGCGGGATGCCCGGGCACGAGAGCCTCGGGGCGAGCGCGGCTGAGCTGCGCCTCCGGGGTCGCCGGTGCCCCCGCCGCCTGGCGCCCGAGGCCCAGCCTGGTCAGGCGCGCGAACGCGATCGTGGTCGCCAGCGTGCCCGCTCCGGCAACGGCGAAGGCGGTGCGCGTGGAGGTGATCCCGACGAGCGCTCCGCCGAGCGGCAGGCCGACGGCGAGGCACAGGGCGGCGAGGGATTCGACCGCCCCCATCAGGCGCCCGTGGAGGGGTTGCGGTGTCATCCGCTGCACGAGGCTGATGATCGACGGCCACTCCAGCCCGTTGCCGAGGCCGCCGAGGAAGGAACCGATGCACCCGAGTGCCAGCGTCGGCGCCAAAGCCATCCCCACGAATCCCGCCCCGAGCGAGAAGATGCCGAGCGTGAGCAGCACGGCGAGCGAGCGCCGCACCGAGCGAGCGAAGATGACGCTCGCGAGCACCGCGCCCGCGCCCCACGCCGTCACGAGCAGGCCGTACCCGCGGTCGCCGGCGTGCAGCGTGTCCTTGGCGTAAGCCACCTCGATCGGCGCGGCGGCCTGGATGAACAGCAGCGCTACGAGCTCGGCGAGCAGCAAGGGGCGCAAGAGCGGCGCCTCGTTTATGTGGCTCCAGGCCGCACGCAGCCGAGCGCGCACCGAGTGCTCGCCCGCCGCCTCGACGTGCGGGTGCATGTCGATCAGCGCGGCGCCGCACAGCACGAACGTGGCGACGTCGATGTAGAGCGTCGCGGGTGCGCCCGCGGCTGCGACCACGAGCCCGCCCAGCACGGGCCCACCGACGAACGAGATCGAGAAGGCCACGTTGAGCGTCGCGTTGGCGCGGCGCTCAGCCTCGTGTGCTTCCCCCTCGACCTCCTCGGACGATCGCGCGCCCGCGCTGCGCTCGGTGGCGTGCCGGCGGGCCGTTCGCGCCAGCTCGGCGCGCAGCAGTGAGTTCGCAGCGAGCGCCGCTGTCCCGTCGAGCAGCGCCAGCAGCAGCACGGCCGGCAGCCAGAAGCGCGACAGCAGGATCGCCAGCGCGGCGGTGACGAGCGCCTCGAAGAGGTAAAGGCGGCTGAGCTCGCTGCGGCGCGAGGAAGCCTCCACGCGCGCGACGAGCGGAGGGACCAGCAAGGCGGGCAGCGCCTGCCACGCGAGCAGCAGCGCGGCGACAGCGAGCGCGTCATGCGTGTGGTCGAACACGGCCAGCGAGAGCGCGACCAGCCCCATCCAGCTCCCAAGGCGATTGACCGTGTAGGCGACGATGATGCGCCGCAGACGCCGGGATCGCAGCGGCGAGTCCGCCGCGGGGGAGGATCCCGAGGGGTTGGCGGCCGCCTGAGGCACGCCGCCACGCTAGCGGGTGTTCGCGGGCCGGTCGATCGGTGCACGGTCGGTGGCGCCGCGCGCGCCGCGCCCGCGCGACGACGCCCGGCGGCTAGGGGCTGTCGTCTGAAAGGTGCAGCTCCGCGTCGTCCTGCGCGGCCCTCGCGATCGGTCCAGTGCACGCGCTAGCGTGTCCTTCAGCATGGACGAGCCGACCTCTGGCGTGCCGCGGCCGATCAGCGTGATCATCGCCGACGATCACTCGGTCGTGCGGGACGGCATTCGCACCGTGCTCGAACGCGAGGACGGCGAGTTCCGCGTGGTGGCTGAAGCGGCGGACGTTCCCTCGACGATCAGCGCGGTGCGCGAGCACCGTCCCGACCTGCTGACGCTTGATCTGACGATGCCCGGAGGGTCGAGCCTCGGCGCGCTGCCCGCCTGCTTCATGGCTCACCCAGATCTGGCCGTCGCGATCCTGACCATGCGCGAGGATCCCGAGTACGCGCGACAGGCCCTGCGCGCGGGTGCCCGCAGCTACGTGCTCAAGGAGGCCGAGCCGGCTGAGCTCTTGCAGGCGTTCCGGCTCGCGGTCGCCGGGGGCAACTACCTGCACCCGCGCCTCGGCGCGCTGCTGGCCGCCGGCGAGCAGCGCGACTCGGATGACGTTGCGCTCTCCGATCGCGAGCGCGAGGTGGTACGGCTCATCGCCAACGGCTACACCAACCCGCAGATCGCCGAACAGCTGCACGTCGCGGAGCGCACCGTGAAGACGTACCGTGCGCGTGCGATCGAGAAGCTCGGCTTCTCTTCGCGCGCCGAGATCACCGCCTACGTGCGCCGCGTGGGTCTAGCCGACTAGCAGCTGGCGCTGCTCGACTCCGCCACTGCCAGCCCCGGCGAGCTTCCCCGCTAGTGCGCGGCCCGCGGCGCGGGGCGCCCCGAGAGCGGGACGGTCAGGCGCACGGTCGTGCCGCGTTCGGGCGCGGGGAGGAACTCGAGCTCGCCTCCCACGAGCTCCGCGCGCTCGCGCATGCCGCCCATCCCGAAGCCGCCCTCGAGCCCGTCGCCGCGCGGGCCGAGAGCCGAGGCATCGGGCATGCCCTTGCCGTCGTCGGTCACCGAGGCGCGGATCGTCCCGTTCTCTTCTGTCACCCTGACCACGGCTCTGGTGGCTTCGGCGTGGCGGCTGACGTTCGTGAGCGCCTCCTGCACGATGCGGTAGACGGTGCTCTCGAGCTCGGCGTCGAGCCGCCGCTGGCCGGCGCCATCGCCGCCGCCGTCCGCCTCCTGCTCGGCGAGCTCGATCTCGGTCGTAACGTCGAGGCCCTCTATCGCCTGGGCGCGACGCGCGAGCGCCTGCAGCGCGGCTGCCAGACCGAGGTCGTCGAGCGCCGCCGGGCGAAGCTCGGTGATCAGATGGCGAAGGCCGTCGATCTCGTGCCCGAGGCCCTCGAGCGCCTCGTCGACGGCCGTTGCGAGCCTCTGGGGGTCGCCGGCGTCGCGCGCGCTGGCGAGCGCAAGCCGCAGCGCGCCGATGCCCTGGATGCTTTCGTCGTGGATCTCGCGTGCCCAGCGCGTGCGCTCGCGCTCGCGTGCCTCCATGCCGTAGCGCAGCCGCTCGATCTCCACCGAGCGCTCCGCAACGAGCCGCTCACCGACGCTCGAGGCGAAGGCCGCCAAGCTCTCGTGGTCCTCGCGGCGGAAGCTGCCGTCGCTGCGCAGCGCGATCACGAGGCCCCCGCCGTAGCCCTCCATGCTGAGGGGCTCGACATGCGCCGAGCGGGCTTCCAGGCCGAGCTCGTACAGCCACGCCGCCTCCTCGCCGCGTGGCCGGTCGAGCGCCAGCGGGCGTCCCTCGCGATACAGCGCTCCGAGCGCCGTCCCCTCCACGGGCGTGATGCGCAGGCGCGCGGTCGCCTCGCCGGCGGTGGCGGCCACCCGCAGCTCGTCGCGGTCCTCGATCAGGATCAGCACGGTGTCGGCGTTGGACAGGGCGAGGCCGCGGCCTGCCATCAGCCGCAGCAGCCACAGCTCCGATCCGGAAAGCACGACCTGGATTATGAAGGCCCCGGCCGACCGAGCGCGGGGGGTGAGGCCGCGGCGAGCGAAGGCAGGGCGTTGCTGTGCGTTGGTCGCGCGGCCACGCGCGCCTGCCTCAGCAGGTCCTCGTCGCTAAGCTCGCTGCGCCAAGTGGCCAGTCCGACGGAGATCTCGAGCGGGCGGCGCTCGCCGTCGGCTTCGACCTTGATCGTGCGCAGGCGCTCGAGCGCGCGCCGCGCGACGATCTCGCCGCGCGGTCCGTCCGCGCCCGGGAGCAGGATCAAGAGCTCGCTCTCGCTCGGCCGCCCGACGCGGTCGAAGCCGCGCAGCTGGGGGCGCAGCGCGGCGCCCACGTAGGCGAGCGTCTGCTCGGAGAGCTCCTCTCCGTGGTCGCGCGCGAGGGCCTCGAGGTTGCCGACGGTCACCAGCAGGCAGCTGAGGGGCGTCCCGTGGCGGCCCGCGCGGTTGATCTCCTCCTGCAGGCGCTCCCTCAGCGCGGGGGCCGACAGCAGCGCGACCCTGCCCGCCGAAGGCGGTTCATTGTTTTGGTTTGTCTCGTTGGCAGCCATGCCGTGGGCGGAGGTGGTCCGGGGTGGTCTCCTCTGCGGCGGTGGATCCGTCCCCGCTGGGTGGGGACAGAGTACGCCTCTTTATCGTCATCGAAGCCCGCTCGCTACAGCCCCGTCACGCGCCCTGCGCGTAGCCCGTCGGCGCGCGCTCCGTCGGGGAGCGCTGCTAGGAATCGCACGATGCTGTGCGAGCTGCGCGTCGAGAACCTGCTGCTGATAGAGCAGGCCCAGCTGCGCCTGGCGCCGGGCCTGAACGTGCTCACGGGCGAGACCGGGGCCGGCAAGACGGTGCTCGCTCACGCGCTCGATCTGCTGCTGGGGGGTCGCGCGCGCACGGGCATCGTGCGGCCTGGCGCTCAGGAGGCGTACGTGGAGGGCGTCTTCGCTCTGCAGCAGGGTGAGACGCCGCTCCAGGCGAGCATCGGCGAGCGGCTCGCGCCAGGCGCCGAGGAGCTGGTGCTGGCCCGGCGGGTGGGCTCGGATGGCCGCACGCGCGCGTACCTGAACGGGCGCACGATCGCCGTGGGCGAGATGCGGGAGATCGGCGCCGCTCTCGTTTGCTTCTACGGGCAGCACGAGCATCGCAAGCTCACGATTGCCTCCTCCCAGCTCGAGCTGCTCGACAGCCTGTGCGGCCCCGAGCACGCCGCGCGCCTGCGGGCTTGCGCGGCGAGCTGCTCGCAGGTGGCGCGGCTGCGGGCGCAGCTCGCCGAGCTCGACGAGCGTGAGCGCGCGCGTGAGCGCGAGCTCGAGCTGCTCGAGCATGAGCGCTCAGAGCTCGAGGCCTCCGAGGAGGAGCTGCGCGCGTATGAGTCCTTGCTTCAGACACGCGAGCGCCTGCGCCGCGCGGGAGCCCTGCAGCAGGCAGCCGAAGCCGGCGCGCACGCCCTCTCGCCGGGCGACACCGTCGACGCTGCCGAGGCCGACGCCGGCGTGCCCGGCGCGCAACGGCTCGCGGCGGCCGTCTCGAGCCTCCAGGCGCTGGCGGGCGTGGATGAGCGCCTCGATGCCCTCAGCGAGCGCTTGAGCGAGGTGCTGATCGAGTCGCAGGACCTGGGTTCGGAGCTGCATCGCTACGCCGAGGAGCTCGCGGGCGTCGCGCTCGACGACGGCGGAGGGCTCGATGCGCTCGAAGAGCGCCTCTTGCCGGTCGAGCGGCTACTGCGCAAGCACGGAGGGAGCGTCTCCTCGACGCTCGCGCACGCCGAGGACGCCAGCCGGCGTCTGCGCGAGCTGCGCTCAGAGCAGGCCGCCTCCTGCGAGCTCGAGGCGCACCTGGCGCAGGCGAGCGCCGAGCTCGAGGAGCACGACGCCGCGCTTCGCCGCGCTCGCGTGGCGGCCGCTCCTGGATTCCAGAAGGCGGTGTGCGGGGAGCTGCAGGCGCTGGCGCTGGCCGGAGCGTCGTTCGAGGTGGCGCTCTGGAGGCGCGAGGTCGGGCCCAGCGGCGGCGATGAGGTGGAGTTCGTGATCGCGCCCAACCCCGGCGTGCCTGCGGGGCCGCTGCGCGAGATCGCGTCCGGGGGAGAGCTCGCGCGTGTGATGCTCGCGATCATGAGCGTCGCGACCTCGCCCGCGGGCGCGCCGACGCTGGTCTTCGACGAGGTCGATGCGGGCATCGGCGGCCATGCCGCCCGCGCTGTAGGGGCGCGCCTGCGCGCCCTAGCACAGCGCCGGCAGCTGCTCTGCATCACCCACCTGCCACAGATCGCGTCGCTGGGGGAGCGCCACTTTGCGATCGTCAAGGACACGCGCGCCGGGAGCACGAGCGCGACCGTCACCGAGCTCGCCGAGCAGGAGGTCGTCTCCGAGCTCGTGCGCATGCTCGGCGCTGACAGCGCTGACAGCGGTGCCCTGCGTCACGCGCGCGAGCTGCGGCGGGCGGCTTGACGCCCGCCGGGCGCCGTCATCGGCGCGCGAGCGTTACCCTCGACGGGGTGGCGGCGACGCGACCACGCCCGACAGAGACTCCTGAAGCGCCCGCAGGGGCCGCGGAGGTCGTGCCCCTGCGGCCGGGTGGCGATGCGCTTCTGCTCGATGAGCTCGCGCGCCCGGCGCGCGTCGTCAGCGGGGCGGTGCGGTTGGGGCGTCGCACGAAGGTGCTCGTACGGCACCTACTGCGCGGGGAGATCGCGGTCATAGATCACCGCGACATCGACAGGGTCTCCGCGGAGGAGCTGATCGCCGCCGGCGCGGCCGCGGTGCTCAACTGCGGCCCCTCCTCCTCGGGCTCCTACCCCAATCTCGGGCCCCAGCTGCTCGTGGAAGCAGGCGTGCTGCTCGTCGACGTCCCCGGCGACGGGCTCTTCGAGGCACTGGCGGACGGCGATGAGGTGCGCATCGAGGTGCCCGCGGCGCGTGCAGAGGGCAGGATCACGGGCTCGCCAAGCGCCAGCATCCTGCGCGACGGGCGGCTGCTCGCGCGCGGCGAGGTGCTCGAGCGGGCGCGCATCCGCACCGAAACGGAGGCCCGCCGGGGCGAGGTCGGCGCGGCACTGGAGCGCTTCGCGCACAACACCATCGCGCACATGCGCGAAGAGCGCGAGCTTCTCGCGGGCAGAGTCGACATGCCGCGCTTCCGCACCGACTTCCGCGACCGCTCGACGCTGGTCGTCGTCCGCGGCGTGGGCCACCAGCGCGACCTGCGTGCGCTGCGGCCGTTCATCCGCGACGAGCGGCCGGTGATCGTGGCCGTCGACGGCGGTGCCGAGGCGCTGCTCGACGCGGGCCTCACGCCGGACATGATCGTCGGCGACATGGACTCGGCGGGCGAGGCAGCGCTACGCTGCGGCGCGGAGCTCGTCGTGCACTGCTATCGCGACGGCCGCGCTCCCGGGCGCGAGCGCCTCGTGCGCCTGGGCGTCCCGTTCAAGCTGCTGCCCGCCCCCGGCACGAGCCAGGACGTGGCGATGCTGATCGCCGCGGAGAAGGGCGCCCGCCTTATCGTGACCGTCGGCTCGCCGTTCAACCTGGTCGAGTTCCTGGACCGCAACCGCGAAGGGATGTCCTCGACGTTTTTGACGAGGCTGCGAATCGGCGAGATCCTGGTCGACGCCAAGGGCGTGAGCAGGCTGTACCGGCCGCGGCCCAGTCTCGTACCCCTGCTCGTGGTGATCGCCGCCGGCCTGATCGCGATGGTCGCCGTCGTGTGGATGACGCCCGCTCTGCACGACGTGGCGAACTTGCTGTGGCTGAAGCTGCAGCTGCTGCTCGGCTCGAGCGGCTAGATGTTCTAGCGACGCGGCGAGCGATGTTCGACTACCGCTACCACGCGCTCTCGCTCGCCGCGGTGCTGCTGGCACTGGCCGTTGGGGTAGTCATCGGGGTGGCGATCGGCGACTCGAACCTCGTCTCGTCGGCCAAGAGCGGCATCGTGCACGACCTCTCGGCCGAAGTCAGCGACGCCCAGCGGCGCGCGGGCCGGCTTCAGGCGCAGCTCAGCACGCAGGAAGCGTTCTCAAACGACCTGTATCCGATCGCCACGCACGGCCTGCTCACTGGGCGCAGCGTCGGCCTCGTCTTCTTGGGGGGCTCGTCGAACCGCGTCAATGACCTCGTGCGCAGCGCGGTCACGCAGGCGGGCGGCGATCTGACAACCGTCGTGGCGGTGCGCGAGCCGCTCGATCTCGCCGGCCTTGCGCACAGCGCCACCGCGACGCGCTACGAAGCGCTGGGCGAAGTCCTGAACAGCGCGCACAGCCTGACGAGCAAGGGCAAGGAACTGCTCACGCAGTTCGGCGCCCTCGTGGGCCGCCAGCTCGTCGCCGGCGGGGCGCTAGTCACCCAGGAGCTCCTCAGCCGCGTGCGAGGGCACCTGCTGAGCGCCTTCGACGGCCAGCTCGGCGCCCTACAGGGGCTGGTGGTGATGCGCGCCGACCCCGCCGGCATGCCCGCCGAACAGTCGCAGGTCTCCGAAGCCTTCGAGTCGGGCATGATCGACGGCGTCGCGGCGGCCGGCGCGGCGGCGGTGGGCGTCGAGCTGACGAGCACGCAGCCCTCGCAGGTCCCCTGGTACCAGGGCCACGACATGCCCAGCGTGGACGATCTCGACGCGATCGCCGGGCAGGCCGCTCTGATCTACGCGCTCAACGGCTCACACGGCGCGTTCGGCACCAAGCCGACGGCCGATTCGCTCCTGCCCAAGGTCGTCAGCGACATCCGCGTTGGCCGCTAGCTTGCGCTGATGCACGCGCTGCCGTTCGCGCTGGCGCTGGCCAGCGCCGCGATGCTCGCCACGCCCCTGCTGCGGGCGCTGAGCGCGGGCGGGCACCGCAGGGAGAACTTCCGCGGGCGCGAGCTCCCATTCCCGTTCGGCGTGCTCGTCCCCGCCGCGGCGCTCGTCGCGCTCGTTCCGCTGATGCTGCTCTCGCGGCTTGCCTCCGCGGAGGTCTTTCACCCTGAGACGCTGCCCGTCGCGGCCTACGCCCTGGGAGTGCTCGCGCTGGGGCTGATCGACGACGCGCTCGGCGGTGCGGACGCGCGCGGGAGGCGTGATGGCGAGCCGAGTGCGGCGCGAGGCGAGCAGCTGGCGCTGCGGCCGCCGGCCGGGGCGCAGCCCGGCGCCGAGCCGGCGCCCGATCATGACCACCCGCCGCGGGGTTGGCGCGGTCACGGCGCTGCGGCGCTGCGGGGAGAGTGGTCGACGGGAGCCCTGAAGGGGGCGGGCTCGCTCGGGCTGGCTCTGTTCGCGGTGGGCTATTTGCAGCGCTCAGACGCGCGCTGGCTGCTCGCGGCAGCGGTGGTGGTGCTGGCGACAAACCTCTTCAACCTGCTCGACCTGCGGCCGGGGCGCGCGATCAAGGCGTTCGTGCTGCTGGGCGCCGGCCTCTTGATCGGCTCCGGCGATCCGCGCCCGCTGTGGGCCCTGGGGCTGTTCGCCGCGCCGGCGCTCGTGGCGGGCTCCTACGACGTGCGCGAGCGGGCGATGCTCGGCGACACCGGCGCGAGCCTGCTGGGCGCGCTCGCGGGCCTGTGGCTCGTGCTGACGCTGTCGAGCGCCGGACAGGTCATCGCGCTTGCGCTGCTGCTCGCGCTCACAATTTATTCGGAGTTTCGCTCGCTGTCGGCGCTGATCGAGCGGACTCCGTGGTTGCGCGGACTAGACTCCTGGGGCAGGCCCTCATGAGGATGCGCAACCCCGACCGCCACGCCCAGGTCCCGAGCGATACGCGCTTCATCTTCGTGACCGGTGGGGTCGTCTCCTCGCTCGGCAAGGGCATCGCCGCGGCCTCGATCGGGCGCCTGCTGGTGGCGCGCGGGCTGACCGTCGGGCTTCAGAAGTTCGATCCCTACATCAACGTCGACCCCGGCACGATGTCTCCCTACCAGCACGGGGAGGTCTTCGTGACAGAGGACGGCGCCGAGACGGACCTCGACCTGGGCCACTACGAGCGCTTCACCGACGCCAACACCTCGCGCGCCTCGAATGTGACGGCGGGCGGCATCTACGACACGGTGATCAGGCGCGAGCGCAGGGGCGACTACCTGGGCGGGACGGTTCAGGTCGTGCCGCACATCACCGACGAGATAAAGCAGCGCATCGCGCTGATCGCGGAGTCGAGCGACGTGGACTTCGTGGTAACGGAGATCGGCGGCACCGTGGGCGACATCGAGTCGCTGCCGTTCCTGGAGGCGATCCGCCAGTTCCCGGTAGATGTGGGAAGGCGGCGATGCATGTTCATCCACCTTACGCTCGTGCCCTACATCGGCCACGCGGGCGAGCTGAAGACGAAGCCCACGCAGCACTCGGTCAACGAGCTGCGCCGCATCGGCATCGCGCCCGACATGCTCATGTGCCGCTCGGAGGCGACGCTGTCTGCGGAGATCCGCAAGAAGATCGCCCTGTTCGCGAGCCTGCCGGTGGAGGCGATCGTCTCGGCGAGCGACGTCAGCAACATCTATCGCGTGCCGCTTGTCTTTCGCGACCAGGGCGTCGACGACTTCATCCTCGAGCACTTCGGCGCCCAGCAGGCCGCCTCGCAGGCGCCGGTCCCCGATCTTGCGGCGTGGGAAGAGACGATCGTGCGCGCCGAACGCGCGACGCTCCTGGCGCGCATCGCGATCGTTGGCAAGTACGTGCGGCTGGAGGATGCCTACCTGTCGGTCTCCGAGGCCCTCCGTCACGCCGCCTGGCAGCAGAACGCGAGCGTGGAGATCGAGTGGATCGACTCCGAGACGCTCGAAGGGGAGGAGGGCGAGAGCGTACGCGAGCGCCTCGCGGACGTCGACGGGATCCTGATCCCGGGCGGCTTCGGGGGGCGCGGAATCGAGGGCAAGATCGCGGCCGCGCAGATCGCGCGCGAGCAGGCGATCCCCTACCTGGGCATCTGCCTGGGCATGCACGTCGCGGTGGCGGAGTTCGCGCGCAACGTCGCAGGCATGGAAGGCGCCAACTCGACCGAGATGGACGTCGAGACGCCATACCCGGTGATCGACCTCTTGCCGGAGCAGAAGGAGGTATCGGACCTTGGCGGCACGATGCGTCTCGGCGCGGACCCGATCAAGCTGCACTCGGGCTCGCTGGCGCGCGAGATCTACGGCGAGGCCGTCGTGTATGAGCGCCACCGCCACCGCTACGAGGTCAACAACCTGCTGCGCAAGCGCCTGGAAGCTGCCGGGCTGCGCGCCTCGGGCACCTCGCCCGACGAGCGCCTGGTGGAGGTCATCGAGCTCGCGGAGCACCCCTTCTTCGTTGCCTCGCAGTTCCACCCCGAGTTCAAGTCCCGTCCCGAGCGCCCCGCACCCCTGTTCAGGGATTTCGTTGAGGCCGCCTTGCGGCGGGGTGGGGAGCGCGCCGAGGCCACGCGGCCGCGCGTGACCACCGCGCGCGCGCGTTCGGCGTGAGCGCGGGCAGCGCGCAGTCGCCGATAACGCAGCTCCAGAAGCGCCAGCTCGGCGCCACCTTCGCGGAGCTGTGCCGCATCGAGAGTCCCTCGGGCCGCGAGCGCGCATGCGCCGACCATGTCCGCCGCGAGCTCGAGTCGCTCGGCCTGCACGTCGAGGAGGACGGTGCCGGCGCGCTGCTCGGCTCGGACTGCGGCAACCTGCTTGCGCGGATACCGGCATCCGCGTCTGCATCCGCGGCGCCGGCGGGGCCGGCGTCTCGGATGTCAGACACAGACGCCGGCACGGGAACTCGAACGCCGAGCATTCTGCTCTGCGCGCATCTGGACACCGTGCCGCTGCAGGCGCCCGTCGAGCCGGTGCTCGTCGATGGGTACTGGGAGAACGCAAACGACGGCATCCTCGGCGCGGACAACAAGGCTGCGGTGGCGGTCATGCTGGCGCTCGCGCGCCACGTATGCCATGCGGGCGCGCCGGTCGACGTCGAGCTGCTGTTCACGGTCTCCGAGGAGGTCGCGCTGGCGGGCGCGCGGGCCTTCGACGCTGCGCGCCTGCGCAGCGACTTCGGCTACGTCTTCGACCACGCCACTGCGATCGGGGAGGTCGTGCTGGCGTCGCCCAGCCACTTTCGCATCGAGGCCACTTTCCACGGCTCGGCAGCGCACGCGGGGCTGCGCCCGCAGGACGGGCGAAGCGCGATCCTGGCAGCGGCGCGAGCGATCTGCTCGATGCGGCTGGGGCGGGTCGATGAGGAGACGACGGCCAACATCGGCACGATCGCGGGCGGAAGCGCGATGAACGTGGTGCCCGAGCGCTGCACGGTGCTGGCGGAGGTGAGAGGCATGCGCGACGAGCAGGCCGAGGCGCTGTGCTCGGAGATCATCGAACGCCTGCACCAGGGGGCCAATGCGCCGGAGTGCGAGTGCGACGTCGACGTCACGGTGGAGCGGACGTTCGCCGGCTACCGCGCGACGCCGGCGGCGCCGGCGGTGCGCGCGGCGGAGGCGGCCCTGCGTGCCTGCGGTCACGAGCCGAAGCGCATCTCGAGCGCGGGCGGCTCGGACGCAAACGCGCTGCGCGCGCAGGGCGTGACGGTCGTGAACCTCGCCAACGGAACCGAGCGCAACCACGAGCCGGGCGAGCGCGTCAGCGCGCGCGCGCTGGAGGACATGCTCGAGGTCGCGCTCAAGCTGCTCGAGGAGGCGGGATGCGCGACGGACGACGGTGGCCGCTAGCCATTCCCGGCGCGCCGGCCAAGGTGAGCGCGATCGCGACGGCGTACCACCCGGACCCGCGGCTGTTGGAGGTGCTAGCCGCGGCGCGCGAGGCGTGCTGCGAGGTCGTCGTGGTCGACAACACCCCGGGCGGCTCCGCCCTGTTGCGCGGAGAGGCGCCCGACCAACAAGTCCGGGTGCTGCGTCCCGGCCGCAACCTGGGGCTGGCCGGCGCGCTCAACCTCGGGCTGCGCGGGGTCTCCCCGGACTCGGACGCTGTGCTGCTGCTCGACCAGGACTCGGTGCTCGCCGCGGGCGACGTCCGCAAGCTCGCCACCCACCTTGCCGACTCAACGGTCGGGGTCGCCGCGCCCGCGCCATGGGACGTAGCGCGGTCCTCCTTCATCGATCCGCGCACGGCTCTGCGTCGACAGATCGCCGATCGGGACGCAGTGATCACGTCGGGCATGGTTGTCCGAAAGTCGCTCATGGACGAGCTCGGCGGCTTTCGTGAGGACTTCTTCGTCGACTGCGTCGATCAGGACTTCTGCCTGCGGGTCAGGCGAGCGGGCAAGCGCATCGTCCAGGACAAGCGGGTCTTGCTGCCGCATTCGTTGGGCGCCTTGGCGGAGCACAGGTTCCTGATTGGCCATGTGCGGACGACTCACCACCCGCCTTGGAGGTTGTACTGGGTAATTCGCAACGGCACCGTGCTCCTCCGCGAGAACTGGCGCCTGGCGCCGGCATGGTGCCTGGCGTGGGGGCTGATCATGCTGCGGTGGATGCTCCTAACCGCCCTGTATGAGCGCCCCCGTGGTGCGCGACTTCTGGCGATGTGGCGTGGACTCCTCGATGGCGTGCGCGGTCAAAGGAACGCGCACTACCTTCCCGAGACTGCGCGCGAACTCGATGGCGGCGGATTGCGCGAGCACAAGCGCTAGCCTGCTGCCGCGATGCTCAAGCTCCGACGTGCAACCGTCATAGAGGCCGAGAAGACCGAAGGGCCTGAGCAGGGCCTGCGTATACAGCTGGATGGGGGCGAGGGCGTGCCGCGCGCGGCGATCGCCGATGTCTCGCTCGTGGGGCCGGCCGAGGCGGGCGATGAGGTGATCGTGAACGTGCAGGCGCTCGACCTGGGGCTGGGCTCGGGCGGCTTTGACGTCGTGCACGTCAACGTTTCAAAAGGGCTCTCCGGCGAGGGCACCGACGGGGCGGAGGTGATGAAGCTCAACTACACGAGCCTCCAGCACGCGATCGTCCCGGTGGAGGGGGAGAGCCTGAGGGTTCCGCTGGAGCGGCCGGTCGCGATCCTCGGCCTGCACGGCCAGCTCGCGCCGCTCGCGTGGGCGTTCGCGCACGCTTTGCCTGGAAGCAGGCTGGGCTACGTTCAGACCGAGGGCGGGGCGCTGCCCGGCGGCCACTCGCGCACTGCGCGAGAGCTGCGCGAGCGCGACCTCTTGTCCGGTCACATCACCGCGGGTGCGGCATTCGGCGGCGATCAAGAGGCGATGACGACGGCGGGCGCGATCCACCACGGCCTGTGTGAGCTCTCGTGGGACGCGGTCGTTTGCGGACCTGGGCCGGGGATCGTGGGCTCGCGCTCGGCGCTCGGCCACGGTGGCATGTCCGCGCTCGACTCTGCGCACGCGGCGCTCGCGCTCGGCTGTCGCACGCTGCTGGTGGCACGCATGTCCTCGGCGGATCCGCGCGGGCGCCACCGGGGGATCTCCCACCACACGCTCACGGTGCTGGACCTGCTGCTGGAGCCGGTGACGGTGGCGCTGCCGGCCGGCATGCGCTCGCCCTTCGGCAGCGACCTCCGCGCGGGCCTGGGCGCAGCGTTCGCCTCCTCGGTGGACACCGACGGCGCGGGGGGAGCGGCCTCATCGACGCTGCGATTGGAGCGTCCGGCGCGCATCACGCGCCATGACTGGCGGCCCGCGAGGGTCGACCTGCCGGCCTTCGCAGGCAGCGGGCTGGAGGCTCAGACGATGGGCCGCGGCGTCACGCAGGATCCGCTGTTCTTCGGCGCCGCCCTGGCGGGCGGCGAGGCGCTCGCCGAGCTGCTCGCAGCGGGTCAGCACACCGCGCCGCCGATGAACGCCTGATTGCACCGGCAAGGAAGCGAGGCGGCTGAGGCGAAGCCGTAGGCGTGAGCGCCACCGCCCCCGCGGCCGAGCTGGGCATCTCTGCGCCGATGCTCGACTTCCTCGCCTACCTCGAGCTGGAGCGGGGGCTGTCGCGCAACACGCTGGAGGCGTACCGCTCGGACCTGCTGCAGTTCGGCCGCTTTCTGGAGCGCCGCGACGTGGGGGTGCTCGAGGCGCGTCATGCGGACCTGGCCTCGTTCATCTCGGAGCTCGCTGGCGGGCCGGGACCGTCGGGCCCGCGCGAGCCCGCCGCGGCGGCGACCCTCGGGCGCAAGGTCGCGTGCCTGCGCTCGTTCTACCGCCACCTGCGCAGCGAGGGCGCGATCGAGCACGACCCCGCGGCGGAGCTCCATGGCCCGCGAAAGACCCAGCGGCTCCCGCGCGTGCTCTCGCGCGAGGAGGTATCGCTGCTGCTCCACCAGCCCCGCGGCACCTCGCCTCTGGCGCTGCGCGACCGCGCGCTGCTGGAGATGATGTACGCGTGCGGCCTGCGCGTCTCGGAGCTGATTGGCCTGGCGCTGAGCGACATCGACGCCGAGGAGGCGATGCTGCGCGCGCGCGGCAAGGGGTCGAAGGAGCGGCTCGTGCCGGTGGGGCGGCGGGCGATGGACGCGCTGAACGTCTACCTCGCCCGGGGACGCCCGGCGCTGGTTGGCGCGCGCGTGGAGGGCAAGCTGTTCGTGAACAACCGCGGCACCGGGCTCACGCGCCAGGGCGTGTACAAGATCGTTCAGGGCCACGCGCGCAGTGCGGGCCTGCAGAGGCGCATGAGCCCTCACACGCTGCGCCACTCCTTCGCGACGCACCTGCTGGCCGGCGGCTGCGACCTGCGCTCGCTGCAGGAGATGCTTGGGCACGCGGACCTTGCCACGACGCAGGTGTACACCCACCTCTCGGCCGAGCGCCTGAAGGACGCCTACTTCAGCGCGCACCCGCGGGCAACGCGCTGATCGCACCCGGCGGGGCCGCGGATACCGCTCCTCACGCGGCGCACCACCTCGGTGGTCGGCGATGAGCGCGAGCGAGGGCACCCCGAAGGGCACAGGCAGGCGGGCGATCGTGGTGGTCATCGACGCGTGCGGGGTGGGCGCGCTGCCGGACGCTGCGCGCTACGGCGATGAGGGCACGAATACGCTCGCCCATCTCGCGCGCGCGGTCGGAGGCCTGCGGCTGCCCACGCTCCAGCGCCTCGGGCTGGGCTCGATCCTCGAGCTCGAGGGTGTGGCGCCGGCGCGCGACCCTGCGATCCACGGGCGCCTTGCGCCGCTGGGCCCGGGCAAGGACTCGATCACGGGCCACTGGGAGCTGATGGGCGTCGTCACGGAGCGCGAGCTGCCCACATATCCCGAAGGCTTCCCGCCCGAGCTGATCGAGCGGCTGGAAGCGGCGATGGGGCGGGCGCTGATCTGCAACCGCCCCTACAACGGCATCGCGGCGATCGACGAGTTCGGCGCCGAGCACCTGCGCACGGGCGCGCTGATCGTCTACACCTCGCAGGACTCGGTGCTCCAGCTGGCGGCTCACGTTCAGTGCATGAGCGAGAGCGAGTTGTACGAGGCGTGCACGGCCGCGCGCGCGGTGATGCGCGGTGGGGAGGGTGTAGGCCGGGTGATCGCGCGGCCGTTCAGGGGCGCGGAGGGGGCGTTCGAGCGCACGCACGGGCGGCGCGACTTCACCCTCACCCCGCCCGCGCGCAGCTACCTGCAGGAGCTCGTGGACTCGGGCGCGGAGGTGCACGCGGTGGGAAAGGTCGCCGACCTGTTCGCAGGGGTGGGCATCTCGCGCTCGCACCCCGGTGCCACCAACGCGACGGCGCTGCAGAGCACCGAGGAGTTGCTGGACGAGCTCGATGAGGGTTTCGTGTTCGTGAACCTGATCGAGACCGACCAGCGCTTTGGCCACCGCAAGGACCTCGCGGGCTTTGCGCGGGCGCTGTCAGAGATCGACGCGGCGCTCGCGACATGGCTTGGGCGGCTGCGCTCGGACGACCTGCTGGTCGTGACTGCCGACCACGGCGTCGATCCGGCGCAGCCCGGCTCAGACCACACGCGCGAGTACGCGCCGCTGCTCGCGCTCACCGGGGAGATGGCGCGACGCCTGTTGCACGGTGCGCGCCTGGACGGCAGGCGTCATGACGGTCCGCTCGCCGACGTGGGGGCAAGCGTCCTGAGCTGGCTGACCGGGCGCGACGCGCGCGAGCTCCCGGGCGAGTCATTTCTCGGCTAGCAGCGGCGCCACCCGCTGGCGCGCGCTCGCCCGAGTGCGGGTCGCGCCTAAGCTGGTGTGACGATGCCAGAGCTGCCTGAGGTCGAGACGATCCGTCGTCAGCTGGCCCCGCTCGTCGAGGGCCGTCGTCTCGTGGACGTTGAGATTCTCGACGAGCGCTGGTCGCGTCCGTTGGCGCCGGCGGAGCTGGCCGCGGCGCTCGCGGGTCGCCGGGTCGAGGAGCTTGGTCGGCGCGGCAAGTACCTGCTGTGGGCGCTCGAGGGCGACGTCTATCTCGCTCAACACCTGCGTATGACGGGCGCGCTGCTGTATGAGCCCGAACCGGAGCCTTCGCACGTACGCATGCGACTGCTGCTGCGCGACGGCGCCGGCGAGCACCGCTTGGTCGTCGATGACCCACGGCGGTTCGGGACCGGAGAGCTGCTGCTCGGCACGGATGCGCTGGATGACTTCTTCGCGGCCCGCCTTGGCCTGGAGCCACTGGATGAGGCCTTTACGATCGAGCACTTGCGGCGGGCTGCCCGGGGGCGCAGGGCGCCGGTGAAGGCGTTTCTGCTCGACCAGCGCCGGGTGGCGGGAGTCGGGAACATCTACGCCGACGAGGCGCTCTTTCGCGCCGGGGTGCATCCCCTGCGGCCCGCCGGCCGGCTGACCAGGGGCGAATGGGAGCGCCTGCGGACGGGGGTGATAGCCGCCCTGCGGGCTGGAATCGACGCGCAGGGCGCGAGCATCGATGATTTCCGACACCTTGACGGCGCGCGCGGGTCATTCCAGGAGGAGTTTCTGATCCACCGCCGCGCGGGCGAGCCGTGTCCGCGCTGCGGTCGCGAGATCGTGAAGATGGTCGCCGCTGGGCGGGGCACGTACGCGTGCGAGGGCTGCCAGCGGCGGCCACGGCGGCGGGGTGGAACTCGACAGAAGGCGCGAGAGCGCGTGGCGGTGGGTTAGCGTCAAACGCCGCCAGCCGCTGTGCGGCACTTCCTTGCGGACGGTTGACTCAGGCGGCCAGCAGCTCGTCCAGACGGCCGTCCTCGGCGGCCGCCTGCAGCTCGGCGAAGCCCCCGAGGAGCTGATCGTCGATCAGCACCTGGGGGAAGCTCATCATGCCGGTCCGCCGCGCGAGCTCGACACGGCCGGTGGGGTCCTTTGAGAGGTTGACCTCGCTGAACTCCACGCCGCGGGCGTCCAGCAAGCCCTTCACCCGACGACAGAAGGAGCAGGGCTCGGTCGAGTAGACGGTGATGCGCGCCATTACTTCACAAAGTATAGCGACCGTCACGCGCGCGGGCGCGCGAACGGCGCCCGGGCGCGGAGGGCTTCGTGCAGCTCGCGCGGCAGTATGCCGACCAGCTGGCCAACGCCCAGGAAGACAACCCCGGCGAGCGCCGCGGCGGCGAAGTCTGGCAGCGCGGATACGAGGAGAGGCACGCACGCCGCCACCGCGGCCGCTGTGACGCGCAGCAGGAACCGCGCCCCCACCATGACTGCACCGGTGCCGATGCCGGCGCGCAGTCTCCAGTAGATGAGCGCCGCAAGGAGCGCGTCGCCCGCGACGCTCGCGACCGCGCCGCCCTGCGCATCGAACAGCGGCACGAGCACTCCCGCAAAGACCCCCACGCCGAGCAGGCCGAGTGAGTTGGTGAGGATGAGCTCGCGCTGGCGCCCGAGAGCGATCAGCGACACGGTCCAGATCTGGTAGAGCGCGATGAACAGCAGCGCGGCGACCTGAATGCGAAGGACATCCCCCGCCGGTCGGAAGGCATGCCCGCCGATGATCGCCATGACCGGCTCGGCAGCGCGCGCGGCGACGAGCACGACGAGCACGCCGGCGATGATCGCGCCCTTGCTGAGCCCTGCGATCGCGTAGCGAAGCCGAGCGGGGTCGTCGCGGGCCGCCGCGGTGAGCAGCGGCAGCGCCACGCCCGCGACGAGGACGGGGATGCTCACAAGCGTCTCCATTGCACGCAGCGATCCGCCGAACAGGCCGGTCTGGCGCGGGCTGGAGACGAGCGACATGAGCACGATCACGAGACGGAAGTAGAGCTGTCCGAGCACGATCGCCACCGCAAGCGGAAGGGCCCGGGCAAGCAGCGCGCGGTGCTTGGCGCGGTCGAAGCTGGGAGCGATGAAGGCGCCGGCGCCCGCCAGCCGCGGGACCAGGGCCAGGACGGCGAGTCCCACGACGATCTGGACTGCAAAGAAAGGGAGCAGGCGCGCGCCGACGATCACTAGCACGGCGACGCCCGCGAGCGTCACGGCCTGCCGGAAGAAATCGATGAAGGCGAGTCCGGCGTTTCGCAGTTCGACCGTCAGCGGCAGCAGCAGCGAGTTGGCGAGCGCCATGATCAGCATGCCGGCGCCGGCGAGCGCGGTACCGGCGATCATGCGAGCCGGGTAGCCGGCGACGGCAGCGAACGCGACCATCGCGAGCACCGCCAGCGGCGTGACCACGAGTCGCTGGCCGACGACGTTGGCGATGAGAGCCGAGCGCTCCGGGCGGGGAAGCAGCGCGAGCTCGCGGCTGGCACTCACGTTGAGCCCGTTTTCGGACACGCTGCCGGCGATCGCGACCAGCGACAGCACGGTCACGTAGCGCCCCGACTCGGCGACGCCCAGGTGGCGCAGCAGCAGCGCAGCCGTCACGACCCCCACCACGACGCCGGCCGCGTTGCCGGCGGCCCGCAGGGCACTCCCGCGGATTACCCGGCCGCCGGCCTCGGTGGAGGTGAGGATGTCGCCCGAGACCGCCTCTTGGGGCTCCATGAGCCGCAGGTTACGTGGGGTGGGGGACAGGGCTAGCAGGCGAACGAGCGGGTACTCGCGCCGACCACCGCCCGCATCGTCCTAATCGCGCTCAACCAGGTGTGCCGCTTCGCCGTCCGGCGCGGCTGGCCCGCCGACAACCCCGTCGCCAAGCTCGAACCCGGCGAGAAGCCGCATTGGACGCCGCAGAAGGTTGCGATCCTGGAAAGGCGAGCAGCTCGCCCGCTTCCTCGCCCACGCCGGGCCGCATCGACCACTTTTCGAGTTCCTCGCCTACACCGGCCTACGCGTCGGCGAAGCCCTCGGCCCCACATGGGCCGACATCGACCTCGACGCGGGGCTGATCCGCGTGCACCGCGTCGTCGGCAAGGCGTTCCGAGCGACAGTCCAACGCGCCGCCATCACCGCCACCGGACGGCTCTCCCTACACTCCCTCCGCCACGGCTACGCCTCGCTCTTGATCGCAAAAGGCCTGAACGTCGTCTTCGTCAGCCGCCAGCTCGGGCACGCCAACCCGACTGTGACGCTCTCGACCTACGCGCACCTATTCGAAGCGCGCAAACCACGCTCACGCGGCGAGGGAGGCGCTGGAGACGAGCTATGCGGCGACAGCAGTCCCCACAGCGCCGTGACCGCTCGCCGGTGGTAACAGCCGTGGTAACAAGTCGCCGCGCAGCTCGCCGCCAAGGGCTTGAACGTGGTGCTCGCCAGCCGCCAGCTCGGACACGCCAACACGGACGTCACCCTCTGCGCCTGCGCCGACCACGCCGCAAGCGCACGCGACGCGCTCGAAGAAAGCTATGCGGGAATGGCGGTCACCAGCCAAATCGCGACCTGAGGCCGCAGGCTGAAAAAGAGGGGGCTCCTTGCGGAGCCCCCTCGCTTGTGCTGCTTATCGTTCAGTTCGGCTGCGTCGGTTCAGTTACCAACGCAGATGAAGTTGACCGTGTTGGCGACGTTAGGAGTGATGACGAATTTGCTTCCGCTGGTGTTCGCCACCTGTACTCCCTTGCTGTTATCGGTCGTATTGGAAACCGTGCAGGAGTAACTCCCTGCACTGGTAAACACCGCTGACCCGGTCAGAGTCACGGTTGCCGGGGCCGACACTGATCCTCTGACGATGTGCGAGCCGGCCTGCAGCGTGCCAGATGTGCTGTACAACGATTCGGTTCCTGGAGGACCAGTGGCTCCGGTAGCTCCCGTCGCGCCGGTTGCCCCGGTTACGCCTTGTGCACCGGTGTCCCCGGTCGCGCCGGTGGTCCCAGTCGCACCCGTTCGCCCGGTCGCGCCTTCTTTGGCTACGAGGCTCCAGTAGCTCGTTTCGATGTCTGGTTTCTTGTTCTGGTTAGGTTCTTTGAGCGAGATGTAAGAACTACCTTCGTAGAAGACCAATTCGTTTATTTTGTATGTGGTCGACGACGACCAGGTACCGTCCCACGCTCCTGCGACGCCCGCGGCTCCGGTCGAACCGGTTTTGCCTTCTTTGCCTTCGGGTCCAGTCGCGCCTGTCGCGCCGGTAGCTCCGGTGGCGCCGGTGGCTCCTGTAACGCCCTGAGCTCCGGTGGCACCGGTTTTGCCTTCGGGTCCAGTCGCCCCGGTCACGCCCGTCGCCCCGGTCGTGCCTTTGGCGCCCGCGGCACCGGTTTCGCCTTTGGCGCCTTTTTCGGCTACGAGGCTCCAGTATTCGTCGTTTTGGTTTCCTTTTGGTGTCTGTTTCAGGTTAGGTTCTTTGATCGAGATGTAAGAGCTACCTTCGTAGAAGACCAGTTCTTTCGTTTTGTAAGTGGTCTGCGCAGACCAGTTACCGGCCCAGTTACCGGCGACGCCGGCGGCGCCGGTCGCGCCCGTGGCCCCGGTTTCGCCGGTCGCCCCAGTCGCGCCAGTTGCTCCGGCTCCGGTTGCGCCTGTTGCGCCGGTTGCGCCATTGGTCCCGTTAGTCCCGTTGGTCCCGTTGGTACCAGCGGCTCCGGTTGCGCCTGTTGCGCCGGTTGCGCCATTAGTCCCGTTAGTCCCGTTGGTCCCGTTAGTCCCAGCGGCTCCGGTCGCGCCTGTTGCGCCGGTGGCTCCCGTCACGCCTTTGGCGCCTTCTTTGCCTTCGGCGCCGGTGGCTCCGGTTTCGCCGTTGGTGCCGTTGGTGCCGGCCTGGCCCGTGGCGCCCGTGGCTCCGGTTTCGCCGCGATCGCCCGTGGCGCCCGTGGCTCCGGTTTCGCCGCGATCGCCCGTGGCGCCCGTGGCTCCGGTTTCGCCGTTGGTGCCGTTGGTGCCGTTCGTCCCGGCGGCTCCAGTCGCGCCTTCAGCTCCGGTCGCTCCCTGCGCTCCGGTGGCGCCGGTCACGCCCTGCGCGCCCGTTTCGCCCTGGATGCCCTGAGCACCAGTTTCGCCGCGTTCGCCCTGAGCTCCCTGGGCACCGGCCGCACCGGTGGCTCCAGTTTTGCCTTCGGCGCCGGCAGCTCCGGTTTCGCCTTTTTCGCCCTGGATGCCCTGAGCACCAGTTTCGCCGCGTTCGCCCTGAGCTCCCTGCGCTCCGGTTTCGCCGCGGTCGCCCTGGGCGCCCGTGGCTCCAGCTTTACCTTCGGCTCCGGTCGCGCCTTCGGCGCCGGCCGCTCCGGTGGCTCCCTGCGCTCCGGTGGCGCCGGTCACGCCCTGCGCGCCCGTTTCGCCCTGGATGCCCTGAGCACCAGTTTCGCCGCGTTCGCCCTGAGCTCCCTGGGCACCGGCCGCACCGGTGGCTCCAGTTTTGCCTTCGGCGCCGGCAGCTCCGGTTTCGCCTTTTTCGCCCTGGATGCCCTGAGCACCAGTTTCGCCGCGTTCGCCCTGAGCTCCCTGCGCTCCGGTTTCGCCGCGGTCGCCCTGGGCGCCCGTGGCTCCAGCTTTACCTTCGGCTCCGGTCGCGCCTTCGGCGCCGGCCGCTCCGGTGGCTCCCTGCGCTCCGGTGGCGCCGGTCACGCCCTGCGCGCCCGTTTCGCCCTGGATGCCCTGAGCACCAGTTTCGCCGCGTTCGCCCTGAGCTCCCTGCGCTCCGGTTTCGCCGCGGTCGCCCTGGGCGCCCGTGGCTCCAGCTTTACCTTCGGCTCCGGTCGCGCCTTCGGCGCCGGCCGCTCCGGTGGCTCCCTGCGCTCCGGTGGCGCCGGTCACGCCCTGCGCGCCCGTTTCGCCCTGGATGCCCTGAGCACCAGTTTCGCCGCGTTCGCCCTGAGCTCCCTGGGCACCGGCCGCACCGGTGGCTCCAGTTTTGCCTTCGGCGCCGGCAGCTCCGGTTTCGCCTTTGACCCCAGTCGCGCCCTGCTGTCCTTCCGCGCCCGTCGCCCCCGTAGCCCCGGTTGCGCCGGAGGCGCCAGTGGCGCCAGTCACGCCTTGTGGGCCGGCTTCACCGCGTTCACCGCGTTCGCCTTTGGCGCCTTTCGGGCCGGTCGCTCCGGTCGCGCCCTTTTCGCCTTTTTCGCCCCTCAAGCCTTTTTCGCCCTGTTTACCTTCGGGCCCGGTCGCTCCGGTCGCGCCCTTTTCGCCTTTTTCGCCCCTCAAGCCTTTTTCGCCCTGTTTACCTTCGGGCCCGGTCGCTCCGGTCGCGCCCCGTTCCCCCCTGGGGCCCTGAGGGCCAGTGGGGCCGGTCGGGCCAGTGGGTCCGGTGGCTCCGGTCACGCCGGTGGTGTTTGCGCCAAGCGCTAGTGGCGCCATGACGAACAGCATGAGCGCGAACGTCGCAAGGGTCCCAACGAGCGCACGCGTGCGGCGGGCGGCCTTCGACGCGACCTGAGTCGTCTTTGCCGTCTGCTGGTGGGCTTCCGTGCCCCGGTGGGCGTCCCTGCGCTGGAGCATTTGTTCTCCTCCGTGAGATTGGATAACGAGCGGCACATCGCCGCGCGCGGTTTTCGTTGAGAGAACCGTAAAGGCCCCTGGCCCACGGTCAACCAGAACAAGGCGCAGTCCTACCTAGACCAACGTTTAGGGCCCTCGGGCAGCTGCGGCGCGCCGGCTTGGGCAAGCTAAGCCAGTGGAACGCGTGGCAGAGCCGAACATCCGCGGACGCTCGGCCGTTCCATCTGACGGCGCATCTAGCATGCGCGCATGCCCAACGGACCCTTGCTTCCCACTACGGCGCGCGCGTCTCGAATGCGCGGCGGAGCTGGTGTCGCGATCGCGATGCTCGCATCCTCCGTGCTGCTCGGGGCCTGCGGATCCTCGAAAGGCTCGAGCTCGACCTCGAAAACCAAAATCGACACAGCCCGCGTCGCGCGCTCGATCGAACAGAGCATCTTCGCGCAGCGCCACCTCAAAGCGAGCGTCGTCTGCCCGACCGGGATACCTCAGGAAGCCGGCAAGACGTTCGAATGCGTGGCGACCACGCCCCAACCCAAGAACCCGAAGAAACTTGTCAAAACGCCCTTCGTCGTGACGATCCAGAACAGCAAGGGCTACGTGACCTACGTCGGCAAGTAGCCGCGCGAGCGCTGGCGTGCGCTCAGGCGCTGCGCACCAGCTCGACCCAGTCGAGTGGGCGCCCGCACAGTTCTTCGCTGCGCTGCGGTGAAACGGCCATCAGCTCGCTCTTCGGCGTCTGCGGCTCAAGCGCGATGGCAGTGAGGTTGGTCAGCGCGTTCTCAGCGCTGCCAGCAGTCAGGTTGGGGTGCGGATACTCCAGCGCGAACGCATGCACGCCTTGATCCAGCGCCACGTCGGCGACATGCACGTAGCCGTTGATCGACGAAAGCTCGTCCTTGATGACGCCGATGTAGCGCCCGTCGACGCTCACGCGAAAGCCGCGCGCGAAGCTTCCCCCGAGCCAAAGGCCATATCTCTGGCGGCTGGCGACCGCGATGTGGCTGACCGCCTCCCCCGGGCGCGTGGGGCTGAGCGAATGTCCGCTCGGGTCGTGGTACCAGGCAGCGGGCCATAACGTCTGGTCCCCGCGCGCGACGATCGGTTCCGGACGCATGTACGCGAGAAGCTCAGCGTGCTCGCGGGCGGCCTGGCGCGCAAGCCCCTGGAGCCAGCTGCACGGCGGCGTCGCGACCGGATCGACGGAGCACAACGGCTTCGTGGGACCACCCTGGGCGACGCCGCAGTAGGGCAGGGTGCCCGATTCGCCGAGGGCGATGTGCTCGATGATCGCGCTCGCGGGGCGCGCCGGTCGCTGCCAGAGCTGGTAGTAGCGTCCGTGCCAGATGAGCCGGTAGTTCGACGGTGGGCGGCTTTCCGCCGGCGAGCGTCGTGTGACGATCGAGCGGTAGGGCTCGAGCGTCGCGAGAGCAAACGAGTCGAGATCCGCGGCGGCGGCCTTCGTCAATATCGATCCGCGCCAGGTCGGCAGCGTGGCCGTGCGGTACTCCGCCGGCTCGACCGGGGCTCCCGCGCGCAGGAAGTGGCGGTCGGCATAGATTTCGTACTCGTTCACAAACGTCGGGCCTGCGCCGCGCACCAGCTTGCCGATGTGCGAGAGCTCCGCCAGGCGGGCCCTCGGCGCGAGCGTCGCGTCGCCGTAGCCGAGCACGTTCGACCACAGCACCCCTCCCACGAGCGCGAGGGTCACCGCTGCCCCGCCGAGCCTCGCGATCCGCCGGGTCTCTCCGAGGCGCCAGAGGAGCGCCGCACCGCCCAGAGCCGCCACCAGAAGCGCCGGCGAGGAGATCGCTAGCGCCTTCCCGATCACCCACGGCGTCGCGTCCGAGGCGTACAACACGCCACATCCGCTCAGCGCGACGGCTACATAGAGCGCCACGCCCGGCTCGCGCCGGCGTGCGCTCACCCACAGCCCGAACAGCGCCGCCAGGAGCGCCAGGCCGATGAGCAGTGCGCTTGCGAGCGTGGGCGCCGTGAGGCGAAAGTCGCCGATTGGCCAGATGCCCACGAGCTGAAACGCGCTCAGGGGTTTGATCAGGTTTCCGAGCTTCGTCGCCTGCGTCTGGCCGCTCGAGAATAGGCCGCTCGCGTTCGAGAGAAAGTGAGCCAGCACCAGCCACACGGGCACCGCGAACGCCGCCGTCTCGACCGCCAGCGAGGCGAGTGAGCCCGCAATCGCGCGGCGTGGCACGAAAGGACCCTTGCGCCACAGCCAGGAGCCGATGAGCACCACCAGCGCCGGTGCCACCCATCCGGCGGCGCCGGGGCCGAGCGTCTGGATGAGCGCCCCTGTCGCGAGCGCGAGCGGAAGCAGCGCGCGCCAGCTCGACGGTCGCCGCTGCAGCAGGCCTGCAGCCAGCGCGACCCCGAGCACCAGCAGAAATGCGGCGGTGAGCTCCTTGATGCCGCCCCACAGGCTGTAACCGTAGAGCAGCGCCGGCTGCGCCGCCGCGAACGCCAGCAGAGCGCGAACACGCGCAGAGGCGAGGATCTGCTCGAACATCGACCACACACACAGCGCGATAGCCGCGCCGCAGCAGGCCAGGTACGGCTGGAAGATCCAGGCTACGTCCGTGCGCAGCACCCCTCGAACGACCCCCGGTAGCATGAAGGCGCCGAGCGGGTAGCTCGACCCGACATCGCCCGTGAACACGAGCGAGTAGGTCGATTCGGACTCGCTGCTGACCGAGCGCGCGTGCGAAAAGACGTGGTCGACGATGTTGAACCAGGTCGACGTGTCGTCGAGCCTCACAAAGCCCGTGAACGTCGCCTGCCCTGACAGCAGCACCGGCGCGCCGTAGGCGAGCAGCACACCCGCCGCCGCGATCAGACCCCAGTTCCACAGCCGCCCGCCCGGCCATGCGGCGAACAGCCCAACCGCTGCGCCGACGGCGACCACGCTCACGGCCGCGGGCGCTGTGAACGAAAAAGCCGTCGCCGTGCCAGCGACGACCAGCGCCGCTGCAAGACCCAGCGGGATCAGCAGCGCGTCGGGGACAGTCGTCCCGGCTGCGCGCTCGACGATCGCTCCCCAGCCTGCGCCGAGCGCCGCCAAGAGCAGCGGGGCTGCCACCCACGCCAGCACCAGCGACATCTAGAGTCAGCCTCCGCGCGGGCAGCGCAGCAGGCGCCGCACGATCGCCATGTAGGGGACGCAGAACGCGTTCGCCACGCCCGCGCCTGCTCCAGAGATGAGCGCCGAGTCAAGGCGATCCTGGAACAGCCCAAGCAGCTCTCGATCGCTGCAGCGCCGCGACTCCTGCACGGCTCGCCGCGAGGCGAGCACGTGCTTCCTCAAAGCAAACAGCGAGCCGTACGCACGCAGCTTCGCTCCCAGCCACCCTCCGCGGGCTGCCACCGCGAGGAGGCCCGCCTCGCACGCGAGCAGCATCGGCGCGAGCAGGAGCAGCGTTGAGAGCTGGTAGTTCGTCAGGACGCTGTACATGCGGTTTCTCTCCAGCAGAAACCACTTCTGCGTTCGCGCGCCGAAGTCGTAGCTGTGGGCGGCCATCGCCCGCGGGCAGTAGACGACGCGCCGGCCCGCAATCCTCGTTCGCCAGCTGAGGTTGACGTCCTCGTAGTAGAGGAAGAAGTCCTTCACGAAGCCGCCGAGCTCGAGGTAGATCTCGCGGCGCGCCAAAAAGCACGCGCCCGACGCGACCATCGCGTCCTTGGGGTCCCCATCCTCGCGTGGCTCGCCGAAGCCGCCCGAAGGGGAGATCCCGGTCGGGTGCAGAGGATTGGCGCCCGCGTTGCGCGTGCTCAAGTCCTCCAGCACGATCTGCGCTCCGACGATGCCGACGCTCGCGTCGGCATCCGCCACCGCCGCGAGCTGCTCCAGGCAGTCGGACTGCGCCCTCGCGTCCGGGTTCAGGCACACCAGGTAGTCGCCGCTCGAGCGCTCCGCAGCGAGGTTCAGAGCCGTGTATCCGAGGTTCTCGGGGCACTTGATGTGCCTCACCGACGCCGGCGCGTCCGCCAGCGCGCCGTCGAGCCGCCCGTCCTCGCCGTTGTCCATGATCAGGACCTCGATCGGCGGGCGCGTCTGCGAGAGCAGGCTTTCGACCGCCGCGCGCAGCTGCGCGGGCTCCTCGTCGTAGCTCACGATCGCCGCGCTGATGCTGCTCATAGAGGCTCGTCCGCGCGCGCCTGCAGCGGCGCCTGGGCCGCGGCGTCGGAGCTCTCCTCGTGCTCTTCGAGCTGGCGCTGCAACAGCGCCACGCGCTGCGCCAGGGCGTTGTTCTGGTGAGACAGGCGCGAGACAGTGGTGGAGAAGTTCACGAGCATCACCAGCACGAACAAGAACGTGACCGCGAACAGCGCCGCCGGGGGGTAGTAGATGCCGACCGCGTGGGAGAGCGTCGTCAGAAGGCCCTGCCACAGAGCCAGCACGAGCACGCTGACGCCCGCCACGAACCACACGATCGCGTAGCGCTCCAGCAGCCGCCTGCGACGCAAGAGCTCGAAGATCAGCCCCGAGATCACGATCGCCAGCGCGATCACCTCAACGCGCTGGTTGGATGCGTTGGTCAGGTGTTGCGCGGTCGCAGTCATGAGACTCCTCGCTTGACGGCGACTGGCGCTGGCTCGCGGCGTTCCTCGCGCGGGCGCGCGCGGAACAGCGTCACGAAGATCGCCAGCAGCACCTTCACCATGTAGTAGAGGGGCTGGACCCTCGAGATGCTCGAGACGCCCGAGGTGCGGGGCCGCATGCGCACCGCGATCTCGCGGCTGCGCAGGCGGTGGGCGTGCATGAGCAGGATCGCCTCCACCTCGGGGTAGTCGTGCGGGTAGTCGCGCGCGAACAGCGCGATGCCAAGGCGGTCGACCATGCGAAAGCCCGACGTCGGGTCGCTCACGCGCTGGCCCGTGACGAGCGAGACGACCGCCGCGAAGATCCTTATCCCAGCGCGGCGCGACGCCGAGGAGCGGTGGCCCGCCTCCTCGCGCTCCAAGAAGCGCGAGCCCGTGACCATGTTCAGAGAAGGCGTCTCCCGCAGCACACGCAGCAGCTCTGCGATGCAGCGAGGATCGTGCTGCCCGTCGCCGTCCACCTGCACCGCGACCTCGTAGTCATGCTCGAGCGCGTAGATGTAGCCGCTCTGCATCGCGCCTCCGATGCCCAGGTTGAAAGGCAGCCGCAGCACGCGCGCGCCCGCGCCCGCGGCCGCCGGCGCCGTCCCGTCGCTCGAGCCGTCGTCGACCACCAGCACGTCGAAGTCCGGCGCGAAAGCATGGATCTCCCGCACCGTCTGGGCGATGATCTCGCGCTCGTTGTACGCAGGGACGATGGCGAGGTAGCGGTTCATGGGGCGGTTCTCCGGCGCATAGGCACGGCTATACGGACAGATTCGTCCCTGCGACTGCGAACCTTTAGTCCGGCTGTGGCAGGCAGCGCGCGGCCGCGGGGCTCAACCTCCGCCGAGCTGTTCGACGACTCGCGAGAGCGCGGGGTAGAGGAGCACGATGAACAGCGCCGGGAAGATGAAGAAGATCAGCGGGAACAGCATCTTCACCGGCGCCTTCTGCACCTTCTCGGTCGCGGTCTGGCGGCGGCGCTTGCGCGTCTCGGCCGCCAGGTTGCGCATCATCGTGCCGATCGAGACGCCGAGCGACTCGCCCTGCGACACCGCGCGCGCGAACGCGCGCACCGACGGCGTTTCGCAGCGCTCGAGCAGGTTGTCAAGCGCCTGCTGGGTGGACAGCCCCATGCTCTGCTCGTGAAGCGTCAGGCGCAGCTCCTGTCCCAGCGGGCCGTGGAAGCGGTCGGCGACCAGCTGCAGCGAGCCCGCGAAGCCGAGGCCGGCCTCGATGGTGGCCGTGAGCAGGTCGATGAGCTCCGGCAGGTCGCGGTCGATCAGATCCATGCGCCGCTGTGCCCTGCGTTCGACGAGCAGCGCCGGGCCGAACCAGCACAGCCCGGCCGTTAGCAGGATCATCAGCAGCCGAGAGGGCGAGAACGAGCCCGATTTCAGCGTTACCAGCAGCAGGAACGGCGGGACCGTGAACGTGGCCATCACGCGGTAGCCATGGAACACGTCGGGGTCGACCGTGTAGAGCGCCGCCGCGCGGAGCTTGACCTGGCCCACGGGCGCTCGCCATGCGCGGCCCTGCACCCTTTGCCCGACCCTTGCCGCCAGCGTGTTGAGCGCAGCCCTCAGGCCCGAGACACCAGGTGCGGGGTCGGCGATGACTTCCGGCCCGTTGTAGCCGTAGGACTCGATCTCGCGCATCTGCGCGGACATGCGAATCCGGGACAGCGTGAGCGCGCGCGTGACGAGCGCCGCGGCGCCCGCCAAGAATATGATTCCGATGACGAATAGAAGGGTCATGGACTCACGCTTTGATGTCCGTGATCGAGCGCATCCAAAGCGACCCGCAGGTGATCATGAAGCCAGCGAGGACGAGCAGCGCGACGCCCGTGGTCGTTTCGAACAGCGGCTTCTCGTAGTCGGGGTTGATGACCGTTATGACGGTCCCGACGAGGAACGGCAGGGCGGTGACCACGTAGCGCGACAGCCGCGCCTGCGCGGTAAGCGCCCGCAGTTCGCGGCGCAGTTCGCCGCGCTCACGCACCGAGTCAGCGACCCGCTCGAGCACCTCGGCCATGTTCCCGCCGGTGCGCGAGTGCAGCGTGGCCACGAGCGCGACCTGACCGATGTCCTCGGAGTCCATGCGCTCCGCCATCGGCGCGAGCGCATCCTGCAGCGGGATTCCCAGCTGCTCGTCGGAGACGACCCGGCTCCACTCGGTGTGCGAGGGCTCCTGTGCCCCGCGTGCCATCGAGGTGATGCTCGCGACCAGGCCGTGCCCGGCGCGCATCGAGGAGGCGAGCTCCTGGAGGTTGTTCGGAAGCTGCTCGGCGTAGTGGTCGCGCTGGCGATGCAGCAGGCCCTTGACGGCCGCGTTCAGGATCACGGGCCCGAACGGCAGCAGCAGGATCGAGATGACTGGCGTGCCGAGCGCGAGCCCCGCCAGCGCCGCCACCGCGACGGTGGCCAGCACGCATATTCCAGCGAGCTTGATCGGGCTGTGCTGGATGCGCGCGATCTCGACGTTCGCCTTGAACGTCTCCCACCAGCCGGCCCGCTCGAGCACACGCTCCAAGCCGCGCAGCGGCCACCGCGTGGTCGACGCGGTGGAGAGCGCCACCTCGGGGACCACAGGGGTCATCGTGAACTCGCCGACGCGTTTGCGCAGCCCCTCGCGACGCAGGCGCGGCAGCAGGAAGACGACGACAGCGAGGCCGACGAGCAGCGCGGCGATCGCCGAGAACAGGACGAGCGCGAGCGTCGAGACCCAGAACGACTTCGTGTGCGGCGGCGCCAGCGTCAGCGAGCGCGGGGCCGGCGGCGACTCGTAGGAGAGCGTCGCCGGCTGCGCGACGCCGTCGACCCTGATCGACACGAGCACCCGGTGCCCGAGCGGCGCCACCGAGCGGTAGTGGACGACGTACGCGCTCGTCAGCTGGGACTCGATCTGCGTGAACACGCCGGCCAGCTGTGCGGAGTCCGATTCGATGAACGAGCCGCCGCCGACGCGCGCGAGCAGGCTCATGCGCGCCGGGGTGAACGAGCTGTCGCGCAGCCCGACCGTGTAGATCTGAGCGTGCGCCGCGGCGGCAGCGGCCCCGACCGCAGCCGCCGTGACCGTGTGGCCAGGCTTTGGCTTGGCGCCCTGGCTGGCGCCGTCGGAGAGCAGGATCACCGCGCCGGCCGCGATCTTGGCACTCGCGATCTGCTGCACGGCCGTGGTGAGGGCGTTGTAGATGTACGCGCCCGAGCCTACGTGCGGCGTCCTAGCGAGCGCGCGCGAGATCGCCGCGGAGTCGTTCGTGAGCGGCAGCGCGACGGTCGCGCGGCGATCGAAGGTCACGACCGCGAGCTCCTGCATCCCAGTCCGCTGCGCGGCCAGCGCGCGCGCCGCCGCCATCGCGTGCTCGAGCGGCGCGCCCCTCATGCTGGGGCTCACGTCGATCGCAAGCACCACGCCGAAGTCGTGCGCCCCAGCGCTTGCCAGCGGAGTCACCGCGGCGCCTGTCACGGGACGCGAGTCCTCGGTGACGTGCACCTGCGACGGCGACAGCGAGCTTCGTTTGGGCAGCGACAGCACGAGCGAGCGCGCCGGGAAGGTCGCCCCGCCGCCTTCCGTCACGCGCAGCGTTGCCGGCGCAGCCCCAACCGATCCGGCCGCGAGGCCGGCAATCAAGATCGCAACGACCAGCCCGATCAGCAGGTGGCCCCGGCGGGCGGGCGCGAGCAGCTGGCTCACGCCACGACCTCGCGGCGGGGCCCATTCTGTGGGCTTGCGGGCGCCGAAGCGTTCACCCACGAGGGAAGCTTGACGCCGCGCTTCTCGAACTTCTCGAGGAAGCCCGGGCGCAGTCCAGTGCTCGCGAGCTCGCCGACCACCGTGCGGTTGGACGAGATCGAGTCGACGTGGAAGTGGTAGAGCTCCTGCAGCGTGATCACGTCGGACTCCATGCGCTGCACCTCGGTGATCGCCATCACCTTGCGCGAGCCGTCGTGCACGCGCTCGAGCTGGATGATGAGATCCAGCGCCGAGGCGACCTGCTGGCGGATCGCTCGCAGCGGCAGGTCGTAACCGGCCATCATCACCATCGTCTCGACACGGGCGAGCGCGTCGCGGGGCGAGTTGGCGTGGATCGTCGACAGCGAGCCGTCGTGGCCGGTGTTCATCGCCTGCAGCATGTCCAGGGACTCAGAGCCGCGCACCTCTCCCACGACGATGCGGTCGGGGCGCATGCGCAGCGTGTTGCGCAGCAGGTCGCGAATCGTGACCTCGCCCTCGCCCTCGATGTTCTTTGGCCGGCACTCCAGCCGCAGCACGTGGCGCTGGGCGAGGCGGAGCTCGGCGGCGTCCTCGATCGTGACGATCCTCTCGCTGTCGGGGATCGCTGCGGACATCGCGTTCAGCAGCGTCGTCTTTCCCGCGCCCGTGCCTCCCGAGATCAGCACGTTCAGCCGCGCCTCGACGCAGCGGTGCAGCAGGTCCGCGGTCTCTGGCGAGAGCGTGCCCAGTCGTACGAGGGCCTCGATGTCCAGACGCTCGGCGCCGAACTTGCGGATCGTCAACAGCGCCCCCGACAGGGAGAGGGGAGGGATCACGGCGTTGATGCGGCTGCCGTCGGGCAGGCGCGCGTCGACCATCGGCTGGGCCTCGTCGATGCGGCGGCCAACCTCCGCCACCATCTTGTTGACGATGCGCCGCAGCTGCGACTCGTCTGTGAAGCGCACGGTCGTCTTGTGCAGCATGCCCTCGCGCTCGATCCATACGTCGTCGGGGGCGTTGACCATGATCTCCGACACCGTGTCGTCGGCGAGCAGGCGCTCGAGCGGCCCGTGCCCCAGGATGTCGTCGGTGAGTTCCTCGATCAGGCGCTCGCGGTCACCACGCGAGAGGCCGCTCTCCTCTCCCAGGCGACTGCGGATCTCTTCGACCACCTTCCCGCGCACCGCGCCGGCGTCGCCTTCACCGTCGGCGTCGGTGGTGAACAGTTGGCGACCCAGGTCCTCGATCACAGCGAGGTGGATGCGATTCTTCAGCTCGGCGAACGGATCGCGCCGCGGCTCGGTTGCCTCACCGACCGTGGATGAGGACAGACGCTCATGCAGCTCCATCACGACCCCCTAACCGCGCGCCGGAACAGCTTCCGGCGGCGCTTCTTGTTCTTCTCACCGTCCGAGAGCTGGTCGGCGATGTACATGCCCGCCAGCGCGTGGAATGAACGAGCCGCATCCGAGCGGCGATGGCCCAGCGAGATCGGTTCCCCCTGGTTCACCGAGCGCGTGACGTTGCGGTCCGAGGGCACGAGCAGGTCAGGCGCGCGGCCGAGGATCGACACGACGTCCTCGGGTGAGATGCCGACGTTCGAATCCGCCCGGTTGAGCACAAGCCTGACCGGTCCCGCGTAGTCCATCAGCTCGAGCGTCTCGACGCCGAGCTTTGAGTTCTTCAGCGAGAGCGAGTCGAGCATCGCGACGAGGCACACCTCGGTCGAGGCGTCGACTGCACCGATCACCTCGGGCGTGAAGCTCGGCGGCGTGTCGACGATCACGAAGTCGTGCATCGAGCGAAGCAGCGGATACACATCCTTCAGGAACGCCGGCGTCACCACCCCGGCCTCGTCCGGGCGCGCCGGCGCCAGCAGCGCGCGGATGCCCGACGGGTGCACCGTCAGGAAGTCCGCGAGCTTGTCTGCGTCCAGCGTGCCACCCGCGCGCACGAGGTCGTACACCGTGTGCTCGGGCCTCAGCCCCAGCGTCAGCCCGACATCCCCGAACTGCAGGTCGAGGTCGACGAGCGCCACGCTGTGGCCCGCGTCGGCCAGCGACACGGCCAGGTTGGAGGAGGTCAGCGTCTTGCCGCTTCCGCCCTTCAGGCCGAGCACACAGATCATGCGGCCGAGTTTCTCGCCCGTGAGCGGGCGAACGCCGCGCCTGCGCGCCATCGCCTTCTCGACGGTGAACGCCACCTGATGAGACATGGCCTGGGCGACGCGGGGGTCGCTGTCGGCCGGCAACGTGACGATGTCGTCCACGCCGGCGTCGATCGCCTCCGAGACATAGCCATTGGTTTCCGAGGTGCATACGATCACGACCGCGCGCTGCGGATGCAGGCTCCGCGCCGCCGCGACGTAGTCGCCCACTTCGGCTGTGAACGCCTCGCAGGCGACGATCAGCGCGTCACCGGCATCGCCGTTGTGCTCGGGATCCCGCAGCTCGACGTAGTCCGTCACATGAAGCTGCGGGCTGGATGTCAGGATTCGCTCAACGACGGCACGATCGACCGCGTCGTCGAGAGCCACGCGCGCGCGCGCCGCACCGATCATTTGGAACCTCCCGTTCCGATTGGTTTGCTCCCGAGCAGCAGCGACTGGGCCGTGACGGCCGAGCTGCTGTTGCTCTGAGTGGCCTGGGCCGGGCGCAGCACGAGCCACACCTTGCCGTTGTCAGACGCATAGGCCAACGCGCCTGCCTGCGTGTCGGCGACGTCGAGCGTCACGTTGCTGAACGAGTTGTTGGGGTTCTGCGAGCCGCCAAGGCCGCCGCCGCCAGTGGAGCCCGTCTGCAGGACCTTGATGTTGGCCATAAGCAGGCGCAGCGCCGGTTCCGAGCGGCCGCCTCTCGGTTCGACGTTCACGCCGGCATATACGTCCACGTGGTCGCCGGCCTTGACCTGGCCCACCATTCCGTGCGACTGGTCAAGGCTGATCGTGATTGCGCGCTGCGAGGGCGCCAGTTCGGTCGCGAGACCACCCTTGGCGACGAAGTCCGCTGCGGTCAGCTGCTGACCGGGGTAGATGTCGGCCGCCGCCACCTTGCCATGCAGCAGCGCGGTGTCCGCGATCGCCCCGGCGGTCACCTGCTTGACCGCGACCGATGTCGATTTGAACAGCTGTCCGCTGGCGATCGAGTCGCCAGAGGTGCCCTTCTGGATCAGCCCCCCGGCCACCAGGACCGTCTCCTGGTTTCCGCTGGTGTCCACGTTGTGGCGGTAGCGGTTCATGGCGAGCAGGAGAATCCCGGCTGCCACGAGCGCACACACGCCCGCCACGATGATGGTGCCGCGCCGCGTAGACAGCAGCTTGCGCCAGTCGTTGCGGGTGTAGTTCTTGCTTGTTAGCTCCACGGTTCTCCTGCTCCTTACCTTGTTAGGACGGCCACGCACTCGCCAAGAGAGTTGAGAGTGCATTTCGACCCGCCATTTTGATTGCTGATCGTGTCTATGTACTTGATGAAGTGCCCGACGATCGTGCCGGGTTCTGCATTGTCGTCTCCGTTGCCTTGACATGGATTGTTGAAGCCATTGCCGTTGTCCTGCCAGCCGGTGACGTAGAAGGTCGCAAAGGCTGCGATCGGATAGCTCGAGGAGGAGCCGCTACCGCCGAAGCTCCCGAATGGAGTTACGAACACGGTCACGACGCGGGGATCGGTCGGCGACACGCTTGGGACACCGTTGTTAAAGATAAAGGTGCTCCAGAGGTTTTTGTTGGTACATACACTCGGCTTTTCACTGCCGAGGACGCGTATGTTCATGCCCTTCGCAACCTGATTTTCCTTGTTGCCCGTCGCCGGAGAGACACAGTCCGCGGGCGAGGTTTTGTCGGGACACGTCAGGGTTGGGTTGACTGCCCACATGCCGGCACAGCCGCTGGCAAGACCGTTGAAGTAGGTGTTTTCTCCTTTTACGGCGGTGCAACTGACGGACTGATTCTGGCTGCCGGTGCCGCTGAAGCGCAGCGTGTAGATCGGGTCGGACACGGATTGAGCGGTCCCGAGGCTGCTGGAGATGTAGATCGTGACCACCAGCTTCGGCGCGCAGGATGCGCCTTCGTGGCCGGTCTCGCACAAGCGAAATGAGTCCGCGTCGCGCGGAGCGCCTTCGATCTGGCTCAGGAATGCCTGGTGAACCGGGCCGGAGGTCGCTTCGCTGGCGGCGTAGCTGCGCTGCACCGCTTCGAATTGTTTGGTCGCCGAGCTGTCCTTGGCCCGCAGGTTGATCTGGACTGCGCCCGCGGCATGCGCGATCGGGACGTAGCCGGTACCTGCGATTTCTTTCGCTTTGAAGGGTGAGCAGCTACTCGCCGGTGCTGCGCTGGCCGAGCTCCAGAGCTCGTCGGTGCCCGAGGTCGACTGGAAGGTGAGCGCGTAGCACTTGTTGTTGACGATCGCGTCAACATCGGCTCCAGTCGGACGGGTTGTGGTGCCCCAGTTGACTGTTGCGGTTACCGCTAGCGCACAGCTGGAGGAGGGATTCGAGAAGTAGCCGTCGCTGCAGCCGGCCGGCGCTCCCGCGAGCTGCACCTGGCGAACGAGTGGAGCAGAGGTTGTGCCGGTACCGTTGGCGCTGTATCCCTGAATGTGGAGCAGCCCGAGCTTGGACGAGCTGGCGTCGTAGCATTCTACGAGGGACTGAGCACAGTCGGTAGCCATGTTCCCGCTGAGGCTTGCGTGACCGGTGATCGCGATGCGAACGCCGACGTTGGGCTTCTTGACGGGGAACGAGAGCGGCGCGCCGCCGTTGTCCCAAACGCTTTCCCCATTAGAGGTCCCGTCGCTCTGCAGTGCCACGCTGCATGGCGAGGTGCCGCTCGCACCGCAGCTCATCAGTTGTGTGGCGGGGCTGACCGACTCGTCGACGAAGTACGCCTCCGCCGCCTTGGGTGCGAGATCGTTGACCGCGACCGGAAGCGAGCCCGTCGCTTCAGTCGACTGGAGGATTTCGATGCGCGCGTGAGCGTTGATGTGGGAAACGTTCAGCACGTGCTCCCAGATCCAAGGCAGTTCCGTCTCGGTCAGCTTCACGTCGACCATCGACGCTTCGCACGGTTTTTTTTCGACGGCGGTTTCGTCCACCGGCGAGGACTGTCCGTAGTAGCGCTTGCTGTTGAGCAGCTCGTGAAGCTTGCTCTGCGGCGTGCCCCCGACCTGTTCGTTGTAGAGCGGCGTTTTTGATGTTGCCGGTTCGGTCGGGGTTGTAACGGAGCTCACACCGCCGTATTGGCCCGCCCGCGACGCGATATTGGCGTCGACGCAGGGTTGAAACTCCCTCGCGGCGGCGAAGACGGCGGCGTCGGCTTGGACCTGCAGATGCCGTTTGTGCAGGAACCAGTTGCCTGCGTCCATCGTGAACGCGGCCATGAGGATCACGACCGGGGCGAACAGCGCGAAGGTAACGAGCACTGCACCGCGCTCATCAGATGCGAGCGCCGCGATACGGGCCGGCGCGCTCATTTCGAGCACCCCGCTTTGTAGTTCGTGGGCGCGGCCTCGAGCCGCATGTATGCCCTGCCCGTGAGTTCAGTCGTCGCGGCTTTGAGATTCAAGACCGGGAGCCATTTGACGATGCTCGTGGCTTCTACCTTGACGGGCTTCCCGGCTTCAGCACCTTCGGGGAAGCTCACACATATCTTCCCGCTGCTCGTGAGGAAGTTGCTGTCCCCCTGTTGCTTCGCCCACTGCTGCAGTTCTTCGCTCCCGCCCGGGTTTTGATTGACGATCGCGTAGCGCGCGACCTCATTGGCGAGATGCGTCTCGTCGTTCTCGGAGTTGAGCGCGAGCCCGAACTCGAAGATTCCGAAGAGGACCACGAGCAGGATCGGCAGGACAAGTGCGAACTCCGCGAGCGCCTGGCCCCGTTCGTCGGTAGCGCGAGCACGCAGCGTGCATGCAAGGCGTCGCAACGCCTCGCGTCGAGGCGCCCGCTGCTCTTGCAGCTGGCGGCCGGCTATGCGGTTGTCGGATTGCGTGGTCCTCATTACCGTTTGATCGATTGGGTTGGGTTGCTGTTCTTGTTTCTTGGTTTTGCAGTGCGTTTGCTTCAGATCGGCACCACCCCGCTGACCGCCGCCGCGCGCCACTCCGGGTGGTGCGGCGCGGGCGGCGCTCAGGAGGTAGCTAACGGGCTTAGACTTTGCCGGCGAGTTCTTCCAGCGAGCCCGCGATGTTGCCGCCGAGGAGTTCCAGGGCGGCGATCGAGACGATCGAGACCAGGGCCAGGATGAGTGAGTACTCGACCAGGGCCTGACCCTCCTCGCGAGCGGTCCGGGCGATGATCAGCCCGAACACGCGACTCTTGAGAGCCTTCAACATATTTGTCTTCACCCCCTCTCAGTGTGTCGCCGTATGGGAATTGCCTGCCGACCCGAGCCCACCCGAACGGGCCGGCGGCGGGCGCTTGCAAGGCAAGACGGAATGTAAGTGCGCCCGCGCGCGCTGGTAACGGGCGAAAGGTGCAGTTCGACCTAGACCAAAGTCGGGTGCTTGAGCTGCGTCGAGCGCGCGGGGCGTCGCGCCTCAAAGGGCGCTCAGGCTGCCCTGGCGGCGAGGTGCGTCATGTCGACGAGGGACCTCCTGTGAGCGGCTTGCGGGCGGCCAACGGCGGCGGAAGAGGGCGCCGCAACGCCCGCGCGGCACCGCTAGCGTCGCCTGAAGGCGCCGGCCGCGTAGCTTCCGAGGCCTCCGCGTTTGTCCACGGCGGCGACGCGCCAGTACAGCGCGCGGCGGAAGGTCTTCTTGCGCAGGTCGATGCTGGGGGCCCAACTGGTGCCATCCACAGTGCGCGTTTCTGTGCGTTTGCCGAAGCCGTTGGAGGTAGAGACTTCCACGCGATAGTGAATTGCGTCTTTCTCGGGCCTCCAGGTGATGAGTAGGCGCGAGGCCTTGTGAACGCCGCGCGCGCCCGCGGGTGGCGGAAGCGTCAGAACCGGCAGTTGCATCGTGGCGGAGTACGGACCCGCGACCTTGCCACCGATTGCGGCCGTCGGAAACTCAGCGCGCACCGTGAAGTGGCCGAACCCGGTCCCGTAGTATTCCACGGCGCTCGCCGCCGGCGACTCGAACGTGTAGTCCTTCGATTTCCCATCAGCCTGGTTGATGTGGAGGTCGTAGGAGATCGCACCCTGGAGCGCATTCCACGTCAGTGGTGTCGTCGCGATGGCGGCCGAAGGGCCGAACGGATCCGGCTGCGGCGTGGGGAGCAGGCGCACGAACGCCTGGGTGGGCGACCAGTTCAGGCCCTGGCCGATCCAGTCGTTGGCGCGCACGCGCCAGTAGAGGGGTGTGTTCGTCGGGTAGGTGGATGAGCTCGTGTACGCCGTGTCGTCGGTTGTGACGTCATCGATCAGGGTCCCGAAGCTCGGATCCAGCGAGACCTCGAGGCGGTAGTTGCGGGCGTTGTCCGCCGGCGCCGGCGCCCATCGGAACGTGGGCTGCGTGGAGATCTGTTCACCGTTGGCCGGCGCGAGCGGCGTCGGTGGGCTCGAGGACTTGTTGAACACCTGGGGGTTGTCGTTGTCGGCTTCGCAGGGATTCGACGGCGTCTGGTAACAGGGGTTGCTGAAGATGCCGGCACCATCGTCTTCCTTTGCTGGAATCACAGCCCAGTAGTAGCTCGTCGTCTCGTCGGCGAGCGGGGCTTCGTTGTAGACCCGCGGAGCGTAGGCCGGTCCAAGGGTGAAGCCGACATCGGCGACTTCTGTGAAGCGTGCGTCGCGCGCGATCACGACCCAGTAGCTCTTGGCTTCGCCGACACGCTTCCATGTCAGCAGCGGGGTCAACGTCAAGCTCGAACCAGAGGCGGGCAGCAGATAGGCGCTTGCGGGCGTCACGAGTCCTTCAGGTTTCCCAGGGGGCGGACTCAGGTACGTGAACGCCGCGTGGTTGTCGCCATTGATCTGGCTCCAGGCGCTGACCACCTGACCTTTCTGGGCATCGTCGTCGCTGCGTGCAAGGACCCGTACGCAATATCTGGGAGTCGCCGTCAATTCGACGTTTTTTTCCGTTTGGGTCGCCGCGTTAGTGAGTACGACCGTCGTGCCTTCTACGCGGTCGACTTCGGTCCCGGCTGGCATCCCGGGCCCGGTGACAATGTCTCCCACGGCCGGTCTTCCTTCAGGAAAATGCGGGCTGGTGAGAACGTTCGAGCCTGCAGATGTGGTGGCCGTGAATTTGATCTGGGCAGGGAGATTTTCGAGGGCCTTCTGTGGATGCGGCCAGGCGCTCGGCCCGACACGGAGGACGCTGTGGCCGATCGGCGTCCAGGCCGGCGTGGATGTGAACGCTCGAAAGGCGTTGGTCGGCTCGTTTTGCAGCCCCTGGCCGGCAAGCGTCCAGTCGCAGCCCGCGCTCGAGTACTGACCGACCTGAACCTCATAGCGCGACGCTCCGGGAACCGGGTCCCATGTCGCGATCGGCGTGTCGACGGATGGAACGCCGCTGAGGGCATTGCCGGAGGTGTCGCTGACCCTGAGGTTGCGAATGGTCGGAGTGGAGGGATCGAACGCCTTTTCGAATGGTTCGCCGGGCGGCTGCTGGCTCGGCGGCCCCGGCTGTGAGCGTCCGTAGTTCCAGACTCCTGCGTTGCCGCGGGCGTCAATCGCCCTGACTCGCCAGTAGTAGCGGTTGTTGGCGAGCACCTTCAGCGGCGCCAGCGATGTACCCGTTGTGGCGCCGGTGCAACACCACTTCGAGCCCGCGGCGAAGTGTTCGTCGGCGTTGACCTCGATTTCGTAGCGCGCCGCCCCGGCGACCGGCGTCCAGGAGAACAGCGGATCATCGAACGCGCCCGCTTCGGGGTTGAGGTCCGTCACGGACACCGTCGACATCTGCGTTGGCCACTGCCAGGTGAAGAACCCCGCGTCCGAGCGCGCTCCCGGGTGACCCTGCGCGTCGAGCGGCGTGATTGCCCAGTAGTACGGCGCTCCACCGCGCGGATCGAGCGAGGTGGGCAGCGCGTAGTTGACCGCCTGCGTTTCGACCGGGTGCGTCTTCGTCCCCAGGACGATGTTCGAAAGGCCGGGGTCGGTTGCGACCGTCACGATGTACTTGGCCGCGTAGGGGACGCTGCTCCAGCGCAGCACGAGCGGTTCGCTTGGCCACCTGATGGTCACGCCGTTGCCGCCTGTCAGCGCCGGCTTCGCCGTCCACCTCTTGACGATCCTTCGCACACGGGACCACGGGCCCGTGCGGTCCTTCGCCGTGAGCGCGCGCACGCGCCAGTAGTAGGTCCCGTCCGCGACGTCCTTTTCGAGCGCCGCTGCGGTGTTGTACGTGTGCGCCGTGCCGCGGCCGGGCCCGCTGCCGAGGATGATCGAGTGAAAGCGGGCGTTCGTGGACACCTGGTATTCGTACGCGGCCGCTCCTCGCACCGCCTTCCACTGGATGGCGGGCAGCTGCTGCACGCGCGCCCCGTTGCCCGGGCTCACAGGCACCGGTGCGCGCAGGCCGCGGGCATCCGCGGCGCTCGTCGTTGCGAGCAGTGTGAGACACGCGAGAACGATGACCCTGCGCATAGGTGTCGCAGAGCGTAGGCGTGCCCGGCCGGTCGGCAAACGCCACGAAGCTCTAACTCGACCTAGACAAAGGTGGGGTTCACGCGAGTGCGAGAGAAGAATCTCTAGGGCGATCTAGACCAACGGCCAGTGTCCGCGGGCGCGCGCAGCGCCAAGAATCACAGGCGGTTATGGCCAAGACCAAGTTGATCGTCAACCTCACGCGGGACCGCGCGGTTTGCGTCGGGGAGCTCGCCGACGGGCCGCTGCTGCGCATGCGCGGACTGCTCGGCCGTGAGGGCCTGCCCGCGGGGGAGGGGATGCTGATAACGCCCGCGCCCGGGATTCACACGGCCTTCATGCGCTTCCCGATCGACGCGCTGTTCCTCGACCGAAGCATGCGCGTGATCGATATCGTCGAGCGGCTGCGCCCGTGGCGGATGGCTTCACGGCGGCATGCACACTCCGTGCTCGAGCTCTCGGCCGGTGAATGTGCGCGCCAGGGCGTAGAGGTGGGAGACCGCCTTGCGCTGCGTGAGAGGGCCGCGGGAAGCAACGCCGGCGGCAACGGCGCAAGCGGCAACGGCGCGAGTGGCAATGGCGCGAGCAGCCCGAGAACGTGGTGGCCCTTGCGCAAGCCGGAGCGCGCCGGCGCCGATATCCCGGTTGCGAAGCCCGCGCATGGCCACGAGCCAAGCGTTCTCACACGGCTTTCGCCGCTGCGTGTGCTGGTGAGCTCTGCTGACCGCCACTTCCGCACCACCACATCGCTGCTGCTGGCACGCCGTAACTGCTCGGTCACGACGACGGCCAACTCAGGGAGGCTGAGCGAACTGATCGCACGCGAGGGCACCGAGGTCGTCGTGGTTGACCTGGGCGACCCAAGCGCGTCAGAGGCGATGGGGACCGTGCGGGCGTTCGCGCGCCCCGTAGGCCTCGTGCTGGTCGACGATGAGGCCGGCGTCGGCCCGGGTGGTCAGCCGGTGCTTGCGAGGTGGGGCCCGTTCGGAGACCTCGTGGTCGCCGTCGAGGACGCGGAGCGGGCGCGCGAGCACGAAGCGGGGCGAGCGTGAGCAGCGAGAGCCTCAGCGCTCGCGGAGCTGCCTCGTTGGGGGGTGCGCTCCCGCGCAGGCCCCTCCTGGTAGGGGCGATGGCCGGCGTCGTCGTGCTCGCCTTTGCGAGCATGGCCTTCGACCGCGCCGTCGTGTCTGCGCTCGCGGCAGCGGTTCTCGTGGTGCTCGCGGCGATAGACGTCGAGCGCGGCATCATTCCCAACCGGATCGTCCTACCGGCGGCTGCGGTCGTGCTGGTCGCAAACATCGCGATAGCCCCGAGCCGGGTCACGGAGTGGGTGCTCGCGGCCCTGATCGCGGGTGTCGTCCTCTCACTGCCGGCGCTCTTCGGCCGCAACTGGATGGGCATGGGGGACGCCAAGCTCGCACTTCTGATCGGCGCTGCGCTCGGTTGGGGGGTCGTCGGCGCGGTGCTGATCGGGCTTCTGTGCACCTTCCCGGCGGCGCTGTTCATCGTCGGGCGAGGCGGCCTCGCGGCGCGCAAGGCGACGATCCCGTTCGGACCGTTCCTAGTCGCGGGCGCGCTGATTGTCATGTTCGGCCCGCACATCTTCACTTGATGTCATGGCCGTCCTGCGCTTGCTAAAAGAGTCATCCTCCCCGCGCGCGGATCTGCTGTCGATGCGTTTTCGCGTCGAGCAGTTCGAGTACGTGCAGGCTGACCTGTTGCTGCGCCTGTCGATTCGACTGTCGATCGAGCTTCCGGCGCACACTTGGCCCGTCCTGCTCATAGAACGCGAGGCCGTCGAGCTCATGTACGCGCCCATGCTCGGGTGCACGGGCCGCACGCCGATCAGGGACGCAGCCGGGCTGAGCGACACGGGTGACTGGCGCTGGCGGGGCGCGTTCGCGCTGCCGCCGGAGCTCGCGTGCGATGACTCGGCGCTGTTCTCCCTGCGCCTCAACGATGAGCTCACGTTGGGGCTGCCGATGCCGGACATCGACACGCCCGGCCCGGGAACGCCCGCCGGCGGGCCGGGGCGAGGGTCGCGCTCAATCCAGCTCGTGCAGCGCGGCGCGCTGCTCTTCATCCTCACCTGCCAGCTGTGCTTCGCTCCAGGGCTCGCGCCCGTGGGCGCGCTGGCGGAAGGGACGACGACCGGGACCGAAGCGGCGCTCGAAGCCACCGAACCCGCACCTCCAGTCTCGACCGAAACCACGCCGCCGTCCCCCGAAGAATCCACGACGCCGGCGCCCCCACCGAGCGAACCTCCGGCGGAAACGCCCTCAGACCCTCCGGCGACCGGCGAACCTGGTCCGCAATCCCCTGAACCGCCATCAAGTACACAGGGCGAATCGGCCGAAGCCAGCGCACCCGGGCAGGGCGCCGACGGGACAAGCGCGCCGGAGAATGCGTCCGAGGGTGCAGGGCAAGCCCAGGTCCATACGAGCACGACTCCCTTCACATCTGCTCGTCCCGCGACGCTCTCGCACGCAAGGCTCGTGTCCGTCGCTTCTCACCGGCAGGCGTCGTCGCGGATCAGCGCGCGGGACGCGAGAGCGGTTGCTCAACTGCGTGATGCACAGGCCGCGGTGCCCTCACCGGCAGCATCGCCGGCACCCCTCGCGGACCCCACCGCAGTCGAAATCCCACCGGCCCTCCTCGGCCTCACCTCGAGCCTGCTTACGGGCGTCGAAGAAGCACCGCCGCCGTTCCTGATCCCGATCTACAAGGCAGCTGGGCACCGCTACCACGTCCCTTGGCAGGTGCTGGGGGCGATCAACGCGGTCGAGACGGCCTACGGCCACAACCTCTCGGTGTCCTCCGCTGGAGCCGAGGGCTGGATGCAGTTCATGCCCGCCACCTGGAGTCGCTGGGGCGTCGACGCCGACCACGACGGGACCAAGAACCCCTACTCGCCTCAGGACGCGATCTTCGCGGCCGCGCGCTACCTGCACGCGAGCGGGGCCTCGCGCGACCTGGCGGGAGCGATCTTCGCCTACAACCACGCGGCCTGGTACGTAAGCGAGGTGCTGTTGCGGGCTCGCATGCTCGACAGCGCGGCCTCGTTCGCGAACATCGAGAACGGATACGCATTGCCGCTTGATGCGCGCTACATGCGCGAGCTCGGGCGAACCGACGACGGCGTCGACATCGAGACGCCGCCCGACGGGGCGCTCGTCTACTCGATGACGCCGGGTGTAGTCAGCGCGGTGGCGATCGACCCGGGGGGCTTCGGACCGAACTACCCGGTCATCGAAGCCGGCGAAGGGTCGCTGAAGGGCCAGCACATCTACTACGGCCACGTCGCCGCGGCGCTCGTTCAGGCGGGCGAGAAGGTCGCGGCGGGCCAGCCGATCGCGATCGTCGGGCACACGGGCGATGCGGCGTCGCTGGGGCACGGGCACATCGAGATCGGCTTCTCCGACGCGGGCGGCGACCCGCTGAGCCATCACGGAGCCGAGGCGTGGACGCCGGCTGGGGATGTGATGCGCAGCTTCCTGGTCGCGCTGTCCTCCGACTTCTCGATCCACAACGAGTAGGTCGCCTAGCCGCACACCGATGCCTTGCAGCGGGTGCCCAGGGCTTGAGTGTCGTGCCGGCCTTGTCGATACCCGCACTGTGCCGGCATCTTGCCGGAAGCTTCGACGCCTACCCACGATGAGTCCCCACACGAACGGGAAGCAGGGCCAGACCGCCGAGTTCAGCGACGAGGAGCGGGCTCAGCGCTCTGCGCTCGCGGCGGTGCGGCGCGTCGAGCATGCCTTCGCCGATTACCCCTGGCGCGACCGCAGGGTCTACCTGCGCGCTCGCAAACGTGCGCGCGCCCGCGCCATGGAGGTTGTGGAGGGCAACGGGGGGATGGCCGGGAGCGACAGCTCTGCGGTCCTCATCGCAGCCGGCGAGCTGTTCGCGGCGACGAGAACCGAGCTCGTCTCCTCGCTACCGGCCGCCGCCCGTTTGGCGGCACGCGTGGCAGAAGAGAGCGGCTTGCCGGGGATCGCCCTTGCGCGCGAGATCCTGCGTTCACCGGAGCTGCTCACGATGGTGCCGGCCGTGGCCATCCACGCACAGCTTGCGATGCTCGCCGTCTTCGCGCCGCTGCGAAGCGCGTCGGTCTGGGTGCTCGACGACACCGAGCAGATCAGCTGTCTCTGCCACGTGGGCCAGGGCAGTCCCTCGCGCGGAGCGAAGGACCTCGCGCGGGAGATCATCTCGGGAGAGAACGTCGAGACCGATCGCACGCGGCGCCTCTTGCTGGGGATGTCGGTGGGGCGCTGGCAGCAACCGCTCGCCGCCCTGGTCGCGACCGCGCGCCCAGGCATGCGCGATGTGGCCGCTCCCTACCTCGTCGAGGCCGTTCCGATGCTGGGGGCGGTGCTCGAGCGCGACTCGCTGCTCGCGGCCAACGCGGCCTCGGAGAGGGCGCTGGTGGAGTCCAGCGAGCGCAAGCTCACGCGACTGGGCTTCGACCTGCATGACGGGCCGATCCAGGAGGTGGCGATCCTCGCGGAGGACCTGCGCCTGTTTCGCGATCAGCTAGAAGGCGTGCTGGCGAGCACCCCGCAGCGGCAGGTCGTGCGCGGCCGGCTCGAGGACCTCGACGCGCAGCTCGTGGCCCTCGACTCGGAGCTGCGCCGCATCTCGAACGAAGTCCACTCCGCTTCCGTCCTCCTGAACCGGCCCTTCAGCGGCGCGCTGCGCGACGTGGCACGGGCGTTTGCGACCCGCACGAACATAGAGCCGGGCGTGACGATCGAGGGCGACACGGGGCTGCTGTCCGTCTCGCAGCAGATAGCGCTGCTCAATGTGATCCACGAGGCGCTGGCGAACGTCCGCGAACATGCCGAAGCCACGGCCGTGCGGATCGTGGTGTCGGTGAACGAGCAGGGCGTCGAGGCGCAGGTGACCGACAACGGCCGCGGCTTCGACCTGGAGCCGACGCTCATGCAGTCGGCGCGCCGCGGGCACCTGGGACTCGTCGCCATGCACGAGCGCGTGCGCCTGCTGGGAGGACAGTGCCGGATCGACAGCCGGCCCGGCGGGCCGACCGTGATCTCCGTCGCGCTCGAGCGCTGGGTGCCGCTCGCCGAGCCGGCCCAGCCAACGTCAGCCTGACACGCCGCGGAGGATCTAGGCCGTGACCGCGGACAGCGCGCCCGAGGTACCTGTGAGGTCGTTCTCGTAGGCGTAGCGTACGGCGGCGCTGCGGTTGGAGACGCCGAGCTTGCGGTAGATGTTGGTGAGGTGGAACTTGACCGTGTGCTCGCTCAGCCACAGGTCCTGGCTTATCGCCTTGGTCGTGCGGCCGTCGGCGACAGCACGCAGGATCGTCGTCTCCCGCGGTGTGAGCTCCGGGCCGCTGGGGACCGCGGGCCCGTCCTGGCGGGGCGCGGGCGCTGACGGGACGTGGTAGACGGCGCCGGTCGCGGCCTGGCGCAGCACGGAGGGAATGTCGACGGGGCTGACGCTCTTGAGGATGTAGGCGCTCGCGCCGGCGAGCAGCGCTGAGTCGATGCTCGAGCGGTCGTCTGAGGCGGAGATCACCACCGCCTTGATCTCTGGCCAGCGCTGCTTCAGTTCGGCGACGCACTCGATCCCGTGGAGACCTGGCATGTGCAGGTCGAGCAGCACGAGGTCGGGCTTTCTGCGCTCGGCGAGCGCGAGCAATTCTTCGCCGCAGCGAGCCTCACCGACGACGTCGATGTCGTCGCTGGCCTCGAGGGCCCTGCGAATTCCCTGCAGCATGAGCGGATGGTCATCCGCGATGAGAACCTTCAGCGACGCTTCCATGATCGTGCCAGCTCCTCCTTGAGCGCCCCCCCACGCATTCCGGACGCATCGAACTCGTGGAATTTACGATAAGAATCGGCTTTTACACCATACAAGTACACCGTACGTTCGTCTAGGTCGAGCTAGACCTCCGTCTAGGTTTACGTTTACTTGGACGCTCGCGCGCGCGAACCCTCGCGCCACCTGGGCCTGCCCCTTCCCGTAGCCGCGCCGCAGGTGGCGCTGGTGCTGTCGGCGCGATCCACCAACATGCGGTCATGGCCGTGCGTGCTGTCAAGACGGAGGCGGTCGTGCTGCGCTCGATCCGCTACGGCGAGGCCGATCGAATCCTGCACCTGTACACGCCCGCTCGCGGGCGCGTCAGCGCGATCGCGAAGGGCGTGCGGCGCACTCGCAGCCGCTTCGGCGGTCGGCTCGAGCCGTTCTTCCGCCTGCGAATCGAGCTGCACGAAGGGCGCGGCGAGCTGCTGACGGTCACGGGAGCGCAGACCATCGACGCTCACCCGCGCCTGCGCGGCGACGCGCATGCGCTCGACGCGGCGGCGCGCGCGTGCGATGCGGTGGGACGGCTGTTCGAAACCTCCGAGCCTCACCCGGGCGTGTTCAATCTGCTGTGCCGCAAGCTCGCGTTGCTCGACCAGCAGGTTGCCGCCTCCCAGCACGCTGAGGTGGACGGTGCGCTCTCGGCTCGTGCGGACGCGCTCGCATTCCGCTTGAAGCTGCTGCTGGCGGCGGGGCTTGCGCCCCACCTCGGCGCGTGCGCGTGCTGCGGCGAGCGTGAGCAGTTGGCGTACTTCTCGGGCGCCGCCGGCGGGGTGGTGTGCGGCGCGTGCGAGGGCGAGGCGTTCGCGCTGGACCCCGACGCTCACGGCTTCATGGCGCAGGCGCTCGCGCGCCCGCTGGCGGATGCGCCCGATGCGTCCGATCGCGCGCTTGGACAGGTGGAGCGCGCGATCTCGGAGACGCTCGCCCACCACGCGCAGGTGCGGCTCATGCCGGCGGCCGGCCCGGCACGACGGGGTGTGAGCGGCCGGCCGGCGGGCGCCGGTGCGCGCACGCCGCCCGCAGGCCACGAATCCCCGCCGGGAACACCGGCGGCCGGTATCGTGGGTCGGCGTGGATGAGGGATTGCCGATCGCGTATGGGGTGCTCGAGCGGGGGGTGCCCGTCGTCGGGAGTGACGGCGCGCAGGTAGGCACGGTGGATCACGTGGTGGCGGCGCCCGAGAAGGACATCTTCCACGGCATCGTTATCGCCACGGGACGCCATGGGCGGCGGTTCATCGAGGCTGCGGACATCGCCGCCCTGCACGAGCGCGGCGTCGATCTGAGGATCGACGCGGCGGCGGCGCAGAGCCTGTCTGAGCCGGGAGGAGCCGCGCCGGTGTTTGCGGAGGATCCGGGCGAGATGAAGGGCTGGCACCACTGGGTGAACGTAGTGCGCGGACGCGGCGACTGGAAGCGGGAGGGCTGAGCTGCCTCTCTGGTGCGCCGAGAGGATGCCCAGGTGAGCGTCGCGCGCCCTCAAGACGCCGTCGCGGCGGAGTTTGCGGCACGTGTGAGCCGGGAGGAGGAGCGGCACCTGTCGCCGCTCGCGGCGCGCTCCTACCCGGCGCGCAGGGTGCGGGCGGAGGACGATTGCGCGCTGCGTACGCCCTTTCAGCGCGACCGAGACCGGATCGTGCACAGCAAGGCGTTTCGGCGTCTGACGCACAAGACGCAGGTGTTCGTCGCTCCCCGTGGCGACCACTACCGCACGCGCCTCACGCACACGCTCGAGGTCACGACGATCTCCCGCACGGTCGCGCGGGCGCTGCAGCTGAACGAGGACCTGGTGGAGGCGATCGGACTGGGCCACGATCTCGGGCATCCTCCATTCGGGCATATCGGCGAGGAGGTGCTCGACCGCTGTCTGGAGGCTCGCTTCGGAGCGAGCTTCCGCCACTACGAGCACTCGTTGCGCGTCGTCGAGCATCTGGAGCGGGACGGCGAAGGCCTCAATCTCACCGAGCAGGTGCGTGACGGAATCCTGCGCCACTCGAGCCGCGCTCCGCTGCCGGACACGCTCGAGGGGAGGATCGTGAGGGTGATCGACCGCGTCGCCTACATCAACCACGACATCGACGACGCCATGCGCGCGGGCCTGCTGCGAGGGCAGGAGCTCCCCGCTGAGCCAATCGCTGTGCTGGGGCGCACGGGCTCGGCGCGCATAGACGCGCTCGTGCACGACATGGTCGAGCACTCCTCACGCGCAGGGGACATCGTCCAGGGGCCCGGGGCCGGCGCCGCGATGAGCGCGCTTCGGGACTTCATGTTCCAGCGCATCTACCTCGGCCCCGCCGTGCGCGCCGAGCACGAGAAGATCGCGGCGGTGCTGACGCGGCTGTTCAATCACTACGCCGATCATCCCGAGCTGCTGTCTGGAGCCTCCGAGGAGGTGGGAGAGGGGGAGGGGGACTTGGCGCAGCGGGTGACCGACTACGTGGCGGGCATGACCGATCGCTACTGCATTCGCCTCTACACGGAGCTCGCCGTGCCGCAGGCCTTCGCCCGCTAGCGTTCTTGGCGTTGGCTGTTTACACGAACGAGTCCCGCGATCGCGTGCGCGACGCCGTCGATTTCGTCGAGCTGGTGTCCGCCCGCACCGAGCTCCGGCGCGCGGGCCCGGCGCGGTATGAGGGTCTGTGCCCGTTCCACGAGGAGCGCACTCCGTCGTTTGGCATCGACCCTGCCCAGAAGGTCTACCACTGCTTCGGCTGCCAGGCCTCGGGCGACGTTTTCACCTTCGTTCAAGAGACAGAGGGCGTGGACTTCAGGGAAGCGCTCGAGCTGCTGGCCGAGCGCTACGGGGTGGAGCTGGAGCGCGAGCGTGAGGATCCGCGGGAAGCGGAGCGCCGCCGCCGCCGCGAGCGTCTGCTGGCGCTGCTGGCCCGCGCGAGCGCCTACTACGAGCGCTATCTGTGGGAGTCGAGCGAGGCGGCAAAGGCGCGGGAGTACCTGCAGGTGCGGGGACTCGGGGAGGAGGTACTCAGAGAGTTCGGCGTCGGCTATGCGCCGAGCGCGTGGGATCGCGTGCTGATGGCCTCGCGCCGCGGCGGCTTTGCAAACCGAGAGCTCTATGACGTGGGCCTGGTGCAGCGCTCGCGCGGGAACGGGATGCTCTACGACCGCTTTCGCTCGCGCATCATGTTCCCGCTCTGTGACGCGCGCGGGCACGTGCTCGGCTTCGGCGCACGCGCGATGCGCGAGCAGCAGCGGCCGAAGTACCTCAACACCTCCGACAACGAGCTCTACCACAAGGGCCGCCATCTCTACGGCGCCCACCTCGCCCGCGTTCACGCCGCCCGTGCGGGGACGGTGCTGTTGTGCGAGGGCTACACGGACACGATCGCCCTGCACCGGGCCGGCATGCGCAACGCCGTGGGGCTGATGGGCACTGCCCTGACAGCCGATCAGGTGGGCGAGCTTGCGCGCATGGCTCAGACGGTTCTGCTGGCGCTCGATGCCGACAGCGCGGGCCAGGAGGCGATGCTGCGCGCTTCGACCCTCGCCGCCAAGCGCAAGCTCGAGCTGCGCGTGGTGGCGATGCCGGCGGGCACAGACCCGGCCGAGATCGTGCACAACGACGGCGCCGAGGCGATGGCGGCGCTGGTGGAGGCCTCGGTGCCGTTCGTGCGCTTTCGAGTCGAGCGCGCGCTCGACGCGGGCGCACTCGACAGTCCCGAGGGCCGCGACCGCGTCATCGACGAGCTGCGTCCCGTGTTCGCGACGCTTGCGCCGAGCGCCGTGCGCGATGAGCTCATGCAGCTCGTATCTAGCCGGCTAGCGCTCTCAGGCGGGCTCGCCGAGAGCCTGCTCTCCGCCGGAGGTCAGCGCGTCACCGCGGGTGCGCGGGTCTCCGCGGCGGGGCGAGTGGCCGGCGAGGGAGCGGATCAGCCGCAAAGCGGCGAGCGTGCCGGCACCGAGCCGGCAGCGGCTACCGCGCTTGGCAGGCGTGAGGACACCGAGCGCGCGTTCCTCGCATTGTGTATCGCCTCGCCTGAGGAGGGCGCGCGGGCGCTTGCGGAGCTGGACGTGGAGGAGAGCTTCTCCAGTGAGCGGCTACGCGGCGCCGCGAGGTTCCTGCTAGCGGGCGACCTGCGCGACCCGATGCATGGCGGATCCTCCAGCGGCCCTGCGGGCGAGGGCGTCGAGCCCGAGCTCGATCGAGAGCTCAAGGCTCTGCTCGCCGAGCTGGTGGTCGAGGCGGGGCGCGAGCAGCCCGATCCGGCAATGCTCGAGGTGCAGCGCCTGCAACTCGAGCTCGCGAGCGTCGACCGCCAGATCATGCGCGCGCGGGGGCAGGAGAGCGGCGACGTGAGCGCGCTCGCCGAGCGCCGAGCCGCTGTCAAGGGTGCGTTCGATAGCGCCTACGGGCGCGTGCTGGAACGCACGGGGGATAAGGAGGGTGCGGCCGCGGAGGCGTAGGGCGGCGATTTCGCCGCGCGTAGAGTGGGCGGCGCCGCGCCCCGGGGTCCGGGCCTGGGCCCTGGCAGGGCGAACATACGTTCGAGAGTTCCGTCCCAAGCGGTGAGGATCATCGGCGTGTGGACCGCACTTCGCTCGAGCAGCTACTCCGTCAGGGACTCTCCCTGGCTGAGATCGCCGAGCGGTTTGGGCTGCATGAATCGACGGTCGGGTACTGGGTTGGGAAGCACGGGCTTGAGGCGGTCCATCGTGAGAGGTCGGCCGCACGGGGCGGCCTCGGGCGGCGGCAGCTGGAGGCACTGGTCGAGGCGAACATGACGATCGCGCAGATAGCCGAGGCGGTCGAGCGCAGCAAGGCGACCGTCAGGTACTGGCTCACGCGGTATGGATTGAGCACTCGAGGGGGCGTCGGCCGGAGGCCTGCCGAGCAGGTCCAGGCCGCCAAGCGGGCTGGTCTAGCCACAGCAGAGATGCTGTGCCCGCGCCATGGGACAACCGAGTTCGGTCTCAATGCTCGCGGCTACTACCGATGCAAGCGCTGCCGGTCAGAGGCGGTAGCGCGCAGACGCAGGAAGATGAAGTCCATTCTTGTTCAGGAGGCGGGCGGGCGCTGCTGCATCTGCGGGTATGACCGCAACATGCGCGCGCTCCACTTCCACCACCTCGAGCCGGAGCTCAAGCGGCATTCGATCAACGCCAAGGGCGTGGCGGTCGCGCTTGAGAAGTTGCGAGCGGAGGCTCGGAAGTGTGTGCTTCTGTGCTCTAATTGCCACGCCGAGGTAGAGGACCGTATGGTCTCGATTCCGGCAGGCGCGCAGGCGCGCTCTCCGGGGTAGCACAGGCCCGACGATCCGGGGTAACTCAATTGGCAGAGTGCGGCGCTGTTAACGCCGAGGTTGTGGGTTCGAGTCCCACCCCCGGAGCTTGACGAGGCGAGGCTGACGTGGCGCAGGCCCGAGCCGCCCGGCTCAAAGGCCGGGTCGCCGTCGTCTGCGGCGGCGCTCGCGGCATAGGCCGCGCGAGCGCGCTGGCGCTGGCGCGCGAGGGCAACGCGGTCGCGATCGCCGATCTGCGCGAGGATCAAGCAGCGGCGGTGGCGAGCGAGCTCCAGGACGCGGGCGCGAGGGCGGTGGCGGTGGCCATGGACGTGACGGACCCGGCGGCGGTTCGCGTGGGCATGGCGCACGCGAGCGATGCGCTGGGCGCGGTCGAGGTTCTGGTCAACTGCGCGGGCTGGGACGAGTTCAAGCCCTTCTTGGCGACGGAGGAGCCGTTCTGGCGGCGGGTGATCGCGATCAACTACGAAGGCTGCCTGCGCACGACTCAGGCAGTGCTGGGCGGGATGGCGGAGCGGGGGTGGGGGCGGATCGTGAACCTGAGCTCGGATGCAGCGCGCGTGGGCTCGGCGCAGGAGGCGGTGTACGCGGGCGCGAAGGCGGCGGTGATCGCTTTTACGAAGACGATCGCGCGCGAATTCGCGCGCGATGGCATCACGGCGAACGTCGTCTGTCCTGGCTCCACGGACACGGACATGCTCGAGGAGATGGTGCGGGGCGCACCGGACTCCGAACGGCTCGTGGGGGCGCTTGAGCGCGCGGTCCCGATGCGCCGCCTGGGACGCCCGCCGGAGGTGGCCGAGGCGGTCGCGTTCCTGGCCTCGGAGGAGGCGGGCTACATAACCGGGCAGACGCTGTCGGTGAGCGGCGGCCTGACGATGGCCTAGTAGCGGCGACGGCGGCCGTGGGCGCAATCGCGGCGCACGGCGGAGCCGCCGGGCGTAGGGTCACGGCGCAACGCGAAGAGGAGGATCGAGATGGAGGAGCTCACGGACGTCCGCTATGAGGTCGACGGCGGCCTGTGCTGGATCGTGATCGACCGCCAGGAGCGCCAGAACTCGTTCACGGCGCACACGGTCGATGAGCTGATCGAGTGCTTCAAGCGAGCGTGGGCGGATCCCGAGGTGGGCGTGGTGGCGCTGACGGGTGCGGGCGATCGCGCCTTCTGTGCGGGCGGGGACCAGAAGCAGCGCGCGCAGAGCGGCGACTACGGCCCTTCGCGAAGCGGGCTGTTTGAGATCGAGGGGCTGCACCGCATCATCCGCGAGATCCCCAAGCCGGTGATCGCGGCGGTCAACGGTCTGGCGATCGGCGGTGGCCACGTGCTGCACGTCCTGTGCGACCTCTCGATCGCCGCGGAGCATGCCCGCTTCGGTCAGGCGGGCCCGCGCGTGGGCTCCTTCGACGCGGGCTTCGGCACTGGCTACCTGGCGCGCGTGGTGGGTGAGAAGCGCGCGCGAGAGATCTGGTTTCTCTGTCGCCAGTACGACGCGCGGGAGGCTGAGCGCTGGGGTCTTGTCAACCGCGTCGTGCCGGCGGAGGAGCTGCGCGCGGAGGTGCGCCGCTACGCGGACGAGATCCTCGCGCTGTCGCCGACGGCGCTTCGCTTCCTGAAGCAGTCGTTCAACCAGGACACCGAGCACCTGGCGGCGCAGGGGGCGCTCGCGTTCAGCGGCCTGCACGAGTTCGCTCGCTCGGAGGAGGCGCAGGAGGGTCTGCACGCATTCGAGCAGAAGCGCGAGCCGGACTTTGCGCGCTTTCGCGGCCGGGCGTCAAAGCCGCTGTAGGGGCTGACGCGAGCGCCTCGATCAGCTCGGCGGCGGTGGCGCCGGCATCGTGTGCGGCGGCCCACGCTCCCAGCTCGCGCGCGCGCAAACGCATGGCGCCGTCGCCGAGCGCCTGCTCGACGGCTAGGCGGATCACGCGCGGCGTGAGGAAGCGCCGCGGGACGCGCACGCCGGCGCCCGCCCAGGCGACGCGCGCGGCGTTCTCGTTCATGTCGCCCGCTGCAGGCGCCGCGACGACGGCGCAGCCCGAGGAGAGCGCGCGTACAAGCGTGCCGTGGCCGCCGTGGCAGATGACGAGCTCGCAGAGCGGCATGGTGCGCGAGTAGGAGACCCAGTCGACGATGCGGGCATTGGCTGGAACGGGCAGCGGCTGCGGGGGGAGGCGGCGGTTCCAGGTCGCGAGCACGCGAACGGGGGCATCGGCCAGACCGCGCAGCGCGGCGCTCAGCAGGCGATGCTTGGGATCCTGCGCAGTGGAGGGCGCGACGAGCACCAGCGGCTCCTGGCCGGGCGGTGGCTCGACGTCGCGCGCGGGCGGCTCCCACATGAGCGGGCCGACGACGTGCGCGCCTTCAGTCCAGGCGCGCGGGTACTCGAGCTGCGGGAAGGTGCCCACGAGTGCCAGCTGGCGGCTGATGCCTCCGTGCACGTGCGCGTGAGGCGGCAGGCCAAGGCGGGCGCGCGTGCGGTTGAGGTCCGCACGCCCCTGCTGCAAGCCGCGCGCGACGGGCGCTTGCGCGACGCGCCAGAAGCTGCGCCCGAGCCTGGTGCGCGGCATGCGCGCGCCGAGCGAGTAGACGGGGAAGTGCGGTTCGCCGTGCGGGTGCACGTGGGGGATGAGCGTCGCGCATGGCACGCCCCCGAGCTCGGCGGCGAGGGCGGGAGCGAGCGTGAGGATGTCGGCGACGACGACGTGGGGCTTCAGCCGCTGTACGAGCGGCACGGTGTCGAGCGCCGCGTGCACGATCGCCTCGTAGAAGTCGAGCGGCTCGGGACCGGTGGGGAACACCTGGTACTCGGGCGCGGGCGCGAACGCCAGCTGTTCTGCGAGCACGTGCTCCTTCCAGCGCGTCCACGTCTGCAGCGTGACCTCGTGCCCCCGGTCGGCGAGCGCGCGCCCGAGGGCGATCATGGGGAAGGCGTGGCCGGGATCGCCGAAGGCGCCGAGCAGGATGCGCAGCGCGACGCCGCGATCGCCCGCTCGCATCTAGGAGGCGGCGCGCCGCCGTGGAGGAGATCCGTGACGCTGTGGCACGTCGGAGCGCTCAGGCGGCGAGCTCTGCGACGAGGCGCAGCTGCTCGAGGCGATCGGGTGCGGTGAAGGCGATGGGCGTCACGCCGAGAGTGCCGACGCCGGCGTCGCGGTAGACGGAGATGCGCTCGCGGACGACGTCGCGGGGGCCGCACAGCGAGACGGTGTCGATGAGCTCCTCGGGAATCGCGGCCATGGCCTCCTCGCGCTTGCCTTCGAGGTAGAAATCCTGGATCGTCTTTGCCTCTGCCTCGAAGCCATAGCGCTGCACGACGCGGTTGTAGAAGTTCTGCTCGCGCGAGCCCATGCCGCCGACATAGAGCGCGATGAACGGACGCATGGCGTCGCGCGCGGCGGCGAGGTCGTCGGTCACGAAAACGTTGACCGTCGGCGCGATGTCGAAGCCGTCGAGCGATTTGCCGCTGCGCGCGGCTCCCTCCTCGAGCAGCGGCCGAAGCTCGGAGACGTGCTCGGGGGAGAACAGCGTCGGTATCCAGCCGTCGGCGATCTCGCCCGCTAGGGCGGTGTTCTTGGGTCCGATCGCGGCGATGTAGATCGGGACGCGCTCTTGCACGGGAGAGATCGTGAGCTTGAGCGCCTTGCCAGGCCCGTCGGGGAGCGGCAGCTGGAGCGTCTCGCCGTGGAACTCCACGCGCTCGCGCGCTAGAGCCATGCGCAGCACGGCCACATACTCGCGCGTGCGCTGGAGCTGTTTGGCGAAGCGCTGCCCGTGCCATCCCTCGGCGACCTGCGGGCCGGATGACCCGATCCCGAGGATCATGCGCCCGCTGGAGAGCTGGTCGATGGTGGCCGCTGTCATCGCGGTCATCGCCGCGGAGCGGCCGGGCATCTGAAAGATCCCTGAGCCCAGGCGGATGGTCGAGGTCTGCCCGGCAAGCCAGCCGAGCACGGTCGCTGTGTCGGAGCCGTAGGCCTCGGCGGCCCACACCGAGTCGTAGCCGAGCTGCTCGGCCTCGCGGACGATCTTCAGCTGGTCTTCTGAGCTGATTCCGAGGCCCCAGTAGCCGATGTGCACGCCGAGCTTCATGTGCAAATTTCCTTTCAGCGGGAGGGTTGAATTGCCGCGTGCGAACCGGTGGCCTACGCTGGGTCGCACCCGCCTCGCGCGTGCAGCGCTCGCGGTCGGCAGCAGCCTATGCGAAATCGAGCCCGCCACCGCAGCACCACCATCGAGCGCTTGCGCCTCGCGATCGACTGCCTGCCGGTGGCGACCCGCGAGGCGATGCTCGATGGCGTGCGCGCGAGCGAGCGGATCATCGCGGGCGCATATGTGGACACAGAGGGCGGCGTGTGCCCGATGCTTGCGGCGCATCGCCGCGGCACGCGCACGGACTTCCTCTCCTTTGCCAAGTCCTGGGACAGGTTCACACGCATCAAGAGCGGCGCGCGGGCGGCGACGCGGCGCGAGGTCGCGATCCTCGTCGCCCAGCTCGAAGACAGCATCGCCAGCGCGAGCGGCTTGGAGCTGGATGCGGCGATCTCCGAGCACCGCGAGCTGCGCCGCCGGCGCCTTCGCAAGCAGCGCCGCGCGAGCGTCGCTGACGCCGATCCGGCGGGCGAGATATCAGCTCGACGGCTGCGGCCGGCGCTACTGCGGCCGTTTTTGGGCGACAAGAGCGCCAGCCGGCCCGCACGACGGTCGGACTCGCCGGTCGCCTCGCGGGGCTGAGCCGAGACCTCGCGGCCCGGGCGCACAGTGCTGCGGCGGCGCGGCTCAAGAAGCAGGAAGCGCGTGCCCTCCGAAGCGCTTTCGCAGGCGGCGGTGCCGGTGCGCGAAGACGGCTCGATACAGCCCGCGCAGGAGTCCGTCGGGAACCGGCAGGCGCGGCTGGTAGCGGATGCGGTCGGTGATCGTGCACCCGCTGGTAGCGGGCTCGATCGTGCGTTCATGCTCCCAGTGGCGCTGGGAGAGCATGGTCGAGCGCTCGAGGAAGCGATGCGGCGGTTCGATCTGCTCGAGCGTGATGTCGTCGTAGTCCACGGGGAGGACGCCGAACAGCAGCACCCAGGAGCGGCAGACTCGCTCGCCGGGACGCACGAGCGCGAGCCCGTGCGAGCGCAGGCTGGGCGGGGCGGTCATTCGCAGCCACGGGCGCAGCTCGTGGTTGATCCCGCGCGCCGTTGTTACCTCCGCCCACACCGTCGCGGGATCGACCTCGAGCCGGGAGCGGGTGACGACGGGGCCGCGTATGGGCTTAGAGCTGGTCGCCGGGCCGGATGAACAGGACCTCGGGAACGACGCAGGCGGGCGACACTCTCAAGAGGAAACGAACGGACTCGGCGATGTCCTCGGGCCTGATCATCTCCTCGGGGGCCACGTGCTCCTTGACGAAGTCCGTCATCGGCGTATCTACGAACGCGGGGCAGAGCGCCGTCGACTTGATGCCGTGGGGTGAGAGTTCCTTGATCATCGACTGCGTCCAGCCGACGACGCCGTGCTTGGCGGCGGCGTAAACCGACAGCCACCCCTCGCCGCGCTTGCCGGCGATCGAAGCGGTGTTGACGACGAGCGCGTTTTTGTGCTCGGCGCCGGCGGCCTGCAGCATGGGCAGGCATTCGCGGCAGAAGATGATTATGGAGCGGAGGTTGATGTCGAGCTGCATGTCCATGCGCTTGGTCTGTATCTCGCCAAGCGGTGCGCCGATGCCGACGCCGGCGTTGTTGACGAGCACGTCGAGACGCCCGTAGCGCTCGGAGTGAGCTGAGACGACGTTCTGGATCTCGCTCTCCTCGGCGACGTTGGCCGCGACGCCGTGGACCTCGAGCCCGTCGGCCGCGAGCCCTGCGACGGCGCCGTCGAGCTTTTCGGGCCGCCGCGCGGTCATCGTGACGCCATAGCCTTCCTCGCCCAGCATTCTCGCGATCGCAAGTCCGATGCCGCTCGAGGCCCCAGTGACGATCGCTGCATGGTCTGGCATCTGCAGTCCCTTCTGTCTGACGACACGGTCGAGCTGCGCGCATGGGGCGCAGGAAAGCGGTCGGGAGCATCCCACATCTCGCTGGTACCGTCTGGCTTGCCGCGTCGGAGTCCCCATTCTCGGGCGCGGGAGGGCCCGTAGCTCAGTTGGTCAGAGCTGCCGACTCATAATCGGTAGGTCGCTGGTTCGAGTCCAGCCGGGCCCATGACGCGACATGGGCTGATTCTGATTGGCTACCCCCCGCGCAACACGGCGTCCTTGTCCTCGGTCGGCGCAGCCACAAGAGGGTTCGGCCGTCTTTCGCCGCCAAACGAACGGCGTCAGAGCTTGTGCGCCTTCGCGCGGCTGTAAAGCAGCCCGAGGAGGTGCGACTCGATCGCCGCGCTTGGAAACCGCCGATGCGTGTTCAGGGTGTAGAGCAAGATGTCCGCCGCGCCCACCCGAAAGATCGCCTCGATCGCGTAGATGACGTTCGCAGGCGGCGCGGGGGGCGGCAGACGGAAGCACTTCTGTCTGCCGCGCCGGAAGTGCTTCGGGCGCGGGAGGCGGAAGCATTTCCGGCGCGGTTTGACTTCGGTCCGGCGCGCTTTCTGCAGCCGCGCGAACAGGTGAGCGTCGATTGCTTCGCTTCCCAGGGTGCGCGCCACCGGGACGACGCCGATCTGGCTTGCATACACCGAACTTCGTTGTGGCGCTTCTGCTTCGGCGAGCCGGAGCGTGTGCGCCATACACGCGCGACCGCGTTGCGAGCGAAGCGTTGCAATTTCTGCCTTTGCCAGCGCCTCGGTGGGCATCACGATCACGATGGACGCCACAACCTCTTCGCGGTGATCTACGAGCAGGGAACTCTGAGCAGCGACAGCCTGCCCGCGGGGGTGGCCGCGGTGGCCGCAACGCAGCACTTCGTGCTGGAGTTCAGCGCCTTCGATGCGACCTCCGGCCTCGCCGCTGAACGGCGCGAAATCAGCCACGTCACCCGCTTTCAGATTGACGGCGCGCACGTATGCAAGCGCGTGCGCTTTCGTGATCGCGCTCGATCCGCCGCAGCCGCCGAGCAGCGGTGTGCTGACCACGACCGCAACGGCCCACGCCCGCAACCCCCTCACGCCCGGAATCATTTCACGGCGCGCGTGCATCGCAGGGATCGCGTCAAGCGCGTGGCCGGAGGCAGCGTTCTTGAGGTTGTCGAGCTCTCGGAGACAGCGCGGAGGCAGAGATCGTGACTGCGCTCCGCCGTGTCGGCCTGGGTCGCGAGCGCGTAACCCATCGGGCCCCATTGGGTTTCGGGCGGTCGAGAGCCAGGGTGGTAACCGGAGTGCTGACGCGCCCCGTCGGTTGCCGCCCCAGCGACGTTCGCAAAGGCGTAAGGATCTCGTGAGGGCCCTGTAAGGACTGCGGGCCAGGATTGCTCGAAACGACCAAGGAGCCCTCATGCCCCGCAGCAGATCCTTTCTCGCAGTGCTCACGATTGCCATCGCCGGGGTCGTCTCGATCAGCGCGATCTCGATGGCCGCGAGCGGCAGGTCGGCGACGGCGGCGAGCAGCCGTCCGACGCTGAGCCTCCACCAGACCAAGTACGGCAAGGTGATCTTCGATGGGCACAATCGCGCGTTGTACGCGTTCGGACGCGACCACGGCCGCGCGAGCACGTGCTACGGATCGTGCGCCCAGACGTGGCCGCCGTTCCTGACAAAGAGCAAGCCGCAGGCCGCCTCTGGCGCGCGCGGCGGCCTGGTCGGCACGACGCGCCGCAAGGACGGACGCCTGCAGGTGACATACGGCGGGCACCCGCTCTACTACTACAACGCCGACATCAAGGGCCAGGCGAAGTGCCAGGGCGTGAACAACGCCGGAGGCATCTGGCTCGTCGTTTCGCCGGGCGGCAGCCCCGTGCGCTAGCCGCGCGATTCCGCGACGACCCCGGAGGCCGCGATCAACGCGGCCTCCGTCGTTTTATCCCCGAGTGGAGGCTCTCGATGAGCCGTCCTCGTGGCAGCGTGCACCAGCCTCCACACCTAGCGCCCCCTACCGAGCGCCGAAGCGAGCGCCGCTCGGCAGCGACGGCGGGGCGCTCGCCGGGTGGTGCCGGCTCGATTGGGATAGCCTCGAACGCGAGATGAGTCAGCTCGCGTTTGACGAGTCGACGGGCAAGCATCTGGAGGCGCTGTACCAGATCGGCGACGCGGTGTGCCGGCGCGAGATAGCACGGACGGCGCTGGCGGCCAGGCGCGGCGAGCGGATTCTCGACGTCGGCTGCGGCCCGGGTTTCTTCTGCGCGGAGCTGCTCGAGGAAGTGGGCGAGGACGGCCGGATCACGGGTCTCGACGCCAGCCGGCAGATGCTCGCCCTGGCCACGCGACGCTGCGCCGGACAGGAGAACGTCGCATTTCAGAAAGCTGATGCCACATCGCTTCCGGTCGAGGACGCGAGCTTCGACGCAGCGCTCTGCGTGCAGGTGCTCGAGTACGTCTCGGACTACCCGAAGGCGCTCGTGGAGCTGCACCGAGCCGTGCGGCCGGGAGGGCGCGTGCTCGTCTGGGACTCCGACTGGGCCACGGTGTCGTGGCACTCGGCCGACCCGTACCGGATGCAACGGCTTCTCGCGGCCTGGGATGAGCACCTGGCGCACCCCTCGCTTCCTCGCACCCTGGCGCCGGCGATGCGCTCAGCGGGCTTGGACCGGATCCACGCGATCGCACACACCTTCGCCGCCACCGCGTGGGACCCGGACACGTTCGGCGTCTCGCTGATCCCGCTGATCGCGGACTTCGCGCCCGGGCACAACGGCCTCAGCAAGGCAGACGCGGAGGAGTGGGCGGCCGAGCAGCGCAAGCTCGGCGAGCGCGGCGAATTCTTCTTTACCTACACGCAGTTCTGCTTCACCGCAAGGCGCCCAGGCTAGAGCCCGCTACTGCGAGCTTGCGGCGCCTACGAGTGGCGCTGATGCGATACTCGCAGCGCAGATGGACGCGAGCGACTCCACCGGCGAGGCTCCGGCTCAGCCTGCTGGCACGCGTTTGAAGCTTGTGCTCCCGCTCGCGGTGCTTGCCGCGATCATTGTTGGCGTGACGCTGCTCTTGACCGGCGGGTCGAGCAAACAGGCGCTGCCTGGCAACGCGGGCACGGCGAAGTCCGCGGCCTTTGCCGGCGCTACGCTCGATCCGCCGCAGCCCGCGCCGCCGCTGGACACGCTGCGTAACTACGACGGCTCGAGCTTCAGCCTTGGCTCGCAGCGCGGCAAGGCTGTGTTCGTGACCTTCCTGTACTCGCACTGCCCCGACGTTTGCCCGCTGATCGCCTCAAAGCTCCACTACGCCTACGCGAGCCTGCCTTCGCCGTTGCGCACCCGCGTGAGCCTCGTGGCGGTCTCGGTCGACCCGCACGGCGACAGCGCCGGCGCGGTCGCGGCGTTCGTGCGCAAGCACCAGCTGAGCGGCGAGGCGCGCTACCTGGTCGGCTCCGCCCAGCGCCTGGTGCCCGTGTGGAAGGCATGGAACGTGGGCTCCGAAGCGGACGTCTCGCGACCCGACCTCGTCAACCACTCGGCCCTCGTGTACGGGATCGGCGCCAGCGGACGCATATACACGGTCTACGCAGCCAACTTCACCCCGGGTCAGGTGATCCACGACATAAAGCCGCTGCTCGCGCGCTAGCGGCGGCGAGCGTTCGAGCTTCTACGAGCTAAGGGCACGGCAGCTAGGGCACGCGAGCCTTCGCGGGGTAGGAGATGTTGCCCGCGTCATCGATCGCGCGAAGCCCGATGTTGCGCGCCCCCGACGTCGACACGGTGGCGCACTGTTCGGTGCCGGCCGGAGCAGGAGCCGGCGCGCCCGGTAGCGGAGTGCCTTTGGTGGTGAAGTTTTTGGCGCTCACTCCGCGCGGGAACGCCCGCAGTTCGTAGCTGGCGGCGGTTCCCACGTTCCAATCGTCTCCTGGCGCCTTCCAGCACACGGTGGTGGCGTTCGTGAAGTGCATCGCGGCCGGCTTCATCGGCGGGCGCGTGTCATCGCCGTAGTGGCCTGTGTTGCGGTCGTTCTGGTGCCAGTGCCAGGCGTCGTTGTTCGCGCTCGCCAGACCCGGGGTCCTGTACGCGTGCAGCCAGCCCTCGCGCAGGCCGATGACGACCGTGTTGGTCCCGTCGCCGAGCAGATCGCCGACCGCCGGCGTGAACACGGTCCAGCCACCGGTCCACTTCGGCCATCCGGACAGGGGCTGACCCGTCGTGCCGTCCCACGCCTGCAGCGCGCTCGAGTCAGCGCCGAGGATGATGTCCGGTTTGCCTTCGCCGGTCACGTCTGCGAGCGCGGGAGCGCTGAGGAACGCGAGTCCCTGCAATGGCTGCGTGTACTGCGCGAGGTTCGCGCCGCCTTCGGGATTCCAGGCCTCGACAGCGGAGCGCACGCGGATGCCCTTGCCGGGCGTCTCGACGACGCCCGTGACGATGTCCGTGGCGGCCGAGCTTGCTTGGACCGCCGTGAGCGCACCAGCGCCGAGTTTGCCGAGCGAAGCCGTGGTCGTGAAGTGCACGAGCGAAGACGACGGGTTGAGGGGGCCTTCGGCCGGGATCGAGCCGGGGCTCTCTTTGGTCGCATTCCCGGTTCGCAGGTCGATCGTCTGCGAGGTGAACAGGCCGGGGTTGGCGACCAGCTGCGGGCCGGTCACTCCTTCGAAGGAGACGGGCGTCTGCACGCCCTCGGTGATGAAGTCCTGTGCGGTCCCGTACCCCTGCTCCGCCGCTTCAAGCGCGACCGGGAAGTGCGGCAGCCGCGCGCCGCCGGCATGGTTGTTGCCTTCCGAGGAATACCCCTCGACGAAGCCGTACACGGGCGCGCCGCCCACCGGTTCTTTGCCGAACTCGGTGTCCTGGACCGCGACGACGACGTCCGGGTGCCCGTCACCGTCGACATCCACGAGCGTCGGCGTGGTTGCGATCTTGTAGTCGCGCGCGTAGATGCATGGCTGCGACGCGCACGCGCCCGGTTTGGGAAGCGGGTTTGGCGGGTCGGTCGACACCGGCCAGCCGGGTACCGGTTTGCCCTTCGGCGTCCACGCGTACATGTGGCCGTCCCATCCGCCGATGACGATGTCCAGCTGGCCGTTGCCCACTAGGTCGCCGAGCGCGGCACCGCCGACGTTCCCGGTCGACGGATGGCGCACGTATTCCGCCTCTTCGGGCGGGACCGGCATGCGCTGGAACTGCGAGTCGGTGTGGACGGGAAAGCCGCGCAGCAGTCGTCCTTTGCGGTTCCACGCGTACACGTAGCCGTCCTCGCCGGTCGCTACGACCTCGAGTTCGCCGTCGTGGAAGAGGTCGCCCACGGCGAGCGGCGCGACGATCGGTTCGTGCGGCTGCGGGATTTCACCCGATGTCCACGCGGGGTCGGACAGGTAGTTGAACGGGTATTTCGGATCCACGCCCCGCGCCAGCCCAGTGTGCACGGGCCAGCCCTTCGGTTCGCTGCCGTTGGGACGGTATGCGTGCACCGTCCCGTCGGAGCCCGCCACGAGCACGTCGAGGCCCCCGCGTCCCTCGATGTCGGCGAGCGTGGGAGAGGACTCGATCGAGGTGCCCAGGTTCTTGTGCAGGCCCTGTACTTCGCTCGGGTCGTGACGCAGCTGGAATACGCGCCGGTCCTCACCGAGGCGCCCGGAGGCGTCGGTGACCTGGACGCGTACGCTGACGTCGTAGCGCTCGATCGATAGGCGGTCGGCCGTCGGCGCTTCGTAGGCGGCCGCCCAGAAGCTTTCGGGGATCTGGCTGAGGTCTATCGACCCGCTCACGCTCTGCGGCGCAGAGCCCGCGCCGAAGGCGACGGTTTTGAATTCATTGTCGGCTGGCTCGACGCCGGGGGCGTACTGCAGCTTCCATTGATAGGAGGGCGAGCGCTTGGCCGCGACATTGGCTTTGAGCGCGGCGGTCGATTGGAGCGTGGGGTCGACCTCGTCGTACCATTCCGGCGCCGTGATGTCAGCGGTCGGCGGGATCTTGCCTTCGTGCACGGCTTTCATGGCCTGGTAGACGTTGGGACGCCCGTAGCCGTACTGGATGTTCCACTCCGCCCCCGCGAGCCCGGGGAAGCAGGTGGCGCACGGGGTCGATTCGATGGGGCTCGCTGTTGCACGGGTGACTTGGAAGACCTCGTTGGCGTCGAGCGGTTCTGAGATCTCGTGCGCGGCGGCCGCGTCCTGGCCGGCCGAGGACACGAGCGCGGCCACGCCGGCGGTCGTGGGGATGGCGGTAGAGGTCGACCCGTCGCCGGTGGGGACGCTGAACAGCGCGTGGGCGCCGTAGGAGGTGAGGGTCGAGCGCGAGCGGAACGTCGTCGCCGTGAGGTCCTGGGGGAGCGATTCTCCGCTGCGGTTCGACTGATCGGACACGATCGAGTTCCCGGGCCATACGTGCGGATAGCGCATGCCCTCGGTGTGGTCGGCAGACTCGAAGTCGTTCGAGGCCCACGCGAGCACGACGCCGTGGTTGTAGGCGTACTGCACCGCGCCCAGCATCGACGGCGTCTGGCCGAGGGCGGCGGTCGTGACGTCGATCACCTTCGCGCCGGAGTCGACGGCGAACACGATCGCCTCAGCCACGCGGTCGGGCCGGTCGATCGCCTCGTCGCCCATCTTCACGCTCAGCAGGCGGCAGCCGGGGCAGACGCCCACGTCGGCGAAGTGGTTGTTGGCGGTCCCGACCAACGCCCGCGACTCCCCACTGGCGTGCCCGTAGACGATGTTGTCGGTCTGCGGATCGTTGTTGTCGCGGTGGAAGTTCCAGCCCGAGATGTCGTTGGGGTAACCGTTTTTGTCGTTGTCGAAGCGCCCGCCCGACGGGCACTGCACGATCAGGTGATTCTGGATTTCGCAGTGGCCGAAGGCGATGATCAGGTCCTCCGGGGTGATCCCGCCCGCCTGCGGGTTGGCACGTCCGACGCGCGGGTCCTGCGCGTAGTCCTCGACGCTTACGACCCCGTCGCCGTTGAGGTCGTACGTTCCGTGAGTCTGCCCGCCCGAATCCTCGGGGTAGGGGAGCTCGCCCGTGTTCAGGTAGGCCTGGTCTCGCAGGTCGTTTGCGTCGCTGCGCTTCCAGTTGACGCCGCCCTCCATGTAGGCGACCGTGATGTCGCCCATGCCGTAGCTGGCCCACGCGCGGTTGACGCTCATGCCCGCAGCGCCCTCGGGGTCTTCCGCTTTGGGCGCGGTCTGCGGGATGCAGTCGAACAGGGGCCAGTCCTCCGAGTTCCACGTTTCGGGCGCGGGGAAGTTGCGCTCGGCTCCCGCGAAACCGGGGTCGTTGGGCCCGCTGATCGAGCTGGTGCAGGTCGCGGCGCCGGCGCCCGAGGGTGCGCTCAACCCCCACAGCAGTGCCAGCAGCAGCGCGGGCAAAAGTACCCAGGCTGCACGAAAAGGTCGAACATCGATCTGCCTCACGACCTCGCTCCTCCCCTGATGCTCACCCCAAGAACGGCGAAGGCTATCGCACCTTCGAGGATTAGCGAGCGAGCGTTCCCACGGCCTCCGTGATCGCGGTGCGTGCGTCGCATACCCGCCGAAGTGCGTTGGATACGCCTCTTCCGCGCTGGTATCGTCGTCAAAGCTCGAACGTGACGAGGAGAGATATGGCGTCTGCCGCATCCGTGCTTAAGTTGCGCGCCGATTTCAGCCCCCTGGGCGATCGTCAGCTGTTCGCGCTCGGCCGTGCGGGTAACTCGGCGGCGCGGGACGCGCTCGTGCGCCAGTACATGCCACTGGCGCGCACGCTCGCGCGTCGCTACGACCGCTCCTCGGAGCCCTTCGACGACCTGCTCCAGGTTTCTCTGCTCGGATTGCTGAAGGCCATCGAGCGATTTGATCCAGACCTCGGATACCCGTTCACGTCCTTTGCGGTGCCAACGATCCTCGGCGAGATGCGCCGCTACTTCCGGGACTCGAGCTGGTCGGTGCACGTCCCGCGCGGGCATCAGGAGCGCGCGCTGAAGGTCCGCGACGCCCAAGAGCGACTAGCTGCCGGATGGGGGCGGGCGCCGACGGCCAACGAGCTGGCGGAATATCTGGAGCTCAGCACGGAGGAGATCGTCGACGCCCTGCAGGTCATCCAGGCATACGAGGCCGTTTCGCTCGACGCACCCCGTGGCAGCCTGGCCGAGGAATTCACGGCCTACGGGGACGCCATGGGGCACGAGGACGAGCGCTACGAGCTCGTCGAGCTCGACGCGACACTCGCGAGCGTGCTGGCGCACATCCCGCCGCGCGAGCGCCGGATTCTCAGGCTCCGCTTCCTCGAGGACCTGACCCAGACGGAGATCGCCGCGCGTGTCGGCGTCTCGCAGATGCAGGTATCGCGACTGCTGCGCCACTCGCTCGATCAGCTACGAGAGCTCGCCCAGGGTCGAACACCTGGATAGAGCGGCGTACCTGCGGTAGCGTCCAGAGCGCGCTGTAGAGGCGCGCATCGCTACGCGGATCCTCGATGACCGAGCCAGCGAAAGTCCTTCTGCACATGTGCAATGGGCCGGAGAACGTGACTCTGGTTCGTGAGGCGCTCACAGGGCTCTCCGAATACGGGCAGTTCGCCGGCGCCGAGCTCAACGACATCCGCACCGCTGTCACCGAGGCCTGCAACAACGTCGTCGTGCACGCCTACGAGGGTGGGGAGGGGCCGCTGGAAGTCGAGATCGGACTGATGCCGGGAACGACGGAAGTAGTCGTGCGCGATGAAGGCGGCGGGATCCAGCCACGAATTCGCGCTCTCGAGGAAGGACCCCTTGGCATCGGGCTGGCGGTCATCCAGGCGCTCGTGCGCAGCGTCGAGTTCAGGGACTCCGGTGGAGGCGGGACCGAGGTACGCATGCGCTTCGACACGCAGGCCGCGGACAGCGCCGGCGCAGACGGCGCTGGCGCAGATGCCGCTCGCGCCGATCGCGAAGGGGATCACAGCGCCCGGCGGCCTGCGGCGCCGCTCGAGCGGTGGGGGATCTCATCCCGCGAGCTTTCAAGGACGATCGGGATCACGATCGCCCCCGCGAGCGCCGGCCGGGGGATCCTGCCGCGCGTGCTCAGCGTGCTCGCGGCGCGGGCGAACTTCTCGACGGACCGGATCTGCGACGTCCAGCTGCTGGCCGACGCGCTCACCGCCCGAGCGCCCCAGTCGCCCGCGGGGGACCTCATCAGCCTCACGGTGACCGTCGGACGCAGGACCCTCCAGCTGACGCTGGGTCCTCTGGCTGCGGGAAACGCCCGCGTCCTGGTCGAGCAATCGGAGGTCGAGGGCCTGGGGTCGGTGATCGAGAAGCTCAGCGACGAGCAGCGCGTCAGCTCCGACTCCGGAGCCGAGCACCTCGTGCTGCGCATGCTGGACAGGCACTGAGGAGGGACCCTCGCATGGCCGCCGCGGCGGCGGCGCACGCCGACGCCTTGCACTAGCCGCCCTCGAGTTGAGAGAGAGCTGACACCGCGCACGGCTAAAGCAAGGGGCGACAATAGGCCCAAATGCGCCAGCGCCAGCCGACGTCGGATAACCCGACCGACTGGCGCTGGGCTGGGGATTGGGAGGAGGAGGCGGATGCACGATCCATCGCGCACGCCTACCCTAGGCGGTGGCCGCCGGGGGATGCGGCCACCGCCCGAGGGCGGACAACTCCAGTCCCGATATGCCCCCAGCAGACCTACTCTAAACATGATTCGCTGCTTTCGCCGCCTCGCAGGCGGCGTTTGGGCGCGAACGCGCGAGGCTTAGGCGCGTCCTGCGCAGCAGGCATACTCGCGGACACACCTTGCTAGAAAGCGACCATCGCCACCGGCGCCCGTCGCCTATGGAGGGGCGCGGCGGCAGTCAAATGGCGGCAGGCCAAGGATGCAGAGAGGCACGAGTTTGATGGACTCGCGGACGGAGCCGGCGAGCTCCCGCATCGTGCGCGGGGAGTGGACCGCTGATCGCTTCCGGCACGAGGCGCTGGTCTACGGCGATCAGAACGAGTTCCTGGCCGCCGCCCACCCTTTCATCGCCGACGCGCTCGCCGCCGCTGAACCTGTCCTCGTGGCGCTCGCCATCGAGCGCGCGCGGTCGCTGAAGGGCTCTCTTGGCGGAGGCTTCGGCGAGGCGCACTTCGCTGACATGGAGGCGCTGGGGCGCAATCCCGCCCGACTCATCCCCGCATGGCGTCGCTTCCTCAGCGACCACGCGCCAGACGGGCGCAGCGTGCGGATCCTCAGCGAAGCCGCCTGGCCGGGGCGCAGCCCAGCCGAGCTCAGCGAGTGCGGGCGGTATGAGTCGCTCCTGAACCTCGCTTTCGGGGAAGGGCAGGCGTGGCGCCTGCTCTGTTGCTACGACGTGCGGGCGACGCCCGAGCGGGTGATCGAGACCGTGCGTCTGACGCACCGCTTCGTTCGTGACGGCGCCGACAGCACGCTCAACGATGCACTCCTCGACGATCGGGCGCCGCGGCCGTTCGACGGCCTTCTACCCGAGCCGGCGCGCGCGCCCGAGGAGCTGCGGTTCACGCGCGAGAGCTTGCACGAGCTGCGCGAGTTCGTCGCCCGCTCGGCGAGCGCTGCGCGTATGGAAGCGGAGCGCCGCGAGAACCTGCAACTGGCGGTCAACGAGCTCGCGAGCAACAGCGTCACCCATGGCGGCGGCGAAGGCCGGCTGAGGGTCTGGACCGAGCCCGGCGCACTGGTGTGTGAGGTCAGCGACCGCGGGCACATCCAGGAGCCACTCGTCGGGCGTGTACACCCCGCGACCGATCAGACAAGCGGACGCGGCCTGTGGCTCGTGAATCATCTCTGTGACCTCGTCCAGATACGCTCGAGCCCGCGCGGAAGCGTGGTTCGCGTGCACATGCTCGCGGCCGGTTAGCCTGCGCGAGGCGCTTGCGCGGCCGGCGGACGCCGTGCTCACGGGCGCACGGGCCTGCGGTAACATCCCGGTGTGTCAGCTCGCGAGCACCTGCGCGTGGATGTTCGGAGCGAACGAGACCGCGTGGTGCTGCGGCTCGCTGGGGAGCTCGATCTGGCCAGTGCGCCCATCCTTCAGCGCGAACTCGACCAGGACTCGATCGGCGACGCGCCCGCGATCGTCTTCGACCTCGATGAGCTCGAGTTCATCGACTCGACAGGCCTGCGCGTGATCCTCGGCGCGCATCAGCGCGCCCGGGAACGGGGCCAGGCCTTTGCGATCACGCGCGGCTCAGCGCAGGTGCAGCGTCTGTTGAGCATCACCCGCGTTGGCGAGCGCCTGCGCATTCTGCCCTCCTCCTCGAGCGAGGCGCCTACTTAGTCTCAGTCAGCTCGCGGCGCCGCGCTGACCGCTCGCGGGCCTCAACTCCGCTGACCTGCGCAGCGGACGCGACCGCGCTCACCGCGAGCGACGCCCGGCTCATTGATATGTGAACTGGTCGGCCGGCGGGTCTTTGGCGCTGCTCAAGGCGTTGACCGTCGCTTTGACTTCGAACGTGCCGGCTTTGTGCGGCGGCGCGACGGCCGTGCAGCTGGTGTGCGATGAGCATTCGACGCCGCTCGCAAGGACCCCGCCGAACTTGAACTTCGTGCTGCCGGCACCGAGCGCAAAGCCGCTGCCAGTCACCGCCACGCCGGTTCCGCCCGCTGCCGGACCGGAGGCAGGTGTCAGCCCCGCAATCGTCGGGTTGCTGAACTTGTAGTGATCCGCCAAGGAGATCGCGCTTGTGCCGGCGGGCGTCGTGACGGTGACGTCAACGATGCCGGAGGCGGATTCAGACGTGACCGCCGTGACGGAGCTCGAGGATTTGACGGTGAAGCTCACGGCCGTCGAGCCGAACCTGACGCTGGTCGCGCCGATGAAGTTGCTGCCGCTTATCGTCACGAACGCCCCTCCGCTCGAAGGTCCTTTCGCGGGGGTGACTTTGGTGACGGTCGGCGGCGGCGGCGTGCCTGCGGCCACCGCTCGCGCGGTGCCGATGCTCGTGCCGTCGCTCGCGAAGACGGTCAGCGCGACGACGTAGAAACTGGCCGCCGGGAACGTGTGGTTGACGGTCGGGACAGTGGTCTCGACCGGGTTCGAGAGCCCTCCCGCTCCGTCGTTGAACTGCCAGTTGTACCTGGAGACGCCACCCGGCGCGGTCGACCCCGTGGCATCGAAGGCAACCTCGGTGCCGCTGCCTGGAGTGCTCCTGAAGCTGGCCGTCGGCTCTTCGCCGCTGAAGGTGAAGCGCTGCAGGCAGCGGTTCCCCTGGTTGCTCCACTCCTGCTGGTACCAGTAGAGATCGCCGTTGATGACCTGGTTGTACTTGGCGCCGTTGCTGGCCGTGCCGAGCGGCGTGCCGAATTCGGTCGCTTCGTTGAACGCGCGGCACTTGTCGCCGTTCTCACCGCCGCTGCCCCCGATGTCGGTCCAGGCGATGTTGGGCACCGGGTCCGTCATCGACTCGTTGTGCTCGTGGCTCAGCCCGCCCTCGAGCGCGCCGTCGGAGGGCTGACCGTTGGGGTGGTTGCCGTCGTCGCAGCGTTCATTGCCGGTGACGTAGGGATCGTTGGAATAGACGAGCTCGCCCTCGGGGAGCGAGATGTTGCCGTGATATGCGCAGTAGGTCGGTTTGGTCGAGCCCGCCGAGCACTCGCGCCCGCCCCCCTGAAAGCAGTCTTCGACGCCTGGCGGAGTGAGCAGGAAGTACTGGTGCGAGAGGTCGATCGGGAGGCCGTGCGCTCGCACGTAGGCCGTCAGCTCCGTGCGCAGCTGCTTGTCGGTGAGGCAGATCGCCGCGGCGCTGCAGCCGTCGGCTGGATAGGGATCGGTATCGATGAGAGCGCCGGCAAAATGCGAGGTGTAAGCGGCAAAGTCGCCAGCCGCGTCGTTGTATTGGGTGGCTACGGAATCCACGTTTTCGTGCCCGCCGCTGTCGTGCGCGAGGTCTTCGAAGTACTGGTTGACGCCTGGCTGGTAGCCGACCGGATATGCGGACGCACCCGAAGGGCTCCAGTACACGGCGTAGTTCGTGTTGGAGGCCATCACGGGCCCGCCGTTGTAGTCGAGGTTCGAGAAGAATGCGTCCAGCGGGGCGATGCCGCCGGAGCCGCGCAGCGGCTGGTAGCTGAGCGTGCGGCCGTCGGGCAGCGCGGCGATCGCCGCCCACGCGCCCGGCGCCGTCAATGCGCAAAGGGCACATACCGCGGTCGCGGCCAGAAGCGCGGCTGCGGCGACAGTGGCGCTGCCGCCGCGCCTGCGTCGGCCTGCCGAAAGGAGCGCAGCGCCAGCCGCCAGCGACCCGCCGTCCTCCCCCGCGTACGCATGAACGCCACGCACGTTCAGCTCCCTCAGCGCTCCCTGCCGTCTTGAATCGTCTCCTGCCGGCGAGCGCCGGCAAGGGCAAACGGTACACATGCCACGCGATCGCGTCCAGCCCACGTGCGAGCTGGCCGGCGCGGAGGTCTCCGCCGCGGCCAATACGCTGAGCTCATGAAGCCAAACGAGCGCCTCGCCGTGATCGACCTTGGCTCGAACTCATTCCGGCTTGTCGTATTCATGGCCGGCGAGGGCTGGTGGAAGCGCACCGATGAGATCTACGAGCCCGTCCGCATCGGTCAGGGCCTGGCCGGTACCGGCAGGCTGGGCGATCGGCCGATGGAGCGCGCGCTCGCCACGCTCGACGTGTTCGCCCATTTCCTCAGGGCGAACGGGCTTGCTGAGAAGGAGGTCGATGCGCTGGCCACGAGCGCGATTCGCGACGCGGACAACGGCGCGGCGTTTCTCGAGCGCGCCGGCAGCCGCTTTGGGATGCCGATCCGCGTCCTCAGCCGCAGCGCGGAGGCTCGTTACGGATATCTCGCGGCGGTCAACTCGACCACCCTCGGCGACGGCTTCGTCCTCGATCTGGGCGGCGGATCGATGCAGCTCGTGCAAGTCGGCGATCGGCTTGCGCTCGAATCCGGGTCCTGGCCGCTCGGAACCGTGCGCATGAGCGAGCGCTTCCTGCCCGTGAACGGACCCGCCAAGCGCAAGCAGATGGACGCGCTGCGCGACCACGTGACGGGCGAGCTGGCCCAGGCGCAGTGGCTCTGCTCGCCGGCTGAGGGCAGGGGCGGTCGTCGCCTGGTCGGCATCGGCGGCACCATCCGCAATCTTGCAGCGGCCGCGCAGCGAGCCGCCGGGCTCCCGTCCAACGGCGTGCAGGGGATGGTCATCGAGCGTGCCGCGCTCGACGAGCTGGTGGCGCGGCTTGCGTCGCTCCCGGCGAGCGAACGGGCCACCGTGTCGGGCATCAAGCCCGCGCGCGCCGACATCATCCTCGCAGGCGCGCTCGTCGTGCAGACGGTCCTGGAGCTGGGCGAGTTCGACGGCCTGGAGGCGACCGAGGCGGGCCTGCGCGAGGGCGTGTTCTTCGAGCGCCTGCTCGGAGGGCGGCCAGAGGAAGCCGACCGCCCAGTGCTGTTCGAGGACGTGCGTCGAGCGAGCGTCCTGAACCTGGCCGCGCGTTACGAAGTGGACGTCGCCCACACGCGACACGTCAGCGCGCTCGCGCTGCACATGTTCGACGAGCTCGCCGCTCTCGGCCTGCACGAGGGCGATCCGCGCGAGCGCGAGCTCTTGTGGGCTGCATCCATGCTCCACGACATCGGCATGTCGGTGGACTACGACGACCACCACAAGCATTCGCGCTATCTGATCCTGAACGCCGGTCTGCCCGGCTTTGCGCCGGTGGAGGTCGCGATCATCGCCCAGGCGGCGCGCTATCACCGCAAGGGAATGCCCCAGGGCGGTCCGCTCGCGGCCCTGTTCGGCGACGGCGACGCACAGCGCCTGGACCGCTGCGCGGTCCTGCTGCGCCTCGCCGAGGATCTCGAGCGCTCGCGCGATCAGCTCGTACGAAGCACCCATTTCACGCTCGCAGACGGCGTCGCGCCCGGCGACGAACGCGGCGGCGATGGCGCCGTCAACGGCCGCGGCGAGATCGAGCTCGAGCTGATCGCCGATGGCGAGCTGGCGGTCCCGCGCTGGGCCGCGGGCCGAGAGACTGAGCTGTTCGCGCGCGCATTTCAGCGGCGGCTGTCAGTCGCTCGCTGACGCAGACTGCGATCCCGTCCTAGGGGGACGAAAGCGCGCGTTCGCGGCCCGCGCAGTCGAACAGCACGAGGCCATGCCCCGTGCGCGCGCCCGCCCAGAGCGCCGGCGGCAGCTGCCGGCAGGCTCCGAGCGTGGCCGCGGTCGCACCGTTGCCGCCGCGGGTTGAGAACTCGCCGCCGAGGGCGACGTAGCGAGCCTGTCCCTTCGCCACAAGGCGCGCAAGCCCGGGCCCGTCGAGTGCCGGGTCCGTGCCGCTGTAGCCCGCCAGCGCGCCCGCGTCCAAGCCCATGAGGATGAACGGCGCGGCGGTCTCGGAGGCGTCAGTGAGCACCGCCCAGCGGGTGCCCGGCGCGTGGTCGCGAACATAAGCCAAGAGCGCGCGATCGCGGCGCAGGTCTGTGCCACCCACGCCGACGCCGCCCGCGCCGCTCGCCTGCGTCGGTCCCGCCGCGGGAAAGGTGCCCTGGACCGGAGCGAGCCAGGTGGTGGATGCGTACGCGGCCGGCACCACGAGCTGCAGGACCAGCATCGACGCCAGCGCCGCAGAGCGCAGCCGCGGAAGCGCGAGCATCACCAGCAGGCCCAGCGTTGTGCCCGCGAGCAGGAAGGGCTCGAACCAGCGCATGTAGTGGACCCTGTGAATCAGGACGAGTTGCGCTGCCACCGTCGCCGCGACGGCCGTCACGGCGAGCACCGTCCGCCAGCGCCATGCTTCGCGCGCGCGCGGTCCGAGCACCGCGACCGCCGCGCCCGCCATGGCAGCGCTACCCGGGCCTAGCGCCGCGGCGTAGTACGGGTGAACGATGCCCTTGGAGAAGCTCAGCACCGCGGCCTCAGTAATGAACCAGCCGCCGAGCACGAGCAGCGCCCAGAGCCGCGGGTCGCGGCGGGCGCTGCGGGCACCCGTGCTCGGGGGTGGCTGCAGCGGCCGCGCTGGCTCGCTCGGCGCAGCGCTTGCTGGCTCGCCGCCCGGCTCGGCGCCCGCGGGCGCGAGCTGCTCGCCCGGCCAGCCCTCCCGCCGGCGATAAGCAAGAAGGCTCGCGAGCGCGCAGGCGACGACGCCGATAGGCGCGAACGGGAGCGTCCAGCCGCCCTGGTCGCCGAGGCCTTTGCCAAACAGCCGCAGGGGTCCAGGGGCGTCGGGGAAGGCGATCGGGTTCTTCCTGCGCCCGTTGCGGAGGATCGGGTTGAAGGCGGGCGCATGAGCGTGGCGGATCGTGTGTGTCAGCACGCGCTTCGAGGCCCCGCCGCGGCCTAGGGCATGGGGAATTGCGCCTTCACCGAGGGGGATGTCCCCTGGTCCGCCCGCTTGCCCGTTCACGCGGCCGAGGCCGTTGTAGTTGAACGTCAGCCCCAGCTCGGTGTTGTCCGTGGATCCTCCTACGAACGGGCGCGCAGACGCGGGCTCCAGTTCGACGAGCGCTATCCACGAGAGAGAGACCGCCGCGAGCACCGCCGTTGCCACGAGCAGGTGGCCGGCTCGGCGCGCGAGTGAGACCGGAGCGCACAGCGCGTAGGCGAGCGCCAGCCCGGGAAGCACGAGGTACGCGGCCAGGGTCTTCGTGTTGAAGGCGAGACCCACCAGCACGGCGCTCCACGCGAGCGCGCCCAAGCGTCCGCTCTGCACGGCGCGCAAGCCCGCGCCGCACGCGAGCAGCATGAGCACGATCAGGATCGTGTCGACGCCGTTCTCGCGCGAGACGGCGACGAAGGAGGGAAACGTCGCCAGCATCAGCGCCGCCGCGAGGCCCGCCACGACCCCGAACGGGCGCGAGACCATGCGGTACAGCACCACCACCGCGAGCACCCCGGCGATCGCGCCCGGCAACAGGAGGCTGAGCGGCGAGAAGCCGAACACCTTTGCGCTCGCTGCCTGCAGCCACAGCGCGAGCGGGGGCTTGTCGATCGAGATCAGGCCGCCCGGGTCGAAGGACACGAAGAGGAAGTTGTGCAGCGAGCGCTCCATCGACTTCACGCCCGCCGAGTAGAAGATGTTCGCGTAGCCGTTCTGTGAGAGGCGGTTCAGGTTCAGCAGCGCCGAGAAGCCGACCACTCCCGCGAGCGCGAGGTGGTGCGGGGCGGGACGGATCGCGAACAGGCCCGGGCTCGCACGCCCGAGTGCGAAGCGCTGCGCCCGGCCGCGGGCTCGGGGGTGCCCGGCGGGTCTCGCTGTCGGAGGCGAAGTCAGTTGTCGAGCGCTCGCAACAGTCGATCGAGGTCGTTCTCGTCGTTCCAGGCCCCGACCGACGCGCGCAGCCAGGGCCGCCCGGGGATGTTACGAATCACGATCCCCTCCCGAGCCAGCCGCACGCGCTCCTCGACCGCGTCGGCGCTCGAGAACGAGACGAGCGTCGTCTCGCCGCGTGGCGCAAGCTCGCGCCCGCGCTCCTGTACGCGGCCGGCCAGCAGCGCGGCGAGGCCGCGTGCGCGAGCGTGCACGGCGCTCCAGCCCGCTTCCGCCAGCACCCCGACGGCGGCCAGCGCGCACGCGAGCGTCTCGGCGCTGAGCGAGAAGGCGTCCAAGCAGCGCGCATCGCCGTGCACTCGCGCATCCATGCCCGCGTCGGGGTCGGCGAGGTTCACGTAGCCGCGGCGCGAGACCGCCAGCCGCTCGCGCAGGCTCGCTGTCACGTAAAGCATGCCCGCCCCGTCGGGGCCGCACAGCCACTTCTGAGCCGCCCCCGCATACGCGTCGCAGCCGAGGGCGCCGACGTCGACCTCGACGGCTCCGACGCCCTGCGCGCCGTCGAGCAGGACGGGCACGTCGAGCTGTGCGAGCTCCTTTGGCGCCTCCAGGCCGCTCATCCACCCGACGTGCGAGCAGGCCACGAGGCGCGTGCGCGGGCCCACCGCGTTGGCGACGTCGAGAAGCGGGACCGCACGCACGGAGACGCCCCGCAGCTGCCGCTCCGCGGACAGGGCTCCGAGCAGGCCGGGGTGCTCCTCGTCGCTGGTCACGACCTCATCGCCGTGTCCTAGCTCGAGCCCGCTGATCGTCTGCGCGATGCCTTCGCTCGTGCAGGTCGTCAGCGCGACGTCGCTCGCCTTGCAGCCGAGCAGGCCCGCGTACGCGGAGCGCAACTCGTCGGCGAGCGCAAACCGGCGTTCGAAGTGGCTCAGCGCGCGGCCATCCTGGGCCTCGCGCTCGAGCTCTTCACTCGCCGCACGAGTGGCTCGCGCCGGCAGCGGCCCATCGGTGCCGGCATTGAGGTAGGCGACGCGCCCGAGCACCGGGAACTGGGCGCGCAACTCGTATGCGTCCACAAACGGCGAGAATACCCGCGTGTCCCGCGCCAGCGTTTCCGCTGCCGAGCAGGTGCCGCTGTGGTCTCCCGCCGCCGCGTGGTGCGAGCGGGCTGAGATGACGCGCTTCATGGAGTGGACCGGGCGGCGCCGCGGCGAGCGGTTCGCCGACTACGACGCGCTGTGGCGGTGGTCGGTGGCCGAGCTCGAGCAGTTCTGGGCGAGCATCTGGGACTACTTCCAGATTCGGGCGTCGGCGCCGTATGAGCGCGTGCTCGCCGAGCGACGCATGCCCGGCGCGCGCTGGTTTGAAGGAGCGGAGCTCAACTACGCCGAGAACCTGCTGCTTGGCGGACGCGCTGCGCGTGACCCCTCGGCGCCCGCCGTCGTGCACGTCTCCGAGCTGCGCGGCCTCGATCAGCTGAGCTGGGGCGAGCTCGCCGCTCAGGTGGCCGCGGTCGCCGCCGGCCTGCGCTCCCTCGGAGTGGCACGCGGCGATCGCGTGGTCGCCTACATGCCGAACATCCCCGAGACGCTCATCGCGTTCCTCGCCACGACCTCCATCGGCGCGGTCTGGTCGAGCGCCGCACCGGAGTTCGGAGCGCGCAGCGTGATCGACCGCTTCGCGCAGATCGAGCCGAGGGTCCTGCTCGCGGTCGACGGATACCGCCACGGCGGCAAGGACTTCGACCGCCGCGGCGTGGTCGAAAGCATTCTCGCCGAGCTGCCCACGGTGCAGAGCACGGTCACGCTGCCATATCTGTTCACGGGCAGGTCTGATACCCGGTCCCCGGCGCGGCCCGGAGCGCTGAGCTGGGAGGAGCTTCTCGCGCGCGGCGAGGGCGCGGCGCTGCACTTCGAGCAGGTCCCCTTCGAGCACCCGCTGTGGGTGCTCTACTCATCGGGCACCACAGGTCTGCCGAAGGCGATCGTCCACGGCCACGGGGGCATCCTCGTGGAGCAGCTCAAGAAGGGCATGCACCTCGATCTGCGGCGCGAGGATCGCATGTTCTGGTTCACGACGACCGGGTGGATGATGTGGAACTTCCTCGTCGGCTGCCTGCTCGCCGATGCCGCGATCGTGCTCTACGACGGAAGCCCCGGGCACCCGGACCTCGGCATCCTGTTCCGGCTCGCCGAGCAGGCGGGCATGACGGGCATGGGGGTCAGCGCCGGCCTGCTGGCCAGCGCGCAGAAGGCTGGCGTCGAGCCGCGGCGCGAACACGATTTGAAGATGTTGCGCGGGATCGGCTCCACCGGTTCGCCGCTCGCACCGGAGAGCTTTCGCTGGGTATACGAGCACGTAGACCCCGAGGTGTGGCTGTATTCGACGAGCGGCGGCACCGATGTCTGCACGGCGTTCGTGGGCGGCTGCCCGCTGCTGCCCGTATACGAGGGCGAACTGCAGTGCCGCGCGCTGGGGTGCGCCGTGGAGTCGTGGGACGAGCAGGGCCGCGCTCTGATCGACGAGGTGGGCGAGCTCGTCGTGACCGAGCCGATGCCCTCGATGCCGCTTTTCTTCTGGGGCGATCGCGCGGGTGAGGATGGCGTCGGCGAGCGCCTGCGTGAGAGCTACTTCTCCATGTACCCGGGAACATGGCGCCACGGCGACTGGATCCGCATCACTCCGCGCGGCGGCGCCGTCATCTACGGCCGCTCCGACTCGACCATCAACCGCCAGGGCGTGCGCATGGGCACCAGCGAGATCTACCGCGCGGCAGGTGCACTCGAGGAGGTCCTCGATGCGGTCGTGGTGGATGTGCCGAGGGCGGGGGGCGACGAGGGGGCGCTCGAGATGCTGCTGTTTGTCGTGCTCGCCCCGGGGGTCGAGCTCGACGAGGACCTGCGCGAGCGAATCCGCGCGCGCATCCGTGAGGACTGCTCGCCGCGCCATGTGCCCAACGACGTCATGCAGATCGACGAGGTCCCGCGCACGCTGTCAGGCAAGGCGCTCGAGGTTCCCGTGAAGCGCATCCTGATGGGAGCCGACCCGCACCAGGCCGCGAGCGCCGACTCGCTCGCCAACCCGCGCGCGCTCGACTACTTCGTCGAGCTTGCGGCAACGCGTCGGGCGAAGGCCAAGGAGAAGGCTCGCGGCTGACGCGATGCTCGCCGCCGAGGCTCCTGCTCGCCGCCGAGGCGACGGCTCGCGGCCAGGAGGGGCCGGCCGAGGAGCGCCTCGAGAGGCGAGCGAAGTCGCGGCGCGGGCACCCGCACGCGCGCGTTCAGCTTTCTTTCACCTTCCCGCGTCAGCATGGCGGCATGCATCTGCTGGTCGTCGACGACGACGCTGCCGTGCGCGAGGCGCTCGCGGTCGTGCTCGGGCTCGACGGGTTCGAGGTGACGACCGCGGCCGACGGGCGGGAGGGGATGCGCACGCTGCATGCCTCGCGACCTGACGCCGTCATCCTCGACGTGCTGATGCCAGGTCTCGACGGTCTCGAGGTGTGCCGGCGCATACGCGCGACGGGTGACCACACGCCCGTTCTGATGCTGACCGCGCGGGCCGAGGTCAGCGAGCGCGTGGCCGGTCTGGAGGCGGGCGCCGATGACTATCTCGTCAAGCCGTTCGCGCGCGAGGAGCTCATCGCGCGCCTGCACGCGCTGCTGCGACGAACCGGCTGGGAAGGCGACGGGGGGCTGCTGCGCTTCGAGGATCTCGAGCTCGATCCACAGGCGCACGAAGCGCGGCGCGGATCGCGCGTGCTCGAGCTCACGCGCACGGAGTTCCTGCTGCTCGAACTGCTTATGAGCCACCCCCGGCAGGTGCTCACGCGGGGAACGATCTTCGACCACGTGTGGGGGTATGACTTCGGGCCTTCCTCCAACTCGCTGGAGGTCTACATCGGCTATCTGCGGCGCAAGACCGAGGAGGGCGGAGAGGCGCGCCTGCTGCACACAGTGCGGGGCGTCGGCTACGTGTTGAGGTCAGGCCGTCGATGAGGGTTGCGTGGCGTGGCGTACGTGCAGCGCGAGGGGGGCGCCTGGCGGCCATGAGCTTTCGCCGGCGCATCATCCTGATGGCGGCCGGGGCGGTCGCGGCGGCGATCGTGATCGCGTCGGTACTCGTGTACGTCCTCACGCGCAACGAGCTGCGGGGGCAGGTCGACGCCTCGCTGCGCGACCGGCTCATCCCCGGCAAGCCCCAGACGGTCCAGGTCACATCGCAAGCGCTGCGGCCCGGGAACCATCGCGGCGTCAAGACGACGGCTCGATCACTGCCCGAGGCAGGCGCAGGCACGAGCGCACCGGCGAGAGACCTCCTCTTCGAGCAGCGCGTGAGCGCACGGGCGAGTGCGCCGGCGGGCGTCAAGGTTCTCGGATCGGCCGGTGCGCTGCCCGCGCCGGCCGAGCTCGCCCGGCGCGGCCTCGAGGGCTCGGCCCGCGGAACGCGGGCGAGCCTGCAAGTGGTGCTGCCGACGCCGTTTGGCGGAGCGACCGGATATGCGCAACTCGTGCTCAAGAACGGCCGCGTGCTGCGCTCGGCCGCTCCGGGCGCGGGGGCAGCGCTTCCAATCACCAAGGCGACCCGTGCCGTGGCTGCGGGAAGGCGCGATGCGTTCCTCAGCGACGCTACGGTGCTGCGCGCCCACGTGCGCGTCCTGACAGCGCGCGATCCGCTCGGGAACGGCGTCTGGCAGGTGGCCACGCCGCTCACGCAGGTCGACAGCACGCTGCACCGGCTCTTGCTCGTGCTCGTCGCCGTGAGCCTCGGCGGCATCGCGCTCGCGGCCGCGCTCGGGCTGCTCGTCTCCAAAGCCGCGCTCGTGCCCGTTCGGCGGCTCACGGGCGCGACGGAACGGGTGGCTCAGACGAGCGATCTCGCACATCGCATCCCGGTCCGCGAAGACGGAGAGCTGGGGCGGCTCGCTGACTCGTTCAACACGATGCTCGCCGCGCTCGAGCGCTCGCAGCTGGCCCAGCGGCAGCTCGTCTCCGACGCCTCGCACGAGCTGCGCACGCCGCTCACCAGCGTGCGCGCCAACCTCGATGCGCTTGCCATGGGCGAGCGGATGGGCGAGCGCGATCGCGCTCGCGTGATCTCGGCCGCCCGTGCACAGCTCGCCGAGCTGACGGTCCTCGTCGGCGATCTGGTCGATCTCTCCAAGACAGAGGTGGACGCCATGGAGGTCGAGCCCGTGCGCCTCGACCTGGCTGCGGCCGACGCGCTTGCTCGCGCGCGTCTGCACGCGCCTGCTTGCCGCTTCGAGCTCGACGCCGAGCCGTGCCTCGTGTCGGCCTCCCCGGGCCGGCTCGATCGAGCGATCGCGAACCTGATCGACAACGCCGTCAAGTGGGGGCCAGCGTGCGGACCCGTCGAGATCCGAGTGCGCGACGGCTGTCTCGAGGTGCGCGATCGCGGTCCCGGGATCGACCCCGAGGACCTGCCGCACGTCTTTGATCGCTTCTACCGTGCCCGCGCGGCGCGCGGGCTCCCGGGCTCGGGGCTCGGCCTGGCGATCGTACGCCAGGTGGCCGAGACCCACGGAGGCAACGCGCGCTGCGCCAACCTTCATGACGGTGGCGCGAGCCTGACGCTCGAGCTTCCGGTGCTGGCGATGACGGCCGAGGACGCCGGCGTGACGGCGAGCCCGGCGCGCGAAGCCGCTGTGCCGCGGCAGCCCGCGGGGTCCGGCCCTACGGGTGTATGAGGGCCCCTCAGCAACCTCCTCGGCTTCTCTAAGGCTCCTTTCAGGGAGCCGCGCGTTCATTACAGGCACGGCCGCCGGCCGGCGAAGTCGGCGGCCGGCCAAATGTCGCCGAGAAAGGGAGCGCCCATGTCCACCCGCCACCTGTCCCCGCTGCTCTGCAGCCTAGGCCTGGCTGCGGCCAGCGTACTGCTCGCCTCGTGCAGCGGCTCGGGGTCAAAAGCGCCCGCGGCGCAAGCCGACGAACAGCAGCTCGTCAGGTTCGCGAGATGCCTGCGCGAACACGGCGTGAACGTCTCCACGCCGAAGGGGCCGGGCAGCGGGATCAGGGCCAGCGGAATCGATCCGCACACCATGGAAGCCGCTCAACGTGCCTGCAAGCGCTACCAGCCGAGGGGGCGCTTCGCGAACCTCAGCCCACAGCAGAAGGTCGCGCGCGAAGAAGCCGTTCAGAGGTTCGCAAAGTGCATGCGCGAACACGGAATCAAGGTCGAAGCCTCGACGGCCGGGGGTGGCGGCCTGATCAAGCTCCAGGCCGGACGAGCATCGGGCGGGCCGAACCCGCAGAGCCCCGCCTTCGAGGCGGCGCAGAAGGCATGCCAGGCCCTGTTGCCCAAGCCGCCTGGAGGGGCAAGGGGCGCTGGCCCCAGCACCGAGCGCGCGGGGCCTGGAGGCGCAGATCGCGGACCGGCGGTCGGCTTCCAGGTGGGTGGGTGAGCAGATGCGGCGGCCGCCGCCGCTACGCTCGCCGCGACCGCGGAGCGTGACCCGGCCCGAGCAGATCGCCTCGGGGGACGGCCGCGCGCCGCGTGAGGATGGCGAGGCCCGGCGCGCACGCACACGGCTGCGCGTCGGCGCAGCCGTGGCTCTCGCGCTCGCCGCCGCGGCAGCGGCCGTCCTCCTTCTGCAACCGAGAACGCCGGCCCACAGCAACACCGGCACAGGCGTCCCGCCCGGTGAGACGACGACCGAAGTGCAGCGCCGCACGCTCGTCGAACGCTCGCAAGTGGACGGCACCCTCGGATATGGCGCCGCGCGCGAAATCTATGACCGGCTGGCAGGAACGTTCACGTGGCTGCCCGCGGTTGGAGCCGTCATCCGGCGTGGAGGCGCGCTGTTCAGGGTTGACGACAAGCCCGTCGTGCTCATGTACGGGTCCGTGCCCTCCTACCGCACGCTCAAGGAGGGCGTGAGCGCCGGGCCCGACGTGGCGGAGCTCAACGCCAACCTCGTGGCGCTCGGATTCGACCCGTACGGGGCTATTGCCGCCGGCGAGCGCTTCACCGCAGCGACCGCGGCGGCTGTGCGCCGCTGGCAGAGGGCCGAGGGCCTCGCCCAGACGGGTGAGATCGAGTTGGGCCGGATCGTGTTCGCTCCAGGCGCCCGGCGCGTAACAACCGTGCACGTCGCCGTCGGCCAGGACCCGCCGGGCAGCAGCTCGCAGGAGCCAGCCGGCTCCAGTGAACCGGCCGCGAGCAGCGAAAGCTCGAAAGGGGGGAGCGCGTCCAAAGACGGCAGCGGCAGCGAAGAGAGCGCCCGCTCCCCTGAAGAAGAAAGGCGACGCTCCCGCGCCAAAGAAGGCGAACGCGCGCGCGCGAGCGAAAAAGAACGCTCGCCCTCCGGCAAAGAAGGCTCGCCCTCCGGCAAAGAAGGCTCGCCCTCCGGCAAAGAAGGCTCGCCCTCCGGCAAAGAAGGCTCGCCCTCGGGCGAAGAAGGAAGTGGGGGGGCGCCGGAGCTTGTGCTTGGCACAAGCTCGATCAAGCAGGTCGTCCAGTTGCAGGTGAAAGCCGACCAGCAGGAGCTCGCGCATGTCGGTGAGGTGGCCCCCGTGACGCTCCCGGACGGACGCACGGTGCACGGGCGCATCACACACGTTGGCACCGTCGCGAGCGAATCGAGTGAAAACGAAAAAGCGGCCGGTAGCGGAAGCGGCGAAAACGCGACGGTCGCCGTCACGCTCGTGCTCGCCCATCCGGTCGCTCGCCTCGACAAGGCCCCCGTGAGCGTGCAGCTGGTCAAGAGCATCCGCCGCAACGTGCTCGCTGTCCCCGCAACCGCGCTGGTCGCGACCGCCGGCGGCAACTACGCCGTGCAGGCGCTCGAAGGGGGCCGTCGAGTGGAGTTGCCGGTGACGCCGGGCATGTTCGCGGACGGGTACGTGCAGGTCGAAGGGTCAGGCATCCGCGCGGGGCTTACCGTGCTCGAGCCGCAGTAGCCGCAATGCGTGACGCGCCGGTGCTCGAAATGCACGAGGTCGTCAAGGACTATCCGGGCGGCGTGCAGGCGCTGCGCGGGGTGAGCCTGAGCGTGAACGAGGGCGAGCTGTGCGCGATCATGGGGCCATCGGGCTCGGGCAAGTCGACGCTGCTCTACGTGATGGGCACGCTCGAGCGCGCGAGCAGCGGGATCGTGCGCATCGCCGGGATTGACGTAAGCGGCGCATCAGAGCGCAGGTTGGCGTCGCTTCGCGCGCGCAGGATCGGCTTCGTCTTTCAGCAGTTCCATCTGCTCGAGGCGCATACCGCGCTCGACAACGTCGCCGACGGGCTCCTGTACACGGGCATTGCAGCCCGAGAGCGACGCCAAGCGGCGCACGACGCACTCGTCCGCGTGGGCCTCGCGCACCGGGCCCACCATCTCGCCGCGTTGCTTTCCGGCGGCGAGCGCCAGCGCGTGGCGATCGCACGAGCTCTCGTCAGCTCGCCGGCGATCGTGCTGGCGGATGAGCCCACGGGCAACCTCGACACCGCCACCGGCAAAGAGATCCTTGAGCTGCTGCGGGCGCTGAATGTGCGTGGAACGACCGTCCTCGTGATCACGCACGACAGGGAGATTGCATCGACGCTCCCGCGGCGCCTTGAGATGCGCGACGGCGCTCTGATAAGCGACCGCCTGCTCGCCGTCGGACGATGAGCTCCGTCGCGGCAACGAGCGCCCGGACGGCGCCTGCAGAGCTCGCGCGCAGCCGCCTGCTGCCGCTGGACGTCCTCCGCGTCGCGAGCGTCGGCCTGCGCTCGCGCCCGCTTCGCGCAGCGCTCTCAGCGCTCGGCGTCGCGATCGGCATAGGCGCGATGGTCGCCGTGCTCGGGATCTCCGAATCGAGCAAAGCCGGGCTCGTCGCAGAGCTCGACAAGCTGGGGACGAACCTGCTCACGGTCACGCCCGGGCAGACCGTCTTCGGCCAGGACGCGCAGCTGCCAGAAGCGGCCGCGCGGGCCGTTCGCAACCTGAGCAGCGTCCGCACCGCCGCCGCGGTCACGACCGTGCAGTCCGCATCGGCCAGACGCAGTCCCTACATCGAAGCCGCCGAAACGAGCGGGATAACCGTCGACGCCGCTGACCTCGGGCTGCTGGCGACGCTCGGCGGCAGCGTCGAGGAGGGCCACTACCTCGATGCAGCCAGCGAGCGCTACCCGATCGTGGTACTGGGCGCCGTCGCGGCCCAGCGTCTGGGTGTGAACGCGCTCAGCGTTCGCCGGCAGCCCGTGCAGGTGTACCTCGGCGAAAGGTGGTTCACCGTTGCAGGCGTGCTCTCTGCGCTGCCGCTCGCGCCCGAGATCGATCGCGCTGCGCTGATCGGCTACCCGATCGCCCACCGGCTGTTCGGCACGACGCGCAGCGCGACGACGCTGTACGTGCGCGCCGACCCCGACCACGTCACCCAAGCCTCAGAACTGCTGGCGGCGGCCGCCGACCCCGAGAACCCCGAACAAGCGCAGATCAGCCGCCCGTCGAGCGCACTGCAGGCTCGCGCGGAGGCCCAGGGAGCGCTCACGGCGCTGTTCCTCGGACTGGGGGCCGTGGCGCTGCTTGTAGGGGGAGTGGGGATCGCGAACGTGATGGTCATCTCCGTGCTCGAGCGGCGCCCCGAGATCGGACTGCGCTGCTCGCTCGGGGCCACGCGCGCGCATATAGCGGCGCAGTTCCTGGGGGAGTCCGTGCTCCTGTCGCTGCTCGGCGGGGCCGCGGGTATCGCCCTGGGCGCCGCCGCGACGGCCGCATACGCCGCGCTCCAGAGCTGGATGCTCGTGGTCCCCGTCTCCTCCGTCGCAGGCGCCATCGCCATCGCGCTCGCACTCGGCGCGCTCGCAGGCTGCTATCCGGCCGCGCGCGCCGCGCGGCTGGCTCCCGCCGCGGCGCTGCGCAGCGTCTAGCGGCCCGCCGCCCTCAGAGCCTGCGTGCGCGCGGTCGCGGCAGCGCTCGCGTTGCGGCCGGTGCCTGAGGCGCGGCGCGGGCTTGCGCGGGATTGCCTCCCATCACAGCCCCAGCGAGCGTCCGATGATCTCCTTCATGATCTCGTTTGTGCCGCCGTAGATACGTGTCACGCGCGCATCGGCGAAGGCGCGCGCGATCGGGTACTCGAGCATGTAGCCGTAGCCGCCGTGGAGCTGCAGGCAGCGATCGAGCACCCGGCCCTGCACCTCCGTGCACCACCACTTGGCCATAGCCGCGTCCTCTGGTTCCAGGTCGCCGGCGTCGAGCGCCTGTGCGCAGCGGTCGATGAACGCGCGCGCGATGTCGGTCTCGGTGCGCAGCTCGGCGAGCGTGAAGCGCGAGTTCTGAAAGGACCCGATCGGCTGGCCGAAGGCGTGGCGCTCGCGCACGTACTCGAGCGTCCACTCGAGCGCCGCCTCGCAGGCCGCGACGGCCGAGGCCGCGATCGACAGGCGCTCCTGAGGGAGGTTGCTGACCAGGTAGCGAAAGCCCTCGCCCTCCTCGCCGAGCAGGTTCTCCGCGGGCACGCGCGCGTCGGCGAAGGACAGCTCGGCCGTGTCCTGCGCGTGCTGACCGATCTTCTCGAGCTTGCGCGAGCGCGAGAACCCCTCCGTGCCGCGCTCCACGACGATCAGGCTGATGCCGCGGTGGCGCTCGGCCGGATCGGTCTTGGCCGCGACGATCACGAGATCGGCGTTGATCCCGTTGGTGATGAACGTCTTCGTCCCGTTGAGCACGTAGTGCTCGCCGTCGCGGATCGCGCGCGTGCTCATGCCGGCCAGATCTGAGCCGATGCCCGGCTCGGTCATGGCGATGGCCGTGATCAGCTCGCCCGAGGCGATCCCGCCGAGCCAGCGCTCGCGCTGCTGCTCGGTGCAGTAACTCAGGAAATAGGGCAGGCAGATGTCGTTCTGGAGAGTGATGCCGAGGCCGAAGCTCCCCACGCCCGCGTACTGCGCCTCCTCGCCGACGATCAGGTTGAAGCGGAAATCCTGCACGCCCGCGCCGCCATAGCGCTCGGGCACGGCCATGCCGAGGAAGCCTCCGCGGCCCGCGAGGGCGAAGACCTCGCGCGGGATGATGCCCTCGCGCTCCCACTCGCCGTAGCGGCCCGCGTCGCCCACCACCTCGCGCTCGAGGAAAGTGCGATAGCTCTCACGGAAGTCTTCGTGCACGTCCTCGAACAGCGTTCGTCGCATCGCCACGGACCCTATCTGGCGGGCTGATTTCGCGGCCGCGCAGGGGCGCGTGGCGCATTTGGCAGGAGTGCGAGGCGGCGGCGTCGAAAACTGCGCCCATGAAACGAGCGGCCGCACCCACCACCGACCGGCCCGAAGGCGGGACGGCGGCACGCGGCGCGACAGGTGCGCATCAGAGCCTCTCCAAGTACATCCGCGCACGCTTCGACGAGTGCTCTCGCTCGCAAAAGGACGTCGCGCAATACATCGTCGATCACCTCGACGAGGCCGCCTTCCAGACCGCCGAGGAGCTCGCGCGCCGCGCCAACACCTCGAGCTCGACCGTCGTGCGCTTCTCTCAGGCGCTCGGCTTCGAGGGCTTTCCCGAGCTGCAGGCAGCCGCGCGCGAGGAATACCGCCGCGTGCACGCCTCCCCCGCGTCATCCGACGCCGCCGCCAGCGGCTCGGGACCGCTGTTCTCGCTCGATCAGAACGAGTTCGAGACCGCGCTCGCCGCCGATCACCTCAACGTCGAGGAGACCGCTCGCAAGATCTCGCGCAGCTCCGTCGAAGCTCTCGTGCAGGCCATCATCGCCGCCGAGAAGGTGCTCGTCGCCGGCACCGACCAGATGGCCTTCTTCGCGAGCTACCTGCGGCACCTGCTGATGCTGCTCGACCTGCGCGTCGACGTCGTCGCAAGCCCCTCGCAGGAGGCTCTGAGCCGCCTCGGGCGCATCGACGAGAACACGCTCGTCATAGGCCTCTCCGCCGGGCGCCCGCATCCGCTGGTCGTGCGCGCGATGAAGCTCGCCCGTCATCGCAAAGCACAGACCGCTGCGATCACCGACGCGACTCTCTCAGAGGTCGCAAAGCTCGCCCACATCAAGCTCTACTACTCGTCCAACAGCCCAGCCTTCGTGCGCTCGCACGCAGCGCTGCTGAGCCTCGTACAGGCGCTCGCCTACGGCGTCTACGCGCAGGACTCAGCGCAGTACGACGACCGCATCAAGGCGTTTCGGCTGAAGTGACGCTCCGCGGGTTCTCCGCCGACGGCTGGCGCCGCCGCGGAGAACCGCGTCGCGCCACCTGAGAGGCGAAACTCGCGGCCGAGCTGATGGGTGAGTGGGAGATCAGGCGCGGAGCGGTAGGCGACCTCGAGGCCGTGCTCGACCTGTGGCGCCGCTCGTGTGCCCTGCCCACCGTGACCGATGATGTGGAGTCGCTTCGCGCGCTGCTGCTCGCCGATGCAGGAGCGCTGCTCGTGGCCGAGGTGCCCGCGGAGGGGGCGTCCGCACGCGCCGCGGTGGTCGGCTCGCTGATCGCTGCCTGGAACGGCTGGCGCGGCAGCTTCTACCGGCTGGCCGTGGACCCCGATCATCGCCGGCGAGGGATCGGCAGGCGCCTCGTGCGCGAGGGCGAGAAGAGGCTGCGCGAGAGGGGGGCAGGGCGGCTCGACGCGATCGTCGCTGCTGACGAAGCAGACGCCGCCGGCTTCTGGGAGGCCCTCGGCTACGAGCGCCAGCGCGATCGCGTGCGCTTCGTGCGGAACTTCTGATCCACGGCCCCTAGCCGGGGTCAGCCAGCGGGGTGCACGCCCGTCTGGGGGCCGCTTGGGGGCGGCTAGACTGGCCCCATGCGCGACGAGGCGACGTTTCGCGTCAAGAGCGGCCTTGCGGAGATGCTCAAGGGCGGCGTGATCATGGACGTGGTGACGCCTGCTCAGGCCACGATCGCCGAGGAAGCAGGCGCAGCCGCCGTGATGGCGCTCGAGCGGGTGCCCGCCGACATCCGCCGGGACGGCGGCGTGGCGCGCATGTCCGATCCCGAGATGGTCGCCGGGATCCAGCAGGCGGTCAGCATCCCGGTGATGGCCAAGGCCCGCATCGGGCACTTCCTCGAGGCGCAGGTGCTGCAGGCGCTGGAGGTCGACTACATCGACGAGTCCGAGGTGCTGACGCCGGCAGATGAGAGCAACCACATCGACAAGTGGGCATTCAAGGTGCCGTTCGTGTGCGGCGCCACCAGCCTCGGCGAGGCGCTGAGGCGCATCGGCGAGGGCGCCGCCATGATCCGCTCCAAGGGCGAGGCCGGCACCGGAGACATCGTCGAGGCGGTCAGGCACATGCGCAGGATCACGGGTGAGATCCGCAAGCTGAGCGTGCTCGGCGAGGCGGAGCTTCCGGCGGCGGCCAAGGAGCTCGGCGCGCCGCTCGAGCTCGCGCGCGAAGTCGCGCGCTCTTCGCGCCTGCCCGTGGTGCTGTTCTGCGCGGGCGGCATCGCCACGCCTGCCGACGCCGCGTTGATGATGGCGCTGGGAGCCGAAGGCGTGTTCGTGGGTTCGGGCATCTTCAAGTCCGACGACCCGCCCGCGCGGGCACGTGCGATCGTGGAAGCGACGACGCATTGGCAGGACCCCGAGCGGGTTGCGCAGGCTTCGCGCGGGCTCGGCCGGGCGATGACGAGCCTCGAGAGCTCGAAGCTGGAGGGCGAGGAGCTGCTCGCGCAGCGCGGCTGGTAGGTAGTGGTCGCGACCATCGGCGTCCTCGCGCTTCAGGGTGGCTACGAGGCGCACGCGCGGGTCCTGCACCGACTGGGAGCAGTCGTGCTCGAGGTCCGAGTCCCGGCTCACCTGCAGGGCCTCGACGGCCTGATCATCCCCGGCGGCGAGTCCACGACGATGACGATCGGCGTCGAGCGCGAGCGTCTCGCGCAGCCCGTGCGAGCGCTCGCGCGGGCCGGGCTGCCGATGTTCGGCTCATGCGCGGGCATGATCATGCTCGACCGCGAGCACCTCGGCGTGATGGACATCGCCGTGGAGCGCAACGCGTTCGGGCGCCAGATCAACAGCTTCGAGGCCGACCTCGAGCTCGGCCCCGACAGGGAGCTCGACGGCCTTGCCGAGGGGCCTGTGCGCGCGGTGTTCATCCGGGCGCCGTGGATCGTCGAGCACGGCCCCGAGGTCGAGGTCCTGGCGCGCGTCGACGGACATCCGGTTGCCGCTCGGCAGGGCCACGTGCTGGCCGTCGCGTTCCACTCCGAGCTCGCGGACGACGATCGCCTGCACAGGCTGTTTCTCGGGTGGGCGCGCGCCTACGCGCGCGCAGGCGGAGCCTCTGAGGCAGGCGGGAGCGGCGGGCTCGCGCGCTCCAGGGCCTCCCAGCCCTGATCGCGCTTTGACTCGACCGCCTCGGCGGCCGCCCCGCCGCGCAGGCCGAACAGCCGCTTGGCCAGCAGCAGGTAGATCACGATCACGACGTTCACTACGAACGCGAGGATCTTCAGCCCGCTCGCGCGGTTGGTGATCTCGTAGACCTCGAGAGGAAGCAGCGAGCTCGTAACCAGGAACGTCAGGTACTCGGCCCAGCGTTGCTGATGCCAGAGGCCGGCCGCCTCCACGCCCTCGACCGCTGCGTATGCCAGCAGCACACCGCCCAGCAGGTGCAGGTGTGCCGAGGAGGTCGTGAAGAGGTTGTCGAGCTCATGCAGCAGGCCGTGGCGCGCGTGCGCGTGGCCGGCGACCGTGCCGCCTTGCAGGTCGGCCACCACTTTGAAGAACGTTTCGCGCAGCGTCGCGCGGTTGGCCGCGAAGACAAGCACCAGTGCGCCGAGCGCGCCCAGCACGACGAAGTGGAATCCGCGGTTGATCGCAATCAGCCGCAGCACCACCTTGTCGCGCAGCGGCTTGCCGCGCAGGGGCAGCTCGATCTCGCCGCGTGCAGGCGGGGCCGGGCGCGTGGGCGCCACCTGCGCCGCAAGCACCAGCCAGCTGTCGCAGCGCAGGCAGCGATACCAGCGCGTGCCCGCCGCGTCCTCGCGCGCGAAGATCGCGTCGACGTCGCTCAGCTCCGCGGCGTCCGTACCGACGAGCTCGTGGCCGCGAAACGCGCACAGCACCAGCTCCCAGTGAAGGCGCGGGCGAAAGCGCTTCGGCGGCTGTGTGCCGGGCGGCGCGTCGACCACCCGTCAACCGTAGTCGGCCGCGCGGCCGGACGGTCGCAGGGATGCGCGCGGGCGCGGCCTTCGGGCGGGCCCGCGGTGCGGTCGCGCCGCATCGCATCGTGAGCACGGCTGGGTCGCTGCGATCGTGGATACTGGCTTCGATGCGCATCTCGGTCGCCGCCGATGAGCTCACGGGAATCGCTCCCGCGCTCGTGGCTGAGCTCGAGCGGCGCGGCCACACGACCTTGGCCCACGGCGCGCTGAGCGGCAGCGAGCGGGACGACTGGGCGTGGGCCTCCGAGGCTGCCGCGCGCGATGTTGCAGACGGCCGCGCCGAGCAGGCGATCGTGTGCTGCTGGACCGGCACGGGGGCGGCAATCGCCGCCAACAAGGTGCCTTCGGTGCGGGCTGCACTGTGCCTCGACGCGCCCAGCGCCGAAGGCGCGCGACGCTGGAACGACGCCAACGCCCTCGCGCTGAGCCTGCGCGCTACCTCGCAGGCGGAGCTCGTCGAGATCCTAGACGGGTGGTTTGCAGCTGCCCCAAGCAATGACGCTGCCGACCGCGCGAACGTCGAGCACTTGCGGGAGATCGAGAGCGGCGGGGCTGAGCGGCCGTAGTGATCGTTCGTTCTGCGATGGGATCGCAGACCGAATCGCCACGACGGCGCGAGTCCACACTGCCGCTCGCGATACTTCGCCGCAATGTCGCATGAGAATCTGAAGGTCGTGATCGGGTCCTGGCAGGCCTACGCCGACGCCGGCCTCGACGCGATGGCGGAGTTCTGGGATGCGGATATCAACTGGCGGGCAATCGAGGGCGCCCCCGACGATGTCGGAGAGATGCGCGGAGTCGACGCAGTGCGCCGCTACGCGCAGGACTGGCTCGATACCTTCGATGAGCTAACGACCGTTCCCGAGGAGGTCCTGGACCTGGGGGATGACCGCGTGCTCGCCGTGCTGCGCGTCACCGGCCGCGCGCGGCTGAGCGGGGTGCCGACGGAGCTTAGGTATGCCGTCCTGTGCACCGTCCGGGGGGGAAGGATCGTGCGCGTGCGCGAGTACGCCGATCGAGAGCAGGCGCTGGCCGCGGCCCGAGCGGCGGGCGAGAACCCGTCGTGATCGTTCGTCGCGCGACCGGATCGCACACCGAGCGATCACGCCGGGCCGCATCGCGCTGGCGGGGCTTGCAGCGTCGCTGAGCGCGCCGCGTGAGCACGGGACGTGAGACTGCAGCCGAGCGCTGGCGAACCGGATACCCAGTGCTTACCGCCCCGGCGCGCGCGCCAAGCCGAGCGCGACCGCAGCTGAGCTTGGCGTGAGCGAGCGAGCCCCCCGACCAGTCGGGTGCGGGGAGGCGGCCGAGCATGGATATGCGTCCGTGCTGATCAATCGGTTTGCGCTCCCAGCGCAAAACGATTGATCTGGGCGGGCGTACCGCTACGCGCTCGCGAACCGCACCACGCCGTCGTGCTCGGTTTCGCTGACGCGCCCCTCGACGAGCAGCAGATCGACGTGCCCGAGGATCTCTGACAGCGTGAGGTAGGCCTGCGTGACGGCCACGTTGCCCCATAGCTCCTGCGCGAGCTCGTGCGCCGTGCGGGGGCCGGACGCGATCAGGCGCGCGATCTTCTCGGCGCGGCGGCGGTGCATGCGGAAGCGCTCCTCGATCAGCGCGACATGGTCGGTGATCGGCTCGCCGTGTCCGGGCAGCACGAGCGAGAGATCCATCTCGCGTGTTCGCTCGAGGGATTCGAGATAGGTGAGGAGTGCGCGCGGGCGAGCTTGAGCGTGCCGCCCTGTTGCCTCGGGATCGGCGTCCAGCGGCCGTGCGAGCAGCGGGTTGGAGGAGATGTGGCCGATGAGGTGGTCGGCGGCCAGCAGGATGCCGCGCGCCTCATCGAAGAAGACCGTGTCGGAGGGGCTGTGACCGGGCCGATGCAGAACCCTGAGCGTGCGCTTTGTGAACGAGAGCTGGGCGCCGTCGGCGAGCGGCCGTGTGACCTGCACCGACGACCCCCAGGCGCGGAAGCCGGCTGAGACGGCGCGCAGCGCGGTCACGATTTCTGGAGGGATGCCGTGGCGCAGCATGATCTCCTGCGCGAACTGGTCGTCGAGGTCTGTCTGGCGGCTGTAGCCCGCGAGGTATGGGGCCAACACGTCCAGCGCCGCCACCTCGGCGCCAGAGCGCCGCGCGAGGATCGAGGCCAGCCCGAAGTGGTCCATGTGCTGGTGGCTGATGACGAGCAGCTCGAGGTCCTCAACCGCGTGCCCGTGCGCAGCGAGCGCCTGCTCGAGTTCATCGAGCGCCTTGGCGGAGTTGGGGCCCGAGTCGACGAGCGTGAGCGGCTCGTCCTCGATCAGGTAGGCGTTGACGCGACCCACCTGAAAAGGAGTCGGGATCGCGAGCCGGTGGATACCGGCCTCGGCAGTCGGCTTCATGAGCGGGTCATGAGCGGATCAAGCTGAGGACCTCGTCGCGCCGGCGGACCATGTCCTCGTGGGAGATCAGCGACTCCAGGCACAGCCGCAGCAGCGGCTCGGTGTTGGAGGGGCGCACGTTGAAGTGCCAGTCCTCGTAGTCGACCGAGATCCCGTCGAGGCGGTCGAGGCGCGCGTCGGCGTAGCGGGCGGCGATCTCATCGATCTTGGCATCCTGGTCAGAGACCTCCGAGTTGATCTCGCCGGAGATGAAGTAGCGCCCGCGGTACGGCGCAAGCAGCTGCGACATCGGCCGCCCGGCGCGCGCGAGCAGCTCGAGCACGAGCAAGGCCGGGATCGTCCCCGAGTCCGCGCAGTAGAAGTCGCGGAAGTAGTAGTGGCCCGAGACCTCGCCCCCGAACAGCGAGCCCTCGGCGCGCATGCGCGTCTTGAAGAAGGCGTGCCCGACGCGGTTGCGGAACGCCACGCCCCCGGCCCGCGCGACTGTGTCCGGCACCGCGCGCGAGGCACGAACGTCGTACAGGATCGCCTCGCCGGGGTGCCGGTGCAGCAGCGACTCGGCAAGCAGAGCCGTGAGGAAGTCTCCGTCGACGAACGCGCCTCCGTCGTCGATGAAGAAGCAGCGGTCCGCATCGCCGTCCCAGGCGATGCCGAGGTCGGCGCCGCTCTCGCGGACGCGCTCGATGATCATGCGCCGGTTCTCGGGCCGGAGAGGATTGGGCTCATGCTCGGGGAAGTTCCCGTCGGGTGTCCAGAAGGTCTCGACCAGATCGAGGTTCAGGCGCTCGAGCAGCGGTCCCGCCATCGGGCCCGCCATGCCGTTGCCGCCGTCGAGCACGACCTTCAGGTGGCGCGGCGCGGCGCGCACTGCGTCGGCGTCGATGAACTTCAGAACGCTCGACTGGAACTCCTCGTAGATGTCGACTCGCTCCAGCGTTCCGCGCCGCTGTTCACGGTCGCCCGCGGCGGACTCCGAGTCATCGGTTTCGACCGCGCGACGGATGTCCTGTATTCCTTCATCGCCCGACAGCGCGATCGCGCCCTCGCGCACGAGCTTGGCGCCGGTATAGGCCTTTGGGTTGTGCGAGGCGGTGCACATCAACCCGCCGTCGAGCTCGCGCGAGCCGACCAGGTAGTAGAGCATCTCCGAGCCGACCTCCCCGATGTCGATCACGTGGGCGCCGGCGTCGAGGAGCCCCTCCGCGTAGTGCGCCGAGAGCGCCGGGGCCGAAATGCGCATATCGCGACCGAGGCCCACGCGAAGCTCGCCGGGTGGCTTGTCAGAAAGCGAAGCGAGCACGTTTGCGAACGCCCGCCCGATGCGCTGGGCGAGGGGGCCGTCCAGCTGCTCCGGGTACAGACCGCGGATGTCGTAGGCCTTGAAGATCTCAGGGGCTGCGGTGGCACTCACGCGGTAGCTCATCCTACGCGTCGGTGCGCCTCAGACGGCGCCGGGCGGCGGGCGAGAGGCGCCTTGCGTTCGTAGAATCCCGGCCATGTCGGGGCACTCCAAGTGGGCGAGCATCAAGCACAAGAAGGCCGTCGTCGACTCGCGACGCGGAGCCCAGTTCTCGAAGCTCGCGCGCGCCATCATGGTGGCCGCGCGCGACGGGGGCGGAGACCCGAGCGCTAACGCGGCGCTCGAGAACGCCGTGCGCAAGGCCAAAGAAGCGTCGATGCCCAAGGACAACATCGAGCGTGCGATCGCCAAGGGGACCGGCGCGGGCGGCGAAGCCGACGCGATCGAAGCTGTGCTGTATGAGGGCTATGGGCCGGGAGGCGTCGCGCTGCTCGTCGAGGCGCTGACCGACAACCGCAACCGCGCGAGCGCCGAGATCAGGCACGCGTTCTCCAAGAACGGTGGAAGCCTCGGCGAGCCAGGCTCGGTCGCGTACCTCTTCGACAAGAAGGGCACCATCGTCGTCGACGCCACGCGTTACTCGGAGGACGATCTGATGGTCGCGATCGAGGCGGGTGCCGAGGACATAAGCTCCGACGAGGACGCGTTCGAAGTCGTCAGCGAGCCGAGCGACTTCGCCGCTGTTCGCGGAGCGCTCGAGCGCGACGGCGTGGAGATGGACAGCGCCGAGCTGGCTTACCGACCCACGAGCCTCGTCCCCGTAGAGGAGAAGCAAGCGGCGGCCCTGGTGCGGTTGATCGAGACTCTCGAGGACCTCGACGACGTCGACGCGGTGCACGCGAACTTCGACGCTCCCGCGGAGGTGCTCGAGCGGGTGGCTGGCTAGTGGTCGAGCCCGCGAGCACAGCGGTCTCGCCGAGCGCGGAATCGATCGGCGGGTGACCGCGCAGGCGCGGGCGGCGGAGCGCCCGCCGGTGGCGATCCTGTGCGGCGGGCGGGGCACGCGCCTGCAGGAGCGCACGCAGGAGATTCCCAAGCCTCTCGTGGAGATCGGCGGGATGCCGATTCTCTGGCACGTAATACAGCTGCACGCCGTGCAGGGCTTCGCGCGCTTCATCCTCGCAACCGGCTACCGCGGGGAGCTGATCGAGCGCTTCGTCGCACAGCACTCGTGGCCCGCAGGGGTCAGCGTGGAGTGCGTCGAGACCGGCGCAGACACCCCCACGGGCGGCCGGCTCAAGCTGCTCGAGCCGCTCCTGCCCGCGGGGACGTTCTGCGCCACCTACGCCGACGGGGTCGCCGACATCGATCTCGCGCGGCTGCTCCGCTACCACTCTGCTCACGGCGCCCTGGCGACGATGACGGTGGTGCGCCCCGATCTCCAGTACGGCGTCGCAGAGCTGCACGACGACGGGTCGGTCGTCTCCTTCCAGGAGAAGCCCCGCTCGGAGCACTGGATCAATGGCGGCTTCTTCTGCTTTCAGCCAGGCGTGCTCGCCTACCTGGAGCCCGACAGCGTGCTCGAGCGCGCGCCGCTTCAGCGACTCGCATCCGAGGGCCAGCTGCGCGGCCACCGGCACGAAGGCTTCTGGGACTGCATGGACACCTACAAGGACGCCGTCGTGCTCAACGACCTGTGGGCCTCGGGGCGCGCGCCGTGGCGGACGTGGTAGCTGAAGCGCGGTGATCCCCGAGCAGATCGAGCCGGGCCTGCTGCGCTGGCGCGCGCCCCATCCAGACTGGAAGCCCGATGCCCTACCCGGCAGCGCCGAGGACTGGGAGCAGGAGGTCGGCTGCGTGCTCTTCGAAGCCCCCGACACCGTCGTGCTGATCGACCCGCTGCTCCCCGTCGAGGGACGAGAGCAGTTCCTCGCCCGGCTCGATCAGCGCGTCGCCGGCCGGCCCGTCAGCATCCTCACGACGATCCGCTGGCACCGCCGCGATCGCGCGATCCTGGCCGAGCGCTACGGGCCCGACAGCTCCCGCGCTTGGAACACGATTCCCCCGGGAGTGGAGCAGCGCCCGCTGCGCGGCGCCGGGGAGACCCTGTTCTGGCTGCCTTCGGCGCAGGCGCTCGTGGCGGGAGACCGGCTGATCGGCGCTCCGGGCGGGGCGCTGGCGCTGTGCCCCGAGAGCTGGCTCCGCGGGGTGCGCGTCGATCGCGCGGGGCTCGCCGCGCTGCTTCTCCCGCTCGTGACGTTGCCGATCCGTCACGTGCTGCCCTCGCATGGCGAGCCCGCGCTCGGCAACGGCCGTGCGGCCCTGCAAGCGGCGGTCGAAGAGGCCGCCGGGCCGCAGCCGGCCGGGCGGAACAATGGCTCCACAGGTCGCCCCGCGCGCCGCGCCCTACTGCGGCGGCGCAGACAGCCGCCGCGCCCTGAATAGCGGCACGGAGCCCCGAATGCCGCGCAGGCGACGCTCGCCCGCATACGACCAGCGGTAGTCCTCGCGGGCCGCTTCGTGCAGCTCGCGCTCGGCCAGCAGGCTCCCGGGCCGCGCGACCGCGGTCACGCGACTGGCGAGGTTTACCGGACGCCCGAACCAGTCGCCGGCCCGCGGCACGGCGCGGCCGAGCGCCGCGCCCGCGCGCAGCTGTGGAAAGTGTTCGCCCTCGGAGTCAGCCCCGTCGATCAGCTCGAGCGCGGCGTCCAGCAGCGGCGCGGCCTCAGAGGCGGCGAGCATGGCGGCGTCGCCGATCGTCTTCACGAGGCGCACGGGTGGGCGCGCGACCTCGGTCGCGAGCGCCTCCAGGCGCACGGCGAGCTGTCCCAGCTCCTCGGGCGGAACCTCCTCGCCGAGCCTGGTGAAGCCGACGAGGTCAGCGAAGCAGACGGCGACTTCGCGCGAGCCCGGCAGGCGGCCGCCGCTACGCTCCATCGCGCTGATGACCTCGCTCTGCGCAGCGTGGCGAAGGTGCAGGGTGAGCGAGTTGGCAAGCAGGGGCGCGACCAGCGGATGCAGCTGCGCGACGGACTGCGCGTAGCGCAGCGCGAGGTCGTACTCGCTGATGCCCGGCTCGAGCGCCCGCTTCAGCGGGAACTGGCGCAGGCTCTCGGCGACCTGTGAGAGTGCGCGTCCGAGGACGCGCACGAGCTCGAGCGTCTCCTCATCGGAGACGCCGGCCTCGCGCCCGACCTGGATCAATCCCGCGGCCTGCAGCTCGATGTCGCTGTAGACAGGTTCCTCTTTGTCGGCGATGGGCAGGCCCATGGCGCGTCGCACTGCGACCAGGAAGTCGAGCTCCACGCCGCTGAGCTCGGCGATCTGCGCCAGCGTGTAGCGCTCCTCGCCGGCGATCACCCGGTCTGCCGGCACGAACATCAGCGTCCCGTTGGCGGTCGCACGCCGCAGCTCCTCGAGCGGCACGCCGTCGGCGCTGAAACGCTCGAGCAGCGAAAGGCGCTCTTCGCGCTCCTTGCCCTCCAGGCCGTCGAGAAGCCCCTCTGCCGCGAAATCGATCCGCTCGGCGCTCATGCCCGAAGCAGCCTAGGCCACCGCGTCGGCCCTCGGTCCCGTCGGCGCCGGCGCCGACGGCTCGCGCCGAGGGCACCCTGAAGGGCACAGGCAGGCAGGCGTCCGGCGGCAGGCGCAGAATCCCAGCACATGGTCGTCTTGGGTGTGGATCCCGGTGTCGCCAACACGGGCTACGGCGTCGTCGCACGCCGGGCTGCGCGGCTCGTGGCTCTGGACGGCGGCGTCATCCGCACCCCGGCCGGCGCGGCGCCCGAGCGCCGGCTCGCCGACATTCATGCGCAGCTGGATGAGCTGATCGGCTGCTACGAGCCGGAAGCGATGGCGCTCGAGGAGCTCTACTTCGGCCAGAACGCGCGCACGGCGTTCGCGGTCGGGCACGCTCGTGGCGCGGCCATGCTCGCGGCGGGGCAGCGAGGCCTGCCGTGCAGCGGCTACACGCCGCAGCAGGTCAAGGGAGCGGTATGCGGCAGCGGGCGAGCACCCAAGGACCAGGTCGCGCGAATGGTCACGGCGCTGCTTGGCCTGGAGCGCACGCCGGATTCCGATCACGCCGCCGACGCCCTGGCCGTGGCCATCTGCCACGTCAACTGCGCCCCGCTGTCGGCGGCGCTTGCGCGAGTGGCACGATGATCGCGCTGCTGCGCGGCGAGGTGGCTGTGCGCCGGAGCGACCACGTGGTGGTGCTGTGCGGCGACGTCGGCTACCGCGCGTCGGTCTCGGCCGAGACCCTACGCCACGTGCCGCCGGTGGGCGAGCAGGTGACACTGCACGCGCACCTGATCGCGCGCGAGGACGCGCTGACGCTGTATGGGTTTCACTCCGAGCACGAGCGCGAGCTGTTCCTGATGCTGATCTCGGTGCAGGCGGTCGGCCCCAAGGTCGCGCTCGCCGTGCTCTCGGGCGGCTCGCCGCGAGACCTGACCGCGGCCATCGCCGCCGGCGACGCGGTGCGCTTTCAGGCGGTGCCCGGGATCGGCAAGCGCACGGCCGAGCGCATCATCGTCGAGCTGCGCGAGAAGGTCGTCGTGGACGGTGTCGAGAACGTCCGCGCGCCGATCGCGGCGCGCCGCGGCAAGCGTGAGGAGGGCTCTGAGGTGCGAGAACTCGCACGCGCCGGACTGCTCGAGCTCGGATATGCGCCGGCGGAGGCCGATGCGCTGCTCGGCGAGGCCCAAGGTGAGAGTGCCGATCAGCTGATCTCCGACGCGCTGCGCGGTGCGCACGCGGAAGCATGAGCAACGAGACCGCGCGTGTGCAGACGCCCTACCTCGTCCCCGAGGACGAGCTCGATCGCTCGCTGCGCCCGCGACGGATGGGAGACTTCGTGGGCCAACAGACCCTGCGCGAGCAGCTCTCGGTGGCGCTCGAGGCCTCGCGTGCACGCGGCGAGGCGCTCGATCACGTGTTGCTCGCCGGCCCGCCGGGGCTCGGCAAGACCTCGCTCGCCCAGATCCTCGCCGCCGAGCTCGAGGTGCCTTTCGTGCAGACCGCCGGGCCTGCGCTGGAGCGCAAGGGCGACATCGCAGCCTTCCTGACAGCGCTCGAGCCGCGAAGCGTGTTCTTCGTGGACGAGATCCACCGCCTCGCACGAGCGCTCGAGGAGACCTTCTACCCCGCCATGGAGGACCACCGGCTGCCGATCACCGTCGGAGCCGGCGCCGGCGCCCGCGTGGTCACGCTCGAGCTTCCGCCGTTCACGCTTGTGGGCGCGACGACGCGCACGGGCCTCTTGACGACGCCGCTGCGGGACCGCTTCGGTATCCAGGCGCGGCTCGAGCCCTACTCCACCTCCGAGCTCGCGGCGATCGTCAGGCGCTCGGCGAGCATTCTCCAGATCGGCCTCGACGAGGCTGGCGCGCTCGCGATCGCGGCGCGCAGCAGGGGCACGCCGCGGGTTGCAAACCGCCTCCTCAAGCGCGTGCGCGACTTCGCCGAGGTGCGCATGGAGGGGATCGTCACGGCCGAGGCGGCGAGCGCGGCGCTCGAGCTTCTCGAGGTGGACGAGCGCGGCCTGGACCGGCTCGACCGCGAGATCCTGCACGCCATCTGCGCCAAGTTCGAAGGGGGTCCCGTTGGGCTATCGACGCTCGCCGTGGCGGTCGGGGAGGAGCGGGACACGATCGAGGACGTGTACGAGCCGTACCTGCTCAAGGAGGGGCTGATCAAGCGCACGCCGCGAGGACGCGCGGCGACCGCCGCCGCCTTCGAGCATCTCGGGCTCGAGCCCCCCAAGCGGGCGGAGGCGGCGCTGTTCTGAGCCCACCCGCGCTGGCGTGCATGGGGTGGCGAGGACGGGACCGCGCGGATCGAAGCGTGCTCGCGCTCGGCCTCGTAGTCTGTAAGCGATCATGGCCCACCCCTTCATCTGCCCCAACTGTGGCCACCGCACGAGCGAGCTGGACCGCAACGTCGCCTTCACGGGACAGCGCAAGGGCTGCGAAAGGTGCGGGTTCGCGTTTCTGTTTGAACTGCTCGACGACTACTATCCGGCGCCCGACGCCGCCTTCTTCGTGTGCGACGGCGAGGGTCGCGTGACCGGCTGCGGGAAGAACGCGTTCGCGTTCACGGGCCTCGAGGAGGAAGACGTGATCGGCCGGCCGGTGGCGGAGGTGCTCGGGCTCGAGTTTGCCAACGGCGATGATCCCGTCGGCAAGGTGCTCGAGTGGGGTGTGCGCGCGCTGGAGGTGCCGGTGCGGGTGAGTGGAGCACGTGACGTCGCCGCGGGCGCCCTGGCCGACATGTTCCCCGATTACGACGACGACGGCGGGCTGCTGCTCGTGCTGACGCCGGAGAAGTAGGCGCGCGAGAGCGATGGCAGACCGGCGGCGCAACTTCCTCATCCTGTTGCTCGTCGCGGGCCTGATCGCGGGCTCGGCAGCCGCGATCGCGTTCAAGAAAACTCGCCTCGGCCTCGACCTGAAGGGCGGCGTGCAGCTCGTGTACGAGGGCAAGCCGACCGCGCAGTCAAAGGTGAACGCCGCCTCGCTGAACCGGGCGATCGACATCATGCGCAAACGGGTCGACAAGCTCGGCGTCGCCCAGCCCGAAATCCAGCTCAGCGGCATCAACGAAATCACCGTCGCGCTGCCAGGCGTCGGCAACGTCCACAGGGCCCAGGAACAGGTGGGCAAGACGGCGCAGCTGTACTTCTACGACTGGGAGCCGAACGTGATCGGCCCCGCGGGCAAGCCCGCGCCCGGCGAAGGCACCGTCACCGGCGACTCGACGATCACCGGCGCGGGCGGCGTGACGGCCGGCCTGCCCGAGTACCAGGCGGTGCTGCGCGCGGCAAAGCGCCCGGCGATCATCAGAAAGAACGACACGACGCTGTCGATCGGCTGCACGCCCAAGCAGGAACACGCTTGCATCTACGGCACCTGGTACCTGCTCGACAGCAAGGGCGAACGCGTGCTGCGTGGCCCGGAGGAAACCGAAGGAAACCTCTACGCCGACAACTACAAGCCCCCGCCCGGCGCGGTCGTCAAGGCGGTGCGCGTCAACCCGGGCACGGTGCTCGTCCAGGCCCTGGCGGCGACCAACGGCCAGGGCAAGGTCACGAATCCATCGCCCAACAGCTGGTACGTGTTCAACGACAACCCGGTGCTGACCGGCGCGGACATCACCCACCCGCAGCAGGGCTTCGACGAAGGGGCAGGCGGGAACGGCCAGCCGAATGTCAACTTCGGCTTCACCTCGCACGGCCGGGGAGTGTTCGAAAGGGTGACCAAGGACATCGCTCACCGCGGCCAGGAAGCCCAGCTGCCCGGCGTGGGCAAGGAAGCCGCGCTGCAGCACTTCGCCGTCGCGCTTGACGGCCAGCTGATCACGGCGCCGTCGATCGACTACACGCGCTACCCGGAAGGCATCGACAGCGCGAACGGATCGGAGATCTCGGGCGGCTTCACGATCACCTCGGCCCAGAACCTGGCCGACGAGCTGCAGTCGGGCGCGCTTCCAATCAAGCTGGTGCTGATATCCCGCTCGCAGGTCTCGGCCACGCTCGGCAAACAGGCGCTCAACCAGGGACTCGTCGCGGGCCTTGCCGGCTTTGCGGTCGTGTGCATGTTCCTGCTGGTCTTCTATCGAGTCCTCGGCCTGATCGCGGTCGGCGGCCTGGTCATCTACGCGGCCTACTTCTTCGCGATGATCAAGCTCATCCCGATCACGCTCACGCTGCCCGGGATCGCCGGCCTGATCCTCACGATCGGCGTCGCCGCGGACGCGAACATCGTGATCTTCGAGCGCGTGAAGGAGGAGATCCGCGGCGGACGCTCGATCATCTCGGGCATCGCCACCGGCTACCGGCGCGGCTTCGCCGCGATCGTGGACGCCAACGTCGTCACGTTCATGACGGCCTTCATCCTGTTCGCGCTCGCCACCGCCGAAGTCAAGGGGTTCGCGTTCACGCTCGGGATCGGCACGCTCGTCTCGCTGTTCACCGCCGTGCTGGCCACGCAGGCGGCGTTGGGAGCGATGAGCCGCTCGAGGATCGTCTCGCGGCCCTCCGCGCTGGGCGCCGGGGCGCGCCGGGTGGGCTGGAGGTTCGACTTCATGGGCGCCTCCAAGTGGTTCTTCTCGCTGTCGGGCACGATCCTCTTGGTGGGCGCGCTCGCGATCGGCGGCAAAGGGCTCAACTTCGGCATCGACTTCCGCTCGGGCACGCGCATCCAGACGGCGTTCGTGAAGCCGGCCACCGAGAGCCAGCTGGCCGCGGTGATGCGCTCGGTGGGCGAGCACGACGCCCACATACAGAAGATCAAAAGCAAAAACGTCGGCGGCGCTGGGTACCAGATCTCGACCAAAACGCTCGGGCCGAAAGCGGTCCAGAAGGTGGAACAGGTTCTGGGCGAACGCTTCGGCACCAGGAACTTCAGCTCGAAATCGATCGGTCCGACGTTCGGCAAAACGGTGGCGCGCAGCGCGGTGATCGCGATCATCGCCTCGCTGCTGGTGATCTCGGCATACATCGCTCTGCGCTTCGAGTGGAAGTACGCGGTGCCGGTGCTGATCGCCCTGATGCACGACCTCCTGATCACATCCGGCGTGTACTCGCTCACCGGCCGCGAAGTGACAGCCGCCACGGTGGCCGCCCTGCTGACAATCCTCGGGTACTCGCTGTACGACACGATCATCGTGTTCGACCGCGTGCGCGAGAGCGTGCCGCGCATGCCGCGCGCGGCCTTCTCGCAGATCGTCAACCGCTCGATGTCGGAGGTCCTCACGCGTTCGCTCGCCACGAGCTTCTGCACGCTGCTGCCCGTCGCCGCGCTGTTCCTGTTCGGCGGGGAAACGCTCAAGGACTTCGCATTCGCGCTGATCATCGGGATCGCCTCGGGCGCCTACTCCTCGATCTTCATCGCCTCGCCGGTGCTCACGCACTGGAAGGAGCGCGAGGGCGGCTACCGCAGCCGGCGCTCGCGTATCACGCGCGAACTCGGCTACGTACCGGCCTATGCGACGACGGCGACGGGTGAGCCGATGGACGTCGAGCCCGAACGCAAGCGCAGCCGCACTCGGCGCGGGAGCTTGCTCGCGCCCCAGCAACCGGGCCAGCAGATCTCGCACGAAGAGTTCCAAGAGCTGGTCCGCGATCTCGACGTCGAGAAGCCATCCGTGGGCGTCGACGGCGAGGCCGCCGCGCGCAGCGGGCGGAGCGCTCGCGCCTCGCAGGGCGGCGGCGTCGCCGCTCGCGCGGCGGAGGAGGCTGCCCGCGAGCAGCAGCGGAGTCCTGATCCCGCGGCCGACCTCACCCCCGAGGACCTGGTGCTCAAGGACGAGCCCAAACGGCGCGAGAAGCGCCGGCGTCCGCGCAACCGCAGACATGGCAGGTCGCGCTGATGGGGATGCTCGCGTGGGTAATCATGGGGCTCGCGATCTGGCACTTCACGATCTTCTTGCCCGATCGCTTCTGGGGAGGCATCGTGGGCGCCTTCGTGGGCTCGCTCGTGGGCGCGATCGTGGTGGGCCTGATCATCTACGCGGTGAAGGTGTCCGAGCTTCGCGTCCCGGGCGAGAAGGCGACCGACATCGGCGTGGTGCTGTACGCGATCCCAGGGGCCCTGCTCGGGATCGCCCTCGTCTATTTCGAGGGCGTCCGGCGCGAACGCGCGGAGCGCGCGCACGCCGAGCGCCTTTGAGCGGCTGCTGAAGGCGCAAGCACGCTGGCCGCGCCCGCCTCGCGGGTGGGCGCCGCGACACCGCGCGCGCGGACGCCAGGTCTGGAGCGGCGCCCGCCGCGGGGCTGAGCGCGCCTGGAGGGCCGCGAAGTTCCGTCACACGGCGCCCGTAGTGTGGCGGCGCATGGAGGCCTACCGGCTCGAGATCCCGGACTGTCCCGCCGATGCCGTTCGGCGTCTCGAGCGAGAGCTCGCTGTGAGCGAGCCGCTGGCGCAGGTGCTGGTGCGGCGCGGTCTCGGCGAGGCTGCGCTCGCGCGCAGCTTCCTCGCCGCCTCCGAGCTTCACCCAGCGAGCGCGTTCGCGGGCATCGACGCTGCGGTAGATCGGATCCTCGAGCATGTTCGCCGCGGGCGGCGGATCACTGTTCATGGCGACTACGACGTCGACGGTGTGTGTGCGACTGCCGTGCTCGTTCGCACGCTGCGAGCACTTGGGGCCGATGTCGACTCGTTCCTGCCCGACCGCGCGGGTGACGGCTACGGCCTCAGCGAGAGCACGGTGCGCGCGCTGGCCGCTCGCGGCACGCGACTGTTGCTGACGGCCGATTGCGCGATCACCGCGGTGCGCGAGACGGCGCTCGCGCGCCAGCTCGGCATGGAGGTCGTGGTCTCAGACCACCACGCCCCGCGCGCGGATGGCGCCCTCCCGGATGTGCCGATCGTCCATCCCGCGGTTTGCGGCTATCCGTGCCCCGAGCTGTGTGCGACGGCCGTCGCCTACAAGCTGGCCTCGGCCGTCCTTCAGGCGAGCGGCGGGCCACAGCAGGAGCCGGAGGAGGATCTCGACCTCGTCGCCCTTGCGACGATCGCCGATGTCGTCCCGTTGCGCGGAGAGAACCGCAGCCTCGCGCGACGCGGGCTGAGAGCGCTCGCGCGGACGCGCAAGCCCGGCCTGCGCGCCCTGATGGCGGTCTCGCGCGTCGATCCGGGCATGCTCAACGAGCGATCGGTCGCCTTCGCGCTGGGCCCGCGCCTGAACGCGGCCGGCCGCATGCACCGCGCCGACGCGGGCCTGGAGCTGATCCTCACTGGGGAGCGGGCCCGCGCCGCGCAGATCGCCGAGGAGCTCGACAGGGCCAACAGCGAGCGCCGGCTCGTCGAGCGCCAGATTCGCTTCGCCGCCGAGGAGCAGATCGCGGCCCTCGGCGATCGCGGAGCGTATGTGCTCGCCGCCGAGGGATGGCACGCCGGCGTGATCGGCATCGTCGCCGCGCGCCTGGCCGAGCGCCATCACCGTCCCGTGGTGATGATCTCGCTGCAGAACGGGCGCGGCAAGGGCTCCGGTCGCAGCATCGAGGGATTCGACCTGCTTGCCGGTCTGAGCGCCTGCGCGCAGCAGCTGCTGCGGTATGGAGGGCACCGCGCGGCGGCGGGGCTCGAGATCGAGGACGCCCGCGTGCAGGAGTTCGCGGCCGCGCTCAACGACCATGCCGCAAGCGTCATGCGTCCCGAGGACGCGGTCGCGGTCGAGCGGGTCGATGCGATCGTCCGCGGCGGCGAGCTGGGCATGGAGCTCGCCGAGGAACTGCAGATGCTCGCGCCCTTCGGGCGCGGTAACCCAGGGGTCTCGCTGCTGGTCGAGGATGCGAGGTTCCGTGACGGCAGGCCGATGGGGGATGGAAAGCATGTGCGCTTCACGGTCGAGTCCTGCGGCGCGCGTGCCCGCGCCGTCGCCTTCGGGACCGGCGGGCGGCTTCCGGTCGGCGACGGCGCCCCGGCTGAGGCGACGTTCACTCTCGAGGTGAACGAGTGGAACGGCGTCAGCGAGCCGCGCTTGGTGCTGCGCCGCGCCCGGCCCGCTGCGAGCCACGGCGGCATCGAGGATGCCGCTCCTGCCGCGGAGCGCGGCGACGCGGAGGAGCTGGTGCTCTTCGCGCTCGACTGATCTCGGCTTGGATCCGCCTTGGCGTTTCCCTACCCTTTTGACATGGCCGCCGACGAGTCCTCGAGCACGCAGAGCGCACACCCGCGGCAAGCTGCCGCTCTCGGCCAGCTCGAAGGCGAGGGGCACGACGCAGGCGTGCTGGAAGCCCCCGCCGCGGAGGCGGAGCGCCGACGTGCGGCGCAGGCGCGCCTCGATCTGAGCGAGCCCGAGCGGCGCCTGCTCGCCGATCTGTTCGCGATCGTCTCCGAGCACGCCTCAGACGGCGCGGTGGAGATCGATCGCGGGCGCGTTCAGGAGGCGTTCACGTTTGCCTGCAAGCACCACGCCGCTCAGCTGCGCAAGTCGGGCGAGGACTTCATCGTGCACCCGGTCGGCGTCGCACGCATCTGCGCGAGCATGCAGCTCGACACCGAGACGCTGTGTGCGGCCCTGCTACACGACACGGTCGAGGACACCGGCGCGTCGATCGAGCAGGTGCAAGAGCACTTCGGCAAGGAGATCGCGGGGATCGTAGACGGCGTCACCAAGCTGACGGGCATCACCTTCCAGTCGCACGACGAGGCTCAGGTCGAGAACTACCGCAAGATGGTGATGGCGATGGCCGACGATCCGCGCGTCATCCTGATCAAGCTCGCGGACCGTCTTCACAACATGCGCACGATCGATGCGCTGCCCAAGCAGAAGCAGATCGACAAGGCGCGCGAGACGCTCGACATATACGCGCCGCTCGCCCACCGCCTTGGCATCCACGCGATCAAGTGGGAGCTGGAGGACCTCGCCTTCGCGACGCTGCACCCGCGCAAGTACCAGGAGATCAAGGGACTGGTGGCCCAGCAGCGAGCCGACCGCGAGGGGTTCGTGAGCCAGGCGGGTGAGTACCTGACGAGCGAGCTCTCAAAGCTCGGGATCGAAGCCCAGATAGCGGGGCGCGCCAAGCACTTCTACTCGATCTACTCGAAGATGACCAAGAAGGGCCGCGAGTTCAACGAGATCTACGACCTCACCGCGATGCGCGTGATCGTGGACTCGCTGAAGGACTGTTACGGCGCTGTCGGCGTGATCCACTCGCTGTGGAAGCCGCTGCCTGGACGCTTCAAGGACTTCGTCGCGATGCCCAAGCTCAACATGTACCAGTCGCTGCACACGACCGTGATCGGCCCCGAGGGGCGCCCGCTGGAGATTCAGATCCGCACGCACGACATGCACCGCATGGCCGAGTTCGGCGTTGCTGCGCACTGGGTCTACAAGCAGCGGCCCGACGGGGAGCGCGCGGAGGCTGCCGGCTGGGAGGGGGCCGGCGAGGACGCCAAGCTCAACTGGCTGCGCTCGATGCTCGACTGGCAGAAGGACCTCTCCGACCCCGGAGAGTTCATGGAGACCTTCCGCGCGGACCTGGTCGAGGACGAGGTCTACGTGTTCACGCCCCGCGGCGAGGTCAAGTCGCTGGCGGCGGGCGCGACGCCTCTGGACTTCGCCTACGAGGTACACACGGAGATCGGCCACCGCTGCGTGGGGGCGCGCGTGAACGGCAAGATCGTGCCGCTGCACTACGAGCTTCGCTCGGGCGACATCGTCGAGATCCTCACCTCCAAGCGTGAGCGCGGGCCCTCGCGCGACTGGCTGGCGATGGTCAAGACCACGCGCGCGCGCAACAAGATCAAGCAGTGGTTCAAGGCCGAGTCGCGCCAGGACACGGAGCACACAGGTCGCGACCTGCTGCAGGCGCACCTGCGTAAACAGGGACTGCCGGCCCAGAAGATCACTGGCTCGGCGCTGCTCGCCGACGTGATCCGCGAGGTCGGCTACCGCAAGGCCGACGACTTCTACATCGCGCTCGGCGCCGCCAAGGTGTCGCCGAAGCTCGTCGTGAGCAAGGTGATGCAGCGCCTCAAGCAGGGCGAGGCGGCCGACGGCGAGGGTAGCGCCGCCGACATGCTGCGCGTCGGACGCACGCGCCGGGCAGCCACCAAGTCCTCGGGTCAGTATGGGATCAAGGTCGACGGCGTCGATGACGTCATGCTGCGCCTGGCCAAGTGCTGTCGGCCGGTGCCTGGGGACGAGATCGTCGGCTACATCTCGCTGGGACGCGGGATCACGATCCACCGTCAGGACTGCCCCAACACGGCACTGCTGCGCAAGGATCCCGAGCGTTTCACGCGCGTCTCCTGGGACGGCGAGCTTTCGACGGCGTTCGTCGTCGAGATCCAGGTGGATGCGTGGGACCGACACCGCCTGCTCGAGGACCTCTCGCGGGCGTTCTCCGAGTCGGGCGCGAACATCGTCGAAGCGCGTTGCCTGTCGACCCCGCCGATGGTCAAGAATCGCTTCGTTGTGGAGGTTGCCGACTCGCACACCCTGAAGGGCGCGATCACGCGCCTGCGCAACATCGACTCGGTGTTCGACGCCTACCGCGTCACGCCGGGGGCGGGCGCGTAGCGCTCCGAGCAAGAGCGCTCGCGTGCGGCACCCGCGGCGCCAGTGTTGCTAGGAGACGACGGTCAGCGCCGCCGGCAGGATCGAGTAGCGCGCCTCGTCCACCTCGCCGACGTAGTCGCCGTCGACCTGCAACGGCAGCGCGCGTCCGTCGCTCGTCTGCACGCGCAGCTCGGTGATCCCGTTCACCCCTGTCACCTGGCCGTGGCGCAGCAGGCGCGCACGCGGCGAGAAGGCGCGCCAGCCCAGGAGCGGCATGTCCAGCACCGTCGCGCGGTGCAGCACCGCGCAAGCGAGCGAGCCCGACTGGAGCGTGGCGCCCTCTGCGACCTCGATCGGCCGGTTGCGGAAGTAGGTGAAGGGCGAGCCGTTCTGGACGATCGTCGTGACGCCCTCGAGGTGGCTCTCGCCCGAGCTCACGCGCATGCGTGAGGGTCGCAGCAGGTAGCGGCGCGCAAACGTCGTCACGGCGACCCAGGTGAAGAAATAAGGTCCCAGGCGCGCCTTCAGCTGCGGTCTGGAGTCCACGCGCTGCACGACGATAGCGTCCAGGCCGAGCCCCGAGGAGAACGTGAAGCAGCGGCCGTTGACGACCCCGACGTCCACCTTGCGCGGGTGCCAGTCGTCGGCCATCGCCAGCAGGTGCTCCGTCGCGTCGACGAGCTCGGCGGGGATGCCGAGCATGCGCACGTACACGTTTGTCGTGCCGCCCGGCAGGCAGCAAAGCGGCGTGTTGGATCCGAGCAGCCCGTTGGCGGCTTCGTTGATCGTCCCGTCGCCGCCGAACGCTACGACGACGTCATAGCCCTCGTGCGCCGCCTCGCGACACAGGACCGTCGCGTGACCGGGAGCCTCGGTGTCGACCGCATCTACGTCGAATCGCCCCTGCAGCGCATATACGACGAGGTGGCGCAGGCGCTCGGACACGGTCGCGGCGTAGGGATTGACGATGATCAGCATTCGCCGCTTGCTCGCGGCTGCTGGCTCGAGCTCCTCGAGCAAGCTCGTGCGGGGCCGGTCGTGCGCCTGAGTGGGGGCGGTCATCCCAAGCGCCTTACACCGCGCGCCGGCGGGCGTTACCGGCCGCGGTTTTTCTCGCTGACCGTGATCGTTGCTAGACTTCGCGCAGCAAATAGCTGGACACATCCAGAGGGGTGGAGGGACTGGCCCTATGAAGCCCCGGCAACCACCGCTAGTCACGGCGGGAAGGTGCCAATTCCAGAGAGATGTGTGGCGGGCCTTCGTGCTCTTTGCCACACCGTGACCCGGCGAAGACGAGCGAAGGGAACCCAATGGCTGTTAGTCACCTGGAGTGCAAGGAGTGCGGGGCCGAGTACGCGCCCGAGGCGCGCTATGTATGCGAGCGCTGCTTCGGCCCGCTGGAGGTCGCCTACGGCGAGCGTCGTGGCTCGGCGGGCGACGTGGGCGAGCTGCGGCGTCGCATTCAAGGGGGACCTCAGAACATCTGGCGCTACGCCGACTTCCTCCCGCTCGCAGGCGGCCCCCCCGGCCCCTCGGGCCGGCTCGCCTCACGCGTGGGATTACCCGCCGGGTGTACTCCGCTGATACGGGCCGACAGGCTCGCCGAGCGCCTCGGCCTGGGGGAGGTGTGGGTCAAGAACGACGCCGCCAACCCCACGCACTCCTTCAAGGACCGAGTCGTCTCGGTGGCCGTGGCGCGCGCACGCGAGCTCGGCTATGGGGTGATCGCCTGCGCATCGACGGGCAACCTCGCCAACTCTGTGGCCGCCCACGGCGCGGCGCTGGGCCTCGAGTCCTACGTGTTCATCCCGGCCGATCTGGAGGAGCAGAAGGTGCTCGCGACCGGCATCTACGGGACCAACGTCGTCGCGGTGCGCGGCAGCTACGACGACGTCAACCGCCTGTGCGCCGAGCTGTCGGCCGAGCGCGAGTGGGCGTTCGTGAACATCAACCTGCGCCCCTACTACGCGGAGGGCTCGAAGACCCTGGCCTTCGAGATCGCCGAGCAGCTCGGCTGGGAGCTGCCCGACCGGTGCGTGGTGCCCGTCGGCTCGGGCTCGTTGTACACGAAGATCGCAGCCGGCTTCGAAGATTGGCGCTCGAGCGGCCTGCTCGAGGGGGAGCTTCCCAAGATGAACGGCGCGCAGGCGCAGGGGTGCGCGCCGGTGGCCGAAGCGTTCGCGGCCGGGCACGATGTATGCCGTCCGGTGAAGCCCGACACGATCGCCAAGTCTCTGGCGATCGGCAACCCCGCCGACGGGCCCTACGCGCTCGACCTCGCACGTCGCACTGGCGGCTCGGTCGACGCGGTCAGCGACGAGGAGATTCGTGCGGGAATCCGTCTGCTGGCGGAGACCACGGGCATATTCACCGAGACCGCGGGCGGCGTAACGACCGCTGTGCTGCGCAGGCTGGCCGAGCGCGGCGAGATCGATCCCGGCGAGCGGGTCGTGCTGCTCGTCACGGGCGACGGGCTGAAGACGCTGGACGCGGTGCGTGACTCCTTCGTCGTGCACGGCATCGAGGCGAGCGTCGAGGCGTTCGAGTCCGCCCTGCCCGCCGCCGTCACCGTCTGATGGCGGTGCTGGTCAAGATCCCGACGCAGCTGCGCGCCGCGGCTGGCGGGGAGGCCGAAACGTCGATCGACGGCACGACCGTGCAGGAGGTCCTGGAGGGCTTGGTCGAGCGCCACGACGAGCTGCGCGAGCGGCTGTATGACGATGCGGGCTCACTGCGGCGCTTCGTGAACGTCTACGTTGCCGGCGAGGACATCCGCTTTCTCGAAGGGCTCGCGACCCCCGTGGCCGACGGCGCCGAGCTGACGATCCTCCCCGCGGTCGCCGGCGGCTGAGTCACCCGCCTGAGCAGCTAGGCGCCGCCGCAGCTCCGCGCCACGTCCGGCCGCAACCGCGAGTGCGGCGCGTGCCTCGTCGAGCTGCAGTCCGCGCGTGCGCGCGTAGTCGAGCAGCTCCTGGCGTTCCTCGCTCTCGCGCGCCGTACGCAGGAACAGCCAGCAGAACAGGCCGAGCGTGACGATCGACTCCTCGACCATCATCACCGCTCCGGCGAGGTTCTGATCCGCGAGCGGCGAGATCCGATGCAGGGCGTCTCCGCGCAGGTAGAACGGATAGAACACCGTCCCCGACCACAAGAAGATGTTCCCGAGCACGGTGCCCGCAAGACGCACGGCGAGGATGTAGATGAGCCGCGCCAGGTTGCCGAACCACCTGGGGGTGGGCAGCGGCCCGAGCAGGCACATCCACATATTGACGCCGAAGCCGACGAACATGAGGTGCTCGAGAGCGTGGATTGCGGGGTGGCGGAGGGCCGCTTCATACAGCGCGGGTGCGTGCCACAGATACAGGTCAAGTGTCCACAGCGGGAAGGCGATGGCCGGGTGCGAGAGAGCGCGCAGGCGGTCGATCAGCTTGTTGCGCAGCAGCGGCGCAAGCAACGGGCCGGTGAGGCCGAGCACGATCAGCAGCGCCGCGAGATCGCCTACCAGCAGGTGCTCGATCATGTGGGCGTAGAGCAACTCCTCGCTCGCCGAGTCGAGTCCGGTGAGCGTCGCCGCCATCAGCCCAAGGCCGCAGTAGAAGCACGCCGCGCGCCAGCGCGGCGGCCGGTGCGCCCGGCGCGCGAGCGTGTGAGCGCGCCGGGCGTAGAGCAGCGCGATCAGCGCCAGCGGGCCGAGCTGCAGCAGGGCGTCGGTAGCTGTGGATGCGGCTAGCGGGAGCTGAGACACCGAGCCTCAGGGTACGCAAGGGGGCGCTCGGCTGAGCGGCCGGAGCTGCCATATACTTGGCCGGCCGCGACCCGATCGATCTGAGGTGCTGGTCGGCTGTGGAGAAATTTGGCCCCCGAGGAGGTCCGATGAGAAAGTTGCTGGCCGCGATGTGTCTGCCGCTCGCCGTCATCTTGCTGGCCAGTTGCGGGAGCAGCAAAAAATCCACGAGCGCTTCGACCTCCACCTCGCCCTCGGTCGGCGTGAACGCGGCGATCGCCGCTCAGGTCCCAGCGGCGATCAAATCCAAAGGCACGCTCATCGTCGCGAGCGAAGCCGAGTATGCGCCGGACGAGTTCATCGCGCCCGACGGCCACACCGTGATCGGCATGGACCCTGACATGGTCAAAGCGATCGCAGCGGTGCTGGGGCTGAAAGTGAAGGTCGTCAACTCGACCTTCGAAGCGATCATTCCGGGGCTGGCCTCGGGGCGCTACGACATCGGCGCCTCGTCCTTCACGGACACCAAGGAACGCGAGAAAACCGTGGACTTCGTCACCATAACGTCGGTCGGCGAGGCATTCCTCACCAAGGCGACGGGCGGCCCGAAGATCAACTCGCTGGCCGAACTCTGCGGCCACACTGTTTCTGTCGAGAAAGGCACCACAGAGCTGGAAGACGCCGAAAAACAGAACAAGAAGTGCAAGGCCGCCGGCAAGCCGATCAAGCTGCTGGTCTTCCCAGGTCAGAACGACGCCAACCTCGCGCTCTCCAGCGGACGCGCGGAAGTTGATTTCGCCGACTCGCCGATCATCGCCTACCAGGTCAGACAGCTCGGCGTCAAGGTTCGCTCGAGCCCGACGTTCGGCACTTCTCCCGAGGGTCTCGCGCTGCCCAAGAACAACGGCATGGCGAAGCCCGTGCTCGCGGCGCTGAAGCTGCTGATCGCCAACGGCACCTATCAAGCGATCCTCAAGAAGTGGGAACTGCAGAGCGCGGCGCTCAGCAACCCGACGATCAACGGCGCCACACGCTAAGGACGGAATGAGGTAGCTGGTGGCCGACCCGGGCGCCGCCGATAGGCTCGCGCCAGCCGGGCGACCCGACGAGATCAGGGCCATCCCGGTCCGTCGCCCGGGCCGCTGGGTGGCCGCCGCGCTGATCCTGCTGTTGGCGGCTTCGCTGATCCATTCGGTCGCGACGAACAAGCAGCTCGAATGGCACGTAGTAGGGCAGTTCCTGTTCGACCATCGCATCCTGAGCGGCGTTTTCATGACGCTCGAGCTGACGGTCAGCGCGATGGCGATGGGCGTCATCCTCGGTGTCGTGCTCGCCGTCATGCGGCTCTCGCCGAACCCGCTCGTGTCCGGCACGAGCTGGCTCTACATCTGGTTCTTCCGCGCGACGCCGGTACTCGTGCAGTTGCTCTTCTGGTACAACATCGCCGCGATCTACCCGAGCATCTCGCTCGGCATCCCGTTCGTGGGCGTGGAGTTCGTGCACGGAAGCGCGAACACGGTCGTGACCACCTACGTCGCCGCGCTGCTGGGCCTGGGGCTGAACGAGGGCGCATACATGGCGGAGATCGTGCGCGCCGGGATCATCTCGGTGGGCGAGGGACAGACCGACGCCGCGCTCTCGCTCGGCCTGTCACGGCTGCAGATCATGCGCACGATCGTGCTGCCGCAGGCTATGCGGGTAATCATCCCGCCGACTGGCAACGAGACGATCTCGATGCTCAAGACGTCCTCGCTCGCCAGCGTGATCACGCTGACAGAGCTGCTGCTGGCTTCGGAGAACATCTACGCGGTCAACTTCAAACCGATCCAGCTGCTGATCGTGGCGAGCATCTGGTACGCGGCGATGACGAGCGTGCTGTATGTCGGCCAGTACTACCTGGAGCGCTACTACGCGCGCGGGGCGACGCGTGAGCTTGCGCTGACCCCACTGCAGCGCATTCGCAGCGGCCTGTTCTCGCTCGAACGGCACGAATGGTCATGACCTGGCCGATGGTCAAGGCTGAGGGCGTGCATAAGCGCTTCGGTCGCCTGGAGGTGCTCAAGGGCATCACGCTTGAGCTGCAAGCCGGGGAGGTCATGTGCCTGCTCGGCCCTTCCGGCTCGGGCAAGTCGACGTTCCTGCGCTGCATCAACCACCTCGAGAAGATCAACGCTGGGCGTCTGTCGGTCGACGGCGAGCTCGTCGGCTACCGGCAGGTGGGCGAGAAGCTGCACGAGCTGCGCGAGGGGGAGGTAGCGCGCAAGCGAGCTGAGATCGGCATGGTCTTTCAGCACTTCAACCTGTTCGGACACATGACCGCGCTCGAGAACGTGACCTGCGCGCCGATCCGAGTCAAGAAGGAGCCGCGCGAGCGCGCGCGGGCGCGTGCGTCGGAGCTGTTGGGACGCGTCGGGCTCGCCGACAAGCTCGAGGCATACCCGGCACAGCTCTCGGGCGGCCAGCAGCAGCGCGTCGCGATCGCCCGCGCGCTTGCGATGGAGCCGAAGCTGATGCTGTTCGACGAGCCGACCTCAGCGCTCGACCCCGAGCTCGTGGGCGATGTGCTCGAGGCGATGCGCCAGCTCGCTCGCGCGGGCATGACGATGCTCGTAGTCACTCACGAGATGGGCTTCGCGCGCGAGGCCGCGGACACCGTGGTGTTCATGGACGAGGGCGTCGTGGTCGAGGCGGGCCGGCCGGCGGATGTGCTGGCAAGCCCGCGCCAGGAGCGCACGCGCGCGTTCCTTTCGAAGGTTCTATAGCGCTCGTGCGCGCGTGCCCGCCGCCTCCTCGATTCAGCGCCCGAGCTCCTTGCTCAGGAGCGCAACCAGCTTCTCGGGGTGCGCCAGGCGACCGACTTCGCGGTAGCCGCGTGCCGCGTGGAAGGCCAGCGAGGCCTCGTTGGGGGGCTCGACGTTGACGTCACAGACCATTCGCTCGAGAGGCTCTGCCGTGGCCTCCATCGCGTCGTAGATCTGCGTGGCGATCCCGCGCCGGCGGACTGAGCCGGCGACGGCGATGCGGTCGAGATAGAGGAAGCGTTCGAAGCGCGCGGCGAACCAGCGGTAGTTGCGGCTGTCGTACGGCGCCCCAGGCGCCATCGCGACGGCGAAGGCGACCACCTCGCCACCGGCTTCGACCACCAGGCTGCGACGTGCCAGCGAGAGGATGTACTGCAGGCGCGTCCCGTCGAGGGCGCTGAGGTGGCGCTCGGAGGCGAGGTTCAGCGCGAGCACGCGTGGCCAGTCGGCGCGTGAGAGCTCGCGTAGCGTCATGCCGTCGCAGCTTGGCAGACGCCGGCCGTTGCGAAGGGGCGGGGTGGTCTCAGGCGTAGCGCCCGTACGCAGCCACCCAGTCGGAGGCGATCAGGCGCTGCGCGCGAGAGAGCGTCATCGCGCCCGCGCACACGAGCCGCTTGAGCGCGCCCTCGAGGCGGTCCTTCGGATTCAGGTAGAACCCAGAACGGGTCGCGTAGTCGGGCTCCGGCCACAGGTTGCGCGCATCGTTGACCGCGCCTCCTAGCTCGAGTGGCACGAGATGGTCGTACTCGTAGGCGGAAGCCGGGCCTTTGCGTGCATAGGCGCGCATGCTCGCCAGCTTCTCTGGCTCAGTGATGGACACTGGGGGACGCACGGTGGATGTCCAGCCGCGCCGGCAGATCGTCGAGGAGAGCGTCGCCTGCGTGACGGCGGGGTTGAGCGCCCCCGGCGTGCACCGCGCATCGGGCCGGGAGTAGATCCCGGCTTCGCGCGCGTGGCAGCGCCCCGCTGGTGGCTGGCGCTGAACGGCGTGCCCGCTCGCGGTCGAGTAAGCAAGCCCATTGCCTGCGAGCTTGGACGCGGCCGAGGCCGCAATCGCGCCCGCGAGGATCGCTGAGATGACCAAGGTGACGGCGGCGCGCGCCCGAACCTTCGGCCGCAGGCACGCCGTAGAGCCAGCGGTGCGTACCACGAGCCCAGTCTAGGTACGCGCTGTGGGCCAGCGCAATCAGCCGGCGCGAAGACGCTACAGTTTGCTCGTCGTTCGCGCGGCGATCGCCGAGCACAGCGCAGCGGCCGAGAGGGGATTCAGACATGGATGAGATCAGCGACCTGTCGCGCCTGGGCGGCTCAATGGGCGAGGGCCGCGCTCGCTTCGTGACGGGAGCTCGCTCCTCGGAGGCCCACGTGCTCTCGCATATCGACGAGCATTCGGCGATTGTCGACGCTGATCCAGGGCGCGTCTGGCACGCCTTGGGAGAGGTGCTCGGGCGCGAGCGCCTGCCCGGCCGCGGGCTGGTGGCGCGGCTGCTTCGCGCCCAGCCGGCGACCCGCTCGGGCGATCCGCTCCTGCCGGGCTCGACGCTGCCGGGCTTCACCGTCGTCAGGTCGGAGCCCCCCTCGGAGCTCGCGCTCGAGGGACGCCACCGCTTTGCCTCCTACGCGCTCATCTTTCGCCTGGGTGAAGCCGATGGGTGCACGACGATCCGAGCGGAGACGCGCGCAACTTTCGCGGGCGCCGGGGGTCGCATATACCGTGCGGTCGTCATCAGCGCACGCACGCACGCGCTCGCGATCCGCTCGATGCTGGGCGGCGTGCGGGTGACCGCCGAGCGCTGACGCTCCGCTGCGTCAGGGCTACAGGATGGCTCGAGCAAAGAGCACCTCAGCTACGCCAATGTCGCGGCCACGAATCGTCGAAGGTGCCGGCGCGCTCGGAGCAGTGCTCGAGTGGAAAGCCAGGAGCTCAACGAGCGCTGCGGACTACGGCACCTACACCGTCACCGCGCCATAGACCGGAGACGTCGCCGGGCTGCGCACCGCGCGCTGTAATTCTCGATTTCCTGCGCGATACTGAGGGTGGATGCCTCAGGAATCGGTCACTCACGAGCCCACCGCTACCGGCGTGCTCGAGCTCACGCGCCACGTGTACACGGCGCTCAACAGACGCGACTTCGATGCGGTCACCGCGATGTTCGCCCAACACGCCGTATGGGATATCTCGCGCTGGGGCCTCGGCGTCCATGTCGGCACAGAGGCCATACGCCGCTTCATGGGCGACTGGTTCGAGAGTCTCGAGGAGTACGAGGTCCAGGTGCACGAGCTGCTCGACCTCGGAAACGGGGTCGTGTACGCGGAGGTCCTGCAGGTCGCGCGCCGGGCCGCAAGCCGTGATCACCTTCGCCTGAGATCGGCGCCCGTCTATGAGTGGGCGGAGGGGAGCATCGCCCGGCTGACGCTCTATCCGAATCTCAGCGAGGGCCGCGGGGCGGCTGAGAGGGCCGCCGCGCGGGCCACCAGGACAGCTAGTCCATGACGCTGGTGTAGGGAGTCACGGCAGGCACGCCGCCGGCGTGCTGCGCTTCCTCGTCGCTGCGCTCGCCGACGAGCTTGCGCCTGTCCTCGGCCCTCGGCCTCGTAAGCTCGCCGTTCTGCTCGATCCTCACGAGCTGACCCGTCGGCTCGCGCACCATGGGGGTAGCGCCCTCGAGGGCCACTACTCGATAGCCATCGGGGAGTTCGGCGATTCGGAGACTCTGCTGCTCGGTCAGCTCCACCCTTGACTGCTCTCCTGAACTTCACTTTGGCGCAATTTCGGAGAGATCGAGAAGGCAAAGCCCGCAAGATGCGAAGACTTCGTAAAGGGACGGGTTTCCATTTCGGGCGGGCCGGGCAGGCCACCCGTGGTGACCGGTTCACGCACCCAGCCAGGTGCCGGGCCTACACCTCGGTACCAGCCTCAGCACCGCTTTCGAGCAGCCACATCGCGGGCGCGTTCAAGATTGCACGGCGGCCCGCTCATCCCTTACGCTCCGAGAGGTGCTCGTGATCCTGATCTCGGTCGGCTGGCTGGCTGTCGTGTTCTTCACGGTCGGCATGTGCCGCGCTGGCGCGCACAGCGATGAGTCGCAGGATCTGGCGCTGCGGGAGTGGATCGCCGCAGCGCCGGCCCCTGAAAACGATGCGAGTGCGATCCCGGAGGAGCAGCCGGCGCTCTATCCCGAGGTCCGCGCTTACCGGGAGGCCGGGTGAGCGCCGGCGATCTCGCGTCGACTACCGCCGGTCGCGTTCTGGGGTTATGATCACCAGCCTCGACGCCAAGTCGTTCAGACAGATGCCCCGGATAGCCAAGAATCGGCCGACATGGATCGTCTTCACTGGCTCCCTTTGCCTACCGCTGCTGATCTTGGCGCTGCTGGCGATGCTGGCACTCGCGGCAAGCGCGAGCGCGGCCGGTACGGGCTTGGCAGACGCCGCGCTTCCCATCGCAGAACCCGTCTCCGGACCGCCGCCGGAAAGCACCCCACCGGCGGAACCGCAGCCTGGAGCGGAAGCGCCGCCGCCGACGGAACCCGCTCCGGAAGCTCCGGCGGAACCGCAGCCTGGAGCGGAAGCGCCGCCGCCGACGGAACCCGCTCCGGAAGCTCCGGCGGAACCGCAGCCTGGAGCGGAAGCGCCGCCGCCGACGGAACCGGCGCCCGAAAGCCCGCCACCTGCCGAACCGGCCTCGGAACCCACCCACGAATCGCTCGGTGGCGGAGCGGGCGGGGAAAAGACCGAACAGTCCGGCAGTGGCCTAACGGCCGCAGAACCGCCGGGAGGCGGCCTCGGCTCAACAGCGAGCGAAGTGATACCGGCCGCGACCAGCGCGGAATCCGGGTTGCCCGCGGCGCTCGCACCCACTCAGCTTGCTCCCGTGAACCCGGCGTCTTTGCCCAAGTCGGACTCCTCCGAACCGAGCAGCGCAGCGAGCACGGCCCGCCTGGACGGCGAAAGTTTCGGCTGCGGCCTTGCCGTGCTCGGTGGGCCTGCGATCGGCAACTGCGCGCCGAGATGGGTTGTCGGCGGAAGCGTCTCGGCGGCGGCGGATCCGGTCGCGCTGCTCGCGCGGGCTGCGTCGCTCGCCACCGCCACAGCCGACTTGCCGACGGACGACGGGCGCGGCGGCTCGGCTGACAGGAGTCCTCCCGCGAACCCGGCCCCCAGCCAAGCTCCATCCGGCGCGGCTGGCGGCGCAGCGGCCGGTGGCGCGGGCAGCGCCACATCGGCCTTCCTCACGCTCATGGCGAGGCCCCTACTGGCGGCACCGCACATGATTCGTCGTCTGCGTCTCTCCTGTGAGCGGTGGCTGACGGCGTGCTTCGTTCTGATTCCAGAGCGCCCCGGCTAGCTCCTCCGGGCCCCCTCATCGGGGCGCCGCGCGTCCTGGCGGCGCCCATCTGGAATCACTTCGAAGCTTCTGGAAGGAGCTGACTTCTTATGACACGCCTGACGGCGTCTGTAGCAGGGACACAGAGACGGAATGAGGCTGTCGCCTCGCGAAGGGTGGTGGCGCAACCAAAAGGCCGATCGCATCGGAGCAGAAAGCCAGCGGGCGCCTCGGGAAGGCCAAACCTGAAGCTCGCCGGCGTGAGCGCGTGGACCCACACGCTGAACCTAACGGGCGAGCTCAATCACCGCTCGGCTCACATCTTGGAAGCAGAGATCGAGCGCCTCGGCGAAGAGGGCGTGGACGGGATCATTCTCGACCTGCGCGGTCTCAGAGGGATCGATGCGACAGGCGTGGCGGTGATTGCCTTCCGCTGCGAGCTTTGCAAACGTCGCGGGAATGACTTCGCGCTGATACGCGGCCCGCACTCGATCCACCGCGAGTTCGAGCGCGCCGGCGTCGCCGAGCGCCTTCCCTTCATAAACGCAGGTCGAGCACGACTCGCCCGGGTCGAGGCACCGGCCGCGCACTCGCAAAGACCTCTGGAGGAGGCTCGCCGGTCGAGGGCGGAGTGACCCCTGCTGGGGGGCGCTCCGCCCTCTCGGGGGCGCCTGGCGACGAGAAGCCTGGGACGGCCCCGCCGGGGGCGGAGGCCGTCCCAGGCGCGCACCTGCGCTGTCAGCCCTGAAGGACGGACTCCCTCTGATCGCCAACCTCAAGAGAACGACCCCGAAGCGCTCGCGGGAGTGCGCCTCGGGGTCGCTTGTTTGTCCGTCCTCGGGTCTGCCCCTGAAGCTGCGGTATCCCGGCTTCCAGAGGTATCCCGGTGCGGTGATCAGGTTGCCGGACAGACTTTCACCGTCCGAGCATCTCGTCTGTGCGCACCGGCACGCCAGGAGCGCCTGTGTGCGCAGGCTCACGCGACCACGGGACCGCCGCGTCCCAGCACCGCGTCAGGTTCGCAGCGCGAGCAGCGCGGACCACAAGCGCCTCAACACGAGCCGCACCGCGCTCCGTCGGCGAGTGGTCGTTGCCCAGTAGGGCAGCATCGAAGACCACTGGGGTACTCGTACCTGCTGGCTTCCCGGGGATGCGGCCACAAGTCATATTTGCCCAATTTCCGGATTTTTCAACCCTTGGGCACGGAGAACCGGCATCTAGCTGCGGCCGCGGCAGGCGCCCGAGCCGGTCGCAGGTCGGTCGAAGAGCGGCAGCGTACGGCCCGCTCATACTGTCAGCGGTATGGAGTTCTCGGAGTTCGACTCTCGCGGCTACCGGACGCTGGACGTTCGCGCCGGCTACGCGGAGTGGACGCCGACGTACGAGCAGACCGTGCAGGACGCGATGGATATCGCGCTCCTGGATCAGCTGACCGAGCCCTCGTGGGGCCAGGTGCGCCGGGCGGCCGACCTCGGGTGCGGTACGGGCAGAACCGCCGCCTGGCTACGCCGGCAGGGCATCGACTCGATGGATGGCGTCGACCTCACGCCCGAGATGCTCGCCGTCGCGCGATCGCGCGGGCTCCACGCGAGGCTCGTCCAGGCTGACGTAGCGGCGACGGGGCTCCAGGACGGTGCCTATGACCTGGTGATCGCGTGTCTCGTGGACGAGCATCTTGATGATCTTCATCCGCTCTATCGCGAGGCGTGGCGGCTAGCAGACGTGGGTGCGCGCTTTGTGCTCGTGGCGTTTCACCCGCACTTCATCATGGCCAGCGGCATGCCCACCCACTTCACGAGAAGCTCGGGCGAGCCCGTCGCGATCGCCACCCACGTCCACCTGCTCAGCGAGCACGTCACGGCTGGCCTCGAAACGGGGTGGCATTTGACTGAGATGCGCGAGGGCGTCGTCGACGAGCGGTGGCTAGTGGTCAAGCCCAAGTGGGAGCGCTTCCGCGGCCACCCTGTATCGGCGGCGTTTGTCTGGCGCAAGCCGAGATAGTCCCTCCCATCCCTCAGCCTCGCGCCGGAGGGGCGACTCGCGGCGCCGGTGGTCGCTCTTGCTTTTCACGGTGGGCCGGGCAGCGGCATAGGTGCTCGGCTGCTGCTTATGTCGATGAGGTATCCGTCGGTCGATTTGCAGGCAGTTTGCCGACGCCGGCTTGTGTGGATAAGGCACGATCAGGCGCGATCCGGGCGAATAGAGGCACCACATCGAGGCTGGTGCCTCTTCGTGTGATGTTGCCACGCTCCTCGATCAGACGATTCTCAGAGCAACGGCTCTACTTAGCGTGCTGCTTCCTGCGGCGCTGCTCACGACGAGCGTGAGCCTGACGCTCACCCTGTCCCCGGCGCGCAGTGCGCGAATGACCGCCGAGGGCACCGTGAGCGTCAGCGAGTTGTCTGAGCCCATTTTCACCCTGGTCGAGAGCTTCGGCAGCACGACGTACGTGGTGCGCCGCTGGTGCCGACCGGCGCGCCGGGGCCTCTCGCCGACGATCGCTGTCAGATTGACGCTCGCCGACTGCGAGCAGCTGAGACGGATCGGCAGCCTGCCGCGGATAGCTCCCCTTTTCTTAGCCCGTCGCTTGCTGATCACCAGGACCGTGGCGCCATGCGCGCTAGCGAGCGTCATCCGGCAGCTCGCCGGGATCGCTTGGCCGGTGGACGGAGGGGAGAACGTCGCCGTCACATGCCAGACCCCTCCGGCCTTGACTTCGCATTCGGCGGGCGTGGGGACGAAGGGGAACCCAAAGGGAGGAGGGCAGCTTCCGGCGCTCCAGCCTTTGAACTCTTCCCTTTCGGGCGCCACAGTGAGGGCCCAGCCCGCGAACGCGTCCCCAGCGGCGGGCGTGGCGGTGAGGGCTACGTGCACTTCGTTGCCTATCGCGCGCCCCCCGGCCTGGCTGGTGTAGGTGTGCGAGCACATGTCGGGACAGGAGATGCCGAAGCCGGTGACGGTGCCCGACCCGGTGCCAGCGATCGAAACCGTCAGCTGCAGACGCACTTCGGTCTCGAACACCATCTGTTCGCTCGCGCCCGTGCCGTAGGCGTTCTCAGCGACTAGCCGCACGCAGTAGGGGGTGCCCTCGGTCAGGTCGCTGAGTTCGGCGAGGATGAACCCCTGTTCGGCCACGGGCCGCGGAGTTGTACGCTCGTGCGAGCCCTTCACACCACCCGTGAGGCACCAGTCGGAGGGCCATACCCCGTACTCGGCCCATGCCCGCGTTTCTCCTTCGCTGTACGCCTCACCCTCGATCGTTGCCGTGGTCGGGCCGATGATGTCCGGACCGTAGCCACTTTTCGGCGGGTACATAGAGACTATCGGCGGGCCCGTCGCGGCCAAGGCAGGGGCGGGCAGGCTAAGGGCGAGGCCCGCGAGGCACAAGAACAGCGCCCCTGGTCGACGTTTGGAGCCCCGTCGCCAGCGTCTTCCGGTCTGGAATCCTCTCACGCCCGCACTCCTCCTCTCTCACCCACCCACGGAAACGTGGCCCGCTGACACCACGACAGCGACGGGGTGTCTCAGCTCAAACAACTCCGCAGGCGGCGGAGAGTCGCGGAGCGATTGCGCCAGCGTTCGCGCACGCGGCGCCTGTGCGGATCAGGCGCGATCCGGGCCGACTCGGCACCAGCGTGGTCGTGCGGGTCACGGCGTAGGCCAAAACCTCAGCGCGCCCGGCGTGATTCGAACACGCGACCTCTCGCTCCGGAGGCGAGCGCTCTATCCACTGAGCTACGGGCGCTGGGGGTCCGAGTTTACGGGCTGGACGCCGCGGAACATGCCGTGCCTCGGGGCCGGGGGATTGCACTCTGAGCGCGGATGTTCACGCGGCGAGCCGGGACAAGAGGGCGCCGGTCAGGCCACCCTCGGGCGGGCCTCTCCACCGTGCCGGCACCTCTCGCGTTCATGCGAGATACTCGGGCATATCGTGACGGTGCATCGAAGGTGCCGCAAGACAGCGGCTCCTGCTCCGCGAGGAGCTCACCGGACGCCGAAAACGCTGAAACCATTAGGCCGCCAGTGGACAAACGCGAAGCCGATGTCGCAGCGCTCCTGCAGGAGGCGGGCGAGACGCACCACCGCGTCTACCGGATCGTCGACGGCGACGACCCCGACTGGGCGTCGTGGTACGCCGACTGGCTGCTCGGGCTCTCCGAGCTTCCGCAGATCTTGGGCGGAGCGCCCGTTCGCAGCGAGCTCGTGTGGCTGCTCGTCACGCTCGACAAGGACTACACGCGAACCAGCCCCGATATGCCCTGGCCGCAGTGGTACTCGCAGCGCATCATCGAGCAGCTCGGCAGGGGCGGCGAGTAGGGGCTCCAAGCGCCCCAGGCCCGGTGCCCGCGGGATCTCGCCGTGCTTCGGCTAGGCGCGCACGCGCCCGACGATCTCGACATTCTGCCGCGGCATCTCGCTCGCCGCTACCGTAGCCGCCATGGACCTGTCGCTGTTCTTTCTCGGCACCGGCGGCGCCGTTCCCAGCGCCCGCAGAGGTCTGCCGGCCGTGCTCCTCAGCCGTGGGGGAGACCGTCTGCTGTTCGATTGCGGCGAAGGCACCCAGCGCCAGCTCGTGCGCTCCGTCGGGCTGATCGACGTGGACCGCGTCTTCTTGACGCACTTCCATGCCGATCATTGGCTTGGCCTTCCGGGGATGATGAAGACGTTCGCGCTGCGAGAGCGCGAGCGGCCGCTCACGCTTTACGGCCCCCTCGGGTTGAAGCGCCTGATGAGCGCGATGGAGGTGGTGTACGGACGCCGCCTTCCCTACGAGGTGCAGGTGCGCGAGCTCGAGCGCTGGGAGGAGGTCGAGCTCGACGGCTACGTGGTCGCCGCGGTGCCCGTCGTGCACGGCGACCTGCCCGCCTTCGGCTACTCGATCATCGAGGACGTGCGCCCCGGCGAATTCCACCCCGAGCTCGCCGAGCGGCTCGGCGTGAGTCCTGGACCTGACTTCGGGCTGCTCCAGCGCGGCGAGACCGTCGGCCAGGTGCGGCCCGAGCAGGTGCTCGGGCCCGAGCGGCCCGGGAGGAAGATCGTGATCTCGGGCGACACCGTTCCCTGCGAGGCGCTCGCGGTCGCCGCGCACCAGGCCGACGTGCTCGTGCACGAGGCGACCTTCGACGCCGAGCTGGCGCAGCAGCGATCCGACCGCGAGCGGGCCGCGAGCCACAGCAGCGCACGGGAGGCGGCCGAGCTCGCGCGCGCGGCGGAGGTCCGGCTGCTCGCGCTGGTTCACGTATCGAGCCGCTACTCCGGTGGCGAGCTGCGCGATGAGGCGCGCACCGTGTTCGCCCCCACGGAGGTCCCGCGAGACTTCGACACGATCGAGGTCCCATTCCCCGAGCGCGGCCCCGCACGGCTCGTACGCTGGTCCGAGCACCAGCCGCGCGATCGGACGGACGACGAGGCGGCGGCGGCCGCGGCCGGCAGTATCGCGCCGCCCTGATAGATTGCCGGTGCTCCTTTAACCGGGTCCGGTGAGGCCAGGAAGGAAAGTGGAAGAGCGCAGCGAGAAGACGGTCCTCGGCGAGGCCGAAGTTGGGCGGGCGCTCACGCGCATCGCGCACGAGATCGCCGAGCGCAACCCGCAGGCGCTCGACCTGGCGATCGTCGGCATCCATCGCAGGGGCGCAATCCTCGCGCGCCGGGTGCGCGAGGAGCTCACCGAGCTGCTGGACTCCGAGGTGCCCCTCGGCGACCTCGACATCGGCTTCTATCGGGACGACGTCGCGAGCCGGCCCGATGCGCCCGTCGTGCATGCCTCGCACATCGACTTCGATGTCGGCGGGCGCACGATCGTGATCGTGGACGACGTGCTCTTCACCGGCCGCACTGCGCGGGCGGCGATCGAGGCCCTGTTCGACTACGGGCGCCCGCAGCGCGTCCAGCTGGCGGTGCTCGCCGACCGTGGCCACCGCGAGCTGCCCATCCGTCCCGACTACGTCGGCAAGAACCTTCCCACCTCACGCGCGGAGCACGTGCGCGTGCGCGTGCGCGAGCTCGACGGCGTCGATGAGGTGGCGATCGCGAGCGCGCCCGCGGAGGTGGGAGCGTGAACCATCTGCTCTCGATCGAAGACCTGGATCGCGAGGCGATCGAACGCATAATCGCGCAAGCTGCCCGCTTCGCGGAGGTGTCCGACCGCGAGATCAAGAAGGTCCCCACGCTGCGCGGGCGGATGGTCCTGAACCTCTTCTACGAGGCCTCCACACGCACCCGCAGCTCGTTCGAGCTGGCCGCCAAGCGGCTCTCTGCCGACGTCGTCAACTTCGCCGCCAGCGGCTCCAGCGTGGAGAAGGGGGAGTCGTTGAAGGACACTGTGCTGACGCTCAGCGCGCACAAGCCCGACGCGATCGTGCTTCGCACTCCGTGGGCCGGCGCCGCGGCGCTCGTCTCGCAATGGTGCGGGGCTGCGATCGTCAATGCCGGCGACGGAAAGCACGAGCACCCCACGCAGGCGCTCCTCGACGTCTACACGCTCAAAGATCGCCTCGGGAGCATCGAAGGCGCGAGCGTGTGGATCGTCGGCGACGTCGCCCACTCGCGCGTGGCGCGCTCGAACATCATCGCCTTCCAGCGCATGGGCGCCAGGGTCACCGTCGCTGGCCCGCCCACGCTGATACCGCGTGGGATCGAGACGCTCGGGTGCGAGGTCCGCTTCACGCTTGACGAACTCGACTCGGCCGACGTGGTGTACGCGCTGCGGATGCAGCGGGAGCGGATGGGCGATACGCAGGTGCCGTCGCTGCGCGAGTATTCCGCCCTCTACCAGATCAACGCGCGCAGGCTCTCGCCGCGTCAGCTGTTGATGCACCCCGGCCCGGTGAACCGCGGTGTCGAGCTCTCGGGGGAGGTCATCGACTCCCCACAGGCGGTGATCACGGCGCAGGTCGAGGCCGGCGTGGTGGTGCGCATGGCGGTCCTGTATGAGCTGCTCGCGGGACGGCGCGGCCCCTCGTCGGCGCCGGGGCAGCGCGAGCCCTCGACCGTGGCGGCCGATGAACCCCGCCAGCTAGCGTGATGGCAGCCGAGGTCCTCGTCCACCCGCAGCACGCGCCGGCGCAGATGCTGCTGCGCGACGTGCACGTGCTCGACCCACGCGGCGGGCTCGACGAGCGGCGCGACGTGCGTGTGAGAGCGGGCCAGATCGCCGAGCTCGGCGCGCCCGGGGAGCTCCCTGCCGATCCGGAGGAGGAGCTGCTTGAGGGCAGCGGCCACCACCTGCTGCCGGCGTTCTTCGACCCCCACGTCCACCTGCGAACGCCCGGGCAGGAGCACAAGGAGGACATCGAAACCGGGACGCGCGCCGCGGCGGCGGGAGGCTATGCAGCGGTGCTCGCGATGCCCAACACCGATCCGGTGCTCGACTCGGCTCCGCTGCTGCGCTCACTGCGCGACGCGGCCGCGCGCGAAGCGCGCGTGTCGGTCGGCTTCCTGGCGGCGATCACCATCGGCTCGGCAGGCGAGCGACTGACCGAGATGGCCGAGCTGCGCGAATGGGGCGCTGGGGGTTTCACCGACGATGGTCGCGCCGTCCAGAGCGCCGGGATCATGCGCGCGGCGATGCAGTATCAGCGTCTGTGCGGCGGGGTCCTGTCGCTGCACGAGGAGGATGAGGCACTCTCGCGAGGCGGCTGCATGCACGAGGGCGCGGTGAGCGCTGCGCTGGGGATCGCAGGCATACCGACCTTGAGCGAGTCGACGATGGTCGCGCGCGACGTCGCGATCGCCGGCTATGAGGGAGCGCGCGTGCACTTTCAGCATCTCAGCTGCGCAGCGTCCGTCGATGCGATCGCCCGCGCCAAGCAGCGCGGCGTACGCGTGAGCGCAGAGGTCACGCCCCACCACCTGCTGCTTAGCGAGGAGGACGTGCGCACGATGGACACGCGCATGAAGATGTACCCGCCCCTGGCCGGCGGCGAGGACCGCCGCGCTCTGATTGAGGGGCTGCGGGCGGGCACGATCGACTGCGTGGCGAGCGACCACGCGCCGCACGCCCGCGAGGAAAAGGAGGTGCCCTTCGAGCAGGCGCCGATGGGGACCACGGGCCTGGAGACGGCGTTCGCGGCGCTCTATACGGACCTGGTCCTGCCCGGCAGCCTGGATCTCGCCCTGCTCGTCGAGCGGATGACGGCGGGGGCGCGCGTCTTCGATCTGCCCGCGCCGGCGATCGCGCCCGGCGGGCCGGCGAACCTGACGCTCGTCGACCTGGGTGCGGAGTGGATCGCGGGCGAGCGCGGTTGGGAGAGTCGCTCGGAGAACTGCTGCTTTGCCGGGCGGCGCCTGCGCGGGCGCGTGCTGCTGACGCTCGCCGCCGGCACGGTCGCCTACCGCGAGCGCGCGTTCTCGGTGGTGGCAGCCACATGAGCCTGCTCGAGCGCGAGCGCGCGCTGCTTGTTGTGGTCGACGTCCAGGACGGCTTCAGGCCCTATGACTCCTTCGCCGGCGTGGCGGAGTCGTGCGCCAAGCTCGTGCAGGCCGCGCGCCTGCTCTCGCTGCCCACGATCGTCTCCGAGCAGTACCCGAAAGGGCTCGGGCACACGGCGCCGGAGGTCGGGATCACGGACGAGCCGCGCATCGAGAAGACCGTGTTCTCGGCCGCTCGAGCCGACGGCTTCGAGCTGGCCGGCCGCGATCAGGCGATCGTGTGCGGGATCGAGGCGCACGTTTGCGTGAGCCAGACCGCTCACGACCTGCTGAGCAAAGGCGTCGAGGTCCACATACCCGCCGACGCCGTCGCCTCTCGCCACCGCCTCGACTACGAGCGCGCGCTCGAGCGCCTGCAGCGCGCGGGCGCGGTGGTGAGCACGGTCGAGGCTGCCCTGTTCGAGCTGCTCGAGCGGGCGGGCACGCCCGAGTTCAAGGCCGTTCAGAAGCTGATTCTGTGATCTCGCGGGCGGGATACGTGCTGCTCGAGGACGGCACGTTCTTCGGCGGCGAGATGTGCGCTGCCCGCGGCCACGCGGTCGGGGAGGTCGTCTTCACGACCGGCATGTCGGGCTATCAGGAGTCGATGACCGACCCCTCGTTCGCGGGCCAGCTGCTCGCCTTCACCTATCCGCACATCGGCAACTACGGCGCCAGCGCGGAGGCGATGGAGTCCGAGCGCGTGTGGGCGCGCGCGGCGATCATGCGCGAGGCCTGCAATCGCGAGGACGCGCCCGGGGCCGAGCGCGGATGGCTCGACTGGCTCAGCGACTGCGGCGTGTGCGCGATCACCGGGGTCGACACGCGCGCTCTCGTGCAGCACATCCGCAACGCCGGCGCCATGCGGGGCGGCGTCTTTGAAGCCTCCGTCGAGCGGGGCGCAGCGCGGGGGCTGATCGAGGCCGAGCCCCAGATGGCCGGGCAGGATCTGGCCGCGACCGTGACGCCGTCGGAGGTCTCGCACCACGGCACCGGAGACGGGCCGCGAATCGCTGTGCTCGACGCCGGGATCAAGGCCTCGATGGTGCGCGAGCTCGCCGCGCGTGGGGCGCGCGTGGCGCTGCACCCGTGCACCAGCTCGCCGGAGCAGCTGCTGACCGAACAGCCGGATGCGATCTTCCTATCCAACGGTCCAGGCGACCCGGCGGCACTGGACTACATCGTCGAGACGGTGCGCGCGCTCGTGGGCCGCACGCCGGTGTGGGGCATCTGCCTGGGCCACCAGCTCCTCTGCCGCGCCGTGGGTCTCGAGACGTTCAAGCTCCCGTTCGGACACCGCGGCGCCAACCATCCGGTCAAGGATCTGCAGACGGGTCGCGTGGAGATCACCTCGCAGAACCACGGCTTCGCGGCGCTCGGACCGGGGGGCGCGCGCACCATCGACGCCGACGAGCCCGTGCGCTGGGAGACCGACTTCGGCTCCGCGGCGCTCTCGCACGTGAACCTCTACGACCGCACGGTCGAGGGACTCGAGCTGCTGGACGTCCCGGGAGGCACGGTCCAGTACCACCCCGAGGCGGGCCCGGGTCCGCACGACAGCATGTATCTGTTCGACCGCTTCCTGCAGCGCATTGCCGCGTCGTAGCGACATCCACAAGATCCTCATCCTCGGCTCAGGGCCGATCGTGATCGGGCAGGCGGCGGAGTTCGACTACTCCGGTGTGCAGGCGTGCAAGGTGCTGCGCGAGGAGGGCTTTGAAGTCGTGCTCGTGAACTCGAACCCAGCCACGATCATGACCGATCCGGAGTTCGCCGATGCGACCTACATCGAGCCGCTGCTCCCCGGACCGGTCGCGCAGGTGATCGAGCGCGAGCGTCCCGATGCGCTGCTCGGCACGCTGGGAGGCCAGACCGCGCTCAACCTCGCCACGGCGCTGCACGACGATGGCACGCTCGAGCGCTTCGGCGTGGAGCTGATCGGCGCGAAATACGACGCGATCGCCTGCGCGGAGGATCGCGAGCTGTTCCGCGAAGCGATGAGCGCAGCTGGATTGAAGATGCCCAAGAGCGCGGTCGCGACGAGCCTCGATGACGCGCTGCGCGCTCTGGCCGGTGTGGGGCTGCCGTGCATCGTGCGCCCCGCCTACACGCTGGGCGGGCGTGGAGGGGGAATCGCGCGCAGCCGCGAGGAGTTCGAAGGCATCGTCGCCCACGGGATCGAGGTCTCGCCGATAGGCCAGGTGTTGCTCGACCAGTCGGTGCTCGGCTGGGGCGAGTTCGAGCTGGAGGTGATGCGCGACAACGCCGACAACGTCGTGATCGTGTGCTCGATCGAGAACGTCGACCCGATGGGAGTGCACACCGGCGACTCGGTCACGGTCGCGCCCCAGCAGACGCTCAGCGACCGTATCTATCAGCGCCTGCGCGACCAGGCGATCGCCGCTATCCGCGCGGTAGGGGTCGAGACTGGCGGCTCCAACGTGCAGTTCGCCGTCGAGCCGCGCAGCGAGGAGATCCTCGTGATCGAGATGAACCCGCGCGTGTCTCGCTCCTCCGCGCTGGCCTCCAAGGCGACGGGGTTTCCGATCGCCAAGATCGCCGCGCGCCTGGCCGTGGGCTACCGGCTCGAGGAGATCGACAACGACATCACCCAGGTGACGCCGGCGTGCTTCGAGCCGACGATCGACTACGTGGTGGTCAAGTGGCCGCGCTTCGCCTTCGAGAAGTTTCCCGGAGTCGATGCGCGCCTCTCCACGCACATGCAGTCGGTGGGAGAGGCGATGGCCATCGGCCGCACCTTCCAGCAGGCCTTCGCCAAGGCCTTGCGCTCGCGCGAGCTGGACAAGCCCCCGTGCCTGGATCAGCAGACCGACGCGAACCTGCTGCAGACGCTCGAGACGCCGCGGCCGGACCGCTTCGAGGTCGTGCTCGAGCTGCTGGGGCGCGGCGTGAGCGTGGAGGCGGTGCGCGAGCGCACGCTCATCGATCCCTGGTTCCTCTCAGAGCTTCAGGCGCTCGCGCTCGAGCCCGAGCGGCCCTTTGCCGGCGCCCGCAGCTTCCGCGCGGTGGACACCTGCGCGGCGGAGTTCCCGGCGCGCACTCCCTACTACTACTCGGGCTGGGAGCCGGGAGAGGTCATCGGCGAGGATGGCGCTTGCGTGCCGGGCGCAAGCGGCGAGTCCTCCGCCGCCCAGCGGCGGCCGGGTGAGCGGCGCGCAGTCGTGATCCTCGGCTCCGGCCCCAACCGCATCGGGCAGGGGATCGAGTTCGACTACTGCTGCGTGCACGCCGCCATGACCGTGCGCGAATCGGGCCGCGACGCGGTCATGGTCAACTGCAATCCCGAGACGGTCTCGACCGACTACGACACCTCGGACAGGCTGTACTTCGAGCCCCTCACGCTCGCCGACGTGCTGGCGGTGGTCGAGGTCGAGCAGCCCGAGGGCGTGATCGTGCAGTTCGGCGGGCAGACGCCGCTGAAGCTGGCGGCGGGACTGGCGGCAGCCGGCGTCCCGCTGCTCGGCACGAGCGTCGAGGCGATCGACCTCGCGGAGGACCGCGGGCGCTTCGGCGCCCTGCTCGACCGCCTCGGCTACCGCGCGCCGCCGTTCGCGACGGCCGGCTCGGTCGCGGAGGCGCTCGAGCGCAGCGAGGACGTCGGCTTCCCGCTGCTCGTGCGCCCCTCCTACGTGCTGGGCGGGCGGGCGATGGAGATCGTCTACTCGCGCGAGGGGCTGGCCGACTACCTGCATCGCGAGGCGGGGGAGGGGGGCGAGATCTTCCTCGACCGCTTTCTCGAGGACGCCACGGAGGTGGACGTGGACGCGCTCTGCGACGGCGGCAGCGAGCATGGCGGCGGCGGCCGCGTGTGGATCGGCGGCATCATGCAGCACGTCGAGGAGGCGGGCGTGCATTCCGGCGACAGCGCCTGCGTGCTGCCGCCGCATTCGCTCGGCGAGGAGATGCTCGAGCAGATCCGCGAAGCCACGCGCGAGATAGCTCTGGCGATGGGCGTCGTGGGGCTGCTGAACGTGCAGTACGCCGTGCACGGCGGGGAGCTGGCGGTGATCGAGGCGAACCCGCGCGCGTCGCGGACCGTTCCCTTCGTCTCGAAGGCGGTAGGGCTGCCGCTGGCAAAGCTCGCCTGCCGCATCATGCTCGGCGAGCGCATCGCAGACCTCGACCTGCCCGAGGGCCGCGAAGGCCTCGGTCGCGGCGAGCACGTCTCGGTCAAGGAGGCGGTGCTTCCCTTCGACCGCTTCGAGGGCTCTGACGCCGTGCTCGGCGTCGAGATGCGCTCGACCGGCGAGGTGATGGGCATCGCGCGCGACTTTCCGGCGGCCTTCGCCAAGGCCCAGGCCGCGGCGGGCGTGCCGCTCCCGCGCGAGGGGACGGCGTTCATAACGGTCACGGACTCCGACAAGGCGGGAGCGTTCGCTGTCGCGCAGAGCCTGCACGACAACGGCTTTCGCATCGTCGCCACCCGCGGCACGGCCGAGGCGATAGCGCGCATGGGCGTTCCCGTCCAGGCGCTGAACAAGATCGGCGAAGGCTCGCCGCACGTGCTCGACTGGATCGAGCGAGGAGACGTCGACCTGGTCGTGAACACGCCAACCGGCGTGGGGGCGCGGACCGACGGATACGAGATCCGCCGCGCCGCCGTCAGGCACGGCATCCCGTGCCTGACGACGCTTTCGGCCGGGATCTCGGCCGCGCGCGCGATCGCCCGCGCGGGCAGAAACGGCGAGCCGGAGGTGCTCTGCCTGCAGGAGCTGCACGGGGCCGGGGCAGCGTGAGCGGGTTTGCGCGCGCGACGGCGCCGTTCGCTCGCAGGCTGCTGAGGGTGACCGGCGTCGATCCGCTCGGCGCCTATGAGCTGCTGCGGGCGGCAGATCCACACGGCCCCGAGCCGTCTCCAGGCCAGTTCTTGATGCTCGCCACGGCCGAGCGCTGGGGCGGCGGCGTGGACGGCAGGCCGTACCTGCCGCGCGCGTTCTCGATCGCGCGCCGCCGCGCGGGCGAGTCGCACTTCCTGCTCGAGGACGTGGGGCCGGGTACGCATCGCCTCGCCGAACTGCGCGCCGGGGACGCGCTGTGGGCGCTGGGGCCGCTCGGGCGCGGATTCAGCGCCCCGGCGGCTGGGAAGCGGGCGATCCTTATCGGCGGCGGCGCGGGAATAGCGCCGCTGGCGATCCTCCAGGACACGCTCGGGCGCGAGGCGACGGTGCTGGTGGGCTTTCGCGACGCCGCGCACGCGCGCGGCGCAGAGCTCTTGCGTGGCGCGCGGGTGGCCACCGACGACGGCGCGATCGGACACCGCGGGCCGTGCACCGACCTGCTCGCGGCCGAGCTCGGGCGCGATCCAGATGCGGTCGTCTATGCGTGCGGCCCGCCCGCGATGCTCGAGGCGGTGAGGGCGATGTGCGCCTCGCTCTCCGTCGACGCGCAGCTAGCGCTCGAGACGGGCATGGCGTGCGGCTTCGGAGCGTGTTTCGGGTGCGCCGTGCCGAGGCTGGACGGGGGCTACCTGCGCGCGTGCGTCGATGGCCCGGTGATCGACGCAGCTGCGCTGGAGCGCGTGCCCGAGGCCGTGGGGGCGCATCCGTGAGCGCAGCGGATGGCGCTACGCGCGCGCCCGGGTCCGGTAGGGCGCGCGCGGACGAAAGAGCGGCGCCGGGCGCGCGCGAGGGCGCGGGCACCGTCGAGTTCTGCGGCCTGCGGCTCGCGCACCGCGTGATCAACGGGTCGGGCACCTTCGACGTGGTGGCCGCGCGGGCTGTCTTCGGCGCAGCGCTCGACGAGCGCTTCCCGTTCGCCGCCTATGTCTCCAAGACGATCACGCTCGAGCCGCGCGCAGGCAACCCGCCGCCGCGCCTGTGGGAGGCTGCCCAGGGGCTGATCAACTCGATCGGACTGCCGAACAAGGGTCTTGAGGCCTACATGGACGAGGATGTGCCGGCGCTCGCCAGCCTCACGACGGAGGTCCCCGCCGGCCCGGCGGCGGGGACCTCGCGCGTGGCGGTGCCGCTGGTCACGAACGTCATGGGCTCGACCGCGGAGGAGCTCGTGGAGCTGGTCGACGCGTGTCACGAGCGCGCGGAGATCTCCGCGGTCGAGCTCAACGTCTCCTGCCCCAACGTGAAGACCGGCTTGGACATCGGCGCCGACCCGGTGCTGCTCGAGCACGTCGTGCGTGCCACGCGCGAGCGGACGAGCAAGCCCCTGGTCGTCAAGCTGACGCCCAATGCGGCCGACGTGCCCGCTTGCGCGCGGGCGGCGCAGGCGGGCGGGGCGGACGCCGTCTCGCTCATCAACACGCTCCGCGCGATGGCGCTGACGCCGCCGGCGCGCGGCGAACGGCGGCATCCCTGGTTGGGCGGGGGCACGGGCGGCCTGTCGGGGCCGGCGCTGCGGACGGTCGCCCTCGCCCAGGTGGCCGCTGTCGCGGAGAGCGTGAGCGTGCCGGTGATCGGGATGGGAGGCGTTGAAAACACGGCTCATGCGCGCGATCTGATCGACGCGGGAGCCGCGCTCGTGGCGGTCGGCACGGAGAACTTCCGAGATCCCGCAGCGGCGGCGAGAATCGCGCGAGACCTCGCCGAGACAGGCCTTTGAGGGGTGGGCGAGTCCGCTCCGACCGTCGAGGAGGCTCGATATCGCTCTACCTCAGGTTGAGGTGAAGGTGAATTGGGCGACTTGGGGTTGATCGCGGTCCGATGGTGTGTAGACTCGCCGCCCATGTCGATGCCGACGGGCACCACGCCCTCCGCGACCAGAAAGAAAGCCTCCGCGACGGCCACCGGCCCATCGACCGCCTCACCGAATCCGTCGATGGCGCCCGAAAGGTCGCTGAACCAGCGAATGGACGCGCTCGCGCGGGCGAACGAGATCCGCATCAGGCGCGCGCAGCTGAAGCGCGACCTGAAGTCGGGCCGGCTGTCGATTCACGCGTTGCTGCTCAGCCCGCCCGAGTACGTGGAGACGGCCAAGGTCTTCGACATGCTGCTGGCGGTACCGAAGTACGGTCGCGTGAAGGTCAACAAGATCCTCGTCAACTGCCGCATCGCGCCGAGCAAGACGATCGGCGGGCTCTCTGAACGCCAGCGCAACGAGCTGATCTCGCTGCTGCACCGCTGAGCGCCGCCGTTCGCGCTGCAGGAGCGTTATCGCCCCGCGATGGCACGCGTGTTCGTGATCACCGGCCCGTCGGGGGTCGGCAAGGGCACGCTGATACGCGGGCTCATGCAGCGCTTCCCCGAGCTGGAGCTGTCGGTGTCGGCGACCACGCGCGGGCCCCGCGCCGGCGAGCGCGACGGCGTCGACTACTACTTCCTCGAGCCCGAGGAGTTCGAGCGGCTCATCGCCGCAGGCGAGTTTGTCGAGCACGCCGACTACGCAGGGCGCCGCTACGGCACGCTGCGCTCGGAGCTCGCGGACCGCGTGCGCACGGGCACGCCGGTCGTGCTCGAGATCGAGGTCCAGGGCGCGCGTCAGGTGCGCGAGGCGATGCCCGAGGCGGTGCTCGTGTTCATCGCCCCGCCGTCCCTGGAGGAGCTGCGCAGCCGCCTGAGCGGCCGCGCCACCGACGACGAGGCCGAGGTCGAGCGGCGCCTGCGAGTGGCCGAAGGCGAGCTGGAGGCGCGGCGCGAGTTCGGCCACGTGGTCGTCAACGACCGCCTCGAGGACGCGCTCGAGCAGCTAACGCAGATCCTCGCCCGCGAGCTCGGGCACGCCCCGGGACGCGACTGACCGAGCCCGCGCCGAGCAAGGCCGCAAAGCGCCGCGAGGCAGCGTGCCGGTGCAGCGCGCCGGTGCGACTACACTTCAACGTCCACAAGGAAAGGCAGAGGCACGTGATCTCTCCCCGAATCGACCGGCTGCTGGAGAACGTCGACTCCAACTACGCGAGCGTGATCGTCTCGGCCAAGCGCGCGCGCCAGATCAACAGCTACTACCACAATCTCGGCGAGGGCACCTTCGACGAGTTCCCGCCGCCGATGGTCGACACGGCGTCGAAAAACTACCTCACGATCGCCCTCGAGGAGGTAGCCGCGGGGAAGATCTCCTACCACTACCGCTGAGCGACGGCGCGCAAAGGGCGCGCCAGCGCTTGCCGGCGGCGGACGGGCGCCCTAGAACGTGAGTCATGGCCCGCATCCTGCTCGGCGTCAGCGGTGGAATAGCAGCGTATAAGGCGCTCGAGTTCGTGCGCCTGGCGACCGCCGCCGGGCATGCCGTGCGCGTCGTGCAGACGCGCTCGAGCCAGCGCTTCATCGGCACCGCCTCCTTCGCGGCCCTGACGGGTGCGCCGGTGCTGGTGAGCGAGTTCGAGCACGATCCCGCCCGCGGCGCTTTCCCTGGCGAACAGCCGCCAGCACACGCCCCGCTGAGCCACCTCGAGCTCCCGGCGCGCGCCGAGGTCTACCTGATCGCGCCGGCCTCGGCAAACACGATCGCAAAGCTCGCAGCGGGGATGGCGGAGGACATGCTCGGCGCCTGCGCGCTCGCGGCCAGCTGCCCCGTTCTGGTGGCGCCGGCGATGAACAACCACATGTACGAGCATGCGGCCACGCAAGCCAACCTCGAGACCCTGCGCGAGCGCGGCGTCGAGGTGATCGGCCCCGCCACGGGTCGCCTGGCCTCCATAGGCGAGCACGGAGCCGGCCGCCTGCTAGAGCCGAACGAGCTGCTGAAGGCGTGCGAGGCGGCGCTCGCGCGCACGACCACCGCAGGCACGGGCGATCCCTCCGCGCACGCCGGCGCCGCGGCGGGCCTCGATGCCGCCGCGCCGTGGCGAAAGTTGCGCGTGCTCGTCACGGCGGGCGGCACGCGCGAGCCACTTGACAGCGTGCGCTTTCTCGGCAACAGCTCCTCGGGGCGCATGGGCTTGGCGCTCGCGCAAGCGGCGCGCGCGCGGGGAGCGCAGGTGACGTTGATAGCCGCCAACGTCTACCTGCCCCTGCCCGCGGGCGTCGCCTGCCGCGAGGTCGGCACCGCGGCGGAGCTGCGCGAGGCGTGCGTGGAGGAGTTCGCGCGCTGCGATGTGCTGCTGATGGCCGCTGCCGTAGCCGACTTTCGACCGGCGGCGCCGAGCGCCACGAAGATCAAGAAGGCGGCGAGCCACGATCTCGTGCTCGAGCTCGAGCCGACGGTCGACGTCCTCGGCGAGCTCACGCGCTCGCGGCGCGCGGGTCAGACGCTCGTGGGCTTCGCCGCCGAGCACGGTGCGGACGCGCTGCGGGATGCGCGGCGCAAGCTGATCGACAAGGGCCTTGACGCGATCGTCGTCAACGACATCTCACGCGAGGACATCGGCTTCGACGCAGAAGACAACGAGGTGACGATCCTGACGGCCGCAAACGGCCGCTCCTGGAGAGCGGGTCGCGGCGAGCATGCGGACGGCTCTGAGGCGCACGCGCGGCTCGCCCGGACGACGCAGATGACGGTCTCGAAGGCTCCCAAGCTTCTCGTGGCGGAGGCGATCCTCGACGTCGTGGAGCGCCTGCGCGGCGGCTGAGGGCGTCTAAAATGGCCGCCCATGGACAGCGTCTACGACCTCTACCAGCGCGGCCGCGAGCTGCTGCAGAGCGGCGACTACGAGGCTGCGATCGTGCCGCTGAGCCGTGCGCGCAACCTCGAGCCGGGGAAGGCGTCGATCCGCGAGACGCTCGGCCGCGCGCTGTTTCATGCACGCCGCTATGAGAGCGCGGCGGCGGAGTTCGAGGCGGTCGCGAGCGAGACGCCGACCGACGACTACGCGCTCTTCTGCCTCGGTCGCTCGATGCAGCTGCTCGGCCGCCACCGCGAGGCCTGCCAGCCGCTGGCGCTTGCGTGCTCACTGCGCCCAGAGCGCGAGGACTACCGGGTGTACCGCGACCGTGCGCGTCGTGACGCCCACGGCTTCTGACGCGCGAGCGCTCTCTCAGCGGCCACGCGAACTCGCCCAGCGCGCGCGCGCCGATGCTATTCTCGACGAAGAGCTTTCGAGCCGGCGTAGGAGCGCCGGAGGCAGTACCGAGAGTGGGCGCAGGCCCGCTTTTTTTACGTAAAGGGAGCACGTCGATGACACCGATACAGCCGCAGATAGAGTCGCGTCTGGCGTCCGCCGAGCCGGACGTGGAGGTGCTGCTCGCGGAGGTCGTCGGCGGGAGCACGCTACGCGTCTTCATCGACCATCCCGACGGCGTCACGCTGGCTCTGTGCGAGCGCGTGACGATGCTGCTGAACGACCTGCGCGAGCACTACACGCTCGAGGTCTCATCGCCCGGCAGCAGGCGGCCGCTGACAAAGCCGGCGCACTTCCGTCGCTTCGTCGGGCGCCGCGCGCGCGTGCGCACCCGCACTCCGCGTCCGAGGATGCGCCGGGGCGCGTCGCCGGCGCAGGTGCGCAGCTTCACCGGCGAGCTGCTCGCTGCCTCCGAGGATGAGGTGACGCTGGCGGCGGACGGGGACGTGATCGCGATCCCCTACTCGGAAATCCGCCGTTCCAACCTGCTCGAGGACTAGGAGAGGCTGGTGTCACGCGAAATCCTCGAGGCCATGCACGCGCTGGCGCGCGAGAAGGGCATCGAGCCGGAGAAGCTCATGATTGCGCTCGAGGACGCGCTGCTCTCGGCGTACAAGAAGCAGCCCGGTTCGGCGAAGTACGCGCGCGTGGAAATGGACCGCGACACCGCCGACTTCCGCGTCATCGAACTGATCATCCCGGAGCGCCTCGAGGCGCATTTGATCGTCGAGTCGATCGACGAGGCGACCACGATCGATCCCGAGACGGGGGAGATGCGCGAACCGGAGGAACCGGAGATCGACCCGAAAAAGTTCGCCGAATACCGCGATCAGATCGACGAGCGCGACGTCACGCCCGACGACTTCGGCCGCATCGCCGCGCAGACCGCCAAGCAGGTGATCTTGCAGCGCATACGCGAGGCGGAGCGGGACATGATGTACGAGGAGTACCGCGATCGCGTCGGCGAGCTGATCACGGGCATCGTGCAGCAGTCGGACTCGCGCTACACGCTCGTGCAGCTGCGCGAACGGGTCGAGGCGCTGTTGCCCAAGTCAGAGCAGGTCGAAGGCGAGCGCTACGACCATTCGCAGCGCATCAAGGCCGTAATCAAGGAGGTCTCGCCGTCGACCAAGGGTCCCGCGATCATCGTCTCGCGGCGCGACCCCGAGCTGATCAAGAAGCTGTTCGAGCTGGAGGTCCCGGAGATTGCCGACGGCCTTGTCGAAATCGCGAACGTGGCCCGCGAGCCCGGCTACCGCTCGAAGATCGCCGTCATCTCCCATACCGACGGCGTCGACCCCGTCGGCGCGTGCGTCGGTCCGCGCGGCTCGCGCGTGCGCATGGTCGTCTCCGAGCTGCGTGGCGAGAAGATCGACATCATCCCCTTCAACGACGAGCCCGCTCGCTTCGTCGCCAAGGCGCTGTCTCCCGCTCGTGTGCGCGAGGTGCTGGTCGACGACGACGCCAAGCAGGCGACGGTAATCGTCCCAGACGACCAGCTGTCACTGGCGATTGGACGCGAGGGCCAGAACGCGCGCCTGGCCGCCCGCCTGACGGGCTGGCGCGTGGACATCCGCTCGGAGACCGAGTTCGCAGCCGAGGAGGCCGAGCACGGCTACGAGGAGGAGGAGGTACACGGACGCTGCGCCGCGATCCTCTCAAACGGCCGGCGCTGCCCGAACGCGGCCCTTCCCGGATCGCGCTACTGCGGGCTCGAGACCCACCAGGCCCTGGCTGCGATCGACAGCGACAAAATCGTCGACCTGCAGGCCCAGGAAGCGGCAGCTGAGGCGCCGCCCGAGCCGACCGCCGCCGCCGCGGCGCCCGGCGAGGAGGAGACCGCGCAGGCTGCACAGCCCGAGCCCGAGGCAGCCCAGGAGAGCGCTGCTACCGAAGTCGCGCAGCCCGAGGCCGAGGAAGCCCGGGAGAGCCCGCCCGGCGCCGAAGAGAGCGATGCGCCGACGGGGCAGCCGCCTGCCGAGGCGCAGGCGAGCGAGAGCGCGGAGCCCGCAGTAGCAGAGCAGCCGACCGAGCCGGCTGAGGGCTCGCTGGAGCCGGCGGCACCCGTTCCCGGGCAGCAGCAGGCGAGCGCCCAGGGCTCGCCGGCCGCGGCCGAGGAGCAGGCGCAATAGGAGCGCACGTGCCCCGGCGCACGTGCGTCGGGTGCGGGCGCGTGGCTGCGAAATCCGATCTGCTGCGCCTGGCGGTTGCGCTCGCCCGAGGCGGCGCGCGCGTTGCGGTCGTCGATCGGCGCGGGACGCTGCCCGGGCGCGGCGCCTACATATGCCGGGAGGGCGCGTCACGGCAGCCCTCTGCGGGCTGTCTTGCGCTCGCGAGGCGCAGGCGCAGCATCGCGCGAGCCCTGCGCCTGCCGGGCGCGACGGGCGTGGGCGGCCGCTCGGATGAGCGCGCCGGGAGCGAACCCTCGCGGCGCGGCGCGCCGACGCTGGAGGACGCCCGGACGATCGACTGCGAGCCCCTAGAATCGGTGGGCCCGTGAGCAAGAAGCGCGTACACGAGATAGCCAAAGAGCACGGTATTTCAAGCAGGGAGCTGCTCCAGAGGCTGAACGCTGCCGGCATCGAGGCCAAGGCCGCCGCCTCCTCGGTCGAGGAGTCGCTGGCGCTGAAGGCGCTGGCCTCGGACTCGGCGGCGGCGGAGGCGTCCAACGGTCAGCTCTCGGCGAGCCCTCCCCGGGCGCAGGCGCCGCCCGCTTCGGAGGCGCCCGAGCGCAAGCGGCAGGCGAGCGCGTCCTCGTCCGATGGCGGCGAGGGGCGCGAGGCCCAGGCTCGCGAGCCGACGGCCGGCGCGCCCGCGCCCGCTGCGCCCCCGCAGGCGCCGCGGCCGCAGCCGCCGCAGGCTGCGACGGTCACCGAGCGCGTGCGCCCGACGCGCGATTCGCGCACCGGGGAGCGCACCCCCGGCGAGATCGGGCCTGGAGGGCGCCGGCGCGTGGTGATCGACCCGCAGGCGTCGCGCCGTCAGCAGACGGGGCCGGCGAACCAGCCCCAACGCCGCCCGCGCAGGGGCCGGCGCCGTCGCGGCACCTACGACGAGACGATCGCGCCGATCGACACGGCGGTGATGGAGGCGACGGACCTGATCCGAGTCAACTCGGGCTCGACGGTCAAGGACGTCGCGGAGTACCTCGGCGTGGCGGTACCCGAGGTGATCAAGAGGCTGATGATGCTGGGCGAGATGGCGACGCTCACGCAGACGCTGTCCGATGACGCTATCCAGGTGCTGGCGGACGAATTCGAGAAGCAGATCGAGATCGTGCACGCCGCCGACGACGTCGAGCTGGAGCCGGTCTTCGAAGACGCCGAGGCGGACCTCGTCGAGCGCCCGCCGGTGGTCACGATCATGGGCCACGTGGACCACGGCAAGACCTCGCTGCTGGACGCGATCCGCGAGACCGAGGTGGCTGCGGGCGAGGCGGGCGGGATCACACAGCACATCGGCGCCTACCAGGTGCACCACGGCGGGCGCGAGATCACGTTCCTGGACACGCCCGGCCACGAAGCGTTCACCGCGATGCGCGCGCGCGGCGCGCGCGTGACGGACCTGGCGGTGATCGTCGTGGCAGCCGACGACGGCGTCAAGCCGCAGACGGAGGAGGCGATCGACCATGCGCGCGCGGCCGAGGTGCCGATCGTGGTCGCGGTGAACAAGATCGACAAGGATGGCGCGCAGCCCGAACGCGTGCGCACGGAGATGAGCCAGCGCGGGCTGCAGCCGTCGGAGTGGGGGGGCGACATCGAGTTCGTGGACGTCAGCGCCAAGACCCATCAGGGCCTCGACGGCCTGCTCGACACGATCCAGGTCGTCACCGACCTCGAGGAGCTGCGCGCCAACAAGGAGGCGGACGCGTCGGGCACGGTGATCGAGTCCAAGCTCGATCCCGGCCGCGGCCCGGTGGTGACGATCCTGATCCAGCGCGGCACGCTGCGCGTCGGTGACGCGCTGGTGGCTGGCGCACACTTCGGACGCGTGCGCGCGATGCAGGATTTCACCGGCAACCGCGTCAAGCGCGCCACGCCGGGGCAGCCGGTGGAGATGCTCGGCTTCGACGGCGTGCCCGAGGCGGGGGAGATCGTGAGGGTCGTGGAGAACGAGCGCCGCGCGCGGCAGCTCGCGGGCGAGCGCGCAAACCGCCTGAAGACCGAGGCGCTGGCTCGCCGCTCGGGCCGCAAGGTCTCGCTCGAGGACGTCTTCAAGCTCGCACAGGAGGGCGCCGTCAAGCAGCTCAGCCTGGTAGTGAAGGCCGACGTCGCGGGGTCGCTGGAGGCGATCGAGGACGAGATCGCCAGGCTTCCGCAGCAGGAGGTGGAGGTCAACCTCATCCACCGCGGCGTTGGCGGCATCAACGAGTCCGACGTGATGCTCGCCGCGGCGTCAGACGGCGTGATTCTGGCCTTCAACGTGCGGCCGGTGGGCGATGCGCGCCAGACCGCCGAGCGCGAGGGAGTGGAGATCCGCTCCTACTCGGTGATCTACCGCGCGATCGAGGAGCTGCGCGCTGCCATGCAGGGCATGCTCGAGCCCGCCGAGATCGAGACCTCGCTCGGCCAGGCCGAGGTGCGCCAGCTGTTCCGCGCCTCGCGCATCGGCACGATCGCGGGCTCTTACGTGACCGAGGGCAAGATCGCGCGCGGCGCGAGAGCGCGCGTGGTGCGCGAGGGCACGGTCATCTACGACACCACGATCGAGAGCCTGCGCCGCTTCAGCGACGACGTGCGCGAGGTCGCGAGCGGCTTCGAGTGCGGGATCGTGCTGGCGAACTTCCAGGACGTGCACGAGGGCGATGTGCTGGAGAGCTATGAGACGCGGCTGCAGGAGCGTGAGCTCACCTCCTGAGGCCCCAGCCGAGGTGGGCGCAGATGAGAGCTTCCTCGCGCGCGCAAGGCGCCGGATCGCGATCGCAGCGGGGGTCGTGGGGGTTGAAGGGTAGGATGGCCACAGGACGCATGCGTCGGGTCGACGAGGCCATACGCCAGGTGATCGGGGATGCGATGGCAGGAGAGCTGAAGGACCCGCGAGTGGGATTCGTGACCGTGACCGATGTCAGGACCAGCGCCGATCTGAGCCACGCCCGCGTCTACGTGAGCGTGCTCGGCGACGAGCAGCAGCGCCGCGCGAGCCTCGAGGGCTTGCGCAGCGCGCACGGCTACTTGCAGCGGCAGCTGGCCAGCGAGCTGCACCTCAAGCGCACGCCCACGCTCGAGTTCTCCTACGACGACACGACCGACCGCGCGCTGCGCGTCGATGCGCTGCTCGCCGAGATCGAGGATTCGTGAGCGCGCTCGAGGAGGTCGCGACCCGGGATCAGGTGCTCGAGCGGATCCGCGAGGACTCACGCTTCGTGCTCGCCACGCACGAGCACCCCGACGGCGATGCGCTGGGCTCGCTCGTGGGCATGCACGAGCTGCTCACCGCGATCGGCAAGCAGTCTGAGATCTTCGTCGCTGCCGAGGATCTGCCCCTCCCGCACGAGTACCGCCTGTTCGCGCTGGACGGCGCGATCGACGAGGCGCCGGCGGACATCGGGGAGCGCACGGTCGTGTTCCTCGACTGCGGCAACATCGACCGCAACTCGGCAAGCGTGCTGCGCAGCGGCGCGCAGCTGCTGAACATCGACCACCACCACGACAACACGCGCTTCGGCACGCTCAACTACGTGGTCCCGGCGGCGTCCTGCACCGCGGAGATCATCTGGGATTTGATGCATCGCCTGCAGGTGGCGCCGACGCCGGCGGCCGCGCAGGCGCTGTACGTCGGCCTGATCACTGACACGGGGCGCTTCATGTACGAGAACACGAGCCCGCGCGCACACCGCATGGCGGCTGAGCTGATCGAGGCCGGAGTCGACGTCCCGCTCGTGTACCGCTGCCTGTATGAGGAAATGCGGCCAGCCAAGCTGGCGCTCACCGCGCTGGCGCTGGGAGCGATGCGGCGCTTCGACTCGGGGGCGCTGACGCTGTCCTCGTTGAGCGCCGAGGACTTCCACAAAGCGGGCGCCTCCGAACACGATGCCGAGGGCATCGTCGACCAGCTGCGAGCCGTGCAGGGGACGAAGGTCGCGGTGCTCGTGCGCGAGCTGACGGGCGAGCGCGCGGGCGAGCGCAAAGTCTCGCTGCGCGCCGCCGACGGGGGCGTCGACGTATCGCTCATCGCGCGCGCGCAGGGCGGCGGAGGGCACCGCCGCGCGGCCGGCTTCTCCACGACGCTCGAGCTGTCCGAGCTGATCGCATTCGTGCGCCCCGCCATCTCGGCCCAGCTGCACGCCGCCGCCGATGGACGCGCGACCGCGACGCTCGCTTGAGGGGTCCGCCCCGGCGGTCGCTGATGAGCGCGACCGCCCGGCGGACGGAGTTTTGCTGCTCGACAAGCCCGCGGGCCTGACCTCCCACGACGTGGTCGAGGCGGTGCGGCGCTCGCTGGGCGGAGCCAAGACCGGGCACGCGGGCACCCTCGACCCCTTCGCCACGGGGCTGCTGCTCGTGCTGGTCGGGCGCGCGACCAAGGCGCAGCGGCGGCTGATGAGCCTGCGCAAGCGCTATGAGGTGCTGGCCGCGCTCGGCGCACGCTCGAGCACCGGCGACACGGAGGGCGAGATCACCCACACCGGCCGTGAACCGCCCGACCCGCCTGAGCTTCCGACCGGGGAGATCCTCCAGCGCCCCCCGCGGCACTCGGCAGTCAAGGTCTCGGGGCAGCGCGCCTACGCGCGCGCGCGGCGCGGCGAGAGCTTCGAGACGCCCGAGCGGAGGGTCACGGTGTACCGCTTCGAGCAGCTGTGGCGCGGGCAGCGCAGCGCAGCGGAGGGCTGCGGCCGCGCAGCTTTCCTCATCGAATGCGGCTCTGGCACCTATGTGCGCTCACTGATCGCAGACCTCGGCGACGCCTACTGCCTGGAGCTACGCCGCACGGCGATCGGCCCCTTCGACGTGCGCGACGCGGTCGCGCCGCCGCCGCCGGGAGCGCGCTGGAGCGAGCCGCCGCTGATCGCGCTGGAGAGCGCGCTGGCGATCGCATCCTCGCCGCGCAAGCCGCCCCACTAGGCTTCTCAGCCGTGAAGGTGATGCACCTGGAAGAGGCGCGGCCCAAGCCGGGGCGCAGGGTGGCCGTGGGAACCTTCGACGGCGTGCACCTCGGCCATCGCGAGGTGATCGCGGGCTCTGACAGCGTGCTCACCTTCGATCCACACCCGGTCTCGGTGGTCGCGCCGCAGCACACGCCCAAGCTGCTCACAACGCTCGAGCGCAAGGCCGAGCTGATCGGCGCCCTCGGCGTGGCTGACTTGATCGTGATCCCCTTCGACGCCGAGTTCGCGAAGCGCTCGGCGCAGGAGTTCATCGACGAGGTGCTCGTCGCGGCACTCGGCGCTGAGCAGGTGGCGATCGGCGAGAACTTCCGCTTCGGCCACCGCGCTCAGGGGGATGCACGCCTGCTGCAGGCCGATCAGCGCCTCCGCACGGTCGTTCATCCGCTGCTTGAAATCGACGGCGAGGTCGTCTCCTCGAGCCACATCCGCGGCCTCGTCCTGGCGGGCGACCTGCTCGAGGCCAACCGCCTCCTGGGAGCCCCCTTCCAGCTGCTCGGCGTCGTGCAGCAAGGCGATCGCCGCGGGCGCGAGCTGGGCTTCCCGACGGCGAACCTCGTGCCCGAGGAGGCGCTCGCCTGCCCAGGGCACGGCGTGTACGCATGCCTCGCCAATGGCCTGCCCGCCGCGGTCAGCATCGGCGTGCGGCCGACCTTCAACACCGGCCGCGGCGAGCTGATCGAGGTGTTCATCCTCGACTTCGACGGCGACCTGTACGGCAGCGAACTGCGCGTGCAGTTCATACGCCGGCTGCGGGGCGAGCGGCGGTTCGCCTCGGCCGAGGCGCTGATCGCGCAGATGCACCGTGACGTCGAGCAGACGCGCGAGTCGCTGGCCGCTTCGGCGCTTCCATAGAGCCGCGGCAGCCGCCGCGCGGGCCACGCTCCAGAGACCCGGGCGGGAGCGGGCGCCCGCGCCGGGGCGCGGCCACGTGCGGTGGCGTTCGCTCTGCTAGCGTGCCCGCCGATGGCCGCCATAACCGCTGAGCGAAAGCGCGAGATCGCCGCGAAGTTCGGCTCCTCCGAGCGCGACACGGGCTCCACAAAGGTCCAGATCGCACTGCTCACCGAGCGCATAAACCACCTCACCGAGCACCTGCGCGAGCAGGGCAAAGACCACCACTCGCGCCGCGGGCTGCTGATGCTCGTCGGGCGCAGGCGGCGCTTCCTCAGCTACCTCCAGCGCACCGACCTCGACGGCTATCGCGCGCTGATCAAAGAGCTCGGCCTGCGCAAGTGACCTCCAGGCGATGAGCGTCATCGCGCCAGGAACGCCCGCACCGCAGTTCAAGCTCGCGCGCCAGGACGGATCGAGCTTTTCCGAGCGCGACCTGCTCGGCCAGGGCACCGTGCTCGTCTTCTACCCGTTCGCCTTCAGCCCCGTCTGCACCGAGCAGCTGCAGCTGTATGAGGGCCTGCTGGCAGAGCTCGCCGAGCACGACGTGAAGCTGTACGGGGTCTCATGCGACTCGACCTGGGCCCAGCGCGCGTTCGCCGAGAAGCTCGGCGTCTCCAGCGAGCAGCTCTCGGACTTCGAGCCCAAGGGAGCCGCTTGCCGGGCCTTCGGAGTGCTGAACCCGGCCGGGTTCGCCGAGCGCGCGCTGATCATGATCGACCCGCAGGGGGTGGCCCGCTTCAGCTACGTGGCCCCCTCGCCGGCCGAGCTCCCGGGCCTGGAGATCCTGCGCGAGGGTCTGAATCAGGCCTTCGGCCTCGCCGCCGGGGCCGCCTGAGGGGTCCACACTGCGCCGGCGCCTGTGCGCGGCGCCGCGCTGGCGAAGGGACGTAGGCGAGCGCTTGCTCCTGCCGGCAGCCCGGCCCGCGTCCGCTAAGCTCGGTGCGTTCAAAATAGGACGAAAAGAGAACGGACCGCCAGGTGAACGGGGCGGATCAGGAAGGCAGTGACATATGAGCAGTGATGCGGCGCCTACGCGGGTTTCCGTGACGATCGGGGCCCACGGCCAGGAGGGCGGGGTCAACGAGATCTCGTTTGAGACCGGCAGGATGGCCAAGCAGGCCTCGGGGGCGGTGGTCGTGCGACAGGGCGACACGATGGTGCTTGCGACGGCCGTCGCGGGGGCTGTGCGGGACGTCGATTTCCTCCCGCTGACAGTCGACGTCGAGGAGCGCATGTACGCGACCGGCAAAATTCCGGGCTCGTTCTTCAAGCGCGAGGGACGGCCGGGGGAGAAGGCGACGCTGACCGCGCGCATGATCGACCGCCCGCTGCGGCCGCTGTTCCCGAAGGACTGGCGATACGACACCCAGCTCGTGGCGATCCCGATGTCGGTCGACCACGTTCACCCCTACGACATCCTTGCCATGAACGGCGCCTCGGCCGCAGTGATGCTCTCCGACATTCCCTTCCCCACACCCGTCGGGGCAGTGCGCATCGGCAAGGTGGACGGCGACTTCGTGATCAACCCTCGCGAGCAGGATCTGCTCACGCCCGACGGCGAAGAGGCTGACCCGCGCTCGGACCTCGACCTGGTCGTGGCCGGGACCGAGGAGGCGATCCTGATGGTCGAGGCGGGCGCCAACGAGATCCCCGAGGCGGAGATTCTCGACGCTCTCGACATCGCGCACGCCGAGATCAAGAAGCTGTGCGCGCTGCAGCGCGAGCTGGCGCAGATGGTCGGCAAGGAAAAGAAAGAGTTCGCGTCGATCGCCATCGACCAGTCGCTGCTGGAGCAGATCCGCTCCTCGCACGGCGCCGCGCTGGACGAGGCAACGCAGGTCGAGGACAAGCTCGCGCGCCAGGAGGCAACCAAGGCGGTCGAGACCGCGGTGCTCGAGCAGTACGCTTCGCCCGCGCCCGAGGGCGCCTCCGAGGAGCAGCTGCAGAGCGCCAGGGAGGCCCGCGCCGCGGCGCTGCTGGCGTTCGCATCGCTCGAGAAGTCGATCATCCGCGAGCGCATCGCCGTGGCGAAGAAGCGCCCCGACGGGCGCGCCGAGGGCGAGATCCGCGACATCACGATCGAAGTTGGGGTGACGCCGCGCACGCACGGCTCGGCGCTGTTCACGCGCGGGCAGACGCAGGCACTGAGCGTGGCCTCGCTGGGCACGCTCAAGGAGGAGATGCGCCTCGACACGCTCGGGCTCGAGACGAAAAAGTACTACTGGCACCACTACAACTTCCCGCCCTTCTCCGTCGGCGAAGCCGGGCGGATGGGCGGCGTCAAGCGCCGCGACGTCGGCCACGGCGCGCTCGCCGAGCGCGCGCTCGCGCCGATGGTGCCCTCGATCGAGTCGTTCCCCTACTCGATCCGCGTCGTCTCGGACATCCTCGAGTCGAACGGCTCCTCCTCGATGGCCTCCGTGTGCGGCTCCTCGCTGGCCCTGATGGACGCCGGCGTCCCGATCAAGCGCCCGGTCGCGGGAATCGCGATGGGCCTGATCAAAGAGGGCGATGACTACATCGTGCTGACCGACATCGCCGGAGTCGAGGACCACCTCGGGGACATGGACTTCAAGGTCGCGGGGACAGATCGCGGGATCACGGCGCTGCAGATGGACATCAAGATCTCGGGCGTCACATTCGAGATCCTGCGCGACGCACTGTCCCAGGCCCAGAGCGCGCGTAAGTTCATCCTCGGCGAGATGGCCGAGGTGATCGGCGGACCGCGCGAGCAGCTGAGCCAGTTCGCGCCGCGGATCCAGACGATCCAGATCGACCCCTCGCAGATCGGCCTTCTGATCGGCAAGGGCGGCGAAACCATCCGCGCGCTGTCCGAGGAGTTCGACTCCCAGATCGACGTCTCAGACGACGGCCAGGTGCTGATCTACTCGGCCAACGGCGAGCTCGCCGAGGCGCTCGTGGAGCGCGTTCGCATGATGCTCAAGGAGGTCGAGGTCGGAGACGAGTACGTCGGTAAGGTCGTCAAGACGACGACTTTCGGCGCCTTCATCGAGCTCGCCAAGGGCACCGACGGGCTGCTGCACATCTCAAACGTCTCGCCCGGCGAGCGCGTCGAGAGCGTGGAGGACGTGCTGAGCAGGGGCGACGAGGTCAACGTCCGCGTGGTCGAGGTCGACCGCGAGCGCGGGCGCATCGGCCTGCGCCTCGCGCACGACCCAGACATCGCCGGCAAGTCCGCCGAGGAGCTTGCGGGCGTTGGCACGGGCGGCGGCGGCCGGCCCGTGCGCGACGGCGCGCGACGCAACGGGCGCGAGCGCAGCGATCGCGGCCCGCGGCGCGATGGCGAACGTGGCCGGGGATCGGACCGTCCGCGGCGCAGCGGCCCCCGCGACTGAGGCAGCGCTGAGCGCCTCGCACCGGATCACCACGCTGCCCTCGGGCGTGAGGGTCGTCACCGAGCGCATGCCCGGCGTGCGCTCCGCTGCGCTCGGCTTCTGGATCGCGACCGGCTCGGCCGTCGAGGACGTGGAGCAGGCCGGCATCTCGCACCTGCTCGAGCACATGCTCTTCCGCGGCACCGACCGCCACAGCTCCGAGGAGATCGACCAGATCTTCGACGCCATGGGCGCCGAGATCAACGCTGGCACCGACAAGGAAGCGACCTCCGTGTACTCGCGCGTGCTCGACCGCCATCTCGAGCGCGCCTTCGAGGTGATTGGCGAAATGGTCTTTCGACCACGACTCGCCGAGCTCGAGGCCGAGCGCGCGGTCGTGCTCGAGGAGATCGCGATGTATGAAGACGACCCCCAGGACCGCGTCTTCGACGCTCTCGGCGGCGCTGTGTTCGGCTCGCATCCGCTTGGGCGCGCGGTGATCGGCACGGCCGAGGCGGTCGGCGCCGTGACGAGCGAGCAACTGCATGACTTCCACGCACGGCGCTACGTCCCCGCGCGCGTGGTGATCTCCGCCGCGGGCTCCGTCGAGCACGAGGCGCTCGTGCAGATGGCCGAGCGCCTGCCGCTCGCCGAGCGTCCCTGTGAGGAAGAGCCCAACTCGAGCGCCGCGCCGCCCGACTTCAGGCGGCGCGTGCGCTTCATCAAAAAAGAGGTCGAGCAGTACCACGTGTGCCTCGGCGGAGAGGGCCCTGCGCGCGACGACGAGCGACGCTTTGGGCTGCGCGTCCTTGAAGGCGTGCTCGGCGGCACTTCCTCCTCGAGGCTCTTCCAGGAGGTGCGCGAGCGCCGCGGCCTGGCCTACTCGGTGTTCTCGTTTTCCAGCCTGCATGCGCGCACCGGCGAGGTGGGCGTGTATGTGGGCACCCGCCGGGAGAACCTTGCGCAGGCCCTGTCGGTGATCTCAGGCGAGCTCGAGCGCTGCGTGCGTGACCCGGCGACTGATGAGGAGCTCGTGCGCTCGCGCGAGAACCTCAAGGGTCGCGTGGTGCTCGCGATGGAGTCGACGTCCGCCCGCATGAGCCATCTGGGGACCTCCGTGCTGAGCGGCCTTGAGATCCTGTCGGTCGATCAGCTGCTGGAGCGCATCGACGCGGTCAAGCTGGACGAGCTGCAGGAGCTCGCCGCGTGGCTATTTGCGCCCAAGCGCATGTCCGTCGCCGGAGTCGGCCCGGACGAGCAGGAGTTCCTGCAGGCGGTCGACTCGCTCGGATCGTCGCTCGCCGGCGAGAACGGGCGTGACGCAGCCGCGCAGGCGAGGGCCGCGTCGAGATGATCCGCGTAGCCGTCGCGGGCGCCGCGGGGCGCATGGGCCAGACCGTGTGCGCGGCCGTCGAGCAGGCGGACGACATGGAGCTCTCAGGACGCGCCGACCCGCTGCTCTCGAGCTCGGTCGCAGACGTGCTCGAGGAGGCGCAGGTGCTCGTCGACTTCACGCAGCCCGAGGTCGCGCTCGAGAACGCGCTCGCCAGCCTGCACGCGGGCGTGCACGTGGTGGTGGGCACGAGCGGATTTGACCCGGAGCCGCTGCGGGAGGCTGCGTGCGCTCAGCAGGCTCCGGGCGCGAACGTGCTGGTGGTGCCCAACTTCGCGATCGGCGCGGTGCTCATGATGCGCTTCGCAGCCGAGGCCGCCAGGCACATGCCGAAGGCCGAGATCATCGAGCTGCACGACGACAGCAAGCTCGATGCGCCGAGCGGGACCGCGGCGCGGACCGCCGAGCTGATGGCCTCAGCCGCCGGCGGACCGGCGCCCGTGGTCCACTCCGTGCGCCTGCCCGGGCTCGTCGCCCACCAGGAGGTGATCCTCGGCGAGGTCGGCCAGACGCTCACGATCCGCCACGACTCGACCAGCCGCGAGTCCTTCATGCCCGGCGTGCTGCTCGCCGTGCGCCGCATCGGCGCACAGGAGCAGCCGTTCATGGTGGGGTTGGAGAGCCTGCTGTTCTGAGCCTGGCGGCCGCCGCGCTTCTCCCGCGGTGGATTAACGCTTGTGTCTCGCCTTCGGGAAGCGGTACAGCAGCGAGTTGCGCCTCCTCGCGGGCGCGCCTTCGCTCGGGGTGTAGGTCGTGCGCAGGCCCAGTCGCACGCGCTTGGCGCTGATGCCCTTGCGGCTGGGACGCAGGGTGAGCGTGTGCGTCCCGCCGCTGAGCGCGCTCGCCAGCTTCACCAGCGTGGCCGTGCGCGCCCTGCGAGCGCGCTTCGCTCTGACCCGGGCGGTGGCTTTCACGTCAACCACGCCAGGCTTGGGCAGGAAGACCCGCTCGAGGATGAGCCCGGCCTTCGTCACCCTGACCGACAGGACCGCGAAGGACCCGGACCTCGCCCCGTGCACGCCCGCCGCCGGTGCCGGCGCGCTGGTGGAGTTGACGGTCGTCAGCGTCAGCCCAGCGCCGCTCGGCGTGGCGATCACCTGGGTTGTGCCGGGAAGCAGCCTGCCCGCGCTCTCCAGCACGAGCGGCGTGGTCGAGAGCAGCGGTTTCACGATCGCCCCAGCCGTGCTCAGCGTGCCGTTGAGGCGGTCGACGGTCGTGCCCAAGGTGCTCGCGGCCCTTTCGGTCGTGGTCGCCACGAGCTGCGGTTCGAGCAGGTCGCTCAGCGTCGTCGCCAGCTCGTTTGCGAGCGTCGGCAGCGCCCCGGTCAGGCCGAGGTCGGCCAGGATTTCAGCCACCAGCGCGCGCAGCTCTTCGGCGTTCTGCGCGAGCGAAGAGAGGCGCGCTTCGATCAGCTGCGTAAGCGAGCCAGTGCTCAACCCCAGCGCGGACAGGGTGGAGGTGACCTGTGAGAGCGTCGCGCTGGGGGAGAGCACTTCGCCGAGCAGGGTCGCGACCGAGGAGTAGCCGGGCAGGGCCTCGATCTCGGCCATGAGTTCGGCGGAGGAGAGGTGGAGCACCGCCGCCAGCTGTTCGATCGTCAGCTTGCCCAGCACATCCACCGAGCGCCCGTTTTCGTCGAGTACCGTCAGGGACGCGTTCACTGGCTCCGAGGTGACCGACGCCGAGCCTTCGCTCGACGCCGTGGCGGTGGAGGGGAGGGCGCAGGCCAGCGCCGCGGCGGCGCCCAGGGCCGCGGTCGCCGCGCGCGAGCGCCAGAGCAGGGGTGAGAGGGCGGGTGAGAGGGCGGGCCGGGGCTTGTGGGCGGCGGCGCTCATGCTGTCTCCTTTGGGTGTCTGCCATCTACTCCCCAGAGAGCGCCCGCCCGCTTATGTGAACGGGAACTGGACGAACGTTCCAGCCCGCGCGCGCCGCGGCCGGCGTGGGATACTGCACGCATGACCGACCTCGGCGCCGTGCTGACCGCGATCGTGACGCCGTTCGATGCTGAGGAGAACGTCAGCGAGGAGGCGTTCGTGGCGCTCATGCGACACCTCGCCGACAACGGCTCCGACGGGTTCGTGGTCGCGGGCACCACCGGCGAGGCCTCGACCCTCACCGATGAGGAGCAGCTCGGGCTGATCGAGCTCGCGGTCGCCGAGCGCCCGGCTGGAAAGACGGTCGTCGCCGGCACCGGCACCAACGACACGCGCCACGCGGTGTACCTGACCGAACGCGCCAGCGCAGTCGGCGTCGACGCGGTGCTGTCGGTCACGCCCTATTACAACAAGCCCAGCCCCGCCGGCCTGGTGCGCCACTACGAAGCCGTCGCCGCCGCCGCCGACGTGCCCGTCCTGCTGTACAACATCCCGGGCCGCACCGCGACCAACATGGGGCCCGAGCTGCTGGCCGAGCTCGCCCAGATCGACGGGATCGAAGGCGTCAAGCAGGCCAACGCCGAAGAGCTGCAGCTGATCGACGGGCTGGCGCTGTACGCGGGCGACGACGGCACCTTCGCGCGCGTGCTCGAGATGGGAGGAGCGGGCGGCATCCTCGTCGCAAGCCACATCGTGGGCAAGGAGATGCGTCGCATGGTAGATGAGCCCGAGCACCGAGAGGAGATCGACGCGTCCCTGCGCGACGTCTACGAGACGCTGTTCTTGACCTCCAACCCCACGTGCACGAAGGCCGCCCTGAACCTGCTGGGCCACGACGCGGGCGGGCTGCGCCTGCCGCTCATCGAGGCCAACGAGCGAGAGCTCGAAGCCGTGCGCGCGATGCTCATCCGCCATCAGCTGCTGTCCGGCGAGGGTCATGCGGCGGCGGCAGCCGGGGCGCACTCGGGGCCCGCCCCCGGCGCGTGAGCTCACTGCGCGTCCTGCCCCTCGGGGGGCTGGGAGAGGTGGGCAAGAACATGACCGTCGTCGAGCGCGACGGGCGCATCGTGGTGGTCGACGTGGGCCTTCGCTTTCCCACGCCCGACATGGTCGGCATCGACCTCGTGCTGCCCGACTTCTCTTACCTGCGCGAGCGCGCCTCAGAGGTCGAGGCGATCGTCGTCACGCACGGCCACGAGGACCACCTGGGCGCCCTGCCGTGGGTCCTGCGGGAGCTGGGCTCGGAGAACGCGCCACCGGTCTACGGCGGAGCGCTGACGCTGGCAATGGCGCGCTCGAAGCTCGACGAGCACAAGCTCCGCGACGTCGAGCTCATCGAGCTCGAGCCCGAGGCAGTCGTGGGCCTCGGCCCGTTTTCGCTCGAGCTCGTGCACATGACGCACTCAATCCCCGACTCGAGCGCCGTCGCGCTGGGCACCGAACTGGGGACGGTGCTGATCACGGGCGACTACAAGTTCGACCAGACGCCCGTGGACGGTCCGCCCGCCGATGTCTCGCGCCTGGCCGAGCTGGGGCGCGACGGCGTGCTGCTGCTGTGCGGGGACTCCACCAACGTCGACCGCCCCGGGTTCTCGCCCTCGGAGTCGGTCGTGGGGCCGCACCTCGAGCAGGTGTTCGCGCGCTGCCGGGGGCGCATCGTGGTGACGAGCTTCGCCTCGAACATCCACCGCGTGCAGCAGGTCATGGACGCCGCCGCCGAGCTCGACCGCAAGGTCGTGCTGGTCGGGCGATCGATGCGCAAGAACGTCGGCATCGGCCGCGCCCTCGGCCATATCGAGGTCGGCGAGGGCCAGTTGGTGGGTACGCGCGAGGTCGAGGACTTCCCCGACGAGCGGATCGTGATCATCTCCACCGGGTCGCAGGGCGAGCCGCTGTCGGCGCTTCGGCGCATGGCCTATCGCGACCACCCGGTGATCGAGCTTCGCGAAGGCGACACGGTCGTGTTCTCCGCCACCCCGATCCCGGGCAACGAGCGTGCCGTGAACGACACCATCGACCGCCTCTACCACATCGGCTGCGAGGTTATAACGCCGCGCGAGGCGCCCGTGCACGCCTCCGGGCACGGGTACGCCGAAGAGGTCAAGCTGATGCTGAACCTGGTCAAGCCGCGCTACGTGATGCCCTTCCACGGCGACTACAAGCGGCTGCGCATGCACGCGCAGCTCGCGGAGGCAGTCGGGGTGCCGGTCGAGGACATCTTCCAATCCGAAAACGGCTTGCCGCTCGAGATCGACGAGCGCGGCGCCCGCTTCGGTGAGCGCGAGCGCTCGGGGATGATCTTCGTCGACGGCGTCGAGATCGGTGAGATGGCCGACGTCGCGCTGCGCGACCGCCGCATGCTCTCGGCCGACGGGATCTTCATCATCGTGGTGACTATCGCCGAGGAGCACGGACAGTCGGTGAGCGAGCCCGAGATCATCCTCCGCGGCGTGCCCTTCGAGGCTGGCGAGGAGCTGCTCGATGAGATCGCCGAGACGGTCCAGGCCACGCTCGAACGCGCCGCGAAGGAGGAGATCCGCGAGGTGGACCTGCTGCAGCAGATGCTGCACGACGACCTCGCCAAGCTCGTCTACGAACGGCTCAAGCGGCGCCCGATGGTGCTGCCAGTGGTTGTTGAGGTGTAGGGGAGCCGACGCCTGCCGAGCGCGGCAGGCGCACGACGAAGCGCGCCCCGCTCCCGTCGCGCGAGGGCTCCAGCGCGACGCTGCCGCCGTGTGACTCGGCGACCGCCCTGACGATCGCCAGGCCCAGGCCGAACGAGCCGCCCCGGTCGCCCTTGCCGCGCACGAAGCGCTCGAACAGGCTCGAGGCGAGCTCCGGCGGCACTCCAGGCCCGTCGTCGGCTACGACCAGCAGCACCTGCCCGTTCTCAGAGCTCGTCTCGACGTTGATCTTGGTACCGGGCGGGGTGTGTCGCAGGGCGTTGTCGAGCAGGTTGATCGTCAGGCGGTGAAGCTCGTCGCGGGAGGCCTCGACCACCGCCGGCGCGACGCTCAGCGTGATGTCGTGATCGGCGCTCACCGGACCGAGCTCGGCGGCCGCCTCGACGACGATGTGCGCGAGGTCGCACGCCTCGCGCCTCGGGACGCGGCCGACATCGGTGCGCGCCAAGAGCAGCAGGTCCGCGACCAGACGGCGCATGCGCTGGGCTGAGCGGAAGGCCGAGCGTGCCGCTTCGCCGGAATCCCCGGCCAGCGACTCGCTGAGCAGCTCGAGATTGGCGAGCACGCTGGTCAAGGGGGTTCGCAGCTCGTGCGAGGCGTCGGCCACGAATCGCCGCTGGCGCGTGAGCATGGACTCCGTCTCCGCGCGCGCAGCATCCAGCTCGCGCAACATGCCCTCGAGGGTGCGTGCCAGCTCGGCGACCTCGTCACTGGCCTCGGGCTGCGGCACCCGCAGCGAGGGGTCGCGCGTGCGCGCGATCGTCTCCGCAGTCGAAGTCAGCTCCGCGATCGGCGCCATCGCTCGGCGCGCGATCGCCATCCCCGCCAGCAGCGCCAGCGCGGTGCCCGCGAGCACCCCGAAGAGCAGGAACAGCTCGACGCGCGCGACCGTCGCCTCGGTGTCGGAGATGCGCCGGCCGTACTGGATGATCACCTCGCCGAGCGGGTCATCGCTGCCGGCGGCGCGCACAACGGCCGCGTGGCTGACGACGCGATAGCCGTGGATCGTGCTCGGCCGCGAGCTGGGTTCACCCAGCGAGGGACCGTTGGAAGGTTCCCTGACGATCACGCGGCCGGGCAGCGTGAGGATGCGGATCTCGGCGCGATCCGCGCCACCCGTAAAGGCCGCCAGCGGAGGCTCGATCGAGACGATGCGGTGCAAGCCCGTGGGCTCGGCGACGATCCTCAGCTGCGAGGAGAGCTGCAGAGCAGTCGCGTCGACCTGATGGTTGAAGTCGGCACGCACGCGGTGCACGGTGAGGGAGCCGATCGCCACCGCGAAGGCGCACAGGATCACGAACGTCAGCAGCGCCGAGACGCTCGCCAGGCGCACGCGGATGGGCAGGCGGTCGAAGCTCGCGTAGGCGCGCGCGACGGCCCGCCGGGGGATGCGAACGACCCTACGCGCGAAGGACGTAGCCCGCTCCTCTGATGGTGTGCAGCAGGCGAGGCTCGCCCTCGGCCTCGAGCTTGCGCCGCAGGTTCGAGACGAATACCTCGATCGTGTTGGTGGTGGAGAACGGGTCGTATCCCCACACCTCGTCGAGCAGCCGCTGGCGGGAGATGACGATGCGCTCGTTGCGCATCAAGTACTCGAGCAGCTCGAACTCGCGCTGTGTCAGATCGACGGCGCGCTCCCCGCGCATGACCTCGTGCGTGTCGGCGTTGAGTGAGAGGTCCGAGACGCGCAGCGGCGCCGAGCCGCGCGGCGGGCGCCGGCGCAGCAGAGCTCGCATGCGCGCGAGCAGCTCCTGGCGCTCGAAGGGCTTGACGAGGTAGTCGTCGGCGCCCGCATCCAGCCCCTCCACGCGGGCGTCGAGCGCGTCGCGAGCGGTGAGGATGAGGATCGGCACGTCGGCCTCCGCGCGCATCGTTCGTGCGACCTCTATGCCGTCGACCTCGGGCAGCCCGAGGTCGAGGATCACCAGATCGGGCGCGAACGCGCGGCCGTGCTCGAGCGCCGAGCGCCCGTCTGGGGCGGCTCGCACCTCATATCCCTCCATGCGCAGAGAGCGCTGGAGCGCCTGGGCGATGTCCTCGTCGTCCTCCACCACGAGGACGCGTGGCGCACGTGCGTATTCGTTCATGTCGTGTATGTAGTAGTGGCCGCTAAAGCGATGGTAAGGCCCCCGGGCAGGGTCCGCGAGGCCGGCGTCGAAGTTGCGCAGGATGGCCGGCGCGAGAAGACGCACCCGCTCAAGCCGCTCCGCGCCCCGGCGCAGCGCCAGAGCGCGGCCGCGTCGCGGGCGTCGCGGGCACTCGCCCTGGGCGCGCTCGCTGCGCTGGCTGCGGCCCTCGCGCCTGGTGCGGCTGCGCGCGCTCGACCAGCGCGCTCGAGACGTGCTCGGCCTCGCGCTGCTCGCGCTCGGCATCTTCGCGGGCTTCGTGCTCGATGGCGGCTGGGACGGGGGAGGAGGAGGTCACGCCCTGGAAAGCGCGCTTGGCCTCCTCTTGGGTCGCGCGCGGGTGCTCGCGCCGCTGGCGCTGGTGGCGGGAGGCGCCGCGCTGCTGCTGGCACCCCTGCTCGCCGCGCGTGCGCAGGAGGGCGAGGGAGCGCAGCCGCGCAACACGCGACTCATCGGTGCGATCTGCCTGTTCGCCTCGCTCACGCTCGCCCTGGCCGCGGGCATGGCTGGGATCAGCGCGCCGCGCTCGGGGGCGCCATCGACCTGGAGCTCCTCTTTCTTGCACGCTCACGGGGGTGTTGTCGGAGAGGCGCTGTATGCGCTCGCCAACCGCCTCGTCAGCCAGCTCGGCGTTGACATCCTCGTGGTATTCCTGATGCTCGCCGGCGGCACGCTCGTCACCGGCGCATCGCTCCCCGGTGCCATCCGCGCGCTCGCGCGCGTGACCGCGCAGGTGCTCGGCGTCGCGGGCGCGCTCGCCGCGGGGCGCAAGCGGACATTCGACGGGGAGGCCGCGGCAGCCGACGCGCCGGAGCTCGCGGAGGCTGCCCGCGCAGCTGCACTTGCGCCCCCTGAGCCCTCCGAGCAGGAGCTGATCGTGCGCTCGACACACCTGGAAGGCCCCTCGCAGGAGACCGCTGAGTTCCCCGCGCGCGAGCTTCGCGGCACCGGGGAAGGCGTGGAGCGGCCGGGCGTCGCTCCCCCGCGCGCAGGTGCCGCAGCGCGGCGAGACGGCAGCGAGGGGGGATCGGGAGGCTCACCGGGGGACGAGCTCACCCCACGCGGGCGCCTGCACGACTCCGTCACCGAGGACCCGGCGTTCGAGTGGAAGCTCCCCGAGGCCGGGAAGCTGCTCACGCGCTCAACGGGCGAGCAGGCGCGGCCCGACACCGCCGGCCAGAGCCAGACGGCCGCAAGCCTGCTCGAGGCGCTGGGCCACTTCAACGTGCAGGCAAAGGTGATCGGCACGGTCGCCGGTCCGCATATAACGCGCTACGAGCTGCGGCTTGCACCCGGGACCAAGATGGCCAACGTCGCCAAACTGAAGGACGACCTCGCCTACGCGCTCGCGGCGACCGACATCCGCATCCTCGCGCCGATACCAGGCAAGCAGGCGGTGGGCGTCGAGGTTCCCAACGCCCACCGGCGCATCGTGCGCCTCGGGGACGTCTTCCAGGAGCCGCCGCCGGACTCCTCGCCTCTCACCGTGTGGCTGGGAAAGGACGTGGCGGGAAAGGCGATCGGTGCGGACCTCGCCAAGATGCCGCACCTGCTCGTCGCTGGCACCACCGGAGCGGGCAAGTCGGCCGCCATCAACTCGATGCTCTCGAGCGTCCTGCTGCGCGCCACGCCGCACGACGTGCGGCTCGTGCTCGTCGACCCCAAGCAGGTCGAGCTCAATCACTACGAGTCGATCCCGCACCTGCTGACGCCGGTGATCACGAGCCCGCGCATGGCGGCGAACGCGCTGCAGAACCTCGTCAAGGAGATGGAGCAGCGTTACGGGATCATGTCGTTGGCGCGCACGCGCGGCCTGCTCGAGCTCAACCGCGCGCGCGAGCGACGCGGTGAGGCGCGGCTGCCGTACATCCTGTGCGTGATCGACGAGCTCGCCGACCTGATGATGGTGGCGCCCGCCGATGTCGAGGACTCGATCATCCGGCTCGCCCAGAAGGCGCGCGCGGTAGGCATCCACCTGGTCCTGGCCACGCAGAGCCCGCGCGTGGACGTGATCACGGGCATGATCAAGGCGAATGTGCCCTCGCGGATCGCCTTCGCCGTCTCCTCGCAGACGGACTCGCGCGTGATCCTCGACCAGAACGGCGCCGAGTCCCTGCTGGGGCAGGGGGACATGCTCTTCAGTCCCGTCGGCAGCTCGCGCCTGCAGCGCATCCAGGGGGCGTACATCGACGAGCGCCAGATCGCGCTGCTCACCGAGCTGTGGCGCAAGCAGGGCGAGCCGGAGCTGCGCGAGGAGCTACTCGAGGAGGTCGAGTCCGAGGCTCCAGAAGGCGCGGGCGACGAGCTCGACCCCGACGAGGATCCGCTGCTGCGCGACGCGATTGTGCTGGTCGCGGAAATGCAGACAGCATCGACCTCGATGCTCCAGCGCCGCCTGCGCCTCGGCTACACCCGCGCGGGACGCGTGATCGACATGCTCGAGCGGCGCGGCGTGATCTCGGGCTATGAGGGCTCCAAGCCGAGGCAGGTGCTGATCACGGAGGCCGACCTGCCGCGCGTGCTGGACGAAACGGGGAGGATGGCCGAAGCGGGGATGCGAGCCAGAGGCGAGCGTCTCCCGCCCTCGCCGGCGCTGGGCGAGCCCGCGGCCACCACCAGCGACTAGCCTTTTCCGGCAGATGCCGGATATTGGTGAAACTCTGCGCGACGCGCGCATGCGCGCCCGCATCGACGTGTCCGAGATCGAGGCCAAGACCAAGATCAGGGCCAAGTACCTGCGCGCGCTCGAGAACGAGGAGTGGGGCCTGCTTCCGGGCCCGACGTTCGTGAAGAGCTTCCTGCGCACCTACGCGCAGGCCCTCGGCCTCGACGGTAAAGCCCTGGTGGAGGAGTACCGCGCCAGCCACGAGCACCCGAGCGAGTCGGTCTACGAGCCGATCGTCTCCTCCTCCCAGCGCACGCGTGGGCGAGGCGGCTCGGGGCGGCCAGCGTCCGGCCCCTCCCGCGCCTACGTCTCGCTGGTCGGCGTGGTCCTGGTGCTGATCGTGCTGCTCGTCATCGGCCTGCTGAGCGGCGGAGGAGGCGGCTCGGGGCACCGCACCGCGCGGAAGTCGACGCGGCCTCACACCGCGCACGGCAAGCGCTCGACAGGTGCAGGCAGGCCCGCATCGGCCGGCGGAACGACAGCCGGCACAGGATCCTCGGCGATCGTCTCCCTATCCCTGCAAGCGACCGCGCGCGTGTACGTGTGCCTGCTCGGAGACGGCGCCCGCAAGCTGATCCCAGGCACTGAACTGCAGCCTGGAGCGACGACCCCGGTTTACCACGCGAGGCGCTTCAAGATCACGCTCGGCAACAATGCGGTGAGACTGCTGATCGACGGCAGCGCGCGCACTGTGCCACCCTCGAGCCTGCCGATCGGGTACGCGATCACCAAGGCGAGCGGCCGCCAGACGCTTCCGCAGAGCCAGCTTCCGACCTGCAAGTGAGCGCGCGGGCCGGGATAGTCGTGACCGGCACCGAGGTGTTGAGCGGGAGGGTGAACGATCGCAACGGCCCCTGGCTGGCCGAGCGCCTGCGCGAGCTTGGCGTCGATCTCGCGTACACGACGATCGTCGGAGACCGGCCCGAGGACATGCACGCGGCGCTCAGCTTCATGGCTCGCCACGAGCTCGACTTGGTGCTCTCGAGCGGCGGCCTCGGCCCGACGGCCGACGACCTCACGGCGGAGGTCGTAGGGCGCTTCCAGGGGCGCGAGATGGTGCTCGATGAGGCGCTCGAACGCCGCATCGCCGAGATCGTCGAGCCGCTCGCGCGGCGCTGGGCGAACCTCGACCGCCGGGCGATCGAAGAGGGGACCAGAAAGCAGGCCACGATCCCCCTCGGCGCGACCGTGCTCGCGCCGGTCGGGACGGCTCCCGGCCTGGTCGTGCCGCCCGCCGAGGACGGTGCCGGGCCCACGATCGTGGTCCTGCCGGGGCCGCCGCGCGAGCTGCAGCCCATGTGGGAGCAGGCGCTCCAGACAGAGGCTCTGCGCGCAGCGATTAAACGTGCCACCACCTACCGCCAGCAGATGCTGCGCCTGTTCGGCATCCCCGAGTCGGAGATCGCCGAGACGCTGCGCGTCGCCGCGCGCGATGGGGTGGCCCTGGAGCGGCTCGAGATCACCACCTGCCTGAAAGGCGGTGAGATAGAGGTCGTCACGCGCTATGAGCCGCCCGCGGAGGACGCCTACCAGAAGCTGGTCGAGCTTGTGCGCGAGCGCCACGCGGACACCCTGTACTCGCTCGATGGGACCTCCGTCGACGAGCAGGTGGCCACGCTCTTGAGCGGGCACACGATCGCCACGGCCGAGTCCTGCACGGGTGGTCTGCTGGCCGCTCGCCTGAGCGCACGCGCGGGTGCGTCGGCGTACTTCAAGGGCGCGATCGTCGCCTACTCAGACGAGGTCAAGGTCGCGCAGGCGGGCGTTCCGAGCGAGCTGATAAGCGCACACGGCGCCGTGTCCGAGCAGGTAGCCGAGGCGCTTGCCGACGGCGCGCGCTCGCGTACGAAGGCAGACATCGGAGTGGGGATCACGGGCATCGCGGGGCCCTCCGGCGGTACAGAGGAGAAGCCCGTGGGGCTGGTGTGGTTGAGCGTGGCAGGCCCAGGCGAGGCGCGCGTGACCCGCTCGGTCAACCTTCCCGGCGGGCGCGCGGACGTTCGCGAGCGCGCTACCACTGTCGCGATGCACATGATCCGCCGCACGCTCAGCGAGCTCGCGCGCTGAGCGCACTGCTGTGCACGCTCAGCGGGCCAGCTGGGATGTCGCGCCCAGCGAGCGCCCACCGTCGTGCTCGCCGAGGGCGAACAGTCGCCACTGGCCGGGAACGCCCTTGAGCTCGTGGACACCTCGATCGAGCAGCTCGATCCCGGAACCCATCACTAGATCCTTGACGGTGCCAGACACGAGCACGCCGCCAGACGGCGCCAGCGCGCCCACGCGCGCCGCCACGTGAACCGCGATGCCTCCGAGATCATCGCCCCGCAGCTCGCACTCGCCGGCGTGCAGGCCGGCTCTGAGCTCCACTCCCAGCTCGCGCGCCTCCTCCACGACCGCAGATGCGCAGCGGATCGCCCTCGCAGGGCCGTCGAAGCTGGCGAGGAAGCCGTCCCCAGTGTGCTTGACCTCCCGTCCGCAAAACAGCTCGAGCTGGGCCCGCACAAGTGCGTCGTGGCGATCGAGCAGGGCCCGCCACGCGCGGTCGCCGAGCTCGGCCGCCCGTCTGGTGGAGTCGACGATGTCCGTGAACAGAACGGTCGCGAGCACGCGGTCCGGCCGCTCTTCTACGCGCGCCCCGGTGAGGAATTCCTGTATCTCGCCAGCAACCGCCTCAGGGTCGCCGGCGCCCGGGAAGTGGTCGCGGCCCGGGAGCTCGACGTATCGAGCGCCGGGGACCAGCTCCGCCATCGCGCGTCCGCCGGCGGCCGGGATCGGTGAGTCGCGGTGGTGCAGTACGAGCGTCGGAACCCTGACCAGGGGCAGCACGGGGCGCGCGTCGACGCGCTGGATCGCCTCCCACAGCGAGAGCGCCATCCCGGGACTCATGGAGGCCCGCTCGAACGTGCCCCACAAGCGCTTGGCCCCCGGCGTGCCGGCCATGGAGGGAGCGATCCACCGAAGCGTCTCGCCCTCGCCCCAGTGATCGATCGTGCGCCTGATGTTCAGCGCCTGCTCCGACCACGTCATCTCCGGCGAGGCACCCTCGACGTTGATCCCGACCGCGAAGCCGTCGTACAGGATCAAGCCGATCGTGCGCTCGGGATGGCTCGCCGCGAACATGGCGCTCATCGCGCACCCCTCGGAGAAGCCGAGCAGAGCTGCCCGCTCGGAGCCCACGGCGTCCATCACCGCGCGGATGTCATCCATGCGCTCTTCGAACGTCGGCGCCTCGCCGACGGGGTCGGAGAGCCCGCTGCCGCGCTTGTCGAACATGATCAGCCGCGAAAAGCCGGCCAGTCGGAGCAGGAAGCTCGTGAGCGTGGGGTTCATCCACTGAAAGTCCAGGTGCGAGAGCCAGCCCCACACGTAGACGAGGTCGATCGGCCCCTCGCCGAGTACCTGGTAGGCGATGTTGACGTCGCCGCTCTTGGCGTAGCTGGTCTTGGGTGGCGACATCGAGCAGTCCTGTGAGCCAAGCCTACCGCTGGGTGACCGGCTCGAAGCTGCCGGGCGCTCGCGGCGCCGAAGCGGCCGGCGGACGGCCCGGCGATGCAGGAGCAGCGCGAGAGTAGGATCGAGGCTGGCATGTCGCGCGGAGCAACAGCCCGGCTGTTCGCAGCTGTCGAGCTCCCGGCGACGGTGCGAGAAGAGCTTCTCGCCTGGACGCAGGGCGTGGCCGGGAGGAGGCTGGCGCGTGCTGGCCGTGAGGCGCCCGGCACCCTGCGGGTGCTGGAGGCCTCCTCGCTGCATCTGACGCTCTGTTTCCTGGGCAGCCGCCCGGTGGAGGAGATCTCGCGCGCGACCGGAGCGATCGCGGAAGCGCTCGATCGCCACCTCGAGGACGCCCCCGAGCTGTCGCTGGGCGCGCCGCTGTGGCTTCCCCCGAAGCATCCGCGCGCGCTGACCGTCGAGGTCCGCGACGACTCGGGCACGCTGCAGAGGCTCCAGGGCGCCCTGGCAGAGGCGCTCGCCGGGGCGATCGACTGGCAGCCTGAGCGGCGCCGTTTCAAAGCCCACATCACCGTCGCGCGGATGCGCGCTGACCGCGCCAGGGGAAGGTCGCGCGCGGGCCAGGGACATGATCCGCTCCCGCCCACGCCGCAGCTGCGCTTCAGCGCCCCAGCGGTTGCCCTGTATCGCTCGTGGCTCTCGCCGCACGGGGCGAGCTACGAGGTGATCGCCCGGCTCTCGCTCGCGGCGGCCTCAGGCGCGGCGCGGGGGTAGGCGCCCGCCGCCCCGCGGACGCCGGCAAGAGCCGCCGGCCCGCTCACGCGATGGAGTATCGGGCAGCAGCGGGCGAGCACTCCGACGCCGCCGTGGCTTCATCGGCGGACGCTTCGACTGCTTCTTCGTACGGCGCTTCGCCCGCGGAGTCCGGGCTGCCTTCGCTTTCGCAGGTCGATTCGCCGGGCGCGCCCTCTTCCTGGCTGTCCTGTTCAGGTCCCGCTTCGCCCGCCACGCTGCAAGCGTCGCTCGTGGAGCCTTCGCTCGCAGATGCCGCCCCCGCGGCCGCGCCGCAGTGAGCTTCAGCTTCGCCTTCTTCCTCTCCGCCTCCTACACACGCGTAGGAGGCGTGTCCCGCAGTAACCGGGGCTCTGCCGTCGAGGCATCCCGGGCCGAAGCTGTCGAAGACCCGCGCATGGTGGCGCCCGCGGTGCGCCTTGCGGGCGTACCTCCTGGCCGCGGCATGCCTGGCGCGGCGCCTGAGGGACTTGGCGGCGGTACGGCTGCGGTTTGTGCGCGACGCCGCACAGGACCCAGCTGAGTGACTGGCGCCAAGCGAGCGGCAAGCCTGCCTCGCTGGCTGAGCGAAGGCGCGCCCGGCGGAGGAGAGCAGGATGGCGAGAGCGGCCATCGCGAGCGCCAGGGCCATGCGCACGGCTGATCGTCGGGCGAGGGCGGTGTCGGACAAGGTTTCCCTACGGATCGGTCGGTCAAGAAGCTTGGGGTGTGATCGTCGGGCGTCACGGCAATCGTGAGCCCGCGGTGCAGCCGTGGACGAAACGGGACCGAGCGGGGGCGAGCGTGCCCGAGGCGCCTGCTCGCAGCGGACGCGAACAGCTGTTCCGTCCGCGACGCGCTCTAGCCTCGTCAGTCCACCCGAACCGGAGGAGACCATGTCCGTGACCGATCAGGAGAAGGCTGCCAAGGCGCGAGACGCCGCACTTCGGGGTGCGCTCACGCAGATCGAGCGCGAGTTCGGCAAGGGCACTGTCATGCGCATGGGAGACGAGGGGGCGCAGGTGCGCTGCGAGGTGATACCCACGGGCGCGCTGTCGCTCGATCTCGCACTCGGTATCGGCGGCGTTCCCAGGGGCCGAATCGTCGAGGTGTTCGGCCCGGAGTCCTCTGGCAAGACGACGATGGTCTACCACGTGCTCGCAGAGGCGCAGAGGCTGGGCGGCGTCTGCGCGTTCATAGACGCAGAGCACGCGATGGACCCGCTCTATGCCAAGCAGATCGGCGTGGACATCGACGAGCTGCTCGTATCGCAGCCCGACTACGGAGAGCAGGCGCTGGAGATCGCGGACATGCTCGTGCGCTCGGGCGCCGTTGACGTGGTGGCGATCGACTCGGTCGCCGCGCTCACGCCGCGCGTGGAGCTGGAGGGCCAGATGGGCGACCAGACGGTCGGCTCGCAGGCCCGGATGATGTCGCAGGCGATGCGCAAGCTCGCGGGCAACCTCAACCGCACGAACACGCTCTGCATCCTCACCAACCAGATCCGGGAAAAGGTTGGGGTGATGTTTGGCTCGCCCGAGACCCAGCCGGGAGGCCGCGCGCTGAAGTTCTATGCCTCTCAGCGCCTGGACATCCGCCGCATCGAGACGCTCAAGGAGGGCACCGAGGCGGTGGGAAACCGGGTGCGGGTGAAGATCGTCAAGAACAAGGTCGCGGCCCCGTTCCGCCAGGCGGAGTTCGACATCGAGTTCGGCAAGGGCATCTCGACCTCGGGCTGCCTGCTCGATCTCGGCTTGGAGCACAACATCATCTCCAAGTCGGGCTCGTTCTTCTCATACGCCAACGAGCGCCTCGGCCAGGGGCGCGGCAACGCCAAGTCCCACCTGGACGCCAACCCGGCGCTGGCGAAGGAGATCGAGGACAAGATCTACGCGGCTCTGGATATCAGCAGGGAGGCACCCACGCCGATCGCCAGCGCGGGCGCGGGTACCCACAAGGGGACAGGCACCCCAGCAGGCACAGGTGAGCGCACCCGTTCGGGCCCGGGCGACAAGGACGGCTCGGCTCCGATGGCCAGCGAACCGGTGGCCGCAGCGGCGGCTTAGCGGCGACGCCTCAGCCTGGGGAGGCCTTCGAGACGCGGCACGGTGGGCCGCCTGGCGCAGAACGGCACGCGAGGGCTCGCGGCGCCGCGAGCCACCAGCTCCATGCACGGCCGCATCGCTCTCGTATGACAGGGTTTCGGAGGCTGGGCTCGGGGCGCCCGGGCGGCCGCCACCGGCAGCGCGCAGCCTTCTTCGCAGCGTCCCGTCGCCGTTGAGCAGGTCTCCGGTAGCTGCGACAGCGACGGGAGAGCTTTGGATGTGAAGGTCGACGCGAGCGGCGCCGGAGCCTCGTGTCGGGACGCCGAGCCGGGTCGAGCGGAGCCGCCGGCAGCGACGACCGTCCCGATGAGAGCCGCAAGAGCGAGGGCCACAAGCAGAAAGGCCTTACGCCTCACGATCTGAGCGTAACGCCGAGATCCTCCGCGGGTCGAGGTTGGCGACCAGGCGAAGGAGCGCCACGACGACGCTGTCATACAGGCGAGTCGCCGTCTCCTTCTCTCCGTCCGGTGCGGTAGCGCGCCCGGCTAAGCGCCAACGGAACCGCAAGCCCCGCCAGCTGGCGCGTACCACCTAGCAGGTTCGATACGCGAGCAGTGCGGTGAAGTGACGAAGGCCCAGGCCATGGGTCGCGACCCGACTGCACGGTGAAAGACGTCACGAGCGACGGGCTAGCGGCGCCGCTGCGCCGTCCGCAGCCCTCGGCCTACCCCGAACTGCTGCCAAGCTGGCGCCGTCAATCGGAGCTACCCTCTGGCAACAAGGTGCAGCCAACGAACGAAGATGCCGAGTAAACAGTTGCGGTACCACCTGACGACCTTCGGGTGCCAGATGAACGAGCACGACTCCGAGCGTATGAGCGGCATGCTCGAGGCGCTTGGCTACAGCGAGTCGCCTGACCGCGAGAGCGCCGATCTGATCCTCTTCAACACGTGCTCGATCCGGGAGTCGGCCGACAGCCGCTTTCTCGCGCATCTGGGCCAGGCCAGGCGGCTGAAGCGTGAGCATCCTGATCGCATCGTGGGCGTGGGCGGCTGCTGGGCGCAGTCGCTCAAGCATGAGGTTTTCGCACGCTTCCCGTTCGTCGACGTCGCCTTCGGGCCGGGCCAGGTGCACAAGCTCGCCGAGTTCCTCACGAGCGAGTCGCTTTCGGCTCAGGGCTACTTCGAGTTCGACGGCTTCACCGGGCGCCTGCCGGCGCGGCGCACGCGCCCGTTCCAGGCCTGGCTTCAGATCAGCGTGGGGTGCAACTGCGCCTGCTCGTACTGCATCGTTCCCTCCACCCGCGGCCGCGAGGTCAGCCGCCCGCCGCACGAGCTCGTCGAGGAGGTGCGAGCGATGGCGCGCGACGGCGTGCGCGAGGTGACGCTGCTTGGCCAGAACGTCAACTCCTACGGCCGCGACCTCCCGGCGACCGCGATCGCACGTGGCGAGCGGGCCGCCGAGCGCGTGACTTTCGCGGGGCTTTTGGCGCAGATCGACGCGATCGAGGGGATCGAGCGCATCCGCTACACGAGCCCGCACCCGAAGGACATGCGCGAGGACGTGATCCGCGCCCATCGCGACCTTGAGAGCCTGTGTGAGCACATTCACCTGCCGCTGCAGTCGGGCTGCTCGCGGATCCTGAAGGCGATGCGGCGCACCTATGACCGCTCCCGGTACATGGATCGCGTGGCCCTGATCCGTGAGCAGGTGCCCGACGTGGCGCTCACGACTGACATCATCGTGGGGTTCCCCGGCGAGACCGAGGAGGACTTCTCGCAGACGCTGGAGGTCGTAGAGGAGGTGGGCTACGACGGGGCGTTCACGTTCATCTACTCTCCGCGCCGCGGGACTGAGGCGGCACGGATCGACGATGGGCTCGTGCCCCACGAGGTGAAGGTCGAGCGCATGGAGCGCCTGGTCGAGCTCGTGCAGCGCCGCGCGCGGGAGCGAGCCCAGCGCTTTGTCGGGCGCACTCTGGAGGTGCTCGCCGAGGGACCCTCGCGCACCGACGCCGAGAAGCTGCGCGGCCGCACGCGCCACAACAAGGTCGTCAACTTCAGCGGACTCGCTGCTCCGGGAGAGCTGGCTCAGGTCGAGATCTCTGCAGCCACGAGCCAGACGCTCGCGGGCGAGGAGACGCTGCTCGCCCGCGCTGCCTAGGCCTGCCGCGGCGACGGGCTTACGAACATTCTCCTTCCGCCCTAAACCACGGCCGCGGCCACCGGACGACTCCGGCGGCCGCGTGACCGCTGTGTTTGTCGCTACCGCCAGGTTGCGCCCGACGCCGGGCGAAGGCTGGGTTCGGGCCCTGCTTGGGGGGCAGCCTCTCGCCACGTTCGGCCGAGCGCCGGCGGGCCGGGCGCCGGCTCTTGCCGTGACTTGCCCGGGCCGCCCGGCGGTCCGGATGCGTTGGCGGCGCCTGCCACCATTGTGGCTCCGAGCAACTTCGAGACTTTCATCGTTGAAACCTCCTGGTTGTGGGGTGGGGGGTCGTGGCGGTCATCATCCGCGCAGCGCCTAAGCAGCCAGAAAGCCCCGAGTAAGAATCCCCGAAGCTCAACGTAGGGGCTCTCTAAGGCGCCGACCGAGTGGCCCCCGGAGCCGGCAGTTTCGATGCGGATTTGGGGGACGTATCCGCTCGGGAACGGCGTTCCCTCGACCGCATATGCGAACATACGTTCGTGCGATGGAGCAACCTCACGCTCGACACGGAGGAGCAGCGACGCCTACCCGGTTATCGCGATGAGGCGGTGGTGCGCCGCTTCGACGCCCCCGAGGCGCTCGAGACCCGTTTCTACGAGGTCCGCGCGCGCTCGGCGCTCAACCGCGTGCCGGCCGCGTCGCGCATGCCCTTCCGCTGGACGATCAACCCGTACAGAGGATGCACGCACGCCTGCACCTACTGTTTTGCTCGCCCGACGCACACCTACCTCGAGTTCAACGCGGGCAGGGACTTCGAGCGCGAGATCGTGGTCAAGGTCAACGCGCCGGAGGTGCTACGCATCGAGCTCGCCAAGCCGTCGTGGAAGGGCGAACACGTCGCGCTCGGCACGAACACGGATCCATACCAGTGGGTCGAGGGACGGTACCGGCTGATGGAGGGCATCTGGGAGGCGCTGCGCGACGCCGCGAACCCGTGCTCCGTGCTGACCAAGTCGCCGCTCTTGCTGCGCGACCTGAAGTTGATGCAGCAGATCGCCGGGCGAGCGAGCTTCAGCGCCTGCCTGTCGATTCCGACCCTGGATGAGAAGGCATGGCGAGCCACCGAGCCGCACACTCCGCATCCACGCGCGCGCCTGGAGGCGGTGGCCGAGCTCAACCGCGCGGGCATCCCGACCGGTGTGCTCGTAGCGCCGCTGATGCCGGGGATCAACGACGCGCCCGAGCAGGTCGAGCCGCTGCTCGAGCTGGCAATGGAGGCTGGCGCGACGAGCATCGGCGGCGTGGCGCTGCACCTGCGCGGCGAGGTGCGAGCGATCTTCATGGAGTGGCTGCGAGCGCACCGGCCCGACCTCGTGGAGCGCTACGAGGAGCTCTATCGCCGCGGCGCCTACGCGCCGCGGGAGGAACGCGAGCGTTTGTCGAAGATGGTTCGCTGGCGCGGTGCGCCAGGCGGCTTTCGCTCGGCGGATCCGGCGCCCATGTCCGCAGGTGCTGAGGGCTCGCGGGGGCCGTTGACGATAGCCCGCCAGCAGGCGCTGTTCTGAGCAGCACCCGGCACGCGTCTCAGCGCTTGTCGCGCTGACCCGCGCCGATCCTGCGCGAGAGGGCCTCAGAGCCGAGCCTGCGCGCGATCGTCGCGCTGATCTCAGGCGCAAGCCCGGCGAGTGCCGTGCCAGCGCGGAGCGGGAGGGGAGCGACGTCGATCTCGCCGCGATTGCGCTCGATCGCCGTGACGACCGCGCGCGCAACGTCCTCTGGCGAGCTCGTGCCGACGCCCGGTGGAAGCCTCACTTGAGCGTCGGCGAACATGCCGGCGTCGCGGATGAACCCGGGAAAGATCGCCGAGACGCCCACGCCGCTGGCGCGCAGGTCGGCGCGCAGCGCGGTTGCGAACCCGCGAAGCCCATACTTGGTCGCGCTGTAGAGCGCGCTGCCTGGCGTGGCCGCCTTGCCGGCGAGCGAGGACATGAACACGAGGTGGCCCCGGCCCCGCGCAACCATCGCCGGGACGAGCGCGTGCGCGAGCGCGATTGGGGCGCGCAGGTTGACCGCCAGCGCACGGTCGATCTCCTCGATCGAGAATGACTCGAGCGTCCCCGACGCGGGGAGCGCCGCGTTGCTAACGAGGATTTCGACCTCGCCGGCATCCGCCACCAGCCGGTTCACATCATCGGACTCGGACAGGTCAGCTGAGAGGGCGCGCGCACCGAGCTCGGAGGCGAGCGGCTCGAGCACGCCAGCACGGCGGCCAGTCAGCGTCACGCGCGCGCCGCGGCGGCTCAGCTCCCGAGCCACAGCGTGCCCAATGCCGCCGCTTGCTCCCGTGAGCAGAACGCTCGCGCCGGAAAGGGACATGCGCACGGCCGCGGATGCTACTCCAGCGGGCAATACTTGCGCCCATGGAGGGCTTCAGACCGCAGGCGCCTGAGATCGTCGCCCTGTTCGGGCCGACGGGGGTCGGCAAGACCGCCATCGCCCTCGCCCTCGCGGAGCTGCTGCGTGAACGCGGCGAGGACCCCGTGGCTGTATCCGCTGACGCGCTGCAGGTGTACATCGGGCTCGAGGTCCTCACCGGCGTCGCGTCGGTCGCCGAGCGCACCGCCCTCGAGCACCGGCTCGTTTCCTTCCTGCCCCTCGACGCGACGTTCAGCGCCGGCGAGTACGCGGGCCTGGCGCACGCGGAGATCGATGCGCTGCTCGATGCCGGCCGGCGCCCGATAGTGGTCGGCGGTACCGGCCTGTACTTGCGCGCCGCGCTGGCCGAGCTCGACCTGCGCCCGCCCGTGCCGGGCGCTGTACGGGAACGACTGCTCGACGAGCTCGCCACCCGCGGCGCCCCGGCGCTGCACGCGAAGTTGGCCGCGCACGCGGAGTGGGCGGCGGCCGCGATCGAGCCCAACGACGCGCACCGCGTGGTGCGCGCGCTCGAGCTGCTCGAGACCGGGGAACTCCAGCCGCCGGAGGGCGAATCACAGCTGTGGAGCTCGGAGCTGCGCCGGCCCACGCTGCTCGCCGGACTGGCGATGGAGCGCGAGGTTCTGTACGCGCGCATCGACGAGCGCGTGGAGGAGATGCTGCGCGCGGGAGCGCGTGAGGAGGTCCGGCGCGCTCAGGCCACGGGGATCTCCGATACGGCTCGCAGGGCACTGGGGTTCGAGGAGCTGCTGGCAGGCGACGTGGAGGCGATGAAGCGCCACACGCGCAACTACGCAAAGCGTCAGCTGACATGGATGCGCAAGCTCTCGGGCGTGCTCCTGATCGACGTCACCGGCCGCTCTGCGCGCTCCGTCGCGGGGGAGATCCTAGACTCGTGCGCCCTATGAGGTTCGAGAAGTGGCAAGCGCTGGGCAACGACTACCTAATCGTCGAGCGTCAGGAGCTCCCGTTCGAGCTGACGCCCGAGCGCGTCCGCAGGTTGTGCGAAGGGCACTTCGGGGTGTTCGCCGACGGCGTGCTGCTGCTCGCGCCGCCCGAGGATTCGGAGTCGGTCGCCGAGCTGCGGATCTTCAACCCCGACGGCTCGGAAGCCGAGCTGTCGGGTAACGGAGCGCGCGAGGCGATCCTCTACCTGCGCCGCCGCGGATGGACCGATCTCGATGAGTTCGCGATCCACACCGCCGCAGGGACGATCCGCCCCGTCATCACCGGACCGTCGAGCTGCCGCGTGGACATGGGGCAGGCGAGCCTCACCTCCAAGGACTATCCCGCCGGCGCGCCCGACGGGATCGGTGAGCTGCGCGCGGATGCGCATGATGCGCGCCCATGGCGCTTCCGACACGTCTCCGTCGGAAACCCACAGTGCGCGATCCGCGTGGCCGACATGGACTCGCTGCACTCGCTCGAGCTCGACCTGGTGGGACCGCCGATCGAATCGCACCCCGAGTTCCCAAATCGCACGAACGTCTCCTGGTACGCGGAGCTCGGCTCCTCGAGCACGACGCGCATCAGGGCGCGTATCTTCGAGCGCGGGGCGGGGGAGACCCTGTCGAGTGGTACTGGCGCGTGCGGCGCCGCGATCGCCCACGCGCTCGAACTGGCGCCCGCTGCGGGTGGCGCTGCGAGTGGTCTCGCGAGGCCGATGCAGGTGACGGTCGTGCTCGACGGCGGCGAGCTCGAGGTGGAGGTCGACGAGGAGCTGCGCGTACACCTGTCAGGCTGGGCGTTGCCCGTCTTTGCCGGAACTCTGAGCGAGGAGTTCGTGAGCCAGCTCGAGGAGCTCGCCTGATGACGGAGGAAGTCCGTTCAGCCGATGAGGAGGGAGCCGGATGAAACCCAGCAAGCGCCTGGAGCGCATTCCGCCGTACGCGTTCGCCCAGCTCGAGCGCAAGATCGCCGCCAAGCGCGCAGCCGGCGCGGACGTGATCAGCCTGGGCATCGGCGATCCAGACCGTCCCACGCCGGCGCTGATCGTGGAGGCCATGCAAGAGGCGGTGACCGAGCCTGAAACGCACCGCTACCCGAGCAACCGCGGGCGCGCCGACTTCCGGGCGGCGGTGCGCGACTTCTACGAGCGACGCTTCGACGTAAGACTTGACCCCGAGCGCGAGATCATCCCCGCGATTGGAGCCAAGGAGGCGATCTTCAACCTCAACCTCGCCTTCCTGGACACGGGCGACTATGCGCTGGCTTCCGACCCCGGCTACCCCGTCTACACGGGCGGGCCCTGGCTCGCCGGAGGCGAGCCCGTGCTCATGGCGCTCCGGCCCGAGCGCGGCTTCACCCCCGACCTCGAGGCGATCGACGAAGGGGTCGCAGCGCGCGCGAGGTTGATGTTCATCAACTACCCCAACAATCCCACTGGCGCCGTGGTGCCGCCCGGCTTCTTCGAGCGCGCGGTCGAGTTCGCGCGCGCAAACGACATCCTCGTCGTGCACGACAACGCTTATTCGGAGATCAGCTTCGATGGGTATCGCGCGCCGTCGTTCCTTGCCACGCCCGGAGCCAAGGACGTGGGGATCGAGGTGTTCTCGCTCTCGAAGGGCTACAACATGACCGGCTGGCGCTGCGCTGTGGCCGTCGGAAATGCCGAGGCTCTCGAGATCTACTGGCGCCTGAAGACGAACGTCGACTCAGGCCTTTTCGAGGCGGTTCAGCTCGCGGCGGTCGCGGCGCTCGAGCCCGACGCCGACTCCGAGGTGGCTTCGATGAACGAGCTATATCGGCGTCGCCGCGATCTCGTGTGCGAGGCGCTTCGCAAGATCGGCGTCGACGTCCATCCACCTCGCGGGACGATCTACATCTGGGCCCCCGTGCCCGCGGGCTTCTCGAGCTCGGCCGCCTACTGCGAGCACGTTCTGGAGCGGGCCGCTGTCGTGCTGTCGCCCGGCGCCATCTACGGGCCCGCGGGAGAGGGATGGTTCCGCATCTCGCTCACCACGCCGGACGACCGCTTGCTCGAGGCCGTCGAGCGGCTCGGCGCGCTGGCGCCCTGAGAGGTGGCGGGCGCGGGCCCGCTCGCCACTAGACTGGGAGTTGGATGCAGAGAAGCCGCAACGGCCGCAGTGCGCTCACGCCCGCACCGGGCGGCGCCGGGAGGGGAGCGGGTGATTCGCAGCGCTCGCGCCGGGCGCGTCAGCGCGCTCTCTGCGTGGGCGCGCTGCGCGAGGGCGATGACGTCGCCGAGCTCGGCGAGCTGCTGCGAACGGTAGGCGTAGCGGTCGTCGGCGAGCTCGTGCAGCGCCGCGCGCATCCGCACCCGGACACCTATCTCGGCCCGGGCAAGGTGCGGGAGGCGAAAGCCGCGGCCGAGGAATGCGACGCGAACCTCATCGCCTGCGACGACGAGATCACTCCGCGCCAAGAGCGCAACCTCGAGCAAGCGCTCGGCCTTCCGGTCGTCGATCGCACAGCGGTGATCCTCGACATCTTCGCCTCGCACGCGGGCAGCGCCGAGGGCAAGCTCCAGGTCGAGCTCGCGCAGCTCGAGTACAACCTGGCGCGCATGCGAGGACTGTGGAGCCACCTCGAGCGACTGGGTGGCGGGATCGGCACGAGGGGGCCGGGGGAGACGCAGATCGAGACCGACCGGCGCCTCGCGCGCAACCGGATCGCGACCCTCAAGCGCCGCCTCGAGCACGTGAAGGGGACGCGCGCTGTTCAGCGCGCCGAGCGCGAGCGCGCGGCGCTGCCGACCGTCGCGCTGGTCGGGTACACGAATGCAGGCAAGTCAACCTTGATCAACGCGCTGACAGGCGCCGAAGTCGGAGTGGCCGACCGCCTCTTCCACACGCTGGACCCGGCAACCCGCACGCTGCGCATCGGCGGCAGACCGCACCTTCTCACCGACACGGTCGGCTTCATCAGCAAGCTGCCGCACGAGCTCGTGGACGCCTTCTCGGCCACGCTCGAGGAGACCCGCCGCGCGGATCTGCTCGCCCACGTTCTGGACGGCTCGGCCCCCGACGAGCACGGCGAGCGCATGCGGCGCGCCGTCGAGCAGACGCTCGAGGAGATCGACGCCGGAGCGCGACCGCGGCTGCTTATCGTCAACAAGATCGACCTGCTCGACCGCGAGCGCGTGGAGGAGCTACGACTGCACCATCCGCGCGCCGTGCTCGTCAGCGCCGCCACCGGCGAGGGACTGGAGGAGCTGCGCGAGCGCATCGAGGTTGAGCTCAGGCATACGCTGCGACCGCTCGATCTGCTCGTCCCTTATGCCGACGGCCGGCGCCTGGCGGAGCTGCACGAGCTCGCGGGGGAGATCAGCAGGCAGGACACGCCCGAGGGCGTGCGCGTGCGCGCGCTGGTGCCCGCCGCGCTGGCGGAGCGCTTCTCGCGCTTCGCCGTCGTGACCTAGGTCCTAGCGGTCGTCTCCGCTGCCCGAGAGCACGCCGCGCCGCTGGCGCGAGAACAGCTTCTCGAGGTTCTCGCGGGCGATGTCCTCGAGCTCGAGCCCGAGCTCGCTGGCCAGCTGCGCGACGTACCACAACACGTCCCCGAGCTCCTTGGAGATTGCTGCACGGCGGTCGTCGCTGACCTCGCCGCCGTCGTCGCGGATCGTCTTCTTGGCTTGCTCGGCGACCTCGCCGGCCTCACCCACGAGGCCGAGTGCCGGGTAGCTGAGCCACGCCTCGCGCGGGTAGCTCGCGGTGCGTCGCGAGAAGTGCTGGTATTGGGAGAACTCCACTGGCAAATCCTAGGAGCTGGGGCGGGTGATGCGCCGCGGGAGATCCGAATTTGCGCGCAGAGCGACCTCGCACCCAGGCCGTCAAACGCGAGCAGCGCGAAGCGCGCTGAGGTGCGCCTCGCGCTCGATCCCGTCGTCGAGCGGCTCGAGCTCGCCCTCGGGGACCCCGAGCGCGAGTGCGACCAGCCAGTCGGCAAACCAAGCGTTCTTGGGCAGCAGCGGGCCGTGCAGATACGTGCCGATCGTGTTGCCGCGTCTGGCTCCCTCGTAACCGCTGCACCCGTCGTTGCCATGACCGCGCAGCACGCGACCGAGCGGCTCTTGGCGCTCGCCGAGAGTGGTGCGCCCGCCGTGGTTCTCAAATCCGGCCAGCACACGCCCTTCGCGCTCCTCGCCAGCCGACGCACCGGGCGAGAGCTCGATCGCGATGTTCCCGATCAGGCGCGGACCATGCCCGCGCACTGTGGCGACGTCGAGCAGCCCCACGCCCTCGATCTGCTCGTTCCCGAGCGCGTAGTTGTGGCCGAGCAGCTGAAAGCCGCCGCAGACGCCGAGCACCACCGCGCCGCGCGCAGCCGCGGCGTGCAGGGCGGCGCTCTTGGTCTCGATCAGGTCCTCGGCGCAGAGGCGCTGGTCGCGGTCTTGGCCACCGCCGAGGTAGAAGAGGTCGTGTGCGCCGGCATCGAAGTGCTCGCCGAGGCCGCACGAGGAGAGCTCAAAGCCGATTCCTCGCCATGCGCAGCGGCGCTCGAGCACCAGCAGGTTGCCGCGGTCGGCGTAGATGTTCATGAGGTCCGGATACAGAGCGCAGACGCGCAGCGTCGACTTCGCGTCCGGGCTCCGCACGCCATCACCCACGCAGCATCACCACCGTGCTGCCCACGTGCTCATCGGTGCGCGCGATCGCCCTCGCCGGCTCGACCTGGAAGCCTGCGGCTTGTGCCTCGCGCTCCAGCTGCGCGCGCCGCAGCTGCGCCAAGATCGCCTCGTCGCACTGACGCACGAGCTCGACCATCCGCTCCTCCTCCGCTTCCCCCACGCTGCCAGAGCCGTCGCGAGCGCCCAGGATGCGCCGTTCGCGCTCGATCACGATCTCGCCGCCGCGCACCTCTACGCGGACCGGGCGGCTGCTGTAAAGAAGCCCGTCGACGTGAGCGCTGTCAGCAGCAGGACCAACGCCCCCGTCACGGCAGTCGAACGGCTCGACCCGCGTGAGGATCGCGCATGCGAGCAGCCCGCCGCGGCGCAGGTGTGTGCGCGCGCAGCGCAGGAACGCGCCGCGTTGATCGCGATCGCGCAGCAGCTGGATCGTGTGCATTGGCACCACGCACAAGCCGAACTCGCATCCGGGCAGCGAGAACGAGCGCGCGTCCGCGTGCGCGGCCTGTACGACGGCCCCGCCGCGGCGACTTTCGATCGCGCTCAGCAGTGCGCGGTCGTGATCGAGCGCCGTGACAGCGTGGCCGGCGCGCGCCAGGTCGAGGCTGACGCGCCCCGCGCCCGCGCCCACCTCCAGGACCTGCCCCTGCTGCGCCGCCGCGAGTTCTCTCCACAGCGCCAGGTCCGCCTCATAGCCCCCGCACTCGAGATCGTGCCACGCAAGCCGCGAGGCGGCCTCGCTCGGCAGCGCCGTCGCGATGCCCGTGTCGGCGGCCGCGCCGCTCACGACCACGCGTGCGCCTCGCCGCGCTTGACGAGTAACTCGCGCAAGGACAGCATCGCCGTATAGGTCGGCAGCGCGTACAGCGGTGCATGCGACCCGTTGCGATCGCCCACAGCCTGCCAGAGCGCGCGGCGGAGATCGGCTTGCACGCGGATCTGCTCGGGCTCGACCCCGGCGTACTTCAGGCGCATCGCGAGCTCGGGCGCGCGTGTGCCGCTGCAGGTCACGCGCCGGATACGACCGGCGAGCAGCTCGAAGTCCGCATCCCAGATCCACGACACGTCGCGACCGTCGGCGATGTTATCGTTCAGTACCCCGAGGAGATCATGCTTGCCGGGCTCGAGCACGAGGGTGCGCAGCACCTCGTTGGCGCCGCTCGGGTTCTTGACGAGCAGAATCCGCAGCTCCCGGCGGGGCGCGCCCTCTTCGCCGGAGGCCTCGCCCGCAGAGACCGTGACGCTCTCCGCGCGCCCGAAGGCCGCCTCCGCCCTCTGCAACCCCGCCAGGGTGTGCTGCAGGGAGACTCCAAGCGCGTTCGCGAGCGCAGCGGCCGCGAGCGCGTTGTAGACGTTGTAGAGCCCTGGCAGAGCCAGCGCGACCTCGCCCTCACCGTCTGCGGTGTGCAGAGTGAAGCGTACGGCTCGCACTCCCTCGAGCCTGATTTGGGTCGCCGTGATCGCCGGGGCAGGTCGCCGCTGGCCACACCTAGGGCAGTGGTAGCGCCCGAGATGGCCGAGGTAGATGGCGTCGAACACATATGGCGCGCCGCACCGGCGGCAGTGCTTGGCGTCGGCCGCATGCGCCATGCCGGGCAGGGCGAGCGAGTCGTCCTCGACCCCGTAGTACAGCGCGGAGGAGCGCTCGCGGCCGAGATCGGCGACAAGCGGGTCGTCGGCGTTCAACACCAGCCGCTCCCGGCCGCGCACCTGCGCCCAGCGCTCGCCGATCGCCTCGAGCTCGCCGTAGCGATCGAGCTGATCGCGAAACAGGTTGGCGAGCAGGATCGCGCGCGGGTGAAGCTGGGTCGCGAGCAGGTCAAGCCACAGCTCGTCGACCTCGAAGAGACCCAGTTCGCCCGCGATGCCCTTGCGAGCGCGCGCCGCGCCCAGCAGCGCGGAGGCGACCCCACCGGCCATGTTGGCGCCCGCGTCGTTGTGCACAAGCGTGATGCCGGCCTGCTCGAAGATGGCGGCGGCCATCGCCGCCGTGGTCGTCTTGCCGTTGGTTGCCGAGATGAGCGCAGATCCGCGCGGCAGGCGGCCGGCAAGCGTTTCGATCGCATGCGAGTCAAGGCCGATGAGCACCTTGCCGGGGGCGCTGGTCGCGCCCCGGCCGCCCAGGCGCGAGAGCACGCCGACACCTCGCGCGATAGCGAGCTTGACCCCAAGCGCGCCTCCCATCAGCTGCCTTGAGCGCCGACGTGGGGGAGGGGCGTGGAATGCTCGTCGAACGCGCGTGGGGCAACGCCGCCAGAGGGCGTGAGAACCATGACCGCCCCCGTCAGAGCCCGGGCGCGGACCGGCAGCTCGCCGATCGGATCACCATCGGCGTACATCACGAACGGGCGGTCGCACGAGATCTCGACTTCAGCGGCGCGGAACACTTGGACGTTCGGCAGCTCGACATGCGTGCCCTTGAACACCCTGGGCATCACGCTGGTAAGGAAACGCGGCTTGCTGACGTGCTCGCAAACGACCACATCGAGGAGCCCATCGTCGAGCCGCGCGTCTGGCGCGGGGCGCATGCCGCCTCCGTAAGCGCCGGAGTTCGCGACCCCCACGGAGTAGCCGCTGAACTCGAGCCGTTCGCCCGACGGGCGGAGCTCGAGCTCGAAGCGTGCCGGTTGCCACGCCGCCAGTGCGCGCAGGGCCCCATACAGGTAAACAAGTCCTCCCAGCCAGGCGGGTGCTTCGTTGGCGATCCGGTTAGCGTCGCTGTCGAAGCCGGCCGAGGCGACGCCGACGAAGGCGCGTCCATCGGCGCCCACGCGGGCCTCGCAGACCTCGCCCAGGTCGATCGGTCGCGCGCTGCCCTCGGCGACCGCGGCGCAGGCTTCGACGGGGTCGGTCGGGATCGCCAGCACGCGCGCTAGATCGTTGCCTCGGCCACCCGGCAGGACGGCGAGCACGGAGCCTTCGATCGCGCGCAGCTCATCGGCGGCTGCTCCGATCATCCCGTCGCCGCTGAGCACGGCCACCGTCTCGCCCGCCTGCGCAGCCTCGCGCGCCAGTGCCCGAGCGTGGTCGAGATCGCGGGTGTCGTAACGCGTGACGCTCAGCCCGTGCTCTTTTAGCGCTCGCTCGACCGGCGCAGCGGCACGGCGCGCCCTTCCACCTCCGGCAACGGGGTTGACGAGCAGGGCGACTGGGGCGGCCACCGCGCAAGCGTAGCCCGCGGCGCGGCGCGGCCGCCCGTGATGCGCGAGTCGTGAGGCCTTCGTCCGACGCGGCAGCGCCGCGGCCGAACGCTGCCACGACCGCTCAGGAAGGGGGCGACTTGCTCGCGCGGTCGCGACGGCGTTTGCCTACCGCAGCGACGACCCCCAGGACGGCGACGACCAGGAAGAGCCCGAGCAGCAACCCCGGGGCGAGCCCGAGGCCGCCGAAAGGCAGCGACACCAGCTCAACGATGCCAAGACCGATCGCCAGCAGAACCACGATCAGCGCGAGGATCAGAAGCGCGCCGCGCAAGCGCGCGAGGACGCCCGCGGAGGAAGGTGGGATGAGCAGGCCCATGGCCCGCAGGGCGAACATCTGGCGCCCGCTCGGCGGCGTTTGTCCGAGACGCTCGACCGCGTCCTTGAGGTCGCCGGCACGTCTCTCGGCGAGGGCCAGAGACGCGTCGGCCATGCGGCGCAGCTGCATCCGCTCCTGCGGTCGCGCCGCTGCGATGGCGCGCTGGAAATAGCCTCGCGCCTGCTCGGCGTCGAAGCGCTCGGCCGCGCGCGCGCCGAGAATCGCGAGCGCCGCGGACTTGTATTTCGTCTCGGCCTCCAGCTCCTCGTCGGAGCGGCGCTCGAGCGCCTGTATCGCCTCGAGCCCACCTCGCTGTTCGATTCTGATCTGCCGTTGCTTGGGTGCCATCGGCACGCCATTCTATGGCGTGCTGCCTCGGCCCCGCCGGGGACATGGCCCGAGCTCGGGGTGGGCAGGCGGGGCGGGTCCGACTGGAGGCAGATTGCGGGCGCTATTCTCGCCTGCGTGCGCAAGCCCCGACGCCCACTTTGCCACCGTGCCGCGTCGCTGTGCGCGTGCGCGACCCTGCTCCTGGCGTGCGCCTCGGCGGCGGGCCCGACCGCCTCGCTCGCCGCTCAGGGCAGCGGGCTCGGCAGCGAACTGCTGGAAAAAGTCCAACAGCCGGAAACGACCCCCGCGAGGACCGCCTCGACGAGCTCCACGCACAGGGAAGCCCCGACGAACAAGTCGAAAACTGTCGTGCTCGTGCTCGCGGCGGCCGCGGCGGTGCTTCTGGCGATCGGCTTCGTGATCGTCCGCGACGCCCGCAAAGCGACACCCGCAGAGGGACCCGCATTTGCCGATGGCGGCGGCGCGCGCCACGCTGCAGCCAGACACCGCAAGCGGCGCGCGAAAGCAAAGGCCGCACGCCAGCAGCGAAAGCGCAATCGCTGAGGCCCCGGCAGGGCCAGGCGAGGCCGCCATTCCCGCTGCTCCCAGGCCCACGCACTCGGCAGCGCGGCTCGCGGCTCTCGAGCGCGAGCTGATCGAGTGCCGGCGCTGTCCGCGCCTGGTCGCCTGGCGCGAGCAGGTCGCGCGCGAGCGGCGCCCGGCGTTTGCTCAGGAGAGCTACTGGGGCCGTCCCGTACCGGGCTTTGGAGACCCGCGGGCGCGCCTTCTCGTGATGGGGCTTGCGCCTGCGGCACACGGCGCTAACCGCACCGGCCGCATGTTCACGGGTGATCGTTCCGGAGAGTTCCTGTTCGCCGCGCTCGCACGCGCGGGACTCGCGAACCAGGCGCGATCAGAGGCGCGCGAGGACGGTCTGAGGCTCGATGGAGTGTGGGTCAGCGCCGCAGTGCGCTGCGCGCCCCCGGGCAACCGCCTGACTCCGCTGGAGCGGGCGCGATGCGCTCCGTGGAGCGAGCGCGAGCTCGATCTGCTGAGGGACGTAGGCGTGATCGTGTGCCTGGGAGCCATAGCCTGGCAGGCGGCGCTGCACCTGCTGCCCATGCGCGAGCAGTCCGTGCCGGCCGGGCGTGCTCCGGCGCGCCCTCGCTTCGCTCACGGCGCCGAGCTGATTGGCGAGCGATACACGCTGCTCGGCTGCTACCACCCCTCCCAGCAAAACACGTTCACCGGTCGCCTGACCGAGACGATGATCGACGCCGTGTTCGCGCGCGCGAAGGCGCTCGCCGCGCGCCGTGAGGCGAGCGCGCCGCGTCGCCCGGGCAAGCGCGACGCCGGCCGCGAGGACCGCTGAGCGCGGCGAGCCGGCGCCCGCCGAAGGCGTGCCGTATACCTCGTCGCAGCCCGCCCGGGCCTCCTCAGGTCGTGCGCACCCGTGCGCGTCGCAGCGCTGCGCGCGCTGCCACCGTGAGGCTGTCGATGTCGTAAGGGCCGCGATGGCGGCGCCCGTTTATGAAGAACGTCGGCGTGCCCGAGACGTCGCTGGCGTCGGCGCTCGCCACGTCTCGCGCGACGCGCGGCGCGTGCTCACGACGGCGCAGCTCTGCCCAGAAGCGCTCGATGTCGAGTCCGAGCCGCTCGGCGATGTTGCCGAGCTCGGGCGCAGTGACCGAGCCCTCGTGCAAGAGCAGCGCGTCGTACATCTCCCAGAAGCGCCCCTGAGCGTGCGCCGCCTCGACAGCTTCGGCCATCAGCTGCGCGCTCGGATGTACGTCGTTGAGAGGGAGGTGGCGCCATACGTAGCGCACGTCGTCGCCGAACGACGCGAGCAGGTCCCGGATGACGGTCTCGGCCTGACCGCAGTAGGGGCACTCGAAGTCTCCATACTCGACGAGCGTCACGGGCGCGCCATGGGGACCGCGGATGTGGTCGCGCTCGGGATCGACATCGTCGTAGAGGTCGACGATGTCCTCGCTGGTGCGCCCGATCTGGCGCGTGCGCACGCTCGTGGGCATGCGATTCAGCGCCCGGAAGATGGCCCGCGCGACCAACGGCGCGACCACGGCGGCCGCGAGCACCCCGAGCTTCGCGCGAGCGAGCACTTCTCCATGGAAGGCGAGGCTCAGGATCAGCAGGGACACCGTGAACGGGATCCCCGCGACGGCTCCACCGCCGGCGATCACCGGCCAGCTGAGCGACGGGCGCGGCCCATGCAGAGCGGGACGCGTGGCGAGCCACGAGGCGCCGAGGATGCCGAGCGGCTTGCCGGCGAGGTAGCCGACGAGGATCCCCAGCGTGATCGACGAGGAGGCGGCGGATTCGACCAGCGAGCCACTGAAGTGGATGCCGGCGTTCGCGAGCGCGAACAGCGGCACGAACACGTAGCTGGTCCAGGGGTGAAGCGTGTACTGCAGGCGCTCGTTGGGCGAGATCGCGGCGAGCACGCCCAGCTGCGCCGAGCGCGCGAGCTCGGGCGTGGGCTGCTCGCGGAAGGAGCGGGTCAGCGCCGTCGCCCGCTCGAGGTCTTCTCGCGAGGGCGGGTACGCGGCCGTCACGAGCCCGATCGCGAGCCCGGCGATGACCGGGTCGATGCCCGATTCGAACAGGGCGACCCACAGCGCCATCCCAACGAGGATCGATGCTTGCCGCCGGCCTGCAGGAGCGAAGCGCAGCGCGAGCAGCACCGCGAAAAGGGCGATCGCGACGAACACGGCTGCGATCGACACGCTGCCCGTGTACACGACCGCGATCACGATCAACGCCACGAGATCGTCGACCACGGCCAGCGTGAGCAGGAACACGCGCAGCCGCGTCGCCGCGCGCGGCGTCAGCAGCGCGAGCGCGCCCAGCGCGAAGGCTGTGTCGGTCGACATCGCAGCGCCCCAGCCGTGCGCGCTGGAAGAGCCTGCATTGAAGGCGAGGTAGATCGCGACAGGCACCGTCATGCCCCCGATCGCCGCGACGACCGGCATCGCCAGGCGGCTGCGATCGCGAAGGTCTCCGACGTCGAACTCGCGCTTCGCCTCGAGCCCGACGACGAGAAAGAAGAACGTCATCAGGCCCTCGTTGACCCAGTGGCGCAGGTCGGCTGTCAGCGCGTGTGAGCCCAGGCGGATAGAGAACTTGCTCGTCCATACCGACTGGTAGGAGTCCGACCAGGGCGAGTTCGCCCAGGCAAGAGCCGCGAGGGTGGCAGCGAGCAGGACCGCCGCTCCACCGGTCTCGGTGCGCAGGAAGTCGCGCACAGGCGCTGCCAAGTTCCTTGCCCAGGCGGTGCGGCCGCTGTACGACTCTTCCCGCCGGCCGTCCGCGGAGCTGTCGGTGAGGGTCACTTCCGGCTCGGCCATCGCCGGCGATTATCGCGGCCGGCGAGAGCTCCTCGACGGCGACAGCTCATGACGCCTTGGCCGTCGCGTTCGGGCTGATCGGTCTACATAACATGGATTATCGAGCGTCGAGGAACGCTGAGACTGGGCCCTATCGGTGCTCATTCGCGCGCTCGGCGGCGCTTTCGTCCCTCACGCAGGCTCCAGATGCCCGTCGCGACCAGGAAAGCCAGCAGGAGCGCTTCGAGCCAGACGGGTACTCCCGCAATGACGGTGACTGCCGCTGCTATCAAGGCGACCCTCAAAGCCCACGCATGAAACGAGCCGGGCCTCCGTGGGAGCACGACAGCAGTCTAGGCTCCAGGCCGCCATCCGTTGGCGAGTATTGAGACACGCTCGGACCCCGCCCGCGCCAAGCTGAGAGACTGACGGCACGCCAACCTTCGTCCTGATCCCCGGAGCGGGAACCGACCCGCGCGTATACGCCTCGACCATCGAGGCTCTAGGCGGTCTCGGTCACGAGGGGCTCGCCCCACCGCTCCCGCTGCACGATCAGGATGCACGACCGAGCGATCACGCCGATGCCGTCACGGAGGCGCTGCCGCGCGATGCCGAGCTCGTGATCGTCGCGCAATCGCTGGGCGCGTTCGCCGGCCCGCTGGTAGCCGCGCGGGTTCCTGTCGCGCAGCTCGTGCTGCTCGCGCCGATGATCCCCCAGCCCGGCGAGACCGCAGGCGAATGGTGGAGCAACACCCGCCACGAGGAGGCGATCGCCGATCTTCTCGCGCGCTACGGGCCGATGAGCTCCTGGGGACCCGACGCTCTCGCCGAGGTGTTCCTTCACGACGTCGATCCGTTGGTCGCCGCCGAGAACGAGAGCTTTCAGGGCGTTCCGGGAAGAGGCATGTTCACGGAGCCTTGGCCGCTCGAGCGCTGGCCGGAAGTGCCCACGGCCGTGTTGGCACCGACGGGCGATCGACTGTTCCCGCCCGCCTTCCAGCGTCGAGTGGTTCGCGAGCGCCTGGGCGTCGAGATCCACGAGATGCCCGGCGGCCACTTGCCGATGCTGGCCCGCCCGCGCGAACTCGCCGAGCGCCTCCTCGAGCTAGCCGGAGCCGGCGTCTAGGTCTCGCACTTAGGATGCAGCCCCTGCGAGGGGCCGCCAGCCGCTATCCCGTCTCGCCGCTCACCCGCAGCGCGTTCAGCATCCGCTCGACAGACGCCCCGACCTGCTGGCGCGTCTCGCCGTCGTCGTCTGCGCGCGCTATGAGCATCGCGCCCTCGTCGATCGCGCCCAGCAGCAGGTGCGATAGCGGGCCGGCCGGCTGCTGCTCGATCAGGCCGGCGTCGATGGCAGCCTCGACGGTGCCCTGCACGAGCCCGAAGCCGTAGCGCAGCCCTATGTCGCGCCACTGCTCCCAGCCGAGCACCGACGGCGCGTCGACTAGCGCGATGCGCTGCACGGCGGGGTCCTCGCAGGCGTCGAGGAAGGCCTGGGCGCCAGCGCGCAGCGCCTCCAGCGGATCGCTCGCCCCCGCGAGCGCCGACTCGGCGATCCGCTCGACGAGCTGCTGCTCGACGCTTTCGTAGACGGCCTGAAAGAGCTCTTGCTTGCCCGCGAAATGGTGATAGAGCGCTCCTCGCGTGACGCCCGCGGCGCGCACGATCTCCTCGGTCCCGACGGCGGCGTAGCCGCGCTCGGCGAACAGCGCGCGCGCTGCCGCTATCAGCGCAGCGCGCGTGGCCTCGGCCTGCTCGGCCTTCAGCGTTCGCGCCTGCGCTCCATACGCCGGCCCCGTCGCGCCCGCTTCCTGGCCTCCCGTTGTGCGCCCCCCCGATTTGACATGCATGCAGTATGTATGATAGACACATACTGCCTGTATGTAAAGCGGGCGTCCACGAGGTTATGACAACTGAGGAGCCGCGTCCCCCACGCCGGGTCGGGGCCCTTCCGGAGAAAGGAGCGCAGAGTGAGCACCGCAGAGACGCTGGACGGGCGCGCGGAGGCCGCGGCTCGCTCGGCCGAGGAGTGGGTCCTGGGCTTCACGCGCGGCTGGCGCGTGCCTGGCGGCCCGGAGGCCTTCGCGTCGCACTTCCGCGAGATGCTCGCCGAGGACGTGCGCCTGATCCAGCCGCAGTTGCCCCCGATCGTCGGACGGCGCGCGTTCGAAGAGGAGTTCGTGCGACCACTGTTCGCGCTCATGCCCGACGTCCGCGGCGAGGTTGAGAGCTGGGCTGCTCGCGATGACACGCTGTACATCGAGATGACGCTCCACGCCACGCTCGGCGGGAGGCCGCTGAGCTGGCGCGTGTGCGATCGCGTCACGCTGCGTGACGGCGTGGCGATCGAGCGCGAGTCCTACTTCGACTCGCTGCCACTCCTCGCCGCCGTCGTCCGCGCACCGCGCTCGTGGCCCGGCTACCTGCGCGCGCAGGCCCGTCGAGTCATCCCCCAGATCGCGAAAGGGAGAAAGAAATGAAGGAGATTCAGCTGTCCCAGGGCACCATCCGCTACCGCGAGCAGGGCTCCGGGGAGACGATCATGCTCGTCCACGGGCTGCTCACCAACGGCGAGCTGTGGCGCGAGGTCGCGCCGCGTCTCGCGGCGGACTTCCGCGTGCTCGCACCCGACTGGCCGCTCGGATCACACGAGATCCCGCTCAATGCCGGTGCGGACCGCTCCCCGCTGGGGCTCGCTGCGCTGATCGCCGATTTCATGGACGCGCTCGAGCTCGAGAACGTCACGCTGGTGGGGAACGACACCGGCGGCGCGCTCTGCCAGCTCGTCGCCGTGCACCATCCCGAGCGCCTGGCGCGGCTCGTGCTGACCCCGTGCGACGCGTACGAGAACTTCCTGCCGCCCGCGTTCCGGCCGCTGCAGCTGCTCGCGCGCATTCCCGGCGCGACGTACCCGATCGTGCAGTCGATGCGCCTGGCGCCGGCCAGGAGGCTTCCGATCGCATTCGGCTGGGTGACCAAGCGCGCCGACGACGAGCTCACGCGCTCGTGGATGCAGCCGGCGATCGCTTCTCGCAAGATCCGCGCGGACACGGCCGCGGTGCTTCGCGGGATCGCGCCCCGCTACACGCTCGAGGCAGCGCAGCGCTTCGGCTCGTTCAGGAAGCCCGTGCTGATCGCATGGGCGCCCGAAGACCGCTTCTTCAAGCTGCACTTCGGCGAGCGCCTCGCGCGCGAGTTCCCGGACGCGCGCTTGGAGCTGATCGAGGACAGCTACACCTTCGTGCCCATCGACCAGCCCGAGCGCACCGCCAGCCTTATCGCGGCCTTCGCCCGAGAGCTCAGCGGAGCGCAGCACGCGGCACACCAGGGTTAGGGGCGCAACGGTCCCTAGCGGCGATCCGCGCGCGAGAGTGGCGGCATAGCGCCCTCGGCCTCCACCCTCGCGCGCATCGCCATAAAGCTGCCCTGCGGCGCGCGGCACGCCGCAGGGCGCTTTCGCGCAGCGCCTTATTTGACTGTCAGCGTCCCTTCCATGCCCGCCTGCCGGTGCCCGGGGACCGAGCAGTAGAACTTGTACGTCCCGGCTTTGAGCGTGACGGTCAGCGTCTTTGAGCCGCCAGTGAAGGTTTCGGTCGCTCCCACCGTCGCGCCCGCGGACGATTCGATCGTGAGGTTGTGTTCGATGGGCGAGCCGTTCGTGTACGCGATCGACACCTTGCCCGCCTTGGCGCCGAGCGTGGTCTTGTCGAATTTGAGCTGACCTTCGGGGTTGGTGCCGAGGCTCAGCTGCGTTTGGCCTTCGCCGCCGCCCGTCGCAGGCGACGTCGAGGTGCTCGTCGCGGGCGCAGCGGGAGTGGATTCCGAGGAGGTCGATTTGCTCGACGAGCTGCCGCAGCCCGCAAGCGCGAGCAGGGCCGTCGCGGCGAGCGCGAGCGCCGCTCCTGTTGGACGGGTCAGTGCGTCGGCTGCTCCTCTTGGCGTCACGTGTCTGCTCCTCGGTTAGCTGGCAGTGTCATCCGGTTAGGACACCGGGAGACGTGAATCCTTGCACTCACGGCTGCGTGCGGACGACCACGTCGACGATATCCGGGACGCGCTGTCGCAGCGCCTCCTCGAGCTCGCCTGCGAGCGCGTGCGCGGCGGTGAGCGATCCGCCGGCTGCGACGCCCAGTGTGAGGAACACGACGCGTCCGGTCTCGAGCGAGAGCAGCTCCAGGTGGCGCGGCGGGCTGCCCGTGCGCTCGGTGACGAGCCGCTGGATCTCCGCTTCGGCCTCCGCATCGGCCCGCGGGTCCGATGCGCGCGCGCGCAGCGTCTGCTCGAGCGGCTCCAGGTGCGTCTGCACTGCGGCGACGTCGAGCTTGTGGGAGATGGCGCGCTCGACTCGCGCCGCGATCTGCGCAGCGCTGCCCAGGTCGAGGTCGGCGGGGAACTTCAGATGCAGCGCCACGCTTACCGCTCCCGGGCGCTGGAAGATCATGATGTCGTGCGCTTCCAGCACGAGCGGCTCTTCCAGCGCGATCGCGAGCACGCGGTCGCGCAGCGAGAGGTCGCGCGAGCGGGGCTCGACGTGCACCACGACGTCGCTGCCCGGCAGCACGCGCTCGACCGCGGCCTCGACCAGGTCGGCCGCCTGGTGACCCTCGACGACCGCCTGACCCGGCGGGACGGCCACGACGACGTCGGCGAAGTAGCGCCCCGCAGACTCTCGCAGGCGCAGGCGGCTGAGCTCGATCTCGGCACCGAGATCGGCGATCGCGCGCTCCGCAGCCTCGCGCGCCTCCTCGGGCGTGCGGTCCATCAGCACGTTGGCGTTCTCCGCGATCAGGCGCGTCGCCGCTGCGACGATCAACGCCGCGACGAGCAGCGCAGCAATCGAGTCGCCCTCGCGCACACCGAGCTCGACGAACACGAGTCCCACCAGGACGGTCGCGGAAGCCACCACGTCACCGGCGAAATGCATCGCATTCGAGCGCAATGCCGGGCTGCTGTAGGTCCTGGCTGCGCGCAGCGAGACGGCCGTGCGGCTGGCATCGAGCACGAGCGCCGCGCCGAGCACGGCAAAGCCGTACCAGCGCGTCTCCGGCGCGCTCGCGCCGGATGCCAGGTGCCGGACGGCTTCGACGCTGACGATCAGGCCGCCGGCCAGCAGGATCGCCGCCTCGCCCAGAGCACCGAGGTTCTCGGCCCGCCGGTGGCCGTAGGGATGCTCGGGGTCGGCCGGGCGCCCGCCCAGGCGCACGGCGAAGAAGGTCAGCGTGGCCGCGATGAGGTCGCCGCTCGACTCGATGCCGGTCGAGATCAAGCCGAGGCTCCCAGTGGCGAGGCCGACCCCCAGCTTCAGCGCCATGAGCGCCGAGGCGGCGACGATCGAGGCGACGGCGATCGAGGCGATGGTCGTGCGTCGCTTCGTCAAGCCGCGATGCTCCGCCCTGGGCACGCCATCGCCAAAAGACTAGGGTGGGCCAATGACAACCGCTCGTGCGGGGATCGTGCATGACGCAGGCCGTCAGGCCGACCGCACGCGGTTGACGATCGCGTTCGCGCTGATCGTCGTATTCATGGCGGCGGAGGTCGCGTCGGGCGTGATCGCGCACTCGCTGGCCCTGCTCTCAGACGCCGGCCACATGCTCAGCGATGCCGCCGCGCTCGGCTTCTCGCTGTTTGCCATCGCGCTCGCCGCCCGCCCGGCGCGCGGAGCGATGACGTTCGGCTTCAAGCGCGCGGAGATCCTCTCGGCGCAGGCCAACGGGATCACGCTCGTGGTGCTCGCGGCCGTGATCGCGTACGAGGCGGTGAGACGGCTGTTCGACCCGCCCCGCGTGCACGCATGGCCGGTGCTCGCCGTGGCGCTGGCAGGCGTGGTCGTCAACCTCGCGGCCACCTGGACGCTGGCGGGGGCAGACCAGCGCAGCCTCAACATCCACTCGAGCTTCAAGCACCTGCTAGCCGACCTGTACGGCTTCGCGGGCACCGCGGTCGCCGCGGGCGTGATCCTGCTGAGCGGCTTCCAGCGCGCCGATCCGATCGTCTCGCTTGGCGTTGCCGCGCTCATGGTGCGCTCCGGCGCCGCACTCGTGCGGGCATCAGCGCGCGTGCTGCTCGAGGCCTCCCCCGCGCGCCTCGACCCCGATGCGATCGGCGCGGCACTGGTGGAGCGCGCGGGCGTCGTCGAGGTGCACGACCTGCACGTGTGGGAAATCACCAGTGGCTTCCCCGCGCTCTCGGCGCACGTGCTCGTCGGCGCCGACAGCGACTGCCACGCCGCCCGGCGCGACATGGAGGCGTTGCTGCGTGAGCGCTTCGGCCTCGACCACACGACCCTGCAGGTCGATCACGTCGGCCGAGATCTGCTCGCCATCGAGCCCGCATCGCTCGCGGCGGGCAGCGCTCGACCCGCGCGGCCGCCCGGCGCCCCCGGCGCCAGAAGCGGCGCGCCGGACGCGGCGCAAGCGAACACCTCGAACAACTAAACGACAGGAGCTAAACGACAGGAGGAGCGCGATGGCGAACGTTCTCTACACCGCCCGTGCCCACGTCACAGGCGGGCGCATCAACGGGCACGGCAAGACATCCGACGGCGTCCTCGACGTCGACATACGCGTGCCCAAGGAGCTCGGCGGCGAGGGCGACGGGACCAACCCCGAGGAGCTGTTCGCCGTCGGCTATGCCGCCTGCTTCGAGGGTGCGCTGGCGACCGTCGGAAGGCGCTCGAAGGCGGAGACCGGCGACGTGGCAATCGACTCCCAGGTGCAGCTCGTGACGACCGAGGAGCGCGCCTTCACGGTCGCGGTCCAGCTCGACGTCAGCCTGCCGTCGGTGGCCGACGCGGCCGAGGCCGTCGAGCTGGTCCGCCAGGCGCATCGGGTGTGCCCCTACTCCAACGCCACGCGCGGCAACATCGATGTCACCCTGACCGCCAACGGACAGCCGGTCTCCGACTAGCGTCTTCGTCGGAACATCGACGCGCCCAATGCCGGCCAGGACGCTAGGACGTGTCGACCTTGCTTCCGCTGGCCCGCAGCGCGTACCAATCGGCGCCGAAGGCCTTGATCCCCTGGCCGTACGCGTCGCCGCTGTCTCCGTCCTTCGTGTAGTAGTACAGCGGGTGGCCCTTGTAGGTGACCTGCTTGCTGCCGTCCGGACGCGTCGTCGTGCCGAGGTCCGCCGACATGGCTGCGCCTGCCGTTCCAACCTGGCCGCTCGCCTTCACCGGCGGCCATGTCCCTTCACAGGCGCCAGTGCAGGTGGACGTCGTGCCGTGGTCCCCCTCGAACAGGTACACGGTCAGGTGCTTGGGGCCCGCGGCGAGGATGGTGCCGAGCTTCTTCGCGTGCTTGCTGCTCACCGTCACCGCCGCCCCGCTGACGCCCGTAGCCGAGGATCCGCGCGAGGTCGAGTACGGGCCCGAGGAAGTCGACGTCTGCGCTGCCGCGGGCGTTGCGGCGGAGCTCGTGTTCGACGTGCTCGCGCTCTTTTTGCTGCTGCCGCAGGCGCTCAGCGCCACGGCTGCGGTTAGCGCCGCTGTCACGGCCAGGTGCTTACCCACATCGCCTCCTGTCATTCGCGCTCGATTGGCTCTCTAGCCCCTTACAGACGCCGGCGCGCGCGCAACCTTCCCACGCAGTCGACTCGCGCACCTCGCCGGCCGAGCGCACCGCCCCCGGGCTAGAGAACCTGCCCGCTGGGGCGCACGAGCACCTCGTTGATGCTCACGTGCGCGGGCTGGCCGACCGCGTACAGCACCGCGTTTGCGATGTCCTCCGCGGTCAGCCGCGTCACGCCCTCGAAGCGTTTCGCTATCTGTTGGAGGACCTCGGGGCGGTTGTGCCCGGCGAGCTCCGTCGCCACCGCACCGGGCTCGATCAGGGTCACGCGGATGCCATGCGGCACGAGCTCCTGGCGCAGCGACTCGGAGAACGCCCCGAGCCCGAACTTGGTCAGGTTGTAGACGCCCGAGCCAAGTCTCGCGAAGCGCCCGGCGACCGAGCTCACGTTGACGATGTCGCCGCCCTGCTGCTCGATCATCAGCGGCAGCGCCGCGTGCGTGCAGTACAGCGCGCCGAACAGGTTGACTGCGATCATGCGCCGCCACTCCTCGGTGTCGGCGCCCACGATTGGCCCGAGCAGCATTACGCCGGCGTTGTTTACGAGCACGTCCAGCCGCCCGAGCTCGGAGGCGGTGCGCTGCACGAACGCCTGCGCTTGCGCCTCCTCGCCCACGTCCGTCTGCACCGCCAGCGCGCGCCCGCCGTCGGAGGCGATGCGCGCGGCGAGCGCCTCGATGCGGTCCGTCCTGCGGGCGGCCACGGCCACGGCCGCTCCCGCCTGCGCGCACGCCAGCGCAGTCGCCTCCCCGATGCCCGAAGATGCGCCCGTCACCGCCACGACCTTGCCGCTGAGGTCTATGCTCATCCGCCGAGCTTATTGGCCCCGCCTCAGCCACGCGCGGCGAGGCGTCGATACATCGCCGGAGGACCGAGCTTTTCGGCGATTTCCGGGTATCAGGGGTATCTGGAACCCTGGGCCGGTTTTCCCCGCCAGCGGCAGGTAGCCGCTACGTGGCGTCGAACGACAGCCTGAGCGGCTCGCCGACGAGGATAATTGACAACGCAACTATTAAGGCGTATAATTCCGACTCCAAGCATCGGATTAGAAGGACGAATGACAGACACCCTTTTGCACCAAACCGCACAAACCGACCCCGACGGCGCCGCGACTGACGCTGCGGTTGACGACGCTCAGGACGCCCAGGGCACTGTGGAGGGCGCGGTGGCGGCTGCTCCCGGCCGTCTCGACAATCCCATCGAGCGTACCGACGTCGGCGTGCCGGACACGTTCATCCCCGAGTCGGTCGACCAGCTGCTCGCGCACTCGCGCCGCTACCCGCTGCTGACCCCTGCGCAGGAGATCGAACTGGCTCAGCGCATCGAGCGCGGCGACCTGCACGCGAAGGAACTGCTCGTCAACTCCAACCTGCGCCTGGTGGCCTCCAACGCGCGCCGCTACCAGAACCAGGGGCTGCCGCTTGCAGACCTCGTCCAGGAGGGCATGCTGGGGCTTATCCGCGCGAGCGAGAAGTTCGACTGGCGCAAGGGATTCCGCTTCTCGACCTACGCGACTCTGTGGATCCGACAGGCCATCCAGCGGGGCCTCGAGAACTCCGGCCGCACGATCCGCCTGCCGGTGCACGTGGCTCAGCGCTCGCGCAAGGTTGGCCGCGTGGAGCGAGAGCTGTCGGTGCGGCTCGGCCGCGAGCCTACGATCGAGGAGCTGGCGGCTGAGACCGCCCTCCCGATCGACCAGGTGGAGGAGGTGCGCCACCAGCGCGCGGCCCTCGTGAGCCTGGACCAGCAGGTCGGCGAAGACGGCGACACCGCGCTCGGAGACCTGCTGCCCGCCGACACCGAGGCCCCCGAGGAGACCGCGTGGGGCAACGAGCGCGAGCGCATCGTGCGTCGCGTCCTGCAGCAGCTGCCGGACACCGAGCGCACGGTGCTCACGCTGCGCTTCGGCACCGGCCGCGAGGAGCCGCAGACGCTCACCGCGATCGGCAAACGGCTCGGGTTCTCCGCCGAGCGGGCCTCGCAGCTCGAGCAGCGGGCGCTGAAGAAGCTCGCCGAGTCGCCCGAGCTGGCGGCGCTGCGCGAGGCCGCGTAGCCAGCTGCGCTGCGTCGCGGCCGCCGGGCCCTCTAAGCTGCCTGCTCGCTGCACGATGACCGCGAGGAGGCAAGATCCATGACGAGCAACTCCAAGTCGCTGTGGGAGCGCAGCGTCGAACTCACGGTGCACGTCGGCGAGCGCGTGCTGGCTCCGATCGAGCGCTGGATCGGACGCCGCTCGCTCGTCGGCGACGCGACCTTCTTCCCGCTGGAGCGCTTCCCGTGGGTGGCGCAGGTCGAGCAGAACTGGACGGTGATCCGCGACGAGGTGCTCGGCCTGCTGGAGGACCGCGAGGCGCTGCCGAACTTCCAGGAGATCTCAAAGGACCAGATAGGGATCACCGATGACGACTGCTGGAAGACCGTCTTCCTCTACGGCTATGGCTTCGAGGCCAAGCTGGGCGTGGAGCTGTGCCCCCGCACCGCGGCCCTGATGCGCGAGATCCCCGGCATGAAGACCGCCATGATCTCGATCCTCTCGCCGCGCAAGCACATCCTCGACCACCGCGGGCCCTACAAGGGAGTGCTGCGCTACCACCTTGGGCTGATCGTCCCGAAGGACGCGCCCAGCTGCCGCATCCGCGTGGGCGAGGACATCCGCCACTGGGAGGAGGGCAAGAGCTTGATCTTCGACGACACGTTCAACCACGAGGTGTGGAACGACACCGACGAGACGCGCGTGGTGCTGTTCGTGGACGTCCTGCGCCCGCTTCCGCAGCCCGAGTCGACGATCAACCGCGCGATCGTCAAGGCGATCTCCTACTCGCCGTTCGTGCTCGACGCCAAGCGAAACCAGCAGGCCTGGGAAAGGCGCTTTCACGAGCGTCGCCGCGAGCGTGCTGTCGCGGGGGCGGGCGTGCAGAGAGCCGCCTGAGCGCCTCGTGCGGCGCTCCGGGCGGCTGAGGGTGTGGTCGGCAGGAGGTCACAGATGGCGCTTGCCAGATTCCTGCGGTCGCTGACCCGGTTTCGGCGCCTGCAGCCGATGGTGGGACGAATCCACGCTGTCGTCCTGCGCCGAAGCGGCGGCCGTATTCGGCGTTCTCGGATCCTCGCGGGTGGTCAGCCTGTGCTGGCGCTCACAACGACAGGCCGACGGTCAGGAGCCACGCGGACGACGGTCGTCGCCTACCTGCAGCACGCGGACGCTTACGCCGTTGGTGCGCTCAACCTCGGCAGCGACCGCGATCCGGCCTGGTGCCTGAATCTGCGGTCGATTCCCCATGCATGGATCGCCGTCAACGGCGAGCGCAAGGCAGTTCTCGCGCGCGAGGCAACCGGGACGGAGGCCGAGGCGCTCTGGCGAGGGTTCATCGAGCGGCTGCCAGCCACAGCCAACTCTCGAGCACTCGCGCAACGCGCGGTGCCGATGTTCGTGCTCGATCCCGTCGTTCGCGACGGCGCTTGAGGGATCGCCGTTTCCTCGAAAGCCGCTCAGGCAGCTATCACGCGCTCTCGAAACTAGACCAAGGTCCAGTCGAGCGCGCGTCCCGCCAGGCCGATTCCTCTCGTGCATGGACGCAGCCCCGCGCCGGGGATCCACGGGGCACCGAGCGCCGGATGGGGGTCTCCCCTCCGGCGCTCAATCGTTCTGGCTGCAGCGCTCGGATGGACGGACAGATCGCGGGTTCGAGCTAGATGTTCGAGATGTCCAGCCCCGTGCCCTGAAGGAGGCTGTTGGCCTTCGCGTTGAGGACCGTGAACTCGCCCGTCACGATCAGGACGCCGAGCGCGATCATCACTGCCCCGCCCACCGCGATGATCACTGGAAAGTGGCGCTTGACGACCGCCAGCGCCGAGGTCATGCGCTCGAAGGCGAGCGCGATGAGCAGGAACGGGATCGCCAGGCCCGCTGAGTAGAAGGCCAGCAGCAGCGCGCCATGTGCGGCCGAGCTCGAGATCGCAGCCTGCGTGAGGATGGCTGCGAGCGTGATGCTCGTGCACGGCGTCCACGCGATCGCAAACGCCGCACCGGCGACGATCGGCCCCCCGCGCCCCGCAAGCCTGAGCAGGCCCTCGGGGTGCCACTCGCGGTTGAGCAGCCGCACGAACGGCGCCGCCAGGAAGCCGATCCCCATCACGATTATGAGCGCGCCGCCGACGTGCGTGAGCGTCTGTTTGTGGGCGTTCAGCGTCGAGCCGATCGCCGTCGCGCTGAGCCCCAGCAGGATGAAGATCGCGGAGAAGCTCGCGATGAAAAGCAGGCTCGGCACGAGCACGCGGCGCACGCCGGGCCGGCCTCTGAGGTCGGCCGGGGTCACTCCGATCACGGTCGACAGATAGCCCGGCACGAGCGGGAGCACGCACGGCGAGAGAAAGGACACGAGCCCAGCTGCCAGCGCGACCGGTATGCCCACGCCGGTGGCGGTGTCCGAGGAGCTCGCGAGCATGGGTGCAAGGTGGCTCATGCGCGCGGCACCCTCACATGCCGGCGTGGGCGCGCAGCTCGGCCACTTCGCGCTCCAGGCGCGTGACGCGCTGTGTCAGTTCATCGCCCCCAACTCCCGGCGCCGGGGCGGCCGCGAGGCCGCCGGGCGCCGCATCATCTGAAGGCTGCCCTGCCAGCAGCTGCGCGTAGCGCTCCTCCTTCTGGCCGGGGCGGCGCGGCAGCGACTGAACGAGCCCCCGCGTGGCCAGCTGCGCGAGCGTCTGATGCACGGTGCTCAGGTCCGCGAAGGCGTGCATGCGCTCAGCGCGCAGCTTCAGCTCGCCCGGGGTCTGCACGCCGCGCAGCATCAGCACGCACATGAGCGCCTCCTCCCCCACTCCCAGTCCGAGCGCGTCGTCGAGCAGGTGGCGGAACTTCGCTGCACGGCTGCCCGCGGCGCTCGCCAGGCGCGCCATCCCTCGCCGCTGAAGCCTCTGCGCGGCTTCGCGCACGGTGCTCTCGTCGTAGTCGACTACGGGGTCGCGGTTGGTGCTCTGGTTGCACGCCAGGCGCAGCGCGTTCAGCGACAGCGGGTAGGCGTCGGGCGTCGTGCGCCGCTTCTCCAGCAGGCAGCCGAGCACGCGCACCTCCGCCTCAGTGAGTGCGCGCGGGCCCAACGCGTGGGCGGGCGTGTCGGTATGCATGCGCGCGCCAGTCTCCATGGCGACTTCGAGGGTAGCCGAGGCGAGCCTCGACGCACGCAGCCGCCCTCGCCGTTCCCGCCCAGTGCCATGCCCGCGCCTGAGCCTGCCAATGCGGCCGTGCACGTCCTCGTGCAGGGCAAGAAATTAAGTCGCTCTTCAGGGCGTCTTGATCGTCGCTGGGTAGCTTCGGCGTGCGAGTGGGCTTCCACCCGATTTCCACAAGGAGGGACGATCATGCCGAGAATCATCGTCACCGCCGACCCCGGTGAGAAGCTGGGGAGGCTCCCGCAGCAATCCCCCATTCTTCTCGACGAGCGCGTCGACACCGTCCACCTCAGCGACGAGCACGCCGCCCAGCAGCTGATCGAGCGCGTCGGGTGGGCGGTCGCCGATGCCGAGGATGCCGAGCGCGTGCCGGCGTAGCTCGCGGCGGCGGGGCCGTCGCTCGGGCATCGTCTAACGCACGAACCTGGCATCGCTGGGAGCGCGATCGCGCGCCGGGGCCCGGCGGCCTTGCCGTCGCTACAGTCGTTGTGTGAGCAGCCAGCCCTCCGCCGACGGTCGCTCGCGCGAGGGCCGCCACGCGCCGGCGCAGGAGCTGCGCCCGGAGGACATTCCCGCGGGGCCCGTCTCGCTGAAGCGCATCGGCAGGCTGTTCGTCCCCTACCGCCTGCGCCTCGGCGGGCTGCTGGGCCTGATCTTCGTGTCGGCGGGCCTCGGGGTCGTCAACCCGTTCCTCATCCGCGCCGTCCTGGACGACGCCTACCCGCACCGCGACACCACGCTGCTGACGCTGCTGGTCGCGGGGATGATCGTGCTGTCGATCACGACCAGCGTGATCGGTGTGGCGCAGACGTGGATCTCAAACCAGGTCGGCCAGCGGGTCATGCACGACCTGCGCGCGTCCGTGTATGCGCACCTGCAGCGCATGTCGCTGGCCTTCTTCACGCGCACGCGCACCGGCGAGGTGCAGTCGCGTATCGCCAACGACATCGGCGGCATCGACAGCGTCGTGACCTCCACCGCAACCTCCATCGTCCAGAACGTCACGACCGTCGTGGCCGTCGTGGTGGCCATGATCCTGCTCGACTGGCGCCTGGCGGCGTTCTCGCTCTTCTTGCTGCCGTTCTTCGTGTGGCTGACGCGGCGCGTGGGAGAGCAGCGGCGGCGGATCCAGTCGGTTCGCCAGGGCCGGCTCGCCGACATGTCGACGCTCGTCGAGGAGTCGCTGTCCGTGTCGGGCATCCTGCTGGGCAAGACGATGGGGCGCGCGCCCGAGCTGGTGCGGCGCTTCGGGGGCGAGTCACGCGAACTCGCCGAGCTCGAGGTGCGCGCGCGCATGGCGGGGCGCTGGCGCATGGCCTCCGTGCAGATGAGCTTCGCGATCATGCCCGCCGCCGTGTACTGGTTCGCGGGCGAGAGCATCGCCTCGGGCGGGCACGCGATCACGATCGGCACGGTCGTCGCGTTCACCACGCTGCAGACGCGCGTGCTGTTCCCCATCCAATCGCTGCTCTCGGTGGGCCTCGAAGTCCAGACCTCGCTGGCCCTGTTCGGGCGCATCTTCGAGTACCTGGACCTGCCCATCGACATCTCCGAGCGGCCCACCGCGCGCCCGCTGCAGGGCGTGCGCGGCGACGTGCGCCTGACCGACGTGTCGTTTCGCTACGCCGAGGGCGTCTCCTGGACGCTGCGCGAGGTCAATGCCGAGATCCCCGCCGGCACGACCACCGCGCTCGTCGGCGAGACCGGCTCGGGCAAGACCACGCTCGCGTACCTGGTCGCGCGCCTGTACGAGCCACAGCGCGGTTGGGTGAGCATCGATGGGGTCGACATCCGCGACGCCACGCTGGCCTCGCTCGCCTCCGCGGTGGGTCTCGTCTCGCAGGAGACCTACCTCTTCCACGCCTCGATCCGCGAGAACCTGCGCTTTGCCTGCCCGCAGGCCAGCGACGAGGAGATCGAGCAGGCGGCACGGGCGGCGCAGATCCACGAGCTCATCTCCTCGCTGCCCGACGGCTACGACACGCCCGTCGGCGAGCGCGGCTATCGCTTCTCCGGCGGCGAGAAGCAGCGCATCGCGATCGCGCGCACCATCCTTCGCAACCCGCCGGTACTGATCCTCGACGAGGCCACCTCCGCGCTGGACACCGACACGGAGCGCGCCGTGCAGCTGGCCCTCGATGAGCTGTCCTTGGGGCGCACCACGATCGCGATCGCGCACCGGCTCTCCACTATCCGCGACGCCGACCAGATCCTCGTGCTCGACGACGGGCGCATCCTCGAGCGCGGCTCCCACGAAGAGCTGCTCGACCTCGAGGGCCGCTACGCGGCGCTCGTGCGTGGCGCAGCTCTCGACGAGCGGCCCGGGGCCGAGGGTGCCTCGGCGGCGCTTGCCTGAGCGCGCGCCGCGCTCAGGCCGGCCCGGCGCCGAGCCGCGGCCTCGCGGCTATGCGGCCGCCTCGATGTTGAGGCGCACGTAGTCGACCACCACCTCGCCGCCCAGCTCGTCGAGCACCTCGTCCATGAACGGCTCGCGCAGCTCGGACGGCAGGCGCTGCATGTGCGGGCCGAGCACGATCTCAGACAGGAACTCGCGCGGCTGCTCAGGTCGCTTGGGGGCCTCCTCGAGCCAGCAGCGCGCCTCCGCGAAGCCCGCGCGCAGCAGCCGCTCACGCGTCTGATCGGCGCCCGCGTAGTTCCACGGCGCCCGCCATGTCCGGAAGTGCGCGGCGTAAGGCTCTCGCTCGAGGATCGTGTGCGCGCGTCCGCGCAACCCGTTGATGTTGCCCGCTCCCCCGCACTGCGCGACCAGGCGTCCGCCCGGTCGCAGGGCCGCGTGCAGGCGCGCAAAGAGCGCGTCGTGATCGGCGATCCAGTGAAAGGTCGCGGTCGAGAGCACCGCGTCGAGCGGCTCGCCGAGGTCGAGCTCGAGCAGGTCCGCGAGCACGACCTCCACGCGCGCTGCATTCGCCTTCGCGCCGGTGAAGCGCTCGAGCCGTTTGCTGGCAGCTTCGATCATCGACGCGGACACATCTACCGCGATCACCCTGCCACGCGGCAGCCGCTCGATCAGCGCCTCCGTTATGCGCCCCGAGCCGCAGCCCGCGTCGAGCACCAGCTCATCGCCTCTCAGGGGCAGGCGCGAGAGCACGTCGCGCCCGAGCTCCTCCATCGGCGCCGAGATGCGGTCGTAGCTCGACCCGTCCCATGTCCGCACCTCTGGCATACATTTGTACGCTATCACGTATGGTCCGGGACGCGTCAGGCGGCGTCGGCACGGGCCCGCGCGGCCAGCTCGCCGATCGCCCGCGAGAGCTGCCCGCCCTGCCACGCCAGCGGCGAGGACCCGGGCTCCTCGACCAGCAACGCCGCGCCCGGGATCGCCTCGGCGTAGCGCTCGGCGACGGCGAGCGCGTGCCCCGGGTCGGCCTCGTCGCGGCTGCCAACTACGATCGCGGGCGCCCGGAGTGCGCTCAGCTGCCGCATGTCCTCGAACGGTCGCGAGCGGGGAACCGCTTCTAGCGCGTCGGCGACGGCCAGCGGGTGCTCGTGCGCCGAGAGGCGCTGGCGCAGCACTTTCTCCACCGTCGCGCGCCACCGCGGCGGCAGCGCATGCAGATCGTACGCGCGCACGAAGCCCTCGACGCCGTCGCCGCGCAGCCCTTCGGCGAGCGCATCCCAGGCGGACAGCGCCTCGGCGCTGGCCGGCAGCGCGGGGTCGTAGGAGGGCGTGATGAGTGCGAGCGCCGCCACGCGCGAGGGCTGCTCGAGCGCGAGGCGCAGCGCCGTGTGCGCCCCCATCGACGCGCCCGCGAGCACCGCGTGCTCGCTCCCGGTGGCGTCCAGTACGGCGCGCAGGTCGTTCGAGAGCTGCGCGTATGAATACGCGCTGGGCGCGGGTGCCGGCATCGAGTGCCCGTGCCCGCGGGCGTCGTAGGCGATCACCCGGTGGCCGGAGCGCTCGAGCAGTCGCGACCCCATGACGACGTAGCGGCGGGTCGCGGTGAGACCGTGCAGGAGCACGATCGGCGGCCCCTCCCCTGCCTGCTCGCCGGACAGGAGCACCCCGTCCGAGCGAGCGGCCAGCTCCGCCACTTCGAAAGCTAGGAGGCGAGCGCGAGCGCGTGGCTGCGAACCAGCTCTGCGGAGCGCTCGGGCTGCTCCCACCAGAACATGTGCCCGATGCCCTCGAGCAGCTCGAGTCGCGCTCCCGGTATGCGCGATGCGATCAAGCGCCCGTTGGCGGCGGGGAGCAACCGGTCGGCGGTGCCGTGGATCACGAGCGTGGGCATCGCCAGCTGCTCCAGGCGGGCGTTCGTGTCATGCGCCAGACATGCCTGCATCTGGGTCATCACCACCTGCACGGCGACTGGGCGCTGCTCGGCGATCGCGACGAAGCGCTCCCAGTTGCCCTTCTCGGCCACGGCGGCCGGCGAGAGGTTGATCTCGAGTCCCGCGCGAAGCGCCCGCTGGCGGTCGCCGGAGAGCATCGCGGCCGTCAGCTCCTGCAGGTCCTCGGGCGCCGCGAGCACGCTGCCCTCCCCGCCGCAATAGGTGCAGCCGAGCGTCAGCGTGCGCGCCTGCTCGGGATGGGTGAGCGCGAGCTCCTGGGCGATCATTCCGCCCATCGAGACGCCCAGCACGTGCGGCGAGTCGAGCTCGAGCGCTGCGATCAGCCCGGCGGCGTCCTCGGCGAGCTGCGCGATCGTGATCGCGCCCTCGAGGCGGCTCGACGCCCCCACGCCGCGGTGGTCGTAGACGATCACCTCGAACTCGGGGCGCAGGGCGTCCAGGAGCGGCTCGGTCCAGTGCAGGGCGGTGCCGCTCATGCCCATGATCATCAGCAGCGGCGGCCCCGACCCGCTGCGCTCGTAGTCGAGCTCTATGTCGCCGACTCGCGCAAGCGGCACGGCGCGATCCTACACCGGCCGGCGCTTGCCTACACGGGCAGTGCCAGCTGACCCGCGCCACCCGCCTGGGTGGCGGCGGGCGCGGGGCAGCGCGCGGCGTGCTGCCGGGAGCGCTCGGCGCTGATGAGACCCGCCACGCGAACCCCCAGCAGCCGCACCGGCCGCTGCGGCGCGTAATCGGCCAGCAGGCGCAGCGCGACTTCCGTGACCGTCGCCGCGTCGGCGGTCGGCTCCGGCAGCGTGCGCGCGCGGGTCACGGTGGTGAAGTCGTCGAGGCGAACCTTGATGCCGATCGTGCGCCCGTGCCGCTGGTGCGCGTTCAGGCTCCCGCACAGCTCGCCGGCCATCCGCGCGAGCGCGTCCCGCAGCTCGCGCTCGTCGGAGAGGTCGCGGTCGAACGTGCGCTCGCGCGACTCCGAGACGACCTTGCGCGCGGCGCCCACCTCGGCGCCGGATTCAAACCTCGCGCGGCGGCGCAAGTCGGGCCCCAGGCGCGGCCCGAAGCGCTCGATCAGCATCTGCTCTGGCGCCGCCGCCACGGCGGCCAGCGTCCTCAGCCCGAGCGCGGACAGGCGCTCCGCGGTCTTCGGCCCGATGCCCGGGATCAGCCCAGGCGGCGAGCCGGCGAAGCGCGCGCACGCCTGCTCGCGGTCGAGCACGACGAAGCCGCCTGGCTTCTCGGCGTCGGAGGCCACCTTGGCGACGAGCTTGTTGGGGCCTATCCCCACCGAGCAGGTCAGCCCGGTGGCGCGACGGATGTCGATCAACAGGCGGCGCATGGCGGCGCGCGGAGACAGCAGCCCGGCGAGATCGAGATACGCCTCGTCGAGTCCGACGACCTCGACGCGCGCGACGTGCGAGCGCACGATGCCCATCATGCGCCCCGAGACCTCGCGGTAGGTGGCGAAGTCCGGAGGAAGGAATACCGCCTGCGGGCACAGGCGGCGCGCCTGCGCCGCCGGGATCGCCGAGCCGACCCCATAGCGGCGTGCCTCGTAGCTGGCCGTCGTCACCACCGCCCGCGGTCCGCTGCCGGAGACGACGACGGGCTTGCCGCGCAGCTCGGGATGCCTGCTCAGCTCGATCGAGACGTAGAAGGCATCGGCGTCGAGGTGCGCGACGCGCAGCGCTGACTCCTCGATCGCTGGCATGGCCTGAATCTACCCCCGCCCCCGGCCAAACCCCGCCTCCCATCGCGGACGCCGCTCCAGTACGCTTGGCGGCGCCGATGGATCTGACCTTCTCAGAGCGAGAGGCGGCCTTTCGCGACGAGCTGCGCGGCTGGCTGGAGGAGAACCCGCCCGACCCCAAGCCGGAAAACGGCGACGAGGCCGCCCTCTCCGAGTGGCGCCGCGCGTGGCAGCGGCGGCTCTACGACGCCGGGTGGGCCGCGCCGAGCTGGCCCACCGAGTACGGCGGCCGCGGGTGCACGCCGACGGAATCGGCGATCTACTTCGAAGAGATCGGCCGCGCGCGCGTCCCGCTCGCGGCCAACGTGCTCGGGCTGCTGCTCGGAGGCCCGACGCTGATGGCGTGGGGCACAGACGAGCAGAAGGAGCGCTACCTGCCGCCGATCCTCTCGGGCGAGGAGATCTGGTGTCAGGGCTTCTCCGAGCCGGAGGCCGGCTCAGACCTCGCGGGGCTGAAGACGCGCGCGGTCAAGGACGGCGACGAATGGGTCGTCAACGGCCAGAAGGTGTGGACGAGCGGCGCGCAGGTCTCAAAGTGGTGCATGCTGGTCGCGCGCACCGACACGGACGTGCCCAAGCACAAAGGCCTCACGTACTTCCTCATGGACATGGAGCAGGACGCCGTGCAGGTACGGCCGCTGCGCCAGATCACCGGCGAGGCGGAGTTCAACGAGCTGTTCATCGAGGATGCCCGCATCCCCGACGCGAACGTCGTCGGCGGCGTGGGCAACGGCTGGCAGGTCGCGCTGACAACGCTCATGAACGAGCGCGCGGGGCTCGGGTTCGCGCTGCAGATCCGCCTGCGCCAGCTGCTCGACGACGTGATCGAGGCGGCCGAGCGCCGCGGACTGCTCGAGGATCCGCTGTACGCGGACGCGCTCGCCGACCTGCACATGCGCTGCGAGTCGATCCGCCTGCTCGCGTGGAAGGGCCTCAGCGACGTCGAACGCTACGGCCAGCCCGGGCCGGAGGGTTCGCTCGTGAAGTGGCTGTGGTCGGAGACCAACCAGCGCCTCACGCAGCTGTCGGTGGACATCGTCGGGACGGATGTGCTGAAGGCGGGCTCGGACTGGAGCTATGAGCTGCTGCGCGCGCGCGGCAACACGATCGAGGGCGGCACCACCGAGGTGCTGAAGAACATCGTCGCCGAGCGGGTGCTCGGGCTGCCGCGCCTGAAGGTCGCGGCCTAGCGCGCCATGGACTTCGGCCTCACGGACGACCAGCGCGAGATCCAGCGCACGGCTCGCGAGCTGCTCGCCGAGCGCGCGCGTCCCGAGCGCGTGCGCGAACACGCCGAGGCGGGACGCAGCGACGAACAGCTGTGGCGCGAGCTGTGCGAGCTCGGGTGGCCCGGAATCGCGGTGGCTGAGCGCCACGGCGGCCAGGGCCTGGGAAGCATCGAGCTCTCGATCCTGTGCGAAGAGCTCGGCAGCACCGTCGCGGCGGTTCCGTTCCTGCCGAGCGTGCTCGCGAGCACGTTGATCGAGCACGCGGGCTCGCCCGAGCAGCACGAGCGCTTACTGCCGGCTCTGGCAAGCGGCGAGAGCAAGGGCGCACTCGGCGTCGCGGTCGAGGGCGTCGCCGAGCTCGTGGTGGGCGGATCGGAGGCCGATGTGATCGTGCTCGTCGAAGAGGACTCCGGCGCGCGCGTGATGAGCGCGGCGCAGGCCGAGATCGGAGCCTCGCCTTCGATCGACCCGACGCGCTCCTGCGCACGCGTGAGCGCGCCCGCCGATGGCGGCGAACCGCTCGAAGGCGAGGTAGCGGCGGGCATGGATCGCGCGCTCGTGGCGGTCAGCTCGGAGCTCGTTGGTGTCTGCGACCGCGCTTTGAAGATGACCGTCGCCTACGTCAAGGAGCGCCGCCAGTTCGGGGTGCCCGTGGGCTCCTACCAGGCCGTCTCGCATCGCTGCGCGCAGATGCTGCTCGAAACCGAGCAGGCCCGCTCGACGACCGCCTACGCGGCGTGGGCGGCTGACGCGGACCCGGAGCGGCTTGCCGAGGCGGCCGCGATGGCCAAGGCCGCTGCCTCCGACGCAGGGCGCGAAGTCACCGCGAGCGCGATCCAGGCGCATGGCGGAATCGGCTTCACGTGGGAGGCCGACGTGCACTGGCTCTACAAGCGGGCGCAGCTCGACGCGGCGCTGTTGGGCGCCGCCAAGCACCATCGCGCCCGCCTCGCCGGGGTCCTCGCTGAGCGGCTGAGCGCGCACGTGAGCTGAGCCGGTGTCGTTGCGCGTTCACGGTGAGCGCGAGCGCGCTGGCGGGCGCGAGACGGCGTGGGCGAGACGGCGCTGAGCGCCACGGAGCAGCTCGCGCAGCGAGAGCGTCGCGAGGCGCTCGTGCGCGAGCACATGGAGTCAGAGAACGTTCACGACTTCGACACCACGATCGGCACCTTCCACCACCCTCGCTACGAGCTGATCGCCACCGGCGAGGTCCACGACGGCGAGGCGGCGGTTCGCGAGTACTTCGCGCAGACGCGGCGCGCGTTCCCCGACCAGCGCAACGAGCTGATCGCCCTGCGCCACGCGGACGATGCGGTGATCGTGGAGTTCTTCCTGCTCGGCACCCACCTCGGCCCGCTGGGTTCGCTCCCGGCGACTGGCCGCGCGTTTCGCTGCCGCATGACCGCTTACTTCATCTTCGAGGGCGAGCGACTGATCGCCGAGCGCGTGTACTTCGACCAGGCGACGATCCTCTCCCAGCTCGGCCTCGCCTACGCCCCCGGCTCATGGCGCGGGCGTGCGACGATGCTCCTCGGCCATCCACTGATCGTCGGGCGGGCCCTGCTCGGCGCCGCCCGCTCGCGAGGTGCGCGGAGCGGGTAGCGTTCGTATCGGCGCGAGCAGCCAAGACTGGCGGCGACCATGTGCAGGCGATGCGAGAGCGAGGAGGAGCGATGATGAGCGAGGTGGTGCAGCGGACGGTCAGCGACGGCGTGGCGGTGATCACGCTCAACCGCCCCGATCGCCTGAACGCGTGGACGGTTGAGATGGAGCAGGCGTACTTCAGCGAGCTCGACTGGTGCACCGAAAGCGCCGAGGTGCGCGCGATCGTGCTCACCGGCGCCGGGCGCGGGTTCTGCGCGGGAGCTGACATGCAGGATCTGCAGGCACTCGGCGAGAACGGCGCGGCCGCGCGCGCGCAGGAACGCCGTCCGCAGTCGTACCCGCTGACGGTGCCCAAGCCGATCATCGCGGCCATCAACGGGCCGTGCGCGGGAATCGGCCTCGTGCAGGCGCTGATGTGCGACCTGCGCTTCGCGGCCGCCGACGCCAAGCTGACGACCGCCTTCGCCCGGCGCGGGCTGATCGCCGAGCACGGGATCTCGTGGATCCTGCCGCGGCTCGTAGGTCCGGCGCGCGCGCTCGACCTGCTGCTCTCGGCGCGCGTCGTGCTGGGCGAGGAGGCCGCCGAATTGGGGCTCGTCAACCGCGCCGTCGCGAAGGAGGTCGTGCTCGAGCACGCGCTCGACTACGCCCGCGAGCTCGCCGTCCAGTGCTCGCCCGCGAGCATGGCCTCCTGCAAGCGCCAGGTGTACGCCGACTTGACGCGCACGCTGCCCGAGGCGACGAGCACGGCCGATGAGCTCATGCTCGGCTCCTTCGGCGCACCGGACTTCACCGAGGGGGTGAACAGCTTCCTGGAGCGCCGCGAGCCGCACTTCGCGGCGCTTGGGGGCTGACACGCCGCTGATTGAGCGCCCGGCGCTCAGGTGCGCCCTGGCACTCATAAGCACCAGCGCTTGGGCCGGCATCGACCTCGGGCTGCGCTAAGGCGAGCCGAGCGCCTGCAGGGCGCGCAGCCGCACGCCGCCCAGCTCGATCGTCTCGCCCGCGGCGAGCGTCTCGACGGGCTTCTCGAGCGCGATCTCCACGAGACCTTCCTCGCGCTCCGTGACGGCGGGTGCGAAGCGCACCTCGCCGCCGTGAAGCACGAGCGACGGCTCTGCGCCCTCCTCCACGAGCACGCCCAGCACGCGCGCCCAGCGCGCCGCCACCTCGCTCGGCTCAGCGACCGCGATCGTCACGCCCGCCAGGCGCCCGGGGGCGCCCTCGCCGACGAGCGCCGTCCACTCGGGCCCGCCCCACCTCCAACTTCCATAGGGGGCCGAGCGGTCGAGCGAGACGATCGCGCCGCGCATGTCGGCGGGGTGCAGGTGCGTGCCCGAGATGTCCGGCAGGTCGATCTGCCACACGACCCTGACGCCGGCGGCGTGCGCGCGTTCGCGCGCGCCCTCGAGGTCGTCTAGGTCGAAGATCACCATGTAGCCCCCGTCACCGCCATGGCGCGCCATGTAGCGCCCGGCCGCAGTGTCGGGCCGGACGGGCGAGATCACCTCGAGGAAACAGTCTCCGAGCGCGAACACGGCATTCGTCAAACCGAACGTCGCCACGCCAGGGTCGCGAAAGGGCTCGCCCAGGCCGAGCGCGGATCGCAGAGCCCCCGCGACCGGCTCGAGCTGCTCGGCGACGAGCACCGCCTGGCGCAGGCGTACGCGGTTGAAGGGCTCGCCCATGCGCGGCTAGGCAGACGCGGCGGCCGGCGCGAAGCGCACCGGCATCGCCTTCAGCTGGTTGATGAACGGCGATTCGACGTACGCTGGCTCGCCCGCGAGCTGCATCTGCGGGAAGCGCTTGAGCGTCTCCTCGAAGAGGATGCGCAGCTCAAGGCGCGCGAGCGCGGTGCCCAGGCAGAAGTGCCTGCCCCCCGCTCCGAAGGCCTGGTGCT